>Ga0065721_10000244_pt1 | contig 1035937 bp, 946 predicted proteins | sample Mesricmetagenome_FD_59108 | JGI IMG/M metagenome (GOLD analysis project Ga0065721, IMG submission 59108) | Mesophilic microbial community from rice straw/compost enrichment Sample: eDNA_1 v2 (version 2) | ecosystem: Engineered > Solid waste > Grass > Composting > Bioreactor | place: USA...
ACCGGAACGTAATTGCTCCAGGGTCTTGCGTTTAAGCTCTTCGTAGTTGAATTTGTCTTTCTTTTCCATAAAAAAACTGTGTTAAAGGTCTTAATTTTTTAACCTTTGACACAGTTTATTTTACAGTCTCGGCAGATGTGCGCTATGTGGTGAAGAATTGACTCCCGTTTGCTCTACCTACCCTGAAAATCGTACATTCATCATCCCTAAATAACCCTTATGTCCAAAATCTCCTTTCTTAAGAAACTCCATATCTGGTATCGCGAAAGATACTTCTGGCACTTAAAGAAGAAATCCCTGGAAGCCATCTTCTCCAATGTCTACCAGAACAACGAATGGGGCGGACAACCAGGCACCTTCTATTCAGGAGATGGCACCCACTCCCCTGCAGCAGTAACCTATATTGAAAACGTTGCGGAATTTATCAACGATCATAATATAAAATCCGTTTTAGATATTGGCTGTGGTGATTTCACCATCATGCAAAAAGTACTGGAGAAAACAAACGTACATTACACAGGCGCAGATGTAGTACCAGCACTCATAAAACACCATCAAAAGACATATACCAATGAGCAAAACCTTCTTTGTCACTCTAAACGCCGTTGATGATGATCTTCCCCCTGCAGACCTGGTAACCATCAGGCAGGTACTGCAGCATCTCAGCAACGCCCATATACAAAAGATCCTTAACAAGCTGTCTGCATTTAAATATGTGCTTATTACAGAGCATATGCTGCTTGGCGATGCGGTGATACCCAACCTGGACAAAATTCCAGGGTCACATATAAGAACAAGAGTGTTTTCGAGCGTTTTTATCAACCTCCCTCCTTTCAATATATTGAATGCTAAAGTATTATTTGAAAGCAGGTCAGATGAAAAAGTGAAGTCAAAAGTATTTCCTGCTGTGCTGAGGACTTATCTGATTACCGGGAATTCAATTCATGATTCATGAATCGTGAATTGGCATTTAAACCGCCTTCCCCCCTCCCCCAACAAAAAAGCCGGCTCATTCGAACCGGCTTCTTTGCGTTATAGATCATTTACCTATTTAATTCCACTTAATAGCCTTCATTCTGTGTAAATATCTCCGTAGCATCCAGGGTAGACTGCGGGATCGGGAAGATCCTGCGGACAGGCTGTGATACGGGTTTGGCAGTACAAGCGGCTTCAAACTTACCAAAGCGGATAGCTGCCTTTCTCCTGTACATTTCCCAATACAGTTCAAAACCTGTTTCGTTGTACAGCGTTTGTGCCGTCAGCGGACCAGCAATAGCGGCGCCGGGCGCATTGTTGTACAGGGCTTCACGGGTTCTGGTAGTGCGCAGCTTGTTGATATCTGCCAACGCCAGGTCAGCCTGGCCTTTGCGGAAGTAAGCTTCAGCGCGCATGCAATAAATGCCACCCAGGCGGTACAGCGGAATGTCTACATTGCTGCTGCCATTATCCTTCTCAGGATCGAACTCGTACTTAAAGGGACGCACACCACGGTTGATCTGGTCTTGTGTGAACACCGCCTGGCTGGGATTGTCAAAATTCAGCTCAGGTGTAAAGTTCATCTCCAAAGTAGTGTTCTTTTCGCAGTAAAGCTTTACCACCTTGATACGTCCGTCAGGCGTACGTTCAAAGGTGTTGGTGGCTGAGATCAGGTTGGGACCGTATTGCTGACCCACCTGCATACCACGGTTAAAATGGAACCATACCTGGTTGTTACCGCCCACTACATTGCTGCTGGCGGGCACGCTCACATCCGTACCATCGTTCTTGAACCAGGTACCGTCATCATACTGGTAGCAACGCTGAAAACGGGGATCTTCGTGATTACCCTCCCAGGTCTGGTAGAACTCAGGCGTAATACAGGAGGCGTTGGTACCGCGGTTCAGCGGTGATGGCTTCTGGTTACGTTCCATCGGCATATAAACGAAGTCGTTATCGCTGCCGCGCAGGTTGTTGATGTCCTGTGAAACCACGAAGATCAGTTCGGGCCTTCCGTTGTTATCGATATCGAAGTTCCGGAAATAGTTTGTTTCCAAACTGAAGCGGCCGGAGTTGATCAGCTCTGTGGTGTAGAAGATCACCTTATCCATATCCGTGCCGTTGTTGTCTACCGCCGGTTCGGTGAAATTGAAGGTGGCGGCGTAACGGTTTTTGAGCACGGCGCGATTCAGGTACATATCTGCCAGGAAAGCCTGCGCAGCCTGTTTGGTGAAACGTCCGTTATGGGTGCGGCCCTGCCCCAGGTCAGCCAGATCGGGAAGCACTGTTTCTACGTCTTTGATCAGTTCATCAATAGCGGTAGCTGCCTGACGCGCCTCCAGCGGAGCGTTTAGCGTCAGCGGATCGCGGTAAGGCGCCTGGCCAAAAAGGTCCAGCGTGTGGTACGTATAGAATGCCAGCATGGCTTTGGCTTCTGCCATCAGCTGCGCCTTATCGGGCGAATCTCCGCTGTTGCTGATGGTGGTGATGGCTGTCAGCGATTTGGTGATACCGGCGTTCAGCTGGTTCCAGGTGGTGGTAAGCACCGCGTTGTCTGGCGCCCAGGTAAATTCGTGGATGGCACGCCATTTACCGCCGTCGCCCCAGTCGCTGCCACGGGTGGGCAGCAGGGCTTCGTCTGTCGTATATTCCTGCAGGGCAAATACGCTGCCGTGATCCACAAAGGTGCCGTCTCCCATTTGTCCGTAGGCGGCCGCCAGCGCGTTTTCCGGGTTAGCGTTGTTGTTACCCAGCACTTCGTCTATTACCTCTTCATTCAGGTCTGTACAGCTCACCATAGCGAGGGTGAGGAAAGCACATGTTATTTTATGCAGTTGTGTTGTCTTCATTCTCATAGCTCAATGGATTAAAATTTAACGGTTGCGCCCAGCAGGAATGTTTTTGCAGCCGGATAAGTGGCGTAGTCAACACCCAGCGACTGGTTGCCGCCCACTGTTTTGGTGGTATTTACCAGCGGATCGTAACCGGAGTAGCCAGTCAGCGTAACCAGGTTCTGCGCACTTACATATATGTTGAAAGACTGCATCCAGGGTACCTGGCGGATGGAGAAAGTGTATCCCAGCCGAACGTTGTTCAGGCGGACAAAGTCAGATTTCTCCAGGTACAGTGATGACAGCTGCACCGCATTGGCAATGTTGGCGCCATCTTCGTAATATTTCCGCAGCACGTTACGGTCTGATGCAAGGCTGTTGATATTCAGATCCAGCGCAGTGTTGTTTACCAGGTAACCGCCGGTTTGACCGATAACGGCAACAGACAGGTCAAAATTCCTGAAACGTACCTGGCTGTTGAAACCGAAGTTAAACTTAGGCAGCGCGCTCTCGAAGATCTGGCGATCGTCTGCATTGATCAGTCCATCACCGGTTTTGTCTTCAAAAATGTCTTTACCGTCTTTATCGTAACCCAGGTGTTTCAGCATGAAGAAAGAACCTGCTGCATAACCGTTCTTATAGATGTTGGCATTCACATCGCTCAGACCCGGACCTGAGATACTGCCTGAATACAGTTCAGAAACCGGCAGATCTGAGATCTTGTTAGACAGCGTAGAACCGTTCACGTCAACAGACCAGGTAAGGTCTTTGGTGTTGATGATGCGGGATCCCAGCATGAATTCAAAACCTTTGTTGATGATGCGCGCGTCCACATTCCTCCACACGGTAGTAGTAGGGCTCAGCGGTTCTGAAGGAATGTTCAGGATCGGGATCTTTGGTGGTCTTGTTATAATATTCCAGTGAACCGTAGAGTTTACTGCTCCAGAAGTCGAAGTCTACACCAATGTTATACTGCTCTACCAGCTCCCATTTCAGATCGGGATTGGCGGTACGGTTTACGGTAACGCCGTTTACCAGGGTGTGATCATCATACAGGTAATAACCTGACCCGGTGGATAATGAATAACTGGCCTGTGTGATCTTATTGGGCACTTCCTGGTTACCGGTTTGTCCCCAGCTGGCGCGCAGTTTCAGATCGCTGACAGCCGTGATGTTCTTCATGAAATCTTCGCGGGAGAGGGTCCAGCCCAATGCGAAAGACGGGAAGTAACCATACTTGTTGTTCTTACCGAAACGGGTAGAACCGTCTGCACGGAGAGACGCGGTCAGCAGGTATTTATTGTCGTAGTTATAGTTTACGCGGCCAAAGTAAGACTGCAGCTCATTCTCCTGTGCATAACCGCTGGGAGAGCTGGAGGTTCCGGAATAACCCGGGTTGTATTCAGGCGCTACACCTGTACCCTGTGCGGCAATCCCCTGTACACCGAAAGCAGTACCGGAGAAGGAAAATTTCTGGTAAGAGAAACCTCCCAACACTTCAAACTGGTGTTTGTTGATGGACTTATTGTAAGTAAGATAATGATCCAGCAAGGTGGTTAAAGACGACAGGTTGTTCTGCACATAAGCGCCCAGCGGCGTACGGTCTGTAATGTTGGGATAGATAGTGGAGTTACGTTCGGAAGTAGATTTATCTATACCGTAGTTAAAGCGGTAGGTCAGTCCGGGCAGTAACCGCAGGGTAGCTTCGATATTACCCAATACGCGGAAGGTATTGGTCTTATCGTCATAAATGCTCAACAGGTAAGCGGGATTGTAGTGCGCGTTCATGTTGAAGTTGGTATACTTACCCGTAGAATCAAATACAGACCTGGTAGGATTTGCCATCAGGGCATGGATGATGAGCTGACCATCTGAACCTGCGGTATTACCGTTGGGGATGGATGTTTCCTGGATATCGCTGGCGGTCAGGTTCATTTTAACTACCAGGCGTTTGTTGTCGAAGAAAGATTCTTCGGCGTTCAGCCTGGCAGTGGTTCTTTTGAAGCTGCTTTTTTCCACGATACCATCCTGGTCAAGACGGGAAATAGAAGCCATGTAGTTACCGGTGTTGGTAGATTTGGCGAAAGACAGGTTGTGGTTCTGTACAAAGCCGTTACGGTAGATCACATCCTGCCAATCGGTGTTACCACCATGGTCATAGGCCTGGTTCTTTATCGCATTGCGATATTCGTCTGCACCCAGTACGTCCATTTTCTTAATAACGGATGATGTACCTACGTACATATCATATGTAAGGGTAGCATCCCCTTTCTTACCGCGTTTGGTGGTGATCAGCACCACACCGTTAGAGCCGCGCGCACCGTAGATAGCGGCGGCAGAGGCGTCTTTCAGGATGGTGATGGTCTCAATATCGCTGGTATTGAGGAAGTTGAGCGGGTTCTTGGGTTCAGAGCTGCCGAGACCGAAGTTGGGACCGCCGGCGCTCACATTCTCGTTGCTCAGGGGCACCCCGTCTACTACGAAGAGCGGCGTGCTTCCGCTGCGGATAGAACCTACACCGCGGATGAAAACATCCACCCCGGCGCCTGGCTCACCGCTGGATTGGGCAATACGTACGCCGGATACCTTGCCTTGCAGCATGTTATCCACGGAGATATTGACCCCCTGTTTTATGTTATCTGCTTTCAGCTGGGTCAAAGCCCCGGTTACGTCTGCTTTGGTCTGGCTGCCGTAACCTACCACTACCACCTCACCCAGCTGGCTGCTGCTTTCTAACAGGGTGATGCGCAGGGAGGAGCCGCTAACGGTTACCTGCTGCTGGTCGTACCCGATAAATGAGATAGCCAGTTTTTCGCCCCTGGCCGCCTCGATGGTGAACTCACCACGCTCGTTGGTAGTCGCTACCCGTTTGGAGGACAGCGACCTGACGGTGGCGCCGGGAATGGGATTGCCGTCTTTACCGACAACAACGCCCTTAACAGGCCCCTGTTGGGTAGCCTGGTCATAAGTGCTGTGATATGGCGCATTAGCCATGGAGGGGCTAACTACAGAAAGCCACACAGCTACCATAAAGAGTGAACGAACGTTCATAGGCAAATTCAATTTTTCTTTGTAAAAAAATCTTTGTGCATAAAAATGATGACGTGATAACGTAAAAGGCCCAGGACATTTATTCCATGTCATTATTCCCCACACATAGTTTTGACAGAACCGGGCAGCTTCCGCTACCAACGCTTACGAAATTGGGCGCAATGATAATGTGTATTTTTGATTTTGGCTATTAATTTAAAGTTATGTTTCCCTGGTGAAGGGTCTATACTTCATCTAACAATCTTCTGTGATAATTGATCTGTCCGAGATGATAACTGAGATGCATTGCCAGGTGGGTCAGGAAAAACCCGGTGGTAGTGGATGGCCGTTCAAGAACGGGCTGCGGGTACTCTTTTTCCATATCCTGCTCTGTAAGTTGGCCCAGCACCTTATCTACCATGGCGGTTGTTTCCTCCACCATCTGCAGCAGCTTTTGTTGTGGAATATTTCTGGCGGAAAATTCAAGCGGCCTGTCCCTTACGTAGCCGGTATTACCCAATGCGGCGCCGATATAGGCATTGAGGTTACCAACAAGGTGCAGGCAGAGTGTACCGCCGGAGTTGGCGATGTTTTTTTCTATGTACCAAAGTTTTTGTTCATTCCGGTAAGCCCCTATCTCCTGTTTCAGTTTGCCAAGGTCCCTGTGGAATAGTTCTTTAAGTACCAGTTTTAGCATAAGTGGTGGATAATCTTCACCAAATATAGCAAGGTATTTATTATTCTGAGCGCAAACTTTTAATTGGATTCATCACAGCGGCCCGGATAGCCTGTGTACTTACGGTGGCGAGGGCTATAATAACAGCAAAGACGCCTGCTATTATAAAGATCCATGCACTGATACTCACCTGGTAAGCAAAGGCGCCCAGCCAGCGGTGCATGAAATACCAGGCCAGCGGACTGGCAATGAGCAGGGCGATGATCACCAATCTGACAAAATCTTTGGACAGCATAGCGGTGATATTCACAACAGAAGCCCCCAGCACTTTGCGGATACCGATCTCGCGGGTACGCTGCTGAGCCGCAAAAGCGGAAAGGCCAAACAGACCCAGGCAGGAGATGAATATGGAAATGCCGGTAAACCAGCTCACGATGGCCGCCGTACGCGATTCTGCATAGTAGTTACGCTGGAAGTCCTCATCCAGGAAAGTATATTCAAAAGGCTCGTTGGGGCAAAGGTTGTTCCATTGTTTGCTGAGAAAGCTCAGCGCTTTATCCATATTAGCCGTGTTCACATGCACAATAAGGTAGTTATAATAATCGCCGGCGCCCAGGAAAAAGGTAAAGGGCTGGATAGGATGATGCAGGTCCTGGAAATGAAAATCCTTTACAACACCCACGATCTCAAATATTCCCACTTGCTGATCCTGACCGGGGCGGTTCCAGAGCAGTTTATGACCAATGGCTTTATCCAGGGGAATCTCCAGTTTCTTCAGGGTGGTTTCGTTCACCACCATCCTGTTGGCAGTATCGCCCATGAACTGCGCGGAAAACAGGCGGCCTGCCTTCAGCTCAAAGCCCATCATCTGCAGGAAGCCGGGAGACACCCAGTTGGTCTTTACGGTTTGACCTTCTTCCACGGTTTTATCGGGCCGGTGCAGCGAGAAGTCAGACGCATTGAAAATGCCGGGGTAATAGCCGGCGCCCTCGGCGCCCAGCACCAGGTTACTCCGCAATATTTCCTGTTGTAATGCCGCATATGCATTATGAGATTCGTTGCTGCGAAGGGGGATTACCACCTGCTGATCTTTATTAAATCCGAGGGGACGGGTACGGAGGTACTCCATCTGCTGCTGGATGATGAGGGTAGCGAGTACCAGGCCTATAGATACTACGAACTGGCATACCACCAGGCCTTTGCGTAAGGCGGTAGCAGCAATGGAATTTACGAAGCGGCCCTTTAATACTTCTACCGGTTTGAAAACAGAGAGATAAAAGGCAGGATAGCCGCCTGCCAGTAAGCCGGTAAGCAGTGCCAGTACGATGAATGCGCCGATGATGCCAGGCTCCAGCAAGGCGCCTGCAGCCAGCGATTTGCCGGTAAGCCGGTTGAATAAGGGCAGGGCCACGGCTACCAGTACTAAAGCCAGCACCAGTGAGATCATGGACAGGATAACGGACTCTCCTAGGAACTGTCTTACCAGGGCGCCTTTTTCTGCGCCCATAACCTTCCGGATACCTACTTCTGCAGCGCGCCTGGCAGAACGTGCGGTGGCCAGGTTCATAAAATTGATGCAGGCAATGAGCAGGATGAATGTGGCAACGCTGCCAAGTATATAGAGATAGGTTTTACTGCTGGTGGGGGTTACAATGATGCTTACTTTATCGTACAGGTGAATATCTGCCAGGGGTAAGAGGGAGATGGTTTTGCGATAACCCAAAGCCGCCAGGTCTTTGTTGGCGTATTGCTCCATGAATGCGGGAAATTTGCGCTCCAGCCGCCCGGGATCTGTGCCGGGACGCAGGCGGAGGTAGGTCACAAACATGTTGTTGAAGGAGAAATTAAGCGAGGCATTGCGCAGGAAGCCGCCTACCCATCCGGCGAACATCGGCACAATAAAACGGGCGTCTATATGTGAGCGGGCGCTTTCATCCTTGTATACGCCGCTTACTTTAAACACTTCGTCACCACCCGTGTTGCCACCTACGAAAATGGTTTTGTTCAGCGCCGGAGCATTACCAAACAGCTTACGGGCCACCGGTTCAGACAGCACAATGGCATTGGGTTCACGGAGGGCGGTAGCCGCACTGCCTTCAATGAACTGGTAGGTAAAGACATTGAAGAAATTGGAGTCTGCCTGGAAAGCGCGGGTTTCATAAAAAGAGCGGATAGGTTTTCCCGGCTCGCGCACCTGCAGGAGGGTTTTGGAATCTACCACGTTTTCCCAGATCCGGGTGGCTTCCAGCACTTCGGGAAAAGCAGCATTCAGGGCCGGGGCATAGGGCGCCGAGATGGTTATGAAATTGCGCTTATCGCCCCCGGAAGAAGAGGTTTGGGTGCTTTTGAGCAAATAGAGGTCAGCTGCCTGCTGATGGTGTTTATCAAACATCAGCTCACTGCGGATATATAACAGGAGCAACATGCAGCATGTAAGACCAATGGCCAGGCCGAATATATTGATAGCGGAAAAGAGCTTGTTCCTAAGCAGATTCCGCAAGGCAATACGGAGGTAGTTCTGGAGCATAGTACAGGTGCTTACTAAGGAAATGCCAGAATAGTATGGTTTTGATAATCAAAACAGTATGCATGAGTGTTAGCGGTGCAACTGTCCGCTTTCGCACAAGCGGTGTCCGTTTTTGGCGCCCAGGCTTTCAGGGCTGCTTTCTTCGGTTCACACCCGGTTCGTACCCGGTAAGAAGCCGGGGATGTTATGTAGATGTTATGTACATGTTATGTACATGTTATGTCTCTTAAAAGATACATAACATGTACAAAAATCTTAGATAAATACAACAGCAATAGTAGCCATGCTGAAAGACGTTTCCTCAAATATGGACTGCCTCCGGGATGTACCTTACTTCCGGGGGCAGTCCGGTTTTACCGAAGTTACTTCACAACCGGGAAATTGCCGCCATCAATAATAAGATTGGCGCCGGTGATAAAGGAGGCGGCGGGCGAAACCAGGAAGTAGACCAGTTCAGCCGTTTCTTCGGGCGCCGCCATTCTTCCCAGGGGTACGCCCCCAAGTCTCCGGAAAAGGTTTTCCGTCATTTCTTCCACCGTAATACCCCCCTGTTTTGCATAGTCTTCCAGGAAGGCGGTCATCGCCTCCGTTTTGTTTAAACCGGGCGATACGGTTACTACCCTGATGCCTTTATCGGCTACTTCTGTAGCCAATGCCTTACTATAGGTGTTCAATGCGGCTTTTGCGGCACTGTAGGCCATAGTAGACTCCCAGATGGGAAACTGGCTGCTGGTAGTGGAAATATGAATGATCACACCGTTTTTTCGTTGCAGCATGTTGGGTAGTAATGCCCTATCCAGGCGTACAGATGAAAGCAGGTTGACCTGCAGGGCATTGATCCAGTGCTCATCCGTGAGGGTACTGAATCCACCGCCCGGGTAGGTGTTTGCACCCATGTTATTGATCAGTATGTCTATGTGCCCGAATTGCCCGTTAATGATGCCGGTTACTTTGTTCCACTTCTTCAGCCTGTGATAAGTCTGCAGCGATGAAGGTATAAGCAGCATCCTGTTCCTCCGGCTGGTTGCGAGCGGTGACGATAACCGTTGCTCCCGCCTGCTGTAATTTTTTCACAATTGCTTTTCCGATCCCTTTTGTTCCGCCTGTTACGAGGGCTATTTTACCGTGTAATGCTCCATTAGTTGTCTGGTTAGTTTCCATGCGCGATGTTTTTACTTCGTGATATTCGTTTACCGAAAAAATAGATTTACTTTAGTTTCGTAAAGTAACCAAAACTGTTGCCTGGGATCATTATCACAGCGCCAATAAGCGGTAACGTTTATGTAACTAACAGTCAAATACTGGTAACATCCATGTAACCATGAAGAAGTTCAAAGCACACCCATCTGCCTGCCCGATTGTTCATACGATGACCTATATTGGTGGGAAGTGGAAGCCCATTATCCTGGGACGGCTGATAAACGGGGCGGTCCGGTTTGGAAAGCTGGCGGTACAAATACCGGATATATCGCGTAAGATATTGACCGAGCAACTGAAGGAGCTGGAGGAGGACGGATTGATCATCCGGCATAGTTATAACGAGAAGCCGCCCCGTGTTGAATATGAGCTAAGCGAGATTGGCCGTACGGCCATTCCTGTTTTGATGGCGATGACGGAACTGGGCGACAAAATGCACGAAGCCATTACCAGGCATAAGCGGGGTGTTACGCAGGCTCAGTGACGGATGGTGGATTACCGCCCTGGTTTAGCGGAAGCCCGGATAAAGAAGGACATTTAACTATAAAATCAAAAAAGGCCGCCTCTTGCTGAGACGGCCTTTCCTGATTTTATTCACTTGTATTAATCAATGCGTTCTATTAGTCCGGCGATGCCTTGTCCGCCACCCACGCAGGCTGTCACCAACCCATATTTCTTATTCAGCCGTTTAAGATCGCTCAGGATCTGCACGGTAAGCTTTGCCCCTGTACAGCCGAGAGGATGTCCCAGGGCGATGGCGCCACCGTTGATGTTCACGATATCGGGGTCGATGCCCAGTTCGCGGATCACCGCGACTGACTGAGAGGCGAAGGCTTCGTTAAGCTCTACCAGGCCAACATCCTGCAGGGATTTACCTGCTATTTTCAGCGCTTTGGGTACGGCGGCTACGGGACCGATGCCCATGATGCGGGGGTGTACCCCTGCAGAGGCGCAGGCTACCAGGCGGCCGATGGGCTTGAGGCCCAGTTCTTTCACCATGGTTTCGCTCATGACGATCACGAAGGCGGCGCCGTCTGATGTCTGGGAAGAGTTACCTGCGGTAACGGAACCTCCGGCAGCGAATACCGGTTTCAATTTGGCGAGGGCCTGGGCGGAGGTGTCTGCGCGGGGGCCTTCGTCGGTATCTACGGTGTAGGTACGTTTCTGTTTTTTGCCTTTCTCGTCAACGTAAACTTCTTCTACGTTGATGGGGAGTATGCCTTCTTTAAAGTAGCCGTTCTTGATCGCTTCGATGGCCCGCTGGTGAGAGCGGAGGGCGAAAGCGTCCTGGTCTTCACGGGAAACGTTGAATTCCTTTGCTACGGCTTCGGCGGTGAGGCCCATACCCAGGTAGTAATCCGGTGTGGTGCTGGCTACGGTGAAGTTAGGGACGGTTTTCCAGCCTGCGGTGGGCACCAGGCTCATACTTTCGGTGCCGCCGGCGATGATGCAGTGGGCCATGCCCGACTGTATTTTGGCGGTGGCGATGGCGATGGTTTCGAGTCCGGAGGCGCAGTAGCGGTTCACGGTCATACCGGGCACTCCTTCGCCGAGGGCCCTGACGGATATCATGCGGCCTATTTGCAGGCCTTGTTCGGCTTCGGGTACGGCGTTGCCTACGATCAGGTCGTCTACACGATGTGGTTCCAGCTGTGGAACACTTTTCAGGAGTCCGGTGATGACGTCTACGGCCAGGTCGTCCGGGCGGTAAAAGCGGAATCCGCCGCGTTTGGCTTTACCGACGGCGGTACGGTATCCGGCAACTATATATGCTGTTTCCATGCTTTAAGCTCCTTTTTCCAGAAAAAAGTCCGGTTTTTTTATTTAAGTTAAATAACTTTTGTGAATTTTAGATCAACGCATTAAATTTGCAACCCTGTTTGAATGGGAACAGGAGATAATGACTCCGTAGCTCAGTTGGTAGAGCAGCTGACTCTTAATCAGCGGGTCTAGGGTTCGAGTCCCTACGGGGTCACCTGATGGGACAAGTCTAAAATTGATAGGCTTGTCCCATTTTCTTTTTCTACAAAAGCCTTATCCATGCTATATATTAGCTGAACCGCATAATTTACTCTGGCGGTTCGATATGCGTCACCAGTGAATACCAGTTTTTCGGGGAATATCGAACCAATGATCTTCCGCTGCGTTTCTACCTCTCCACTGTCGTACAAAATATCAAGTTGGGACAAGTTTCTCATGCCCTTTTCGAGAATACCCTCAATATTGTAATTCTTCTTCGGAATCTCAGAGAGGCGATCTTCCAGCTTTGTAATGGACAATTCATATTCCTCTTTACTTTCCTTGAAGTCCTCCGGAGTGATTTTTTGTTGAAACAACAGTTTCCGAGCCTCCCTTATCAAATCTGTATAAGCGTCGATTTGAGTGAGCAGGCTATCTCTTTCTTCGGTGGTACTTTTAGTTTGAGCCTTAAAATAGTATTCCAATGCAGGGCGAAAAATATCACGGAATGGAGATTGTGGCACAAATTTGCGTAGTTCTTTTGAAAACAGTTGATTGGCCCGTTCTGCCGGGAAACGGCAACCGCATGAAGTGATACAGTGGTAATAATGATAATGCCTGTTTCTGCCTCTTGATGCGCTGCCGGTTAGAACTCTGCCGCAACGTGGGCAGATGAGGAAGCCGCGTAAAGGCAAGCTATTATCAACTACTATCTTTGTACGCTGTTTTTTACGCCGTCCATCCAGAATCTCCTGCACAAGATAGAATAACGTAGATGAAATGATTGCCTCATGTTTACCCTGGACAAAAATGCTTTCTTCATCTTTGAATTTGGGAACGTGTATTTTTCCGCAGTAGACAGGGTTGCGTATTGCCACCCAAAAATTGTTCTTACTGCATTTCAGACCACGGTTGCGGGCCATGTGTAGAATTTGCTCAGTATTGAAACGACAAGCCGCAATTTCTTCAAAGACCCATTTCATTATGCTTGCCTCTGGCTCATTCGGGCATATATATTTAACCTTACCGGTTTCGTCGGTTCTGTTCTGATAGCCTATTGGAGCTGTACCCATCCACCGCCCTTCCTTGCGGGCGCGACGCATACCATAAAATACGTTGAGTGCGCGACGGTCGTTTTCGACTTCGGGAGTTGCCAGATACACGGCCATCATAATCTTACTTTCCGGTACTGTCATGTCGAGGGGCTGTTCAATCGCCTGCGGCTCAATTCCAAGTTTTCTGATGGTGCTTATCATTTGATAAGCATCCCCTGCATTGCGGCTGAATCTATCCCATTTTGTGAACAGCACGAAGTCAACCTGATGCTTTTTCTTCCGCCAGTCAAATAACAGTTTATTCCATTGCGGACGATTGAAAGTTTTGGCGCTGTGATCCTCAAAAATGACCTGACGAATTTGGATAAAATTGTGATCGCAGTATTTACGCAGAACTTCTTCCTGTATTTCGTTGGNNGTAAACCTTTGTCACGCTGGTCGTCTGTACTCACTCTGATATATAAATCTGCTACTAACATAAAAAAATTGATTTCAAATAAAAAACTAAAAGTAACATGCGTCGAATAGCCATCGCCGCATAAAAGATGTTCTAGGAGCTAGGATTTTGATACTTTTCTCTACCAATCGGACGGTTGTTCAATAGCTCGAACTCGTTATGCTGTACTTGTAAAACGAGTATTTCTATTAATCGCTCCATCGTTATTTCAAAGACATTTGTTAATGCCATCAATTCTAGCAGTCTAAATTGTTGCGGATCTTCTACTCTTGACCAAACTGTATCTGTGTTCGAATGGAAAAACGAACCGAATAAGGCCGGGCCGAGAATAATTACAACATTGTATAATGTATCGTTGGCTGTGTGATTTTTCAAAAAAAATTTAGCGGCTAAAATTTTTGCTTGCTGGCCGCCAGTTAATCCCTTCTTCATTGTATAAAGTTGTTAAAGCTCCTTGCTTCGCCATGTTCTGATTGCTGCTTCTAAGAAAATGTTTGTCTTAATCGCTTTAGCGGTTATCTGCATTCTATCAAGATTGGATTTCACAATAAGGAAATTTTCTAAATTTCTTGTGAACCTATCCCATGTAGTAAATAATATCAAGTCCGGCCAAACGGTTGAGGAAACAAGCCGATCATAATATTCCGACCAACCGGGTCTATCAAAGTTTCCGGCAGAACAGTTGTCAATTACTTTTGCCCTTATTTTAATGTTGTTGGCGATGCAGTATTCTTCAAGTTCTTTTTCCTGTAGTTGTTCCATTAACTTTTGGCGTGCAGGGTCATCGCACCTTGCACGGATATATAAATCAGCAATCTTCATGACTTAAAAATTTCTGTGATTGTAATTTCTGCAAACTGGTAGATAATGTCGAGAATAGCTGCGGCTTCTTCAAGAGATACCGTAATGCCTTGTTCACTCAGTATTTTCACTGCTGTTTCAGGCTTCATTTTTTTGTCCATAACACACTCATGTTCATACTTCACAATTCCAAGTGCTATGCGGGATAATACAAATTTACAAATGAATATGCTTCATTTTAATGTCCCGCATAATGCCAGAACATCGAGAGTGGCTACTGATAAAAGCAAGATGTATCTATGTGCGACAAAAGTTTAAAATTTAGAAAGCATTCAAAAAAAAGGCAATTGGTTTAAAATTCAGTCAGGGATTTTAAGGTGGTTCAGGTGGGCGGCGTTTTGCTTTCTCTCTAAGTGCTACAACGTCTTGAATATCTTTTACGATTCCTTTATCGAAAAGGACTTTCATACCTGGGTGATCTTTGATAAGGGTCTTTTTTTCTTTTTCCATGAGGATATTATATAAATGTTCATAGAACGCGAAGTAATATCCAACCTGATAAATGAGAAGCTGCCGTTTGAACTTTTGCATAAGCGTTTTTTTTCTTACGGAATTGTAAGAGCCGATACGCTTGCCGAGATCATAGATGTGTTGCGCCATACCCTTCAATTGCTGGCGAAGCTGCTGTGAAGTCAACTTTTTATATCGGTTGCCGGGAAATAAATGAGGAAAATCTGCCATAGTCTTAAAGCTGTAATAGAAAAATACACTAAGTCCCGGATTTACAGGAATTTGTAGCTGTTGACTTTTACCACAACAAGGTTGATTTTTACCAGCGTGGGAAATGTACTGCGATAGAATTGCAGTATGCTGTTGAAGTAATAACTTCGCTGCTCCAACCAGACGTACCTCCGCGATGTTATGTATGCGTGCATTGATGCCTATATATACATATACACATACACGCACCCGTCACACAATCATGATTGCGTGACCCCGAAAAAAGATAAATGTTTACATCTAATTAACATTTGGAATTTGAATGTAACGTATTTTACATCATTCGTCATCTTAAACTAGCTATGAGTAACGCTGAAAAAACAATCGCAGAAGAATTAAAAGTTCTTGAAACAAATGTGGAGCAGGTAAAAAAGGCTTCACGTAATCCCATCGCGCAGCCTCCTGCGTTGCTGAGTATAAATGGGCAGCCGCTATTTCGCCCTTATACCATCAATGCAATACAAGGAAAAGAAGGGAGCCATAAGAGCCGATTGGCTGAGATAATCTGTACCGCTGCAATTGTGGGGAAAAATACAGTGGGGAAACCCGGCGGGAATTACCTGAATATCGTTGCAAACCCTGATATGCCCTGCCATGTTCTGTATGTTGATACCGAACGGAACATGCAAGACGAGTTTCCGACTTCGATACAATCGTTAAACAGAAATGCTGGACACAAAGCCAATACTATTTCCGCCCGTTTTACCCCGGTTCCAATATTGAATATTTCCCGTGATAATAGGCTCGAAGTTTTAAAAACATACGTAGAGAAATTACGGAAGAAAGTAAAGCAACATATGCTGGTTGTTCTCGATGTTTCTACTGATTGTATCGACGATTTCAATTCCTCCACAAGTGCAAATAAGATCCACGACTGGATGAACGTAATGCGAACTGAGTTCGATATGACATTTTTTTTATTGATCCATGAAAATTTAAGTGGTAATGACAAGGCACGGGGACACGTCGGAACGGAGCTTACTTTGAAGGCTTCGACGCAATTGCAGATACGCCGGGTGAGTGATAAAGAGGACAAGGACATATTTCAGTTGGTGTTCAAAAAAATGCGGTTCAAAAGACGCTATGCGCCTATATACATCGCATACGATGAAGAATTAGAAACATTGGTACGAGGTTGAGTATAATGATGATGGTAAAGGCGAAAAAGAAAGCTCCAGCGCAGGAAACGAACTTCATGCTGCCCTGGCTGAAGCCTTCAGCCAACAGAGGGAGTATTCTCGCGCAGCTCTAGCGTCCCTCGTTGCTAAAAAGATGAATGGAGAGTTTAACGAGAATACGATTGCGCGTAAGCTGGCCGACCTAAGCCGTGAAGATCAGTTTATATTAAACATTAACGGCGGCGGAAAATTTGCGGCAGAAAAACGTGGTCGTGAAACCTTCTACGTATTTCAACCAACAGCCGAACCGGAAGCAGAACATGCGCCAGTTGCAAACTAGATTATGCAGAGTTTTTATTTTTTTACTATTAGCCCCTCCTGCGAAGGGTCGTTTAAAACCGACTGTAAAACAGCCTCAACAATATCCTGCACGTCCTGTTTAATGATGGCATAATTGTCCATTATATCCTTACGGGTTACCGCTTTAACTATCGGAACGGGCAGATAGGTTTCTTTTTCAATTTTCAAGGCACTGTTATCAACCTTCACATGAGCATGAAACCGTTTCAATTCAATGGGCTGATCGGGTGTATCGGCAGTGATGCCTACAAACTCCCCCGAAGAAAGATTGGAAATCGTACTCACGGGCACGGCCATTTCCAGTTGTTTACTTCTGGAAATAGACGTGTCACCGCTGTTGATAGAAATGCTTTCACGGTCTTGCATTGTTTTACCGAGCCTTTCGGAAACTTGCTTTGCAAGTTCTCCGCTGGTCTGCCCGATCATAATATTTCCGCAAATATTTAGCACTACATCTGCCCACTCTTTGCCATATTGCAAACGCAATTGATGATCCGATTGCATTGCCAAGATGGTAGATATAAGGTGGCTCCTTGCACTTGCGATTTGTGTTGAGAGTTCCAAAAATGTCAGGGTGGGAAATTCATCCAGTATCACCGCCGATTTGATTTTGCCCGGTTGGTTCATGATCTTACTGATACGGGTCATGAAAAGGCTTAATAGTGGCCCATACACTTCTTGCTTCTGCGGATTATTTGCTAAACAAAGAATCTTCGGGGATGCCGGGTTATTAATGTCCAAAGTGAAATCATTACCACTAAGCAGATAGTAGATCGTAGGCGAGGAAAGTCTTGCAAGACCGATCTTTGCTGCGTCTAACTGACCTTCGAGTTGTTCCATCGTATTTTCAACGAATGCAGAAATGAAGGGTGAAATGAAGGCGGAAATTTCCGGCTCCGTTTGAAGCACCGTAAAGAGCTTATCCATTTTGACCTGCATAAACTCAATTATGTGGGGCAATGTGCAATACCGTCCATCCTCATACTTCCGCAAAAACCAAATGACTGATATAGTAAAATTGATTGCCGATTCGACAAAAAAATCCCCTTGCTTACGCAACCAGCTTTTGTTGGTTCCTAGCATTAGGATTCGCGCTGCCTCAACAGCATCGGATATGTCGTGCATCATTTCCGGATAGAGTGGATTACACCGGTTGCTGTGTGGTAGGTCGTCAAAATTTATTACATGAAATGAGGGCTTGCGCGGATAGTTCTTTCGATTCTTTAGATAGTGATTGTACGCTATGATTGTTAAATCGGGGTACTTAAAATCATATAAAACCATTGCATGATTCTTAGCCAGTAGTTGGCGGATTGCTGGCTCAATAAGGTATCTGGATTTTCCAGCTCCGGGCGAGGCCACGCAGAGCAGGCCACGAGCTGGCGATACATAATTCAGCCATGAATCCCGCTTCGCACCTTTGTAGAAATAGTATGCGGGAAGGTTTATTGAAAATTCATTCTCTAGTAGTTTCTCCTGCTGCGGGAACGTTTCGTTTTCTTTATTGAATATATCGCCGCTCAGTCTTTTTTTTAAAGACCTGGCTATTATACTACCGCCAGTAATAAGGAGTACGAATGCGAGTGCGTTTAATAGAATGTAGGTTGCTGCAACAGCCTGCGCGGGCAGTCCGTCTACCAATAAAATCAAACCACTTACAAAGTAAATAATGAGGCCGGAGAATAGCAGTGCAACGCCTGCACGCGCATCTGCTTTTTCATCCTTTCTGCCCCGCACTCCAAGCAACGAAATAAATAATAATAGGAGTGCAATTATTTTACTTTTAAAGTACCCTGTTAATAGACCGGTTTTGACGATATTTTTTAATAGCTGGTCGGATATATTGCTAGTCCATCCGATTTGCTTAAAAGCATAGTAGCAATTGTAATAGCAATGAAGAAGTAGAATAACTATTGCTATCATTCTTGTGAGGTCAATGATCTTCTTCAACCCCTGTTCGTTCTCACCTGTTCGCATTGACATAACACAAAATTTGAAAGTAAAGAGTATCTATCGGCAATCCGAGAATACCTCGCAGCTAGTGCCACCTACGGCATCTATGTCGTCGGTATCATCGAATGATAGTGTTGCTTGCTTTGTATATGCCCTGCTCTCGATCCCTGATGGATGGGGTTGGCAGATTGGGCCATTTGTAGAATCTCTTTGGCCGATAAGTGATTCCTGAAAAACTGTAATTGGAAAGGGAATTGACTTGGCCATCCTGCAATAGTTTCGCGGATCGGCTATCCGGTATAAAGTTCCCATACAGTTCCTCCATACGCTGAGGAAAGTCAAAAGCAAAAGGGGTATCTTTTGCTATACGCAGCAGCTTTCTTTTTGATTTTTTCCAGCACCATTTGCAGTTTCCTTCATAGCCTTTCAGGTTCAATCTAAACGGCATCTTTGACCAATACAGGTTAACATCGGGCTTCATGATGCCTGGAAGGAAAGTTTTGGATATTAGAGGATAAATGAGCTTCTTCTTTTGAGCAAAAGGAGATATGCGATCAACTTCGTCTGAACGGATACCGATGGCGGTATAATATGGCTTGCCAAAACGGTTTTTTGAAAATGCAGATATAGGTACTTCCTTTAGTTCACGCGAACAATGCGGCAGTGCAATATTCGGAATCCCATATTTTCGGATTACTTTTTCAAACGGTTCTCCATGCCTGGAAGCAGTTTTAAAATCAACAGACCTATATTTTTCCTTGCATCCGGGTTCGCATTCTATCCAGTTCACGGCAAACCCGAAATAGTCGCTGCAATGTTGTACAAATTCCAGTGTTTCTTCTCTTTCCTCGCCGGTATTAGCGAATACAAAAAGCATTTCATAATCGTCGGTTCTATTCTGCCATAGCCACTGCGACATAAAAGCTGAAGTTTCGCCTCCACTAAACGACACGATCAATTTCTTCTTCATACGAAACAAGGTTTAATGAAACAATCTTTTCCTTTTTTTCTTTTTTCTTTCGTCAAATTCAGCCTGTGGTGACGTTTCCTTTTCAATGTCAAACACTGATTCTACAGCACTTTTCACGGCATCCGATGGTGTTTGCTCATTCTTTTGAGAATTGGTTGTATGCTGTTTCATCATTGGCGCTTCTGGGCGCATCACGGGGATCTGCTGGATGCGTTGTTGCATTTGGTTCGAGCTGTAGGGTTTACCGAGATCAGAACCATTAAAAACTGATTGCGTTTTATGATCAACGTAGGTTAAACCGTAAACAATGCCATCCGCGTTTTGCCGTACCACAAGCGAAATCCTTTCCTTCTGTAAGTAGTTTTGTAATTCTGTTAAGGTGATGCGTCCTTTTGTTGCGATGATGTAGTCCACAGCATTGCGAACCCGCTGCATATGCGGGCGGCGTTGTACCTGATTTTTCACGAAGTTTTTCTCTAAATTTTTAAGAGTTGGTTTGTTATAGATGTGACTGGCAGGTATCGGGACACCAACCTTTTGGCCGTTCGCACCAAGCACTCTGTAGACCAGTCCGCCGGACTTATAGATGCGGGATTCCTTGTTGCCCTGGTCAGCAACAATATTGTATTGTCGGAGAACAGCATTTAACTCTGGCAATGAGGTGTATTTGTACTTCGGTAACACCGTGTCGAGTACATTTGCGATGGCCCGTTTGGTACCGGAGGCAGCATTCTTTCCATATAAAAATTTCTCAGCGTTAACTGGCTTTACTTCATATACCTGTTGCCGCTGCTTAGAATCAGCACGAACTAGGTTAAAATCCTTTTCAATTTGTTTTCGGGCTTTTTCAGACTGATTTTTTCCGATGTTGTGGAGTGCAATTCTTTTCCCGTTTCGTTTGATGTTGGTGGTAACGATGTGGATGTGGGGATGGCTTGCATCTTCATGCTTGTAAACGAGATATGGCTGATCTCCAAAGCCAATTTTTTGCAAGTATGAATCGGCTATCCGTTGAAGGGTTTCGTCGTCCAGTTTCTCTGATGGATCAAAGTTCAACGAGATATGAACGCTGTTCACTTTTGTGCGCTCATTGCGGGCAGCTAAGTTCTGAAGTGTTCCCAATTTATCGTTAATGCCGAGCTGTTGGGTGTCCTTTGCAAAATTTCTGGAATGGATAAGCACAGCGGTGGACTGCCGCACCTTATTTTCATTATAGTGCAGCGCATTTCTCAGGGATTTACTAGCGTTTACTCTTGCAACCATTTTTCGCTGATTTGAGAAATTTTGTCTTTGATTTCAGTTACTTTTTCATGCAATGCTTTACGGCCAATTTCATTGAGCGATAACCATCCGGAGAGGTCAGATTTGTCGTTGAGCATGTGCAGTTTTTTGACAACCTGGTTGTAGTTATTGGCGATGGCATTCAACTCATCTTTGAGCAGGATCAGGACTGCCATTAGGTCATCGATGGATTGATTTCTGTGATACATTTTTATCGGTTTATCCAATAGGATTTTCCGAATATGCTCGCTGAGTTTCTGACTGGAAGAAGTGGTGAATTGCTTGAATAGCTTTTGGTATTCTTCCGGGGTAAGCCGAACATGGAGATGCTTGTCACGATTGATTTTTTTGCCCTTTTCATTTGATAAAATTTTAATGGCTTAAAATGGATCTTTTGTCGCCTGTGGCGATTTCCGGCCCCGACTTCGGAGGAAGGCCGGCCAGATTCGGTTGAGGCTTGTGCCACAACCGTACATCTGGCCGATCATGGCGCAGCAGATGATCTCAGATTTTGTCATGGTGAACAAAATGGATATGCAGCGCTGGATGCTGTAATCGCAGATGTCAGTCATGGCCCGAAGCCCTGGAGAGCAGGAAGCCTGTGCCCGGATAGGCTACGGGCTTCGGCGTTGTTGTTGTTGGTGCTGGTGCTGCTGTTGTGGACGATTGTTCAGCATCCATTCGTTGAGGTCTTTTGATGGCGCATACAACTTGCGTTCATCGCTGAACTTATGGCAGTTTATGGCTAATGCCTGCTTGGTAAACTTGTCGCCGGACTTATCGTTGTCGAGGTATAATTTGACACGATCATGGGCTGTCATGCGGGAAATATTATTGTCGAAAAAAGAGAGAGAATTAAGCACCAAAAAATTACTTGCTGGCTGCTGTTTATTGCGTTTGATCGCTTGGTGCGAAAGGAAGTTAAAGAAGCCCTCAAATACCGCGAGTTCACGAGATTTATTATCTATAAAAGTGGAAGTTTTGGGCGAACTGCTGGCTTTGATATACTTATTGCGAAGCTCATAACCACCTGCATCATTCTTGAAGCCGAGGGCGTAATAGTTTTTGCCTTTGAGGTTGTAATGAACCTCCTTCAAATAGCGTTCTGCTGTATCTAGTGGAATACCACGCTGTCGCACATACTGAATCAGAGGAATTGAGGTTATGGGCTTTACCCGGCTGATGCTAATCTCGCCGTCTGCCCGGCTGGAAGAATCCTGCTGCGCGGAAGGTCTGAACATTGGTGTATTCACGTCCAGTTTTTGCAGAAAATCCTTCACAGAACATTTGTGAAACTGGATGCCAAAATCTATCAGATTGCCGCTGTCACCGCTTCCCCAATCCTTCCATTTGTTCATCTTGCGATTGATCTTGAAGGAGGGCGTTTTTTCCTCTGGACGCAATGGAGAGATATACCAGTAATGAGGTTCGTTGATCGTCTTCGGCTGGAAACCAATTTTGGTAAGATAATCCACCATGTCCAGCTCTTTAGCTTGCTCTATTGTCATAACTCACATTTTTCAATTCCACAAATCAATATTGCAGATACAAAAGTAGAGATGTGACACAGGCGAGAACATACCACTGCAAAGAAGGAAGTGGGTGAAGTATCAATGTGACGATGGAAGCAAATATTTTTATGGAGAAAATATTTACTCACAAAAAACAAAAGCGTATGTTAAGTGCGAAAGATGTTGTTGTAGTTTTTGAAACATTACTTGCAAGCCCTGGAATGGGCGATGCGGTGAAGGTGAGCGTTAACCAACCACGGAAGTTAATCTTGCTTCTGGTGAAGGTGATCGATTCCGGTTTAAAGAACCGCGAAGATGGACTACTTGCCGGGATGGATGAAAGCACCGCAGATGCGATTAAAAGTATCTCAGATGAATTGCTTAAAAAAGCAGGTTTAACCGAACTAAACGAGAAAATTTCTTTGTTAACGCAGAAATGATTGAGGTATGGAAAACAATGTGCTGGCGTGGGGAAAAGCCTCGCAAATGGGGCTGCGTCCAAAGGACTATCCGTATGAAAAGAAACTGGTTCCTACAGGAATGGTGGTTGCCCGATTAGATTTTAAAATTTGGGCAAAGAAGGTCATGGGGATAAATGGCTACTTCTCTCAGGAAGGAGGATTAAGATTTCAGTTAACTGTTTTCCTGAATAAGCGGTTGCGAAACTACAAGCTGAATAGTGAAGCCATAGACTTCGCCTTTTGCCCTGTTGATTGCCGATATGAATTGAAGATAGGGATAAGGAAAGACAGACCCTTTTTGGAGAGTATACGATGTTTGGAAGCATAGATTAATTTTCATTGGGCAGTGCGAAGCTGCCGCTGTGCGTCGCTGGTTAGCGATGTTGAAAAGCATGGCGGCAGCTTTTTCGCATTTAATACAATCCTTTCTTCCACATATCGAAAAGCTCTTTTTCTGCATCTTCAATAGTGGAGAAAATCGGGTGCATATATTCTGTAAGTACTTGGTATTTCACTTCTCCTCTATGAGTGATTTCGATAAAGAAATATCCATCGAGGTACACATGAAATGCGAGAACATCACCTTCTTCCATAAGATCAGGAGCGTAAGGGTATTGCTCAGGATCTGCGACTGCATCCTATGCCGTAACCCGGTTAGCTGACCGACAAAATACATTGTAGGCATTTTTTCTTTTACGTATTGACATAAGGTGTTTTTTTGGGAGTGAGAAAATGGCGGCGCCGGGAAGGACGCCGCAGGTGGGCAGTTATTTGTCGTCGTGTTCAGCCTGATAAAGTCCGGCTACCATGTAAGCATGATTTACCGCACTGTTGCTGATGAATTGTTGCCAGGCGTTACCCTCTGATCGGGAGAAGCGGAAACCACGCCCGCGGAGCCGCTTTCTTATTTCTTCACCGGGAATCTGAGGAAAGAATAATTGAACACGGTTTGCCTCTGTATTAATCACGACGCGCACCCCGTTGATGGTTTTCTCAGAAGTTTTAACCTGTTCCATCGCTTCCAGTTGTTCAATGCGGTGCTTTATTCGCCGGATATTGGCGTTGTTATTTTTGAGGGAGTAGTGAGCAAAGCCGATTGTATTCATACAATCCGGGGTTGTGATTTCCTGCCAGATTTTTTCCGATGCGTGGGGCAGTTTCATAAATGCCTCCTTATTACCGGATTTTACGCATTTGTTTGCTTCCTTCATGAAGTTCTGCGCACTCTGCAAAGAAGCCAGTTTGTTCCTGAGTTTCACGAGCGCCTGCGGGTCGTCTGATGATATGGCATCGTTGGCCTCTATCGTATCGGCCTTGCTCTCATAATACGCTGCTTTGTCACTGGCTGCAAAAGCCTTTCCGTAGGTGTTGTGTATTTTCTCACGGTAATTACGATCTCTCTTTTCTGAGTGATGGCCCACAAGAATAGGCTGCCCCATTGGTATGGCTGATGCCATGTTTTTAGCCTGATCATAAAGCTGGTTAGATTCCTTTTGCAATTTGACCGCTTTTTGTTTCGCATAATCGATGCGGTTTTGTTTTCGTTCTTCATAATTGTGTTTCATAATGATGCGAGTTTGTAGCCTGCCCTCCATGTTGTCGAAGGGCAGACCGGTTAAAAAAATGTATTAGGAAAGAAGTGTGTAAGCCGCGATTATCTTCTTACTCATGGCTTCGGCTTCAGTGAGCCGGTGTTGATTAGTATCAGGGTGCCACTGACGAATTAGTTGGCGGAATGCTTTCTTAATTTCTGCGGCGGACGCTCCCTGTTTTATTCCGAGTACCTCATGCGGAGTTTGTACAGCATCGTTAATTATTCGGGTTGCATCTTCCTTGCTCATACGTTGAGTAAAGGCATCCCGCCAGCTTTGAGGACTGCCGTAACCGCTGGCCGTGTCGTATGTTTTGTAACCATCGAGAAAACCTTTCTTTGCCATAGCTTACTCGTTTATCAGGTTTACTTCATACGGTGTGCATTTGCCGGGTAGTCCGAGGACGGAAAGGTGTTTGCAGGTACGGTGCGCTTTCCATCCCGGACAGGAGCAGGCCCAATGCCTGCCCTTTTTGTTTTGTGAGATAACATAAAGACGGTTGGAGCTTTCGCTCTTTACGTTGAATCGGTGTTGCCATTGGTCATTGTCGGGCAATGCCATATCAGGCCGTACATAAATTGTCGGTTTCATTTCGTTTGTATTTAAGCGTGAGTTAAAAAATGAGCTGATAGGCGAGTTTAAACTTCTCGTTAGTGGTCTTGTGTTCTACGTACTGTTGCAGGCAGTGACAGGTATATAAGGCTATCATGCCATCAAAAAGCTGATCTGCAAAAACCTTTGGAGATTTAGCTAATTTTTTCCCGTACTGCGTAATGATTTGGCTAGTTTCAGCGGCGTAACTCAGCCATTGATCCGGGCCGATAATTGGATTTATTTTCCACTGTTTACGGAGTTCATCAGGAGCGGCAGTAATGCCATCAGAAAAAGATTTTGCGAAGTCAAGAAAGCCGGGGATTTCTTCGGGTAAAAGTTCGCAGATTAACTTCGCCTTGTGAACGTTGTACATTTGATTAAGTGCAGGCATGTGATAAGATTTTAAAGTGAGAGAATGAGCGCAGATTGCTCCGCGCTGGTTATTATTTCAGGAAACCTTGTTGTTGGATATTTTGGAGCCAGAAGTTGGCAAAAATGCAGTGCTGATGTTGGTAGCCCGGCCAGAATGCTTTTACTGTATTGTTTTCAATCTCCATGCTTTCCTCATGTAACCCGCGATTGTCTTGCTGGTACATCTGCGGGCATATGTGGAGATTTTTATAATCTGTCGGCTCCTTCCGGCAATCAACCACTAAAAAGCACATTTCAGGATCACGCATTAGATCACCGTTTAGCTCGTAATAATGGCAAAGGCTATAGAGTGTGCCTTCTCCGGCTGCTGTAGTTATATATCTGTTCAGCAATTCCACAGTTAAAGGCATGAATCCGGAGGATTCAAGTTTTATATGGGATCGTGTACCCAACTTTTCTAAGATTTGGCTAAATACTTTCGTCGCCTGTTGATTTATCTTTTTCATGATTTAAAATTTTAAGTGAGAAAAGAAAATGAAACGGAGCGGCGGTTGTACCGCTCCGTTAGATTCATGCTTCGTTAAGTTCTTTTTTGTATTTTCCTTGCACGGTCTGAGAGCCGTATTTCGCACGGATTTTTTCAAGGGGTGCGCCGTTGCCACGCACTTTAAAGGCTTCATTTCTGTAGAACCATGCAACCTTTTTTGAGGCGAAAATGAAACGGGCATCTTTCAGGGATTCCTTTACCGGCTTGGTATCACCTGTTACCCATATCCAGTTGCCCACTAGCTCAATGGTGATACCGGGCAGGTGTATAATTTTTTCAATGACGGCGCGGTATTCTTCGGATAGTTTCAGTTCTTGGTCTACCTGTTCATCAGTCATGCCGGAACCCTTTGCAATGAATGCACAGGCAAACGCATACTCTTTGTTGATCTCCTGCATAGTGGCAGTATCTCCGCCCATGTCCGGGTGATTTTCTTTTGCGAGTTCCCGGTAGAGGGTTTTAACTTCTTCCAGCGTTTTACAGTTATTGAAGTATTTCATGACGCAATATTTTAGAAAGTGAAAAGGGAGTAATTAGCAACGGGAGCAGGTTTGCTATTTCGGGTGCTGTGCTTTTCGCGCAGGTAGCCTACGGCCACATCATCATTTTTAAAAATCACCCACGCAGACAACAGGGCTTTAGATCGGTCAGTATGACGGCGGCGCTGTATCTCCCATGACATGCGCATCAAGCGGCTAAGTGTTGTACTTTTCATGTTTAATATTTTTGATAGTGAGGAATAAGGCCGGGGGCTGTTTTCCCCCGGCGGTGGGCTTATTGATTGGTGTTTTTCAGCAGATCATTTAATTTCTGTTTCACTGCTTTTGCGGTTTCGCCCTTCCACGAATGAGCATTGCCGAGGAAGTAACAAACAATGCTGCGGGCGCTATCTTCAAAAAAATGATCGTTGATACTGTCCAGCGTTTCCATTGCTGACAGATAAGGTTTCGCGGTGTAGTGTATGTTCTTCCAGTCCGCGCGGATGATCTTTGCGATCTCTGATAAATTGTTAGGAATTTGCATAACGAAAAAGTTTTGAGTTAAACATTGCGGCTTACTATGTGCGCCGCTTTCTTCTTTTTCGCACGCAAAGCGTATTAGTGTTTTCAGGATGCCAGAGAACTGCCCGCCAGAAAAAATTTTCTACCTGAGTCCCGTAACAATAAAAGCCAACGAGGGGAGAAAAATTTTTCCAGGGCTGTTCGGCGGCATCCTGAAAACAGTACATCTATTGTCAACTTTATGGAATGGAGTGATAATCGTGTGTGCGTGGACGTTGTTGTAAAGTGGTATGGAATCCTATGCAAAAGGAGAATCTGGACATGGACATGGTGAGTAGGCTAACATGACGTACAAGAGTGCGACGCAACGGGGGGTTAATTGATGTTCCAATGCCGACTACCCAAAAACCATTAACGATTACCGGGAGTGTCCATTATCAATAAAAAAGTTTACAATTATTTATGAATTACTGTGAAATCCAATGCCACACTAGATAAATATGTGAAGGATTGTTGCAGAGCTGTATATAATTAAATGAGAGGAGTTTAGTAAATTTATAGAGGGGCAACATAACCGGACAATAACCCCATTATTCAGTAACCATTTAAAAACACGCAAGAAATGCCAGCAACTCATTAACAGGAAACCATTAATCATTTAAACCCACCCTATATGTTTACCTTATCCGAACGGACAAAGGGAATAGTTAGCTTTATGCCAAATAATCCCCAAGAATTGCCTCAGTCCTACATTCCCGGTAGCCTCGCATTCCAGTCCACCAACAATTTTGGCGATTTTTATTATCAGGAAGTGCAGCAGAAAAACTTCACCATCTGGCGAAGTTCTTATCATCCACATGAAGATGTTTCTTTGCGGGTGAAAAGAAACATGGAATGGCTCGGTTTTCGGCTCATGCTGAAGAAACACATTGCCCATGTGTTCCTGGGCAAGCCAATTGGGATCATGCAGGGCCAGATGCACTTTGCCTATTCCCCGCTGACAGATGTTGAGCTGCTCTTAAAAGGAAATGAAATTTATGAGGTAGTGGACATGCAGGTATCGCCGGCACTATTCAGTCAGATAAAACTACGGGGCCGGACGTTTGATGCCTTTTCTTCCATGATCGGTTCAGACAAGCCGGTGTGGATTTCAGAGAAGCCTGCATGGAGTGACTATACAGTATTGGAGGGAATGGAAGAACTATTACAAGATCCTACAAAGGAAGATATAGCTAAGGAAATAGTGCAACAGGTAGTGCATACGCTTATCAAAAACAACGGGCATGATAAGAAGATAACGTATGACCAGGTGGAAAATTTGTACCTCGTAAGGGAGATGATAAGAAAAAGATACCCGGAGGCAATGACATTGCAGCAATGGGCGAAGGAGACGCGGATGAACACTACAGACTTCAAATATAAGTTTCGTCAGGTGTTCGGCATTACACCCTATCGATACCTGATGTATGAAAGAATAAAAGCAGCAAAGCAGATAATGCTTTCAGACCCACAGTTACCACTAAGCGAAGTAGCAAGGCAATGTGGATTCCGTACATACAATAATCTTCGGCGGGCATTCTATCCGATGGAGAAAACAAAGTTGTCCGTATGGCGGGACAAGAATTTAGGAATGGCGTTTCAATTGCTCGTTGAGTTAATGCTGTTCGATTTGTTGTAAAAACGGCTATGTGTCAAAAAGGCAATTTTTTACATCAAAAAGGAAATTTCACTATTACCGTATTGTTATCAATGGAACAGCTTATTACCTTTAGTACAGATTTAGCAGACAAACTGGAATATTGTAGCCCGCAGCTTTAGACAATCGCAAGGAACTTTTAATTACCAACAAAAGATTAGATCAAATAAAATAAGGATCAACCTTATCAGGCATTGCTTTGCCTAAACCGAAAAATGGATATCCACAAAACATACCGCCCATCACTAACCGAAAGAACAAATTGGACATTGACCGTCGAAGCAATAGCAGCAGGGCTAATGTTCCTGTTTCTATTTACGAGCATCGATAAATTGTATAATTATAGACAGTTTAGAGATGCGTTGAGTAAGTCACCGGTATTGGCGAATGTGGCGGGCTTGGTGGCGTGGTCAGTACCAGTAGCTGAAATTTTGATAGCGACGGCACTTTTTATCCCGACTATGAGAAAGACGGGATTAAAAGCCACGATTCTTTTACTGGCGGTATTCACTATTTACCTGAGCTATATGATGGCATTTGCACCGAAGTTGCCGTGCATGTGTGCAGGGTTGCTGGAATCATTGTCCTGGAAGTCGCACATCATTTTCAATGCTGTCATGATCGTATTGGCAATTATAGGAATTGTTGCCAGCGGTAAAAGCTCCAGTGCAGGAAGTCGTGCGCCACCTACGTAACGTGGGTTTTATGTCCGGTTTGATCTAAACAATATTTATAACAGCTAAAATTTCATGTCATGAAGAAGTATTTGTTCGGCATACTTGCCGTAGTGGTAGCCTTTACAGGCGTTGCTTTCAAAGAAGCAAAAAGTTCCAAGCGTGCAGATATGTACGTGTTTGAGTTCAAAAGCTCCCAACCCTATACACAAGGTAATGTACAAAATACCTCGAACGCATATTGGGAATACAAGGGGCTGAATCTGAGTGGCTGCGCCAACATTAACCAAAAAGCCTGCCGCGTGCTGGTGAGCGCCGACTATGTAGATGATCCGGATAGCCCAACGCAGCTATCCGGCGTTTCGATCACAGCAACGCAAAGCGGAACTACGGCACACGTAACCGGAATTTCCGGTGGCGGAAATCTGTATTCCAATCAGGCAGACTGATTAATTTATGAGCAGGAAAAAAGGCTACCTTCTACAAAGGAGGTAGCCTTTTTGTCATGAGTAAGAATATTCGTATAACTGTTGTTCAGTGCGGATTTGAAGCGGATAAAATCAGTAAATTGCATACAAATAATTATAAGAACATGCGAACTACTTTCTATGCACTGATTGCACTATTGCTGGTGTCCTGCGGCTCTCAGCAGTTGACGAAGGAGAAAGCCGCAGAGATCATTTCTAAGAAGTACCCGAAAACTATCGGTTGGGAAGTATTCACCGCTGACCCGAAGCACGCAGCTCGCGCCCTGGAATCAAAGCTGGAAGATGAAGGGTATATTAAAATAACGAAAACGCAATCACTTGCCGACGCTGGAAAGCCCTTTATCAGCTTCACAGAAAGAGCAGGGCCGTACTTACTACCTGTCACAGATAAGGATAAAGAATACAGTATCCAGCGGGTTAAGGTTAGTGAGCTGCACTTCAAAGAGATCACGAACGTTATGGAGCAAGCTGACGGAAAACAAGCTGTCGTCGAGTACAGCGTAGAACATCGCCATACTACGCCATTTGCTCAACTTTCTCATTATAAATTAGAGGGTGTGAAGATGGAGCAGGCTAAATTAGCCTTAACGGATGAAGGGTGGAAAATGGTTGAGAAAAAATAATTACATAAATGAAAGGCTACTGGTCGGTAGCCCTTCTCATTAAAAGAAGAATGCTATTAAAGCGTTAAGAGGGCGGCTTTGGAGCCGCCCTCTTTGGCACTATAGCCGTATTATTCCGTATTCTTATTTCTAAGTGTAAACTGGTAACTTTTTTTACAATGCAGGTCAGCGTGCTATCTTTCAGCCAGTTTGCGTTTTAGAGCATATTCTACAGCCATTACACCTGGGTTGGTTTCAAGTACCTCTAACGGTTTTCGCCCCGACAAATCCCTACACGGCGTTCTAAGCCACAAAGTTGCTTGCTGATGAAAGGGAATAGCATTGTATAGTAAACTAAATACTTCTACATATTGAATGAACCGGTCGGCATAACAGTCTGCCAGTTTATGGTTGTCACGCCAAAGGTGCAAAGTCCGGTGAGATACTGCCAGTAAGACTGCAAGTTCTTCCCAGTTTAGTTGAACTAATTCCTTTAAAGTTGATAACTGTATCTTGCGAATGCCCTGATGCAAAATGCTCTCTTTTTCTCTCCATGACAAATTGCGAAAGCCTACTAACGTGGAGTAGTTTTGTTTCGCATTTATTTCTTCTAAGAATCTCGTCATTGTAAACCTTTTTCCTGCGATTATGGATTCTGAGGTACTCTATCACTTACTATGTCTTTAGGAAGTGGCAATGCAAAGTACCGGTCGTTCGGATTCAATTTGTAGCTGGTTCCATTCACGGTACGTTGTAGGGTAATATTCCCTCTTTCCTTGTTAAGTCGTTTTATATCCATCCATCGTACCCCGCGCATATAAAGTTCTCTGCGACGTTCTTCGAGAACCATTTGAAGTGCTTCTTGGCTGTCAGCAGGTGTAATTACCGGTGGATCGCTCGATTCATCCCAACGGGCGGTCAGTAAGACACGAAGGTCGGATACTGTCTGTTCTACCTGCCCGGTTCTGGCCGCTCCTTCAGCCCGTATTAGATATAGTTCATCAGTGGCAATGCCGGTGAAGTATTGCCATTCATTACCAGTGTAACTGCCTTTGAAGTGGTAAATGCTATCCTCTTTCATGTAGAAAGCTACAAGGCGGAGATCCTGCGGCTTATATAACTTTATGAGATTGGAATCAACGGCTATGCTGGAAGGATTGATAATGTAATTGGTGGTCGTCATTTCCGAATAGAATAATATTTCTTTGTTGAACATACGGAAAGGAACTTGCTCGTTGATGCTACCGTTTATGTCGGTATCCCCGTTGAAATTCATAAGGTCGTCTTTTATGCGAAGCGCTGCATCGGCATAGAAATAGGCGCTGTCATAGATGCGCATGGAAAGATATGTCCGGGCCAGCAGACCATATGCAGCCGCTTTCGATGGGCGCATTGGGAGCGATGGCAAGTCAGGTAGAAGTGCGGCTGCTTCTTTTGCATCTTGTAGCACCTGATCATACGACTGTTGTACATTCGCCCGTCCACTGGGATCATTAAAGTCTGAGGTTTTGCGCAATACTATGCCAAAATCGTTTGCTGCCGTGGATGCGTCATAAGCTGGTGCGAAAGTCCAGAGTAATTGCTGATAGTAGAAACTGCGAAAGAACAGGGCAGCGCCCTTTATTTGGTTCCACGCTGGCGCGTTGCCGGACGAAGGGATTTCTTGTAGCTGTTCCAGACAGAGATTAGCGATAAAGATCGGCTCGTATGCTATAGACCAATCATTTTGAAAGACGTACTCCTTTACCTTCCATGTGTAGATGCGTTGCAGCTCCACTTCAATATTGTCGAATTGTGCGCCGGGCAGAAAGTAATCATCACTGGATGCTTCACCGAAATTGGGAGTTCGTTGCATGTTCATGCGATTGGAATTGTCCAGCAGCGCCTGAAGGTCAGTTAGGCTTTTCGGAACAGTCAGCGTATCATCAGGCTGAACCTCTAAATATTTGCTGCATCCGAGAAGGCCACCTAAAAAGGCAATGAGAAATATTTGTGCAATAATTTTCATGATTATATGTTTTTTAAAATGAGGCACGGATGCCTGCGGAGAATGTTTTAGGTGTCGGTAACCCATTGGGAAAATCAGGATCAAGGTCATGGTCATTTGCTCGCCACAAGATGCCCAGGTTAGCGACATTGATGTAAAGCTGTATTTGTTTCATAGTAGAGATCCCGAAGGGTCGCACCGGTGTATACGTCAGGTTGATGTACTGTAACCTGATATGGTCGCCTTTAAGCGCGTTGATAGTGCTGTAAGCATAGAACATATCACGGGTTCCATCTGCCGGATAATTAAAAGCAGGTACAGTGGTACGGCTTTCATCGCCGGGAAGCTGCCATCGATCTGCATACTCTTTATTGCCCATCGATCCGGCAACGATACCGGAATAGGAAATAGCCGGTTTACGAAAATAGTAGCCGAGTTTGTACGCGATATTTACCGCTAATTCCAAATTGGCGTAAGAGAAGGTGTTAATCAAACTGCCGGTAGATGTTGGTATGGACGAGCCTACATAAACTATACTTGGCTGATCTCCATCTTTCCCGGAGGACGATGCCAGCATCGCTGCATAATCGGTGCTTAATGCACCATTCAAATAGCCCTGCGGGTTTCCTTCTCCGTTAAGCCCCGCCCACTGGAAGGCTGCTATTGCATACAATGGCTTTCCGATCACCGGAGTGATACTTCTGCCTCCGCTCAACAAGGTATTGACCGTTTGAGCAGATTCATCAAAGTATTTTGTCGTTTTATTACTGACGTAGTTGTATATCGCTGTGGTATTCCATTTCAGCTTTCCTTTGAGGTTATTGCTGTTCAGTATCACATCAATACCATTACCTCGCATGTCTGCGACGTTAGCGATAATGAAATTCGACGCGCCCCACGCAGTGTAATCGTATGGCATCGGCCCGTACAGATCAGAACCATGTTTGCGGTAGTAATCGATGCTGCCAGACAGGAAGTTGTTAGAAAATTGTACACCGATATTCAGTTGTTTAATGGTTTCCCAACGCAGTCGCGGGTTGTTCAACGTGGAAATCGCGGCAATGGGCAGGTTTGTGAGAGGATCAACTGAATATACGGCGACCGGCAATGCAGTGCGTGTAAGGTCAACATTACCTGATGTTCCATAGGTGGCCCTGAGTTTCAACTGTGGGAGCCACTGAAGCCTATAAAACCCTTCCTGAGAAATATCCCACCCAAAGCCCGCAGACCATAATGGTTTCCACCGATCATTTGTTTTCACTCCAAAAGCATTGCTTCCATCGCGCCGGGTACTAAGGGAGAGGCTGTATTTTGCTTGGTAGGAATAGTTCAGGTTGGCGAAAAGAGAAGCAAAGCGATTCCTTGTACTGCTCGGCAGCCCTGCATCAGAAATAATTTGGTTTCGACCTGTAATGAAAGTAGGGTACGGATTGATGAAATCCATTTTTGCGTATGATAAGGGCTGCGCGTTATATCCGTAATAGATGTTTTTGTAACTGTCTGCTTCAATATCCTGAATCTCAGCTCCGGCAAGTGCAACAATGCTGTGATCTTTCCAGCTCCGGTTGAAATCAATTTGACCACGCAGGTTTTGGCTGCTTCGGTTGGAGAAGGTTGTACGGAGAATATCGCCGACAGGTACAATATGGGTTACTTCGCCTGTGGATCGGTTGACCTGGCTAAATAGATTTATGGTGTTTCTTGCATCAAAACTATTAACCCCTGAAAGGCATTGCAGGTCGGTGCGCTGCCGCTGGTACTGATATAAGATGCTGCCCTGCAGAAATGGTAGTATTTTGTAGGTGGCTGTGATATTTGCGATTATCTCGTCTGTTCTTGTTGTAGCCCTGCGTTGGCGGTATTCATCCAGCGGGTAATATTTCCAGTCGAGTAAGTGACCTGCTCCTGCCGTATCTACATAGCTATCCCGATAGTATTTCGGAACAGACAATGATTTGCCTGCTGCATCAGCAAATGAAAGATATGGAGCATATCTTCCATTTACACTTGCTACTGTGCTGAAGCTCTCTTTGCTGCTGGTCGCCTTGCTATTTGTGTAGTAGGCGTTCACATCGACCTGTATTTTTGGGGAGAGTTTCATCGAATTGGATAGATGCAGGTTTACTTTGTCATAAGCGGCGCTCAGGTTATCGATATTTCGGTCATATGCTCCGGCGAGTAACCATGTCATACTACTGCTACCTCCTGAAAGGCTCAGTGAATATTGTTGAGTGACGGCGGGGCTGTAAAAGTGTTCTTGATACTGAGCTTTACTGTCTTGTGCTTGCAATGCTGAAACCTGCGCCGCGCTATCCGCAGCAGAGATCAATCTGCTTTTCCGCTTCTGTAGCACTTCGATTAGTGGTGGAACTGGTACGTACCGGCGAGTCAATGCAGTGTTGAAGTAGTTTTTCCCGAATAGGAATGCTTCAAGCCCCATGTAGTCTTGTATGCTCATATCCCGGAGGGTAGAAAGATCGGGCTTATCCTGAACGATCAGGCCAGAAGAAAGGGAAATGGTTGGTTTTTGATTATAGCGTCCTTTCTTGGTAGTAATGACGATCACACCATTCCCGGCCCTAGCTCCCCATATGGAAGCGGCAGCGGCATCTTTAAGAACAGTGATATTTTCAATGTCGTTCGGATTGATATTTGAAATATCACCCTGAAAAACGAAATTATCCAATACAATCAACGGGTCTAATGATCCGTTGATTGTGCTCAATCCACGGATATTTATTCCGGTTTTATTGTTGTTGCTATTGGCATTGCCGTAGCCGGGGTTAAAGTTGAGGCCCGGTGTAACATTCTGTAGCCTGTTAAGGATGTTGGTTCCGGTTTGCTGGTTCAGTACCTTGTTGTTGATAACGGCAAAAGAACCGTTGACCTGGTTGGGCTTTACTCGCTGGTAACCTGTACTGATCGTAACCTGCGAAAGCTCTGTGGCATTAACGTTCATTACAATATCTACAGATTCGCCCGGCTTTGTAATGGGCATCCGAAGTGGGCTGTAGCCGATATGTGTAAAGGTCAAGGTATCGGGTATCTGTGATATGGAGAGGCTGAAAGTACCATCGTTTAGTGTGGTGGTTCTGGCGCCGCTTTTCTGTGCCGATACCGAAATACCGGCCAGTGGCAGTTGTTCGTTTGAATAAACTCGCCCCCTGATCTCTACACGGGCTGTCGGCTGTGCCGATGCCACTACGGTAAATAAAAATAAAAATCCTACTAAAATCAATCTCATTGAAAATTGTGTTTTGGTGAAAAATGGGGTGGTGTCAGTTATCCCTGTCGTACCTGTCGCCTTTAATCGGCTCTTTTAGTATTTGTCCGTTCAGTGCTTTTCGTATGTTGGTCGCTGTGACAGCCTCAGAGCCGGTAATGGCTAACACTTTTCTATCACCTGAAATCCAAACGTAATGCGGCAGGAATATGTGAGGGAATAGTTTAAATGCGGTAGTATCATTGACAGCAGTGCGAAGGGCGAACTGCTGGCCGGTCATTTTCTGCCAGCGTTGGAAGAAATTAGATAGTTGGCGGGTGCTGTCCTGGGTGGAGCGTATGCTGTTTACCAACAGGAAGGTTACCTGTCCTTTGTACTGATTTTCTATGGAATCACTTTTCGGGAACATGCGGATGCAGCTTCCGCACCACGTAGCCCAAAAATCAAGGATCAAGAGCTTGCCTGAAAAGTCACTGAGCCTGACGGGGACATTTTCCATCCAGAGCGTAAATGAAATATCCGGTACTGTATCACCTACAGATAACGGAAAGTGTTTAGCCTGATGTAGATCCTGAGCATAGGAGTATCGTGCCGGCCACATAAGGGCCAGCGCAATGAAAAGAAAAAACTTCATGCGTGTTTGTGAATTAATTAAGAGATATTATAATATATTGGCTTTAGCCATGCCATTCTTCTTTCCCCGAGCTTCATAACTGTGATTGCGCGTATGGTTAGGGAATTAGTGTTCAAAGCAAATTATGCGATGTTATGCAACTTTTGTGCGATTTTCGGTTGACTTTAACTGGAAATTGGTTGACTTTTACTATATTGTGCTTAAAATAAAAGGTATGGTTTCAAGTTCCCCCGAGGTAAAATCGAATAAGCATCACGGAAGAAATATCCAGAAAATCAGAGTTTACATGGGCGTTAAGCAAGAAGCCCTGGCTACTGATCTTGGTTTATCCCAGCAAGGCATTTCAAGTTTGGAAAAGCAGGAGCTAATTGAAGACGAGATGTTATTGAGGGTGGCAGAGATATTGGGAGTATCGGCGGAGATGATCAAAGAATTTGACGAGAAGAATGTTATAAACAACATAAACAATGTGCGCGATTGTACCTTTTCAGACAACTCGATAAATTCAGTTGCGGGTACATTCAATCCCGTTGAGAAAATCGTCGAACTATATGAAAGGCTTTTGACAAGTGAAAGAGAAAAAGTCGAAATTTTGAAGAAAAAAGATAATGGCAACTAATTTAACGCAATATGGAAAAAACATTAAATAGTACTAATACCGCACATATAGGCCGAAAAATAGAAAGAGTGAGGCGGCTACGGGGTTTTTCTCAAACTCAACTCGGGGAAAGGCTTGGTATGTCAAAACAGGCTGTTTCAAAATTGGAGCAGACGGAAAAAATGGATGATGATAAAATAAGAAAGGTAGCCGAAGCTCTTGAGGTAACCGAAGAAGGGCTAAAAAACTTTCATGAAGAACGTGTATTGTATAATACTATTAATTTTTACGATTCAAGTGGAGTATCAGCATCAGGAATTTGCTCTAATAATATAGAGAACTTGAACACATTCGATATTCATCAAGCAATGTCATTGTACGAAAAACTCATTGCTGGAGAAAAGATAAAGGCGGATAAATTGAGAAATAAGAAATCAGGAGATCAATGACAATAGCACAGCCTAAGACTACAAAGCATTTGGGAAGGAGAATAGGAAGCATTCGCCGGTTGCGAGGCATAACAGAAAATGAATTTGGCGTAGCCCTGGGGTTAACAGCTCAGGAAGTATCAATGCTGGAACAACTTGAAAATTTGGACGTTGACAGGATCAGAGAAATTGCCTCAGCGTTGGGGGTGACAGAACAGGGTTTACTTGATTATAATGACGACTTAGCACAGTATAATACGATTAACTTTTATGAAAATTGTGGAGTGAACACAAACACTGTGGCAAATTACTATCATCATACGGTAAACAATAGTCAATTTGAAAAACTGACAGAAACACTAGAATTGATCCTTAAAAAACTCGATGCAAAGTCGAGCTAAAACAAACGCATCCTCTTCATTCCCAAATTACACTTCCCTCCAATTTATTCAGCTCACCCATTAATTGATGCAGTTCCCGCTCACTTATCAATAATCTTTCGTAAAGTTCTACAATCTTGATCATATATTCATCAGGGCAAAAATTGTCCTGTTTAGGACATTTAAGAACGATGTTGTTGAACACTGAATGGGGCATCTGAAGCAACCAGACGGGAACCTGCAATACAGCAGCAATGTGATTTAAAGTCGATATATCTATTTTCTTTCTGTTTTCCATATAGGAAACTCGTTGTTGGTTCCAGTCTTTTCCCAACTTCATTGCCATTCGGCTCTGCCGTAGCCCCATTATTAGCCTTAGCCTCCTAACATTTTCTCCTTCATTTATAGTTGAATTTGTCATAAGCGAATAAAACCTCTACAAGTATATGATTTTCAACTTTTGTAAAAGTCAACCGGTTAGTGGTAAAATACAAAATTGAAAATTCTGCTTTCAGTTTGAGAACGCCGTGATTTGCGAGAAATAAAAATCATGGTTACAACTAAATCATTTCCGAAAGCTGCATCTAATATTGTAGCAATCCCATTTGACAAAGACAAGGGCATATCAACGGAACAATTGATGAAGCGTTGCGTGGACGCTGAACTAATAAACGAGTTCCATTCTCCTTCTATTAAGTTCATTCAATACAGAAATCATCAGCTTGTATTGAAATGCACATTTTTTACAGGCGACTATGATGTAAAGTTTAAAGCGTCTGAAAAAGAACTACAGGTTACTTGTAGCTGCAAAGGAAAGCAACCCGGTGTTTGCATTCATATTTGCAAAACGGTGGCAGTAATAGTGAGTAGATATGGGAAATACTATTTCGCTCAGTTGTTGCCGAACCGCCAGTTTGATCTTGCTTTTAAATATCAATTTGGGTTTGATAAGATCGAAACTGAAAGCGGGATCTACTTAATGCAAAGGAAGGAAGTAATGCAGTTGTTTCCTTTCGATAAGCCAAATTTTCCTTTAGCCCTGGATGATATATTATCACTCAAGGTTTCCTCAGAAAAGAAGATGCCGGAGAAGCGAGAAGCGGTTGCCTTCTTATTAATGTTGCCATATGCAGGAAAACAACCACCCTTTATAGTTCCAGCATCGGGTAAAATGAGCAAGTCTAATGATAGAATCACATCATGGACTAAGTTTTTACCTGTATTGGATGAAGAAGCTGAAAAATCGATCAGTGTACATCAGCTTGACCTCGTTATAAAAGGATCACAGGTGCGAGAGCGGTCTGAAGAATTTGGGAAAGAAAATAACTATTCCAGAATGCCCAAATGGAATGAAAAAATGCTGGCAGCTTTTAATGAATGGAAAAACATCTACCCCTTGTTGCAGAATGAAGTCTTCGTTTATTCATATACATATTTCGGAATTAGAGCGATGAGAATGCGACCATCAAAATCTCATGCTAGTAGAATCACGGTTTCAGTGGAGAAACCTGAAGTGTTTTTTAAGATGGTTTATACAAAGGAACGATTTCAACTAACTATGGGGATTAAAATAAACTGCAGGCCATTATCATCATTTGATGCTCACTATCCCTTCTTTGTAATCCATCAGGGAACCTTGTATATGTTCGATACCTATCAGGACGCGGCGATTGCGCAGTGGATGGTCAATGCTGGTCACATAACAATTTATAATGAGCATAAGAAAGAAGCTACTGAGGCAATAATTAAACCGCTGGCAGAGAGATATAGACTTTTATAGAGATTTAAAAATTCCATCTAGTTATGACCGAAAAAGCTAAGGGAAAGAAAAAGAAGCATGTAAAAGAGCTGCACTATCGGCAATCAAGAATGCAGGAAAATAATGTTTTTTCTCCGTTGGAAGCTGTGGATTCATTTTTCAGCAATTTCACTTTACAGGAAGCGAGAGCGTACTTATGGGATTTTTACCACTCTTGTGTTTGCTACTATTGTAGGGAAGGAACACAACATGAGAATGCAGCGCAAGCCATTTTCTTTTATACAGAAACTGAAATGCTGATTGAAGCCGCTTGGTTAATCCGAAACGAAAAAGGCAACCCAAAACGTTAAAAAATATTCCTTATGAATTATGCTGATGATCTGGACTTCGATTACTCCGATGATTATTTGTACAGTGGTCGCAACGATAAGGAACGCCCGAAAAGGAAGCGAGGCAGACCGAGAAAGGAGAATCCAGGTGTTCCGACAAAGCCGGGTAATTGGAGATCATTAGGTGTACGGCCTAAGTATGATCCTGTAACAAATGAACCTACATCCCCCTCTACTTTGGAGGAAAGGAATCGTTATACCATTTCTCCGCTGCCTCTGCAAAGATTCCAGAATGAGCCAGTGGAAAGTGTGGAGCGAAAAAAAAGAGTGGGCCGCCCGCCGGGAAGTAATAACCGTAGCAAAAAAAGGTATGCTGTCGATTTGCCGGAAAATGGCGACTATAAGGAAGTACCCATATTCTCACCCTCGTATCGAAATCAAACAGAACGGCATCGGGAGCGTTACAATACTCCGTCAAACGCAGGATGCTCGTCACATCGAAGTGCCTACAATATATTGGGCGATTTGCAAACTACGATGGAAGATGTTTTGATAAAGATCAGAAATGAAGTAATGGAACAATGTAACTGGTCTATTTCCACTTACTATAGGAAGCAGCAAACTGATGCTAGAATATCAAATGCAGAAGCAGACATGATCGGATCGCTTGTACGTGAAAATATGGAGATACTTGGTTCACGAGTTGCTGACCTTATTGGTAAGATCAGGCCCATCAAAACGCCGGAAGGCTCTGCGTAGCTTGCTATACCTTGATAGTAAAAGGTGAAAATAGTAACAGCACATTTTAAATGTAAAATAATTGTAGACTACTCAATAATCAATTTAGATATGCGACCATTTAATTTATTCAGCACTCACAACAGTTTGTTTCAGAATCCGCAAACAGAAATTGTAAGGATCATAAAGAACTCCGTAGCCACAGAATTAATTTATTTACTCGGTTCGTCATTGTACCAGCGACGAACAGAAACGATCTTTAATTGTACATCTCCTGCATCGCATTACATGGGTGATTATTTTCTTCTCGTTATAATAAAAGATGGAGAAGGTAGACGTATGAGTGAATGGGAGGATATTTTAGAACAGCGGTGTGCGCATATAGCAAGAGTGACAATAATTGTGATGGAGCTGCTGCCGTTCGTGGAAAAGTATAAAGAGGGCAACATATTCGCGACATCCGCACATAGCGCAGGTGCAGTTTTCTATGACGCTGGAAATGTGGAGTTGCCGGATTTGAATGATATTAAAGTAAAAGCACCACGCGACGGTCAGAAAGAATACAAAAAAACTGTTCATCGAGCAAAAGAATTTCTCGCCGGTGCCGAACTCTATCTTGCTCGTGAAGAAGGCGAGCTTGCAACTTTCATGATACATCAGTGTTTTGAGCAGTCACTTAAAACACTTGTCTTAATTGGTAGCGGCTTCGTTGTAGATACCCATAGCATTGATCGGTTACTTAGGTATGCCGGATTGGTTACGTATCGTTTGCTGGAAGTTTTTCCTGTTGACCAGGCAGACAGTAAGAAGCTGCTGGAAACGTTGCAAAAATCATATGTAGGCGCGCGGTACGCTTATGACTTTTCTCCTCCTATGCTATATGTCCTGAAATTAAAGGAGAAGGCTCAACTTGTGCTGGATATACTGATAGATGCTGGAAAGTCCGGGCTTCTGGAAGTTCCTGAGCAGGAATAATATTGTAAATTTGATAGCAACATGGAAAAGCCAAATTTTCAGGGTAAGAAGTTTTCGCTATGTTTTCGGCTATCAGGAAAGCGAAAGAAGATCCTACGGACGATATTCGAGTATTTCGACCTTGATGGGATGAAAGACCAGTTGGATTACTGGAAGTATGCTGCTTTGGTAAATGAAATTGGTATGTATGATAGCGGTAACGAGCGACGGCAATTGATCGAATTTTGTGCAGATTTGGAAAAGGTAATTGAAGTTTTTTATGTTATGAGTAAGCATAAGAAAAAGCAGTTGCAGCGTATACCTGTTGAATACAAAAAAACATGGAAGAAATTTAATCGGTGTACGATTCTCACAAAGGATGAAAAGAGTAATCTTGAAGGCGTATTGAAAATGTTTTCAGAAAAGCACATTCGGTTGTATGCTTTGGCTGAGGTTACAGATATGTTGGAAGCCGTGGTTACATTAAAGGAGCCTGACGATAGAAATAGGCATTCATCTATATCGTTCTTCCTTTGCATAAACGCAATGCTGAATTTGATTTATACCTAAAGTTGCCGAATATGCAACCAAAGGATCGTAGCAATCTTTTCAGCATTGCTCCACTTAATTACCTCTTCAGTAACGTACTCAAAGGACGGCATAATGCCTCTTGCTTCGAGTAATAGTATAAATTGTTCATCTTCCTTTAGCCGCTTCATGATCCGAACTATTCGTTTCGTGAAGCGGTAATTTATTGGTGTGTTTTCCCGCATTATTTTGAAGGTAGCGTGAGGTGAAATATCTACTTTGAAGAATTTCAAAAGCTCATTGCCCAAAGCATCGCACAGCTCCATAAATCTTTCCTTACTTGGTGAGGCTATTTTTTCATTGGTGCAAATACTATAATCGGTTACAATCATTACAAATTCTATAAATTCCTCCTTACTACCTCTCCACATAATCGCTTTTTCTGGAATGTCATTGCTATTTATATTCATGTCAGGAATATTTAAGGTATATGTAGAGCATACAAAAACTATGCTTATAGCAATCTACATGCTTAAAATTTATCCACTTCTGATTTTGGTACAACTTCGTCAAAGCACCGTAACTGCCAACTGAAATTTAAGAAAATGAAGGTCAAATAAAACGCAGTAAAAAAATTGCCGNNTTGCTGTTTTTAATTTCTTTTTTGCTATAGGTAAAAAGCTCATTTGCACAGCATTTGCGGTGAATACATTGTATGTAAAGTTAAAAAACTATTCCCTATGCAGAAGCAGCGATATTCAAATTATGTATCGCTCCATAGCGAAATGGTAAATGAGCTGGAAAGGATAGAGAAAGAAGGTCTTAGCCCAATTGAATATGCACGCCGTGGAATTGAAACAGCGAAATTTGCTTTGGAGCGTTTAAGGCAACACGTTATCGAACATGGGTTTGCCGATGAAGAAACGGAAATTTCTTTTTTCAAAGAAGTGAAGCCTCAGTTTATGAGCAAATTAATTTTCTTTCAGAAACTTTATGATCTGGAAGTGAAGCGACCGTTGAAGGTTGACAAGATTAATGCAGGTAAATATTTCAGGGGCGAGATCCGTAAGGTAAAGAAACATTATAAGAAAAATGCCGCTTTATACTCTTACTACAAGTCAGGACAAACGCTGATGGACAAGGTGTATTTTCTCAGGCGGTCAGGCGATTTGCAATACACGGAAGATTCCTACATGATAGTAGATACCTCTTTCCAAACTCTACATGATAGTACAATCTCAGAATTTGTTGCTGATGAAGCATACTGTGATTATCTGTATAGGCAGTTGGCTTTAGTGGATACGGTGCAACAAACTTTGGGTTTTATACAGAATCAACCGAGTAAAGGATTGCGTTGGACTGGTTCAAAAACTGCCCTTACAGAACTTATTTACGCACTGTATAGTGCAGGTGTATTAAACGATGGAAATGCGGATGTAAAAGATATCGTCGTAGAAATTTCGCAGGCATTTAATATCGACTTAGGAAATTTCTATCGCACCTTTCAGGAAATCCGGTTAAGGAAGAAGGATCGCGTTTCATTCCTAAATCAATTGATAGATCGGCTCGAAGACCGAATGAACTATTGGGATGAGAATCCGAAGCAATAGTAGCACCAGGACACTGCTGTAAATCAGTACAAAATTTAGCTTATACCACATAAAGCCGCTACTATGGCTGATTTTCGTGAAGCAATTTAAAAATCCCACTTCGGCCCGAAGTGGGATTTTTTATTGCTCCCTTCGTGACCGATGTATGCGTGTATTGTATGTATATATGGTGAGTATGGATGCACGCATTCTTTGTCCCGGCATTTTCTGCCGGGATATTCCGGCTGCTGTGTTGAGGATGTATGTGTGCGCGGCAGGGTATATATAAATATATGTATGCACGCATGTTTTCTGCTTACCTACTGATTTCTACTGATCCTGCCCAATTCTAAATATTTATTTCCACCACTTCGGTTCATAGTGTGAAAAACAGGTTGTGAACTATATCATTTTTGTGTAGCAATAAAACGATGCACTATGATAACATGGACAACTTACCTGTTGTGGCTATGCTTACTGCTGGTAATCTATTACGCAATTGTTCTCTTTTTCTTTCGCGTGAAAGGTGCTTCGATTCTGAAGAAGAAAAGAAAGGTTGAGGAGAAGAAGGCAGTTGATAGTGTTCTTTTCAAAGAGGGAGAAGGCGATGGTGAAAATCAGGATGCAGCTACTATGGCACCGGTTCACTCACTTGTAGATGAACTACAGGCTTTGGTCAGTCAAGCAGGAAAAGAAGGGATGAATAAGTGGGATTTATCCAGCAGTATAAAGATGCTGTTAAGAAAGTATCCCAGGACTAAGGGAAGCATTTACCAAAATGGAATTACGAATCTAATCGAAGTTATTGCTGAAAGTCAGTGTGGCATTCATTTCAGTGCGGATGAATTGAGTGCTATGTGGGATGAGTGAACGCCACATTAGAAATACTCGTCGGCACCAGTTGTGCAGGAAAACCAAGTGCGAGGGATAAGGTGCGGAGTGTTTCTTTCCAGTCACGCAGCTAGTAGTCTGCGTTCGGCCCTGCCGTTACCTGATAGTGTTGAATGGTTTGTGAAATCGGGTCAGGTAGTGCGCAGGGCCTTTTTATGCTCATATTTTTTTTGATAACAATAAAAGCGAAGTGTGTATGGAAATGAAGATGATTGATCGCTTTGGTAAGCGGCTGCTGCATGGGTCGGTAATGACAGCAGTTTCATTAATGGTTACGGTATGCGTGTATGCGCAGGACGGTAAAGCCGGTATTCAGGAAGCTAACACCAAAGTGCGCGGATACTTTGATGTTGGATGTGATCTCATGTATGCTGTAGGCGCAATACTCGGATTGATCGGGGCCGTCCGCGTTTATCAGAAATGGTCGAACGGACACCCGGACACCGGGAGTACAGCCGCGGCCTGGTTCGGTAGCTGTGTTTTTCTCGTTGTTGTAGCGACGGTGTTAAAGTCATTCTTTGGCATAAACTGAGTGAGATGGCAAACAGTGTATACAAAATCAACAAGGGAGTTAATAATGCAATTGAGTTCAAGGGGCTGAAGGCTCAGTACATATGGTATCTCGGCGGCGGATTGGTGTTGTCGTTACTACTGTTTGCCATACTCTATTTAGCTGGCGTAAACTCTTACATCTGTATTATTCTGGTTGCCGGCCTTACAGTATTCCTCTTTATGCACGTCTACAAGTTAAGTAATAAGTATGGTGAGCATGGGATGATGAAGAAAATTGCCAGAAGGGGAATACCAAATGTCATAAAGAGTAACGACCGCATTGTTTTTAAAAGGGTCAATCAGTTTCCAATTCAGAGATGATGCGCTTATTTCTAATGGGCGATGAAAATGATTTGTGAAGATGGAAAAGTGGCTGAAAGATATTTACCCCATAGCGGATATTGAGCATAATTGCATACTTAGTAAGCAAGGGGATATAACAATTTCGTTTCGGGTTGATCTACCGGAGATATTCACCGGTCATTCGGAGGACTTTGAAACATGGCATCAGGGGTTGATAAAGGCAATAAAGCTATTGCCGAAGAATACGGTATTTCATAAACAGGACTGGTTTGTTAAGAATCGGTATAAAGGTAGTTTCTCAGATGCAGACAGCTTCCTGATGAAACGCAGTCAGGAATACTTCAACAACCGCCCCTTTCTGGATCATCGGTGTTATATCATGATTACAAAGCGGTCGTCCGCCCGCAAAGGATCTACCTCTCTTATGTCAAACCTTATAAGGCCAAATATCGTTCCGGCACAGACGTTGAGCGAAGTTGCCCTACAAGAGTTTGAAGATGTTGCAGGACAGTTTCAAAAAGTATTGGGCGATGCCGGTATTATCTTGAACCGTTTGGGTGATGATGATTTAAAAAGCCATGATCGGAGTGCGGGCCTACCGGAGAAGTATCTTTTTCTCCTGGATAAAGACGACGAGCTGATGGTACAGGATGTTGAGCTTCGGGATAAGGTTAAAATCGGGAATAAGCGTTGCCAGCTTTTTACCCTGTCCGGTAACGATAGCTTACCCTCCTTCTGTGGTTCACGGATCAATTACGACAAGTTTAGCACCGACCGAACAAAGTTTTCAATTGGTTTTGCTTCTCACCTCGGTTTGTTGCTTCCCTGCAATCATATCTATAATCAGTATATAATCATTGATGATGCGCAGCAGACGCTTAAAAAGTTTGAGAGCAAGCGTCTACGGTTGCAGTCTTTAGCAGCATACAGCAGGGAGAATGCTATCAGCCGGGATGCCGTAAATGAGTTTTTGAATGAGGCGATCAGTCAACAGCGATTACCTGTTAAGGCGCACTTCAATGTTTTGGCCTGGTCGGAATCACCGGAGGAAGAAAAAGATATTCGTAACCTTATCACTTCGGCGTTGGCTCAAATGGATGCCGTCGCAAAACAGGAAACAATCGGGGCTGCTCAGATTTTTTGGAGTGGTATTCCCCGGTAATGCTGCCGATTTCCCGGCCAACGATACGTTCGATACGTTCGCGGAGCAGGCTTGCTGCTTTCTGAATTTGGAGAGCAACTATCGCTCTGACGATCCGAAGGAAAGTATTCGTTTCTGCGATAGGCTAACAGGTAAGCCGGTATTTGTCGATCCATATACAGCGCCACGTATGAAGGGCATCAGCTCCAACATGGGAACGCTAGTCTGCGGAACGTCAGGCGGGGGTAAGAGCATGACGGTAAATCACATGCTAAATTCCATGTATGAGCAGGGAGCGCATTGTGTGATTCTGGATATTGGCGGCAGTTACCGGGGGCTGTGTGATCTTGTCGGAGGCTATTACTTTACCTACACGGAAGAAAACCCCATTCGATTCAATCCGTTTTACATTCCAGAGGGGCAGGCGCTTGACACAGAGAAGAAAGAAAGTCTGAAGTCATTGCTGGTGGCCTTATGGAAACAGGAAAGTGAATCCTTTAACCGGTCAGAATATGTCGCACTGTCCAATGCACTGACCGGCTACTACAAACATCTCGCAGGAAATGCCGATTTGTTCTCGTGCTTCAATACGTTTTATGAATATCTCCAGAACTTTTTTATTGACGAACTGAAACTCCACAGGCTTAAAGATCGTGACTTTGATATTGACAACTTTCTCTATGTGCTTCGTCCATTTTATAAGGGTGGAGAATTTGATTATCTCCTTAATGCTAAAGGGAAACAAGACTTACTGAATCAGCGGTTCACGGTCATAGAGATGGACAATATAAAGGATCATCCGGTGCTTTTTAGTGTTGTTACCCTCATCTGTATGGAGCTGTTCATTTCAAAGGTTCGCAAGCTACATGGAATCAGAAAGGTATTCGTCATTGATGAAGCGTGGAAGGCCATTGCGAAGCCATCGATGGCAGAGTTTACAAAATATGGGTTCAAAACGTTTCGGAAGTTCAATGGTGTTCCCATAGTCATCACTCAGGAGCTGGACGATTTAATTTCTTCACCCGTAATAAAGGATGCAATCATCGCCAACGCTGATGTGAAGATTCTTATGGACATGAGGAAGTTCATGAATAAGTTCGATCAATTGCAGGCAGTGCTTGGGCTTTCAGAAAAAGCGAAGTCCATTCTGTTAAGTGTGAATAAGGACAACCGTGAAATATTCATGGAGATCGGAGGACAGATTGCCAAAGTATATAAAAATGATTTATGCCCGCATGAATATTTCGCATTCACTACAGAAGGCAGGGAACGTGTGAAGGTATTGGAGTATGCCGAAAGACTTGGTAGTATGGAGAAGGCTATTGAACAAATGGTGGAGGATAGGAAAAAAATTGTGTAACGCCTAATCTCAATGTGTATGAAAAAGGTAGTTGTGGGGTTGGTTCTTTGTTTCTGTATGGTGCTTGCACCAACTAAAAAGAGCCACGCGATTATATGGGAGGTCGCCCGTCAAGCATTGATTGCTGCAATCAAAGCCGCTGACCTGGCTGTACAGAGGTTGCAGAATAAAACAATTTGGCTACAAAATGCTCAAAAGGAAGTTGAGAATATTCTTACTAAGCTCAAGCTGGATGAAATATCGGATTGGACTAAAAAACATAAAGAGCAATACCAGCAATATTTCGATGAGTTGAACAAAGTGAAGCAGGCGATCAGCGGTTACAAGCGCGTGAAGGAAATTATTAATAAGCAAATAGCAATTGTTGATGAATACAATAAAGCGTTTGCACTGTTCCGTAAGGACAAGCATTTCACTGCTAAAGAAATTGACTACATGACGCAAGTCTATACAGGTATCATTGACGAGAGTTTAAAGAATATCGATAACCTGTTTCTTGTCGTCAATTCATTTTCTACGAAAATGACGGACGGGAAAAGAATAGAGATATTGAACGGTGTCGCTGAAAGTATCGACGTAAATCTGAAGGATCTGCGATCATTTAATAATGAGAATAAGAAACTGGTATTGCAGCGGGCCAGAGATCAAAAGGATGTTGAGCAAATTAAATTGATGTACGGCATAAAATAGTGTGTTATGAAAGTGGTGGTGTTTTTATGTGCTTTTATCGCTCTACATTCTTCGGCTTATTCTCAGAACAATCAGATAAAGCTGTATATCCAGCAGATCGCAGCCAATAAGGTCTATTTAGAATACTTGCAAAAAGGCTATAAGATCGCCCGTCAAGGGTTGACTTTCATCGGCAACGTGAAGGACGGACATTTTACGCTCGATAAGAATTTTTTTCTTTCGCTAGAAACAATCAACCCCAAAATCCGGAACTATTCAAGAATAGCAGAAATAGTCAACTATGGCCTGGCTGTATCAGCGGATTTCAAAGGAGTGCTGAAGGATATGAGGGATAGCAAAGTGTTCGCCGGATCGGAAGTGGACTATGTAAGCGGTGTCCGAACGCGACTGCTGGTAAGCTGTGAGAACCTGCTGATGGATCTGGTGCCGTTGATCACCTCCGGGCAAATGGAACTAAGTGATGATGAACGCATCGAAAGGATTGATGCTATTCATTTGGATATGCAGGAATGCTATCTCTTCACGAAGAATTTCTGCACGTCCACAAAAGTGCAGGTATTGCAGCGCCAGCACGAGTTGAGGGATGTACAAATCATGAAAAAGGTAGCAGAGAAAAAATGAGGTTATGAAAAGTGTTGTGTTACGTTTTGGCATCATGGCCTGCGGGATATTCATGGTATTTGCTGCGGCGCCGCTCAGGAGCAATGCACAAGCAAAGGAGCTTGCTCAGTTGGCTTTGAATATTGAGAAGCTGGCACAATTCAAACAAATTTTATCTGATCTAAAAAAAGGATATGAAATTCTATCTGGCGGTTACAATACAATCAAGAACATCAGTCAGGGAAATTTTCAGCTACATAAGGTTTTTCTCGACGGATTAATGGAGGTGAACCCTGCAATCAAACGGTATAGTCGTGTAGCAGATATAGTGGATTATCAGATTTCGCTGGTGAAGGAATATAAGAAGGCATTTCAATACGCAAAATCATCAGGCAGTTTTACGATTAAGGAGATTGACTATATGGGAAGGGTTTATGGACGTTTATTCGATGCCTCCTTACAGAATCTGGATGATCTTTTTACTGTGATAACGGCCAGCAACCTGCGAATGACTGACGAGGAACGACTGAATGCAATAGATAAAATTCATTCAGAAATGCTGGATAAGCTAACCTTTCTGCGGCATTTCAACAGCTCCAATTCGGTTATGGCTTTGCAGCGGATGAAAGAACAGAAGGAAGTTGATCGGATGAAAGCCATTGAAGGGATTGAATAGTTTTTTTTGGATTATTGAAAACGTGATGTATGAAAGTGTGGTTAAAATCCTTGTTGGTCGTCGTATTGATGATTTCAGTGCCCGTTATAGCGTTTGCGCAATTGGGTGAGGCTGCTGGTGAGATTAAAAGCCTGCATACAGTGCTTGATGAACTGTATAAAAAGTTGATGCCATTGTGCAAAGAACTGATAAATGTGGGGCGTGGCATTGCTGGATTTGCAGCGTTATGGTATATCGCTGCAAGAGTTTGGGGGCATTTGTCCAGGGCAGAGCCGATTGATTTTTATCCGTTATTCAGGCCGTTCATAATTGGCTTTGCTATATTGATTTTTCCATCAGTGATTGCGATGATAAACGGTGTGATGCAGCCTACGGTGTTCGGTACTGCAAAAATGGTTGATAAAGCGGATGAATCTGTTGCGGCATTATTGAAGCAAAAGGAAGAAGCTATTAAGAAAACAGATGTTTGGCAGATGTATGTTGGCCCAACAGGCGAAGGTGATCGGGAACGGTGGTACAAATATACACATGATGGACAGTCAAGTGAGGATGAAGGCTTCTTAGCGAGCGTGGGGAACGACATTAGGTTTGCTTTCGCTAAAGCATCGTATAATTTCAGAAATGCGATTAAAGAAGTGATAGCCGAAGTCTTACAGCTTTTGTTTGCAGCCGTATCATTGTGCATTAATACGATGCGAACGTTTAACCTGATCATTCTTGCAATATTAGGGCCGCTCGTTTTCGGACTTTCTGTCTTCGATGGGTTCCAGCATACCCTAAAGCACTGGCTGGCCCGATACATCAATGTATTCTTATGGTTGCCAATAGCACAGATTTTCGGAGCTGTAATAGCTACGATACAGGCCGAAATGCTAAAGATTGACTTAACTCAAATTGGTCAAACAGGTGACACCTTCTTTAGCAGAACGGATTTAGGCTATATGGTGTTCCTGATAATTGGAATCTACGGCTATACAACTATTCCCAATATTGCGAACCATATAATGTTTGTTGGCGGTGATGCTCTCACCGGTAAAATGACTGCTGCATTGGGTGGTGCTGCTGGTGCGGCGGCTGGCGCTGCAATGACGGGTGCGGGAATGGTTGGTCGAGCTACTGGCGCTGCTGCCGATGGTTTCGGTCATATGATGTTTGCTGACAATAATTCCGTTGAGGCTGGTCTGAAGAATCTTTACAATGCCCCGGATAACATTAAAGAGGGATATAATTCTGGCAGTACAGGGAAAGGCATTGCAGCCAGTGCTGGCCGTGCATACGGGCATCTAGCCAATAAGTTGAAAGGGGGTGATACCTCATGAAGTAGGTGCTTGGTAAATGATGGCTTGAAACAAAGTGTTGAAAGAAAAGTGAGCGTGTATGTTTCAAAAAATGAAAAGTATTCAGGGTGCATTTTCGCATGTCCGGTTATTTACAATGGTTATTATTCTGCTGTCTTTCTGTTTATGTGGATTCACTATATATAAATCCATGTTGCTGGCATCAAAGACGCAGGATAGAATTTATGTTTTGGCAAATGGAAAAATTCTGGAAGCGGTTTGCCAGCGAAAAGAAAGACAACATTCCTGTAGAAATCCGGGATCACGTCAAGATGTTTCATTTCTACTTTTTTACGTTAGACCCGGACGAAACAGTTATCAAGAATAACATTGTACGTGCATTGTATATGGCTGATGTTTCCGCAAAGAGGCAATATGAGAACTTAAAAGAAAGCGGTTATTATAATAACATTATTTCAGGCAATATTTCCCAGAAGATAGAGGTGGATAGCGTTTCTGTTAATGTAGATCAATATCCCTATTACTTCCGGTGCTACGGACACCAGAGGATTATTCGCGCTACGAGTATCGTCACTCGCACTTTAATAACGGAAGGCTTTATACGGAATATTTCCAGAAGTGATAATAATTCGCATGGGTTCTTGATCGAAAGATGGGCAACGTTGGAAAATAGAGATTTGAATACAGTAGAGCGTTAAACGTTTTTTATGTGGAAAATATTTAAGCGTAAGACCGGGCGTACTTCTATCGTTCACGCTCTTTTCGAGCGTTGCTCCGTCAAGGTAGAAGGTTATCAAAGACGCTATGCAGATTATCTGAATAGAAAGGTGGCAGGCTGGTCTGCTTTCAGGGTTAAGGTAGTGCTGGTGGTATTCATTCTGTGTTACGTTTCAGTTACTGCATTGGTACTGATAAATGCGGCGAGTTATTCAGATAGCCGTATTCGGGTACAGCCAATCTATCAGCCCAGGAATGTGATCTCTCCTGACACAAAGGACTATGAAACCGAGCCTGTTTATATGACAGGGAGGATTCGGCGGTTCCGCAAATATCTCGATAGTCTGAAAGCTGATATGGCAGGAAAGGCAGTCTATGATAGCATTGTGGCGGCAAGGCCCGGACTAATCGATAGCCTTGCGCAAATAGAAGCATTGGAAAATAAAAAATGAGTTGTATGAAAAATGAGGAAAGTGCAGTAAATGAAAAGCTGCGAAAACAAAAACAGTTTCTGATGGTGATGCCTATTCTGGTACTTCCTTTTTTAACAATTCTACTATCATCATTCGGTGTAATCAGTAGAGATGGTAAGAAGGTGATTGCAGACGTTAAAGTGCAGGGCATTAATACCGATTTGCCGGGAGCAAAAGCGTCTGCTGACAGCAGTTGGAATAAGCTCATGTACTACGAAATGGCTGATAAGGATTCGGCAAAGTTGCGTACTCTGAAGGAGAAAGATCCGTACTACACGCCGCCTGCTGTGCATGAAAATATTTTTAGCATGGATACATCAGGTAATGGTTTCGGTGGCGAAAGGACGTATAGGACGGATCGGTATAGTATTACAGGGTCAGGGAGAGATGAAAATGAGGAAAAAGTTTACCGGAAGATAGCGGCTATAAATGATGAGCTTAACCGCAGTTCAGCAAAGCATCAGGTATATCCTAATGCCCTTGATAATCCGAAGGACAAAGTTGAAGTTCAAGGCATTGACCGGCTCGAAGCGATGATGAAGGAAATGAGCGAGGACAAGCCAGATAAGCAGATGGAGCAAATTTCGGGTGTTTTGGAAAAGATACTCGATATACAGCACCCTGACCGTGTAAAAGATCGAATACAGGAGATGTCTGAAGTGAACAGAAGTCAAGTATTTACAGTAAAGACCTCGCGGGAGGATGATGTGGTATCACTGATGGAAGCCGATACCAGTAAGAAAAATTCATTCCTGGATTCATTGAGGGCAGCCCGAAATGGCACCTTAAATAAATTCTATTCACTGGAAGATGAACAGAGTGAAGTGAAGCAAAATACTGTGCGTGCTGTCATTGCTGAATCGAAGGAAGTAATGGATGGTTCAAAAGTTCAGCTTCGACTTTTGGAAGAAATATATGTGGCGGGTGTTCGTGTTCCAAAAAATTCGTTCGTTTGGGGCAAAGGTAAATTAGCTGAGGGTCGGTTTGTAATCAACATCACTACAATTCAATCCGGGAATAATATTCTGCCGGTTGATCTCAGTGTATATGATATGGATGGGATCATGGGAGTTGATGTAAATGCGAATATGGCAACTGAGGTTACAAAGCAAACAACTGATCAGGCAATTCAAAGTCTGAGTATAGCCAGCCTTGATCCAAGTATAGGGGCGCAGGCAGCAAACGCCGGTATTCAAGCGGCAAAGTCGTTAGTTGGACGGAAAATGAAAGTAGTCAAGGTAAACATCCGAAGTGGTTATGATGTGCTGCTGGTTGATAATAATGTTAAGAACCGATAATTATTAAACAAAAAAAGAGAGAATATGAAAAGGTTATGTGTTGCATGGATTGTGAGTTGTATTCTTTTAGTTACTGCCAACGCTCAGGATGTAAACGATCATCCTGAAATAAGGGCAAAGGAGATAGCCCCTTATATGTTATGGGTTAGCCTCAACCAAACGAGTAACCTCATCTTTCCCTATGAAATCAAAAGTGTTGATCGTGGTAGTAGTTCTATAATGGCACAGAAGGCGAAGGGAGCGGAAAATGTATTACAGGTAAAAGCCGCCAGCGCCAATTTTTCGGAAACGAATCTTTCCGTAATTACTGCTGACGGTAGACTGTATTCCTTCCTGTTGAATTATTCAGAAGAACCTTCTGTTTTGAATCTGCGGTTTTACAAAGTTGGTGATGACGGGCGAGGCGTATTGATTAAAGGAACAGAGCATGACAAGGAATTTTACAGATTGATAAGCTCGGAGGTAAAGCAAAATCGCAACTTCTTGCGAAAGCGGGTTTCCGAACAGATGATAACACTTGCACTGGAAAGTATCTACATGCGAGAGAACACAATGTTCTTCAAACTTGCTATTCACAATAATTCACTTATTACCTACACGCCAGATTACATAAAATTTATTGTAAAAGATAGAAAGAAGGCGAAGAAAACTGCTATTCAGGAAAAGGTGATGGTGCCCAGTTTTGTTAGCGATCAGGAAGGTGTTACTGGTAATAAAGCTGTTAGTGTTGTCTTAGCCTTCCCATCTTTTACAATCCCTAGAAATCAAGACTTGCTTATTCAGGTTGGTGAAGTGAATGGCGGTAGGACGCTGATTTTGAAGATCAAGCATAAGGTATTGCTGAAGGCTCGGCAACTGATTAAATGAAATGGCTGATAATGCAGCTTTTCCTGAAACATTAAATTTTATTTTTATGGAAGGAAATGATAGCAACCTTACGCAAAAGCACTTTATGCTTATTGGTATGAAGGAAGCGTATAACGATGATTTAATTCGGAAGATGAAAGAAGGGCATCCGTCTATTGAACACAATTACTCTAAGCAGTATGAGGATGGAAAAAGCGATACGGTTTTTCATCTGAGGAAGTCGGCAACTACAGGCGACTATTTTCTAAATAAGTTCACCATGTCCGCTCAAAAGGACGGTAGTGGAGAATCGAGAACCCACACATTCTTTATGAATCATAAAAAAGATGATGAGGGCGGGCAAAAGGTTAAGGACAACTTTACGTATAAGATGGCCTTTAACTTTCTGCAAGGCAGACCAGTTCACCATTCTAAAAGTGATTCGTGGGAAAGGATTAAGCCAAAAGAGAAATTGCAGAATGGCAATTATAACTCGGAGCGGTTTGACAAGGCATATGGATACAACTTGGGCAAGGTGATAGATGAGTATTCAGTAGTGTATAAAGGTGCGTTGAAGGAATCCCTGGAACGAGGCAATCTTCAAAAGGAAAAATTCCTTAATAAAGACGGACAACATGAAGAACTTTATGTTACACCGGGTATCAGGTCGGGAAGCCTTGTACTCCTTGATCTGGATAAAAAGCCTGTACCTCTCGATCAACAGATTGAAAAAGGATTTATTAGTGAAGATTTGGGACAAAAACTGAAGCAGCGGCAGCAAGAGCAACAGCAAAAGACAACAGTGGAGAATAAGCAGACAAATAAACAGACGGAGAAACCGGCGGACGGGAAGAAGCAATCGACAAAGAAAAGCCAGCAGCAGGAAAGTGGTGAAAAAAAAACTGAGAGAAAAAGGCAAAAACAGGGAGCGGGATGATGGCATTCGAGAATTATATCGCTGACTTCATGGATATGGTAGGTGAAGATCCGAAGATGGGGCCAAAACACGTAAGCCTTATGCTGGCAATCCTCTATTTCTTTTACCGGCAAGGGTGTATAAATCCAGTACAGGTTTTTTCTGCCCAATTACGAGAGCAGGCCAAAATTCGGTCACAAAGGATTTATTTTTATTGCATGAAGGATTTGAAGGAATGGGGTTACATAAAGATGAATCCATCATATAGGCCAGATGTAGCAAGCCTGATTACATTGCGGCCAATCGGAAATGAACGAAAATAAGCCTAGTTATAATGGAGCAGGCAACAACCTGCTCCATTATTGTATACTCTGGTATTCTTTATCGGTTACCTTTTCAAGCCAAACCGTTTCACCCTTTTCTCTTCCCGTTATAGCAATCTGGACAAAAGGGGTGTCTGCGCTGGCACCATGCCAATGCGGTATATTCGGAGGACACTTTATGGCATCTCCTTTATGGAGTATTTGTTTAGGTTTTCCTTTTTCCTGATAGTACCCAACGCCGTCAATTGCCAACAATATTTGGCCTGCCGGATGCATATGCCATTTGCTCCTTGCTCCCGGGTCAAAGGTTACACTGCCAACAGATATAGAATTAAGGCTATCCACTTCCACCAACGGTTTCAGATAGGCTGTCCCTGTAAAATTTGTATTGGTAATTTTTTCTCCTTTCGGAAAAACAACCATCTTCGGTTCTATTTTGTCCATTTGTTGATTGTTGTTACAGGCTGAGATCAGAACAATTAAAGGGAGTAGAATGTGATTTGCTTTATGGTTCATTTTTCTGTCAGTTTAGAGATTAGTTTTATAAAAAATCACCAATTTATTTACAGTCTGTGATACAAATTCTGGTTTCCAGTAAGTTTGTATATGCGTAGCGCCTTCGATAAGGAACAATTCCTTGTTTCTTGCATTGATTGCTTTCGAGAATGCCTCATCAGTCATGTATTTTGTATCGGCTTTGCTTCCGGCTATCATTAGCAAAGGTTGGGTAATTAATTCGATCTGGTCGGTAGCGTCCCAAGTCATTAGATCCATCAGGCTGCTTGTGGTATATAGAAAAGTGGAGTTAGGATGTGCATGGGTTCGGTAATAGTATTCATATCCTTCACGATATAGGTCGGTGGAGGTTTTAGCGATTTCTTCGTCAGTTATGCTTGCGACACCTGAAAAGGGAATTTTCCCACCTGCTTCTTCCTGTGCACTCTCTGTGGGTCTACCACTTGCTTTTTCCTGTTCGCGGGCGTTCGCAGCTTGTTTTAATCGTTCCTGAATAGTGTTTAATTGAGAGTTCTGAAAACCGTTACGTCTTACCTCACCGGAATTGAACATACTTAGAGTTGCCACTGCCTTAAAGCGTTTGTCAGATTGAGCTGCTTTTAAAGTATATCCGCCACCACCACAGATGCCAAAAATCCCTAAGCGATTCGCATCAACACCTGGATACTGAGAGATAAAATCTGCCATACCATGAATATCTTCAACACGGAAGAAAGGTTTATCGGTATGTCGAGGCTCTCCTCCACTAGCTCCTTGATACGCCGCGTCGGCAGCAATGGTTATAAAGCCAGCTTCTGCCAACCGCTGTGCATATAGTCCCGCAGTCTGCTCTTTAATTCCTCCGTTGGGATGAGCTACCGCTATCGCGGGGTATTTCATAGATGAATCGTAATTTGCCGGTGTGTATATATTTGCAGCGATTTCAATACCGTTCAATTTATATTTCACAGGATGGATATTTACTTTTCCTTTCTCATTTTTCGTGATAGCTCCATGATATACCAATGTATAGGGATTTGATTGATGCCCTTTTTGATCAGATTGTGCGTTTGCTAAATTATCTGTTGCTATCAATGAGGTTATTAATGCGATTGTTGATGATAACTTTTTCATTGTACACTTATTTTAGATCACTTTAAAGTATTTTTTTTCAGCACTTCGTCCAATACCTGTTGTACGACCTTTGCTTCTTTCTTGCCAATGGATGCTTTGATGACACCCACGAACTGCCGAAGCTGCGCCGCCGTTAAGCCTAGATTCAGACAAATTCGCAAATGAGATTTTAGCATAGGCTCAACACCGCCGATACTAGCAAGCACAGAAATCGTAGCCAGTTCTCTTTCGGTGTAGCTCAATACATCTCTTTCAAAAATGTCAGCAAATAGATGCTCTTTTAGAAATATTTCGATAATGGGTGCAAATGCCGAATAGCCAGTTTGTGGCCCGCTTTGCGGCGTGCCTAAAAGTGTGTCCAAGATGGATTTGCCCCGATCATATTTGGTACGTTCATCATTTATTGGAGATGCTTCAGCACCCATTATGTCATTTATGCCTTTGGCCCTCCGTTCCTCCAGCACAGTTATAAACGTTTGTAATCCCCGTATACTACGGGGAAACCCCGCATAGGCATAAACATGAACAAGGTTTTCCTTGATCTGATTGACTGTTAGTCCTGCTTCAAGCCCAACGGACAGCTCCGCTTTCAGTTTTGACAAATCACCTTTTGCAGTTAGTGCTGAAATAGATATGATGCATTGTTCCTTTGGACTTAATCTCTGATTTGTACTCTTATTGTCTTGCGCTTTCAGACTATTGGCAAAACAACATATTGTAATTAGTAACCCAGTGACTATATTTACTTTCCTTTTTTTCATACGCTGTTTTATTGCAATATTTTGATTTTACGCAGCCATTTTTTCACTTCTGTTTCTGCGTTTGCCTGTTTGTCGCCTGTAAGGGCAAGTAATATTCCATCCCTTTCCGAACCGCCTTTGATAGTAAATCCATCTAATATTTCGCTGTTCTGACATAGTTCTTTTACGGTTTCAAAGCTACTGCCAATACCATACCCGCCATTTGTATTGAACGGAATTACCTTTTTACCGCTTAAATCGTACTGGCGTAAAAAACTTTTCACAGGAGGTGGCAACTGCATTCCCCAGGTTGGAAAGCCCACGAACACCACGTCATATTTTTCAATGCTGTCAATCTTTGTCTTGAGAGGGGGTAAAAATCCTGTTGCATTTTCATTGGATACCTGATTTACAGTTGCCTGATAATTTTCGGGATATGGTGTCTGCAACTCCAACGCGACTAAAGTCCCCCCTATATTTTTGTGAATGATCTGGGCTATTGTCTTCGTGTTGTTGGTTCGGGATAAATACACAATCAATATTTTCTTGGATGACATAGATTGAGCCTTTGAACAACCCGACGATATGGATAAACCTATTATTAGGCAGCATACAATAGCACGTTTTATTTCAAATTTCATTTGTTATTGCTTTGAAGCAGCAGGGGGCTGCTGGTTATTATTGCTGTTGCTCGTTTTCACTGGACGGAGTAACCGTGAAAACGTGAGTGACCCCATTTTCCATATTCCGTTTTCTCTGACATACACTTCAGTTACCATAAAAGGATTGGTAACGGTATTGCCGCCAACCACTGCTTCCAGATCAATGTCATTTAATAGTATGGCAGTGTTGCCAATAATATTCACAATAGCAGAATATACCTCCGCCTTCTTATACCAAATGCCTCCGGTTTTTATGGTATTAAGTTCAGGCTGTTTGCCCCAGCTTCCTCCCATATGAACAAACATGGATTTGTCATCAAACAGTGCATTTAAAGAATCTACATTCTTATCCGCCATCCAATTCCATTTCTTTTTTGAAAGACTGATAAGTTCCTGCTGTTCAGGTGTATTATTCGTGGCAGTCTTGATTGTTTCAGTTGGCGGTTGTTGTGCGTCGGAAGATTGTACACTTATAGTCAATAAAAATAGTCCCAGAATAAATGCTTTCATACAGATATTTTTTATAGGTTTAATTAATTACGTTATTTATCCAATTCTTTTTCTTTTAACCATTTTGCGAGCAGGCTTGCTATTTCCTTATTGTTTAAATCTGACATGATGAAATGCGTATTCCCTTTTATACCTATTTCGGGTAAGTGAACAACAGTTGCATCGCCACCGTGCGCATTTACCACTTTTGCCCATTGCCTTGCTGTGGTAAGCACACTACGCCAAAAGTTTAGTGAGGCTGCATTGGTTTCTTCATTTGGAATGTTGTCGCCATAATATACAACGATGGGAATTCTAGTCAGCTTCTTAAACTCTTCAAGTGGTATGCCTGATCCGCCACGATTGCCTTTGGGAGCTTCACCTTCTGGAAAAACAAATCCACCGGGTTCAATAGCAATAATCGCTTTAACACGACTGTTTTTAATGGCAGTTTTCCAACCCGGCGCACCACCGGCGGAATGCGTAAACAGAATACCATCTCCCGATCTATCAAATACTGCCGACATAGCGTTCACAATTGTTGCTTCATCTACATTGCCAGTGTTAGGGGTCATCATACGGAAAAATTTATCCAGAGATAAACTGTCTTTTGGAAACTGAATGCCGTCGTAGAAATTCGGAGCTTGCCCAATACGGAATTGTGTAAACCAGGTTTGGTCATCGGGTGTTGCCGTGATTTGTATTGGCTTTGTGGTCTGTCCAGCTTCACCGCGCCCAGGTTGGTCAACGAGATATACCCCGTAACCCTTTCGCAAAAAGATATCGGCAAAGCCTTCTCGTCCGTCAGCAGTAGTTTGCCAACTGCGCCTGGATTGTCCGTAGCCGTGGAGAAACACCATTGAATTGTGTTTGGCATTTGCAGGAATTTGGTAAAACACATCAGCATGGTCTCCGTGCCGTGTTTGTCCGCCCTGTGCTTCATTCCACGGTTTGAGAGGATCAAATGTACCCTCGCTTTTGATTACCGTACCGCCTGCCGAAAATGCCCCCTGATTTTTGATAACCAAATTATCCCCCCTGTTTTCTTTTGTTGTAGCACAGGATGACATTATCACCATGACAACGCACATCAACAGGACATTTGGCGATATATTACTGTATTTTTGATTGCTGGACTTGATTTGTATACTCATTTTAGGATAATTATTTATTATTTTATATTATTTGCCAACTCGCGCTTGCAATTGTGCCGGATATCGTTCGCCAGAAATTTTGATTGTTGCCAACGCGGCATTAATGCTGTCCAATTCATCTGCGGACAAAGAAAGGTTTGCCCCACCAATGTTTTCCTGCAAACGTTGCAATTTGGTTGTTCCAGGTATGGGAACTATCCAGGGTTTTTGTGCCAGCAGCCAAGACAATGCCACTTGGGCCGGAGTAGCATTATTATGTTGTGCAATTGTAGTTACCAGGTCAACCAGTCCCTGATTAGCCACAATGTTTTCAGGTTGGAAGCGAGGCACAATACTCCTGAAATCATCGTTATCAAACTTTGTGTCTTTTGTTATTGCCCCCGTCAAAAAGCCTTTTCCCAAAGGACTGAATGGAACAAATCCAATCCCCAATTCTTCCAATGTTGGTATAATTTCTTTTTCAGGTTCACGGAAAAACATAGAATACTCACTTTGCAACGCAGTAACAGGCTGTACCAAGTGTGCCTTGCGTATGGTTGCTACACCAGCTTCAGACAAACCGAAATGTTTTACTTTACCCTCTTTTATTAATTCTTTTACCGTGCCGGCCACTTCTTCAATAGGTACATTGGGATCAACGCGGTGCTGGTAGAACAAATCAATGTAGTCGGTTTTCAGTCTTTTTAATGCAGCTTCCGCAACGGCTTTGATTGTTGCGGGGCGGCTATCCATCCCCAGGTCGGGCTTACCTTCTTTAAACCCAAATTTGGTTGCAATGACAATTTTACTGCGGAATGGTGCCAGGGCTTCGCCTAAGAGTTCTTCGTTGGCGAAAGGGCCATAGGCTTCTGCGGTATCGAAGAACGTAATACCCTGTTCATAAGCGGAACGCAATAGTTTGATTGCTTCGCTTTTTTCTGTCGGCTTTCCATATCCGAAACTTAAACCCATGCAACCCAAGCCCAATGCGGATACTTCTAAGCCACTATTCCCTAATAATCTCTTTCTCATCATTAATATTTTAATATCAAATTATTGTAGATTTAACTTCCTTTCGCTAATCCATTTTACTCTTTCCGGGTCTCTGTGATCAAAGAAAAGGCTTGCACTGGTATCTAAAGCAACAATAGACTGCATATCTTCTGTAGAAAGTTCAAAATCAAAAATGTTGAAGTTTTCTACCATTCTTTCCTTTCTTACTGATTTAGGGATGGCAATAATGCCTCTTTGCGTTAACCATCGAAGGATTACCTGCGCAACCGATTTATTATATTTTGCGCCGATACCTGATAACACTTCATTTTTAAAAATGTTATTTTTTCCTTCGGCAAATGGCCCCCAGGATTGTATTTGTACATTGTTGTCCCGTAAGAATTGCTGTGTGGCTATTTGCTGATGGAAAGGGTGCGTTTCAATTTGATTTACCGCAGGTGTAAAACCACTGTTTACAATCAAATCTATCATTCTGTCAGGATGAAAGTTGGCTACTCCAATTGCCTTAATCTTCCCTTCATGATAAAGTTCCTGCATCGCTCTCCACGAGCCGAATACATCTCCGTAAGGTTGATGAATAAGGTATAAGTCTAAATAATCCATCTGCAATCTTTCGATGGATTTCTGAAAGGCTACTTTTGTTTTTTCATATCCAGTGTCCTGTACCCAAAGTTTTGTAGTAATAAACAATTCGTCTCTGGAGATACCACTATTTTTAATAGCAGTTCCTACTGCCGCTTCATTCATATAAGAAGCGGCAGTGTCAATTAACCTGTAGCCCGTGTCTATTGCATTTAATACCGCTTGCTCACATTCGTTGGCGTCAGGTATTTGAAATACGCCGAAGCCTAAGATGGGCATCTCTATTCCGTTGTTTAATGTTACTTTTTTCATAGTAGTATACTTTGACTTTACAAAGGTGAGTCACATTTTTCGCAGAATGCTTATACTGATTACGGGTCTTATTACCATTATTACTGAAGCGAGGAACTCATGCGGAAAACAGTCTGATTATGTTGTAATTTTAACAAACAAATATAAGGGTTGTTTATGGATNATNTATTGAAATTCAATAATATTAGCGAGTATAACGCTTTTAATAATAACGAAACTTTGCATCCTTTGGTTAGCGTGGTAAACCTTTCAAAGGCTAGTCCCAGGAGCGGTTCCCGCATGTATTTTGGATTTTATACCATTTTTCTGAAAGATGTCAAGTGTGGCGATATTACCTATGGACGAAATACCTATGATTATCAAGAGGGTACACTTGTGTTTTTGGCTCCCGGACAGGTAGTAGGGGTAAACAGCAATGGCGATATGTACCAGCCCAAAGGGTACGCGCTGGTATTCCACCCGGATTTAATACATGGTACATCACTGGGTCGCCGTATAAATGAATATACATTTTTTTCATATGATACGCGGGAGGCATTGCATTTATCCGAACGGGAGAGGCAAATCGTGATGGACTGTTTGTTAAAAATTGACTATGAATTACAACATGCGGTAGATAAACACAGTAGAAAGTTAATTGCCTCAAACATTGAATTGTTGCTTGATTATTGCGTAAGATTTTATGACCGGCAGTTTATCACACGGGAGCACGTTTATAAAGGGGTACTGGAAAGGTTCGAGCAATTGCTTAACGATTATTTTGAATCTGACAAATCACAGAATCTGGGATTGCCGTCAGTTGCATACTGTGCCGGTGAGTTAAATTTGTCTGCGAACTATTTTGGAGATCTCATAAAGAAGGAGACAGGGAAGACTGCGCAGGAGTATATCCAGGCTAAGATAATAGACATCGCTAAAGAAAGAATATTTAATGTGAACAAATCGGTTAGCCAGGTCGCCGGAGAATTAGGGTTTAAATATCCGGCGCATTTCACACGTCTGTTTAAACAAAAAACCGGGGTGACACCAAATGAATACAAAAGGTTAAATTAAATATATATATAATAAGGTTCCAAATTAACTTAAAAGAATATTGCCAGCTCGAACTGGCAATATTTACAATTGTAATTCGGAATATTTACTTATGTGTAGTTAACTGTAAAATTGAATTATGCGATGTTATTTTAACCTATTTATTGAGATGTTAGCTTATCTCTGCTAATTTACGCAGGTCGAAGATAAAAAGGTTCGAGTTTTGTACCATAGGGTTCACTTCTAGGTAAAGGGTTCCAACGGTGATGGTTGGAGCCCTTTGGTTTTTGGAGAATTTGAGGTCTCCCCAGTCTTGAATTGCCAAAAGTTATTTCCCATTTATCCTACTCAGAATTTGTGGTATCTCATCAAAGTCGTTGAACCAGATAATTGAAACTCCCAATTCCTTCATTATTTCTTCATTTAGCTTATGATGCCTATTTAAAAACTGTTCTGCGCCTTTAGTATTCTTTATAACCTGCCCATCGCCACCATCTTTACCACTGGAATAAACAAACATATCAAGTGTCATTCTTCGCATAAATGCAAAATGTTTAGGCCTATCAAGATTTCTTGCTGAAATATCAAGAAGCCTTCTTAGGTTGGGGTCAGTCATTGAGAGGCCAATCATAAGACAGTTGTTTTCCCTCAAATTTGTTAGCTGAACTAAGTTACTCCAATGATAAGCTTCTGTATAAATTTGGTGATAACCTTCTTCAGAAAAGACTAACGTACTTTTTTCAAGTCTTTCGTATGTTTTAACATCTTCTGGAAGAAAACCGTGTACGTGATAAATCGGCAATTCATCTGGATCATAGGCCTCATTGTCAGTGTAAATAGAACGGTGCTGAATAGATTTTAATTGAAGTCCTCTTTCAATTAAATCATCAAAGTTGTAAGTTATAACCGAACGCACTTTCGCGCCGGTCCTTCTGGGCATACAGAGATTTGCTATTGAGACGATCAAAGCTGAGTTTAAGTCTCTTTGTGTATTTCTAAGCTTATAAAGGTTATCTGTAATTATATTTGTAAACTCTCTAGCCTCTGATGCCTCTTTAGACAATCCTTTTCGAAGATAACGTGCCGCCATTAATGCTGATGGCTCGTCAATCTCATTTAACCTTATTACAATTTGTTTTATATCTTCGTCACTTATGTTTGTGTTTGTAGTAAACTCTTTTGTTAGATAGGAAACAAATAAAGAATTAAGCAAGGTATTCCAGTCTGGCATCCCTGCACTACTTGACACTCCTGCCCCAAGAAATAATGCAAACTGCCCCCTTTCATAAAAATCTATAAGTAAGCCAATTCGTTCTTCCCTTTCTTTCTCCCAATCGCCTGTTTCTTTTGAAACTGCTGTTTCTAATCTCAAAGAAAAAAGATTACTCGCAATAGTTGTTGCATGTTTTTTTATGCTTGCTGACAATTTTGTTTATTTCTTCGGGTCCCCAAATTACAACCTTTAATCTTTCATTAACCTTTGATACTTCCTCGATTAATCTAGCTTTAAAACGCGCTGATACTGGCTTATAACTAATAATCAAGAAATTCTCAAATTCTTCATACTTTTCGCTCTTTGTAAGTCGGGAAACTAATTGGTCAATAAATATTCTGGAAGGGATTCTGTCAAGTGAAAACCTAATCTCAATAAGTGTTTTCCCTTTAAAACTATCAAATCCATCTTCCGCATAAGCATCCCCCAAGCCTCTAATATTCTCAACAAGCACAAATTTGTTTCCTTGTTGTTCAATATGATATTTTAAGAGATTTAGTATGAAAGTTTCGAATGAATAAAAGTTATGTTGTCCACCGCCTTCAAAATTTGTCAAGATTTCGTCGATTATCATTTTTCTGGTTTTAGGTATATTTTTTTATGGTATTGGCGCTTAGCCTTACCCTAACTTCCCGCTATCTTCACGCCCTCTTATCACGTGAATCTGCCTAAAGACTCAATGCTGTATACAGACCAGGCACTATTAGCAGCTATAAGATGCATTTCACTTGTTTCCTCATCATTACCCATAAAGTTTTGTAGTCATGTCCGGCAGCCAGAAAGTAAGATTAATGTGAAATTTTCTTTATATCATTTGCCATTGATTATCCGACACGGGGTTGTTAATATTTACCCTCAATAGTTTGAAGGTTAAATATTAGTATAAGGACTATTAAAAAACATATTAAATATAACCATTTACTGCAATTTTACATCTTTAAAAAAGAAAAAAAACTGTTGAAAGCTTCATTTTTTAAATATGTAATATTAAGAAACGGAAGGAAGCCCATGTCCAGCTAGTTACCAAACAACAACGCCTGCTAATCGCTTCAAATCCTCCATAAAAAAGTTCGAAAAACATACCTTGTAGGTCACCGACAAAGTTAAAAGTCTCCAAGTCATTTTATTTGAAGGCTTTTTTATTCTCGTACCTCTTCTTATTTATAAAATTCGGAATTAACATACTTAGCAGCATCCTTTTGTCTACCCTCAATAAGAAAATACAAATCAATTATAGAAGGCCGGATTTGACGGTTTATGGAGTATCGCTGTAATATTTGGATCATGTTAATTAAATCCCTTTCGGTTACAGGGTTACCAATAATGTTCACCTTCCTGGCTGCCCTTAATACAGTTAAATCAGGTTTTACACAATCATATCCCAGTTCAAGTAGTAAATGGTGTAACGTTGTCGTCGAGCGCAAAAAGGGAACTTTTTCGGCTTTCAAATCCTTTTTCAGTTTTTTAAATCCTCTCCAGAATTCAATTATATCTTGATCATTAGTGATTCTTTGGGAATATCTGAATTTAAAAAAATTTCAGACAAGGGTCGGCTCATTCTGTTAATTTTCCTCGCTAAGAAAACTATATAAAATAACTTGTGTACTTGGTATATATCTTTAATCTTTTCCCAATAAGTATCTGCAATATCACAAGGATTCAGCTGTCCTACTATTTCTACATTAAAATTTAAAAAAGCATTATCAAAGTATCCACTATCCAAAACCCTTCGAACACGATCTGAATTTGCATTCTGGCTATATGCAATTACGTATGCAGAAATTCTCAGCATCTTATTATTACTAAACCCATCAGGAACTTTTTTATCTAATCGCCGTCTTTTCTCAGCATCCAGCTCCTGAGTTTTATACAAATCGACCCTACGAATGACATCGTCTATTAGATCAAATATTTCATTCAAACAACAAAGGTATCTTTGGTCATTTGCACGTACCTAGCCCGCAGACAGCAAGTCCATCAATTTGTAATTAATAAAATAGGTTGTTCTTCCTATTTTCTGCGATCTGAGAATATCTGCATCTGTTAATTTTTTCAGCCAGGTGGAGGCTGTTTGCCGGTGCGCCATTTCTTTTTTCTCTAGCAGTTCGATTTTTAAATATGGTAATGTAAACATCAGTTGTAACAGATCATAACTGAAAGAGGAGCCTAAAACCTGTTTCATGATTTTTTCTGTTTCTTCTTTTAAAGAAAGCATGTTCCTTATTTTCTTTGTAGTTAGCTGTGCAGTTTCTATTATGGCTGTAAGCATATACATGATCCAATCATGCCAGTTGTCATTTTCGGTTACTCCACGAAGCAACTGGTAATATTCTGTTTTGTATTTTACAATGTAAGAACTAAGATATAATACCGGTTGTGATAACAATTCCTGCTGCACAAGGTATAGACCATTTATAATACGTCCTGTTCGTCCATTGCCATCTGAAAAGGGATGAATAGATTCGAATTGATAGTGTATAAAAGCCATTTTTATCAATGGATCTAGCGGTGAAGCTTCAGGGGAATTGATAAACCGTTCCAACGCTGCCAGCTTTTTTCTTATTACCTCTTCACAGCATGGCGGAGTATAGATTACATCACCATTGATAGCATTTTTTAACGCAGTACCTGGTGTAGTTCTAATACCAGACTTATTCCGCTTAATGATCTGAACAATTTCAACCATTAAGTTAGTGAGCAATAGATTTTGTTGTGCTCGCATTTTCTCTACACCAACATAAAGGGCTTCGCGGTAGCTCAATACCTCTTTTGCTGCATGTGTGGCGGTACTTTCTTCCGTTGCAGCTTTATACAATTCATCCTGCGTGGTAACAATATTTTCGATAGCAGAACTGTCCTTACTTTCCTGGAGGGCAATTGTATTGATCAGTAACCTGGCGTCCGGCAAAGAGGCACAAAGACCATTTAATTCGCCTAAGTACCTGGATGCTTTGGCAAGATGTCTCAGTATATTCTGAGACTCTGTAAAATCGACCGGCGGGAGATCGGGTAAGTCATTATAGGGTGTATTTCTATTATAGACCATCATGGTGAATTTTTATGATAATTTCATCATTTACTTTCGAAGTTGTTGTTTATTTCGACATGAAATCATTTTCAATGATGAAATTAATCCATTTTTTCAACATAAAAAACAGCTAATGTCCGCGTGGTCAACACAATCGATAAATCCAATGTCGAAAAAACCGCCCAAACTCGACATAAAAGCTACTATTATAGAGCTCGATAGTCGCAGATCCAGGCTGTTGAAAATAAAGGGTCACTGGAAAATTAAAAGCCTTCAAGTCGTTGAATTTGAAGGCTTTTTGATTCTCACAAACATTTTTGGTAAAAATAATTCTTTAGAAAAAGAATCAGTGGAACTGCTCATTGCAAAAAAGTAGAAGACGCACTTTGTTCCTGGATATATTAGCATAAAAATGAAAAACGCTACGTGTCCTTGCTGTATATAACGGTGATATTGGCCCAGTTAAAACGGAGTATACTGGGCCAGCCCTTTCGGGAGTCATTGGGCCACTTTCCATGTACAATAATAAGAGTTTAGATTACTCAGTTCAATTTTTTTTCTTTCTTAAAGATTCCCCTTCCAGCTCTATCCTGTGAGTGGAGAATACAATTCTATCCAGTATTGCATCCGCTTTATGCAAATATTCACATAAGACTGACGTCATCCTCGATAGGATGGTCCACACGGCTCATCGACTGAAGCTAAAAAGCGAGCCTCTCAGAAAGAAATAGAATATTATTTTTGTACTACCTGATCAATACCCATGTTCATGTAGACGGCACAGATTTCGCCTTGAGTAAAGGATTATTCGCCGACAACTTCGTATCTCAGGCATTCCAAAAGACGCATCACCGTAATAAGGAAGATTTTATTGAATTTGCCCGAAGGATAGGGATAGAAACAAAACGGGCAGAAAAGTTGTTGGAACCCTTTCTGATAAAGCAACAGAGGGTAGAAGAACTGGTCAACAGGTCTTTTTTGAATAATGCCACAAAACGTGTCTATTTATTAGAATACAACACCAGGCGGAATTGTCTTAATAAAACATAGCCTTATTTGTCTGCCACTGGCTACTATCCTCAATAAGACAGCCTTTATTTTAAAATTCGGCTCCAATGTCCAGGAAAAACAACAACATACCGGTAAACTCAATGGCTGATGATCTCAGCCGGGGCATATCCATCGAAAAGCTTAGCATTAAAAGCTCCGACTTTAAAACACCCAGGCAATACGAAGAGGCAACCCGATCCCACAGGGACGAAGGACACACTTTCTATATCATCGAAAAGGGCGCTATTCTTATAGAAATTGATTTCCAGCAACACCGGGTTACCGCGCCTGCACTTGTTTACATGCACCCTAACCAGGTTCACCGCATTCTGAAATTCTACAACATAACCGTCTGCTCCCTGTCAATACATACTGAAAACGTCAATCCTCCCTATCTTCAACTGTTGGAAGACATTAACCCGGTTAAGCCCCTGGTATTGATGAAGGACACCTATACTACTATTTCGGATTGTTTTTCGTTTTGCCTGCATCTTTCAACACAAAAGAACAACAGGCTGTACCATCTCCTTTTAAAGGACGGTTGTAATGCTTTTATAGGACTGGCCATTTCGGCATTGTTACATCAAAGTGAACCATCCACCAGGTCTTCGAGGGCAGAGGTGATTACCCAGTCGTTCAAACAATTATTGGAAAAGAATTATAACAGTATTAAACGTCCGCAAGCCTACGCTGAAAAGCTAAACATCTCCACCCACTACCTGAATGAAAGCGTTAAGCAGGTTACCGGGCTACCAGTTTCGCAACACATCCAGGAGCGTATCATACTGGAAGCTAAAAGACTGCTGTTTCACACAGATAAATCCATAAAAGAAATAGCTTTTGACCTGGGTTATGAAGACTATCCCTATTTTTCAAGACTGTTCAGTAAAGCTACCGGCATTACCGCAGCAGCGTTCCGGAATAAAAGGCACGAATAGTCCAATATTTACCCCGGGTTACTCTTTCCCGCTTTTTCGCTATACAGGATTTTTGCATAAAAATCTTGAGAAATGGAACAAAGTAAAAAAGTGCTGGTATCAGGTGCTAGCTTTGCAGGCCTGGTAACCGCTTACTGGATGAATAAGCTCGGCTATCATGTTACGGTGGTTGAAATCGGGAAAGGCCTTAAAATGGGAGGCACTCCTGTTGATATAAAAGATCAAACGGTTGATATCGTAAAACGAATGGGTCTTTTTGAAAAGATAAAAGCCAGCAGACTGAAACTGGAAAGGTGGGAATTTAAAAACGCTGATGACACCACCCAGCGAACGCTTCTACAGCGGCAGCCGGGGGACGACTGGCCGGATGACGAGTTTGAAATAGAAAGGGATGTCTTACTCAACATGCTGTTTGATCTCATAAAGAATGATGTTGATTTTATCTTCTCCAATAGCATTAGCTCCCTCCAGGAAAAAGAGGACGGTATTGACGTTGTTTTTAAAGACGGCACCCAAGGTGAATATGCCTTGTTGTTTGTTTGCGATGGCATACACTCAACGGTCCGGAAGATCTGGTTTGGACCAGAAGCCCGCTATTCTAATTTCTTAGGGCAATATTTTTCAATTGCCATTGTCAACAAACTACTAATTGACGAAGGAACTTTACAGCTGTATTCAGTGCCTAACAAAAGTATTATGCTAAATGCCCACAACCAGAAGACAGACATTGTCTTTACCTTTCGGCCAGCGGAGGAAATAGCGTACGATTATCGCAACCAGGAGCAGCATAAAGATCTTATTCTGACGCATTTTAAGGATGTGGGGTGGCGAGCTACCGAACTACAAAAGGAACTGCTGCATTCCCGGTCTTTCTACTTCGATGAATTTTGCCAGATAAAAATGTCTTCATGGACAAAAGGCAGGGTTGCCCTGGTGGGTGATGCTGGCTATTGTGCTTCTCCGGCAGCTGGTATGGGTGGTTCTTTAGCGATAATAGGCGCCACCGCATTGGCAGATACTTTTGATAAACGCAATGGAAACTATGAGCTGGCTTTTGAAGAATATAATAGATCGCTTCGGCCTTTCATTGATGAAGTACAGACCAATGCTTTAGATATGCTGGGCAAATTATTGCCGCGGACAGAGGAGGAGATCGAATGGAGAAACGAACATGGGTTTTAGATGAACAATGCGTCAAAAGCTGGACCACTGCTACGAAACAAGAAAAGCCGGGGAGCCAGGTACAGGAGAAAAAATAAGTCCCGCACCTGGCTCCAGCTGGTACCCCACACTCAGGTAAAAGGAAAGTGATTCAGCTTCACCCGGTACTGCTGATCTTCCGTGAAGATAGTATCGAGCATCAATTGGATGGGCTTATTGATCTTAGCTTCTATTTTCTTTTTATTCTGTCGAACAGTGTTGCAGAGGTCTGCCCACCTTGTATCATCATGTAGCATACGGAGATCTTCATCCTTAACCAGATGATCTAGATCCGAGTAGCCTCCCCCTGATGCCACCGCCAGTAGTAGCGAAAAAGCAGTATCCTTTTCATTGACCAATGCCCAGCAGCAGGCAGCATTATACAGATCATCCGGCCTGCTGATCTTCACATCCAGGCGAAATGCCTTGGCATACAAATGTGCAGCTTCGCTGTATTGCTTCTTTTCATAGGATTCTTCTGCGGCATCTATCAGCTTTGCATAGGGTAAATACATTTGGGCGTATAAACGGAGGCTAAGCATTAATATGGAAACGAGTATAAGCATTCCCATTTTTGAACGTTTCATAAGACATAACAATTATGGCGTGCAGTAATCTATTTTTATTCAAATATAATTATTGTCAGGGCATTCCCTATTGCCCAATCTTACCATGTTGCCCATCTTCCTCCCTAATCCGTATTTTTGCATCAACAAACCAAGCCACCGTGGAACAAACAACCGGCCTCCTCGACAAAATCAGGCATCACGATAAACTACTCATCGCGCTGAATGAAAACTGCGCCATCCCACTGCCCGATGATGTGATGCGTATACTACGTAGCCCCCACCGGCTCTCCTACTATTATTTCCAGTACCTGGAAAAAGGGAATGCCACATTCAAAACTGATCTGAAAGAGTTTACCATTAACGATGGTGAACTGGTTTTCGGATTACCTAACCAGGTCTTCACCAAACTGCCCTATGATATCAATATGCGGCAATATGCGCTTTCTTTTGATGAGGAAACGCTGAGGCTGCTGCCCAGTACTTACCCCTTCCTGCTGAATCCTTTTAATGTCAATACCATTTCCTTTGATCCGGCTACCCAACAACGGGTAAAGAACCTGCTGTCTGGTTTGTTTCAGCTCCTTCATTCCCCGGGAAAGCAAAGAAAGGCGGAAGTGATACTGGCACACCTGCATGCGGTGCTGACCGAATTCAATACGGCCTATTTTGAGCAATACCAGCGCCACGAACCGGTAACAGATCCCAAATTGGCCAAATACATAGCCTTTAAACTGGCCGCGGAAACGCAACTGACCGAGCAACATGATGTACAGAGTATTGCAGACAGGTTGGCGCTGACCTCCAGCACCCTGTATGCCATTGTTAAAGAATATGCAGGGGTTTCGCCCAAAGAATGGATCACCAACCGGCTGATGTTGGAAGCACAACGAAAACTGCAGTACTCAAATACCTCCGTTAAGGAACTGGCCTATGAGCTGGGCTTTAACGATCCCCGTTATTTCTCGCGCCTGTTCAAAAAGAGCACCGGTAAGAGCATCAGCCACTACCTGGCTGAGCTGAAGGATTTGTCCCACAATTAAAAAGATTTGTCCACATCCCCCCTATCAGGGCTGGCTACCTTCGCGTATCAAAAAAATGATAAACGAAATGAAGTCAGCATTAGTAACAGGCGCCAACAAAGGCATCGGCTTTGCAGTAGCCAGAATACTTGCGCAGAAAGGGTTCTACGTGTTTGTAGGCAGCCGCCAGCTTGAAAACGGCCTGGCTGCGGTGGAAAAGCTGCAGGCGGAAGGACTCAGCCAGGTTACCGCCGTACACCTGGATGTAACCAGCCAGTCGTCCGTTGACGCCGCACGAAAAGCCATCGGCGAAAAGATACAGGTACTGGATGTGCTGGTGAACAATGCAGGTATCAGCGGGGGATTTGAACAATCTGCACTGGGCTCCCCGGTGGATCAATACCAGGCCGTTTACGACATCAATATCTTCGGCGTGATAAGGGTCACCCAGGCATTCATTGACCTGATGAGATCATCTCCTGAACCCAGGATCGTGAATGTAAGTACGGCAATGGCATCGCTGTCTATGGCGGCAGCAATTGACAATCCTAATTACCCCAAAAGATATGCGATGTACCAGTCTTCCAAATCGGCCCTGAATATGTATACGGTGCAATTAGCGTATGAACTGCGTAATACGCGCTTTAAAGTGAATGCGGTATGCCCGGGATGGACACAAACTGATTTTACCAATCACCAGGGAACGAGTACCCCGGAAGAAGCAGGACAACGCATTGCTAAATATGCGCTGATCGGGGCCGACGGACCAACTGCGAAATACATCAGCGAGGAATATTTTCCCGAACCGGCAAGCTGCCCCTGGTAAGTACCTTACTTCATACCAATGGCCTGCTTTACCTTTTCCTTGTTGTTGCGCGAAATGGGTATTTCATGCCCTTCCTCCATCAGCAGTCTGTCTCCGTCTGCCCTTATCCATCTTTTGATGTAGATGCTGTTTACCAGGTAAGATTGATGACACCTGATAAAACCATGCGGACTTAACAGCTCTTCATACTCAAATATGGGTTTTGACGAGATATGCTGCTGCTTGTTTCGCAGGTAAAAGATGGTATAGTTATTATCGGCCCTGCAGAAAAGGATCGTATCCGGACTGATAAAAACAGTCTCTTTGTACCCGGGGATGGCAATCCGCAACTGCTGCTTATTATTGATGGTGTGTACCAGGTTCTCAAGGCGTTTATTCCTTTTCTCCTTTTCTATACTGATCATCGCCCTGTCTACCGCGTTCACCAGCTCGTTGACATTCACCGGCTTCAACAGATAGTCAATTGCGGAAAACTTTATCGCCTGAATGGCATACTGGTCATAAGCCGTAACGAAAATCACCTCAAAATCAGGCGCCACAACGCTTTGCAGCAGCTCAAAACCTCCCTTGCCAGGCATCTGGATGTCCAGGAACAATAGGGAAGGATGCAGCTCCCTGATAAGGAGCAGGGCCTCGTCTACATTGGTAGCGGTACCTGCAACATTCACCTGCGGGCAATACTTATTGAGCAGGATGGTTAAGTTCTCAATATTGCCGGTTTCATCGTCTACAATAACTGCCTGTAACATTATACCCAGTTTTTAAATAATAATACAATGGTAGTTCCTTTGGCGGTGCTTTCCTGCGCTAAGCTGATCAGCGCTTCCCCATAATCCCGGTTCAACAGTTCAACCCGTTTCCTGGAAAGACTCAGGCCATAGCCTTCTTTAATGGCCGCGGTGTCAAATCCCGGACCATTATCAGCGATCCTGATCACGATATTATTGCCCTGTTGAGTGATATGCAAGTGCAGTGCACCCTGTCCATTCATTTTAGAAAAGCCGTGCTTGATGGCATTCTCTACAAATGGCTGTAGTAAAAAAGGCGGTATGGTGAGGGAAAACAGGTCTATGCTGGCATCCAGGTCCAGGTTGTAGGTGAAGGGATATCTTAACTGCTCCAGGCTGATATAGATCTCCAGGTTTTCCAGCTCCTTCGTTAATGGTATATGTTCTGTTTTGCTTTCCTTCAGCGTTTCCCGCAGCAGTTCGCCAAAGGATGAGAGATATTTACTGGCGGCTCCCACATCACCCTTATTAACAAGTCCCTGGATGGAACTAAGGGCATTGAAAGTGAAATGGGGATTTAACAGTGCATGGATATGCTTCAGTTCTTCGGCAGACTGCGCTGCTTTCCTGTTCAACATCCCTAACGTCTTTCGCTGGTTACGGTACTTAGTAAAGAAGATCAGCAATACAGCCAACAGGAGCAGCATAATGATCATGCTGCTCCTGAATGCAAATGTTTTATACCATACCGTTGATATCGAAAAACGCAGTTCAGCGATACTACTTCGTTGCCGCTTAAACCGGATGAGCACCCGGTAATCTCCGGGGTCCAGGTCTTTCAGCAGGATATAATGGGTATTAAATTCATTCGCACTCCATGTCCTGACTTCTTTCCCATCTTTAAACAGCGCGTATTCCAGCGCATCTTTCCGGTAAATCCTGGCGTTGATGTCGATCAGGAGGTTATTTTCATTATGGGATAGTTTCAGAAGACCACCTTTTCCTGACAGGCTGCGGGTGTATTGGCGATGCCATCCCAGATCCGGTAACTGACCGGCAAACGGATCTTCATTCTTTACCAGGTTTGAAAAGGCGTCGCTATTGTCTGAAGTGCTGAGTGATTTGATCTCCGGCGCCTTTTGCTTAAAGTAAATCACCCGGGAGGAAATGATCTGCCCGTCCTTATTTCTTACATGGGCTACCAGGTATTGCCCGACCGCTGCGTGATAGGGGCCTGCAATTCCGCTGCCTGCCTTCATTTGACCTACCCCTTCCTGGGTATATTGGGTGATATGCGACCAAGGGGTGATGGTTGTTTTATTATTTAATAAAACGGTGTATTCAACATCTCCTGCATGCTCCCTGTTTATGTGGGGCAGCAGGAACCAGACCCCTGCAGTATCATACACAAAGTATAAGGGGATCTGGTCATCAAGCGTTGTGTCAATACCTAATTGATATTGCGCATTCCAGTGCGAAATACCGACAATATTCCTGTCGAAGTTGTCGTAAATGCCATTATAGGGAATGGCAACGCCAAGCGAAGGCCCGTTGTCCGTTTTCCCGAAGGAAGTGGCGTAGTCGGACCAGTTAAGCTGGCTATGGGCGCTGGCCGAAATCAGCTAAAAGGGATATAAAGAATTAGCTTTTTCAATTGAAGTCGAAAGTACTTCAGCCCGGATCCCGTTTGAAGCCTGTATTATGCCAATAGCAGGAATTGCTGTGAATACTGCCATTATTCCCGGAATCATGTAAAAGCTTAATTTCCCTCATTCATTTGCTTTGATGCCTCAATGACCGCCTGGTTCACTTCCCTGATGCGGTCCAGCTCCATCTTCTCCACTTTACGGTCATAGGTCAGCAGGCCATTTACTTCATGCTCCACATCTGTGGTCTGGGTATAAATGGCTACGCTCAGGCCTTTGTATTTCATCAGCTGTTCTACCTGGTCCATTAAAAGAATGTAGCGGTCTGTCAATGCGGCTTTGGTAGGCTCGTAGGCATAGGCGTTATTTTCCACCGGCCACATATGGCCGCGGACAAACAGTCCAACCCCGCCAAATTCGCCTAGTGAAGCTGCCCGCTTATCATCCGGTACGGAGGCTTTATAGGGCCCTACATAAATGTGCGTGTCTACATAATCGCCGTTGCCGGGATCGCCATAGGCTTTCTGATAATGCGGGTTATTATTGAAGCCTGAATTACCGTTCACCAGGCGGGAGGGATCATATGCTTTCACCCAATCGGTAATTTCTTTGACATCGAAAGCGCCCCAGTTCTCGTTAAACGGCACCCAGGTAATAATGGAAGGCGAGTTGTAATATTCATCTATCATGGCTTTCAGCTCCCGGCGGAACTGCTTCCTGGTAACAGCGGTATCTTCATCCTGGTACCAGATGGCGGGCATGTCCTGCCAAACCAGGAGGCCCAGTTTATCAGCCCAGTAATAAAAACGCTGTGGTTCGGTCTTCATGTGCTTCCTGATAAGGTTGTAGCCGGCTTTCTTCGTGTAGACGATATCAGATTTCAAGGCCTCCTCCGTGGGCGCGGTCAGCACCCCATCCGGCCAGTAGCCCTGGTCCAGCAGTCCGAGCTGCATGAGAAATTTCCCGTTCAGGAGCGGTCTCACAACACCGTTTAGCTTGCCCAGCTTTATATCGCGCATACCGAAATAGCTCTTTACTTCATCTGCCACACTGCCATCAGGGTGGTAGAGCGTTAGCTTAAGATCGTAGAGAAAAGGCGTATCAGGCGACCATAATCTGGGTTGTTCGATGGGCAGATAAAAGGAAGTGCCTGTCCTGGCATCTGTCCGGGCAACTGTTTTTTTACCATCAGCAGCCGTGGCTACCATCTTCGCGGCTTCATCACTTTCAACGAACACTTTCAAGCGTTTACCATCCACATCAGGAAGTAAACGGATGTTCTTGATATAGTTGCTGTTCACCGGTTCCAGCCACACGGTTTGCCATATACCTGAAGTAAAGGTATAGTCGCCACGCGGGCCGTTTTTACCAGACGGTGTTTTGCCATCGTTCGGATCATGTGCGGCAACAATGAGTGTGTTGGTACCGCTTTTCAGGAACGGGGTGATGTTGAAGCTGAATGGATCATAACCACCTTCGTGGACGCCGGCTTTCTTTCCGTTCACAAACACAGTAGTACTATGGTCTACTGCCCCGAAATGGAGAATGAGCTGTTTACCTTTCCAGGAGGCAGGCAGTTCAAATGTTCTGCGATACCACATATTGATCTCCTGGTTGCGCTGAACACCGGATAAAAAAGACTCAGGGCAATAGGGCACCAATATCTTACCGGGCGTGTTGTCAAATGAGGCAGGCGCTTCCGGGTGCAGCGCTACCGGCGCGTCTTTACCACCCCGGTAGTCCCATTTTCCGTTCAGGCACATCCAATCATCCCTTTGCAGCTGCGGTCTTGGGTATTCTCCTAAAGGCACTGCCGTTTGGGCTGCATTGTTTGTCCATGCTGTAGGTAATTTTGCCTGCTGTGCTGAAACGTCAAAATATCCTGCTGTACAAAGCAGGGCTATCAATAAGGTGCTACAATATTTCATATCTTAACTATTCCGTTATAATACGAATATTTTCACTCTTTTCTAAGCTTCTATCAGCCCGCTTCTTCTGAAGCCTATGATTTCCTTTGGCTGCTGGTGCCCTGTTTTCTCCTGCTGGTTGCTGATCTCCGCAAGGGTCATGGGCTTATCTATAATGGTGTTAAAGCCCAGGTGATCGCTGAGACGTTGTGCCTTATCAGCAGGCAGCTTTCCGAATTCGTGGCGGGCAATCAGGCGGCCTTTGCGCAGCAGCGCGTTGTCTATCATTCCGAGCGAACTGTTGAAGGTACAGATCAGCTGTACATTCAGGAAGTCTGCCAGCAGGCCATCTGATATGTTCAGCAGGTTGGATACGGCAGAACTGCTGTTTTGCCGGCGGTCCATGATCACATTTTCCGCATCTTCAATGATCACCACCGTATTGGGATTGCTGACCATTAGGTTGATAAAGCCCGGGTTCATCAGATCGCCGGCAGTATCAGGCGATAAAAACAATACCCTTTTCCTGATTTTCCCGATGAGATAGCGCAGGTAGGTTGTTTTACCTGTACCCGGTAAACCATGCAGGAGCACAATACCCTTATCGTTTTGCCTGCTCAGTCTTTTGCGGATGACCTCATCGGTAGCCAGGAAATCGTCCGGGTAGTACAGGGAAAGATCCAGCCGGGTACGTTTGATCTCCATGGGTTTCAGTGCAAGGCCGTCCTCTTTCTTTACGATCAGGCTGATCTCAAAAGGCTGTTTGCGCTGCCGCTCCTTAAACTGGTTGACCAGCTCCGTTACCGCCTGTACGAATTCGGGATCACGGCCATTGTGCAGCAGTTCGCAGTAGCTGTCGTCAAATTCTACCATGCTGTTATTCTTCAATAACAGGATGGTGCGGTCAAACTGGTATTTCTTCTTTGAACGTTTGTACCAGCGGTAACTATGAACGCTTTGAATCATGCTTTCATATTTTTTAGTGAAAGCCGCAAAAGCTTTTTCACCATCCACCGCGTCTATAAAATTCAGATCGGGTATCTGCCTGAATAAATGCAGGTACAGGTTGCGTATATTGATGTAGTGACTGTCAAACAGGTCATCCGCAGCCATTACCGGTTGTGTAAATTAAATTGTCCATTGTTGTGTAACCATTAAGTGATTAGGGAATACGTCCCGTCAAGGCGGGGACCCATCCTAATAAGAAACCCCGCGAGTTGCGGGGTGTCAGCTAATATCGTTGATTGGGAAGTGATCAGGAAAATTAAATGACTGGCGATACGCAAGAGGGGTCATTTGCATTTTGCTTTAAAACAATTTACTGAAGGACTGGGGCTGCCCAAAGCCTAACTGGGGAGAACACAATCTGTCTGGGTTGCAGGAATGCCAGTCCGCCATCTTCAAAATCGTAGTAAATGTTGTAGTTCAATCTGCAGGGATGGCTATTCCTGTTTCCCCTCTACCAGGAAATACCTGATGGCGCCCAATAATACATCTGATGTGTTGGAGTTGGTAAAAAGAACATACCCCATATTCAGATCTTTATACACCTCAAACTTGCATTTAAAATCACCATTATTTCCGCCGTGACTAAAGGTTTTACCGAAGGGCGTTTCACGTATTTCGAAGCTCATGCCCATGTAGGTAGGTACCTTGGGCTTTTCTTCTCCCGGGTCAAAATGGTAGTCGGAATGCTTGGCGAACATGCTGTCATAAGTAGCGGGTTGCAGGCCTTTCTGATCAAGCAGGTATTGCATGAAGCGGGTAAAGATCTTTGCTTCGGTATGCATGGAATAAGCCATGCCCGGCGTTTCGGGCAGCTCGTCATAATTGGGCAGGCTATTGTAGTGGCCGGCAGCAACCATGCGGCGCAGTGAATCATTGCGCGAAAAGAAGGTGTGATAGAGCCCTGTGGGTGCAATCACTTCTTCCTGTAATACCTGTTCTACTTTCTTGCCGGTGATCTTCTCCACTACCAGTTTCAGGTACTCAAAGCCTTCGCCGGAGTAGCCGAAGTCTGTGCCTGGTGTAAACTTCAGGTCCAGCTTACCATCCGCGTTCATAGAACGCCAGTTGGGGAAACCGGTGCGATGGGTGAGTACATGCTTTGCCGTGATCAGCTTATAACGTTCGTCATAGGCAATATCGGGGTAAGGCAGGTAAAGGTACAGGGGTTTATCAAGATCAATGACCCCGCGTTCTGCCAGGCGCTGTACGGCAAAAGCGAATACCGGTTTGGTAACAGAAGCTGCTTCAAACAAGGTATTGCTATCTACCGGCTCCCTGGTAAAAGTATTGCGAACGCCATAGGTTTGATGGTATACCGGTTTCCCGTCTTTTATCAGGGCAAAGGATACACCGGGTATCTCGTAGTATTGCTGGTAGGTTTTAATAAAATGATCGATCTGCCGCGCCACCGTCTCATTAAAATCACCCAGCGCTACGCCTTTGTCGGGGATCAGGTTGGGCACGGGGGTAGCCGGCAGCACAATGGGTGAGGCGCTTGCTTTTCCATTGGCGGGAACATTCACGAGCAGCGGCTGACCGGGCATAGTGGCGTATACGGTATCATGCCGGTGAAAGTAAGGTTCGGGAAAATCAACGGCATATTGCCCGGCGGGGACAGCTGCGGTGTAATTACCTGTACTGTCCACAGCGGTAGTCAGCCAGCGCTGCGCATCATCCATATTCAGCAGGCGCACGCGTTTGGGGAGCGGTACATTAGCGGGATGATCCCATGCAATGCTGCCGGATAGTGTTGACAATTTTGCTTTAGCGGGCATCAGGATCACATCTGAAAGGCTGCGCGGGTTTACATACTTCATATCCCCGGCGCCCCAGGAATTATAGGAAAAGCTTTTGTCGCCATCCAGGTCAAATGCCTGGAAATCGATACCGATGGATTTGCCTACTTTGAACTGATCACCCAGCATAATGCGCCACTCGTAATAACGGGTATTGCCTTTCTTTACGAAGGCCACTTCAATGATATTCCATTTGGCATCTTTCGCAAAAGGATCGTAGTAGGCGTTATTGGTGTTGCGCAGCTTTTTGCTGTACATGAAGGAGGCCACACCTGATCCAGCGGGCAGGTGACGGGCATCCAGGTATATCTCAAGCCCGTCCTGTGAGTTCCAGCGAACATTGGCCGATGTGTCTTCTATAAAATCATCGTCTGTCAGCTGCAGGGCAACATATAAAGAACGGTCTTCCATACGGTAACCGATGCGGAAGGAGCCGCTGAAATCAGCCTCATTGAGTGGTTTGGTATCTGAAGCGGTTACGCCGAGCTTATACTGCACCATATCTTTAGGCCATTCGGAGAAATTGCCGTCAATTGTAATCTTGCCAAGCGGATAGGCATAACCTACTGTACCATTATGTGCCAGGAGTTGCTGGCAGCATATAAGGTAGCAGGAAAGCAGGGCGACAAATTTGGCGGTTAAACGGGATGTATGCATAGCTTTAGGATTAATCAGCACGTGTTAGTCTGGTAAAACTACTGCATTAATACGGTTTTTTGATAGCCAGGCCTGGCTTAATTATCAAAAAGCTATCCAGTAAGCCATTACTTTACCAGGGTAGCTTCCAGTTCTACCTTCAATGTTTCAAAAAGTACCGGCACTTCATAACAGGTGGTTGCCTGCTTAATGCCATGTTTAGCGATCCAGTCCTGGAAGATGTTAAAGCTGGCAAAAAATTCTTCCGAAGAAGTGGTAAGGATATTCAGGCGCACAATATTCCCGGGTTCATAGCCTGCTTCGGCAATCACTTTTTCAAGGTTCTGTATGGCCAGCAGTAATTGTGTTTTCATGTCATCTGTACTGGAACGGCCATCTGCATGCACTGCTGCCTGTCCGGCAACATAAAGTGTAGCTGCTGCTCCTTTTACTTCTACCGCCTGTACATAGCTGCGTTCGTTCTGCCATTGCCAGGGATTAATGATCCGTTTTTCCATGTTACTTTGCATTTTGTGTTATTGATTTAAAACTACACTGCAAAGTTGCGAAGACGCTCATCATCCCAACAGGACCTGCCTCACAAATTCAGCGTGATAAATGTCACACTATACCGGCAATCGGCTCAGGGTTTCGCGGGAAATACCCAGGTAAGACGCCAGCAATGTTTTATTGATGCGTTGCACCAGTGATGGATACTGCCGCAGGAACTGCTCATAGCGTTCTTTGGCGCTGGTGCTCAGCAAAGAGATAATGCGTTGTTGCGATGCGATATAACTAAGGTTCGATTTCTGCAGGAAGAAGTGTTCCATTTTCGGAAATGCCGCCATTAATTTGTTGTGGTCTTCCAGCGTAATGGCAAGTACTTCGGCATCCTCCATACAGTCCAGTGACATGGTAGCTTTCGTTTTATTGAACCAGGCCTGGTAATCGCTCACCCACCAGTCTTCTGTAGCGAAATGCAGGATATGCTCTTTGCCGTTGGCATCGATATGCGCCAGCTTTAAGAGGCCGGATACCACAAAATAGGAGTAATGCACCGGGTCGCCTTCCTGGATAAGGAACTGGTGCTTTCTTACCTTCCTGGAGGTAAAGTGAGCGCTGATGGTGGAGAACGCTTCATCTGTGAGTGGTACTATTTGTTGTATATGGTCTCTTAGTTTATTGTGCATTGATTACTGTTTACTTATTCATTCGCGGCAGGTTACACCTTGGTCTTCTTGCGAAGATACCATTTGGCTGGGGTGAACCCAAGTCTGTCCGGAGCTACCTCTGCAATTGTATGCCATTTCTCCTGCACAAATAACATCCGGAATTGCCTGTTCTACGGTGCAATTTGGCTGTTTCACCCATTACAGCTCGGTAACCGGGGCAGCCTGAAATAGCTTTGTACCATCAAACCACTTAAAAACCTAACTAAATATGAACTTAAACACAACAAAAGTAATTTACCGCACAGGCGTTGTATTGACCGCTTTATGGTTTGGCGCAAGCGGATTTTTCGAACTTACAAGGAATCCAATTGTATGGGACATCACAGTAAAGCTGGGTTACCCGGCACACTTTATCTACATTCTTGGTGTTGCCAAACTTTCAGGTATCGCGGTGCTGTTAATGCCCAACAGGCTGCCCCGGTTAAAGGAATGGGTGTTTGCAGGAATATACTTTGACATCATCTTTGCATTCTTCTCCAAACTGGCTGTACTGGATTTTATGGCTACCATTGATGCGATCATCGCCTTCACAATGGTTACCATTACTTACAGCATGTTCAGGAGATTGTATCCTGCCATTTATGCTCATCACAGTACACCATTCAATCCAATCAATGTTTAAAAAAAATCAAAACGTATATGATCATGAAAAATTATAAACATACCCGCCAGGCGCCGCTTTCTAAGCATAATTGCCCTCACACTAGCAGCAGGCTTTTTTACTATTTCCCAACCCTTAAAAGCTGATAACATGAAAGATACGGAGATTGTAAACCATGATACATTAGGCCCCATCAAACAGATCAAAGCAGGCGTGCTGGATGTTGGCTATGCGGAAGCGGGCCCGGCAACCGGAACGCCGGTGATCCTGCTGCACGGCTGGCCTTACGACATCTATAGCTATGCTGAAGTATCCGAGCTGCTGGCGGCTAAAGGTTACCGCGTATTGATACCTTACCTGCGCGGTTATGGCAGCACCCGGTTTCTTTCTGCAGCAACGCCCAGGAACGGGCAGCAGTCTGCATTAGCCGAAGATGTGATCGCTTTTATGGATGCGCTGAAAATCAGGCAGGCCGTGATCGGCGGGTTTGACTGGGGCGCACGTACGGCAGACATCGTGGCTGCCCTCTGGCCAGAACGTGTGAAGGCACTGGTATCCGTGAGCGGTTACCTCATTGGCAGCCAGCAGGCCAATAAAGCGCCGCTGCCCCCCAAAGCGGAACTGTCATGGTGGTACCAGTTCTATTTTGCTACAGAGCGCGGCCGCGAGGGCTATGACGCCAACAGGAAGGAATTCAGCAGGCTGATCTGGCAAACGGCTTCGCCTACCTGGCAGTTTGACAATGCTACCTTTGAGCGTTCAGCAGCTGCTTTTGACAACCCGGATCATGTGGCCATTGTGATCGATAACTACCGCTGGCGGCTGGGCCTAAGCCGGGGAGAAGCAAAATATGATGCACTGGAAAAGCAACTGGCCGCAGCGCCCGCTATTACAGTGCCCACCGTTACCCTGGAAGGAGACGCCAATGGCGCCCCTCATCCGGATCCATCTAAATACGCAGCAAAATTTACGGGTAAATATGTGCACCATACCATTAGCGGGGGCATTGGCCATAACCTTCCACAGGAGGCGCCCCAGGCTTTTGCAGCCGCTGTTATAGAGGCCGATGGTCTTGCTAAATAGGGTAATGTTACTGCAAGCCGGTTGGCGAATATCCAAAGTGCTTTTTGAAGGCAAAGGAAAAATGAGACAGGTCTTCAAATCCTACTTCGAGGTATACATCAACCGGTTTTCTTTTTTTCTCTCCTATTTCGTAATGCGCCAGCTCCAGTCTTTTCTGCGTAAGCCATTTCTGCGGCGAGGTATTGAAATGCTTTTTAAAGTCCCTGTTGAACGTAGAAAGACTACGGCCCGTGAGATAACCAAACTTTGCCAGGGGCATGTTGAACATGAAGTTCTTTTCCATAAAGGTGACCAGGTCTATTTTTCCCGGCTCTTCGAAGTTGGTCAGCACAGCATCAATTTCCGGGTCTATCGTCCGCAGTATATTCACTGCTTCGCTGATCTTGATGGCCGCGATGTTTTCCGGGAAGGGATCCTGCATTTCAAAGTAAGGGATCAGCGAAGCCAGGCAGCTCTTCAGCAGCGGATGGTTGTTAAAGCAGCGGATCTTTCCCGATACAGCTGCCTTAGGTTTTATATGAAGGTTGGCATAGCACTCCCTGAGGCGTTCGGGCGACAGGTGCATGACCACTGTTTTATGCGGAAGGCCGTCTTTAGGGTAGTTAATAACGGTGGCCAGCTGGTTTCTCGGGATCAGGAAAATGTCTCCCGGTCCGAAGAGGAAAGCCGCTTCTCCCTGTATGATCTTTGTTTCGCCGGAGATGAACCATACCAACATGTGTTGGTCAAACAGCACTTCTGTTTTGAAGGGCTTATCGTCATAGCAGGATAACTTGATGTCCGGCGTGATGTATTTGGCTTTGAATTCCATATTACGGCAGCATGCTACAAAGGTAACTGATTCATTAATCTGCATTGAATACGATACCGGTCATTTCTTCGCTTAAGCGCCAGAGCCGTTTTGCATTGGCTTCATCCAGGGAATAGGGCTGTACACCCCGCATAGTGGATGGATCTTCGGGTTTGTGCTCAATGTGGCCCAGATCCAGTTCGGCAATGTCAGCATCTTCGCAATATACGCCGCCTATGCCATCCAGCCGGTGACTGGTAGCGCACCATACCGTAGTAGCGGCGCCCTGGGAAATGGTTTTCAGCTTTTCCACCACTTCTGCCCGGAGATTACCATCGGCATCCAGCAGGCCCATTTGCTGAAAGAGTTCACGGGAAGCTTCCCTTCCCAGTTCTGTGCCGTTAACGGAGCCGGGACTCAGTGAAAATGCACGGACATTTGATGCGCTGGCGCGGCTGTCCAGCTCAAGGGCAAACAGGTTATTGGCTGTTTTTGACTGGCCATACCCCTGCAGAGATTCATAGTTCCGCTGCTCAAAATTGGGATCATCGAAATTGAATGGCGACAGCTGGTGGCCAAAAGAAGATACGCTTACTACCCTTGCACCATTTGCTTGTTTAAGCGTGGGCCATAATCTGGCGGTGAGCTGGAAATGCCCCAGGTGGTTGGTAGCCAGCTGTGATTCATAGCCGCGCTGATCCCTGCGCAGGGGCACCCACATGATACCGGCGTTGTTGATAAGCAAATGAAGCGGCCTGCCGGATGCCAGGAAGGTTGCTGCAAAGGCATCAATGGAGGCGGGGTCCATCAGGTCCATGGGATAGACTTCAACGTTAGCGATGCCTTTTACATTATTTTTTGCTTTCTCAATATCACGGGCAGGAACGATCACGGTAGCGCCGGCGGCAGCAAATGTGCTGGTGGTTTCGAGTCCGATACCTGCATAGCCGCCGGTAACGATGGCTGTTTTACCGGAAAGATCAATTCCTTTAATAACATCACTGGTAGTTGACGTTGCATGGAAGCCGGATGGCAGTGGTTTTTGCAGGGCGCCCTGGTAGTTGTTGTGTTTCATTTCCAAATTTGTTTTGCTGCAACAAAATTACTTCGCCGGCTGATGGGCGGCTTTGTTTAGCGTGTCATTGTTACTTTGTTTAAAATGTCAGCTACAGGATGTATTTTTATAGCCTGTAAATAAGTTCTCACTCAAAAAAGCATACGGTATGAAAGCATTCCTCGGTATTGGGGCTCTTAGGCTCGAACTTTGTAAAAGCAATGATCAGGAAAGGCAACCAGGTACAGGTATGGAACCGGACCCCTGCAAAGGCAAGCGCCCTGGAAGCAGCAGGTGCTAAAGCATATCCCACACCGGAGGAGGCTGTACGCAATGCTGATATTGTCCATCTCGCCTTAAAAGACGATCATACCGTAGATGAAGTACTGGCGATGGCGGCTGCGGGGTTGAAGCGCGGCGCTATCATTGTAGATCATACCACCACATCAGCGGCGGGCGCTGTAAAAAGGACACAGGAATGGAAAGCCCGCGGGTTTACCTATCAGCATGCACCTGTATTTATGGGGCCGCAGAATGCATTGGAAAGCACGGGTTTTATGCTGGTATCCGGTGACCAGGCGGTTATCCGTCAACTGGAACCCGAACTGGCGGCCATGACGGGGAAAGTGATCAATTTCGGCGAGGAAACCGGCAAAGCTGCGGGCATGAAACTGATCGGCAACCTCTTCCTGGTAGGTATGACCGCAGGCCTGGCGGATGCGCTTTCCCTGGCGAAGGCGCTGAACATCCCGGTAGATGATCTGACAACGTTGTTCGGTTCCTGGAACCCGGGCGCAGTATTACTGGGCAGGTTGCAGAGAATGAGCAGCGGGAATTATGATCAGCCATCCTGGGAGCTGGCAATGGCGCGGAAGGATACACAGCTGTTCATGGATGCAGCCGCCGCAGGGGGCAGTGATTTAGCAGTGATTCCGGCGATTGCAGCGGAAATGGATAAGTGGATTGCAAATGGGCAGTGGGAATAAGGACTGGACAGTGATTGGGAGTGGGAAGTAAACAACGAACCTATTAGTGGCCGACCGCCTTCTTCAGCCACTCCATCTCTATCCATTTTACATCCCGTTCACTGCTAAAGAAGAAATACCTGCCATCCGGGGAAATGTACGGACAAAAATCCCGTGCCCTGGTACTAAACGGACTCCCCAGGTTTACTGCCTGCTGCCAGTTGCCCTCTCCTTCTTTCCTGGAATAATACAGATCTGCACCACCTAAGCCATCCTCCCGGTTGGAAGATGCAAAAATAATCAGCTCCTCATCCGCTGCAACACCGGGATCAAACTCAGACTTTGCGGTGTTAACAGCAGGCCCCAGGTTAACAGGTGTTGTATATTTATCATTCACCAGTTTACTTACATAAATATCTTCCTGGCCGTATCCGCCTTGCCGGGAAGAGGCAAAATAAAGGTTACCGTTCCTGGCAAAGGAGATGTAGAATTCGCTGCTATCTGTATTGAGGATCTTCATCGGCTCCGGGGCAGACCAGCTGCCGCCAGGCAAGGGCTTTACGAACCAGATGTTAAAGTCCCGAAGTGTATCTGCTGCCGTTAGCGGCCTGTCTGAGATAAAATAAAGTTTACCGTCCGGAGAAAAAGCAGGATCCGCCTCCGAGTATTTACTATCCAGGAAGGGCACAATCATTGGCAATGACCAGCTGCCGCCCTCATGATGGGTAACATAGATCTTGGTTTGTTGATTGATGGAGCGCGTAAAGTAATAAGATCCTCCATCCGGAGAAAAACAGGCATTAAAATCCATGGAGTCTGATGAAACGATACCGGGCAGAAAACGAAGCGCTGCAGTATCGGGGAGTGGCTGCGGATATGGAATACCGGATCCGGGTTGTGCGCCGGCATGTAATACTGCCAGTACGCACAGGAAACAGGTGATGGCTACAGATCTCATGTAAAGAAATTTAATGAAACAATAAGCTTACACAGCGACCAGGTCCACGTTGTATGTTCCAAAGATAAGGGAATGCCTACAATAAGCAGGCCGTCTCAAACAATTTGAGACGGCCCTTTCTGCTGATCCGTTATCAATATAAAGCGGCGGCAGCCTGCTTATCTTTTGTAGATAAAACCGTTGCTCCGCTACCGCATTGTCCACCGTTCATGAGGGATGCAGCATCTGTACCACCCACACCAGGTACCGCGGTGGCAGAAGATTCGCCGATAGCAGCCCAGTTGGTATGCCTGAAAGAAACGTTATGTCCCATTTCATGACAGATGGTACGTGCACGTTGTGCAAAGCTGTTACCCGCAATATAGGCCTTGTTGATCCTGATCAGGTTACCGGCGCGGCCACCTGAGGGAAATGTGCCCGAGCCGCAAACACCGTTGCCTAAATTGGCGTTCACAATACGTACATCATAGGGAGCGGCAGCCACCACTACCCAGTTGATGTTGCAATTGGCAACAGCATTCCACTGCGCGATAGCAGAGTTGATCTCCGACATCATGGATGTCATGGAGGGATCTACAAACAGGCGGATATTCGACACGTTGGCGGGAGATACCAGGCTACCGGTATAATACTGTTCTGTTCTCAGCTTGCCTTCGGGCACCTGCATATTCTTGGGAAAGCTGATGTCTTCTTCAACAATAAATTCTGTAGGTTGCTCAACAATGCTGCCGGCGGGGAATCCCAGCTGTTTAATGTAAGCCAGTACTTTCACTGCATTGTCCTGCGACGGGGTTACTGCAGGATCGGCAGGTGCATCGGTTGTTTTGCTACATGCAGTGAAAACAATGATCAACAGGGCTACCAATGGGAAAAATGTGCTCTTTTTCATGTTAGTTTAATTTAGGGTGAAGTAAAGAAAGGTCAGCGGCGCTTAATCAGGGCCATAGGACAATTGTTAATGCGCTCAATATGGTTTTCGCGATGCTGCTTTTTATCTATCGATAAACGGGGATTACAGATTTTGGTTATGCGCGATATTACAATGTTCAACTGCTTTTAGGTTGCAGCGGAATTCAGTATATGTATTATTTATGTGCTGATCAGCCTACCATGAAACGTTCTTCCTGGTGTGTGGCCACAACAGTGATGACATCTCCTACGCTTAACACACCTGTTCCTTCATGGATCAGGTTCTGGCCAAACATGATCTTGTTATTCTTTGTGCGATAGGTGGCAAGGGTCTTTAACGGCTCTTTACCTTTCTGTGCGGTTTGCTGATTGATCGTGGTAAGTACGCAACGGGCGCAAAGCTTTACGCCGTAAAAGCTGATGCCTGCTATCTGAATATGTTTGAGGATATCTTCCTGGTAAGGCGTGCCGCCGGTAAAAACAATGTTAGGCCTGAACCTGTTCATGGGCAGGGACGCTGCCATGCGGCTATTGAGATCGTCCAGTGAAGCCTGCCCGATCAGCAAAAAAGGATAGGCATCTGCAAAAGAAGTAATGAAGCCCTCAGGCGCATAGGTAAGATCTACCTGGCGGCGGGTGTTTTCAGGCATATGTACCAGTCGGCAGCGGATGCCTGTTGCTTCCGTGAACCAATGATCCAGCTCAGCGCTTACGAATACGCCGCTGCAGGTATCATTCCAGATCGTTACTTCCTGCGCCGACAGTGCAGGCTGTTCAAAAGGAATGCGTACAGCGCCTTTATCCGGATGGGTGACCCGCAGGCTATCCTCTTCCAGCTGCACTTTCAGCAGGGCCAGCTGCGGAAACTCACGCTGGGTGATGAAACGGTTTTGCGCATCCACCAGCATCCAGCGGCGGTCATATTGAAGACCGCGGTCTGTTACTACAGCGGAACCAAGCGATATACCGCCGAGTGATTTTATTGGATAGATATGCAGTTCGCCTATGGTCAGCATGGGTTCAGATTGATGTACGGCAGCAAAAATATCCTCTTTTTTTGTATCTTCTGTCAATATTTGAACCCATCTCATTAAAACCCTTCCACGTATGAAAACAAGGAATAGCATCACCCGCCGTCAGTTTATTGATGCCGCCGCCAAAGCCTCTCTTTCATTTACTATTGTGCCCCGCAGTGTACTGGGCGGCCGCGGTTATATTGCTCCCAGCGATAAACTGAACATTGCCTATATAGGTTGCGGTACACAGGGATTACGTGAAATGTGCGAACTGCTTCCGCTGCCCGACTTACAGATCGTTTCGGTATGCGATCCCAATAAAATGAGCACCAATTATGTTGACTGGTCGCCCAACGGTATCCGGGACGACATCCGCAAAACATTAAACGATCCCGGCTGGGGACGCTGCTTTCAAGGGTATTCCCGGCGGGCGGGATATTGGCCGGGAGCTGGTGGAGAAGTATTACAGCAAACAACGCAACACCGGTTATAAAGGCTGTACATCGTATGCCGATTTCCGTGAGTTGCTGGAAAAGGAAAAGGATATTGATGCGGTGAAGATCATGACACCGGATCACCTGCACGGCTATATTTCCATTGCAGCCATGAAAAAAGGCAAGCATGTGGTGATACATAAACCGTTGGCCAACCGCATGTATGAAGCCAGGCAGGTAATAGCGACTGCGCGCAACACCGGTGTGGGCACCCATCTCCTGGCCTGGAGCAAGCGCCCGGGAGCCGAACAGGTGAAGCAATGGATCGCGGAAGGGCGTATCGGGAAATTACGCGAGATCCATAACTGGTCTAACCGCCCCGTATGGCCGCAGTGGACCTCCAACCCTACTGACACGCCCCCTGTTCCTGAAGGTTTTGACTGGCAGCTATGGCTGGGCCCTGTGCCTGACCGTCCCTATCATCCCAATTACACGCATAATGTTTTCAGGGGATGGTATGACTTTGGGGCAGGCAGTATTGCAGAAATGGGTCATTACAGTTTATGGCCGCTGTTCCTGACACTGGGTATTAATACCGCTCCTTATTTTGCAGAGGCCTGTGGCACGACTACCAGCGCAATAGATCATCACGTAAGTCATGGTGTAAGGAATGATGTGGCCTTTCCCTATTCCTGTATGGTACGTTTCAAGTTCCCGGAGCAGGCTACGCTGCCCCCCTTTGAGCTGTTCTGGTATGACGGCGGTATGCGTCCGCACACACCCGATGAACTGGGCGCGGGTTCACTGGAACGGGAAGGGATGATGTTTGTGGGAGATAAGGGCAGGATCATTGCAGGCTTCCGCTGTGATAACCCAAGAATACTGGGCGCTACGGATCTTGCGGCAACATCCCAAAAAGCCGAAGCAGACCGTAGCGATCAATACTGGATAGATGCGTTCAGGAATAAGACACAGTCGCCCGGCAGCTTCCTCCTGGCCGGACCAGTTACAGAAACCATTCTACTTGGCGGTGTGGCCATACGATCCAGGAAAAGACTGGAATATGACGCCCGTAGTATGAAGATCACCAACGATGAACAGGCTAACAAATATTTTCATCGTGAATACCGCCCGGGCTGGGAGTTGTAGGTAATTGTCAGTTGTCAGTACCGTTAGCTTATTAAGCCCCCGGCCACTGACAACTGACCAATCAGTTATGCCGTTGTCAGATCAACCGGCAGTTTATAGATCCTTTTACCGGTGGCGGCAAAAATAGCATTGCATAGCGCCGGTGTAAAGGGCGGCACCGGAGGTTCACCTACCCCGGTAGGTTTCTCCTCGCTGTCTATGATATGTACATGGATCTGTTTGGGAGACTCCGGCATGCGGATGATCTGGTAAGTATCGAAGTTGTTCTGTTCTACGGCGCCGTTCTTTACCGTGATGGCGCTCTTCAGCGCGATACTGGTGGAGAACTGTGCTCCGCCTTCAAACTGCGACCTGATACGGTCTGTATTCACTGCAACACCGCAATCTATGGCGTAGTGCACATTGGGAATGGTGATCCTGTTATTGCTGTCTACATTTACTTCCACTATGCAGGCTACATAGGTGAGGAAGCTGCGGTGAGCGGCAAAGCCGAGCCCTGAGCCGGCGGGCATTTTTTTACCCCAGCCTGCTTCTTTAGCCACGCGTTCTATTACACGTTTCATGCGGCTTGTATTCCAGGGATACACGGCGATATCTTCGTTATAGTTGGGATACTTACCGTTTATCAGCTCTTCGTTAAAGGTGATGTTCCTGTCTTCGCCCAACAGGTCCAGCGCATTGGCAACGGCATCCATGCCACGTGCTGCGGCTACTTCATCCAGCATGGTCTGTATGGCGAAAGCCTGCGGAATGTTGCGCACGGATCGCAGCCAGCCTATACGCATGTGAGATACACAGTCGTATGTTTCAATCTGGATGTTGGGCACATTGTAGGGAAAGTCTGTAGCGCCCAGTCCCAACTCGCCATCAGAAGGCTGGACCACCTTGGCATCAAAAGTAGAGCCGATGGAAGGATAGGCGATATGATGACTCCAGCCGCTCAGTTTATTATCCGCATCGATAGTGGCTACGATGCGTTGTGCGCTGAGCGAATGGTGGAAATCATGATGCAGGTCATCTTCACGTGTCCACTGTACCCTGACGGGCAGGCCTGATTCTTTGGCCAGCAGGGCAGCTTCTACGATAAAGTCGGGTTTTGATTTGCGGCCAAAGCCACCGCCCAGGAGGGTAACATTCACCCTTACTTTGGCGGCATCCATGCCCAGCGCTTCGGCAACGGCATCGCGGGCGCCCTGCGGGTTCTGTGTACAGGCCCATACTTCGCAGCTGCTGTTTTTGATCACGGCCAGCGCGCTGGGTGGTTCTATGGTAGCATGGGCCAGGTGCGGCGCCAGGTAGGTATGTTCTATCACTTTTTTAGCGCCGGAACGTGCCTTGCTGAATTCACCGCGTTTTCTTCTTACCGTACCGCTGTGCTTTATCTTTTCTGCCAGCTCTTCCAGCTCTTTGGCAGAATCGTAGGTAGCATTAGGGCCCAGGTCCCATTCAACTTCCAGGGCATCGCGTCCTTTGATGGCGGCCCAGGTATTTTCTGCGATCACTGCTACGCCGCTTAGCGGCTTGTGGACGGTGGGCGGATTATCGCCCCCCTTGATCGGGATCACCTTCAGCACGCCGGGAATGGCTTTTGCTTTGGCGTCGTCGAAAGACTTTATCTTTCCGCCTACAACGGGGCAGTGTTTGATCACGGCTACTTTTGTATTCTCCACATCTGCATCGATACCGAAAACCGCTTTGCCGGTAACAATGTCGTGCAGATCGAAGATGGGTGTATCATGACCGATCATTTTAAACTGGCTGCGGTCTTTCAGCTTCAGCTGTTCGGGCTTGGGCACTTCCAGTGCGCTGGCAGCAGCAACGAGATCACCAAAGGGAGTGCTTTTACCGGAGGCTTTGTGCACTACCTGACCGTTTTCTGTATCGCATTCATCTGCAGCTACGTTCCATTCTTTGGCGGCAGCCTGTATGAGCATGTAGCGGGCAGCGGCGCCGGCTTCGCGCATGGGTTTATAGAACATACGAACGGAGTAGGATCCGTCTGTATTCTGATCGCCATATTTCTTTTCGTCGCCTTCTGCCTGTACGATGCGTACCCGGCTCCAGTCGGCGCCCAGTTCATCGGCTATTATCAGCGGAAGGCCGGTACGAATACCGGTACCCATTTCTGAGCGGTGAGCAACGATGATTACTTCACCATCTGCATTGATGGTGAGGTAAACGTTGGGGGCCAGTGAGGCCACCTTCTTCCCTTTGTCATTGCAGCTGAAGAAGCTGACGCCCAGTACCAGTCCGCCGGCCAGCACGCCGCCAATCTTCAGGAAGTCTCTCCGGGAAGCTTTAAACAGCTCGGAGCTTACATCTTCCTGTTGTTCTATCTTCTTATGAAAAGGTGATGATATTTTCATTGGTCAGCTTTATTTAGGATGACATTACTGCCTCCGGCCGCAGTAATAATAGCCTGTTTAATACGGTTATAGGTACCACAGCGGCAGAGGTTTCCCTGCATGGCCTGTTCTATCTGCTCTTCCGAAGGTTTGGGATTGCGTTTCAGCAGGGCAGCTGCATTCATGATCTGGCCTGTCTGGCAATAACCACATTGCGGTACCACGTGTTTTTCCCATGCCTGTTGCAGGGGATGATCGCCATTTTCAGACAAGCCTTCAATGGTAGTGACCTTACCTTTTCCGACAGCGGACACCGGGACACTGCAGGAGCGTATGGCTACATCGTCCAGATGCACGGTACAGGCGCCACATTGGGCCATACCGCAGCCGAACTTAGTGCCTTTCATTCCCAGTACATCCCTTAAAACCCAAAGCAGCGGCATGTCTTCCATGACGTCTACTTCATGTGTTTTACCGTTGATCTGGATGGAGTATTTAGACATAGTTGATGTGTTTGTTAAATAAATGTAAGATGGTTTCCGCATGTGACCAACAAAGCGAATACTAATTTAATAAATAGCGCCCTGGTTTCCGAGGATAGGACAGACGCTTCCAGCACCACTCCAGCGGGCCTGCCTGCATCTTCCCCAGCCACCATCTGCTGATCAGCACCTGCACCACAAACACAAAGATGCTTACAAAAAACAAGGTAAGCGCCCCGCAGCCGCGAAGGTGAAATCCCGGGAGCCATCCGTAAAAAAGCACAATGCAAATAATGGTTTGCAGGATGTAGTTGCTGAGGGCCGTCCTGCCTACATACATAAAAGGCGTGAACAATATTTTCCAGCGGTCCTGTTCAAAGAGCTTAATAAATAATGCTACGTACATGAGGCTATGCAGGATCAATCCACCGGCTACTACAAAGGACACCCAAAGCAGGTAATATTCATCTATCGAAAAATATCCCTTTTTAAGGGCCCAGAAAGCAATGCTGGAGGGTATGCCCAGTATCAGTCCCCAGGTGATCCATTTGCGGCGCATGGCGGCAAAATTACCGGGAGCCGTAAAAAAGGCGCTGCGGCCCAACCAGTAACCGAGTAATATCTTCCCGAAAACGGAGATGATGGTAACCGGCGAATCCTGTAAAAAATTATGAAAGGGGTCTATCCGCCAGTTCATGATAAAGGCATCGGTATAACTGCCCATCGTGAAGGCAAGACGGATCTCTTCCAGGCCAGGGTAACCCGGCGTACTGATACCCAGCATGGATTGGAGAATGAACGCGATGGCTGTCAGCGGCACACAAAATATGACGGCCCAGCGGAGGATGCTTTTGATGCTGCTGCCCGTAAATAGCAATAACAAAAAGCCCGAGAGGGCGTAATAACGGATAATATCTCCGAACCACAGCAAATAAGCATGGAGGCAGGCGATGAGCAGGAGAATGAACATTCTCTTGCTGAAGTACTTCGGGAAGGAAACGCCCGCGGCTACCGCCCGCTGTTGCAGGATGGCGAAGCCTGTTCCGAACAGAATGGAAAAGAGGGTAATGAATTTGGTATCTACCAGGATATTGATGACCGTATCCACCAGGCGATCGGCAGGATAGGTGGGCAGGGCCTGTTGCTGTTCAGGGGTAAGCCAGCCGTAATCGGCAAAGCCCCGGATATTGACCAGGATGATACCAAAGGAGGCAAAACCGCGGAGGGCATCCAGCAGATGATTACGTTCCGTTCCGCTAAGCGGTTGGAAAGATGGAAGATGGGCAGACATAGATCAGTGATTTTTTTGCGGGCTAAATTCGGCTGCTGTGAGTGCAAGCCCAATTTTCAGCGCCGTTTATCCGGCGAAGCAGGTAAAATTCCGGCTGAAGTATGAAAAATACGTCGTGGAAGACAGTAGTTATTGACCGTTCAGGAGCCAGCTTTTGAAAACGGGGGCTTTTTTCTGGCTGACGATGACGGGTTCTCTGAAGGCGGGTTCCAGCTGCAGGGAGAGTTTTCCGAATTCCCGGGGAGAGAAGGAGTGCACCGCTTTGCGCTGTACGATCAGCTGGCGGTTGGCCCGGAAGAAATGGCTTTCGTCCAGCATCGCCTCCAGATCGTCCAGTGAATATGACACCAGGAAGTGATCCCCGCCGAAGGATTGCAGGTAGGTATAATCCCCGTTCTTATAGGCATAAGCCACCTGCTCTACCGGAAGGGGAAGATTACGGGCACCCCTGTTCACCAGGATAACGGCAGGTTTAGGAGCGGGAGCGGGCGAAGGCGCTTCCACAAAAGCCTGCACAGGGGCAGGTGTTGCCCTGTGGTATAAATACCAGGTAAAGTAAGACATGTTGATCAGGACAATGAGCACACAGGAGACGGGGAACTCGTAGAGCAGGTAGCTTACCTGCTCAATGTCCTGGTTGAAAAAGATGCGCATCTGCAGCAGGGTGAGCACATATAATAAGATGGCCGTAAGGATCACGCCAAAGATGGCCTGCAGAAAGACCCGGGCAAGGGGTTTGACGAACCAGTCATAATGTACATCCAGCCACGCGGAGATCCTGCTGATCAGCTCCCACAACAAATAAGCGATCACGAAACCGGACAACAGGGCCAGTTGATAACTTTTACGGGGCAGCAGCTGGAAGAAACTTTCTTCTCTTCCTATCGCCTCGATAAAGTGAGCGCAGAAAAGGGAGCCGGTGATCTTCAGCCAGCGGTCCTGATATTTGGGGGATACGGCAAGCATCATAATAGAAAACCAGGAGTAATTTATAAAAATTTACCTTTACTGCCATAAACTACCCCATCATGGATGCTGCAACACTGAAAGCATTACAGGCCCCGCTGAAAGAGCAGTACAGGAACGACCCCGCTGCCGCCATCATCACATTAAAAGCTACGGGTAAAACAGGAGAAGACATTTCCTGCAATATAGAAACCGGGCGCAAACTGGTAGCAGCAGGACTGCATCCGGCCACCGGGGGCAGCGGACTGCTGGCCTGCTCGGGAGACCTGCTGCTGGAAGCACTGGTAGCCTGCGCAGGAGTTACCCTGAAGGCCGTAGCCACGGCTATTGGCGTTGAAATCAGGAATGCTGCCGTAGTGGCCGAAGGAGATCTGGATTTCAGGGGCACACTAGGGGTGTCGAAGGAAGTGCCGGTGGGGTTCAGCAGGATACGGCTGGAGTTTGTGGTAGATAGTCCTGCAACTGCGGAACAGCTGGATAGTTTGTTAAAATTGACGGAAAGATATTGTGTGGTGTACCAGACTTTGAAAGCGGGGGCGGTGGTAGAGGGAAGGGTGGTGAGGAGGGGAACTTAACTGCAGGTGGCATTTTATTTGTACGGAATATTTCCGTACATTTATGAAAGACAATGAACCCTTAAATCTTTAAAATATGAAAGCAGCAAGTACGACCAGGTTTGACACCAGGTTGTCAGTTGAGATGAAAGAATTTTTTGAACAGGCCGCAGATTTAGGTGGATTTAAAACCCTATCTGAGTTTGTAATATATTCAGTTAAACTTCAGGCTGAAAAAATCGTTGATAAGCACAATGCAATTCTGGCTTCCAAAAAAAGACCAGGAAATTTTCTTTAAAGCAATAATGAACCCGGATGAACCCAATAAAAAGTTAAAAGCAGCTGCTGAACGGTATAAAAAAACAAAAAAAGGGAATGAATTATCTAACAGTTCCACTAAAAAATAGTCACAGAAAAAGTGATTTTAGTTGTGAAAAGCAGTTGCTTGATAAATACATACGCGAGCAAGCGAGCCAGGATATTAAAAGAAAGCTATCAGCATGTTTCGTTATTGAAGGAGATGAAAACCTGATTAAAGGATATTATACCTTATCGGGTTCATCTGTTAAAAGAGAGCTGATCCCTAAGCATGTTAGAAAAAAAATGCCCCCTGCCTACCAGGATCTGCCGGTTACTTTACTTGGCCGATTAGCCATTGATAAAACCTGTAAAGGTCAGGGACTTGGTGAATTGATCCTGATTGACGCTTTGAGTAGAAGTTATGACAACTCTAAGGTCATAGGTTCGATAGCTGTAGTTGTTGATCCATTGGACCATGATGCTGTGGCTTTCTATAAAAAGTATGGCTTTATTTCATTACCTGATAGCAATAAGATGTTCCTCGCCATGAAAACAATCGAAAGTCTGCTTAACAATTAAAACCCCTCACCCCTTCCCCCCCGGCAAAAAATACAACAACCCGCAACACACCACAAACAAAATAAACGAAGCCACCAGCGCAGGTATTGCTATCCCCCGGTTATGCTCCAATGCATTATTCAACCCACTATACAACAACCATATCTGCATGGTGACCAGCAACACCTGTATCACAATAATAGCCAGTGTAAGCGTGCTGGTTTTATTGGGATGCGCTTTCTCCTGGGCATTTCTGAAAGTACTCATGATATTTGTATTAAACGGTCTTTGTTCCCGGGCCGAGTACAAAAATATGATCCTCCTCCTCTACTACCTGTAAAGCGGGCAAAGGCCTTGGCGGCGGACCCTGTAATACATCGCCGGTGTTGGCGTCGAACCATCCGTTGTGGCAGGGACATTCTATCTTACCCGTACCTGCTTTATAAAATACGGCACAGGAAAGATGTGTGCACTTCTGTTCATATGCCTTGAACACACCGCTTTCCAGGTGGATCAGGATATACGGCGTATTGTCGCCGGGTAAACGGAAGGTACGTGTGCCGCCTGCCTCCAGTTCATCGCGTTTACATACCAGGAACCGTCCTGCATGGTGGGCGCCCTGGGGCCAGAATGCCCGGGCCACAACATAAGCGCTGCCGGCTACCATAGCCCCGGATATCAGGCATAACATGCGGGAGAACTCCCGCCGGGTGACCAGCCGGGCTTCATCCTGCCGATAGGGAAAATCACGTTGCCAGTCGGGCAATGTTTGTTCTTTACTCATAATTGAAAATTATCGTTTAATCAGCCGCCAGCCCCCGGCCGCCAATAGCCAACAGCTAACAGCTATTTACCCATGTACCTTCAGCATTGTAGCGCCTTTAGGCATCATGATATTCACTTTGGTAGTCACCGCTTCCTTGCCAAAAAGGAAATGGTTGACCGGATCGCTCTGCGGCCGCATTTTCCGCATACCTTCACGGGTGCCGTAGTATAGCGCGCCACTGGGACAAACGGTAGCGCACATCGGTTTTTTTCCAGCGCTGGTACGATCGTAGCAGAGATTGCATTTCATCATCAGGTCATACTTTTCCTGTTTGAAAGGCACGCCAAAGGGACAGGCCATCACACAGTTGGAACAGCCAATGCAGCGGGCTGTGTTGGCCGTATGCACTACCCCGAATTCGTCCTTGCTGATAGCATCCGCTGGGCATACCCTTGCGCAGACGGGATCCTCGCAGTGCATGCACACCTGCACGGTGGTCTGGATGGTATGGGCGCGGTCTACATAATTTACGTGGATCATGGAGTCCTGCCCGTTGGTCTCACATTCTGCACAGGCCACCACACAGGCCTGGCAGCCGATGCAACGCTGCATATCGATGAAGAACTCCATTTCTGTCTTATAAAAATTGGCTGTTTCCATATAATGAGCGTTAAGGGTGATGAGTGATGAATATGTTTTCGCTAACGGCCGTTGATCGTTCCTGAAGGTTCCAGGCGACAGGCGCATACCTTGAACTCCGGTATCTTGGAGATAGGGTCCAGCGTACCGGGCGTAAGCTGGTTGGCAGATTTATTACCCGCCCAGTGGTAAGGTATGAACACCGTATCCTTACGGATGGTTTCTACAATATTGGCGGGAAATTCCGCTGCTCCCCTGCGGGTAGTTACTTTGACGATCTCGCCCTGCTGTATACCATACCTGGCGGCCAGCTGCGGATGTATCTCCAGTAAAGGTTCGGGATACTGGTCTACCAGCTTGCCGATCCGCCTGGTTTGTGAACCGCTTAAAATATTGAGACACTACCCTGCCCGTGGTGAGCACTACGGGATAGTCATCATCCGTTACCTCTCCCGGATCACGATAAGGCGTTGGATTGAAATGCGCCTTCCCATCCGCCGTAGCAAATTTCCGGTCCTCCCACAGGCGGGGCGTACCCGGATGCTCCAGCGTGGGGCAGGGCCAGAAAACGCCCATGTTCTTTTCTATCTTTTCGTAGGTAATGCCGTAATAATCCGCCGTTCCGCCTTTGGAGGCGATGCGCAGCTCATTAAAAATATCTTCACTGCTTTGGTAACTGAATTTATCTGCAGCGCCCAGCCGGGCGGCCAGTTCCAGGATGATGGCAGTATCCGTGCGCGCATTACCCGGCGGTGTAACCGCCTGCCTGATGCGGGTAACACGCCCCTCTGCCGTGGTCACCGTCCCTTCCTCTTCTTCGTGCAGGGAACCTGCCAGGATGATGTCTGCATGGCGGGCCGTTTCATTCAGGAAGAAGTCGATCGCCACATAGAATTCCAGTTTTTCCAGGGCTTCCCGTACATAGTTATTATTGGGCAGGGACACCAGCGGATTGAAGCAGATGGAGAGCAGGCCCTTTACTTCACCGCGGTGAATCGCTTCTATCAGCTCATAGGCAGTGTACCCCTGCATCGGCAGTTCCGATAGTTCAATGCCCCATACGTCTGCAATATATTTCCGATGCTCGGGATTATTAATATCCCGGTTGCCGGGCAGCTGATCACATTTATGGCCATGCTCACGGCCGCCTTGCCCGTTACCCTGGCCTGTGATAGTGGCATACCCGCAATAGGGCTTGCCAATACGGCCGGTAGCCAGCACCAGGTTGATACAGGCCATCACATTCTCCACGCCTTTGGAATGATGTTCTATACCACGTGCATGCAGCAGGAAACTGGTTTTGGCGGTACCCCACCATTGTGCGGCCTGTTTGATCTTTTCTTTTGCGATACCTGTAATGGACTCCGCCCATTCCAGCGTATAATCTTTTACGATATCTATGGCAGCATCGAAGCCGGATGTATGTTCACGAATAAAATCCTGGTCTACCAGGTTGTTATCCACCAGGTATTTGAGCATGGCGCCATAGAGGGCAGAGTCGGTACCCGGACGAATATCCAGGTGCAGATCTGCCGTACGGGCCAATGGTATCAGGCGGGGATCTACCACGACCAGTTTGGCGCCCAGATCACGGGCCTGCCATATCCAGTAGGTCAGCGTGGGAAATGTTTCACTCACATTAGCGCCGCATACCATGATCACTTCTGCATGCTTCAGATCGGAGTAGTTATTGGATCCGCGATCCAGTCCGAAAAGCCTTTTTATTACCAGCGCCCGCGCTCACCATGCAAAGACGCCCGTTGTAATCCAGGTTTTTTGTTTTAAGCGCTACCCTGGCAAATTTGCCCATGAGGTAAGACTTCTCATTGGTAAGTGACACACCGGAAAGCACGGCAAATGCGTCTTTACCATATTTTGATTGTATGTGTTGAATGGAGCTGACAGTGGTGTCCATGGCTTCATCCCAGCCCACGGGCACAAAGCCTTTGCCCTCTACCCTGCGCAGCGGGTCCAGCAGGCGGTCGGGATGATTGTTCTGCAGGTAGCGTTGTACGCCTTTGGGACAAAGTCTTCCTTCATTGAAAGGAAATTCCATCCAGGGCTCAAAGCCTACCACCTTGTTCTCTTTCACCAGCAGTTTGATACCGCACTGCATGCCGCAGAAACAGCAGTGGGTCTCCACCACTTTATCGGGTTCATCGCGGCCGGTGTATCCTTCCTGTGGCGCGTAGTGCAGATGCGGACCGTATTGCTGGATCAGCGCTTCCTGGCTGACGGGTAATTTTGACATAAGGTAGCTGCTTTTAATGGCTATCCGAAATAACGGCCACTGGACTCACGCGCCTTTAAATGCGCCTGAGCCAGGGCCGACCGCTTGCCTTCAGGACTATAGTCCAGGTGTGATGTATTTTCGTTTATCGTAAAATCAATACCTAATTCTTTGGTGAGGGCTTTTAGATCATCCACATGCTGTTTGGACGTAAATTCTTTACCGGTGTGACGGCACACTGCCATTCCCTTACGGCGCCCTTCTGCGTGATAGAGATAGACGCCTATCTGCGCGGGGCGCTGAATAATATGGAAGAACTTTCCGAAAGGAATCCATACCAGGAAGATGATCACGGTAACAGCATGGGTAACCGCCATGAACTCGTAGGCAGTGCCGCCCAGGAAACTGTAATCATATGCTAATCCCAGTCCTGTAACGGAGATGGCTACCAGCAGTACCAGCGGCAGCCAGTCGCCCCCAAAGCTCTGCGTAGCTATCAGTCCGCCATTGGTAAAGCGGCGGAACATGAACAGCGCCACGCCGATGATCACCAGCCAGGAGCTCCAGCTCAGTATATTAAATACCAGTGAAGCGATGATGGACCCTAATTTGAAAGTAAAGACCCTGAAGCCGAATACATGTGCTTCGTATAGTTTAACCCCTGCGGGATCAAGCCCGGTTGCAGGGTCCATAGTAAAATGGATCCATCCCAGGGTAAGCGGAATAGTAACTGCAAAGGCCAACATACAGCCGGTAGCCATCAGGAAATGGCCCCACCAGCGCCGGGCGCCACGCGAACGGATAAAATACTGGAAGCCGATATTGCGCACTGATTTCCGGAGAAACAGCCAGAGGTACGGCAGGAATCGCCCGCTGAACAGTATCTGCCAGGTACGTTTGAAGTAAAGCCAGGTAGGCGGCCGCTGCAGCCATACGGCATAGCGGTAAACAATTCCGAAGGTGGCGAAGACCGTACCGAAAAGGTAGGCTATCAGCGCAGCATCGAAATTCTGCAGCTTACGCGACCCGATAAACACGAGGGCTACCAGTAAGAGGGTGGCCGCCGTGGCAATCGCAAAAGCTTTTTTGTTAAGATGATAACTAAACATGGGTTTTGCTTGTTTATACTTATCATTTTATTCTTAACACAACATTAGCCATAAGGTTTAGAAAAATTAATGAAAAAGATCATGTCAAAACAGGACAGAAATCATGTTTCGTTAAGATCCGTACCATTAGCTTCACATCAAACTGCTTACCCTATGCAGCAACAACCCACGCTTACTGCTTATCGTATACTGATATTCAACACCCTGGCCTTCACGGTTTGCTTTGCAGGCTGGGTATTAAATGGCGTATTGGTAGCCTTCCTGATTGACAATGGCATCGTAAACTGGACACTGGTGCAGGCGGGCTGGCTGCTGGGCATTCCTGTACTGACCGGGTCGGTGATGCGTTTGCCCCTGGGACTGTTAACTGATAAACTGGGCGGCCGCTGGGTGTTCAGCGGACTGATGTTGTTCTGCGCCATTCCCCTCTTCCTCTTATCTAAAACTACCGACTATACGTTATTTCTTATTCTTAGTTTTCTATTCGGCCTGCTGGGCGCCAGCTTTGCGGTGGGTGTAGGCTTTACCTCGCTGTGGTTTCCGCCGCAGTGGCAGGGCCGCGCATTGGGCATCTTTGGGATGGGCAATACGGGATCGGCGCTCACGACCATGGTGGCGCCATCCCTCCTGCTGCGCCTTACCGATAACGGCGCCAACCCCGGCGGCTGGAAAACGCTTCCCATGATCTATGCCGGGGCCCTCGTGGTAATGGCCTTACTATTTATGCTGTTTACAGAGAACAAACAAACCGCATCATCGGGTAAAACGCTGCAGGTAATGCTGAAGCCCCTGAAAAGTGTGCGCGTATGGCGCTTTGGCCTGTACTATTTTCTTGTATTTGGCTGCTTTGTTACCTTTTCGCAATGGCTGCTGTCTTACTTCCTGAATGTATATACTATTACACTTGTCACAGCCGGTTTGCTAACGGCCTGTTTCAGTCTGCCTGCGGGGCTGTTCCGCGCGGTGGGCGGATGGCTGTCTGACAAATTCGGCGCAAGGGTGGTGATGTACTGGGTATTGGGCAGCTCGCTTGTGCTGAGCGCCCTGCTGCTTATTCCACGGATGGAAATCTACTCTCCCGGCGCGGGACTAATGTCCCAGGAGGCAGGTACGGTGAGCAGTGTAGATAAGGACCAGATCGTGGTGGATAATAAAACCTATCCGCTTGTAGCCAGGCCTCCGGTAAAGGGAGATGAAGGCACGCCGCACCTGGTTTTCCCTACCAAAGAAAGCTGGCAGGAAGCGGTAGTGCACCCGGGCGATAAGATCAGGAAGAAACAGATGTTGGCCCAGGGCGTTACGCGCATTTATTTCCAGGCCAATATCTCGGTATTTACCATACTGATCATGTTGCTGGGCATGTCATGGGGTATTGGCACGGCAGCCGTATTTAAACACATTCCCGAATACTTCCCGGATGAGGTGGGCATTGTAGGCGGCATGGTTGGTATGATAGGCGGCCTGGGCGGCTTTGCAGGACCTATATTGTTTGGCTACCTGCTGAATTTGAGCGGCCTGTGGACCAGCTCCTGGTTCTTTGTATGCCTGCTTTCTGCGGTTTGCCTGATCTGGATGCACCGGGTGATTACGAAGATAATGGCAAAGAATGCACCGCATTTGAAGAATAAGTTTGAGGTACCGCATCAGGCTTAGCAAAAAAAATTTTACGCTGGGTGTCCAGTTCTGGAAATGCCGATCCTTATATAGGAAACAGGCACTATGGACACTTTACTTGCTCCGATTGAAAAGCCCCGGGGGCTAATGATGAAACTGGTCTATTACTTTACCCGTAAGCAGTTCGGGAAAGTGCTGATGCTGCTGAAAGTACATTCTGCCCGCCTGCCCGCCGCCTTCGCCATGTTCTACGGCAAGGTGAGCCAGCTGGACAAAAAGCTGCAGTTACATGCAGAAACTGTGGCGCTGATCCGTCAGCAGGTAGCACGGCTCAACATCTGCCTGTTCTGTATGGATGCCAGCCGCTGGTAAGCCATTAAGAAATCCATGAACATCTCCAAATTCGAAGCACTTGATAATTATGTCAATAACCCGGTCTTCAGCGCGGGAGAACGCGCCCTGAGCGAACACCTTTACAACATCACCAATCTAGGGCTTAACATCCACTCTGATATGCTGTGCGACATCAGCAAAAGAAAAATCGAAATGAAATTCATACATTCAATCACTATTTAACCATCAGACAACATGCAAAGCACATTTTGAACAGGCATACAAGCTGACGAAAACAGAAACAGAAAGGCAGGGCATACGGGAGAAGATTGGGGGGATGGAGTGACGGCATAACGCATATACAAACATGCAGCAGGCTGACTGGCCACCTGCTGCATGCCTGCTGCACCTTACTAATCTGCTTTTAAACTGGCTACAGGGTTCATCATGGCAGCCCTGATGGCTTGCGTGCTGACGGTTAGCAGCGCTATCGCCAGTGCAGCTATACCTCCAGCAGCAAACACGCTCCAGTTAATATCTACCCTGTTCACGAAATTATTGAGCCAGTTATGCATAAAATACCATACCAGGGGCGCTGCTATTATAAACGCGATACCGATGAGCAGGATAAACTCCCTTGAAAAAAGATATACAATATGTGCAGGCGTTGCGCCCAACACTTTGCGCACCCCTACTTCCTTTACACGCTGTACCGCCATGAATGATGCCAGGCCGTATAAACCCAAGCAGCTGAGGAAGATGGCTATACCTGCAAACATCTCGTACAAATGCGCCAGCTGTCGTTCTTCCTTATAATATTCCGCTATCCGCTGGTCCAGGAACTGGAATTCGAAGATCTGTTCAGGAAAGGTTTCGTTCCAAAGCTTTTCAATTGCTTTCAGTGAAGCCTGTGCGTTGGCGCCAGCGGCCAGTCTGACGCCCACGCTGTTAAAACGCTGTTTTATGTTGCTCATGAACACCGGGGCAACAGCCTCTTTCAGCGTGCCGGCAGAAAAATCGTTTACCACTCCTACTATCGGACCTTTAATCTGCCCGTTCCATACATCAATTTCTTTATTGAGCACATCTGCGGGTTTTAAGCCTAGTTTCTGTACCAGGGTTTCGTTCACCAGGAACTCGCGTACAGAATCTGTGCTGGTGAGGTTACGGCCGGCTATGAGCCTGATTTCATAGGTGTTGAGAAAGTGATGATCCACCCAGCGCGTGACGGCCGGGAATCTGGTTTCCTCCGCCTGGTGATCAAATCGGAAACCTGTCCACCAGTTATCATTATTGGAAGGCGCTGCGTTGGAAAAACTCAGCTCCCGTACGCCTTTGATCTGTTGCAGCTGATCGCGGAGATAGGCGATCTTATCATTACCCCCATTTTTGTTAGAGAAGGGCACATTCACAATGGCATCGCGGGTAAAGCCCATAGACTGGTTGTGAAAGTAATTCATCTGCTGCAGGATGATGAGTGTGCCAATGATCAATGCCTGTGCAATAATGAACTGGAAAACCACGAGACTGCGGCGAAGAGATACACCGCTGGTATGTTTACTGGCCGCTATCTTACTCTTCAACGCATTAACAGGATTGAAGGCCGACACCACCACAGAAGGATAAAAGCCCGCCAGCAAGGTGACCATCAAAAAGATGGCTAACAATAATACATATACGTTACCGGCCGCCAGCATGCCTGCACTCAAAGGCAGGTTCATCACCTGGCTGATGAAGGGAAGTACGCATAATGCCAATACCACGGCCAACAGCAAAGCACTCAGCACCAGCATGGCTGTTTCCGAAAGGAACTGTATTTTAAGCTGCCAGCCGTTACTGCCCAACACCTTGCGTACCCCTATCTCCCGCGCGCGGTTCACCGCCTGCGCAGTGGCCAGATTAATGAAATTCACACAGGCTATGAGCAGAATAAACGTGGCAATCATCCAAAGCATCCTGATCCGCTCGGGCGATGCCACTCTGCCAATGAAGTTCTTTGTGCGTGTATCTGCGTGCACACCGGCTAAGGACTGGAGCATATGTGTGGCCTTGTTCTTCGGATCCTTGTATTTTCTGGAGAATGCAATGAGCCGCTCATTGATCTTTGCCACATCCTGTCCGGGGCGCAGCAGCACGTAGCAATTATGGATATCGTCTATCGTTACCCAATCCTTTATCTTCGTTTATTTTAAGCAAGGCATATGTGGCCACCATCTCAAACTGAAATTCGGTATTCTTCGGCGGATCATCCAGTACACCCGTTACTGTAAGATTGAACTGCTGATCCAGTTTGATGACCTTACCTATTGCCTTGTGCCAGTCGCCAAAATACTTCTCAGCAGTAGAGCGTGCGAGAACGGTGGAATTGGGGTCGTTAAGAGCAGTGGCTTTATTGCCTGCCAGCCATTTGTAATAGAATATGTCGAAGAACGAAGGTTGCAGGAAATATACCAGTGGCTTGAATTTCTTCTGCACCTTGCCCTGTTTGTCTTCCAGGATTACCAGTCTTTGCCCCATCTGTATTATACCGGTTACTTTTTCGAACTGGGGAAAATCGTTTGGCAGTGTAGTGGGCACGGGAAAAGGCACAGCCTGTGTATAGTTGATCTTGCCACTCTCTTCCGGCATTACCGTCAGCACCCTGTATATGCGGTCTTTCTTTGTATGGAACCTATCAAAACTTTGCTCATATTGAATGATCACATAGATGACCAGGCAAACGGTGATACCCAGGGTAAGGCCGGTGATGTTGAGCAATGCATAGCGCTTGTTGCGCCACAGACTCCGGAAAGCCGTTTTAAGATAGTTCTTTAGCATATAGGAGGGGATTAATGCAGGGGCATGCAGCAAAAACAGTACAAAATTAATAAAGCGTTCGTATTTAAGCAGTTAGCGCACGGGAGAATACAGGGGAATGTCCGCTTTCGGTATTATCATGTCCGCTTTTGAACATCATGCGAGGAAGGCGCCTGATGTGTCCTATTGTTGCATACGTAAATGCAGATAAACCTGCCCGCAACCCACATTAAACTATTATTAATTTTTTATACAACAATTGCGCCCCCAGCCCCCTTTTCAGCTGGTAATTTTTTCGTATTATAAAAATGTTCCGGATAAAAATAAGTGACGAATAATTCCTAAGTTCGTTCCATGGATCTGATAGAAATTGCGAATAGCCGTCAAGCCCGGGCCTTTATCAAACTGCCAGCTACTTTATACAAGCACGACCCACACTGGATATGCCCTCTCGAAGCTGACGTGGAAGCGGTATTTGATCCTTCCCGCAATGTTTTCTTTTCCCATGGTGTTTGTACCCGTTGGCTGCTGCAGGACAACAGCGGTCAGATCATAGGCCGCATAGCGGCGTTCATCAACTACGAAAAATGTCATAAAAATCCACAGCCCACCGGCGGCATCGGTTTCTTTGAATGCGTGAACAACCGGCAGGCTGCCCATTTACTGTTTGATACCGCCAAAGCCTGGCTGCAGGAAAAAGGCATGGAGGCGATGGACGGTCCGATAAATTTCGGAGAGAATGATAAATTCTGGGGACTGCTGGTGCATGGGTTTAAACCGCCCAGCCTGGGAATGAATTATAACCCGCCCTACTACCAGGATTTCTTCGAGTCTTATGGCTTTCAGAAACTATACGATCAGTTCACCAATTTCCTGGATGCCACCATCCCATTACCCGAGCGCTTCACCAAAATATCCGACTGGGTGATGCGCAAATCCGGGTACAGCTTCCGGCATTTTGATAAGAAGCAGTTTGATAAATTTGCCGCCGATTTTATTGAGATCTATAATGATGCCTGGAGTACCTTCGAAAACTTCAGTCCGCTGGAATCAGGCACCGTAAAAGAATCCTTCCGGCAGATGAAGCCGATCATGGATGAGAAGATCATCTGGTTTGCTTACTATAATGAGGAACCCATAGCCGCCATCCTGTGTTTGCCGGATGTGAACCAGCTGCTGAAACATGTAAACGGTAAGCTGGACCTCTGGGGCAAGCTGAAGTTTTTCTGGTACTCCAAAACCACTACGGTAGACCGGCTGCGGATCATTGTGATGGGCTGCAAACGCAAATTCCAGAACCATGGCATTGAATCGGCCCTGATCCGTTGCCTGCAACAGGAAGTATTGCCACGCCGTCATGTGATCAAGGGCGTGGAACTGGCCTGGGTGGGCGACTTCAACGATAAAATGCTGGCCCTGCATGAAGCCACAGGCGCCACACTGGATAAGATACACAGAACCTACCGTTATATCTTTAACAGTAAGCCGGAACAACCCTGAGCTACATCGTTTCCTCGAAGATATCTTCTGTTACCCCATTCTGTCTCAACAAGCGGTAGTGCCTGCCCAGAGAGCCGCCCAGGGTATATGTACGATACGGCCACTGGTGCCTGTCGGCATACTGCCTGAGCAGTGCCGTTACTTCCGGGTAGTAAACATGATTCACATTCGGGAACAGGTGATGCACCACATGGAAATTAAAGCAGCCCATGAAAAAGCGGGTAAACCAGTTATCATGGGTAATGTCATTGGTGGTGAGCAACATGTGCATCATCCAGCTGTGGGGCAGCTGGTTGCCATCACCAGGTAGCGGGAATTCAGATTCCGTATTGGCATGCGGACTTAACAATACCATTAAAGACAATATGCTGGCGGTGAATAACATGAGCAGAAATCCGGCGATTGCCTGGACCCATGCAATACCCAATACCAGTTTGGGTAGCAGGATGAGGTAAAAAAGGAAAAAGGCCTTGAAGAAAAACAACTTTACATATTCAAAGCGCGGGATAGTGGCCAGTTTCCAGATGGTCTTTTGCTTATTAAAGAAATCCTTGAAATCACGTATCAGCAGCCAGTTGAACAGGTAGAGCGGATACAACAAAGGCAGGTAAATATGCTGATAACGGTGAAAGAACAGGGCCTTCCCGGTGGGAAAGATACGGGCCAGGCTGCTTTGCTCAATATCCGTATCCCATCCGTTTACATTGGGATAGTTGTGGTGAAAACGTACATGCCGCAATCGCCAGATATAGCTGTTGGCGCCCATGAGATCAAACAGGTACACATAAGCGTCATTCAGCCATTTGCGGTTGAAAATAGTGCCATGTACAGCGTCGTGGATGGTGTTCAGGAACATCATAACGAGCCATACACCCAGTAGAAAATAAGCCGCGTAGAAGATACCAGTGTGCTGCCCTGCAAACAGGATGGCCCCATAGGTGAGGCCGTATAATACGGGAAACAAAACCGCTTTGACAATAATGCTACGTTTCCGTTTGGGCTCCAGCTGCCGGACAAGGTTATTTACATCCAGCCGTAATTGATGAAAAATGGTCTCTTCACCGCTTCTTGCAAAGCGAGGTTTCAATGTCTTCTCCATTATTCAAGCTTTTAGGTCAAATCCTTGCTAAACAGTGCTGGTAACAGTTGTGGTTCTGGAAAAGTCAGTACAAATTTACAATAATTGAATTATTTCAAAATACATGCCGTTTTAGAGGTAGAATAATCTGCTATTTACCATGCAATTTCTCCAAAGAACTGCTGTTTGTCACTCTTTCTTTGTACCAGTGGCTGAATAGCCGTTGCCGCTTCAATAGAACGATCTGCTTCTATCAGGCTGGCGCCATCCCTGATAATGGCTTTATACGCCGCATCACGCTCCTGCGAAGAGGGCAGCTTATCATAGCTAGGCGCGGTGGAGATCATACACATTACGCCGCGCTGGTTCAGCTGCTGGTATAAGGATTTCAGTTCCGGTTTATTATCGGGCCCTACGTAGGCCATGATGTGGGTCCAGGGAATGCCCTGGGCTTCATACTCTTTCATCGCTTCCGTTGTTTTCACGAATGCCTCGAATACGATCTCCGGGTTACGGTCATGGTAGAACTTTGCCTCTTTGGCATTGTGCACGGTAACCATCACATGGCTTTCTGCCTGCAACTCTTTAATAAGCCGGGCTGTCATCTCAAAGGGAACATCTTTTTTATCAAGTATAAGCACCGTTTTGCCTTTAGCCCAGCGAATGGCTTCTTCCAGGGTAGGAATGCGGTAGGGGGTAACATTGCCTTCCACATCTTTAAGGTGCAGTTTTTTCAGTTCTGCCAGGGTGTAATCTCCTACTTTACCCGTGCCCGTGGTAGTACGGTCTAATGTAGCATCGTGCATGAGTACAATGATACTGTCTTTGGTCAAACGCGGGTCGATCTCGAAAGTGGCAGGCGTATGGAGCAGGGTGTTTTCAAACGCTTCAATGCTATTTTCCGGGAAGCCTTTGTTCACCCCGCCCCGGTGCCCGCTGATAAAGGGCACATCTTTCCCGGTGTAGTGGAAGAATGCCCTTAGTGCTGCTGCATCTTTGATATTGAGTACATGCAGCCTGCCCTTTTGGGCCAGTACAGATGATAGGTTCATGGTAAAGGCGACAGTCAGCGCCAACAGACTCTTATACATATCAGAATTTTGAATTCAGGTGTTGTAATGTAAATGCTCCTTCAGCAGAGAGGGTGAATACCGTAACCGAGGCATTATCCTGCACCAACATACGGTAGTTCTTTAAAGGCATGCCCAGCTTATAGGCCAGGTACAAACGGTTTACCCCATTATGCGCAGCCACCAGTATGTTACCGGAGCTGTGCCACAGCAGCAGCTCGCGGAAGAAATCATCCACACGGGTAACGACCTCCATACCTGTTTCGCCGGTGCCGCCGGCGCGGTGCGTTCCGGGATCCGCCATCCAGTTATCCCAGGTCTGCGGATCTTCTGCAATGAACTCTTCTTTTGTTTTACGTTCCCACTGACCGAAATCAGCTTCTATCAAACGCTCGTCTTTAGTAACAGCTGCGCCGGTAGCGATGGAAGCGGTATTGTACGCCCTTTCCAGGGGCGAGGAGTATACACTGGAGAACGTAATACCTTTCAGCTGTTCACGCACCGCTTCCGCCTGGCGTATACCCTTTTCCGTGAGGGAAATATCAGTACGGCCGCAGTAGCGGTTATTATCCTTGTTCCAGGCGGTTTGTCCGTGCCGTAATAAAAAAACATTAAGCATAGATCTGTTCAGGGATGTATCCCTTTTGTTTAAGTGTTTGAATAAACCGGAAATAGTGTGCATTGTAAGCCGCCGCCATTGCGGGGTCGGGATGCAACTCCTTTTCTACCTGCGTCATGGCAGCGGCAGCTTCCATGATATTGGTAAAAGAGGTTTTGGAAGCCGCCAGTATAGCGGCGCCCACTGCCCCGGTGATGTGTTTCATTTTATACAGCGGCAGGTTCAGCACATTACTGCGGATGCGCAGCCAGCTGGGACTGTTACTGGCCCCGCCAGCTGTATACACCGCTTTTACGGGCTCTCCGCTCAGCTGTGTTATCATGGTATAGGCATAACGTTCTATGTAGGCAACACCCTCCATACCGGCGGCAAAACGTACTGCCGGCGTAAGGCCGGGATCTTCAAAATCCCCTGGCCTGGGGTGCAATGAAGGGGAAGCGTTCTCCCTGCTGCATCAGCGGCCAGGACAAGTGCCCCGTGGGAATGATAGCAGCAGCCTGTGTTTCCAGTGCAGACAGCTGCTCCTTAAAATCGCGGGTGATCCAATCAGCGCCGGTGTTGCTGGCGCCGCCGGGCATCCAGTAGCCTTCAGGATGGCGGTGGTTGTACAGGCGTCCTGAAGGGTCATGTATAGCGGTGGTGGTTACTCCCTTCACTACCAGGGTAGTGCCGATGGTGGTGTTCCAGTCGCCCGGGTTCACTGCCCCGGAGGCGATCTGAGATGCACATCCGTCTGTCATACCGGCTACTATCAGCACCTCTTCTGATAAGCCCAGTTGTGCAGCCAGCGCAGGGTCTATATTACCAACAGGCGTACCGGAGGGTATTACCCGCTGCAGCCATTGCTGTTGCAGGGGCAGCTGCTGCCAGATGTATGCAGGCCATTGGCCCTGCTGCACATCATAGCCGGATTTCAGTACGTTGGTAAGATCCGTTACATCATAACGGCCGGACAGCCTTCCGGTAATGAAGTCGGCCGCGTGAATGAACTTGTATATATGCGGGGCCTTGTCCGGGTAATGATGCAGGAACCACATCATTTTAGGCAGGCCGCTGGATGTATTAAAAGCCGTATATCCATCCGGGTTATGGGTCAGCGCCGCCTCGCGGCAGGCCCTTCCCTCCTGCTCCTGCCGTGTATCACTATACATAATGGCATTGTGCAGGGGCTGATGATGATGATCTATGGGGATGATGGTGCCGGAGGTGGAAGTTACCGAGATGGCGCGGACATGCCGCAGGTCAATGCTACGGGACGCCTGCGAGAGCAGTTGTTGTAATGAGCGAAGGCAGGCATCCCACCATGCCAGGGGCGACTGTTCTTCCCTGGATTGCCCGTTGAGGGCAAAAGCTTCTTCTGCGCTGCCCAGCAGGTTACCGCGGGCATCCAGCAGTACCACCCGCTCTCCCTGTGTGCCAACATCTATCCCGATAAAGCATGCATTGTTATCTGGCATGAAATAAAATTTGCAGGTGATCAGTTCATATTCCTGAAATAGTTGCGGGTCTTTTCCCACTCCGTATATAATGTGGCATAGTATTCCGTTTCCTGCGGGGATACCACTTCTATCCGCTCATCCATTGCTGCGTTTACCTGCAATGCTTCATTGCAGATCAGGGCGCCGCCAACAGCGGATGATTGCTGAAACTCATGCCGCATCTGCACCTTCTTCCCGGTGAGGTTGGCGATGAGCTGCCGCAGCACCCGGCTTTGCAAACCGCCGCCGCAACCCCAGATATAATCGGGATCGTGACCGGCTACCGCCGCCAGTACGCGATAGTTCTTTACGATGGAGCAGGCAATATCCAGCATGGTAGCCCAAACAAATGATCCGCGGGTAAGCAGGTGAGATACGGGCGCATGAAATATAAAGCCGCCCCTGGTAAGCGATACCTCTTCATCCGCCAGCAGGGAACCAAGGGAGGCCATGCAAAGGTTATGCGGGTTTTCTTCCAGCTCTTTCTCGATCACCTCATAGCCTTCATTGGGATAGAAGATCTCTTTCAGGCGCTGGTAGTTCAATCCTGTTACACCGGCGTTCGCTTCAAATACAAAGCGGCCCTGCGCAATATCGCGACTGGTCCAGGTACGTTCTTCCTCATCCAGTGTATAGGTGTCTGTTAGCTTAACGATGGGGGTGGTAGTACCGGATACGATCACCATATCATTCACGGCAGGACGCGTACTCCTGATGGCCAGCTGTGTATCGCCGCCGCCAACAATGATCTTTGTATCTGCAGGAATGCCCAGCTGCTGTGCTACCGGGGGAAGAATATCGCCCAGCACTGTGGCGGATGCCGCGAGTGCAGGGAGAATGGCCGTATCTACGCCAAATACTTTACAGAGGGCGGGCGACCATTGCTGTTGGGACACGTTATACAATAAAGTCTCTGAAGCCTGGGAATGCTCATAGCGTGCAAGGCCGCTGAGCTTATACTCTACCCAGTTGCTGATGCTGAGAAAAGTGCTCAGCTGCTCCCAGATCTCCGGCCTGCGTTCGCGGATGCCCACCAGCTTCAGTGCTGAGAATAATGATGTGGGATAGCGGCCCGTGCTTTGGTACATGCTGCTCTTATCCGTGATGATCGCTTCCCATTCCCGTCCGCGGTGATCAATATTCGGCAAACCGATCAGCGATCCGCCTTTGGCATCGATCAGCACAATACCTTCGCGCTGGCTGGTGGCGGTAATAGCCTTTACAGTGTCAGCGGGCACCTGTGACAGCACCGACTTTGCCAGGCCCAATACCTGCTGCCATAGCTGATCCGGATCAAAGTACAGCGCATCAGGATAGCGCGGGTCTTTTACGTAGCTGATGTCTTCACGGGCAACAGCAAGTACCTTACCATCTGCTGATACGGCGGCTACCCGTACGTTGCCGGTGCCAATATCTACAATAATATAGGTGGCGGATACGCTCATTGAATAGGTGCTTTAAGAATTTCTTTATTGGCCAGTTCGGCAATCTGCTTATTGCCTTTGGCGTACCATTGTAACAATGCCCTGTTCATGATCTCCACGTGATGGTCTTCTACTTCGAAGGTGGCGCCCGCAATGTGCGGCGTGGCAATAACGTGGGGGAGATCAATGATGCGGTAGTCCAGCGCATCCGGCGGTTCATTGTCGAACACATCCAGCACGGCCCCGCGGATAGCGCGACTCTCCAGCACTTCCAGCAGGTCTTCCCGCTTTACAACGGAAGCCCGGGCAGTATTAACAAAAATGGCATCTTTTTTCATCTTTTTCAATAAAGCTCCGTTGATCATGCCTTTGGTCTCTGCGGTTACGGGCAGGTGGATGGAAACTATGTCTGCGCCGGAGAACACTTCTTCCAGGCTGCATTGCTGATAGCCCTTATCATAGTCTGCCACATATGGATCGTAAAACAGGATATTGCAGGGGTAAGGTTTGAGCAGGCGGGCTATCAGCTGACCGATAGCGCCAAAGCCTACCATACCGATAGTTTTACCTGCCAGCTCATTGCCTTTGAAATGCAGGTAAGAATCATGGGCGCCTTCCTGCCACTGGCGGCCTTTGAGCCAGCCGATACCGGGAATGGTGTTGCGCAGCAGCATGATCACATTAGAAATGAACATCTCGGCTACCGCCTGCGCATTACGGGCAGGCGTAAAAAATACCGGGATGCCCAGTTCCGTGGCTACAGGCACCGCCACATTGGAAGGAGTGCCGCGACATACACCGATGAATTGCAATCCCGGTACGGCGCGTATAACGTTGGCCGTTACATGGTCGTGCTCAGTGATCAGGGCATCTGCATGGGAAGACTGCAGCAGCTGCAGTATTTCCTGTTCGTTGTACGCCCTGCCATTAGGTTTCCAGGACCGATAAATAATTGTTCCGAATTGCTGCTCTAACGCTTTCAGACCGCTCTCATGATACGGCGCTGTGATCAATACTCGCATGTGATAGATTTATGTTTGTCTTTGCATTATCAGGCAGGGTAATGAAGCGCGTAAGAAACGCGCTGATGGCGTAAAGGATGGCCAAAATCCAGATCACACCGGCTTCTCCCACCATACCAATAAAGAGGCCTACAATAGCAGGGCCCACAAATACAGGCAGCCCTGCACCCAGGTTCAGGATGGCCATCGCAGCGCCTTTATCTTTCTTCACCAGCGAAGGCACCAGCGCAGACAAGGGTACATAGCCCGCCAGGAAAGCACCCCAGAGTACCCCGGCCGTCATCGTCATCCAGAAACTGTTTTCCCAGATCTGTGGCGCGTAATAAAAGAGCAGCGTAGTAACTGCACATCCCATACCGCCAAACCACATCACGGTGTTGCGCCATCCCAGCCGGTCGCCTACAAAACCGAAGATGAGGTTGAAGGCGATATTGGCCGTAAAGATGGTGCCCCAGATCTGCAGCCACTGCGAAGTATCAAAACCATGACGGGCCATATACATGGGCAGGAATACCGGGAAGGCAAATTGCGCAGTGGTGTTGATGATCCGCACAATACCACCCAGTAATACCTTGGGTTCTTCTTTTACGATGGTGAGCCCTTTAATGAGCTCTTCCACCTTTGATTGTGCGGGCGCTGTTCCTTTAACAGATCCCTTGTTCAATACCAGTGCAAAGAATGCGCCCAGCAGGGCCCAGAAGAGCGATGTCCACAGCGTATTGAGATGACCAAAACGCTGTATGGCCCAGCTGGAATAGTAAGCGCCCAATACATTCAGTCCGCCCGTGAACACAAACCAGAACCACCCTACGGCACGGCCCAGCTGATGTTTGGGACTGCTGTAGGCAATCCATACCAGGAAGGAATACGCAAACAGCGGATAACCGAAACCGCGCAATGCATACGTAAGCAACATTACCGGGAAATTCAGCTCAGGCATACCAAAGCCCACAAAGCCGATGGTACCTGCTATGTATAGCAGCAGACCGCCCAGCATCGTGCGTTTTACGCCGTAGCCTTCTGCCAGCACGCCTGAAAACCAGGCGGAGATAGCGATGGTGATCCCATAGGCAGTGAACAGCGTAGCTGACTGCTGTACGCTCATACCGTGATCTACCAGGTAGGGACTCAGCCAGCCCTGTTCAATGCCATCGCCCATCATGAAGATCATGATACCGATGTATCCCCACAGCAGCTGCTGCGGGATGCCCGCTTTATCAAAGATGGCGGGCGTAAACGTGGAGGTGTTGGTACTTGACATGAATGTATCAGTTGTTTGTTATCATGTATCTTAATTAGCCCAGCCCGGATTCTGTTCCAGGTTGCTATTCAGGATGATCTCGTTATAAGGAATGGGGTAGAAATACTTATAGTCTTCATACTTACGCTGCAGGTTGCTGAACAGTATTAGATTACCGCTGGTACCGCCGCTCAGTTTATACTGCACATTATCGATCAGGAAGTAGTATACACCCGGCACTTTGGTAGCGGGAATACTTTCCACAAAAGACACATCCATCTTACCGTCTTCATTCAGGTCTATCAGCGTATTGAGCGCAGGTACATACATGCCGTCGTACTGGTTTTCCAGCAGCTTGCCCGCACGCCAGCGTTTAAGGTCATCATAGCGGAAGCCTTCGAGCGACAGCTCTACGCCCCTTTCGCGGCGGATCTCCAGCAGTACCGGGTTGGTAATATCAGGATAATAGTTCTGCTGCAGATAGGTATCTGCCGTTACAGGGTAAGGCGTGTTGGTAATGCCCGCGCGTTTGCGCAGTAATGCAATGGTAGCGTCCCAGTCTGCAGGGGTGAAAGTACCTCTTTCTGCTTTTGCTTCTGCAAAGTTCAGCAGCACTTCTGCATAGCGGATGATGGGCAGTGAGTTAAAGTTCTCTGCAACGCCGTCGGTAGCTTTGGAGTCTACGGTAAGCTTGATAGGCATATAACCACTGTAGGTGTAGGTAAAGTCTGGCGGGGCGATGGCGCCATCCCTTGTATAGTTGCCCATACGGATGGATTGCTTCAGGCGCAGATCGCGGTCTTTTACTTCTTCATTGAAAGGTATATTGTTATAGCCCGCTTGTGCGGTGAACGGTGTACCATCTGTTTTCAGGTAGGTGTTGATGAACTTCTTGATGAAGCTGAAACGGCCGCCATAGGTGGCGCTGGTCCAGTACCAGTTGGCATCGTTGAATACGCGGAGGCTTTTACTGTTTACGGCAGCCAGCAGCACTTCTGTGGTGTTGGGCACTTCCAGCGTGAAGAGATCACGGTAGTTCTTATCAGCCGCGCCGGTTGTCAGCAATTTATACTGGTTGCTTTTTATCAGGTCGTCTGCCGCCTTGATGGATTCATCCAGCCATTTATCGGCAGTAGCGCCCAGGCCCAGTTGCGTTTGGTATTTGCGGAAAGTGCCTTCAAACAGGCAAACACGGGATTTGAAAGCGAGGGCTACCCAGCGGGTTACGGTGGAAGCGTCTTTGTCTTTAACGCTGCGGAGATTGGCGCAGGCAAAGTCAAGATCTGCCAGTACGCTGTCCATCACCAGGGTGCGCGGATCGCGGGGCTTGAATAATTCCGGATCGTTTACATCGAGGGCTTTGTTGTACCAGGGCACATCGCCAAAGCGCTTTATTTTGTCGAAGTAGAACCAGGCGCGAAAAAAACGCGCCAAGCCAAGGTAGTGGTTCATAGCTTCTGCTGTTATCTTTGCCTGGGTGGCATGCTCCAGGAAATAGTTCACTTTTCGCAGGGCGCCCCAGCTCCAGCCCGTGGCCTGGGTGGCGCCGAAGCTGCCGTAGATGTAGGTAGAAGGCGTTCTGCCCACCAGGTAATCGCTAAGATCATCTCCCCGCACGATATCGTTACCATCGGGTAGGTCCAGGTAGAAGGAATTGGCGTACAGTTGCAGGTCCTTCTCGGTGTTGAAGGCATTCTCTGGCGATAGCTTATCCACCGGCTTCAGGTCCAGGTTATGATCACAGGCCGTGAGCATAACTGTTGCGATGAGTATATATAAAAGACGTTGCATGTTCATTTTATTTAAATGTGACATTGATCCCAAACGTATATGTTTTCAGCATGGGGTAGCTCATACCATTTCCTGCGCCGGAAGCCAGTTCAGGGTCGGCGCCTTCAATCACTTCAGGGTCCATTGTTTTAATATGCTTATACATAGGGCTCCATACCCAGAGGTTCTGCCCGCTGAGGTAGATACGCATGTTAGACATACCAGCCCTTGAGATCAGGCGTGCAGGCAGGTTGTAACCCAGGCTCAGGTTTTTGAGCCGGATATAGGCCACATTCTGCAGGTATTTGGTTTGCGGCACGGTGAGCTCTGCGCGGGAGTTGAGCGCCGTATAGCCACGCAGGCGGGGGAAGTAGGCATCCGGGTTCTGTTCAGACCACATATTGCTGATCACGTCTTCCGGCTGCCAGCTGTAAGGGCGGTTATAGGGTCCCCAGATCAGGGAGTTATCTGTACCGGGCCAGAAGTCACGTTTGCCCACACCCTGCAGGAAGAGAGACAGAAACAAACCTTTCCACTCCATGTTGGAATTGAAGCCGTAGGTATAGCGCGGTGAGGTGTTACCGATCACCCGGCGGTCGCCGGGGTTAGACAAAGAGCCTGCGCCTTCATCGATCTTACCATCGCCATTGAGGTCTGCGAATTTAATATCGCCGGGCAGCGGTTTGTTAAGGGCCGATACGCGGACAAAGCTCTGATCGATGCCGCGGGTATCTATTTCATGCTGGTCTTTATAATATCCTTCCGTTACAAAGCCCCAGATGTCGCCCACCTTCATACCGGCGTAATAGGTATTGATGAGGCCCAGCGGGTTGTTATACCGGGTGATGGTGCTTTGGTTGTCTGACAGCACAAAGCGGAGATCGTAGCTGAAAGCGTTGCGACCCTGCGGTTTGTTGCGCCACCCGATAGAGAGCTCCCAGCCTTTTGTATCAAGGTCTGCATAGTTGCCTTTAGGTTCTGACGCACCAAATACGCCGGGTAGTGGCAACCCTTCGGTGAACATGTCTTTGGTTTTGCGGGTGTACCAGTCGAATGTAGTAGTGAGGCGATCATCCAGGAACACCATGTCTGCACCCAGGTTCAGGGTAGTAGCCTTTTCCCAGGTGAGACCGGCGGGAATTACGTTGGGATGTTGTGTATAGTCAGGACGAATACCGTTAATGATGCGGGCTGCCTGGCTCACGCCCATCGACTCCAGGAACTGGTAAGGATTGACATTACCATTACCCAGCGTACCGTAGGATGCGCGCAGCTTCAGATCAGAGAATACCTTGTAGGGCAGTGTCCAGAACTTTTCTTTAGACACCCGCCAGCCTGCGGAGGCGGAGGGGAAGAAACCCCATTGCTGGTGCTGGGGGAACTTGGAAGTACCGTCATAACGGCCATTCACCTCCAGCAGGTAGCGTTCATCAAATACATAGTTGAGGCGGAAGAAGCCGCCGATGGTCCGCCACTCATTACCGCCGCCACGTAAGGTAAAGTTAAGGCCGTTGGTGAGCGAGAAATCAGGCAGTTCATTGTTGATGATGCCATCGCGCTGTATATACCTGCTGGTGAGTTTAGAGTTCTCGTAGTTATAACCCACCATCCCTTTAAAGTAATGTTTGCCGATGGTTTGCTCGTAGTCTGCATAGAGGTTGGCGGCCAGGTAATTGGTCTTATCATCATCCTCATTCAGCTTACTTTCGCCGCGTTCCAGCATAGCCCCCGGCTTTTTACTGTAGGGAACGGGTGTGTATATACGTTTTTCCACATCATTAAGGCGCCAGAAGGTAAAGTCGCCATTCAGGTGGATCCTGTTCTTAAACAGGCCTGCGGTAAAGCGGGATGTATTGCGGATCTGCATCCTGCTCAGTTCTGACTGGTTATTACCGCTGATGAAGCTACCGAATACGATGGATGCATTCTCTGTGAGTGTGCCATCAGGATTGCGCAGCATGGCGATGGGAAAAGCTTCGTCTGATATCCTTCTCCACACAGGCGTGTTGCCGGGATGGTTAAGGATAGGATAGAAATAATTGGATTGTGTAAAGCTCAGGTCATTTTCGATCTTTAACCAGGGGAAGGCCTGTACAGAGCCACGTGCCCGCAGGTTATACGTTTTAAAGTTATCAGGATTGTAACGGAAGATACCTTGCTGCGACATATACCTGCCGGAGAGATAGTAGCCTACATTTTTACTGCTGCCGGACACGCTGAGGTTATGCTCCATGGAAGGGTTGTTGTCTGCATAGAGTTCTTTCAGCCAGTCGGTATTGCCGTAGTATACATAATCGCCGGTAGCGGGATTGATGTCTGTTTTAGGTAAGCTGGGATCATCATTGCGGCGTTTCAGCTCATCCAGGTAATCGAGCGAGAAGGGGAACACGGAGTTCACTTTCTGCGCGTGTGAGGTGTAGTCGTTCCAGGAGGCGAAAGCGTCGTCAAAGGTTTTAGCCCACTGGTAACCGTTGGTGACCATCTTTGGTTTGATGGTGCGCTCATTCAGGGAGAAGTTGCCCGAGTAGTTGACCACTGTTTTATCCTTTGCAGGACTTTTGGTAGTGATCAGGATCACGCCAAAGGTACCGCGGGCGCCGTAGATAGCGGCAGCAGCGGCATCTTTCAGTACGGTAACACTGGCAATATCGTTCGGGTTCACCAGGTTGGGATCACCGGGAACGCCATCTATTAATATGAGGGCACTGCCGCCTGCACCGATAGACGTTGTACCGCGTACGTTATACTCAGCTCCCCTGGTGGGCTTACCATCTGTCATACGGATATTCAGGTTGGGTATAACACCCTGGAGGCCGCGGGTAACATTGGTAAGTGGGCGGTTCTCAAACACCTCGCCGCCTACCTGGTCTACCGCGCCTGTAAGGTTTACTTTTTTCTGGGTACCGTAGCCTACTACTACGATATCGTCCAGGTTACGGGCGCTGGATTTCAGCTGCATGTTAATGGTACTGCGTTCGCCTACGGGCGTTTCTGCTTCGGCGAAGCCTACAAAAGAAAATACAAGGATGGCATCGTTACCGGATACGGTAAGCTGGTATTGTCCATTTGTGCCGGTGACGGTACCGCTGGAAGTGCCTTTCACCCTGATGTTCACGCCAATGAGTTGTTCCCCCTTATCATTGGTTACCAATCCCCGCACGGTGCGCTGCGTTTGTCCGAACAATGCGGACGGCAGTATAAGCAGCAGTAGTCCCAGCACGTGCCTGAGGCACATGTTAGTGCAGCTATGATTGTTCATGTTTTACTGGTTTGTTGTGTGTGTTTTTCTGATCGTATTTAAGGTATGATAGAACTTCAGTCAGGGCCTGTGTACATCAGGGCCTCCGGCTGTTATTCATATCAGTCGTGGAATCCATACAGTACTAATTGAACTACTTTAAAGCGTCAGTGCAAACGTAGAATTTTAAGTTTATTAAAGTTAATTAAATTAAAGTTAAGTAATTGTTTTAATAAAAGTAAAGTTTTTTAAATAATTTTTCTTTCACATTGACAACCTGGCTGCACTCCGCTTTTAAAGGTTTTTCACCGCTACGACAAGCTGGCTGGTGGGGACTTGCGTAGAATACTTCCCTTTTCTGCCTATAAAAGTTTTATATTTGATGAAAGTTTTTTTAACAAAAATAAGACCCGGGTTTGCTTTATGAATATTACAGACAGGCATCAGCTTATTTTACAGAAGCTGCAGGAGAACGGAAGAGTAGATATACAGGAGTTGAGTGACTCTTTGCAGGTATCGGGCGTAACCATCCGGAAAGACCTGAAGCTGCTGGAGGAAAAGAAACTGCTGTTCCGTACCAAAGGGGGCGGCTCTACTCAAAACCCATATACGATTGAAAAGCCGATCAATGAAAAGGAGTCCGTTAAAACGGAGGAAAAGAAGAAGATAGCGAAAGCGGCAATGAACCTGATCGGCATGAATGACTCTATTATCATCGGCTCGGGCACTACCACCTTTGAGCTGGCGCGCGCCTTATATCCTTCCAAACATATTACAGTGATCACCCCTGCCCTGAAAGTGGCGCTGGAACTCTGCAACCGCCCGCATGTGGATGTATTGCAGATAGGCGGGCTCATTCACCAGAACTCTTCTTCTGCGGCGGGTTCTTTTGCAGAAAGACTGCTGGATGATATTTCCTGCGGGGTATTATTTATCGGGGTGGATGGAATTGATCCTGAATTCGGGTTATCTATTTCCAACCTGGCGGAGGCCAGTCTGATCATGAAAATGATCACCCTTGCACAAACGGTGGTGGTAATGGCCGACAGTTCCAAGTTTGACCGCAGGGGCATTGGCCGTATCTGCAGCCTGGAACAGGTGGATTATATCATTACAGACAACCTGGTATCGCTAGACACTGTAAAAATGGTAACCGACCGTGGTGTAAAGGTGATCATTTCTGAATAGCTATTAAAAGTACCATCTTACTCCTGCAGAGACATCGAGCCTGGTAAGGTTCTCCCGCTGGTTGTTATCCAGCTCTACATCCCTTTCGCCATTAGCATCTCTATACTTCACATTACTGATTGAACCGCCGATGAGGCCCAGGTTGGCACCGATGCCAAAATGCGGGGTGATCATATAATCCAGGCCTACGTCAAATCCCGCGCCTGCTGTTCCACCGGTAATCTGCGCCTCGTCTACCAACACTGCATTATCCACATAACGCAGGTAACCAATAGAAGCGCCGGCCAGCAGTACAAGTTTGTTATCAGCGAAGGGGAACCTGGCGTAAAACTCCGGGGCAAAGTAGTGAATGTTGATCTTGTCTCTCATTAAGCCGGTCTTCGTTTCCCCGTCAATGGTAGTAACGGTTACATTGGCTATCTCATTCCTAGTATTAAAATAGGCATACTTCAGTCCGGCGCCATAGTTCTTCGTAAAGAAGAAAGCGCCGTCTGCACCTGCATGAAAGCCTGACCTCAGGCCATTGATATAATCCTTCAGGAAAGCATCTCCCACGTCTGCCGTTTTTGCGATACGGTAGCTCCATCCACCCTGGAGGGAGACCCGGAACCGGGGAAGATCATCATTTTTGTGCTGGGCATACACAGAGGTAACACTGCTGAGCAGGATAAAGGCGGCGATACAAATTTGTTTCATGTTATTATTGGTTTTATAGGGACATACGCTTGTGCTGTACTTATCTTGCGCGCAGCCACGGGGCCGGGTTTCAACAATTTACCTGCTACGGCCGCCAAAGATAGATAATTAAGTTTTACCCGCAACCCGACGTTTATCCAGGCTGGCTGCTTTACTATGTTATAACATAGTACGCAGCAATTCGGCAAACTATATTTATTTTAGATGCCGGATCTCTTTAAATTCCACAATTACAAAACCAGAATATTTATGCAATACAGAACATTTGGCAGAACCGGCTGGAAAGTAAGTGAAGTAGGCTATGGTATGTGGGGAATGGCCGGCTGGACAGGCTCGGAAGAAAAGGAAGTGAACGATGCGCTGGACAGGTCCATCGAATTAGGCTGCAACTTTTTTGACACCGCCTGGGGATACGGCAAAGGCCTTAGTGAGCAGATACTGAATAACACTATTAAACGGCACCCCGGTAAACGCTTATACGTAGCTACCAAAATACCGCCCAGGAACTTTACCTGGCCTTCTAAACCGCATTTCAAGCTGGAAGAGGTATTCCCGGCCGCACATATCGTGGAATACACGGAAAAGAGCCTGAAAAACCTGGGACTTGAAACAATTGACCTACAGCAGTTCCATGTGTGGGAAGACAGCTGGGCCCAGCTGGATGAATGGAAGGAAGCCATTACCAAATTAACGAAAGAAGGCAAGGTACAGTCCTGGGGTATCAGCGTGAACCGCTGGGAACCGGATAACTGCCTGGAAACCTTAAAGACCGGCCTGATAGACGGCGTACAGGTGATCTACAACATCTTTGACCAGAATCCGGAAGACCGCCTGCTGCCGCTGTGCCGTGAAAAGAACATCGGGGTGATAGCCCGGGTACCTTTTGATGAAGGCACACTAACGGGTACGTTAACAAAGGAAACCACCTTCCCTAAAGATGACTGGAGAGCTACTTACTTTGTTCCGGAAAACCTCAACGCCAGCGTGGATCATGCAGATGCGCTGAAACCGCTGATCCCTGCAGGAATGACCATGGCAGAAATGGCCATACGTTTCATCCTCAGCAATCCTGACATTACCACTACCATACCCGGCATGAGGCGGATAAAAAATGTGGAGTCAAATATGCACTGCAGCGATGGTAAAGGCCTGTCTGCTGCGCTGCTGAAAGAACTGAAAGGACATCGCTGGGACAGAACACCTACTAAATGGTCGCAATAAGAAAACAGCATTAAACAGAAAAGCCGCAAATGATCTTCGCGGCTTTTTTATTTCCTACCTGCTATTGTTTCAGCATTTCGCGTGTTAACACCTGCACTACCAGTGTATCGTGACGGTTAATGCCACCATCAGCGTCCAGTTCGGAGATCACTGCGCTGTTTAACTGCATGATGCCCTGTGTAGAACTGTAAGTGGAAGAATTAACCATTCCAAGGGGACCAGCCACCATTTCGTCTACCGATACATAGGCCACCACGTAGGGAATGAAATATTTTCCATCCGTTACCATTATGGGAGTTAGTTCACGGTACTTACAGGGTGTGCTGTAAAAATCAGGGCACACCGTTCTGGGACTATGCTGCGGTATAAGACTGATCAGGCGTTTGGCTTTGCCGTCACCAACGGGCTGGCTTACTGCAGAATCCATTTCAGCGATCAGCAGCCCGGAGGCAGACCTTTCTATGATCTCTGCATCCCGGAAACCCAGTTGGATCTTATTGCCTTCCTTGAAAAGCATGGAGAAGGCACTGAAATTATCGCCCTGTATGGGAGACACAAAGCTAAACATGTCTTCGATGTTCCTGCGTTTCAGGTATTCGCTGATCCTGTGCTGATCCCTGATGGTGTCCGTTCCCGTATACATCACCGGTCGCAATGCCCTGAGCGTGGTCGCGGGGGAATAGTGCCCAGTGCCGTCGTCGCCACTAGGTTGTTGACCGTCATGATCCTTTTTACAGGACAGGGTAAACAAACAAAAAAAGGCGGCCACAAACAAAGCGGGCATGGCGGGTGTTGTTCTCATATATTTTTTATAGGTTTATTGGATAAAGGAAGCGCGAAGATATATTTTCTTCGCGCTCTTTATTATCGTATACTTATCGTATTTGCGGTGAGGGGGGTTAGTAGGTGTATTGCCGTTCAAAGCGCCTTTCACGTTTCTTCCTGGGTTTAGCGGCGCCTTTGGTCTCTACCTTGTAGATCACTTCATCTGTACAGTTGCCAGCAGCATCGTATACATATTCTGTTTCGTAAACATCCCTGGCTCCATTGGATGGTTTACCGGTCCATTTTACCACATCGCCATGATCATTATAAACAACGCCTTCTTCCGGATAAGAGCGGGCATTCTTCAGGCTTATCTTCATGGTATCTGTTGAAAGCCGGTTGCCATCATTATCAAAAGCAGCTATCACAACACTGTTGCGGTCATATAAATAAGTGGCCGTCTCTTTTCCGATTACATTCTTTTGTCCGTCTGTTAAAGATAGTGCAACAGGATGCCCTTTTTCATTATTCGTGATCTTAGAGATCAGCATGGTGGCTCCATTAGCGTCCATGTCTGTTACACCGGTCAGAAAATGGCTGGCATCATAGCTGTAGATAGTTGTTTCCCTGCCATACCCCGTTTTGCCCCATCTTTCAAAGGTCCTTTCCAGGCAGCGGCGGTGAACAGTATCATTTTTGTGTGTTAACCTGGCGGTACGGTTGCCATTTTCATCAAAACGTTCTTCTGTCAGCAACATGCCTGCATCATCAAAAATCCTGATGGATTTTTCTGTTCGCTGATCTGTTGCACTGTAGAAGGTTTTTGTTTCAACAATCTTTTTAGGCCGTTTTGCATGGTATCCGGTTTCTTCGTTTAATTGCAGGGCACTGTAAATGTTCTGCCCATGGGCTGCACCTGCTGCGCATACGAGCAGGAATAATGGAATAGTTTTATTCATAGGTAATTAGAAAATGGGCCGCAAGGTACGGAAAAAACCCACTATCTCCTTATTACCGGAAATTGTGATATTCTTAAGTTACTGCATCCGTAGGGTATCAGTACAATTTCCTCTTCCTCTTTTGCCGCTTCCAGCTGGTAAGTGTAGCTGAAAGGGATAGGTCCGGCCATCTCGTTATACAGCCCCCAGGAAGGGATACGTTTAGCTTTTGTTCTGATAATCAACGGTGCATTTTCCGGGGTCCATGGATAAGCGGCTACCGCATCTTTCTTTTCCACCTGGAAATTTTCTGTCAGTTTACTTTCCGGCATTTCCATCAGGCCGTAATTCCAGGGTGTGGTGGGATATATTTCCTGGTAACTATCGCCATAGTCAACGGGATCCTTATCATTCTTCACCAGTTTTGAGTGCTCTCCTATCTTCAGGGCATAGGTAAGCGGTCCGCGCTCCACCGATACGGAGTTTTCATACCAGCTGTTACGGAAGATGTGCATGGGCAAAGTGAGCTCCACTACATCGCCGGACTGCCACTCACGGCTGATTTTAATGATGGCGCCGCCCGCTGCCTCCTGCGTTACTTTACCGTTCACTTTTACAGTACCCTTTTTACACCAGGCGGGAATGCGGAGATGAAACGGGAAAGCAGCCTTTTTATCTGCGCTGAGTGTGAAGCGGATGCTTTCTTCAAAGGGATAATTGGTCTCTTCTTTTAAAGAAACGGCAACGCCGTTGGCAACCGTTGCTTTTACTTCGCTGGGAGCATACACCAGGGCTGCCAGTCCTTTATCTGCCGTGGTATACCAGAGGTTCTGCGTGAATTTAGGCCAACCCTGGTGCATGTTGGAAGTACAGCAGGGATAGCCGGTAAGCAGGCCGTAACATACATCTGTACCGTGATGATTCACATCGAAATTGCGCATATGCCTGGTCAGCATTACCTGGTTGGCCTGCTGAAAATACTGCCGGGCGGTAAAATCATCATTGGCCTGTGTGGGGAGCGCGTTAAAAGCGATCTTCTCCAGCTGATCTGCATAGGCAACATCGCCGGTGATCTCCAGTATACTTTCCAGGCTGTACATCATTTCAACAGCAGAGCAGAATTCTGAACCCTGGGTAGGATTGTTACCGTGCAAGGCTTCATCGCCGCCATAAAGGCCGTGGGCCATGCCGTTGAATTTCCGCAGGTCTGCGAAACCTTTTTTAAGCGCATCCAGGTACTTCTTTTCAGGGTGATGCTGATAATAGACAGCCGGCTCTTTCATGCCCTGTGCCAGGTTGACGCAGTGAATACTGCCTGGTGATGCAAGCAGGTCTGTATTTAAGAAAGCGTTGGTAAAATCAAAGGATTGCTGGTGCAACAGATCACCCAGCTGTAACAGGAAAGGTTCACGGGTAATGTTGTACAGCCAGTACACCACCCAGCAGGTTATCGCCTGCACGGTAGCGCGCCCAGAATGTCCAGTGATCCAGGGGTTTGGCAGGCAGCGTTTTCAGCTGGTAACGGAAATAGTTGCTCATGAGGGTGATGACCCGTTTGTCACTGGTAGCGGAATAATATTGCTGCAGCACTTTCAGCATCACCATCTTGGGCCACCAGTCGCGGCTGTTATCGCGCTGCAGGCCCGGTTCAGGACCATAATCCTCAGAAGGGCCAAAATAACCGTCGGGTTGCTGGCTGTTGATGGACCACTCTACCCAGGGCTTTACCTTGGCAATCAGGGCTTCATCCTGCAGGATATAGGCCAGTGGCAGCAAGCCGTCTATCCAGTAAGGGCCACGCTCCCATTGATCTCCATCGCCGCCTAACCAGCCATTACGGTGGTTCATAACCAGGGGGTATAGTTCATCGAGGTGGCCGGTGGCGCCGTTCTTCTGGCGGATGAGCATTTCGCGCAACCAGCCCTGTGGCTGAATGGCGCCTAAGGCAAGCTGGCTATAAGGGTTCTGATGCTGCGATGGAAGCGCAGCTGTTTTATTTCTTTGAGCGGTAAGATGAATGGCAAAGCAGAGCAGGAGCGCCGTGAGCACAGATAGTTTCTTCATGGAATTTTAACATAATGATGAGACAAGATAGTGAATGATATTATTTTGACGCAATTAGTTAATGGAGCGGCAAAAAACATTAAAGGGAGGAATGTGGAGGGTATAAGAAGGGTATGACGATTTTTAGGTGTAATTTTTATAGGGTTAACGTCTGATTAACCTATGCATTATTAACCTAAAATCAATGTTTTATGACCATCAAGACCTTAAGAGGCCTCCCTCATCCCTTAAAAAAACTGCAGCACGACTACCAATTACTTCAGAAAGTTGGGTTCAGCAGCTCTATTATCCGGCTGATTGACGACCGGCGCAATCCCCTGCATCATTACTGTCAGCCTTTCCAGCCCCACCCCGCCAGTAAAGCCATTATTCAGGCGGCCCGGCAGTTTTGCATTGAGCACGGCATCTGGCTGGATAATGCCCAGCATTATATTACCTGCCAGCTGTTCCTCTACCCCACCGCCAGCTATGAACGAATGCTGGTAATGACCAAAAACAATGCGATTGACTACTACCTGAACGACACCTATGGCCGCGATCTCTTCAAATCGCTCAGCGAAGAACAACAGGCGGTTGCCACCGCTGTTATTGAACGCATGTCTCACCTGGACGAACATATGCAGCTGACAGCTGATGCGCTGCCGGTTGAAAGGGCTAACGCCCGCATGCTGGCTGAGATACGCGACAGTGCTCCTAAGGCATGGTTCGCGGAATTTCTCCGGTTGTATAACTATCATCTTGCAGTTACGCATCGTAACTGCAACACTGCGGCATTGGGTTATGTTCCGGATGTGGCGCAATATGTAGATATGCGTTATCATACCAGCGGTATGCCGCACATTGTATTGCTGCTGGAGTATGCAGAAAATAATTTCCTTGACTGGGGCTGGCTGCAGGACACATGCCTGGCGCCCGCGTTGCAGCGGCTCCACTGGCTGATCGCTGCATTTGGTTGCCTGTCTAACGATCTTTTCTCTTTTGAAAAAGAAGTGATCGATAACGGGGCAGATGCCAACCTGCTGGCGGCCATTGCACTTAACGAGCCTTCCTGGCAGCTTACAGAAGTGATCTATCATGCGGCAACAATGGTGAAGGATATTCTCAGGGAATACTTTGACCTGCTGAGCAGCATCCGGGAACAGGTGAAGGCTCTTTGCGCAGCATTTCCCGCAGAGAGTGCAGGAATGACCCGGCATCTTGACTGTGTTGAAAGATGTGTGCAGGCCAGCTGGATGTGGCAGGTTCATACCCAGCGTTACAAACGGGTTAATTCCATATGGGAGGAAACACAAACGCCTGAACCGGCGATACTGAAGGCGGTGTAGTGACGTATAGTTATTCCCGTAGTAGTTCACTGCTGTGTCTTACGTGCCTGCTTAACACGGTGAGCAGCTGTATTTCGTTGATCGGCTTGACGATGACGTCTGCCGCACCGGCGGCTTTCACCTCCAGCTGTGGTTCCAGGCCCTCACCGGTGGTGAATACTACGGGGATATTTTTAAAACGGGTATCAGCTTTCAGCCGTATCAATGTTTCCATCCCATTCATAACAGGCATCTGTTGATCCAGGATGATAACATCAGGCTGATGATCTGTGGCAACATACTCCTCCAGCTTGTCCAGCAGCTCCTGGCCATTGGCGGTGATGGTGGCCCGGCATTCATTCCTGGAGAGGAACTTTGCCAACAGCAGTGCATTCATGGTATTATCTTCTGCGATGAGTATATGGACATTGGGTAGGTTATACAGGTCGACCTCCTGCTGCACAACGTCTTCCATCCGGCCATGCCACAGCGGCAGCCGGACGGTGAAGACAGTGGTATCGTTGCTGCTGTTCACATCAATGGCGCCGCCCATAGCAGTTACCTTGTTCCGTACAATGAACAGTCCTAGTCCGCGGCCTTCTTTACCGGCGTTGCCATTATCGCGCACAAACGGATCAAAGATATGCGGCAGTTTTTCGGGGCTGATGCAGCCCTTGTTCTTTACCACTATCGTCCATTCATCTTGTCCGCCGTGTACATCTATGTACACCGTACTACCTTTATGGGAATATTTGATAGCATTGGTGAGCAGGTTGGCGCCTATCTGCTGCAGCTGCTGCCAGTCTGCCAGGATCACATCCGGCATAGCGGCCATCTGAAGGTTCAGTTTGATGCCTTTGATCTTTGCTATAAAGCGGTTGCCGTCTACCAGGCGCTCAAAGAACTCCTGTGGTTTACCGGCTGCCTGTTCCAGGGTAAACATGTTACCGGCTTCTATCTGGGCAAGGTCCAGTACATTGTTGATGATGCCGCGGGCATTCTCGCAGGCGTATAGTTGCTGATCTATCAGGGGTTCTATGATCCTGAGCGTTCCGTTCAGCTTGATATCGCGTTTGATCATCTGTGCACACATGTATACTGTGTTCAGCGGGGTACGCAGTTCGTGGGTAACTTCGGCAACAAAAACGCGTTTGAAATTATTGGTCTTGATCAGCTCATACTTCAGATCATTAGAGCGGATGTAGGGCTGGCTCACAACCGCAATGAGGACAAGCACACCGGCTATGGCCATGGACTGAATAGTAAAGCCTGCCTGGCGGTCTACAGCTATATGCGCCACGATGTTGAAATAGTATCCCACCTGTACAAAGGCCAGGGTAAGACCGGCAGCAAAGAAGCAGAGCCGTCTCAATCGCTTGTCTGCAAATATCAGGCAGATAATGGAGATCAGGAAAGTGATCATGAACTGCAGCTGTATGATGCCGCCAAACAACAGACAATAGTAGGAAATAGCCACGCATTGCAGAAAATACAAAGTAAGGCTTGCCGCTACGCGCTGCCTGTAATGGTTGATCAGCAGCACGGAAGCGTTGATGGTAAGTTCTACTATGATGGCAATAAGTATAGACAGCTTTCCTGTGAGGGCGTACACTACAGGTGCTATAACCAGCATGGCAGCACCGATAGCCAGTGAAAGCGTATTCGTCATGATTATGTTGGACACTAGCACTTCGTCCTCTGTGCCTTCGATCCCGATCCTTCGTAGTTGCCGGATAACCGATGCCAGCCTGATTTTCAGAAATGTAATTACTTTGATAAAACCATTACCAGCTGCATTGAGGGAAATAAGCACCTGCCGCAAACTCATATGCATGTTAAGCGATCTGTTTTGGGTTTAGGTGTAAAAATCCGCATGACTCACAGGTTATCTTACGGGATTTCTTAATATTTCACTTTCTAATTTAAGTTTATTTTCGAATATAGCCGCGACAAAAGCTTGTTCATTTTAGCTGCTCCCGGAGGTGTATTAAACTACATTTTCCAACTGTGCCGGATGAACGGTTTCCTCCTGTTGTGCCGGAGGCAGTTCATGTCTTTTCCTCCAGAAAATAAACGCCAGTACAACCGTTACAATGGGTAAGGCGATCCCGAATTCATCAATATACTTTGTCGTTTCTCCCGTGTCTACCGTTATGGGCGTAAACACCATCTGGATGAACAGGTTATGACTGGCATGCAGCAAGGTGGCCGTCCACAGGCTGCCTGATTTCATGCGCATCCAGGTAAAAACGAAACAGATGGCAAACACCATTACGGTAAAGCAGATCAGCGAATATAGTTTGGAACCACCCGTATTATAATTGGATCCCAGCAGCAAAGGGTAATGATACAGTGACCAGATCAGGCCCATCCAAAGTGATGTGGCGGTGTAGGAACTGAGCTTCATTAGCTGCGGCGTCAGAAAACCGCGCCAGCCTATCTCCTCACCTAAAGCCGAGGACATAGCGCGCACCATACCGAAAATACCGGATAGGATCACAAATAAAATAATCACTGCGCCATCGGGGAGGTTCCATCCGAATCCTTTGGCGATCTTCCCTACAAACTCCTTATCGTAAAAGCCGCCCTTACCACTGATCCATACCCCCAGGTATGCCACCAACGCGTATAAGAAAGGAATCAGGTAAGACCAGAGCTGGTATTTGTGCCGGCCCCATTTCCAGCCAAGCGAAGCAAGTGGTATTCCTCTTAAAAGGCAGGTAAGCAGTGCCGCCAGCGCAGGGCACCACATGATCACAACGGTATAACTTACCGGCGGGAAACCGGCGCTGATGTTACCGGTGCGTATACACAGGTAGTATACCGGCAGACATAAAATAGTGGTAATTACCAGATAGGTGGCAATGTTTTTCCGGATAGCAGGGTTGTTTTCCATATGGGTAATCAGGGCTTTCTCACAATCTACTCATATTCCCTGTAAGCTCCAAACCTGGCAAGGCGGTCATCACCCAGCTGTTGGGGAACAGGCGTACAGGGTTCTTTCAGCTGCCCGCATAACTGCATCCATAAGGCCGTCCGGGCAGAGGTCTGATTTACTTTCTGAAAAGGGGTTGACAATAACAATGCTTTTGCCTGCTGCAGTGCACCTTTGTCGATCAGCAGCTGCACTCTTCTTTCCATCAGCCATTCATCCGGCAGGGCCGCTACCTGGTTAAGCCAGGCTTCCCGCTCCGGTATTGTCTGAGTGCCAACACTGCGCAATAATATATCTCTTTCCACAACTACCTGCGGGTGCAGCTGCAGCCATTTTTCGTGAATGGCATTAAAAGCATCGCGGGCGCCCTGCATGTCGTTCTGCTGCAGCAGCAACCTGGCCAACAGTACTTTGGCAACGCCTGTTTTGCTGGCAGTAAGTGAGCGGACAGCATCTTCATTTCTACCCCTGCCAGCAAGCCAGGCGCCATAATAGAACTGCCACAGCGCATGTTCTTCACCGTTAGAGGTGCCAATGGCCATACGGAAAGGACCATCCAGGTCTTCCATACCGGAAGGCGGCCAGATGCATTCATCTATACGGGGCGGCAAAGGAAGGGAGGTCTTGTTCTCAAAAGATCTTCGCAGGGATCTCCATATATCTGTTTCCTGTCTGCCTGCCCAATCAAACAGCGGGATGGTACTCACAGGCCGCAGATCGCTATGCGGTAGCTGCAGTGTGTGAATGTCCAGCTCTTTGTCTGATGGTATCCAATACTCCACATGTGAGATTGTGGCTTTGGATGCCAGTTCCTGTTTAACCGGCTGATCGCCGCCAGGGCCGCCCTGCAGTTCTATATAAGGCTGATGACGGGAAGCGCTTAAAGCAGACCATATGCTGTCCTCTACTGTTCCATAACTCCAGAGCTTAATACCAGCCACCTTGTTATCTGCAATATGGTACAGCCCCACACCCAGCGAAGGGGTATAAGCGCCAAAGGCGTTCACATCTTTTGTTTTCCAGCAATACCCCGTCATTTCCCTGATATTACTTTCAGTACGGGGGCCCTGGCTGCCCCAATCAATGGTATCTGTCCCCGAGGCATGCACCAGTACTTTACCGTTAGGAAAATTATAGCGGGTATCCGGCGCGGATGGTAATGCGGCATTTGTCCAGCACATCCAGGGGTAAGTATCTTTACCGGGATTATAGCATTTTACCCGTTCCGTGAGGAATGGGTCATCAGGTCCCAGTGAATATTCAACCGACCATTGCATACCGAAGCGTAACTCTCTTTCACCGCAGGTAACATAGGTACGATCCGGTAAGCGGTCTATCCGGTAAGAGAGCTGTTCATTTTGCGAAGGAGCATGGGAAACTGGAAAGCTTACTTCAATACCTCCCGCCACAGAATAACAACGCGGGAGTATGCGTGTATGGCGGATGACCTCCGGCTTATACAATACTTCTTTCCCGGAAGGCTTATGCACCAGTGAGAGCACCTTCCCGCCCAGATCCGGGCAGATAGTGGCTTTCACCAGCTCATTCTCCAGCACTACCAGCTGGTATTTCTTTACCACGGGGCGGCTGGATGTTTCCACGTAGCTGATATACGGATACACGCCGTTGGGGTCTGATACCGCGGGCACAGGGCCTGCTGGTGTTAAGATATCGGTGAGCAGGTAATCTTCATACTCACTGCAAATTACTTTACCCGGCTTTTCGTGGCTCATGCAAGGTGAGATCATGCTGCCTGAGAGCAGCAGCAGAAGTGCAACACGCTTATTCATATCGCAGGTTTTAGGGGATCAATGCATCGCTCGACGCAGCTACCAGCTGTTTTTCTGTTTCAACATCAGCGGTGATCTTTTGCTCATCAAAGTTGTGCGTTTGTGTAAATGATTGTTAGTGCTGTTCTAAAGTGTCCCAAAGTACTACCGGCTTACGCAGCTGCCTGTGTTTTTAATTTACGAACTTTCTCGTAGCTGGCGATACCTTCCATCACTTTTCCGAATCGAATGCAGGTTTCCGGTGCCAGGGCATACCTGCAGGGATGTCGGCTAAGCATGCACTATGGCGGATATGAGGCAGGACGGCTGTGAACCAGGTTATCCAGGTATTTTTTACAAAAGGAGGGGCTACAAAGTTATCAGGTTGGGCGGCGTTCGGAATAAATCCGGTATCTTTAGTATACATTATGTCAACTGATATGGAAGGTCAGAACAACCCCAAACACTATGATGTCATCATTGTAGGAGCAGGACCAGCTGGCAGTGCCTGTGCGCTGGCTTTACGAAATGCGGGTTTGCGGGTAGCTGTGCTGGACAAACATTCTTTTCCCCGGGACAAGGTTTGCGGGGACGCCATACCAGGACGTGCGATCAAATCTCTTTACTGCCATTGATCCCGGGCTCAGAACAGCTCTCTCTCTCTTCACTGAAAAGCTTCCTACCAAAAGAACAGCCTGCTATTTCAAGGATAAAGTACTGGATTTTTCCTGGAACCTGGAAGCATATACCTCCACCAGGATGAGCTTTGATCATTTTCTTTTTACCGCGGTAAAGCAGCAAACTGATTTTGATGTAATGGAAAATACCGAGGTCAATGACATCAGCAACACCCCACAGGGGTTTGCAATAGGCATCCGGAACAGCAGCACGCGCTTTACATGTACCATGCTGATAGGCGCGGATGGCGCCAATGGCCTCAGTGCTAAAAAACTGACCGGTACACTGATGAACCGTAAGCATCACGTAGCGGCTGTAAGGGCCTATTACTCCGGCATAGCGGAGCTGGAAGAAGATCGCACCGAAATATACTTTGACAAAAAGTACCTGCCCGGATATTTCTGGATATTTCCCATAAAAGGCGGCCTGGCTAATGTGGGCATGGGCCTGCTGTCTGACGATGTAGTGCAAAAGAGCATGAACGTAAAGAAAGGATTCTATGATTTCATTGAACGTACAGACATCCTGCGCAGGAAATTTAAAGATGCGCAGCCTGCGGGGCCATTGCAGGGTTGCGGGCTGCCACTGGCCTCCAGGTGGGTAACGATGAGCGGTGATCACTTCCTGCTTACAGGTGATGCCGCCTGCCTGATAGATCCTCTCAGCGGGGATGGCATTGGCAATGCGGTACTAAGCGGCCAACTGGCGGCAGAACAGGTGATCCGCAGTTTCAATACAGGGAATTTCAGCGCGGCCTATCTGAAAACATATGAGCACCAGCTATACAAAGCGGTGGGGGCAGAAATGAAGAAAAAAGCCGGCATTCTGAAATCACTTGCCAGGTTGCCTTTCCTTTTTACCTTTGCGTTCTCTTTAGGAAAGAACAAGGTTGTAAAACAGTTTATGAAATAATGTCTGATCTTTAAGGTTTGACGTTTGAGATTCGATGGAGGTTAGATGTTGATTGCAGCCTACGTAAAGACTGGCTACCAGGCAGCACCTTCAACCTTTAACTATCCTCAAACATCAAACGTCAAACTTTCAAACGTCACAACTCTCTTGGTGCATGATCGAAACGAATGTTTGTATTATCGGCGCAGGACCTGCGGGCGCTACTGCCGCACTGCAACTGGCTTACATGGGTATTCCCTGCGTTATTGTGGATAAAGCAGTATTTCCCCGCGATAAGGTATGCGGCGATGGCCTCAGCGGTAAAGTGCTGACGGTATTATCGCGTATTGACAAAGGTATTGGAGAACGGCTGCAGCAGGCATTGTTTAAGGCAGACAGCTGGGGAGTGCGTTTTATAGCGCCTAACAGCATGTCCCTGGATATTCCCTACCAGCTGCATTATCGCAAACAGGCCGGTGAGCCGCACGGTTTTGTATGCAAGCGTATTGACTTTGATCATTTCCTGGTAGAAGAGCTGCGGCGTTGTCCCTCCATCCAGATCTATGAGGGTACTGATATCAGCCGTCACCAGCTGCAGGAAGACGGTTACCTGCTATCCAATGAGCAGGGCGATTTCCAGGTAAAGGCAAAGCTGGTGATCGCCGCCAATGGCGCCTACTCCGGCTTTACAAAGGAAGTAGCCGGCTTCAGTATGGAACCCGCACATTATGTAGCCGGTATCCGGGCGTACTATCAGAACGTTAAAGACCTGCACGCAGATCATTTTGTTGAACTGCACTTCCTGCGTAATATGCTGCCGGGCTATTTCTGGATCTTTCCACTGCCCAATGGCCAGGCCAATGTGGGTGTTGGTATGTTAAGCGAGACCGCGAGAAAGAAAAAGGTGAACCTGAAAAAGCTGATGCTGGAAGCCATACAGACAGATCCCCGCCTGCGGGAACGTTTTAAAGATGCTACGCTGCTGGGGAACATATCAGGATATGGCCTGCCGTTGGGCAGCAAGCGCCGCCCGCTTTACGGGGAACGCTATATGCTGACGGGAGATGCGGCTTACCTCATTGATCCCTTTACCGGTGAAGGAATCGGCAATGCGTTATACTCAGGGCGTACAGCAGCCCAACATGCTGCAGAAGCGATTGCGGCCAATGATTATTCTGCAGCCGCATTAAAAAAATATGATGAACATATATACCGTATGCTGGGCCCGGAGCTGCAAATGAGCACTCGCCTACAGCGACTGGTCAGGTTTCCCTGGCTGTTCAACTGGCTTGTGAAAAAAGCGTCCCGCAGCAAAGAGCTGCAGGAATTGCTGTCCTGTATGTTCAATGAAATGGATTTGCGGAAAAGGCTGGCTAACCCCCTGTTCTATGTCAAACTACTGTTTAACCGTTAGCTATGCGTAAGCAGCTTCCTTATTGTACTTATGGCGGTAGTCTACCGGCGACATGCCGGTGATCTTCCTGAAAATAGAACGGAAAGCCTTGGTATCGTTATAACCTACATCGTACATTACCTCGGTAACGTTCTTACTGCTGGTTTCAAGGTACTTCTTGGCAGCTTCTATCTTCACCCTTTGTATATATTCGAGAGGGGTATTATTGGTGGCTTTCTTCGAAGCGCCGTACGAAAATGCCGCCTGCCGATAGCAAACTTCACCGCCAGGTCTTCTACAGATATCCTGGCAGATACGTTCTTCTCAATATATTCCTGCGCTTCTTTTATCGGCTCATCTTCATGCTTCTTCTGCCCATTGAACATGATGAAAGGCGACTGGCTTTTACGGTCTATCTCTATGGCAAAGAATTTAGCGGCATGAATAGCCATTTCGCGGTTGGCGTACTTCTCTACCAGGTGTAAGAGAAGATTCCAGTAAGAGGCGGCGCCTCCGCTGGAGTAGATGCCCTGCTCTTCTGAGATGATCCTGCCATCTACCAGCTCCACATCCGGGAACATGGACCTGAACTGTTCTGCAAACAGCCAGTGGGTAGAACATTCCTTTCCGTTCAGCAGACCTGTAGACGCCAACAGGAAAGCGCCCAAACAAAGGCTTGCCACTTCAGCGCCCTTGTTATAATGACCGAGTATCCAGGGAATGAATGGCTTGTTTATTTCCAGGGCGCGTTGCAGGTCGCCACTGAGTGCGGGTATCAATATCAGGTCAGTATGTTTCACCTCATCTATCAGTGCGTCTGTATGTACGGAGAAAATACCGTTGCTCAGGCGTACTTCTCTTGACAGCCCTACCAGCTGCACTTCAAACATGGGATCTTCGCCTTCTGCTTCCAGGAACTGGTTAACTGCGGTGAACATATACCGGGGGTCTACGATGCTAGCCGGTACGGCCTCTTCTGGTATTATGATAGACAAGTGTTTCATACGTGTACAAAATCAGGTTGCAGGTTTTGAATCCAAATTTAAGCGCTTTGGGCTATAACGTCAAATCACCATGCAGCAGATCAGCCCCTACAAGATCAAAATGTCATAATCTCCCCCCTTAAAAGTCCGGATCGGGGCTGATGTAGCTGCATGGTCACCGGTAACTTTGTACCGACATTCTCCCGCTTACACGGAGTATTTGCTAACGCCGGATAAATCAACCTGTTATGCAAAAAACAACTGCTACCCAAATAACTACTGTAGACGATTACCTGCAAAATGTACCGGACGACATGCGTAAAGCGCTGGAACTGCTGCGAAAACAGATCCGTTCGGTGGCCCCCGAAGCGGAAGAAGTACTCAGCTACGGTATACCCGCCTATAAGCTGAAAGGCATGCTGGTAGGATTTGGCGCCGCCAAACACCACTGCGCCTTTTATGTTATGAGCCCCGGCCTGATGAAATTGCTGAAAGAAGAGCTGGCGGCCTATGATACCGCTACGGCCACTATCCGCTTCCTCCCCGGAAAACCTTTGCCACCGGCGCTGGTCAAAAAGATTGTTGCGGCCCGTATGGAGGAAAACAGCCGTCACCGGGAAGAGATGGATAAAAAGAAAAAAGCAAAAACAAATAAATAAAAAGCTGAGGCGCAAACAGCAGGATATGAGAAAAGTCAGAGTATCAATGAATGTTACATTAGACGGCTATATGGCGGGGCCTGATTGCGAGCTGGACTGGCATTTTAACTACTGGAATGAAGAGATGGCCGATCATGCCTGTCAGCAGCTCAGTAAGGCAGATACCATCCTGCTGGGACGGGTTACCTATGTGGCCATGGCCAAATACTGGCCTTGCCAGGCCTGCAACCTGTCCTATCCACGTGAGCATCTTGCCTTTGCAGAAATGATGAACAGCCACCTCAAGATTGTTTTTTCAAAGACATTGTCGCGCGCCAGCTGGAATAATTCGCGGCTGGTGAATAAGCACTTCAAAGCTGAGATATCACGGCTTAAAAGGCAGGAAGGAAAGGACATCATTATTTACGGAAGCGGCCAGCTGGTGAACAGCCTGATGCAGTCTGGCCTGATAGATGAATATGAGCTGTGGGTACACCCTGTATTGCTGGGAGATGGCAAAGCTTTGTTCACCGGTATTGAAGATATACGTACCCTGAAGCTGATAAAGACAACACCCTTTAACTCCGGCGTAGTGATCCTGTATTACGGAGCCGCATAATTACAGTAATTTGGTCCAGGCACTTTCTTTGCAATCATCTTATTGTAGAACCGGACCTCATGGAGCAAACCATCACGCCTGCAACGACAGCCAGCCCCGGTAAATGGGCAGTATTATTTACGGTGGCCTTCGGCACTTTTATGGCTACACTGGATGGCAGTATTGTCAATATCGCGCTGCCCACGCTGCGGAAAGAACTGAACGCGGGCGACAACACAGAGTGGGTAGTGCTGAGCTACCTGCTGGTAACCACCAGTACACTGCTGATCATGGGCCGCCTGTCTGATATGCTGGGCAGGAAAGGTATTTACATTGCAGGGTTCTCCACTTTTGTACTGGGCTCTTTTCTCTGCGGCCTGGCCTGGGATATCTGGTCGCTTGTGGGCTTCAGGGTAGTGCAGGGCCTGGGAGCCTCCATGATGTTTGCTATCGGGCCTGCCATTATAGGCGATGCTTTTCAGCCCCATGAAAGAGGCAAAGCTTTGGGATGGCTGGGCACCATTGTGGCGGCAGGCAGCAGTACGGGCCCGGTTGCGGGCGGATTACTGCTGCAGTACTTCGGGTGGCCCAGTATATTCTATGTAAATGTGCCTATCGGGCTGATAGCCATCTGGCGGGCCACCATGGTATTGCCCGCTTCTCCGCGCATGGCCAGGCAAAGTTTTGATCTTATCGGAGCTGCCTTATTTTCTATTGGGGTGACCACCCTGCTGATCGGTATCGATTTTGGTGCGGATCCTGATTTTGGCTGGAACAACCGGACAGTGATCCTGCTGCTTGTTACCGGGGTGTTGTTATTACTGTGCTTCCTTTTCTGGGAAAAGAGATTTCCCGCTCCTATGTTAAAGCTCAGTCTATTCAGCATTAAAGCTTATAGCTCTGCCATTAGTGCATCCTGGCTGGGATTTATAGCCAATGGCGCGCATATCTATGTGATACCATTCTTCCTGCAGCTGCTGCTGAATTTTAGTCCGCAGGAAGCAGGCCTCATCATGCTGGCGGGACCGCTTACTTTAAGCGTAGCAGCACCGGTGGGCGGCTATCTTTCAGACAAGATCAGTACCCGCTTATTAGCCAGTACAGGATTACTGATCACCGCCAGCGGGTATTTCCTGTTTTCTTTTATCGCATCAGACTGGAGCTGGCATAATGTGATCTGGAGAAGTGCGTTGCTCAGCCTGGGGTTTGGACTTTTTCAATCGCCCAACAGCAGCAGTGCGCTGAATGCAGCGCCGGTAATGATGCGGGGCACTGCCAGCAGCCTGATCGCCTTTGTACGTAACCTGGGGATGGTATTGGGTATTGCACTGGGCGCAGCGGTATGGTACACTACCCGTAATAGATTTGCGGTGCAACATCTTACAGATCCGCTATCAGTGGAGGCGCAGATCAGCGGTATGCGGATGGCCTACCGCGTCACCAGCTGCCTGGTAATAGTGGCCGCCATTATATCAGCGACGCGCGGGAAGATCGTTCAAAGCACAAATGCGAGTAAATAATAGGCTACTACATTTCCTGCTCCATGTGCGATCCATCCGGGGATAATACTCCCTTTACCTACTCTTTCGTTGATATAGCAGATAATATATCCCGCCACTGCAGGTACGATGAAGGAATAGCTCAGTGAGAATGCACTCAGCCTGGAGAGCATGAACATCATGATCAGGTGAAGCAGTCCAAACAAGAGCGCCTGCAGCAGATTGCCCCATTGAAAGCCCAGGCGGCTGATCAGTCTTTTGGCAACAAATCCACGCATAAAGATCTCTTCTGCCAGCGATGTTCTGAACAGCGTAATGATCAGTAATAAAATAATGCTTACAGGCTGTAGCCCCATTTGTTTCAGCTTACCAGCCACCGCATACTGGCTTGTTAATGCTTCCTTGATATCACGGTTCAGCAGCACCAGTCCGATAGTACAGGCCAACACTGCCACCATGGCAAAGCAGGAAAGGACAACTGCCCTTGAGCTGGTTGCTTTCAGGCCGATATAACTAAAAAAACCGCTGGTTGTTTTATACTTTACTACGTAGAACAGAAAGGGGATGAGTACTACCACCAGCACCTGGAAAACGGTGGCGAGTATTTCGTTGAACATTTGGCATATAATATTTTGCGGTTAACCACCTTGCTCAGAACCGGGTCAAAAATTACTTAATTCTGTTGAGGTCACAAAATTTTCAGTTTGTCGCAGGCACCCCCTTATTATGTCACTTTCACACATCTTCATTGCTAAGTAACTGGTTTAAGTTTGCATCATCATCTTAAAATAAAACACATATGCCTACTAAGATTTTTGTGAACCTTCCCGTAAAAGATCTTAAAAGATCAATGGAGTTCTTTTCCAGGCTTGGTTACAGCTTTAATGAGCAGTTCACTGATGAAAAAGCCGCCAGCATGGTGATCAGTGATGATATTTACGTGATGCTGCTGACAGAGCCGTTCTTTACCTCTTTCACCGGCAGGGAGATCAATGATACTTCCAAAAGCGCGCAGGTGATCATCTGCCTGTCTTCAGACAGCCGCGCAGCAGTAGATGAACTGGTGAGCAAAGCAGTGGCAGCAGGCGCCGTCACCCCGAGGGCTGCGCAGGATCATGGCTTCATGTACAGTCATGGGTTTGAAGACCTGGACGGACATATCTGGGAAACAGTGTATATGGACCCCAGTTACATACAAGGTTAATGTCTTCCAATTGACTTTTCTTCCGCCAGGAGAAAATCTGATGAACAAGGGCTGTTGGGGTAGTATTGTGTGATCGCTACCCGGACAGCCCTTTCCCGGTGGTAAACGCACTGAAAAACGTCCATATAAGCTACTGAAAATCACACAATATAGACATGAAATGGACTTGATCGGGACTTCATGCCGGGATGAGGTGCATAGCCCCGGACAGCCCCTGATCGTACCCAGGTCTTCCTTAAAGAGATTATAATTAGTATCTTTCCATTGCCCTAAATCAGGAATGGAATGAAACCAGTAAAAAAAACGTCTCCCTCCGTGATTGTCATATTCGGAGGCACCGGGGACTTGTCTAAACGGAAATTGATACCGGCTTTTTACAATCTCTTTATTGAAGGATGGATGCCGGAAACATTTGATATCATAGGGCTGGGACTGGAGCAATATAATGATGAAGCTTATCACCAGCATTTACTGGACGCGCTGACTGCTTTCTCCCGCAGCGGAACACCGGAAACAGATAAATGGGACGCCTTCAAATCAAGGGTACATTACATGGTATCTGATATCAACAACCCGGAGTTTTACCAGCTGCTGGCTACTAAGCTGGATGCGATGGATAAGGAAAGAGGCGCCCGTGCAGACCGCCTGTTCTATCTTTCTGTAGCGCCGCACTTTATTGCACCTGTGGCCATTAACCTGGGGCATACCAAGCTTGCGGCCAATGTACAGGCAGACAGGATCATCGTGGAAAAGCCCTTTGGTCATAACCGGGCTACCGCTACAGAGCTGAATGAGCTGCTGACACAAACCTTCCAGGAAACCCAGATCTATCGTATAGATCATTACCTGGGTAAGGAAACCGTGCAGAACATCCTGGCCTTCCGCTTTGCCAATGCACTGTTTGAACCTTTGTGGAACCGCAGCTATATTGACTATGTACAGATCACTGTTGCAGAAGAGGTAGGCGTAGAACAAAGAGGCAGCTACTATGAAGGCGCAGGCGCATTACGGGATATGATCCAGAATCACCTGCTGCAGCTGCTCTGTATGATCGCTATGGAACCGCCGGTATCCTTTGAAGCAGAAGAGATCCGTAACAGGAAGGTAGATGTGCTGCGTGCTGTGCGTCCACTAAAACATGATGAAATATATAAATATGCAGTAAGAGGGCAATACGGACCAGGATGGATGCAGGGCAAAAAAGTACCCGGCTACAGGGAAGAACCGGGCGTAAAGCCGGATTCCAATACGGAGACCTATGCGGCTATCAAATTCTACCTGGACAACTGGCGCTGGCAGGATGTACCGTTCTACCTGCGCACCGGTAAAAGGATGCAGGAGAAAACATCTTCCATCACCATCCAGTTCAGACCCGTACCGCATGCCACCTTCCCGGATAATTATTCGGACAACCCGCCCAACCGCCTGATCATAAACATACAACCGCGCATGGATATACGCCTGCGCTTTACCGCCAAGAAACAGGGTCTGGAAATGTCGCTGAACCCGGTAGAAATGGTGTTTAACTATGAAAAGAACGCCTCCGGCAAAACACCTGAAGCGTATGAAACACTGCTGCTGGATGCGCTGGAAGGCGATGCAACCCTGTTCATGCGTTCAGACCAGGTGCTGGCTGCCTGGGACGTGATCACACCAATACTGGAAAATTGGGAATCAAACGACTCGCTGGATTTTCCCAACTATCACGCAGGTACCTGGGGACCAGAAAACGCAGAAGCATTAATTGCACGGCTGGGCCATACCTGGACGGGTGTTACACAAGCCAAGGACGACTGCTGATACAACCGTTCATCCTATTTCCTTGATTTACCCCAGCAATTTTTAATTTAGAGGATTAAACTATAGTGAATATGCTCAAGAGAATCCTAGTAGTAGCGGCGGGTGCAGCTTTTTTGACCAGCGCTGCATTTGCGCAAAACAAACCGGAAGACACGGAAGTATGGACGCCTGTGCCAAAAGTAGTAACGCCAGGCAAAAGCACGGCAGATGCGCCTGCAGACGCGGTGCTGCTGTTTAATGGCAAGAACCTGGACGAGTGGGAATCTGTGAACAACCCCGGAGAGCCGGCCAAATGGAAAGTAGCCAACAATGTTTTTACCGTTGATAAAGGCACCGGCAACATACAGACCAAAAAGAAATTCACCGATTACCAGCTGCATATAGAGTACCTTATCCCGGCTAATATTACGGGCACCGGGCAGGGCCGCGGCAACAGCGGTATCTTCCTGGCATCTATTGGCAAAGGTGATGACGGCTATGAGCTGCAGGTATTGGATAATTACAACAATGCCACTTATGTAAACGGACAGGCAGGCAGTATCTATAAGCAAACACCTCCCCTGGTGAACGCCTGCAAAAAGCCGGGAGAATGGCAGTCATACGATGTGATCTGGACTGCACCCCGTTTCAATGATGATGGCTCCGTTAAATCTCCTGCCAGGGTAACCGTATTTCACAACGGTGTACTGGTGCAGAACAATACTGAGTTAAAAGGCCCTACCCGCTATATTGGCCAGGCCTCTTATGACAAGGCCCATGGCGCCAGCCCTATCAAGCTACAGGCGCATGGCGACAAGAGTGAGCCGCTCAGCTTCCGTAACATCTGGGTACGCGAATTATAATTGAAGATATTGCATTAGTAAAGCCGGGCTACTGTATCAGTGGCCCGGCTTTTTTTTAGATATCTGGTATTTTGTAATACCAGCTTACCGCTGGTAACTGACCATTAACAACTGATAACTTTTGTTTGTATTTTGTCTGAACGAACCAAAATCCAGACAACTGTGCGCTTTTTTCCACGTCTGCTCTGTTGTTGTCTCCTGAGCCTGCCGCTGGCAGCGCAAAAAAAGAACGAGGCATACCAGTTGCACATACGCAGGGCCGGCTCTCCTGTTAAAATAGATGGCATTATTGATTCCAGCTGGCAGGCTGCGGATACCGCTACTGATTTCTATATGATCCTGCCAATGGATACCAGCTATGCCAAAGTGCGTACGGATGTACAGATGACCTATGACGATAAGCACCTGTACCTGCTGGTGGTAAATTACAATGGGGCGCCGGGCCCGTACATGGTGGAATCCCTGCGGCGCGACTTTGCCTTCCTGAAAAATGATAACTTCCTGCTCTTCATGGATCCCTTTGACGACCAGACCAACGGCTTCTCTTTCGGGGCCAATGCAGCGGGCGCACAATGGGACGGCTTAATGTACGACGGCGGAAAAGTAGACCTGAGCTGGGATAACAAGTGGACATCCGTAGTAAAGAACTACCCGGATAAATGGGTGTTTGAAGCGGCCATTCCGTTTAAGACCATCCGCTATAAGAAAGGCATCACCAGGTGGGGCATCAACTTTGGCCGTAATGACCTGAAGACAACCGAGAAGAGCAGCTGGGCGCCGGTGCCCAGGCAGTTTCCTTCCGCCTCATTAGCTTATACAGGCGTATTGGTGTGGGATGCGCCCCCACCTGATCCGGGGCCTAATATTTCTATCATCCCCTACCTGCTGGGGGGCCTCAATAAAGACTACACCGATGGCAAGGCCACGCATTACCGCAAAACAGCAGGCGTAGACGCTAAGATAGCAGTCACTTCTTCACTTAACCTTGACCTGACGGTGAACCCCGATTTCTCGCAGGTGGATGTAGACAAACAGGTGACCAACCTGGACCGCTTTGAACTGTTCTACCCGGAAAGGCGGCAGTTCTTCCTGGAGAATGGCGACCAGTTCACCAATTTTGGATATTCCACTATCCGTCCTTTCTTTTCCAGGCGTATTGGCCTGGGCGCCAATATTGATTTTGGTGCACGCCTCAGTGGTAAGCTGAACCGCAACTGGCGCATGGGATTGATGAACATGCAGACTGCCCGGCAGGAAGCGCTGGGACTGCCAGCTCAGAACTTTACCGTAGCTGCCCTTCAACGGCGCGTGTTTGCGCGTTCCAATGTGGGCTTCATCTTCATTAATAAAGAATCGCTGAACTACAACCCCGAAACCGTACAGGACAAACCCATCTACTTCCCGTTACAACCGTAACCTGGGCCTGGAGTATAACCTGGCCTCCGCAAATAATTTCTGGACAGGTAAAGCTTTACTGCTGAAGTCTGCGAGTCCTGGTAAAACCGGGCACGACTGGGTACATGCCGCTAACCTGCAATACACCAGCCGTACCTGGAACATTGGCTGGCAGCATGAATATGTAGGTCGTAACTACAATGCAGAAGTAGGTTATGTGCCGCGGCAGGGTTATATCAAGATGGTGCCGCAGATCACGCGCCTGTTCTTTCCTAAGAGTGGCGCTGTATTAAGTCATGGTCCGCAGTTCACTTCCACCAACTTTTTTGATGAGGACATGCGGCGAACGGATAATGAGCTGATGTTGTCCTATGCCCTTGTTTTCCGCAACCGGAGCACGCTTACGGGCTGGGCGTCCAACAACTACATTAAACTGCTGGCGCCCTTTGACCCTACCAACACCCGGGAAGGATAGTCTGGCTACAGGCACGCAGCATAACTGGAATACGGCAGGTGTAGATTACGTGTCTAAACCGCAAAGTCTTTTTACCTGGTCTTTCTCCGGCCGTTATGGCGGCTACTATGCAGACGGCAAACGCCTCACCATGGGCAGCGAGCTGGGGTACCGCTTTCAGCCTTATGTAAGCATTGCGCTCAGCACTACGTATAATGATATACGTTTGCCCCGGCCCTGGGGACATAATGCCTTCTGGCTCGTAGGTCCGCGGCTGGATGTTACCATGACCAATACCTTGTTCTTTACCGGCTTTATGCAGTATAATGAGCAGCTGAAGAATATGAACCTGAATACGCGGTTCCAATGGCGTTACCGCCCTGCATCGGATATTTTTATTGTGTATACGGATAATTATCTGCCGGAGCCGTTTTATGTGAAGAACAGGGCTTTAGTGGTGAAGCTGGTGTATTGGTTGAATTTGTGAGTTTACGAAGTAAAGCCGGCATGCCCAATGCACGCCGGCTTTACGTCACCTGCTACAATGCTGCCAGTAACTGTCCACCCGGTAATTCTGAGGAGGCATAATACATAGTAAGATTACTGCCGTCGTTATTCTTTTCCAGCTGCTGTAATTCTTTCACCGCTATTGTCATGGCCGTTTTACCGCCGCTGGAATCTGCAAACTTCCATTCTTTCAGCACTTGTCCTTTTGCATTTTTCACTGAGATGGTTCTTCCTGTACCCGCGCCTTTTCCCCGGCAATGTGTGTAATAGATCACCAGCTGATCAGAGGGCTTGGCCTTTTCCAGCTGCAGGCTTTTCAGGCTGATGTCTTTTATGGCATATTCCTTCAGGAGCAACTTATCGTTCAGGTAAACTTCGAACTTATCTACCCCGGCAGGTCTGAAGGAAAAGATGGCCAGGCTCAATATCACCAGGCCCATCATACCCTGTAATGTTCTTTTAAAGGATGCATGTAACATATTTCAGGTTTTAGGATGAATAAATAATTTTCTTTCTCATCCCAAAGCAAAGAAATCTTCGCGCAGGCTAATGGGGGTGCTTGACAAAAGGAAGGGAATACTTGATGTACTGTCTGAAAAAATTTTGCAGGTGAGCAACAGCTGCTGACATAAGGTTGTCACCAGGCAGTTCTTTCTTTGTATTACAAAACAAAACCTACTATCATGTCAAAGTTCATCCAATCACTGTTAAAAGAAATGGAAAACGAAGCGCAAACTACCCGTAAAATGCTGGAGCGCGTACCTGAAGACAAGTTTGACTGGAAGCCACATCCCAAGAGCGGCACACTGAAATGGCTGGCTACCCATGTGGCAGAATTGCCGGGTTGGGTAGAAATGACCTTAACTACAGATGAGCTGGATTTTGCTGCCAATCCTTATCAACAGGAGCCTATCAGGAGCAGGCAGGATCTGCTGGATTATTTTGACCGCTCGCTGGCAAAAGGCAAAGCACAATTGGCAAAAGCAACGGAAGAGGACTTAGACAAACCCTGGACGCTCAGGAACGGCGAACAGATATTCAGTACCAGTCCCAAAGCGGAGGTGATCCGCATGTCTTACTGCCAGACCGTACACCACCGCGCCCAGCTGGGCGTTTACCTTCGCCTGCTGGATGTGCCCATTCCCGGGAGCTATGGCCCCAGCGCTGACGAAATGAAGTTTAACTAAGCGGCTTCCCATCTGCCATTTACCTTCTGCATATATGCCTTCATCCGTTTACAGGATTCCGGCGGGGGTCACTTTTACCGGTCGCGGTAAAAGTGACCCCAATGCCGGTGTTTGTTTACCGGGCATAAATGCCCGGCGGGATTCACCACACGTTCATACGGTTAAAAGCCAAAGCATACCCATACCGGTATTATTTTAAAACCCGCTTCTGCTTACTGGTAGCCTTCGTTTTGCGGGTACCGTGCCAGGTCTTTAAAGGTCTGGGGAATAGGCCATCTTACATGGTAAGGCTGTATGTTCACCGCGTCTGTATTATGCGCTTTGATACGTTGTATCAGCACGCCCATACGTTTAAGATCAAACCAGCGGTGGCCTTCCAGTGCCAGTTCACGTGCGTTCTCATCCAGCAGTATATCCTGGTTCAGTGTTGTCAGATGCGGTACCCCTGCGCGGTCGCGCAGAACATTGATCCGCTCCAGGGCAGTACCCGTATTACCCAGGCGCATGTATGCTTCTGCTGCGATCAGGTATGTTTCGCCGAGGCGGTAGTACATGATGTTGGTCCAGGAGGCAGCATCGCCAATGTTTCTCCCGGTACCATTGCCCTGATCCCAGAACTTTCTACAGGTAGCAGCAATACGTGTAGCCGTAATGGTAGGGTCCTGTCCCAGCTTTACGGTATCGCCTATCTGTACGCCCGCAGGCAGCGGATCGTCGGGGGTGTTCACATCATAGAACCAGTAGCGCTTGTACCATGACTGCAGGCGTTTATCGTTTTCCTCGTACAGGGAGAACAGGTAGCTGTTGGCATAGATCCTGCCATAGGGGCGGCCTCCCTGTGCAAAAGAGCGGGATACACCATTGATACGGTCGTACAGCGGAACAAATACCTGTCCGAGGTTATGCCCTGCGCCATTCGGCTCACCGTTCCTGAACTGCCATACCATTATGCCTTCTGCATTGTTCTCATTCGTATCCATGAAAAGGTCTTCTGCTTTCTCTAACTGGTAAGGACCGTTGTTGATAATATCATCTGCCAGGGCAGCTGCTGCGGTCCAGTTTTGTAATACCAGCTGCACTTTAGCGAGGGCGTGTTGTGCAGCGCCTTTGGTGATACGGCCTGCCTGGGGATAGGTTCGTTCCAGGTGATCAATAGCGAAAGTAAGATCGCCTACTATCAGCGCATACACATCTGCAGGGCTGGCGGGGGTAGCTGTTTCCTGGATCTCGTCTGTATAGGCGCTCACCAGCGGTATGTGCTCATATTTCTGTACCAGGTAAAAATACACAAAGGCGCGGAACCAGCGTGCTTCCGCTATGAGGCGGTTCTTTCTTGCTTCGTCTGTAAAACCTACTTTATCTGCCCGGTCTATGATCAGGTTGGCGCGTTTAATGGTGCGGTAATATTGATCCCACATGATGTTCACTACGCCGTTGTTGGCGTCCAGCTCTGAGTTATACAGCTGAACACCGCGTGCGGCGGCGCCATCGTCGCCAAAATTGCTGCCGGTTACGGTGAGGTCGTCACCAATGGAGCGGTGGTAGGCCACTGCAAGCGTAGCACCGTTCTGGTATTCATTCCTGACATAATTGTAGAGGCCTACTACGGCGCCTTCCAATCCATCGGGACTGTCAAACGCCACGTCGGTAATAAGTTCTGTATTGGGCGTGGTATTCAGGAAATCTTTCTGGCAGCCTGTAACGGTGAACGTCAGCGCTGCCGTAATAAGGTATATATACTTTTGCATGATCGTAGCATTTATTATTATCAAATGATCAGAAGGATGCCTTGATACCGAAGTTCCATGTCTTCACGGTGGGGAAACGGTAAGCGTCTACCTCAGGCGAGTAGGCGTCCTTGTAATCGGTCCAGTACTTGAGGTTGTTGCCCCTGATGTAGAGCGACAAGCCCTTTACCGGAATTGGTCTGAACAAACCGGCAGGCAGGTTGTAGGCAAGCGATACGTTCCTCAGTGCCACGAAAGAAGCGTCGCGGACAGAGGAAGCGTTCTTGTAGCGGTAATCACCATTGTTCCTGTCGGGTTGTGGGAATTCGTTGGATGGGTTGGTGGGCGTCCAGTAATTTACCTTCACCTGGTTATCCCTGCCCTGCAGGCTGCCATAGTAGCCGTTGTATTTGAGGATGCCCTGAACGGTTTCCAGCAGAACGGTCAGTTCGAGGCCTTTATAGCTGAAAGTATTGCGCCAGCCGCCATACCAGTCTGGTGTAGTGCGGCCGATAATAGTACGGTCATAGGTAGAGTTGATCACGCCATCCGGTTTACCATCAGGCCCGCTGAGATCCTTTACCCGCACATCGCCGGGTTTGGAGGCGGGAGACATGGCGGCTGCCGCATCTTCCTGGCCCAGCTGCCAGATACCGTCAAATACATAATCGTAGATCACGTTAATGGGTTTGCCGATGAACCACCCGTTGGCAATATCATCCACCGGTTTACCATTGGCGTCTGCAGCACCGGTGAGGGCCACGATCTTGTTCCTGTCCATAGACCAGTTAACACCGCTGGTCCACCGGAAGGGACCTTTGTTGATCACTTTACCTTCAATATCAAATTCAAAGCCCCAGCTTTTTGTTTTGCCAATATTAGCCAGCATACTGCTTTCCCCATTGGTGATGAGCACCAGCCTGTTGAGCAGCAGATCGCTGGTGTTGGTCTGGTAATATTCAAGGCTGCCGGTGATACGGTCGTTCAGCCAGCCAAAATCCAGGCCTGTATTCAGGGTTTTGCTGGTTTCCCATTTCAGGTTGGGATTACCCAGGGAACCGATCGTATATCCGTTTACGAAGGTGTTGCCAAAAGCATAGGATACCAGGGTCGCTCTTGGTAAAGCGGCATAGTTCTGAATGGTGGGCATACGGCCCTGGCGCAGGGCCAGCGTCCGGGAACTCTGGTTAGGGTCTGCAATATTATCGTTACCACTTAAGCCATAGCTTACACGCAGTTTCAGCATGTCTAAGGCTGTTTGCGGGAAGAAGCTCTCCTGGTGTACATTCCAGGCTGCCGCTGCAGAGGGGAACACCCCATATTTGTTGCCGGCACCGAAGCGGGAAGATCCATCTCTCCTGGCCGTGAGGGTGATGTTGTATTTCTCTTCAAAGCTATAGGCCAGGCGTCCTACCAGGGATTCAATCCTCCATTCCTGGCTGCTGTTACCCAACTCACGGTTGTCTGTACCCTGTGGCGCGGCATAGTAGCCCAGTGCGTCTGTCGGGAAATTCCTGGACTGGATAAATACATAATTGCTTTTAAAGGATTGTGCTTCGTATACGGCCGTTACATTGAAATGGTGTTTATCTGCAAACGTTTTTTCATAGGCAAGCATGTTATCCAGCAATAAGGTACGGCCCTCTCCCTGTTCCTGGCGGGCGAAGTTGGGGGCGCCGTCGTTATACTTCCGGGAGGTAAAGCCGCCGTAACGCTCTGTTCTGTTCTCCAGGGCACCGCTGATACGGTATCTAAGTCCTTTCAGCAGTTGTATCTCTATGTAGGGATTGATCAAAACGCGGCCTGTCCAGCGTTCGCGTTTTGACTCGCGGTAGCGGAACAGGGGATTGAACTGGAACAGGTCGCTGGAAGCATACAATACCAGGTTGCCGTTCTCATCATGCGTACGGCCTAACGGAGAGTTGCCTACCCAGTCCTGGAAATCGGGCACATTATCCTGGTCCAGGGCCTGTCCTGTTTCATCTGCATAGGTTTGGGTGGCCTGGAGGTTGGCGCCAATCTTTACCCAGTCTTTCGGCGTATAGTCTACGTTGGTACGCATGGAATAGCGATTATAGGAAGAGGCTTGTGCAATGCCCGTTTCCCTGTACGCATTGCCGCTGAAGAAGATGTGGAATTGTTTACCGCCGCCATTCACGCTCAGGTTATAGTTCTGCACCTTACCTGTACGGAGCAGTACATCCTGCCAATCTACAGATTTGCCGGCTTTGTAATTGGCCAGTTCAATGGCATCCAGCACGTTCTCAGGCGCGCTGGGCAGGGGTGTACCATCTATCCCGCGGGCGGCTTCCTGCCGCAGCTGCAGGAACTCTTCTGCGTTGAATACGTTCAGGTGGCTGGTCAGATCTTTAATACCGTAAGATGCTTCGAAGCTCACGCTGGTTTGTCCCTCCTTTCCTCTTTTGGTAGTGACGAGCACTACACCGTTAGCGCCCCGGGCGCCATAAATAGCAGCTGCGGCAGCATCTTTCAATACTTCTATGGACTCAATATCGGAGGGGTTGAACTCGGAGAGGTTACCGCCTATGGGCAGACCATCCACTACTACAAGCGGCTGATTGCTGGCGGTGAGAGAGCGGTTGCCGCGGATGGTGAACTGTACATCAGAGCCCGGCTGACCATCTGCGCGGGTAACCCGCAGGCCGGGCAGCTGTCCGCGCAGCGCTTCTATCGGGTTAGACATAGGGGCCTTTTCTATTTCAGCGGCCTTGAGAGAAACGATGGCGCCTGTAACGTTGGCCCTGCGCTGGGTGCCGTAGCCCACTACGATCACTTCATCCAGCCCTTTGCTGCCGCTGCTGAGGGATACCTGTATGTTATCCCTTTTATTCACAGGCACTTCTCTGGGCGTAAAGCCGATGGAGGAGATCACCAGTACTGCGTTGGGCGGAACATTGAGCTGAAAAGCGCCCTGTTCATTGGTAACGGTGCCACTATTGGTGCCTTTCAGTATTACGGTGGCCCCCGGTATGGGTTGGCCCTTATCGTCCAGTATCCGGCCGCTGATGGGACTGGTCTGTGAATAAGCCGTTAAGGATAAAAAGAAAAATGCCGTGCACAGCACAGCTGTGATATACGGCTTCCAAAGCCGCACAGGTAAAGGATGCAACCATCTTGCAAGGGAGGTAGAATTTTTCATAACATGTTAATTTTTAAGTGGAATATCTGTACCCGCGTGTCCTAATCTTTAACTAAAGTAGGAATATTATTCAAAAATGTAACCGATTACATTATATTTTTACAAAAATATTCTATTACCTTTATTCAGCTTAATGTAACCGATTGTAAGAATTACAGTATGAATAAAGAGAAAGAAGTCACTATCTACGATCTGGCGGAGAAACTGAATATCTCTGTGGCTACTGTAAGCCGTGCATTAAAAGATGACCCGGTGGTGAGCAAAAAGACGAAGAAAAAGATTTTTGACCTGGCGGAAGAGATGGGGTACAGGTCTAACCTCTTTGCCAGGAACCTGCGGAACCAACGCACGCATACCATTGGGGTGATCATCCCCCGCCTCAACAGTTATTTCATGTCTACCGTTATTGCAGGAATTGAGCAGGTGGCCAATAGCCAGGGTTATAATCTCATCATCAGCCAGTCGTCAGAGTCTGCAGAGAAAGAAGTGATGAGCGCCCGCACCATGTTCAATAACCGGGTGGATGGTTTGCTGGTGTCACTGGCGTATGACACACAGAACATTGATCATTTCAGCGCTTTTTTCCGGAAAGAAGTACCGGTATTGTTCTTTGACCGCGGCCTGGAGCATGAACAGGTGACCAATGTATGCATTGATAACCGTAGAGCTGCCTATGAGGCTACGCTCCATCTCATAGACCAGGGCTGCAGTCACATCCTGCATATTACGGCGCCCTCCATGCGAAATGTATATACAGACCGCCTGGCGGGTTATAAAGCCGCTCTGCTGGAAAGGGGGCTTCCCTATAGTGAGGACCTGGTGATCCGGAATAATCTCAGCCAGGAAGCGGGTTATGCGGCGGCAGAACAGATACTGCAAATGGGCCGGCGCCCGGATGGGGTGTTTGTGGCGAACGACAACTGCGCCGTAGGCTGTATGCTGGGGCTTAAAAAGAAAGGCATTGTCATCCCCGGGGATATCGCTTTTGCAAGTTTTAACAACGACCCGGTGTCTACCGTGATTGAGCCGAACCTCACCACTATCAACTATCCCGGTTATGAAATGGGAGAAGTGGCCGCCCGTCACTTAATTAACCACCTGAACGGCGCCGCTCCCATTACCGCTACCAATACCATCCTGCTGCGGTCTGAACTGATCATCCGCGGCTCTTCCCTACGAAACAGCTGATAATAAACCACACGTTATGCGAAAACTTTGCTTACTGCTTTTATTGCTGGGATGCATGGCATCCTTACACGCAGAAGATGGCTACCGGCTATGGCTCAGGTACGAACGTATCAGCGATGCCGCCCTCTTACAGGCTTACCGTAACAGTATTGCAGGCATATATGTAGCGGGCAACTCCCCCGCCCTGCAGGTAGCCCTACAGGAATTGCAGCAGGCCCTTCCCGCGCTGCTGGACAAAAAAATACCGGTGTTGCAACAGGCGCAGGGTGCCTCCCTGGTAGCAGGTACCTTGCAGGAGCTTGGGACTATCGCCAAAGATATTCCCGCTTCAGCCCTGCAGCAGGCAGGAACGGAGGGCTTTTGCATATTTACGGTCAGCGCCCCGGCTAAAAGAACCGTAATCACAGCCAATACACCTGTGGGTGTGCTGTATGGTGTATTCCATTTTCTGAGGCTGCTGCAAACCCATGAACCCATCCGGCAACTGTCCGTCATCAGCGCCCCCCGCCTCCGCTACCGGTTGCTGGATCACTGGGATAATCTTAACCGCACCGTTGAAAAGAGGCTACGCCGGTTTTTCCATATGGGATTGGCACAAACTGCCGGGGTATATAGACCAGCGTTATAAAGATTATGCCCGGGCCAATGCCGCCATCGGTATCAACGGCACGGTACTGAATAATGTAAACGCCAATGCCCTTTCCCTTTCCAAGGCATACCTGGAAAAGACTGCAGCACTGGCGAATGTGTTCCGTCCCTATGGTATCAGGGTGTACCTCTCCGCCAGGTTCAGTGCCCCGATGGAAGCAGGCGGACTGAAAACCGCCGACCCGCTGGATCCGGGCGTACAGCAATGGTGGAAGGATAAACTGAAAGAAATTTACAGCTACATACCCGACTTTGGCGGTTTCCTGGTAAAGGCCAATTCAGAAGGTCAGCCGGGGCCGCAGAATTATGGCAGGACGCATGCAGACGGGGCCAATATGCTGGCGGATGCCCTGGCCCCCTATAAAGGCATCGTGATGTGGAGGGCTTTTGTATATGATGCGAAAGCCGACCAGGACCGATTTAAGCAGGCGTACGAAGAATTTAAGCCGCTGGATGGACAATTCCGCGAAAATGTAGCGGTACAGGTAAAGAACGGCCCTATTGATTTTCAGCCCAGGGAGCCTTTCCACCCCCTTTTCGGAGCCATGCCGCAAACACCCTTAATGATGGAATTTCAGCTCACCCAGGAGTACCTGGGTTTTGCTACCCACCTGGTATATCTGCCCGGCTTTTTCAGGGAAGTACTGGACGCAGACACCTATGAAAAAGGCAGGGGATCTACCGTGGCCAAAGTCATAGACGGCACCCTGGAAGGACATGCGTTTTCCGGGATGGCGGGTGTGGCCAACATCGGGAATGACCGCAACTGGACCGGCCATCCTTTTGGGCAGGCCAACTGGTATGCACTGGGAAGAATGGCCTGGGATCCCCGCCTGCGCTCCGAAAAAATAGCCGATGAATGGCTGCGTCAAACCTTCAGCAATGACCCTCACTTTGTGAACCCGGTAAAGAAAATGATGCTGGCTTCCCACGAAACCCTCGTAAATTACATGACGCCCCTGGGCCTTCATCATATTATGGGCTACAGCCATCATTATGGCCCGGCGCCCTGGTATGATAAAGCCCCACGGGCAGACTGGAACCCGGTATACTTTCACCGGGCAGACCGCAACGGCATCGGGTTTGACCGTACGCCCAGCGGCAGCAATGCCCTGGGCCAATATACCCCCGAAGCAAGGCGGCAGTGGGAAAACCTGCGCGATTGCCCGGATGAGTTCCTGTTATGGTTCCACCATGTACCCTGGACCCATACCCTGCATTCCGGCCGCACTTTGTGGAATGAAATGTGTTACCGGTATCAGTCAGGGGTACAAGGCGTACAGCAGATGCTTAACACCTGGGACAGTGTAGTCAGGTATGTGGATGAAGAAAGGGCTGAACAGGTGAAGATGCTGCTGAACATACAACTGCAGGAGGCAAGCTGGTGGCGGGACGCCTGCCTTTCCTACTTTCAGACCTTTTCAGGAATGCCATTACCGCCGGGGATCCCGGCACCCGCCCATACGCTGGAGTACTATCAATCACTTACCTTTCCCTACGCCCCTCATTAGGTATAACTATCCCTTACATCAGGGAGGGAGTATATGGAAGGTATAGATCAACTATTCATTAACTACCAAACTCATGGAACAAGGAAAAATCAAACTGGCGATCGTTACGGGTGGAGGTTCGGGCATAGGATTAGCCATTACGGAGAAATTTGTGCAGGCAGGTATCCGGACGGTCATCATCGGCAGGGATATACAGAAGCTGAACAACACCAGTGAAAAGCTGGGAGATCTGTGTATCCCGGTACAGGGAGATCTTTCTGACCTGAATGCCATACCTGCCCTGGTAAGCAATATTATCAGCCAACATGGGCCCGTTAGTATATTAGTGAACAACGCAGGCATCAACCAGAAAAAAATATTTACCGAAGTAACAGATGAGGATTTTCAGCGGATACTGCTGACCAACCTGACAGCGGTATTTTCCCTATCGCGGGAAGTGGTAAAACATATGCTGGAGCATGGCGGCGGGTCTGTTATCAATATCAGCTCCATGGCGGCTCAATATGGCATTCCTAAAGTGATTGCCTATACGGCGTCCAAATCTGCCATTGAAGGCATGACCAAAGCCATGGCAGTGGAGCTCTCGCCACAGGGCATCCGGGTGAATTGTATTGCACCGGGCTTTATCGCTACGGATATGTCATCCAAAGCGCTGGACAATGATCCGGAAAGAAAGCACAAAGCACTTGACCGCACCCCCATGGGTGTATTGGGATTACCGGCTGATATAGGCGATGCCGCGCTTTTCCTGGCAGGTGACGGGGCACGGTATATTACGGGCGTGGTGCTACCAGTGGATGGAGGCAATTCCATCGGGTTTTGATAATTTCGGAAATAGAAAATGCCCGGCATATGAAGTTTGTCAAACTGCTGATCTGCAGCTTCCCGTTAACCGCTACGCTGTCTTTTGTGGCGATGGCGCAGGATTTCAGGGGAGGCGTTTTCCAGCTGGAGAACAAGGCCACCCGTCTTTTACTGCGTCCNAAAGACGCCAACAATGCAGATGGTACGCAAATAGTAGTTTACCCGAAATACGACTGGCGATGTTTAACCTGGGACGTTACGCCCGCCGGTTATGCCAACATCTTCACCTTCAAAAACTATTTTACCGGTAAAACCATTCAACCTACCGCCGGCCTTACGGAAAACACGCCTGTATTGCAGGCCGCTCTTCGTCCCGGCGCCACCTTACAGCAATGGGATGTGGTAAAGGTGGAAGGAGAATATTACAAAATAAGCGCGCATGGTTCCAACCTGGTCATGACGGTTGAGGGCAGCGGCACCAATGCAAAGGTGGTGCTCAAAAAATGGGACCAGTCCGCAGCCCAGCTCTGGAAACTGCTACCTGAACCGGAGAATTTCAGCGGTTGAGCGCTTCCGGGGTAACCAGGACCGAATAAATATCAGCCCTTCCATAAATGGAAGCACGTTCCTGCAGCCGGATAATATGAGGATAGCCGGCCCGGTGAAATAATCTTAACAGGGAATGATAGCTGAGCGGATAAGGCACCCAGGGATTTGCCTTGTCGGTATCATATTCTATGATAAGGAAACCAGCTCCCGCTTTCAGACAACTGCCCGCCTTTTTAATAAAAGCGTACTGATCTTTTACATAATGCAGTGAATTGGCCATCAGGATGCCATCAAGATTTTGCAAAGGCAGATCGTTGGCCACAAAGTCCAGCTGCAGGTTTTGTATGGCCGCCCCATGCGCTCCCGCTATCTTAACCGGCTCTTTATCAATGGCATATACCGTACTGCCAGTTGGTAACAACGCTGCCAGGGCCCTGGAAAAGAGGCCGGAACCACAACCCAGGTCTGCCCAGGAACTGGCCCCAGGTCCTGCAATACCCTCATACCTGATCAATTCAATGGCTTCATTTAACTCCATCCGCTAAAAATTGAATATCTTGCGGCGGAAATTACAATATTGGTTTGATAAAGATTGGAAACATATCGCTGCCGGAATTTCCGCTGCTGCTGGCTCCCATGGAAGATGTGAGCGACCCGCCCTTCCGTGCTGTATGTAAAGAGAACGGGGCCGACCTCATGTATACGGAATTTATTTCCAGTGAAGGCCTGATCAGGGACGCTATCAAAAGCCGTAAAAAGCTGGATATTTTCGACTATGAACGCCCTATCGGCATCCAGATATTCGGAGGGGATGAGGAGAGCATGGCCCTGGCGGCCAAGATCGTGGATGTTACCAACCCCGATCTGCTGGACATTAACTTTGGCTGCCCGGTAAAGAAAGTGGCCCTTAAAGGCGCAGGCGCCGGTGTGCTGAAAGATATTGACCTGATGGTGCGTTTAACGGAGGCCTGTGTAAAGGCTACCAGCCTGCCGGTAACCGTAAAAACAAGACTGGGATGGGACGACCAGACCAGGAATATTGAAGAAGTGGCAGAACGCCTGCAGGATGTGGGCATTGCCGCCCTCTCCATCCATGGCCGTACCCGCTGCCAGATGTACAAAGGCGAGGCAGACTGGAGCCTCATTGCCAAAGTAAAGAACAACCCGCGCATAAAGATTCCTATTTTCGGGAACGGAGATATTGACAGTCCGCAGAAAGCCCTGGCCTATAAGAACCGCTACGGTGTAGACGGCATCATGATAGGCCGCGCTGCTATCGGCTACCCCTGGATCTTCCGTGAAATAAAGCATTACGTACAAACCGGTGAGCTGCTCCCCGCACCTACCGTAGAAGAACGCGTAACCGTTTGCAAAAAACACCTTCGCGCATCTGTTGAATGGAAAGGCCCTGTTGTAGGCATCAACGAAATGCGTGGCTGCTACGGTAATTACCTGAAAGGCCTGCCCAATATCAAAGAATTCCGCAACCGGCTGGTAACACTGAAAACCGCAGAAGAAGTAGAAGCCGTGCTGGATGAAATATTAGTTAAGTATGCAGGGTTCGAGGTGCAGCGGGCGCCGATAGAATTGGTTAATTACCATGAAAAGTGCCCGGTGTGAAAAGTTTACAGTTTGAGTGTTCGAAAGTTTAAGGGATTTAGGTCACTCCTGACTTCAAACTTTCAAACACTCAAACCTTCAAACATTATTAATACGACGTCTCATCTGCCCCTATATCCACTCTTCCATTCCTTTTCCTGTCCTGCCCGTCAATATCATACTCCTGGTAACCCGCTATAAATGCAGGATCCCCTGCATTCACACAAGCAGAACCACTGGCAAGATGCAGATTTAGTGCTGAGAGGTTACTATTCACCAAACCTGGTACGCCATAAGTGGAATGGGCGTCCAGTCCTGTTGCGCTTACAAAGTCAGCCATTGAACCGTACGTACTGTTGTTAATGCCGCCCCAGTCAAAAGTAACCGTGGAAGCGTTACCGGATGTAGAATAGTAACGGTTATAATCCATGCTCAGGTTAGTGGAGGTAAAGCCCCAGAGCGCAATCACCACGATGTTGCTGTTGGATTGAACAATATTGTTTTTGATCACGGCAGCATCGGTGTTCTGCAGGCTGATCTCACCACCCCATCCGCCTTGCGTGTAGTTTTTGAAGAAGGTATTGTTGGTGACAGATGAATTGATCACTTTACTATTAGGCTGATTGGCGCCGAAAATTATACCGGCATCCCTGTTGTTATAAATGAAATTGTCGCGTATGTTGATACCATCCGCTGTGTAATTATTATTCTCACAGCCTACGGTAATACCTGCACGATTTTCGTAACAGATATTCCCTTCCACGTTGATCCATTTACCTCCGTCTACATAGATACCGCCATTGGTTGCCACCGGTGATATACAGTGATGAACGATGTTATACTTTACATTGCCGTTACGTGCAAAGTTTACATTGTCCGGAGCGCCTGTCCAGGAATAATGCCCGGTCATATCAATGCCGATGTTCCTTACATGATGCACAATATTACCTTCTATCAGGAAGTTTTCCACGTTACCGGCCATTGTGAGGCCTTCACTGTAACCGGTGTTGCAGTTGAATATTTCGTTATCGCCAATAAAGATCTGGCTGTAGGGAGTGGCGGAAGTACCTACCACTACCAGCGGATTAGCATTGTCTGAGGAGGAGGGAACAGCAGTAGAATCTGTGGTCCACCCGATGTTATAGATATTACAGTTCACAACATGTACATCTGTTCCGGAGCCTGTAACATAAACGCCGGAGGCAAAATCCCGGATGTTGTTGGCAATGTCTATTCCATCAATACGGATATGACTTTTGCTGCTAACGGCGATCATAGCATTCTGCGTATTGTTGGTGGCATTCACCCCATCCAGGATCACATCTCCGTTATTGTTGCTGGTCAGCGTGATGGGCGCTTCTGCGGAGGCGCCTGAATGTGGCCACCACAGTCGTTCCTTATAAGTACCTGCAGACACGTGAATGGTTGCACCCGCGCCCTCTGTAGTCTTGTTCAGCGCGGCTTGTATAGTCTTTAAGGCGGCGGCGGCACTTGTACCTGCATTGGCATCGTTACCGGTAGCGCCATTAACATAATAGTGAACGATTGTCAGTTCCGTGGATGCCTTGGGGCCCTTTAAAGCAGATTGCTCGGCTACTTCCTTTTTACAGGAGGCCACTACTAAAAGAAGTAAGCACCCTGCGATGATTGTTTTCATAGTTTTTCAATTTTACTGTTAATCAATGAGGATAAGGGGTATGTATACTCCATACATTGTTCGGATCGATGGCCATCTGGAATAAAGACGCAGGAACAAATGCAAAGGACCGCGGAACCGGTGATTTTTTTAGAAAAAGTTCCGTTCATCAAAATAATCAGTAAAAAATAGTCCACTACTCTTGTAGACTAAATAAATATTTTCTAATATTGTACCCGCATACATACTATCCGTTTCATGCTGCGGCTAAGCCCACCACTACCCTTCGGCATGAACGGCATGCGTATACTTTATCGGGGGTTATCAATACACACTTAAAATATATGGGTTACATGAAGAACATCAACAAATGGAATGGTTGCTGGCGGCCATGCCGTGCAGGGCCATGTTGTCCTATGAAGTATAAAAGATAAAAAACCGGAATTGTTGCAGCAATCCCGGTTGGTCAAAACAAGGCTCAGCTAAAGATGGCGCCGGTGCAAACGCACCGGTTGCCTGCCTTATTATTTTATTACCAATACAAATATAATGAAGATTGCCATCTTGTGGGGGATTGCATTGCTCCCACTTACCACCTATGCGCAGGATCAGAACAGTAACATCACATTATCGGGAGTAGTAATAGACGCACAAACCAAAGCGCCCTTAGCCGGCGCCACTATTCACCTCAAGAACACTACGCATGATGGTCTTACCAATGACAAGGGGGAGTTTAATTTCTTAACAGGTCAACGGTTACCCGTTACCTTCCAGGTATCCTATATTGGTTATAAACAGGCGGAGATCACCGTAAACCAGCGCACCGGTATTGTATTGGCCCTTACTGCCGCCAATACGCAGCTGAATGACGTAGTGGTAGTAGGTTACGGTACCCAACAGCGTAAAAGCCTGATCAGTTCCATCTCAAAAGTAAATGCCGGAGATANCAAAGATATTCCGCAGGCGGGTGTAGATGCACAGCTGCAAGGCAAAGCTGCCGGCGTGCAGATCAACTCCAATACCGGCACACCGGGCGATGGGGTTTTCATACGCGTACGCGGGGCCACTTCCATTAACGCCAGCAATGATCCGCTGTATGTAGTTGATGGTGTCTTCATCAACAATACCAGCCTGCAAACTGTGAGCACCGGCGGCCGTGCCACCTCTCCCATTGCAGACATTAACCCTGCCGACATCGAAAGCATTGAAGTGCTCAAAGACGCAAGCGCCACCGCCATCTATGGTTCCCGTGGCGCCAACGGCGTGGTGATCATCACCACCAAACGCGGCAAATACGGTATGAAGCCCACTGTCAGCTTCAACACCTCCCATGGCTGGGCATGGGCGCCACAGCTGTGGGACCTTACCACCGGTCCCGAACATGCAACCCTGGTGAATGAGTTCTACAGGAACTCTCTTGCAGACGCCACTGCTGCGGGAGACCAGGCAGGTATCACAAGATATGCCAGGGAGCCTTTCCGCCCGGTAGCAGATGGCGGAAGAGGGCTGCCGGAAGAACAGCAAACCTACGACCGCCTGCGCAAGTTATTCCGCACCGGTATGTTGCATAATTACAATCTTGCTTTACAAGGCGGTACAGCTACCAATAAATATTACATCGGCGCAGGCTTTTCCCGGCAGGAAGCAGATATCCGCCATATTAACTTTGATCGTGCCAGTCTGAAGATCAACCTGGATCAGAAGATAGGAGACAAGGTACAGGTGGGCACCAGTAACAGTATTTACCGTACCAAACGTAACCAGGCCCGGGCAGGTGATGGTCCCCAGGGTGGTTTGTTGCAGTCAGCCCTGCACACCCCCACTTACCTGCCGGAAGTAAATGCTGATGGTACACCCGCCCGCTGGGCAGGGTTTGATAACCTGGATGTGCTGATCAATAACTACGACGTGAACACCACCAGCCTCCGTTATGTAGGCAATATCTATGCTGAAGCGGAGATCATCCCCAACCTGAAATTCCGTACCAGCTGGAGCCTGGATTATAATCACTACGACGAATCAGAATACTGGAACAATCTTACCCAGCTGGGCGCCAATCCAACCAATGGCCTGGCCACTTCTGCACTTACACAGAACACTACGTGGATCAATGAACAAACATTGTCTTACCGTACAACAGTGGCCACCGATCATACCTTCGGCGTCTTGATCGGTAATACCCTGCAGGGCAATAAACAAACCACTACCGCTGCACAGGGCACCGGTTTTCCCAGCAACGCATTTAAACTGATATCAGCTGCGGCTACCCGCACTTCTTCGCAAACATCTACCAAAGCCAACCTGGCTTCCTTCTTCGGAAGAGTGGATTATAACTACGCCAATAAATACTTTGTGGAATTCTCTATCCGTGCAGACGGATCTTCACGTTTTGGCAGCAATCACCAGTTTGGCTACTTCCCTGCTATAGGCGGCGGATGGAGATTGAAAGAAGAAAACTTCCTGAAGCAGTCAGACCTGATCAGCGACCTGAAATTACGCGCCAGTTATGGCATAACCGGCAACCAGAATGGCATCACCAACTTTGCCTCCAAAGGATTATGGTCCGGCGGTACCGGCTATCCTGACAATACCGCTGGCAGCGACCAACCCGGCACCTATCCCCAGCAGCTGGCTAACCCCGATCTGAGATGGGAGAAGACCAGCCAGGTGAACGTTGGCGCTGACCTGGGTTTGTTCAACGACCGTATTGGCATTGAGGTGAACCTCTACCAGAAAAATACGACAGACGCGCTGCTCCAGTTACCGGTGAATGCTATCTCCGGTTTTAACAACTACTACGCCAATGCCGGAGAGATCCGCAACAGGGGCTATGAGGTTGCCATTAATACTTACAATATCCGCAATAAACATTTTACCTGGCAAACCAGTTTCAACATTTCCGGCAATGACAACAAGATCATATCACTGCCCGTACCTGTTACCTATTACAACAGGGATTGGGTAAGACTGCAGCAGGGATACTCCATGTATTCCTTCTGGTTATACAAACAATTATATGTAGACCCCCAAACCGGTGCTGCCGTATTTGAAGATGTGAACAAAGACGGACAGATCACCGTGGCCGACCGCCAGATCCTGGGCAGCGCTATCCCCAAATTCTTTGGCGGCATCAACAACAACTTTACTTACCGCGGATTTGACCTGGGCCTTGCTTTCAGCTTCCAGTACGGTAATGACGTGTATAACCTGAACCGTTTCTTTGGTGAAGGCGGTGGTACCCGTGATGCCAACCGCGTACTGTTTGCCAGCCAGCTGAACCGCTGGCAAAAACCAGGCGACATTACAGATGTTCCCAGGCTGACTGCCTACGGTAACAACTATACGCTGGAACAGAACAGCCGCTTCCTGGAAGATGGTTCTTTCCTGAAACTCAGCGCCCTTACCTTCGGATACACGCTCCCTAAGGACCTTATCAAAAGGGCCGGCTTCCAGACCGTACGTCTTTACTTCATCGGCAGCAACCTGCTTATCCTGAAGAAATACTCCGGACCTGATCCCGAGGCAAACGTAACCGCCGCACAGAATGTGCAGGGCCTTGACCTGGGAACACCGCCGCAACCCAGGACCGTGCAGTTTGGCATTAATGTAACGCTTTAATATATCCACCTAAATAAATAACATGCGCACACGTACCTACATATTCTCATTACTCGCAGGCGCCTCGCTGCTCTCCTGCAACAAATTCCTGGATGTGGCACCGGAGGACGCCGTTTCTGACGAAAACTCCCCCGTGATCATTGACAAGGCCTCTGCAGAAACAGCTGTCAGGGGGCTGTACAGGGCCGTATCAGCCGATGGTTACTACGGCACTACTTTCCAGGCTATTGGCTATCTCTCCGGCGATAACATTCAATGGACCGGCTCTCAGTCCATTATTCAACAGTTCATCAGTCATAATGTAAGAGCCGATAACGCCAGCATTGCCAATGCCTGGTCTGCCATTTACGTTGCCATCAACAGGGCCAATCATATCATTGCCAAAGTGCCCAATGTTACAGATCCGCTACTGACCGGCGCATTGAAGAACCAGTTCACCGGCGAAGGGTACTTTGTCAGGGCGCTGGCCTATTTTGACCTGGCACGTACCTGGGGTGGTGTGCAGATCACATTAACGCCTACCGTTACTGCAGGTGATAAATATAACATTCGCCGCAGCACCCTGGCACAAACCTATGCGCAGGTGTTAAGCGACCTGGTAGCGGCAGATTCCCTGCTGCCCGCTACCACCAACCGCTACCGCGCTACCCGTAAAACCGTGTGGGCACTGAGGGCCCGGTATCACCTGTACCAGGAACAATGGGCAGCAGCAGAAGATTATGCTGGCAGAGTAATTGCCGATTCTGCCAATTATAAACTGGTGCAGCCCTACAGTGCATTCTTTGCCAATGGCGCCGTAGCCACTTCAGAATCCGTGTTTGAGCTTCCCTACAGCACTACCTATCCCAATACGCATCGTAACAGCTGGCAGCCCCCTGCCAATAATGGTACCCGTCAGTGGGCGCCTAATGATGCCTTCATCGCGCTGGTGAACGATCCCGCTGTTGGCGGCAACCGCAGTGCGCTGGTGGCCAGAACATCTGCGGGATTATGGTATGGCAACCTGTATTACAGGCCCAACCCCGCTACAGATCCATCTTATGTGATCCGTATTGCAGAAGAATACCTGATCCGGGCAGAGGCCCGCGCACACTTAGGTAACCTGTCAGGCGCGCTCAGCGACCTGAATGCAGTACGTAGCAGGGCAGGCCTGGCCCCCAGTGAAGCCACTACGGCAGACGACATACTGCTGGCCATAGAAAATGAAAGAAGACTAGAGTTTGCCTTTGAGCCGCATCGCTGGTTTGACCTGCTGAGAACAAAACGCGCTGCCACTGTGCTGGGGCTTACTAATTCCGACAGGTATGTGATGCCGATCCCCGCTGCAGAAATATTGAACGATGCTTCACTTGAACAGAATCATGGATACTAAACCTCATCATAAAATCATGTATCATGGCAAGGACCACCTATCCGCTACGTTTGATCTTTATTTTCTTCTTCATCCAGGTCGTACCGCTGGACTGGAAGTTTTACCGCGAACTGTTCTCCCTTAACTGGTTCCACTACAGCGGCATCTTTCAAGTGGCGCACTATCTGCCCCGTTTCGGAGCGGTACCCCGCTTTGCAGACCAGGGCATCTTTCTCCTCATAGCAGCCGTAGGCGCTTTTATCTGGAGCTACCTGGAAAAGAAGCGTGAGCAACCGCTCAGCAACGATGCATTGTACTACTGGCTGCGTGTATTGCTGCGCTACCGCCTGGCCATTGCACTGCTGGCCTACGGGATCATCAAATTTTTCCCGCTGCAGTCGCCCTACCCTTCTATCAGTAACCTGAATACGCCTTACGGTGATTTCAACGAATGGAAATTGTTCTCACTGAGCCTGGGTATTGTTCCCGGCTATGAAACCTTCCTGGGACTGGTAGAAATGCTGGCCGCTATATTATTGCTGAACCGCAGAACGGTCTCCATCGGCGCCTTCATTGTACTGCTGTTCACCGGTAATGTATTTATGTCCAACCTGGCCTACGGCGGCGGTGAAGCGGTATACAGCTTCTTCCTGGTACTGATCGCATTCGTGCTGTTTGCGCATGATCTGCCACGATTGGTGAACCTCCTGGCCTTTGGCCGTCCTACGGCGCCTGATACTTACAAACCTGTATTTGCACAACCCTGGTTAAAGATCAGCAGGCTGGCGCTCAAATCTTTTGTGTGGCTGTTCTTTGTGGTGCTCTATGGCGCCCAGGCATATGCCGCCGCACATCATGATCCTTACCATTATCCCGGCACAGCAGGCCTGTCAAAAGCCAGCGGCATTTACAATGTACGCGAGTTCAGGATCAACAACCAGGTATTGCCCTACAGTGATACAGACAGTATCCGCTGGCAGGATGTGGTGTTTGAAAAATGGAACACCCTCAGCGTGCGCTCCAACCGCCCGGTTGTACTGGATTCCACCAATACAGATCATATCTATACAGAGGACCAGGACAGGACCTTTGAGCTGGAAGGCGTGGCTGCCAGGCATTACTACAGCTACCAGGCAGATACCACACGGCAGCTGCTGACCCTGCAGAACCGCAACAAACATCATCGTGAAGAACAATGGCTGCTGCATTACGAACGGCCCAATGATTCTACCATCATACTGTCTGGCGCCAATCAGCGTAATGATTCCGTGTATGTAGTGCTGGACAGGATCAATAAAAAATACCTGCTGGAAGAAGTTGCTGAAAAAGGCAGGAGAAGACCCATAAAACTATAGCGCCACCGTCAAAAAAAAATTGTTATGCCTACTATCACCTCCACCGCAGCCGCTATTCCTGAAGTGCTGCACGCACAGCAGGAAGACCAGGTAGTTACCACAGGCGCATTGCCTGTGTGGAAAGGATATCAGAAGATCGCTTTCCGTATTGCCTTCATCTTCTTTGTGGCTATTTCCATTCCCAATAATGCGGAATGGTACAAACATGTGCTCAATATTGACTGGACACGCCTGCATTATCGTGATCTTTATGACATTGCCCGCTTTGGTTCGGGCATCAACTTTTTTGGCAATACCATTTTCGGCAGTCCGCTGTACGGCTACGCCAACTGGATCATTACCCTGCTGGTGGCCATTGCGGGCGGTCTGTTGTGGACTTTTATAGACAGCCGCCGTCAGCAGCCCGCGCAGGAGTATAATAACCTGTACTACTGGTTAAGGGTGATTGTACGTTACCGCGCCGGGATCGGTATCATCGGTTTCGGCTTTACCAAACTGCTGCCCGTGCAGATGCCTTTTCCTTCACTGGGATTGCTGAACACCAATTTCGGCGATTTTTCCGCACAGAAAATCTACTGGCTGATCATCGGCATTGTGCCCTGGTACCAGGTGTTCGCAGGCATTGTAGAAGTAGCAGCAGGTACTTTGCTGTTCTTCCGTAAAACCACCACCTTAGGGGCCGCATTGCTGGTAGGCGCACTGGGCGATATTGTATATGTGAACTTTGCCTATGATGGTGGCGTACATGTGTACAGTTCTTACTTTGTTTTACTGGGCGCTTTCCTCCTGGTACAGGATACGCCTAAACTTTACAGCCTGCTGATACAGCAGCGTGTAACGGTTCCCGTGTATTACTTCCCGGTGTTTAAAAAATGGCTGCAACACACCCGCGCCGGGCTAAAAGCAGGCGTGATTATATTATTTCTCGGGGTATTCTATTACCTCCAGCTGGTCAATTACTGGTATGACCCTTACAAACAGCCCTCTACAGCAGGTGTTCGTACGTTGAGAGGCAATTACCGGGTAACGGAATTCCGCATCAATAACCAGGTGCTGCCATATAACCCGCTGGATAGTGTACGCTGGCAACACGTGACCTTTGAAAAATGGACCACCCTTACCTATCGGGTGAACCGCCCCACCTTCATTGATGTTAGCAATGGCGGCGGAGACCCCATGCGCGACATCAACCGTACTTTCGAACTTACAGGCACCGGTGGCGGACAACGGGTGTTTCATTATTATGCAGATACTATTGACCAGGTGCTTTACCTGCAGGATAAATTCAAACCTGTTCCCGACCGCCGTAACCGGGTAGCCGGCGTTGGCGGCGATCAGAACTACCGCCTCAACAATGGCCTGGCAGATGCCAAAGCTGGCGCTCAGCAAGACCGTACGGAGCAGCCCTTTATTCCCGCCAGCGCCTGGGCGCATATCGGGGACGAGAACCATATGATAGACAAACGTGCCTGGACCACCCGCCGCGACCGCGAGTTTGCTACGCCGCCTAAAAATGAAAAGCGGAAAAAGATGATCCTGCACTATGAAACAACAGATGGTTCACATGTGGTGCTGAACGGTATTGATGAGAACAAAGATTCCGTTCATATTGTGCTGGACCGTATAGACCGTCCCTACAGGATCACCCGCAGCACTTTGGACGCAGGAAAATACTGACTGTAATGAGATTGATCACCCTGACCTTTACGTGTGCAGTATTTATTGCCTGTAATCATCGCACAAAAGAAAACGGCACTTCCCCGTGGCCGGCTAGCTTCCATATAGGGCGGCCGGCCACGCCTGCTGAAATTGCGGCATGGGATATAGACATCCGGCCGGATGGCGCAGGCTTACCGCCAGGCGCAGGTACAGCCGCCAGCGGCAAACCTGTTTATATGGCCAAATGCGCCGCCTGCCATGGTACCGGTACTGAGCCGCTGAATGCAAAGCTGCCCGGACCCGCGCTCATGAACGACAGCGCAGGATCCGACTTCCGCAGGCTGAAGACCCTCGGTAACTACTGGCCCTATGCCACCACCATATTTGATTATGTAAGAAGGACCATGCCCTATAATGCACCCGGCACCTTAACCGCCGATGAAGTATACAGCCTGACCGCCTACCTGTTATTTGCCAACAAGATCATTGATGAAGAAACGGTGATGGATGCACGCAGCTTACCCAAAGTAAACATGCCTGCAAAACACCTGTTCATACCAGACAACAGTACCGGCGGACCGGAGATACGTTAAACAGATAACAGCATGAACAAAAAAAAGATCAGCCGGCGCACATTACTGGGAGGGGCTGCCACTGCAGCCGTTGTACTGTTCAAATCTTCCTACGGGAAAATGATACAGGCCGCTATCCCGGAGTCAGCACTGCTGACAGACGATCCGACAAAGATACAGGGCCCCCCGCCCGGAAAGGTGGGCACCCGCTCTCCCTTTGAGCACCCGGTAAAGAAGCCATCAGACATCTCTTCCCGCACACCGCTGCAGGACCTCTACGGTACCATCACCCCGTCTGATCTGCACTATGAAAGGCATCACGGCGGCGTACCGGCTATCGATCCGCATCAATACGAACTGCTGATACACGGCATGGTAGATAAACCCATGGTGTTCACACTGGCAGATCTGAAACGCTTTCCTTCCGTATCACGGATCTGTTTCCTGGAGTGCTCCGGTAATTTCAGGGGCAGTAAGGAAACGCTGATGCCGCAGGAAGTTTGCGGGCTCACCAGCCAGAGCGAATGGACGGGCGTGATGCTCTCCACCCTCTTTCGCGAAGTGGGTGTTCAGCCTAAAGCCAGCTGGTTCCTGGCAGAAGGTTCAGACGCTGCGGTGATGACCCGCAGTATCCCGGTTAAAAAAGCATGGGATGATGCCATGGTCGTATATGCGCAGAACGGAGAAGCCATCCGCCCGGAGCAGGGCTATCCCGCGCGCCTGCTGCTGCCTGGGTGGGAAGGCAATACCAGTGTAAAATGGCTGCGCCGCATTGAACTCTCCGATCAGCCGTATATGACACGGGAAGAAACCTCCAAATACACCTATCCCGTCAAAGACAGGATACGGCAGTTTAGTTTCGGGATGGACGCCCGTTCCATTATCACCTACCCGGCTTTTCCACAGCAGGTGGAGAAAGGCTGGATAGAGATCAGGGGCATTGCCTGGAGCGGATGGGGTAAAATTGCCAAAGTGGAGATCAGCACCGACAACGGTAAAAGCTGGCACCCCGCGCGTTTACAGGAACCGGTGCTCGATAAAGCCCATACCGCCTTCCGTTACCTGTGGCAATGGGATGGCAATACCACAGCCATTATGAGCCGCGCAACGGACGAAACCGGCTATACGCAGCCTACCCTGCAACAGCTCATCGCTGCGAGAGGAGCAGACATGGGCGGCTATCACCTGAACCCTGTTACCGCCTGGGTAATTCAGCGCGACGGCAAAGTGCTGTTCCGCCCCGAAAAATGGAAGTAATACAACAGATCGGCAAAAAATATTTACCTTGAATTATGCAACAAGACTTTGATGCAGTAGTGATCGGCTCCGGACCCAATGGCCTTTCTGCCGCCATTACGCTGCAACAGGCTGGACTATCCGTATTGCTGCTGGAAGGGAAAGACACCATCGGCGGCGGCTTACGTACGGCAGCCCTCACGCTTCCCGGCTTTCTGCATGATGTGTGTTCTGCCATTCACCCCATGGCAGCCATCTCTCCTTTTCTGACATCGCTGCCTTTGGCGCAGCATGGGCTGGAGCTCATCTATCCTGAAGTAGCGGCTGCACATCCGCTGGATGATGGCAGCGCTGCCGTACTGAAAAAGTCACTGGAAGAAACGGCCCTTTCTCTGGGCAGTGATGCAGATACTTATTTGCGATTGATGCGGCCCGTAGTAGCAGGCTTCTCTTCCCTGGTGCCTGATATACTGGGACCGCTGCGCTTCCCCAAACATCCGCTGATCATGGCGCGTTTTGGACTGAACGCGCTTACCTCCGCCACACACCTTGCAAAACGTTTTCACACTCCCCAGGCCAGGGCGCTATGGGCAGGGATGGCGGCGCATGCCATACAGCCGCTCAGCAATCTTACCTCTTCTGCCATCGGGCTGGTATTACTGGCTTCCGCACATGCGCAGGGATGGCCTGTTCCCAAAGGTGGTTCTGTTGCCATTGCCAATGCGCTGGCCTCCTACTTTACCTCCATCGGCGGTAAGATTGAAACAGGCACGTATATACGTACACTCAGCCAGTTACCTGCTGCCCGGGCATTAATATTTGATGTAACGCCGCGTCAGCTCCTGGAGATCGCGGGCGATCGCTTTTCTGCGCTCTATAAATGGCAGTTGCAGCGTTACCGTTATGGTATGGGCGTGTTTAAAATAGACTGGGCGCTGGATGGTCCCATCCCCTTTACTGCACCCGCCTGCAGACAGGCAGGCACGGTGCACCTGGGCAATACCCTGGAAGAGATCGCAGCAGATGAGCTGGCCTCCAGCCGGGGACTGCATCCCAGGAAACCATTCGTATTACTGGCCCAGCAAAGCCTGTTTGATACCACCCGCGCACCAGAAGGCAAGCACACCGCATGGGCTTACTGCCATGTACCACATGGATCCAAAGCAGATATGACCGCCATCATCGAGCAGCAGGTAGAACGGGTAGCGCCCGGCTTTAAAAAGCTGATACTGGCTAAACATACCATGGACACGGCCCAGGTAGAAGCCTACAACCCGAACTATATTGGTGGTGATATTAACGGCGGTATCATTGACATCGGGCAGCTGTACACCCGTCCGGCTTTACGCTGGTCGCCCTATAAAACATCTGCCAAAGGTATGTACATCTGTTCTTCCGCTACCCCGCCGGGTGGTGGCGTACATGGCATGTGCGGCTATCATGCCGCTAAAAAGGCCTTAAAGGATGTATTCGGAGCATAAGCTACCCCTTGCTGCTGTACTTTATTTCGTACGTCTTTCCTTTTTCGATCTGCAGTTCATACACCCCGTTTCCTTTGTCGCTGACGGCTCCTGCCGCACATAGGGGTTTGGTTTTGCTGCTGAAGCGCAAAGTACCCGTTCCCGCAGCGCCGGTGATCCTGATCTGCTTCGTACTACAGTACAGCCGGATATCACCGGAGGGTGTGGGCACACTGCCTTCCATCCACTGCAATCCGCCTAATACCGGTTCAACAAGGTAGGTCTGGTAGGCGGGCGATGTTGGCTTCACGCCCAGGTAATATTTGCCCAGCAGGTAAATGGGACTGGCGCCCCAGGCATGGCAGAGGCTGCGGCCATAGGGACGGCCATACATGGCCAGGTGCTGCGTGCCTTTCTCTCTGGGGTTATATACTTCCCAGAAAGAGGTAGCGCCCAGGCGCAGCATATCTCCCCAATAGCTTTTCATTTCTTTCAGCACATACGCCTGCTCACCCATGGCACATAAAGCTTCCAGCTCATAAAAGCGCATATAGGGCGTAGTGATCTGCTGTACCTGGTCATTCAATAGTACATGCTGCTTTACGCCCTGCTGCTGTTGTTCGTTCAGGTAATCGAAGAAGATAGCGAACATGTTGGCATAACGTGTAACGTTGTCCGTAGGCTGGCCGTTCACACGGCTATGCACCAATGCCTGTTTCTGATCATTCCAGTAAATGCTGAATAGCTTACTGCGAAGATCGGCTGCCAGTTGTTTATACTGTGCGGCGCCCTTATGATCTTTTACCAGGTCTGCACAGAGGGCCATTGTTTCCAGGCTGCGGCAGAACAACAGCTGTTCAAAGCTCAGTTCTCCCTGTTTGCTCAGCCCTTCTGCCCAGTCAATAAATACCCAGTCGCCCGGCAGCCCTTCCATCATACCATTGCTGTTACGGCGCTGCAGGCAGAAATTGATCAGGCTTTGCATGCGCGGATAATACTGGCGGATGAAGGCCTGATCGCCGGTATACAGGTAATAATCATAGATGCCCAGGAACCAGTAGAACGTATAATCCATGATGGTATTGATATGGCTGCCTACCGGGTCTTTGCCTCTCAGCGCCATCAATGTTCTTGATACCGAAGGGGAATCAAAGAACAGGTAGTAGTTCATGAGAAAGCTCTGGTAAGCATCGCCAGACCAGATCCACCGGTCGCGTTTAATACCGTCAATAAAGAACTCGCGCGTGTTGAGGTGCAGGGTGTAGGCGGCCACCTCCCAGATCCTGTTCAGCTCTTCATCTGAACAGCGGAACTGACCACGGTTGGTTACCGGGAGGTATTCATATAACATAGACACGGAATCTATGTTCACCGCGGGATCATACTGTATATGCACATAACGGAATGCCCTGGACTCCGGCATGATAGAGTCAGTGGCTGACAGGTGGCGGACTGCCAGCCGGTCCAGTGTTTCGCAGGCAGCCGTATCGGTTGCTTCTTCAGGCGATTCGCCGTAGTAAATATTTACAGGACCATCACCTTTGAGACCGTGCAGCTTAACAAAGCCAAAGGTTTCTTTCCCGAAATCTACGGTCAGGGTATTTGCCCTGCGTGTGATCTTAGCCGCTGCCAGTGGTGTTGTTGCCAGTTTAAAGGCAGATGGCGGCGATTGCGGATCATCAAAATTCCAGGAGCCTGCAAACAGCCAGGGAGTACCTGTCTGAGCAGCTACGTTGCCGGTTTCATCTATCCATTCTTTATCCTCGTAGGTGACCTTCCAGGAGGAGTCTGACATCAAAGTACGCCCCTGTACAAATACAGCAGGCACCTTATCGGCGCTATATGCTTTGATATCTATACGGTGTTTCCCGGCGGGAATGTTAAGTTTTGCAGGACGGCCGGGCAGCATTTTACTGTCCAGCTTCACATTGTACTCGCCTTCTGCGTAGATACTCACTTCTTCTGCTGCCGATAGTTCAAATGCTTTATGGAAATTCATCAGTACATACTGGTTGTCCAGTCGCCCAGAAGGGAGGATAAAAGGCGCCGCGCTCTGTACGCCTGTTCTGCATTTTATTGCCAAGCCATATTTCATAGTCCCCCGGATACCATATCCAGGTAGCTTTTGACTGGCCATACAATGTGTCTGCAAAGAAAATACCGGCTGATAAGCAGAAAGCGATCAAGTAGTTTTTCATAACTGGAATATCTCGTAGAGAGCAATATACAATACAAAAAAGTAGTGCGGTATAGCACAGTATAGGATAGTTCAGCCGGGTTGCGTTATAATCAGGCTATTTACTTTCTTTTATATATTGATAGATCATCTCTGATACTGTGGCCATGGCCTCCACCGCTTTGGGCACATCCTTCACCTCTTTAGACAGCAGCACCAGTACGTACCTTCGTCCGTCCGGCAGGAAAACAATGCCCGCATCATGCCTTACCCCGCTGATCTCGCCCGTTTTATGCGCCACCTTTACATCATCCGGCAGGCGGGCAGGAATAACATCGTTGAACTCCTGTTTCAGCAGTATGTTAACCATCTCTTCAGAAGCCGCGGCATTCACCGCTTTGCCCTGCGCTATCTTTTCAAAGATCAGCATCAGGTCATAGGCCGTTGTTGTATTGTTCAGGCCTTTCTGAAATGCCTTATCATCTTCCACTCCCCGCAGCACCTGTATATCTTTTGCGCCAAGTGCGCGCATGGTTTGGGGTAACATTTTGAGCATTCACCAGCTCAATAACTATGTTGGTAGCAAGATTGCTGCTGCGCGTGATCATCAGCTCCACCAGGTCTGACAGCGGCACCTGGTTGCTGACACCCGCGCTTCTGTAAAGCGTTTGATCACTATCTTCCTCCGGATCCAGTGTAAACTCACTGCTGTCAACAATGCTGCGAAAGGTGAACTTGAGCGGAACACTCTCACTTAATGCAAATTTCCCTGCTGCTGCCTGTTTATATACCTCGATCATCACCGGCACTTTCATGGTACTGGCAGCATGAAAGACGGTGTGCTCATTGATCAGTATTTCCTCTCCACTGGCAAGATCCTTCAACGCTACTGCAAAAACACCCGGGTGTTTGGATAGTGTATCCTGGATACGGCGTTTTAACTCATCCGGAAAACGGCGGGTACTATAGAACGCAAATTGTGTAACAGCCATAAATGCCAGCAGGCTTAAACGGTAGATCATAGGTATCTAAAATACGTTAAAATAAGAATAGTTGCATCCACCCGGCACAACCTTTGAGGCAACATACATAAAGAAGTGTATGCAATTAAACCCGGGAGAATTATACCAGGTGAACAGCGCAGCTATTGATGAGCTGGAACGCAGATACGGCCCCTTCAATTTCGTGGTGCGCGTAGAAGAGGTAGACCATGAGCAGGACAGCGTACGGTTTACCGTGTTAAGCTCAGACAACTGGAATGCAACACCTGATGTCCGCAAACTGGTAGAAATACACACCGCTGGCAACACCATTGACGATACCACCGGCACACCCATGTCCGTTGATCCGATCTTTCATAGCGAAAGCAGGTTCCTTTACTGTTTTGACAAGGGCACTGTGGAAGCATATACCCAATAACACGGCTAAAATTATGACCATGGCAACAGCTACCAGGAAAAAGGCCCCTAGCAAAGCTAAAACGGCTAAGAAAACAACGGCAACAGCAAAGGTGCCTGCAAAGAAAAAGAAGAAGGAAGCAATGAAAGACCTCTCTCTTACCTACAACCAGTTCAAGGAATTTGAGGGACAGCGGTATACCGGTATGAAAATAGGCAAAAGCCACAAATGGTATTATGATAAGGGAGAATGGCACGAAACCAAGATAACGCCCGATCTATGGGAGCTGTCTTACGCCGTTACCAAACGCAGGGCGGGCAAGGCCCCTAAAGGGTCAGGCGTTACCGTAGGCACCGCCTACCACTGGTATATACTGGCGCATCAGAACGTACGCAAGCTGAATGAAGATGATTATACCACCTCGATGACCGGCCTCAAGCTAAAGCTGGCGCATAAACGCGCCGATACGGATAAGTGGAGTGTAAGCGCCAAAACCCAGCGTAAACACCTGGTAGCTTTCCTGCAGGAGCTCATTGCACAGCTGGAGAAAGAACCAATCCCCATTGATTTTGAATACAATGGAAAGCAGTATAAAGGTGAGGCCATTCCTATTACGCAAACCTGCCTGGATGGCGTGTGCACAAAACTGGATGTCATACTCAATGATGAGCAGGTAGGCATCATCCGCTACCTTAAAAGCGGGTGGAAAATAGATACGCATCCGGATAAAAAATTTGTAAAGGCCGTTGGCCAGGAAATCCTACATTGGTATAACAAATAACAACGCCATGCCCGAATTGCCAGACCTGCAGGTATTCAGCCGTAACCTGAACAAATTACTCAAAGGCAGAACAGTAAAAGCAGTAACCGTTCCCACCAGCAAAAAGCTGAATGTACCCCTTAAAACACTGCAGCAAAGCCTGGAAGGACAGGAGCTGAAAAAAGTGGAACGGGTGGGCAAAGAACTGCACTTTGCATTCGCGAATGGCGAAGTACTGGGTCTCCACCTCATGCTCAGGGGGCAGCTGCACCTTTTTGAAAAAAGGAATGACCACAAAAACACTATCATTTCCCTGCTGTTTGACAATGATACCGGGCTTGCGATGACAGATGGTTTTAAGGCCGCCACCCCTACGCTTAACCCTGAAGAGCGGGACGCAACAGATGCCTTGTCAAAAGATATGGATGCCGCCTTCCTGGAAGAACAGCTTGCCAGTACTAAATCTGCCGTGAAAAATGTATTACTGGATCAGCAGGTGATCCGGGGCATTGGTAATGCCTATGCGGATGAGATCCTGTGGGAAGCCGGTATTTCACCTTTCTCTGCCGCCAATAAAATACCCAAGGCTAAAGTAAAGGCCCTGGCAAAAACCATTAAGGTAGTACTGCAAAGGGCAGAAAAACAGATCCTGAAGGAACATCCTGACATTATCAGCGGGGAGATCAGGGATTTTATGGTAATACACAACCCGAAGAAAACTCATAGCCCCGGTGGTGCTGAAATAAAGCACAAGGCAGTGGGCGGCAGAAAGACCTACTACACCGATGAGCAGGAATTGTACGAATAACCGCAAACGGACACCCGCGTCCGGAAGCGGACATTAAGCCTCCGCAAGGTATTCTCTAAACTATTGAAAACAAACAATATACTCCTCTGGCATAAAGACTGTGCATTTGTTATCTTTCCAATAGCTTATGCAACATCACCATCTCAGAGTAGCCTGGCGTAACCTGTGGAAAGACAGGTTCTACTCCATCATCAATATCTCGGGCCTGGCCCTGGCCGCGGCCGCTTTTCTGCTGATCATCCACTATGCGGGGTTTGAATATAGTTATGAAAATGGCTACAAAAAGGCAGACAACATCTACCGGGTAACGCTGGATCTCTATAAAGATGGCGCCTATGTGGTAACAGATTGTGAAACACATCCCCCGATGGGACCGGAATTAAAGCAGCAAATGCCGGAGGTGAGGGATTTTGCGCGGATGCAAAACATGGATCTTTGTGAGATCATCAACCCGCCGGCTACCGCTATCCGTACAGATCGCGTATATGCTGCCGATCCTTCCGTGTTCTCCATCTTTAACTACGAATTCATCAAGGGCAATCCCGCCAAAGCGCTAAGAGGCGATATGGAGGCCATACTCACGGAAACCACTGCCCGGAAACTTTTCGGCAACGCAGATCCGCTGGGCCAGGCGCTTGGCTTTCGGGGAAAAACACTCACCGTCACCGGCGTGATCAGAGACCTTCCGCCCAATACACACCTGAAGATCGATATGCTGGTGCCTTTCTCCATCGTTCAGCAGTTCGGGATAAATGTTGACTCCTGGCAGGGCAACAACAACTACACTTACCTGGAAATGGCCCCTCATACCAACCTCGCGGCTTTTAACCGGAAACTGAAAGCTTTCTCCCTGGCTAAAAAGGAATTAAGAGATAAGATCTTTACAGCAGAACCTATCAAACAGATCCATCTGCATTCCAAAAAAACATTTGAACCGGAAGTGAATGGCGATGCAAGGACGGTACAATTCCTGCTTACTGTTGCATTCCTGATTCTGCTGATTGGCACGGTTAATTACGTTAACCTTACTACTGCCAGGGCAGCAGAACGGCTGAAAGAAGCCAGTATCAAGAAAATACTGGGGGCATCCAGGTTCACGCTGATAAGGCAGTTCTTTACGGAATCTGTCATCATTAACCTCCTGGCCTGTACCCTGGCCCTGCTGATCATACAACTGGCGCAGCCCTACTATATGCAGCTCACCGGTATGCCTGCCCGTATCCGTATCTTTAACAGTGCATCTTTCTGGTATTACGTTGCGGGATTATTTGTGTTGAACTGCCTGCTATCCGGTGTATACCCTTCCATTGCACTCTCGGCAGCCAAAGCCGTGCATGCACTGAACCGCAGCTTTACCAATGCGCTGAAAGGCGGCGCACTCAGAAAGATACTGGTAATAGCACAATTCACTGTAGCCTGTATCGTACTGGTTACTTCCATTATCGTACAAAAGCAACTACACTTCATGCGTAACCAGGAACTGGGCATGAACCTGGACGGCGTACTGGCCATCAGGGGTGCAGATCTTGACAAAGACAGCACCAGTACCCTGCTATACAAGCAGGAGCTATTGCAGCTGCCGGGCGTGAAAAAAGTTTCACTGGCGGGCGCAGTGCCCGGTTTACCCGTCAGCGATCTGTCTACCACCAGCTGGGTCACCATTGCAGGGCAGCATCAAACCTCCAGCTTCAATTATTATGTCTATCCCATTGATGCAGACTTTCTGCCTGCTATGAACATGCAACTGGCGGCGGGCAAAAATTTTATTGCCGGTACGCCTAATAACAACAAAGTGATCATCAACGAAGAGGCTGCGCGGAAACTGGGCTTTCAAAATGCGGAAGCTGCCGTGGGCAGAAAGGTCGCGATTTTCGGGCAGGAGATGGAAGTAACAGGCGTGGTAAAGAACTATCATCAGCTGTCACTAAAAGAAGCCTTGCTGCCCATCATTCACTGGTATTACGAAGGCAATACTACCCTGTTTGTAATAAAGGCAGACACCCGCAGTATGAGCCGTACCATCAGCGCCGCCGAAGAGAAGTGGAAGCAATACTTTAAAGCGCATCCCTTTGAATATCGTTTTGCAGATGACCAGTTTAACCAGCAATACCAGTCAGATACCCGCTTCGGGCAGATCGTAAATATTTTCTCGCTGTTCACCGTCTTCATCACCTGCCTGGGACTACTGGGACTTACTGCTTACAGTGTATCCAGGCGTACAAAGGAAATAGGCATCCGCAAAGTGCTGGGCGCCAGCGTTACGGGCATCATTCACCTGCTGACAAAAGATTTCATCCGTTTGGTGATAGCGGCTGTTATTATAGCCACCCCCTTTGCATGGTATGCCATGCAGCAATGGCTGCAAAACTTTACCTACCGTATTGACATACCCTGGTGGGCGTTCGTAATAACCGGTGCGCTGCTGGCAGCAGTGGCGGTTGTAACTGTAGGTTTACAATCACTTAAAACGGCGCTGGCCAACCCGGTAAACAGTCTTGGAAAGGAGTAGTATAGCAGTACTTATAAAAAAAGGCCGTCTCTTAGTGTTGAGACGGCCTTTCCTGTTATTGATCGATGTATTAATATTCAAACTGCCTGGTAGTTGCCCCACCGGATGCGGAGTTAACCACCACCTTTGTCAGCTGTTTCTTGTCATTGTAAGTATAGGAATACGTATTGCTTTCAGGCTGATCTCCGGGATAAGCAAAAGTTTCGCTTGTGACCAGGTTCTTATTGAAGAACATTTCTATACCTGCAATTTCGTCTGCTCCAAGAAAATTCATCCAGTTAAATAAACAGATCGGCTGAAAAACGTTGGGCTCATTATTATAAGCATACGTTATTTCATACAGTAAGGTATTACCGGAGCCATACTGCTTCGCACTGGTGATATTACCATTCGTTACTTCATAAGTAGTATAGTTCACCAGGGTAAAATCAGGATTTCCTAGACCGGATGTATAATAGCTCTTTTTTGAAACAACCCCGTTGGTATATTCAAAGGTATACCTGGTTTTATAGCCGCCGCTGCTGGCCACAAAATTGGCTTCCACCAGCTGATTACCTGCATTGTAACTGAAAGAAGTGCTTCCCCAGCTGTTCGCCCCTTTACCGGCAACTTCGGTGATTAGCCCTGCCGTACTGTAAACAGCTTCGAAGGTATCCAGTTCCTCTACATCAACAATGCTTTTAATACGCCTGTCTGCATCATAGTTAAAAGCGAAAACAGTGTCGTCTGCAGGATTAACTCCCTGGGTCATTTTTGTAATAAGCGTTCCTGGTTGATTTTCGTCCGGGTCAACAGGGGCTTCGTCTTTACTACAGGAAAAAATTGTCAGAGATGCTACCAGTAAGATAGCAATAGATTGTTTGATTCTCATATGGGTTACGCTTGTTTTAATATTATTCGAAATTACAATATTATCTGGCTACCTGCAAAAAAAACTGCCTCCACCGGAGACAGCTTTCAATATTGTTGTATGTTATTTATGTTTAAACTGCCTGCTTACGTTTAATTTAAATACACCTGGTACTGCAGCAGAAAGCTTCCCTTCCTGTCGGTTGCTTCCGCCAGCAGGCTGCCTGGCATTACCTGGTAAATGGGCCTGCTCTGGTATGCAAAGGTGAGTTTAGATGTATGTCCTTTCAGCAGCCAGTTAACACCGGTATCCCAGAAAGCCATATTATCCTGCAGGCGGTCATAGTGCGCATATTGCAAACTGGCGTAAGGCATCAGTGTGGTTTTGCCGATGAGCTCATTTTTGAATTTATAACCCACCTGGCCATACAACAGGTTGCCTGTTCCGAAAGAAGGATAGCCATTACCACTGCCATTCAATATATCGGGGCGGTTAGTGCCGTTGCCGGGGTTCATGGTAGCCTGGTTACGGCTAAAACCATTGCCGTAGTTGAAATTGATATAGGCGGCATAGGCGCTGATGGCAGTACCGGTGGCGGCATTCAGCGGCGCATCGTAGTATACGTCTACCGCAAAATGCTGCATGGCCTGTTCAATTGTATCGCTGTTATGACCGGTACGCCACATGGCATCCGGCTGGTACTGGAAGCCGGCGCCGATGTTGAACACTTTTTTAGTGCCCAGGTATGTGCCCGTCATATAGGGAGTGGTATTTGCCTCCTCATCCAGGAATTGCCACTGGAAATATCCCTGCCACTGCATTTTAGGCGGCTTGGGAGAGAAGGTGGCATTGCTGCCGATAGTGGGCGTGTAGCCGGCAGATTTAGTAATAGACATGGGGCTGCTCATTACCAGGCGGTAATCCAGTTTGCCGAATTTACCTTTCGCATACAGGCTCAGTTTCCGCAGGAACTGATCAGTGGCGTCGTTGGTGGTTTGTTCAAACAGGGGCGCGTCTATACCCAGGATAGAACCTACAGAGGGCGCCGCATAGCGCACCAAACCATTCCACGCAGAGAGACCTGCGCCGAGAGATAAGTGCTTTCTGGCCACTTCGTACTCCCCGGTAATGTCATGTATAAAGAATCCTGCTTTCCGGTCTGCAGAATAATTGAAGTTGTTCATTCCCACCTGGGCATAAATGAACACCCGGTCTGTGATCTGTCCAAATGCCTGCATCCTGGCGCGGCGGATACCGATATCCGTAAAATTATCCTTTTCAAACCCGTTGATAGTGGTACCGGGATTCATATCGGTGTTCCTGATCCACACCTGTGATATCAGGGTAAGCTTGAAGTAGTTGCTGCCATCTTCATTCAGCCATAACTTACCGTCTTTGAAGGTCTGGGCCTGAACGCCCATCGCCGTAAATGATACCAGTAAAGCTGCAGTACATTTCTTTAAAACTTTGATCATCTCCATTACGTGAATATGGTTTTAGTTTACCGCTGATAGTTGTAATAGCCGTAAAAATAGTAAAATCTGCCGCTTTAAAACAGGAAGAGGCTGCCCTGATACCGGACAGCCTCTTTATACTATCAAGAAGTGTATGCATATTTACTGATCCCACCACATCTTGTCTGTCAGCTTCGCGCCCTGCTCCGGACGCGGGTTGGCGATGATCTCGTTCTGCGGGTACAGTAAGCGCCGGGGTATGTCAGACAAGGCATTCGGTACTTTGGTCATGGCAGGATAACCTGTTCTTCTCCAGTCTACCCAGTTTTCTATGTTAAGAAAATTGGCCACTTTCTTTTCCGTCATGATCAGGCGTAATGCATCTCCTGCGCTGAGCGTGCCCCTTTCAGCAAGGTAGGTATCTATTGCAGCCTCACTCACACCCAGCTTTTCCATATGCGCGCGTATAGCCTGCTGGTAAATAGGCTGGGCGGCGGTAGCGCCGGATTTGATCAGGGTGGCTTCTGCTTTCAGGAACAAGGCTTCCAGGTACGTCACCATGTAGTTGTTGGCGCCGGGCCCCTGGTAAAAATCCGTAGGGATGGAGTAAGATTCCAGGCTGCCAATGTCTATTGCACCGATCTGGCGGCCGGTATACAAACCGGTTTGCCTGGCGGGCCTCACCATCCTGGGTAAACGGGGATCGTCATGCGCCTTCAATGAATCTACAATCGCCGGATGCCAGTATACAAAGTAGAACTTGGCAGGAATGTAGTGTACCACACATTTTTCCTGTCCCGCAATACCTGCGTAGGGAAATTTCAGGTCGTCATCATGGGAGGCCATACCCTTTTCCAGCGCTGCCAGTGCAAGATCTGCCTGTGTGGCGGCGTTGTAGCCGGGCGCTTTGGTAAGGTGCATGTAATAACGGGCTTTCAGTGTGTAGGCCAGTTTTTCCCATTTGCTCATATCTCCCTGGTAGAAATAGTCATCGCCTGCGGGCGCTTTTGCACCCTGCTCTGCAATATGCGCAATAGCGCTGTCCAGCAGCAATTGTATACCCTTGTAGATATCTTCCTGTTTATCGTACACGGGTGTATACTGCTGTTCACCTCCCAACGCCTGTGAAAAGGGAATATCGCCCCACATATCCGTGCCTGTGCCCCAGGTATAGGCGGCCAGTATCTTGGCAATGGCCTGGTAGTTTGGATTGCCGTTGGTTTTGGCTACCGCATCCAGCCTGTTCATATTGGTCAGGCAGGTGGCGTACAACACGTTCCAGTCCACATCAATATCGGTATGCAGCTGGAAATAGGTTCCTGCATTGGGTACCGGCTGGTTCAACGCAATAGTCTGCAGGTACTCCTGTATAATAATGGCGGCATTACCGCCGTATAAGCCATGCGAAAGGGCTACTTCCACCGGGGGCAGCAAGGCTGATTCCTGTACTGATTCCGGCCTGTTGGGATCTTTGTTTACATCGAGGAACTTTTTACAACCACCGGCTGTAAATACACATCCTGCAACTGCTATGATCAATGATATCTTTTTCATCCGTTAATATTTTTGCGCCGGCTTAAAAACTGGCTTTCAGTGAAAAGTTGATGGAACGGGAAGTCGGTGTGGAGAAGGAGTAAATGCCCTGCGATCCGTTATTGGAGCCAAACGGACTGGTTTCCGGGTCTCCACCGGTAAAGTGCGGGCTGTGTATCCACAGGTTACGCCCGGTTACTGCAAAGGAGGCCGACTTCAGGAAGCTTCTCGGGAACAGTGTTCTGCCGAAATCATAGTTGAAGGTAACCGTACGCAGTTTGATGTAGGTACCATCCTGTATCACCGCTTCAGTAACCCCGCTTAACCTGCGCCAGTAATCCATACCGGAAACCGAAATTGTATTCGGCTTGTTATCTACCACGCTGATACCTTCTACTACCCTGTCTGCCCTGTCTTCAGTTATTTTTGGTGTGCCATAGAAATAACCATATCCATCTACGTTATTCTGTATATCGCCGCCTTTCTTCATATCAAACAGGAAGCTCAGGCTGAATTGCTTATACCGCAGGGTATTGGTTAAACCGGCCGTCCAGTCTGGCGTAATGTTACCGATATTGTTGATACTGCCATCAGAAAAAGGCAGGCCCGTTTCATCTATCATCAGTTGTCCCTGTTCATTCCTTTTAAAGGAGCTGCCCATGATCACGCCATAGGGCTGCCCCACCACGATGGTGGTAAACCCGTTGCCCAGCTGCTCCATATCATTGTATATATACAGCACCTTGTTACTGATCTTGGTAAAGTTGAAAGTGAAGTCCCAGCTGAAGTTCTTGCCCACTACCGGTTTTGCGTTCAGCAACAGTTCCACGCCCTTGTTGGACATGCGCGCTGAGTTCACCGTAGTGCCGGTAAACCCGGTAGAATATGCCACTGCTACACCGGGGATAAGGCCATCTTTTGTTTTCTTGTTGAAATAAGAAGCCTCCAGGCCTATGCGGTTATTGAACAGGTTTGTTTCCAGGCCTACTTCAAATTCATTCAGCTTTTCGTTACGCAGGTAGGGATTACCCAATGTTTGTGACAGCAGGTAACCGGATTGCCCCTGGTAAGGAAAAGTGATGGCGCCCAAACCCGGCATGCCGTCTGGTTTCTGAAAAGGTGTGCTGAGTGAATATGGCGACACGTTATCATTACCTACTATTGCATAAGACACTCTTACCTTACCAAAGTTGATGATGTTGGAAAGCGAGGGTGACAACAGTTCAGAGAAGATAAATCCGCCGGCTACTGAACCATAGGGATAGAAGGAATTATCCTGCGCCAATACAGAGCTGCCATCATAACGGCCTGTCAGCGAAAGCACCAGCATCCGCTTATAGTCTATGTTGGATTGTGCGTAGAAGCCAACCTTTCTCGAGCGTACCTCATTATCGATAAAGGAAATATTGGAGGCCTGGTTAATGTTCTCGTAGTTTTCCACGCTCAGCCCTGTGCCCGTGGCGTTTGTTGTTTGCCTGTACAGCGAGAATACGTTGTTACCCAGCAGCACGCTTACATTGAAATCGCCAAACGTTTTATTGGCATTCACAATGAAGTCATGATTAAACTGCCTGAAGGTAATGTTCTGCTCAATGATCTTACCGAGGGGATTGGAGTTGGAGCCGATAGCTTCCAGGTATTTATCCTGCTCAGTGTAAAGATCAGCTCCTGCACGTTCTGTAATGGTCAGCCAGCTGAAAGGGCTGTAGTTTAAGGTGATTACGGGTATGAACCTGTTCACCCTGGCCCTGTTGGTGATATTCTCCACTGCCCAGTAAGGGTTGTTCCTGGAGTACCGGAACACGCGCTGTGTACCATCAGGGTTCAGCGCGGGTTTGGGATCCCATGAAATAGGCGCTGTATACACTGTCCAGATAGGGCTTTCCAGTGTATACCCTTCCGGCGCCCGGTCGTTGGTAGAGCTGGAATAATTCAGCTGGAAAGTGCTGTTCAGGTTACTCAGTATTTTGGTGTTGTATTTTGCAAAGAGGGCATGCCTTTTATAATCTGTTTCAGGCACGGTACCTGTCTGGTTAATATATGAGTAAGACATCAGGTAATCGGAATTACCGTTGCCGCCTGATACGCTCAGCGCACTGGTTGATGTGATACCTGTTCTGAAAAAATCCTTGAGCTGGTTGTACTTCCTGGCGCGTTGCCCGTTCACCATTAAAGTATCCATCAGCGGCCCCCAGGAGCTGCTGGTTTTCTGGTCCGGGTCTTCACCGTTATAAAACACGCCTCTTTCACCCTGGCCGTATTTGTCCTGTACTTCGGGGAACCAGGGCTTTTCAAAAGAAAGATCCTGTGAGAAGTTCACCCTGGGTTTTCTGTCTGCACTGGCCAAACCGCTTTTGGTGGTGATCATCAGTACGCCCCTGGCGCCGGAAGAGCCGTACAATGCAGTAGCGGCAGCGCCTTTAAGTACGCTGATGTTCTCTATGATAGCCGGGTCGATATCCGCCAGCCTGTTGGTACCCGGCCCCATGGTAAGGTTACCTGTTTCGTCATTATTGATCTGCACACCGTCTATTACGATCAGCGGCTGGTTCTCTCCAAAGAAAGAAGTGGCGCCCCTGATCACGATCCTGGACGCGCTGCCCGGCGTACCGGAAGCGCTGGTGATCTGTACACCGGGCACTTTGCCGGATAACGCATTTACGATATTGGGCTCTTTGGCAGCCGCCAGCGTAGCGCCTTTTACTTCCTGGGCGCTGTAGGTTAATACGCGTTTATCGCGCTTTACACCCAGGGCGGTTACCACTACTTCATTCAGCTCTTTCTTGTTTTCGGAAAGAGTGATGGTAACAGACGACTGGTTGCTGACTGTTACTTCTGCCGGGTCAAAACCAATAGCCGTAGCCACCAGCACGGCTGTTCCGTCATAAGCAATTTCGAATGATCCATCGGCGCCGGCGGTGGTGCCTTTACCACTGTTCTTAATCTTGATGGTAGCCCCGATAACCGGGTTACCACTCTTGTCTGTTACTTTCCCCTTTAATGTAACAGACTGGGCATAGGCGTCAATACCCACACAGCATAATATTGCTACGAACCATAGCAAATACGGCTTAAGACTCATGACGATTCAGATTTTAGTTTGGTTATTTGTTTTTCATTGTTCGGGATACAAAGCCCCTGCCGTAGTTCGGACTTACAGCAATAAAGCACACTCAATGGATTCGTATTCCATTCAAAAAAGAATGATGATAAATTTCCCCTTCCCCGGTTAAAAAGACTTATAAGGAACGGGATAAAATTATTCATTGCTATAACAATATACTTCAATGATCTTGGCTGATACTACCCATATCTTAACCTGTTCGATAACTATTGCTTAAAATAAGGTAAAATATTGGTAAAGTATACGCATGCTGGCGTATTGCTATTAATATAACACAGACCTTTGCATAACAGGTAAACAGCTACCATATAACATAAAAACAGTTTTCAAATGGATTTACAGTTAAAAGGGAAAACCGCTTTTGTAAGCGGCTCCACCCAGGGAATAGGATTTGCCATCGCCCTGCAGCTGCTGCAGGAAGGCGCAGGTGTGATCATCAACGGCAGAACGGCAGAAAAGGTGAAGCAGGTAACAGAAAAGCTCTCCCGGCTGGTTCCCGGCAGCAGCATATCAGGCATTGCCGCAGATTTCTCAAAAGCAGACGAAGTACAACGCCTGGTACAACAACTTCCGGCGGTAGATATACTGGTGAATAACGCCGGGATCTTTGAGCCCAGACACTTCCTGGAGATCACCGATGAAGAGTGGATCCGTTTCTTTGAAGTGAACGTACTGAGTGGTGTGCGGCTCTCGCGCCATGTACTGCCGGCCATGCTGGAAAAGAACTGGGGCAGGATCATCTTTATCTCCAGCGAGTCTGCGATCAACATTCCCGAAGAAATGATCCACTACGGCACTACCAAGACCGCCCAGCTGTCTGTAAGCCGCGGCCTTGCAGAACTGACTAGGAACACCGGGGTAACCGTTAATACCATCCTGCCCGGTCCTACCCGTTCTGAAGGCGTCGATGAATTCATTAAGCAGGTGGCTGCCTCCAGGAAGATCACGCCCGAACAGGCGGAAGTAGAGTTCTTCAAAACCATGCGCCCTTCTTCCATTATACAGCGCTTTGCAGATGTAGCCGAAATAGCCAACCTCGTTACCTATATTGCCAGCCCGCTGTCTTCCGCTACCAACGGGGCATCCCTGCGTGCAGACGGCGGCATTTTAAAGACGATCTTTTAAGTGGTGGGAGCTGTCCATCTTAACCGTGGATTAACTACACACACAGGCAGAAAAACCTAATATTGCACCAGCATTAAGCGATTTCACACCTGAAGAGGTGTTTGTTTTTGGGTTTTCATAACGTGATTATTAAGACAGCGACCGCCTGTTCAGGCGGTCGCTTTGCTGATGTCAATTTTCCAATGAGTTGTAACAGGGTTAGGTTAAAGTATAAATACATTAGGAATATGCATCTTTATCATTATCAGCGGAAATCCCAAATATTTCCCTTTTTTATAACACAAAAGTACTACCTTCACCGCTCATGCGATACTTTTACGTTCTAACCTCGTTTTCATGAAAAGAACCGCCCTGATTACCCTTGTGATGGGAGCGCTCGTTGCCTTACTTTCCTATGCCGCAGGTGAAGCTGGTCTTCTTAGTGTTAAAGCATATTTCCAGATTGGCATTACCGGTGTAGGATTGATGATCCTGTCTGCGGGTTATTTCCTGACCTCCTTTATGGTTGAATGGGCCAGGGAAACGGACCTCTTCAGAAGGATTCTATAACGGCAGCTGCACGGTATTGAACCAGTAAGAATAGATCATACCGGCAAATTGAATAAGATCAGTGAAATTAGTGGGCTTGATCATGTAACTGTTTACTCCCAGCTCGTAGCATTTAGCAATATCTTTATTGGAAGTAGATGTAGTAAGGATAACAATAGGCAGTGATTTCAACGCCTGGTCTTCCTTAATGGCCCTGAGTGCTTCTCTCCCGTCTTTTTTGGGCATGTTAAGATCCAGTAAGATAAGGCTGGGAGCAGGGTAGTGTGCCTCCTCCTGGTATTTTCCCTGGCGGTGCAGGTAATGTAATAGTTCCTCTCCGTTCTCTACGAAAGATATTTGCACATCTGCGGCGTTCTCCTCAAAGGCCACCTTTATCAACTCCCGGTCATCCGCATCATCATCCGCTATCAGGATGCACTTCCTGCTCTGTTGGCCGTTCCCATTAATGATCATTTTTCAGTACAAGGTTTAAGGCTAAATTTACAACAATTGTTGGTTGCTCAGTACGGTTTCCGGTCAGGAAGCCCAAAATAGCCGATAAAGGTGCTGCAGGGGGTACCGCCTACTGTTTCCGTAATTTGGCCAGTTCACGGAACAATTCTTTCTCCCTCTCTGTAAGATGCTGAGGGATATGCACTGTTGCTGTCAGGTACAGGTCTCCCGGCTGGCTGGCGTTATTGTAATCCGGCATTCCCATACCTTTCAAACGGAATACCCTTCCGCTGTCTGTTTCTGCAGGAATATTCATATTCAGCGGTCCGCCCAGCCCCTGCACTGTTATTTTGCCGCCCATTACGGCGGTGTAAAGGTCCACATCCACATCGCCGTAAATATCCCGGCCTTTCAGTTCAAAACCGGGGTGAGAAGCCAGTTTAACGGTGATCAGCAGGTCGCCGTTCTCACCGCCCCTGCCGGGCGCACCTTTGCCTTTAAGACGTATCACCTGACCCTCGTACAGGCCGGGGTTCAGTTTAACATTCAACCGTGAGCCGTTCACCACTATCTGCCGGGTACCGCCCTTATAGGCGTCTTCCAGCGGCACTTCCATGGTGGCGGTAAGATCTTGACCGCGGCTGCTGCGGCTTCTGCCCTGGCGTCGTCCTCCCCCTCCTCCGAACTGCCCGAAAAGCTGTTCAAAGAAATCGGAAAAATGTCCGCCTTCACTGCCAAAAATATCTTCCGGGTTACCCTGGTATGAATAGGTTTGTCCGCCGGCGCCCCATTGCCCCCAGTCAAAATCCTGGGCCTGGCCGCCGTAACGTTCATAATTTCGCCAGTTTTCACCCAGCTGATCGTACTTCTTCCGCTTCTCCGGGTCGCCCAGCACTTCATAAGCCTCACTGATCTCCTTGAACTTTTCCTCTGCCGCTTTGTCACCCTGGTTCTTATCCGGGTGATACTTCACCGCCAGCTTCCGGTAAGCTTTCTTTATGTCTGCCTCTGATGCATTCTTCTCTACTCCCAGTACTTTATAATAGTCTTTGAAGTCCATACGCTGGCTGTATCAATAAACATACCACCCCCTGCAATGCTGTCACTTTTACCGGAGAAGAGCCGATGGTCCATAGTCCATGGTCCGTAAACAGTTTATGCCCCGCATAAACAATTAGAGGCAATTAAGTAATTGCCTCTTATGCCTTGTGCTACTTATAATTCATAAAGGCCATGGTCTATGTACTATGGACCATGGCCCCCTCCTACTTCAACAGTTTGTAAGCGATCTCAGGATAACCGCGTTCGCCGCCGTCCTGGCCTATTCCCGCGCTGATGAATTTCAGTTTGTAATAATTACCGGCGGGATCCTTCACTACATAGAAACGATCAGCTTTGATTCCCAGGGTTGCGCCGGAGGTAGTTCTCCATTTGCTGCCGATAGCGTCCCGCTGCGAGCTGTATACCAGCTTTGCGTTGTTTACGTCAGACAATGCAAAGCTGTCATAATCGAAACCGTCTGCAGTAGTGGCCTCTGCTGCCTGCACACCCGCTTCGCGGTTGGTATATACAAAGTCGGAGTACAGGTAGGGGATCATGGCGGCCCCGCCACCGGCAAAGTACAAGCCATATGACCACTGTATGTCCCATTCTGTTTTCTTCGGTGCTACGTTCACGGTCCTGGCAGATTCCAGCGAATAGAACGTAAAGCTATAATCAGCGTTTTTGCTGATATCTGCTGTCTGTATGGTAGTAGCGCCCAGTTTAGCGAACTGTAATCTGTATACATCACCGTTCCTGCTTACCCTGATCTTATACCAGGTGTTGGGATCTGAAGCGCTGGCTGTTTCAGGTTTCAACAGGTACACCTTATTGTCTGCATCGGTGCCAGATACAGCGGCGATCGCGGTCTTGCCAAGATCACCATATACATCATCCACCATATCCATGGTACCCTGGCCCTGGCCCAGCCCCAGGCTGATACCCGTGCTGTCGGCAAGACCAACCTGGCTGATGTCTGTTTTATTCAATGCCACCACAGCGGTGGAAGCGGTGTAGTTCAGGATCACACGGTAATCTGCACCGGAGTAAAATCCCAGTGTCCAGCTGGTGCGGGGCACCGCTGTCTGCTTGTCTGCGCTGAAGTCAACGAATACGGAATTGGGCGCACCGGTACCTCCACCGCCGTCCAGTTTCANCTGCGATCCTTCTGAGGGAGGGATCACCGGTACGGCGTTGTCATCATCGCTACAGGCGCAGAACGCCGCTACCAGGGATAGAGATAAAAAAAGCCTGCGCATCTGCACCATGGCATTCTTGGATGGTCTTTTTGTATACATGTGCTTATAGATATTTATTTGATCTTAACTTTTAATCCAGCGGAAATTCAATCCTAAAAAGTAGGAACGGCCATACCACATCAGTACTGGTCCGCCGGTGCTGTGGGCCTGTCCTACATCTGCAGAAGTATTACGCAGCCGGTCCACATCAAATAGGTTTTTCACGCCGCCATTTACGCTGATATAGCGGTTGATCTGCTTGCTGGCGGTGAGGTCTGCATAATGATATCCAGCTGTTTTTGCCAGCCGCACTGTTGCGGCGTTATCGATATTCACCAGCTCATAGACAGGCCGCTGTCCGCTGTAGTTATAGAACAGGTTCAGCGTAGCGCCCATACGGCGGAAATGATACATGATATTGGCATTCACTTCCGGCGTCCAGGTAAAGGTGGGCGTAGCAAAGGTTTTGTTGTAGGCCGTATCATCAGAGAAGCGGTTATACCTGCCGATATAAGCAATACCCATACCTGCTTCCAGCGCCTTCCAGCTCAGCTTATGTTCCAGCATACCACCGCTGGTCCGGAACTTGCTCACGTTGATATAAGTACTGATAGCAGGATCAGCGGCGTCATAACCAATATCTATGAGGTTGCTGAAATCGTTATAGAAGCCAGACAATGTCATGGCATATTGCCATGATTCCAAACCGGGTACCTGCCAGCTGAGCGAGGCATTGGTGCTATGAGAATACTCAGCCTTCAGGTTGGGATTACCTTTAATGGCATGGCTGGCATCGAAGAAATAAAAATACAGCTCGCGCAATGCAGGCGCACGGAAACCACGCGCGTATGATAAGCGCAGATCAAAATCTTTACTGAGGCTGAACTTTGTATTAACGGATGGTATAAGGGGCGGCGCATCATACACGGAGTTCCTGCTGAAACGCGCCCCGGGACGAATATTCACCCACGCTGCAGGCCTGATCTCTGCAGAGGCGAAGAAGGCATAGTCAGTGATAGCCGGCGATCCTGCTATGCGTTGCCCGCTGCTCGCATCCCGTTGTACGGTAACGCCCGGCTGCAGGGTCAGCGCATCAGATAATTTGTACTGCGCGGTACCCCTGAAGAAAAGCATTCTGAATACGGATACATCCTGCGCAGCTGCATCAGCAGATAAAGAAGAGGTATTGGTACGAAAATCCATGATTGTGGTTTCCGTTTTCCTTTTATAGTCCTGGTAAGATAAGGCCCCGTTGAAACTCAGGCGATCACTGGCCCTCCATACCGCCTGCGCCTGGTGCGTATAACGGCTGGTATAAAAGTGCTGGTCGGTAGCTCTGTAATTACCGGTGTTGATATCGCCCAGGCTCCTGATGTCTTCATCCAGGTAATCCAGCCGATACCACAGCTCCCATTTCCGGGCGCTGAAACCCAGGCTGCCGGTGGCAAAGAGCTGATCCTTGGGATGCCATTCTTTTTTGCGGCCGGAATAATTTCCCTGCCAGCCGCCAAAATCATTGCGGGTTATACTGCTATTGGCAAACCACCCATGACCGCTCCACTGCAGCCCCAGGCTTTCATTGTGTACGCCTTTACCATCAAAGGCCCTGTACTCGTTGGCCACGGTTTCTTCCTGTACCCTTGCCGTTACAACCAAATTATTGCCACCGCCTTTCCGGGTGATCAGGTTAATCACACCTGCCAATGCATCGGTACCATATACAACCGACATGGGCCCTTCCACGATCTCAATGCGCTCTATGGTATTCACGTCTACCTGGCTCAGGCTCTGTCGCGCGCTGCCACGGTCCACCAACGGCACGCCATCCAGCAGTATCTTCACCACTCTGGCCAGACATGCCCATGAGCTCTACGTCCGTTTCACCCCAGGGTAGCATCGTTGGATAAACGCAGTCCCAGTTCATTGTTCAATACACTTAGTACATCTGTTGCGCCCCGCAGGCGGATCCGTTCACTGCTGATGGTACGTACACGGTAAACAGACTGTTTAACAGACTGCGCCTGGTATTGCCCTGTGATCACCACATCTTTTAATTGTACAGTTGTATCCTGCCCCATGCTGCGCATTGAGCAAAACAGGCAGCATAATAACAGCGGCGTAAAATTTTTCATCTGAGCATGTTTTTTATATTATATCAAGGCGTACACCTGTTGCATCAGCAATGCTTCGCTTTTTCTGTACAGTTGACATGACAATTGGCCTGCCTGATCCCGTTGTACACATTGCTGATAGCAGCCGGCACAACGGGCCAGACAGTAGGGTTACATAGCATAGCAATCCTTATGTTTTGCTGAAAAATATTTTATTGTTTGATGCCGGCGGAGAGTGGCGTTACAAAAGTACGGGATGGTATATATGCAGAATGATCGGATCAGGAAAACAATTTACCCTAAAGGGAAAATCAAAAGTTGAAATTCCAAATAACAAAATCCAAATTCCAAATTCCAAACTTTGGAATTTGTTAATTGGAATTTGGAATTTCCTTCACAAGGGCTCTCCAGGCTTCCAGCTCCGGCATACCGGGTTTGCGTTTACCAAAGAACTGTACGATCATTTCATTGCTGGCATCAAATACTTCAACGGATGTAACGATACCGTCTTCAGAAGGTTTCTCTACTACCCAGCACTGGCGGATATCATCCGTTTTCAGGTGCAGGTTAAAATCAGGATCCATTACGTTGATCCATCCGGGTATCTCCACGATCTTCTGTACTGGTCCGGTGTGGATCTCAATATTTCCGTGATTACCTACAAACACCATGATCTCCAGCTTGCGTGCTGCTGCCTGCTCTAATAACACTTTCACGGTATCGTGCTGTACACGGCGGCTGAAACGGCCTTCAGCAATTTCCAATGCTTTTATCCTGGACACTTTATGCTTCATCAGCATCGGGAAGAAATCATGTGTATCTTTTAATGCAGACCAGTCCTGCAGGAAAGCAGCTGCATCCACACTGTCTGCATACACGCGCGGAGCAGGAGCAGGTGCTACTACGATACTTTCTGCCTGCTCTTCCGCACGGAACGCTGCCACCAGCTGATCCCACGCGGCCAGGTCGGTGCCTTCCACCGCAAAGATCTTGATCACAGCATTGCCCTGCGCATCAAACACCTGTAAGGATCTTTTAAAGCCCAGTGCTTCATCATCCGGCACGGCAAATCCATGTACCCATTTTGAGAAGAACATACGCAGGTCTATATCCTTCCCTACTACTACGCCTGCATGCGGGTTGTCAGTACGCACATCTTCAAATACGCCTTTGCGCTCTATCACGCAGCTTTCATTACGGGTAAGCACCATTACACGGCCAAGAGCAGGCATCCCCTGCAGCAGTGCAGGAAAATCTCTTTTCAGGTGTATTACCTGCTCACCTGTACAGGCGGCCAGCAGCTGTCCTTCGCTTACCGCCAAACTGCGGGCGCCGTCGCGAATCCTGGTTTTTGGTTGTTGCTGGCGTAAAGCCATCCATTTTTCTTTCAATCCGGCAGTCATTGTTGTACTCATATTGTTAGTATATTTTTGTTGGTAACCAGCATGGGGTATGTACAAAGCGGATGATGCAAAACGGATACATCCACGCCGAAACATGTTTTGATATGTGCGGGTGTTAATACCGTATCCAGCGTCCCCTGTGCATGCACATGGCCGTCTTTCAGCAAGGAAATGCTTTGAGCATAGGCAGCAGCCAGGTGAAAATCGTGCAGCACGGCGAGCACCAGCACCCCCTGCGCAGCAAGGCGGGTGGCCAGTTGCAGGCTTAACTGCTGATGTAGTATATCCATCCCCGTTACCGGCTCGTCCAGCAGCAGCATTTTGCGGCCCCGGTAATCCGTTCCCTGCAGATCAGGCGTTTCCAGCAGCTGGGCCAGTACCCTGGCCATCTGCACACGCTGTTGCTGTCCGCCGGAGAGGGTGGTATAGGCACGATGCCGGAGTTCATACACCTGCAGCAGTTTCAGCGCATAGGCAATGATCTCTTTATCATACTTGTTTTCCTGAGCACGGTACACGTAACGGCCCATACCTGCTACCTCCTCAACAGTGAAGGGCAGCAGGAGCGACAGCTGCTGGGATAATACGGCGCGCTGCCTGGCCTGTTCATTAACGGGTATGCTGCGCAGCTCCTGCCCGTTGAGCAGGATGCTGCCGCTATACTGCATATATTCTCCCGCAATGGCGCGCAGCAGGGTAGATTTTCCTGCGCCGTTGGCTCCCATGATCACATGCAGCTCCCCGGCGCTCACCTGCAGCTGTACACGGTTCAGTATACGCGCCGGACCAAAGGAAAGCGATATATCTTTTACATTCAACATTACAGCAGCATTGATCTTTTTTCTTTCAATATCAGCCAGATGAAAACCGGCGCACCAGCAATAGCGGTAATGATACCTACCGGCAATTCTGCCGGCGCCAGGATGGTGCGGCTGATCAGGTCTGCCAGCGTAAGGAGGATAGCCCCTCCCAATGCCGCACCGGGTATGAGCACCCGGTGATCCGGACCAGTGATCTGCCGTATGATATGCGGCACTACCAGTCCAATGAAACCGATCACCCCTGCCACGGCCACACCGGAGGCCACCGCCATGGTGGCGTAGATGATCAGCTGCGTTTTCAGTTTGTCTACTTTTACGCCGCTGTGCATGGCCTCTCTTTCGCCCAGTGCAAACACATTCAGGGCCTGCGAAAGGCGGGGCAGCATCAGCGCTGGTATCAGCATAAAAGGCAGTACGCCCCACACCGTTTGCCAGCTGGCTGCCCCCAGGCTGCCTAATGTCCAGAAGGTGATGTTGCGCAGCTGTTCATTGTCTGCCAGGTAGGTCATTAAACCGGTGAAGGCGCCGCAAAGCGCGTTGATCGCAATACCGCTCAGCAGCATGACAGACACAATGGTACGCCCACCGCGAACGGACAAACGAAACACCAGCAGTACGGTCAGAATAGCACCCAGGAAGGTCAGCAGGTGACGGGCATAGCTCTGTAACAGTCCGTTCACCTGCATGTCCTGCAAAACAGCATACAGTTTAGTTTCCAGCACGATCAGCAATGCGGCTGTAAGAGAAGCGCCGGAGCTCACGCCGATCAGCGCAGGATCTGCCAGCGGGTTACGGAACAAGCCCTGTAAGGAAGCGCCCGCAATACCCAGTCCCCCGCCTATTAACACCGCCAGTAAAACCCTTGGCAGGCGTATCGTCCACAACACCGCTGTCAGGTGCTCCGGGCAGTCTGCCGGTAAACGGATCCCTGCCTTCTGCAGCAAAATGGCGATCACCTGTAAAGGAGATATATGCAGGGCGCCCGTACCAGTGGCCAGTATGATCACCAGCAGCAACAGGATGCCTAAGGCTGATAGCTGAATGCCAGGCGCGCGCCTGCCTTTTACTATTTCCATCATCGTTCACGTATTATTTGCGCTAAGCATTAAGCGTTTTCGCATTAAGCGTCTTTCAGCTTGTCAGACAGTTCGCGGATGGCTTGTATAAGCCGCGGACCAAAGCCAGACAGCAGTTGTCCGTCCATAGCGATCACCTTTTGCTGTTTGCCTGCGGTGGTTTGCGGAATGCCGGGCACTTTCAGCAGGCCGTTCACTCCGCCTACGCTTTGCAGGCCGGTGTCGAATAACAGTATTACATCAGGGTTGGCTGCTACCAGTGATTCAGTTGTAAGTGGTTTGAAATCTTTAAAGCCGTCTGCTGCATTTTTGCCACCGGCCAGTGTAATGATTTTATCCAGCGGAGTTTCCTTGCCCGCTACCATCAGGGTGCCAGCACCGCGGGCGTAGATGAATAATACTTTCCTGGGTTGCTGCAATACCTGCAAGGCCTGTTGTTCTTTGTCCAGCTGCTGGCACAATGCCTTACCTTTACCGGGCGCCTGCAGTGCGGTGGCCACGTCCATGATCAGCTTTTTGGTGCCTGCTATGGAGTACTCCTGCTGCAACACCACTGTCTTCACGCCGGTTTGTTTGAACTGCTCCAGCACGGCGGGTTGCAGGAAATTGGAAGTGGCAATGATAAGATCCGGTTGCAGGGCCAATACCGGTTCAGCGGAAATATTGCGGTTATGCCCTACTTTAGGCAGCTGCTGTACACTGGCGGGATAAGTGCTGGTCACATCTGTACCTGCCAGCTGTTTTTCAAAACCCAGCGCGCAGATAATCTCGGTAATAGTGCCGTTCAGCGATACAATACGTTTGTAGCCCTGCTGCGCCTTTGCGGCGGTATGCAGTAACAGGGCGGCGAATAATAATATAATGGCAGGCTGTAGCCTTCTGAGTTGCATAAGGTATTTGATTTAATAAATGCTATGTATTAAGAAAAATGGTTGACCCTACCCGGGGTTCGGGCCAACCATCACTACACCAGCGCACTTTACTCCGCCATGCACTGGCTAGTATTTTTATGAGAACAACGATTGCGCCGCCTGTACAATGTGTAAGGCAACAGGTACGTTTACTAAACAGCGGATAGATTGAATTTAGTGACCGGCTACCGGTATGCGGAGAATACCTGGCAGGGCTGGGCGGCTACATTCATGCGGCGGAGTAGATGAGCGGGACAAAGCTACGTCACGAAAATGTAAAACATTAATCAAATCGGGAATTTAAAAAGCGTGGATTTACGCAAAAAGAAAAACTGACTGAACTAAATACGCTGCCCGTTGTTCTATAATAACTAGCCCGATTCTGACTGTAACAAACTCTATTCAACTTAAACTGTATCTTATGGATTGGGACGAAATATTGAATCCGTTGTCGCCGCTGTATAAGGATGCGATGTATGAACAGGAACAACTTGTAAACCTGCAGGATGGCCTGATTGCGGCCACTAAAAGCATGATAGAAAAAGTCTATCCGCAGATCTATCACCTGGAATCAGCTGGTTATAAAGAGCTGGAATCCGTTATTATCACTGAATGTGTAAAATTTTCCTGTAAGATCAACGAGGTCATCAACAGATATCATATTGGTGAATAGGACGCAAGCAAGCTAATACCTGTTACTCCACTTTGCAGCTGATCTGTTTTGCATGTATGCCGGCAACAATGCCATAGCCATTCGTTATGTTAGAGTACACGCTTATGGTCTGCCCAAGCACATTGGAGCCGTCCTGGCCATTTTCTTCCTGGTTGTTAACAGAGCGGAGATATTTGTAACCGCCGGCTGTTAATGCACAGACCTCCGCGATCAGGTATTCAAAGTTCACGTCGAACCTTGTCTGCAGCACCAGCTGCAGCGCTTTGCCGTTAATACGGTCATCGTTGAGCAATACATCTTCGTAGTAACTATCGCTCATGAGATCGCCAAAGTTGTTGGTGAGAGAAGGATCTACGCGGAACTCCAGTTTTTCTACAGGGCGCAATTCACCATTCACCGAATCTGCACGGTAGATGCGTACACGGTAATAATTTTGCTCACTGCCGGGATCGGATAAGGTTAAGCGAACGCTGTTACCGGTTTTCCTGGCAAAGAGATCGCGTATATCCGGCTGCCGGGGTATGGTGTCTGAGCCGTAAACAGGGTCCAGGCCTGTTGCCGCCACATGGACCGCATAACGCTTACCAGGTTTGGCGGGTATATCAGAAACAAAGTAGCCCCGGCCGCCTATTACCTGCCAGCTGAGCGATGCAAAAGGCAGCCCGTTCTCCAGCAGCGTTACATGCGCCTGCGGCAGTTCTTTAAAGGCCAGGTCATTGAGGATAGTGGCCGGCTGGCTTTGCGTTACACGTACGTACACCGGGCTGTCTGCCTGAACCATGGTGTTCACCACGATCTTATCGCCTTCATAAGGCAGCTCCACATTGGCCCGTTTTTCACAGGCAGTGAGCAGTATGATGCCCGCTATTATACCGGCGATGATAATACGCATAAATGCTTGCTTTTAAAATTTGATGGCATAAGTAAGGCTGGGAAGGATAGGTAGCAGCGTCATCCTGGCTACATATCTTTCCTGCCGCACCTCATCTGTCTTTAAATAATAATAGTACGGGTTCTGCTGGTTATACACGTTGTACACGCTCAGGTTCCAGCTCTTGATCCAGTGTTTCTTTTGCTTGCTGTAAGTAATACCTGCATCCAGCCGGTGTGTGGCCACTGTTCTCAGGTTATTGCGATGGTCTATCGCATCTATCCTGGACGGATCCTGCACACCGGGCTCATAAGGGCTTGAACCGCCTATGCCCTCATAACTGGCCGTAGGCAATGTGAGCGGCATACCGGTCACAAACTGCCAGCTGGCAGAAAATTCCCAGTGTTTTCCCAGCTGCTGCACAAATGTAAATTCCAGGCTGTGCCGCGGATCGTATTTATAAGGAAACGTGCTGCCTTTATTCACTTCCGCAAATGTGCGGTTGCTCCAGGCAAGTGTATAGCCTATCCATCCCCGCGTATTGCCCTGCTTTTTCTCCAGCAGCAGCTCTGCACCATAGCTGCGCCCCTTACCTACTATTACCTGTTCATCCCAGTTCTTCCCGGCTGAATTGAATACATCTGCATCCTCCGTATATTCGATCACGTTACTCATCGTTTTGTAGTATCCTTCCAGCGACAACTCATAACCGCCGTTGCCCGTTGTTTTGGCAAAACCCAGTGTTGCCTGCCTGGATAACATGGGCTTCACTTTCCCGGTAGAAGGTACCCAGAGGTCAGTAGGCAGGTTGGTGCCGTTGTTGGTGAGCAGATGCAGTGGCTGACTCATATGGGTATAAGCCAGTTTCAGCGCCCAGTTGGCAGGCAGCAGGTATCGCAGGCCCAGCCTGGGTTGCAGGGAATAGTAGAAACGTTTGTCTACCAGGAAACCAGCCAGGTGCAAACCGGTATTCAGGTGCAGTGATGGGGTCAGCTGCCAGTCGTCTTCCGCATACATATTCATTTCAACCCCCACCGTGTTATAATTGTTATAGGAAGTATCCGGCGAAGACTGGGTATCAGAATGATCCTCAAAAAAGTATGTGCCCGGTTTGAAGATGTGTGTAGTAGATCCCAATCCGAATTTCACCGCATGCTGCGGGTTGGGCCGGTAGTCAAAATCGATCTTGCCCACCGCGTTCTGGATACGGGAATGATACCTGCCATACAGGTCTGATCTTTCATTGATGCCAACGTGATCATACTGGTAGCGGTAGCTGGTTAAAAAGAAATATTGTGAGTAGTTGAATGTTACGTTGGAGAACAACTGCCGGTTAAATACATGGTTCCAGCGCAGGGTACCGGTAAGATTACCCCAGCCCAGCTTAAAGCGGTTGTTCACGATGTATTTCCTTACGGCGGTGTCCTGCGAAGTATTATCATACTCACGTTCTATGCTCACGGCATCCTCGCCGCCGAATGCGCTGAGATAGATGCGGTCTTTTGGAGAGAAGATGTGGTTTACTTTTACATTCACATCGTAAAAGAAGGCAAACACATCGCCTTCTTCTCCTTCGTCTTCCAAAGCGGCAGCAACAAAAGGTTTGGCCAGTATATCCAGGTAAGAGCGCCGGCCGGAAATTATGAAAGAGGTTTTATCTTTCCATAGCGGGCCTTCCACCATAAACTTGGCGGCAATGGTGCTGATGGAAACTTCCCCGTGGTACTCCTTCATATTGCCGTCTTTCATGGCAATGTCTACCACGGAAGAGAGGCGGCCGCCATAGCGTGCGGGGAAAGCGCCTTTATACAGGGAAGCATTCTTTACAATATCCGGGTTGAACACCGAGAAAATGCCAAAGATATGTTCGGAATTAAATACGGGTGTGCCATCCAGCAGGAACAGGTTCTGATCAGGGCTGCCTCCCCGTACGCTCATACCGCCAGTGCCTTCTGCGCCGCCGGTAACGCCGGGCAGACTTTGTATAGTGCGCATAACATCGGCCTCGCCCAGCAGTTTTGGCAGGGCCTTTACATCATTCACGGGAATATTGATTTTACTCATCTGGGTCTGCTCCTGCAAACGGGTATGCATGTTCTCTGTCACCACAATTTCCTGCAGGCTGTTCAGGGGTTGCAGGGCCATGGTCTGCTGACGGTTACCGCTGGGCGGCGGACTATACCGCAGCGGGGCATAACCGATGTACGATATGGCAAGGCTATTGGTATCCTTTTTCAGGGTCAGGCTGTAAAAGCCGAATTGGTTGGTAACGGTACCCACCTGCTGCGCCGGGCAATATACCGTAGCGCCTATCAGCTTTTCGCCGGTACGGCCATCCTCCACATAGCCGCTGATAGTACGCACAGGGGTGGCTTTCACCGTAAGCACTACCTGGTTGCCTATGCGGTTATAAGTAATATCGTAAGGCCCGAACAAAGCTGCCAGTACTTTTTTAAGCGGCTTGTTGCGCATCGAGATGGTAACCCGGCGGGAAAGGTCTACCAGGTCCCGGCTATACGAAAAGTGAATACCATATTCTTTTTCCAACACCTGGCAGGCCACAAGCAAGGGCTGATCCTTTAATACCAGCGTAACCTTGGTATGCCAGTCCCAAGCCAACACCTGCAGCGGGGAACTACACAACAGGATCCCCAGCAACAGTTTTCCGCTAAGAGACATAAACGAAGGGATAAGTTTGATGATCAACGGTTCTGACTACGGCACTTTTAATGGACAGCACGGGAACAAAAATAGGAATTACTCCCGGCAATCTCCTAACACAATCTGCCAACTGATCCTGATGCTACAGATAGATATCCGCACATATAATTTTTTATATTTGCACCACACATGTACCATCTTATCAAGAAATTATTGTTCCGTTTCCCACCGGAGAATATTCACCACAGCGTAATGCGTGGTCTCAAATTAGTGCACGGCCTGCCACTGGGCAGCAAACTGGTAAATGCATGGTGTAACACGAAAGTGAAAGGCCTTGAAAGGGAACTATGGGGGCTGCGCTTCCGTAATCCCGTCGGACTGGCAGCAGGCTTTGACAAAGACGCCAAGTATACCGACGAACTGGCCAGTCTCGGTTTCGGATTTGTGGAGATCGGTACAGTGACTCCCCTGGCCCAACCCGGTAATGAACAACCGCGCCTTTTCCGCCTGCCGGCAGACCAGGCCCTGATCAACCGTATGGGCTTTAATAACGACGGCGCCGTTGCCGCTGCCAAAAGGCTGCAGAAACGCAGGTCGGACATCATTATCGGCGGCAACATCGGTAAAAACAAGCAAACGCCTAATGAAGAAGCGGTGAGCGATTACGAAAAGTGCTTTCATGCACTCTTCGACGTGGTGGATTATTTTGTTGTGAATGTAAGCTCTCCCAATACACCCAACCTGCGCGCCCTGCAGGAAAAAGAGCCGCTCAAACAGCTGCTGCATCACCTGCAGCTGCTGAACGCGCAGAAAAGCAAACCCAAGCCTATACTGCTGAAAATAGCGCCGGACCTGAACGATGATCAGCTGAACGATATCATCGAGATTGTACAGGAAACCGGTCTTGCCGGTATCGTGGCCACCAATACCACCATCAGCCGGGACGGACTGCAAACCCCTGCCGCAGAAGTGGCCAATATAGGCGCCGGCGGATTGAGCGGACTTCCCGTAAGGGAAAGATCCACCGCGGTGATCAGGTACATCCACGAACGCTCCAGCGGAAAGATACCCATTATTGCTGCCGGCGGCATATTTACCGCAGCAGATGCCCGGGAAAAACTGGAGGCTGGTGCGGTACTTGTACAGGTGTACACCGGGTTTATATATGAAGGTCCCACCATTGTAAAGAAAATTTGCGCAGGCTTAGCTAACAAATAAATATCATGGAACACTTGTTCACTACGGAATCGCTCATCAGCTTACTGACCCTGGTGCTGATGGAAATTGTACTGGGTATCGACAACGTTATTTTCGTCTCTATCGTCATGAACCGGCTGCCTGAAAGCAAACGCCTGCAGGCCCGCCGTATCTGGATGTTCACCGGCATAGGGGTTCGTATCATACTGCTGCTGTGCATCGGCTATATTGTACGGGCCAAAGACCCTATCTTTCACATCGCCAGCCACGGCTTCAGCCTGCGTGACCTGATCATGCTGGGCGGCGGCCTTTTCCTCCTGGTGAAGACCACCCGGGAGATCCACCATAAACTGGAAGGCGAAGAGGAAGTGACCCTTGGCAGCGGCGGCCAGAAAGGCGCCTCCCTGCTGAACGTGGTAGGGCAGATCATCATTATTGATATGGTGTTCTCTTTTGACAGTATCATTACCGCCGTGGGCCTTGCGCAGCATATCCCCATCATGATCATTGCCGTGATCATAGCCATGATCATCATGTTCCTGTTTGCCCCCCGTATCAGTGACTTCATTCACAAGCATCCTACCCTGAAAATGCTGGCCCTCTCCTTCCTGGTAATGGTAGGCGGTATCCTCATCATTGAAGGATGGATGGGAGAAAGGGCCGAAGAGCTTAATTTGAAAAATTACGTATACTTTGCCATGGCCTTCTCCTTTGCCGTGGAACTGCTGAATATGGCGATGCGGAAGAAAGCCGCCAAACCGGTGGAACTGAGGCAGCCGAAAGTGAGAGATTAGTTTGAGGTGAGGTTTGAAGTTTGAGGTTCGTTGAAAGTTACAAGTTTAGTAACATGTCACCCAACAGGTGCACTGGTGCTAAACCTTCAACCTGCAACGAACCTCAAACTTCAAACATTTATAGCCTTCATCAACGTACACGCCACCACCCCTGCCGTTTCCGTTCTTAACCTGGTATTTCCCAATGACACCGGCTGGAATCCTTTTTCCAGGGCCAGGCTCACCTCTGCCGGGGTAAAATCTCCTTCGGGGCCTATCAGCATAAGCGTATCTTTTCCCGCTTCCATTGCCTGTTGCAGGTGCAGCTTCTGCTCCGGCAAACAATGCGCGATGAACAGCTGGGGGGTATTATTTTCCTGTACCAGTTTATCAAATGCCACCGGGGCGGAGAGCTCCGGTAAATAATACTGCTGCGATTGCAGCATGGCAGCCACCAGGATGTTCTCCAGCCTTTCCTGTTTGAATTTCTCCTTTTCCGTACGCTGGGTGAGCAGGGGGATGATGCCCGTTACCCCTATTTCGGTGGCTTTTTCGAGGAACCACTCAATGCGGGAGGCATTTTTGGTAAAAGCGATGGCTATTCGGAGGGCTGGTGATGGCGCCGGAACCGTTTCACAGTGTTCTATCTGCACCTCGCATTTTTTACGGTTATCGTCTGTAATCCGGGCAGTAAATTTTTGTCCGCGCCCGTTTGCCAGCAGCACCTGCTGCCCTTTTTCCCGCCGCAGTACCTGTATGCAGTACTTGGAGGTGGGTTCATCCATTACATAAGAAGCCGCGTCAGGGGCCAGGTCTCTGGCAAAAAAAACAGGTAGTTCCATGTTGAAAATCAGTTCTTTCCGGTTGTTGGCTGGGTATGCCCGGGTATTAAACCGGGTGTTAAGCCAGGCGTTAGCCAGGCTCCAGCCGGGCAAAATTCGGGAAAAACCGGGGGAAAATCTTATGCGTTTTCACACGGAAATTTTGGGAGATTCCAATCCTAGTTCATTTATATACCAATCAGATCCGTAGATATCTCCTATATAATGAGGAAGGAATAAACAAGGGATCAGTAAGGGATGAATAAGGGCTCAACAAGGAGACATCTCTTATCAAACACAAGACCAGTATGCGTTTCAGCCCGGTCAGGCAAAGGACCCCAACCGGGTTAACTGTGGTAAAGTATTGATAATAAGAAGGTTGTAGTAAGGAGGAGGAGGAGATATTTTAGTTTCGTCCCTGCGAGGAAGTGACATTTAAGTTTCGTCATTGCAAGGAACTGTATAGCCCCGCGCGGGGCGGCGAAGCAATCTTTTGTCCTATAATTTTTTTAAGGCCACCCGTACCCCACAATCCTCCTACGCCTGCCTTTTCGTTTTCACCTGGAACCGTACAAACAGCAACACCGATGCTGCCAGCAATCCTAACAGCAAGCCCCACCAGATACCCTGGATGCCAAAGCCCAGGTGGATCCCCAGCACATATCCTATGGGCAGGCCAAGGCCCCAGTAGGCCAGGAAGGTAATGATAGTCGGCACTTTTACATCCCCCATCCCGCGCAGGATACCGAGGCCCACCACCTGGGTGCCGTCAAACAGCTGGAAAAAGGCAGCGATGATCAGCAGGGCGCTGGCAATCCGGATCACAGCAGGTTCATTGATATACATACGGGGCAGTAGCTGGTTGCCCAGCATAAATACCAGGGCAGCAGTCCCCATCAGCACCAGTACCATATGATAGCTGGCAATGGCAGAAAGGCGGAGCTCGCGGAACTTTACAGCGCCCAGGTAATTGCCGCTCTTAATACCGGCGGCAGCAGATACGCCGCTGGCCATCATATAGGTCATAGTGGCCAGGCTGATGGCAATCTGGTGTGCGGCCAGTTCCCTGGCGCCTATCCAGCCCACCATAATCACGGCCCCACTGAAAGCGCTTACTTCAAAAATATACTGGAGGGCTACCGGGGCGCCGATACCCAGTATCTTTCTGATGGTTGCCCGGGAGACCTCCTTAAAACGGAAACGCTGCAGGTAAGGTTTGAAGCGGGGAGCTTTTAAAACATACAGCGCCATGGCCACTCCCATAAGCAGGCGGTCTGTCAGTGTAGCGATACCTACCCCTATTACCCCCAGGCGGGGCAGGCCAAACAACCCGTATACCAGGCTGATGCCAATTATTACATTAATAACATTACCGATAATACTAATGTTCATGGCCTGGCGGGTAAAACCCAGGCCTTCGGCAAACTGCTTAAAGGAAAGATATACCATCAGGGGCAGGAAGGATACGCCCAGGAACTGCAGAAAAGGCCTGGCCTGCGCTACCACTGCCGGTGGTTGGTCCAGCAACTGAATGTAATGGCTGCCGGTAATGATAACAGCGCAGAGCAGCAGTCCGGTAACCAGGTTGATGATCAGGCTCTGGCTCAGCAGGCCTCCGCACGCGGCTTTGTCGCCCCGGCCATTGGCCTGCGCAATCAGGGGGGTAAGCCCGTAAGACATCCCGATACCGGTTACCAGGAAGATGGTAAATATGCTGTTGCCCAGCGATACGGCGGCCAGCGGCACTTCACCGGTATGGCCGATGATGATGCTGTCTGACAGTCCCACCAGGGTATGCCCCAGCTGGGAGATCACTACAGGGTAGGCTAAACGGAAATTATCCTGGTAATACGGTTTATACTTTTGCCACATCGGGTGTAAAATTCCAGATACCGAAATCCAAATACCAAATTCCAAATTCCAAAATCCCAATACCAAATACCGGGTAAAGGCGGGCTAAAATAACAAATTCCAACATCCAAGTTCCAAATCGCGAAGCACTTCGCGAAGATCATTTGGAATCTGGATGTTGGAATCTGGTATTTGGATTTTGGTATCTGGTACTTGGTATTTTAGAACGGAGCGTCTTCAAGGCCTTCGTCTTCGAAGTTCATGTCGTTCATTTTTGAGCCTTTCTGGATGTACAGTTTGGCTTCATCGCCACCGGGGCCGCCGTGGTTACGCATACCTGCAAATGGGCTGCTGCTGCCGCCACCCGGGTTTTCTACGCTGCCATCGTCTTCAAAACGCTGGAATTCCAGTACGGCGCGCAGCTTGATGGTATCCAGCTGACCGTTACGGTGTTTGGCTATACGAACGTGGGTTTCACCTTTGTTGGATTCGCCCATTTCATTGGTGGTGATCTCGTAGTATTCAGGGCGGTACAGGAAGCATACCATGTCGGCATCCTGTTCGATAGCACCCGATTCACGAAGGTCACTCAGCTGGGGCATCTTGTTGCCGTCTTTACGTTTCTCCACGTCACGGCTTAACTGGGACAGGGCGATCACAGGTACGTGCAGCTCTTTTGCCAGGCCTTTCAGATCGCGGGAGATCTTACTGATCTCCTGCTCACGGTTGGAGTTGCGTCCTTCGCCGCCGCCGCTCATCAGCTGCAGGTAGTCGATGATGATAATGCCTACGCCGTTGTTATGCACCAGCCTGCGGCATTTGGCACGCAGCTCGAAGATATTGAGGGCGGGCGTATCATCTATAAAGATGGGCGCCTTGGCCAGGCGTTCAATACCATGCGTCATCAGCTTCTTCATCTCATATTCTTCCAGCTTACCACGGGTGATCTTTTCCAGCTTGATCTCCGACTCGGCGGAAAGGATACGCTGTACGATCTGCCCGGAGGACATTTCCAGTGAGAAGATAGCCGCGCCTTTCGGGAAGCGGGGATGCAGTGCGGCATTCCTCGCCAGGTTAAGGGCGAAGGCGGTTTTACCCACAGACGGACGGGCGGCCAGGATGATAAGGTCACTGGGCTGCCAGCCATAAGTTACCTTGTCCAGCGAAGGGAAACCGGAAGGTACACCGGTGATATCATCGCCTTTATTGCGCAGGTCTTCAATACGCTTCATGGTGTTCACCAGTACCCTGTCGATAGAATCGTAGTTCTTCCGCAGGTGGCTGTTGGTGATCTCGAACAGTTTGGACTCTGCTCCGTCCAGCAGGTCAAATACGTCGGCCGTATCTTCATAAGCTTCGCTCAGTATCTCACCGGAGATACGGATCAGTTCACGCTGTATGAACTTCTGAAGGATGATACGCGCGTGCGCTTCAATGTTCGCAGATGATACTACAGTGTTGGTGAGGCGGGTAACGTAAAATGGGCCCCCTATCATTTCCAGTTCGCCGGAAGACCTGAGCTCTTCCACCACCGTGAGGATATCCACCGGCATAGACTTGGCGGCTAAACGCTGCATGGAGGCGAATATCTTCTGGTGTGCTTCCACATAGAAGCATTCTGGCTTCAGGATCTCTATAACTGTATCAAAAGCACCCTTTTCCAGCATAATGGCGCCCAGTACAGCTTCTTCCATATCCTTGGACTGAGGGGGTATTTTTCCATAAACCATGGAGGACACATCAATGGACGGTTTCCTACGTACATTACGGTCTTTCTTTAGATTGAGATCCATTTATATTGCAAAAAGTTAAAAAAAATGAACGAAAACGATTACTGTCATGACTCTTAATGCCCCCGGCGCTACACAATTTTTTCTGTATCAGTGTTAAGTCATCTTTAATAAATTGTAAACTTTTTTGAGCCGTAAAAACTAAGGTAAAGGCATTTTTTCATTTAAGCCGTACGATGACCGGATTATATTTATCAAACCCAACACACAGGTTATTCACACGCAAAATGTCAGTTATCCACTGACTCGTATCCGGTTATCCACTAAATGAAGTAAAAACACCCTGCAAAGGTCCGATTATTCACACACTTTGTGTAAAAAGATTTTCCACAATTTGCTTGTGTGGATTAGTCCATTGTCTATGGTCCATCCTCCATACAATCTCCATCAAATAACGTTGTCAAACCGCAAAAAATTCTCCTGCGGTGTCCTGTTGCATGCTCAAATGACCTTTTCTAAGGCACAATGAACCATGGACGATGGACCACCGTCTATGGACTTTTATACTATCTTTACAGCCACATTATTAATTAAAATGACTATTTCTTACAACTGGCTTTGTGAATATTTGCCGGTGCAGCCGTCGCCGGAGGATCTGTCTGTTATTTTAACCCGTATAGGCCTGGAGGTGGAGAGCCTGGAAAGGTTTGAGTCCATCAAAGGAAGCCTTGAAGGGCTGGTAATAGGCGAAGTACTGACCGTTGCCCAGCACCCTAATGCAGATAAGCTCAAACTTACGACCGTAAATATCGGTAGCGGCACCCCCCTGAACGTGGTATGCGGCGCCCCCAATGTGGCTGCTGGCCAGAAAGTGGTGGTGGCCCCCATCGGTACTACCATTTACCCGCTGGGCGGTGAGCCCATGACCATGAAAAAGGCAAAGATCCGCGGGGAAGAAAGCGAAGGAATGATCTGTGCCGAAGACGAGATCGGCCTGGGCAGCAGCCATGCAGGCATCATGGTGCTGGATGCAGCCCTGGTACCCGGTACGCCCGCCGCAAAAGTTTTTAACGTGGTACAGGACTGGGTATACGAAATAGGCCTCACCCCCAACCGCATGGATGCCATGAGCCATATAGGCGTGGCCCGCGACGTTTGCGCCTATTTCAATAACCTGGAAAACACCCGGCAATACCAGGTAAAGCTGCCGGCTATCCCGGAACTGCCCAAAGCCGCCAAACCCTTACCCATCACCGTTACCATAGAGAATACGGATGCCTGCCCCCGTTATGCCGGTATTTCCATCAGCGGTGTAAAAACAGCGCCCTCTCCTGACTGGCTGCGGAATAAACTGCTGGCCATCGGGGTAAGGCCTATTAATAATATAGTAGACATCACCAATTTCATACTGCATGAAACCGGTCAGCCGCTGCACGCTTTTAATGCCGCCGCCATTACCGGTAACCATGTGATCGTTAAGAACCTGCCTGCGGGCACTCCCTTTGTGACCCTGGATGAGAAAGAGCGCAAGCTGGATGCCGCAGACCTGATGATCTGCAACGGCAACAGCGAAGGTATGTGCACTTGCGGGCGTATTCGGCGGACTACATTCCGGCGTGACAGACGCCACCAGCAACATCTTCCTGGAGAGCGCCTGTTTCAGCCCTTCCGGTATCCGCGCCAGTTCCTTCCGTCACGGCCTGCGCACAGACGCGGCCACCCGTTTTGAAAAAGGCGTGGACATTTCCAATACCGTATTTGCCCTGCAACGCGCTGCAGCGCTGATCTGTGAGCTGGCAGGCGGGCAGGTGGCCTCCGATGTGGTGGATATATATCCCCAGCCACAACCTAAAAAAGAAGTAAGCGCTACCTGGAACTATATTAAAAAGCTGAGCGGTAAGGACTACGGCCAGGATAAGATCAAACATATCCTCGCCAGCCTTGGATTTGAGATACTGGAAACAACAGCCGAAGGCCTCCGTGTGAACGTGCCCTATAGCAAACCGGATATCGCCATCCCGGCTGATATCGTGGAAGAGATCATGCGTATAGACGGCTTGGATAATGTAGAGATCCCGTCCCAGGTGCTGATCACCCCGGCCATCACTGCCCGTCCCGACCAGGGGCGCGTGCGGGAGAAGATTGCCGACTACCTGGCGGCCAACGGCTTCAAAGAGATCTTCACCAACTCCATCACCAACAGCAAATATTTTACGCCCGAAGTGCTGGAGCATACGGTGAAAATGATCAATAACCTGAGCGCAGACCTGGATGTAATGCGTCCTTCCATGCTGGAAACCGGCCTCGAAAGCGTGTCTTATAACCTGAACCGGAAAAATGAGGACCTCCTGTTCTTTGAATTCGGTAAAACCTACCGGCAACAGGCCCCCGGCAAATACGAGGAAACCGAGCACCTGAGCCTGTACCTCACCGGCGCCAAACGCCCGGAGAGCTGGCTGTACAAGGCCGCCCCGGTAGATTTCTATTTCCTGAAAGGGTATGTGAGCAATATACTGGCGCAACTGGGCATTACTTCCCTGCAATGGGCAGAGAAAGAGGCCCACGGCCTGCAACACGCCTGGCTCATTAAGGGCAACGGCAAAGAACTGGTAACCCTGGGTGCCGTAGCCCAGCAGAAACTGAAGCAGTTCGATATCAAACAGGCGGTATGGTTTGCTGATATCAACTGGCAATCAGTTTTGGCGGCTTTACCAAAAAAGGATAACTTTTACAGTGAAATTCCAAAGTTCCCGACCGTACGCAGGGACCTTGCCCTGGTACTGGACAAGCAGGTGAAATTTGCAGATGTGGAAGCAGCCGCCCGCGGTGTAAAATCCCCGCTGCTGCAACATATCAACCTTTTCGACGTTTTTGAAAGTGAAAAACTGGGCGCCAATAAACAGTCTTACGCAGTGAGCTTTACCTTCCAGGATACCCGCAAAACACTGACAGATAAAGAAATAGATGCGGTAATGGACAAGCTGGTGAATGCTTTTGAGACCCGTTTACAGGCACAGATCAGGAAATAAGACGGACCGCGTCTGGCATAAATGGCATTAGAGCAACACATACAACGCATTGAAGATAAGCTGCTCCTGCTGCTGAAAAAGCTACAGCAGGAGCAGGCTGATAATGCATTGTTGAAAGAACAGTTGCAGCTACAGCAGCAGGAATCAGCCCGGCAGCTGGAAACTATTGCTATGCTAGGAAGAAAAGTTGCATCTTAGCAAAAATAGCGGGTGTTGCATCGGGCAAACCGGCCACTCCCGAGGAAGATGAGGATTTCAAAAAGGAAATGCGGAACAGGATCAACGACTATATTAAGGAGATAGACAGGTGCATAGCGCTGCTGAACAGTTAAAGACAATCCATGGAACAGCTGATTCCCGTAAATATATTCGTGGCAGACCGGTCTTACCGGATCAAGATAAAACCGGAGGAAGAAGAGGAAGTACGCCGTATTATGAAGGAAGTGAATGAAAAGATCATTGAATTCAAAACGGCTTATGCGGGTAAGGATCTGCAGGATTACATCGCCATGGCGCTGATCATGTACGCCACCCACCCCGTAACCAGCGGGGGAAAGGCCCAGGCAAGCGTGGCCCCTTTTTTACAGGAAAAGTTACAAAGGCTGGAAGAATTGCTGGATGAGCAGCTGAAGTAGGGCAGGAAAAGCAGGTGGGAAAAGTGCTGGGATGAATGGTGAATTATTTGAAAAAGTAGATTAACAGGAAGTAATATAATTTTATTAATGCTACTTATAACTTACTCATAATAAGTTATTTGATAAATACCCCCTGTTACTATTCCACGTAAAGTAATCTGTCTGCACCTTCATCCGTCCTGTGTTGTCGCATTTTAGCACATTCTTTTTTGTATTTTCGCGCGTCAAGTTCTAACACCACCTCGATAGGGGGTGGCAAAGAATGCAATATATATTCAATTTTAAATTTTTTGTATGGATGTTACTTTTATAACGACAATAGCCGCAGTGGTGGCATTGATCATAGGGATTGTGTTAGGTAAGGTGATATTTGCCAAAAAACACGCAGCAAAAAATACAGGAGGCAGAACAACAGGCTCAGAAGATCGTATCAGATGCGCAGATAAGCGCTGAGAACCTGAAAAAGGATAAGTTACTGGAAGCTAAGGAGAAATACCTGCAGATGAAGAGTGAACATGAGAAAGAGGTATTGCAGCGTAACCAGAAACTGGCAGATGCAGAGAACCGGATCAAACAGAAAGAGCTGAGCCTTAACCAGAAGAATGAACAGCTGCAGAAACAGGTACAGGAGAATGAGGCGATCAAGGAAAACCTGAACCGGCAGATGGAACTGGTAGCTATTAAGCGCAATGACCTGGAAAAACACCAGGAAGAACATATCCGCCGCCTGGAAAAGGTGGCCGGCCTTACCGCCGAAGAGGCCAGACACCAGCTGGTGGAAAGCCTGAAAGAAGAGGCCCGCAGCCAGGCCCTGGCTCATATCCAGGAGATCATCGAGGATGCCAAGACAAAGGCCAACAAAGAAGCTAAAAAGATCATCATACAATCTATCCAGCGTACCGCTGCAGAGCAGACCATTGAGAACGCCATTACCGTGTTCAACCTGGAAAGTGATGAGATCAAAGGCCAGATCATTGGTCGTGAAGGCCGTAACATACGCGCCATCGAAGCCGCTACCGGTGTAGACCTGATCGTAGACGATACCCCCGAGGCCATTGTATTATCCTCTTTTGACCCCCTGCGCCGCGAGATCGCCCGTTTGTCGCTTCAGCGCCTGGTGCAGGATGGCCGTATTCACCCTGCCCGTATCGAGGAAGTAGTGGAAAAGACCAAGAAGCAGCTGGAAGAGCAGGTGATGGACATCGGCGAAAGAACAGTAATAGAGCTGGGCATTCACGGCCTGCACAAAGAACTGGTACGCCTGGTAGGTAAAATGCGTTTCCGTTCTTCCTACGGTCAGAACCTGCTGATGCACTCTAAGGAAACAGCTAACCTTTGCGCCGTGATGGCAGCTGAACTGGGGCTGAACCCGAAACTGGCCAAACGCGCCGGTCTGCTGCACGATATAGGCAAAGTACCTGACGAAGAAACTGAACTGAGCCACGCCCTGCTGGGCGCCAAGCTCTGCGAAAAATACGGCGAGCATGCCGCCGTGGTGAACGCCGTTGGCGCCCACCACGATGAGATGGAAATGCAATACGTGATCTCCCCCATCGTTCAGGCCTGTGACGCCATCAGCGGCGCCCGCCCGGGCGCCCGCCGCGAGATCATGCAGAGCTACCTGCAGCGTATCAAAGACCTGGAGAACCTGGCCCTGGCCCACGAAGGCGTGGAAAAAGCCTACGCCATCCAGGCAGGCCGCGAACTGCGCGTGATCGTTGAGAGCGATAAAGTGACCGACAACGATGCAGACCGTCTTTCTTTCGAGATCGCCAACAAGATCCAGACGGAGATGCAGTATCCCGGCCAGATCAAAGTAACTGTGATCCGTGAAAAGCGCGCCGTAAACGTAGCGAGGTAACGTAACAAATACCAAATTCCAAATCCCAATTTGAGAAGTGTGTTCCTGACAGGAGCTGCTGATCAAATTGGGATTTTTGATTTTTACCCTTAGTAACCGGAACCTTGTTCCCGATGCTACACCTGATCTGGTATTTGGTATTTGTTATTTGGAATTTGGAATTTGCCCCTTATCTTAAGGGGCAAATACTTCACATGCAAAGAACTAAGTCTTTATGGCGGCGCCTGGGCGCCTGCCTGCTGGTAAGCGGGTTGATACTGACCACCACAAGTGTAATGGGACAAAAGGCAAAGTCTCTTTTTAACGGTAAGAACCTGGATGGATGGAAAATTTACGGTACCGAAAAGTGGTACGTAGATCAGGGCAACCTGGTGTGCGAAAGCGGGCCCGATAAAGAATATGGCTACCTGGGTACCGATAAGGACTACAAGGATTTTGAACTGACCCTTGAATTCAAACAGGAGGCCGATGGCAACAGCGGTGTATTCTTCCACTCTACCATAGAAGGTACCAAGATCACCGGCTGGCAGGCAGAAGTAGCGCCCGCAGGTATGCATACCGGCGGTATTTACGAATCTTATGGCCGCGGCTGGCTGATCCAGCCCACAGCCGATAAAGAACAATACCTGAAAATGGGCGAATGGAACACCATGAAGGTGCGTGTAAAAGGCAATGTAGTAACCACCTGGCTGAATGGCCATGAGATGATCACCCTGGACGATGAAAAGATAGGCAGCCGCAACGGGCAGATTGCCCTGCAGATCCACTCCGGCGGAGGGATCAAAGTAAGGTGGCGGAACATCAAAGTGCAGGAACTGTAAACAGGCCCCTCAGCCAACCCGCTTATAAGGCCGGTCAGGGAAAATTTTAATTTCTGACCGGCCTCGTCTTTTTATAAATTAGCTGTCCTTCATAACCAGTTGTCTCCCTTATTATTGTCATTCCCGACTTTTATATTGCAATCGTTTGCAACAAAAAGATATTTTACATAACTTGTCAATATGGACCACGTTTCAACCGTACGAACCATGTAGAAACCTTTTTTGTACCCTTAAATAAAAACATAAGAATTACACGCTATGAAGAACTTGCTCACCTTGGGGGGGCTCTGGTTATTGCTGCTATGCCACAGCCTCGTCACCCACGCTCAATCCAACATTATCCAGGGAACTGTAAAAGATGCGAAAAGCGGCACAGCGTTACCGGGGGTAACTGTATCGGTAAAGGGGAAATCAACCGGTACCCAGACAGACATGCAGGGTCAGTTTAAACTGCAGGCAGACCCGCAGGCCACTTTAGTATTCTCTTTCATCGGCTACACCACGCAGGAAGTACCTGTAAGCGGCCGCAGTAATGTTGACATTCAACTCGGAGAAGACCTGAAAAAACTGGAGGAAGTAGTGGTGGTTGGTTACGGCGCCCAGAAGAAGAAAGACGTAACCGGTTCCATTGCCTCCATCAACGCAAAAGCCATCCAGGAAGTATCTGTTACCAACCCGCAACAGGCCCTGCAGGGCCGCGTGGCGGGTATTGATGTACTGATCAACAGTAACAAGCCGGGCGATGAGCCGCGCGTACGTGTACGTGGTAACCGATCCATTACGGCGGGTAATGATCCGCTGTATATTGTAGACGGGATCCCGTATGCCGGTAATATGAACGACATCAACCCCGGCGATATCGCCTCCATGGACGTACTGAAAGATGCATCTGCCACAGCCATCTACGGTTCACGCGGGGCCAACGGTGTGATCCTGATCACCACACATAAGGGCAAGATCGGCCCGGCGAGGGTGAACTACAGCGCCAATTATGGTATCATCAACACCCTGGGCCGTACCGATATGATGGACGCCAATCAGTACATTGCCATGAGAAGAGAGGCTAACCGTACGGTGGGCCGCTATAACGACAACAACCCGGATTCTTCTGATGCCGCCATTTTCAACGCCACTGAGTACGCCAACGTAAAGGCAGGCGTAAACACCGACTGGCAGGACCTGATGCTCTCCAGCGGATGGCAGACACAGCACAGTCTGGGGGTTTCCGGCGGATCTGAAAAAACCAAATACGCTGCCAGCGGTGGCTACTTCAAGCAACAGGGTGTACTGGAACTGCAAAGTTTTGAGCGCTATAACCTGCACCTGAGCCTGGACCAGGAGATCAGCAAACGTATCAGGGTGGGCGCCTCACTGCTGGCTTCCTACAGCAAACGCCGCGGCGAAACCTACAACGGGATGGATGCCGCGCTTAAAATGCTGCCCATCGCCTCTCCTTATGACGCCGGGGGCAATCTCATCACTTACCCGACCAGTGACAACCAGCAACCTAATCCCCTGCTGGATTATGTGCCGGGTAACCGGGAGGAGAACCGCACCCGCTTCCGCCTGTTCTCCAGTCTCTATGGTGAAGTGGACCTGGCAGACGGCCTGAAGTACCGCCTGAATGTGGGACCTGATATCCAGCAAAGCAATTACGGACTTTTCCAGGGCAAGAATAATACAACTCAGCTGATAGCCGGTGGCGACGCCGTGGCGCAACGTAATGGCTATACCGTACTGGCTTACACCGTGGAAAACCTGCTGACGTATAACAAAGTATTTCATCAGAAACATAACGTAGGCATTACGGCCCTGTACAGTGTGCAGCGCCAGCGCGAAGATTCGTCTAACGCCTCCGTGCGGGGCATTCCCGCAGAAGCGCAGCAGTGGTATAACCTGGATGAAGCCGGGAACGTAACCGCTATCGGCAGCCAGCTGGGCACCTGGACCATCCTCTCTTATATGGGCCGTATCAACTATGGGTTTGACGACCGCTACCTGATCACGCTGACGCTGCGTGCGGATGGATCTTCCCGCTTTGCAAAAGGCAAGCAATGGGGTTATTTCCCTTCTGTGGCCGTGGCCTGGAATATGACCAATGAAAATTTCCTGCGTTCCGTCAGCTGGCTGGATAACCTGAAACTGCGCGCCAGCTATGGTAAGATCGGCAACACCGGTATTCCGCCCTACGCTACACAGGGAGGCTTGCTACGCAGTCCCTACTCTTTCAATAACAGGGGTGTACTGGGTTATCAGCCCAACCAGCTACGCAATCCGGACCTGACCTGGGAAACCACCACATCCTCCAACATAGGCTTTGATTTCAGCGTGTTCAAAGGAAGGATAAACGGTAGCCTGGACGTATATAAACAAAAGACCACTGACCTGCTGCTGAACCGACTGCTACCCTACAGCAATGGTTTTCCGAGTGTGCTGACCAATATAGGCGCTACCCAGAACAAAGGCCTGGAAGCAGCCGTGTCTGCGATCATCCTGCAAAGCCCTTCCGGCTTTACCTGGTCTACCGATCTTAACTTCTTCATGAACCGTGAAAAGATCCTGAGCCTGGGTAATGGCAATAAAAGCGATCCGGGTAACGCCTGGTTCATTGGAAAGCCTATCACCGTTTACTATGATTACCAGAAAATAGGCATCTGGCAGACAGAGGCCGAAGCGCAGGTGTACCAGCAACACCAGGGTGAGATCCGCTTAAACGATGTGAATAACGACAAGCGGCTGGACGCCAACGACCGCACTATCCTGGGCTCACAGCAGCCCGACTGGTCTGGCGGTATGACACAGCGCGTATCCTACAAAGGATTTGATCTCTCCATCGTAGCCTTTGCACGGATGGGTAATATGGTGAAGAGTGATTTTTACCAGAACTACAACACGCTCTTTGGAAGGTATAACAACCTGGACGTAGATTACTGGACGCCTTCGAACCCCACCAATGATTTCCCGCGGCCTAACCGTAACCAGGAGCGCCCGAATAACTATACTACACTGAGTTATTTTGACGGCTCCTTCTTCAAGATCCGCAACATTGGCCTGGGTTACAACCTGCCAAAAAGCCTGATGGACCGCTGGAAAATGCAGGCGTTGCGTGTAAGCGTAGACGTGAAGCAGCCACTGATCCTGGCGCCTTACCGCCAGACCTACAAAGGCATTGATCCGGAAGACGTAACCACAATCTCAGTAGACGTACCTGCCACCTGGATGCTGCAGTTTGGTATAAATGCCACTTTCTAAACCGTAAAAAAGAACGTTATGACGAATATGAAAATATGCTGGATGATCCTGCTGCTGGCCATCGCGTCAGCAAGCTGTAATAAAATGCTGGAAGAAGACCTGGTGTCTAATGTAAACGATGAATTCTATAATACGCCCGCAGGTTTCAGCGCCGCAGTAAACGGCGGCTATGTAGCCATGCGCAGTTTTTACAGTACTGAACGCGGAATGACGCTGAGTGTTTTTGGTACAGATACCTATACCAACGGCTCTGATGGCGATTTCAAATTTGCCAACCAGTACACTTCACAACTGGACGGACGGTATTCACACCTGCGGGAACTCTGGAACGCTACCTACCAGGCGATCAATACCGCTAATGCAGCGATAGACAGGGCAGACGCCATCCCGGGCCTGGACTCTGCCGTAAAACGTACCGGCGTAGGGGAAGCCCGTTTCTGCCGGGCGCATTATCACTTCCTGCTGATGCAGCTCTTCGGACCGGTTCCTTTACAGCTGCATGAGAATAAGGAAATTAAAACCGAGGCGCACCGCGATTCAGTGCCGGATATCTACAATGCGGTCATCGCAGACCTCCGGTATGCTTCGCAGAATCTGCCGGTGTCGCCGGAATTTGGCCGCGCCAGCAAACCAGCCGCAGAACACCTGTTGGCAAGGGTATACCTCACCCGCGCTTCTTCACCCGCGCGGCAGGCGGCTGACTATGACAGCGCAGCCAAATACGCCCAGGGTGTGATCAGCAACTACAGCTTTTCGCTGCTGCCGGATGTTGGCCAGGTATGGGCACAGGGCAAGGAAAACAATGCAGAAACCGTATGGGCGGTACAGTATACTACAGACGCCCTGTACAACTCTAACGACAACAATGCCAGCAGGTTTTTCCTGATGCAGTACGACATCCTGGCCGGGATGAAACGCGACCTGGCCAATGGTACCCCCTGGAAACGCTTCCGTCCAACGCCTTTCCTGCTGGACACATTGTATGCTGAGCGTGTACATGATACCCGGTATGAAAAATTCTTTACCACCGTATGGAAAGCCAATGTGGCAACTTCCAAACTCAAGGTGGGCGATACGTCTGTTTATATGCCGGGTCACAATGTAAGCGATGGCGAAATAGCCAGCAAGCCTTACCTGCTGGTTCCACCCCGTAATTATACAGAGGTGCTGTATCCTTCCCTGAACAAATTTGCAGACGCATTGCGGCCGGATAACCAGGCCTCCGGTGTAAGGCCCTTCATTGCCTTCCGCCTGGCGGAAGATTACCTGATAGCTGCAGAAGCGCTGATGATGAAAGGCGACAATACAACCGCCGCTAACCTGGTTAATACCCTGCGTATGCGCGCCGCCAGGGTAGGCCTCACACCCGATGAGACCAATGCGCACAGGGAAGCGATGAAAATAACGCCTGCCCAGCTGAACATCGATTTTATACTGGACGAAAGAGGCCGCGAACTGGTAGGTGAACAACTGCGCTGGTTTGACCTGGTACGTACCGGGAAACTGCTGGAAAGGGTACGGGCGCATAACCATCCGCAGGCCTCCGTCAATATCCTGCCCAAACATATGCGGCGCCCCATTCCGCAGGACCAGATAGACAGGGTGAGCAACCCGCAGGATTTCCCGCAGAATACGGGATATTGACGCTAAAATTGTTTGGGGGTTTGAAAGTTTGAGGGTTCGAGGGTTTGATAGTTTGATGGTGGCCTGATAGTATAAGGTTGCATGCTCAGACTTTCAAACCCTCAAACTTTTTTTTGTCGTATCTTAATTGTGTCTAAAACTTTCATGTGTTATGTCCCAAAAAAAGATTCTCTTTCTCACCGGCGATTATGCTGAAGATTACGAAACAATGGTACCCTTCCAGATGCTGCAGATGGTAGGGCATGAAGTACATGCAGTATGCCCGGACAAAACAGCCGGGGAAAAGGTGATCACCGCTATTCATGATTTTGAGGGAGACCAGACCTACAGCGAGAAACGGGGCCACTATTTTACATTAAACGCCTCTTTTGCGGATGTACAGCCGGCAGACTATGACGCGCTGGTGATTGCAGGAGGCCGGGCGCCCGAATACCTGCGCCTGGATAAAAAGGTAATAGAGCTGGTGAAACACTTCTTTTCCGGTAACAAACCGGTGGCAGCCGTTTGCCATGCCATACAGATCCTGACGGCGGCAGATGTGGTGCGGGGCAAAAAGCTCACCGCCTACCCCGCCGTAGGCCCGGAAGTGACCATGGCCGGAGGAGAATACCAACACGTGAACATTGATGAAGCGGTGACCGACGGGTTGCTGGTAACCGCCCCTGCCTGGCCGGCTCATCCGAAGTGGATAGCTGCCTTTTTGAAAGTACTGGGCACCCGTATAGAGTTGTGATAATCTGTAAATTATTGATTCTAAATCTGGTAGTTAGCCAATAAATAATCCTCATTCCGGTTTCTTAATTATGCCTGCATTACTTACCTTTGCAGCCGAATTGAAATCCATAATATCACTATGTCCGGACAGCTTAAAGAAGTTCGTAACCGTATAAAATCAGTACAATCCAGCCAGCAGATCACCAAGGCAATGAAAATGGTGAGCGCCGCCAAGCTGAGACGCGCACAGGACGCCATCCTGCTGATGCGCCCTTATGCCGTGAAGCTCCAGGAAATGCTGCAGAACATCGTTTCCAACACGGAAGGCGATATTGAAATGGCCCTGGCAGCCGAAAGGCCGGTAGAAAAGGTACTGATCGTGGTGATCACTTCTGACCGCGGACTGTGTGGCGCTTATAACTCCAACCTGATAAAGCTGGCCAAACAGCTGATCCGTGAAAAATATGCGGAGCAGTATGCCAAAGGACGGGTAGAGATCATGCCTATCGGAAAGAAAGGTTATGAGCACTTTGCAAAAAACGGATATAAGATCAATGATCAATACTGGCACCTGTTCGCAGATCTGAACTTTGATCATGTAAAACAGGCTGCCGCCATTGCCCTGAACGGTTTCATAAAAGGTGACTACGATGCAGTAGAGCTGGTATACAGCCAGTTCAAGAACGCCGCTACACAGGTATATACCACCGAACAGTTCCTGCCTATTGCCAAAGTAGCGCAGAAAGAAGGACAACAGAAGATCAAGGCAGATTACATCTTCGAACCGGAGAAAGAAGTCCTGATCGCAGAACTGATGCCCAAGATCCTGAACACCCAGTTCTTCAAAGCCATACTGGATGGCCATGCTTCTGAGCATGGCGCCCGTATGACGGCTATGGATAAGGCAACAGAGAATGCAGCCGAATTGCTGCGTAACCTGAAACTGTCTTACAACCGCGCCCGTCAGGCAGCTATTACTACAGAGCTGACCGAGATCGTGAGCGGTGCTGCAGCACTGGCCGGCTGATAAAACGGATCTTATTCACATCAAATCAACAGCAGAAAAATTCATTTCCTCAATAGCGTCAAAGACTGTAACTTTCAGTCTTTGACGCTTTTTCATTACGGCTGCAATGTGCCAACTACATTGCAAAAAAATCACAACTATGGAAATCTCTCAGATCATACCGCACGTAGAGGCATTGATATTTGCCGCTGACCGTCCGTTACCGGTGCTGGAAATTGTGGATCTGCTGAACAATGCACTGGCCTTCCTGGAAGACCGCGCTACGCTGGACCAGGTGGAGGCCGCCATAGAAGCCGTCAGGGAAAAATACCACTCCGAGTTCTATGCCTTCGAGGTAAGGGAAAGCGGGGGAGGTTACCAGTTCCTGACCAAAAAAGACTACTACCAGACGGTAGCGCAGCTGAACGGTGAGAAATTCCTGAAACGCCTGTCTACTGCCGCACTGGAAACCCTGGCCATCATCGCCTATAAACAACCTATTTCCAAAGGAGAAATAGAGCATATACGCGGCGTAAGCTCTGATTACTCCATCCAGAAACTGCTGGAAAAAGAGCTGATCGTTATCTCCGGCCGCAGTGAAGACCTGCCGGGTAAACCTTTGCTGTATGCCACTTCCAAGGCGTTTATGGACTATTTCGGACTGAACTCTCCCGCCGATCTGCCCAAGCTGAAAGAGGTATTTGACGAAGAAGTAATCCAGCCCACACTTATTACGGACGAAGCTTTCCAGCACGACAATGGCAGCAGCCTGGTAGTGTCTGAGAACGGCGAACTCCTGGAAGATGCCTACATTCCTACCATCACCATACATGAGGACGTAGCGATACCTGACGTGGAAGAGAACGAAACACCGGAAACACCGGAGACAGGCGAACCTGTGGAACCCAATGAGCCCGGCGCTGCACCACCGCTGGAAGATGCAGCACCAGCGCAGGAAGCGGAAACAGAAGACACAGCACCCGAAGAAGCAGGAACAGAAGAAACGGGAACAGAGGAAGCGCCGGATGTTAACGCTGCCGCCACCTGGGGTGGCGATGAGGACGAAGAGGAAGAAGACGAAGACGAACTGGAAGATATTGACGAATATGACGGAGACGGTGATGAAGATGAAGACGAGGAGGATGAAGATGAGGAAGAAGATGATGATGAAGAAGAAGATGATGATGATGATGATGACGAAGACGAGGACGGGGATGAGGACGATGATTTTGAGGAAGACGAAGAGGATGATGAGGATGAAGACGAGGATGACAAAAAATAAAGCTATGCAGCACTGCAGATAAGAATGTCCCGCCAAGGCGGGACATTCCTTTTTACACTCATACAGTTATGCTACGCCCCTATCTGCCGGATCACGGCAGCAAATATGGCACTCAGTTTTTCGTCTGCTTTACCGGCTACTGCGATGATCTCTTCGATAGAAACAGGATGCAGGTTATCCGGATCGCATTCGTCTGTGATTACAGATACGGCGGCACAGGGTAATTGCAGCTGGTTAGCCACGATTACTTCGGGCACGGTGCTCATCCCCACCATATCGGCCCCTATCATGCGCAGGAAGCGATATTCGGCCCTGGTTTCCAGGTTGGGGCCCATAACGGAAACATATACGCCGGTTTTCAGGGCAGTGCCGTTGGCTGCTGCAGCTTTCTGTAAAAGCTGACCTAACTGCCTGTCATAAGGACAGCTCATATCCGGGAACCGGGTACCGAAGGCGGGCGCATTTAAGCCGCGCAGCGGGCTTTCCGGCTGCAGGTTAATATGATCTTCCAGTAGTACCAGGTCGCCTTTCTTAAAGGCAGGGTTCATGCCGCCGGCGGCATTGCTCAGCAGCAGCTGCTGCACTCCCAGTGCTTTCAAAACCCGTAGCGGGAAGGTGATCTGCTGCATGGTATAGCCTTCATAGTAATGAAAACGCCCCTGCATGGCTATCACCGGCGTATCGCCGATATGGCCGAAAATAAGCTGGCCTTTATGCGATTCTACCGTGGCTTCCGGGAAATGCGGTATCTCGTTATAGGGAATGCTTTTCTCTATCCGGATATGATGTACCAGCTGTCCGAGGCCTGTGCCCAGCACAATGCCCACCTTTGCCTGGTGATAGTTGAACTGCCGTAACCAGGACGCAGTTTCGGTGATCTGTTGTAATAGCGTTTCCATGCCGCAAAGAAAATATAAAAGCGCTTTACTTTTGCGTTTTATAGGGAACCGCAGCGCAATCGTTTGCAGTGATAATTAAACAGGTATAGGCTGTAATTCAGATCTTTGCACAAGACCCTTGCAAAATCGATTTTCCGCTCATCACATTTTTAATGCAATCGGTTGTGTAATTAGTGGGCATTTTATAATTTGGAAGCGTTTAAGCCCGGCAGAGAGGGCAGCATAACAGAGTGACACTGCGCAGTTAAGGCGAGGACAGACCAGCCAGAAAAGCAGGCGATAAATTACACGTAATGAGAAAAATATTGATCTTTTGCAGCAGCTTAATGCTGTTACATGGCGTTGCAAGCGCCGGAGCACCCGTTAAAAAAGGGCAATGGACGCCGTTGTTTAATGGCAAAAACCTGAAAGGATGGAAACAATTGGGAGGTACCGCAAAATACAGTGTACAGAATAATGAGATTGTGGGAACAACGGTACTGCAAACACCCAACTCTTTCCTGGCCACTGAAAAAGATTATGGCAACTTCATACTGGAACTGGAGTTTAAGCTGGATAAGGAATTCAATTCAGGCATCCAGTTCCGCAGCCAGAGCCGGGCTGATTACCAGAACGGCCGTGTGTTTGGCTACCAGATGGAAATAGACCCGTCTGACAGGCGCTGGAGCGGGGGCATATACGAAGAAGGCCGCCGCGGCTGGCAATACCCGATGGAGCTGAACCCGGGCGGACAAAACGCCTTTAAAAAGACCGAGTGGAACAAATACCGTATAGAATGCAGGGGTGCTGAGATCCGTACATGGGTAAATGGAGTACCCACCGCTCACCTGGTGGATACGGCCCTCCCTAAAGGCTTTATTGCCCTGCAGGTACACAGCATTGGGAATAAAACAGAGGATGCAGGCAAGAATATCCGCTGGCGCAATATCCGCATCATAGAAGATCCGGCTGCGTCGCAGTATTCGCCTTACGACGATATCTATGTGGTGAACAACGTAGCCAACGAGCTTTCCGCCCAGCAGAAAAAGAACGGCTACGTACTGCTGTGGGATGGCAAGACCAATAGAGGCTGGAGAGGCGCTTACAACAAACCTTTCCCTACCAAGGGCTGGACCCTGGATGATGGCACCCTGAGCATCCACCAGTCTAACGGCGATGAAATGGGTTCCGGCGGGGACATTGTTACCGAGAAGGAATACAGTGCCTTTGAGCTGGAATTCGAGTTCAAACTTACGGAAGGCGCCAACAGCGGCTTAAAGTACTTTGTGAAGGAAGTATATGAGACCGGCGGTAAATCGGCGATCGGCCTGGAATACCAGGTGCTGGATGATGAGAAGCACCCGGATGCCAAGCTGGGCCGCAACGGAAACCGCACCCTGGCCTCATTATACGACCTTATGCCAAGGAAACAGATAAAACAAGCACTGAAACCGATTGGAGAATGGAATAAAGGACGTATTATTGTATTACGAAATAACCATGTGGAACATTGGCTGAACGGATTTAAAGTACTGGAGTATGAACGCGGATCACAGGAGTTCAAAGACCTGGTAGCCATCAGCAAATACAAAAACTGGAAAAATTTCGGCTTATGGCCCGAGGGACACATCCTGTTGCAAGACCACGGTAACAATGTATCTTTCCGCAGCCTGCGCATAAAATCTTTATAATCAATAAAACATATCAGCAGTAACGAGTAATCGCTTACTTTTTACTGTTTTATATAAAGAGTTTTCATTGTTCACTGTTCTATATAAAACATTCCGATTCTTCGGAGTGTTTTTTTATTTTAGTGTAAACCACACCAATGACTACACTAAGACCCTCCGTTCTGTTACTGGCCGGAACACTGCTGCTGGGTGCCTGTGGCCCGCAGCCACAGCATGATACCAATGCCGCCGACCTGCTTCATAATACCATAGACCGCTACTTTGAAGAGAAGATGCAGCTCTTCCCGATAGACGCCACGTTTAACGGGGAACACCAGTTTGACAACCTGCTGCACATCGATATCAGCGACAGTTTCCGCCAGCATGTAGACAGCTTTGCCAGCGGCTACCTGCAGGAGCTGGATAAGGTGGATACAGCCCGCTTTAACTCCTAATGACCGCATCAGCTATGATATTGCCCGCTGGGAGCTTAACATCATTAAAGAGGGGCTTACTTTTCATGATAACCTGATGCCCATCAACCAGTTCACCGCCCTTACGCTTACGCTGCCGCAACTGGGCTCAGGCACCAGCGCCCAGCCTTTCAAGACAAAGGAGGACTATGAAAAGTTCATGCAGCGCATGAAAAGTTTTGCGCAATGGGCCGACAGCGCAATTGCCAATATGCGCCGCGGTGAAGCAAGCGGTTATGTACTACCCAAAGCGCTGGTTGTAAAAGTGATACCGCAACTGGCCGCCCTCACCAAAAAAGACAGCAGCAATGTATTTTACGGGCCCCTGAAGCAACTGCCGGAAGGACTTGACAGCAGCGCGCGCAGCGCCCTGGCTACGGAGTACAAGGCGGCTATTGAGAACAACATCATTCCCGCTTTTGAAAAGCTGCACAGTTTCATGCAAACAGACTACCTGCCCAAAGCCCGCAGCAGCAGCGGTATTGCAGGCGTGCCCGATGGCAAAGCCTATTACCAGTACCTGATCCGCTACTGGACCACCACCGATCAGACACCGGATGAGATATTTGCTACCGGCGAAAAAGAAGTGGCCCGTATCCGTGGAGAAATGGAAGAGATCAAGAACACCACCGGTTTCAAAGGCGACCTGGCTGCCTTCTTCACCTTTGTACGAAACGACCCGCAATTCAGGATATTCAAAACACCGGCACAGGTGCTGGATTCTTTCAGGGCCATTGAAAATAAGATCATGCCGGCAGTACGGCAGATGTACCTGCATCTTCCTGAAACCAAATTTGAGATCCGGCAAAACGGAAGCTTTCCGCGCCGCCTCTGCCAGTGCCGAGTATTTTCCCGGCAGCATGAAAGACGGCCGGCCGGGCGTATTCTATGTGCCCATCCTCGACGCTAAGAAATTCAGTTATGTAGGAATGGAGTCGCTCTTCCTGCATGAGGCCATACCCGGTCATCATTTCCAGAGTTCCCTGCAGCAGGAGAACGACTCCCTGCCTAAGCTGCGCAAATTCATCTGGTTAGGCGCATATGGTGAAGGGTATGCACTGTATTGCGAAGGCCTGGGCAAAGAGTTAGGACTGTATACCAATCCCTATCAGTACTTTGGCCGTTTAAGCGATGAGATACACCGCGCCATCCGCCTGGTGGTAGATGTAGGCATGCACGCCAAAGGATGGAGCCGTGAACAGGCCCTGAAGTACATGCTGGATAATGAGCCATTATCTGAAGAAGAAGCCATCGCAGAAATTGAACGCTATATGGCCATCCCAGGGCAGGCGCTCTCTTACAAAACAGGTGAGCTTAAAATAAAGGCATTACGTCATAAATATGAGCAGCTGCTGGGAAGCCAGTTCAGCCTGAAAGATTTTCATGACGAGTTGCTGAAAGACGGTTGTGTGCCCCTGAGTGTGCTGGAAGCGAAGATGCAACGCCGCTTTGGAAAATAATCATACGTTTATCGGGGGTAGAAGGGTTTGAAAGACTGGCAGTTTCAAATAATGCCGGGCTTTCAAGCCCTTCGCTTTTTAAATTCTGTTACCGCAGGCACGACACTTTATATATTGAATTTTTGGTAATATACCAGTTTTAACTATTGGCCGTGGGTTTAGCAGGATTAAAAACGTAAAATTTACCCACTGATCAGTCTCAACATTAACATTTTTATCATTTCCCTTTGAGAAAAGATACTTAAATTTATATAGGGTTAGCAACATGGGAACCGCTACGGTCTAAGGCAGGGTTGACCATATCATCATTAGGACAGTAAGAAATTTCAGCCAGTTCATATTCTGTGGAACACTGACTGTTATCAGACAACAGTCAATCTCGCTTTCGACCTCACTTTTCCGGCTTATGTATTTATCAGTGGATAGGCCTCTTATTCTTAACAGCTTAAATTGATGGTATTATGTTAGACCTTACTTTTAACTATTGCCTGTCATTTCCTGGCGTTACTGCCGAAGAAAAGTGGGATGAAGAAATGTGTTTTTCTGTAGGGGATAAATTGTTCTGCACGATGCAGATCGATCCTCCTTACAAGCTCTCCTTCAAATGTACCTGTGAAGATTTTCACAGCATGATCGCAAAGCCCGGTATCTCTCCAATGCCATACCTGGCCCGGTATCACTGGGTACAGATAAAGCGTACCCGAAACCNNGGAATCGGTCTGAACTGCAGACCCGCATACAACAAGCCTATGAACTGGTTGTTAATATGCTTCCCCCGGAGGAACGGGACGCCATATTAAAAGCGAAGGTTTAGCCGTTTAACCTTCCACGTTATGTTCTCTTAAATTTTGGGCTCCCACCCTTTTTCATAAGTCCTGCTCCAGAGTTCTGCTGCAGCGGTATCATCCAGTATACGCCCGTTCTTCGGATCACAATGCAGCACCCGTCCTACACGCTGCGATATATTCCCTAAATGACATAATGTTACACTGGGATGTCCTACTTTCTCAATTTCTGAGTTCAGGGTGGCTTTACCTCTGATGCTCTCCAGGAAGTTGGTGATATGCACGGCGTCCAGGAACTCGCCCGCAGGGCTCACCACATTGGTAACGTTCTGGCCGGTATTCTGCTGCTGCTTTACTTCTTTCACCAATTTACCTTTCATATCGAAGATCTTGTAGCTGTCGCCGCCGGAGTTGTACAGGGCGCCTTTTTCGCCGAAAAGCGTGAAGCCGCGGCCGCTTCCTTCCAGCTCGTAGGGATGACAGCTGCGGCCTTCCCAGCTGATAGACTTACCGCCCTCAAATTCGAAGGTAATGGTCTGGGTATCGGGCGTTTCCCAGTCATCTTTCGGATAGGCATAACGGCCACCGGAGGAGCTCACTGTTGTGGGGAAATCCACATCCAGGAACCAGCGCATACAGTCCAGCTCATGGGTGGCATTGTTACATGACTCGCCGGTACCCCAGTGCCAGCGCCAATGCCAGTTATAGTGCACAATATTGTCCAGGTAGTCTTTTCTCGGAGCTGGGCCCTGCCACAAATCCCAGTCCAGTGTAGCCGGCACGGCTACCTTCTTACCAATACCAATAGGCTGACGGTTATTTACATACCATCCCCTGGCGTAGTATACTTTGCCAATAATACCCTGTTCTTTCACTTCCTTTACGGCCTGGTTAAGGTTAGGCCATGAACGGCGCTGGTTGCCCATCTGCACCAGGCGGTTGTACTTTTTGGCGGCCTGTATCAGCAGCTCGCCTTCGTGAGGGTTCTGGCTGCAGGGCTTTTCAACATATACATGCTTACCGGCTGCGCAGCCCATAATAGCGGCGGGAGCGTGCCAGTGGTCCGGTGCGGCTACTACCAGGGCGTCAAAGTCTTTCTTCTCCAGCAGTTTACGGATGTCTTTGATCACTTCCGGCTTCCGCTCCTGTGCACCTGCAATGGCTTTAAGTCCCTTCTGTATGGCGCCGTCCTCCACATCGCATATATAACCAATTTCTGCACCGGGCAGTTTGGCCGCCACCTGCGCCAGCCAGTTGCCGCGTGAGTTTACGCCCATTACTGCCAGCACCACTTTGTTGCTGGGCGCCTGCTGACCGAATACAGGAAAATTCAGATAGGTAAGCCCGGCCCCCATGCCTGCCATGGCGCCGGTTTTAAGGAAATCTCGTCTTTTCATCCGTGTTTATTTTTAATAACGTGTAATAACTAATGCGTGTAACAAGGTAAAGATAGATCCACAGCGGATCACATCATACAACAATCGGTTGCATAAAGAACGGGAACGGCGGATTTAAATGCAAGTAAATAGTGATGAGCGTAAAGTACGGTTAGGCCCCGAGGAGCGTATCCCACATTACGCGGTATACATCCGTGGCATGCAGCTGATCTTTATTAACAGCCTTCGGTGTGATGAGCACCGGGTGATAAGCCGGATCTTCGGGGATTCGCCCATGTGAACCTTTGATCAGGGTGGCATCCAGCGGGATTACATTCATCAGGTAGCGAAAGCCCATTTTCTTCTTCAGCAGTTTGCCTGCTATTTTAAGCTTCACCAGTGGATCTGCCGGATTGAGGAACATTTCTACCGGGTCGTAACCGGGTTTACGGTGAATATCTACCAAACGGGCAAAATCGGGCGCTTTCTGATCATCCAGCCAGTAGTAGTAGGTGAACCAGCTGTTGTTGTCTGCAACGAGTACCAGGTCGCCCGTACGTTCGTGATGCAGGTGGTGGGCACGTTTGCCTTCCCTGTCCAGCACCATTTGCACGCCGGGTATATTTTCCAGTATGGCGCGTACCTTTCTGTAGCTGCGGGTATCGTTGATATAAATATGCGCCAGCTGGTGGTCAGAAACGGCAAATGCTTTTGAAGCGCCGGCGTCCAGCAGTTCCAGCCCCCTTTCTTCACGCACCTGTATCAGTCCCTCCTGGCGCAATATCCTGTTGATGTGCACCGGGTTATTAACCGGAGAGATCCCGTATTCGGACAACAGTATTACCTCGGCGCCTTTCTTTTCATAGAAGGTGACCAGTTGTCTGCACACTTCATCTATTTCACGCAGCTCTTTACTGATGCGGGGAATATCGGGTCCGAACTTTTGCAGGCAGTAGTCCAGATGGGGTAGGTAAATAAGGGTGAGCGTAGGGTTGTGCAGGTCATCTGTGATCCGGGAGGCGTCTGCGATCCATTGGGTGGATTTGATATTGGCGCCGGGGCCCCAGAACTGAAAGAGAGGGAACTGCCCCAGCTCTTTCTGCAGATGATCGCGCAGGGAAGCCGGGTGCGAATAGCAGTCCGGCATCTTACGTCCATCTGAAAGATATTGAGGGCGGGGTGTTACGGAGTAGTCTGCGCTGGAGTACATATTATACCACCAGAACATTTTGGCGCAGGTAAAACCGGGATCAAGGCGCCGGGCCCTGTCCCATATCTTTTCTGATTCTACCAGCTTATTGGATTGTTTCCAGAATTTTACTTCACAATCTTCACGGTCATACCAACCATTGCCTACAATACCATGATCCGAAGGCCATTTACCGGTAACATAGGTACTTTGTACTGCGGTTGTTACAGCAGGCATCATCGGGTTTATGGTAGCCAGGTAATGCTGTTTTACATAAGCCTGCAGAAACGGAGTATGTTCTCCTATTACTGATGTAGAAAGTCCGACTACATCGATCACAACTGTTTTTTTTCATGGATAGTTGGTTGCCGTTACGAATCGGAACCAAAGCTAGGGTGCTGCCATCACAATTCCAACTGCTGCCGTACCCATGCCAGTTCCCTTGCTATAGATTGATCTATTGGTAATTTAAGGTCTGCTAGGCAGCACGTCCCAGGTGTAAGTTTCTACTTCCAGGTGGGCGGTAAATGCCTGTGCTTTGCGTAATGCCAGTACCTGCTTAATATCTTCCTGGGTAGCCGCCAGCAGTCCGTAGCGATCTATGAACAGGGGCACATGAAAATGGGAGCGCCATTCCTGCACCTGTGGATTATCTGCATCTTCCAGAGCCTGCGGCAGATCGGGATAGTGCCTGTAGCCATTAGCTGTGCGCGCTATTACCTGGTGCAGGTAAGTAGGTTCATTGAACGTACGGAACGCATCCACAACAGCTGCTCTTTCAGGAGTGCCGGCAGCGGGCAGCGCTGCTTTGAGGGCGGCGCTGATCTGCAACTTACCTATTTTAAGCCCGTACTGCTGCATGGCAGACAGTACCTCTGCCGGCTGCTCGTAAGCAAGGGCAAAGTGGCATACATCATAACAAAGCTGCACATGATCTTTTATAAGTGCGGCGGCTTCTTCTTCCGTTACGCCAAATTTATCAGCCAGGAAGGGAATTCCGGCGGGCATCAGGCGCTGAAAATACCAGTCGATATACTCCTGGGAATTTTCCAGCAGTCCGTCTGGTTCGGGTTCAATATCAATATGCAGGAGCGGACCGCCGGCACGGCGTATGCGCACCAGCTGTTCTACTACCAGCAGCAGGTTCAGTGTGGCGCTTTCCGTAACGGATGAACGTTCTTCTGCACAGCGGGCATTCCATAATTTGTATGATAAGGGAGCGGTAGAAACGCCGCCTTCCATCCCCTCCGGCAGCAGTGCCGCCAGCAGGCGAAACAGGCGGATGGTATAGGCCACACGATCGGCCGTAGTCCAGTCGGGCGTATGCACCTGGTCTTTCACTACTACGTTGTGAAAGCCACCATAAGGAAAGCCGTTCATGGTAAACACATAACAATCCTGTTCCTTCAGCCAGGCCTTGAACTCCTGCAAAACCTCTTCCTTGCTGAGCTCCAGGCTGGCAGTATTAGACAGGCGCAGGCCAATGCCAAAGGGTTGCTGCGGACTTAATGCCGCCTTTACCGATGGTACGTGCTGCTGCAGCTGTTTGAAATGCGCTGCCCAGTTTTCGCCGGGATGAATGTTGGTACAGTAAGTCAGGTGTCCGTATGATGTGTGCATCCTTTTGGATTTAAGGTTTAAAGTTGGATGTTTGAAATTAGACAGCGGTTGGCGACAAGCGTCCAACCTCAAACGTCACACTTCAGACTTCAAACTTTCCATTTGTTTCAGCATGGCTGCTGCTTTCTGCAACAGCTCCACATTCATCTCATTTACTTCAGCGCCCTGCCCGATGGCTTTCAGCAGGCAGATAGTAAGGCGGCCGCCCAGGTGCTCGCGAAACTCTTCCAGGCCTTTTATTACCGGCGAAACAGTTTGTTCTTCCATATCGAGCAGCGGGTGATAAACCGGCAGTCCCATTTGCTGTAATACCCGCAGGATACGCTCCATGGAGGAGCGGTCCAGCCATCCTAACAAGTAAGAATATACGCTGTCCAATGCAATGCCGATGGAAACGGCTTCGCCGTGGCGCAAAGCAAAGTTGGTGAGCTGCTCCAGTTTATGGCCGCTCCAGTGACCAAAGTCCAGCGGACGTGAAGAGCCGCTTTCAAAGGGATCTCCTGCGCCGCCTATATGTGCCAGGTGTAATTCAGCACAGCGGTATATCAGCTCCTGCATCGCCTGCATATTGCCGGCGGCCAAAGCTGCTGCCTGGATTTCCATCCATTCAAAGAAAGGCGCATCTTTAATCAATGCCACTTTAACGGCTTCCACCATACCGGCGCGCCAGTCGCGCGTGTCCAGGGTGGTCAGGAAATGCGCATCATTGAACACGGCAGCGGGCGGGGCAAAGGAGCCCATAAAATTCTTCTTGCCCTTGTAGTTAATACCATTTTTCACTCCTACCCCTGAATCGTTCTGGGACAGTACGGTAGTAGGTATGCGGATGTGGCGAACGCCCCGGTGCGACACGGCGGCGGCGAAGCCAACCAGGTCCAGCAGGGAGCCCCCGCCAATGCCTATTACATAGGAGTGGCGGTCTATCGCATATTTATCAATGGCGTCTACCAGGCGGAAAAATAAAGCTTCGTCGTTCTTACAGGCCTCTCCCCCTGGTATAACCATGATCTCAGGGGCCAGCTCCATGGAGGGAATGGCCTTCAGATAGGCAGGGATCTGCTGTTGCAGGTAGGGATGGCTTTGCCATACGCCCTCGTCTGCTACTACCAGTAAACGCTTGCGGTAGTGGCTGCTGCTTTGCTGCTGTAAAAAAGCTGATAAACAGTCGTTAGACGGTTCAAAGAGGTGGGTTGTAAAGAAGACCCGGTAAGCAAAACTTACCTGAAATTGCTGTTGGATATAGTTGCTGTTCATCGTCTCAAGTCCATTCTGGTGAAAGTCGGCAATCAAAGTACAAAAATATATTAAAAAAACTTCCTGTGGGACAAAAGCCACGGTCAATGCCAGGGCAGTTTTACCCGGCAGCGTAGTACTCCCCGGCGCAGGGATACGTATTAGTACTTAAAAGTTCAGCACTATCCCTATTGCAGGTCTTCATATAAATACCGAATTTTGCAGAGGACAATACAAAAAAACAACGCCAATTTTATTTAGCGCACCTGTTAACCCTGTAACAAATCTGTAGGTTTTCCATAATACATTTTTTGTTGCAATAGCCTGAATATACTGTCAGCATTTGGCACCAGGAGGGATATTACAAGTATGAAAAGGATAATAACTTTCACACTGTTATACTGTCTTGCAGCATGGCCTGCCCATGCGCAGCAGCCGGGTGTAGACACCCTTTACCGGCTTGTTCAGCGCCAGCCTGCAGACACCACTACAGTAGCTGCCTGCTATGCGTACGGCGACCGGTTTTACCCCGACCAGCCGGACAGCGCCGCCTTTTACTATAAAAAAGGGCTGGCAGTGGCCCGGCAGCTGCATTACCTGCGGGGCATTGCCCAATTCACCTCCTATTACCTCTACATTCTGAACCTGCGGGGAGAATATGCCAAAGGCCTGCACCTGGTTACGCAGGCAGCCGTGATTTACCGGGCGCTGAATGATGAAAAGAACCTGGGGGTGGCCATTAACAATATGGGCAACCAGCATCACCAGCTGGGCAATTTTTCTGCTGCCGCGACTTACTACCTGCAGGCCATTGCCCTGGCTGAAAAAACACAGCACGAAGCAGTACTGCCTAAATTATACAACAACCTGGCCTCTATATTTCTCAGCACAGAGGACTACCGGAAAAGCCTTCAATACGCCACCAAAGCAGCTACACTGGCCCGCCGGCAGAAAGATACGCCGCGCATAGCCTCTACGCTGGTGAACCTGGGATACGCCCAGACCAAGCTGGGATACTATCAGCAGGGAGAAGCCACCTTCATGGAAGTGATACGGCTGGGCAGGTACCTGGGCGACAGCACCTATGTAATGGACGGATACATTAACTCAGGCAGTATTTACTCTGATCTGAACCAGCACCAGAAAGCCTTGCATCAATATGAAAAAACGATGGCTATTACAGATACGTACCCTGACCAGGATTACCGCCTGTATGCGCAGCTGGGTTACGGACAGGAGCTGTTAAAAACCGGGCAGCCGCGCAGAGCTGACAGCATCATTGCCTCTACCATTGCACTGGCGCGAAAGATGCAGGCCAGCGATGAGCTGCGCCAGACCTACCTTACCGCCGCCGAGATCAAGGAAGCCCTGCATCAGCCCGCCCAGGCCCTGCAATACCGCAAGCAATACGAGGCGCTGAATGACTCGCTGCTGGGCGCCAGTACCCGCAAGCACGTGGAGCAGCTGGAGATTGCCTACCAAACTGCACAGAAAGATAAAGAGCTGGCAGAAAAGAAACTGCTGCTGGCAGAGAAAGATGTGCAACTGGAATCTAAGGCGAAGTGGCAGGCCATTTTCCTGTTCACCATTGCCCTCCTGGGCGTACTGGCCACTTTGATATGGTTACGCTACCGTGCACGTCGCAAACTGCATGCCCAGCAACTCCAGACCATTGAAAAGGAAAGGACCGTACAGGTGCTGGAAGCCCTGATGCAGGGAGAAGAAAAAGAAAGGGTACGGTTGTCAAAAGACCTGCATGACGGGGTGGGCGGACTACTATCTGCCGTAAAAATGCATTTCAGCGCTATCCGGCATGAGCAGGAGGTATTAAAGGACAATCCCGCCTATGCACACGCAGTAAGCCTGCTGGACGACGCCATTACCGACATCCGTAAAACGGCGCACAACCTGATGCCGGAAACCCTTTACCGGCTCGGCCTGAAAGAGGCGCTGCAAACCTTCTGTAACAATATCAGTTATTCAGGCACATTACAGGTCAGCTTTTACAGCACTGGAGAGATAGGGCGCTTTAAGCCCAATTTTGAGCTGTCAGTTTACCGTATTGTGCAGGAACTTGTGAACAATATCATCAAACATTCCAGGGCCAATGAAGCCCTGGTACAACTGAGTCAGCATGATTCACTGCTGGCCATTACAGTAGAAGATAACGGTGTGGGCTTTAACCAGCAGTCTGCACAACAGCGGGGCAATGGCCTTACCAGCCTGCAATCGCGGATACGTGCACTGAACGGCAACATTGCCATTGATGCGGCTACGGGGCAGGGAACTACCGCCTATATTGAGTTTGACGTAAGCATCGTTATCAATTAGCTGCAGGCAGCTTTAACTTAAACTATATATGCAGATCAAAGTGGCTATTACAGATGATCACCTGCTGGTGATCAATGGGATAAAGACCATGCTGGCTCCCTATGCACATATCAGCGTTGTTTATGACACTACCGACCCCACGGGACTATTACCTGCGCTGGCGGCAACCCCGGCCGATGTATTACTGCTGGATATACAGATGCCGGGTATTGACGGCATGGAGCTGTGCAAACAGGTGCACAAGCAGCACCCGGACATGAAGGTGATCGCTATCAGCAGCTTTATGGATAGCCGGTATATTAAACAGATGCTCCGCAATGGTGCGGCCGGTTACCTGCTCAAAAACACAGACCCGACTACCCTGGCGAACGCCATAGAAAAGGTGTATGAAGGCGAACAGTTCCTGGATGAATCGCTTAAACAAGACCTGCTGAACGAAGCACTGACTGGTAACAAAAGAAGCGTTTATGAAATACCACTGACCCGCCGCGAGAAAGAAATACTGAAACTCATTGCAGAAGAACATTCCAACCAGGAAATAGCTGACCTTTTATTTATCAGCCTGCGCACGGTTGAAACTCACCGGCTGAACCTGACCCAGAAGCTGGCTGTAAAAAATACCGCCGGGCTGGTAAAGGAAGCGATCAGGCGTGGACTACTGGACTAAACACCAAATTCCAAATACCAAAATTTAAATTCCAAAGCAGGAGCTTGTGTCAACACCGAAGGCTGTTCGCCTTTAAGGCGAGTGCAGACATTTATTTGGAATTTGGATTTTGGTATTTGGTATTTGTCACGTTACGGCGAAGGCACGGGCAAGCAGTAGCGATAAAGGCAGTAATATAAGAATGGTGAAGGCATAGGGCAGGCTGGTGAAAGCAGCGGCCCAGGCGGCGTTCATAGCTACCAGTGCCAGGATACCACCTTTGACAGCCTTGCCTATATTAGGCCCTACCGGGTCTTTCATGGCTTTGATCAGCGGTGCATTGGTCATGTAGATAAACAGCAGTAAGAAAGGACGAAGCCTGCAGCAGGTGCCCATTGGCGACTGCCAGCACGGCAATGGTGCCATATACCAGTGCATAACATACGGCGGCTATACGAAGCGTCCGGATATTTCCGCCATATACTTCTCCCCTGCTGATGGCGGTCACTGCAGCAATATACAATACGGGTATCACTGCTATCCAGGTGTAGCGCTGTAATACGGGCTCCATCAGGCTGATGCCCAGCAGCAGGTTCAGGCCGCGGCAGAGGCCCATATTCACGGGGCCCCAGCTGGCATGTTTCCCCCACTTATCATATACCAGTGCGCTGGCCATGATGGAAAGCGCAATGAAACCGGCCACCCGGCCTACGGTAAATGCAGCCAGTATGCCCACCAGGAAAAGGTAGCTGCCAAGGATCACCGCCTGTGTTCTGCTAATCAGTCCGCTGGGAATAGGCCGTTCGGGCCGCTCAACCTTGTCGAGCGATGCATCGAATACATCATTGAACACCACGCCGCCTCCATACAGGCCAATGGTAGCCAGGCACAGGCAGGCTACGGGTAACAAATCCAGATAGTTCGTATATGCCTTGTGTAAAAAACCGGAAATTGCTATACCCGCCAGTATATCTGCCACTGCGGTCAATAAGTTGGCCGGACGGACCAACCTTAAATAACCTAACGATTTGCTAAGAATATAACTCACCGGATACAGGGGTTTTATCAATAAATCTTGGTACTCCATCCATAAGCAGTCTTGTTAGCGGATAATGATCGCATTCTTGTCAATCCGCGGCTGCTGACCACCTCTTAGCACAGTACTTCCATTAAATTTTTCACTTTGATCTATCTGCTTCACTGTTTCAAAATCGGCCTCGTTAATTTGCCCGCTTTGTGAAAAAGCAGTTATTGCATTCCGGTAAGTTACCAAATGAATGTGATTCGAGTCAATACCACTTTCGTGCATGAGCGCTGCGGTCTTTGGTACAGCGAGCGGATCGCTGATGCCCCAGTCTGCCGCTGAATTAACCATAATACGTTCACTGCCATATTGTTTAACAATGTCTACCATTCGTTCGTTCCCCATTTTGGTAAACGGATAGATGGTGAAAGCAGCCCAGAAACCGCGGTCTAAAACTTCTTTAACGGTTTCTTCGTTATTGTGGTCTACGATGACCATAGCGGGGTCAAGGCCATGCTCTATTGCAATGTCCATACTGCGTTGGGTACCTTTTTTCTTGTCCCGGTGAGGGGTATGTATCTGTACAGGCAGGTTGGCTTCCTTAGCCAGCTCCAGTTGTGCGCGGTAGTACTTTTCTTCTGCAGGTGTCTGATCATCAAAGCCGATCTCGCCTACGCCCACTACGCCTTCCTTATAGATAAAGAGCGGCAGTATTTCCATGACGGCTTCGGCCAGTCTTTCATTATTGGCTTCCTTTGAATTAAGCCCGATGGTACAATAGTGTTTGATACCGAACTGGGAGGCGCGGAACCTTTCCCAGCCTATCAGGCTGCTGAAATAGTCGCGGAAGGTGTCTACGCCGGTGCGTGGCTGTCCCAGCCAGAAGGCAGGTTCAATGATAGCGGTGATCCCCGCATCGGCCATCGCCTGGTAATCGTCTGTGGTACGGGAGGTCATGTGAACATGCGGATCGAAGAAACGCATCCCCCTTATACGGTCAAGATAGCCCTGCTGCATAGGTTGAGGCTGCAGGTCTTTTTCTGTTAGTTGCTGACTACAACACATGGGAATTTGTTGGTTGTTTTTATTAATTGCCCCCTAATCTTTCGGCCACAAGGCTCCAGCTAAGCGCTCCCCTGATGATATCCTGCTCTGCCCGGGGCGCTTGCTTCAGCAAGGCCTTGGCGGGTGGATAAGGGGAGTAATAGCATGCCAGTGCGGCAGCTTCCTTTTCAATGTTCTCCGGCGATTGCCATATACGCTGGATGTCTGGCATAGTGGTTTCATTGATAAAACCGGCTACCAGCCGCCATAACATCGGGTTCACTGTGCGGCCCGCTGCCCAGCGTTCATGGGCATAATCTATCAGTGTTGCCGCCAGGCGGGCATTAGCCCGTTCATCCAAACCAATGATACGATGCACCGGTTTTTCTGTAAAGAGCGCCTTCATCACCAGCTGGTTCCAGGCTGGCTCATCGAGGTAGCGGGCAGGATATGGATTATCTAACATAATGGCTTCCAGCACCGTTCCTATATTGGAGCGGATCCCTTCTGAGGTGCGCAGCTTCCACTCCTGCGGCCAGGGCAGCAGGGGCAGCGCGCCGTAAAGGGCTACCAGCTCATTCATTTCAGCGGCATTGAACAGGCCTTCAACGGTTTGTACATACACTTCCTTTTTGTCTGAAGGCCATTGTAGCAGCCACCACGTCCGGACCAGCCGGTCTAACGTATAGTTCTGTACGAAAAATCCATGAGCGGCATTCTGCAGGTTGCTGATAATACCGGTGGGTAACGTTAGCAGGTCTTTACCGGTAAAGCGCGGAATTGCGCTAAAGGTCAAGTTAAATTGCTGTACAGACTTCGTTTCCTGTAGCACATTACTGCGTTGCATCAACCAGTCACGGGACTGGCTGGTACTGTGCTGCTCAATAATGGCATAGAGTAATGCGCTTACACCGTTCCTGTCATAATCATATGGTTGTTCCATTGCGCCTGGTTCTAATCGGGAAAAATAGGCGATTGAGGGGATAAAGATAGTAGAATTTGATGAACGGAGAAAGCTTACTTTGCACTATAGTCTCCTTTCTGAAGCGGGGCGCCCGTATCCACTTTTATTTGCTGTAGAATATAAGCGCCCAGCGCGGTACCCTGCTGCACACCATTGAGTATGGCCGAACGGTAATGGATGCCGCCGTATAAACGGCTGATGGCCGCTTCTTCTGCTGCCTGATGAAAGGAAGTGAAGCTCCGTTTACCCGCGCCGTATTCCACTTCGGTTGTATCTGTAAAGGCAAAGTTATCCCCGTATAAATGCGTAAGCGAAACGGCGGCAGCACTGGAAATAACGCTATGTCCGCTGGTATACTCAGGAAAAGGCGGTGTCTGGAGCAGCGGCTCCCATCTTGGATCTATGAGGTCATTGATCACCGTCTGGGGACGTATTACCCTGCTGCGGTACTTTTCATCCCAGCAGGCAATAAAGGCATCCAGCAGGGTAACGGCGGTAAAGGCATAGGTCTGGGCTGTTCTTACATAACCTGCTTTTGACTGCCGGCTGGCAATGGCGGCAATTCCCATCCAGTGGCCGCCCGGTGTGATCTTCTTGGTGGCGAACATGGCATGACCGGTATGGTGCATGACGTAGGGGTTGCAATCCCAGAAGCTGGCAATGGCCCTTTGCTCAGCGCTGAGCTGCCGGCCTGTATTGTAAACTTCCATCATTTCTGTATAAAAGCGGCTGCTGGTATTGCTGTCATAATGGTTGGCAGGTAGTGGCTGGAACTGGTTACAGCTATCCATTATCATAGGGCGTATACTGTTCCAGTAGGGCTCAATGGCGTCCATATAATCCGGCGGGGTGGGCTGCCAGCTGCCCTTTACCCTGTCTACCGTATAACGCGGGTACCCCCTGCTTTCCCGGTAGTTATCCCTGGCGGAACGAGCCAGTATCGTGGCGCCGATAGTGTCGCCAAAGGCGATAGAGTTATTGAACACTTCCTCCCCTATACCGGCAGAACGGAAGTGCTTATAGAGCTGCTCCTCAAACAGTTTGAGCGAATCAACTGAAAAGGTCACCTTACGGGCCACTACCTGGAAAGCCCTGGCGCCGGCTAACAGAAAATTGTACTGTTTGTTGGGATCCGGCGCAGGCATGGGTGCAAAGTCATGCAGCTGTGCAGTGAGCGAAGGGTATTGCGGCTCGGCAAAACGCGCCGCCTCATACATAGCCAGGCTTGCGTAAGCATAAATACGGCTGGCCACGGGCGGAGAAAAGATATCGTACACGATCACATCTGTCAGCCGTTTTACGGACGCATGTACCACCTCGGGATCCTGCAGCTTCAGCGGATCCGGCCCGGACGCAGGCCTTTGGCAGGCTGCCAGCCAAGCCATACAACACAATAGTATAACTAGTCTTTTATTCATGGTAAGGTGACGGTTCTTTTCTGACCCCTGAAATCTGTTACATCCACTTTGCTTACGGGTGCCGTGAAGGCCAGGTAGCGGCCGGATTGCGACAGGAAGCTTTGCCCGTAGGCGCATTCCTGTTTCTGCGTATGCCCGTTGGCGTAATACACGGTTATCCAGGCATCATTACGCTGTAAGGGCAGCAGTTTTACTGCCTGCCGCTGGCGGAACAGCTTTAAAGCCCCCTGGTTCTGGGAGGCCGCCAACAGTAAATTGCCCTGCTGGTCTCTCAGCTGTACCAGGGCTTTACCATCGCCGGGTATATAGATACCGCTTTTCATGATATCCACGGGCGTGAAGCTGCCTTTGCCATTACCCAGCAATACCAGGCCGTTAAAGGCGTCATACCTGCCAAGTGATACATCTGTACCGAAGTCGTTCCCGTTCATTATAACATCCAGGTTGCCATCGCCATTTACGTCTGCAGCCACCATACCATATAATGGCGCCAGCTGGGCCTGCACCGGAAGCGGGACACAGACAAAACGACCGTTACCCTTGTTTTCAAAAAAGCAGGAGCGCAGGTTGACGGCTTTTAGCTGCAAAGCATCTTTCAGCTCTTCCGGTTTCAGTATATCCTGTAAGGTGGCTACTGCAAAGTCGTGGTATTTAGGAAAACGGGCCCGCATTATGATCATCTGTTTGATCAGGTCGTCGCGGGTATGCGCGGGGAACTCCTTCCGGTTACCTGCACTGTCTTTCAGGTACAATGCAGGTACCGCATCATAGCTGCCGTTCTTGTCAAAGTCGGCGGCATAGATGGTTACCGGTTCCTGCTCACTGGCACGGTACAGGGTGTTCAGCCCGGTATTGCCGACGATATAGTCCATGTCGCCATCGTTATCAAAATCACCGGCTACCAGGCTACTCCACCAGCCGGTTTCATGTTCTACCCCTGTTTTGGCGGGTTCCAGTTTGCCTTTCCTGTTATTGTGCAGGAAAACGGGGGGCATCCATTCCCCGGCCAGCAGCAGGTCTGGCCAGCCATCGTTATCGTAGTCGGTCCAGAGTGCATCGCACACCAGGCCAATATTTTTGAGGGCGGGCGCGGCTTCAGCAGTAATGTCTGTAAACTTCACTACGCCTTCCTCCGTGTCGTTGCGCAGCACATAGCTGCTAACGGGAGCCGGGTATTTTCCCGGTTCTACCCTGCCGCCAATGAACAGGTCCAGATCGCCATCGCGATCAAAATCTGCTGCTTTTACGCATGATTTACTGGTATAGAGGGCAGGCAGGGCGCCGGGCGATTCAGTAAAACTACCCCGCCCGTTATTGAGGTAAAGACGGTCACGGTAGCTGAGGCTGCCGGCTTTGTTCTCACAACTACCGCTGACAATGTAAAGATCCAGGTCGTTATCATTGTCCACATCCAGCAGCAGACACCCCATGTCTTCTGCACCTTTATTGTCTGCCAGGCCAGGCAGCAGGTCCTTTTCTACAAAGCCTTCTCCCGGTTCCTGCACCAGGAAAAGACCTTTGTGCTGTGTGGCGCCGCCAATGAAGATGTCGTCCAGGCCATTGCCATCTATATCTCCTACCGCCAGGGCAGGACCGTATTGAGATAATTTATGCGGCAGCAGCTTCTGATCATTGAAATCTATATAGTCAAACTCAGTGTGTTTATACGTAAGCTTCGCACTGTCCGCCGCATCGGTAAACAGCGGCGCTGCTGATGCAAGGTGTGAGGCAGGCGCCGTTACAGCGGCTTTGTAATCTGCAGTAAGCAGCTGGTTGGCCCGTACATTACGCCATTCCTGTACTTTGCCATCGGGCCAGGTAACTTTTACCAGGGCAAGGGTATCGGTTTTACCGAGGCCAAAGTGAGCCACGTTCTCAACAGAAGACAGGTAGCCGCGGTAAATGGTATGCTCATACACCTGTTTGTGGTGCTCCTTATCTTCTACCTGCACCCAGGCGCCGATGGCCTGGCGATTGGAAGCGGGCCCTTTCCATTGTATGCGCAGCCAGTTGCTGCCAGGATGTTTACTGCTGTTGTTCTCGTATACAAAAGCCTCATCATTGATATTATTCACTACGTAATCAAGATCACCATCCCCATCCAGATCTGCATAGGCAGCGCCATTGGAGAAAGAGGGAATATTGATGCCCCAGTGCGCGGACACATCTGAGAAAGTAAGGTTACCGTTATTACGGAAGGCGTAGTTGGGGATCTTTACACGGGGAATCTGTTCCAGCATAAATTCAGTGGTAGCATAGGGAGTGGCCTGTGCCCGGAAAGATACAAAGTCATGATCTGTGATGTCGCGCGGAAAGCCGTTGGTGATCACAATATCGCGGAAGCCATCGTTATCAAAATCTGTTACCAGGGGCGTCCAGCTCCAGTCTGTTTCTGCAATGCCTGCCAGGAAGCCGATATCGCTGAACACCACCGCCGGTATGCTGTCTTTACCGGGAACGGGGCCACAGTTCAGCTGCAGCATATTGCGCGGATACTGGTACTGGTAGCCGTATTGGTCATTGTTGATGTATGTATAGTAATTATTGGCGTTCATCATCATCTTCTTGCGCAGGTTATTTTCCGGCAGCATATCCAGGCTGATGATATCGGCGAAACCGTCGTTGTTGATATCACTTATATCTGTGCCCATGGCCGAATAGGCCGTATGTTTGCACCAGGTGGAAGAACGATCTGTGAACGTGCCGTTGCGGTTGTTGACATACAGGATATCGTTGGTAAGATAATCGTTGGCCACGTAAATATCCTTCCAGCCGTCCTGGTTGATATCTGTAATGCTGATGCCCAGGCCATAGCCTTCAATGAGAATTCCAGCCTGGCGGGAAACGTTGGTGAAGACGGGATGTTTGAGTGATTCGCTCCAGTCGTTACGGTACAGGCGATCTGTATTCAGGTTGCTGCCGTCCAGGGTACGTGGTTTGTATTTGCTGGGATAGCGGGCAGAGTCTATCACATTGGTCAATACGTACAGGTCCAGGTCTCCGTCATTATCATAATCAAAGAAGGCGCCCATTACAGAGTGCCCGGCATCATCCACGCCATATTCCGCTGCCATGTCCTTAAACAGGGGTATACCGTCTTTACCGGCTCCCTGGTTAACAAAGAGCATGTTACGGCGGGAGGCGCTATCCTGTTTTTTGGAAGCGCATATGTAAAGGTCCAGCCAGCCATCGTTATTGATGTCTATAACCGCTACGCCGGTGCTCCATTTACCGTTGCCGTTCACGCCGGCGGCCTGGGTCACATCTTTAAAGCGCAGGCCACCTTCATTGAGGTAGAGGGCATTAGGCACCATGTTACCGGTAAAATAAATGTCAGGGAGACTGTCATTATTAAAATCGGCAATGGCTACGCCACCTCCATTGTAGATGTATTCGAAATTAAGGATGTTCAGGCTGTCGTTATCCGTAATGACATTGTTGAAATGAATGCCGGAATGGTCTGAAGGTATTAACCTGAACAAGGTGGTGGTGGATTGGTTGCAGGCTGTGGCCAGGTATAGCATTCCCGTGCACCACCCAAAAAATCTGAAAGAAAACTTCATTGTCCCGTGGATTTGTCCTCTATACTGTTCCAGGAGCGGAAAATATTTCCATTGGGTATTGGGGGGAAATAAAAGAGAGGCACAAGTGCCTCTCCTTCCGCCATTCTAAAACCTGATCAATAATCAGGATTCTGTTCCAGAGCAGAGACCCCATTGGTCGCGCTCAAATCAATTTGCCGTTGCGGTATCGGGTAATAATTATTTTTCGGTTCGGTAAATTTCGCCCCTCTTAAAAGGCCCATTATCGTCGATTCGTATGCAATATAAGCATTTAAAGTGGAACTTGCTTCTCCCCAGCGCACTAAATCAAAAAATCTGTGTCCTTCCATACCCAGCTCCAGTTTTCTTTCCATGTGGACAGCCCTTCTGGCGGTTGCCTGGTCGGGGAAAGCGCTGTTGTAGGTGTCTATAACATAGTTGGCTGCGGGGTTGGCGCCATTCATCACCCAGCTGGCCTGGTTTTTGGCCCTTTCGCGCACCATGTTCACATATTCGCGGGCTTTCTCCAGCGACCCGATTTCCACTTCGCATTCTGCCGCCCAAAGGAGCACATCTGCATAGCGGATCAGGATGAAGTTGATAGCAGTAAGGCCGTTGGTCCAGGAAGAACCGTCGGTCAGTACTTTTTCCTGTGATTTGTAGTACACGTTCTTTTTGGGGGAATACGGTCCGCCGTTAGATTGATCCCTGATCCATGACATGCCGGGATGCGGCCCCCAATCCAGGTAAGGAATACCGCGGCGTCCTACGGTCCAGTCAAGACGGGGATCAAGCGGGCCGGCGTACGGGGGTAAAAGCAGCAGTGGCTGCAATACCGAAGTCGCTTTTTACCTGGTTGGCGCCCTGGTTATAAGAGCCGTCCAGCAGTGGAAGCCCGGTAGCAGTGGTCCGGAAGGAATTCACCAGTTCCTGTGTAGGCTGGAAGAAACCGCAACAGCCTCCGGGCGCGCCTACCGAGTTATGCGGGAAGTTCAATATAGAGCCGGGATTGGAGTTGGCGCCGCCGCCACCGTCGTTCACAGATGCCTGTACGGCAAAAACAGATTCCTTGCCGTTCTTGGTCTCTGCGTTATAGTTATCCTGGTAGCGGGTTTCCAGTCCGTACTTTACACCCCTGGGGTTGGTACCGCTGGCGATGATGGCTTCCAGGATGGGCTTGGCCTCTGCATATTTCTTCTGGAACATGTAGGTTTTAGCCAGGAAGGCTCCAGCCGCCCATTTGTTAGCCCTGCCAACCTGGCCCATGAGCGCCGGTAAAGAATCATAAGCAGCTTTAAAATCAGCTTCTATTTTAGGCCAGGCATCTTCTGTATTGGATACTTTATAGTTATTGGCCACATAATCAATGGACTCGTCTACATAAGGTATCTTATTCCACATCTTTTTGGCTTCCAGGTGATAGAAACCGCGCAGGAAGCGGGCCTGTGCCCGGAGAATGGGACGGTCTTCTTCATTCACATCGGCTTTGGCCAATGCCTTGAGCACATTGTTGGAACGCGCTACGCCGTCGTAGGTAGCTTTCCACTTAACGTTGTAGTAATCATTGGTAGGCAGGGATTCATACCTTTCTATTGGATTCACATCTGCCTGGTCGCCCGCATCTGAACCTTTATGCGCATCGCCGCCGGCTATGCTTCCGAACACCCAGTTGGTAGTGGAGGCCTGCCAGTTAAAATCATTATAGTTACCGTCTAATATGGCGTAGGCGCCAATCAGCAATTCTTCAACGCCTTTCTGGGTAGCGACATCCGCATCACCCAGCTGGCCAATGGGCTCCCGGGTGAGGAAGGACTTCTTACAGGCATATAACACCACCACCGAAACAACCGCCATCGATAACAACCCTATGATCGCTTTATTTGATTTCATCAGTGCAATTTTTAATTATTTTAGAAACTAGCGCTCACCCCGAGGATGAACTGCCTTGTGAGCGGATAGTTACCATAGTCTACACCAAAGTTGGTATCCACACCACTTACACCCGGATCCAGCCCTTTGTATTTAGTGATAGTAAAGAGGTTAGTGGTCTGTACATACACTTTCAGTTTTTCCATACCGATCCGCTTACTTGTGAAAGCGGGCAGTGTATAGCTTAACTGCAGGTTCCTGGCACGGATATATGAACCGCTTTCCATATAGTAGGAATTAGGCTGCGTGTTGGTGCTGAAGTTGGACACATCTTCGAATACCGGGATCTTGGCGCCGGTATTCTGCGGTGTCCAGGAATTTCTTACTTCCGCATTGAGCGCCTGGCCCGGGAAAGAAGGATAGAAGTCTGTGAACCAGCGGGTGTAGTTGATAACCTTGGCGCCCTGTACGGTATACAGGAAGATGTTGAGGTCAAAGTTCTTATAACCAACGGTCAGGTCAAGACCTGAAGTGAGCCGCGGGTTAGGATCCCCAAAGAACACGCGGTCTTCGGGCGTGATCCGCTTATCGCCATTCGCATCTTCATATTTGAAGCGGCCGGGACCAGCGCCATCCTGGGTGGGGCTGTTCTTTACATCATTATCATCCTGGAAAAGCCCTATTACCCTGTAACCATAGAAGGCGGAAATAGGATGCCCTACTTCATTACGGGTAAAGGTGCCTATACGGGAAGATCCAAAGCTGTTACCATCGAAGTAGTCTACCCCTTCTGCCAGTTTGGTGATCTCGTTCTTATAGGTAGTTAAGGTAAGGTTGGCTTCATAACGCCAGTTCTTGCCGAAGTTGCCGCGTTTGATGATCTGGAGGTCTACCCCGGTATTGAGCATACTGGCCACGTTGATGGTGGGATAGATTACCTGGCCTACGGTACCTGGTAATTCGGGACCGTACAGCAGGTCATTGGTACGCTTGTGATACCAGTCGAATATAATGTCCAGAGAGTTGTTGAACAAGGTAGCATCCAGGCCTACGTTGGTGGTAATGTTGGTTTCCCACCGGCCGTCGGGGTTACCGATCCTGGCCTTGTTGATACCCTCAAATGTAGCAGTGCTGGAACCATCTATGGCATAGGCGGAGAACCTTGCGCTGGCAGCATACAGATTGTACTGGTTGTTCAGGTCAATACGCTGGTTACCCATTTTACCCCAGCCACCGCGCAATTTCAGTTCATTGATCCAGGATACATCCCTGAGGAAATTTTCCTGGCTGATGCGCCAACCGCCTGAAATAGCGGGGAAGGTACCGTACCTGTTATTGATACCGAAGTTGGAAGAACCGTCCCTTCTGAGTACCACGCTGAGCAGGTACTTATCCATCAGGGTATAGTCTATTTTACCGAATATGGAAAAGATATCGTTACCGGGGCTGCCATCGCTGTCTACCGTACGGCCGGAGGACTGTGTAGTAGTGAGCGTGCGGTAATTCACCGCATTGGTAAATGGATTAAGGCCGGTGCCGTTTATGCTGCGGCCTGCACCATCCCTGATGGCTTCTATACCTACCAGGCCTTTGAAATCATGGATGCCAAAAGTGCGTTGATAGCGTGCGGTATTGGTCCAGGTCCAGCTGTGCCCGTAGCCACCGGCTTCATACAGCTGATCGTTCCCTATGTTCTCTGAGTTCTCATAAGTTTTGGAGTTGATCCCGTTGGCATAAAAGCTGAACAGGCTGCCTCCGAAACTGCTGCGGAAGGTGAGGTCTTTTAACACATCTACTTCTGCATATACGTTACCGAATATGCCGAAAGCATGTCCTTTATTATCTTTTGCACGGGTTTGGTTGGCTACCGGGTTGCTGGGGTTATTGGTTCCCTTTGCAGCAGTACCGGCCCATCCGCCGTAAATATCGTGTACAGGTATAATGGGGTTCATACGGTAGGCCAGTGAGATGGCGTTACCTTCATTCAGGTTGGTAAGCTGGGGATTGTCGCGGTAGGCGATCTGGATGTTCTCCCCGATGCGTACCCTGTTATGTACTGTGAACTCAGAATTGACGCGGATGGTATAGCGCCTGAGGTAAGTGTTGAGCACCACCCCTTCCTGATTATAGTAGCCGAAACCAACGTAAAAGCGGGAATTATCGCTGCCGCCTGAGAGGCCCACAGAATGTTGCTGTATAGGCGCGGTGCGGGTAATTTCCTTGTACCAGTCGGTACCTGCTTTATTAGCCCTTACTATCTGGTAGATGGGGCCTTTATTAAAATCAACATTGTACCTGCTGGGGTCAATGGCAGGGTTGCCTTCAAACACGACCAGACTCGCTGCCTGCCAGGATATAATCGGGCAGTACTGGATTTACCCCATTGCCATATTGTGCATGGATGGGGTTTCCGTTGGGCTGCAGCTTTCCGGCGTTGCGTAATGCGGTCCAGGTCCAGTCTGCGGTTTCCTGTGGGCTCAGCATTTCAAACCCTTTGCCGGGATTTTGCCAGCCGTAGGAACCATCGTAGGTAACCTGCAGTTTACCACGGTTGCCACGCTTGGTGGTGATCACGATCACACCGGCAGAAGCACGGGCGCCGTATATGGAAGCGGAGCCGGCGTCTTTCAGTACGGTGGTGGTTTCAATATCGAAGCTGTTGATGTTCTCAATGCTGAAGGTGGGCACCCCATCTACAATGTAGAGCGGCTCGTTGCCTGCAAACGAGGCGAAGCCCCTGATACGTACCAGGCTGCTGGTACCCGGCTGGCCGGAACTTAATACGGTGAGACCGGCTACGCGGCCCTGCAGCTGTTGTTCTGCGTTACCAGCAGGTACGGCCACCAGCTCTTTCGCTTTTACGGTAGAGACAGCGCCTACAATTTCTTTTCGCTGCTGGGTGGTATAGCCCGTTACCACCAGCTCGTTCAGGGAACTGGCAGATGTTTCGAGCTTAATGTCCATCGTGGAAGATGAACCTACTGTTACTTCCAGGGGTTTAAAGCCAACAAAGGATACTACCAGGGTGGCATTCTCGGGCACTGACAATGAAAAAGCACCGTTTACGTCGGTAACGGTGCCAGTGCTGGTTCCCTTTACCTGTACGGTTGCACCTAGTACAGGTTCACTATTTTCTGAAGAAGTAACTTTACCGGTGATCTTTTTAGTTTGGGCAAAGGTGCTGTTGCAGCAGAAGAGTATGAGCAAACAACAGCACCCCGCCACGAGATTGTGGTAGATTTTTTTCATAACGTGGCTTTATAAAGGCTTTAAGTGTGTGTAATTATATTAGTAAGTTTTTTGAGTATAACAATTCACGGCACACAATATTAACATGACGACGCGATGGGATAATAATTTCTCCAGGCTTTAGATTTCTGGCTCTTCAGATTTTGGTTGTTACAGTTTGTTTGTGTCTGTCTAATCTTCAACCAATTTATAACTTTATTTTAACAATTACAAGTGTTTATTTCACATTTTTTGAAAAATCTTCGTGGATGATGAACATCTTATCTGCTAAAACAGCAGATTCATGCCAATACTTTATAATTTGTGATTAAAATTTATATCATAGATGAAATCATTCATGAAAATATTCAATATCTTTTTTTGCCTGATATTTATCCTGTTTGCGGGTTTACAGTACAATGATCCGGACCCTTATATATGGATGCCCATCTACCTGTATACCGCTGTGCTGTGCTTCCTGGCAGCCCGCAAGGATTTTTACCGCGGCGCTTACCTGGTGGGTATCCTGATTTACCTGGTGTACGCTACCTTTCTCTTCTTTGATAAATATGGCGTAATGGACTGGGCCACCAACCATCATGCAGAGAATATTGCGCAAAGCATGAAAGCCGGCAAACCCTGGATAGAAGAAACCCGTGAATTTTTTGGCCTTTTTATCCTGATTGTGGTACTGCTGGTGAATTACACTTATGCCAGCCAGCGGATGGAGAAGAAAACCCGCAAAAAGATGATGAAAATAAAGACCCGGTAATTGCTTACCGGGCCTGTATAATACTATTTTAACAAAATGTGCCGAAGCAAGGAGAAGCCTAATAATATCTCCCTACCTAATAATATCTCCCTATCAGCTTATGTTCTACAATCGCCCTGCGTAATTCCATCATATCAACGGCTCCCTGTTTACGATAGATCACTTTGCCACCGGGTTCTACCAGTAAGGTATAGGGCAGCGCGCCCTGCCATTGCGGGTCTATGGCGTCTATCAGCTGATATTTATCTCCGCCGCTGTAGATGTAGTTTTTATTGGATGCTTCCATCTTTTTCAGCATAGACAAAGCCTTTGCCATTTTATCCGTGTTATCGGTTGTAATGGTAATAAATTCAAAGTCACGCTCGCGGTACATACGATCTGTGTTTACAAACTCCGGCAGTTCCTGTACACATGGGCCGCACCAGGTGGCCCATACGTTGATCAGGCGCAGCTTATCGCCGTTGTTGCTCACCAGCTCCTTCACACCCTGGGCATTGAGCGAGTCCAGCGTTACGGGGCGTCTGGCCCATTCGTCATGAATCTTTTTATTGAGCTCATCTTTCCAGGCCCATTTGATAGAACAGCCGAATGTTTTCTGCACCGGGTGCTGTACTTCCCCCCCTTTTAAGACGGCGTCTATCGCATTGCGGATATCTTCCGCCTGACCTGTGCCCGGTTTTTCTTTGGCGTCCAGGCGGCCGGTATAGCGCAGTTTGCGGGCGGCGTCGAACACAAAAGCCTGCGGGGTGGCTATCGGGCCGTAGGCGATAGAAACTTTCTGGTCGTCGCCATCATAGAGATAAGGGAAGTTGAATGCATGTTGTTTGGCCCGGAGCTGCATTTCTTCGTAGCTATCGCTCATTTCGGTATAGCCCAGCTCTCCCAGGTTTACCGCCTTGGGACTGTTGGGCGAGATCACCACCACTGCTACCTGCTGCTGCGCATAATCCTTTGCCAGCTGTTTGATACGTTCCTCATATGCTTGTGCCGTAGGGCAGTGATTGCAGCTGAAGATGACGGCCAGCACTTTGGCTTTGCTGAAACTGCCCAGGGTGTAAGTCTTTCCGTCTGTGCCCTTCAGGGAAAAGGAGGGAGCTGCCGCCCCTATGGACAATGTTACCGGCTCAGGGTGGCTGCTTTGGGCCATGGCGGGTAATACGAACAGGAATGCCAGCAGGTGGAGGACGTGTTTTTTCATAACCGGAAAAGATATTGAAAGAAGAAGATAGGAAAAGATTCCGGGATTTGGAAGGGGTTTGGCAACAGAAAGGGGCCGCTCTTTGCTGAGCGGCCCCTATTTAATTAAATAGCATGTATAATCTATGTTATCTCGACAATAATTGCCAGTAACCTACTCCCAGCGGTGTTTGCTCTGCCGGGTCCGCCGCTTTGATATGGAAATACAGGGTATGTTTCTTTCCATCTGAAAGCGGGCTGAAGCTGATCAGTCCTGTGTTGGGTGCACCAACTTTAGCGCCGGGCCCGATGGTTACTTCGCCCAGTTTAGTTCCCTGCAGGTTATCCAGGAAAACCTCTACCACATAACCATGCTGTGGCACCTGTTGCAGGAAGTAAACGGCTTCAATGCCATTTACATCTGTCAGGTCAAGATCATTATAAGCGGCCCAGCCCTGTGTATTGGCGGCTGGTATCAGCAATTTCAAACCATTGGCATTATAGGTGGAAACGCCATCTGCTTTGTCATATTCGCCGGCTGCCAGTCTGGAATTGAACAGCTCAACCGCTGCTGTGCCGGTAATAGGTTTGATGCCGGCGCCGCCTTTATCTGTATAGCTGGCCAGCAGGTAGAGCACGCCTTTATCTTTCAGCGGGTTGCCTACCGTAGGATCAATGTCGCCAGTGAGCGGCAATGATGCCGGCTTTTTAGCGTCTGCAGATTGCGACATGATCCATTCTACGATCTGGTGCGCTTCACCGCTGGTGATGGTGGGGTGTGCAGACATGGCTGTTTCACCCCATACACCGCCGCCGCCTTTAATGATCTTATCGGCCAGGTAATCAGGTGCAGCAGGATCGTTCTTATATTTCTCCGCTACTTCCTTAAAGGAAGGACCGATGGACTTTTCATCAAGCTTGTGACAGGTTTTACAATCGCTGGACTCCATGATGTTCTTGCCTGCAATAGCGCCGGAGATGATCTGGTGGCCCTGCGGCAGGGCTGCTTTATCTTTACCTTCCACGTATTCTGCCTTTACAAAAACATTGGCGGCATCCAGTTTACCGCTTGCACTGCTACCATCTTCCTTATCGTCTATTGTAACGGTATAGTGTACCTGTTTACCGGGGAAGTAGAACATCTTATTGCCGGTGATAGCAATCTTTACATCAGGCGTTTCATTACCGGCGTACAAGGTGGTGGTATAGCTGCGGGTGTGTGCGCCCTTATCATCAGACACTTCTACCGCTACCGGGTATTCACCGGCCTGGGAATAAGTGTATTCTACTTCAGGCTCGGTGGTTTCCTTCTTACTGCCATCACCGAAGAACCACAGGTAAGTAAGTTTATCTCCATCCGGGTCAATAGAATTCTTTGCGTTCAGCTTTACTTTAAAGGGCAGTCCGCCGGTAAGTTTATTTACGTTCAGCACTGCTTTGGGCGCACGGTTACCGCCGTTGTAATCAATACGGGCCAGTGCAGCGTCGGGGTTCTTGCTGAACCAACCGTTGCCATACTCCAGTATATACAACCGGCCGTCGGGGCCCATTTCCATATCGATAGGCGCATTCAGCTTGGTGTGTTCCATGAAGGGCTCCATCTTGGAATAGCTGCCATCAGCGTTCATGGTTACGGCTTTGATCCAGCCGCGTACCCAGTCATATATCAACAGCTTGCCATCGTAGTAGTCAGGAAAGCGAGTTTCTTTCGGATAGAATTCGCTGTAATAAACAGGTCCTGCCATGGCATTGCGGCCGCCGCTGCCCACCTGCGGGAAGTCGGGCGACTTAGCATACGGGTACCAGATAAATGCAGGCTGCGCAGGCGGCAGGTTTTTGAGGCCCGTGTTATTGCGGGAATTGTTCACCGGCTTGGCCGGGTCAAACGCAGGACCGCTTTCACCTGTTTCATAATTATATGCATGATAGGCATAGTTGTTCCCCACAAAGAAGGGGTAACCAAAATTGCCTGCTTTCTTTGCCTGGTTCACTTCATCATAACCACGCGGGCCACGGTTAGGATCATCGTTATTGGCATCAGGTCCTACTTCGCCCCAGTAGAGGTAGTTGGTCTTTTTATCTACCGAAATACGGTAAGGGTTGCGGGTACCCATTACGTAGATCTCAGGGCGGGTACCAGGTGTACCGGGTTTGAAGAGGTTGCCTTCAGGAATACCGTAGGTGCCGTCTGCGTTCACTTTCAAACGCAGGATCTTACCGCGCAGGTCATTGGTATTACCCGAGGTACGGCGATCATCATACTGGAGATGACCGGGGCGATCATCCAGCGGGGCGTAGCCTTTGCTCACGTATTTCTGCCCGGGTTCGTCAAAGGGAGTACTGTTATCGCCGGTAGAGAGGTACAGCAGGCCATCGCCGCCAAAGGTCAGCGAGCCGCCGGTGTGGCAGCAGATCTGACGTTGAGAGTACAGTTGCAATATCACCTTTTCAGATGCGGTGTCTAACTGGTTATTCTCAAACTTAAAGCGGGACAACCTGTTCACAGACGTATCTGCCGGTGAATAGTACATATATATATAGTGATTGTTCTTGAAATCCGGATCGGCGGTAATGCCCAGCAGGCCTTCTTCTGCGTTTACGTGGGGCACATCTGTTTTGTGATATACATTCAGCTTGCCTACCTGTGTAAGTTTGCGGTTAGTCTGATCCCATAACAGTATCTCTCCGCGGCGTTGTACCACCAGGATGCTGAGATCTGGCAGGATGGCCATCTCTGTAGGTTCGAAGAATTCACCGGATACCAGTACGTTCTTGGTAAAGCGGTCTTCTTCGGGCACCCTTTTGGTGGTAGCTTTGGCATAGTCCATGATCTGGTTTTTGCCTATGGCATAACGGATACCGCCGAGGATGTGCTGCAGAAAAGCGGTTTCCTTATAGCTTTCTTCGGTATGGCCCAGCGCTGTATAGAATGCGCGGCCACCATCATATTCGTGATACCAGCTGATGGGGTGATCGGCGCCCATGGTGCCGCCCTGGTAGGTCTTTTCGTCTAACGTTATCAGCACATGGGTGCTCTTGTTCACGTTCCTGAAATTATACCATTCATCTGTGTGCTCCCATTTGTCGGGCAGTTCTTTGGTAGCGGGGAAGGTTTTATCCTTTACCCTGAGGGTGGCTTTGTGCACGCCGGGAGGATGGCTGTCAAAATAGGCGCCTACCATTTTACCATACCATCCCCAGTCATATTCTGTATCAGTAGCGGAATGTATACCTACAAAGCCGCCGCCTGCCTGGATATATCTTTCAAAATCAGCTTCCTGGTAATTGTTCAGTATATCACCGGTCGTGTTCAGGAAGATTACAGCTGCGTATTGCTGCAGGGAGTCTTCGGTAAAGCGGGCTGCATTTTCTGTAGTGTCTACATCAAAGCCGTTTTCCTGTCCTAACAGCTGTATGGCTTTGATACCGGCAGGGATAGCTGCATGGCGATAACCCGTTGTTTTGGAAAATACCAGTACTTTGGGTTTACCAGGACGGGTTTTGCTGCAACCGCTCATGAGGGCGCCCATGCCCAGCATGACGGTAATAAGAAGTATGTATCTCATTTTTCAGTGTGTGCGTTCTATGCTTTCTTTTTTCCGTGTGAACCCATGGCGTAGCGGATGCCGCCCAACACATGCTGCAGATACAGCGGATCTTCATAGGATTCTTTGGTATGGCCCAGTTCTGTGTAAAAGGCGCGGCCGCCATCAAAATTGTGATACCAGCACATGGGATGGTTGTCCCCGTTCTTTCCGCCTTCATATGAGCTTTCGTCTATCTTGATAAGCACATGGGTATCTGGATTTATATTTTTAAAGTTATACCATTCGTCTTTACGTACCCATTGTTCCGGCAGATGTTTGGTGGCTGCGTTGTTGCGGTCTACTACCAGCAGTTTGGCTTCCTGCTGTTTAGGATGGCTCAGGAAGTAAGCGCCTACCAGTTTGTTATACCAGGGCCAGTCGTACTCGGTATCTGTGGCTGCATGAATACCAATAAATCCGCCACCGTTACGGATATACGCTTCCATGGCAGCCTGCTGTGCTTCGTCCAGCACATTGCCGGTGGTACTGAGGAACATGATGGCGGAATATTGTTTAAGATTTTCAGGGGTAAACACGCTGGCATCTTCGGTAGTATCTACTGTAAAACCGTTTTCGTTGCCCAGCTTTATCATGGCCAGTTTGCCAACCGGTATGGCGTCATGCCGGAAGCCCGTTGTTTTAGAGAACACCAGCAGTTTAGGTTTTGCTTTGGGCTTTGCCTGTAGTGACAACAGGGCTCCAACGAGGAGCAGCAGGAGGGAGAGTTTTTTTGTGAACATAAGGTGGATTTGAGCGTCAATCAGGAATCAACAATTAATAATTAAGAATTAAGAATTGCCGCTATTGTGCCCTGTCAGGACACTCCTGCACTAATTATTAATTCTTAATTATTAATACTAATTCTTCATTACTGAGTTTAGAGGGTCCGTATTTTAATATCTCTATACCAAACTTTATTGCCGTGGTCCTGCAGGGCGATGTGGCCTTTGCTGTATTTGGCAAAGCCGGGCCAGGTTTTGAATTTGCTGTTGGCCAGCAGTTCTTTCCATTCGTCTGAGCCGATCACTACAGATACGGTTTCTACGCCGTTGAGCCACAGGGTCAGGTGTTTGTCTTTCTGGCGGATCTTTACCTGGTTCCACTCTCCTACCGGTTTAACGGCGTTCTTTGCAGACTTCTTCAGGTCATACAGATCGCCGGAATTGTGTTTGGTGATCTTGCCGTCAGGATGTTTGGCGTCATCAAGTACCTGCATTTCAGGACCAGTGAGATAGGTTTGTTTGAACTCCGGGTCTTCGTGCACGTTGAAGATAATACCGCTGTTCCCGCCTTCGGATATTTTCCATTGCAGGGACAGTTCGTAGTTCTCATATTCATCGTTGGTAACGAGGTCGCCACCATGAGCGCCGCCTTCTTTCGCAGCGGGATCCAGTTCAAGGGCGCCGTCCACTACTTTCCAGGCGGGGCTTACATCCTTCTGAAGGTAAGTATGCCATCCATTGGTGGTAGTGCCGTCAAACAGTAGTTTCCAGCCGTTCTTTTGCTCTTTGGCCGAGAGCTTGTTAACACTTTGCGCCATTGATTCAGACGTGCAGATCAATGCTCCCAGTAAAAGGGCGGAGCTTATCAGGATCTTCTTCATAACTGAGTACTTTTAGAATTTTAGCAGCCTGTAAAGTATACAAGAATAATTGGTTTTCCTTGTTGTTTTTTATGAGCGGAACCTGGGTTCCGCCACCGTATATTCTCCGGGTGTATGCTGGCAATGATTTTCTACGCGCGCCGGTAACAGCGGCCGCATGGTTTCCTGGGTAAATACCTAACGGTTAATGCAGAACGCTTAACGCAAAATGCAGGATGCGTTCGGCATTTTGCGTTAAGCGTTCTGCGTAATTAAATCAATCTATTTTAAAGACATGATGTATGTCGCCATTTCTTTTGCATCTTCCTTTGCTAAGGTAGGATGGGGCAACATCGCCACTTCTCCCCAGTTACCGGAGCCACCTTTGATGATCTTATCGGCCAGCATTTCGATGGTTTCATCGTTATTCGGATACTTGGCAGCTACCTCCTTATATCCGGGACCAACGAGTTTGGTATCTACTTTATGGCAGGTTTTGCAATCCTGATCATCGATCAGCGCTTTACCTTTGGGCACAGGGGCATTTGCACCGGGTGATACCATCGAAGTGTCTACTGCGGTTTCTTCCTGAGCGGTACCAGAGCCTGACTGTTCGCTGTTGCTCTTATCCTGTCCGCCACCGCATGCTGCAAAGAATAATGCACTGAGCACAAACGGCGCCAAAAATCGCTTTCTCATTGTTAGTTTGTTGATAGTTTAATTATTAAAAATTAGCGCTTAGCCAGCAGCTAATCGCTTCCTTACACATGACTTTTAAAGACCCAATATTTTACGGTTCAGCGCCTCGTTGGCGCCTGTACCGGCGAAATCATCAAACGCCTTTTCGGTGACCCTGATGATGTGATCCCTGATGAACGGGGCGCCTTCGCGGGCGCCGTCTTCCGGATGTTTCATACAGCATTCCCACTCCATTACTGCCCAGCCGTCAAAATCATACTGGGTCAGTTTGCTGAATACGGCTTTGAAATCCACCTGTCCATCGCCCAGGGAGCGGAACCTGCCCGGGCGGTCAATCCAGCCCTGGTAGCCCCCGTAAACACCGGAGCGGCCACTTGGATTGAATTCCGCATCTTTTACATGGAACATCCTGATCCGCTCGTGGTAGATGTCAATATACTCCAGATAATCCAAACATTGTAATACAAAATGGCTGGGATCGTACAGCAGGCATGCGCGGGCGTGGTTGCCGGTGGCTTCCAGGAAGCGTTCGTAGGAAACACCGTCGTGCAGATCCTCACCGGGGTGTATCTCGTAGCAAAGATCTACGCCGTTGGCATCGAACTCGTTGAGGATGGGCAGCCAGCGTTTGGCCAGTTCCTTAAACCCGGTTTCCACCAAGCCGGCGGGACGCTGCGGCCATGGGTACACCGTGTGCCACAGGAGCGCTCCGCTGAAGGTGGCGTGTGCTTTCAGTCCAAGGTTGGCACTCGCTTTTGCCGCATACTTCAGCTGGTTCACCGCCCATTCTGTTCGGGCGGCGGGGTTACCGCGGTGCTGCTCCGGTGCAAAACCATCAAAGAGTTCATTGTAAGCGGGATGTACAGCTACCAGCTGTCCCTGGAGATGCGTGCTCAGCTCTGTGATCTCCAGTCCGGCGGCGTTTACAATCCCTTTTATTTCGTCTGCATAGGTTTTGCTTTCGGCAGCCTTTTGCAGATCGATAAAGCTGCTTACCCAGGTAGGGATCTGCACCCCTTTAAAACCCAGGCCAGCCGCCCATTCACAAATACTTTTCAGGTTATTGAAAGGCGCAGCATCACCGGCAAACTGCGCCAAGAATATTCCAGGGCCTTTGATTGTTTTCATGACTCCGTTTTTAACTAATAATTAAAAATGAATAATTAATAATTGCGACAGGGATGTCCTAATGTACGGTTGTCAGGCTTATTAATTATTAATTGTTATCCGTTTAATTAATAATTAAAAATGAATAATTAATAATTGCGGAGCTGTGGTCTATACAGGACGGCTGTCCGGGTTATTATTAATTATTCATTTTAATTGTTAATTATACTTCAAACACTGTCCACTTTTGTTCACTCTGGGATGACTTTACTACGTTATCGATGAAAGCCATGCCGCGAACACCTTCTTCCACACTGGGAAAGTCAAGTACTTCGGGAGAAGGCTGCTGGCCGTCCAGTTTAGCCATCAGGGTTAAGGCAAAGTTGCGGTACAGGTTGCCGAAAGCTTCGAGATAGCCTTCCGGGTGGCCGCCAGGCGTACGGGTATTGTGAACAGCATAGCTGCTCTGGTAGCCGCCGTAGTTGGCGCCGGCGCGGTAGATCTGTGTGGGTTGATCCAGCCATTTTACCAGCAGGGTGTTGGGCTCATGTTGTGCCCATTCAAGGCCGCCTTTTTCACCGTACACTCTTATTTTGAGTGCATTCTCTTCACCTGCAGCCACCTGTGATGCCTGCAGCACACCTGCGGCGCCATTGTCAAAGCGCAGCAACACACCGCCGTCATCATCCAGGGCGCGACCTGGCACCAGTATATTCAGATCGGCACACATCTTTTCGATCTTGGCGCCGGTGATATATTCCGCCAGGTTGGCGGCGTGGGTACCAATGTCTCCCATACAGCCGCTTTTACCGGAACGTTTGGGGTCTGTTCTCCAGGCAGCCTGGGCGTTGCCTTCTTTTTCAGACATTTTGCTCAGCCAGCCCTGGGGATACTCTACCCATACTTTGCGGATCTTTCCAAACGCGCCGTCTTTCACCATCTGGCGGGCTTGTTTTACCAGCGGATAGCCGGTGTAGGTATGTGTAAGCAGCAGGGTAAGACCGGTTTGCTCAACTTTAGCCTTCAATTGTTTGGCTTCGTCGAGGGTGAAGGTGATAGGTTTTTCTATCACTACGTTAAAACCCTTTTCCAGCGCCAGCATAGCGGGCTCGAAGTGGGCAAAGTTAGGCGTAACGATGGTCACGAAGTCAAGCCGCTCTTCGGCAGGGCGTGCTGCCTCTTTCTCCAGCATGGTTTTAAAGTCCGTATAAATACGGTCTGGCGCCAGGAACAGCAATTTTCCTGATTCCACAGCGATGTCCGGGTTAACGCTTAATGCGCCCGCTTTCAATTCGATCAGGCCGTCCATGTTGGCGGCAATACGGTGGATCGCTCCGATGAAGGCATCCTTTCCGCCTCCGATCATTCCCATTCTTAGCTTACGGTTCATATTATTACTACGCTTTAATTGTTTGCAATTGTTGTTTCTTTTTTGATCTCATGTAAATATGCAGACCCGCAAAGGCTACTATCAGGATAATAGGGATCACCAGTGTCACTTTCAGAATTTCTGGTCCCGCTACGGCCTGTGCATTGGTGAATGCGGCAGCTTCTGCAGTACCTGCTGCGGCAGAGCGGTAGGCATCCAGCGAAGCGGCTGCCGGTAACTGTTTGGCAAGAATGCTGTCATAGAAACCTCCCATAAAATACATATATACGGAAACCGCGAACATACCGGCGCCCCCCATAAGGTTCATGCCCAACGCACCGGATGCGGGGATATTTTCAGATACAAAACCCAGCATAGTGGGCCAGAAATAGGTAACCCCCAGACCGAAGATGAAAGCGCCCAGGAACACCATGTTACCGCTTACGGTAGCCAGCATATAAAGGCCCAGCGCAGATAAGATAGCGGATACCAGCAATACGCCGGTGGGCGACATCCGGTGAACTACCGGCTCTGCCACGCCCCTGCCCAGTGTTTGCACACCGGCGGTCAATGCAAGGATCAGGATGGCATTCTCCGTAACGTTCTTCAGCAATACTTCAATCCACTGCCCGGTAAACAGCTCGGTGATAGCGGTACCGAACATCAGTATGAACATAAAGATGAACAGCGGACTGGCCACTGCCTTGTACATATCTTTGGAAGAGATACCGGAAGCCACCCTTTCTGTTACAGGAAATTCAAGCTTCAGGAACAGGTAACCGTATATCAGTGTAGGTAGGATCATACTGGCCACCTGGATCTGCCATCCCAGGCCAATACGGTTAAAGAGGAACACCAGCAATGTACCTACTACGATACCGCCGGGAAACCAGAGATGAAAGTGGTTCAGTTTGGTGGTCTTGTCATTCGGATAAATAGTAGCCACCAGGGGGTTACAAGCCGCTTCCACGGTACCATTGGCCATACCGATGAATAAAGTGGAAATGAACAGCGACCAGAAACCGGAAGCGAACACAGTAAGTATAATACCTAGTAAATGCAGCGCAAAAGCCGCTACCAGCAATCGCTTCATACCAACCAGGTCAACTATGAAACCTCCGATCACCACTGCCAGCGGAAAACCCCAGAATGCAGTACTGGTAATGATACTTAATTCCTTTACACTCAGATGGAACTCCACCCCCAAGCGGCCCAGTATTCCAGCCCTGATACCAAATGATAATGACGTTACCAGCAATGCAAAGCAGCTGGCAACAAATAATTTACGGGACTGTATCTGATTTTCCATAATCGTGTGAATTTTAGGTATTTGGTTATAATAAATAGTTAAAGTGTCTTAAAAACGTCTAAATTTATAAAAACTTATTGCATATTTTTAATTCCCGCAGGCAAATAAAGAGATATTTAGCCCTGTCTATCAAGACTGTTATACTATTTAATCTGATAGCGCTCCTCAGCCATCAATTAAACTTTCTTACCATATTTAAAGTCGCGGTAACATACTGCATTCTTGCACCGCTTGAACACTGATTTACAGTAATTAACAGTACACTTTCATCTATGTTATGCCAAACGCTTGTGCGCTTTTTTTACCCGGCTGAGAGGGACGGTACTTTTGAATTATTTTTCATTGATTGTCATAGGGGTATGTAATAGTCTTCACCGTTATAATTACAATATATAGGTTTTACATCTTAATATGTCTGTACTAAGTTCCGACCCTTTATCATTTGCAGGCGTCCCTTTACTTTCAGTAAGACTGGCGGATAAGTCACAGCCTGACGCCGGTGTAGATATTATCCTGCCGTGTTTTAATCCCCCCGAAGGATGGGAAAACGGCCTGATCAAACATTACCGTATTTTAAAACAACAACTGGCCCCTGCACCGCTGCAGCTGATTCTGGTGAATGATGGTTCGAGCCGCCAGTTTGGCTCCGCCCAGATAAAGCGGCTGGAAACTGCTATTCCCTCCATCGTAATTGTTAGCTATGCGCTAAACCGCGGAAAGGGATATGCCATCAGGGAAGGCGTGAAAAGATCGCGACACCGTTACCAGATCTGTACTGACCTGGATTTCCCATTTGGCACGGAGGCCGTTATGGCGGCATATGTTAAACTGCAGTGCGGTGCCGATGTGGTAGCCGGAGAAAGAGGAGACGCCTATCTGCAGGCGCTGCCCTCCAGGCGTAAAATGCTCACACTATTAAGCAGGACAATGAACCGTATGGTACTACGCTTACATATCAGCGATGCGCAGGCCGGATTAAAGGGATTCAACGCCCGCGGCAGGGAACTGATGTTGTCTACCCGGGTTCCGGGTTTTCTGTATGACAGTGAATTTATGTACAAAGCCAGCAAGGATCCTGGGCTTCAGATACAGCCTTTGCCTATCAGCTGCCGCCCCGGGATAGGCTTCTCTTCCTTCAGCGTCTGTCTTTTAACACGGGAGTTCAGGAACTACCTGAAGATCCTTCAACGGGAAACAAAAAAGACCCCATGGCCAACCACAACAGACTACTGATCAGTGTTGATGTAGAAGAATTTGATATTCCGGAAGAATTTGGAGGACAGGTTAGCCCGACAGAAAAACTGGCGGTATCATACACCGGCGTGTTGCAGGTACTGGAATTATTTGCCTTATATAAGGTACGCGCCACCTTTTTTATTACCGCATACTGGGCGCAGCACTTCCCGGAGCTGGTGCAGCAGATCGCATCTGAACATGAAGTAGCGTCCCATGCCTTCTATCACCACGCCTTTCAAACCAGCGACCTGGAAGCTTCGCGGCTCATGCTGGAGCAGATCAGCGGACAGCCGGTAACCGGTTTCCGGATGCCGCGCCTGCAACCGGTTAACCTGGATGAACTTCGTATAGCGGGCTACCACTACGATGCATCGCTGAATCCTACCTGGCTGCCGGGGCGCTATAACAACTGGCACCGGCCAAGAACGCCGTTCAAAGAGAACGGTATCTGGATAGTGCCTTCGGCAGTGTCCCCCATCTGCCGCTACCCGGTGTTCTGGCTGAGTGTAAAAAATGCGCCTTTGTGGATGAGCCGGCATTTTAGCAAAACGATCCTGAAGCGGGATGGACTGCTATCCTTCTATTTTCATCCATGGGAACTATCACCGCTGGATCAGTATACGCTGCCTGCCTACATCCGCCACGTGTCTGGCGTAAAAATTCAGCAAAAGTTGGCTGCTTTCCTTCACTTCCTGAAAAAGAACGGAAAATTCTGTACACATCGCCAGTTATTGAGTGAAATAGGGGGAGAATAAAACAATGTGGCTAGCCGTCAACCGGTATTGGTACGGCCGCTGCCTTTTAGCTTGCGGCTTGACGCTTTTTTCCTAATTTTACAGTCCTTGTAAAAACAGGTACTGCTGACAGCTTGTCACCTGCATTTTCAAGCATACTATTTGAGTTACATCCATAATGCCCATACCCATGCCATTCTATGGTATACAGGTATAGGGATAAACCCTTTAATTATTTGCATTCATTAATTTATACTCATGTTAGGTTTTTTGACAAAAATTTTTGGCGGGCATAAGTCGGAAAGAGATATCAAGTCGCTCATGCCCCGCGTGAAGCAGATCAATGAGGAGTTTGAAAAATTGCAATCCCTGCCTGTGGACCAGCTTCGCAATAAAACCCAGGAGTTCCGCCACCGGATAAAGGAACACCTGGCCAACATAGACGCTTCTATCGCTTCCAGGCAGGAAGCCGCTGAAAATGAAGCGGATGTATCTGCCAAAGACAGTATTTACCAGGAAATAGATAAACTTAAAAAAGACCGCGACAAACAGATCGAAGAGATCCTGGATCAGCTGTTGCCCGAAGCTTTCGCAGTTGTAAAGGAAACAGCACGCCGCTTTTCAAAGAACACCACTATCGAAGCTACTGCTACGCAGCTGGACCGAGAACTGGCAGTTAGCAGGAAATATATCAGCATTGAAGGTGACAAAGTGACGTGGCAAAACACCTGGACCGCCGCGGGCAGTGAAGTGACCTGGAACATGGTGCACTACGATGTACAGCTGATAGGCGGTATGGTGCTGCACCAGGGTAAAATATCAGAAATGGCGACAGGTGAAGGTAAAACGCTGGTTTCTACCCTGCCTGCCTACCTGAATGCACTGGCTGCAGAAGGCGTACACATTGTAACCGTGAACGATTACCTGGCACGTCGTGACGCCGAATGGAACGGCCCCATCTTCGAATTCCTGGGTATTACCGTAGACTGTATCGATAAACACCAGCCCAACAGCGCAGAGCGCCGCAATGCTTACCTGGCAGACATTACCTACGGTACCAACAACGAATTTGGTTTTGATTACCTGCGTGATAACATGGTGCACAGCCCTGAAGAAATGGTACAGCGTAAGCACCATTTTGCCATGGTGGATGAGGTGGATAGTGTACTGATCGATGATGCGCGTACCCCGCTCATTATCTCCGGCCCTATTCCCCGCGGCGAAGAGCAGGAGTTCCATGTGCTGAAGCCCCGTATACAACGCCTGGTAGAAGTACAGAAGAAAGTAACGAACCAGTTCCTCAATGAAGCCAAGAAACTGATCGCAGAAGGTAAAGACGACCCCAAAACAGGTGGTCTGGCCCTGATGCGCGCCTGGAGAGGTTTCCCGAAGAGCAGCGCATTGATCAAATACCTGAGCGAGCCAGGTATCAAAGTATTACTGCAGAAAGCAGAGAACTACTATATTGCCGACCAGCAGCGTGAAATGCCGAAAGTGGACGAAGAACTCTACTTCCATATAGATGAAAAGAACAACAGTGTAGACCTTACGGATAAAGGTATCGCCCTGATCACACAGGCAGGTGAAGACGCCTCCTTCTTTGTACTACCCGACGTTGGTTCTGAAATTGCAGAAATAGAAAAGCTGCCGCTCAGCCCTGAAGAGAAACTGCAACGCAAAGATGTACTGCTGCAGGAGTTTGCACAGAAATCAGACCGCATTCACTCCGTACAGCAGTTGCTGAAAGCCTATTCACTCTTTGACAAGGATGTTGAATACGTGGTGATGGATGGTAAAGTGAAGATAGTGGATGAGCAGACAGGCCGTATCCTGGAAGGACGCCGCTATTCAGACGGCCTTCACCAGGCCATAGAAGCGAAGGAGAACGTGAAAGTGGAAGCCGCTACACAAACATTTGCTACCATTACGCTTCAGAACTACTTCCGTATGTATCACAAGCTGGGCGGTATGACCGGTACAGCTGTAACGGAAGCAGGCGAGTTCTGGGAAATATATAAGCTGGATGTGGTAACCATTCCCACTAACCTGCCTATTACCCGTGTAGATGCGGAAGACCTGGTGTACAAAACCAAACGCGATAAATACAAAGCCGTTATAGACGAGATCAAAACCTTAAAGGCAAAAGGCCGCCCGGTACTGGTGGGTACCACCTCCGTAGAGGTATCAGAGCTGCTGAGCAAAATGCTCACCTTTGAGAAGATCCAGCATAACGTTCTGAACGCAAAACAGCACGCCCGCGAAGCCCAGATCGTGGCGGAAGCAGGTTTACCCGGAGCCGTAACCATCGCCACCAACATGGCGGGTCGTGGTACGGATATCAAGCTGGGCCCCGGCGTAAAAGAAGCAGGAGGCCTGGCCATCATCGGTACGGAAAGGCATGAAAGCCGCCGTGTAGACCGCCAGCTGCGTGGTCGTGCAGGCCGTCAGGGCGACCCCGGTACTTCCCAGTTCTTCGTATCACTGGAAGATGACCTAATGCGTATGTTCGGCTCGGACCGTATTGCCGGACTGATGGACCGTATGGGCTACAAAGAAGGTGAAGTGATACAGCACAGCATGATCACCCGCTCTATTGAACGTGCGCAGAAGAAAGTGGAAGAGAACAACTTCGGCATCCGTAAACGCCTGCTGGAGTATGACGATGTGATGAACAAACAGCGTACGGTAATATATGCAAAGCGTAACCATGCCCTGTTTGGCGAACGCCTGGCCATAGATATAGACAACGCGTTCTATGATGTAGCAGAAGGTATAATTGCCACCCACAAGGAAAGCGGCGACTACGAAGCGTTCAAACTGGATGTGATCATGAACTTCTCAGTGGATACTGATATCACTGCAGAAGAACTGAACAGAACGGATATCGCACTGCTGACTACCAAACTGTATCACCAGGCTAAAGACAATTATAACCGTAAGAAACAGGATATAGCTGCGCAAACCCTGCCTGTGATCACACAGATCCATAAAGAACAGGGTCACCATATAGAGAATATCTCCATTCCTTTTACTGACGGTAAAAAGGGCGTGAACGTGCTGGCTAACCTGCAGAAGGTAATTGATACCGAAGGACAGGAAACCCTGAATGCACTGGAGCGCTCCATTACCCTGGCGCTGATAGACGAGGCCTGGAAAGAGCACCTGCGTGCTATGGACGACCTGAAACAGTCTGTACAGAGTGCCGTATATGAGCAAAAAGATCCGCTGCTGATCTACAAGTTTGAAGCCTTTAACCTCTTCAAACAAATGGATGGCGAAACCAGCCGCGACATCGTCTCGTTCCTGTGCAAATGTGGTATCCCGGTGAGGGAAGACCGTCCGCAACAGGAGCAGATCCGCGAAGGCCGTGAGCAGAAAACAGATATGAGCCGTATGCGCGCCTCTCACCAGGAATTTGAGGGTAACGGCCAGGGAGCCCCTGCCACCGTTGAAGAACAGGAATATGCCGCCAATGCGGAGCAGGCCAGGCAAGAGCCATTACGTGTAGGCCCCAAGGTAGGACGTAACGATCCTTGTCCCTGCGGCAGCGGCAAGAAGTACAAACAATGTCATGGGAAAGACCTGTGATGTTGTGACAATAAATTGAAGTATATAACATATTATAATTTTTACAAGCGGGCCTTTACGGCCCGCTTTTTTTGTGGTACTTTCGCCGGGGAAAACCTTCATTACATGAAGTTGAACAAATATATAGACCACACTGTACTTAAGCCGGTTACCACCCTGGAAGACATTAAAACATTGTGCATGGAGGCGGTAGAATATGGCTTTGCAGCGGTGTGCGTGCCTCCGCCCTTTGTTAAAATGGCAAAAACCTTTGTTGGCAGCACTACTGTTAAAACAGCTACCGTAATAGGCTTCCCCTTCGGTTACTCCGCCGTGGAGGCCAAGGTGGCCGAAACAGTGCTGGCTATTATTGACGGTGCGGATGAGCTGGACATGGTGGCCAACCTGATCGCCGTCCGGAATAAGGACTGGGAATACCTGGAAAAAGAGATCACAACAATATTACCCATTATCCGTAATAAGCAGAAGGTGATCAAGGTGATCATTGAAAGTGGCATATTATTGGAAGAAGAAATCATCAGGTGCTGCGAAATATACGGCGGGCTGGGAGTGGACTTCGTAAAAACCTCTACCGGTTACGCCGAAAAAGGGGCCAGTATAGAGGCCGTGCAGCTGATGCGTAAACACCTGCCGCCCAATGTGCAGATAAAAGCTTCCGGCGGTATTCGTACCTTTGCCTTTGCCCGTGATCTGATCGAAGCAGGCGCCACCAAGCTGGGTTGCAGTGCCAGCGTAGCCATCGTAAAGGAAGGCGGGGCAGCAGGTCCAGGTTACTAAATGATTATTGTTAATTATCCATAGTTGATTATGAAAGTTCTTATTACAGCAGTTTTAGTATTGATTTGCGGTACAGCCGCTGCACAGGACAGCACCACCTTTGCGGCTGCCAGCGGCGGAAATGTGAAAGTGATCAAAGACAGCCGTATTGATATCCTGATCAAAAAAACAGATCTACATTAATACCCTGGCTATCCGGAACCAGCCTGGTTTCAGGGTGCAGGTGATCACCACCAACAAACGTAATGATGCATATGAAGCTAAAGCGCGGGTGATGCAATCCTACCCGGAATACCGTTCTTATATCGATTTCCAGGCGCCTTATTTTAAAGTGCGGATCGGTGATTTTAAAACACGCGAAGAGGCTACAGAGTTGCGGGACAGGCTTTCCAACATGTTTACCGGCGGCGTATTTGTAGTACCTGCCATCATCAACGTATCTCCGGATAAAGAATTACAGAATGAAGAATCGTATTAAAGCCTTAGCCAGGGAATTTGCACCAGCATTCATTGATATCAGACACCACATTCATTCGCACCCTGAATTATCTTTCGAGGAATATGCCACTTCCGCATTCATCCGCCAGAAGCTGGATGAATTTGGCGTCAGCTACCGGGCCAATGTAGCCGGCACCGGGATCATAGCGCTCATCGAAGGGAACAATCCGTCGAAACGTACCATTGCCATCCGTGCAGACATAGACGCCTTACCTATTCACGAAGCTAACAATGTGCCCTATAAATCAAAGAACGAAGGGGTGATGCACGCCTGCGGGCATGATGTGCACACTACCTGTGTATTGGGCGCCACTAAAATACTGCAGCAGTTAAAGAACGAATTTGAAGGCACAATTAAAGTGCTTTTCCAGCCGGGAGAAGAGAAACATCCCGGGGGAGCCAGCCTGATGATAAAGGACGGCGCCCTCGAAAACCCAAAGCCTGACGCCATCCTGGGCCTCCATGTACAACCCTCCATGGAAACGGGCAAACTGGGTTTCCGTGCCGGGAAATATATGGCCAGCGCCGATGAAATATATATCACCATAAAAGGGAAAGGCGGACATGCCGCACAGCCGCATCTTACCACAGATACCATACTGGTGGCGTCTCACCTGGTGGTAAGCCTGCAGCAGATCATCAGCCGTAACAATGATCCCTTCTCCCCTTCCGTACTTTCCATCTGTGCTTTCAATGGCGGGTACACCACCAATGTGATACCTAACGAAGTAAAGCTGATGGGCACTTTCCGGGCTATGGACGAGACCTGGCGCTTCAAAGCGCATGAGCTGATAAAGAAGCAGGCCACCGAACTGGCGCATGCCATGGGCGCTGATATAGATATCGATATACTGGTAGGTTATCCTACCCTTTATAATAATGAAGTTATAACCGCACAGGCCCGCTCACTGGCAGCAACCTATCTGGGTACGGAACAGGTGGAGGATACAGAGGTACGTATGGGCGCAGAAGATTTTGCGTACTACTCACAGGTAATTCCTGCCTGCTTTTTCCGCTTAGGTACGGGCAATAAAGCCAGGGGTATCACTTCCGGCGTACATACACCCACTTTTGACATCGATGAAAATGCGATTGAGATTGGAATGGGGGCGATGGCCTATTTAGCTATTAGCCTTTAGTTTAGCAGTTAGCTTTTAGCCAGGAGCTAAAGGCTAACTGCTAAAGGCTGTATCTTATAACTCGGGGTATAGCGGGAATTGTCCCATGAACCCGTTCACTTCTTTCCTTATTTTAGTGATCTGCGCCTCGTTATCCGCATCCATCAGCAACCCGTCTATCCATTCAACAATCTGCAGCATGTGTTCTTCTTTCAGGCCACGGGTAGTGATGGCAGGTACGCCCACCCTGATACCGGAAGTAACAAAGGCAGATTTATCATCAAAAGGCACCATATTCTTGTTCACCGTAATATCTGCTTTCACCAGTACCTGTTCTGCTTTCTTACCGGAGATATTTTTGTTGCGGAGGTCTATCAGCAACAGGTGGTTATCAGTACCGCCGGAGATAATCTGGTACCCTTTCTCTGTAAATGCCTTGGCCATAGACTGGGCATTCTTCAGTATCTGCCGGGCATAAACATCATACTCGTCTGTCAGCACTTCGAAGAAGGATACCGCTTTAGCTGCGATCACGTGTTCCAGCGGACCGCCCTGGATGCCGGGGAAAACGGCAGTATCCAGCAGGGAGCTCATCATACGGATCTCGCCTTTGGGCGTTTTGAGGCCAAAGGGATTTTCGAAGTCCTTGCTTAACAGGATGAGGCCTCCACGGGGACCGCGCAGTGTTTTATGTGTAGTAGTAGTTACAAAATGGCAATGTTCAAAAGGAGAATTCAGCAGGCCTTTGGCAATCAGGCCGGCGGGGTGTGCAATATCAGCCATTACAAAAGCGCCTACCTGGTCTGCAATGGTACGGATGCGTTTGTAATCCCAGTCACGGCTGTAAGCACTGGCGCCGCAGATGATCAGCTTCGGCTTCTCTTTCAGCGCTATTTCTTCCATCTTATCATATTCTACCAGGCCGGTCTCTTTATTAACGCCATAAAACAGCGGCTGGTAAAGCTTGCCTGAATAGTTTACAGTAAGAGCCGTGTGTAAGGTGGCCGCCCATGCTCAGGTCCAGGCCCAGTATTTTATCGCCCGGCTGCAAAATAGCCATCATTACTGCAGCATTGGCCTGGGCGCCGGAGTGTGGTTGCACATTGGCATATTCAACACCGAAGATCTGTTTGGCCCTGTCAATAGCCAGCTGTTCACTCTGGTCAACTATTTCACAACCACCATAATATCTCCGCCCGGGATATCCCTCCGCATACTTGTTGGTTAGTACGGTACCCATTGCCTGCATTACCTGCAGACTGGTAAAGTTCTCGGAAGCTATCAGTTCAATGCCATGACGCTGACGTTCCAGTTCCTGGCGGATGATATCAAATATCTGGTGATCTTTTTGCATGGAGCTTAAAAATTTGCTGCAAAAATAGGTTAAAGGCCTATGAAATGCAATTTTAGTGTAGGAGAGCGTTTTTAAAAAAAATACTATCTTCACGCCCTCAGGGCCATATTCCGGCCGGATTTACAAGAGCAGGAACATACCGAGCGATTATCTAAACCTAATATTACGAATGAAGGCCATAATACCAGTAGCAGGTGCTGGCACCAAGCTACGTCCACATACATATACACAACCCAAGGCACTGATCCCTTTAGCCGGAAGGACCATTCTAAGCATCATCATAGACCAGCTGGTAGAAGCAGGTATTAAGGAGTTTGTATTTGTTGTGGGTTACCTGGGCGAAAAGATACAGGACTATGTAGAGCAGAAATACCCGGATCTTACCTGTCATTTTGTGCAGCAGAACAGCCGTGAAGGTACCGGGCACGCTATATTACTTACCCGTGATATTGTTAAGAATGATGAGATACTGATCGTATTGGGCGATACCATCGCCGAAGGGGATTTCAGAGAGCTTATTGAATCTCCGGTATCTATGCTGGGACTGAAGAAGGTGGATGATCCCCGTAACTTCGGTGTGGCAGAGCTGGATGAGGAGGGGCACATTACCCGTGTGGTAGAGAAGCCGCAGATCCCCAAATCAAACCTGGCGCTGGTAGGCCTCTACAAGATCAAGGAAACAGCGCAGTTATATGATTGCCTGCAAAGCAATATTGATCAGAAGATAAAATCGCACGATGAGTACCAGCTGACAGACGCGCTGGAGTGCATGATACAGCACAAGGTACAGTTCAAACCATTTAAGGTGAGCAACTGGTTTGACTGCGGACGGAAAGAAACCCTGCTGGAAACAAACGCCATCCTGCTTAAAAAATATAAACTGGCCAGTAACCCGGTACTGCCTTTTGAAGGTACCATCATCATCCCGCCGGTAAGTATTGGCGAAGGCTGTAATATTAAAAACTCCATTATTGGTCCCTACGTAGCGATCGGCGATAATAGCGTTATCAGCTATTCGATCGTAAAAGACTCCATCATCGGCTCTTATACCAATTTGTACGAAGTGGTACTGAAATCTTCACTGATAGGCAGCGATGCCAATATACGTGGATTGAGCCAGAGCCTCAATATAGGCGACAACACAGAGATAGATCTGGGATAAGCTGTTTAGCTTTTAGCAGTTAGCCATTAGCTGTTGTTAGCTGAAATACGTTATTTTTATCTTTAGCTAATTGCCAAAAGCTAACAGCTATTTATGAACCGTATTACTGAACTCTTCCAGATTAAATATCCCGTTGTGCAGGCGGGCATGATATGGGCCAGCGGCTGGCGTTTAGCCAGTGCGGTTAGCAATGCCGGCGGCCTTGGCCTGATTGGCTCGGGCAGTATGTACCCGGATGTGTTACAGGAACATATCCGCAAATGCAAACAGGCTACTGATCAATCCTTCGGGGTCAATATTCCCTTATTATATCCCGATATAGACCAGCTGATACGCATTGTCCTGGATGAAGGAGTGAAGATCGTATTCACCAGCGCCGGCAATCCCAGAACATGGACCCCCCTGCTGAAAGAAGCTGGCGTTACCGTAGTACATGTGGTATCCAGTTCTGCTTTTGCACAGAAAAGTGAAGCAGCCGGCGTAGACGCTGTGGTGGCAGAAGGTTTTGAGGCAGGAGGGCATAACGGGCGTGAGGAAACGACCACCATGGTACTGATACCGGCAGTATGCGAAAAAGTGCGGATCCCCGTCATAGCCGCAGGCGGTATTGGCTCAGGAAGGGCCATGGCGGCGGCTTTTGCATTGGGCGCCTCCGGTGTTCAGGTAGGCAGCCGTTTTGTAGCCACTCCTGAAGCCTCCTCTCACGATCATTTCAAGCAGGCGGTAGTAGCAGCAAAGGAAGGAGATACCATTCTATCCCTTAAAAAAGTAACCCCTGTACGCCTGATCAGGAACCAGTTCTACGAAAGCGTAAAAGCAGCAGAAGACCGAGGGGCCACGCTGGAAGAACTGAAAGCGCTACTGGGAAAAGGACGCGCCAAAAAAGGAATGTTTGAAGGCAGGCTGGAGGAAGGTGAACTGGAAATAGGGCAGGTAAGCGCACTCATACATGATATAAAGCCAGCGGCAACAGTACTGGAAGAGATATGGCAGGAATTCAGGGAAACGTGTAGCCGTTTGGGAAGCCTATAAGCAGGCAGCTGTTAGCTATTAACCGTTAGCCGCGGCCCGGAAAGAACCGGACTTGCTAACTGCTGATAGCTAACAGCCAATAGCTATCCCTTCTTTACCACCCACTTCATGGCCTCTTTCCATGTTGTTTTCTTACCATACATCAGTATCCCGGTGCGGTATATCTTACCGGCCACCCAGGTGGTTATCAGAAAACCGGCTATCAGCAGTAGCATAGAAAGCCCCAGCTCCCAGTATTCCACGGTGCCGGGTATACCGTAAGGCAGGCGGGCCATCATTACCATGGGCGACGTAAAAGGAATAATACTGCCCCAGACTGCCAATGGACTGGTAGGGTTCTGTACGGCGCTGATCATGATCATAATACCAATGATAATAGGCAATGTTACCGGGAAGGTAAGTGATTGTGCATCATGGGGATCTTCATTTACCAGGCTTCCGATAGCTGCAAACAACGCAGAATAGAACAAATNCCCGCCCAGGAAATAAAAGACAAAGCAGCTGATGATCAGCCACCAGTTGATGCTGCCTACTACGTAGTTCATTTTCTCGATCGCTTCTGCCATGGCCGCATTACCGCCGTTCTGGGCGATTGCTGCCCCCTGGCTTGCAGCCTGCATGCTGTCTGCCGAGACAAAAAGCGGTATCAGCATCTGTAAACTAATGATCAGCACCCCCCAAATCAGGAATTGCAGCAAACCAACACCGGCTATGCCCACAATCTTGCCCATCATTAACTGGAAGGGCTTTACACTGGATATGATGACTTCCGCAATACGATTCATTTTCTCTTCCATCACGCCCCGCATAACAGACATACCGAACACCATCAGGATAATATAGATAATAAATCCGCTGGCGTATCCTACGGCGTAGGCAACGGCAGAACTGCCCTTACGGTCATCCTCGCCACTGCGGAAATCTACCTTTATATCGCTGCGCACTTCCTCCAGCTTTATCCTTATCTATACCCGCCAGCTCCATCCGTTTTTTCTCTATCACATCATTCACCTGCCTGTTCAGGTTACTTTCCAGCATGATGCTTGCCTGACCCTTACTGTAGTATTCAATGCCGGAAGGACGGTTAACATCAATATCAGGAATATATAGCACACCGGAATAGCCATACTCGCTGTACTTTCGCTTGAACGTATCTATGCTTACCTCGGCGAGGGGTTTAAAATAAAGGCCGCGCGAGTCTGAAAGCTGCCCCGTGAAAAGTTTGCTTTCGTCGATCACCGCAATACGCTTGTGATCTTCTCCCTTCACAGCAATAATAATGGGAATAATGGTGACGCCCGCAATGAAAATGGGGATCAGCAGCGTTAACACCAGGAAACTTTTCTTCCGGACCCTGGTCAGGAACTCCCTTTTGATGATCAGCCATATCTTATTCATAGAGCGCAGTTTTCTGAACCTGAGTAATAAATATTTCGTTGATGGTGGGCAGCACTTCCTCAAAGTGGGTTATAGGTATATCATGGCGGATGAAGTGCTGAAGAATATCGTTGGTAGAGCTGTCTTCACTAAGCTTTACGGTATAGCCCCGTTCATCCTGTTGTACAATGGAAAAATGATGGGTAGCCACCTGTGCAAAGTTGGGTATTACGCCCAGCCCTATACGGAAGAGGTCTTGTTTAAAAGCCTGTTTGATCTCCCGCACTTCACCATCCAGCAACTTGGTACCTTTGTTCACCAGCATAATACGGTCGCATATTTCCTCAACCTGCTCCATACGGTGTGTGCTGAATATGATGGTGGTGCCATTGCGGCTCAGGTCAAAGATCTCCTGTTTGATCAGATTGGCGTTCAGGGGGTCCAGGCCGGAGAAGGGTTCGTCCAGTATCAGCAGGGCGGGGTCATGCAGGATGGTGGCAATGAACTGCACTTTTTGCTGCATGCCTTTACTCAGCTCTTCCACCTTCTTATTCCACCAGTTGTTCATATCAAGCTTGGCGAACCAGTGCTTTACTTTCTCGCGGGCCTCCTTTTCACTCAAGCCTTTCAGCTGCGCAAGGTAAAGCGCCTGTTCGCCAACCTTCATCTTCTTGTACAGGCCCTTTTCTTCGGGCATATAGCCGATCTGGTGAATATCATGTTCCGGGTTGAAGGGACGGCCGTTAAAGGTAATGTCTCCTTCATCTGGATAAAAGATGCCGGTAATCATGCGCAGCAGGGTGGTTTTCCCTGCGCCGTTGGGGCCCAGCAAACCAAAGATGCTGCCCTTCGGGATCACAAAGCTGATATCATCTACTGCTTTGTGCGTAGCATAGTACTTTTTCAGGTGATTAACCTCCAGTAGATTCATGGCAATAAATGTAAATAATATATGTTAAATGTGAAATACGCTAATGCAGTACCGGCGTTACGGTGTATCCGTTTGCTCTCAGCAGCCTGATAAGACCTTTATCACCTGCCAGGTGACCGGCTCCTACGGCAAAGAAAGTGCTGTGTGCTTTCATCATGGCAGGCATTCTTTTCACCCAGTTGGCATTTCTTGTTTCGAGAAGCCAGTAAAGGGCTTCTTTGCTCATACCTTTTTCTTCCGTTACACTTTTATATACCTGCTCCAATTCTTCTGTACGGTAATATTGCACCATTTGGACGGTTTCGGTTCTCATTGTTTTCAGATCCAGCGCTGTCAACTGCGTCAGGATGCTGTCGTCCGGAAAGGCCTTATAAAAATAACCCATTTGTTCTTCCAGGGTTTCCAGGCTATTGACGGTAATATTTTTTGCGACTGCCATCTCTTTAAACTCCGCCTCATATACTTTCAGGCTATCGCAGGTATAGGAAAGTCTGCCGAGCAGGCTGGTGAGCGCCACCAGTTTATAGTTGTCAAACAGATGCAGCGATATACCTGTCTGCTGCTGCAACAGCGAATCCATCAGCGCATAACGCTGAGGGGTAAGCCTGGCAGTGAGTGGGGTATCTGCTACCAATGCCTTTTCCATCTGCGCAGCTATTGACGGATCAAACATATCAATTTCAAGCACGAGCTGCGAAGTCTGGTCAAACGCATTCCTGATCTTGTCAGCCATGCGAAAGTCGTTCCCGCAGATCATGTGTATGGTGCCATAGAGATAAGAGGGAGCAGGAAGTCCATTGCCACTTATTTTCCAGAGCAGCGAGCGCTCCAGCGGGGCGGTTTGTGCAGAAATATTGTCCGGGGATAAACCCGCACAGATAATCAGCGCCAGTACTATTTTCTTAACTAAGCGATGCATCATGGGCTTTTTCTTCATTATATCAGTATAAGGATCAACTGCTTTGTTACAGGGCAGGTTTGAAAAACCGTATAGCCGCATCTGCCACCCGCTCACCGTCCATTGCGGCAGAAACGATGCCGCCTGCATAACCTGCGCCTTCACCGCAGGGATATAATCCTTTCACCTGCGGATGCATCAGCGTATCCGGGTCACGGGGAATGCGCACAGGAGAAGACGTGCGGGATTCTGTTGCTACAAGGATAGCTTCATCTGTATAATATCCTTTCATCTTGCGGCCAAAGGCCTTGAAGGCCTCCGCCAACCTGTCAGACACGGCAGCCGGTAATACCTGCCGCAGATCTGTGCTGTGTACACCGGGTACATAGGAGCAGCCGGGTAATGTGGCAGACACTTTTCCCTTCACGAAATCTGTCATCCGCTGCGCCGGCGCAACAAACTTACCGCCCCCTGCCTGGTAGGCCTGCCGTTCTACCATTTGCTGGTAGTACATGGCGGCCAGCGGACCTTTGTCTGCAAATGGCGCAAAGTCTGTTTCATCTACTGTAACCACCATACCCGAATTAGCGTAGGGGTTATTACGTTTGGAAGGCGACCATCCGTTCACTACCAGCTCTCCCGGATTGGTAGCAGCGGGTGCAATAATGCCACCCGGGCACATACAAAATGAGAATACTCCCCTGCCTGCTACCTGTTCTACCAGGCTGTAGCTGGCGGGCGGCAGAAAATCTCCTCTCAGCGCACAGTGGTATTGTGCGCTGTCTATCAGGCTTTGCGGGTGTTCCACCCGTACGCCCAATGCAAACGCCTTCGCTTCTATTGTTATTTGTTGCTGATGCAACATTTCGAAGATGTCCCTGGCTGAGTGGCCGGTGGCCAGTATTACCTGTTGTGCCTTATAATTATTACCGGCAGCTGTCTGCACGCCTGTAACCCTGCCGTCATCAATCAACAGGCTGTTTACCTTTTCATTAAAATGCACTTCCCCTCCCGAGGCAATGATCTGTTCCCTCATAGCGGTGATAATATGCGGCAGTTTATTAGTACCTATGTGCGGGTGGGCTTCATATAATATTCTTTCTGCAGCGCCGAAGTGTACAAAGATGCCAAGTATGCGATTCACATCTCCGCGTTTGGTAGACCGCGTATATAACTTACCATCTGAGTAGGTGCCTGCGCCGCCTTCGCCAAAACAATAGTTGGACTCGGGGTTCACTTCTCCCTGTTTGTTCAGCGCTGCCAGGTCGCGGCGGCGTGTACGAACGTCCCGCCCGCGCTCCAGCACTATGGGTTTTATACCGGATGTTATCAGGCGCAGTGCCGCAAACAGTCCTGCCGGACCCGCGCCGATGATCAGCACCTGTGGAGCGCTCGCAGGCAATATGTCATATTTGGGAATAATACGTTCCCGTTCATGAAAAGGTTCATTCACAAACACCTTGAGTGTCAATATAAAATATACCTGACGGGAACGTGCGTCGATAGAGCGTTTAAGAATATGGAAGCCTGTAATGTCCTTAATACGTACGCCTAATGCCGTAGCCGCCTGCCGGGTAATGGCAGTATCTGAAGCCGCTTCCTGCGGTGGGAGTTTAAGAGAGAGCTGTTGNNTCATGCAGGTTAGGTATTTATCCTAAAACACTGCAAAGATAAAGGTCACCACGCATTTCCAGCATGGTGACCTCCATAACTTTATTGGACCTTCCTAATCAGAAGGGCAGATCGTCTGTGGTATCCTGGGAAGCAGGCACTTCCTGGGATGTGTTGTAGTTAGGCATGCGGTCTGCACCGGGAGCAGCACCAGCCACTACAGACTCCATACGCCATGCGTCGAGGTTGGTGATATAATTCACTTTACCCTCTTTTTCCCAGCGGGTTCCTTTTATATTAAAGTATACTTTTACGGTTTCGCCCTCATTAAAACGGTCTACTATGCTGGTGCGGTCTTGTACGCACTGGAACTTTATATAGTTATTTATAATACGGCCGTTGATATCATCAGACTTCTCTATCACGAACTCCCTTGTTTTGAAGGTTTCGCTGCGTTGCACCGTATTATACTTCACGATTAACTTTCCTATGATTTCAAAACTCATAAAAATAATTTTTTAACTATTCAGATGCGCCAAAGATAGGCTTTTGAAAGGATTGTCGTAAAATAAATTTTTCACAGGATGTGCACGTGCCGCGCTTGCATATAATAAATTTGCACGGTATTTGATACATGAAGTGCAATTTTTTTTAATGCAGATACTAACATAGTTTTGCACGCTCGTTTAACGTTGTTAACGACGAATCAACAATCAGGAAAAGACCATATTATTTTATCGTTCTAGTATACATATCTATGGTAAAAGGGTTAATCAAAATTAGAAGCAACTGTATATCAGATCAGTGTATTTTACCTTTATTACGTTAGTGTAAAACCCAACAGTGATAACACTTAGAACGAGGTAAACAGGGGCAAAAAACAGGGAGACAAAAACTGTAATGAGAGGGAGATAAACAAGGGGAGATAAATTTTTTTTTTCAACATTTTCTACAGATATTCGTCGTCCTGTCTGAAAGTTTTTCAACATCCACCGTTGGGAAATTTTGAATTCGAGAACATCCTTAATTAAAAACAAATAATTTTTTATTGCTCAATGAATAAAACTTGCGAACAAGTTTGGGAAAGGTGTCTTAATATAATTAGGGATATTGTGGAATGGCAGCCATTTAAGACCTGGTTTGAACCAATTAAGCCCATCAAACTTGAAAACAATGTTTTAACCATACAGGTGCCGAGCCAGTTTTTTTATGAGTATCTGGAAGAACACTATGTAGGATTGTTAGGAAAAACTATCAAACGGGAATTAGGGAAAGAAGCAAGACTGGAGTACAGGATCGTAGTAGAGAACGGCACACCGCATCAACACCCCAAAACGGTGAATATGCCTACCCAGTTCACAAAGCCCCAGAAAGACAGTGAGGTGGATTTTCCGTTGACTATACAGAACCCGGTAAAGAATCCCTTTGTTATCCCAGGGATCAAACGTGTACAGATTGATTCACAACTCAATCCAAACTATACTTTTGATTCTTTTATAGAAGGAGATTGTAACCGCGTAGCCCGCAGGGCCGGTAAAACTGTTTCGGAAAAACCCGGTGGAACTTCTTTTAACCCCCTGGTAGTTTATGGTGGAGTTGGCCTTGGAAAAACACATCTTGCACAGGCAATCGGCAATGAGGTTAAACGTGTACATCCCAACAAAGCTGTACTGTACGTTAGCGCAGAAAAATTCATCAACCAGTTCATCGATCACTCCAAGAACAGTATCATCAACGACTTTATTCACTTTTACCAGTTAATAGATGTACTGATCGTAGATGATATCCAGTTCTTTGCCCGCGCAGAAAAAACGCAGGACGCATTCTTTGCCATCTTTAACCATCTTCATCAATCCGGCAAACAGCTGATCCTTACTTCAGACAAACCGCCGAAAGACCTGGATGGTTTGCAGGAAAGACTGCTGAGCCGTTTCCGCTGGGGACTGAGCGCAGACATGCAGCTGCCTGATTTTGAGACACGCATGGAGATACTGGAGATGAAGATGCGTAACGATGGATTGGAGATGCCAAAAAGAAGTGATCAAGTATGTAGCTTACAACATTCAAAGCAACGTACGTGAACTCGAAGGCGCACTGATCTCCCTGCTACGCACAATCTTCCCTGAACCCGGAAAGAAATTGACCTTGAGCTGGCTAAGCGCGTGTTAAAGTCTTTTGTTAAAACATCTTCCAAAGAGATTACAATTGAAAGCATACAGAAAATGGTATGCGAGTATTTTGATGTCCCTTACGATAAGCTGCTGCAGAAAACACGTAAGCGCGAAATTGTACAGGCACGACAGATTACCATGTACTTAGCAAAATCTTTTACAAAAAACTCTTTAAAAACCATCGGCGAACATTTTGGCGGACGCGATCATACTACCGTGATCCACTCCTGCCAAACCGTCAAAGACCTGATGGATACAGATATTACTTTTCGCGACAGCGTGATCGAATTACAACAGAAAGTACAGCTGGCCGCTATGTAAGGCTGGTATCACTTCATCAACAGTTTGCTTCCCTCTGAAGAAAATAACCCTGTGAACCTTATTAATGAAAATGTCCTGGTCTATTACCAGGACATTTTTTTTATTAGTTTAGTGGCCAGGAAGATATTACCACAGGAAACAACAGACTGGCTATCGGTTTAACAATTTGATAAATTCCACTATTAGCAATTCATTCGGGACAACCAATAACTTTGAGGCGGGTAATAGCCAATATGCAATACCACAGTACAATATGGGACAAGGTAAGGCAGGGAAACGAAGCAGCGTTCCGCCAGCTGTTTGAAGAACAGTGGGAAACCCTCTTCACCTATGCCTGTAAAATACTAAAGGACCAGGAACAGGCACAGGATATCACGCAGGCATTGTTTATGCACCTTTGGGAAAAGCACGCCGCACTTCCACCTGTAGCGGCCGTAACTCCTTACCTTCGTCATGCACTACGCAATCGCCTGCTGAACGCCATCCGTGATCAACATGTATATGAACGCCATGTTGATATTTTCCGGCAAGCCGCACTGGAAAGCGATAATTCCCTGATGGATGGCTTACACCTGAAGGAAACCGAACAGCAACTACTCCGGTCTATCAACACACTGCCGGATAAAATGAAGAATGTATTCTACCTGCACCGTATTGAAAACCTGTCTGTAGCCGAAATAGCCGCACGCACCGGGTCTTCTGAACAAACCATCCGAAATCAACTGAATACTGCTTTACAGCGCCTGAGAACCAAATGGAATTCCATTAGCTGGTTACTCTTCTGAGGTTGATGGGTTATATTCCGGTATAGTAGGCCCGGCTTTGGATCGGGACCCAATAAATAACACGTAATATTACCAAATTGTTAAGCAAATTTTAAAATAGTTATTTCCTTCCGCTGCGGTGTCTATTATATAAACGAGAACTGCATAGTGGACAGATCTACCCTGTTACATTTAATTGAAAAATTCCGCCGGGGCCAATGCACCGCGGCAGAAGAACAGCTGCTGCACAGATGGCTGGACCTCCTGGAACAGGATGCCGGCAGCTATTTCCCCCTCTCCGCCGAAGAAAAACGGCGTATCCGCAGTAACATGCTAAAGCATATCTTTCCGCTCAGCGAACCAGCGCCCCGCCGCGTGTTCTTCCGTACCTGGATGAAGGTGGCAGCCGTGCTGCTGCCACTGGTAGCCGCAGGCGCCTATTACCTGTGGCAGCCTGCCGGTAACCGGCACAACGGCTGGCTTACCCAACAGAATCAAACCGCACAGGTGCAGCAGTTCAAACTGCCCGACAGCTCACTCGTTATACTGGGCGCACATACCACCATTCGTTTCCCGGCAAAATATACCGGGCCTGAAAGGATCGTAAAACTACTAGGGGGAAAAGCCTTCTTCAACGTGCGCAGCCTCCCGCAACAGCCTTTCATAGTGGAAAGCAATGGTATCCGCACTACCGTTTTGGGCACTTCCTTCTCAGTAGCATCCTATAAAGAGCTATATGCCTGCCGGGTAACCGTAATGACAGGCAGGGTGAAAGTTCATACCGGTAGTAATAATTATAGTGTGCTCAATCCTGCGGAACGTATCACCATCCCCGGCGGAAAAACACCCGTTCTGCGGGACACCATCTCCCTGGCAGACAATATGGCCTGGACCAGGGGAGAGATCGTGCTGCGCAATGCCAGCCTGCAGGAATTGATACAGATGTTACGTGAACAGTATGCAGTGAACACCAGCACCAGCCTGGATATCAGCGAAGGAAGCTATACCCTTCGCCTCCCGGCCAATATGCCCTTACGCGGGGTGCTGGACGTAATTGAAAAAATCAGTTATAAACCAAAAATCCACTTTACTATGGAGAACAACCAGCTATCCATTCATCAACGCCAATAGTTTGACAGTATAAGCTATTAGCCGCAGTCATCACACATCATTAATCATTATCTGAAGCTCTTAGCGGTAAAAACAATTGCTAAATGCTAAAGACAATGTCATGTCCTTTAACAATTATCAATATGCGAAAAATCATTACACCTTTCCACCGCGTTGCTTTTATCGCATCGCTGGCCCTTATGCTGGCAAGCTCGGTAGCTATGGCCTTATCCAGCACGGCACAATCGCTCAGGAAAGTAGTGCGCCAGCTACAGGTGCCCGCTGGCAGCCTTTCCAATGCGCTGCACAAATTGGAGACTACCGCCAACATCCGCCTGGCTTACGATGAAGCGGCCCTTAAAAAGATCGCTGTTCCCGCCACCACTTATAAATCAAGCCAGGTGGCAGACATTCTAAGGGGATTGCTGAACAACACACCCCTCACCTATGAAGAGCGTTACAACACCATCCTGATCTATGACAGGAATGAAACACAATTGCGCACCTCCGGCGTACAACAGGTTGTTGAAAAAGTAACCGTCACTGGTACGGTAACAGATAAGAACGGCCCTCTTATCGGCGCTACCGTAGTGGTGAAAGGAACAACCAACGGCACCGCCACAGATGCAGGCGGGCATTTCACCCTCACTATTAATACCGAGAACAACCCGGTGCTGCAATTCAGCATGGTGGGCCTGAAGACCGTTGAAATACCCGTGGGCAGCCAACGCAGCTTCAATGTAATGCTCGAAGAGAACGCCCTGAACCTGGATCAGCTGGTAGTAGTAGGTTATGGTACACAGCGAAAGGCTACACTTTCCGGTGCTATTGCAGACGTACAGCTGGACAAGCTTAGCTCACGTTCTTTAAATGATGTGGCGGAAGCCCTGCAGGGCAAAGCCCCTGGTGTGATCGTACAGAACCAGGGCGGCGATCCCACCTCCCTGCCAAAGGTATACATCCGCGGCCTGGGCGGCGTGAACGGCGAAGGCCCCTTATATGTAGTAGACGGTTCTATTTATACCGGCGGCCCTATCAATCCCAATGACATCGCTTCCATGAACGTGCTGAAAGACGCTGCTGCTGCCATCTACGGCGCAAGGGCTTCCGGCGGTGTGGTGATCATTACCACCAAGAAGGGTAAAGAAGGCACTGCCCAGGTAACCGTGGATGCCAAGATCGGTTTCCAGCGTGCTGCAAAGAAGCTGCAGACACTCAACGCCAAGGAATTTGCAGACGTAATGAACACCGCTGCTGATGCCGCAGGTATCTCACGCCTCGATGCTTTTGACGCTGCCAAATATCCGGACGGGCAGATCACCCGCACCAACTGGCTCGACGAAATATTCAGGAGCGGGAAGATCCAGGACTATAACATCAACGTAAACGGTGGCTCTGCCAAATCACATTACTACATGGGCTTCGGATTCCGTAAAGGTGAAGGCATCCTGCTGAACACCTACAGCGAGCGTTACTCCTTCCGCATGAACTCCGATGCGCAGATAAAACCCTGGCTGAAGATAGGCGAAAACCTTTCCTATACTTACACCAACGGTAATGGCACCAATACCACCAGCCCCTATACCGGCGTTATCTTCACCGCACTGGGATACCCGCGCCACATTACGCCCTATCAGCCCGACGGTTCTTTCAGCGGCATGCCCGCACAATATGCCGGCGCCTACGGCGATCTGGGTAACCCCCTGGCTATACTCCTTCGTTCGGATTACAAGAACCCGGTGAACAACATCAACATCAACCCCTACGCAGAAGTACAGCTGACAAAGGACCTGCTGTTCCGTTCCAACTTTGCCGCCACCAAATCCTTCACCAATACAAAGAACTTTGCTTCGAGAGTTCCGGAAATCGGGAAGATCAGCAATACCAACCAGCTGGAGCGCAACATTAATGACTTTACAGAGATCCTCTCCGAGCAGACACTTACCTATGATAAGCAATTCAAAAGCCATCACCTGAACATACTGGCGGGCTATACCTACCAGCAGCATGATGGCAACGGTTTATATGTTTATGCAGGCGGCTTTAACGATGAGCGTGCTGAATACCGTTATTTTAACAATGCTACACTATTCTACAAACCGGAAGACTATAAAGACAAATGGGCGATAGAGTCTTATCTTGGCCGTATTAACTACGACTACAAAAACAAGTACCTGTTAACCGCACTTGCCCGTAGAGATGGCGCTTCCAGGGTTGCGCCGCAGAACCGCTACGAGACCTACTACTCTATATCGGGCGGATGGGTGCTTTCAGAAGAACATTTCCTGAAACAATTCAACTGGCTCAGCTTCCTGAAACTGCGCGCCAGCTATGGCCTGCTGGGTAACCTGGGCAGCCTTCCCAGCAATGCTATCAACATCCCGATGCAGGCCACACAGATCTACATTGGCCAGGATCCTGTGTCAGGTAGGCGGTTATGCAGAAAACGCGACTGTCCAACCCTAACCTGAGATGGGCTAATTCAAGGCAGGTGAACATCGGCACAGACATCGGGTTATTCAACAACAGCCTGTCTTTTGTTGCAGACTACTTTATCAAAAACACCGAAAGAATGCTGCTGACTGTTACGCCACCCAGCACCGCGGGCGTTAGCAACGATACCTGGAAGAATGCCGGTAAGGCAAGAGACAGGGGTATTGAACTGGGACTGAACTACAGCGGCAGCAGCGGAAAAGCTTTCCAGTACAGCGTAGGCGCTACATTAACAAAAGTGACCAACAAACTGCTGGAACTGGACGAAGGCAGGAACGTATTACCTAACGGCGTGAATGTGCGCAGCACCCTTACACCTATACGCACAGAGGTAGGCCAGCCGCTTTACTCCTACTATGTAGTAAGGACCAACGGCATCTTTCAGACCCAGGAAGAGATCAATAACTACAAAGGCAAAGACGGTAACCTGATACAACCCAACGCCAAACCCGGCGATCTCCGTTTTGTAGATAAGAACGGCGATGGCATTATCAGCAACGACGACCGCGAGTTTGCAGGCAGCGCTTATCCTGATTTTACCTACGGTATTACCTTTAATGCCAGCTATAAAGGATTTGACTTTAACCTGTTTGCGCAGGGCGTACAAGGCAACAAGCTGTTCAACGCGCTGAAATATACCAATATGAATGCCAGCGTAGGTACCAACTTCAATATGCTGCATGATATACTGGATGCCTGGTCACCTGAAAATACAGGCAGCAATATCCCCCGGATATCCGCCCAGGACGCCAACGGTAACTACGGTACCACTTCTGACTGGTATATTGAGAATGGGTCTTACCTGCGAATCAAAAACGTTACGCTGGGTTATACCCTGCCTGCAACACTTACCAAACGCGCCGGGCTGAACACCCTTCGCATCTACCTTACTGCCAACAACCTTTACACTATCACGGGGTATAAAGGCTTTGATCCGGAAGTGGGTATGGACGAATTTGGTATAGACAAAGGCCGCTATCCGCAGGCCAGAAGCTTTCTATTTGGGTTGAATGTTAATTTCTGATGGCTGATAAACTACCGCAACACATGAAAACGATCATAAGAAATACCATACTTGCAGCAACCAGCGCCGCTATGCTCAGCGCCTGCAATAAAAAGCTGGACATTGTACCGGAAGGATCACCTACTACAGGAAACTTCTGGGTAACAGAAAAAGACGCGATTGCCGGCGCCAACACGATGTACGATCAGTTTGATGATGAAAACTTCTATGGCCGCGGCTACTGGTGGTTCATCAATGCCTCTGACGACCAGATCACAGGCCGTGTAAAAGCCGAAGGCGATAACATCAAGGACTTTAACCGCAACTTTATCGGCGGCTCTTACACCGAGTCACAATGGAAACTGCGTTACATCGTCATCAAACGCGCCAATGACGTGATACTGCATGTTCCCTCCATTGACATGGATGCCTCACTGAAGAGCCGCATCATGGGCGAAGCTTACTTCCTGAGTGGTCTCATGTACTTCCAGTTAGGCTACACCTACGGCGGCGTACCTATTGTAGACCGGGATAACCTGCTGAATGACAAGCCCATTCCCCGTGCAGACAACGTTAACATCGTTTATCAGTATGTGGAAGAAGAGCTGAAACAGGCCGCTGCCCTGCTGCCCTACTTTGATCAGCTGGCGCCCGCAGATTATGGACGTCCGCATAAAACAGCCGCCTGGGCATTTCTCAGTAAAATGTTCCTGTACAAGAAAGACTATGCCAGTGCTGAGAAGTATGCCGACTCTGTTATCCTGAGCGGTAAGCATCAGCTGCTGGATAATTTCAGCGATGTATTCACCATTGCCAACAACTGGTCTAAAGAATACATCTGGAGCGCCTTATCCACTTCAAAAGGCCCTTCCGGATGGGGCAGTATCCTGCCTGGTGTGATGCTTGAAAATAAAGGATGGGGCAAGTACAACGGCTGGGGATATTTTATGCCTACCAAAGAGCTCTACGACGCCTTTGAAGCAGGTGACCTGAGAAGGGAAGCCACCATCCTGAAACCTGGCGACCACTTCACATTCTTTGGAGAAGACATGACATACAGCTCGCTGAACAGCCTCTCCGGCTACCAGTACCGCAAATACATGGAGCCTTTCTCTTATCCTGGCGCCGTTCATCTCAGCCCTAACGGTGACCACCCTACTACAGACCTTTCTGTACCTTTATTACGTTATGCAGAAGTGATCCTGATCAAAGCAGAAGCCAAGCTGATGCAGGGCAAAAATGCTGATGCAGAGATCAATATGATCCGCCATCGTGCCGGACTTGCCAATGTTACAAACGCCAATATGGACGAACTGAAAAAGCAACGCCGTTGCGAACTGGCAGGAGAATGGGCAGACCGCCATTCCGACCTGGTACGCTGGGGAGACGCCAAGGACACCTATGCCAAACCGCTGCATGGCGCCGATGGCAGGGAAGTATGGCCTGCCCGTACTTTCAATCCGGCGGTGCACAACGTGTGGCCTGTACCACAAAGCGAGATCGATAACAGCGGCGGTGTTATAAAACAGAACACCGGCTGGTAATATTATTATGAATTAATGCCACGGATTACGAATGATGACGGCAGAATATTATATTCGCTCCGCTATCATTCGTAATCCGTAATTTAAACTGAAGCCATACGCAATGAGAACTTATATCTGGAGCGCTTTACTAGTCATATCTTTCCTCCCTTCCGTTTTTGCACAATCTGGCCACTATACCACCGCCAATGCACATTCGCATAATGATTACGAACACGACATTCCTTTTTTAACCGCTTACTACCAGCACTTTGGCTCCATTGAAGCCGACGTATTTGCCCGGAACGGCCAGCTTTATGTAGCCCATAAAGAGGAAGAGATAGACACTACCCGCACCCTGGCGGCCTTATACCTGCAGCCCCTGCGTGAGATGATCCGTAAGGCCGGCGGTAAAGCCTATAATAACGGCCAACCACTGCAGTTGCTCATAGACTTCAAAACAGATAGTCTGTTAACCATGCAAACCTTATTGCAGCAACTGCAGCAATACCCGGATATCACCGGCAATACACACATCCAGCTGGTGATCAGCGGCAGCCAGCCAATACCAGCGCAGTGGGACAACTACCCGGCCTATATCCTGTTTGATGGTAAAGGCTCCCTGACTTATTCTGCCGCACAGCTGGAACGCCTGCCGCTCTTCAGCTACAACCTGCAGAACTATGCCAGGTGGAATGGCAAAGGCTCCATGAAAGCGGCAGAACAACAACGTGTACAGGCCCTGATAGATCATGCTCATCAGCTGGGTAAAAAGATCCGCTTCTGGGGCACACCAGATAATGTGAACACCTGGATCACCCTGGCAAAAATGGGCGTAGACTATATCGGAACAGATCATATAGAAGCATTGTCTGATTTCCTGAAACGCCGCCGGGCATCAGAATACCAGGCAGCAGGCAACACACATCCCGTTTACCGTGCACGCTATGTAAACAACGACCGCCTTTCAAAAGTGAAGAATGTCATATTGCTGATCGGCGACGGAATGGGCCTTACCCAGATCTATGGCGGGTACACCGCCAACAAAGGACAGCTCAACCTGTTCCAGATGATCAATATCGGTTTATCAAAGACCAGCTCCGCAGATAATTATATCACTGACTCTGCCGCTGGTGGTACCGCTATGGCCACTGGCCATAAAACCAACAACCGTTCCATCGGCGTGGATGCCACCGGCGTAAAACAACCGGCCATCCCCGATCTCATACAACGCTATGGAATGGAAAGTGCGCTGATCAGCGCGGGAGACGTTACAGACGCCACACCGGCTGCCTTCTATGGTCATCAGCCAGACAGGTCACTGGAAGAAGATATTGCCAGGGACTTTCTCAACAGCCCTGTAAGCATTTTGATAGGCGGTGGCCTGCAGCATTTTGAGCGCAGAAAAGATGGCCTTTCTTTAACCACCCTGCTGCAACAGAAAGGATACACCATCGGCCGGGATCTTTCGGGGCTGGAAAATATGCGCACCCGTAAATGGGTACTGCTGGACAGTGTAGCCGAGGCGCCTGTTCTGAAAGGCAGAGGCGACTTCCTGACACGCGCGCTGAAAAAGACCATCAACACCCTGCAGGATAACCGCAACGGCTTTTTCATTATGGCGGAAGGCGCCCAGATAGATGTTGGCGGCCATTTCAATAACCTGCCCTACAACGCAACAGAAATGGTGGATTTTGACAAGGCTATTGGCGCTGCAATGGAATTTGCCGACAGCAACGGGGAAACACTGGTGATCGTTACGGCAGATCATGAAACGGGCGGACTAAGCCTGCTGGACGGCAATATTCAGAAAGGTTACGTGAACGGACATTTCAGTACCGATGATCATACCGCCGTAACCGTACCTGTATTTGCCTATGGTCCGCACTCGCTTGATTTCAGGGGCGTCTATGAGAATACGGCCATCTTTGAAAAGATCATGAAGATCCTGTCTGAAAGAAAATAGTGATCGCTAAAACAGATAAAAAAAAGCAGGTGACCGCAGCAGCATCGCAGCTGTAACGGCTATATTGCAATCAGGAACTGACTATAAGAAGGGAGAACAACTTGCCAGGGGTTGTCGCAATTCATTACCCTTCAACCGATACTAATGATGCAGTATCATGTTTCCGGCAAAATGCTGGAAGGAGTCACTATACGCCCTGATATCCCCAAACAGTACCAACATTTTCAACTTCCCTTTGCTACAACGGTAGAATCTGTCAGTGGCGTGTTCGGTGCTATGCTGAACCAGGTAGTGGCTGGCGACGATTGGTCTATACAACTGGTCCAGTTCTTTATCGCAAAGCAGGTACGCCTGTACCCGGTAGCACAGCAGCCTTTGGGCGTGTTGCACTGCATGTTGAAGGGACAGGTGCCCTGCATGCTGAAGGGAATGGGAGATATCGTGCTGCGTGAAAGGGAACTGCATTTCTTTTATGTACCTGCAGGCAGCCGTAACCTGGCGCTGCTATCCAAAGGTTATTATGAATCTTTCCAGATCGGCTTCTCCTCCGCGTATCTGTCGCGCTTTGCACAGAATGGTTCTCCTTTGAAGGAGGTATATCATAAACTGGCGCACCAACTGCCCCTTGGCGCCGCCGCGGGTAGTTGTGCACTCAGCCTGCAAGCCATTGAACAGGTGGAAAAGATCAGGCAATGCCAGTTAAAAGGTACGCGCAGACACCTGTATCACCAGGCCCGTATCAACGATTTGATGCTGATGTACATTTCCGCCCTCGAAGACCGCCATCATCAAAAGCTGCCTGTCATGAGCAAACATGAAACTGAAATGCATCAGCTATCTGCCTACATCAAAGACAACCTGGAAAAGCCTTTGATGATCGCACAGCTGGCAGACAAAATGGGGCTGCAGTTACAGGCAATGGAGAAGGAATTTAAAAAGGTACACAAGCAAACCGTTAAATCCTTCGTACAGGAACAGCGTATGAAAAGAGCGCGCCTGCTGCTGGCTGACGGTAAAATGCAGGTAACAGATGTAGCTTATACAGTAGGCTATGCGGATGCCGCTTACTTCAGCAATGCGTTCAAAAAGCAATTCGGCATGACACCCTCCACTTATCAGAAGATCATACAGGAAGAAAAATTACAAGACAACGTTTCGTAATACTACAAGTTTGTTAGGTTCGTTTTACAGATCTTTGTTAAGGTGAAAGGAACTAAACTCAAAATAACTGACATTAAAGAAGGCACGGCTTCCTGGCCTGCAAATCAACTTAATTTTTCACCCCTGGATCTGTTCCCTTTCCACCTGTACTTTCATTGAAAATCTAATGTTTGCGGCCTATGCGAAAAACAAACCGTCCCTCTCTCCGGCGAACCTGGTGATCCGCCTGGTACCGGCCTCATTCCGGGAAGCTGCTCATAGCTGTCCTCCGGATAAGTTTACATAAAACAATAAGGTTAAAACATCAGTGACATTTTTCTGCATATGGAAATTCCTCTCAAAGGTACTCCAACGGAGATACCGCTGCAGCTGGCGCCCCATGTTGCCAATTGGGCAACGGCCACTTACCGCCAATGTGACTTTGGTGACCTGTTGTCCCAAACACTTCTATACAAATCCTATTGTATCTACATCTACCGTTTTCTGGCAGAACGGCCGGCATGCCTGCCGCTGTACTGCACAGAAGGCGCCGTGGTACTGCAGCTTGTTACCCAGGGACCCATAAAAAGCGTGATAGAAGGAATAGGAGATACATTGCTGCAAACAGGGGAATATAATTTCTTCTATCTGCCTGCCGGTACCCATGCCCTATGCCTCAGCACCGGCGAATATGAATCCATTTACATAGTGCTGGGCGCAACCTTGCTGGAAGAGCTGGCGGAAAGCAGGGAAGAGATGAAGGAGCTGCTGGATCACCTGCAACACTCCCATGAAGCAGGCGCGGGGCTTACTCCCCGTTTAATGGATTACAGGATGCAGGAGCTCCTCAAAGGCATGCGCAACTGCAGGGAAACCGGCGGCAACCTGTTGGTAGAGTTCAGTACCAGCATCAGGAACCTGCTGAACCTGTACCGTAAATCGCTGAACGATGTGGAATACAGTTTACAGTTGCGCGCTGCCGGCTACATGACCGCCATGTTGAGCATACGCGAAGAAGTGATACGAAATCCCAGCATACAGCAACACACGCTCACCTACTTCTCGCGGAAGCACAATATGAGCCAGTCTACCTTAAAACGGTACTTCAAGGCTGTGTTCAATAAAACGCTGCATGAATTTGTGCGGGAAGAATGTATGAAAAAAGCTTCCTGGATGCGGAACAATATTGCGGCAAGTCTGGAGGACATTGCAGATGAAGTAGGCTATGCCGATAAATCCGGCTTCCTGAAATCCTTTAAACAGTTTCATAACAGGATGTCGCAGCAAAAGCCCTGCTGAACCCTTTCCTCCATTGAACAAACCTGTGCCAGGCCGCTGTTACATAAGGCCAGCCGAAAGCTGCTGTACTAAAGATGATCATCGCAGCGCCAAATAATTCAAGGCCCATGCAGATGGCTATGCCCAGGTGTAACAGTACAACGGCAAGATATCCGTACAGGCGTAAGGGGCGGAACCACATATAGACAGGGTAACCGATCTCTACCAGCAACGTACTCCAGCATATCAGCCTTGCCAACCATGGATATTCCGACAACCAGCTCATATCAAACCGGCTGAACTGCGTGTGCATCAGCGTTTGCCAGATAGCTTCGCCATTCCACCACTGGATGCCCATGGATTTTTCAATACCGGAGGCCAGGTAAACAATACAAAGGTGAAGCTGCAGCACACGAATGGAAAGCGTGTTCCATGCACTGTCAGCTGCACCGCGCTTCACAGGCATTACAATGCAGTAACACAGACCGATATGCATAAAAGTCTCTACACCGTAAGCCGCCATGAAGCCGGTATTCATGAGCATGAAATGCAGGGCCCAGGCTACCAGCGCCATCACGCGGATACATTTTCCCGCCAGCAGGCCTGTTAAAGCAGCGAGGTAGACAAACAACAGGATGAACACCCATTTATCTGTTGACAGATGTGTAGCTGTTGCCAGTGACTTCAACCAGGACAGCTGCGGCATGTGAGCGCCTACAATGCCTTCGCTGATCGGCCATTGCACCAATCCCTGCTCACCGTATAACAGTATTGCATCACCTGCCAGCCATATTCCCTGTGAAAGGCCCAGCAACGTAATCGCTATCCTGAAAAACACAAGTGGCCGGGACGATGAAGGCGCCAGGAAAAAAGCCTGCCATGTATGGGTAAACGTATTCATAACTTTTATTTTTATCGCTTGTAATAATCTTTCACCAGGAAGGGCGACCACTCGGGACGTGCGCCCCCACGGTATTCCTGCATGCCGGGTACATGCCTGGCTACTGCCGTTACCCTTACAACGTGATGGCCGGGATACCGGCGCAGCATATACGAAGCGCAGCTCTGGGCAAGTAATGGGCAGGCTTCCTCAATACTGAAAAAATTGTAGATGGTCTGAATGCGGCGGTTGCATTCGGTATTGTTGCCTTCCAGTCTGACAACCCGTTGCGAGCTGTCGCTCGCGGCCAGTGTATAGATCACGGCTATTTCATTTCCAACAGCCGGTGCAAAGAAGCTGAAAATGTTACCGGCACCGGTGTAGTCGCCATAGGTGGCAAGTCCTTTTATCAGCGGCTGTTGATGCCCGGTCCATTCTTCCAGGTGTGCTGCGTGGAGAGCTGCTATCAGCAGGTGGGCAACCGCAATGCCCGTCCAGCACCAATGCTTCCATGTGATCATAAAAAAGGAGTTATAAACAGCATGCGCAACTTCCTTCCGCAGTACATTGCCCATGCTGTTGTTGTAGTTGTTAGCATGAAAAGCTGTGATTGTTTAAAAAGCCTGTGCGGCGCCCAGCATTGCACCACCGGGTACTTCTATCACATCCATAGGAATAAAGCGTTTGTCCAGCGTCACAAAATTTGCACGGATCGCTCTCAGTATTTCCGGGTCAAAACAGCCGATCATGTTGGGAAACTTCCTCCTGAGAATACTTTCCCAGGTAGGTTCTCCTGTCCCTGCAGCTCTTACCGCTGACGGGGCGGCCTGTGTAATATCGCCTATGCCGTAAAAACCGCGGGTGGCGTAAGGGAATGTAGTGCCAGCCGGTAAGGCAATACGGAACTTGCTGAGATCCAGTTTGCCCACCACCTTATTGTCAATGACGTCGGGCTGCATGGCTGCAGCGGCGCCAAGAAAAGATTTGGTGGCGATGATGTGCTGTTTGCCAACAGCTACCGTGGTTACATCAAAGAATGTTTTGCTGTCTGCTTTCTTCATCAGTCCCGCCGCCCTCGTGGCGATGTCAATGTAAGGGATCATGTCCGGACAGGTTTTGATCCAGATCTTTTTCCAGGGTGTTTTGGTGTATCCGATCTTTTGTAATGCGGGCGAAGGGCTGCCGGCGTATTGCGCTTCATCAGAAAGGCTGCCGTAAACGCTTTTGGTGATATATGGGTTCGCCGCTAATCCGTCAAATTTAAGCAGGTAGGTGTCAGGACTGAGGCCCTTCAGAATGGCATCCAGTTCATCATCCGCAGCAGCGTTGGCGGCCACAGGAGAAGGAGCAGGTGTATTGGTCCGGTCAAAGGGCTGGGTCTGGTCTTTCTGACAAGACAACATCAACATGGCCGCGATGCCAGCTGTACCGAAAAAGATAAATTTCCTCATTTTCTTGGGGTTATTGAAGTTATTAAATCAGTTTCATGCTGCGCAACGCCGTAAAATTGATGCAAAAACCACTTGCGGTCAAGCGTAAAAATACCTGATTTGGGAACGGAGAAATGCGCAATACCTCATTTTCTGAAAAAGCGATACATTTAACCTATGATCTCCCTGCAGACATATCATCCGGAAAAATTATATCCTTTCATAAAATCATTCTGGCGGCTGGAAGTAGTCAACGCAGGAGAAAGATCTTACGAAGAAGACATTATCCCTGACGGTCATCATGAGATCATCTTTCACCTGCAGCCCGGTACCGCCCGGAGAAAGATGGGACAGGAACAATGGCTGTCTGAACCAGACGCCCTTTTTGCCGGGCAAACATTACAAAGTTATGCGCTGCAGTTACAACCAGGATCCGTACTGTATGGTATCCGGTTCTATCCACATACCATGGCGCTGCTGTTTAATGTTCCCGCTTCCCTATTTACCGATCAGCTGCTTGCGGTAAGCGATATTGCAGGCGCCAATGCGCTACGTCAATGCGTTACAGATAATGCAGCCCATACCTTTTCCCGCTTTGAGGACCTATTGGCTGCAAAGATAGCCGCCCTGCAACCCAATAATGGTTTCCAGTATGTGAACGCAGCCGTAACCACGGTACTGCAGCATAACGGGAACGTCAGGGTGGATGCGCTGATGCGGCAAACAGGGGTTTCCGTCAGGCATCTTGATACCTCGTTCAAACAATTTGTGGGCATCACTCCCAAGACCTTCTGCAACATCATCAGGCTGAACCATTTTATACGCTACCGTGCGGCCCATTCTTTCAAAAGCCTTACAGAGTGCGCTTATGAAGCCGCTTTTTATGACCAGTCGCATCTGATCAGGCTGTTCAGGTCTTTCACCGGTAAATCACCCAGGGCTTATTTCAACGATGCCAACTACATTAATGCGCATTTTACCGTGATGTAGCACGCAGCTGTTTCCCGGCAGTTCATTTTTTTACAATTCCATCTTGCCTGCAGCAGCTATGTTTGCAAAAAAAGACGATGCGAACACTTACGTTCCTGCTGCTGCTCTGTTCAATACAATCGGCGGCACAACAGCATATTGCCCAGTTTGTAGCATGGAAGCCCAAAGCGGGTGCAGAACAGCTGTTTGAAACAGGATACCGTCAACACCTGCTATGGCATAAAACCAATCGTGATCCCTGGGGATGGTATGGCTGGTTCATTATTTCCGGACCACGAACCGGGCAGTTTGTAGACGCGACGGTAGAACATGCATGGAGTGATTTTGATCAGCTGCTTAAACCTGCAGACGACCGGGCAGATAATGAATTACATGTGTATCCTTATCTATAAGATAGTAGACGGCGGTCCTGTTAATCAACTGCTGTTGTTATGGGGCTTTAACAGTTACGAAGAATACGGCAGCAGTGAACAACTGCAGGAAGCGCTGGCTGCAGCTGAAACAGCGTTGAAGGTAAAGGCTGTCAAAGCCCTTACCTCCGAAACGCTTGTTTACCGGCCAGATATGAGTTTGTTCCCGGAATGAGACTTACCAGGTGTGCCAGATCACTTCCTCAGCTTCCCAGGGAGCTGGCACTTCCAGCTTAGCGGCTAGTTTTTCCAGCACAGCGGCCGGCACCACCGCTTCGCGGTTGCGGTTCTGCTGCTGCAATTGCCGATAGGCAGCTTCCACATACACCACTTTAACCTTCGCTTTATAAGCGTGGAAAAGGTCTATCAGCTGTGAACGCATCTGCCGCGTAGTATTGGTGGCATTCCACACCAATCCTGTCTGTCGTCGCAGGTAGGCTCTCGCTTGTTCTTTTGCCGCCTGTATCACCTGACCGTTACCGGTTGCATCTGTAGGTGAAACCTTGCGCAGAACGCGGATCTCATCAAGCGAAATAACGGGCAGGCCGGAAAGATATTTTTTTACAAAAGTATCTTTGCCTGCGCCCGGCAGGCCGCACATCAATATCACTTCAGTATGGGGCTGCTCAAACGGAACGTAGTCCGGATGAGCATCTTCCCTTTGCAGGTAATGCATACGGGCATGCGCAGATGCAAAGGCACGGGCGCTGCCCCAGCAGCCGTTTTCGCGGCAAAGCTCCGCAAAGCAGTCCAGCCGGTATAAGAGCTCAGCCTGATCCATACATATCCTGCCCAGCACATCTGCCCGGGCCAGGAGGTATAGCCACCGGGTATTCACTTCCAGGCTGGCTTTAATTAACTCCCGCAAGGGGTCTTTCTTTTCAAATATCCACAAAGGAAGACCATGATAACGCACCAGCGCTGTGATCTGCTCCCTTATCATTAAAGGCGCAGGCACTTCCCTGTACAGGATGTTCCTGGCTTTCAATGCACCTTTGCGCGCATGACCATGAGCAGTTATACGACCATCGGACTCCGTTACAGTGGTGCTGTACTTTTCAACATCGTGCAGCAAAGCAGCAGTCCAGAGTATTTCCTGTTCCTGCGCTTCCAACTCGCGGCAGGCTGGCTGTGCCTGCAATGCTTCCAGCACCATTTGTGTATGTATGGCCACATTTCCTTCCGCATGGTGATGAATATCCTGCGGTACCTGCTCCATCACACTGATCCAGTCAAAGCGTCCTGCAAGGTAGGCCCATGTTTTATTATCGCTGATCGTCCACATATTTACCTCCTTCATTATTCAGCCGGGCCCTGCGCCAGTGGCGGGTCCAATGCTGATCAGTTTTAACATGTCCTTTCCGCACATATTTGAATACGTGCTGAGAAAAGGCGTTTTCGGGATATCCCGCTGCATCGCGGGTGACAATACCTTCCATGGTAACAGCCTGCCCGTTCTGTGCATCATGCGGGCACAAAGCCCCGCTTCCGGATACAATCACCTGCACCTCCTTCTCAAATCCTGCACGGTCTGCCGGTGGTGTAAACACTTTAATTTCCGGCACTACAGGCAGATCAAGCATCGCCGCATAATACTTCGTTTCTTCCCAGCTAAGCAATTGATCGTGCTCCCGCACAGCAAATACATAAAAATGATGATCCAGGTTACGGTATTCTATAGAATGTACGGCGTACAGGTTTTCCAGGAAAATTTCCAGTGTCCCCAGGTCGTTCTTTATACTTTGCCAGAAACGACGTAAGCCTTCCGTCCACGGTGAAGTGGTGGGCGCTGCATGCGAGCGCGCAAACACGCCCAGCCTGGAAAGACAATTGTTCTCCCCATCCAGTTTCTCTGTATGCACCCATACGGGTATTTGCCGCAGGTGATCCCAGTAATCGTGTTGTATACGATCATCGCTGGTTGTACCGGGAGAGAACGGGTAATGATAAGTACGGCCGTATTTTTGGGAAATAGCCATGTTGTGAGTTTAATATCAACAAATAAGATCCGCGCCTGCATCCAGTGCTGCAGGCATCTCCAACCTTTAATATGTTTGTGATATTACATGGCCCAAGGCTTGAAAATTTCTTGTAACGGCTGCAAAGATAGAGAATTCTGTCCTCCCCCAGGCACATTATTTGTACCCCTACTCAAAAACCTGTTATGGAAAAACGCATACTGGGAATCATATTCTCCCTCCTGGGCGCAACAGGACTGATACTGGCCGCTGTAAACTTCGTGAACGGCGGGGAAGGCACCAGGAATATTAAAAGCATCATCATCTTCGCTATCCTGGGCGCTATCTTCTTTTTTGCTGGCGTAGGGCTGGTTAAAAGCACCAAAGACAAGCCCTCCTGAATGCCCATACAGCGCTAATGCTTTTTTCAATATCCTGCTGATCTTCTTCACAGTAGTATCCCCGTCTGCATCCTGCAGCAGGATCTTCATGCCTGCACCTTGCCTGACATTATCTTTTTTTTCAGTATCTTGCGGCACTATACTTCACTAAATCTGCTGAACGATCTAAACTGTATTGTACGGCCTTACTTAGCATATTACTTTTTTTGTATATTTCGCCATTATCTAAACACTGTTCAGTATGTCTACACTCACCATGGAGTTGCCTGCAACTTCCATCAGGACCAAACGTATTGAGTCTATCGACCTGTTACGTGGTCTTATCATTGTTATCATGGCCCTGGATCATGTCAGGGATTATTTTCATGCAGACGCTTATCTGTACAATCCAACTGATCTTTCACAAACCAGTGCCTTCCTGTTCTTTACCCGGTGGATCACCCACTTCTGTGCGCCGGTATTCGCCTTCCTGGCTGGTACTTCAGCGTATCTGAACGGCCTGAAAAAAACAAAGAAGGAGCTCTCTGTCTTTTTGATTACCAGGGGCCTGTGGCTGGTAGTGTTGGAGTTTCTTATCATTACCCTGGAATGGACCTTCAACCCGGCATACAATGTATTCCTCGTTCAGGTGATCTGGTCTTTAGGTATCAGCATGATCTTCCTGGCAGGGTTGATACACCTGCCGCGTAAAGCGATCCTGCTGACAGGCATTATACTGATTGCCGCCCACAACCTGCTGGATCATGTACACGTGCCTGGCTCCGGTGCCGCCGCCATTTTCTGGGCATTCCTGCATGAACAGCGCTTCTTTATGATCGGCAACACAGGCCTGTTTGTAGGCTATCCCATCATTCCCTGGATCGGTATAATGGCCACCGGCTATTGCCTCGGAACATTGTACGCTCCCGGCTATGATGCAACAAAGAGAAAAAGAACGCTGATCTTCCTGGGCGCTGGCATTACCGCGCTTTTCATTATTGTACGCGCTGTCAACAGCTATGGCGACCCGTCACACTGGTCTGCACAGAAAGATCCGCTGTTCAGTTTTCTCTCTTTCCTGAACACGGGTAAATATCCTCCTTCCTTGCTGTATACACTGATGACACTCGGGCCATCCCTGCTTTTCCTGGCCTTTGCAGAAGGCCCATTAAACCGGTTCACGCAAAAGATGGTTGTGATAGGAAGAGTACCCATGTTCTTCTATATCCTGCACATTGTGTTCATACACCTGCTGGCCGTATTTGCAGCTATGCTAACAGGATACAGGGCGTCTGACATGGTGCTGACTACCTGGGTAACCGATAGTGCCCAGCTGAAAGGTTATGGCTTTAACCTGCTTACGGTTTACATCCTATGGATAGCCGTGGTGGTTGCTTTATACCCGCTATGCAGATGGTATGATGCTTATAAGAGAAGTCGCCGCGAAAAACAATGGTTAAGCTATATATAGGTTGTTTCTTGTCCTAAAGTTCAATAACTTACTGTTAAAGTCATTACCACATGGAAAAGAGAACTTTCGTCAAACTGTCTGCTGTGCTGGTGACCGGAACTGCCTTTTCTCCCATGATCGATTTCATACAAGACAGCAAGCTTAAGAACTGGGCAGGTAATTATACCTATAGCACCAACAAGGTGCACGCTCCCAGATCAGTAGAGGAAGTGCAACAACTGGTAAAAAGCCTTCCTAAATTCAAAGTACTGGGCACCCGGCATTGCTTTAACAGCATTGCCGATTCTGCCGATAATTTTGTTTCACCAAAACACCTGGATCAGGTTATTGAGTTAAATAAAGAAGCGCGCACCGTCACCATTGGCGCAGGCATCAGCTATGGCAAACTATGCCCCTATTTATATGAGCAGGGTTTTGCACTGCATAACCTGGCCTCTCTGCCGCATATTTCCGTAGCCGGCGCCTGTGCCACCGCCACGCACGGATCCGGCAGCCATAACGGTAACCTGGTCACCGCGGTGCGCGCGCTGCAGATGGTAACGCCTGCTGGTGATGTGGTCACTCTGTCCAGGGAAAAAGACGGAGAGAAATTCCTGGGCGCAGTAGTAGGATTGGGCGCACTTGGCGTTGTAACCACGCTTACCCTGGATCTTCAGCCCGGTTTTGATATGCAGCAGGACGTATTTGTACACCTGCCATTTGCACAGCTGAAAGACCACCTGGAAGAGATCTTCTCCAACGGCTACAGTGTGAGCCTGTTCACCGACTGGAAAAGCCAGGAAGCCAACCAGGTATGGCTGAAACGCCGTATAATACCGGGCACGGAAGCGGTATTAAGGTCTGACTTCTTTGGCGCCGTACCGGCTACCAGGCCCCTGCACCCTATTGAAGCACTATCCGCAGAGAACTGTACACAGCAAATGGGTGTTCCCGGCCCCTGGCACGAACGCCTGCCTCATTTCCGGATGAATTTTACACCCAGCAGCGGGGAAGAATTGCAATCAGAATACTTTGTTACCGCGCGATAAAGGATATGAAGCGATAATGGCCGTAAACCAGCTTCGCGACCAGATCTTTCCTCACCTGTTCATCTCGGAGATACGTACCATTGATGCAGATCAGCTGTGGATGAGCCCCTGTTATCAGCAGCCATCCATGGCCATACACTTTACCTGGAAACAAAACTGGCCGGCGGTAAGTAAACTGTTGCCGAAGATAGAAGCGCAGCTGGCGCCATTCAATGTAAAACCGCATTGGGGTAAATTATTCTCCATCGCACCGGCTACCCTGCAGCAACGCTATGAAAAGCTGCCCGCCTTCAGGCAACTGATAAAAGAGTATGATCCGCAGGGAAAACTCCGGAATGCATTCCTGGATACCAATATTTACGGCAGCTGATCACGCAGATTCAGCAGGAACAGCTTTACATCGGTATCCTCGCCGGGGGGCTTCATCAGGGAAAGATATCTGAAACGGCATTTTTCCAGCAGGCGTATAGAACGGCTGTTGTCTGGTATAGTGATCGCGTAGAGGCTTTCGAGATAGGAATACTGTTGTTTTACATAACGCAGCGTTGCCGTAGCCGCTTCATAAGCATACCCCTTACCCGAATGACCGGGCAGGAAAGCAAAACCCAGATCGGGCGCAGGCAGGTACGCCCGGCGAAACAAGCCGCACATGCCAACAGGCAGCCCGCTCTCTTTTAACACTACCAGCCAGCCCCCATACCCGTTCTCCGCATAACTTTCCATTACGCCGTTCGCCAGGTAGCGCTCCGCATCTTCAATGGTATGCAGCTGTCTGTCTCCTATGTATCGCAGCCAGGCGGGGGTATTCACCAGCTCCAGCATAAACGGCGCATCTGACAGGTCTAACTGCCGGATAAAAAGCCGTTCTGTTTCTATCAAAGGATGCATAACCGGAATTTATGACCGGTACTAATATAAACATTTCTCCCATCCTCCCGGAGGCGGTATTGGTGTTGTTCGTCTACAAAATGAGGAAAAAGACAGTAGGCAGACCATCGTCTGCCCACTGCATCACAATTAATGTCTGTCCCAGAACGGAGGCGGTTCAATGCCCAGGGCACGTAAATAAACGTAGCCTTGTCCGCGGTGGTGTATCTCATTATCCACCCAGTAAAATACCTGCGAATACATCGGTCCTTCATACATACCGAAGGCCAGATCGATCTCCTGCCAGCGCTCAGGAGCTACCTGCGGCCAGAGCGTATTGATCTGTTCGGTCACCTGGTCCCACAGCTGCAGCAGCTCCGCTTTGGTGGTTGGTTTGGCGGAGTCGCCGGGAGCAAATAATTCGCCCATGTGCTGCCAGGACCCGGTAGCTAAACCCTGCATTCCCGCAGGCGCAATGGTGATCAGTTCCAGCGCCATTTCCGAGAATGGCCGCATCCCTCCTACAGAGAACTGGAAGAGCTCGTTTTCCGGGAAAGCTTCAATAAGACGGCGGGTAAGCCCCCGGTGCCCCTGCCAGTGTTGCAGCAAGGCGGCTGGCGTTACAACAATAGCATGGCCGGGTAATGTGGCAGCAGAAAGGTCATTTGACATGATGAACAATTTAAGTTTATCAGGAATTTTGTTTGCTGACACAAAGCAACAGCAGGTAAATGACAGCCCTATGTCAGCAGAAAAAAGATGACCGCATAAATTTTTTCCGAATGAACAAATTGCTTATTAACCCGGTTATGTATTGTAACAAGAACAAGTACATTTTTCCAGATTATGCATAACAATTATACATAATATCTAATACCCCTAAAGGATAAACAATTATTTGGCATAATTTCAGCTACATACCTTTCCGGGGAAATTACATCAGGAATACTTTCATTTCTTAACCTTGAAATCCCGACCGGCACAAAAAAATAACTGCAGCCGGTCCCGGTTTGATTAGTTAACGTTTAAAATCAAAAATGCTATGGCAAAAACAGCAAAAAAAAGCTACGAAGGCAGTAACACCCGCTAAGAAGGCAGCCGCAAAGAAAGCAGCAAAACCTGCTGCTCCTAAAAAAGCAGCGGCTAAGAAGGCAGCTGGCAAAACCAACGCAGGCCTGTCCGCCCCTGTTACTCCAAGTGCTGAATTAGCCAGTGTTATTGGCAGCAAACCAGCGCCAAGAACGGAGATCATTAAGAAGATATGGGATTACATCAAGGCTAACGGCCTGCAGGATACTACAAACGAAAAGGATGATCAATGCCGACGCAAAATTAAAAGTGGTCTTTGGCGGCAAGAACCAGATCTCCATGTTTGAACTGGCCAAAGTTGTAAGTAACCACGTGAGCTAGCTAAAAGCACACACGCATAGCTTCAAACCACTTGTCATAAATAGTTGCCGGCAGCCGGAGAAGACCCCAGGTCTTTTTCTGTTGTTGGCTTCTTTTATTGACGGGCGGGCAAATACGCCCCCTGCCAGATAGCCGGCCTGTATCAGGAGCTCTTCTTTGCCTTACCCAGGCCCACTTTGTAATCATCCGGCGTACCGGTGATCTTGATGTTCATGAACCGCACTTTCTTGTCCTTGTCACGCACCTCTATCGCGTCAACCTGGTCCGGGTCTACCTCCTCCTGCTTTTTACCGAACAGCATACGGAAGCCTACCGATGTCACCATTTTCATGGGGATGCGCAGATAGTATTCCATTTGCATGTTGAGCGACTGCTTACCGGATATTTCCATAAAACCCAGGGAAGAATTAATATTCATATTGGGGATGGTCAGCGCACCGTCTTTAAAGGTCAGCTTATTACGCAGGGTATCAAACCGCACCATTTTCAGGTTTTTGTCCTTAAAATAGGAAGACATCGCCTGCATGGGAGCAAAGTTCACCAGCACACCGTTGCAGATGGTTACGTCCATAGAGGCTTTGGAATGATCCAGCAGCGGCGTAAGATCAGGGTGCACCTGTACAAAGGTCCTCACAGTGCCAGTAAGCCGGCCTTTGATATTCTTGTTGATCACATAATCCTGTCCCAGGTAATCCAGCTTCAGCATCATCTTTTCTATATTCACGTCTTCCACGTTGATCTTGCTGGTTAAATAGATCTTTTGCGGGTTGCTGCCGTTAAGGTGCCCCCGGGCACGTACCTTTCCTTCCGCCACCTCCAGCATCAGGGTATCCAGGTACAGGTGCTGATCTGCCTGCATACGGATATTGGAGCTCACCTCTTTTATCCATAAACGGCGGTACTTGATCCTGCCTATCTCCACGGCGGCCTTGAAGTCAATAAAGGGTATCTGGAAAATGTTGAATGCGTTGGCATGAACAGATGTTTTAGCGGCTGCATGCTGTACCGTTGCGATATTGGATGGCAGGGCTGGAGCGGTTTCTTCTGCGGCGGTCAGTTTATAGCCCGTCAGCTGGTCTATATCCAGGAAGCGGGATTTGAACACCAGGTAATTTTCCTTCTTTCTTTTAAGGGTATCCGGTCCCGCATACAGGCGCATATTGATGTCAAAATCGCTACGTCCTATCTTACCGCTCAGGGTATCTATCTTAATAAATTTGCTGGCGCTGAATTTAACATTGCCTTTGATGCTGTCCAGCTTGAAAGCATGGTGCTGCAGCTCCCCTGATATGTTGGCGATCTTTACATTGGCAAACCGGAACACAGAGTCGTAACGCAGCTCCATTTTGGAACGCAGCCAGATGTTGCGCGCTATTTCATCATGATAATCCTTCGGCACATATTTGCTGCTGATGCGCCCCAGCAGATCACGCATGGCCAGGCGCTGCGATTTAAAGTCGAAAGCCACATTCGTACGGCCTCTCATCACCTTGTCAAACCAGAGGACGTAATTATTTATACGGCCGCTGAAGCGGATATCGCTGCTGTCTATCTTCCCGGAAAAATCTTTCAGCCGCAGCGAAGTATCGGCAATGGTCAGCTCCGCGCCAAAATCATGAAAAGCATGCGGGTAGCGCTTAAATGAGGCGCTCAGCTTTTCTATCAGGAATTTGCCTTTGGGTAATGGCTGAGGGTGCCTTAGCTCATTGACGGATGTTTCCAGCGAGGCGCCCAGGTTAAAGCCGTAGATCTCTTCAGCCGCCCTTCTGCTTTTAGCCGTATCATATGCCAGCAGGTCTTTCAGCAGCAATTTATTGCTGCTGGCCCTGAGGGTTACCACCACCGGTTTTTGCTGCTGGTGGAAGATAGCCGGCAGATCGCTGACAGCGCCGCTCAGGCGGAAGTCAGAACTGCCGAATTTGAAAGCCATCGAATCCAGTTGCAGGAAACCGTCTTTCATATAGGCATGCAGGTCAAGATCCCTTACAATATCGGGGTAGTTGGGAATGCGGAAGGTAAGGTTACGTACCGTAAGCTCACTTTGTATGCCCTGTTTCAGCTTGCTCATGGACTGTTCGGGCGTGCTGAGATCCACCAGTTCCTTGAAATCCATCTTCAGGCTGATCTCGCCCCTGATACGCTGCAGGTCTTTAATGCCCAGGAAAGCGCCGATGAAGCCCAGCTCCAGCTCAGAATCTACCTGCATCAATACTTTGGGATCGGTAAAATCGCGCAGCACAAAATTTCCCTTGAAAATGCCCTTGTCCTGCGGGCGAACCAGCATGTTCATCACCCGCAGCTCAGATGTTTTCAGTGAGCGCTCCGCACCATTGGTATAATACCCGCTGAAAGCGAGGGAATCCAGCCTTTTGTTTGTTTCCGTATTATGCATCCAGGCCTTGCTGCAGGAGAAAGACAGCTCTATCAAAGGCATTTCGTTGCCTTTCAGCTTACCTTTCACTTTCCCGTCAAAGCTCAGATGACCATCATATTTGAAGTGGTTCAGCTCTTTCGCCACCTCGGGCGGTGCAAAAGAGAACAGCTGCTTGAAATCCGGCTTATCCCCTTTGATGGTAAAATCCACCATATTGTCGTGCAGGAGGTCTGCCGTTCCGGTAATGTTGAAGACGGCGTCCTCCAGTTTCAGTTTAGCAAGCGGCAGCTTTACCAGCTGCGCAGGCTTGTTGTAAGACAATTGAATACTGGTTTCCACCCTTTTGTGACGGAACAGGGAAGTGTCTGAAGGGCCGCTGTAATCCACTAACATTTTGCCGTCCAGCTGTGCATTGATCAACACACTGTCTATGCTGAAACCGGATTTTATCCGTTCTATATGCGCAGCTACGCGATGGCCGCTTTGCCTGTCCAGGTACGAAATATCCAGGTTCCTCAGTATCACTTTCCGCACGTCCAGGTCCAGCGCGGTAGAAGCCGTATCGGCAGCAGCCACCGTATCCCCTGTCATCTTGCTGGCTTCCACAATGTTAATCCGCCCCTGTTTATCCTGTACAATGTCAAGATGCCCGTTCTTCAGCACGATCACTTTCACCCGGTAACGCTGTTTCAGTATATCAGGCAGACTGAAGCCAACGTACATACGTTCCGCCTGGTATATCGGCTTAAGGGTCTTCTTTTTGCTGCCATAGAACTGCACATTGTTCAAGCCTATAGAGATATAGGGAAAGCCCTGGAAGAGAGAGATACTGCTCCCCCCCACCACTACTTCGCCCTGCAGCTGCTTGTTCACTTCTTTTACCGCCAGTTTTACCAGGCGTTGCTGCTGGGAATATAAAATGACCGCCGCTATACCAACCAATACAATAAGACCAATAACAGGTATGAGTAGGAAACGGATCAGCTTTTTCTTTATGCCAAATTCCATAGGTTATGATTGCGCAGCAAAATTACGTGATATTTGAATATGCATTTAATCATTATACAGATCTTACCCGCCATATACCCCTGGCCTTTTTCCATAGTATTTTAACCACCTTTGCCTTGCTGTATCCATGCTTTCTCAATGCTTTATCCTTATTCCTTCGCCTTTTTGTTAAAATACTATCAGAAACAGCTTCCGCGGCGGCATAAATGCGGGTTTTACCATTTCAAGTAGTTTAATGCACCAGGCGCTTTTTTGTAAATTCATTAACTTGTTCCGGCATAAAAAATGCGCGCTGCAGATATGCTTAACAAGATCGTATTACTCGGACTGGCTTTATGCGTCTCGTATACGCTACCCGCGCAAAACAAGCTACCGGTGCCGACTAAGAACCAGCTGGCCTGGCAGCAAACGGAAACCAACGGCTTTGTTCACTTCGGCGCCAATAATCCCGCCGCTTTCAAAAACGCTTATTTTGACGCTAAACAGATAGTGCGCACCATGAAGGAAGCGGGATTCAAAATAGTGGTATTCACCGCAAAACATCACGCCGGATTTTGCCTGTGGCCCAGCAAGTATACAGATAACACTATCGCCGGCAGCGGTGAACGCAACGGTCATCGCGACCTGGTAAAGGAAATGGCAGACGCCTGTAAAGAATACGGCATGGGCCTGGGCATCTACCTCTCCCCCTGGGACGGCCATGAGCCTACTTACGGCACTCCTGCCTATAACGATTTTTACAAGAACCAGCTGCGGGAACTGCTCTCCAACGTATGGCCCCATTGCCGAAGTATGGTTTGACGGCTATAAAGGCCCTAAGGCCAAACCAATGGATTACGACTGGCAAGGCTATTTCAACATTGTGCGGGAGCTGCAGCCCAATGCCGTTATCTTCTCTGACATTGGCCCTGATGTACGCTGGGTAGGTAATGAGCGCGGCAATGCCTCAGAAACTTCCTGGTCTACCATCAGTGTAGGCACCATGCTGCCCGGAAAGGCAAAACCCGCTTACCTGAATACCGGCGACGCCCTGGGCGAAACATGGATGGCCGCAGAAACAGATGTATCCATCCGCCCGGGATGGTTCTATAACCCCGCACAGGATGCCCAGATCAAATCAGGCAAAGACCTGATGAATATCTATTACCAGTCTGTAGGCCGTAACAGCGTACTGCTGCTCAACGTGCCCCCTAACCGCTACGGGGTGATCTCTGATGCCGACCGTAAAAGCCTGATGGACTTCAAAAGCATCCGGGAAGAAACTTTCCGGACCAACCTGGCCAAAGGCGTTGCACCCAACCAGCTCACCGATAAGGCCCTGGCTACTTTTGTGACCATCCGGCAGGGCGCCTCCAGGGAATTCTCCTTTTCCAAACCCATACAGTTTGACCGGGTCATGCTGCAGGAGAATATTGCCAACGGCCAGCGTCAGGTAGCCGGCAAGCTGGAATACTGGGACGGACGCCAATGGCAGCTCGTTTCACAGCTTACCACCATCGGCTATAAACGCCTGCTGAAAGTAAAACCGGTCAGCACCCAAAAGCTGCGATACACCGTAACGGAGGCTAAAATGCCGGTAGAACTGGCAGAGATCGGTTTTTATAAAGCCTCTCCACGGGAGTAACATACCTATGGTCAGAAAAAACAAAAGTTTTTTCTGACCATTATCGTCCTATTTGTAAATTTTCATTTGTTATTGAATTATACACCCGGGTATTCAATAACATTAAAAACTTAAAAAGATGGATGAATTTATGTTGATCTTCAGGCACCAGGATGGCACCAAAATAGCTTCGCCTGAACAGATACAGATCTGGATGAAACAGACAATGGACTGGATCGGTGGTATTGCCGCCCAGAACAAATTTGTTGAAGGCAACGGCCTTCCCTTTGACGATGCCAGGGTGGTATGGCATAACAATGTGGTCACCAACGGCCCCTTCGGTGAAATAAAAGAAACGCTTGGCGGCTACATTATCGTTAAAGCGGATTCTGTAGACGAAGCGGTGGAATTTTGCAAAAGGGCTGTCCGGTACTGCAGGGAGAAGGCAACAGTGTGGAGGTAAGAAGGCACGCCAGACCTTAACCGTTTTAAAAGTCCTTGTATTCCCGGTATCTTTACAGGGACTGCAAGGACTTTCCTCATATGGAACAAACCGGATTAATACCACACCTGTTCAGAACGGAATTCCGTAAGATCACCTCCGTGCTCTGTAAAGCCTTCGGTATCGAAAACATACAGGTTGCCGAAGACATTGCCAGTGAAACCTTTTTAGCCGCGCTGGAAACCTGGACCTACCAATCCGTACCACCCAACCCCAGCGCATGGCTGTACGCCGTTGCCCGCAACAAAGCGCTGAACTACCTGCGCCGCAACCAGCTGTTTGCAGGGAAGATCGCCCTGCAGATCAAACAATCCGGCTCCGGGGCAGAAGAGATGGATATTGACCTTTCTGATCAGCATATTACCGACAGCCAGCTGCAGATGCTCTTTGCCGTCTGCCACCCGGCCATCCCCGCAGAAGCGCAGGTAGCACTGGCCCTCCGCATTCTATGCGGTTTTGGCATTGAAGAAATAGCGAACGCTTTTCTCTGCAGCAGGGAAACCATTAACAAACGCCTTTTCAGGGCAAAGGAGAAACTGAGAACAGAGAACGTAAGCATCGTTTTTCCCGGCGAAGCGGAGATCAGCAAGCGCTTAACAACAGTGCTCACTACCATTTACCTGCTCTTTAACGAAGGATATTATTCAGAAAGCCAGGACACCGTGCTGCGGGAAGACCTGTGCCAGGAAGCCATGCGCCTGGCCTGCCTGCTTATTGAACATGAAAAGACCAGCCTGCCGGATGTGAACGCCCTCCTGGCCCTGATGTGCTTTCATGCCTCCCGTTTTGAAGCCCGGAAAGACCGTAACGGAGAACCGGTGCTGTATGATGACCAGGATGAAACCCGCTGGAACAATGACCTGATCGCCAAAGGCGCTTACTTTCTTCACCAGGCATCCCGGGGCAACAAGTTCTCCCGCTATCATCTCGAAGCCACCATCGCCTACTGGGCCACCCGGAAAGCAGATACAAAAGAAAAGTGGGAAAACATCCTGCAGCTATACAATCTCCTGCTGCAAACAGCGTACTCCCCCATCGCTGCGTTGAACAGAACCTATGCCCTCTCCAAAGCAAACGGCAAAACAGCAGCCATTGCCGCAGCGGAAAAACTGCAGCTCACCGGCAACCAATACTACTATACCCTACTGGGAGAACTGTACACGGGTATTGATAATGACAAAGCCAGAAATCATTATGAACAGGCGGCTGCTATCGCGAAAACCAATGCAGACAGGCAGATGATACAGCAAAAGATCGCACGCTTATCCCAACAGGGATAACCGGCACAATACCAGTCTGAACAACTTAGTGAAATGGTACGTTATTCGCTATAGCATATTAAACCCCCTACAATATGAAATCAGGGCCTATTATTGTTGTTGAAGACGATATTGATGATAAAGAAATATTTGAAGCTGCCCTGGAAGAGCTGCAGTTTCCGAACAGGATCATCTGGTTCAGTAACTGCAATGATGCCTGGCATTACCTGAAAGTAACAACGGATTCCCCCTTTATTATTTTCAGCGATATTAACCTGCCAAGGCAAAGCGGTCTTGATTTTAAGAAACAAATAGATGAAGACAGGCAGCTACGGAAAAAAAGCATTCCCTTCATCTTTTATTCAACATCCGTTAACCAGGATACGGTTAATGATGCTTATACGAATATGACCGTCCAGGGCTTTTTCCAGAAGAGTAACAGGTTTAACGAGATGAAGGAGATGATTAAAGTGATACTGGATTACTGGCGTATCTGCAGGCATCCCAATGTGGGATAACCATCGCGGTCATCAATACCCTATAATGGATCTTAATTTACCCCAAAGCGCTGTATCAAAGCTGGAAAGCGCCAGGCGGCTATTTCCTGCTGATTCCCCCATCCGCACTACTACCAATCGCTGTGAAGGCACGATGTACAGTTTCTGATCATTTTTGCCCAGTGCCGCATAGAGATCAGCAGGCGCCGTGGGCACCAGGTTGCCGTTAAATACGATCTGCGTTTGCGGCAGCATATAATTGGCTTTCCCGTTCAGCCAGCACAGGTATCCATAAGCGGGGTTAATGGGCTGCGAGCTGTTCACCATGCTGTTAAAGTAGCTGGTATCCGTCATGATAGCCGTCTGGTCCCATGTACCCTTATTCAGCATCAGCAGCCCGAAGCGGGCCATGCTGCGGGCATCGCTGTAGTATATGTTATTGTAACCGGCTTTGATCCAGGCGCCTTTCATGCCAATGCGGCTACGGATCTTTGCATTGAAGTAATTGTTGAACGATTGTCCGGAGGCCTTTTCGATCACCTGGTCCAGGATCGTGTAAGGAGCGTTGTGATAGGCCCATCTTGTCCCCGCATCTGCCTTGTAAACGAGACAGGATTTGGCGGTGCAGAAATCATCGGGCACACCGTCATCCAGGCCGGTGCTCATGGTGAGCTGGTGGCGAATGGTGATCAGGTCTTCTTTTGCCTGTGGAGCAGCAGTCCAGCCTGCGCCCAGGTATTGGGATGTTTTATTATTGATGTTCAGCATACCTTCCTGCTGGGCAATCCCGGTAAGGAAAGCGGTCATGGTCTTCCCGGCAGAGGCCCAGTACCAGAGGCTATCGGCGGTAAAGCTGCCGAAGTATTTTTCCTGAACGATCCTGCCGTCTTTTAAAATAAGAAATGCCTTGGTATGCTTTTCTGCCAGGTAGGTATAGAGATCATTGAACTGCGCCTCCTTCCATCCAAGGGAAGCGGCGCTGCTGGTTTCCCAGGCGCTGCCCGATAAAGGGGGGAAATACATAGCCGCTGCAGGCGGACCAGGATCTTCATCCACACGATCCTTTTTGCAGGAAAGCAGGGTGCCGGCAGCAAACAAAAGCACCAGGGAAACAAATGCCTTCATAGGGAGTATTTTAACGATATTGGATACCAGGATGCCCGTAAAGTTTAATCAAATATAAAAAAAGGGCTGCCCTTACGGGTCAGCCCTGCGTTATCTATTGTTGATGCTACATGCGTATGATCTTGGCGCTGCCCTTCTGTACACCTGCAGCGTTGCTGGCTTTGATGATCCAGGTGCCGGGTGGCAGCTGGCTGATGTCGATGCTGATAGATTGCTGGCCTTTGGCGCCCGCTACATATTCTTTATGTAATACGGGGCTGGTGCCATTCAGGCCCCAGATGTCCACATAGATCTTTTCAGCAGCCGTTGTTTTCAGCTGCAGCTGTACTGTTGAACCCGTAACAGGGTTGGGATATGCCTTCAGCGTTTGCACAGTGGCTGCCTGCTCAACACTGGCTGTAGCGGAAGCGGTTCTTGCTGCCGCGCCGCAGGCGCCCAGCGGTTTCCACCACCAGTCGGCAGTACCAGGGGTAACGTTATACAGTGCGTCAGACTGGCTTTCGTATAATACGCCGTTATACACCACACGGTCTCCTTTGCTATAGATCTTCGGATAAGGCTCATAGCTGGCTACACCACCGCAATTGCCGCCTCCACCGCCGCCGCCGTTCACTACCACTGTTACTGCAGCAGAGGTAGTAGTGCCGTTGGCGTTATCCGTTGCTTTTGCTGTAAGGGTGTAGGTACCTGCCGCCACATTGGTCCAGGTAAAGCTGTAGGGCGCACCGGTAGTTTCACCCAGTTTGGCGCCACCATTAAAGAACTCAACTTTGGCGATGCTGCCATCGCTGTCTGTAGCATTCGCCTGGATATTGATACTGGCCGGAGCGGAGAAGCTGGCGTTGCTGGCAGGAGAAGTGATGCTCACTGAGGGCGCATTGTTGCCTCCTCCGCCGCCACCATTACAGTCGCGTACATAAGCCCATACCTGGCCATCACCCGCATGAGTGTCTGGCTGTTCGTTCTGTGTCCACCATTTGGCGCTGTACACCTTGTTGTTGTATACCGCCTGCATCCCTTGTGTATAAACAGCAGCAGCAGACCATGCGGCAATGCCATTACAGCCACCGCCGCCGGACGTACCTACGGTAATAGTAACCGTTGCAGACGTCGTGCTTGCGTTAGCGTTATCTATCGCTCTTGCCGTAAGGTTGTAGGTACCTGCGGCTACGTTTGTCCAGGAAAAAGAATAAGGGCTTGAATTATCTTCACCCAGTTTGGTGCTGCCGTTATAAAATTCCACCCTGGCAATAGAACCGTCCGGATCTGATGCATTGGCGCTGATATTAATTGTAGCAGGCGGTGTGAAAGAAGCATTGCCGGCGGGAGAAGTAATACTTACGCTGGGCGACTGGTTACCACCGCCACCACCGCCGTTGGCAAGCTTCTGTTCATGGATGGCAGACAACAGGGAGTAGGTACCTGATGCATCCTGTGAAAGCTCCCACATCATAATACCACCCCCCTGGTTCCAGGCCAGGTTGGTTTTGTTCTTGATAGTGGTAATACCATTATAGCCTATGCCCTGGTAGGTGTCGGCATAGGGGTCAGCGCCTCTTCCTATCAATGTTGCAAAGCTTTCCCAGCTGGGACGGCCATAAAAGGGTACGCCCAATACAGCCTTGGAGGCGGGTAAGCCCCTGCCCTTCCAGTAAGAGAGCGACTGGGAGGCATAGTTGTAGGTAGAGTGGTCAAAGTTGTTGAAATCATAGGCCATCAGGTTCAGAAAATCCACCTGGGAGAACACAGAAGAAAGAATGCTCTCCCCGTTAATACCCACTACAGCTGCTGTTAACAGCTTGCCCTGCGCGTGCAGGGCGCTGGCCAGTTGCGTCATCAGCGCAACATAGTTATTGGCGGATGCCCCCTGGTCCGGGTATTCCCAGTCAATATCCACACCATCCAAACCATACTGGTTTACGAAATTCATGATATTTGTTACGAAGGCGCTGCGATAGCCGGCGTTAGCAGCAGTAGATTCAAAGCCGCCATCGTTACCATCGTTCCAGCCGCCTACTGCGATCAGCACCTTTACGCCGCTGGCATGCGCCCTGGAAACAAGGTTCTGCAGCTTCGCCGGGTTTTCAATCGGCTGAAAACCGCCGGTGGTAGTTGGCAGCAGGAAGGCGTAGTTGATATGCGTAAGCTTATTGTACTGTATCGCATTCACATCGCCGGACCAGGAGGGCATATAACCTACTACTTTAAACTGTGCGGAGGAAAGTAGGGATGTGATAAGAAACGTGCAGGCAAGCAGGCCCGTTCTTATCCATTGGTTTGTTTTCATTGTATATGGTTTTTAAGGGATAAAGGTTTTCACGATACAGGTGTCGTGTAAAGCGGGGTTTGGTACTACTTTCCTCCAAAATTTATTTACTGCTTCCGCTTCCAGGTCACTACAGCGGTCACCGTACCGCCATTCGTTGTTTGTGTGACAACATACTTCAGTGTATCCTGCTTAAGCTCAAAGTTGCGTTCCTGCACGGTTCCCTCCCAATTGGGATAGAAAGCATGTTCAATGTTAAACCGGATGATGCCCTTCTTTTCATCTGCGGTAAAGCTGCCAAAATGGGAATTGTTCCCTTGCACCAGGGCCGCGTTTTCTTCCGGGGTGGCTTTGTTCTTGTCTTTTGCAGCCACTTTCGGCCTGCCTGCTTTCAGTATCTGTATAGCATATTCGCCGCCGGATGTAAATACCAGCATTCCCTCCGGATGTGCTCCGTAAGGATATGTTTTTCCGCCGTCACGGTCAATGTTCTCTACAGCTACCAGGCTCCATACACCCGCAAGATCCTTATGTGAGCTTTGTGCACCTGCACATTGAAACAATACGATGGCCGCAATAAAAAGGAATGTTCTTCTCATAATGTAATTTTTTGACAGCGTAAATTTATACTGCTGCAACAGCGCCATCCCTGTACATTTTTTCACTAATTCTGTACTTTTATAACAATGGGAAAAGAGAATTTATACCAGCCTTTTGAAATTGAGTGTAAGGAGCTGCAACGCTTTCCGGCATCTATGAAACGGATCAATTTCTTTGAGCTGATTTACGTGATGGAGGGCGCCGGTACACAGGTGGTCAACAATAACCGCTTCACCTACCGCAAGGGAAATCTCTTCCTGCTGACGCCACAGGACGCCTATTCATTTGACATCAGCGTTCCTACCACCTTCTTTTTTCTTCGTTTCAATGAGCTGGTGAACACCATCATCACCGTTGTAGCAAGGAACATAGCGCTGAAACTGCCTAAGAACATCAAGGAAAATACGGGAGAGGCCGTACTGGAAATATTGCATTATATACAGGAAAACATATTCGATCCCAAAATGCTGCGGGCAGAAATGCTCAGCAAACAATTCAGTATATCGCTTAGTTACCTGGGCCGTTATTTTAAGAAACAAACAGGAGAAACTTTGCAGCATTATATAGCAAACTACAAACTGCGTTTGGTAGAAGCGCGCCTGCTGCACAGTGACATGACGATCAATGAAATTGCCTACGAGTTTGATTTTACAGACGAGAGTCATTTGAACAGGGCCTTTAAGAAACACAAAGGCATGAGCCCAACAGCCTATCGGAAACTGAACCAGGCGGCACAGTAAAACAGGCAACCAGGCCGCATTTTGCAATGTGACCTGGTTGCATGCAGTGGGTTGCCTGGTGCTCAGGACTTGAAATAATAAGGCTGATCAACATCTTCGAGCAGCCCCGGTCCCACGGGTTGCCATCCCAGCTGTTCCCTGGTTTGCCGGCTGGAAACCCGGTTGTCCACCGCTGCAAAATGCGCGAACCAGCCAAAATGTTCCTCAGCTGCTTCCTCCGGTTTGCTCACCACCGGCAGATTTAAACGGCGGCCAATTACCGCTGCAATTTCGCGGAAAGGTATTCCCTCTTCGGCTACACCGTGATACCTGGCCCCGGCGCTGCCCTTCTCCACTGCCAGTCTGAAAATCCGGGCGGCATCCAGGCGGTGTACGGCAGGCCAGCAGTTCTGGCCTTCGCCCACGTATGCAGCAACGCCTTTCTCACGGGCAATGCCAATCAGTATCGGCACAAAGCCATGATCCCCTTCTCCGTGCACAGATGGCGGGAGACGTACCACAGACACCCGCACGCCACGCGCCGCTACCGCATTTGCGGCTTCTTCAGAGGCCCCGCGCGGAAGCCCTGCAATTTGCGGGGTGGCTTCTGTTGCGGGATTGCCCGGAGTCAGCAGGGCGGTGCCTGATGTGATGACCAGCGGACGGTCAGAGCCCTCAAGAGCAGCTCCCATCGCTTCAATAACGCGCCGGTCTGTTTCGCAGTTAGCTACAAATTTTGAGAAGTCATGATTAAAGGCCGTATGGATCACCCCATCTGCCATCGCTGCGCCGCTGCGCAGGCTGTCGGCATCTTCAAGATCGCCGCGGTGTACCTGCACACCGGCGGCGGTGAGTGTTTCAGCAGCGGCAGCTGATCGGGCCAAACCTATCACCTGGTGGCCTGCACTAAGTAATTCCCTGACAATGGCGGAGCCAATAAAGCCCGTAGCGCCTGTAACAAAGACACGCATAGTTTTGATATTCTTTTGGTAAATTCATGCCGGGCAAGGGAGGCCTCCGTTTCCCATCACAAAATTCAGTAAGAACAGCGCCCTAAACGAGGAGATTTGACACAATTTTTTGAGGTCATTTGACTTAATTTGCCTTAATATTTGACCGATGTTTGAGGAATTTGAAGCTTACATTACGTCTCATGCCGGTTTTACCAAAGACGAGCTGAGGCAGATGCGCCTGGTGTCAACCGTAAAAAAACTGCGCAGAAGACAATACCTGCTACAGGAAGGTGAAATTTGCAGGTATAAGACCTTTGTTGTGAAAGGCCTGCTGAAAACGTACCGCCTGAAGGATGACGGCACGGAATATATCATGCGTTTTGCAGCTGAAAACGCCTGGAGTGTAGACCATGAAAGCTATCATAAGCAAACACCGTCCAGGTACTTCATTGAGGCATTGGAAAATGTTACACTGATCCAATGGAGAAAGGAAGATTTCGATGTATTACTGGAGAACATCCCGGCTTTAAAAACATTCTCAGAAAAAATAAAGTCCGATAACCTGGACGCCAGCCAGAACAGGATACTGATGAACATCAGCTATACTTCTGAAGAAAAATACCAGCAGTTCATCACGGCTTACCCGGACATATTCCGGCGGGTGCCTTTGCACATGGTAGCGTCTTATCTTGGCGTATCAAGGGAAACGCTGAGCCGTATCAGGCATGCGCAAAGCCGGCCGCAGGACTAAGGGGTCTGCCTGGCGGCATTTGTTTGCTGCTCCATACCTTTTACCGGTTGCAGCGCAATGGTCACCAGTGCAAATTCTGCGTGCGGGTCAAATTCATTTGAAAGCAATATTATACCGGTATTATTTTCAGGGTAGGAGTTATTGGGCAATAATACGTAACAAGTCTTTTAAATTTAAATAAAAGCCTTCAGGTTCCCGTACTGAAGGCTTTTATTTTTTTATAACTGTAACGCTTATCCGCAATTCAACCACTGACAATTATACAACCGGTAAAGAACCGCCGTCAATTGCGTAAACAGTCCCGGTCAGATAAGCTGCAGCCGGCGATACCAGGAAATGAACCAATGATGCTACTTCTTCCGGCGCGGCTAATCTTCCCATCGGAATGCCGCCAGCCTGCGAAAGCAAGAGTTGATACCCTTCTTCAAGAGATATGCCTGCTGATGCGGCATAGTCAGCAATAAATTTCTCCATCGGCGGTGTTTTAGTGGCTCCCGGCGCTACGGTTAATACGCGTACGCCTTTGGAGGCCAGCTCTGTGGCCAGCGATTTGCTATAGCTGTTCAAAGCTGCTTTGGAAACGGCATAGGCCATATTCAGATTCCATAAAGGCTGCCTGGCGGCAACTGAGGAGATGTGAATGATAACGCCGCTTTTCCGTTCAATCATTGCCGGTAGTAAGGCCCTGTCCAGGCGAATGGCAGAAAGCAGGTTTAACTGCAGTTCATTTTCCCAATGCTCGTCTGTTAAGGTGCTGAAACCTCCGGGTGGAGTTGTTAATCCGCCGGCGTTGTTGATCAGGATATCAACCTTACCGTATCTATCTGAAATTTCCTGCGACAGTCTGTCTACATCAGCAGATTTAGTCAGATCTGCTGCAATGAAGTGATGAGGCAATTGGGCATCGTCAGGATGGTTTCTGGCAGTAACAATTACCTGGGCGCCTTCCTGCGCCAGTTTGTCTGCAATGGCACGGCCTATTCCTTTTGTACCACCGGTTACAAGGGCCGTTTTACCCTGCAGGTTCGTGAGCTGTTGTTGTGAATGTTGCATGTTTATTTTCTTTGGTTTATTATTTCTGAAACATATGTTTCAAAATAGAGCATACGTTCCCTGTTTATTCTGAAGTGCTTGTTTCAGAATATGACAAAAAAATTTTACTTGGAGATCTGCTTAATAAAGTACTGACTCATTCTTTTGATCTTAGCAGGATCCTTGTGCAGGATATACGCTTCGTTCCAGCCCGTCCAGGTGCTGATAAAGTAATCTGCAAGCAGCTCAGGGTCTTCGTCCTTTGCTATTTTTCCCTCCTCCATCGCCCTGGAGATCAGGGAGTGTAAAAAGCGGTAAGCGTAATCACTGTCTGCTTTAAGAATATCTTTCACCCGCTTATCGCTGGAAGCTACCTCGAATGCGGTTTTGATGGCCAGGCAGCTTTCTTTGCCGATGATGGACTCTACTGAATCGTTGATGTATTTCACCAATATTTCAAAAGAAGATCTTGCGCTTTTTAATCTGCGGTCCAGGTCCTTTTTCCTGGTGTCGGTGTAGTATTTAACACAGCGGACAAACAACTCGTGTTTATCACCTATTGTATTATAAAGACTGCTGCTGTTAATCTTCATGGCATCTGTAAGGTCGCGGAGAGAAGCGCCGTTATAGCCTTTTTCCCAGAAAACGACCATCGCTTTCTGAATAGCTTCTTCTTCGTTAAACTCCACGCTTCTTGCCATAGTAATTACAATTGCAGAACAAATATAAAACTATTTCTGAAACGATCAATTCAGAATGAATGAAACACTAGACTTTAACAGTTTGATGGATCCCCTGATCCCATACATTGACTTACAAAAACAGAAAAGGCCCGTAAACACTGTGTTTTACGGGCCTTTAATTTTCTTTACATTTAGTCTTGTCGCCCTGCCTGTACAAATTTCGAACTTATTTTTAATGGATTTAAGACGGCTTGCAAACATAGCTATTTGATAGCCAATTGTTTGCAGGCCGTTTTGTATTGTACATAGTTGATTGTGAACCTGAAAAACGTGTGTATGAAAAAATTAATGTGTGCAGACACAAAGCAGATTGATCTGGTAGCTTATCTGGCCTCACTGGGCTACCATCCCCAAAGGATAACGAACCAAGATTATTGGTATCTATCCCCACTCCGGGAGGAAACAGAGGCATCTTTTAAGGTAAACCGACGGCTGAATGTCTGGTTTGACCAAGGCACCGGGAAAGGCGGTGACCTGATAGACTTCGGAACCCAATACTTTAACTGTTCGGTCAGCGACCTGCTGCAACGCCTATCGCAGTACCAACCCGGCCCAGCTTTTTCTTTTCACCCGCACCCCGGCTCCGGTGATCGGCGACAGGGCGCGGCTTTTTTTGCTGGTGAAAAGAAAGATACCCCCGACAACAAAATTGTTGTCCTGGACACCCGCCCGCTTGCCGAACAGTCCCTGGTGAACTACCTGCAAAAAAGAAGTATCCCACTTGAAATTGCCAACCGATTTTGCCGGGAGGTGGATTTTCTTTTGTACGGAAGGCAGCATACCGTTATCGGCTTTCAGAACAAAGCCGGGGGATATGAGCTGCGCAACGAATACTTTAAAGGCAGCAGTTCCCCCAAGGACATTACTTTTATTGACAACCGTACAGAACAGGTTGCTGTCTTTGAAGGCTTCTTTAGCTTCCTGTCTTTCCAAACCATCAACAGTAATAAACAGGCCCCACTGTCAAACTGTCTTGTCCTCAATTCCCTTTCTTTCTTTGAAAAGTGCCGCCCATTGATGGAGCAATACAAGCAGGTTCATTTGATTTTGGATAGGGATAATGCCGGCAGGAACCGTACCCGGCAGGCGCTTGAATGGGACGCGAGCAAGTACATAGACCGAAGCGATTTTTACCAGGGTCACAAGGATTTAAACGACTGGCTTGTTCACCACCACCATAGCCAAAGAATAGGCCCACGGATGGGAAAGCGTCTTTGACGTTCGGGTAGCCAGCTATGTTTTGGTAAAACCAAAACGGCTGGCTCACCTCATGCTACCGCATTCGGTGAGGAATTTTTTTCATGCTATCGCATTCAAAAAATTAAGAGGAGGTTGATATGACGCAGCAGAATGCACAAACAAAGAACAAGGGTGGCCGCCCCCCAAAAGCAGTAAAAAAAGACCAATTGTTGGCCGTTAAGTGCAGCCTTTTTGAACGGCGCACCATAGAAGCATTGGCGAAAAGCGCCAACTTTACTGTTTCAGAATACTTGCGGGAAATAGGTATAGACCGGAAAAATTGACAGGCGGGAAAAATCATTGCCACCGGATGTACTGGAAATGAAAGGCACGTTAAATCACCTAGCTGCAAACTTTAACCAGATCGCCAAAAAGCGTAACAGCAATGAGGAATTAACTGTGCTGGAACGGGCGGATTTAAAAGTGTGGATGAAGGAAATAAAAGATTTAGTAACATGCATTAAAACTCATTACCAATGATTGGGTATGTAGGTACAGGTTATTCCTTTTTTGAATGCCTCCGTTATTGTCTGGAAGATAAAAAGGAATTATCAGAAGAACAGAAGCAGCAGCTTTCCCAAAAAGATCGCCTGCAGCACAAAGACCGGGCAGAAGTCCTCTTTTATAATAAGTGTTTCGGCAATAAGTATGAGCTGGCAAGAGATTTCATAGAGGTCGCCCAACTAAGCAAACGGGTGGAAAAACCGGTATTCCATTTCTCCCTTCGGTTGGCGCCGGGTGAATCGTTATCCAAAGACAAATTAATGGAAATGGGCCGGGAATGCGCCAACCATTTTAATGTGGCAGATAACCAATATATCTGCATCCTGCATAAAGATACCAACGAGCAGCACATTCACATCGTTGCGAACCGGGTAGGCTATAATGGGAAAGCAGCAAAGACCAGCAAAAGTTTTAAGAGAATGGCCGCCCTTTGTCGCAGGCTCGAAAAGCAATACAATTTACAGGAAGTGCTAAGCCCCCGCGCCTTTTTGTCCCCCCAAGAACGGCTTTTGCCCCGGCACGATATACGAAAGGAAAAGTTAAGAACAGACATTCGGCAAACTTTGGAGCAGGTAAATAGCTACCAATCATTTGAACAGAAAATGCAGGCATTGGGATACAAGGTCATAAAGGGCCGGGGTATCTCCTTTATTGATGATAAGAAGGTAAAAACGAAAGGCAGCGAAGTTGGTTTTTCACTGACAAAAATAGAACAGATCCTCAGCGTAAAGCAAAAGCTGGAAACTGCCCAAGCCAACCAAAAGCGTTACGAAATGACTATCCGACAGGAAAAGGAAAAGCAGCGCTCCTTTACTCCCGCACAAAAATTAATCCAGCGGGTAAGGGAAACAGCCTATGTAGACCATTCCCCATTTATTCCGGTAATACAGGAATTAACTAACCTGCTTTCGCAACTTTTGGAACCAGTATATACTTCCAATTACCTGCCTTACGAATTAACAGAAGCTGGTATTAAGCGCCGGAGAAAAAAAGAGCAGGCACAGCAAATGCGGCATTAATTCAATTAAAAAATATATTATGGATACTGTAAAAAAAATAGACAATATACAGAAAGACACTTTAGAGGTGGTGTTGGAAGAATTTGCGGGAGAACAGAAATCCAATACCCAATCCCTGAATGACCTGGTTACAGCCGTTAACTACCCTAACCGAAAAAATGGGCGGGTTCGAGAAAAAATTGAATAGTCCACAGCCAGTAAATGTTTCGGTAGATACTAAGCCTTTTCAGGAAATTATCAGGAAAGGAATTACAGACATGGTATTGGCCGCCGCAGCCCAACCGAAGAATTTAATCCGTAAATTCCAAATTTTGCTTTTCCCGGAACAGGATGCCAAACTGTTCTACAAAGTGGTTTTTGGCCGTTGGTTCCTCATGTTGGTAATTATGCTGTTTATTGTCAATTTGTACAAATTCAGTATTCATTGGAGCGATAACCAAAAAGAAATAAAGTTGCAGCAGTTAGAAAATGACAAGGTTAAAAAGGCATGGAGCTATCTGTATATACAGCAAGGAAAGGCAGTAAAAAGACTTATGGACAGCGCCTATAATAAGGCCAACCAGCCATAAAATACGACAACTTTTAAATGCTGGCGCAATTTGCGCCAGCATTATTACACCTTATCTAAGCCGGGTGTTGTCTTTGGAAGTGCTTTTAATTGCTGCCGCCTCAAGCATACACGGGCCTGATTTTGTGTTTCATGATATTCTTCAGCAATTTGTTGAAGCTCCCGGATTTTTATCCAGTAACTCGCATAAAGTTCTTCCATTTTCTGTACATACTCATGTACACGTACTTTCATTTCGGCAGCATTAATAATCCTGCCGTCAATTAAATCCGACTGTACGGTGGCAATATTTTTCAACTGCTCACAGAGCTTTGTGTGCATGGAGGTGTTGATGTACCGCATATAGGTTGATAGATTTAATCGGACATCTAAAAGGAAATTATATATCAAAATGCTTTCCTAAGCATTTCAGCATATTCATTTGGCAGCGGGCTATCTTCGACAGCTTTTGCCGCTTTTTCAACGTCATAGGAAAAACGTATGAAATCAACCTGTATAGAACCTTTCTCTAATACGCTGCTGTTTTCATTGATTGTTAGCATAACATAACAACCCTTGGGCTCACCGTCTTTTGGCTTACCGACAGAACCGATATTGATTGCATGGCGCAAATGGCTGCCAGCTTCCGCATCAGTAGGTAGTACACGGTGATAAGGTTTGTGCGTATGGCCGAAACACATAATGTCGGCATCCGCATCCTGCATAATCCGCAGAAGGCTTTTTTCCTCCCTATCTTCAAACAGGTATTCATTTATTTTCCTTGGACTGCCATGTACTAGCAAAAGATTTAACTTGTCATTATTCAATTGAAATTCTACGCGGATGTGCGCAGGCAGGGTACGCAGGTATTGCCTTTCTTTAGGCCCAACGATTGAATTAGTGTAGGAAATAGATATTTTCCCCATATCTTTCTCCGGTTCAGTTTTATAGGCGCAGCCGCAATCATCACTCATTCGACCAATTCCAAAATCATAGTTCCCGGCAATAGTAGGGATACCCCGTTTTCTGATAATATTTATAACCTCGTTCGGCCAGATATTATACCCTACCAAATCCCCTAAACAGTAAACCGCATCCGGCTGCTGTTCATCTATACTGTGCAGGCATGCTTCCAATGCCGGTAAATTGGCGTGTATATCGCTGAATAATGCAATTTTCATACGTTGTTGATAATTTTATGCGTTTTGTAATTCGTTAGGAGTATAATATTTCCGGCGCAGCCAGAAAGCCACATTTACCAGGGCAATAAGGGCCGGTACTTCCACCAACGGCCCAATAACACCTGCAAAGGCTTGCCCTGAATTAATGCCGAACACACCGATGGCTACAGCAATAGCCAGTTCGAAATTATTTCCGGCAGCCGTAAAGGAAACGGCGGCATTTTGTGAATAATCCGCTCCCAAAGCCTTACCCATAAAGAAACTTGCCAAAAACATGATGGTGAAGTATATAACCAGCGGCAGGGCTATGCGCAGCACGTCAAGTGGTATTTGTACAATCAATTCCCCTTTCAGGCTAAACATTACTATAATAGTGAACAGTAACGCTATTAAGGTAATGGGTGAAATAAAAGGGACAAATTTTTGCTGATACCATTGCTCACCTTTTAATTTCAAAAGTACATACCGGCTAATTATGCCAGCCGCGAATGGAATACCCAGGTAAATAGCTACACTTTCCGCTATTTGCCCAATAGTGATATTAACGGCCAGCCCTTTATAGCCAAACAACGGCGGCAATACCGTTACAAAAACATACGCATAAACACTGTACAGGAGTACCTGAAATATGCTGTTAAGGGCTACCAACCCTGCTGCATATTCCCGGTTACCATCTGCCAGCTCGTTCCAGACAATTACCATTGCAATACAGCGGGCCAGCCCTATTAAAATAAGCCCCACCATGTATTCAGGATAGCCATGTAGAAATAGCAGGGCCAGAACAAACATAAGCACGGGACCAATCACCCAGTTCAGCAGCAGCGATGCCCCCAATACCTTCGTATTCCTGAAAACCTTTCCCATTTGCTCGTAACGCACCTTTGCTAAGGGCGGGTACATCATAAGTATTAAGCCCACTGCCAGTGGAACGTTGGTTGTCCCGGAAGAAAACGAATTGATAAAGGCAGATGTACCGGGGACAAAATAACCGATGCCTACCCCTATAGCCATTGCAAGGAATATCCACAGGGTAAGATACCTGTCTAAGAAACTAAGCCGTTTCCTTTCACTGGCAGGATTACAATTGTTTGCGCTCATAGTCAAGCTATGTATTGTTGAATAAAATTGTGACTGTATTGTTTTATCTGTTCCCGAACCGTCCTGAACTGTTCCATTATTTCACTTTCTACACCAGTTGCTTTGGCCGGGTCAGGAAAATTTTGGTGGAACTTTTGAGCTGTAGTTGGGAAATAAGGACAGCGTTCTTTGGCATTATCGCATACAGTTATTACATAGTCAAAGTCAATACCTCTGTATTCATCAATATTGTTTGAGGTATGCCCGGAAATATCAATGCCATCTTCTTTCATGGTGGCAATAGCTTTCGGATTAACACCATGTGTTTCAACCCCGGCGCTGTAAATTTCAGCTTTCCCCGCTGCGAAGTATTTTAAATAGCCTTCAGCTATCTGGCTGCGGCAACTGTTACCCGTACAAAGTACCAATACCTTTTTCATTTTTTATATTTATGGATTTTTAGCTTTATTGAACGCGCTTACTATTTCTGCTGCAATCTGGGAAAATAGTTTGTCTGCTTCATCTTCAGAAATATCAGCAGAAGGATCAGTAAAAGGTGCTGTTTCTTTGAAAAATGCTCCTTTCAGATCAGCACAAGCATTGTCACCAGCGCTGCATAGTTTCATTTGAAAGAAATTCGCTTTCGGCAATGTTGCATCGTCTGCTGTTTTGGAATATACATTTACAGGTAGAACATTATCCCCAAACGCAACCGTATAAGCCTTCTTACCGTTAACAGCAGATGCTTCAGTAACCTTATACCCATGTTTGTTAAGCACCTTTATCAATATTGGGTTAATTTCTCCCGCCTGATACCCGCAGGATGAAACGCCCATCTTATTGTATTTGTTCACCGCTAACAATGATTGCAGCACTATTTGAGCAGATGCACTTACAAATGAATTGTCTTTGTCAGTAAATAACAGATCAATCTTTCGGTCGCTTCCCATTCCCTGTAATATATATTTCTCGAGATTGCCCAGCCCTTTTTCATGGGAAGGCTCTACGGGTACGGTAGTTAGACCGGCATAATACTTTTCCAGTTCAGGAAACAGTTTAGGTTTAGGGCCTTTGGCAATTACTGATAGGCTGGTGATCAGTAGCATGCTCAAAGAGAAAATCAGCTTTTTCATATTGTTCTGTTTTGGTTGAAGATGATTAATCGCAACAGCCAGGTGCGCAGCAAGCCGCTTCCTGCGGTTTTTCCGCATATACAGTAATGCTGTAGATACCTGTATTACTGTTTTTGAACTGGTCTATTTCTTCTTGTGAGAGATACGCGGCCAGTATATCGTCAGGTATAATAATAGGCTTCTCTTTCTGCAAGGTAATATTGGTAAAACCGTTATTCTTGATTAGCTCCAGGTAAACCTGCTTTTGAATAGCCCCGGATACACAACCAGCGTACATTTCGGCGGCTTGTTGAATATTAGCAGGTAGATTTCCTTCCAGTACAATATCTGAAATACTGAAATGGCCACCCGGTTTCAATACGCGCAGGATCTCCTTAAACACGCCGTCCTTATTGGGTACAAGGTTTAATACGCAGTTGCTTACTATTACATCCGCAGTATTAGCCGTTACGGGCATTTTCTCAATATCGCCCTGTCTGAACTCAACATTATTATAGTTCAGCTTTTCAGCATTGGCGCGGGCTTTTTCAATCATGGCCGGGGTAAAATCAATACCTATCACCTTACCGGTTTCCCCTGTTTCATGGCGTGCAACAAAACAATCATTCCCTGCACCACTCCCTAAATCAATTACTGTATTCCCCTTTTTAATTTGGGCAAACTGCGTTGGCAGGCCGCAACCCAGCCCTAAATCAGCGTCCGAATTATACCCTTCCAGTGCGGTATAATCGTCACTCATAATATTGTACACTTCGGTAGAGCAGCAGCCAGAACCACAGCAAGAGGCTTGATTGTCGGCTTTGTCCTGTAAGGCAATTTCACTGTATTTCTGCCTTACCATATCCTTTATTTGTTGATCAGAGGACATAATGGTAATTATTAATTGTTTTATTGCAATATTGCGATTAATTAGATCAAAAAAATTTTAGCAGCAGTTTTCTTGCAGGGTAATGTCTTTAAAGAAGCTATTGAACAGCTCGCGGTACTGCTTCCAAACCTTTGGATTAATACAGTAACAAACGCTTGCCCCTTCAATTGTTCCCTGAATAATACCGGCGTTTTTCAGTTCTTTCAGGTGTTGCGAAGTAGTGGCTTGCGCAAGCCCCAGTTCGTCTACCAGATCACCGCAAACACAGGCATTCTTTTTAACCAGGTATTGCAGTATAGCTATGCGGGCCGGGTGGGCCAGCGCCTTCGCCATATTGGCTATATCGTTCTGCTGTTTGGTAAATAAATCTGCTTTTGTAACTCCCATACTGTACTTATATAATCGCAATATTACGATTTGTTTTTAAAAATCAAAAATTATTCTGAAAATAAAAAAGCCGCCGTAAGGCAGCTTTTATCATATCATTAAAAATTGTTACTTTTTCTTTTCACCGGCAAACTTTTCCAGCAGCTCGTTTTTTTCCTTCAACATCCGCTCATACAACTCTATTTTTTCATCGTAGAGCTGTACGATTTTATCTATAGGGTTGAATGTTGGATAATACATGAATAAAGAATTGCCGGTGGCATTATCGTGGTTATTAACCGTATTAGCGATGATGGTTATAGCCGCTTCTTCATTGAAATTCCTAATTGCCTCCGGGGTCACTTTCAAAATCTTTGCTACCTGTTCTAAAATATCCGGTTCTATAGTTTCTTTAGCTTCCAACAAAGAAACCTTTTTTTGCGTCCAATCCTCCCCCAGCTCATAGGCTAGGGCTTCCTGCTTAATACCCAGCATTTCCTTAAAACGCTTTATGTTCCTTCCTTCATGTACTTTATTCGGCATATCAGTATTTATCATGGTGCAAATTTAACCTTTTTATGCAAGTGGTAATATACGCAAATTTTGGATAAAATGCCGCTAAACTATGCTTTTTTACGTCTAAAACATGACTTTAATGAATTGAATATGAGATAATTATAGGGTTATTTCGAGTGTAATCTAAATTATATCACATGGCAACCCATAAGAACACCAGAACAAAGGGTATCGGGCTACGCATTTCATCCGAACCTTTCACCATTCACTTAGATAACGAACCTTATATATTAACCGATGATGCTTTAAAAAGACAGATAGATGAACGCCTGCAAAGAAAGCGGGAGTGGTTCTATCCAAAGCTAAAGTTTATTTCTATGGTAGACACTATACTTAAAATGCAGCTTACTTTCCGGGACGTATCCCACGAAATGACTGTAGGCATCGAACGGGATAAACTGCACATTTCCTGCACCTGCGGCCAGCAGGTTGAAACACTTTGTCTGCATACATACAAAGCGCTGGAACGGGTAATTGGCTATCGCAGTACAGACTACTTTAAAGAATACCGCCCCAATGGTTTGATGGAAATAGCAGCCAATCACCCAAAATATTTTGACAGGAAAGTGACAGATCAGGGTATTGATGTTAAACCAAAACCCAATTTAGGCAGCGTGTATCAATTGGCCGATAAGATGGAAAGCGTCCCGCTGGGTGAAGTGCTGAAATTGCCACCGGCCCCACCAGAACGAAAAGCACAAGATACAGCAATTACCTATATCCTTGCAAGCCATTTCAGGAACAAGTACCTTACGTTCCTGCTGCCCTGTTTAGGCGTTCTGAACAAATCACAAGATAATATTAAGGCGTTCTATCACTTCATTAGTGGTACGGAGAAGGAATACGATCCATTTTTAACCGATGATCAAAAAATACTGAACAAGTTATGCTATGAAATGTGGCAGCAGGTTGAAACGCAGTGCGGCTCATTGATAGAAGGCGACCCGGAGCAGGAGCGCTCACCCGCTGGCATCTTCAACCTGTGGGAAAAGGCAATGCCGCTGCTTTTGCAGCAGCAATTTATCTATGCCTATTGCTTATATAATAAACGGGAATTAAAGGAGAAACCGCAAAGGGCAAGAATTGAACGTATTACCCTTGTGAAAGACAGGCCGCACATTCACTTTCTGCTTTTGGACAAAGGCCCCCTTTACCATCTACAAATGAAAGGGGCTGTAAGGGACAGGAATATTTACAAATACAACACGGAAACAACCTTTTTCCTGGAGGAAGATAAAAAATTTTATCTGCTGGCTTCTTTACGGGATGCCGGTATGGCGGAATGGATGCGAAAAGCAGGCGGCCATATAACAATTTTCAAAGAACACTTTGGGGATTTTGAGCAGGAATGCTTAGATCGGCTCCGGGAGTGTTATGCCGTTACCACCGTCTTAGCCTATAAATAAAGCAACGTAAGTAAGCGAGTTTTTGTAAACCCAAAACTGGATTGTCATGAACATCGGAGGACACAACCACAGAATAGAATATACTACCAATGTATTTATCAATGCCGGAGCTGATACCGCAGAATTAAGGAACTGGAAGGAAAAACTGATTTCCATAGCTACACAGATACCAGACCAGGCAGATACCCTAACGCCGGTTATTCAGCTTATTGTTGCGGCCATTGCCCCAGCCAAAATATACATGATAAAACATGATGCTATTGAAGGAATTGGAGGACGAAGCATTTATTGACCTGTTAATAGTAGTCTCTGGAAAAAGTAACACGCCGTTCAAAGAGCTGGAGCCTGTATTGGAAATGGCCTACCTGAAAGACCGGCGGGTTTGCTGCTCCCTACATGGGGAGAGCAATGTAATTGAAGGACTGCGAACCGGGCATATATTCTATTCCCTTCACTGCATTCCTGAAAATCTTATATATGATGATAAGACGGTTAATTACCCTGTGACAACAACCATTGCCGTGCAGGAAATGAAAAGTCGGATACAGCAGCAGTTTGCCTTTACTTTTAAAAAAGCCGTAAGGTGATTTTTGAAGATCATTCAGCTAAGACCTTTAACCGGCCTGAATGGAAAAAGTACCTACTAGAATTAAAGAGATACAAGGGACAGGCTGATTTAGTATTGTTTCTTAAATGGGACAGGTTTAGCCGTAACGCAGGGGATGCCTACCAAATGATTAACATACTCCGGAAACTTGGAGTAGAACCGCAGGCTATAGAACAGCCGCTAGACTTATCCATCCCGGAAAATAAAATGATGCTGGCATTTTACTTAGCCGCTCCTGAAGTAGAAAACGACCGCAGGGCCTTGAATGTTATTCATGGTATGCGCCAGGCAAGGAAAGAAGGACGTTACATGGGTTTAGCACCTATCGGCTATAAAAATAAAACGGACGAGTTAGGCAAGAAATATATTGCTCCTGAAGAACCGCAGGCCAGTATTATAAGATGGGCTTTTGAACAGATAGCCGAAGGAGTGTACAACACGGAACAGGTTTTTAAAATGGCTAAGGAAAAAGGGTTCAAAGGAACCAAAAGCCTTTTCTGGTTTGTTATACGTAACCCGGTTTATTGCGGGAAAATATTTATCGCCAAGTACAAAGACGAAGAAGCAAAGTTTGTAAAAGGTCTGCATGAACCTATTATTTCTGAAGCATTGTATTACCAGGTACAGGACGTACTGGACGGCAGAAAAAGAGTGCCTTACCGTCTTAAAATTCTTACCTGCCCTGAATTGCCATTGCGGGGATTTTTAATTTGCCCAAAATGCGGTAAGCTGTTAACCGGCAGCAAGTCAAAGGGACTTACCAAGTATTATACCTATTACCACTGCACCGGAGGTTGTACCTGCCGGTTCAGGGCAGATAATGCAAACAGCCTGTTTGTCTATGAACTTAAAAAATACATGCCCCGCCCGGAAATGCTAGATCTTTACAAGATCACACTTTCCGAAGCATGGTATGACCAGACCAATCATTTGCAGAACGATCAGAAACAACTGCAAATACAAATAAAAGAACTGGAAGGGAAGCTATCTTATATAAGGGATTTACTTTCCTCAAAAGAGATAGAGCCTGCCGATTTCCGCGAAATGAAAACGGAGTACAGCAGTAAACTTGAAAAACTGGAAGCCAAACTAAGTATCTATGATCAAGACCAAGTAAATATAAATGACCTTCTGGACAAGGGACTGAACAACCTTTTGAAGCTGGATTATGCGTATGAAACCGGAGAAATTGAAAAGAAACGGGAAGTAATTAGTTCGATGTATCCTGAAAAATTAACTTTTGACGGATTTTCATTTCGAACTAATCGCATCAATGAAGCCGTGCGCATAATATACACGCTGGACAAGGATTTTGGAGAAAATAAAACAGGACAAAATGGTTTGTTTTCCACTTTGTCCTGTCAAGTCGGGGCGGCAAGATTCGAACTTGCGACCTCCTGCTCCCAAAGCAGGCGCGATAACCGGGCTACGCTACGCCCCGAACCTTTAGAAGCAGTTGCTTCTGCGGTGAGGGAGGGATTCGAACCCTCGGTACAGTGTTACCCGTACGACGGTTTAGCAAACCGTTCCTTTCGGCCACTCAGGCACCTCACCATCCCTTTGCAAGGGGCTGCAAAAATAGCAATTATTTAGAATTATCCAAAAGCATTTGCTGATTTTTGACTTTCCCTCGCGGAAAACCTATTGCCCGGCTGCCGGTACAGCATTATTTTCTATTTTTATCAGCTAAACAACACTTTCATGCAAACCTGCTATCGTCTCAATCGCTGTAGCTGCACTGGCTCTCGGCGCCTGTAACCAGTCCGGGAAAAATGCTGCAGCCCTTGAAGATTCTACAGCCATCAATACCATCTCCCAGGAAAGCTTTACCAAACATCTGCAGGTACTGGCGGCCGATTCGCTGGAAGGCAGAAAACCCTTTACACAGGGAGAAGAAAAAACCATCCGCTACCTGGAACAACAGTTCCGCCAACTGGGACTTAAACCCGGCAATGGCGACAGCTACCTGCAGGAAGTACCCATGGTAGAGATCAATTCCGTACCCGCCGGTCCCCCTGGTGTTCAAAGGCAAAAACGGATCACTCTCCCTCACCTACCTGGACGATTATGTAGCCACTACCCGTCACGTGACAGAACAGGTTCGCCTCAATAACAGTGAACTGGTATTTGCAGGCTATGGCATCGTAGCCCCGGAATACAACTGGAACGACTACGCGGGCCTGGATGTAAAAGGCAAAACCGTACTCGTGATGGTGAATGATCCCGGCTTTACAGACAGTACCCTCTTTAAGGGCAGGAACATGACTTACTACGGCCGCTGGACCTATAAATACGAAGAAGCAGCCAGGCAGGGCGCCGCAGGCGTGATCATCATTCACGATACCGCTCCCGCCAGCTATCCCTGGGCAGTGGTAAGAAGCGGTTGGTCTGGCGCCAAACTCTATCTGCAGACAAAAGACAACGACATGTCGCGCGCGGCCATGGAAAGCTGGATCACCCTGGACGCCGCCAGGAAATTATTCAAACTGGCCGGCGTATCAGACACCCTGCTGCAACAGGCGCATAAACCGGGATTCAAACCCGTGCCGCTTCCGCTCAGCGCTTCTGTAGTGATCAATAACAAACTCAAAAAATCCACTTCCCATAACGTACTGGCCGTTTGGCCCGGCGCCACCAGGCCAAACGAGTACATTATCTACTCGGCCCACTGGGACCACCTGGGCATCGGTGAGGCAATAAAAGGAGACTCCATCTACAACGGCGCCGCAGATAATGCCACCGGTACCGCCGGCCTGCTGGAAATTGCAGCAGCCTTCACCAAACTGAAAAATCAACAGGCCCGCTCTATCCTGTTCATTGCGCTCACCGGCGAAGAACAGGGCCTGCTGGGCTCAGAATATTATGCCACGCACCCGGTTTACCCGGTTGACAGCACCGTGGCAGACCTGAACATGGATGTGCTGAACACCTATGGCAGAACAAAAGACATCACCATTGTAGGCCGCGGACAATCAGAACTGGACGATTATGCAGAACGTGCGGCCGCCAGGCAGGGACGCACCGTATCGCCCGAAGAAAATCCTTCCGGTGGTCATTTCTTCCGCTCAGACCACTTCAATTTCGCCAAGGTAGGTATTCCCGCCCTGTACACCGGCAGCGGTACCATTTCAGTAGCACATGATACAGGCTACGCCAAAATGAAGATCGAAGAATACGGCCGCGACCGCTACCACTCGCCCGCCGACCAATTTGATGATACCTGGGATCTTTCCGGTATGGTGGAAGACAGCCAGCTGCTGTTTGACATCGGGCTCACATTGAGTAATGAAACTACTTTCCCTAAATGGAAAAGCGGGTCTGAGTTTAAGGCTGTCAGGGAAAAACAGTAATTTCAGCAGCTAGTACTGAGGCAGGAGGCCATCCGTCAGCCGGCGGATGGCCTCCTGGTATAATATAAACCCGGGAATAACGTATCGATATAGTAACGCCTGTAAGAGATACTATATCGCTACTATATCGCTACTATATGTCTACTATATCCTGGGAGAAACATGCAGTGCAAGGCCTGTTGGCATGCAGAAATATCTGAACTGATAACGAACAGGCCCCGGTTTAAACGGACAGAACAATAAGCAAAGATCACTAAAACAGGCGTGAAGGCCGCCAGGGGCCTAAATTAGCGGCACTTTTATATTTTACTTATTTATATGGAATAAGTAACTAAATTTGCGCTCTAATATTTGATTTAACTGTTATGCGTACTATTACACTTAAGAGGGTTGTAGTCACTGGGTTGGGAGCATTAACACCAATTGGGAATGATGTTAACACTTTTTGGAATAATATGAAGGCTGGCACCAGCGGTGCCGCCCCAATCACCCGTTTTGATACCACCGAATTTAAGACCAGGTTCGCCTGCGAACTGAAGGACTTTGATATAGAAAAGTTCATGGAGAAAAAAGAGGCCCGCAAAATGGACCTCTTCACCCAATATGCCATGGTAGCCGCACAGGAAGCCATTGAAAACGCCGGTATCCACCAGGACGGTATTGACAAAACCAAAATTGGTGTTATCTGGGCCTCCGGCAACGGCGGTATGCAGACCTTCGAAGACCAGATCGTTGAATTTTCAGCGGCCAACTTTGTTCCGAAGTTCAATCCTTTCTTTATACCCAAGCTGATCGCTGATATTGCAGCGGGACAGATCGCCATCAGGTATGGCTTCATGGGCATTAACTTCTGTACGGTATCTGCCTGCGCTTCTTCCAGCAGCGCGCTTGTGGATGCGTTCAACTATATCCGCCTGGGTAAGGCAAATGTGATCGTTGCCGGCGGATCTGAGGCGCCCATCACCCGTGCAGGTATTGCCGGTTTTAATGCGCTGAAAGCACTCAGCACCCGCAACGAAGATCCTGCTACCGCTTCACGTCCGTTTGACGGGGAGCGTGATGGTTTCGTAATGGGCGAAGGCGCAGGCGCCATCATACTGGAAGAATATGAGCACGCCGTAAAAAGAGGCGCTACCATCTACGGGGAAATGATCGGCGGCGCTATGACAGCCGATGCCTATCACCTTACTGCCACCCACCCCGAAGGACTGGGCGCCAGGAATGGAATGGCAGAAGCACTGGAAGACGCCGGGCTGCAACTGGAAGATGTTGATTACATCAACGGGCACGCTACGTCTACCCCCGTTGGCGATGTTAGCGAACTGAAAGCCGTTACCAGCCTTTTTGGCGAGCATGCTTCCAAATTGAATATCAGCGCTACCAAATCTATGACCGGCCACCTGCTGGGCGCCGCCGGGGCGATAGAAGCGATTGCCTGTATCAAAGCCACCCAGGAAGATATTGTGCCCCCTACCATCAACACCAAAGAACTGGGCGAGGGCATTCCCACCAATCTGAACCTGACAATAGGTAAAGCACAGCAGCGTACTGTAAACGTAGCCATGAGCAATACCTTTGGTTTTGGCGGCCACAACGCCATCGTGGTATTTAAGAAATTCAAAGCTTAATATAAACAGTGAGGCCGGACTGATCTTTCAGCCCGGCCCACTTCTTATACTCAGTGTTAACCCGATATCATTTACTTACGCTCCTTTCACCAGTTTCAGTGTCTTTGTTCTTCCTCTGCCCTCCAGCCGTATGAGGTACATCCCGTTTTGCAGGAATCGCAGGTCTTTTACCACTTTCCGGTCTGTGGGTGCAATATACCAGCGGCGGATGACTTTTCCATCGATATTGAGCAAAATCATGGAATTATAGTGATGTTCCGGCAAATCAATGGTTACCTGCCCTGCTGTAGGGTTGGGATAGACCACTGCAGCGTCCTTCTCTTCCGGTAACGGCATCTTTTCATGGCTGACAGCCATCCTGGCCATACTGGCGCTTGTATCTTCTGCACAGTTATCGATACTGAACCAATTGAACTTAAAGGTACCGGATGCTGAATGTATACCCGTATAATTTAAGGCGGGTAAGGTCATGGTATCGGAAATGGTTTTCCATTGACCGCCGGTAGATGGAAGATCCACATATCCAAAGTTCATGTCTCCATGCCCCACCCATATACGCGCCGGAGCCGTAGTAGACACCCTGAAACGGATGTTGTACCTTCCTGCTACGGGCACATTCAGTGTGCTGTACCGGAAGTAATCTCCGCCCCAGATACCGGTAAAATTCTGTCCGCCGCCTACATCTGTGCATGTCTGCAAGGTGGGGCGCGTACTGCGGCCAGAGCAGCTTTCAGCTTCGTACTTTTCATTCACGGTACAGGTATAGGCCATTGTTGCCACTGCAGTAACGGTTATGCCATTCGCAGCGGCGGTTACATTCACAGTACCCGGCGCACTGCCTGCGGTGAAAATGCCTGTCTGTGTAACCGTAGCCGTTGTATCGCTTACAGTCCATACCGGCGATATGGTCATCAGGCTATCCATCTGGTCATAAGCGGTAACAGTAAACTGCTGGGAGGCATGTAAGGGTACGCTCACCGTATCAGGTGTGATCTCCATGCGTGTGAGCACAGGTGCAGGCCTTACCGTTACCTGCACCGAACCGGTTACTCCCTCTGCTGTTGCCGTAACAGCGCCTGTAGTGGCGGTGCTGACACTACCCGCAGTGAAAAGGCCGCCGGCAGTGATGGTACTACTGTCAAGCGTAGTGGCCCAAACCGGTGCTACCGTCATCACACTGCTATCCTGGCCGTATACAGCGGCCTTGTATTGTTGTGTGTTGCCGCTGATCAGCCGCACGCTGTCTGGCGTAACCACTATCCTTGACACGCCAACGGAATCTGCCCGTACAAAGCGCAGCCAGTTGAAGTTCCAGCCCGAAGCGTCAGACTGGATACGGATGGTTTTATTACCCGCACTGAAATTGATAGGCGCAGATGTAACGGTGATCCATTTCTGCCACCCGCCACTGGCAGGTAAAGGTACTGTGCTGAGGGTAACTGAAGTCCAGGCATAACACGCAGACTGGTGGCATTGTTCATGGCCGTGCGGAACTGTATACGGTAATCGCCGCTGTCTGGTACTGTAATATCATATTCAAACCAGGTATTGCCGCCAATATAACTTACGTTGCGGCCGCCGCCTGCATCGGAAACAGGTTCTGTACAGCAGGAATTGGAATTATCAAATGCCTCCGCTTCAATCTTAACAGGTATCAGTTTGTAGTTTGTAGGCCGCACCGTTGCAAAGGCCGTACCGGTAACGCTTACACTGTCTGCTGTAGCCGTTGCGGTGATCACCCCGGAAGATTGTATAGTGGCCAGGCCATCGCTTGTAATGGTATTACCTGCTCCGCTGATGCTCCATACCGGGTTAATGGTCATGGTATGGCCGTTCTGATCATACGCGGTTGCTTTGTATTGCTGTGTTTTGCCAGGGAGGAAAGATACGTCTGCAGGTGTTACCAGGATACTATCCAGCACCGGTGTGCCCAATCCCTTCTGGTATACACGCACATAATCCACCATCATACTATCCGGCCAGTCTGCCTCTGCAATGGAACCTCCCATACCGCCGCCAATAGCCACATTCAGAATGATGTGGAACTTCTGGTCAAAGGGCCAGTCTTTCCAATCCGTATAGGGGTTCACGTAAGTGTACACATGATTGCTGTCGTAAGTAAATCGCAAAGAATCGGGGCTCCATTCTACCGCATACACATGGAATGCAGTGGCTACATCTGGAATGCTTTTGGTGGCAGACAGATGACCGCCGTTGGTCCAGTTGTTATTCTCCGTATGCACGGTAGAGAGCACGGTGCCCAGGTTATTGCCTACGTGCTCCATAATATCGATCTCACCGCTCTTTGGCCAGCCGCCATAGGCGCTGGTGGTAGGCATCATCCAGATAGCCGGCCAGGAGCCGCGCGCCCTGGGCAGTTTAGCCCTTACTTCCACCTTACCATAGAGCAGGTCCATTTTATTCTGCGAGATCAGTCTGCCGGAAGACCATGGTTCTGTGGTATTGCCATTGGGAAAATCCTTCTTTCCCCTGATGATCAGGTTGCCGTCTTCTACGCGGATGTTATCATGCGTGGTATCTGTATACACCTGTTGCTCGCCGTTGATCCAACCTTTGGGTTTGGGATCAACCGTCCATTTGCTACGGTCCGGCAAGCCGTTGGTGTTGAACTCGTCTCCATATACCAGCGACCAGGCGGGGTTGCCCTCAAACACTACTTTTCCTTTGGTGAGGTACTGATGTGTATTGGCGTTTGCCACTTCCTGTGAGTCTACCCGTATCTGCAGCAGGGCGCGGGAATAGATGGCTGCAGAATTGCCGCTGAGTGTGAGGTAGGCAGTGGTATCGTTCACGCGCTGCACACTGTCAATACCCACGCCGGGGGGCAGGTTCAATGCAGTCCAGTGAGATGTATTCAGCACCGGTTTGAATACGGCCGCATTGAGCGCTGCCTTTATCACCGCGCCGTTCTCCTGTCCCATTGCAATGGAAGTATCTGCCAGGGTGATGGTTACAGGATTGGGCGCCTGTACCAGGTCAAAATACAGGATGCCATTGGCTTTTTTGCCGTCAATAAAATGTACTTCCACCCGGTTAAAATCTTTCCGGTCCTTTACGCTCTGGAAATTGTAAACTGCCTCTTCCCAGTGATTTACCCGGCTCACCTTGTAGGTAAAGAAAACAGCTTTGTTATAGTCATTGCCAGGCTGCAGCTTGAACATGATCTCATCTGTTGTGTTGCTGTACACCAGCATTTTGAACTGGCTGCTGGAAGACAGGTCAAAGGGTTCTGCCAGGTTAACGCCGGCGCTCATGTATTCAAAGCAGCTGGTGTCTTTGGTAAATTTAGCTACCAGCGGACTGGTGTTCAGTCCCGACGGATTAGGATTGGGCACGCCAAATTCTACTTTCCCTGTAGCGTTGGCGCCGCCTGCATACCAGGTCCATCTGCCGGAGCAGGGGCCATTGCCTTCCATATCATCCAGCAGCAGGTACTGCGCATTCAGTTTACTGCATAGCAGTATACTGAACACCGTTAAAAGTGTTGCAATAGTTTTCATAACGTAACGTTTTTGGAATTTATAGGTTCGGGTTGATCAATGCATCGTTACCTGGAATGGGCATGTGATATTTCTCATGCGTAATAGCGCCGGGCGTCAGCTGCAGGTCGCCGGGATCTTTAGCCGCGTTGGCGCTCTCCACCATTTCCAGGCGCACCAGGTCGAACCAGCGGCTCCACTCACCGGCAAATTCCCATGCCCTTTCTGCTACAACGGCCGCGGCGAAATCAGCGCCTGAGAGTCCCGGCTGCAGGTCTGCCAGGCCGGCGCGCTGACGTACCGCATTAACGGCGGCATACGCTGCAGCATCAGCCGTGCCCGTAGCTCTTGCCTGCGCTTCTGCGTAAATGAGCAGCACATGTGCGTACCGTATCATGATAACGGGGTTGTTAGACATATACGTGGCCTGGTTGCCAGACTGTATGCGGAACTTTTTATAATAGGGGTGTTTGGTGCTTACATCCTGCCAGGGAATGGTGTTACCGTTCACGGTAAACTCTGTGGAGAAAGTTGCTTCCTTTCTGGGCCCTGCGGGAAAGTTGTTGAAGAAATTCAGTTCGGGGAAAAAGTCGCTCCAGCCGCCTTCATTCTCCGGCATGGTAGAAAGGCCGTAAAAGGAATTGTAGGTAGACCATTGCCCGCGGGTGAAGAGTGTAAACACATCCTCTACGGTGCCGCCGGCAAAGATCTTCAGGAACCCCTCCTGGCAGAGGTCAAAGTTGTAAACGGCTTTGTTGTCGATCACTTCTTTTGCCTTGGCAGCTGCCTGCGCATATTTGGCGGCATTTTTCAAAGGCCAGCCGGCTTCTGTAAGATATACATCTGCCAACAGCGCTTTCACAGATCCTTTGTTGGGTCTTCCCGGATCGCGTTTCTTATCTGTTACCCATTGTTCTGCGATGGCGAGGTCCTGTTCTATCAGCTTGTAAATGTCGGCCACCGGGCTCTTTTTTATCTGCAGCAGACCGGGTGAATATTCTGCAGCAGGAATGATGGGCACTTCGCCCCAGCAGCGGGTAAGCCAGTAATAGCAGAGCGCGCGCAGGAAGTAAGCCTCACCCACAATGGCATGAATATTTGCTTCACTGCCATCCTGTACGGCTTCATAATTGTTGATGATGTTGGTGGTGGATTGTATGGTTTTATAGCAGCCCAGCCAGATAGGCGTCATGCGGCTGTTGAGCGATGATACCCTGAAGAGATCAAACTCCCTGAACTCTTCCTTGTTAGAGCCGGGGTGTGTGGTGAGGTCGTCTGCGCCCATGGTCATTGCGATCTGTGACACGGTGGTGAAACCGCTTTCCCATGGCACCATCAGGCTGCCATAAGCGCCGGTTAACGCAGATTCCAAACCGGCCATATTGCTGATGGCGGCATTACCGGCCACCAGTCCTCTAGGGTCTTCTGTGAGTTGTTTGCTGCAGCCGCCCAGCATGAACAGGGCAACAATAAGGTATATTTTCTGCATAGTATCTTTTTTACGGATGATGATCAAAAGCTGAGTGTAATGCCACCAGTGTATGTTTTGGCGTTGGGATAGGAACCGAAATCAATGCCCTGCCTGATATCGCCGGCAGATGAATTGGCTTCGGGGTCTATACCGCTGTAACCGGTAATGGTAAAGAGATTGGTGGCGCTTACAAACAGTTTCACACCTACGGTGTTCTTCAGTTTTGCTTTAGGTATATCGTATGATAAACTCAGGTTTTTGAGCCGCACAAAATCAGCCTTTTCCAGGAAGCGGCTGGACTGTGTAAAGTTGCGGTTGGTAGAGCTGAATGCCGGAATGTCTGATGTTTCATTCACGCCGGGAATGTACCTGTTCAGTATATCCATATGCGTGGCTTCGCGCGCATCGCCGCCATGATACATGGCAGCCGCCTTGTTGTAGTTCAGCTTATCAAATCCCAGCAGGCCCTGGAAGAACAGGTTCAGCGTCCATGCGCGATAGGTCAGTGTATTATTCCAGCCGATGGATGTACGCGGCATACCCGTACCGATCACGCTGTAGTCATCGGCATCGATCGTACCATCTCCGTTCAGGTCTTTGTAACGTGCATCACCGGGTACGGCGCCATATTCAGATGCCTTGTCCTTATCGCCGGGTTTCCAGGTACCCAGGTAGGTAAGTCCCCAGATAGCGCCCAGCGGCTGCCCGGGCATGATCACAAACTCTGACTGGGGCGACATACCGCCGCCTATCCTGCGGTTGTTGGGATCAAAAATGCGCTGCGTGGTAGCGCCGATAGAGGTTACCTTATTACGCAGGAAAGAGAAATTAAGCCCGGTGCTCCAGGTAAGCGGGCCCTTATCGATCACCATACCTTCTACGGAAAATTCCCAGCCTTTGTTCTGCACGGCGCCTACGTTACGGGTAATGGTATTGCCACCCAGGTACAGCGGCAGTTTTTCATTCAGCAGGAGATCGCGGGTGTCTTTTACAAAGTAATCGGCTGTCAGTGAGAGGCGTCCTTTCAGCAGGCCGATCTCGATACCGGCGTCTTTCTGTTCCGTGGTTTCCCATTGCAGGTTAGGATTGCCGATATTGCCCAGTATAATACCGGTCTGAAAAGTTGAATTGGTAAAGGATGCGATCCTGTTGGAATAGGAAGAAAAGGTACTGTATGGGCCAACGCCTTCACTACCGGTAAGGCCCCAGCTGCCGCGCAGTTTCAGGTAGCTGAGCAGCTGCTGCTGTTTCATGAACGGCTCTTCTGTAAGCACCCATCCGGCGGATACAGAAGGAAAATAACTGAAGCGGTTCTCTTTACGGAACTTGGAAGAGCCATCGCGCCGCAGTGCCGCAGAGAACAGGTACTTGTGCTGATAATCATAATTGGCGCGGCCTACCAGCGAGAACAATGCCCATTTGGAATAGCCGGATTGCGGGCTGCCTGCCGTGCCCTGTGTCAGATTATCCCATTTAAAGAATTCATACGTGAGGTTGGATGCCCCGGCATAGGTATAGTTATAGGTAGATTGCTGGTACTCCATCACCGCGGTCAGATCTATGTTATGCCCGCCGTTAAATTCCTTACGGTAATTAAGCATATTGGTGTTCTGCAGCCGCACTTCCTTGTTGTTGCGCACATTGGCGGTAGCGCTGTTGGAGTTCACTACTTTACCTGCGAAGTTCTTGTTATCATATTGCAGGTAGTTGGCGCCGTACTGCAGGTTAAAGGTAAGTCCGGGCAGCAGCTCAAAGCGGAAGCCGCCAATAGCGTTAGCCAGCATACGGTCTGTTACTGTCAGCTGTTCTGTTGTAAGCGCCAGGGGATTATAGAACACGGAGCTTACCGGATCAGTGAGGGTATACTTACCGGCGGCATCGCGCACGGGCACGGTAGGCGACCAGGTGATGGCCTGCGCCAGGGGGCTATGCGGCCCATCTGCCGGGATGTCTACATTCTGTGCGGTACTGTAGGAACCGGTGATGTTCAGGAATGTGGAGACGCGGTTGCTCAGTTTTGAATTGATGTTGGAACGCAGCGTGTACCGTTTGTAGAAAGAGTTGTTGATCACACCATCCTGGTTGAGGTAGTTACCGGAAATGAAGTATCCTGATCTGTCGTTACCACCGGCGAGGCTCAGCAGGTATTCCTGCGCAGGCGCCCTGCGGAAGATCTTTTTTTGCCAGTCTGTCCCGCCGTTGCGGTAAAATCCTTCCACCTGTTCGGCCGTGAACGGCGGTGTAGTACCGGTAGCGGTGGCATGTGCGTTGGCGGTAGCAGCAAAATCCGCTGCATTCAGCAGGTCCAGCCGGTTAATCACTTCAGCGGTAGAAAAGCGGGAGGTAAAGTTCACTTTCAGGCCATCTTTACTGCCTTTTCGTGTAGTGACGATGATCACGCCGTTAGCGCCCCTGCTGCCATAGATGGCAGTGGCGGAAGCATCTTTGAGTACCTGGATGCTTTCGATATCATCCGGATTGATGGCAAAGAATTCAGCGCCAACAAAACCATCTACCACGTACAGGGGGCCATTATCGCCGTTGATGGAATTGGCGCCGCGGATGCGTATCCGCACCGCTCCGCCGGGAGAGCCGGCTGCGTTGGTTACCTGCACACCGGCGGCCCTGCCTTGTAAAACCTGGTCGAGGCGGTTCACCGGCTGATCACGAAATGACCTGGTGGAAATGGAAGTGATGGCATTGGTCAGTGAGCCTTTTTTCTGTTCTCCGTAGCCTACTACCACCAGCTCGTTGAGGCCGGCGGCCATTGTTTTCATGACAATGCCAATTTCATTTCTGCCGTTTACCACCACTTCCTGTTTATCATAACCGAGGGATGAAACGATCAGGGTGGCGTTGCCGGAGGGTACGTTGATGATATAATGTCCGTCTGCGTCTGTTACAACGCCGTTGGCAGTACCTTTTACCTGTATGGTAACGCCGGGCAGCGGTTCACCTTTTTCATTGGTGACGCTGCCTTTTACAGGTATCTCCTCTTTGGGTGGTGCCGATGGTATAGGGATAAAAGGCCTGCGCTTTACAATGACAATCTTGTTATCAATGGTATAGGTAAGCGGCTGGCCCTGGAAGCATAGGTCCAGCACCTGTTGCAGGGGCGCATCTTTTACATCCAGGCTAACTTTCCCGGCGCCCGACAATTGTTCGTCGGTATACAGGAAATAATAGCCCGTTTGTTTCCTGATCTCTTTAAAGATCTTTTCCAGGGAGGAATGCTGCCGGGACAAGGTGACGGTTTGCGCATGCCCTGCCGCATGTACCTGCAGGAAGGCAATAGTGATCAAAATCGCCGTTAATTTCATGATCAGTACCGTTTTGGCTGATAATCGCGGAATTCGTTTCCGGCAAGGGGCACAGCGCCCTGCCGCGCTTTGGGAAAAAAGCGTCAATTGCATACTTTTGTATGGTTTAGGTAAATAAGGAATAATTGCTGAACGATTGTTTTTTTATAACCTGAGCTTTACCGGGAGCGGTGCGAACGCTTCCGGTTTTTTATTGGTGCTTTTTATGGTGATACAATGATCCTGTTCCCCTCTATTGTAAAATGTACTTCCCCTGTCAGTTCCATCATTTTTAATACCTGCGATACCGGAACATTGCGAGGGATAATGCCCCTGAAGTGTGCCGGTACTGCGCCCCTGTAATCCACTTCTACATTATACCAGCGCGCCAGCATGCGCATGGCGGCTTTGATGTCTTGTCCCTCAAACTGGATGAACCCGTTTTTCCAGGCCACGGCTTCTTCTGTATTGGCATCCTGCAGTACATCCATACTACCGTTTTCTTTGTAGATGCGGGCCTGCTGTCCGGGCTGCAGGCGGCGGCTGCTGCCATTGCGTGTAACTTTCACTGCACCTTCCAGCAGGGTGGTTTTCAGCACGGCTTCATCATCATAGGCCATGATGTTAAAATGGGTGCCCAACACTTCCACCTCCATTTCTTTTGATGCGATACGGAAAGGCATACCTGCATTGCGGGCCACTTCAAAATAGGCTTCGCCGGAGAGCTCCACCCGTCTTTCACGCCCGGTGAAGGCAGTAGGGTAGCGCAGGCTGCTGGAGGCATTGAGCCATACCTGTGTGCCATCCGGCAATGTGATGCGGAACTGTCCGCCCCTGGGCGTTGAAATGGTGTTGTATAAAAGTGTAGCGGTGGAAGCGCCGGCGGCGCTGCGGTAAGCCAGCTGCCCGCTGTCCAGTTTGATGATATGGGTATTGCCCTGTTGTGCAAGCTGCCCGGCGCCTGCGCTATCCAGCGGTATCTGTGTACCGTCTGCCAGTGTGAGGATGGCCCTGTTGCGCCCCGGGGCAATATCATGCCCGGCAGGCAGGGTGGCGATTACAGGCGTTGTTGGCTGTAAAGCAGGCCTTTTGAGCCACTGCCAGGCCGCTACGGAGATCAGCGCTGCTACTGTTGCTGCTGCAGCCCAGCGCCAGCCATGCAGGCGGCGCAGCCTGACCGGAGCGGAAGGAATGGTTTCCTGCGGACGGTCTGACAGCAGTATTTGTGTGGCAATCGTATCCCAGTAGTCTTTATCGTAGTTCTTATCTGCAGGCGGCAGTTCTGCTTCCAGCTGCGCAGCAATACTGGCGGCAAGGCTGCCCGTGGTGTCTGCCTTCAGCAAAGTGGTCAGCTCTTCCAGCTCGGCATCGGTGGCCGAATGACTTGTTGCCCGGCGTACCAGGTACGCCAGTCTTTCGTGGATATTCAAGCTATTAAGAATTTGTTTTTCAAACGCGGTAAACAAAATTTATTGAGTCCCCATAGTAACAGACGCGCAAGTTTTCATTTAGGACCTATCGGATCAAAAAAAAATTTCAAAGTTTCAGCAGCCATAGCACTACCATAGGGATGAAATGTCCGGATTGCTCAATACGTTTCCGGATAATTTTCAGCGATGATACAAGAGAATTCTTTACCGTGTTGGGTGAAAGCATGAGCGCCTGGGCAATTTCGGGTATGCGCAACCCTTTTTCCCTGCTCATCACGTATATACGGCGGGCCTGCGGCGGCAGCTGTTGTACGGCTTCTTCCACCAGGTGCAGCACCTGGTGATAGGCCAGGGTCTCTTCGGTGGGATTGTGCACGTCTTCCGCATCCTGCCGGGATGCCATAACATCCATTGCCCTGGTATGTACGCCCTGCCTGCGCAAGTAAGAGAAAGACTGGTAAAAAACGATGCGTAACAGCCAGGAACGGGGGTTTTCGATACTCACCAGCTTATCCCTGCTGATCCATAAACGCAGGAAGGTTTCCTGTATGATATCTTCGGCAACGGGGGCGGTTTTGGTAATATGCATGATGAGCGGGCGCAGCTCCGGCACGTACCTGTGAAAAAGCAGGCGGAAAGCCGTTTCGTCTCCTTCTGCTATCAACCGGAACAGCTCAGTATCAGTGTATGGCTCGTTATGCATACCGGAACTAAAATAATTAATAATTGCATAATCCCTATACAGCTTTTTTCGTTATCTTTCTTATATGTTACCCTTATCGAACTTATCCACGTGTATAGCCCTGTGCTGCCTGTTTGGAGTCGTTCACGTTACCGCACAGCAAAAAGAGGTGAATCTGACAGAGGCTAACGTTCCGGCTTATACGCTGCCGGATCCGCTGCGTATGCCAAACGGCAAGACCGTCACCACCGTAAGGCAATGGAATGACATACAACGGCCCTACATTTACGAGCTTTTTGAGAACAATGTTTACGGGCGCTTTCCCCGCACACCCGTGCAGATGACATTCAAAACCACCCGCACAGACCCCTCGGCCCTGAACAATCTGGCTACCTGCAAACAGGTAACCCTTTACCTGTCTCAAAAAGATACTACGGCGCAGCTGCACCTGCTGCTATACCTGCCCAACCAGGCCAGGGGCAGGGTGCCTGTGTTCCTGGGCATGAACTTTTACGGCAACCAGTCTGTGATCAATGACAATTCCATTCCCATTACCCCGCATTATACAGTAAAGGGGCCGGGTATTGCAGACAACCATGCCACCGAGGCCTCGCGCGGATCCCAGGCATCCCAGTGGCCTATCGGGGATATTATCAGCCGTGGTTACGGACTGGCTACTTTTTTCTACGGCGAGATAGAGGCAGACAAAGCCGATGGCTGGGAAACCGGCATTCGCAATAAACTGAAAGACGAACTGCGCATACAGCCACAGGAATGGAGCGCCATGGGCGTATGGGCATGGGCGTTATGCCGTGCGCTGGACTACCTGCAGCAGGATCCCGGCGTAGATCCCAGGCAGGTGATCGTGATGGGGCATTCCCGGCTGGGAAAAGCCGCCCTGTGGGCCGGCGCAAGTGATACCCGCTTTACGATGGTGATCTCCAATGAATCCGGCGAAGGCGGCGCGGCGCTGTCCAAACGCTGGTACGGGGAAACCGTTGGCGTGATCACCCATGTATTTCCCCACTGGTTTGCGCCGGCATATAAAACCTACGCCAATAATACCGATGCACTGCCGGTAGACCAGCACATGCTGCTGGCGCTGATCGCTCCACGGCCCCTGTATGTGGCCAGCGCTTTGGGCGACCAGTGGTCAGACCCTAAAGGAGAATTCCTGAGCGCACGCTACGCCGAGCCCGTATACCGGCTGTTTGGGAAACGCGGACTGGGAACTGACCAGTTTCCGCGCGTGCAGCAGCCCACCGGTGAGTTTATCCGTTACCACATCCGTTCCGGCAAGCACGATGTAACGCCTTACGACTGGGAGCAATACCTGCAGTTTGCAGGTAAGCATTGCACCCTTTATTACCCATAACAGATTTTAATATATTACGTATAGAAATATGGCTGAATGCGGGAAACATTTGATTGCGGGCGCGTGTTAACCCTTTAGCGGCATTACTATGCCAGATCCGCATCACCCATTAATCCTCCTCAAAATGAAACGAACTTCAGCCGGCCTGTACATGGCCTTTTTCTGCATTGCTTCAATGCTCATGCACGCTTGTAAGAAAAACGAACCCGGGAATCCTTCCACGCCTTGTTTTCCGCTACCTGTCTGCGATGTACAAACACTGCTTATCAGCCCGATCAACCAACATTTTCCCGGTGGCACTTATGTGACGCCCTACAAGTTTAAGAAAACGTATGGCGCCGACGGCCGGATCACTTACATAGACGCACTGCTGGGGCCCAACTGGAGCACCAACCCTTTCAAAGGCCCTGTGCGATATGCCAATAAACGTGTGTGCATGCTCAATACCAGCAACGATACCATCATGGTGGCAGAGCTGAATGATTGCGGACAGGTGATACGGGCAAGGCTGAATAACGTTTATCCATGGTCGCCAGACCCGGACGTTTATACACAGCGTTTTGTATATCAGTATGATTACAAGGGCAGGCTGTCAAGACTGTGGACTTATTTCAGCCCTTCTTATGCGCCGGATGTATGTATTTACCGCTATGACGAATATGACAATGTGCTCAATATCCAGCATGCGCAGGACATTACCAGGTATACCGCTTACAAGTATAACTACCAGCGTCCCATCAAAGGCGGCGTATATGACCAGGGGATCATACAGGCTACCGGCGCTTACCTGCTGGAAATGCTGGGCTTCTACACCACGCAGCCGCACCACCTGCTGGAAGAAATGACCACCACTTATGAATATCCTATCGGCACTTCCGTTTACTTTGACCAGGTGGTAGCTGCAGACGGTTACCTGCAGTCGTATAAGGTGTATCCTTTTGGCGACACGACCGTAGGTATAAAAGGGCAGATGGTCTGGAAATGCCCAGGCAGCGGAAGCCCTTCTACAGGGGGTAATGTGCTTACTTATCCAAAGTACTGAAAGCCAGCAAGTCCGTACTACAGGCCGGTATGGCATTCTTTTCCTCCAAAAGAAAAATTGACGTTGGCAATCAATTATGCTGTAGTTTAGTAGTTTGAAAAAGTCCGTAGCGGACTTATCGGCTAAGCTTATGTCAAAAAAGAAGAATGCAACGGTTCCTGCCGTGCCTGTAGCTGCAGATGACAATATTGCAGTGTTTGGCGCCCGGGAGCATAACCTGAAGAACCTGGACCTGCAGTTGCCCAAGAACAAGCTGGTGGTGATAACCGGTATCAGCGGCAGCGGAAAATCTTCCCTGGCTTTTGATACCATTTATGCAGAAGGGCAGCGGCGCTATATGGAGAGCTTTTCGGCCTACGCGCGCCAGTTTATCGGCGATATGGAAAGGCCTGATGTTGACAAGATCACCGGCCTGTCGCCGGTTATTTCCATAGAACAGAAAACCACCAATAAGAACCCGCGCTCTACTGTAGGCACCATCACGGAGATCTATGATTTTCTGCGCCTGCTGTACGCACGTATCGGCGTAGCTTACTCCTACAATACCGGCAAACGGATGACCCGTTTCTCGGAAGAAGAGATATTGGCACACCTGTTCAAGAACTACCCGAAGCGTAAACTGAATATCCTGGCTCCACTGGTACGCGGCCGTAAAGGCCATTACCGCGAGCTGTTTGAGCAGGTACGCAAACAGGGCTACCTCAAGGTACGGGTAGATGGGGGAAATACAGGACCTGAAAGAACGTATGCAGGTGGATCGCTATAAGATCCATGAAATAGAACTGGTGATAGACCGCATACAGGTGCAGGAGGACGCCCGCGCCCGCATCAGCCAGAGTGTGCAGAAAGCGCTGCAGATGGGAAAAGGGCTGATGTTCGTAATGGACAATGATACCCAGAAGGTTAGCCAGTACAGTAAGCAGCTGATGTGTGAAGACACCGGTCTTTCTTACGAGGAGCCTTCTCCCAACACCTTCTCCTTTAACTCTCCCTACGGCGCCTGCCCCCGCTGCAAAGGCCTGGGCACCATCTACCAGATCAATATGGACGAGGTCATACCAGACTACAGCGTGTCTATCAACGACGGCGGACTGGCCCCCCTGGGTGAAGCCCGCGACACCTTTACCTTTAAACAGGTGCAGCAGCTGGCCCGTAAATATAAATTCTCCCTCAGCGCGCCTATCTCTGATATTCCCCAGAAGGCAATGAACGTGCTGCTGTTTGGCGACGAAAATGGCAAGCTGGAAGTTGATATGGAGTTTGACGGAAATGGCGGCAACGGCTACGCGACCGACTATGAAGGCGTGGTGAACATGGTGCGCCGCTATTTTAATGACACCTCTTCCGACTACGTGCGCAACTGGGCGGAAGGTTTTATGCAGCTCAGCACCTGCCCGGAATGTAATGGCGCCCGCCTGAAAAAGGAAAGCCTTTTCTTCAAGGTAGATGAGAAGAATATCTCAGCGCTGGGAGAGATGGACCTGGATAAACTGGGAGACTGGTTCCGGGACATTGAGAAGCGGCTGGACAACAAACAGAATGTAATTGCCAAAGATATTCTGAAAGAGATCCGGGAAAGGCTGCAATTCCTGCTCAATGTAGGTTTAAGCTACCTTACCCTGAACCGCCCTACCCGTACGCTGAGCGGCGGCGAATCTCAGCGTATCCGCCTGGCTACCCAGATAGGCTCCCAGCTGATGGGCATCACCTATATCCTGGACGAACCCAGTATAGGCCTGCATCAGCGGGATAATATGCAGCTGATAGAAGCGCTGCAGCACCTGCGGGAAATGGGCAATACCGTCATAGTGGTAGAGCATGATAAAGACATTATGCTGCATGCAGACCACCTGGTAGATATAGGCCCCGGTGCAGGCGTGCACGGCGGCCGGATCATTGCACAGGGCACCCCGCAGCAGGTGCTTAAGCTGGATACGCCCACGGCAGGTTACCTGGCCGGTACGCGGGGTATCGGTATCCCCGCAGAAAGGCGCAAAGGCAATGGAAAGTTCCTGGAGCTGAAAGGCGCCAGCGGCAATAACCTGAAAAATGTAAGCGTAAAGCTGCCCCTGGGCACTTTTATTTGTGTGACAGGTGTTTCCGGCAGTGGTAAATCTACCCTGATCAATGAAACGCTGTACCCTATCCTGTCTAAACACGCCTACGATTCCAAGCTGGTGCCTATGCCCTACAAGAGCATTAAAGGCCTGGAAAATATCGATAAGGTGATAGAGATAGATCAGTCGCCCATAGGCCGTACGCCGCGCAGCAACCCGGCCACCTACTGCGGTTTCTTTACGGATATCCGCCAGCTGTTCTCACAGGTACCGGAGGCCAAGATCAGGGGCTACAATGCAGGCCGTTTCTCCTTTAACGTAAAAAGCGGCCGCTGCGATGTTTGTGAAGGCGGCGGCATGCGCGTGATCGAGATGAATTTCCTGCCCGATGTATATGTGCACTGTGAAAAATGTAACGGTCGCCGCTACAACCGCGAAACCCTTGAAATACGGTATAAAGGAAAATCCATTTCAGATGTGCTGGATATGACGGTAGATGAAGCGGTGGAGTTCTTCCAGCCTGTAAACTACATTTACCGCAAGATCAAAACCCTGCAGGATGTAGGCCTGGGGTATATCACGCTGGGGCAATCTGCCGTTACCCTTTCGGGTGGTGAAGCCCAGCGTGTAAAACTGGCTACGGAACTGTCTAAAAAAGATACCGGCAAAACCATTTATATACTGGACGAGCCTACCACCGGCCTGCACTTCCAGGATATACAGCTGCTGCTGAATGTACTGAATAAGCTGGTAGACAGGGGCAATACCATACTGGTGATAGAACATAACCTGGATGTTATTAAAATGGCCGACCACATTATAGACCTGGGCCCTGAAGGCGGCGCTGGCGGAGGCACTATCCTTTGCACCGGCACACCGGAAGAGGTAAGCAATTGCAAAGGCAGTCATACTGCACGCTTCCTGAAAAAAGAGCTCAATAATTAATAATGAATATTTAATAATGCACCGTGCACAATGCCCGGGCGGTACACCAGTTCCGCAACTATTAATTATTCATTATTAATTATTGATATTGTTGTTAATTGCAGCCTGATTATGAAACAGTTTATAATATTAGCAGTGGTTGCACTGGTGACGGTAATGGCCTGCAGTGATGAAACCAAGGTGTGCGACCAGGCATCTGCTACTGATATGAGGATCCGTTTTAAACGGGACAGCTCGGGGATTATCCGGGATACCACCATGCCGGCGGTAACGCTATATGCACTGAACAGGGACAGTATTTACCGTAAACAGGCGGTATCTTCCGTGTTCCTGTCGCTCTCGCCGGTGGCAGACAGCAGCCGTTTTTACCTGAAAGTGGATACCTCCAACACCACTGTACCGGATACACTGATCTTCCGGTATACCAGGAGGCCCAATTTCATCTCTCCTGGTTGTGGCTTTTCCACTTTCTTTTCATTGGATACGGTGATCAGCACCAGGCATACCATTCAGTCATTTATCGTTAATCAAAGCGAAATAACGTCCACCCTAAATGATACAGCGCATATTACTCTTTACTTTGGGATTTAGCATCCTGGTAACCGCGGCGGCAGCCCAGGTGAAACCGGCTGCTCCCAAAACAGACAGCGTTGCGCCCAGAACGGACAGCGTGGCGGTCAGCAAAGACAGTGTGGTCAGAAAGCACGTTGGCAAAGCGCATGCGCCTGTATTACCGGACAGTTTCTATTATGTACCGCAGGGCCTCAGGCTGGGTGTTGATCTCAGCCGTATTGCCGTTAAAGCTTTTCAACCTTACAGAACGGACGTATCTGTATCGGCAGACTATCGCCTGAAAAAGAACCTGTATGCAGCAGCAGAAGCAGGTTGGCATACTACCTCTCATAGTGACAGCAATTATACCTATAAGGGAAATGGCGCCTTTATCTACCATAGGCGTTGACAATAATTTCCTGAAAAAACAGGATACGAAGGAACGCTTTCTTTTTTATGGAGGCCTGCGTTATGGCTTTGCCTATCTAAATTATGAGGCGCCAACCTATACTATTTACGACAATTACTGGGGCGACCGGGTGCCGGGCAGTTTTCCCAAAACCAGTGTTAATGCCCATTGGGTAGAATTGCTGATAGGCATCAAGGCAGAAGTGCTGAAGAATTTTTTCCTGGGATGGAACATCCGGGAGAAGATCATGGTCAGCGGGCCTGACCGGGATGGCCCTTTTCCGCCTATTGTAATACCGGGCTTTGGCAGCGGTACCAAAGGTTCGCAGTTTGACTGGCAATACACGGTATCTTACTCTATTCCTCTGGGCAACCTCAGGGTACGCGAGCGCCGGAAACAGGAGAACCCTCCGCCCAGGCGGTAACCGGCAACTATTCCCGTATCATCTCTATATGCGGGATATTATCTTCCAGGTACATATCACTGGTTTGACGAAAGCCAAAGGATTGATAGAACTTTGTGAGGTACTGCTGTGCGCTTATTTTGATGGGCTGTTTGCCAAATCGTGTTTCTACTGCAGCAATGGCCTTTTGCATCAGTTCTTTTCCCGCGCCTTGTCCGCGGGCCGCTTTTGAAGTGATCACCCGGCCAATAGAAGCCTTGTTATATTGCATGCCGCGTGAGTAGATACCGGGGGCAAATATGCGCGCATAAGCAGCCAGCTGCTGCTGATCATCATATCCCATTATATGAACGGCATGCTGGTCTGCAAAATCCACATCCTGGTAAGGGCATTGCTGCTCCACTACAAACACTTCGGCCCGTAAATGCAGGAGGCTGTATAATTCGGCAGTGGTCAGTTCTTCAAACGTTTTTTCTACCCAGGTCATGATACTTCAGCTTTTTCAGGGATAATGAATATTTGCTATAAAACTAGTGCAAAGCTTTCATAAATTTATGGGCTTTATAACCATGCAACCATCATTGATCATGAGTGAAAATGCCGTTCCATTCCTTTCTCTGGAACATATAACTGTACGCTACCTGGATAAAACCTTATTCACCGGCCTGGATTGGGAACTGAAAAAAGGCGAACAATGGGCCATTACAGGCAACAGCGGCTCCGGTAAGACAGCGCTGCTGAACACTATTGCCGGTAAGTTCAATGTGATCAACGGGGGCATTCATTACCATTTTTATGATCAGCACAGGCAAACCCATACTGTCAGCGATCCTTATTTCAACTACCGCAACCTGCTGGCGCTGGTAGCGCACCACCACGATTTCAGGAACCGCAGCAATACAACGGATTTCTATTACCAGCAGCGCTTCAACAGCATGGACGCGGCTGATGCGCCTACCGTACAGCAGCACCTGTATGGTGACAATGGCGTACCTCCGCAGGAAGACCCGCTGCTGGCGCCATTGCGCATAGGCCCTTTAATGGGAAAAGAGCTGATCAAGCTCTCGAACGGGGAAACGCGCCGCGTAATGATCGCCAAAGCCCTGTTGCAAAAACCCGTGCTGCTGATGCTGGATAATCCCTTCAGCGGTATAGACGTGCAAACACGCCAGCACTTTATGGAGATGGTGAACCAGATCATCAACACCGGCATTACTGTATTGCTGGTAACAAGCCCTGATGAGATACCCGCTAATATTACCCACGTGCTTACGCTGGATAAGGGCGCTATTACCGGTAAGCACACACGTGAAGCGTTCCTGCGCGCTGCTGTTCCGGCTACAGCCATCCCGGCTGCTCCGGCCATTGATGCAGAAAAGCTGCGTGCATTCATCAAGCCGGCTCCCCGCCCCTTTGATACGATGGTGCGCATGGAACAGGTAAGGGTGCAGTATGGAGAAAATGTAATACTGGATGATATTAACTGGACGGTACGCACCAATGAAAAGTGGGCGCTGCTGGGACCCAACGGAGCCGGCAAATCAACGCTGCTAAGCCTCATTAACGGCGATAATCCGCAGGCGTATGCCAACGAGATCTACCTGTTTGACCGCAAACGCGGTACCGGTGAAAGCATATGGGATATCAAACGTAAAATAGGCTTTGTGTCTCCTGAGCTGCATCAATATTTCCCGGCAGGTAATAACTGCCTCGCAGGTAGTGTGCTCGGGCTTTCACGATATACTGGGGCAATCCCGTACTGCCAGCCCTGAACAAACGGAACATGCTGCGGGATGGATGGAGATACTGGGCATTGACAGCTACAGTGCCCAGCCTTTTAAACAGGTGCCCGAAAGTGTACAAAGACTTGCCCTGCTGGCCCGCGCCCTGGTAAAAGATCCGCCCCTGCTTATTTTCGATGAGCCTTGCCAGGGACTTGATGCACAACAGAAACAACATTTCAAAAGCGTGATAGATACGCTTTGTGCGGTGATGGAATTCAGTCTCATTTTTGTTACGCACTACCAGGAAGAAATACCCGCCGCCGTTACGAAAGTACTGAAGCTGGAGAAAGGGAAAGTGGTGCCTTCCTGAAATGCCGTGAGAGCAAAACGTAGGGCCGTGTCATCTTTTTTTGTTATTTCTACCTTTTTTATAAACCTTTTCTCAGTACATCTGTTATATATTGCTGTTAACTAACCCAGGTTGCGTCATTACCAGGCGTAGCCTGGGTTTCTTATTAAGTTCAATCCTTTTGTTAACCGGTAAAAAAACCAAACCATGAACAATTTATCCTTTAACCCTTTACAGCACATCCATTACCAGTTAATGGAGCTGCAGCAAACCGTGAAGCAACGTATCTGTGAAGAATGCAACTGGAGCCTGCCTACCTACTACCGCAAGGTAAAGAACGGAGAGATCAGCAATGCAGAAAAAGAAAAGATCATTGTTATTGTCTATGATCAGCTGCGGAACACCTGGGATCATTGCAGCAACGGTAATGATCTGCCACCTGCTGCGGTAGTGGCGCCGCTCTAACCCTTTTACCCTTAAGTCATTCCGCCTTACGCATTGTGTTGCTGTACAATGCGTAAGGCTTTTTTATATATTTTACATTACCTTTATGTATCACCTAAACGTGCACAAGAGAATGTATCCCAAACCCAAGTATGCGGTGACAGCCGCTTTTACCTGCCTGTTATTCCTATTGCTATCAAATTCATGCAAGCAGGCTAAAAAAGTCATGAACCCGGCCCTGGCGCAGTATGTAGCAGCTTATACAGCCGGAGTGATCTCCAAACAAAGCACTATACGCGTACAGCTGGCCGGCAATGTGAATGTTACACATACCCAGAACGAACCACTGGAAACCAACATTTTCAATTTCAGTCCTGACATCAAAGGAAAGGCCTACTGGATTGATGCCACCACTATTGAGTTCCGGCCGGATGAAAACCTGCAGCCGGGTAAAACGTATAAATCCAGTTTCCGCCTCTCCAAGGTGATGAAGGTGCCCGGCGATCTCTCCTCCTTTGACTTTGAGTTTAAGGTGATGAGCCCATCTTTCTCCGTAGAGGATTTTGGCCTGAAAACCGCAGACAATTCCACCATGGATCGCATGGTGCTCACCGGTATGATACAGACCGCTGATGTGGAAAACCCGCAGCAGATAGAAAAACTGCTGCGCAACAGTTATAACGGTAAAGCCCTGCCCATTACCTGGCAGCATAATCCCGCAGCAAGAACGTCTAAATTCAGCATTGCCAACATTGTGCTTACCAAAACTGCCGGCAAACTGGAACTGAGCTGGGACGGCGCCCCTTTGAAAGTGGATCTCAGCGGTAAAAAAACAATAGAGGTACCCGCTGTGGGGGATTTTAAAGTAATGGACATACGGGCGGTATCAGACCCCGAACAATACGTGCTGGTGCAGTTCTCCAATCCTGTGAGCGTGGCACAGCAACTGGACGGGTTGATAGGTATCAGCGGACAAGGCGACTTACGCTATACCATCGAAGGCAGCGAAGTAAAAGTATTTGCGCCTACCCGACTGGAAGGTAATTACTCGGTTACCGTGAATGAAGGCGTTATCAATATCATGGATGTACGCCTGGGTAAAACCTTTTCTGCCAATGTGGATTTTGAGAACACGCTGCCCTCTGTCAGCATCCCCGGCAACGGTGTGATACTGCCCCAGAGCAATAAACTGGCCATGCCCTTTGAAGCGGTGAACCTTAAAGCCGTGGATGTAACCATCATCAAAATATATGAAAGCAATATCCCGCAATACCTGCAGACCAATAACCTGAACGGTGAGCAGGAACTGCGCAGGGTGGGCAAACCCGTTGTGGAAAAGACCATCCGCCTGGATATGGATAAATCCCTTAACCTGCATAAACGCAACCGGTTTTTCCTGGATCTTGAAAAGATGCTGCGTACGGAACCAGGCGCCATTTACCGCGTAACCCTTGGTTTCCGCAAATCATATGCACTGCAAACCTGCCATAGCGAAGAAAACGCCGGAGAAGGCAGTAACAATGAAGGTGAGGAAGACGGTGAAGAAGAACAACGCTACTACGGCGAACAGATAGATGAGGACGACGGCTTCTGGCAAAGGTATGACAGCTACTACCCTTATGGCTATAACTGGGATGAACGCACAGATCCCTGCTCTAATTCGTACTACAACAAAGAAAAATGGGCCTCCCGTAATATCATTACGTCCAATATCGGCCTTACCGCCAAAAGAGGCAATGATAACAGTATGGTGATCGCCGTAACAGACATCCGCGATACCAAACCAATGATGGGCGTGGAACTGGAATTACTGGATTACCAGCAACAGGTGATCTTCAAAACCAAAAGCGATGGGGACGGCCTGGCCACCTTTGAGCTGAAACGCAAACCCTGGCTGCTGATCGCTAAAAAAGACGACGAGCGGGGATATCTTAAACTGGACGATGGCAGCTCCCTGCCCCTTAGCCGTTTCGATGTGAAAGGAGAAGAAGTGCAAAACGGCATTAAAGGATTCCTCTACGGTGAACGTGGTGTATGGCGGCCCGGCGACTCACTTTTCCTGACATTCATCCTGGAAGACAAAGAAAAAAAGCTGCCCGAAAACCATCCCGTGACACTGGAGCTGTACAACCCTAAAGGACAGCTATACAAACGGATAGCGCAGCACCAGTCAGTGAACGGTTTTTACAATTTCTCTACCGCCACTGCGGCTGAAGATCCCACCGGTAACTGGAGCGCTAAAGTAAAAGTGGGGGGCGCCGTGTTCCAGAAGAACCTGAAAATAGAAACCGTAAAACCCAACCGCTTAAAAATAAAGCTGGACTTTGATAAAGGCGCTCTGTCCAAAAAGGCGCCCGTAGCAGGTACGCTCTCTGCCCAATGGTTGTTCGGCGCTGCCGGGCGTAACCTGAAAGCTAAAGTAGATGTTGCCCTCAGCTCACAAACCACCCGCTTTCCCAAATTTGCGGATTATAGTTTTGATGATCCGGTAACACATTTTGAAACGGAAGACAAAACGCTGTTTGAAGGCCCGCTGAATGACAACGGCAGCGCATCGGTAAATACAGACCTGCCCCTGGGTAAACTGGCCCCGGGCCAGCTGAAAGCCAATTTCGAAATAAAGGTATTTGAACCGGGGGGCGACTTCAGCATAGATCATTTCTCTATGCCTTATAATCCCTTTGCCACTTATGCAGGGCTGCGCATTCCGGATGGCGACCGCCTTACCGGTATGCTGCTTACAGACAAACCGCATGCGGTAAGCATCGTAAACGTAGATGAACAGGGAAATGTACTTTCCGGCGACCGGGAAGTACAGGTAGAACTGTATAAGATACGCTGGCGCTGGTGGTGGGATGACGGCGCAGGCGATGACTTCAGCAATTTCACACAGGACAGCTATAACCAGCTGCTGCAGAAAGAAACCATCACCCTGCATAACGGTAAAGGCAGCTGGAACCTGATGGTGCGCTACCCCGACTGGGGCCGCTACCTGGTAAGGGTAAAAGACATGAAAAGCGGCCATACCGCCGGACAGGCAGTATACATCGACTGGCCGGGATGGGCAGAACGCATGCAGAAAGAGAACCCGGCAGAAGCAGCCATGCTGGTATTCACCTCTGATAAAACCAGGTACAATGTTGGAGAAGATATTACCCTGACCATCCCCAGCAGCGAAGGCGGCCGCGGACTGGTAAGCGTTGAATCCGGCAGCCGGGTGCTGAAAACAGAATGGATCGAGACCAAAAAGGGCCAGACCACTTTCCGGTTCAAGGCAGAAAAGAACATGGCGCCTAATATATACGTGAACGTTAGCCTGCTGCAGCCGCACGCACAAACCGCGAACGATCTGCCCATCCGTATGTATGGCACCATACCCGTAGCTATAGAGGATCAGCAGACCATTCTGCAGCCGGTGATCAACATGCCCGCTACCCTCAGACCCGAACAGGAAGCCAGCATTACCGTTTCAGAAGCGAAAGGTAAAGCCATGACCTACACGATCGCCTTGGTAGATGAGGGCCTGCTGGACCTGACCCGTTTTAAAACCCCTGACCCGCACAAGTCTTTCTACGCAAGAGAAGCGCTGGGCGTTAAAACCTGGGACCTTTTTGATTATGTAATAGGCGCCTGGGGCGCAGATATGGACCGCATACTCAGCATCGGTGGTGATGAAGGACTGGACAGGAATGCCGGTAATGCCAAGGCCAACCGCTTTAAACCGGTAGTGAAATACATGGGGCCCTTCTACCTGAAAAAAGGAGATGAACAAACACATAAATTTAAACTGCCTCCCTACATCGGCGCTGTAAAGGCCATGGTGGTAGCTGGCTACGAAGGCGCTTACGGCGCCGCAGAGAAAATTGCCGCCGTGAAAAAGCCTTTGATGCTGCTCACCACACTACCCCGTGTACTGGGCCCTTCTGAGACCATACAATTGCCGGTGACGGTATTTGGACTGGAAAGCAACATCCGCAGGGCAAACGTTACCCTTTCAACGAACGGCCTGCTGGAAGTAGTGGGTGAACGTACCAAAACCGTTACCTTCTCCCAACCCGGCGAACAACTGGTATATTTTGACGTACGTGTAAAACCGCAGGTTGGTATTGCAAAAGTAAAAGTAACCGCCACCAGCGGCAGTGAAAAAGCAGAAGAGGCTACAGAAGTGCAGGTGCGCAACCCTAACCCGGTACTTACCACTATACAGGAAAAAACACTGGAAGCAAACTCCAGCTGGAGCACTGCTTTCAGTCCGGTGGGTATGACGGGCACCAACACTGGCACACTGGAAATATCTACCATCCCCTCACTGAACCTGGCCAAACGCCTCCGTTACCTGATAGAATACCCGCACGGCTGTATAGAACAAACTACGTCTTCCGTGTTCCCGCAGCTGTCGCTGGGCCAGTTAACAGATCTAAAATCCTCTCAGCAGGCTGAGATAGATCGCAACATCAAAGCAGGCATTAACCGTATAAAAGGTTTCCAGGCTTCAGACGGCGGTTTCAGTTACTGGCCGGGCGGCGGACAGTCAGACGAATGGGGCACCAATTACGCCGGGCACTTCCTGCTGGAAGCACAGGCCAAAGGCTACGCCCTGCCTGCAGGCCTACTGGACCAGTGGAAGAAATACCAACGCAATAAAGCGGCGACCTGGGCACCGAATTCATATAACTTCTACGGCGGCGACCTGATACAATCCTATCGCCTGTATCTTCTTGCACTGGCCAAAGTTCCCGAGCTGGGCGCCATGAACCGGCTGAAGGAATTTACCTATATCTCTCCTGCCGCCAAATGGCGGCTGGCTGCAGCCTATCGCCTCAGCGGACAACCGGAGGTGGCCAATTCACTGGTGAGCAGCCTGGGTACAGACGTAAAAGCCTACAACCAGCTGGGCGGCACTTTTGGTTCTGACCTGCGCGACAAGGCCATGATACTGGAAACCCTCACCGTGCTGGGCCAGCGCAATAAAGCAAATGAGCTGGTCAAACAGATTGCAGCACAGCTGTCGCAGGAAACCTGGTACAGCACGCAGACCACTGCCTATGCGCTGATCGCTATCGCAAAATTCTGCGGCAATAACAGCGGCGGCAGCAAAATGAATTTCACTTATGAGCTCAATGGCAGCAAAGGCACTGTAAACGGCAACTCCTATGTTACACAGCTGCCGGTGAACTTCAACACTTCCAACGGCAGCTTAACACTGCAGAACAAGGGGCAGAACATATTGTATGTGCGCCTCATCCTTCAGGGACAACCGGATGCAGGACAGGAACCTGTACCCAGCCATCAACCGGAGATCCTGGATGTACAGGTGAAATACAGCACCCGTAACGGCAAACCGCTGGATCCGGCCACCCTGCAACAGGGATCGGACTTTATGGCCACCGTTACCATTCACAATCCCGGCAAACGTGGTTATTATGAACAAATGGCGCTGAGCCAGATCTTCCCCTCCGGCTGGGAAATACTGAATACCCGCCTGCTGGAAACTGACAGCGCCTTTTCACAATCGCCATTCACGTATATGGATATACGTGATGACAGGGTATACACCTATTTTAACCTGGAAGAACGTAAAACCCATACCTATAATGTGCTGCTGAACGCAGCTTACCTGGGCCGCTATTATTTGCCGGCTACTTCGTGCGAAGCCATGTATAATAACAGCATTCACGACTTTGTACCGGGTAAATGGGTGGAGATCGTGAAATAAATAATAGTGTGCATTGAAAATGACGAGGATCCGGCTTTGGATATTACGTAAAAAATGGTGGTTAACAGGAGCAGCCCTGCTGCTCCTGTGCTACTATTTTATCCTGCCTTCAAAACTGTTTGATACCCCTACCTCATTTGTCATAGAAGACAACAGCGGAGACCTGCTGAGTGCCGCTATAGCAACAGACGGCCAATGGCGGTTTCCCCTGAACAGCGATGTGCCTGAGAAATTTGCACGCTGCATCACCACCTATGAGGATAAACGCTTTTACTATCACTGGGGGGTAGATCCCATTGCACTGGCAAGGGCCATCAGGCAGAATATAGGCCGTCATAAAGTGGTGAGCGGCGGCAGCACGCTTACCATGCAGGTAATACGCCTGTCGCGCAACAAACCGCGCAACCTGTGGCAAAAACTGGTGGAAGCCGTGCTGGCCACCCGCCTTGAATTTGCCTGTTCTAAAAAGGAGATACTGGCTTTATATGCGGGCAACGCGCCTTTTGGCGGCAATGTAGTGGGCCTGGAAGCCGCTGCCTGGCGCTACTATGGCCGCAGCGCCGGCCAGCTATCCTGGGGAGAGACGGCCGCCCTGGCGGTATTACCCAACAGCCCCGCATTGGTGCACCCCGGCAGGAACCGCCGTATCCTGGCAGCTAAGCGCGACCAGCTGCTGGACAAATTATATCAACAGCACCACATAGACAGCACCACCTGCAGCCTGGCTAAACTGGAACCCCTGCCGGATCAGCCCCTGCCCCTGCCGCAGTGGGCGCCCCACCTGCTGGACCGTTTCAAACTGGATTACCAGCAGCAACGTCAGTCAGGCGCTACCCGCATCCGCACTACCGTAGATGCCGCACTGCAAAAAAATGTGACCGGTATTATTGAACGTTATCACCAGCAGTACAAAGCCAACGGCATCAATAATGCGGCTGCCCTGGTGCTCGACGCTGAAACCGGCAACACGCTTGCCTATGTAGGCAATGTATACGATCCCGCTGATCCCGAACTGGAAAGCCATGTGGATATCATCCAGGCGCCCCGCAGTCCCGGCAGCACACTGAAACCATTGCTGTACGCTGCCATGATGCAGGACGGGCTGATACTGCCCAATACCCTGGTACCAGACATTCCGACCCAGATTGCCGGTTATTCCCCACAGAACTTTGACCTGGGCTTTGATGGCGCCGTACCTGCCTCCCGCGCGCTGGCGCGCTCCCTGAATATCCCCGCGGTACGTATGCTGCGTGATTACCGCTACGAGCGTTTTCATGCACTGCTGCGGCAAATGGGCATCACCACCCTTAAGCGCCCTGCAGATCACTATGGCCTTTCCATGATCCTGGGAGGCGGCGAAACCACGCTCTGGGAGCTGACCGGCATGTATGCCAGTATGGCCAGGACCTTACTGCACCTTGACCAGTACCAGGGTAAATATGACCGCGACGATATCCATGCACCCAACTACCGGAAGGATACCCGGCAAAGCACCGAACACGCCCCCACTACGGCAGGCGTACTGGATGCAGGCGCCATCTGGCAAACCTTCCAGGCGATGCAGGAAGTAATGCGTCCCGGGGAAGAGCTGCTGTGGCAGCAGTTCTCATCATCCCAGCGCATTGCCTGGAAAACAGGCACCAGCTTTGGCTTCCGCGACGGCTGGGCCATTGGCGTTACCCCGCAATACGTAGTAGGCGTTTGGGTAGGCAATGCGGACGGAGAAGGCAGGCCCGGCCTCCTGGGAGTAGCTACCGCGGCGCCGGTACTGTTTGATGTATTCCGCCTGCTGCCTGTAAGCGGCTGGTTCAATACGCCATACAGTAAACTGAAAAAGATTGAGGTATGCCGCCAAAGCGGCTATCGTGCAAGTGAACTGTGCCCGGATAAAGATTCAATATGGGTACCCGCCGCCGGATTACGATCAGGTGTATGCCCCTATCACCAGCTGGTGCACCTGGATCACAGCGGGCAATGGAGAGTGACAGACAATTGCGAATCGCCCCGGCTGATGCAGCATAAACCCTGGTTTGTACTGCCGCCCGCCATGGAATATTACTATCGCGCAAAAAACAACTATCAGCCCTTGCCACCTTACAAGCCTGCATGCCTGGCCTCCCTGCACCAGGAAAAAGCGCCCATGGAACTGATCTATCCCCGGCCCAATGCGCGCATATTTGTACCGGTGGAAATAGACGGGCAGCCGGGCCAGACCATCTTTACCGCAACCCACCGCAATACTGCGGCGCGTATATTCTGGCACCTGGATAATAACTATGTAGGCACAACGGCGGAATTTCACCAGCTGGCGTTGCATCCAGCTCCGGGTAAGCATACTATTACCCTGGTAGATGAAGATGGGGAAGAAGTGAGAACAGCTTTTGAAATACTGGGCAGAGAAAAATAGTTCAATAATTGTATTTATCCTTCCACAGCCCTTTCAGATAGCGCCGTAATTCCTCTTCCCTGGCATTTTTACCGGGATCGTATAGCTTAGTACCGCTTATCTCATCCGGCAGGTATTCCTGGGCGGAAAAGCTATTTTCAAAATCATGTGAATAGGCGTAATCCTTGCCGTAGTTCAGCTGTTTCATCAGCTTGGTGGGAGCATTACGTATGTGCAGCGGTACGGGCAGATCCCCGGTTCGCGCCACCAGCGATTGTGCATTGTTAATGGCCATATAGGCGGCATTGCTCTTGGGAGAAGACGCCAGGTAGGTAGCACATTGCGAAAGAATGATCCGGGCCTCCGGGAAACCGATCATGTTCACCGCCTGGAAACAGCTGGTGGCCAGTAACTGGGCGTTCGGGTTGGCATTACCGATATCTTCCGATGCCAGTATCACCATGCGGCGGGCAATGAACTTTACATCCTCTCCGCCTTCAATCATTCTTGCCAGCCAGTATACCGCGCCATTGGGATCACTGCCCCTGATAGACTTGATAAAGGCGGATATGATATCATAATGTTGTTCACCACCCTTATCGTAAATAGCAATACGCTGCTGCGCAATGTCCATTACCTTCTTGTCTGTGATCACCAGCGGGTATTCCTGCAGGGTATCTACCACCAGCTCAAAGAGGTTCAGCAGCTTGCGGGCATCGCCTCCTGAAATGTTCAGCAGCGCAGCGGTTTCTTTGAGCTCGATCTTTTTACTGCCCAGCCATTCATCTTTCTCCATGGCCTGCTGCAACAGCTGTAACAGCTCTTTTTTATCCAGGGGTTTCAGCACATACACCTGGCTGCGGGATAACAATGCTGAATTTACTTCAAAAGAAGGGTTCTCTGTTGTAGCGCCAATGAGGGTGATGATACCTTTCTCCACAGCGCCCAGCAATGCATCCTGCTGGGATTTATTGAAGCGGTGTATCTCGTCTATGAACAGCACAGCATGTCCCTGCCGCCGTGCAATTTCAATCACTTCCCGCACTTCCTTTACGCCAGCGGAGATGGCGCTCAGCGTATAGAACGGCGCCTGCAGCGTATGGGCGATGATGTTGGCGATGGTGGTCTTTCCTACTCCGGGAGGGCCCCACAATATCATGGAAGGTATTTTGCCCTGCCCTATAGCTTTACGTAGAATGCTGCCTTCACCGGTAAGATGCGCTTGCCCCACCAGCTCATCCAGCGTTGTTGGTCTTAATCTTTCTGCTAAAGGCTCCATAAAATCATTTGACGGTTGGCAGTTGGCAATTAGTCTACAGACGTTAGCCTTCCGCTATTAACAACTGCTATTTATTCGTTTCCTGCCATTGCCGCAGATAGGCAAAAGACAGGGCGCAGTTCACCAATACGGCTGCTGCATGCAGGATCAGCACAATAATAAAGCCGGTCATCATACTACGCAGGGATTGCAGGCTGGGCGCCGGCTGGCTCTTAGGCATCTGTTGCACCAACTGTGGCAGCATCTCTTCAATATTCCTCAGCACAAATATCCCGTTGGTGATCAGCAGCACCGCATAGAAAATGGCCATGAAGCCCATGATACGCAGCCCTCCCGGCGTGCTGGACTTCAGCTGCCTGGAAGGGTCTTTAATGCTTTGCTGCAGGCCTATGCTCAAAAAACTGTGTATCACAACGGCCCCGGTTAACAGCATAAAAATAAGCACCGGCGACATAGCGGGCATAAAAAGTAAACCCAGCAACAACATCAGTACAAGGAAACCTGCTATCAGTAAATTGATGATACTCAGGAACCTGAATAATCCAAACTTTGAAGACATGTTCTCACTTTTTGTAAATACAAACCTAGCTAAATTAGTTGACAGTGATTATTTAATAGTTAAATCCTGTATATTTAGCCACTAAACCTGTTTTACTTATGAATAACACGCATGCTGTAAAGCTTTTGTTGCTGGCAGCCATGACTTCTGTGGCAGCCTGTAACTCCCAAAGCTCTTCACAAGAGGCGGGGGCGGATTCTACCAAAGTACCTGCCTTTGCTGTCAACTCCATAGATTCTACCATTAAACCCTGCGACGACTTTGACGAATTTGCCAACGGCAACTGGAAAAAGAATAACCCTATTCCTTCCACTGAAAGCCGCTGGGGCGCTTTTAATGTGCTGGATAAGGAGAACAAGGAAGTAAGGCTCAAAGGCATCATCGCAGAGATCACCGCCATGACCGATCTCAAAAAAGGAACAGAAGAACAGCAGATCGCTGATTACTACCGCTCCTTTCTCGATACCGCTACCATCGAAAAGCTGGGCATCTCTCCCCTGCAGCCCTATCTTGATAAGATCAATGCAGTAAAATCCCTGGAAGAATGGTCTAAAGTAAGCGGCGAACTGCAGAAGTTCGGCGTACCTACCTTTGCTGCTTTCTACGTAGATGCTGATGCCAGAAACAGTTCCATGAATGCGCTATATGCATACCAGGACGGACTAAGCCTTGGCGAAAGAAGCTACTATGACAGAACGGACTCTAACACCGTGAACGTTAGAAATGAGTTTGTGAAGCATGTGGACACCATGTTCGCGATGGCTGGCTGGACCGATAAGAACCCGGGCAAAACGTTACTGGCCTTCGAAACCAAACTGGCCAAACTGCAGCTTACCAACGTGCAGCGCCGCGATCCTGTAAAGACCTACAACAAAGCGCCATTTTCCGAATTAAAAACACTGGCGCCGCAATTTGACTGGGATGGATACGCCAGTGCACAGGATATTAAGAAAACAGACACTATTATTATTGAAGATAAAGCTTACCTGAAAAATGCAGGCACGCTACTGAAAGCAACCCCGCTGGAAACACTGAAGCTGTACGCCCGCTGGCGGCTGCTCAGCGATTTTGCCGGCTTCCTGCCGAAGAAATTCGATGACGCCAATTTCCATTTCTACGGCACCGTAATGAGAGGTCAGAAGGAACAGAAGAAACGTGACGAAAGGGCCATCCGCTCTACAGATGGCAACATGGGCATGCCACTGGGTAAAGTGTTCGTGAAAAAATACTTCCCGGAAGATTCCAAACAGAAAGTTTCTGAAATGATCGAGAACGTGCGTAAGGTATACGGTGAAAGGATCGATAAACTTACCTGGATGAGCGATTCTACCAAGCAGATGGCGCACAAGAAACTGGCCTCCTTTACTTACAAAATAGGCTATCCTGATAAGTGGAAAGACTATTCCAGCATTAACATCCAGCCAGGCACCCTCATCGAAAACGTGATCGCAGCCAACCTGTACAGAAATGATGAAGCGGTTAAGAAGATCGGCAAGCCGGTAGACAAAAAAGAATGGCTCATGACACCGCAAACGGTGAATGCGTACTATAATCCTACCAACAACGAAGTGGTGTTCCCCGCAGGCATCCTGCAGCCGCCCTTCTTTAATCCAAATGCAGACGATGCGATCAACTATGGTGGTATCATTGCCGTAATAGGCCACGAATTTACCCATGGTTTTGACGACCAGGGCTCTCAGTTCGATGCTGAAGGCAACCTGAAAAACTGGTGGACGGCCGCTGACCGCGCCAACTTTGATAAGCTGACCGGTAAATACGCACAGTATTTCGGTGGTATAGAAGCGCTTCCCGGCTTCTCCATCAATGGCCAGCTGACACTGGGCGAAAACGTAGCAGACCTGGGTGGCCTTACCCTGGCCTATTACGCACTGGTTAAATCCCTGGAAGGCAAACCTGAACCGGCGCCTATCGATGGCTATAACTGGAAACAGCGATTCTTCCTGGGTTGGGCGCAAGTATGGCATGCCAACACCACAGATCCCGCACTGCGTCAGCAGATACAGACAGACCCGCATTCACCTGCGCGTTACCGTATCAATGGCCCGCTGCCACACATGAAAGAATTCCAGGAAGCCTGGGGCTGCACCGGTGGCAAAATGACACTGCCGGATTCAGCCCGTGTAGTGATCTGGTAATTTTATCAAAACAATAACTTTTTACATATACGTGCCACCTGGATGCTCACCGGGTGGCACGTCTTTTTGGTGTATATTTGCAGGGTTTTAAAATCCATTAAGATGACAGCTTTATTGAAACAATACAGAAAGGAGATCCGCAATATATTGCTGCTTGCCCTGCTGGTAGCCCTCTTACCCTACCTGCCGCAGGCATTCAGGTTTGCTCAGAGCTTTACGGGCCTGGTGCTCATGATAGGACTTTTATGCGCCTGTGTGCTGGGCCTGAGCCTTAAACTGCACTACCGCATTGTAGTTATGCGCATTAACCAGGAAAATCAGCTTTAAAAACATCACTCATGTATAAAGTATTATTTGCGCTCTCCCTGGCTGTTTTTTTTCTGGCCTGCGGCGCTCCGTCCGGCCAGCAATCAACCGCCACAGAAGATACGACTGCAACTGCCACGGCTACTGTTGCAGTGAATGGTAAGCCAGGTGACCCGGTGTGCGAAATGCCATACGATACCAGCTACCAGGAGTTCAGCATATACAAGGGCGACACGGTACATTTTTGCTCGGTAACCTGCAAAGGGGTATTTGACAAGAACCCGGAGAAATATGCGGCCAAACTGAATTAAGCGCGTTTTACCTGTAATGGAAAAGCTTCCCGCCGTTGAGCCGGGAAGCTTTTTTGTTGATGTATATATGTTCTTTTTAGAAACTATACCTCAAACCTAACTGCATTTGATAACGAGATGCGAAGAAATCCCTGGAATAGGGAGATCCCGGGTCAGACCCACTTTATAGCTGACAGTAGCTACGATACGATGGCGAATATCGAAGTTGGAATAGGCCAGCTGCGGATTATTTGGGTTCAGCGCCTGGTTCAGCTGCCAGTTAGATTCCATGGAGTTACGGATACCATTGGTAATATCCTTTGCCAGACCGTAAGTATAGGCTGCCGATACAATCAGGCCAGGTTTAAAGCGTTTGCTCACCTGGCCGGTAATACTGTAACGGTAACCCTTGGTAGTGTTAGATAGCAGGTACGCATTGGTATAAAGCGGGTTGATCTTGCTGCCGCTGGTTTTTAACTGGTTAGAAATTAGTTCGTTAAACGGGTAAGCTGTTTTGTCCGCATACAGCTTAGATCAAAAATACCGAGCGAATGTTATGGAAATGTTATGGCAATATTATCATTATGATGGCTGCCGGTTCACAATAGTTCCCAGAAAATGTAACAACTTTATCAAAAATTGCGTTTTAATGTTAAATGGCTCCCGTATGAAACTGCCCTTATATGGTATCACCCTTCTTTTAACTGCACTGGTCTTTACCGCCTGCTCAAAAAATGACCAGGAACAGGCTGAACCAGTTGCTCCAACAGACCTTAACGGTACCTGGCAATTAACCAGCAGGTATAATACAGACAGTGCCCGCTGGCTGCCGATCGTTACAGGCGACTCTTCTTACTACATATTCCGCGAAAATGGCACTTATGTATTCCATACCAATAATTACCAGAATGAGGGCAACTATCATCTATCACTGGTAGATAACAAGATTAAACTGGTAACTGCCGAAGAGCCGGCCGGCCTGCAGATAGAGCGGCTGGGCCAAGATGAGATAAGGGTGGATGCCTGGCTCTTTTCACGGGTCGCGGGGCACTCAGGTCGCAAGTTCATCAGAGTACCAAAATGAAACGGATATAAAAAACCGTCCAGCTATAGAGCCGGACGGTATTGAACAGTTTATGAAAATCTACGCTTACGTTACGCTTGATATTAATAATCAGTGTTCTGAGGATCCCAGTTAGCCCAACCCGCAGTCCAGTCCGTTCCATCCATTGCGCCACGGTAAGTTACCTTCTGGAAGAAAGCAGTATTCAGTGAGCCGTCAAAGTTAGCGCCTGTCTTGGCGGGAGATTCGGCTTTCAGCTTCAGGTTGGGAGCAGCAGCAGCAACGTTTTCAATACCAGCAGCAGCAACGTCTGCTAAAACAACGTTAGCGTTAGCCTCACCAGTGGCCAGGGCTTTCAAAGCAGTTGCATCCACAAAAGCAGTTTGATTAGAAACTCTAAAATCACCACCGGCACTGAACAACAGGTTATCTTTCAGTTCTGAAGTACCGTTTTTCAGGCTACCTGCAGGATCTTCACCGTTAATTTCAACAGCAACAGTTTTTGCGTCAATCACGATATTGTTGCGGAACACAAAACGGCTGTTCAGGCCAAAGTGAACGCCTGCGCCATGTTGAGTTTCGCCGGCAGCGGTACCACCTACAAAGGTAAAGTTGGAGATCATCGGCCTGGAGAACAGAGAACCGGCTACACTACCTTTGTTCTCTAATTCAATGCCTCTGGAAGTACCCGCGCCGTCAACAATCTTTGGATCTTTGATGGAGATACCGAATTGCAGAGAACCGGTATAACCCTGGTCAAAATCAAAGTCATCATCGGTAGTTTTGTAAACAATTACATTATTCAGGTTCACGGTTCCACCGAACATTTCAAAACCATCATCACCACCAAAGGAAATCTGTACGTGGTGTATCTGAGTCTGACGGCCAACGCCACAAAGTGTCAAACCGTTGATCTCTTTGTCTTTTTCTATAGCGATACCTGCATATTCAATGCGAACATAATAGAATTCACCGGAGTTATCGTCATCATTCGTACCACCGTAAGCTGCAACACCGGTACCCAGGATGCCGCCTTCGTACTGACCAGTACCATCAGCAGTATTAACCTTAGCGTTACCCGCGATGATAATACCTGCCCAGTCACCTATAGCTCTGGAACCTTTAGCCTGGTTGGAAGTAAATACAATAGGATCTTCGGCAGTACCCCTGGCGTGGATCTGCCCTCCCTTTTCAATTATCAGCGCTGCCTTTGTAGCTTTATCACCTTTAATAACAGTACCAGGTTGAATGGTAAGAGAACCGCCGTTCATTACCCGTACATAGCCTTTCAGTGTATAAACAGTATCTGATGACAACGTTCTGTTTCCTGTTATCTGCCCTTCAACTACACCCTCTTTAGATCCCGTTGGAGGAGGTGTTGGGTTATCATCATCACTACAAGCTACAAAACCCAATGTAGCAGCCAAGAACAAAGCAGCAAAAGATTTCAATTTAATCATGACAGTTTAATTTTTCGATTTACGTGCTAAATTACTTTCGGTGTATTAAGCGTATGTTAAGTGAATGTTATGGATACGCTAACATTAAAATTTATAACCAAATGACATGGTAAGGTTGTAACCGTATTTTACGCTATTGATAAGCTGATCATTGCCTTTGTCGTAGCGCTTGTTATTATTCAGGTCCTGATAGAAGTTTAAACGCTGATTAAGCAGATCGCTCACGTTCAGTTTTAGTTCACCTCTGTTTTTAAGGATCTTCTTGCTAACCTGCAGATCAATCAGGTCACGGGGTGCTTCATAAATATCCGGGTAATCGGCCTGGAACTTGCCACCTACAAACTGTCCATAACCTACAACAGATAAACGGCGGCCAATACGGTTATACAAGACATTTACAAGAAAATCGTTATTCACGTTGGCATACTGAAGCCCACCGTTGATCAGGTAAGGTGATTGCCCCTGCAATGCACGTTTGTTATTGATAGTAAGTAATTGCAGTGAAGAAAAATCGACTTCGGATTTTATCAGCGACAAGTTTGCATAAGCTGTCAGGCCTTGCGCCAGCTTTGAATGATCGCTGATGAATGCCAGGTTCTGACGCACTTCCATTTCTCCCCCGTATACGGTTGCATTCGGAGCGTTGATATAAGACATTGTCTTACTTGCGGCTGTGGCACCGGCATTTACGAACAGCTCGATCGGCTTATCCAGGCGTTTGTAGAAGCCTGAGAAGGACAGTATTTGCCCTGATGCGGGGAAATACTCAAATCTCACATCAAAGTTGTCGATCCGGGTACGCTTCAGGTCAGGATTACCGATGAGCACCACACCGGTTTCAAAATTATAGAAAGGGAAAGGCGCCAGTTCTCTGAATTCCGCCCTTGCCAGTGTTCTGGAATAGCTGGCGCGGATGTTAGACTTGTCTGTTACTGCATAGGTAGCATTCAATGATGGCAGGAAGTCACTATACTTATTACGAACATATATAGGACCTGAATTGTCTGCAGTATTCAGCTTCTCATTGTAATTCTCATAACGAACACCCCATATCAGTTTTAACTTGTCCAACATCTGATTATTGAACATTACATAACCTGCTGAAAGATCGCCACTGGCGTCATACTTGTTACGGGGATCAGTGATCTCGTCCATAATAAAGCCTTCAGGCCCTATATTCTCCGGAGCAAATATCTGGTCAGGCGGTAGGTTCAGCAGTCCAGAATTAAACTGGCTGTAGTCTGTTCTAACATAACCCAACACCCTTGCATTGAAGTTCCGCTTCCTGTATGTTTTCCAGACACCCACTTTAACGGACTGGGTCTGACCTGCAATCTTGAATGGCTGCTGATAATTCAAAGCGCCTGCATACATGTTTTCCGTAAGCTTACTGTAAAACCGCCCGGCAGTAGATGGCGTAGCTACCTGTGGAACAGATGCCTGGTACGGAATAGCATCATTGTCAGCATCGTCTATACCTTTTGAATAATATAATCTTCTCAGGTCAGGCTGATCACGTTTGGTACGGCTAAAAGACAGGTCCCAGGTCAGTTTTGCGTTACCAGGCCCCAGGCGATGATCTCCCTCAAGCATGGTGTTGATCAGGGACTTCTGTGCTACCTCAAACTGCAGGTTCCTCTGCACATAGTCCTGGTCAAAGATACCCGTACGTGCTATATAGTTATCATCAAATGTCTGGTTAAAAATATTCTTCCAGGAAATCTTGGAATTTTTTCTGCTGATGGCAAAATTTGCCAGTGCCCCTGTGCTGGTATTGAAACGATATATCTTATCGTTATACTCGAACAAGGGAATTCCCTTGCCACTGGTATTGTAGTTGATCTCGTTGAAATCGTTTCTTATCTGGTCATTAATGGTGGCACTGTTACGGTAAGAAACAGAGAGCAGCGTACCGAGGGTATAGTCATTCTTCAGCTTATAGGAGTTTCCGTAAACAACCTGCAGGTTCTGGGAAGGCAGCACAGTACCTCTCTTTTCAATACCCCATGTATTCTTGAAATCCCTGGACAGCGTCAGGCGCTGATCACGTGTCATGTTAACATACTCTTCCCTGGTAGAAGGGAAAGAGGACGGAAGCTTTCTCGATCCTTTACCAAACCCGAGATAATCCGAACCATATTTCCTTGCACCGTAAAAATCTTTGAAAGTAGCGTTACTATTGTATCCAATCCCGTAGTTCACCTCAATGGTGCGGTTGGTGGGGAAGTCTTTTGTTTTCATCAATACGATACCACCAGAGAAATCACCAGGCAGATCAGGTGTTGCTGTTTTATTGATCACCACCTGGTCTATCAGGTTCGCAGGAACGATATCAAAGGAGAAAGCCTTGCGGTCAGGTTCAGAGCTGGGCAAGGGTGCGTTGTTAACCAGCGTTGAATTATAACGGTCGCTTAATCCGCGTACAATTACAAACTTGTTATCCTGTATGGAAGCACCGCTCACACGCTTCAATACCTCACCGGTATTACGGTCGGGGGATTTTTTGATCACCTCAGATGATATGCCGTCAGAAACGCTGACATTGTTCTTCTGAAAAGCGTAAAGTGAAGCAAGTGTTTCCTGTTTGAAGGAGCCCCTTATCACCACTTCTTTCAGTTCTTTGGATGTAGGTTCATCCATGATCACATCCAGATTAGTAACAGCGGCCGCTTTTACCACTACATCACTTATTGACTTGGTTTGATAACCCATGTACTTAAAATCCAGTGTATAACTACCTGCGCCTACATTAATAATATACCTGCCCTCAACGTCTGTCACAGCCCCGGTAGTAGTTCCCTGCACCATAACCGTAACACCGATCAATGCTTCACCGGTTTTTTTATCAATTACTTTACCTGTGATTTTGCCGGGATCAGCTGCAAATGAGTTGTGTATAAAACCAAAAAGGAATAGGAATATCCAAAGTTTCGTTGTTAGTTTGCTTTTCTTCATCACCAGTTGATAGAATTTGCGGCAAAACTATCAACGCGCTGTTATCGCAATGTTATGGCAATATTACCAGAATGTTAATTGTTAAGGAATCATTAAAAAATCGTTATCTGTTGTGGCGATCATTACGGGTTTACACGGTGGCAGCCTGCAGTAAGATGAAGTAATGCCGATGATTTTCCTGGAATTTAAAAAGAAAAGCCCGGCGGGGTCTGCCGGCTGTTCAGCAGCATTTCCAGGGTGATCTCCAACGGTGTGCTGCCCTCTTCCCTGGTGCTGTGTTCATAAGCTGCTCCCATGGCGCTTACCTGGTACAGGTGAAGGCTTTTGTTCATAAAGGGTTTGTTGTCTCTTTTGCCGCATAGCTCCAGGCTGACGTTGAAATGGTCCTCCAGCTCCGCTTCAAACTCCCGCAGACTCAATGTTTCGTCAATAGGATACGCTATCAGTCCATCTCCCGCAAAACCTGTTTCTCTGAGGGTATCAAAAGCGCTGGCAGGTTTATTCTTTACATATACCATTACATTACAACAGAGCAGGCGCTGAAACTGCATCTGCAGCAGGGATATGGTCATTAAAGGGTGTAACTTCAGTACTTTCATTTCATTTGGTATTACTGCTTCCCGGCTATATAATTACGGTTCAGGCAAACTTAGCCCGCGATCTTTAATTTAATATTAAGCGCTTGTTATAATTATGTGAAAATAGTATCAAAATCGGGTAATCAACCGGCAGGGTATAATAAGCGGTAGCAGTGGGGAGGTGTTGGCATTAGGTCACGGCTTCATGGGGCCGGGAAGGTGATCACCCGGGATACTTCCCAGGGAAGCGGGGTCTCATCTTCCTCATCGGGTAACACCACCTTTGTTCTGGTAACCGGGTGCTGATATAATTGCCATTGCCCGCTGCTGTATTCCAGCGAGGTAAGGCTTTCTACCCAGTCTCCGGAGTTCAGGTAGGTAACGGTTTTGCCGTTATGCTGCATTTCCTTTATAATAGGTTGATGGATGTGCCCGCAGCACACCACGTCAAATTGTTTGTCAATAGCGATCTCTGCGACGATCTGCTCAAAATCTGATATAAATTTCACCGCCTGCTTCACGCTGTGCTTCACCTTTCGGGAAAAAGACAGCTTCTCCCGTCCCATTTTTTCCAGGACATTATTGACCAGGCGGTTCAGGATGATGAGGATATCATACCCTTTTCCTCCCAGTTTGGCCAGCCATTTGGAATTTTTCATGGTCACATCGTACACGTCTCCATGGAAAAACCAGTGTTTTTTACCATCTACTTCCAGGATCAGCTTGTTATCAATGGTAAAATTACCCAGTCCGAAACCGGCGTACTTACGCAGTGCCTCGTCATGGTTCCCGGTGAGGTAGTACACATCCGTACCCTTGCCGATCATTTTCAGGATCCGGCGGATCACCTTGGTATGCGCTTTCGGGAAATAGCGCTTGCTGAACTGCCAGATATCGATGATATCCCCGTTCAGGATGNGNACNTTTAGGGTCAAGTACTGTCCAGGTATTGCACCAGTTCTTTGGCATGACAGCCGTAGATCCCGAGGTGTACATCGGAGATCACAACTATGTCCAGCGGGCGTTTTTCTGACATTTATATAGGATCAAAAGCTTATGCAAAGGAAAAATTGCTATATTACTTTTATATTACCCCACTGTTAAGGAATTATTAATTCGGCTTTTTTCTTGGAGGTATTGGGGGTGGATAGCTATTTTTGCGGCAAATTTCAAATTACACCTATATGGGAGGCTTCAATTCTTTTGTGAAACTTTTTATGCCGAAAGACAGGGTTTTTTATTCTTTATTTGAGGACGTGGCTGCCAATCTGGTGGAAATGGCCCAGGTGCTGAACGAACTGGTAAACACCAATGACCTGTCCCTCAGAAAAGATAAAGTTCACCTTATTGAACGGCTGGAACACAAGAATGACGACTATACCCACCGTATTTTCGTAGAACTGGGACAGAATTTTATCACCCCCTTTGACCGTGAAGACATTCACTATCTCGCTGCTACCCTGGACGACGTAGCCGATTACATACACGGCTCCGCCAAAAGGATCGACCTGTACAAAGTTTATGAACTGAACGACAGCATCCGCAAACTCGTTGAGCTGATCGGGCTGGGTGTGGCAGAACTGCACAAGGCGATCCCCGAGCTGCGTGATATGAAGAACATGCGCAATATCACAGACGCCTGCGTGAAGATCAACAGCCTTGAGAACCATGCGGACGATATCTACGATATGGCCATAGCCGACCTTTTCAGCACGGAAACCAATGCTGCAGAGCTGATCAAGATGCGTGAAATATACCAGGCGCTGGAGATAGCCACCGATAAATGTGAAGATTGCGCCAATGTGATCGAAACTATCATCATTAAGTACGCCTGATCCGCCGGCTGGACAGGCAGGAAGGTGAATGTTTTACGTAATCTCTCAGACTATGTTTTTTCTAATTGTTATTATCATATTGGCTTTCGTCTTTGACTATATCAATGGGTTTCACGATGCAGCCAACTCTATAGCGACAATTGTATCCACCAAGGTGCTCACGCCCTTTCAGGCTGTGCTCTGGGCGGCAGTATTCAATTTTGCCGCTTTTTTTATGTCAAAGTATATCTATGGGGAGTTCAGGGTAGGTAATACCATCGCCAAATCCGTATTTGAGCAGTATATTACCCTGAAAGTGATCTTTTGCGGGCTGGTAGCCGCTATCGCCTGGAACCTGATGACCTGGTGGTACGGTATCCCCTCCTCCTCTTCGCATACCCTGATAGGCGGTTTCGTTGGGGCTGCCGTTGCCAATGCACACGGCTCATTCGACGTGATCAACTATTCCAAGGTAATGCCCACCGTATATTTTATTGTGCTGGCGCCCTTTATAGGTATGGTGGTGGCCTTTGTGATCACGATCCTTATCGTAAATATCTGTAAGAAGGCCAATCCTTTCCGGGCAGAGAACTGGTTCAAGCGACTGCAGCTGCTCTCTTCCGCAGCCCTGAGCCTTGGCCACGGCGGTAATGATGCACAGAAGGTAATGGGTATCATTGCAGCCGCCATGGTGGCGCATGGTTCTATCGAAAATATTACAGATGTGCCCAACTGGGTGCCTTTGGCCTGCTTCACGGCCATTGCGCTGGGCACCATGAGCGGCGGCTGGAAGATCGTAAAGACCATGGGTACCCGTATTACCAAGGTGACACCGCTGGAAGGTGTGGCTGCTGAAAGCGCCGGTGCTATCACGCTTTATCTCACAGAATCGCTGGGTATTCCCGTAAGTACCACCCACACCATTACCGGATCTATCATCGGCGTTGGCGCAACAAAACGCCTCTCTGCCGTACGTTGGGGCGTTACGGTAAGCCTGCTCTGGGCATGGATCATGACCATCCCCATCAGCGCCATGATAGCCGCTGCAGTATATTTTGTCGTAAATCTTTTTATTAAATAAGAAAGAAGGGCGGGTCTGCGGATCCGCCCTTCTGCTATATGCCCCAACTTTTCTTATTAAAAATTCCGATCTAGCCCCTATTTTTGTGAGATTTTGTTAAAATAGCGGATCATTCGCTGTTACACCTTTAACCATAATTAATTCATTAATTAATTCATTGACAGATGAAAGGCATCATTCTGGCAGGTGGCTCCGGTACCCGCTTACATCCCATCACATACGCTATCAGTAAGCAGATCATGCCTATTTACGATAAGCCCATGATCTACTACCCCTTGTCCACCCTGATGCTTGCAGGTATAAAGGATATACTGATCATCTCCACCCCGCATGACCTGCCCGCCTTTAAACGCCTTTTTGGCGATGGCAGCCAGTATGGCCTCCAGCTCAGCTATGCCGAACAGGCTGAGCCCAATGGACTGGCGCAGGCTTTCGTAATTGGCTGCGATTTTATTGGCAACGACAAAGTAGCCCTGGTATTGGGCGATAATATATTCTATGGCGCAGGTTTAGGCACCCAGCTGGCCAACAACGTGGATCCGGACGGCGGTATCGTATACGCTTACCACGTATCAGACCCTGAACGCTACGGGGTAGTTGAGTTTGACGATAATATGCAGGCGGTATCTATCGAGGAGAAGCCTGAACAGCCCAAATCCAGCTATGCCGTACCCGGCCTGTATTTTTATGATAACGAGGTAGTGAACATTGCCCGCGATCTCAAACCCAGCCCCCGCGGCGAGTATGAGATCACTGACGTGAACAGGGAATACCTGCGCCGCGGTAAACTGAAAGTATCCATTCTGCCCCGTGGCACTGCCTGGCTGGATACCGGTACCTTTGATTCACTCATGCAGGCTACCCAGTTTGTACAGGTGATAGAACAACGCCAGGGCATTAAAATAGCCTGTATCGAGGAAATAGCCTTCCGTAAAGGCTTTATTACCAGGGAACAACTGCAGCAACTGGCAAAACCCTTGCTGAAAAGCGGTTACGGGCAATACCTGGAAGAGGTACTGAAACAAAAAGTTTGATCACAAAGAGTCTAAATTCTATACACCATGAAGGTTCTTGTTACCGGTGGTTGTGGTTACATTGGTGCGCATACCATTGTAGATCTGATCAATCACGGCTTTGATGTGGTTTCTGTGGACAGTAACATCCGCAGTACCACCCAATTATTGGACGGCATTGAAAAAATTACCGGCAAAAAGATCCATAATTACAAAGTAGATCTTTGTAACCTGGAAGATACACATGCCGTTTTTCATGAGAACCGCGATATATGCGGCGTGATCCACTTCGCTGCATTGAAAACCGTTCCGGAATCAGTAGCAGAGCCGCTCCTGTATTTCCATAACAACCTTACCTCCCTTGTTAATATCCTGAAATGTATCCAGGAGTTTAAGATCCCTAACTTCGTATTCTCCTCCTCCTGCTCTGTTTACGGCAATACAACGGCCCTGCCCGTGGTAGAAGAAACGCCCCTGGGCGAGGCTCAGTCGCCCTATGCCCGTACCAAACAGATGGGAGAACAGATCATCCAGGATTACAGCAGGGTAAACGATACGCAATCCATCCTGCTGCGTTATTTCAACCCCGTAGGCGCGCATCCCTCCGCCCTGATCGGGGAGCTGCCCCTGGGAAAACCAGACAACCTGGTGCCCATGATCACCCAGACCGCTATCGGCAAAAGGCCCAAAATGATCGTGTTTGGCCATGATTACGATACCCGCGACGGCTCCTGCATCCGCGACTATATCCATGTGATGGACATTGCCAATGCCCATACCCGCGCCCTGCAATACCTGCTGGACAAAAAGAACGGCAGCAACTGCGAGGTGTTCAACCTGGGCACCGGCAACGGTGTAACCGTACTGGAAGCCATCAGAGCCTTTGAAAAGATCTCCGGTGTTAAGCTGAACTACGAGCTGGGCCCCCGCCGCCCCGGTGATGTGATCGCTATCTACGCCAATAATACCCATGCCCGGGAAAAACTGGGCTGGGAGCCTAAAACCGGCATTGAGGATATGATGCGTACCGCCTGGCAATGGGAAGTAAGCCTGCGGGATAAAGTGCTGAGTAATTAGTATATCAGCGCATTAATAACTATTTTTACGTTTACAATAATAGCATCTGGTATATGGTAAAAGATATTCAACCCTTAAATGAAAAAGAAACACGGGCAGGATTTGGAGAGGGTATCCTGGAAGTAGCCCGTAAGAACCCGAATGTGGTGGCGCTTACCGCTGACCTCCTGGGCTCCATGAAACTGAATGCCTTTATTAAGGAATTCCCGGATCGCTTTGTGCAGTGCGGTATTGCTGAGGCCAACATGATAGGGATCGCCGCAGGTATGACCATCGGCGGTAAAATACCTTATACCACCACCTTTGCCAACTTCTCCACCGGCCGTGTGTACGACCAGATACGCCAGTCTGTAGCCTACTCAGGCAAGAACGTAAAGATCTGTGCGTCTCACGCAGGCCTTACCCTGGGCGAAGACGGTGCTACCCACCAGATCCTGGAAGATATCGGCCTGATGAAAATGCTGCCCGGTATGACCGTGATCGTGCCCTGCGATTTTAACCAGACCAAAGCCGCTACCATCGCCATTGCCGACCACCAGGGCCCTGTTTATCTTCGTTTTGGCCGTCCCAAATGGCCGAACTTTACCCCCGAGAACCAGACTTTCGAGATCGGTAAAGCACAGGTACTGCATGAAGGTACAGATGTGACCCTCTTTGCCTGCGGTCACCTGGTATGGCTGTCTGTTGAAGCCGGTAAAATACTGGAAGAAAAAGGCTATAGCGTAGAGATCATTAATATACATACTATCAAACCGCTGGACCAGGAAGCCGTACTGCGCTCCCTGAAGAAAACCGGCTGCGCCGTTACCGCTGAAGAGCATAACGTGCTGGGAGGCCTGGGCGACAGCATCGCACAGGTAGCCGCCCGTCATCTGCCCGTGCCGATCGAATATGTGGGTACCAACGATACCTTTGGCGAAAGCGGTAAACCGCTTGACCTGCTGAAGAAGTACGGACTGGATCCGGAGCACATCGTAGCCGCAGCTGAAAAAGCCATTAGCCGCAAACAAAAATGATGTTGCATATCAGATTAAACTTTTAAATAAAAAATCCATCTATAGATGGATTTTTTATTTAAATTCAAAACTAACAGGATAGAACAGTAACAATGCGCAGACGCGCGTCCATTTAACCTACCATGGCCCTTACACAGGATGATAGAGCACTTTTGGCGTTATACCGGCTACCGGATACCAGGGAGAGGGGTTTTACTGCTATTATCCAGAAATACCAGGAACGGCTATACTGGCATATCCGCCGACTGGTAATAGACCATGAGGATGCGAACGATGTGCTGCAGAACGTGTTCATAAAGGTCTGGAAGAACCTGGAAGGGTTCCGGGAAGATGCCCAGCTATTCACCTGGCTCTATAAAATAGCCACCAATGAATGCCTCACCTTCCTGGAACAGCAGAAAAGAAAGTCCTCGGTATCTTTGTCTGATATCGAAACAGGCCTTAGCAATAAATTACGAGCAGATAGTCAGTTTGACGCCAACAAACTGGAATGGAAACTACAAAAAGCCATTCTAAGCCTACCGGAAAAACAACGCGTTGTATTTAACCTGCGGTATTATGATGAAATGCCCTATGAAGAAATGAGCCGTGTGTTGGAAACCTCCGAAGGCGCCCTGAAGGCATCCTACCATCATGCCGTTAAAAAAATAGAAGAATTTATAAGAAACGGTTAAAAAAAGCCGGAGTTAGATAAATAATAACGTAATTACCCATTAAACTATTGTCCACCACCATCGTCTAAAATACTATGATGAACAAGGGGAATGACATAGCGAAAGAACTGGAGGAGATAGTTCCCGGTCTCCATTTGCCTCCAACCCCACCTTTCGAGGTGCCGGCAGGCTATTTCAACCAGCTCCCGGAGCAGGTACTGCAACGTATCCGTTCACTGGAAGCTGAGACCGTAGAGGAAGAACTTTCTGCACTGTCCCCCTTGCTGTCTGCAGCTCCCCGGCAGCTGCCCCTGAGCGCTCCGGAAGGCTATTTTGATGGTCTCAGTACCAGGATCATGGCTGGTATATCCCAGGAGCAGGATACCCCTGCCCCTGCCAGGGTAGTTCCCATCCGTTCACGCAGGCGCTATCGCTTATGGGCAGTGGCTGCCAGCCTGCTGGCCCTCCTGGGGCTCAGCACCTTGTTCCTGTTGCGTAACAACAACGGCGCAGGTAGTTTCGAAGCACAGCTGGCAGGCGTGCCTGACCAGGCGATCCTCGAATACCTGCAGTCACATTCTGATGCATTTGACAGGGAAGCCATTCTGGCAAATGTATCCGGTGTAGAAGATGTAGCGGATGAATTACCTAAAATATCGACTAACCTCGACGACCTGCCGGCTGAAGAGATCCAGCAATACCTGGAAAGCGCTGAATGGCCCAACTGAGGTGAAATATTAGCGAATTAATCCATGAAACATTTTAACATACAATCATTTATTGTCGCACTGTTTCTTTGCCTGTGCATACAGGCAAAGGCCCAGGACAAGGACAACCCTGAACTGAGAGATAAGATCAAATCTGCAGAAGTGGCCTACCTTTCCCAGCAACTGAACCTGACCCCCGAAGAAGCACAGAAATTCTGGCCCATCTATAATAACTATACCCGCGAAGTAGAGCAGTTAATTGCAGAACGCAGGCGCAACCGGCAATCAGACAGAAAGGATGATGAAGCTGCCCGCAGGGCGCTGAATACGGAAATGGATATTGAACAGAAAATGCTGAATGTACGCAAACGCTACAACCAGGAGTTCCTTAAAGCTTTGCCTGCCCGTAAAGCCGGCAACGTATTTAAGGCCGAACGGGAGTTTCGTGGTCAGCTCATCCGCCAGCTAAAGGAACGTAGCGCAGTAAACAGGAATAACCGCCGCTTCAACCGGAATTAATGTACGGGAATTCCAGATGTGGAATCTGGAATTTGGGTATTGGAATTGGGAATTTGTAATTTTACAGGATGGCACGTATTATTCCTTTATCTGAAGGATCTTTTACAGTAGACGCAACAAAGCAGTTTATTCCTTTCGATGATAAAAAAGATACCATGCAGCAACGTAATCACGGTTCGCTGCTGGTAGAAATCCAACCCTTCCTGGTAATTACAGATCGCGACTATATTTTGCTGGATACCGGTCTTGGCTTCCGTAATGCCGACGGCGTACTGCAACTGCACCAGCACCTGATCGATCACGGCGTAAACCCCATGGAGATCACTAAGGTGCTCATGAGCCACCTGCATAAAGACCACTCCGGCGGCGTAAGCATGCTGGACCCCGTCAGCGGTCAGCGCAGCCTTTCCTTTCCCCAGGCTACCTATTATGTGAACAGGCAGGAAATGAACTATGCCATTGAAATGGATGGCAAATCCTACCACGCAGAAGACGTCATCCTTTTACAGCAACGTGATAATGTAGTATTTGTAGACGGCAACGGCACAATAGACGGTTATATCCACTATGAGCACAGCGGCGGTCACTGCCCCCATCACCAGGTGTTCCTGATAGATGACGGCGAAGATAAAGTGTTCTTTGGTGGCGACGAGGCGCCGCAGATATCACAGATGAAGAACCGCTTCATCGCCAAATACGATTACAATGGCAAACGCGCCATGGAACTGCGCCAGGAATACCTGGAACGCGGCACACGTGAAGGCTGGACCTTTGCCTACTATCACGATACCAAACTGCCTTTCGGAAAGTTTTAAAGCTGCATGCTATTTACGGAAATACACATTGAGTATTTCGTCTGTTGTCATTTTGGCCGTAGCGCCGTTCAGTGAATCCAGCTTGGACTTTACACGTACAATGGGGTCTATGGTATTATAATCCAGCATGGTCTTCATCAGCGGCTTTCTTTTAACGGAGATGGTGTCTTTCAGGTACTTCTCCATCATCAGGCTGGCAATCGGCGCTGCATAGGTACCGCCGAAACCGGAATTCTCGACGATCACCGCAATCGCGATCTTAGGGTTATCCCGTGGAGCAAAGGCCACAAAAAAGGCATGGTTCTTCATCTTCTTCAGTTCCCCGTTCACGATCGCATTGTTTTGCGCCGTACCCGTTTTACCGCACACCACCACGTTCTCTATCTGTGCAATGCGGCCCGTTCCATGTTCCACCACATCTTCCATTCCATATATCACAGAGCTGTAAACGGTATCAGACACATGCGCCACCGTATGCCGTTCTTTATATTTTGCTAAAAGGCTGGACTGATCATTATCAATATGCTGCACAAAATGCGGCAGGTAATAATATCCTTTATTGGCAATTATACACATGGCATTGGCCATCTGCAGCGGTGTAACTGCGACAGCGCCCTGCCCCATCCCTACATACAATTCTGAGCAGGAGTTCCAAAGGCCGTTATAGCGTTTGTTCATTCCAACGGTATCAATAGCATAACCTGCATACTCTCCCGGAACGTCTACCCCCAGGCGGTGGCCCAGGCCAAAAGCGCTCATATACTCAAACCATTTCTGATGCCCTTTCTTCACACTACCCCACTTCCGCGCATCTACCGCCAGGCGGTACAGGTTCACAAAATAAGAGTTACAGGAGTGAGAGATAGCCAGGCGCAGGTTGGCGGCGTGTCCTGCTTCCGCATGTTCGCAGCCAATAGTGCGGCCGCACGTAGTATAGGCGCCATGACAGGCGTAACCGTAATTGGGCGTGATCACCCCTTCATCCAGCGCTACCAGCGCCATCAGCGGTTTCATGGAAGATCCGGGAGGATAAGTGCCCTGTATGGCGCGGTTAAATAATGGTTTGGTGGTATCTGTGAACAGCTTGCTGAAATTGCGGGTTCTGTAAGAACCGGTCAGCAGGTTGGGGTCAAAAGTAGGACTGCTCACCATAGCCAGGATGCCGCCGGTTTGCGGGTCTATCGCCACCACGCTGCCTATCTTGTTACGCATCAGCCTTTCGCCCAGTACCTGCAGGTCAATATCCAGGGACAGGCGCAGGTTTTTCCCTGCAACAGCCGCCGTATCAAACTCACCTTTTTCATAAGCGCCCTGCGGACGGTTCAGGTTATCTTTTACCAGGTACTGAATACCCCGGGTTCCCATCAGCACATTTTCATACTGTTTTCTCCAGGCCCGTCATACCCAGGTAATCACCCATCTGGTAAGCGCTGTAAGCCTGCTTAGCCAGCATTTGCGGAGACACCTCGCCGATATAGCCCAGGATATTGGCGGCAGCCGCATAAGGGTAAGAGCGGATCTGCCGTTGTACCAGCTCAAACCCCGGCTGAAACAAGTACATGCTCTCCTGCAGCCTGCCAAAAGTTTCGGGCGGCAGCAGCGCTGCAAATACCGACGTTCTTACCCGGCCGTTCCTGATAATAGCCGCCACCATCCTTTTCCTGAACTCTTCCCGGTCAATGTCCAGTATCCGGCAGAGATAACCGGTGTCAATATTTTTAACGCTGCCGGGCGTTACCACCAGGTCATACATCACATCGTTACGCAATACGCTCTGGCCCTTACGATCGTAGATCATACCGCGGCTGGGATACACTACTTTACGCAATACCGCATTGGCATCCGCCAGTTTGGAATATTTCTTTTCAATTACCTGTAGAAAGAACAAACGGGCTACAACAAGGATCACCATTCCAAGGATGATCAGCTGCACCACTCTTTGCCTGGGCTGATTGTAAACAGACATGTGACTAAACGGTAAAACTAAACCTGAGATAATTAGCGCAGCACCATTTGCCTGTCGGCATCCAGGCGGAGCATAATAAACAGCAGCATGGTGAAGGTCATGAGTGAAGATCCTCCATAACTGACAAAGGGAAGCGGTATCCCAATCACCGGTGCAAGACCGATGGTCATGGAGATATTGATGGCCAGGTGAAAGAAGATAATACTGGCCACGCCATAGGCATATACACGGCTGAATGTCGATCGCTGTCGTTCCGCGATAAAGATGATCCGGAAAAGCAGGGCCACAAACAGGCTAAGGAATATGAGACTGCCCGCAAAACCGAAATCTTCCCCGATGGTACAGAATATGAAGTCGGTACTTTGCTCAGGCACAAAGTCAAAACGTGTTTGCGTACCTTTCAGGTATCCTTTGCCCCAGAAGCCCCCGGAACCAATAGCGATCATACTCTGACGGGTATTGTAGGTAGCCTTGGGATCGTTCTCCTTACCCAGCATCACCTCAATACGCCTTACCTGGTAGTCTTTCAGCACCTTGGTAAAGGCAAAAGGCACAATGAACATCACGAAGGCAGAGCAGAAGGCCCACACAGCCAGTATCAGCAGCAATCGGCTGCGGCTCCGCTTGATCTCACGCCGGCTGAAATAGATCACCAGCGCCGTGATCACAGAAAAGATGATGAACAATATATTTTTGTCTACCAGCAAGGCGCTCAGCACCAGGATGATCCCCGAAAAAGCTATCACCAGCAGTAAGCCTGGCAGCCCCTCCCGGTACATTACCAGGAAAAAGGCAAAATATACCAGCGCAAGGCCGGTTTCATCCTGGAGGATGATGATCGCCGCCGGGATCAGCGCCAGCGATGCAGCGATCAACCTGGAACGTAGTTTATTAAAATCCGTTTCCAGTGACGACAGGTATTTGGCCAGCGCCAGGTTGGTACAAAGCTTTGTGAACTCCGCCGGCTGAAACTGGAAACCACCAATCACCAGCCAGGAATGGGAGCCCTTCACATCCCGCCCGATACCCAGTACCAACAACAGTAACAGCAAACCAAAAGCATATAAAAGATTGGCCGTAGCTGTAAAGAACTTACTATCCGTTAACCATATAATAGTTGCCAGCACCAGTGAAACACCCCACCACATCAGCTGCCGTGAATAGTTCTTGTTCAGGTGCATGATGTTGTACCATACATTATCACCCTCCCGGTGCTCCGCCGCAAATATCGACATCAACCCCAGTATTACCAGCGCTAGATACAGCCCCATTACAGGCCAGTCAATTCCTTGGGTAAGCTTTATCTGCTGACGATCGTTCATATGGTTTAGTTACGGAAATAAATGTTAAGTATCTGATCTGTTGTCATTTTGGCCGTTGCGCCGTTCAGGGAGTCCAGTTTGGACTTTTCCCGCACAACAGGGTCCAGTGTATTGTATTCCAGCATATTTTTCACTACCTGCTTGCGCTTCACGGAGATCGTATCGTTCAGGTACTTTTCCATGATCAGGCTGGCGATGGGCGCAGCATATGTACTGCCGAAACCGGAATTTTCAACGATCACGGCAACGGCGATCTTCGGGTTGTCGCGCGGGGCAAAAGCTACAAACACCGAGTGGTCTTTCAGCTTTTTAAGCACCCCGTTCACAATGGCATTGTTCTCTGCAGTACCGGTTTTGCCGCAGACCGTAATGCCTTCTATCATAGCCGCGCGGCCGGTACCTCTTTCCACCACATCCTGCATACCCAAAACTACGGAACTATAGCTGGTATCAGATACATGCGCAACGGTATGACGTTCTTTATATTTAGCCAGCATTTCTCCGTTGTCATTATCTATGCTCTCTACAAAATGCGGCAGGTAGTAATAGCCCCTGTTGGCAATGATGCACATGGCATTGGCCATCTGCAGCGGCGTAACCACCACGGCGCCCTGGCCCATACCAACATACAGCTCTGAACATGAGTTCCATTGATTGTTATAGCGTTTATTCATGCCAATGGTATCAATGGCATAGCCGCTGTACTCACCGGGTATGTCTACCCCCAGGCGGTGCCCCAGCCCGAAAGAGCTCATATATTCAAACCAGCGCTGGTGTCCTTTTCGTATGCCGCCAAACTTGCTGGCGTCTACCTCCATCCTGTACAGGTGCACAAAATAGGCGTTACAGGAGTTGGCAATGGCCAGGCGCAGGTTGGAGGCGTGGCCGGGATTGGAGTGGGTACAGCGGATAAAACGTCCGCAACCGGAGTAGCCGCCACGGCAGGGATACCCGAAAGAAGGTGTTATCACCCCCTCGTCCAGCGCTACCAGCGCCGTGAGCGGTTTCATTGCGGAACCCGGCGGGTAGGTGGCCTGTGTGGCGCGGTTAAATAAAGGCTTGGTGGTATCTACAAATAGTTTGCTGAAATTGCGGGTACGATAGGAGCCTGTCAGCAGGTTAGGGTCAAATGTAGGACTGCTTACCATGGTCAGGATACCGCCGGTTTGCGGGTCTATAGCTACAATGCTGCCTATTTTGTTGCGCATCAGCCTTTCGCCCAATACCTGCAGATCTATATCCAGAGACAGGCGCAGGTTCTTCCCTGCAATGGCCGCGGTATCAAATTCCCCTTTTTCGTAGGGCCCCTGCGGACGGTTCAGGTTATCCTTCACCAGGTACTGGATGCCGCGTGTTCCCATCAGCACACTCTCATAGGTTTTCTCCAGGCCGGTCATACCCAGGTAATCGCCCATCTGATAAGCGCTGTAAGCTGGTCTGGCCAGCATCTGGGGCGATACCTCACCAATATAGCCCAGGATATTGGCAGCGGCAGAATAAGGGTAGGAACGTATCTGGCGCTGTACCAGCTCAAAGCCGGGCTGAAACAGGTACATGCTTTCCTGCAGCTTGCCGAACATATCGGGCGGCAGCAGGGGTGCAAATACAGACTGCCTTACGCGGCCGTTCTTGATAATGGCGGTTACTATCCGTTTTCTGAACTCTTCCCGGTCTATCTGTAATATCTGGCAGAGGTAATTGGTGTCAATATTCTTAACGCTGGCAGGGGTTACCACCAGGTCGTACATCACATCGTTGCGCAGCACACTGCGGCCTTTGCGGTCATAGATCATTCCACGGCTGGGATACACCACCTTACGCAATACCGCGTTGGCATCCGCCAGCTTGGAATATTTCTTTTCCACTACCTGCAAAAAGAACAACCTGGTAACGATGAGCAGCACCATTCCGAGGATGATCATTTGTATTACTCTTCTCCTGGGCTGATTATAAACAGACATCTAAGTTCTTATAGTAAATTCCGACACGAAATTAAAAAGTATCTCTTACTTCTTCGAAAAGAACAGCAGCTCATACAACACGATCAGTACCAGGCTGGCGATCGTTGAAAACAGGATCTTCAGCAGCAGGTAACCCAGGTTTCCAAAGCCAAACACCTCCAGGGTGAAAAGCGCCAGGTGGTGCAGGAACACCAGTATAGACACGTATATCAGGAACTGCGATACCCCCATACTGATCATGGAAGGGGTTTTCATGTTCGTTTCAAAGCCTCCCTGCGGCGACAGGATATTGATGATGAAGGGGCGCAGGTAAGCCATAAAAACACAGGCAAATGCATGTATGCCCATGGTGTTCATAAACATATCAAGGCTCAGGCCCAGCAGCAATCCCAGCAGCATCAGCGCCGGACGGGGTATATTGAATGGCAGCAGCAGGATGAACAACATGTACAGTTCAAGGCTGATGAGCTGATGCACCAGTATTTTGTTCAGCACAAATACCTGTAACAGCAGCAGCAGCACAAATCGGATAATATTACGTAACAATATGCTCATTTGATCAGGCTGTAGGTTGAATCCTCCAATCGTTGTTGTTCGTCCTTCAGAAGATTATCTATTACATACACATATTGCAGGTTATAGAAATTGGTAGCCAGCTTCACCCGGATAGTGTAGGCTGTGCTGGATTTATCCGCCAGGGCAAATGTGTCGATATATCCTACCGGGATGTTCTCCGGGAACAGGGCAGAGAAGCCGCTGGTGATCACGGTATCTCCTTTCTGCAGCTTAACGCTCCTTGGTATGTCTTTCATGATGGCATAGCCCGGGTCAGCGCCATCCCAGTATACGGTGCCTATTTCACGGCCTCTCAGCAGGCGGGCGCTCACGCCAAAGTTGTTGGAGCCGGTGCCCGAGCTCTTGGCCAGCAGTGAAAGGATCACCGCGTAATTATCGCTTACACTCCTTACCATACCCACTACGCCGCTGGGCCCTACTACACCCATGTTCGGACGGATGCCCTGCAAACGGCCGCGGCGGATGGTAATATAGTTCATGGCCCGGTTCACTGAGTTATTGATCACCTTGCCTTCCCGGTACAGATAACGGCGAAGCTCCGTGCCCGTTAACCGGTGCGAGGTGTCTCCGCTGAAATGACGGATGGTGTCCGTCTTTACAATGTTACCGGTCAGCATGCTGTCAAAGCTGCTGCGCAGCATATTATGCAGGCGCGCATTCTCTGTTACCAGGCTGTCGTTGGTAGCTTTTAAATGGAAATAGTATTGTACGTTGTTATAGCGATCGTACAGTTTACCGCTTACAGTGTTGGCAGAATTGAGGTAGGCGGTTCTCTGAAAATTATTGTTCCGGAAAACCATCACGATACAAATCACTTCCAGCAGCAGAAATAAAAAGAAGTTGAAGTAACGCCTTAAGAAAATGACTAGATTTCGCACCTTGTTAAATTGAAATTCCAAACTCCAAATACCAAATTCCAAACGTGGGCATCCGGAATCTGGGAATTGGGATTTTTCAAATCTACTGCATCAGGAACGGATACTTACCTACATGCTTCAGTGCGATGCCGGTACCCCTTACCACGGCGCGCAGCGGATCGTCTGCCACATGTACGGGCAGCTTTATCTTCTGGGCCAGGCGTTTGTCCAGTCCGCGCAATAACGCACCACCACCGGTGAGGTATAAGCCTCTGCGGTAAATATCTGCAGCCAGCTCCGGCGGTGTGGTTTCCAGCGCCTTCAGGATGGCTTCTTCTATCTTGAATATGGATTTGTCCAATGCTTCTGCGATCTCCTGGTAAGATACCATGATCTGTTTGGGAATACCGGTTACAAGGTCACGCCCGTTCACAGGCACATCATCCGGCGGATTATCCAGCTCTTTCAGCGCAGAGCCTATCTGTATCTTGATCTGTTCAGCAGTTCTTTCACCTATCAGCAAGCTGTGGTAACGGCGAAGCGCCTCCATGATATCTGCCGTGAACTCGTCGCCGGCGATACGGATACTCTGGTCGCACACAATACCAGCCAATGCTATAACGGAGATACCAGTGGTACCACCGCCTATGTCGATGATCATGTTACCTACAGGCTCCTCTACATCAATACCTATACCCAGCGCAGCAGCCATGGGCTCATGGATCAGAAATACCTCTTTGGCGCCCGCCTGCTCGGCAGAATCGCGTACGGCACGCTTCTCCACTTCCGTAATACTGGAAGGGATGCAGATAACCATACGCCAGCTGGGCGAAAACAATGGCTTCTTGGGATAAACCAACTTGATCATTTCACGGAGCATTCCTTCTGCCGCGTTAAAGTCCGCTATCACACCGTCTCTCAGGGGACGTATGGTACGCAGGTACTCATGCGTTTTTTCGTGCATCATCATGGCCTTTTTACCAACCGCCACAATTTTGCCGCTCGCTCTCTCGATGGCTACAATGGAAGGTTCATCCACCACTACCTGGTCATTGTGTATAATCAGCGTGTTCGCTGTGCCAAGGTCTATCGCTATTTCCTGCGTTAAAAAGTTAAAAAAGCCCATTGTTTGATACGGTCAAAAATTAGAATGCAAAAATGAATAATTCCAACGAATATACGATCCAAAATCTGGATGTTTAAGCAATAATACGCTTAAATATTAAAAAATCTTATTTATTGTATCTGTTAGCGTCTTACAGGCGACTCCCGATGCCTGTCCGCTAGAACGCCCTAACCATCTAAAAATTGTCTGAGTGACTAAAAATCAATCTGCTGTATAACGCCATCATATGCTGATATGGGGCATGTAATGCTTGTCCTCCCTGCTATACTTGCTATACGAATTCGAAACCTATGTCCTTTCTGTAATATTTACCGTCAAATTGAATGCGCTCCGCCGTTTGCTTTGACTGCGCCAAAGCCGCCTGCAGGCTGTCTGCCAGCGATGTAATGGTCAGCACCCTTCCGCCATTGGTCAGCAGCTGGCCGCCATTCTCACGGGTACCCGCCTGGAATACCAGCTGGCTCCCGCTTTGCTGAGGTATACCGTTGATGGCCTTGCCCTTCTCGTAGTCTTCCGGGTAGCCTTTGGATACCAGCATTACGGTGGCGGCTGCACGCCGATCTTCCTGTATTGCCTGAGCGTCCAGGGAACCGGCTGCTGTGGCCCTGAACAGCTCCAGCAGGTCGTTCTTTAAACGGGGCATGACCACCTCCGTTTCCGGATCGCCCATACGGCAATTGTATTCTATCACGTAAGGCTCGCCCCCTACATTGATCAATCCGAAGAATATAAAGCCCTGGTATACGATCTGCTCTGCAGCCAAACCAACCACTGTAGGCCGGATGATCTGCTCCTCCACTTTCTGCATAAAAAGCCTTATCGGCAAAAGGCACGGGCGAGATGGCCCCCATGCCACCGGTATTCAGTCCGGTATCCCCTTCTCCGATACGCTTATAGTCTTTGGCAGTAGGCAGCAACTGGTAGCTATGCCCGTCTGTGATCACGAATACAGAAAGCTCAATCCCCGTCAGGAACTGCTCTACCACTACTTTCTTACTGGCTTCTCCAAACTTGGCCGCCTTGATCATCTGCCCGAACTCGGTAATGGCTTCCTCCCTGGAATCCAGGATCACCACCCCTTTACCGGCTGCCAGGCCATCGGCCTTCAGTACTACCGGCAGCGGGTGTTGCTGCAGGTAGGCCACGCCTTCCTCAAAATTCTCTTCGCTGAACTCACGGTAAGCAGCCGTAGGGATATTGTGCCGCAACATGAACTGCTTGGCAAAGGCCTTGCTGCCTTCCAGCTGGGCGCCCACCTTGGAAGGCCCCATCACCGGGATATGCGCTAAAGCGGCATCTGTTTTGAAAAAATCGTAGATACCCTTTACCAGCGGCTCCTCAGAACCCGGCACCACCATATCAATTCCCTGCTGCAGGCAAAAACCTTTCAGCTGCTCCATGTCGGATACAGCTATGTTCACATTCTCTCCAAACTGAGAAGTGCCGCCATTTCCCGGCGCTATGAACAACTTTTCGCAAAGTGGGCTCTGTGATATTTTCCAGGCAAGTGCATGTTCCCTGCCGCCGCTTCCAAGTAGTAGTACCTTCATATGAAATTCCAAAATCCAAATACCAAATACTAAATTCCAAGACCCAAATTCCAACATCCAAACGTTATGTCTCATATTCCGTACAGCGGCTTGTAAACAAGACATTGTTTGGAATCTGGAATTTGGGTCTTGGAATTTGCGCTCGAAATTTTTGCAAAGAAAGCTCAAAAAATAACCAAACACACCATTTTTTTATGCAGATATCTGAATTTCTTTATCTTGCCGCTTGGCAAAACGCTACATAACACTAAACACACCAACAAAAACTGACCTTCTATGAGTCAACCTGCAGTAATGCAAGAGCCTGTTATTCCTGTTCCTACCTCCCGCAAAGGACATCCGAAAGGGTTGTTTGTGCTGTTCTCCGCTGAAATGTGGGAGCGCTTTACCTTCTACGGCAACAGGGCGCTGCTCACCCTGTTCCTGGTGTCTGCACTGAATTTCACCCAGGAAGAATCTTCCATTATCTACGGCGGTTTCCTGGGCATGGGCTGGCTGACGGCCATGCTGGGCGGCTTTATGGCCGATCGTTACCTCGGTAACCGTAACTGTATCATCATCGGCGGCCTCACCATGTCATTTGGCCAGCTGCTGATGTTTGTAAGTGCCATTTTATACGCTACCAATGTTGAAACGGCCCGCCTCACTATGTGGACGGCCCTGGGCGTCCTCATCCTGGGCAACGGCTTTTTCAAACCCAATATCTCTTCCATGGTAGGGCAACTGTATCCCAAAGGCGATAACCGCCTGGACTCTGCCTTCACCATCTTTTATATGGGCATCAACCTGGGGGCCCTGCTGGGAATTACCATTTGCCCCATCCTGGGCGATGTAAAGCATATTGAAGGCGGAAAGGAAGTGCGTGACATCACCGCTTTTAAATGGGGTTTCCTGGCCGCCAGCATTGCCATGCTGATCGGCACCACCTTATTCTATTTGCTGAAGAACAGGTATGTGGTAAACCCTGAAGGCAAAGGCGTAGGACTGAAACCGCAAAAACATGACGTAGTGGAAGGTGAGGCTGCCCAGGCGCACTTTACCAGGAAAGCGGTGGTGACTACTGTTGCTGCGCTGCTGCTGCTGATGGCATTCTTTAATATGGTAGCGGGTCAGAACGTGCTGTATTCGTTTATTTACAGTACGGGTCTTGCCCTCGGCGGACTGATACTTTCCGATAAATCGCTGACCAGCGTGGAAAGGCAGCGCATTATCGTGATCTACATTGTATCGTTCTTTGTTATATTCTTCTGGGCCTGTTTTGAGCAGGCGGGCTCTTCGCTCACCTTCATTGCCGACCAGCAGATGGACCGCAACCTGTTTGGGTGGAACATGCCCCCCAGCCTGGTGCAGAATGCCCAGTCGCTCACCCTCATCTTCCTGGCCCTGCCATTCAGCTGGTTATGGCTGAAACTGCAGCAACACAAAATGGACCCAATCTCTCCTGTTAAACAGGCCATCGGCCTGGCAGTACTGGCACTCGGGTATTTTGTGATCGCACTGCAGGTAAAGAACCTGGGCAATGAGAAATTAGGGGTGATCTGGTTCCTGCTGCTGTACCTGTTCCACACCGTAGGTGAGCTGAGCGTATCGCCTATCGGTATGTCGCTGGTGTCTAAACTGGCGCCTAAACGCTTCAACTCCCTGCTGATGGGTGTATTCTTCTTATCTAATGCGTCCGGCTATGCGCTGGCGGGCACACTGGGCACCCTGCTGCCTCCCACTGGCGAAAAGTTCAATACTGCAGCCGAAAACGGTATTGACCTTCCCGGCATCCTGAATGGAACGGTTAACCTTACCGCCCAGCTGCAGGATAAACTGAAAGAGCTGAAGCTGCCATCTGCCTACCCGCAATTTGCCGGCTTCACCATTCATAACCTGTATGAATTCTTCATGTCTGTTTGTAATATTGCCCGGCGTAGCCGCCGTATTGCTGTTCCTGTTATCAGGCCTGCTGAAGAAGATGATGCATGGTGTAAGATAATGACGTCATCACCCGTTAATAACACTTATAAACTTCTATCTAAAGCATACACCAAGTATTAACTATGGCAGATTCTAACTTTAAACCCTTTGTTGCTCCTGGGGTCAGGATGAAGGAGCTCACACTCAAGGCTATCCTCCTGGGTTCCTTCTTTGGTATTATTTTCGGCGCCGCTACCGTATACCTGGCGCTGAAAGCAGGCCTTACCGTTACAGCCTCCATTCCTATTGCGGTAGTGGCTATTACCCTGGGGCGAAGGTTTTTCAAAACCACCATCCTGGAGAATAACATCATCCAGACCACCGGTTCTGCCGGCGAGTCTATTGCTGCGGGCGTGGTATTCACCCTCCCCGGCTTCCTTTTCCTGTCTGATCCCTCCAGTGCCGACTATTTTAACTATTTCACCATACTTACCCTCGCCATCTTTGGTGGTGTATTGGGTACACTGATGATGATCCCCCTGCGGCGCTCCCTCATCGTAAAAGAGCATGGCACCCTTCCTTACCCGGAAGGTACGGCCTGCGGCGACGTGCTGATAGCGGGAGAGAAAGGTGGTGAATTTGCCAAAACTGCCTTCTGGGGACTTGGTTTTGCATTCGCTTATGCCCTGCTGCAAAAAGTGCTGCATGTAATTGCCGAAGTGCCTTTCTACATGACCAAACAGGCTAACAAATACTTCCCCTCTGCCCGTGTAAGCGGTGAGATCACGCCTGAGTACATGGGTATCGGCTATATCATTGGTCCCCGGATTTCGGGTGTACTGGTAGCCGGCGGTGTACTGGCCTGGTTTTGTATCATCCCGCTGCTGGCGTCCCTGGTACCGGCTGATATAATAGCCAGCCAGCTGGTAAAGCTGGGCTACCTGGCCAGTTTGACCACGCCCGGTGGCAGAGGCAATTGGGATCCTGCTACCCATACCTTTGCGGATTACTCTGCTGCTATTTATTATGCCTACATCCGGCAGATTGCGGCGGGTACGGTGGCTGCAGGTGGTTTTATTGCCTTGCTTAAAACCATTCCTACCATCATCGCATCCTTCAAAGGCAGCCTGGGTTCTATCAAGACCAAAGGCGAAACCGGCACCACAGATGCCGAAGTGCCCCGCACTGAAAGAGACCTGAACATCCGTGTGGTGGCTATCGGCAGCATCCTGCTGGTGGTACTCATGGCTTTCCTTCCGCAGCTGCCCGGTGGTTCTATCGGTCAGAAACTGCTGGTAGGCCTGCTGGTAGTGATATTTGGTGCTTTCTTCGTGACGGTGTCCAGCCGTATTGTCGGCCTGATCGGTAACTCCAATAACCCGATCTCCGGTATGACTATCGCCACCCTCATGGGTACCTGTCTGCTCTTCATTGCAGTAGGCTGGAGCGGTAAAATATACGAGCCCTTGGCACTGGTAGTAGGCGGTATGATCTGTATCGCGGCGGCCAATGCAGGTGCCACTTCGCAAGACCTGAAATCAGGTTATATTGTAGGCGCTACCCCGCGTAACCAGCAGCTGGCCCTCTTTGTAGGCGCCATCGTTTCTTCCGTGGTAATAGGCCTTACCGTTAAATTCCTGGATCAACCCACCCAGGCCATGATCCAGAACGGCGTAACCGGTCATGCCATCGGCAGCCAGTACTACCCTGCTCCACAGGGTACGCTGATGGCCACCCTGGCAAAAGGTATCCTGTCTTTCAACCTCGACTGGCAATTTGTTCTGGCAGGTGTGTTTATCGCCATTACCATGGAGCTGTGCGGTATTAAATCACTGTCATTTGCCGTGGGAGCTTACCTGCCGCTGTCTACCACCCTGCCCATCTTCATCGGTGGCGCTATCCGTGGTATCATCGACAACCAGCGTAAAAAGAAGAACATCCAGGTATCTGCAGAAGAGGAAGAACTGGGTAAAGGCAACCTGTTCGCAACCGGACTGGTGGCCGGCGGCGCTGTTGCAGGTGTGTTGATCGCAGTGCTCTCTGGCCTTAGCGGTACCGCCGATCTGATGGCATGGCTGAATCTTGAAGAAACGCTCAAAGGGTCGCTGGGCCAGGGCGGTTACTTTTTACTGGCTACCGCCTTCTTTGCCTTTATGGGCTTTGTGCTGTACAGGATTGCCAGGCAACAGAATAAAATAGAGCTGTAAGATCACTTTCTATAATAATAAAAAGGGCCGTCGCTTCATCAGCAACGGCCCTTTTTATTATTATACATTCCATATACCTGCAACATACCCTCCACATACTCCCGGGGCTTTACTTGCGTTGGTACTATTTTACCTGTCTTCTCCCTGTGCTCTCCTTGTCTCTGGCGTATTGGATTAAAATACCATCACGTTTCGCCCGCCGGCGAGCGCCAGGCATAGATCCCGCAAACGTAAGAATGTCCAGCAGCATTACACACGCGTTAGTTTAACAGGAGCAGTATGGTTGGCATTCCACTGGCATACGTACAGGTTCTTCTCATCATCCACACATACGTCATGGCCATGCTGGAATACAGGATTGGCAGCCTGCAGGGTGGGCTGCAGCACACCGTTCTTATACACAGGCGCTGCACCACCGGGATTGGATATTACTTTGTTCTCAGCATCCAGTATGGTAACAAAACCCGAATTGTCAAAGCGTTTGCCATTCGCATCTTTAGACCAGCAAACTCCTGCGTATAGCTGATGATCATCTATAACTGCGCGGCATACATACATACCGGGCATATCTATCTGCTTAATGAATTTACCATCCAGGTTAAATACTTTAAAACAATTCTCTTCACGCGAGGTACAGATCAGAACCGGGTTATTCTTATCACGGTTGTCTATCGCCACACCGTGCGCATTCTGCAGGTTATGTGCTTTATTGGCATTATGATGCCCGCCGAAGTGGCGGATGTACTGCCCCTTACTGTTGTATTGAATGATATAGTCAGAACCATAACCATCTGCAACATAGATATCGCCATTAGGCGCAATGGCCGTTTCAGTAGGCTGAAAATATTCATCGTCCTTATAGATGCCGATGGTGCGCGGATGCCCGATGGCAAAGATCAGCCGTCCGTTCAGGTCTGTTTTTACCACTTGTCCTGCCTGGCGGTTCCAGGCGCCTGTTCTGTCCTGGTACCAGCCGCAATCTGTGATGAACAGGAAATCCTCGCCGCCTTCCTTGGAAATGGAAAGACCGTGCCCACCGGGAAATGCGCTTCCCCAGTAGTCCAGCAGCTTACCCGATTTATCGAAGATGAGAATATTGTTACGTGTACTATCGCCCAGCATGATCAGCCGTCCTTTACTGTCCTGCACCATTTCATGGCAGTTGAACAAGGGCGTGCTGTTCACACTGATCTTTGCCCACTGTTTGTCTGCTTTGTATGTATATCCGCCATGTCCGATGGTGACCTCATCCGGCTGCAGTTCTTTATGGAGAATGGAAAAACCGGCTACAGGTTTTGCTACCGCTATTGCAGAGGCCATGGCAGCGTGTTTGATAAAATCTCTTCTGTTGGATTGCATGGAATTTAGTTTTAACTTAAAAGATCCTTTACCACCTTGCCTTCCACATCTGTCAGGCGGAAGCGGCGGCCCTGGAATTTATACGTCAGTCTTTCATGATCTATGCCCATAAGATACAACAACGTTGCCTGAAAATCATGCACGTGTACCGGATCTTTTACAATATTATAACTGAAATCGTCTGTTTCACCATAGCTGAAACCGGCTTTCACACCTGCTCCGGCCATCCACATGGTAAAGCAGCGGGGATGATGATCGCGCCCATAGTCAGTGGCAGAAAGCTTTCCCTGTGAGTATACCGTACGCCCGAATTCTCCTCCCCACACCACCAGTGTATCTTCCAGCAGCCCTCTTCTCTTAAGGTCTTTAATCAGCGCGGCAGTAGCCTGGTCTGTGGCCTTGCACTGCTGTGCAATGGCACTGGGTAAATTACCATGCTGATCCCATCCCTGGTGATAGAGCTGTACAAACTTCACATCTTTTTCCAGCAGCTTGCGGGCCAGGATGCAGTTGGCGGCATAGGTGCCCGGATCGCGGCTGTCGGGACCGTACATCTCGAATATATCTGCCGGTTCATCTGATACATCCATTACTTCGGGCACAGATGTTTGCATACGGTATGCCATTTCATACTGTGCAATGCGCGCATCCACTTCAGGATCGCCGTAGGCGCTGTTCTGCAGCTGGTTCAACTGAGTGAGATATTCCAGCATCTCTTTCCTGTCTGCACCATCATATCCTTCGGGGTCATTGAGGAACAGCACCGGATCTTTACCTGCCCTGAACTGTACGCCCTGGTGTCTGGAAGGCAGAAACCCGTTGCCCCACAGGCGTGCATACAGCGGCTGATCTTTCTGGCCGTTCTTCGACACCAGTACAATAAATGTGGGCAGGTTACGATTATCTGATCCCAGTCCGTAACTGACCCACGACCCGATAGACGGCCTCCCGGGCAATTGATTACCGGTCTGGAAAAACGTAATGGCAGGATCATGGTTAATGGCTTCTGAGTAAAGGGATTTAATAATACACAGCTCATCTACCACAGCAGCGGTATGCGGCAGCAGCTCACTTACCCAGGTATTATTCTGCCCGTGCTGGTTGAACTTATAGATAGAAGGCGCCACCGGCAATATGCTTTGGTTGGCGCTCATACCTGTCAGTCTTTGCCCGTTGCGTACAGAAGGCGGAAGATCCTGTCCCAGCAGGCTGGCCAGCTTAGGTTTATAATCAAAGGTTTCCAGCTGCGAGGGACCACCGCTCATAAACAGGTATACCACTCTTTTTGCTTTCGGTGCAAAATGAGGCAGCGCTTTCAATATATCTGGTTCCATACCAGCCGCAGTGTTCACAGCATTGGACGTGCTGCCAAACAACTGCCGTCCCAGCAGTGAGCCCATGGCCAGGGCGCCAAGGCCCAGAGAGGTCTTAGTCAGGAATGTACGTCTGTCCAGCTTTTTATTCAGCTGATCAAAATCAGGCGTGTGCAGTTTGAATATATCATCGTGATGGTGTGACATAAGCATTTATCTTTTGGTAAGGGCTGCATCTGAGTTCAGTATGGTATTTGCCACTACCGCATTGGCAGCCAGTAATGCGGCATCCAGTTTTTTATCTGCCACATATTGCCCGGTATGCAGCCAGCCTTTTGCCTTTGCGGGATGTTGTCTGAACTTTGCCTGTTCAGCATCGCGCAACTTCATCAGTAAGTTTACTGCTGCTGCATCGGGTGTACGGCCGGTCAGCTTACGGTAGGCATCAATAATACCCTGCGATCCGTTGCCTGCTTTCGTGATCTGTTCTCCCAATACCCGGGATGCTTCTATGAAGGTAGGATCGTTCAATGTTACCAAGGCCTGCAGCGGGGTATTGGTTTGCTGTCTTTTCACTACGCAATAGCTGCGCGATCCTGCATCGAAGGTGGCCAATGTAGGATTGGGTACAGACCTTTTGATCACTACGTACAGGCTTCTGCGATATACCGCCTGTCCGGTATCACGTGTATAGGTGGTATTGTTGATCTCCCACAAACCTTCGGGCTGATATGGCATTACGCTCTTGCCTCCGATCTGCAGGTTCATCAGGCCGCTTGCCATCAGTGCATTGTCGCGGATCATCTCTGCGGTCATACGGTAAGCGGGGCCGTGAGATAACAACCGGTTCTCCGGGTCTTTTTCCCTGGCCGCTGCACTTGCACGTGAATCCTGCCTGTACGTGGCAGACATCACGATCATTTTATTCAGCTGTTTGATATTCCAGCCAGACCCCCGGAAGTGGATGGCCAGCCAGTCCAGCAGTTCCGGGTGACTGGGCATTTCTCCCTGGTTGCCAAAATCGCCGGAGGTCTTTACCAGCCCTGTACCAAAAAAGTTTTGCCAGATGCGGTTCACCACCACCCTTGCGGTAAGCGGGTTATCTTTATCTGTAAGCCATTGGGCCAGTCCGTAACGGTTCTTCGGCAGTTTATTTGAAAATGGAAGGATAGCTTCCGGTGTGTTGGGAAATACTTCTTCTCCCAATGCATCATAGTTGCCCCGCAGCAGAATATGTGTTTTACGTGGCTCCGGCATTTCCTGCATTACCATCAGCTCAGGCACCTGCTCGGTGGAATCAGCCAGTGTGGTGCGCAGCTGTTGCAACGTTGCCTGTGCTTTCTGCACACCGGGATCAACCGCTGCTACATAATAATCTTTCAGTGCCTGCAAACCGGCGGCGGATATGTGATCCGGGGATTGCGCTGTGATATCAGGCCATTGCGCTTTACCTGCAATGATCTTTATTTCGTAGGGCGTGAGCACCCGGTTGTATACCAGCACATCATCGGCCTTACCGTTTTTAAAGCCCAGGCCTCTCCACCATCCGCCTATCTGCAAACCTGGTTGCGGACCGTTGATAAAGAGGATGTCTTTAGTGAGCTGGTCCATTGTTGTTTCCATCGGCAGCGGCGCTCCGTCCATATACAATTGCAGCCCGGCCGCCCTGGACGATCCGTCATAGGTAAGCGTTAACTGTATCCAGCGGTCTTTAGGTACAGGCGCTTTGGACATCCTGGTAATAGCATTGGAAGGGGCTGTATGTGCCATATTTATTTCCAGGTGATCATCTTTCAGGTACAAATGATATCCCCTGAAATTATACAAGCGTTCTGCCTGCCCTTTGTGAAAGATCACGCCTTCTTTCAATGCCTGGGGTATACTCACCCATATGCCTATACTAAAAGGAGTTGAACGGCGGAATATACCTGTTGTGCCCAGATCCAGCCAGGTATCTCCGTTCAGCACCAGCGCCTTTCCGTTGTGGCCATCTGTAAACACAGGCGCATCGCCCGCCTGGCCGGTTTCCCGCTTCATACTGCCGTGGGAGGATGCATGCACACTGTTCTTAAACGCGGCATTATCCAGCGTATAATATGCCTGTAATCCTGCACGGGGTATTGACTCGCGCGCCAGCTGTTTGTAGGCGCCGCTTTGCAGCCACTTGCGCAAAGCCTGCTGCAGCCACCTGCTTTTTCTCTGCTGCAAGTTGGTGCTCCTGTTCGTCTACACAACGCTGCATATACTGCAGCAGCGCTTCTTTCTCTTTATCAGGCAGCAGCAGGGTAGGTGTGGGCAGGGCATCATCCCAGGAGATCTGTCCGGCCTCTTTTACATTGTTGAAAAAGCTGAACAGTTCATAATAACTTTTCTGCGAAACGGGATCAAACTTATGGTCATGGCATTTGGCGCAGCCTATAGAAATAGCCAGGAAGGCTTCACCAAAGGTGTTGGTCCTGTCTACCACATACTCTGCCTTGAATTCGTCTTCAATAATCCCGCCTTCCATATTCTGCGGATGATTGCGGTTAAAGGCGGTAGCGATCAGCATTTCTTTGCTGGGATGAGGCATAAGATCGCCCGCCAGCTGCCAGTGGATGAACTGATCGTAAGGGAAATTATTGTTGAAGGCATTGATCACCCAGTCGCGGTAAGGCGACATATCCCGCAGGCGGTCTACCGTATACCCGTGTGAGTCTGCATAGCGTGCCACATCCAGCCAGTCTACCGCCATTTTCTCGCCATAGTGCGGCGAGCTTAATAAGCGGTCTACCTGCTTCTCATAGGCGTTGGGCGATGTATCTTTCAGGAAAGCGTCTATTTCCTGCAGGCTGGGCGGCAGGCCGGTAAGATCCAGGGACAGTCTTCTTAACAAGAGTTCCCTGTCTGCTTCCGGCGATGCTTTCATACCCTCCTGCTGCAGTCTTTCCAGTATAAAATGATCTATCTCGTTATGAGCTGCAGCGCCTTTGGCTACAGCAGGTACCTCCTGCTTCTCTGGTTTTACAAAGGCCCAGTGAGGTTTATAGGTGGCGCCTTTGCGAATCCATTTTATCAGCACTGCTTTTTCCCTTGCACTTAAACGCAGGTGCGATTCAGGCGAGGGCATCATATACTCCGGATCATTGGAGAGTATGCGGTGAAAGAGCTCACTGCCCCGCAGATTGCCCGGGGCAATGGCCACCTTACCGGGGTTCTCCGGCAGCTCGCCAAAAGCAGCAGCAGGAATATCCAGCCGCAGGCCGGCTTTCTGTTTGCCTTTATCAGGACCATGGCAGGCAAAACATTTGTCTGACAACACCGGCTTCACATCCTTATTGTAATCCAGCTTTTCCGGCAGCTCCTGGTAAGCTGCAGCTACATCTTCCGGCAACTCAGGAGAGCAGGCATACAGGCAGCAGCATACCACTGCAAAGCGTACTATATAACGTGGAAGGTACATCCCGGCTGATAGTTTTATTTACTTAAAAGTACCGCCCTCCGGCAGGAAATAGTAATACAAACACAACAGTTTTTTTGTACAAATCCGACTTTTATCCTTAATTTCAGCCAGGATCGTGTGCCAGCTTACCTTACCGATATGAACAGGATGGTTTTTAAAAGTACTTTTTCACTCCTGAATGTCGATTATGTGCAACTGGGTGTGAACTGGAACTATAAGAATGTGACCAGCACATTTTATCGTATCTACCTGATAGATGATGGTAATGGTGTGCTGTATGATCCCGGCAGTTCCTTCACGCTGGAAAAAGGTCATTTGTACATGGTACCCAGCTTTACCACCTGTAACTATTACTGCGGCGAATACCTGAGCCAGTACTACATCTCATTTATAGAAGAAGCGCCGGATGGCACATCACTCTTTGCCAACAACCGGCGGATACTGAAAATACCCGCTATTCCTGCCGACCTGGAGCATTTTAAACGGATACTGGAGCTCAACCCCAACCGGGGATTAAAACGATCGGATGACCCGAAGGTGTATGAAAAATATCCTGTACTGCAAAGCTTCCGTGAACTGAACAATTACATGCAGCTGTCTGCTTATGTGGAAACCCAGGGGCTGCTGCTGCAAATGCTGTCCCGCTTTCTCACACCTGACTGTTTTGACGCGCCTGAATCTGTTATCCATTCAAAGATATCAGCTGCCATCAATTATATCCAGACCAACCTGCATAAGCCTATTACAGTGGCCACACTGGCGCAGCAGGCCAATCAGAATGCAGATTATTTTTCAAGGCTGTTCAGGGAGCATACCGGAGAACGGCCGCTTTCCTATATCCAGTTAAAGCGGGTAGAGCGGGCGCAGTTCCTGCTGGGAAATACAGACCAGCCGCTGGCGGAGATAGCCGCGCAAACAGGCTTTGAAAGCCTGTCGTATTTCACCAGGATCTTCAAAGAGAAAACAGGACAGACACCTGGGGAATATAAAAATAGCCACCGGTTATTATAAGCACACGTTTGAGAGTTTGAAGGTTTGAAAGAGGCCTGTAATGTGGGGTGACGTTAATCGCACAAACTATTTAAACTTCCAGATTGGAAACGTGTCTCCTTCTTTGAATGTATTTTGTTCGGCGGGCAATTCCATAAAAGCGTCTGCTTTGAGGAGGCTTGCCAGATCACCAGAGCCATGGTAGGCATGCGGTATCGCTTTACACAGGCCGGAGGGCTGCAGCTGTAATTGCACCGGTAGAAAGTAGGTCATGGGTTTATCAAACAATATATCGGCTCCCAGCACCGCGTAGGATGGTGCCGGAGGTTCCTGTCCCATAGCGCTTAGTATCCATGGTTGCACGTAACGGTAGTAACACATGAAGCCGGATACCGGGTTGCCTGGCAGGGCAAATACCACCGGGCCTTCGCGCATCACGCCAAAGAGAAATGGTTTACCGGGGCGTTGTTCTACTTTATGGAATATACGTTGCATACCAAGCCCTTCCAGTATTTGCGGCAGGTGATCAAACTTACCTGCGGATACGGCGCCTGAACAGATCCAAACATCCGCATGCCGCAGGGATTGCAACAGTTCAGTAATGGCCTGCTGGTTATCTTCTACCTGATGGCAATCTGCCCGGATGCCAAGCTCGCGCAGGGAAGCGGCCAGTGTCCACATATTGGAGGTACGTATCTGGTGCGGAGCTGGTGTAGCTGCAACAGGTACCAGTTCATCGCCGGTAGAAATGATGGCTACTTTTGGCAGGCGGCCTACGCTTACCTGGTGTCTGCCTACAGTGGCCAGCACGCCGATCTCCGCTGCGGTGATCCTGGTGCCTGCAACAATAAGGGTTTGCCCGGCAGCTACATCCGTGCCTTCCCAATGTACATTCTGCTGCGGTATTACGGGCTGTGTAATAGTAAAACGGCGGAAGCCTTCATGCTCTGAAGCCTGTAGATGTTCATAGGGTATCACCGTATCTGTCAGATCAGGTAATACGGCTCCTGTCATCACTTCCAGGCAGTTGGCCATATTGGACAACTGTTTGCCGGGCATACCTGCCGCCTGCAGGTCTTCTACACCAAATATGGTTTGCCCTTTGGCATAACTCTCCCCGAAGTTAATGGCAATCCCATCCATGGTTACCCGGTTAAAGGGCGGAAAAGGACGGTCTGCCGCTACAGGTTCCCGCAATATCCTGCCAACGGCATCCATAAAAGGCACCTTTTCGGTGCCCAGGTCGCGTACCGACTTCATCACAGCAGCATAGGCAGTAGAAACATCTAGTAGCATTGTATTAACTTTGAGTGAAAGTTGTTGATCATTAGCCGTCAGCTGTTAGTTAATGCGACTATTCGCGACATGCACTAAGGACTTATGACTAATTACTAACAACTTATAAGTGTGTTGTAAATTTATCGCATTATGTCCAATACATCAACCCCCCAGCAGTTCTCTCATCTTGACGAGAAGAACCAGCCGGCTATGGTAGACATCAGTGACAAGAGCAGTACGATTCGTGTAGCCATTGCTGAAAGCCGTGTATGGCTGCCGGAGATCATACGCCGGGAGTTCAGCGGCGGGGATATCAATACCCGCAAGGGGGCTGTGTTCCAGACCGCGATCATTGCCGGTATTATGGCGGCAAAAAAAACACCTGAGCTGATCCCGCTTTGCCATACCCTGCTCCTGGATAACTGCGGCGTAGAGATCCAGCTGCTGAATGAAGAAGCCGTGATACGCTGTACGGTAAAAACCACCGGCAAAACCGGTGTGGAAATGGAAGCCCTCACAGGCGCCAGCGTGGCTGCCCTTACGGTGTACGATATGTGCAAAGCCTTTACCCACGAGATGGTTATCCGTGAAACCAGATTGATCAGCAAAACCGGCGGAAAACGTGATGTATTAGTACCTTAGCAATATGGAATTAAAAGGGCTCATATTATGTGGCGGCTACAGTACCCGCATGCAGCAGGATAAAAGCAGTATCTCCTATCACGGCATGCCGCAATGGCAATACCTGCTAACGCTGCTGAAAGGCATCGTACCGGAGGTGTATATCTCCTGCAGACCTGACCAGGCAGCTGTTTTCAGCGAGGCGGCCCCCCTGATCACTGACAGCGTTCGGGGTGGGGGCCCTGCCACCGGCCTGCTGAGCGCAAGCGCTGCCTTTCCGGATGCCGCCTGGTTCGTACTTGCCTGCGATCTTCCCCTGATCAGCCACCAGAGCCTGGAATACCTGGCAGCTCACCGCAACCCGGGAAAAGCTGCTACCGCCTTCATCAGCCCGGTCAACCATCTTCCTGAGCCTTTAATTGCCATATGGGAGCCCCGCGGACTGGAAGTGCTGGCACAAAGTGTTGCAGCAGGCAAATCCTGCCCGCGTAAAGCCTTATTACAAACCGATATACAAGTGTTGGAAAATCCCTATGCAGGGGAGCAATTCAATGCCAATACGCCGGAAGAAATGCAGGAAGCTATTAAGACGCTAAAGGCTTAATGCAGTATTACGGATGGGCTGCTACCCATACTTCTCCATCTTCAAAATATTCCTTCTTCCAGATGGGAACCGTTTCCTTCAGGGTATCTATTGCATACTGGCAGGCGGTAAATGCAGCCCCCCGGTGTGGTGCTGCGGCGGCTATCACTACCACGGTCTCACCCGGCAGCTTTTCTCCGCTTACATGTAAAATGGCTATTCGTTGAATGCCCATTTCCTGTTGAATGTGGCGGGCAATTTTTTCCATTTCCGACAGCGCCATGGGCGTATAGCACTCAAAATAAAGCTTCTGTACGCTTTTGCCCCTGGTTTCATTCCTGACGGTACCGATGAATACGGCCACTCCCCCGCAGGAGGGCGACTGTACAAAATCAACCGCTTCCTGAACGGTGATACTGTCTTTTATTTGTACTAGTAAGTCCATAGGTCATCCTCCGCTTACCGGCGGTATTACGGCTATTTCATCTCCCGGCTGCAGGGCGTCGCCGTCTGCAGCATAAACTTTGTTCACGGCTATCATGCAGGAGCGCAGCTCCCGCAAACGCGGATACCGCCCGTACAGGTACTCCCGCAGGCCTGCAACCTGCGTAACCGGCGTATCCACCTGGATCACCGGGGCGCCGGCAATATCTTTTGCTATGCCAAATAATAACACTTTCATACGCTACTGCAAATTATTGCATTAAAACTACAATATACCCTGTCTAAAATAGTATTTTTGAATATCAAGGAGTATTGCACACATGAAGATCAGGATCAGGGGAAATACCATCCGTTACCGGCTCGATAAGCAGGACGTTAACGCCCTGCAGCAGACCGGGAAAATAGATGCGGACACCACAATAGGGGCACAGGCCCTGCATTTCTGTATAAAGGCCAAAGATATTGCCAACGCCGCCGTTAAGCTGGAAGCCTTCGGCCTCCATCTCTCCCTACCACAACAGCAGGTAAAGCAATGGACTGAAACAGACCAGGTAGGCATCGAAGCGGAACTGCCCAATGCAGACGGTTCCCGGCTTACCATACTGGTGGAAAAAGATTTTAAATGCCTTACCCAACGCGATGAAGACGAAAGCCAGGCTTTCGATAATCCCCTGGCGGGGCAAAACTGCTGAATGGAATGCTGAAAGACGCGCACAACAGGACGATCAACTACGTTAGGCTGGCGGTTACTGACCGCTGCAACCTGCGCTGCACCTACTGTATGCCTGAACATATGCAGTTCCTGCAACGCCGTGAGCTGCTCAGCTACGAGGAGATCCTCCACCTGATGCAGCTGCTGGCTGCCCGGGGCGTAAGTAAAGTGCGCATCACCGGTGGTGAGCCTTTCCTCCGGAAAGACCTCCTGCACCTGCTCGAAAAGCTGTCTGCTACCCCCGGTATAGAACAGATCTCCATTACCACCAACGGCGTATTAACCCGCTCCTTCATCCCCGCTTTGCAGTCCCTCGGTATCCGCAACATTAACCTGAGCCTGGACACCCTCCAGCGCGACAAATTCAAACAGATCACATTCCGTGATGAATTTGAGGCCGTGATGGCCACCTTCCATGCCCTGCTGGAACATAATATGAAAGTGAAGATCAATGTAGTGGTCATGGATGGTGTAAATACGGGGGAATTACTGGATTTTGCGGCCCTTACCCGTGATTACCCGGTTGGGGTTCGCTTTATAGAAGAAATGCCTTTTAATGGCCATGGCAAGACCTTCTCCGGACCGCTGTGGAACTATGAACATATACTGAATACCATCCGCGCGGCATACCCCATGGAAAAAATAGCGGATGCGCCCCATGCCACTTCCATCAACTACCATGTTCCCGGTCACCAGGGGCAGATAGGCGTGATACCCGCTTACAGCCGTACTTTCTGCGGCAGCTGTAACCGCATTCGTATTACGCCCACCGGGGGACTGAAAACCTGCCTCTATGGAAAAGATGCCATTAATGTGAGAGACCTGCTTCGTGCAGGCGCAACAGATGCACACCTGATGCAGGAGTTACAGCAGGCTATCCATCGCCGTTTTGCCAATGGATTTGAAGCGGAATCGGATAATGAGCGTATGGTGAGTATGTCGGAGATAGGGGGGTAATCAATTACGGCTGCCGGTTCTTCTTTGTCACTGTCTTCTTGTTTTTTACATCTCTTTCATAGTCCCAACTCCTCAAACTTCTGCTAATATGTCATCATCTCCTCATCTATCTCCTGCGCCCAGGCATGTATCCCTCCTTCCACATTATACACTGCGTCAAAACCCGCCGCCGCCAGCTGCTGCGCCACCATCAGGCTGCGCATACCATGATGGCACAATATCACTACCGGCGTGCCGGGCGACAACTGTAACTGCGGTAAAGCGTTCATAACAGCCCGCATGGGTATATGACTGGCCTGCGGAATATGGCAGATCTCCCATTCATCCATTTCACGTACATCCAGCAAGCGGAACTGTTTACCCGTATCCAGCCATTGCTGCAGCTGCTGCACGCTAAGGCTTTGTACACTGCGGGTATTGCAAAGGCCCTGTTCATAATCCGGCAGCAGGGCTTCGATACTGTGATTGCCGGGTACAGGCTTTACTTCAAAAATATGATGGGTGTTGTATAAGGTATCGATCGTTAACAGCTGGTTAGCCAGCGGCACACCAATGCCGCAAAGCACTTTCACCGCTTCATTGGCCTGGTAGGTGCCAACAATGCCGGGCAGCACGCCCAGCACGCCTATCTCACTGCAGTTGAGCATATCACCTGCCTGCGGCGCTTCGGGGAACAGGCAGCGGTAAGTAGCGCTGCCCTTGTAGTTGAATACGCTTACCTGCCCTTCGTACTTGTAAATAGCGCCGTATATAAAAGGTTTGTTCAGTATTACGCAGGCGTCATTCACCAGGTAGCGGGTACCGAAATTATCTGTACAGTCTATTACGATATCGTAGGGCGCAATCACATCCAAAGCATTTCCCGGCATGAGGAAATCAGGATGCTGTACAAAATCCACTTCCGGGTTCAGTTGCTGCAGGCGCTTTACGGCAGCCTGTAGCTTGGGCTTACCTTCGTCCTCCATGGTATAGATCACCTGGCGTTGCAGGTTAGTGATGGAAACATTATCCTGCTCCACGATGCCCACCTTACCAATTCCCATGGCGGTCAGGTATTGCAGCACCGGTACGCCAAGGCCTCCGGCGCCAATTACCAGCGCGCTGGATGCGCCCAGCTGCCGCTGTTTTTCTTCTCCAAATCCTTCCAGTCTTATCTGGCGGTCATATCGTTGCATCTTACTGTTTTAATGATATAAAGATACGCAACAAAGTGCTATCGGTGATAGCCGGGCCTGGCTGCATCTCCCGGTTAATATACCGGATGCGGTTGTTCAAATCGGGATGGCTGCTGAGCCATTCGGAAGGCTGCAGGCTGTTACCCTGTTTAAGGGTATTGAACAGCCACTCAAACCCGCGGGGATCGATATGCCTTTCCTGCAACAGCTGTAATCCGTAAAGGTCCGCTTCTTTCTCCAGGCGGCGTGAATATTGCAAACTTTTCAGGCTGTTGGCATTTTCTACCACCACGGCGCCCGCACCTCCCAGGTCGCCAAACAGCAGGGAAATAAGCATATAGGTGCCCATGCTGCGGAAGATCGTTTTGGTAGTGTGCTTCTTTTCAATATGCGCATACTCATGCGATAACAATGCAGCCAGCTCCTCGTAGTGTTGCATGTTCTGCAGCAGGTGGTCATACACGATAATATGTCCGCCCGGCAACGCAAAGGCATTTGACTGCTTATCCTCCACCACGGTGATCTCTACCGAATAAGGCGTTTGCACTTTCATCTGCCCGAAAAATTCATTCACCAGCTTTGTTGCTTCGGGCTTTATCCTGTATTCTTTGATCAGGGCGTCATAACTGCTTTGCCCCAGTTTTTCCTCGTAACTAACGGGCACATTATTGGCAATACGAACGGCCAGGAAAGGTATGAACCACAAATATGCCAGCAATAGTACAGTGACCAGGAACAGGAATATGGAGACAACAAGCAGCTTTCCTTTATTGGCAAAAAAGCCGGGCTTCTTTTTACGCTCCAGGTAAAATGCCGCTGCATCTGCAAAAGTGAGTGCGTGTACGGTAATGCGCTGTAAAGGGTAACCGGGATATTCCAGCACGGTGCCTGCTTCACCTTTGACCTGCCTTACCTGCTCCCAGAACCAGTGCACCTGCCTGGCGGCGTCCGCAGCATTTCGGATAGTGATGGTAATTTGCTTAGCCGTTAACGTTATGTCCGCATCCACGGCGGCATCGGTCTGTCCGTTATAGTATTTCCCTGTGTAGGTTTGCATAGTATTGGTTAAATCACTGTCCACTATTTTATTTTCTTATACATCATCACAAGGTCTGAATAACTGCCATCTGGCTGATGGATCCCGCCGGGCAAACGCCCGCATTCCATAAAATCAAAGTTACGGTATAGCTGTATGGCTTTTTCATTGTTGGCCATTACGTTGAAATAAATGATCGTGATAAAAGGGTGCGCCTCTGCCCAGCGTAACATAGCCGTCATCAAACGGCGGCCTATTCCGAGGTTCCGGTAAGCATGCTGTACGGCAATACCCATCTCTCCCATATGATGCTGCTTCCGAAAGCCGCCCTGCCGTACACTCACCGAGCCTACTATTTGTCCGCCGGCTTCTGCCACCAGCAATAAATGCCGGGTGTTATCTCCGAATGAAGCGATGAATTGTTGTTCTGCATGCAGGTCTATGGCCTGTGCTTCTGCCGGAGTGGACAACAGGAAATCCGTCTCAAGTGTGATCTGCCTGAAATTGGCCAGTAATGCTGGTGCATCTGCCTCACTGGCGGGACGGATCAACAATACCTGTCCGTTGGATAAGAAATGGCGCATACCTGTAAAATACCAAGAATTTTGTTGTTATTTAACGCTTACATTGCCCCACTTCCGCCTGTACAAATACCAGCCCGCGGCGCCTGCTATCCAGAAGGGCCATAAACGCAGCAGGAAAATAAATACATTCCGGAAGATCTCCACACCATCGCCAGCTGCACTCAGCAACTCGGCTCCAAAGCCTGCACGCACCACTTTCCCCGGGTCTACCACTACCTGTATGTCTGCTACCTCCGGTTGAAAAAGCTGTACGGAAAAAGTAGCATAGTTTACATCATCCAGGATACCCAGGTTAATGATCCTGCGGTCAATGGCCACGTTTCGTTTCGCATCCTGGTAAGCTGCTACATCCAGCGGTGTACTGTTTTTCCCGGGGCTCAGCTGGTCGGCATTCTTTTCAGTGTCTTTATTCTTTAATGCATTGGAAAGATAATCCAGCGTTTTGTCCTGCTCCTTCAGCGTACGGTGCTCAATAAAAGAAGACATAGCGGTAAGGATACGAACAATGGAATCAAGGCCGGCTGCGGGTACCCGCAAAGTAAGGTAGGCGGTAGGGGTGTACAGTTGTATGCGTTTCATCGAATCTGCGCTGTAAGGCGCTTCACTCAGGCGGCCAAAGGAATTACGCATCGTACTCTCCACTATTACGCCATTCATACTTAATACGGCCTGTTCCAGTGCTGCGGTAGCATTGAATACATTGTTTACGCGGCATCGTACATCCGCCGTTCGTATCCTTTTCCTGGAAGGGGAGTTTAGCGCTGCAATGTCGTTGGAGAACTGTGTGGAATCTGCCGCGATTTCGTAGGCTGCAGCAGGTTCGCTGGCATTGACCCGTTTTTCCATATTGGCCTGGCAGGCAACCAGCGTTATAGCTCCCAGGAGGAGATAACATAGTAAAGGGCGCATAGTGTTATAGGTTTCCAGTGTATACACCGGATCCTGTAAAGGTAACCTGGCTTAAAAGTTAAAATAAACCAAAAGCCGTCTCATAAAAAAATCGTTGGGCCATGCCTGCAGCACTTGTCCAACGATCTTTCATTATTAATTATCAATTATCAATTCGCTATCACTGCCGCCCCGAAATAAGGCTGCAGCACCTGTGGTATATGTATTCCATCTGCAGCCTGGTTATTTTCCAGTATACAGGCCAGTATACGCGGCAAGGCCAGGGAGCTGCCGTTCAGGGTATGCACCAGCTGTGGTTTACCGCCGCTGTCTTTAAAACGTATCTTCATGCGGTTAGCCTGGTATGCTTCAAAATTGGATACAGAACTTACTTCCAGCCACTTCTGCTGCGCTGCGCTATACACTTCAAAATCATAGGTCAGCGCAGAAGTAAAGCCCATATCACCGCCACACAGGCGTAAAATGCGGTAAGGTAAGCCTAAGCTCTGTACCAGGCCTTCTACATGCGCCACCATTTCATCCAGCGCAGCATATGATTTATCCGGATGTACCAGCTGTACCACTTCCACTTTATCAAACTGGTGTACGCGGTTCAGGCCTCTTACGTCTTTACCGTAAGAACCGGCTTCCCTGCGGAAACAGGGTGTGTAAGCAGTCATTTTGACGGGAAGTTCACTGTCTTTTAATATCTCGTCGCGGTAAATGTTGGTTACCGGCACTTCAGCCGTTGGTATCAGGTACAGTTTATCTTCACCTACAAAATACATCTGGCCTTCCTTATCGGGCAGCTGACCGGTACCATAGGCCGTATCTGCATTTACCAGGTAAGGCGGCTGATACTCCGTATATCCTTTGCTGATATTATAGTCCAGGAAATACTGGATCAATGCACGCTGCAGGCGGGCGCCCCTGTTCTTGTAAACCGGGAAACCACTGCCGGTGATCTTATTACCCAGCTCAAAATCGATCAGGTCATATTTCTTTGCCAGGTCCCAGTGAGGTACGGCATCAGCAGACAAGGCAGGTTTATCGCCTCCACTCTTTACTTCCACGTTCTCTTCCGGTGTTTTCCCTGCAGGCACAATAGCGGCAGGCAGGTTAGGCAGTCTGATCAGCGTATCGTGCAGTTGCTTCTCTGTTTCGTTCAATTGATCGTTGATAGGCCCCTGCTGTTCCTTCAGTGCAGCTACGGTGGCCTTGCGCTGTTCCGCTTCGTCTTTCAGCCCCTGCTTCATCAGCTTCCCGATCTCTTCCGATGCTATCTTGATCTTCGCCTGCGTTTCATCATAAGCGAGGGTTAACTGCTTGCGCCTGTCATCCAGCGCCAGTACCTCTTCTACCAGGCCCAGTTCCCTGAACTGCTTGTGGGCCAGCCGCTCCAATACTAATTCCTTGTTTTGACGAATGAACGGAACCTGTAACATTAATTCAAATTTTGCGCTAAGATAAATAAATCAGCGGTTAGGATTTAGCTTTTAGCTGCTAGCTATTAGCTGCCAGTGTATGCTGTTGTACAGATGGCTCTCTTAAAGCCAATAGCTAAAATCAATAGCTAATAGCTGGCAGCTAGCATTTAACTCAAATATTTCCCAACTATCGGCACTCTTCTCCCCACGCCGAATGCCTTGGAAGATACCCGTATGATGGGGCAGAACTGGTTACGTTTATACTCATTGGTGTTCACCAGCTTCAGCGTACGGGCTACCAGCTGCGGGTCAAAACCCTGGGAAATGATCTCCCGGGGGCCTTGCCGTCGTTCAATGTACTGGTACAATATCCTGTCCAGTACCGCGTAATCAGGCAGGCTGTCAGAATCTTTCTGATTGGGCCGCAGCTCAGCCGATGGCGCCTTTTCTATGATATTGACAGGGATGATCTCTTTGTCCCGGTTTATGTACCGGGCAAGGGCATATACCTGCATTTTATACACGTCTCCCAGCACAGACAGGCCACCGGCCATATCGCCGTACAACGTGCCGTAGCCGGTGCTAAGCTCACTTTTGTTGGAAGTGTTCAGCAAAATGTAACCAAACTTGTTGGCAAGGGCCATCACCAGGTTCCCCCTGATGCGCGACTGGGTATTCTCTTCCGCCACATTGAAGGGCAGGCCTTTAAAATAAGGCTCCAGCGCATCCAGGAAGCTCTGGTAGATACCATTGATGCGGATGGTATCGTAGGGATTACCCAGGCTCTCTGACAGGGCCACGGCATCATCTACCGAGTGTTCTGTAGAATAAGGCGAAGGCATCAGCACGGCCCTTACATTATCCTTACCCAGCGCCTCGCAGGCAATGGCCAGTGTAACAGCGCTGTCTATCCCTCCTGATGATGCTACAATGGCTTTTGTAAAGCCCATCTTCCCGAAATAATCGCGGATACCCAATACCAGCGCATTATAAATACGGTCAATGTTATAATCAAACACCAGTTCGCGTATTGGCGTGTGCTGCACCACAGGCGCCGGCTGCCTGGAATTCACCAGGTCATCCAGCTCTACCAGCTGCAGGGCTTCCTGGAAATAAGGCATCTCTTTCACAATATTTCCCTGCGCGTCAAAGATCAGCGATCCGCCGTCAAACACGATCTCTGTCTGCGAGCCTACGGTACAGCTGTACAGCATCGGCAGTTTATACTTCAGTACATTGGCGCGGATGATCTCCTTACGATCCTGGTCATGATCATAGTCAAAGGGACTGGCAGAAATATTGATCATCACATCGGGCTGCTGCAGAATCAGCTGATCCATGGGGCAGATACGGTACAGGGGGTTATCACCCAGGTTCCAGATATCTTCGCAAATAGTGAGGGCCAGTTTCTTTCCCTTGAAGGGAATCACGTTCCACTCATATGCCGGTTCAAAATAACGGTACTCATCAAATACATCGTAGGTGGGCAGCAGGGTTTTGTGCACCACATGCTTTACCTCCTGTTCATGCAGGAACCATGCAGCATTGAACAGGTCTTTACCTTCACGCTGGGGNTTGCGGGCCGGCGCGCCTACAATAACGGCTATACGGTCTGTATGCGCTTTAATGGTATCGATGGCGGCGTAACATTTGGTAATAAAATCCTCAAATTCCAGGAAATCCCTGGGGGGATAACCGCATACGCACAATTCAGAGAATACAACCAGGTCTGCCCCCATGGCAATGGCTTCCTGTATGCCGCTGATGATCTTTTCCGTATTCAGTTCAAAATTGCCGATGTGGTAATTCTGCTGCGCCAGTACAATCTTCATATCAAAAATTTAAAAGTACATGCCTAATCTCAGGGCAAAGCCGTTCAGGTTTACTTTGCCGTCATCCCACCTTGAATTGCGGGTAACATCTACAAAACCGTTCTGGTAACCCAGTCCTATCAGCGCTGTCAGCCTTTCGCCCAGGGGATATTCTATACCCGCGCCCAGTAAGAGGCCTGCGTTTATTTTACTGATGCTGCTCAGGATGTTCTCCTTTTCGTAACGCTGATCCAGGCTGGTTACGTTGGCCCGGCCCCGGATCGGGAATCCAAGGTACGTGCCAAACTGTCCCCAGAATGCTATGCCGTTATAAGCGGTGGTCTTGAGTTTGATGCTGGCGGGTATTTCAATATGCTGCAGCTTCATCACATATTCGGTAGGGTTCGTTTTGAAGCGGTCCAGCCCTTTTCCTGCGTCGTATTTTAATGTGCTGCCGCCCATACTGATCTGCAGGCCGGTGGCAAAAGCGTAGTTGCCTTCGTCATTCAGCAAAAAATCTACCATCAGGCCATAGCTCAGACCCAGGCGTGTTCCTGTACGATTGGCCCCTGCATCCTGCGGGTTCAGAATGGATATGGCAGGATCCAGTTTAAAACCCAGCCTTACCCTGTCCATTGAAAACCGCTGCTGTGCCTTTGCTGCCATTCCTATGCCCAATAATGCCAGTATCCAAACTGCCTTTCTCATAATTTTCTTTTTTTTAATACAAGGTAATGATATTTTTACCCGTCATTAATAAAAACGATGCAAAGGTACATCAATAAAATTTCGGGTTCATGCTGGCTGGCTGTATTGCTGCTGATAACATACGCTGCCTGTAAATCACGTAAAAAAAGTGCCGGATGTTAGCCATATACCGGTTACCGTTAGCGTAGCCCGCTTTGACCAGGACCTGATACAAATAGATACCAGCCATGTGGCAGAAGGCCTGCAATCCCTGCAGGCGCGTTACCCGGTATTTCTGCCTGCCTATGTGGAGCATATCATGGAATTTGGCGCTTATAATGACAGTGCCCGGCAGATCCCTTTGCAAATGCGGATGCTGCTCACCCACAAAGACTTCCGCTTCCTGCAGGAAACGGTTCAGCAGAAGTTTCCCAACCTTGCACCGCTGGAAAAAGAGCTGGCCCAGGGCTTCCGCTATATGAAATATTATTTTCCGGATTTTAAAGTGCCCCGGGTAGTAAGCTTTATCTCAGCCATCGGCAATTACGGAGCAGTAACAATAGACACGATACTGGGCATAGGCCTGGATATGTACCTGGGCAGCGATTTCCCGGTATATGCAAGCCTGCCTGATTACCCGGCCTATATGGTACGCCGCTTTTCTCCCGAATACATCAGCACCAACTCCATTCAGGCGCTGGCGCAGCAGCGTTACCCGCTGCCCGCTCCCGGCTCCAGGCTGGTAGAACAAATGGTGGCGGCTGGCAAACAGCAATACCTGCTGGAACAAATATTACCCGAAATACCGGATACCATCAGGCTCGGCTATACGAAAGAGCAGCTGGAATTCTGCCACGAAAATGAACGCATGATCTGGCAATACTTTATACAGAACGAACTGTTGTACAAATCAGACTGGCAGGAAGCCATGCACTTCATGGGCGATGGCCCCACCACGCAGGGTATGCCCGCAGGCGCTCCCGGCCGTATCGGTTATTTTGTGGGCTTACAGATCATAAAAAAGCTACATGGACAAACATCCGGAGCTGTCCCTGCAACAATTAATGGAAAATAAAAATCTGGCGGAAATATTCAACGAAGCTAAGTACAGACCAAGATAATAGAAGATGGAGCGGTTCGTGAAAAGGGGATATTCGCTGCGATGGTTAACAGCTAATGGCTAACAGCTGAACGCTGCTAATTCAGTTTGAAAGGCACTACCATCTGGAACTCAGGTATCTTCACCTCAAACAGCTTCTTGTTCAGTTGATTCTCCATCTGGTAAGTACCATACATTTTACCGATCTCTGTGCGGAGATTTGAACCGGAAACATACTGGTAGCTTTCCCCGGGGGCCAGTAAAGGCTGAACGCCCACTACGCCCTCTCCCTCCACTTCACGGTGCGTACCGTTGGAGTCTATAATATACCAGTGCCGGCGAAGAAGCTTGATAGGGAAGGTATTGTTGTTCTCTATAGTAATGCGGTAGGCAAACATGTACTCGCTTCCAACGGGATTGGAATAATCAGGCTGGTAGAATGTCTCCACGCTGATCGTGATACCTTCTGTAACCTTTTTTACCATAAGAACCTTTCCTTTAACGTAAAAATAAGGAAAATAAATCCAGTCGGGCTAAAATTTATGTGTTATACCGACACACTTTAACCACCCTTTAACATTAATTAACAGCCGTTAAGCGCCGCTACACAAACTCAACGCCGGTGATCATCCCCTCATCCTTTTCGGCTTCCCTGGCCGCCACTTCAAAGCGGTTTTGCCGGTAGCCACAGCGCCAGTACTCCAGCAGGTACAGCCATATAAAGCGCAGAAAGCCGTAATGCCTGTATTGCTTTACATGACAAACTTCATGCCTCACCCAGGCTTCATCCCACAGGAATTCCTGCCGGTTTACCCCGTGCAGGTGTATGGTATGGCCAAATACAATGGCTACCCGGGGGGCGCCCAGTTGATGGGCCGCCCTCCGGGCAAGCCAGGAATGTTCTTTAATACGGCACCTTATTTTTTCCAATCTTTTTTACCGAATAGCGAAAATCTCCGTGAAATGTTGAAACCCCCAACGGAACTGTCCCTGTAACCAGGATGACCGTGTTTCAGGTATGAACTGGTTTTCAAGTATGGCCGTGGAGTTCGTAAAGTTAACACTAAACACGTGACCTCCGGTCTCTATTTCAAGTCCGGCGCCCAGCGGGTTGAAGAACTCAACACCCTGCGACTTGTAATAATCCTTGCTGCTCTGGCTGCGGAAAGGGTAGTAATATTCAGCAATAAAAGCCAGCCTTTTAGACAGCTTCACCCGTCCGCTGCCCCCCAGTGCGAACATATTGTTCTGATCCATATAACCCACACGGTTACGGTGTACGTAGGTGGGAGATAAGGTAAGCGAGAGCCTTTCCCCGAATTTACGGGCCAGGATGGCCTGCCCTACGTAAGTCATACGGTCGGTGAACTCGTCAAAATGCGAAGGCGAAGTGGCATCATCGTTGGACGACATTGTGCTTACGGTAACATTGCCAAATACGGTCAATGATACAGGTATATGATCATCCGTTGTTTGTTTCAGTATCCTGTACTTGGCCAGGCCTTCAAATATCTGCGTCAGGTCTCCCGATCCTTTTGCCCGGCTGATGCCGATCATGAGGTCGTCTGTGATGCCATATTCAAAAGCGATCCGGATGTCGGTAGAGTTATCCAGGCCAAAAGCGGTCTTACCGCCGCCAAAAGAGCCCCCGGCATCTCCAAAGCGGTGCGCTACCCTGAAATCCAGCTCGTGCTTTTTCAGGGTCTCATTAGAATGCCCCATAATGATCCGGGTCGATTTAAAAGTGCCGATCACCGGCTGGTGGCCGGTGGAATCCTTGAACATTGTGCTCAGATCGTCTTGCGCCTGGCTGGTGATGCACAGGCCGCAGCTTATCAGTAACAGACTTATCGCCTTCATAGATCTTTGGTTTGTATAGCAGATGAATTGTTATTAAATATGAAAAGGTACGGGTAGCGAACAACAGCAGCCGGCTTACCTGGCATAGGTTGCCTTTACTGTTACTTCTACTACCTCGGCTATATTCTTGATCACCAGAGTAGGTATTTTTATCTTGTGATCTGCCAGTTTTACATTGAATTTGGAAGCAGAAATAACCTGTCCGTTCTGCACTGTAATGGTGCCTTTTTCCCGGTAGGTCTTGTCTACTCCATGTAGTGACAACACGCCTTCCACCATTACGTCGTGTGTGCCGTCTTTGCTAAGGTTTGCCGCATCCGGCTCCACCACTTTTCCTTTGAACTCCGCATAGGGATACTTATCCGTTTCCAGGTAGTTTTCATTAAAGTGCTCCTGCATCAGCTTTTTCCGGAACTGAAAAGTGTTCACAGGCACTTTGAAGTACACGGCCCCGGTTTTCAGGTTGATGGCAGAAACGCCTTTATCTGTTTTAGCTTCGATATCCTCCATTGGTGCGGATGAAAAGAAGGAAAAACTGGCATTACGGCAGGAGTAGATGTCCTGCGCAAAAACATTCACTGTTCCCAGTACTATACCCAGGATTAAAAGCATTCGTTTCATGCGTACAAAAAATTTTAGTGTAAATCGCTCCAATGGCCAATGGCTGTTACTCCGGCAATCCTTTGTCTATCCAGCAACTGATGGAATCCCGTAAACTTTGCCTCAGCTGTCCGCCGGGAGGCATATCTGCCTGGGCGCTCAGTACCCGCAGGCGGAAGATGGTAGTATTGGCAGATACAAAGCTTACGAACTTGGCCTTGGTGGAAAAATCGGCTCCAAGCGGCGCAGTAGGTCCGCTATGACAACTGGTGCACCTGGAAGAGATCGTGGCATATACATCCGAACTATTGATCACTACCGCATCGCAACCGCTCGGTTCCGGACCTGTGTCCGGCGCCGCGGCTTCCTTGTTCGTACAACTATACATGGTCACTGCCAGCAGGCCTAACAATACAAGATATGTCTTCATGTGTCTCAAAAAGGGTTTTTAATGAACTGATGATTTATTTGTTTTTAATTGTTTAACAATAGTAATTTCACAAGTTGCAGGTCTGCTGCTGTTTGCTGGTGTATGTGACCTTTTCATGCTATACGTAGATTAATACGCATCGCTTTTCTTAATGGTTGCCTCATCAGTGGTAAGGCCCGCTAAATTATTCAAATTATATTTTAAATACATTTGTTGATTATGAGTATCGCCGAGTTATACAGCTTCTACCGCCAACATCCGGGTGTTCAAACGGATACACGCAAACTGAAACCAAACGATATTTTCTTTGCGCTCAAAGGGCCCAACTTCAACGGCAATACCTATGCGGAAACCGCCCTGGATATGGGCGCTTCACTTGCTGTAATAGATGATAAATCATACTTTACACGGCCGGATAAAATGATGCTGGTGGACGATGTACTGAGCACCCTGCAGGAACTGGCCCTCTGGCACCGCATGAAGCTGGATATTCCGATACTGGCCATCACCGGTACTAACGGTAAAACCACTACGAAGGAACTGGTAAGCACAGTGCTTGCTTCCACCTATAAAACAATTGCCACGGCAGGTAATCTTAATAATCACATCGGGGTGCCTCTTACTTTACTGAGCATACCACCGGATACAGATATTGCCGTTATAGAAATGGGGGCTAACCACCAGCATGAAATCGAAAGCTATTGCCGCATTGCCAGGCCCACGCATGGCATCATTACTAATATTGGTAAGGCCCACCTCGAAGGCTTTGGCAGTGAAGAAGGCGTACGAAAGGCAAAAGGAGAGCTGTATGACTTCCTGCGGGATCATGACGGTTCCGTTTTTGTCTGCAATAACTACCCTTACCTGCTGGAAATGAGCCAGGGTATTATGGAGGTGATCACTTACGGAGAAAAGGATGCCGATTGCACCGGTGAGCCCCTGGCTACATCAGCGTTCCTCGGTGTAAAAGTTACCAGTGATGATACGGTAGGCACCCTGCAAACCCAGCTCACAGGGGCCTATAACTTTCCGAATGTAATGGCTGCCGTAACCGTGGGATTATATTTTAATGTGCCAGGCGACAGGATCAGGCAGGCGATAGAAAACTATGTGCCTTCCAATAACCGCTCCCAGGTAATGAAACAAGGTACCAATACCGTGATCATGGATGCCTACAATGCAAACCCCTCCAGCATGCGGGCCGCTGTTGAGAACTTTACCGGTATCAGCGCAGAAAAGAAAGTACTGCTGCTGGGCGCTATGATGGAGCTTGGACCAGATAGTGTGAAAGAGCACCAGGCGCTGGTAGATCTGCTGCAGCGTACGCACTGGCACGCTGTTGTACTGGTAGGAGGCGACTTCAGCAAAGTGCAGCATCCATACCTGTTCCTGGAAAATGCAGCAGCAGCGGCCCAATGGCTGCAGCAACAGCAATTTACAGATACCTACATACTGGTAAAAGGCTCAAGAAGTATAGGCATGGAAAAAGTGGTGGGAAATTAAAAGTTTGAGCGTTTGAAAGTTTGGGGGATCGGATACCGGAAAGGATACTCCTGGTTCAAAGCCAACTTAAACCTTCAAACGCTCAAACTTTTAAGTGTCTATACTTAAACACCGACCCGCGGCGTTATAACAATCAGGGTTATAATAAAAAAAAAGACCTGCAAGTTAAAAAACCCGCAGGTGTTCATAACCTATGCCAACTTTAGAGTTTCGTTTTTAGAAGAAATACGCTTAATTACGATTTTCTATATCTGTAAACACTCTCGAAAAGTTCTTGTTTGTTTGAAAGCCCCTTCCCGGTTCATCCCTTACACTCCCCCGGCTTTTATTTTTACAAAGGCCCACTCATTTGCTATCTCTTTCTCTGCCCTTTATATACTTATTTACGAGGCTGGATCATGTTTGGATTTACTAAAATGGAAAATTTTTCATCACGAACAATCAACTGGTTATCAACTCAATATCAAAAATTCGTCCAAAAGTAAATCCCTCGTATATTATCCGGTTTTAATGCGAATAAAACTGCGTTTTTCCCGGTATTGTTTCCTGCGTTTATCTCCTGGCCCGGTGCCCCGCTGCGGGCAAACTTTTAAGTATACAATTGAGCGCTTAAGCCTGCTCCTGGCACAATTCAACCAGCACACCGCCCGTATCTTTAGGGTGTAGAAAGCAGATCAGTTTATTATCAGCCCCGGGTTTGGGCTTATCCTGCAGCAGGGTAAAACCCGCAGCCTTCAGCCGTTGCATTTCTTCCTCAATATTGCTTACCTCGAAGGCAATATGGTGCATGCCCGCCCCTTTTTTTTCCAGGAACCGTGCAATAGCACTGTCAGGCCCGGTGGCTTCCAATAGTTCTATTTTGGTCTCCCCCTGGCGGAAAAATGCCGTTTGTACCTGCTCACTTTCCACTGTTTCCGTTTTATAGCACGGACTATTCAGCAGTTTCTCAAATAAAGGCACCGAATCCCGGAGTGAAGCAACCGCTATACCAATGTGTTCAACTTTCAGCATGCAACGTTTTTTTATGCCCGGTAAGTTCATAAAAAATCCGGAATCCCATAGAGGCATTCTATCCGCCTATCAGATATATAGATGAAGGGTCAGGGAAAAAATTGTAGTTTAATGGTAAATTTGTAATGATTGCCAACTTAACATAAAGTATTGTATCCATATGATGAAACTGCCTATATACCTTGACAATAACGCTACTACGCCCTGCGATCCAAGGGTGGTAGAAACCATGCTGCCATATTTCACCGAAACATTTGGCAACGCAGCCAGCCGCAATCATCCTTTCGGATGGGCGGCAGAAGAGGCAGTGGACTATGCGCGTGAACAGGTGGCCAGACTGATAGGCGCCGATACAAAGGAGATCATTTTCACCTCCGGCGCTACGGAAGCAGATAACCTGGCCCTGAAAGGGGTGTTTGAAATGTATGCGGCCAAAGGCAATCACATCATCACATGCGAAACGGAGCACAAAGCTGTATTGGATACCTGTAAACACCTGGAAAAAACAGGCGCTTCGGTTACCTGTCTCAAAGTGAACCATGAAGGGCTCATTGATCTGAAAGAACTGGAAGCAGCCATCACGCCCCAGACTATTATGGTGGCCATTATGTACGCCAATAATGAAACAGGCGTGATCCATCCTATCCGCGAGATCAGCCACATTACCCGTAAGCACGGTGTGCTGCTGATGACAGACGCCACGCAGGCCGTTGGCAAGATACCGGTGGATGTACATAAAGATGGTATAGACCTGCTGGCGTTCAGCGCACATAAAATGTACGGGCCCAAAGGCATCGGCGCCCTGTACGTACGCCGCAAATCACCCCGCGTAAAGGTGACCGCCCAGATGGACGGTGGCGGCCATGAAAGAGGTATGCGCTCCGGCACCCTGAATGTGCCCGGCATAGTAGGATTTGGTAAAGCCTGTGAACTGGCCCTGCAGGAAATGGAAGCCGAAGCCAAACGTCTTTCCGCGCTGCGCGACAAGCTGGAAAAAGCCCTGCTGCAGCTGGAAGAATCATATGTGAATGGCTCTCCCGTTCACCGTTTACCGCATGTAACCAATGTCTCTTTTAAATACGTGGAAGGCGAAGGACTGATGATGGGCTTTAACAAAAATATCGCCCTTTCTTCCGGCTCTGCCTGTACCAGCGCATCCCTTGAACCCAGTTATGTGCTGAAAGCCCTGGGCCTCGGTGATGATTTGGCACATTCTTCGCTTCGTTTTGGATTGGGACGCTTTACCACAGAAGAGCAGATCGATTACACGATCACAGCAGTGACAGAGACAGTGAACAAATTGCGCGAAATGAGCCCGCTGTGGGAAATGTACAAGGACGGGGTGGACCTGAACTCTATTGAGTGGGCGCACCACTGATAGCTGTCAGCCATTAGCTGTTTGCTTCTGGCTACAAAGCTGCCGGCCGATCAACCAACAAAGGATAACATAGCATTTAATAACAAAGCCGGCTGAAAACTTTTAGCTGATTGACCATATCCAAAAAAGCTAAAGGCTTTTAGCCGACAGCTAAAAGCTCAATAAAATGGCTTACTCAGAAAAAGTGTTGGATCATTACAACAATCCAAAGAATGTGGGCACGCTGGACAAAAGCAAGAGCACGGTAGGAACCGGTCTGGTAGGCGCGCCTGAATGTGGCGACGTGATGCGTTTGCAGATAGAAGTGGATCCCGCCACACAGGTAATTAAAGATGCCAAGTTCAAAACCTTCGGCTGTGGCTCTGCCATCGCATCTTCCTCTCTGGCCACAGAATGGCTCAAAGGTAAAACCGTGGAAGAAGCAGTGAAGATCGACAACATGGACATCGTGGAAGAGCTCAGCCTTCCCCCAGTAAAGATCCATTGCTCCGTACTTGCGGAAGATGCCATTAAAGCGGCCATCAACGATTACCGCAAGAAGAACGGACTGGAAGAACTGAAGTTCGAGGAAAGCGCCGTGAACTAAGCCAGCGCTCAGCCTTTTGCCCTTAGCTGTGAGCCGGATGCAACAGCTAACAGGCCGTCTGTCTCACTACCGGGCCATACACCCAAACCTGCAACCATCCCCTCCTTTCCTGTTACTGTCAAAGCACCCTATCCTGTTCAATCCCCAATAATGCCCTGTTTCCCCATTTCCGCTGTAAAACGCAGCCGGTATAGCATCCGTATAGCTACTCCGTAACCAGTAATCTGCGGAACTCCGGGCGCCAATGCCCCTGCTTATTCCGCTCAAGAAAAATAAGAGCAAGAATTCCAGCGTTCTAATATATTTGTACTTTTAATAATTCTTATGCTAGCCATCTTCAGAAAGGAAATACACCAGTTTTTCAGCAGTATCACCGGTTACGTGGCCATTATCCTTTTTCTGCTGGCAAACGGATTGTTATTGTTCGTGTTTCCGGATACCAACCTGCTGGACTTTGGTTACGCCAACCTCGATCCGCTGTTCGAACTGGCGCCCATCATCTATTTGCTGCTGATACCTGCCATTACCATGCGCAGTTTTGCAGACGAATTCCGCTCCGGTACCATAGAGCTGCTCAGCACCAAACCACTTTCCTGGTGGCAGATCGTACTGGGTAAATACTGGGCCAGCACCCTAATCGTGCTCATCTCCCTGCTGCCCACCGGGGTATATTACCTGGCCATCCACCAGCTCAGCACTGCCCCGGTACGCCTCGATAACGGCGGCATAGCCGGCTCCTACCTGGGCCTCCTGCTGCTGGGCGCCGTATTCACCTCCGTCGGCATCTGGGCCTCGTCTATTACCACCAATGCAGTAGTGTCTTTCCTAATAGCCGTATTTACCTGTTTTCTTTTCTATAATGGCTTTGACGCCCTGAGTAAAATACCGGCGTTTTCAGGCGGCGCAGATTATTACCTGCAGATGGCCGGTATCAAGTTCCATTATACATCCATCAGCAGGGGAGTGGTAGACAGCCGCGACCTGGTATATTTTGCCAGCGTAATTGTGCTGATGCTCTACCTGAGCAGAACCTCGCTGCAGCGCCGTGTATGGCAGGGGGTAAGCAACCGCAAGAAATATTTCCAGCGGGCGCTGGCCGTGCTGGCTGTACTGATCGGGGTTAACGTACTGGCGGCATATGTACATGGCCGTGCAGACCTCACCGCCGAAAAAAGATATACCCTGGCCCCCGCCACCAAACAGCTGCTGCGTGACCTTGACAGCACCATCACCATCGAAGTGTTCCTCAAGGGCGACTACCCCGCCGCCTTCCGGCAGCTGGCCCAATCTACACAGGAACTCCTGGAAGAGTTCAGGGAATACGGCGGCAAAAACATCCGCTTCTCCATCCTGAACCCGGGACAAGGCCTGCCCGACTCCGCCCGTATGGATTTTCAGCAGCAGCTGGTAGAAAAAGGGATCATGCCCTTTAACCTCCAGGTACAGCAGGAAGCCAGCGAAGGCTACAGCGAGAAACTGATCTTTCCCGGCGCACTCGTACACTATAAAGACAAAACCATTGGGGTGAACCTGCTGAAAAGCCAGGCAGGGCAAGACCCTCAGGCCGCTATCGGCAGTTCGGAAGCCCTGCTGGAATACCAGTTTGTGAACGCGATCTATAAGCTCCGGCAGGAGCATAAACCCCTCGTTGGTTACATGCTGGGCAACGGCGAATCACTGGGCGCCGAAGTCTACGACGCACTGACCACCGTACAGGCCAACTATGCGCTGGATACCATCTCCCTGCAATACAACTCACATATCCCGAAAGATTTCGATCTGATCATCTTTGCCAAGCCTGCCAGCCGTTTTTCAGACGATGATAAGATGAAGATCGATCAATACATTATGCACGGCGGTAAGGTGATCTGGTTCCTCGATGTGCTGAACGCCTCGATGGATAGCCTCCAGGAACAAAGCCGCTTCATTGCGTTTGACCGCGGACTCAACCTGGAAGACCTGCTCTTCCGCTACGGCGTAAGGGTGAACCCGGACATGATCCAGGACCTGCAATCTGATATCGTACCGCTGGTGGTAGGCAATGTAGGCAACAAACCGCAGATACAACCGGTGCCTTTCCCCTATTTCCCGCTGCTCTCGCCCACCGGCAACCATCCTATTGTAAAAAATATGGACCTGGTGATGAGCCGCTTTACCAGCTCTATAGACACGATCAAGGGCGGGGATATTACCAAAACCATCCTGCTCACCTCCTCCCGCAGCAGCCGCCGGGTAAGAATGCCCGCAGAGATCACCTGGGAAAGCATCCGTACAAAGCCCAACCCGCGCGAATTCCGCGAGTCCTTTATTCCCGCGGCTGTATTGCTGGAAGGTCATTTTACCTCCCTGTTCCGCAACCGGCTTGACCGGGCGCAGCAGGCGGCTATCACACAGGCCTCCGGTCAGCCCTTCCTGGATGCCGCTCCTGCACCCGGTAAGATGATCGTGGTGGGCGATGGCGATATCATCTCCAATGCTGTTTCCCGCAAGAACGGCCCCCTGCAGATGGGCATCAATGCTTTCAATCCTGACTACGTATTTGCCAATAAAGAGTTTTTCCTTAACTGCCTGGAATATCTTACCAATACCGCCGGCATCATGGAAACCCGCAACAAGGAAGTTACGCTGCGTCTGCTGGATGCCGCTAAAGTAAAGCAGGAGCGGACGAAATGGCAGATCATCTGCTTCGTGGTGCCTGTCGGCCTCATCCTGCTGTTTGCAATGGTGTTCCAGTTTATCCGTCAGCGCAGGTTTGAGTAATGGTCTGTCCATGGTCCATTGCATGTTCTAATTATTACATGTGTTAGCTATACTACAGGCATTACGCTGCAACACCTGTAGTACAGGGCAGTCTATGGACTATTGACTATATCCATTATCTTTGCTGTTCACTAAACAACAACCGGCTGCATGACACCCACACAGTGGACGTATCTGATCTTTGGCATTGTTATCGTCCTGGCCCTGATCTTTGATCTTGGTTTACTGAGTAAAAAATCTACCACTGTATCCATTAAAAAGGCCCTTATCCAAACCTCTTTCTGGGTAGGACTTTCCCTCGCTTTTTTCGTATTTGTATGGTTTGAGGATGGCGCTGACATTGCTATCAGCTACCTCAGCGCCTACCTGATGGAATGGTCGCTTTCTATTGACAATATCTTTGTATTTATACTCATATTCGGATTCTTTAAAGTAAAAGAAACCAGCTACGCACGCGTGCTGCTCATCGGTATCATGATGGCCATCGTATTCCGCGCCATCTTTATCACTATCGGTACAGCCCTCATTGCCCAGTTTAACTGGATACTCTACATTTTCGGCGCCTTCCTGGTGTATACCGGTGTAAAGATGTTCGTAGTAGATCAGCAGGACGATTTCAAACCCGAAGAGAACATTGCCTACCGCTTTATGAGTAAATACATGCGTATCTCCCCACGAAGAGCCGCATGGCAGGTTCACTATCAAAAAAGGCGATAAAGTGTATTTTACCACCCTGGCCATTGTAGTGGTAATGCTGGCAGTTACGGATATTATATTTGCACTGGATTCCATTCCTGCCGTGTTTGCCATTTCACAGGTGCCCCTGGTGATTTATACCTCCAATATTTTTGCCGTACTGGGCCTTCGCTCACTGTTCTTCCTGCTGAGGGGAGCAGTGGATAAATTTGATTACCTGCAGCAGGGCATTGCCATTGTGCTTGTATTCATTGGCCTTAAAATGCTGGCAGAAATTATACATTTCCGTATGCCGGTGTACGTGTCACTGATCGTGATCGTATCATGCCTGGGCGGCTCTATCCTGTATTCTGTTTTCTTTCAGAAGAAAGGAGTGCCTGAAAAACTGGAAGTAGAAGAAAACCATGCAAAAAAGCATTCAGCTAACAGCTAAATGCTAACAGCTAATTCACATTATGTACAACGCAGCAAATATCAGTAAGATCCTGAAGGGGGAACTTTTACAGGACAGAGGAATTCCGGAGATAGCGCATATTTTGCTGGACAGCAGGAAACTGATCTTTCCTGAAACCTCGCTTTTTATTCCATTGGTCAGCACCCGGCGGAACGCGCACCAGTACATCCCCGATCTGTATGAGAAGGGAGTGCGCAATTTTATTGTCAGCGAGCACCTGCCGCTTGAACAGTATCCTGAAGCCAACGTTATACTGGTGAAAGATACCATGCAGGCATTGCATACGCTGGTAGCCTGGCACCGCCAGCAGTTCCATGTACCGGTGATCGGTATCACCGGCAGCAATGGCAAGACCATTATCAAGGAGTGGCTGTTCCAGCTGCTTGAAAAAGATTACAATATTGTTCGCAGCCCTAAAAGCTATAACTCGCAGACAGGTGTTCCCTTGTCTGTATGGCAGATGCAGCCCGAACATGAACTGGCCATCTTTGAGGCAGGTATCTCCCAGCCGGGTGAGATGGAGCATCTCGAAAAGATCATCCGCCCCACTATCGGCATCTTCACCAACATCGGCGAAGCACATAATGAAGGCTTCCTCAATGTCCGGCAGAAGATCAATGAGAAACTGGTGCTCTTCGCCAAAAGCGATATACTTATCTACTGCAAGGATTACCTGGAACTGAATGAGTGTGTGCTCAACTTCCATACACAGATCGGCAGAAAAGATAACCAGGAAGGCCTTCAGCTGCTGTCATGGTCGCGGAAAACCGATGCAGACCTGCGCATTATCAGTATAGACAAGGATCAGTCGCATACCCGTATTGATGCCCTGTACAAAAATGCGCCGCTGTATATACGCATTCCTTTTGTGGATGAAGGCTCTGTAGAAAACGCCATCCACTGCTGGGCGCTCATGCTTTACCTCGGCACCGCACAAAACGTGATACAGCAACGGATGGACCAGCTGGGCAATATTGCCATGCGGCTGGAGCTGAAGCAGGGCATCAATAACTGCTCTGTTATCAATGACAGCTATAACTCAGACCTCGGCTCACTCACCATTGCGCTGGATTTCCTGCAGCAACAGCAGCAGCATCCTACACGTACCGTCATCCTCAGTGATATTCTCCAGAGCGGCAAAAGCGACGCTTCCCTGTATGAGGAAGTAGCCGGTTTGCTGCAGAAAAAGGGGATCACCAAATTTATCGGCATCGGTAAAAATATCAGCCGTGAAAAGAAGAGTTTCCAGCAGATCGAAGGTTTAAAAAACCATTTCTTCCTCACTACGGAAGCGTTTATACAGCAGTTCAACCCGCAGGATTTCCAGCACGAGACCATCCTGCTCAAAGGTGCGCGCATCTACGAGTTTGAGCGTATCGGCAAACTGCTGGAACAGAAAGCGCACCAGACCATCCTGGAAATAAATCTCAGCGCGCTGGCCCATAACGTAAAACAATACCAGTCGCTGTTAAAGCCCTCCACCAAGCTGATGGCCATGGTAAAGGCATTTTCTTACGGCAGCGGCAGTTTTGAAATTGCCAACCTGCTGCAGTTCCATGGCGTAGATTACCTGGCCGTAGCTTATGCAGATGAGGGCGTGGAGCTCAGAAGAACGGGCATCACCATGCCCATTATGGTCATGAACCCGGAACCCAGTTCTTTTGGCGCCATCCTGCAATGGAACCTGGAGCCGGAGATCTACTCACTACACCTGCTGCAGCTGTTTGAAGAAGAAGTGCGGGTGGCAGGGAAAACCGATTTTCCCATCCATGTGAAACTCGACACGGGCATGCACCGCCTGGGNNTTGAAAGAAAAGATATCCCGGCCCTGGCCCTGATGCTTACAGAGAGCGGCAGGCTCAAAGTGCAGTCTATTTTCAGCCATCTGGCCGCCAGCGAAGATCCCGGTAAAGATGCTTTCACGCAGCAGCAGGGCCGCCTGTTCTTTGAAATGAGCCATGAGCTGCAAAAAGCCCTGGGATACACCAGCATCCGCCACATTTCCAACAGCGCTGCCATAGGCCGCCATCCTGATCTTCAGCTGGATATGGTAAGGCTGGGCATCGGCATGTACGGGGTTGACAATGGCGAGATGCAGGAAAAGCTGCGGAATGTGAGCACGCTCAAAACCACGGTGGCCCAGGTAAAAGAACTGCAGGCAGGAGATACCGTAGGCTACGGCGGCAAATGGACCGCCAGCGGCCCTTCCGTTATCGCCACCGTTCGTATAGGGTATGCTGATGGCTACCCCCGCAGCCTCAGCAACGGCGTTGGCAAGATGCTGATCCGCGGACAGCTGGCCCCTGTGGCGGGAATTGTGGCCATGGATATGCTGATGCTCGATGGTTACCCATATCCCGGAGGTAACAGAAGGCGATGAAGTGATCGTATTTGGGCAGGATCTGCCCGTACAACAGCTGGCTACCTGGGCGGGTACCATCCCCTACGAGATCCTCACCGGCATCTCTCAAAGGGTAAAAAGGATCTATTTTGAAGAATGATACTGCCCCCACTTTAAATAAAACTGTTATTTTTGAGAAAATTATAACGCAGATAACCGGATGAAATACCGTCACGTAATATTCATAGTCGTACTGATCCTCCTGATTGACCAGGCGCTGAAGATTTGGATCAAGACCCATATGTACATGCAGCAGGAGTTTATTATTTTCCCTAACTGGTTCCGCATACATTTTATTGAAAATGAAGGAATGGCCTACGGACTAAAATTCGGTGGCGATTTTGGTAAAATACTTTTAACCCTCTTCCGCCTGGCTGCTGTGGTGATAGGTTTCTGGTATATGAGAAAACTGGTGCGCGAGCATTTTCATACCGGCCTGCTGATCTGCGGCTCCCTCATACTGGCCGGCGCCGCCGGCAACCTGATAGACAGTATGTTCTACGGTATTATCTTCAGCGACAGCACCTATGATATTGCCCGCTTTCTGCCAAAAGAAGGCGGCTACGGACCTTTTCTACACGGTAAGGTGGTAGATATGCTCTACTTCCCTATCTATGAAGGCTATCTGCCTAAATGGATCCCTTTTAAAGGCGGTGACTATTTCATTTTCTTCCGCCCGGTATTCAACATTGCAGATGCCGCCATCTCTACCGGCGTTATCACCATCCTGCTCTTCCAGAAACGTTTTTTTCAGCAGACACATAACCACTGAACCTTCTCAGAACGAGCCCGTTGTGAACGGAGCGGTGGAATAAATATTGTTCGAGGGTTTGAACCGTTTGATAGTTTGATAGTTTGATAGTTTGAAGGACGCCTTCTAAGTCATTGACCTCCAAACACTCAAACTGTCAAACCCTCAATTATTCAGACGCTCAAACGTTCCCGCTTCACCGTGAAAGCTGCGTCTTTAACCTGCCGGATCAACGCTATACATCCTTCGCCGCAGGCTCGCCATCAGCGCATTATACTATACTTCCATCCGCCCTGCTAAACTTTCCCGCCTTCACTGCAAAATAGTATCAGAAAGCAGACTTTTTTCCGCATTTATTTGGATATGCTGCTTATTCCGATTACCTTTAGTCTATTATTTATATAGACTATATAACTAATAGGTATTTATGTCGCATAACGAGGTGATAGATAAACTGGAACAGCAGCCGGCAACGTTAAGAAGGCAGGAAATGCTCATTACCCTGGTCAACGAGGAGAACAAGAAGAAAAAGGGGTTATGGGTGCTGATCGTCCTGTTATCTGTCGTAACCGTAGCAGGTTTATGGTTCACTTATTATTACAGTGTTCCTGCCGCTACGCAAACCAAAGTGTACCAGTTCATCCAGTCGCTTTTTACATCACAGTTACTGTTCTATATAGGCGTTGGATTAGCGGCACAGGTAGTAGACGGAGCGCTGGGCATGGCCTATGGCGCCACTTCTTCCTCCCTGCTGCTGGGTTTGGGTATTCCCCCCTCCATTACAAGCGCCAGTGTACACGTAGCAGAAGTTTTCACTACCGGTGCATCCGGCATTGCGCATTTCAAGCTGGGTAATGTAAATAAGAAACTGTTCCTCTACCTGCTTATTCCGGGTATGTCTGGCGCCATTATCGGCGCATACCTGCTTTCTGATAAAATAGATGGGGATGTTATCAAACCTTTCATGAGCGCATACCTCATGATACTGGGCATTATCATTCTTAAAAAAGCCCTGCAGAACAACCGTCGTAAAAGTAAAGTAAAACGTCTTGGTCCGCTCGCTTTCTTCGGCGGTTTCATGGATGCTATTGGCGGTGGCGGCTGGGGTCCCATCGTTACCTCCACCCTTTTAAGCAAAGGCCGTGCAGTACATTATACCATTGGTTCTGTAAATGCGGCAGAATTCTTCATCTCTGCATCCAGTGCAGTCACTTTCCTGATATTCACCGGTATCAGCAGCTGGCAGGTGATCGTTGGCCTGGTGATCGGCGGCGTGATCGCTTCTCCCTTTGCCGCCATCCTGGTACGCCGCGTTAAACGCAAACCCATGATGATCATGGTAGCCGTGCTGGTAATACTCCTCAGCCTGCGCACCATCGTCTTAAGCTTCATGAAATAAAAAAGCTACAAGCCGTTTTACAGCTTGTAGCAATGCTTAATTATTAATCCTTAACTACTAATTAAATATTTATCTCTCCCACCATCTTCGCGGGGTCTACCCATTCGTCAAACTGCTCGGGTGTAACATATCCCAGTTTCACCGCCATTTCTTTCAGGGTAGTGCCTTCATGATGCGCTTTCTGCGCAATCTCCGCAGCTTTGTAATAGCCTATTTTGGTGTTCAGCGCTGTTACCAGCATCAGTGAATTATCCACGTGCTTTTTGATATTGGCTTCTATCGGGGCCAGGCCTTCTGCACACTTGTCGTTGAAGCTTACGCAGCCATCACCTATCAGGCGGGCGCTGTGCAGGAAGTTATAGATCATTACCGGTTTGAATACGTTCAGCTCAAAGTGACCGGTGGCGCCGCCAATGTTAATGGCCACATCGTTGCCCAGCACCTGTGCAGCGATCATGGTCAGCGCTTCACACTGGGTAGGGTTCACCTTACCGGGCATGATGGAAGAACCGGGCTCATTATCCGGGATGAACAGCTCACCGATACCGGAACGGGGACCGGAGCTCAGCATGCGGATATCATTGGCAATCTTCATCAGGCTCACCGCTACTGTTTTCAAAGCGCCATGGGCCTCTACGATGGCATCGTGCGCTGCCAGCGCCTCAAATTTATTTTCAGCCGTTACAAAGGGCAGGCCGGTCAGTTCTGCGATCTTCTTCGCTACATTCTCCGCATAACCTTTCGGTGTATTAATACCGGTACCAACTGCGGTACCACCCAGCGCCAGCTCGCTCAGATGGGCCAGCGTATTTTTAATGGCTTTCAAGCCATGATCCAGTTGTGACACATATCCGCTCAGTTCCTGTCCAACAGTGAGCGGGGTAGCGTCCATAAAATGCGTACGGCCTATTTTCACCACGTTCTTATAGGCAGCGGCTTTTGCTGCCAGTGTATTACGCAGTTTGGTGATGCCGGGTATAGTTACCTCCACCAGCATTTTGTAAGCGGCAATATGCATGGCGGTAGGGAAGGTATCGTTGGAAGACTGTGACTTGTTCACATCATCATTCGGATGCACCACCTTATCCTTATCTGTCAGTTGGCCGCCGTTAAGCACATGCGCACGGTAAGCCACCACTTCATTCACGTTCATATTGGATTGGGTACCGGAACCGGTTTGCCATACCACCAGGGGAAATTCATTGTCCAGTTTACCTTCCAGGATCTCATCGCACACTTTACTGATCAGCGTTGCCTTTTCCTCGGGCAGTACGCCTGCATCCAGGTTGGTCAGCGCAGCCGCTTTCTTCAGATAGGCAAATGCCCTGATGATCTCTTTGGGCATCCTGTTAATATCCTGGGCGATCCTGAAATTATCGATGGAGCGCTGGGTCTGTGCGCCATAATAGGCGTTCACAGGTACTTTCACCTCGCCCATCGTGTCTTTCTCTATTCTGAATTCCATATGCTTGAATTTTGAATTACAAACCTAATAAAGAATTAGGAATACTAACAGCGCAACTAAGCTATTGCCATAATTTCTCCTGCTCCCGGCCAGGAATAAAACCCATGAGCGTAGTGAAACCGACACCGCGTTGACGCAGTAGTTCGATTTGTTTCGATATAGTCGTGGTTGGCTTGGTGTACGGGGTTGCCATATATAAAAAAGCCTCGCCCTGGGACGCTGATCTTACGGGTAGCGTGGCGAGTTCTGTTGATACGAATATCAACACTTTCCGGGAAAGTGTAAAATTATATTTACAATCAAATGTTTACATCAGTGGGCGGTTACTCCCCCGTAAATCTCGCTTGCCTCTTCTGCACAAACGCCTCCGCTCCTTCCTGCAGATCTTTTGTGGCAAAGCATGCAGCAAACTCATTTATCTCCGTTGCAAAGCCATCAACGTCCTTGTCCAGTGCGGCGTGAACACATTTGATCACCCGGGCTACGGCCAGGGGGGCTTTACTATGTATCTTTTTCAGTATTTCCTTTGCTTTGTCCAGCAGGGCTTCCTTTTCTGTTACGTGGTTCACCAGGCCTATGCTCAGGGCATCTTCGGCGCTGATCATATCACCGGTCATCATCAGTTCCATGGCGCGGCCTTTACCTACCAGGAGGGAAAGGCGCTGCGTACCGCCATAACCGGGTATCAGTCCCAGGTTCACTTCCGGCTGACCGAATTTTGCGTTATTGCTGGCCATACGAAAATGGCAGGCCATCGCCAGCTCGCAGCCACCGCCCAGGGCAAAGCCGTTTACGGCCGCTATAATAGGTTTGGGACATTCTTCTATACGCTGGAAAATAGTGTGCCCTTTCTTGGCCAGCTCCGCTCCCTGCTCCGCAGAGAGGGTCAGGAACTCTGCAATGTCTGCCCCAGCTACAAAAGCCTTTTCACCGCTGCCGGTGATAATGGCGCTCCTGATCTCTTTCCGCTTGTATACTTCATCCACCGCCAGCGCCAGTTCAGCCATTACCTGCTGGTTTAAGGCGTTCATCTTATCCGGGCGGTTGATCGTTATGATTAGGATCTCATCTGTTAAGGTAGTGCTGATCGTTTGATACATAAAGCTTGGTTTTATTTGTACAACCTTGTTTATTGCGATGCTGTGCTAGAAATTGCGGTGCTCAGCCACCCAGCCGGTGATATAGCCCGCTATTTCGCCGGTTTTGGTGCCGGGTGGGAACAACCTGCCTACCCCCAGCTGTTGCAGGGCCTGCATATCGGAATCGGGTATGATGCCGCCACCTGTCAGCAGCACATCATCCATGCCTTTTTCTTTCATCAGGTCCATAATCCTGGGAAACACCGTCATATGGGCGCCGGATAATATACTGATGCCTATAGCATCCACATCCTCCTGCAGCGCCGCATTTACCACCATCTCCGGCGTTTGTCTGAGCCCGGTATAGATCACTTCCATACCGGCGTCCCGCAGGGCGGCGGCTATTACCTTGGCCCCCCGGTCATGGCCGTCCAGGCCAACTTTTGCTACCAATACCCGTACCGGGCGATTTAAAGGGTTGATCATTTTCTTGATTGTTGCGTGGGTAAATGTAGCATTTTTTAGCGCTTGGCTATTAGCCCATTGCACTTAGCCCGCTAAAAGCCGGCCGCTAAAAGCTAAGAGCTGATTTTTACTTACCTTTGCAGTTCCGAAAATCACAACCTCTTAGATATGAGCGAAGAAAGGTCACTCAACTTTTTAGAACAGATTGTAGAAGATGATATAGCAAACGGCGTCAACGGCGGCCGGATACATACCCGTTTCCCGCCTGAACCCAATGGCTATCTCCATATAGGCCATGCCAAATCCATATGCCTCAACTTCGGCCTTGCCCGTAAATACAATGGCCAGACCAATCTTCGTTTTGACGATACCAATCCCGTTACAGAAGACACCGAGTATGTAGACTCTATCAAGGCCGACATACGCTGGCTGGGCTTTGAATGGGCCAATGAGCTCTATGCGTCCGACTATTTTGAACAGATATACGAATTCGCGGTAACCCTGATCAAAAAAGGTCTGGCTTATGTGGATGATTCCACTCCGGAAGAGATAGCCGCCCTGAAAGGCACGCCTACCGAACCCGGAAAAGACAGCCCCTACCGCAACCGCAGCGTGGAAGAGAACCTGCGCCTCTTCGGGGAAATGCGCGATGGCAAGTACAAGGACGGCGAAAAAGTATTGCGCGCCAAAGTAGATATGGCCTCGCCCAATATGCACATGCGCGATCCCATTATGTACCGCATTAAACATGCGCATCACCACCGTACCGGCGATAAATGGTGCATCTATCCCATGTACGATTTTGCACATGGCCAGAGCGACAGCATCGAACATATCACCCACTCCATCTGTACACTGGAATTTGTACCGCATCGCCCGCTGTACGACTGGTTCATTGAAAAGCTGGAGATCTTCCCCTCCCACCAGTACGAGTTTGCCCGCTTAAACCTGAACTACACGGTAATGAGCAAGCGTAAACTGAAACAGCTGGTGGAAGAAGGCTTTGTACGCGGCTGGGACGATCCCCGCATGCCCACCATCAGCGCTCTGCGCCGCCGCGGTTATACCGCCGCCAGCATCCGCGCTTTCTGCGACCGGGTAGGAGTGGCCAAACGCGATAACATCATCGAAATCGGACTGCTGGAATATTTTATACGGGAAGAACTGAACCGTACCGCCAACCGCGTAATGGCCGTACTGGACCCTGTTAAGCTGGTGATCACCAATTACCCGGCAGACCAGGTAGAGGAGCTGGAAGCGGAAAATAACCCGGAAGACGAAGCCGCCGGTAAACGCATCGTTCCCTTCAGCAATACCTTGTACATAGAGCGGGAAGATTTCATGGAGAACCCGCCCAAGAAATTCTTCCGCCTGGCCCCCGGACAGCTGGTACGCCTGAAGTATGCCTACATCATCAAATGCGACAACGTGGAAAAAGATGCTGCAGGCAACATCACCACCATCTTCTGCTCTTACCTGCCCGAAAGCCGCAGCGGTGGAGACACCAGCGGCATCAATGTAAAAGGCACCATTCACTGGGTAAGCGCCGCACATGCCGCTACCGCAGAAGTACGCCTGTACGACCGCCTCTTTAAGGTGGATGATCCGGGTAATGAAGAGGGTGATTTTAAATCCTACATCAATCCCGATTCCTTACAGGTAATACCCAACGCCTATATAGAACCGTCCCTTACCAGCGCCAAAGCAGGCGACAGGTTCCAGTTCCTGCGCAAAGGATATTTCTGTGTAGACCAGGATACCACCGCCGATAAACTGGTATTTAACCGTACCGTTACCTTAAAAGATACCTGGGCGAAAGAAGCAACAAAAAACCCAAAGCGTAAAAGCAAAATAATAGTTTGAGCGTTTGCAAGTTTAAAAGTTAGAAGGCGGCCCGTCACGACAGGCCGCCTTCTAACTTTTAAACTGTTAAACTTTCAAACTGCATTCACGCATCAAATGCCGGTAATGCTTTCATGATCCTGGCAATGGTTTCATGTTTGCCCAGGGTTTCTGCAATGTTGAATACCGGCGGACCAAACTTGCCACCGCAAAGCATAATGCGGAAGGGCAGCTGCAGCTCACCCACTTTAATATTCATGGAAGTGGCCAGCTGCTTAAAGCTTTCTTCCACGGCGGACAGTGAAAAATCTGACAGCGTTTCCAGTACAGATGCCCAGTCCAGGAAGAACTGGCGCTTTACCTCACTCCACTTGGGCTTTACCGCCGCTGTGTCATAGGTTTCCGGCTGCCGGAAGAAGAAGAAGCCATGATCCCATATTTCATTTACAAGATTGCAACGTTCCTTTACCAGTCCGGCGATAGTAGCCACATATTCTTCAGATGCCTGCACACCTTTCTCTTTCAGCACGGGCATAAACAATGCTGCCAGCCGCTGGTTATCTGCTTTCAGTATATACTGGTGATTGAACCAGTTGGCCTTTTCAATATTGAACTTGGCGCCTGCATGGTGCACCCGTTCCATCGAGAACTTTTCTACCAGCTCGTCCAGTGTGAACAGCTCCTGCTCTGTGCCGTCATTCCATCCCAGCATCGCCAGCATGTTCACAAACGCTTCGGGCAGGTAGCCCATTTCACGGAAGCCCCGGGTAAATTCATTACTGCGCGGATCCAGCCAGTTCATGGCATATACGGGGAAGCCTAAACGGTCGCCATCGCGTTTGCTGAGCTTACCATTTCCGTCAGGGCGCAGTATCAACGGCAGATGCGCCCACGTGCGGCATATCTGCTTCCCAGCCCAGGTAGCGCCACAGCAGGATATGTACAGGCGCAGAAGGCAGCCACTCCTCCCCGCGGAAAGCATGTGTGATCTTCATCAGGTAATCATCCACCACTACCGCCAGGTGATAGGTAGGCATACCGTCTGCCTTCAGCAGCACTTTATCGTCTACCGTACCGGTGTTGAACTGTACCTCGCCGCGGATCATGTCTGTAAAAGAGACCTCCTCACTGGCGGGCATCTTGATACGTATTACATGCGGGGTACCGGCTGCCAGCAGCTTTTCCGTTTCTTCCGCCGGCAGGCTCAGCGAGTTCCGCATCTGCTGCCTGACAATATGATTATACTGGGGGGATGGATGCTCCTCCGTTTTCAGGCGGCTGCGCATCTCTTCCAGTTCTTCGGGTGTATCAAATGCGTAATAGGCATATCCGTTCTTCACCAGCTGCTCTGCATACTGGCGGTACATTTCCTTCCGCTCGCTCTGCCGGTAAGGGGCATAAGGCCCGCCTTTGTGCGGCCCTTCGTCTGCCTCCAGCCCGCACCAACGCAGGCATTCTATGATATATTCTTCAGCGCCCGCTACATAACGGGTTTGATCCGTATCTTCTATACGCAGCACAAAATCGCCCTTATGCTGCCGGGCAAACAAGTAGTTGAATAAAACCGTGCGTACGCCGCCCAGGTGCAAACCACCTGTTGGGCTGGGCGCAAAACGTACCCTTACTTTTTTGTGTTCCATAGGCGCAAAGGTAGTAATTTAGTTGTCAGCTGTTGGCTATTGGCACTATAAACGAATACGCATGTTCTATCTCACAAAAACACCCGGCATCCTGAAAGCCCTCTACCCCGGCTGCACCTGGCAGCTCTCTCCGGCCCGCCGGGCGGTGTACCTTACTTTTGACGACGGCCCCCACCCGGAGGCTACTCCCTTCGTGATGGAACAGTTGAAGAAATATGACGCCAAAGGCACTTTCTTCTGTATCGGCAAAAATGTGGTAGCGCACCCGCAGATCTACCAGCAGCTATTAGAGGAAGGTCATGCCGTAGGTAACCATACCCATAACCACCTTAACGGCTGGAAAACAGGCACCCGTAAATACCTGGAAAATATACTGGAAGCAGGTAAATATATTCAGTCTCCCTTGTTCAGGCCCCCTTATGGCCGTATAACACCCTTCCAGGTAAAGAAACTAAAGGATACCATCCCCGGCGCCAGGATCATTATGTGGGATGTATTAAGCGCCGATTTTGACACCAGCCTCACCGGCGAAGCCTGCGTGCAGAACGTAGTGTTCAGGGCACAACCCGGATCAATTATCGTATTTCATGACAGCGCCAAAGCATGGGACCGCCTTTCGTATGCCCTTCCCCGTGTGCTGGAATATTGTAAGCAACAACAATGGGCCATGGAGGCTATACCGGGGTAAATAGTAAATACCAAGTACAAATACCAAGTACCAAATACCAGATAGCAAGATTCAGGTTCAGCCCGGCAATACTGAAAACAGCAGATCCCAAATTCCAGACTGCGGAAACTTCCGGCTATCGTTTGGAATTTGGGATCTGTTGCTTGTGTTCTGGAATTTGATACTTGGTACTTGGAATTTTACTTCATAAGTATGCCTTTCACTTTGTCGCCGATGCTGATAGTAGCGGAGTCGTCGCAAAGACCGGCGCCATAGTTGATGGTGGCGGTGATCTGGTCAATGGTAACATCGGCAGTACCTTGTCCGATCCACGCGCATTTCAGGGCTTTTACCAGCGGTTCTTTAACAGTATAGGTAACACTGCTGCCACCGGGTAAAGTTAAGGTAGCGGTACCTGTTCCACTGTATATATCATCATTTGTATAGAGCGGCGTGGCGGCACCATCTGTTTGTGTAATGGTCTTATTGCTGGTATAGCCGAAAACCTGTGAGTCCAGTGTCAGTTTACCGTCAATCACTTCTGTTTTATAGCTGAAACCGTTGGAGTTGCTCAGGTTGGTAATTATTTTTTTACCTTCTAGTTTGATACCGTTCACCGTATAGTTCTCCGGCTCAATCGTAACAGTAGCACCAGGCAGCAGGATAAAATTGCTGATGGTCAGGTGTACTTTACCCGTGCGTACACGGCCATCATCACCTGCACATTGGGTACCGAAGTCCATGGTCAGCTCTTTAGGCCATCTGCCCGGCGTAGCATCGTCTACGGTAGATACCCAGCAGGTACCTATTTTCCCATTTTTCTTGTCCCGGGGGGCTAAACGGGCATCAGACTGGTAACCTTCAGCTTCTGCACCCTGCAGCGCCACATCGAACAGGTCATCATACAATGCACTGGCCTGCGCTTCATAAGTGGCGGCGGCAATCGCTTTATTATCATTTTCATCGGTCTTGGGATCCGCAGCGCCGTCGTTACTTTTGCTGCATGCAAAGAAGATAGTAGCTACTGCCACCATCGTGATAACCACGGCAAAAATGCGATTGAAACAAAAATTGCTTTTCATGAGGATAGTTTTTCTTAGGACTTTACCTTTGTGCCAAGGTTTAATATGATATTACGATTTTTACAAATTTAAATATTTTCTATTAAATATTCATCCTATTAACGTGTTAATTGAATATTATGTTGTGGATTGATACCCATGCGCATTTATACGGGAAAGAATTTAACCAGGACAGGCCCGGAATGATAACCCGGGCGCTGGAAATGGGTGTGCATAAACTGCTGTTACCCAATATAGACAGTCATTCTATTGAGGGCATGCTGGCCCTGGAAGAAGCGTATCCCGGTAAATGTTACGCCATGATGGGACTGCACCCTTGCTATGTAGATGAGCAGGTGGAAACCCAGATGGCCCTGGTGCGGGAATGGCTGGCTAAACGGTCCTTTATTGCCGTGGGAGAAATAGGACTGGATTTTTACTGGGATAAAACCCATGCCGCCCTGCAGCACCAGGTGTTCAGGGAACAGCTGCAGCTGTCTAAACAATACCAGCTGCCCGTGGTGATCCATAGCCGCGAAAGCACGCGGCAGTGTATAGATGAAGTAAGATCATTGCAGGATGGTTCCCTCAGCGGCGTGTTCCACTGCTTCTCCGGCACCCTGGAAGAAGCCCGCGAGGTAATAGACCTGGGTTTTTACCTGGGCATCGGCGGGGTGGTCACATTTAAGAAGTCCGGACTGGACAAGATCGTTGAACAGGTTGACCTGCAGCATATTATACTGGAAACAGACGCCCCTTACCTGGCGCCGGTACCTTACCGTGGCAAAAGGAACGAAAGCGCCTATATCCCCCTCATCGGGCAGACTGTCGCCAATGTAAAAAATCTAAAAATTGAGGAAGTGGCTGCTATAACCACGAGCAATGCCCTTAAATTATTCAAATCCATTTAATTGATTAGTGGATACCTTTGCGCCACAATCCAGGTGTTTTAGAGAATGAGCAAAATTCTGATTATCTATACGGGCGGTACGGTAGGCATGATCTTCGACGAAAAGACAAAAGCATTACGCCCGATCGGCTTTAATGAGATCCGAAACAATCTGCCGGAACTGTACCGGATGGGGATCGACTTTTATGTATACGCCTTCAACCCGCCGATAGATTCTTCAGATATGCAGCCCGAGATCTGGGTAGAACTGGCCTCCATTATAGAAGACCGTTACGACCGCTACGATGGCTTTGTGATACTGCATGGTTCAGATACCATGTCTTTCACCGCCTCCGCCCTCAGCTTCATGCTGGAGAATTTGTCCAAACCGGTGATCCTCACCGGCTCACAGCTGCCCATTGGCAAGATCCGCACAGACGCCAAGGAAAACATCATCACCGCCATGGAAATTGCCGCTACCCGGCAGAACAGCCATGCCATGGTGCCCGAAGTCTGCATCTATTTCGACTTTTCCCTGTTCCGCGGCAACCGTTCCAAGAAATATAACGCCGAAAAGTTTGAGGCCTTCTACTCCATGAACTACCCGCCCCTGGCAGAAGCGGGGATCGATATCAAATACAAACACCAGTTCATGCTCAGCCATCCCGCTGCACCGCTGAAGGTGCACAAGAATATGGACGATAATGTAACGGTGCTGAAAGTATTTCCCGGCATTACCCGCAAAGCGGTAGAGGCTACGCTCAGCGTATCCGGACTCAAAGGCGTGGTACTCGAAACCTTTGGTAACGGCAACGCCAATACGCAACCCTGGTTTATCGATGCCCTCAGGAAGGTGATACAACAGGGCGCCATCGTGGTAGACATTACCCAGTGCGATGGCGGCTCTGTTGAACTGGGCCGCTACGAAACCAGCCAGTACCTCAAGGAAATAGGCGTGGTCAGCGGTCACGATATGACCTTTGAAGCCGCCATCACCAAACTGATGTTCGTACTGGGACAGGAACTGCCGGTGGAAGAAGCCAAGAAGATGATAGAAACACCGCTTCGCGGAGAACTGACGCCTATTGTTATTGATTAATGACAAACTGATAAACGCCCATCATCCTGTAACTTCTTTCTTCCCTTAACCGTTTACCTGTCAGCACCCTTGCTGACAAAAATTATCCTTATTTTTATATATTTTCATCCCAAAGCCGTCTGATCGCCACAACAATGAAATACGTCCTCTGGCCCCTGTTAATATTCTTTGCTACTGTGCAGCTCCATGCGCAGGTAGTTACTCCCTGTACCACCATTGGCCAGACGCCGGAAACAGCGTTCCCTGTATGTGGCGAGAAAAAGTTCACCCAGGTAGCCGTACCCGTGTGCGGCGGCAGGCTCATTCCCACGCTGAACTGCCCTGCCTATCATGCAGACGTAAACCCCTTCTGGTACAAATTCACCTGTTACAGCACCGGTACCCTCGGCTTTACCATTACGCCGCATGACCTTTCTGAAGATTATGACTGGCAGCTGTTTGATGTGACGGGCCGTCCCCTGAGCGAAGTATATACCAATAACGCCCTCTTTGTTGGATCCGGCTGGTCTGGCGAAGGCGGCGTTACCGGCGCTTCTGATGCAGGTACCCAGCGCGAAGTATGTGGCGGCTACGGCAACCCGCTCTTCAGCTCCATGCCCACCATTTACCAGGGGCGCGACTACCTGCTGATGATCAGCCATTTTGACTCTACACAAGCCGGTTATGATCTTGAATTTGTCAGAGGCACCGCCAGTATAACCGATCCCGTTATGCCGCAGATAGAACGCGTAACCTACGATTGTACCACGCCTGCCCTGCTGGTAAAATTTAATAAACGCCTGCAATGCAGCAGCCTGGCCGCCAATGGCAGCGATTTTGCCCTCACCGGTTCTCCCGGTGCAGTGATCACCGGCGCCCGGGGCGCTACCTGCGGCAATGGCTTCGACTTCGACTCCGTTGTGATCACGCTGAGCGGCCCCCTGCCCGCCGGCAATTATTCGCTTAACATGAAGCACGGTACCGATGGCAACAGTGTGCAGGATCCCTGCGGTAATAACGCCGGCGGACCCGCCAACGGCGTACCGCCCACACCGTTTGCCGTGGCGCAGCAACTGCCTTCATTACCGGATCATGTAATGCCGCTGAGCTGCCGCCCTAACCGGATAAAGATCGTATTGAACCAGCCAGTACGCTGTAGCTCTATTGCTGCCAACGGCAGCGATTTTACCCTCAGCGGATCCACGCCTGTAAGCATAAGAAGCGCTGCAGGGAACTGCAATGCCGGTTTAACAGATACCATTGAACTTATACTGTCTAACACCATATTAACCGCCGGCGCTTATCAGCTTACCCTGCGCAACGGCAGCGACGGTAATACCCTGCTCAGTGAATGCTGGCAGGCCAGTCCCACGGGCAGTAGCCTTCGCTTCAATACCGCCGATACCGTGAACGCAGACTTTACCTATACCATGAGCCTGGACTGTGAATACGATACCCTGCGGCTCAGCCACCCGGGTAATAACGGCGTTAACAGCTGGCAATGGTATTCTGACGGAGAGGCTTTCAGCACCGAACAAAACCCTGTTAAAACATATTCCGTTTTCGGGCAGCATACTATCAAACTCACCGTGTCTAACGGTACCTGCAGCGACTCCGCTACTACGGGTATCCTGCTGGATAATGAGCTCAACGCGGCATTCTCCGCTTCAGCAGATATTCTTTGTCCGCAGGACGCTGTCAGCTTCACCAACCAAAGCTCCGGCAAGAACATTGTTGGCTACCGCTGGATCTTTGGCAATGGTATCGATGACTACCCGGCGCCAACCCGCTGCCGCAAACCTATCCCCAGGACTGAAAGATGGAACGCGACTATCCCGTCAGCCTCATTGCGCAAAGCGCCATGAACTGTTTTGATACCGCTACGCATTTCATTAAGGTAGTGCCCAGCTGTTATATAGATGTACCTACCGCCTTTTCTCCCAATGGCGATGGCATTAACGATTACCTCTACCCGCTGAACGGCTATAAGGCCATTAACCTGAAATTTGCCGTGTACAACCGTTTGGGACAACTGATATTTGAAACAAACGACTGGCGTCATAAATGGGATGGCACCCTGGGTGGCCGCCCGCAGGGTATTGGCACCTATGTATGGATGCTTTCTTACACACACAAGGAAACCGGGGAAAAAGTATTCAAGAAAGGTATAACCGTACTGGTTCGTTAACCTGCTTTCCCCACTTGCCACATTGCTGTTTTGCCGCCACTGCAGCTTCATTTCAGCAGTATTTAATTAATATTGCGCTCATTAGGTTTTTAATGCGCATGTAAGGGTACCATGCCACATGCGGAGGACCGGCTGTAGTATAGCAACATAGCAAGGCCCTTTCAACTATAATTCGAAACTGATGGATATCTTGATCAACCCCAGGCAAACGGAAGATCCGGGTAAGGATGTACCTGTACCTGCTCATCTTCAGCAAGACCTGGCGCCCTGGGGTTCGTGGCAGTACCGCCAATATGCATTCGGCCACATATTAACCCAGTCTTTCCTGCATAAACACTATCGTATATACATCTACCGTTTCCTGATAGATACACCGGTGCATCTGTATTTTTCCTGCAGCCTGCCCACCATTGCCTTAAGGCATATGCTCTCCGGACAGGTATTTGCAGATGTGGCAGGCTTCGGAAAGGTATTGCTGGAGCCCTTACGCTACGGGCTTATCTATCTGCCCCAGGGCATGAACAAGGCCTGGTTTGAAGCCGGAACGGCAGAATCGCTCCATATGGAGCTGGAGTATACCTGGCTGGAAGAGATGGCAGAAAGCAACCATGAAATAGCCGGGTTGATGCACCGCGTAACCAGCGCCAGTAAGGAAGGCAAGATGTTAGCCCCCGCCCCGCTGGATTACAATGTACAGGAAACACTAAGCTCCATACGCAGCAGCCGGGAAACAGGCGGCTACCTGCTGATGGAATTTAAAACCGGTATCCTGAAAATACTTACCAGCTACGGTAAGGCTATCAAAGAGCAGGAGTATTTTGAGGCCCTGCCCAATGTACCGGATAAAGAGCTGCTTATCAGCATTCATGATACAATCAGGAGCAGTCCCCGTATACAGTATACGCTTGCACGACTGGCCAAGCAGCACCACATGCATGAGAAAACGCTGAGCAGGCATTTTCACCGGCTGTTCAATATCAGCCTGTCGGCCTACGTACAGGAGCAATGCATGGCCCGCGCCTGGTTCCTCATTTCCACTACCAGCCGGCCCCTCACCGAGATCGCCAATGAACTGGGCTATACGGAGATCAGCAATTTTAACCGTGCCTTCAGGCGGTATTACCGAATGTCCCCCCAGGCCCTCCGCAACGCAAAATTGTCCGGAAATGATCCGGAGAATGTACTGCCCGGATAAGTGGTTTTTGTGCTTTTATCAGCAATTTTATGCCAGGTCAAAAACATGTGCACCTCAATATTCACCCGAACACGGCTAAGCGCATAAGCTTTCAATTATATATAAGGCGACTCACGCCTGGTTCCGTTGTTCCCTCCGGCAGCAGGCGCCCATCACGCTGAAGGGGTGGGTACTGCTCCGGTAAAAACGGTTTTTCATCGCTTTCAGTCAACACTCAGCTAGGTTCACTACCTAATGGTGTCTTTATGGTTATTTGAACATATATTGCAGGTTCTGCCTTTCCAGGTGGAACATTTTCCCGGCAATTTCTTGTCCGGTTTACCCCCTTTCCCTGTCTTTTAGACCTGTTTTTTGCTGTTTTACCGCCTGTTTACCGGGTATTACCCGTATGAACCCCTACGCCAAACAGGGCTGAAACCTAGTACAGGCTTATGTATGATAGGAGATGTCTCCTATATATTCCCTTATTGATCCCTATCTCATCCCTTGTTTATCCCTTCTTTTATAGGAACGGAACATCAAGGTAAGTACATGCAATAGGGAACGAATAAGAATGGGATCTCCTAAAAAACCGCCTGGCGCTCCCATGAAGGTCGCGGTCTCACCATGACCAGTTTACGCTTCCGGAGTGCAGGAAATGCATTAACCCGGCAGCTTGGATGAAAACTTGCCGTGAAATAATCTTTCGGATAAAAATCTGTGGCGCGGAATGTGCCGTATATATCTCAGAAAGACACGCGCCCGATTGATTTGTTTGTTTCCACCTGAGTTCTGATAATGGGAATGCCACCAAAACGGAGCAGGCCCTGTTCATCTCTGCCAAACCTGCAACCAGCCCCTGTATTATGGAACAAGGCCATTTATCGCATTAAAAAACCAGCGTTATGGAACAACAGTCAACACCCTCTTACGAAAAGTTATTGCTGATTGAGCGCGATGACGATAAGTATACCCCCTTATCCGAGATCCCGGAGGAGTACCTGAAACTCATGCTACCTTATTTCCGTGCTTATTTTTACCAGGATGAGGATTGCGACATGCTATGTCAGCATATCCGGGTCAACGAGTTTTCCATCTGGGGGCATGATATCCTGGCCAAGAATTACATTGTACTGAAACCGCGTACGCACCGCCACATCATTGCCCTGCACTACATGCAGGAAGATCCTATAGACGCGGTAATAGACCGTATGGGGCCTTTCAGGCTGAAAACAAAAGAGGTGAACCTTTTCAGCCTGCATGCAGATTTTCATAGCGCTGCGCTGGATCTGGGATGTAAGATCTTCAGCTTCCATATCAACGTAAGACCGGAAACATTACCGGAACTGGCTAAGAAATATCCTGAGCTGCAGCACCTGGCACAATTGCAGCTGGATGGCATAAACGGCCCGCTGAACCTGGCCCCTTATGAAATCAATGATGTGTGCTCCAGGATGCTGAAACGCATATTCCGCTGCAGGTATGTGGAGCTGCAGGCAGCATGCTTCCTGTACCGCTGCTGTGTGGATCTTTTCCGGAACTTCGCCATACAGGACGCCCGGTTCCGGCTGGCTAAAGAAGGGGGAGAGCCAGTCCCCACCAATGACAGCCTCATAAAACAGGTGTTCAGCTACGTAGAGGCCAACAAACGGGAGCCGCTTACTCTTGAAATACTGTCCGGCGTATTTGGCATATCAGCGACTGCACTGAACACCGGTTTTGAACGCACCTACGCTACCTCCCTGAGCGATTACCTGCTGCAACAGCGCATGTACAACATATACTACCAGCTCTTAAAAACAAAGGCCAGCCTTAGCAGCATCGCCTACAAAAACGGTTATCCCAACAGGCGCGCCATGGTAGCTGATTTTACAGCCTACTTTGAACACGATCCTGTGAGGATAAGAAATGCACAGTGATAGAGCTGTTGGCTATTAGCTGTTAGCGGTTAACATGGAGATAACATTGATCCATCCGCGTTAATTGCTAACAGCTAATAGCTTAGTTAGTAGCTAGCAGCTGTTTCCTTATCTACCAGTTTCCATATTCCAGCGCCTAACAGTCCGCCGATGATGGGGCCCACAATGAACACCCACAGGCTGGATAACGCTGCGCCGCCAGCAAAAAGAGCGGGGCCGATACTGCGTGCCGGGTTTACAGACACGCCTGTTACCGGGATGCCTACAATATGGATCAGCGTCAGGGAAAGACCGATGGCGAGGCCGGCGAAACCGCCGTTGCTGTTATTCCTGCTGGTACTACCATGCACCACTACCAGGAAGATGGTGGTTAACACGATCTCCGCAATGAGGCCACTGCCAAGGTTATACCCATCCGGCGAGCCTTCTCCCACACCATTCTGTCCGAGGCCATTGGCCGCCAGTGAATAATCTGCCTTGCCCTGCGCAATAAGGTAAAGGATACCTGCACCCGCAATAGCGCCGATGATCTGCGCAATGATATAGGCGCCTGCATCCTTACCGGAGATCTTGCCGGTAGCCAGCATTGAGATTGTGATAGCGGGGTTGATATGACATCCTGAAATATGACCGATAGCATAAGCCATCGCCAACACAGATAAGCCAAATGCAAAGGCAATGCCCAGGAAGCCAACATGCTTGCCTGCCAGTACGGCGCTGCCGCAGCCCATTAATACCAGTACGAGGGTACCAAACAATTCTGCAATGAACTTTTGAGATAACGTAACTTTCATAGATAGCTTTTTGGAAGTATTAAACAACCAATAAGCAGGAAGTGTTCACTGCAAATATTTTATCTGCCCAGCAGCTTTACCACCAGTGCTGTCCACCCGGTTTGATGGGCGGCTCCGTAGCCGCGGCCATTATCGCCATGAAAATATTCATAGAACAGGATATAATCCCTGAAGTGCGGGTCCTGCTGCATTTGTTCATAATCGCCAAACACAGGCCGTTTGCCCTGTTCATTGCGTAAAAAAAGGCGTGTAAGGCGTTTACTCAGCTCATTGGATATTTCCCTGAGCGTAAGGTATTCACCGCTGTTGGTAGGATATTCTACCTTGAAATCATCGCCGTAGTAGTGATGAAAATGCCGCAGGCTTTCAATGATCAGGTAATTGACCGGCATCCATACGGGGCCGCGCCAGTTGCTGTTACCTCCAAACATAGCGGTATTGCTTTCTCCCGGCGTATAGGCAACGGTAAACAGTTGTCCGTCCATCCAATGCTCACACGGATGCTCTTCATGGTATTTGCTGAGAGAACGGATGCCATAATCGCTGAGGAACTCTGTTTTCATCGAGCATGCGCCGCAGGATTCTTTTCATGCGATGGCCGCGTAACAGGCTTAAGAGGTGCTTTCTGCCGCTTTTCACTTCATACCAGCGGCTCACGAGGTTGGCCAGATCAGGCCTGTAGTTCAGGAACCAGTCCAGCCTTTCCGTAAACTCCGGTTGTGTCTTAAAGATCTCTTCATCCAGTACGGCAACGGCAAATAAGGGAATGAGGCCTACCATGCTTCTTACCTTGATGCGCTCCACACCATCGTTCACCATCTTCAGCTGATCGTAAAAGAAACCATCTTCATCGTCCCAGAGGCCATGGTCTTTTTCGCCCATTAAACTGATGGCCCCTGCTATATACAGGAAATGCTCAAAGAATTTGGTGGCCATATCGGCATACACCTTATTGTATTTAGCCAGTTCCAGGGATATACGCAGCATGTTCAGACAGTACATGGCCATCCAGCTGGTGCCATCTGCCTGCTCTATGTAATTGCCGTTGGGAAGCGGCGCAGTTCTGTCGAAGATGCCGATGTTATCCAGTCCAAGGAAGCCGCCTTCAAAAATGTTATTGCCGTTGGCGTCCTTGCGGTTCACCCACCAGGTAAAATTGAGCAGTAATTTATGGAAGATAGATTCCAGGAAAGGCACATCTTCTCTGCCATTTTCTTCGCGGTCTATCTGGAAAACGCGCCAGGCCGCCCAGGCATGAACCGGGGGATTAACATCGCTGAAAGCCCATTCATAGGCAGGCAGCTCTCCGTTGGGATGCATGTACCATTCTTTGGTGAGCAGGCTTAGCTGCTCTTTGGCAAAAGCCGCATCTACCATGGCCAGCGGCAGGCAGTGAAAGGCGAGGTCCCACGCGGCATACCAGGGGTACTCCCATTTATCGGGCATGGAAATAATATCCTCGTTATTGAGGTGTTTCCAGCTGGTGTTACGGCCGTTAAGGCGTTGAGCAGGCGGCGTTGGCTGCCCGGGATCTCCTTTCAGCCATTGGTCTACGTAGTAGTAATAGAATTGCTTGTTCCATAAAAGCCCTGCGAAAGCCTGCCGTTGTACCAGCTTTTCATCTTCCAGCAGGCCGGGTTGCAGGTCCTGGTAGAAAGCATCCGCTTCCTGCTGGCGGGTAGTGAATACCTGGTCAAAATCTCCGAAGGGATGATCTGTTTCACCTTTTACCAGTCGTAAACGAATGCAGCGGCTGCCGCCTGCTTCAATGCTCATCTCATAATTGGCGGCGGCTTTGGTGCCGTTCTTTTCTTCGTTTACGGCGTGGGTATGCCCATGAACCAGGTAATCGTTGATGCCGTCTTTATAGAAGCGCTTACCATCCTGGAAGTTAAATAAGCGCGGATAGTTGGTTTCGTTGTCGGTAAATAATATTTCCGGGTTGTCATCGCAGTACAGGTGGTAATTGCCCAGCTTTTTATGCCCGATGTGGAGACTTTCCTTTGCTGTTAATGTAATGAAGGGTAGTTCCTCATCATACCCCCATGACCAGGTATTGCGAAACCAGATGGTGGGCAGCACATGGAGTGCGGACGTATCTTTTCCGCGGTTGTGAATGGTAAGCCTGATGAGGAGGTCTTCCGGGCTGTTCTTGGCATACTCGATGAAGATGTCGAAATAGGCGTTGTTGTTAAAGATGCCGGTGTCCATCAGCTCAAACTCAGGCTCCTGGCGGGAGCGGCGGCGGTTCTCTTCTACCAGCAGGGTATAGGGAAATTCCTGCTGCGGGTATTTATACAGCATCCGCATATAGGAATGTGCGGGGGTATTATCCAGGTAGTAATACAGCTCTTTTACATCTTCGCCGTGATTGCCTTCATGGCCGTTCAGGCCAAAGAATCGCTCTTTGATGATGGGGTCTTTCTTATTCCAGAAGGCGGGTGCAAAACAGAGCAGCTGCTGATCATCGCTGATGCCGCCAATACCTTCTTCTCCCCAGCGCCAGGCTTTACTGCGCGCCATATCGTGCGTGGTGTATTCCCATGCGCGGCCGTCCTCGCTGTAATCCTCCCGTACAGTACCCCACTGACGGGCGGTTACATAAGGGCCCCATTTTTTCCAGTCTTGCTGTTGCAGCCTTGCCTTCTCTTTGTTCATCGCTAATGTATTATGATCTGTAAGGGACCATCATAGCAGGAGTGTTCCGTCTATGGGTACGATATTGGCGAAGGTACGGAATTGAACAAATCCGTAAATTAGCAGAAACGCGGAAAACAGCACCCAAAATGCGGAAAGCCGAAAGCAGAACGCTGAGGGGCCGATGCTGCCGGATGCCAGACACAGAACGCCTTTTTAGAGAATTTTCAGCTGTAACTGGTTAAAATATAGCCACCAGGGCAAAAAGTATCTGAATAATTTTATTGGCTATCGTTTTGCCTCGACCAAAAAATATTGACATGAAAAAAACTGTGTATTTGACACTTATCTTGTGCTGTATGAGCTGCTTTGTGCTGTTGGCGCAGGACTATCCCATACAGCCGGTACCGTTTACCGCTGTAAAGGTAACAGACCGTTTCTGGGCGCCGCGTATTCTCAACAATTACAAGGTCACTATTCCTATTGCCCTGGAACAATGTTATAAAACGGGCAGGGTAGACAATTTCCTGATAGCCGGCAAACTGAAAGAAGGGAAATTCAAAACCGAATATCCTTTTGACGACACAGACATCTACAAAATTATAGAAGGCGCCAGCTTCTCGCTGCAGACCTATCCCGACAAACAACTCGAAGCGCAGCTGGATACACTGATCTACTACATCAGCAAAGCGCAGGAGCCGGATGGTTACCTGTATACCAACCGCACCATTGCCAAAGACAGCACCGAACTTCATGCATGGGCGGGGGCGAAGCGCTGGGAAAAAGATCCTGACCTGAGCCATGAGCTGTATAACTGCGGCCACCTCTATGAAGCAGCCGTAGCGCATTACCTGGCCACCGGCAAAAGAAGCCTGCTGGACATTGCCATCAAAAATGCCAACCTGGTATACCATGATTTTGTAGAAGGCGGATTAACCTACTATCCCGGTCACCAGATCATTGAAATGGGACTGGTAAAGATGTATCGTGTAACCAACGACAAAAGGTATCTTGACCTCGCGAAATATTTCCTGGATATCCGTAAGAACGGGACAGAATATAACCAGGCACAGGCGCCGGTTACACAGCAGACACGTGCCGTGGGACACGCCGTACGCGCCACCTATATGTACAGCGGCATGGCAGATGTAGCAGCGCTCACGGGCGACAAGGGCTATATCCAGGCCATGGATGCTATCTGGCATGATATCGTTGATCATAAGATCTACATCACCGGCGGCATCGGCGCGGAAGCCGGGCACGAAGGATTCGGACCGGATTACAAACTGCCCAATATGAGCGCCTATAACGAAACCTGTGCTTCTATCGGCAACATTTACTGGAACTATCGTTTGTTCCTTTTACATGGCGATGCCAAATATTACGATGTGCTGGAACAGATACTGTATAATGGGATGATCTCCGGTGTATCTGTAAAAGGAGACCGCTTCTTTTATCCCAACCCGCTGGAATCAATGGGTCAGCATGGAAGAAGCGAATGGTTTGGCTGCGCCTGCTGCCCCAGCAATGTATGCCGCTTCATTCCTTCTGTACCGGGTTATATGTATGCCACCGGTAAAGACCGCATTTATGCCAACCTGTTTATCCAAAGCAGCGCTGATATCAAACTGCAGGATAAAGCAGTAAATATTGAACAGCAAACCAACTATCCCTGGGATGGCAATGTGTTGTTCAAAATAACACCTGCCGCCGCAGAAGGGCCCTTTGAACTGGCCATCCGCATTCCTGCCTGGCTGGAGGATGCACCTATACCCGGCGGCTTATACAGTTTTACCAAACCCGAAACAAAGCAATTTACCATTACGGTAAATGGCCAACCGGCAAAGTATACTACAGAAAATGGTTATGCCATTATCCGCCGCACATGGGCAAAAGGAGACCAGGTGCAGGCTGGTTTCCCGATGGATGTTCGTTATGTAAAAGCCAGCGGGCAGGTAACAGCAGACAACAACAAGGTAGCTATACAACGTGGCCCTATAGTATACTGTTTTGAATGGCCTGATAACAAAGCCGCATCCGTACGTCATTTGCTGGTGAGCGATAATAGTCCTGCAACTACCTCCTATCAGCCAGACCTGCTGAACGGTGTGGAAGTGATCCGCACCGCCGCCCTTACACAGGTGATAAAAGGCGATAAGGTAGTAGACGCCAAAGCCACTGTTACGGCCATTCCCTACTATGCGTGGGCCAACAGGGGTGCCGGCGATATGACGGTATGGGTGGCTGATAAACCAGGTGCAGTGGCTAAACTGCAGCCACCTACTGTTGCATCAAAAAGTAAAGTAAGCGGTTCTCATAAAACCAAAACACTGATGGCGCTGAATGATCAGCTGGAACCTGCCAACTCGCATGACGGCAGTATTCCCTACTATCACTGGTGGCCTAAGAAAGATACTGTACAATGGGTGCAGTATGATTTTGAGAAACCCGCAAAGGTGTCACGTGTACAGGTATACTGGTATGATGATGGCCCCTGGGGCGGTTGCCGCCTGCCTGTTTCCTGGAAAGTATTGTATAAAGACGCCGCAGGACAATGGCAGGAAGTACAACATTCGAATGAATATATGACGGCAAAAGACACCTTCAATACACTCAACTTTTCACCTGTGCAAACTACTGCGTTAAGAATGCAGGTGCAGCTGCCTAAAGAACATGCCGCAGGCATACTGGAGTGGAAGGTAGAGTAGCGCTCATATTATGATATGAGCAATTCCAAACTCCAAAATCCAAATTCCAAAGTCCAGATTCCAAATTGCGGGGACTACACTGTGAAAGCCAATCCCTTCGCTGCATTGATTGGAATCTGGATTTTGGATTTTGGAATTTAATCCCCCGTTTTTCACGAATCAGCCCCATTCGTAATCTCCGCTATTAATTCGTATCTATCTTCATTTTCTATGCTGTTTACGCCCAATATCTTTGCCCTGCTGCCACGTTAGCAATGGTTGGTTACAAAAAAACTCACAGCTCCAATAGTACCTACCGATTGGATGAACGACACCTATGCATAAGAGCGATCTGAACAGAGCCGGGCTAAATCGATTTTGCGAGTAGCTGTATCTTTTTTTGAAACCAAGGCATTATTCATTAAAACCTATAATCCTTTATGAAAACCAGATGTACAATTCCCTCAAGCGGTTGGATACGCCGCGCAAAAAACGTCTGTTATCTCTTCCTGTTGCTTTGGCAAGCTAATGTAATGGCCCAGGTAAGTCCCTCGGTTCCTGCTACTACAAAACAGCATAACAAACAGGTGATCGGCTACATCACCCAATGGGATGCCTGGAAAGACATAGCAGGTATTGTGCCCAAAGGTGGTTATAACCATCTGAACGTAGATTATTCACAGTACACTATCCTGAACTTTTCATTTTTTGGTGTAGCCAAAGACGGTTCACTGCACAGCGGTGATTACCGTAACAAGAACATCTACCAGGTAGGCGCCGTACAGGAGCCTGCGCCTATGGTAAATGATGACATTTACAGCAGCTGGGACATGTTCCTGCTCTATGGTGAGCTGGATGCGCCCCTCTACTACATTTCAGACGGCAGCTATGCCTATTCGCTGGGTTACCGTAATGAAGGCAGCGGCTGGAAAAATGTGAACACCGGCGCTACGGGTGTTTTTCCTTTGTCTGTTCCCAAACAGGGCGGCGCACCGGGCATCATTGATCTTGCCCACCAGAAAGGGGTGAAGGTAATGGCCTCTATCGGCGGCTGGAGCATGTGTAAGCACTATCCTGAAATGGCTGCAGACGCTACCAAGCGCGCACGCTTTGTGGCCGACTGTCAGAAGCTGATCAACATGGGCTTTGACGGTATCGACTTTGACTGGGAATACCCTAATGATCCGGGTATGAACATTGAGCGCTACAGCCAGGCAGACTATAACAACTTTGCTGCATTGGTAGAGGCAGTAAGAGCGGCTATCGGTCCCGATAAGCTGATCACTGCAGCTTTCTCTGCCACACCTGCTAAGCTGCAGGGCTTTCCCTGGGCGCGTCTGAATGCTGCCATGAACTACTTTAACATGATGACCTATGACTTCAACGGCGGCTGGTCTAATAAAGCAGGGCACAATGCTCCGCTGTACGACTACCCCGGTGCAGAGTTTACCGGTCTTTCGCTCAACGCCTGTGTACAGGGCCTGCGCTCAATGGGTGTTAACATGAGCAAGGTAACGCTGGGCGCTCCCTTCTATGGCCGTGGCGTAGTTACCAACGGCGCAGCTGCTCTCAATGCACCTACTGTTAAACGTGCTGAAACAGTACAGCCGGATGGTCCCATCCAGACCTGTGCGGATTACACCAACTGGGCGCTGAACCTGTGGGATGGTACGCCCAACTACAGCTACATCTTACAGCAAACAGGCGCTAACTCCGGATGGACAGAGCATTGGGACGATGTTGCGAAAGTGCCCTATAAAACAAAAGGCAACTATTTCCTGAGCTACGACAACGAACGCTCTATCGGTGAAAAAGCAAAGTATATTAAAGACAACAACCTGGCGGGCATTATTGTATGGCAGGTGTATGGCGACATGCTGGATATGACCAGCAGCACGCAGACAAGGGGTAAACTGATCTATTGCCCCAACACCAAATCTCCGCTGGTGAACAAGATCAACGAAGTATTTGCCAATGGCGGTACGCCGGGTAATGCATCACCAACCGTGAGCATCACATCGCCTGCCAATAATACTACGCTTACTGCTCCGGGCAGTGTAACCATACAGGCTACTGCTGCAGACAGCGATGGCAGCATTGCCAAGGTAGAGTTCTTCAATGGCACTACCAGCCTGGGTGTTGACAACAGCGCTCCTTACAGCTTCAGCTGGAACAATATCCCCGCAGGAAACTATACCATTACAGCGGTAGCTACTGACGATAAAGGCGCTGCCACTACTTCTGCTGCCGTAACCCTGACCGTTGGGACGCCTCCCACCAACAACACCGGCAAGGTGACTCGTAGGTTACTGGCACAACTGGGGCAGCACTACCGGCACGCCTCCCTATATCCGTTTACGTGATATCAGCAGCAGGTACAATGTAGTACAGATCGCTTTTGCTATTGCAGCAGCTGACCAGGCTACACTGAGCTTTACTCCCGAAGGTACCAGCGTGGCTGATTTCAAATCGGACATTGCTTACCTGCAATCACAGGGTAAGAAAGTGCTGATCTCCATCGGCGGACAGGATGGTGTGGTGGTATTGGGTACACCCACGCAGAAAGCTGCCTTTGTAAGCTCACTGAAATCCATACTGGACACTTACAACTTTGATGGTTTTGACATTGACCTCGAAGGCGGTCACTCGCTGCAGCTGGATAATGGCGATAACAACTTCATGAATCCTACCACTGCAAAAGTGCAGAACCTGATCTCCGGTATCAAGGAGGTGATCAACTACCGTAAAGGCCAGGGTAAGGATTGCTGGCTCACCATGGCGCCTGAAACCTATTATGTACAAACCGCCTATGGCGCTGCGTACTCTCCGCTGGTAGGCGCTTATCTGCCCGTGATCTATGGCCTGCGTTCAGAGCTCACCTTCATACATCCGCAGCTGTACAACACCGGTTCTGTAATGGGCCTCGATAATAAAGTGTACAGCCAGGCCACTCCTGATTTCATCGTTTCCATGACGGAAATGCTGCTGAACGGTTTCACCGTAGCAGGCACCAGCCAAACCTTCCCGGCGCTGCGTGAAGACCAGGTAGCTTTTGGTCTGCCGGCTACTCCTGCCGCTGCTCCCTCCGGTGGTTACACTACGCCGGATAATGTGAAGAAAGCACTGAACTACCTGACCAAAGGTCAGTCTTTCGGCGGCGGTTATACGCTGCGTAAAGCAGGCGGCTATCCCGGTCTGCGTGGTATCATGACCTGGTCTATCAACTGGGATAAATCCAACAACTACGAATTTGCCAACAATTATTACGATTACTTCTTTGGCAATACCGGTGGTAACCAGTCTCCTGTTGTGAGCATCACCTCCCCCGCCAATAATGCATCCTTCACACCGCCCGCTACCATCACCATCCAGGCCAGCGCCAGCGACAGTGACGGTTCTATTGCCAAAGTAGAATTCTTTAATGGCGGCACTAAACTGGGTGAAGCTACCAGCGCACCTTACAGCTATACCTGGACCAACGTGGCAGCCGGTACTTACAGCCTGACTGCCAGGGCTACTGATAACGCCAACGCAACTGCTACTTCTGCTACGGTTACCATTACAGTAGGTACTACCGGCGGCGGTGGCTGCGACGGCATTGATGCATGGTCTGCATCTGCTGTTTACACACAGGGTATGCAGGTAGTATACAACAGCAAGGTGTACAGCGCCAGGTGGTGGACACAGAACGAGCAGCCAGATACGCACGCCGGCGACGGACAGGTATGGGGTTATGTACGCGATTGTAACGGCGGTGGCGGCAATAACAGCCTGCCCTCCGTGAGCATTACATCTCCTGCCAACAACGCCTCATTTGCGGCTCCGGCCAGTATCACTATCCAGGCCAGCGCAACAGACAGCGATGGCACTATTGCCAAAGTTGAATTCTTTAACGGCGGCGCCAAACTGGGTGAATCTACTGCTGCGCCTTACAGCTTTCAGCTGGAACAACGTAGCTGCAGGTACGTATACGCTGACCGCAAAAGCTACTGACAATGCCAACGGCGCTACTACCTCTGCTGCAGTAACAGTAGTGGTGGGTACTACCGGCGGCGGTAACTGCGCAGGCGTAGCAACTTATGAGCCTTATCCTAAAATATACAACAGAGGAGACCGTGTAGTATATAACGGTGTACTGTACGAAAGCCAGTCTGACGCACTGTACAACGTTACCCCCGGCACAGCCGAGTGGTGGTGGAAACCGCTGGGTGCATGCGGCGCAAGCTTTGCACGCACCAGCGCAACCACCCCGTTTGTTACACAGGAACCTACCAATGCTACACTGCTGGCTTATCCCAACCCGGTAACAGGCAGTGAACTGCAGATCAAAGTAGCAGCACAGGCAGGTGATAAATTGGTGATCACCCTGCAAGACCTGAAAGGAAGTGCACCGGTGCTGCGTACCGAACAGGTAGCCGCAGGAAAAAATCAGTCTATCAGACTGCAAACCGGCCAGGTACCCAGCGGCACCTGGATCCTGAAGGTTGAAAACAGAACCTCCCATCGTATAGCCACCACAAAAGTGGTCAGGCTACAGTAATAGCTAAAAATGAAGAATGAAAAATGGTCCCGGTTATCCGGGACCATTCACTTTTTCAAATTTTAGCTGTCAGCTCAACAAGTATCGGCTCTTATCTATCCCTCGAACCATTAAACACTTAACCATATGCTGCAACCTTATCCATTTCAGTTACGATCGCCCCGTTGGCAATGCTTCCGCCAGCGGGGCTATTATTTTACCGGATCCGCCACAAGATGATTCAATTAACCATTTCGAACATTAAACCCACGTATTTATGCAATCAATTAAATTTCTATTACTGTTGATAACGTTCAGCGCGATGCGGCTGGTGGCGTTCTCACAAAACTGGCAACTGGTCTGGCAGGACGAGTTTGACAACAGCATCGGTCCCGACTGGGTATTTGAAACCGGCAACGGCGCCAGCGGCTGGGGCAATAATGAACTGGAATACTATCGCCGCGAAAACGCAACCGTAGAGAACGGCCAGCTGGTGATCACCGCCAGACGCGAAAGCTTCAACGGCTTTAACTACACCTCTGCCAGGATGAAAACACAAGGCAGGAAATCATGGACATACGGTAAAATAGAAGCCCGTATCAAGATACCTACCTTCTCAGGCGCATGGCCTGCCTTCTGGATGCTGGGCGACAACATCGGTTCCATTGGATGGCCTGACTGCGGCGAGATCGACATCATGGAGCACGTGAATACAGACCCTAATGCCGTTGGCACCATTCACTGGCGCGGCCCTGCCAACGAGCATGCATCCTATGGCGGCAGCAGACCGGTTAATTTTTCTGATTATCATGTTTACACCATTGAATGGACGTCATCTTCCATCAAATGGTTTGTAGACGGCGTGCAATACAATGAGGCCAATATCCAGAACAGCGTTAACAGCACGGAAGAATTTCACCGCAATTTCTTCATCCTGCTCAACTTTGCCATTGGCGGTAACTGGCCCGGCTTCAATATTGACAACAACGCCTTCCCTGCCAAGATGTATGTAGACTGGGTAAGGGTATACCAGAACGGCGGCGGCAACAACAACCCGCAACCCTGGAGCCAGACCATAGAAGCAGAAAACTTCAGCGCACAGAACGGCGTGCAGGTAGAGCCCTGTAATGAAGGCGGCCAGAACGTAGGTTACATTGATGCCAACGACTGGATAGCCTTCCCTTCCGTCACCATTCCTACCTCAGGTAATTATCGTATAGACTATCGCGTTGCCAGCCTGAATGGTGGCGGCAGACTGTCGCAGGACCTGAACGCAGGCGCGATCGTACTGGGTGCGGTAGACATCCCCAATACGGGCGGATGGCAGAACTGGACCACTGTTTCACAAACGGTACACATCAATGCAGGTACCTATAACCCCGGCATTTTTGCGGTATCAGGCGGATGGAACATCAACTGGTTCCGTTTTACCAGATTATAAACCCTCTAAATCGATCTTATGAAACCAATTCTAAAATTTACAGCAGGCTTACTCGTACTGCTCACCTCTTACATCTCCACCTTTGCGCAGGACCACCAACCGGTATCGCTGGGTAAAGCGGCCACACTGGTACAACAATTCAGGCAGGCCGGCGCAAGGCAACAGCAATTTGTCAGCAGCGCACAATTAAGAACAAGCGCCAATACCACGTTAAACGCAAAGGTCAATTACCGTATCTCCGGCGACAATGAAGAGTTCATGGCCGGCGAAATTGCCAGCACTCCGGGATCATCCTTCTTCGTACGCCTGAAGGACGGAAAGCTGGAAGGTAATATCGTATTACGCCAGGCACAGAAAGCCTATCAGTATTACTCTAATGAAGCCGGTGAGGCTTTTGTGAAAGAAGTGAACATCGATGAAGTGATCTGTATCAATTACCAGGAAGGTCCGGCTGTATCGCAGGCGGCTTCCAAGGTAAGCGCAGCAGCTGTTCCCACCAACCTGCAAAGCTTCCCCGGCGGCAATGGTTGTGTGCTGCTGGATTTTGACGGCCAGTATGTTGCAGGCACTCCCTGGAACAACGGCAACCCTATCAACGCCGCACCTGCCACGCTCAGTGAATCAGAGATGCTGGATGTATGGGAGCTGGTGAGCGAAGACTTCAAACCCTTCCACCTCAACGTTACCACCAGCGAAGCTGTGTTTAACAGCTATCCCAAAAACAGGAGAATGCGTGTGATATTCACACCTACCAACACCGCTTCTCCCGGCAATGGTGGCGTTGCCTATATCGGCTCTTTTAATTGGAACGATGAAACGCCCTGCTGGGTATTTAACGGCGGCGTAAAAGGCGCCGGCGATGCGGCTACGCACGAAGTAGGTCATACCTTTGGTTTGGGTCATGACGGCCGCACTTCTCCTTCAGAAGGTTATTACCAGGGCCATGGCAGCTGGGCGCCCATCATGGGTGTGGGCTATTACAGGCCCGTTGTACAATGGAGCAAAGGTGAGTACACCAACGCCAACAACACGGAAGACGACCTGGCAAAGATTTCCAGCGCTACCTATGGCGTAGGTTACCGCGCCGATGATTACGGCAACACCATTGCCACCGCTGCTCCCCTGGGCGTAAGCGGCACCGGTAGTGTAAGCACTTCCGGCATCATTGGCCGCACCGGCGATATAGACGTATTTTCTTTCTCTACCAGCGGTGGTAATGCTACCCTGAACTTTGCACCGGCAGCCAAGCATCCTAACCTGGATATTGCCGTTACGCTGTACAACAGCAGCGGCAGTGCGGTGGCCAGCTCCAACCCCAGCGGACTGCCTGCCTCCATTAACCAGTCACTCGCTGCAGGTACTTATTATGTAGCGGTAACAGGTACAGGTGCAGGTAATCCTGCCAGCGACGGTTATTCCAACTACGGCTCACTGGGTTACTATACCATCAGCGGCACCATCGCCAACGGCAGCTCCAGCGGTGTGGTAACCGTATACGAGAACTGCAACTACACCGGCGTTTCTGCAGCGCTGGCGCCAGGAAGCTATAACATGGCCGACCTGGCCGCCAGAGGTATACCGAATGATTTCATCTCTTCACTGAAAGTACAAAGCGGCTATGAAGTGATCCTGTACCAGGATATCAATTTTGGCGGCAGCGCTTATGTGTTCAGGGGTGATTTCTCCTGCCTGGCTAACCTTACGCTGAATGGTCAGCCGCTGAACCTGAACGACTGGGCTACGTCCCTGGTGGTACAGCCTTCCAGCGCTATTGCACCGGCTACGCTCAGCAAAGCGGTGGCCAATACCATTGGTGTGGCTAAAGCAGAAAGCGCACTGGCTAACGGCAGCAAGGAAGTAAGCGTACAGCTTTCCCCCAATCCGTTCAGGGATCAGCTGTATATCAAGGTAAATAACGTAACCGAACAATATTATGTAAGGGTATACAACGTAAACGGCGCTGAAGTAAGGCCTGCCCAGCGCATCAGCAATGGTCAGCCTGTTAATCTTTCCAGCCTGCCCGGCGGCATGTATCTCGTGAAGATCTACTTAGGCACTGAAGTGATCACCCGCAAGGTGATTAAACATTAACAAATATCCCAAGCCTATGTCACCTGGGGGCCCGGTCTTGTACCGGGTCCCTTTTTTTATTGCGGAAAATAGTTTAAATTAAATATCTAAAGCCAAGGCGATGAAGTATACCCCGGTTCAGAACTTTATTAACGGCCAGTTTAGAGATATTCATTCTTCCCGTACACTTGCTGTAATATCTCCCTCAGATGGTAAAGAACTGGCAGTATTGGCCTGCTCCCCTCAAAGTGACCTGGATGATGCTGTTAACGCCGCCCGGGCCGCCTTTCCATCCTGGAGTAAAACGCCGATCAAAGAGCGTGTGCAGGTATTTTTCCGTTATAAATTCCTGCTGGAGCGCGATCTCCAGGAACTGGCAGCACTGGTGAGCGAGGAGAACGGCAAGACCCTGGGAGAGGCCATCGCCGAAATAGAGAAATGTATTGAGCTCACAGAGTTTGCCACCTCACTGCCCCAACTGGTCACCGGCGAGGTGCTGGAAGTGAGCAAGGGCGTAGAGTGCAGAACAGAGCATGTACCCCTGGGTGTGGTAGCCTCCATTGTGCCCTTCAACTTTCCCAGCATGGTGCCTAACTGGACCATTCCCAATGCCCTTACGCTGGGCAACTGCATGATCATCAAACCATCTGAAAAAGTGCCCCTCAGCCTGGCCCGGATCGCCGCTTTGCTGAAAGAGGCCGGTTTGCCGGACGGGGTTTTCAATATTGTGAACGGGGATAGTGAAATGGTGAACGCCATCTGCGACCACCCGGGCATTGAAGCCGTTTCTTTTGTAGGCTCTACCCGCGTGGCCAAACTGGTATACCAGCGCGCTACGGCGCAGCTGAAACGCTGCCTGGCCCTGGGAGGCGCCAAGAACCACCTGCTGGTACTGCCTGATGCCAAACCCGATATGACGGCGCAGAATGTAGTGGCCTCTATGAGCGGTTGCGCCGGGCAACGCTGTATGGCCGCATCTGCCATGGTTGCCGTAGGCGATGTAGACCATATTGTTGACAAGATATGCGCAGAAGCAGGAAAGGTGGTACCCGGCAAAAACCTGGGCGCTGTGATCAGCCAGGAAGCCAGGGAAAGGATAGAACGCTATATCTCTGAAGCCGAACAACAGGGCGCCCGTGTGCTGATAGACGGCCGCAATACTGTAGTGGAAGGAAAAGAGAAAGGCGCTTATGTAGGGCCTACCGTAATAGATTATGTAACGCCGGATATGGCAGTGGCCCGGGAAGAGATCTTCGGCCCGGTGATCAGCATCCTGCGCACCAATACCGTAGACGAAGCGCTGGCCATAGAAAATGCCAATCCCTATGGCAACGCTGCAGCTGTATATACGCAGAACGGCGGTCTTGCGCGTTATATTATTGAACACGCGAGCGCCGGTATGATAGGCGTAAATATAGGCGTACCCGTACCCCGCGAACCTTTTTCATTTGGAGGATGGAACGAAAGCAAATTTGGCGTTGGCGATATTACCGGTAAAAGCTCCATAGAATTCTGGACCAAGCTCAAAAAAACAACTACCAAATGGAATCCTGAAGCGGGCGTGAACTGGATGAGTTAGTAATAGTCCTCTTCTTAAACACGCTGTTATGCAAGAAACACCCACCCTGTCTGCCGCCCGGCAGGTTATTCAGGACAACCTTGACCATACCCTCTTTTCCTGGAGCAGGCAAAAAGGGATTGCACCCATCGCCGTAAAATATGCGGAAGGGGTTTACCTGTATGATTATGACGGCAAACGTTACCTCGATTTTTCTTCGGGCCTGATCAACGTTAACATCGGCCATGGCAACCAGCGTGTAACCAATGCCGTGATGAAGCAGATGCAGGAAGTGAGCTATGTTACGCCCGGCTGTGTTACCCGCGCCAGGGGCGAGCTGGGAAAAAAATTATCTGACATCACATGCGGCCGGCTTCCCAAAACGCTGTTCACCACCGGTGGTGCAGAAGCCATAGAGAACGCCATCAAACTGGCCAGGCTATATACCGGCAGGCATAAGATCATTGCCCGCTACCGTGCCTTCCACGGCGCCTCTTACGGCTCCATGACAGCCGGCGGCGACCCACGCAAACTGCCGCACGATGCACAGCAGGCGCCCAATATCGTTCACGTGGAAGACCCCTATTGCTACCGTTGCCCCTGGGGCAAGGACATCAGCACCTGCTCCCGCGAATGCGTGAGCCATATAGAAAGGGTGATTGAATTTGAAGGGCCGGAAAATGTGGCGGCCATCCTGATGGAAGGAGAAAGCGGCTCTTCCGGCTGTATCAAATACCCGCCGGATTACCTGCAGAAAGTACGCGCGTTGTGCGACAAATACAACATCCTGCTGATAGCAGATGAAGTGATGAGCGGATTTGGCCGCACCGGTAAATGGTTTGCCTGCGACCTGCATGGTGTGGTGCCCGACATGATCGCCACTGCCAAAGGCATTACCGCCGGCTATTTACCACTGGGGGCGCTGATGGTCAGCGAAGAGATAGCCCGCTATTTTGATGATAAGATATTGTGGCTGGGCCTTACTTATTCTGCCCACCCGGTATGCTGTGCAGCAGGCGCAGAAGTGCTGCAGATCTACGAGGATGAGCGCCTGTTAGAAAATGCCGCCGCCATGGGCGTTTACATTGAACAACAGGTGGCCCTGCTGCAGCAGCGTCATCCCAGCATCGGCGATTTCCGGAACACCGGCCTGCTGGGTTGTATTGAGCTGGTAAAGAACCGTATTACCAAAGAACCGATGGCGCGCTTCAATGCCAATGCCGAAGAAATGGCCGTGATGAACAAGGTGGCCGCCAGGCTGAAACAGCTGGGCATGTACGCCTTTGTGCGCTGGAACTATGTGTTTATAGCGCCGCCTCTCTGTATCACCAGGGAGCAGGTGGATGAAGGACTGGCCATGATCAGCGATGCCATCTCCATCGCAGATGAAGCTTACGTGCAATAGTCTGTAAAATATACCCGCATGCAGGAAGTTACCACATCAAATGTCAGTGGGGATGCTTCGCTTTACAGCGAAGACCTCGCACCTGTTCCTCCATCCAAAAGAACCTGGAACACCTGGAACTATGCTGCATTATGGATCAGCATGAGCCTGTGTATCCCTACCTATATGCTGGCCAGCTCTCTCATAGAAGGCGGCATGAACTGGTGGCAGGCCATCTTCACAATTTTCCTGGGCAATACCATTGTATTGATCCCGATGGTGCTGAACGGGCATGCGGGCGCCAAATACGGCATTCCTTTCCCGGTCTTTGCCCGGGCCAGCTTCGGGGTCAAAGGCGCCAATATACCGGCTATTCTGCGCGCTATCGTTGCCTGCGGATGGTTTGGTATCCAGACCTGGATAGGGGGCTTTGCCCTGTACCAGTTATTACGTATCTGGATACCTGCCATGGAAACGCTGCCGGCGGTATTTCCCGCTTCGCTGGGACTGCAAACCGGTCCGGCTATCACCTTTGTGCTGTTCTGGTTCCTGAACATGTATGTAGTATACCTGGGCGTTGAAAGCATCCGGAAGCTGCTGGTGTTCAAAGCCATTTTTCTTCCCCTGGCGGCGCTGGCGCTTTTATTATGGGCAGTGAAAGCAGGTAATGGTTTTGGTCCCATACTGCAACAGCCCTCCCGCTTTCCATCCGGCGATGCGTTCTTTACATTCTTCTTTCCTGCGCTCACCGGTATGGTGGGTTTCTGGGCCACGCTCTCCCTGAACATACCTGATTTTACGCGTTATGCTACCAGTCAGCAGGCGCAGATAAAAGGGCAGATCATCGGCCTGCCACCCTCCATGACATTGTTTGCATTCATCGGTGTAGTGGTCACCTCTGCCACTACTATCGTGTACGGCACTACGATATGGGACCCCCTGGTGCTGGCAGGCAGGTTTGACAGTAAAATACTGGTCACGCTGGCCATGATAGCGGTAGCCATTTCCACACTGGCTACCAACATTGCGGCTAATATTGTAAGTCCGGCAAACGACTTTGCCAACCTCTGGCCTTCGCGGATCAACTTCCGCATTGGCGGTTATATCACCGGCATCATCGGGGTGCTGATCATGCCCTGGAAGCTGATCGCCGATCCTACGGGCTACATCTTTACCTGGCTGCTGGCCTACTCCAGCCTGCTGGGCCCCATCGGCGGGATCATGATCACAGATTACTATTTCATCCGTAAACAACAGTTGCGCACTGCAGATTTGTATCGTCACGAAGGCAGTTACCGTTTTACGGCCGGTTTCAATATACCGGCCATTATTGCTTTGCTGATCGGTGTACTGCCTAATGTGCCTGGCTTCCTGGTCACTATAAAAGTATTGGCGGCAGATGCAGTACCGCTGTGGATCACGCAACTGTATTACTATGCCTGGTTTGTGGGTTTCCTGGTCAGCGGCATTGCCTATATGCTGCTGATGCAGACCTATAAACCCGGTGTAGCCACTATCAAAGAAACTTCGTCTTATGTCGCTATTGATTAAAAACGGAAGAATCATTACTGCCGGCGATGATTATGTGGCAGATATCTTCATTGAAGGAGAAAAGATCTCCCTGATCGGGAAAGAGCTGTCTATCCCCACCACTGAAGTGATAGAGGCGGATGGTATGCTGGTAATGCCCGGAGGTATTGATCCGCATGTGCACCTGGACATGCCCTTTATGGGCACCTTCTCCAGCGACAATTACGAAACCGGCACCCGTGCCGCATTGCACGGCGGTACCACCATGGTGATCGATTTTGTGCTGCAAAAACAAGGGCATTCGCTCCGCGAAGCATTAACAGAATGGCAGTCGCGCGCTAACGGCAATTGCCTGGGCGACTATAGCTTTCATATGGCGGTAACAGATTTCAACGGATCAGACCCGCCAGGAGATACAGACGATGGTTACGCATGAAGGCATTACGTCTTTCAAAACCTTTATGGCCTACAAAGGCGCACTGATGATAGACGACCGGCAAATGACCGGACTGATGCAGGAAGTAAAGAAACAGGGCGGGATGGTAACCGTGCACGCTACCAACGGAGATATGATCGATTACCTCATTGCCAGGCATAAAACGGAAGGAAAACTGGCGCCACTCTACCACTACCTCTCACAGCCGGAAGTAACGGAAGCAGAAGCCAGCGCACGTTTCTGTGATATGGCTGATTACACCGGCTGCCCCGGTTACATTGTGCACCTTACCTGCGAAGGCGCCCTGAATGCCGTACGCCAGGCTACCCAACGCAATCAGCACGTGTTGGTGGAAACCTGTATACAATACCTGCTGCTGGACGCTTCCTTATATGAACAGAACTTTGACGGCGCCAAATGGGTAATGAGCCCTCCGCTGCGGCAAAAGAAAGACCAGGAAACATTATGGGCAGGTATTAACCAGGGCCTGGTGAAAGTAATAGCAACTGACCACTGCCCTTTTAAATGGGAACAGAAACTGATGGGCAAAGATGATTTCTCCAAAATACCCAACGGGCATCCTGCCATAGAGCACCGCATGGAGCTGCTGTACAGCGAAGGTGTGCACAAGGGAAGGATCACGCTCAATAAGTACGTGGAAGTGACCAGCACCAATGCCGCAAAGATCTTCGGCATGTTTCCGCGCAAAGGCACCATTGCCGTGAACAGCGATGCAGATATTATTATACTCGATCCGCAGGCCAAACATACCATTACCGCCGGCGGTCATCATATGAACGTAGACTATTCTGCCTACGAAGGATGGGAACTGCAGGGCAAAATAAAAACAGTGCTGCTGCGCGGTAAAGTGGTGATCAATGACGGCAACTGCCTGGCAGAAAAAGGATACGGACAATTTATCAAACGCCACAAAGTGACGGGGAAGCTATAGGAGCATGGCCCGTAACACATGTGCTAAGATTTGATACATGTAGTATAAGAATATACCATGGACATGGACTAAAAAAAACATTATGCCCAGAATCATTAAATCAGGCCTGATCCAGATGAGCTTACCTAAAACGGAAGGTGAAGGCAGTATTGAAGAGATCAAGGAAGCGATGATCAGCAAGCATATTCCGCTGATTGAAGAAGCGGGAGCTAAAGGCGTGCAGATACTCTGTCTGCAGGAGATCTTCAGCACACCATATTTCTGTCCCGGGCAGGACCCGAAATGGTATGCTTCTGCCGAAACGGTTCCCGGCCCTACCACAGAGCGGATGGCCGCCTATGCAAAAAAATATGGTATGGTGATGATCGTGCCCGTGTATGAAAAAGAGCAGGCCGGTGTATTGTACAACACGGCGGCAGTAATAGATGCAGATGGTACTTACCTGGGCAAGTATCGCAAAAATCATATCCCGCATACTTCCGGCTTCTGGGAAAAATTCTTCTTCAAACCTGGTAACCTGGGGTATCCCGTATTCCAGACCCGGTATGCAAAAGTAGGCGTGTATATCTGTTACGACCGCCATTTCCCGGATGGGGCCAGGGTATTGGGACTAAACGGTGCGGAGATCGTATATAATCCGTCTGCTACCGTTGCGGGGCTTTCACAATACCTCTGGAAGCTGGAACAGCCCGCCCATGCCGCAGCCAACGGCTACTTTATGGGTTGCATCAACCGCGTAGGAGAAGAAAAGCCCTGGAACCTGGGCAGGTTCTATGGCTCGTCTTACTTTGTAGATCCCCGAGGACAAATATTTGCACAGGCTTCCGAGGATAAAGATGAACTGCTGATCGCTGAGTTTGATCTGGACAAGATAGAAGAGGTGCGGAACGTATGGCAGTTCTTCCGTGACCGGCGGCCTGAAACATATGGAAAACTGACAGAGTTGTAAAGGCTCCATTCTATAAACCAAATGCGATGTAATGGCAATTGTGAACAACAGGTTAACGGCTGAAGAGTATGCAGCACAGTTCAGGGACATCCATCCGCCTTTTGAGAACAGGGAAGCAGCGCTGGTGGAGGCCAACCGCTGTCTGTTCTGTTACGATGCGCCTTGCATTAAAAGCTGTCCCACCGGCATTAACGTACCAAAATTCATTAAGCAGATTGCTACGGATAATGTAAAAGGATCTGCGCACACTATTCTGAGCGCGAACATCATGGGCGCCGGCTGTTCAAAAGTGTGCCCGGTAGAGAAACTATGTGAAGGCTCCTGTGTATACAACCTGCTGCACGAGCCGCCTATCCCTATTGCCAGACTGCAGCGCTATGCTACTGAAAAAGCGCTCAGCGCACAGTGGAAACTGTTTGAGCGCAAGCCATCCACCGGTAAGCGCGTAGCGGTTATAGGCGCCGGGCCTGCAGGTTTAAGCTGCGCACATGTACTTTCCCGGGAAGGTATTGATGTTACCATCTTTGAAAAGGAAAATAAGGGCGGCGGCTTAATGACCTACGGCATTGCCGCCTACAAGGTAACGCCCGAGTTCTGTGAAGCAGAAGTCAATTACATCAGCTCCCTGGGCGGTATAGAGATCCGTTACAACCAGGAACTGGGAAAAGATATTACACTGAGTGAGCTGCAACAGCAATACGATGCCGTATTCCTGGGCATAGGCGTAGGACTGGCCAGACCACTCAACATCCCGGGAGAAGCGCTGGAAGGCGTGGTAGATGCCATCCGCTTTATTTACGATATCAGGAGCAAGGGTTATCCCGCGGTAGCGGTAGGCGATAAGGTAGCCGTAATAGGCCTGGGCATGACCGCCATCGATGCTGCCACGCAGGCCAAACGGCTGGGCGCCAGTGAAGTGACAATTGTATACCGGAGAACGCAGGACGAAATGCCCTGTACAGCAGCAGAGCTGGACATTGCCAAACTGGATGGCTGCCAGCTGCGCTTTCTGTCTGCACCGCAGGCTATACAAGGCGATAACGGCAAAGTATCCCGCCTGCTATGTCGCGTAATGCAGCTGGGCGAAGCGGATGCCAGCGGCCGCCGCTCACCGGTGGAAACGGAAGAGACCTTCACTTTGGAAGTGGATATGGTGATCAAGGCTACCGGGCAAACACCTTTTGAAATGCTGGTGCAGAAAGAGCAGCTGCAGCACCGCCAGGGAAAGATCAGCATCAATGAGCGCTGCGCCACCAGCCTGCACGGGGTATTTGCAGGCGGCGATTGCGTAAACGGAGGAAAAGAAGTAGTAGACGCCGTACAGGCAGGAAAAGATGGCGCACAGGCAATACTCGCCTATCTCAGCGCCAGCAGCTAACCGTTAAAAGCTATTCATATGGCCGACATTTCAGCAAACTTTCTTGGCATTAAATCGCCCAACCCCTTCTGGTTGGCCAGCGCACCGCCAACGGATTAAAAAGATCAATGTGCTGCGTGCCTTTGAAGCCGGCTGGGGCGGCGTAGTATGGAAAACGCTGGGCACGCAGGTGAAGAATGTTTCTTCCCGCTACTCGGCCATTGATTATAACAATACCCGGGTAATGGGTTTCAATAACATTGAGCTGATCAGCGACCGGCCCCTGGAACTGAACCTCCGGGAGATCAGCGAATGTGTGCGCCTGTTCCCGGACCGGGCCATGGTGGTTTCACTCATGGCAGATAATGATCGTGACAACTGGCATGAAATGATCGCTAAAGTGGAGGATACCGGTGCACATGGTATTGAGCTTAATTTTGGCTGCCCGCACGGCATGAACGAAAGAGGCATGGGATCTGCCGTAGGGCAGGACCCCGAGATAGCCCGCATGGTAGTGGAATGGGTAATGGAAAAGGCCACCATCCCCGTTATTACCAAGCTAACGCCCAACGTACATTCTGTGGTGCCCACCGGAAAAGCCGTGGTACAGGCAGGTACCAATGCCTTATCCCTGATCAACACCATACAGTCTGTAACCGGTATAGACCTGGACACCCTGGTACCCAACCCCAATGTGGCAGGTCAGTCTGCCTTTGGCGGCTATTGCGGCCCGGCGGTAAAGCCCATTGCGCTGAAGATGCTGACTACCATCAGCCAGGATCCTGTTACTTCCCGCGTGCCGGTATCGGGTATTGGCGGTATCAGTACCTGGAAAGACGCCGCCGAGTTCATGTTGCTGGGCGCTACCACCGTGCAGGTGTGCACCGCCGCCATGAAACATGGCTTCCGTATTATAGAAGACCTTTGCGAAGGACTGAATAACTGGATGGATGAAAAGGGTTTTGCCACTATCTATGACTTCATCGGCAGATCGGTACACACCATCACCAAATGGGAAGAACTGGACATTAACTATCACATCATCGCCCGCATTAACCAGGATAAATGCATTCATTGCGGGCTGTGTTATATTGCCTGTGAAGACGGCTCACACCAGGCCATTAACCTGGCGTATGGCAAACCATATAACACCTACACCGTGAAGAATGCGGAATGTGTGGGATGCAATCTCTGCAAACTGGTTTGCCCGGTAGACGACTGCATCAGCATGGAGGAGCACCGGAAAGGAGCAGCTTATCTTAACTGGCAGGAATACCAGAAAAGAGGATTACCACTGAACGATCATTAGTTATATTTTTTTGCCACAAACCCATTGTATTTTACCATATTCAAAAAAGTGTCAGGGGGACGCTTGATTGTTCTGAAAACTTTGATTAGGTTTGATTGGTTGTGCTAAATCGTTTTATAACAGGCACCGGGAGCAAAGATCGTAAACCAGAGAGACTAATTCCACCATCATCATTGGAAGGCAACTAATCCGCAGTTACCAACGTATAATATTGTATCCTGTTTCAGATGAACAGGCCGACGATACATCAACCGTTTTTTGATAGAACAGTGAATGAGAACGGGGCGGGCCTTCAGGCCGGCCCCCTTTTTTAACTGTGCATCATACTCAGGGGATCAGTGGTTGCAGGCCTGCTTTTTTTAACTTCTCTACTATCCTGTCGCCTATCTTTTTCCCCTGATCCTGGCCATTTTCAATAGCATCGCGGTAGTGAATGCCACCGTACAAACGCGAGATCGCTGCTTCATTGGCGGCCTGCATAAAGGAACTGAAGCTCCTCGCGGGTATCTCAAACATCACTTCTGAATCGTCCGTAAAGGCAAAATGATCTCCCAGCAAATAGGTTAATACCCTCGCGGCAGCGGTAGACATCACACTGTGCCCGCTGGTATACTCCGGGAATGGAGGCGTTTGCAACAGCGGTTTCCATTTGATGTCTATATAACGGTTTATAAAAGTTTCAGGTCTGATACGGTTGCTTCTGTATTTCTCATCCCAGCAGCTGATAAAAGCATCTGTTTCTGCCATGGCGGTCAATGTATGCACCAATACAGAGCGGTCAAAATCCAGTCCGGCTTTCTCTGCGGCAATGCCTGCAATATTCATCCAGTGGCCGCCGGGTGTGATCTTTTTGAAGCCAATAGCCATGTGGCCGGCAGTAGATACCGCAAAAGGGTTGCAATCCCAGAAGGAAGCAATGTTCAGCTCTTCCTGGCTTGGATGCAGTGATACCGCATACACTTCCTTACTCAATGCATAGAATTCGCTGGTAGTATCCCTGCTGAAAGGTACCGGTGGCAATGGTGTAAATTCATCACAGGTATCGATGATCATCGGCCGGATGATCTTCCAGTGCGGCTCTACTGCTTCCATATAAGCCGGCGGCGTAGGATACCAGTACGCTTCTCCCTTTACAGGCGTATAACGCAGCCGTGTACTCAGCCGGCCGTAGTTATCTGATTTAGACCAGTTCACCACCTGTAACGCCACTGCTTTCGCCACTGCTACCGCGCTATCGATCACGGCAGTTTTCACCTTCTCTTTTTTCAATGTCTTCAGCAGTTTCTCCTGGTGTTCTTCCAGCATGAAACCTGAGGGCAGCATCAGCCTGCCTGTTTCCAGTATGCAATACAGCGCAGCAATCCGGTAATTATAGGAACCAGGTTTTGCATTGATAACAACATGGGGAGACGATTTCATAAAACTACTTCCCCGCGCTATGCCGCGGTTGTTGATAGCTACGATCTCATAAGCGCCTGCCAGGGAATAAGCATAGAAGCGGCTGGCAGCCGGCGGGTTCACCACGTCATGCAGCATTACCATAGTGAGGGCAAAAACGGCAGGTTGTACATGGTCTCTGAAATCAGCAGCCGGCTGTTGTGCATAGCCCACCTGGCATAATAAAAACAATCCTAAGAACCATTTCCGCATAGCTTACTGAACTTTATATAAAAAAATACCGGCGTTGTTTACGCCTATCATAATATGTTTTTCATTTTTAATTGTGAGCTCACCTGCTGATTTAACATCGCCTGCAAGGGAGAAGCCTGATGCTGCGGGTGGCACATAAGTGAAATTTCCGCTGCCATCGCCCTTCAGCAGGCAGCCGTAGCTGGCGTCTATACTGCCCAGCTTTAAACGGTTATCGCTGTGATTACCCAGTAACAGCAGGTCTGTTTTACCATCGTGATCAAAATCGTCTGCGATGGTTTTTGTGATGACAGAAAACTGTGCTTCTAAAGGCAGCGGGGAGGCACTGAACTTTCCGTCGCGGTTCACAAAGCAGAATGAACGAAGATCTGTAATGCTCATCCTGGCAGCTTTAGCCAGCTCGTCCGGCGGGAAGATGTCTTTCATGGTCGCATCTGCATAGTGACGGTAAGAGCTGAATTTCCGGCGCATGGGGTAGATCTGGTCATTGAGCTCATCCCGGCTCACAAAGGGATAGCTAACCCCTTGTATGTAGCAGTTAAAGAAAGGATCAACAGATCCGTTGCCGTCAAAATCTGCATAATACAATTCTGCCGGTTCTTTTTCCGATACATGGAACGGAGTGTTCAGTCCAAGGTTACCGGCAATAATATCATCCTGACCATCTCCGTTCACATCTGCCAGCGTCAGGCTGAACCAGCATCCTTTGGGCATCTGCTCAAAATACTCGCTGGTTTTATCGGAAAAGCCATCGGGCTTGTTCAGGTACAAAGTAACAGGCATGAACTCACCACAGAGCAGCAGGTCTTTTCTACCGTCTTTATCGATATCCGCCCACTGTGCATCAGTGACCATTCCTTTTACAGGAAGCGGACTGGCGGAAAACTCGCCTTTACCGTTATTAATCAGCAGCCAGGAGGGTGGCGTTACGGGATATTTACCCGGTATTACCCTTCCTCCTACGAAGAGATCAATATCGCCGTCGTTGTCCACGTCGCAGGGGCGTACGCAGGATTTACTGCAGGCGCTCAGGTCTGGCAACGCCTGTGGCGATAAAACCAGGTTGCCTTTGCCATCGTTGATATACAGGGCATCCTGCAGGCTGGACGTATTGGGCTCGAACAATGCGTAACCGCCGCGGGCGATATAAAGGTCTGCAAAGCCGTCGCCATTGGCGTCAAAGAAAGCGGCATCGGCGGTAGTTGGACCGTCTGGCTGGTCGAGCACCGTATTATTGTTGATGGCAAAAGCGCCGCTGGGTTGTTGTACGAATATCCTGCCGGGTTTGGAATAGTCGCTGCCGATATACAGGTCTTCCAATCCGTCATTGTTCACATCACCTTTGGTAAATACCGGTCCTGTTTTGGAATACATGAACAGCATGAGCGGCTGTCTTTTAAAATCATTGATACCAGCTTCTTCATGTTTATAACCGATGATGCCTTTTTTCTGGCTGAGCAGGGTGCTTTTGGGCAATGGTGAGGACGGAGTAAACGCGCCGCCTGCATAATCTACGCTCAGCTGCTGGTTGGCCGCTACATTGCTTAACAGCTGGGTGGTATTATCTGGCCAGATGATGCGCACAGAGTCTGCCTGCCTGGCTGTACCGAGGCCAAAATGCAGGTTGGTAGGAAGGGAAGAAAGGTATCCCCTGCCGGGGTTGAGTTCCTGGTATTGCAATCCGCCATTGGCGTATACATATACTTTAGCGCCGATGGCGAAGGTCGTTACCGGGTTTACCGTTTCAGCTTCAGAGAAAGGTAGCTGGTGTTATCCTTTTCGCGGGCGGTGTTCTTGTAGATAGCAGCTGGTTCGTTGATCCTGTTAGATGACAAGGTCCAGGTCTCCGTCGTTGTCAAGATCTGCATATACGGCGGCGCTGGATATGCCGGCTTTATCCAGGCCCCACTCCTTTTGTTTATTGGAGAAAGTAAGATTGTGCTCATTACGGAACACGTAATCTACCAGGCTCGTAGAGGGCATAGCCGTTACCAGTTCCATCAGCAGTACAGGTTCACGGTCTACCGCCTTCTTCACTTTATAGTCGCCCCAGTATTTCAGAAAGTCTTTGTTCGTATAATCTCTCAGGTAACCGTTGGTAACGAAGAGGTCTTTATAGCCGTCATTATCCAGGTCGGCAAAAAGGGGACACCAGCTCCAGTCTGTACAGGATACGCCTGCCAGCTGTCCTATTTCACTGAAGGTACCGTCACCGTTATTCAGCTGGAGCATATTGCGCATGTACTGCTGGTAGAGGTTCTGTGAACGCATCAGTTCAAAGGACTCATAGTTTTCCTGCAGCTGCAGCAGCTTCTGCCGGCGGTTGTCTTCCGGCATCATGTCAAGCGTCATTACATCCGGCAGGCCATCGTTATTGTAATCTGCAATGTCTACTCCCATGGAAAACTGCGAGAGGTGACGGAAGCAGTGTTGTATATCCTCTTTGAAAGTGCCGTCGTGGTTATTGATGTACAAATAATCTGATTCGTTATAATCGTTGGTTACATAAATATCCTGCCAGCCGTCCTGGTTGATGTCTGCTATGGCCAGGCCCAGGCCAAAGGTGAGTGGGTTTTGTATGATACCTGCGCGGGCGCTTACATCTGTAAAATGGTTGTCATTATTTTCATACAATTTGTTACCGGCCAGTGAATCTGTTTCGTTGCGGTACCTGGCCAGCTCCATGTTATCAATTTTCTTCACGTTGTGATTGAGCAGGAACATGTCCAGATCTCCATCGTTGTCGTAATCAAAGAATACGGCCTGGGTGCTGTATCCGGGGTCATCCAGCCCGTATTCTTTTGCTTTCTCTACGAAGGTCAGGTTACCCTGGTTAATGAACAACTGGTTACGGCGCAGCTCAGTGGTGGTTTTGCCGGAATAGCATATATAAATATCCAGCAGGCCATCGCCATTCACATCGGCCATGGTGACACCTGTTTTCCAGCTTTCCGGTCTTCCTTCCAGCTCCTTACAGGCTTCTCTGGTAATCTCTTTAAATTGCAGCTTGCCCTGGTTTAGGTACAGTTTATTGGGCCCCATGTTGGCGGTAAAGAAAATATCATCCAGCCCGTCGTTATTCAGGTCTCCGGCTGCAACACCGCCGCCGTTATATAAGTATTCGTATGCCAGTACATTCAGGTGTTCTGTTTCATTGATGGTATTGGTAAACCTGATACCGGTTGCCCTGGCAGACTGTAACTGGAAAAGTGGTTGCTGAGCCTTTAGGTAAGATGGCAGCAGGTGTAATATGAATAGTCCAAATACGATAGTGGAATGCCTCATTGGGTAACATTATTTTCAGCCCTCACAATAAAAAATGCAGGATGATGCATGGAAAAATGCAGCAGTTAGTGCAACGGAGGTGACCATAAACATCCGCGCACTAACTTCCTGCTATTGTTTCACATGCATCATCCTACATTTGACTATTTATCCCACCACATCCGGGAGGTAAAGTTGTCGGTACCACCCAGTCTGCTGACAGCATCCTGGTAGCCGGACGGGTTATTAGCCCCTTCTGTGGAATGGTATGGTATTCTCCTGGGTATGGTACCGCCGGAGAAATTGCCAACGTATACAACCGGTGTAAGTTGTGGGTAGCCTGATCTTCTCCAGTTGCACCAGGTTTCAATGAAATTGAACAGTGTACCTGTAGTAGCCCAGTATTGCTCATTAATCTGTTTCAAAGATGCTTCAGTTGAGCTTTGATCCAGGGGATGAGCGTTTACATAAGAAGATATCTGCGTGGGAGTAAAGGTGCCGATTTCAGCATTGAATGTGGCCATTGATTGCAGGGCGCCTGTTAAACCGTTAGCATAGTGAGCGGCAGCAGTTCCGCCTACATTCCATCCTCTTACAGCAGCTTCTGCCAGCAGTAACTCGGTTTCTGCGTAGGTAAGTACAAATTCAACACCACTCCTGTTTGTATAGAGTGCGGTAGTAGGCCTGGAATAATTGCCCAGCGGAGCAAAGTCGTTGGCAGGTCCTGTTCCCCCCGGGTAGCCAGGTGCCCTGGAGATATCTGTAGCACCACCTCTCTGATCATAGCCGTTCGGCATACCTAATTGCCTGCTGGAATCTCTGTCGCCTGCTTTGGACGCATCTTCATTTGCTTTCAGACCAGCCTGCGGTATTTCGCCGATGATCGTCAGGCGCGGATCATTATTCCTTCTCATGTAGTCAATCAATACCTTGCTCCATTTAACATCACGATAGTCGTCTGTTACCAGCAGTGCGGCACTGGTGCCATTGCCAAAATTGGCAGAATTATCCGTCATCACCCTGGCATTATCTGCCACGCCTGCGAAAGTACCGCCTGCCGCAGCTTTTTCGGCATAGGTTCTCGCAGTAGCGGCATCTGCTTTTGTAAGGCGCATGGCAGTTCTGAGCATCAGTGAATAGCCAAGCTTTTTCCATTGGGCGATATTCCCTTTATAGAAAAGATCGGCAGTAAGCGCATCTTTGGAAGGATCCAATGCGGCGGTAACTGTTTCCAGTTCTGCCAGCATAGATTTATAGATGCTTTCCTGTGTATCATATACTGGCGACACAACACCTTCTCTTGCTTTAAAAGCCTCAGAGTAAGGAACGTCTCCATAGCAGTCAGTAACGTGCTGCATGATCAGTATTCTCATGATCACACTCGCGTTATACAGGTTGTCCAGGCCTTTGTCTTTAGCCAGCCGTCCTATTTCGGTAGCAATGCTGGCAGCCTGGTAATCTTCCTCCCATATCCTGTTCTGGTAAGAGATGAGGTTGGCAGAACCTACATACTTATCGCCGTTGCTGTAGTAGTTGAAGGTAGATGCAAATACCTGTGTCCACATGCTTTGGAACAGCAACTGGCTGTAGCCGGTATTGGCATAATTATACTGCGTCCTTGAGAGCATATAATTTGGTTCCATCTGCTCGCTGGGAATAGCGGTAGGATTTGTATTCAGCTCATTAAAATCCTTCGTGCAACTACCCAGCAATGCTGATACCATACCTATATATAGAAATGCTTTTTTCATTTTCATGGTCATTATCTTTTGAATTTCACGTTAACGTTAACTCCATAGGTCCTTGCACTGGGCAGGCTGGTACCCTCAATGCCCGCATAGTTGATCAGCGGTGAGAAACCGGCTTCAGGATCTATGTTGTCTGTCTTTTTCATGATGGTCCAAAGGTTCCTGGCCACCAGCGATATACCGATAGACTGGAAAGGAGTGCTATGCAGTATTTTATCGCCGATAGTGTAACCGAGCGTTACCTGGCGCAGCTTGATAAAGTCTCCATCCAGTACGTTGATAGCGGAAACATTCTGTGCCAGTGCCTGGTAGTAGGTTTGTGCCGCTACGGCAGTTGAGTTATTAGAACCATCGGCTTTCACGCCGCTGAGTGTAACACCGCCTTCACGGCCATCCAGTGTCATTTTGTGCAAACCACGGTACACTGCATAATAGTTGGAAGCAGATAACAGCTTATGACCAAACTTACCATCTACCAGGAAAGACAGGTTGAAGTTCTTATAAGTAAAATCGTTATTGATACCACCAAACCATTTGGGCAGTACGCTGCCTGATGGTGTTAACTCGCCGCGCTGCGGCAGACCGTCATCACTTACCAGGATATTGCCGTTGGCATCGCGCAGGTAATCATAAGCCATCACCTGCGGGCCGGGCATTCCTTTCACAAGGGCTGTATTCGCATTCAGCGGACGATATGTACCCAGTGTGAAGGTAGTGTTAGTGCTATTGGAACCGTAGATATCAAGTATCTTATTCTTAACATTGGTGGCGTTTACAGACACATTCCAGCTGAAGTTGTTGGTAGTTACAGGAGTACCAGTTACGGCCATTTCTATACCCTTGTTCTGGGTAGAGCCCGTGCCGATAAACTGCCGGTTCCAGCCGGTGGTCCAGCTAAGATCACCTCTTAGTATTTCGTTTGTCGTTTTGCGGTGAAAATAGGCCACATCCACACCTAACCTGTTCTCGAAAAACTTCAGTTCGGCGCCTACTTCTGTTTCCCTTAATGTAAAGGGTTTCAGGTTGAGGTTCGGCAGGTCGCCATTGAAACTTGCCACGATAGTGTTGTTAATTGTACCATCTACGGTATAAACCTGCTGGGTAATATAATAGTCTGTCGGCTCACCGCTTGCATTGGCCCATGAAGCCCTCAGCTTACCATAGGTAAGATTGGGAATGTTAACGAGCTCAGAGAAAATAAAGCTGGCTGAAACAGAAGGTACAAAGAGGTTCCTGTTGGCTTCAGGTAGTGTAGAGTAAGTATCATACCTGCCGGTAGTACCGATTGTCAGGAAATTCTTATAGGCAAGATCCACTGAATAGTAGGCAGATTGGCTCTCTTTATGGTAAAGCTGGTTATCGCGGTTAAACTGCTTTACGTTATTATAAGAATACAGGTAGGGAATGATAAAGTTGGTACCACCGATAGCTACGATCTCGTTATTTGTTTTCCTCAGGTTTGCACCCAATGCAACATCAATATTGATATCCTGGGTAATGTCTCTTTTCACACCTATCAATGCGTCTGCGTTCATCTCTGTTATCTGTTGCGTTCTCAGGTTCATGCTACCACTTACCGTCACATCGTCCTGCACACCATATTGGTAGGCTGTGCCCCAGGGAGTAACCTGGAACTGGCGGTCATTGATCATATCATAACCTACACGACCCTGGGCATACAACCAGTTGGTAAGGTCATAACGTGCAGTAATAGCGGAGATCAGGCGTTTACGGTCAAAGTTATTCCTGTACTGATTGATCACGAACCAGGGGTTGGTCACATAAATATCGTCTGTAAACGTCACTTCCCTGCCGTTGTTACCTGCGTCATAGCCGGGAGCCAGTATGTTCTCGTCGATATTGTTGGCGAGAAATAATCCGTTGTTCGGATTCATGGGACCATCACTTAATTGCGGGCGGTTCTCAGAGTGTTCGTCTATATAGTTTGCCATTACGCTCACTTTCAACTTGCTGAACACTTTCTGATCCACGTTCAGGTTGATGGTTTTACGGGTCACGCCGCTGTTACGCACAATGGCCTCATTATGCAGGTTAGAAAGAGAAAGACGGAAAGATGTCAGATCATTACCGCCGGAAACTGCCACGGTATTGGTAAAGGTAGAACCGGTGCGATAGAAATTGCTGATATTATCCTTAAAAGGAGAATACGCGTAGGTTTTACCATCAAACTGTGTGAACTGTGAACCATCCAGCCTGGAACCCCAGCTCAAACGGGAGCTGTTCAATGCATCGTTCTGGGTAGCAGGTTTTGAGCCCAGCTGGCCCTGGCCATATTCATACTGATAATCGGTAAAATTAATCGCTTTATCCAATGCATAGTTCATGTTGTATTCCACCTGCAATGTTCCCTTTTTACCACCTTTCGTGGTGATCAGGATAACGCCGTTAGTAGCACGACTGCCATACAGTGCCGCTGCTGAGGCACCTTTCAGTACAGTCATGTTTTCTATATCATCAGGGTTGATGTTGGCAATACCATCGCCGTTGTCGGAACCGCCCCATTCACCTGCACTACCTCTCTGGGTGTTATCAATGGGCACACCATTAATTACGAAAAGCGGGCTGCTGGCACCAAAGCTGGCCATACCCCTCAGCAGGATACGTGCGGAAGAAGCCGGACCGCCGCTGGTGCTGCTTACGCTCAAACCAGCCACACGGCCTGTAAGCGAGTAAGCCACGTTGGTTTCCCTGGCTTGTGTCATTACGCTGCCATCTACTTTCGTAATGGCATAACCTACTTTCTTGGATTCCTTGGAGATACCAAGCGCTGTTACAACCAGCTCACCCAGCTGGGTGGAAGATTCGTCCATCACAAGATCGATGTTGGACTCGTTAGGTCCTACATCCATTGTTTTAGTTCCATAACCCACCAGGGAAACCTGCAGTGTAAGCGGACCGGAAGGCGCTTTTAAAGTAAAAGCACCATCAGCGCCGGTTACCGTTGCAAGGTTTTTCCCCTTCACCTGCACGGTAACAGCAGGAAGGGGCGCACCGGATTTTGCATCCTTTATGGAGCCGGTAAGCTGCCTGGTTTGAGCAAATGCCACTGAGCTAAGCAGCAGCGTAAAGATCATCAGACGTAGTTGTCTCATTATTCAGTGGATTTAGTTTTTTGGTTAGAATTAGGCATAGTGCTGTCATCATGCCATTTAAGAAGGCATGCAATTCATGGTCCTGCATGGCGGACCTGTAGTTAAGCGTTGTAATTTTTAATCATCATTCCTGTTACATCTGGTTCCGGTTTTAATTTAGAGATAATAATAGCCCTATGCCTTGCAAAAAGGCATTCAGCTGTGGCCATACATGTTGCCTGGGTAGCGATTATGTATTGCAACCGATCATTGTTCCTGTATACATTAATTCCCGATTTTGGTTAGAGATAATCAACTTAATGCCTCTTACAGGTAAGGCATGTAATCATTTTCCTATTAAAAATATGCACTAGAAAAAGATGGTAGTTTCTCATTGTTCGTCCCTGTCAATCCGGCAATTTTTCTAGTAGAATAACAAGCCCTGAATTCTTTCTCTTCCTATGGTTTTGGTTGATTTTACGCTAATTAGTAAACAAATAACAAGTATGATATGTTCAACTTCAGTATGAGTATTTGATGGAATTTCCCCCGGTTAAAGGAACTATTTTCTTGCTGTTCCACTTTCACCTCTTGTTCACTTAAACGATTTAGTACGTGGGGTCTAAATCTACCACATAATTAATGCTAATTTTCTGTTAAAACAAGTATTATTTTTTACTCAGCGCATTAGTATTATAAATATCAGCCATAAAAGGGACACTGCAAGTCCCATTTTAATTGTATTTGTGACACAGTGTATGCCGCCTCCACTTTTCGTCACATATTCCAGCAGGTCCGGAATTCTTTTTCTACATTAAAGGTGATAGTATAAAAACTGAACTGACATGCAGGAAAAAGAAGCAATATGGCTCACGGCGATCTACCGGGAAAACCTTTCCCCATGTAGCCAGAGAGATACGGCTGCTTGGAGGAGATCATGATACGGCAAAAAACCTTTTTCACGACGCGCTGATCATCTACCCCGAAAAACGTGACAATCATACCCTGGACATCCAGGTATCGTAAAAGCCTACCTGGTAGGTATTACCCGGATACTTTTGGATGCAGCAATTCCAAACAGGACTGTCGCCATCAATCCCTGGACACACTTGGCAGCCATGCAGATATACCGGCAGCATGGGCACCGCATTGCTCAGCGCGGATACCGCCGGTCAACGCTACGCTTTACCCAATGCCACCATACATATGCATCCTACCAGCGGCGGTGCCAAAGGCTATACGGAAGATGTGAGCATCGCCTACCACGAGCAGGAAAGACTGCAAAATCATTTGTTTGACCTGATGGGCAAACATTCCGGCCATACCCGCGAGGAGATCGAAAGCAGCTTCAGGAGAGACAAGTTCATGAACGCTGCAGAAGCCAGGGACTATGGCCTCGTAGATGAAGTACTGGGCAGGACTGAGGAGCTGGAAACACTCGCCATGCTAAACAACCATAAAACGTGAGTGCAGGCTAAACTGCAGAAGGGTTCAAAGGGGTTTTCTGCCGGGGCTCAGGCACGTGAAGCAGGATCCCTGCCAACGCCAGCAAAACAAACACGATATTGAATACCAGGTGCTGGTTCCAGGTCATGTTCTGCAGCACACCCCCGCAGGAGCAGGGAACATAATCACTAAACCTGAGGATGGCCACAATGTAGGCAGTGAACATCGTCATCAGGCTGAAGGCAGCATACAAACCTGCCAGGCACCATTTGGGTACCGTAAGCATGACCACTACCAGTAACTCCACTACGGGGATCAGCCAGGCTACCCATCCTGCAAAGGCGGTTAACAGCGGAGATTTTCCCAGCTCAGTGCTGAAGTTGTCATAGTCCACCAGTTTATTTACGCTGGCATAAATGAATAGGATGATAAACAGGTAAGTAATAATATCCACTACGGTTTTCTTTTTCATAAGAGAGAGATTTTGGTCAGTACAGGGTAGCCGTATATAAATATACCAATGAATAAACATGATAATGTTAATCCACCGTTAATATCCGAACAATATCATGCGCCCATCCTGTTACTCAGGTTAAAAAGGTACATCGAAGAATACTCTGCTCTGATTCAGCATGTCGGTTTTGTTCTATTTTGATGAGGTGAGCGGCCATAATTTTGGTTTAAAATCAACATTATGACAAACACCAATGTAAGCACAGCAAAGACAATTCTTGTAACAGCAGCAACCGGCAAAACCGGCAGCCGTATCTTCAGCAAGCTGAATGAAATGGGATGGCCCGTACGCAGCGGCTCACGCAACGCCAGACCTGGTTTTGACTGGATGGATCAACATACCTGGGGCCCGGCATTGCAGCACATTCATACTGTTTATGTATGCTTTCACCCTGACCTGGCCATTCCCGGCGCTGCAGATATTATCCGTTCCTTTACGGAGACCGCTGTGAGCCAGGGCGTAAAAAAGCTGGTACTGCTTTCGGGCCGTGGCGAAACAGCGGCACAACACTGTGAACAGATAATAATGGAAGCAGGGATCGACTGGACCATTGTGCGCGCCAGCTGGTTTGCACAGAATTTCAGCGAAGGTTACCTGGTTGAGCCAATACTGGCAGGCCATGTGGCACTACCCGCCGGTGATGTGGGCGAACCCTTCATTGATGTGGACGATATTGCTGATGTAGCAGTAGCCGCATTGACTGATGATAAGCACAACGGCCAGGTATATGAAGTAACAGGTCCGCGTCTGCTGACATTCAGAGATGCCATCAGCGAGATTGCCGAAGCTACCGGCAGACCCATTCAATACCAGCAGATGAGCGCTAAAGAATATAGTGAAGCAATTGAAGGATTGATGCCCAAAGAGTTTGTTGATTTTCTGGGCTACCTGTTTACAGAAGTACTGGACGGAAGAAATGCAAAGCTGGCAGATGGCGTGCAAAAAGCACTCGGCAGAACGCCGGCAGACTTCTCAGCATATGTAAGAAAAACTGCGGCTACCGGCGTATGGAACCCGCAGTGAAGAGATCTTGCAGATCTGCTGCATATTGATATAATATCATAAACCACATCGCAAAAGCAATAGCTCCTAGGCAAATTGCTTTTGCGACACACTGTTAAATGAATATCATCACGATGCTATCCTTTCAAAAATTCTTCGATCAATGTTACCGTTAACAGAGGAAGCTTACTTTGTGGGTTTGGAGAACATATCTCGCCCAGACATTCCCCATGTACTCCGGGCAGAATAGCCAGTCTTGCTTCCTGTAAGGTATGGGACAGTTCCATTGCATGCTCCGGCCGCACCACATCCTTATCACCATTGATGATCAGCACCGGCGCCTTAACAGACCTTACAGCTGCTTCGCTGATGTCTTTAAAGCCTTTCATCCTCGCTACATCACGGTCAAACATCGCCTGCAAACCTTTGGGATCCGGGTTAGCCTTTAAATAAGCCTCCTGCAGGGGTTGCGGCATTTGCGCCAGGCTTACATGGTCAAACCCGTCGAAGAAGCCGGCTATCATACCATCCCGCTTGTATGTAGCAGCTATCAGTACCATCTTATTTACCAACTGCGGGTGACGGATAGCGATCTGCAAGCAGGTTGTTCCTCCGTTACTAAAACCAACAAAGTCTGCTTTTTCAATCTTCAGCTGTTGCAGTAAGGCCGCTACATCGTCGGCATCCTGTTCAAAGCTCAGGGGAAGATCTCTGTCAGGGGTATGTCCGTGCGCCTGCAGCTCAACGGCGATGACCTGGTGTGAGCGGGCAAATTCCGGAAGCGTTCGCCCATAAGTAGATTCAATTGTAGAACCCCCTCCATGCAGCAATATCAGCGGGTTGCCACTGCCGTGGATCTCGTAATATAATTTTAAACCATTCACGCTGGCATACTGGCCCGGCTGTTTGTGCTGTGCATTCATTTGCAGATGTATTATTGTCAGTAAAGATATTATGATGAAGAAGATGCGTTGCATACTGTCATTTAAAGATAGACAAACTTACAACGTAGCCATTACTATAAAGAGGGGCAATTACGACAACGAGCAGGGGGAATTTTGCCAGGCAACCTGGCGTAAAATCAACCCTCATTTGTCGCTTTTACCCCTCCGCTGCACAGCCATGTGCCCGTACTTTTGAACTATGGAAAATCAAGCATCATTCATTACCGTAGAAACGCTCGTAAATGCACCTATGGACCTGGTCTGGTCCTGCTGGACAGATCCAGCGCATATTAAACAGTGGAACAGTCCGTCTGCTGACTGGCATACGCCTTATGCTGTCAATGACGTAAGAACCGGCGGTAAGTTCCTTTTTGTAATGGAGGCTAAAGATGGCAGCGGCGGCTTTGATTTTGAAGGTTCCTATGACGAGGTATCCTTTCATGAAAGGATCAGCTATACCACAACAGACGGCAGAAAGGCCACTAACCTTTTTACCGCCACTCCGGCTGGTACCCGGATCACCGAAACCTTTGAACCTAATCAGCACGATCCGGCAGCCATGCAGCGGGATTTTGTGGCGGGTGTATTAACCACTTTCAAAAACTATGTAGAGAGCCTGGTTTAAAGGTCAAGTGCATTACCGTCTGATTCGAGCACACCCAGATCCCGCTGCAAATCGTGCGCTCTGCAAAAATCCGTAAGCTGTTGCAACCGCCGTTTGCGTATCATACCTGAAATTCCAGCATAACTTCTTCTGGCATTCAGTGCATAAACGGTTGGGCGACTGATCTGTTTCATACAGGTTATTGCTGCCATTCATGACGCACTTCGCAGTTATGCAATGGTTAAATCCCAACATATGCCCGATCTCATGAGAACAGACATTCATCATCCTGCTCAGACATAGTTTAAAGTTTGCGGTATCCAGCTGCTTGTTCTGTAACCTGTACATGGAGCTCACGCCAACCCTTTTAACATAGGAGGCGATCCCGAAGACATAATTCCAGCTTTCCTTGGGATACAGATCTTTTGCACTGATACCCATCAATACGATGCCATCATCAGGGGTTTTGTTCAACAGCAGACTATCCAATACATATGGCGCCAGCAATTGCATATTATCATCCGTTTTCTGCCGGGTGGCTGATGCTGGAACTGCTTTATCAGACATCGCCTTCAGCACCACCGTCTTCTGCTGAAAGAAGATCTCCAGGTAATTGCGTGTGAGCTGTATTGCCTTTTCCTGCAGCGGCGTAAAATCGCCAACAGGCAGTAAATAAATTACCGATCTCTCAGCGGTTGGTCTTACCGGCTTCGCCTTTATGTACTGTTCAAAAGTCTGTCCTTTCTCCTTGTGAGTAAAAAGCCATTCTCCTTCCCGGGGTGGGCCAAGTGGAACGTCGTTCTCACTGATCACATCAAAGTAACCTGATTGTGCTTGTAATACAGGGTCTTTTTCTTTCTTCCCGGTACAGGATAGCAGGAAGGCTGCGACGATAAAAATGAAGATTCTCATAAGGACTTTTTGTTCAGTCATTCAGGAACGTCAATATATGGTTTTTAATTTCCTTTCTTTGCATGTCAATAGCATGATCGTCCATTTCGTTGTGTGTTGTGTTTGCTAACTTTATTATTTTTGTTCCAAACATTTTTATCTCCTTATCCGACGGCAAAACCGGCTTGCTGTCATAGAATTTTACAAGCATTGAGCTACTTGTCAGAAGGCCTGCTATAAAAATGTAAAGTATGTTACGCATATATTTTTCTAAAAACCAAAATGCCCACAGGCCTTTACCTGTGAGCATTCAATTAATTCATTTCTTATCAACTTCTTCGCAGCTTTTCTTTCTCCTTTCCAGTAAACCCTGTAATATTCTTTACGCAGATGTTTACCCCGATCTGCCGATACGGTAAGATGCCCTTTCCTTTTGTAAGCCATAATACTGAATTTAAATTTTAAGGGAGAGGAAACAAAAAAGGGCAGACTTGCGTCCACCCTTTAAAGCTTGCGGAGGAGAAGGGATTCGAACCCTTGATACCCTTTCGAGTATACACACTTTCCAGGCGTGCCAGTTCAACCACTCCTGCACTCCTCCGGTTGAACTTTTAAATTCAGGGATGCAAAAATAAGGCTTTTAACCGCATTTCCAAAAGAATTTAATCGGGTCGCATATATTAAAAAAAAATGCCCCGGCATATTGCCGGGGCCTGATAAACAATCGCTTAGGGATTCTGCTCCAGGTTACCGTTCTTATTGATCTCCTCCTGGGGAATGAAGAAAAGCTTGCGCCCCTCTCCATTGGGGCGGTGCTGGAACCACTTTTTAACCGTAAACACCCCAAAACGGATCAGGTCCTGCCGGCGGTGAGCCTCTGCCGCAAACTCCCAACCCAGCTCATCCAGCAGGCGGCCATACTGAACATCGGCTCCACCCTGGACTTCCGTCACCTGCCCATTGTTCCAATATCCGTAATTATATACGCTTCCCTCCAGCAGATCGGCGCCGGTAACGGTTGCTTTGGCCGGAGTAGCGGTAAAAGCACGCTGCCGTACCTTTGTTACCTCTATGGCCGCCTCGGCAGCTTTGCCGGTACGCAGCAAACATTCTGCCTTCATCATCAGTACTTCTGCATAACGGAAAATGGGGAAGTCATTACTTAGCGATCCCTTGGCTCCCTGGCGGATCTCGTATTTCCCTACGCGGAAGCCTTCGTTGGACTTACTCTTCTCAATGCTCTCCACATATTTGATATAGTCAATCACTTCCACTCCGCCCGGTGTTAGCTGCGGGCCCTGCAGCCAGGTGTCTTTCAAACGCGTGTCATCCGGATCATAGGTATCTATGAACTGCGGCACGGCACAGTTACCGCCCCAGGGCTGTGCTTCCATTCTGAACACCTGTTGACTCAGGGGATCCAGTGTTTTCATATGAATGATAAATCCAGGTGCATTGATCTCATCATAAGGAACTGTAAAGATCAGTTCCCGCGAATTTTCATTATTGGTCTTGAAGTTATCCCGGTACACCGGTTCCAGCATATAGGCGCCAGACTGTATCACATCATTACATTGCTGCAGGCATTGTTCCCAGGCTGTTGCGCCGCTATATTCCTGCGCATTGAGATACATTCTTGCCAGCAGGGTTTTGGCCGCCCATTTGTTAAAGCGGGCATACATGGCCGTTCCGGCGGTTTCTCTTAATGAAGGTATGTTATCGCTCAATTCCTTTACAATAAAATCATACACCTCCTTACGCTTGCTTTGCTTAGGCACAGCAAGATCTTTATAGTCTGTTACCAGTGGGATGTTGCCAAAATTGTCGCAAAGCAGGTAATAATAAAATGCCCGTAATGCATGCAGTTCCGCCAGTAAAGATCCTTTGGCGTCGCCTACCGGTAATGTGCCGGAGTCTATCAGCCATATGGCTCTGTTGGTATTAACAACACCCGTATATACCCTGCTCCATAATGAGGCAGGCTGCTCCTGCAACGAGGTCCAGGTATGCCGGTGCATGCGTTGATAGGTACCACCATCATACCATCCGTTAGGCCTGGCAGGTGTAATAATAGCGTCTGCACTTTCTTCCTGCAGATCAAAATATCCCATCCAGTCTGCCATTACAGGGCGTAAAGGGCTATAGGCCTGGGCGATGATCGCCGAGGTATCAGACTCTTTATATACGATGGTTTCTTCCACTATCTCCGAAAAGGTTTCCGGGTCCAGCTTGGTACAGGCACTGGAAAAAAACGCCAGGATAACCGTTGCCGTTATATATGTGTATATGCTAGTTCTGTTCTTCATGACTGCTTTTTTAATGAGGTGTTAAAAGGTAAGATGAACGCCCACGGTAAAAGTGCGGGTAGTAGGATATTTATCCCGCTCATCATCGCCGGGAGCCAGGCCGCTACGGTTCACTTCCGGATCTATTCCTTTATAACCGGTAATAGTGGCCAGGTTCAGTGCAGCTACGTACAGTCTTGCCTGCTGGATGTATTTAATGCGTTTTACATTGAAGTTATAACCAAGTGTAACGTTATCTATCTTCCAGTAATCGCCGTTTTCAATATAGTAGCTCACATAGGCCAGATCATCATTCAGCCTGGTTTTCCCATATACATTATCAAAAGCGGTTTTCAGCATATTGTACTGCGTTACTTTAGGGTTCTCGTAGAACAGGCGCTGGAAATTCAGTACCTGGAAACCAAATGCACCGCGCATGGTAACATTCAGATCAAAGTTTTTGTAACGAACGGAGTTGTTCCATCCCAGGTAATGCTTGGGCAGACCGTTGCCTAACACTTTTTTGTCATCCGGGCTCTTATCTGCACTGGCTACGGGCTTTCCATCTTTTCCTTCAATGATCCAGCGGCCGTTATCATCAATGCCAATGGATTTATACCCGTAGAAATTGCCGATCGGCTGACCTACCTGCACCCTGTGCGTAGCTTCCTGTATAGGCTCTCCGGTATAACCTGCGTCAAAGAAATCATTGGTAGCGGCAAAGGTGTTGCTCGAAAGGGATACCAGCACATTTTTGTTGGTAGAATAGTTAAAGCCTGAATTCCACTGCAGCTGCTTTGTGCTCACAGGTACAACGTTCAGCAGTACTTCTATACCCTGGTTCCTGATCTGCGCGGCATTCGCTACTATCTGTGGCAGCGGGTAAGGTGGCACCGGTACCTGGTAATCAAAGAGTGCATCCTTGGTAAGACGACGATAGGCATCTATGTTACCGGATATCCTGCCAGACAGTAAGGAGAAATCCAGGCCTATATTAAACTCCTCTTTCTTTTCCCAGCGTAACTCCGCATTAGGATTGCGTACCGCATCCAGGCCCTGCACCCACACACCGTTCACCAGGAAGCGGTTGTTATAGTTAAAGCTCTGTAAAGACGCATAGCGGTCATCAGGTATGGTGCCGGTAATACCAAAACCGGCGCGCAGTTTCAGATCATCCAGCCAGGTAAGGCCTTCCATAAAGCTTTCACGGCTTACACGCCATCCCAGCGATACTGCAGGGAAAGTACCCCATTTATAATTACGGCCAAACTTTGTAGACCCTTCATGACGAACACTTGCCAGTACCAGGTACTTATCATCCCAGTTATAACTAAGCCTTCCGAAAAAGCCGATCAGCTTCCACTTATCTTTAAAACTGCCCATCACTGCATCTCCGCGCTTTAAAGCATTACCCGCTTCCATGTTGTTATACGAGTATTGGTCTGTAGGAAAATCCCAGTTCCGCATATAAAAATCCTCACGGGTATTATCCTGGTAACTATATCCGCCTAATACATTGAAACGATGCTTTTGCAGGCTATGGGTGTATTCTGTAGTAAATTCAAGCAGGTTATCCCGCATATCGGAAGTGCCCCTGGATGCATATCCATTACGGTTGTTCTTGACGGTGGATACATGTTTTTTCGTCTCTGCATATCCTCTTATCTCTGTCCATTTGTTATTGGATAGCAGCAGCTTGAACTTCAGGTCTTTCAATGGTTCCAGCGTAATGCTGCCGTTCAGCCTTGTTTCTCTTTCTTCATTCTGTCCGTAAGATTCATTCAGGTAAGCTACAGGGTTATCATAAAAATAGATATTGCGTTCCAGCCAGTCTCCCCTGTAATTCTTTACACTGTCAGTAGGGTTACGTATTAAAGCTTGCCTGTACACGTAGTTGTTAAAGCTGTTACCGTTGGCAAATCCGCCATCACCAATGTCAACGCCAGACCAGTAAGTACGGCTGCGGGTGATTACATTCAGGTTGGCTTTCAGCATACCGTCTAACATGGTATGATTCACATCTGCGCGGCCGGTCACCTGCTTGTTGTCTGAATGCAGAAACAAACCCTGCCAGTTACGGTAGTTCAGAGAAGCGGTCACATGTGTGCTGGAGCTCCCTCCCTGGAAAGTCAGGTTGTGTGTATGACTTACCGGATTGCGGGTGATCTCTTTTATCCAATCAGTAGAGGCGCCATAATCTGTAAAAGCAATGCCCTCCCCGATAAGGCGGCGGTAATCATCCCCCGTCAGGAACTCGGGACGACGTGCAATGGTTTGTACGCTTGCGTAGGCATCATACTGCAGTGTTGGGCGCATGTCTCCACGCAGCTTTTTAGTGGTGATCAAAATTACGCCATTGGTGCCACGTGTACCGTAAATAGCGGCTGCAGAACCATCTTTCAATACATCGATCGATTCAATGTCTTCAGGCGCAACGGTATTCAGTGTGCCGGGAATGCCATCTATCAATACCAGGGGAGCAGTACCTGCTTTTAATGTAGTAATACCGCGTAACGAGATCTGTGTATTGGCAGTAGGATTACCGCTGGGTGTGGAAACAGTGAGGCCTGCCACTTTCCCCTGTATCAGCTGTGCCGCGTCGCGTACGGCTCCTTTCACAAAGTTTTCCGACTTTACACTGGCAATGGCGCTTGTTACATCTCCTTTGCGTTGGGTGCCATAACCCACCACTACAACTTCGTTCAGGCCTACCTCGGCAGACTCCATTTGTATGTCAATAACCGTTCTGCCATTTACCGGCACTTCCAGTGTTTTCATGCCGGTAAATTTGAACACTAAAATTTTATCTGCAGGAACAGTTAACTTATACTGACCGGCCACATCTGTTACAGTACCGTTGGCTGCGCCGGCTACTGATATACTAACGCCTGGCAGCGGAAGGCCCTCCCTGGCATCTGTTACCTTACCAGACACTGAGATGCCTTGCCCCAGCAGGGATGCCGACACAAATAACCACGGTATAATAAATAGCGCGGCTCTAACGTAGAATGAACGCATATCCATATTATTTAGAGTGAAATAATGTACGTAACTACAGGTATTATGCTACTTAGCTTTTGGTTGAATGATCAGACTAAAACTCCCGGGGTAAATTTAACCCGTAAAATAAGTGTACATACCACACTAATTAACCGATTGTTGGCAAAAATTAACCTCGGTTATCATGAAAAAAATATGCGTACATAAAAATGCCCGCCGTGCAGGCAGGCAGGAATAGTGTAGTTTTTTTTTAAATACCTGCAAGGCCACCTGGGCGGCCTCGCAGGCCTAACAACAGAGAACAAACGTTAATGGTTGGTTTCGATCTTTACTTAGTATATATATCCATGCTACAATATCGGTTGGACATAGCCTTCCTTCCCGCGCTGAACACCCGCGGTAACGCACACTTTATAAAAGGAAAGGAGACAGCAGCTTTCAGCTACACCCCGGCATACAGCCGGCAGAACAGATGAAGAAATGATTTGTTTTCATGTTAGTCAATTTACATGTGCAGATAATAAATAACCGGCACACCATAACATAAATCAACTAATTAACGGTGGTGATTAATTAGGGTGGTAATACAAATATAGAAGGCCCGGATTTAATTTCCAAGAAATATCCTATAAAATTTGTAGACTAATAAACATGCGCTATTATCATAAATGAAAAGAGCCCGATAGACATCAAGCTCCGTCAAGCTATCCATTAAGACACAACGTTTAGTCTTTGGACTTTGCGTGTATTATAACAAAAACCTATAATTATGAAAACCCTTCAAATTTGAGACTGCAATAATTGGTTTATGAAAAGGATGCTTCACAAAAAGCCGGAACAGTTTATATCTTTTTCAAAAAGGGGAGCCTGATCAACATCAGGCTCATTCCCCTATTTGGTTTAACCATTAAAAGACACAAATGATCTGTAACATTCACATGACAATGCTAATGACAATATTATTAACCCGTAGCGCTGTTTACGGAATTTGTTCTATGCGCAGACTTGCATTCAATTCGTTTTTGGAGGTTACGCTCTTGCTCCGGTGTTTGTCCCCAATTATAAAAAAAGTCCCCCCCAATAGGATATGGTCGGAATCACGCCTTAAACAGGCCGGATCCAAATATGATGTATACTATAATAATGAACTTCTACTGCTACCCGGAAGATGGGGTGTTTACTATCTTCCACTTCAATACAATACCAAAATTAAAAAGATTCTTATTTTTAATATGTTAATCATCAGTTAATGGCTAAAGATTTTATAAAAGGCGCACATGATGAAAGCATATCTGTTACAATAGCATAAGAACTTATGATAAAGATCAGCTTTGGATTAACAGCACGCCGCTACCTTTGCACTACCGGTAAGCCTTTGCTGCCGGCTTCTTTCAACCAGTTGCTTACTTCAAATTAGTCAAAGTTTTATGCCATCTGTTGAAATACTGGCAAGGGTGCAGTTTGCATTCACAATTGCCTTCCATTATATCTATCCCCCGCTTAGTATTGGATTAGGGCTGTGCCTGATAATTATGGAAGGTCTCTACCTCAAAACGGGCCTGGCCATTTACCAGGAGATCACCCGCTTCTGGATCAAGATATTTGCCCTGATATTCGGAATTGGCGTTGCCACCGGCATTGTCATGGAGTTCGAGTTCGGCACCAACTGGGCCACGTACTCCCATTATGTTGGAGACATTTTCGGCAGCGCGCTGGCAGCCGAAGGGATCTTTGCCTTTGCCCTGGAATCCGGTTTCCTGGGCGTGCTCCTGTTTGGATGGAACCGGGTAAGCAAAGGTGTGCATTTCTTTTCTACCATCATGGTTGCCCTGGGGTCTATCTTTTCCGCCCTCTGGATCGTGATTGCCAATTCCTGGCAGCAAACGCCCACCGGCTTCCGCATTGAGGGTACCGGTATGGAAGCCAGGGCAGTGGTCACTGATTTTTGGGAAATGGTGCTCAACCCCTCTTCTGTAGACCGTTTCTCTCACGTGATCATCGGCTCTTTCCTGGCAGGATCTTTCCTCGTGATGAGCGTGGCTGCCTGGTACATACTACGGCGGCAGTTCACCAGGCATGCCCAAGCCATGTTCAAAGTTGGCCTGCGGGTAGCGGTGGTAGCCGCCTTGCTGCAGCTCTTCACCGGTCACCGGTCTGCACACTACGTAAGCAAATACCAGCCGGCCAAACTGGCTGCTATGGAAGGCCATTTTGATAGCCTGGCCGTAGCCGACGCCTACCTGCTGGGATGGGTGAACCAGAAAGAACAGAAAACCAGCGGGCTTAAAATACCGGGCGGACTTTCCTTTCTTACCCATGGCGACTTTACCACACCGATGCAGGGCCTGCGGGCTACCCCGCCAACCGAGCGGCCCACGGCCGTGAACTTTGTTTTCCAGACCTATCACCTGATGGTGATCATCGGTATGACCCTTATCGGGCTCACCCTGCTGGCCGTATTCCTGCTCTGGAAAAAGAAGCTCTTTGATCAACGCTGGCTTATGATGATATTTGTAGGCGCCGTATTACTGCCACAGATCGCCAACCAGGTAGGCTGGTACACCGCAGAAGTAGGTCGCCAGCCCTGGGTAGTATACGGCCTGCTACGCACCTCCGACGCGCTTTCAAAAACGGTGAGCGCCAACCAGGTGCTCTTCTCCCTGATCCTGTTCACATTGGTATATCTATTGCTCTTCCTGCTATTCCTGTTCCTGCTGCACAGGAAAATACAGCATGGTCCGGATGTTACGCAGAATGAAGAAGAAGTAAGCGACCTGTATTCCAAAAGGAACATTGGAGGGGTACATTAGCCAACAGCCAACCGCCTTCAAACACTCAAACGCTCAGACTTTCATACATTAAAAAACTTTTCTGATATGGAAACATTCCTCGGCCTTGATCTCGCCACCTGGTGGTTTCTCGTAATAGGCGGACTTATCACCGGCTACGGCGTACTGGATGGTTTTGACCTGGGCGCCGGCGCCCTGCATCTCTTTTTTAATAAGGAAGAAAGCCGCCGAACCGCTCTCAATGCCATTGGGCCGGTATGGGACGGGAATGAGGTTTGGCTGGTGATTGCCGGCGGGGCATTATTTGCCGGCTTTCCGCTGGTATACGGCGTAATGCTTTCCACTTTCTATATCCCTTTTATGTTGTTCCTGGTGGCGCTTATTTTCAGGGCTATCTCGATAGAGTTCCGCAGCAAAGAACCCTGGCGCTGGTGGCGTAAAATGTGGGACATCAGCTATATGGCATCCAGTACCTTTATTACCCTGCTGCTGGGACTGATCCTGGGCAATCTTATACATGGCCTGCCTTTTAATGAGCAACATGAATTTACAGGCGATCTGCTCACCTTCTTTAATCCCTATGCCATCCTGATAGCCATCACTACGCTTTCGCTCTTTATGATGCATGGCGCCATCTATCTTACCATGAAAACAGAGAACCGTCTTTATGCCAAGCTGACCGTACTGGTGAACAACTGCTGCAAATTTTTCATCCTCTGCTTCATATTAACCTCAATGGCTACACTGATCTATATTCCGCACATGACCCAGGAGTTTAAACACAACCCCTGGCTGTTTGCATTGCCGCTGGCAGCCGTGCTGACCGTGCTTAACCTGAAGCGGAACATAGACAGCCGCAAGTATTTCACGGCATTCGTTTTCTCCAGCATCACTACCTCCATCCTGCTGATCCTTTTTGCCATCGGGCTGTTTCCCAATATCATTATTTCTTCTACCAACCCGGCTTACAACATCAGCATATACAAAGCTGCTTCTTCTGCAACGTCACTGCGGATCATGCTGATAATGGCCGCTATCGGTACCCCGTTGGTACTGTCTTACACCATATTTGTATTCTGGACCTTCAGGGGAAAAGTGAAGCTGAATGAAATGAGTTATTAAAATTCCAAAATCCAGGTGCCAAATTCCAACATCTAAATGATGACATAGCAGCGGGTCTTAACCGGATATAGCAACATCCATTGTGTACATCACTTCTATTGTGCCAATATTTGGAATTTGGATATTGGGATTTGGAATTTATTCTTTGGGTTCCTAAAAAAACAGGTCCCCGCAAAAAATTGCAGGGACTTACCATTTAACCTATATTCTGTACTGTAGCATCAAAACTTAAATAACTTAAAGGGGAAAACAGTTTTTGCTCAGTATCAGGCACTTGTATGATTTCAAGTGGTTCCTGTATATATTTCAGACAGCTAAGTTGAGTAAAAGTTTAATCTGTAAAAAAAATATTTTTAGTTTCTGTAAGAATTGTCCCCCTTAAAGATATAATAATAGATGATATCATGTATACGAAATCTGATATAATTAGGTTGCCAGGGAAATTTTTAACTTGCAGTTATGAACCGCATTGACCGTCTTTCCGCTATACTTATTCAGTTACAAGGCAAGAAGATAGTAAAGGCCTCTGAAATAGCAGAGCGGTTTAACATCAGCCTGCGCACGGTATACCGCGATGTAAAGGCCCTGCAGGAGTCTGGCGTGCCCATTGGCGCCGAGGCAGGAACCGGCTACTATATCGTAGAAGGTTATCATCTGCCGCCGGTAATGTTCAACCGGGAAGAAGCCGCCGCCCTCCTTACCGGGGAAAAGCTGATGGAGCACTTCAGCGACCGCTCCAACCGGCAGCAGTTCAGCAGTGCCATGCAAAAAATAAGGGCGGTGCTGCGCGGCAGCGAAAAAGACTTCCTGGAAGTGCTGGACGAGAACATTGCCGTACTCCGGGCCCGCAGCCCCCAGGAAGACGAGTTTCCCAACCGCTTCCTGACAGATATACAGCAGGCCCTGGGAAAACAGCAGGTGCTCCAGATGGAATACCGCGCTGCCCAGAACAATGAATTCACTAAGAGGAATGTTGAGCCCATCGGCATTTACCATAGCAATAGCACCTGGTATCTCATTGCCTGGTGCCAGCTGCGGGGCGACTACCGCAATTTCCGGACAGACCGTATCCGCAATATGCAGGTCAGCAGCACCAGCTACGACAAATCCCGGCATATAAGCCTCCGCCAGTACCTGGAACGCCATCAGCCGGATCCCGTTCCCCAGCATACCTTCAAGGTACGGTTTAACCTGAGCGTAGCCCGCTACCTGGGTAACCAGAAGTACTACTACGGCCTTGTAGAAGAAAAGGTTTGCGACAATCATGTAGAATACACCTTCATGAACAATTACCTGGAGCACTTTGCCCGCTGGATGCTGATGTGGGGCAATGACGTAGAGATCCTCGCTCCCGGCGAACTGCTAGTCCGTATGAAAGAACTGGCCCGGGAGCTTAAAGCGCACTACCAGGTATAGTCAGTTTCCTGCTCCATTCAATGATATTCACCGTTTCTCCGCTGAATCCTGCATCGGAATAGCATTCGCATTACTGTCAGCTCCGGTCCGGATACGAATCAGACCCCAATTTTTCCCGCTTCTTTTAGAGGAAGGGGTGAAATGCGGCTCATATACGGGACATATGCGGCATATATGGGAACATGATAGGAAGATGACATGAGTATGATAGGAACATGATACGGGCACGGCCTGGTTCTGATATAGGTTTGCTCCCTGCTGACATACGGTTGTCACTATCCGGTTGTTGCTTTGTACTGGCATCCCGGTAGCAACGGGCATTATACCCTTATAAAACTTACCGATATGAACACAAACAGGATCCTGGGCATCGACAAATTCTTTCTGCCGGCTCACAGCCTGCAGGAAAGCCGGCTATTCTACGCCAACACGCTGCAATTGCCCGTAAAGTTTGATTTTTCTGAAAGGGGCTTGCTGGCATTCCGGGTGGGGCACCAGGAGGCAGCCATTATCCTGAAAGACATCACTATGTTCCCGGACGCGAAAGCCTCCCTGTTGTTTCACGTAGCAGACGTTCAGCAGCTCTGCCAGGAACTGCTGTCGCAAGGCGTCACCTTCACCAAAATGCCCTACAAGATCAGCGCCGGCTGGGCTGCCGAGCTGCAGGATCCCAGCGGTAATGTTATTGGCATTACGGATTATAATGATTAACAGCTAACCAACATTTACCATATAAACCAGCACGTTACCATGAAACTGGAACTGACGAAAACGCTAAAGCCTTTTTACACCGCTCCCGCCACTCCCCAACTGATCGCTGTGCCCGCGGCCGATTTCCTGTCCATTCAGGGAAAAGGCGATCCGAATGGTGAAGCCTTTGCCGCAGCTACACAGGCCTTATATACGGCTGCCTACAGCGTGAAAGCCATTTATAAACAGCAACAGCAGGATTTTACGGTATGTAAACTGGAAGGTTTATGGTGGGTAGATGAAAAACGCTGGAAGGTAGACGGCCATCACAGCGCACTGCAGGTGCCCCGCGAAGAATGGCAATGGCAGCTGCTGATACGTATGCCCGATTTTGTGATGATGGAAGATGTACAGCAGGCTATTCAGACCGCCATAGTTAAAAAACAATTGCCGCTCCTGGACGGGGTAACATTCATCCGCTATGAAGAAGGGGAGTGCATCCAGGTAATGCATACCGGACCTTATAGTACAGAACCGGCTACATTACAGCTCATGGAAGACTTTATGGCAACACATCAATTGAAATGGAATGGCAGGCACCATGAGATCTATTTGTCTGACCCCCGCAAAACAGCACCTGAAAAGATGAAGACCATCCTAAGACAACCGGTTAAAAAATAAAAAAGTGTTTTTTGCTTTTATTTGTCTTCAGACAGGCCCAGCAGCTCTATTGCCTGTTGGGCCGCTATCTGGCTGGCGTCTTTCTTGTTGAAGGCTTTGCCGCTGCAGATAAGCTCCCCGTCAACCACCGCGCCTACCGTAAAAATACGGCGGCCGTTATCCATCTGCTCTTCCAGCAGTTCAAACTCCAGGGTTTTGCCGTTTTTGTTAGCCCAGCCATAGAGTTTGTTCTTGTGGTTCATTTCCACGCTTTCCAGCGCTTCCAGGTCAATGTAGGGAATGATGATCCGTTTGTAAACAAACTGTTTGGTCCTGTTGTAGCCCTTGTCAAGGTATACGGCGCCTACCAGGGCTTCCAGGGTATTGCCGAAGATCTGGCTGATCTTGAGAAAGCTGTTGTATTTATCGTAGATCGTCAGCTTGCGCAGGCCCATTTTGATGGCAATCTCATTAAGCTGCTGCCTGTTCACGATCTTGGATCGCATTTCAGTAAGATAACCTTCTGTTTTGTAGGGGTACTTCCTGAACAGGTAATCGCCAATGATGGCGCCCAGGATGGCGTCACCGAGGTATTCCAGCCTTTCATTGCTTTCCAGGAATTTTTCTTTGCTGGAACGGTGGCTTAACGCTACCTCATACAAAGAGAAATTACCTGGCGCAAAGCCAAGCAGGTTATAAAGGTCTTTATAAAGTTGCCTTTTTTTGGTTACGAAGCGATATAAAAATCCTGGCAGTAATTTCACACAATCAAGGAACAAATTTTTTGAAAATAACAGAGGCATTATGACCACCAAATCCAAAGGTATTGCTTAATGCGGCTCTAACTTCTCTCTTTTGTGCGACGTTAAAGGTAAAATTTAATTTAGGATCCAGTTGAGGATCGTCCGTAAAATGGTTAATGGTAGGAGGTATGATGCCATCTATAATAGACATGATTGCTGCAATGGACTCTACAGCCCCGGCAGCGCCCAGTAAATGCCCGGTCATAGACTTCGTTGAGCTGATGTTCAGTTTATAAGCGTCATCTCCGAAAACCTGCTGGATGGCTTTAACTTCTGCTACATCGCCTAACGGAGTGGAAGTACCGTGAACATTAATGTAATCTATTTCATGGGTGCTTAACCCTGCATCTTCAAGCGCCTGCCGCATCACGTTCATGGCGCCAAGCCCCTCGGGGTGTGGTGCCGTAAGGTGGTGTGCGTCTGCCGTTGCCCCGCCGCCTGCCAGTTCTACGTAAATTTTAGCACCTCTCGCCATCGCATGCTCATAAGACTCCAGTATCAGAGCGCCTGCTCCTTCTCCCATTACAAAACCATCTCTGTCCAGGTCAAAAGGCCTTGATGCCGTCTTAGGATCATCGTTCCTTTCAGACAAGGCCTTCATGGCGTTGAAGCCGCCCACACAAGCCTCGTTGATAACATCTTCAGAACCGCCGGTAACAATAACATCTGCTTTACCGTAACGGATCAGGAACATGGCTTCCATGATGGCATTGGTGGCCGACGCACAGGCAGATACGACCGAAAAGTTCGGTCCCCTGAACCCGTGCCGGATAGAAATATGTCCCGCAGCGATATCAGTGATCAACCGGGGAATGAGAAAAGGGCTGAAACGCGGCGTTCCATCCCCCTGGTAAAAATCTCTTAGCTCATGGCAAAAATTGATCATTCCCCCTACACCGGTCCCCCAGATAACACCTACACGGTCTATATTAACGGAGTTACGGTCTATTTTGGCATCCTGAACAGCATGGTCTGCAGCGATCACTGCTGTTTGTGTGAAGGGGTCCATTTTACGGGCCTCCTTCTTGTCGATGAATTGGGTGGGATCAAAGTTCTTTAATTCACAAGCAAAACGGGTTTTAAACTTGGAAGCATCAAACTGCTTGATAAAATCGGCGCCGGATACACCGTTCGTCAACCCCTGCCAGTATTCCTGAACGGAATTGCCGAGCGGTGTAAGAGCACCTAAACCTGTAACGACTACGCGTTTTGGTTGCATTAAAACAATTCTGGTTAAGTAGGATTATTTTACGTGTTCTTCCAGGTAAGCAACAGCCTGGCCAACAGTAGTAATAGTTTCAGCTTGTTCGTCAGGAATGGAGATGTTGAATTCTTTTTCGAATTCCATGATCAGTTCTACCGTATCCAAAGAGTCAGCGCCTAAGTCGTTGGTGAAGCTGGCTTCAGGAGTTACCTCGGCTTCGTCAACGCCCAATTTGTCAATGATGATCTTTTTAACTCTTGATGCAATGTCTGACATAATTTTAAGTGTTTTTGGTTTAAAACTTGACTGCAAAAATATAATTTTTATTGAATTGGCAACTACGCATCTAAATTTTCACATATACGCATCAGTGCTAATAGCCGCAAACACAGACCCAGCCTGTATTTGCATTCATTATTAATAAATTGGCGTACCTTGTTACCGGGTCAAAGGAAGGCCAATATTGACTGTCATAACACACAATTCCACCATTCAACCCGTTATTGAACCATTTATGGACGTATTAAGAGGTCTTAACTTTAATTAACACTCAGCCTTCCCTAGCGCCTCCGCCATTTATTAAATTTGCCGGGGCAGCCTGCGCCAAAGGGGTGCCGCGTTATCAAAATCCTGGCGAACTAACTATCATGACCAACAGTAAAAAGATGCTGAGAACCATACTGTTCACTATTATTGGTGCAGTAGTCATTTTCCTTGTGTACAAAAAGGTGGCAGACGGCAAAAGAAAAGAACCAGCCACTACTGCCGGCCGCAGCGGTGGAGCCAAGCCCCCGCTTTTAGATGCATATATCGTCAAGACCTCCAAGCTGGACGAAACCATCGAAGCCAGCGGTACTCTTCAGAGTAATGAAGAAGTAGAGATCAAACCGGAAATCACCGGCCGCATCGTAGGCCTTTATTTTAAAGAAGGCGTAAACGTATCTAAAGGCGACCTGCTGGTAAAGATCTATGACGAAGACCTGAAAGCCCAGTTGCAAAAACTGGTCCTGCAGCAGCAGCTGGCTAAAACCACCCTGCAACGCCAGGAAAACCTGCTGAAGATAAACGGTATCAGCCAGCAGGATGTAGATGTAACCCGCAACCAGGTTAGCGCCTACGCCGCCGATATGGAATACACGAAAACGCAGCTGCAGAAAACAGAGCTGCGGGCTCCCTTCAGCGGACGCCTGGGCCTGCGCAACGTCAGCCTGGGCGCCATCGTATCGCCTGCCACCGTTATCACTACCTTACAGCAGATAACTCCTTTGAAAATAGATTTCTCCATACCGGAAAAGTACCGCACCGCCATCAAACTGGGTGATGCAGTGACCTTCCGGGTGGCAGGCGACAATAATAGCTATAAGGGCAGCATTTACGCCATGGACCCTAAAATAGACCTGGCTACACGTACCGTAAAGATCAGGGCCATCATGCCCAACCCGGGTAAACTGTTCCCCGGATCTTTTGCCAGGGTGACCATCGGCCTCCGCGATATGCCGGAAGCCATTATGATACCTACCCAGGCGGTTATTCCGGGTACCAGAGACAAAAGAGTGATTGTAGCAGACAGCGGCAAGGCCAAATTCGTAGTAGTGGAAACCGGCATACGGGATGAGAATAACATACAGATTACCAGTGGATTGAATGTAGGAGATACCGTTATCACCAGCGGGATCATGCAGCTGAGAGCCGGTATGCCTTTAAAATATGCTAAAGTAAACTAGTCCATGTCCATGGACCATGGACTTAAAAACCAATAACAATGAGTCTTCCATCCTTATCCCTGAAGCGTCCGGTTTTTGCCATTGTGATGAACATCATCATCGTGATATTTGGTGTGGTGGGATTCTCCTTCCTGGGCGTAAGGGACTTTCCGGCAATAGACCCGCCCATAGTGAACGTTCGTACTTCCTATGCAGGCGCCAACTCTGATATTATCGAGACCCAGATTACCGAGCCGCTGGAAAAACAGATCAACGGCATTGCCGGTATCAAAAACATCTCGAGCAGCAGCAGCCAGGGAACCAGCAGCATTACCGTAGAGTTTGAACTGAATACAGACCTGGAAGCGGCCACCAATGATGTGCGCGACAAAGTTTCACAGGCCCTCCGCAACCTGCCTCCCGACCTGGATGCTCCACCCGTCGTAACAAAAGAAGATGCCAACTCGGATGCCATTATTTCCATGACGGTACAGAGTAATACCCGCAACCAGCTGGAAATCACCGAGTATGCCAATAATGTACTGCTGGAAAGGTTGCAAACCATTCCGGGCGTAAGCTCCATCCGTATCTGGGGCGAAAAGAAATATGCCATGCGGCTCTGGATGGATCCGGCCCGCCTTTCGGCTTATGGCCTTACCCCTTCAGATGTGCAGCAGGCCCTTTTGAAAGAGAACGTGGAGCTCCCTTCCGGGAAAATAGCAGGCAACGCCACAGAACTGACCGTACGCACCTTTGGCAGGCTGGATACGGAAGAAGAATTTGATAACCTGATCGTAAAGAATGTTGACGGCAAGGTGGTGCATTTCCGCGACATTGGCCAGGCGGTACTGGGCCCGGAAAATGAAGAGACCATCCTGAAAGAATCCGCCGTACCGATGATCGCGCTGGCATTGAGCCCCCAGCCCGGTTCCAACTACGTGGCCATTGCCGATGAGTTTTACAGGCGCTATGCCCAGATCAAAAAGGATATTCCACCGGACTTTGTGACCAACATCGCCATGGACAACACCCGGTTCATCAAGAAATCCATTGAGGAGGTGGAAGAAACCCTGGTGGTGGCACTGGTACTGGTGATCATGATCGTATACCTGTTCTTCCGCGACTGGCTGATGGCTTTCCGTCCGCTGATAGACATACCGGTTTCTCTCATAGGCGCATTCTTTATAATGTATATATGCGGGTTCACCATCAACATCCTCACGCTGCTGGCCATTGTACTGGCTACAGGCCTGGTGGTGGATGATGGTATCGTGGTAACGGAGAATATATATAAAAAGATAGAAGCAGGCATGCCCCGCATGCGGGCGGCCAAAGAAGGCTCGGAAGAGATCTTCTTTGCGGTGATCGCCACTTCCATTACGCTGGCATTTGTGTTCCTGCCCATCATCTTCCTGCAGGGATTTGTGGGCCAATTATTCCGGGAGTTCGGGATCGTGGTGGCAGGCGCCGTGCTGATCTCCGCCTTCGTATCACTTACCCTTACACCGGTACTGAACGTAAAGCTGGGCCGTAAAACACATACCCACTCCTGGTTCTACCTGAAAACAGAACCTTTCTTCCGCTGGATGGAGAACGGGTATAAACGCTCCCTGCAGCAGTTTATGCGGGTACGTTGGATGGCCACCGTTATTATTGCCGGTTGCCTGGTGCTTATTTACCTGCTGTTCCGTACCCTTCAGGCAGAATTGGCTCCTGTTGAAGACCGCAGCCAGTTCCGTCTCTCTATTACGGCGCCTGAAGGCACGGCTTTCGATTACATGGATAACTATGTTACCAACCTGGTTGGGTTCATGATCGATTCCATACCAGAAAAACAGATCATCCTTTCTGTAACTGCTCCCGGTTTTAGCGGCGGTGGCGCCGTAAACTCTGCGTTTGCCAACGTGGTACTGTCTGAGCCCCATGACAGGCAGCGTTCACAGAAAGAGATCGTGAACATGGTAAACCGCAATATGTACCGCTTCCCGCAGGGAAGGGTGTTTGCCATAGAACAGCAAACCATACAGGTGGGCCGCCGTGGTGGCCTGCCGGTTGCCTTTGTATTGCAGCATATCAATTTTGATACCCTTGCTGCCGTGCTGCCGCAATTCCTAGAAGCGGCCAATGCCGATCCTACCTTCCAGGCAATAGACGTGGATCTGAAATTCAATAAGCCGGAACTGCGTATACAGATCAACCGTGAGAAGGCCAGCGAACTTGGCGTGTCTGTTGAGGATATTTCACAAACCCTGCAGCTGGCGCTCAGTAACCTGCGCTATGGCTACTTTATACGTAATGGTAAGCAGTACCAGGTAATGGGGCAGGTATTCCGCGCCAACCGGGACGATCCCAATGACCTGCAGAACATCTATGTACGCAACAATCGCGGGGAAGCCATCCAGCTGGATAACCTGGTAACCATTAACGAAGAGACCAGTCCGCCGATCATCTACCACTTCAACAGGTATAAGTCAGCCACCGTCTCCGCCAGCCTCGCGCCCGGTAAAACCATCGGCGATGGTATTCAGGCCATGTACAATATATTTAACCGGCTGAAGCAGGAAGGCGTTATTCATGACTCGTTCAACACCGCGCTCTCCGGCTCCTCACGAGATTTTGCAGAAAGCGGCTCTAATACCAGTTTCGCGCTGATCCTGGCTTTGTTACTGATCTACCTGGTGCTGGCCGCCCAGTTTGAAAGCTGGGTAGACCCCTTCATCATTATGCTGACGGTACCGCTGGCATTTGCAGGGGCCTTGCTGTCATTGTGGATCTTCAATCAAACCTGGAATATCTTTTCCCAGATAGGGGTGATCATGCTTATAGGCCTTGTAACCAAGAACGGCATCCTGATAGTGGAGTTCGCCAATCAGAAACGGGATGAGGGAATGCTGAAGAAACGCGCGGTAATAGAAGCTTCAACCATGCGTTTGCGCCCTATCCTGATGACCAGCCTGGCCATGGCCCTGGGTGCATTGCCCATTGCCATGTCGCTCGGCGCTGCGGCTACCAGCCGTATCCCCCTGGGCATTGTGATCGTGGGAGGCATTATATTCTCCCTGGTGCTGACCTTATTTGTAATTCCGGCCATGTACAGCTTCCTCTCCAGGAGAAAGCCTAATAAAGAATACGAAGCGGCAATTGCCGAAGAAGCGCACGAAGCAACACAAGATGCTGCTACTGCCCATGCATGAAACTAAATCTGAAATGAAACTGAACGCTGTTAAACTATTATTGCTGTGCTTAGCGCTGACTGGTATTGCCAGTCAGGCGCAGGCCCAGCAGATACTTACACTTGAACAGGCGATAGACCTGGCGCTGAAGAATAATTACGACATCAGACTGGCCCATAACGATGCAGACGTACTGGCTAACGATTATGCCTATGCGAATTTTGCTTTTGTGCCGCGAATTAATGCTTCCGCCGGCAGAACCTGGAGCACCACCCGCACCAACCAGGAATTTGCCAATGGCAACAAGCGGGATACCAGCGGCATCAAAAGCAATAACTACACGGCTAACGTTGCACTGAACTGGACTCTCTTTGACGGTTTGAAGATGTTTGCTACCCGGCAACGCCTGGAAAGTATGCGCGACCTGGGAGAGCTGGCTTTGAAGAACCGCATCATCAATACCATTGCTGATATCATCAGCAGCTATTATAATATCGTGCAGCAAAAACAGCAGTTGCGCAACCTGGCTGAGCAGATGTCTATTTCGGAAGAAAGGGTGAAACTGTCAGACGCCAAATTCCAGACAGGCCTGGGACCGAAAACAGACCTCCTGCAGTCACAGGTGGACTATAACGGCCAGAAAACGGCCTACCTGCGTCAGCAAACAGCCATTACGCAAAGTAAGGCAGTGCTTAACCAGCTCATGGCCATCGCTGCAGGCAATACTACCTATGATGTGCAGGATTCCATCCCCATTAACCTCGAACTGAACTACGGCGCCCTGCAGCAGGAGGTAATGAACAACAACGCCCTTCTTAAAATTGCGCAACAACAGGTTACCGTTTCCGAACTGCAGCTGAAAGAAGTGAAAGGCGACTACTTTCCGACCCTGTCTTTCAATACTACCTATAATTTCAACCGGGTTAATTCCAACGCGGCCACCAACTCTTTCAGTCCCATTTTTAACCAGAACGGCGTGCTGAACTACGGATTCTCTGCAAGCATTCCTATTTTCAACGGACTGAACGTAAGGCGTCAGGTAAAGAATGCCAAACTGAACGTAGCCTATCAGCAGCTCTGGCTGGACAATTCCCGCAGCCGGGTAAGCCTCAGCCTTGACTCTACTTTCAAGAGCTATGAGTATTATAAAACAGCGGTTACCCTGGAAGAAGAGAATATTGGCCTGGCGCGTGAAAATGCCATGGTGGCGCTGGAGCGCTTCCGCCAGGGCGTATCTACCACCCTTGAAGTGAAGCTGGCCCAGCAAAGCCTGCAGGATGCATTCAACCGGCTGATCATGGCCAGGTACAATACCAAACTTGCCGAAACAGAACTGTTAAGGTTGAAAGGAGAGTTGTTAAAGGATTAATTAATTTAGGGCAAGCAATCTTGTCCGGATGACCTTAACTGATATTGCCCAGCTTCGCCTGCGGAGCCAGCAGATCGCTGCTTCAACATGTAAGACGGTAAAAGATGTAATTACCTGGATGGGCGCTATGCAGGCGCAGGATCATTCCATGGCCAAATGGGCACTGGGCGTACGCTGTCCTTCCGCTACCATTGCCAAAGTGGAAACGGCCCTTGATAAAGGCACTATTCTGCGCACCCACCTGCTGCGGCCTACCTGGCACCTGGTATCTGCAGATGATATTTACTGGTTGCTGGAACTGACAGCACCTTATCTGCTTGCCGGCCAGCGATCCAGAAACAAAGCACTGGAACTATCCGAAACGCTTTTCAAAAAAAGTAACCGCACTATCGAAAATGCGTTGTCAAAAGGCGGCCACCTGTTGCGCGAAGAGTTACTCGCTGCTTTGCAGCAGGCAAAGATCGCTACAGATGAGAACCGCTCTTCACATCTCTTATTCCGGGCAGAGCTGGATGGTATCATCTGCAGTGGAAAAACAAGCGGGGGAAAACAAACCTACGCGCTGCTTGCAGAGCGGGTACCCCACAAAAAGACGCTGGGCAAAGAAGAAGCAATGGCCACGCTGGCAGCACGTTACTTTAACAGCCGGGGGCCAGCTACACAAAAAGACTTCGTCAACTGGTCAGGACTTCCTGCTACGGATGCCAAACGGGCCATGGAGATGGTAAAAACCCGTTTTGTGCAGGAAACGGTTAACGGTGAAAGCTACTGGTTCAGCAACGCGATCACCCGGCATGCAAAGGGCGATGCAGCGGTTCACCTGCTGCCCGGCTTTGATGAATACATTATTGGCTATAAAGACAGAACGGCCAGTTTGCCACTGGCGCATACTAAAACGATCATCAATGTTAACGGTATTTTTCGTCCGCCGCTGGTAGTGAACGGGCAGGTTAAAGGCTTATGGGCAAGAACCCCGGAAGATGATAAGATAGGGATAACAATAACGGTTATTCCCGGATAGCAGCCGGCCACCGAAGGAATTACTGGAGCAGGCAGCAGCGCAGACAGGCAAGTTCTATGGAAAAAAGGCGGAGCTGCGGGTCTGATTGATCATCACTTAATGCGGTTTTTCCTCCTTCTTATCCTGCTGGTACCTTTCGAACGACTGCTTGATGTACAGCATCAGGTCGTAATCCGTGGCCGTTTCAAGGAAATGGTAGCCCGGGCGGTAGTGCAGCATGAAAGAATCCAGCTCGGGGCTTTCGAGCTTCGTCATTTTCTGCACCAGTTCGGGAGAATAGCGGTAATCTATGAACTTCTCTTTTTCCCAGTACACCAGCTGTTCCCGGAAATGCTCTTTCCGCTTGCGGGTCTTGCTGGGCATCAGGTAAGTGAGCGCCGTTACGGGGTTGACGGGCAGCGTTGTCAGCACATCTACAGCGCCTGGCTTTTTATAGTTGAAGTACTTGCCGTATTCCCGGCGGGTAGCAAGTGAATCCTGGTGATAATTACGGCCCCGTATGTTTACCTGCTGCAGGCCGAAGATCCTCTTAGGCATGTATACGTTGATTGCGGTGCTTTCCAAAGGCGCCACCACTTCTTTCTTATAGTAACTTAACATGGAGAATTCAATGGTATCACCAGGCTGAGCTTCTATTAAAAAACGGCCGCTTTCTGTGCTGACCGTCCCTGTTTGTGTTCTTTTGTTGATGATCGTGACGGAAGGAAGTCCGGTTCTGGTATCCGCATCGACCACCATACCGGATAATTTCACCTGTATCTGCTGCGCGCGCAAAGGCTGCAACCCTGCCAGCAGTAACAGGAATAAAGGTAACAGTGCCCCAGCGTATAAAAGCTGTCTATTTTTGGTAATAGGCATCGTCAAATATAGCTTTCCCCTCGCAAAAGAAACGTTAAAAATGAACCGGTAAGTGTCCACACATTGCGGATTTAGTCCCCAAATCTACCTGCCCGGGAAATGGTGGCTCCGGAAATTTCCTATCTTTGGTTATTACTCCGGAATTTTATGCCGCCTACATCCATTTTTCTCCGCTTATAGCCACCAGCATACGCCTTATATAAAGGGCGCAAGTATCCTTATAACCCCGGAACCCCGTACAGTGGCCCACTGGCCCGATGTTTGTTCTACCCCCCCTGACGGACAATGGCAAATAGCCTGTAACACAATACTGTACTTAGATTGACCACATGCTATGAAGCATTTTCGTATAATCGAATACGGTAGTTGTGCTTACCGGGACATGGTAACCCTCCGGGATGCAGTATTGCGCAAACCATTGGGGCTTACATTCACCGAATCCTATCTGCAACAGGAGATCAACGACTGGCTGGTAGGATGTTATTTGACAGAGAACGATCAGGAGTTACTGGCAGGATGCTGTATACTGACGCCTGTGGACGAAAACACGGTACAGTTAAGGCAAATGGCCGTAGCCCCGGAATATCAGGGCAGGGGGATAGGTCGTGACATCATCTTATTTGCAGAGCAACAAGCAACCAGCAACGGCTTTAGAGAGCTGATGATGCACGCACGTCAAACAGCTGCAGGTTTCTATGAAAAGTTGGGATACGAAATTCACGGAGATGAATTTATGGAAGTAGGCATACCGCACTACGAAATGAGGAAAAAACTGTAACTGTAGTCGCTATATTCAAAGGCTGCCCGGCATGCACCACCAAGCTGTGTAATCAAAAATCGCTAACATAATATGAAAAGCCATGTACTCGCCGGGCTTGGACTGTGCTGCATCTTTTATTGTACTGCCGGCAGAGCGCAACAGGATACAACTGCGCCGGTACGGAAAGACACAACAGTTCAAAGGGATACTACTGTTACAAAAGACACATCAAAACCTGCTGCTGTTATTGTTGCTGATACTACAAAGAAACCCGCAACAGATACCAGTAAACAGGCCACAGACACCAGTAAGGCGGCTACCACTGCCGCGGATACCAGTAAGCCTAAACAGGATACCGGCCTGATCTTACCTCCCGATTCCAATACTGTCAAACAGGAACTTACCAAGTTCACCCTCACCGGAACCGTGCAGGATTCATCGCAGACACCGATCCCGGGCGCTAAAGTGCTGAACAAGAAAAGCGGCGAAGCGGTGATGTCCGGACCAGACGGAAAGTTCTCTATCAAAGCCGCAAACAACGACACGATCGTAGTGTCGGCCGTTACCTTTGGTGAACAGGCTTTACCGGTAAAAGGACGAGAGCCGCTGACGGTCTCGCTTGTCTCTGCTGCTTCGGGACAGAAGACCCTGTCGGAAGTGGTGGTGACCGCCCTCGGTATTAAAAAGAACCCGAGAGCAGTGGGCTACGCCCTGCAGGAAGTGGGCGGTAATGCGGTACAGGAAGCCAAGGAAGTGAACTTCGTAAATGCATTGTCTGGTAAAGTAGCTGGTCTGCAGGTAAGCACCAACACCGGCTCTATGGGCGGTTCTACTAAAATGACCATCCGTGGTAACAAATCCATCCTGGGAGACAATAATGCTTTTATCGTGGTGGACGGTGTGCCCGTACTCAATAACGTGCTCAACGATCCCAACCAGCAACGCGGTGGCGGCGGTTATGACTACGGCAGTCCTATACAGGATATCAATCCGGAAGACATTGAAAACATCTCCGTACTGAAAGGCGCTGCTGCAACAGCGCTCTACGGCAGCCGCGGCGCTAATGGCGTATTGCAGATCACCACAAAGAAAAAGACAGATGCGGATGGTGGCATCGGTGTTACCTATAGCCTCAATGCGCAGATTGACCAGGTGTATAAATTACCTAACTATCAGAACCAATACGGCGGTGGCTATACGGGTTTTGACACCGTGTATTATAACCAGCATCCGGAAGCTTTTCTCAACGAACAGAGCGCTACCTACGATGATAACAATGGCAAAGGCCGTTATGACCTGCTGCCGCAATATTATGCAGATGAATCATGGGGTCCCCGGCTGGATGGCCGCCAGGTGCGCCATTACTGGTCATGGGATAAAGACAAAGGCAATCCGGATTTTGGTAAAACAGCACCCTGGGCGCCACAGCCTAACAACGTGAGAGACTTCTACAAAACCGGGACCACCATCACCAATAACATTGCAGTAGGTGGTAGCAGCGATAAAGGCTCCTTCCGCCTGTCTTACGGTAATATGAAACAAACTTTCGTACTGCCCAATGCATCACTTACCAGGAACAACGTTTCCTTCAACGGTAACTATGAGCTGTCCAAAAACCTGAACGCGGTAGTATCTGCCAACTATAGCATTATAGATGCAAAAGGCCGCCCGGGTACCGGCTTTACTGGTCCTAACCCAACTTTGCAGTTCACCATGTATGGTCAGCGGCAGCTGGATATGGAACGGGCGAAAGATTATATGTTCCCGGATGGCTCTCAAAAAACCTGGAACCGTAAACTCTGGAATGATCCTACCGTAGCCTTCAGCAACGGCCCGTACTGGAACCGCTACCAGGACTATGAAACGGATTCCCGCAACAGGCTCTTCGGCTTTGGCGGACTTGATTACGAGGTTACCAGCTGGCTCAGGTTGAGCGGCCGCGTATTTATGGACCAGTACAATTCTACGGAAGAAGAAAGGATGGCGCAACAACCTGGCGCTACCGGACTGATTACCGGCTCTTATCTGAAGCGCCTGCGTAGTTCCCGTGAGATGAACTACCAGCTTACAGCAGACATTAACAAAGAGTTTGGCGACTTCTCACTGGACGCTACCATTGGTGGCAATATCCTGCACAGGAAATGGACAGTGAACGGCGGACAAACAACCGGTGGTCTGATCATACCGGGTACTTATAACCTGCTGAACTCCGTACAGCCTGCACAGGTATTTGATCAGTTCTACGAAAAGCAGATCAATTCTGCCTTTGCAACCGCTACCCTCGGTTATAAGAACCTGCTGTTCCTGGATCTTACCGGCCGTAGCGACTGGAGCTCTACCATCAACGTAGACAACAACCCGTATTTTTATCCTTCTGCTTCCCTTTCGTTCGTCTTCTCAGATCTGCTGAAATGGAAGTGGCTGAATTACGGAAAGGTAAGGGGTAGTATTGCCGCAGTGGGCGCTGATACTGATCCATACCAGGTATATGACGCTTATGCGCTGATACCGCCCTTTGGCACTGACCCGGTGACCAATTTCCTGACTACCAAGAATAACCTGCTGCTGAAACCGGAACGTACCCGTGAGTATGAATTTGGTACAGAGCTGCGGTTCCTTGATAATCGTATCGGTTTAGATGTAACTTATTATAACCGTACTACCAAAGACCAGATCCTTACCTTACCCATCCCTGCGGCTACAGGCTTTACCACCGTTGTAGTGAACGGCGGTAATGTTCGCAACCAGGGTGTGGAAGTAAGCTTAAACCTGAATCCCATCCGCCTGAAAGGTGGCTTCCGCTGGGATATCAACGCCAACTTTGCCCGCAACCGCAACAAGTTGCTGGACATGAATATAGAACAGTACAATACCAACCTGGACCTACTCTCGCTGGCTACGGACCGGCGTACCAACAAAGTATCCATAGTGGCGTTAGTAGGCCAGTCCTTGGGAACCATCCTGGGTACCGATTATGTATACGACCAGCAGGGTAGGAAAGTAGTGACAGACCAGGGCTTTTACCAGGTATCCGGCATACAGCCCATCGGTAATGTAAATCCTGACTGGATAGGCGGTGTTAACAACACTTTCTCTTATAAAGGCATCTACCTGTCTGCACTGGTAGACATGCAGCACGGTGGACAGTTCTTCTCTTACACTAACCTGTACGGTAAAAAGTCAGGCCTGCTGGATGTGACCGCTGAAAACGGTATCCGCGAAAATGGCATTGTAGTGCCGGGTGTAACGGCAGATGGAAAAGAGAATACCGTGAACATTACGGCAAAAGATCACTTCAACCAGAACGGTGGTAATGTGATCAGTAAGGCAGACCTGTATGATGCCAGCTACGTATACCTGCGCGAAGTAAAACTAGGATATAATATTCCGGAATCATGGTATAAAAAGATAAGGGCACAAGCCGCCCGTATCTCGCTGTACGGACGTAACCTTTGGCTCATTCATTCCAATGCGCCTAATGTAGACCCTTCCAATATTACCAACTCTGCCGGTAATATACAGGGTATTGAAGGGGGCGCATTGCCTTCACTGCGCTCTTATGGTGTGAACCTGAATATTTCATTCTAATCAACAAACTCAACGGAAATGCTTACACGAATCTTAAAATATAGTTGTTATATACTGTTAGGTGGCATGGTAATAACAGGTTGTAAAAAACTGGAAGACATCAATCACGATCCTACCAAACCAACCACCACAGAACCGCAATACCTCCTTACAGGTGCAGAGAAATCTGCCATGGACATTTTATACGCAGGCCCGCAGAACGGGCGCACCGCCATGGCCTATGCACAATACTGGACCGGTAACGATAAAGCGAACGATGCACGCTACCTGCTGGATGAAGGTATCAACGCGCCTATCTGGAACAATCTTTACAGCGTATCGCTGCACAACCTGAACGAGATCATCCGCCTGAACCAGGAAAGCCCACTGCCGGTGTCTGCTAACCAGATCGCTATTGCGCAGATACTGAAAGCATGGATCTACCAGATACTCACAGATACCTACGGCAACATCCCCTACACAGATGCGCTGCAGGATGTGAAAAATATCAGGCCCAAATACGATGACGCCCAAACGATCTACAACTCCTTACTGGATACACTGGCACAGCAGGCTGCTGCCCTTGATCCTGCACAGGGAAGTTTTCCCACCGGCGACGTGATCTTTAAAGGCAATGTAGCTGCCTGGAAAAAACTGGCGCACTCTTTAATGCTTCGCCTGGCTATTCGTATGGCAGACGCAGATCCGGCTAAAGCAAAAAGCGTGATCGAAGCCAACTGGCAAAACGCTATGACCAGCAATGCCGACAGTGCTGTTTTCAAATACCTGAGCGCAGCGCCCAATAAATTCCCTTACAATGAATCTGAAAGGGAACTCTCTGAATTCTTTGTAACGTCTACCCTGGTAGATTACATGGCCAGCGTAAACGATCCCCGTTTGCCCGTATTTGCACGTCCAACAAAATTGGATACTGTTTACCGCGGACTGGCTTACGGTACCTCAGAAAGCAATCCAAGCCGCCTGCCACCCTCCGGCTACTCCTACCCGGGCACCAGGATCTATGCCGCAGATATGTCTGGCATACTCATGACCTACCCGGAAGTGGAATTTATACTGGCTGAAGCGGCAGCGCGGGGTATGGTTGTTGGCGGTGACGCCGCCACCCATTACCAGAATGGTGTAAGGGCTTCACTGGAATTCTGGGGCATTACCAATGCAGATTCTGTGAATGCCTATTTGCAGCGGGTGCCCTATAACGAAGGCGACTGGAGAAACGTAATAGGCACACAGAAATGGCTGGCGCTGTACCCACAGGGCCTGCAAGGTTGGTTTGAACGTCTGCGGCTTAACTTCAGTAAACCTAATGGCGACTCCCTGTTCATTGCTCCTGTAGATGGCTCTCTGGATCAGAATGTAACCTTTGTGCCCTACCGCCTTACCTACCCGGTAAGCGAGCAGCAGCAGAATAACGCCAGCTACCAGGCAGCAGCATCTGCCATTGGCGGCGATACCAAAGGAGTTAAATTGTGGTGGAATAAACAATAAGTGGCTGTTAGCAGTTTATTATTAAGCAGCCCATGCTGCAGATTGCAAACAGCCAATTATCACTTGGGGGCTCTACTTTAACCTTGAATTGCAAAGGCCTTCCTGCTAAAACAGGAAGGCCTTCTTATTTTCGACTGATGCATTAGCAGATCAGTATATGATCAGTTGATTTTTCCCTTCACCAGCTTACTGAAGTTATTCCGCGCATCTTCGTTTTCAAAAGCGCTGGTAGGGATCAGCAGAAAGGATTTTTTATCCCGGTACAGGAAAAAGAACTTGCGGGTTTCTACCAGGCGGGAAAAGTTATTCCAGGATAACTGCCGCTGATGATCACTGGCCCGGGTAGATATCAGCAGTCCGTCTTCGGTATATCTCAACCGTATCTCGTCTTTAAAAGTAGCTGCTTTATTATAGGTAGATAAGGGTAATACATACCAGAATGCCCATGCGATCAGGGCTGTCATGGCGGCTATGCCAACAAGAGCATTCAGCGTTACCACCCGGAAGAAGAATCCGGCCAGCGTGGCCAGGAGTAATATACATAAGGTATTACGGAAGACTTTGATCTCACCCCGTCTTAAAAAGTGATAGCGTAATGCATTCAATACATCCTCCTTATTATAACTAAACTCTACGTGCATTATGCCAGGCAACAGGTTTTTATGGTCTACGATCAACAACTACTTGGGTGTGGCAATGGACATCGGGTTTTCCATATCATCCCGTTCTGTAACAGGGGCATATTTTTTACGGTTGGCAACAGGTTTCTTGATCTTGTCAAGATCATCCTCGTTCAAGCCTGGAAAATTATTCTTAATGAACTGAAAATATTGCTGCAATGCTTTCGCATCAACTTTAAACGGAAATACCAATGATTTACCTCCCCCTTTCAGGTAATCATTACTATTGATCCTGGTCTCGTTCTGCAGGTACCATTTATAAAGGTCTACTACTGCATTTTCCAGGGCGCCGTCTTCTACGGCGCTGTTATCTTCACGGCTCAGCATCCAGACGTATTCTTCTACGCGGCTGGGTTTAACGGTAGTAGTTTTTACAGCAGCCTTGCTTTCACTGGATGGCTTTTCCGGATTCTCACATTTCTCATTCTTGTGCCCATCATTATCAGTGGCATATGCTGATGCGGCTGAGGCGATGATCACCATCAGCAGGAACAACAGCGTTCTCATGTGAAGATATTTTTTTGATGTTGGGGAAACAGGAATGCCTTGCATGTTATCCATACATCTTTGAGAAAATATTGGCATGCCTGGCATCATATAGGTAATTTTTCAACTTTAAAAATACAAAATAGAATTAACATATCCCAAAAAACAAAATCGCCCTACCTTTACTATTAACATTATTTAACATAAAAGACCACCTTCCATTCTTAAAATGATCCCGGCATTTATCAACTGGAGCAGCGGTAAAGACGCCTGCTTTGCCCTCTGGACCATCCGCCAGCAAGGCATTTACGACATCCGTTACCTGTTCACTACCCTCAGCGCCGGCTTTCAGCGGGTATCCATGCACGGTGTGCGCGAAGTCCTGCTCGATGAGCAGGCCAGGCAGTTAGGCATTCCCCTCAAAAAGGCCTTCCTGCCCGAAAATGCGGCAATGGAAGACTATAACCGCCTGATGCAACAGCAGATGGAGGAGATGCTGGAGGAACATATCTTCCATGCTGTATTCGGCGATATCTTCCTGGAAGACCTCCGGCAGTACCGGGAGGGGCAACTGGCAGGGGTAGGCATGCAGGGCGTATTTCCTATATGGAAAATGGACAGCCGTGAACTCCTGCGGCAGATCATTCAGGCTGGCTTTAAGGCTATCGTGGTTTGTGTGAACGCCCGCTACCTCGACGAAAGTTTTGCCGGCCGTATCATTGATGATCAGTTCCTGGCAGACCTGCCCCCTGGTGTAGACCCCTGCGGGGAGAACGGGGAGTTTCACACCTTCGTATTTGACGGGCCCCTGTTCAAAGCGCCCGTATCTTTTACCCCCGGCGAAACGGTAGAACGTAGCTATAGCAACGGCAACTGGGATAACCGCTTTTTTTTCAAAGAATTACTACCCTGATAAAAAAACAAAAGCAATGGATGAACCATTGCTTTCGAGAGTCATTTACAGTGCATGAAGAGTCATGCTTGTAGAAATATTTGGTTTTTCATAGGACAGTAACCATAATAAAAATTAATACAATAACAAATATATAAAAAATATATAATGATGTTAGCGTAATGTTAAAGAATTTGGAAAAGCTCAAAAACCTGCCTGAAATATTAGTAAAAAATTAAATAGGAAGCGCCTTTTTAAAAATAATCAAATGAGGTAGGGATGGGAAACAATTAAAAGCTGGCTGTTGGTGATAAGCGGTTAGTGGCGGTGAGGTGACTTTATATAAAACAGTAAGGGCACCTAGAAAGGCGCCCTCAATTTGTTACTATCCTATGAAAACCCTATTTGAATACAAATGTACGTGCATGTTAATTTTCTTTGAAATTTTCTGCCAAGAATAACAAATCATTAACATGGCCTTGGTTGACAACGCTTTCAGCTGCATCCCATACTGTTTCCGCAGTTCAAACACTTGTAACAGGTACCGGAACGAACGGTAATATGTCCGCAGGTATTACATGCGGGTGCATCGCTCTGCATGCTGCGCATATAATCCTGGGTGCTGTTCTCTCCGGTTGCCAGCGCCTGTTGCTTCACCGGCTTGGGATTAGCGGTATTACCTTTCCCGCTCAGCACTGTTACCCGTACATTGGATAAAGAAGGCTGCTGCGATTGTGGCGGGAGCGTTTCTGGCATATCATCATCTTCTCCGGTATTACCGGGGGCATCCAGCACGTGTACCAGGTCTGTTCTTCCCAGGTACTCATAACCCAGTACCCTGAAGATATAGTCTATAAGAGATGTGGCGGATTTGATATTGGGATGGTCTACCATGCCCGCCGGCTCAAAACGTGTAAATACAAACTTATCTACAAACTCTTCCAGCGGCACACCATACTGCAGGCCCACTGAAACCGCAATGGCAAAGCAGTTCATCAGGCTGCGCAACGTTGATCCTTCCTTGGCCAGGTCTATAAAGATCTCACCGAGGGTGCCGTCTCCGTATTCACCGGTGCGCAGGAAGATAGCCTGCCCGCCTACTTTGGCTTTCTGTGTAAAACCACGGCGTTTACCCGGCAGCGTTTTGCGCTCAATGATGCGGGACAGCTGGCGTTTCAGTGTGGTATCCGGGCTCGCCTGCATACGCTTGCTTACCTCTTCCAGCAGTTCATCAATGGTCAGCTGGTTCAGATCTATGATCTGCGCAGTGTCCTTACCGCTGCTTTCTTCAGCGGCTTCCGCCTTTTTCTTCTTATCGCTCTTGTTGCTCAGCGGCTGACTCAGTTTGGAGCCATCGCGGTACAGAGCACAGGCTTTCAGGCCCAGCTCCCAGCTCAGTTTGTAGGCATCTTCTATCTCTTCTACGGTAGCCTCATTAGGCAGGTTAATGGTTTTGGAGATAGCACCGGATATGAATGGCTGGGTAGCTGCCATCATCCGTATATGCCCATGTGCGTGTATGTAGCGCTCTCCTTTTTTGCCGCACTTATTTGCGCAATCAAATACAGGCAGGTGCGCTGCTTTGAGGTAAGGCGCACCTTCTACGGTCATGGTGCCGCAGATATAATCATTGGCGGCTTCTATCTGCTCATCGGTAAAGCCCAGCTCATGCAGCAGGCTGAACTCCATATTGAAATACTGCTCCGGCTTGAAACCCAGTCTTTGCAGGCATTCTTCGCCCAGCGTGTATACATTGAACACAAAAGAGATATCGAAAGAGGAAGCAACTGCGGTATCCAGCTTCTTCATCTCTTCAGCGATGAAGCCTTTTTCGCTCAGCGACTGGTGGTTGATGTAAGGCGCCCCTGCAAAGCTGCCGGCGCCTTTGGCATAGTCAACGATCGCTTTTATTTCATTGGGTTTATAGCCCAGGTTCTTTAATGCGGTAGGGATACTCTGGTTAATGATCTTGAAATAGCCGCCACCACTCAGTTTTTTGAACTTAACCAGTGCAAAGTCCGGCTCTACGCCGGTGGTATCGCAGTCCATTACCAGGCCGATAGTGCCGGTGGGCGCTATCACGGTGGCCTGTGCATTGCGGTAACCATACTTCTCGCCCAGCTTTACGGCATCATCCCATGCTTTGGTAGCTGCTTTCAGCAGGTAATCGGGGCAATAACGTGCATTGATGCCCTGGGGCTTTATTTCGATGCCTTCATAGGCATCGGCCGCATCATAAGCGGCTGCACGGTGGTTGCGCATTACCCGCAGCATGTGCTCCCGGTTCTCAGCGAACCTGGGGAAAGCGCCAAGGTGGCTGGCCATTTCAGCGGAAGTGCTATAGGATACTCCGGTCATGATCGCAGTGATGGCGCCTGCAATACCCCTGGCTTCTTCACTGTCGTAGGCAATGCCGCTTACCATCAGCATAGAGCCCAGGTTGGCAAAGCCCAGTCCAAGGGTACGGTACTCATAGCTCAGCTGCGCCACTTCTTTTGAAGGAAACTGGGCCATGTGTACGGATATTTCCAGCACTACTGTCCACAGGCGCACGGTATATTCAAAGCCCTGCACATCAAACTGGTTCTTTGATTCGTCAAAGAAACGGCGCAGGTTCACAGAGGCCAGGTTACAGGCGGTGTTATCCAGGAACATGTATTCTGAACAAGGGTTGGAGGCGTTAATGCGTCCTCCTTCCGGGCAGGTGTGCCACTCATTGATGGTAGTATCATACTGCGTACCGGGGTCTGCGCAGCGCCAGGCAGCGTAAGCGATCTGGTCCCACAGGTCTTTGGCGCGAACGGTCTTCATGGTTTTGCCATTGGTGCGGGCTTTCAGCTCCCACTCGCCATCTGCTGCCAGTTTATGGAAAAAGCTGTTCGGAATACGAACGGAATTATTGGAGTTCTGGCCGGATACCGTACGGTAGGCCTCTCCTTCATAATCTGATGAATAACCGGCGGCGATCAGCGCCCCTACCTTTTTTTCTTCCTCTACCTTCCAGTTGATGAAGTCCATGATCTCGGGATGATCCAGGTCCAGGCACACCATTTTGGCGGCCCGGCGGGTGGTACCACCTGATTTGATAGCGCCGGCGGCCCGGTCGCCTATCTTCAGGAAGCTCATTAACCCGCTGGAAGTACCGCCCCCGCTCAGTTTTTCCCCTTCTCCGCGAATGCTGGAGAAGTTGGTACCCACGCCGGAGCCGTATTTGAAGATGCGGGCTTCCCGCATCCAGAGGTCCATGATACCGCCATCATTCACCAGGTCGTCTTCCACGCTCAGGATAAAGCAGGCATGTGGCTGCGGGCGCTCATAGGCGGAAGTTGACTTCTCTACCTGGCCGGTGGCCGGGTTCACAAAGTAATGACCCTGGGGCTTACCCGTAATGCCATAACTTTCATGCAGCCCGGTGTTGAACCATTGGGGGGAGTTGGGCACACAGGCCTGGTTTAACATACAGTACACCAGCTCATCATAGAATACCTGGGCATCCTTTTCAGAAGCAAAATAGTGGCTGCGCTCACCCCATACACGCCAGCAGTTGGCCATACGGTGCACTACCTGTTTAACGGATGTTTCACGGCCGAGGCTGCCGTCAGGCTGCGGTACGCCGGCCTTACGGAAGTACTTCTGGGCCAGTATGTCAGTGGCTATCTGCGACCATGCGCCGGGCACTTCCACATTGTTCATTTCAAACACCACATCCCCACCCGGGTTGCGGATCACCGATGACCGCAGCTCGTACTCAAATTGATCATAAGGGCTTGTTCCTTCCTGGGTAAAGTGGCGGGAAAATACAAGGCCGCCTTTGTTAATAGCCTGTTTCATCCGATAGATATTTTAATTTCCATGGCAGGACGGGGGAACCCAGCATTCACATAACGACACCAGCAGTAGTGGCTGCATTGAATGGTGCTAAATACCTACAATAAGTAGTTGCTCAGGGTGTAAATGGTGTTACTTATGCCCGGTTTCATCTGTCCCATGAATTGGAGATTTAACAATAAGAATTTCTCTGAAAACCTGAGGTATTGCTAAAATAATTTTTTAAATTTAGGATATGTCATTTTACTTTTTCACAGCTTGTGGATAATTGGAAAACCAACTGTCTGACGCCAACAGACCCCAGGCTGTATACCGTTTCCCTACCCTTAAATACTTTAGGTATCAGTTTATTAGGATTGTTAATAACCAAAAAATGGCCTAAACCTTGCTATGGTACAATTGGTAGGCCAGGTTTTACTCCAAAAGCAGGATGTCAGCTCCCATAAAAAATGAATGTCATGCATATATACAACACGGGTAGTCACTTTTACCAATTTTTTTATACATTTGCGACAACCGGAACAACGCTTATTTGATGTACAAAAAACTATACACTTCTTTCACTGAAAGAAAAGCAAAAGGTTTAAAGTCATTTGCAGTCCTGATTGATCCGGATAAGGTAACGCCTGCTGGAATTACAGACCTTGCTGCCAAATGTGCAGAAGCCAGGGTAGACTATATATTCCTGGGCGGCAGCCTGGTAATTACCCAGCATCTTGATGAATGCGTACAGCGGCTTAAATCCGCCTGCGATATACCTGTTGTGCTCTTTCCCGGTAGCCCTACCCAGGTGTCCCGCTATGCAGACGCGCTGCTTTACCTTTCCGTAATATCCGGCCGGAATCCTGAGCTCCTGATAGGACAGCATGTCGTATCAGCCGCCGCCGTTAAACGCAGCGGGCTCGAAATTATTCCTACCGGCTATATGGTGATTGATGGTGGCGTGCCTACCACGGTTTCCTATATCAGTAATACCACCCCTATACCTGCAGACAAGGATGATATTGCCATGTGTACCGCAATGGCAGGGGAAATGCTCGGACTGAAAATGATCTATATGGATGCCGGCAGCGGCGCCCGCGACGCCATCAGTGAAAGCATGATCCGCCAGGTGTCCAGCCAGGTGAGTGTGCCGGTGATTGTTGGCGGCGGTATCCGCGACGCAGAAAAGGCATACCTCGACTGTAAAGCCGGTGCAGATGTGATTGTTGTAGGTAATGCTATCGAAAAAGACCTCTCCCTTGTTAAAGAAATTGCCGATGCTGTACATTCAGCACCGGTAGCTATAAAATAGCTTTTAGCTGTTAGCCATTAGTCATTAGCCACATGCTAACAGCTAAAAGCTAATGGCTAACAGCTTTATTCACAGGCTCATCATCTCTTTGAACTTTACCGCCTGCCTGCGGCTTACCTCTATCTTCTCCCCGCCACGCATTTCCAGCAATAATCCACCGTTAAAGTAGGTATCGATCTTCTCGATCATGCGCAGGTTTACAATATGTTTACGGTTGGCCCTGAAGAAAGTACGCTCGTCCAGGCGTTCTTCCAGCGCGTTCAATGATTTCAGTATGAGCGGTTTATTATTCTCGAAATACACCCGGGCATAGTTGCCCACGCTCTCAAAAAGGCGTATTTCCTGCAGCTTTACGAACCAGCAGCGGTCTCCGTCCTTTACAAATACCTGGTCGTTCTCAGAAAGGATGGTGCGTATGCCTCCCGCGGCCGCCTGCCGCTCCTTCTCCTCCTGCTGGTGCAGCTTATGGATAGCGTCTGCCAGCCGTTTAGGTTCGATGGGTTTCAACAGGTAGTCCAGTGCGTTGTACTCAAACGCTTTAAGGGCATGTTCGTCATAAGCCGTAGTGAATATCACCTGCGGCGTTCTTTCCAGTTCTGCCAGCAGATCAAACCCGGTTTTGTCGGGCATCTGGATGTCCAGGAAAAGCAGGTCGGGATGCAATGTCTCGATCTTTTCAAGTCCATCTTTGGCATTTACCGCTTCTCCCACCACTACGATCTCCGGGTGATCGGCCAGTAATTTCTTTAGTTCGCTTCTGGCCAGGCGTTCATCATCAATTATTAGCGCTTTTTTCATCTGAAACTATTTGTTTGGTTGATGACAGTGGTTTTAGCCAACAGTTAACAGCCGGCAGCTAAAAGCCCTATATCAGCGGCATCAGCACTTTTGCCTCTACCGTTTCTTCATTTTTGTTATAGATCTCAAAAGAGGCCCGGCTCCCAAACAGCAGGCTCAGTCGCTGCCGGGTGCTCTGCAGGCCGAAACCCTGGCCGTTACCGGGTTCCACGATCTGTATCTGGCCGGTGTTCTCGATCGTCAGCTCATGCTGCATCTGCCGCAGGTGAGAGCTGATACGCACTACCCCTCCGTTCACCATCCGGGAAATGCCGTGCTTGATCGCATTTTCCACCAGGGTTTGCAACATCAGCGGCGGTACCGGCAGCTCCAGCGTGTCCGGGTCAATATCATACTGCACCTTGAGCCGCTCTTCAAAGCGGATGTTTTCCAGCGCCAGATAGTCTTTTACAATATTTAACTCATTTTCCAGGCTAACTGTTTCAACTTTTTCCACCTGCATGGAGCTGCGCAGGATATTAGACAGTTCCGTAATGGCCGTACGCGCCCGCTGCGGATTCTCATCTACCAGGGCTCTGATGCTGTTCAGCGCATTAAATATAAAATGCGGGTTCAGCTGCGATTTGATGGTCTTCAGCTCCAGCTCCTTTACCGTACTTTCCAGCTTCAGCTTGTCTACCTGGGTGTTCCGGCTCCTGTCTACATAGTGCCAGATAAAGTAGATCAGCCACCAGATAGTGGTGATCAGGCAGTTAGACAACAGGCTTCTGAATACCTCCTGTCCGGAAAACGCTTTACGATGGTCCGGCTCCCGGAATAAATTGCTCACCGAAGTGGCGCCCAGTGACATCAGTACCCCGGATCCAACAATCAATGCAAAGAATAACAGTACCTGCTTCTCAAAACTATATTGAAACCAGTTTTGCCGGTTAATTACGTTCCGCAGCAAATGAGTGGACAAGAGCCCGAACGACATCAATATGATGATATTGACTAAGAAGGGGGATTCTACTTTCCCGTTATAAGAATAAGCAAAGAATATATTGATCACAAAATACGCCATCCACCCCAGTACCTGGCACCACCAATATTTTGATATGTGTTTAAACATCAATCTGAAATTAGTAAACTGTCGCTTTATTTCAAAAATACCATTCAGCACTACCCACCTGAAAGTAAATGTTATCAAAGGGCAGAAGTGGGGATGTGTGGACGTAAATTCCAAAGCGCGGAGAACTGTTTTTAACCTATTTTTGCCTTATATTTATAACAAACCCTGATCCGGTATTATAACTATGAACATTACTCCCGGTCCTTTGCTGGGCCAGATACAATACCCCGCCGACTTGCGGAAATTAAGCAAGGAACAGCTTCACCAGGTGTGCGATGAGCTACGCCAGTACATCATAGATGTGGTAAGCGTGCATGGTGGCCATTTCGGCGCCAGCCTGGGTGTGGTAGAGCTGACAACCGCCCTGCATTATGTGTTCAATACGCCATATGACCAGCTGGTATGGGATGTAGGCCACCAGGCTTACGGCCATAAGATACTGACCGGGCGCCGGGAGGTGTTCCATACCAACCGTAAATACAAAGGCATCAGCGGTTTCCCCAAACGCGATGAAAGCCCTTACGATACCTTCGGAGTAGGGCACTCTTCCACCTCCATTTCCGCCGCCCTGGGCATGGCCATTGCCTCCCAGCTGAAAGGCGAGCAGGACCGTCAGCACATCGCCGTAATCGGAGACGGGGCCATGACAGCCGGTATGGCTTTCGAAGCCCTTAACCACGCAGGCGTGTCCAATGCCAACGTGCTTATCATCCTGAACGATAACTGCATGTCCATAGATCCGAATGTGGGCGCGCTGAAAGAGTATTTAACAGACATTACCACCTCCCATACATATAACAAATTACGCGATGATGTATGGCACCTGCTGGGAAAGCTGCCGGTAGGCAAACGCTTTACCCGGGAGATGGCTTCCAAGCTGGAAGCCAGCCTCAAAGGCATGGTGTCCAGTTCCAGTAACCTGTTCGAATCTTTCAGCCTGCGTTATTTCGGCCCTATTGATGGTCATAATATCACCAAACTGGTAGATACCCTGCAGGACCTGAAAGACATTCCGGGGCCAAAACTGCTGCATATCGTTACCACCAAAGGAAAAGGATATGCGCTCGCAGAACAGGACCAGACCCTCTGGCACGCTCCCGGCCTGTTCGACAAGATCACCGGCGAGATCTTTAAAAAGCCGGTAACCACGCCGCAACCACCCAAATACCAGGACGTTTTCGGACATACCATCATTGAACTGGCAGAGCAGAATGACAAGATCATGGGTATCACCCCTGCCATGCCATCCGGCTCCTNCCTGAAATTCATGATGGAAAAGATGCCCGATCGGGCAATTGATGTAGGCATTTGCGAACAGCACGCGGTAACCCTCTCCGCCGGACTGGCCACACAGGGTATGCGGGTGTTCTGCAATATCTACTCTTCTTTCATGCAAAGGGCTTATGACCAGGTAGTACATGATGTAGCCATCCAACACCTGCCGGTGGTCTTCTGCCTGGATCGCGCCGGACTGGTGGGCGACGATGGCCCTACCCATCACGGAGCTTACGATATTGCCTATATGCGCAGCATTCCCAACATGATCGTCAGCGCTCCCATGAACGAGGAAGAGCTGCGTAACCTCATGTACACGGCACAGCTGCCATCCAATACATCACCATTTACCATCCGCTATCCCCGCGGCCAGGGTGTAATGCCCGACTGGCGCCAGCCTTTCCGCGAGATCAAAATAGGCACCGGCCGCAAGATCCGCGACGGAAAAGACGTGGCCATCCTCTCCATCGGTCATCCCGGCAACTTTGTAACAGAAGCCTGCAAAGAACTGCTGGCAGACGGTTTACAGCCTGCCCATTACGATATGCGTTTTGTTAAACCACTGGATATCGCGATGCTGCACGAAGTGTTCAGCAGGTTCAATAAGGTGATCACCGTAGAAGATGCTGCCCTGCCAGGAGGCTTTGGCAGCGCCATACTTGAATTCATGGCCATGAATGGCTACCATGCCGAAGTGAGGATGCTGGGTATACCGGACCGTATCGTAGAGCATGGCAAACCGGAAGAGCTGCACCGCGAATGCGGCTACGACGCAGCCGCCATTGCCGCTAAAGTAAGGGAAATGCTCAAGAGCAAGATTACTGTAATAACTGAATAGACGGAAAAATTCCAAATCCCAGTTCCCAAATTCCAACCGGCGGGATCTTCACGTTTTGGAATCCGGGATCTGGAATTTGGAATTTTGAACTTACAAATGCCGGATCTTTATCTTCATTTACGTATCACGGAAATCATCAAAGAAACGCCGGACGCCTTCACTTACCGCCTGGAAAACACCCATCCAGGTGCTATTGTCTACCAGGCAGGACAATTCCTCACTTTTCTTGTTACCCTGCACGGCACCACCTACCGCCGCTCTTATTCTTTAAGCTCTACGCCGGGCATCGATCCCTTTCTGTCTGTCACCATCCGCGAAAAGGAGAATGGGGAAATCTCCCGGTACATCCTGCGCCATTGGCAGAAGGGCGATGTAGTCACCAGCCTGGCTGCCCAGCGGGCGCTTTACCCTTGGCACCCTGGGCCAGCGCCCCCGTGATATTTTCCTGATAGCCGCCGGCAGCGGTATCACGCCTGTTTTTTCCCTGCTGAAACATATGCTCTACCGCGAACCATCGGCCAGGGTTACCCTTGTATACAGCACCACTTCCCCGGAACGGACCATTTTCCTCAAACAGCTGCAGGCGCTGGAAGCTAAATTCAGCGCTCAGCTTCGTATCATCTATCTGTTCAGCAGGCAGCTGCCAGAGGATAGTCCAGGTTTTACCCGCCGGCTCAGCAACACCTCCCTGGAACCGCTGGTAAATGAGTACCTTACCTACAACAGATCAGAGGCGCAATTCTTTACCTGCGGGCCACCGGAGTACATGCGCATGGTTTTACTGACCCTTACCTTCATGGGTTTTGCAGAAGAGCAGCTGCACAAGGAGAACTTTGTGGTAAATACCGCCGTAAAGGTGGAAAAAGCCGGACGGCCGCAGGATACTGCTCCCAAAGACATAACGCTGCAGGTAGGTGGCCGGTCCTATCGTATTACCGTACCCGGGGATCAGCACATTCTTGACAGCGCGCTGCAGCAGGGCGTAATGCTGCCCTACAGCTGTAAAGGCGGCGTTTGCGGATCCTGCACGGCCCGTTGTACCGAAGGTAAAGTATGGATGCCCGTGAATGAAGTACTGACAGATAAAGAGCTGGCCCAGGGCTTTATTCTCACCTGTGTAAGCTACCCCGTCAGCGAACATGTCCGTATAGAGTTATAGATCCCGGAACCAGTAGGGCATGCTATGGACAGTTGACCATGGACTGTCTACTTTTTTTTGTTCTTCCCTTTTTTATCGGTAAATTTTGATAAAAATGCTGCCATGCGTTATACCCCTTTCCGGCTGGCAATCGCGTGTTTTGCTGGTATTATCCTATGGTTGTCTGTTCTGTTCCTGATCAACCGGATACTCCCGGGGCCTGTGTGGCTCTCCTACGGCCTGTTTGCCTTACTCAGCACAGCGCTCTTATTCTACTGCCTTTACCGCTACCGTTTCGTACTGCAATACTTCCGCGTGTTTGACAATCACCCCATTCCCATGTGGATATACGAATACGGCACACTTCGTTTCCTGGCCGTGAACCGCGCAGCGATAGAAAAATATGGTTATACCAAAAAGGAATTTCTCTCACTAACGCTGAAGGACATACGCGATCCGAAAGAAATCGCCAGAATGATGGAAAGCGTACGGCAGAACCGCCCGGATGCCCAATACCGCGGCTTATGGAAGCATCGGAAAAAAGACGGCACTGATTTTTATGTAGACCTCTACGGGCATGATGGTTATTACCTTGGAAAGCGTACCCGCATTGTCATGGCGGTGGATGTTGATGCACAGGTTAAGGAAAGTATTGAAGCACATGAACTGTCAAAGCGATACAACCTTATCACCAAAGCCACGAACGATGCTATTTTTGACTGGGACCTGGCCACTGATAAAGTTATCTGGAACCATGGGCTTTATTCCTTGTTCGGCTACACGCCGCAAACAGGCGCTACAATGGACTGGTGGCTGGCGCAGGTACATCCGGACGATAAAGATCACGTAACCTCCGCCTTTGAAGCAACACTGCGGGGGCCTGATGATTATTACGAGGCACAATACCGCCTGCTTTGCGCCGGCGGCACGTATAAATCTGTACTGACAAGGGCTTACATTATCCGAGAGAACGGCATTGCCCTCCGTATGGTAGGATTGCTGCAGGATATAGATCACATCGTTGAAAAGAAACAGATCATTCAACGTCTCCGCGAACAAAATGAAGGCCTGCGTGAGATCGCCCGCATCAACTCTCACGAAGTAAGACGGCCATTGGCATCCATACTGGGCATTACACAGCTTTTTGATAAAAGCCACCAGGATATGTCGCTCAATAACCAGCTCATCGACTGGCTGCACGACAGTACATCACAACTGGACGAAATTATCCACAAGGTGGAAGAAAAGGTGAGGGAAATAGAGAAAAGCAATTAGCCACTGGCTTTCAGCCCTTAGCCCTGCTGCGTTATAAGCATATAGCTATACACTGCTAACGGCGAAAAGCCAGTTGCCGGCAGCTATTTAATAAATTCCGCGAACTCATGTTTCAGTTCACCGTACAACTTCTGAAAAGTTTCCATACGGTCGTGTAAGGTGGTGACATCGTCTACAGGACGGTCATCGTGAACAATAGCAAGTACGCCATTATTCATTAATTTCTTTGCAGATTGTTTAAGGTCATGGAACAGCTCATCTGCTACTTCCATCTGGCAAATGAACTGGTTCTGAAAATGCTCCACATGAACAAGCATATCAGCATCTGTTTTCCGGTGTGCCATCTGTTCTAACCTGCCGCGCATTTCCCGTATTTCCCGCCGTGCATTGTCTACACTGGTTTTCCAGGAATTGATCTGCTGCTGCAGGTCTGATTGCTGTGTTGGAATTTCCATGGTGTATTGATTTTTTTGTAGCAGTTAAATGATGAATGAACATAGATTGGAGTGCTCATCATTTCCAGTCGCTATCAGTCAATATCCATTGTATATAGTGAAAGCCATTTCTAAGTTACGATCTTTTTTCCTTTCCCGACGTGAACCAGGAAATACCTTCCATAATACCCGCAGCACCAGGTTTTTCTGACTGCAGCACATGGCTGAATGGAAGGGTATACTGCAGCAAAGCTGCTTCCGCAAGCCCTACTACCACCCCTTTCAACCCGGTATCATATAATGACCGGTCGTTCATGGTATCGCCGGCTACCAGCACCTCATCTGCCGGGTAGCCCAGCAGTTCCAGCAGCTGTATCAGGGTGCTGCCTTTATTGACCCCGGCGGGAAGTATATCCAGGTATTTCCCGGCAGACTGCAGCACATCGCAACCCAGCCCGATGGCAATGGCCGAGGCCACATCAACAGGAGTAGTAGCATCATAATAAAAGGAACAGCGCCTTTGCTGGGGCACGTCCTGGTAACGTAATCCAGCCACCTGCTCCAGTTGTGCCCTTACCATAGCGGCGCCGGGCCATTTCTCCTCAATAGCCGCCTGCAGGGGTTGCACAGGCTCCAGGCTGCTGCCGCTTACCACTGTAGCCCCCACATCACAGATAATATAATCCGGTAAAGGCATCTGCGGGTCTTCCAGTAAAGGCTGCACATTGGCCAGCCCTCTTCCTGTAACAAATACCAGGCTTACATCCGTTTGCTGTTTCAGCCAGCTGTATAACTGCGCTTTATCTTCCGGGCTGCCGCCCAGGAATGTACCGTCAAGATCCGTTGCTAATAACATGCGTTTGTTTTTTTCTTCCTAGCTGCTGCAAATATATTATACCGCTCCAGGTAATACCCTGTTACCAGTCCATATATTTATTATATTCATCTGTTTCGGGTATTTCTTTCAGACTTTTAATTTATGGTTGCCGCTACAGTAATGTTTGTGTTCATCAACTTGGAGATCGGGCAATTGGCTTTGGCGTCTTCCACCAGCTCAATGAACTTATCTTTGTCCAGGCCCGGTACGGTGGCTGTTACTACCAGGTGACTGCTGCTAACCGCCCCGTTCTCCAGCGTAACAGTTGCCCTGGTATCTATATTACCCGGCGTAAACCCGGCACCGGAGATCAGGAAGCTTAGCTTCATTGTAAAACAGCCTGCATGCGCTGCCGCTACCAGTTCTTCCGGGTTAGTACCTGTGCCGCTTTCAAAGCGGCTGCTGTAAGAGTAAGGAGTATGGTTCAGTACGCCTGTTTCTGTTGTAAGTGTGCCTTTGCCTTCTTTACCTGTGCCTTGCCAGTTAGCAGATGCGGAACGTTTCATTGTTACATTTTTTTTGAGGTGAGTAATAAATCAGAATTAAGTTAATAAAAAAACCGCCCCGGTTATAACCGGGACGGTTTTTACTTTTCGCCTGACAATTGATCCCTCAGCTTCTTTTCCTCTTATAACGTTTCATTTATACCTTACTGTTTACGCCCTGCCATCTGCACATTTCAATTATCAGGGTCAACCCCACGTTGTTCCACTTATGCTTACTACTGTTACTGTTCTATGAATCCTTTGCTATTCCTATGTAAATCCTAAACCTATGTTTAACCTAACACTTAATCGCGTGCTTACTGCTATTGTTTCACCACTTCTACTGCTGCCAGCAGCTTCACTTCATCACCCAGCACCAGGCCGCCATTGTCGGTGGTAGCGTGGAAAGACAGTCCGAATTCTTTACGATTGATCTTACCGCTCAGTTCAAAACCCGCTTTCACCTGTCCCCAGGGGTCTTTAGTTATACCGCCATACTCAACAGACAGTTCAACTGGTTTGGTAGTATCGCGGATGGTCAGATCGCCGGTCACTTTATAATTTGATTCATCAATTTTCTTCACTTCTTTTGATACAAAGCGCACTTTAGGATACTGTGCAGCATCAAAGAAATCGGGCGCTTTCAGGTGCTGATCGCGGTCTGCATTCTTGGTGCTGATGCTGTCTACATCTGCTTCGAACGAAATGTTTGCGCCAGTAAAATCATCGTTGGCAGATTCCACTGTACCTTCAAAATTTGCAAAACCACCGGTTACCGTAGAGATCATCAGGTGTTTCACTTTAAATTGTACTTCGCTGTGTGCAGGATCAATTTTCCAGGTTGCCATTGTGTGTGTGTTTTTAGTCAGTTTATTTAAAAAGTTATTAGCTATTTCAGATGTCCCATTTTCCCGGCGTTGTAATCATCGATGGCCGTTATGATATCCTGTTCTGTGTTCATCAGGAAGGGCCCGTAGGCAAAGATGGGCTCATCGATCGGCTCACCATTCAATACCAGCAGTGTGGCATCTGTGATCGCCGTAATGCTGATCTCTTCTCCCGCGGTATCAAACAGGGCCATCTCTGCTGCCTTCGCCGCATGTGTTTCATTGTAGTTTACGGAACCTTTCAGTGTCACAATACCAGTGCTGTAATTTTCAGGTAAGCTCAGCGTTACGCTGTCCCCGGCTTTCAACTGAATATCATACAGGTTGATGGGTGTAAACGTACTGGCTGGGCCCGGGTGGCCGTTAAAGCTGCCTGCTATTACACGCAGTCCGCTGTGCTGGCCAACCGGCACTACCGGTATTGTATCTTTTGAAAGTTCCTGGTAGCGGGGAGCAGTCATCTTATGCACCCGTGGAAGGTTTACCCACAGCTGCACCGCTTCCAGGGTACCACCCTGCCGGGCAAATTCCGTTTCATGTTTCTCTTCATGTACTACGCCCGATCCCGCTGTCATCCATTGTACATCTCCCGGGTACAACTTTCCGTAGTTCCCCGCGGAGTCGCGGTGCTCCAGTGCACCCTGGTAAAGGATGGTCACTGTTTCAAAGCCGCGGTGCGGATGCTCATCCACGCCCCTGGGTTTATCGCTGGGAGGAAAATAGGCCGGCGCCCCGTAATCCATTAAAAAGAAGGGGCTGATCCGTTTTCCCAACCTGTTCCCGTTAGGAAATATGTTCTGCACCCTAAAGCCATCACCCACCATATGTGGCGCCGGAGCCTTATATATATTGCTTACATTTTTTATCGTCTTCGTCGTTATCATATCAACCTCCTGAATACACCACAAAATTATACGTTGCAACAAATGTTGTAAATGGATAAAATGCTGCAAGTGGTGTACTTTTTTCGGGGGATTAAAAGTCTGGGCGTCTGAAGGTTTGAACGTTTGGGGGTTTGAACGTTTGAGGGTTTGAACGTTTGAAAGTTTGTGGGTTTGAGGGTTTGAAGAGTTCCTATCCCGGTGAGGATGAGATTGAAGTAACTGTTATTTACTAACCAGGCATTAATAACGCGCTCAACGCATCATTCCGAACGTTTTGCCGTACTGAAATTCTGCATTTCAAACGTTCAATTGTTCAGATTTCCAGTCTCAGGCCTTCCGTTTTCCCGGTTCTGGCGCTTTCCCTGAACTCAGAGGGAGACTGCTGGGTGTATTTCTTAAAAAAGCGGCTGAAATAGTGAGGATCTTCAAAGCCCAGTTTATAGGCTATTTCCTTAGCGGTAAGGTCTGTATTGTAGAGGTAGCGCTGTGCTTCCAGTATTACGCGGTTGCGGATATGTTCTCCCGCCGTAATGCCGGATAGCTGTTTGCTGATCTCGTTCAGCAGCACGGGTTTGATGTGCATACGGGCGGCATAGTCGGAAACGGTCTTCAGCTGGAGGAACTGTTCTTCTATCAGGTTCTTGAAATGCAGGAACAGGGAGCTGTTATGCGCGGCAAACTGTTCCGGTACGGCCGCCATGCTGGCGCCTTTGATACGAAAGGCCAGTACCAGGAAATAGCGCAGCAGGCTATGCAGCGCTGTTTCATAGCCGGCTTCCTTTTCATGCAGCTCACGCAGCATACGCTGTACGATCAGCTCAAATTCGGCTTCCTGCTCCTGGTCCAGGGTGATCACGCTGCTGAACTGGTTGTTGATAAAAAGGTCTGTCTGGATGCCCGCCATCCCTGCGGCCTCCTGCAAACACATAAAGGCATCGGGAAAAAGCGATCATATACCCGTCTACCTTCTTGCTGAAATGCATTTTGTGCACCTGCCGCGGAGCCAGGAAAAAGAGCGTGTTCTTTTTCCACCACATGGGTCACCGTATCGATGGTATGTGTCAGTTCTCCTTTTTTGATCCAGTAAATGGTATAGAATTCATGGCGATGGGGCGCTTCGGTATGGGCAAAGAAATCAGGCCCCAGTGAGCAGAGTGTTGAAACTACAAAAGAAGTANNCGCCTGTGCGTAAACAGGCAGCGAAAGTATTTCTATTTCTTGTTTGTCTGCCATCAGTCTTTCTCAAAAGTACCAGCAACTTCTTCTTCCCTGTCTGCAGGATCGATATACTCGATGATAAAGTTGTTCCTGCCTTCGCCCACCATAATGCCCATGTATTTCTGCTGCACCAGTTCCAGCATGCTGAGGAACAGGAAGATGGCATGGATACGGTCTTTACAATGGTCGAAGATCTTTTCAAAGGCCAGTGTTTTCTCTGTCCGGGCAAGATCCAGCATAAACTCGCGGGAGCCTTCCATGGTATAGTCATACTTATATACCACGTGCTGGGGTTTATTATCGCGCTCCTTGATACGCTGCATCACCTTTTCAAAGGTTTTGGTCAGCTTGAAGAGCGTTAGCGTCTGTACTTCGGTGCCTTCACTGGTTATTTCGCCGATCTCTGCCAGTTCCTTCGCTATGTTACCACGTTTGATCTGCAGCATGCGCTCGGCCTCTTTCTCGGCCAGTTCTGCGGCTGCCTGTTTATAGCGTTTATATTCCAGGATCTTGTCTACCAGTTCCAGGCGCGGGTCTATTTCGTTGCCCTGCTCATCCAGCTCTTTGCGCGGCAGGAGCGTTTTGGCCTTGATACGCATCAGGGTGGCTACAAACAAAATGAATTCGCTGGCCAGTTCAATGTTCAGCGATTTCATGTGGTGAATGTAGTCCAGGAAATCCTGTGTGATCTTGCTGATCGGGATATTGTAAATATCCAGTTCATCCCTTTCGATAAAGAACAGGAGCAGGTCAAAAGGCCCTTCGAACTGGGGAAGTTTTATTTTATAGCTGTTATCGCTCACCTTAATGCTTTTTTGATAAATTCCGGGCCTGTAGGGATACGGACACCGGAATTTATCAAAAATAACGAAATTTCTAGAACCGTGCCGAGAATCCTACGCCGATCACCTGCTTAACCTGCAGCCGTGGCCCTTTTACCCCTGTTTTCTCGTTCACGAACTCTTTTACGTCGTCATCATAGATCAGGTCTACGTTCAGGTTGGCGGTGATATACTTGTTCACCTTGAGCATCAGCGCATTGGTCATGAAGATATCTATATTCTGGGGATTGTGGCGATAGTCAGAGAACAGGTCCAGCCGCGACTTCAGGATCACGTTCGTCATGATCTCCTTGTTATAGTTCACGGATACATAGGCGCCCACCTGCAGCAATACATGCTTACCGGTATCTACGCCATAGGCGCCCTGTGAGGCAAGCATATCGTCCATCACAAACACCCAACGGGTAGAGATGGGGGTCATGAATACAGACAGTGCGTCATTCGGCTTGTAGTCAAAACCGGGAGCCAGCAGCAGGTAAGCCGGCGAAAAGAAACGGGAGGTAAGCCTTGGTGGAACGCTGTCGTACAGGTAACCGTTGGTGAACTGGGTACGCAGGTTGGTGAGTACACTGGCGTACCAGTGATCTCCAATGTTATAGCCGTATTTACTGGTAAAATCTATGCGGTCGTCGCTTTTGCGGGCGCCCAGGCTGGTGGTGCGTACATAGCCATAAGCGAGATCCAGCACATTATCCCAGGTATGGCGGCCTTCCCGGTAGGCCAGGTAGCCTGTAAAGGTAGATGCAATGGAAAAGGAGAATTTGTCGCCACCCGCAGCCCAGTTGGATAATGTTCCCTGGTTGATGTTCACATTGAAGATGCCGCCTTTTCTCCAGCGTATCCTGGTAGTATCCTCCTGTACCAGTTTAAATTTCTGGTCGATCAGGTCTTCCCGTTCTTTTCTCCACTCCTGGGCATTTGCCAGGGAAATACCCGTTACAAAAAAGCATAGCAGCAGCGCGGGTTTAAGTAATGTTTTCATATAAGGTGAATTCAATGATAATGCAATAGTTTCCTCTATTCCCCGTATAGAGAAATAGCGCCTGCCAACAATCTGGAAGTAGGTATTATTTTGTTTTGAGTAAGTCGCGTATTTCCATCAGCAGCTTCTCCTGTGCGGTAGGTTCCGGAGGGCCTGCAGGAGCTGCTTCTCTCTTGCGGATGAGCCGGTTCATGAATTTTACCAGCAGAAAAATACAGAAAGCGATAATGATGAAATCGATCACGCTTTGTAAGAATGCCCCATATGCCAGTACAGGTGCGCCCGCTTCTTTGGCCTGGGCGAGAGAGGTAAAGCCCGAGCCCTTGCTGCTGTTCAGCAGAATGTACTGGTCTGAAAAGTTCACGCCGCCGGTAAATAGCCCAATAACAGGCATCAATACATTTTCTACCAGCGCTGTAACGATCTTTCCGAATGCTCCTCCAATGATCACGCCCACAGCCAGATCCATTACATTGCCTTTCATGGCGAATTCTTTAAATTCCTTCAAGAACGACATATGGATGGGTTTTATGGTTACTGTTTCAGGTGCGAAAATAACAATTCTTGCCGAACTCCTTCAGTATTAATCGTTTTACCGCTTAAGCATGGGGTATTTCATCTTGAGTCCTTTCAGTGTATCCCTGACCGTTTTAGCGATAATGTGCTCTTTATACCAGTTACTGTCTGAAGGTACAATGATCCACGGAATATGGCTGCATTCCTCCAGCACGTCTTCATATGCTTTACGGTACTGCTTCCACAGCCTGGCTTCTTCTATATCTTTCTCATTATACTTCCACATCTTGCGGGGGTCTTCTGTGCGTTCTTCCAGCCGCTGCTGCTGCTCTTCCTGCGATATATGGAGATAGAACTTCAGTATCTGCGTATTGTTATGCGCTGCCAGCAGCCTTTCAAAGTCATTGATGGCCTTCATCCGCTTATAGGCTGTATCATCATCTATCCAGTTGTGCACCCGCTGTATCAGCACATCTTCATAATGCGAGCGGTTAAATACCTGTATCATTCCTTTGGCAGGTGCATGCTGATGTATACGCCAGAGAAAATCATGATCCAGTTCTTCTTCGGTTGGGGCTTTAAAGGCCTGTGCGCGCACCCCCAGGGGACTAAGCTTACCAAGCACATTCCTGATCGCACCATCTTTCCCGCTGGCGTCCATGCCCTGCAAAACCACCAGTACTGAATTCTTATGCTGGGCATACAGCAGGTTCTGAAGTTCGTCCAGCTCTTCCAGCAGTTGATCCGTGGCTTTCTTGACAGTATCTTTATCCAGCTTTTTGGGTGGTGTGGTTGGAATGTCCGACAGTTTGATCTTAGCCATGAGAAGCGGAGATTTGCATTATACTAAAGATAACAAATAAGTTCAACTATCCCTTACCTTTGTGCCTTCAACCAAAACACCGTCTTGAATAAACGTATCACTCACTGGAGTATCTTTCTCCTGCTTTCCCTTACCTGGGGCAGCTCTTTTATTTTGATGAAGATCGGGATGGAGGGACTGCAGTCTTACCAGGTGGCCAGCGTCAGGCTGGTGGCCGCCGGACTCACCCTGCTGCCTTTCTTTTTTAAGTACATCCGGGAAACGCCGCTGAACAAACTGCCTTACATACTATTGTCAGGTTTGTTAGGCAATGGTATCCCGGCCTTTCTGTTCTGCCTGGCCGAAACACGTATTGACAGCGCGCTGGCGGGAATCCTTAACTCCTTTACACCGCTGATGGCGCTGATAGCGGGCACGCTGATCTTCAAAAGTCCCTTTGAAAAACGGCAGCTTACAGGTATCTGTGTAGGACTGGCCGGGGTGGTTGGCCTCTTTGTGGCCAAAGGGGTAAATGCGGGTTACTGGTACTATGGCTTTTATGTGCTGCTGGCTACTGTATGCTATGGTGTAAATATTGCCCTGGTGCATCATTACCTGAAGGGATTCTCTTCCATACAACTCAGTTCTATTGCGCTCGCTTTCTGCGCCGTACTGGCCTTACCGGTATTGATAGGCAGTCAATTCTTTCCCCTGTTTGCAGGGCAGAACGCACCGTGGACATCGCTGGCGGCCAGCGCTACGCTGGGCATCTTTGGCAGCGGTATCGCCACGGTATTGTTCTATATCCTGATACAAAGGGCAGGATCTGTATTTGCTTCTATGGTCACTTATGCTCTGCCTGTAGTGGCAATAGGATGGGGACTGCTGGCTGGTGAAGATGTTACCTGGTTACAGGTGGTTTTCATGGGCGTAATATTAGCCGGCGTATACATGGTGCATAGAAAAAGCTGAACGCTAAATGCAGAACGCTGAACGCAATGCCATCTTACCGGCATCATGTTGTTCAGCGTTCTGCTTTCCGCATTCAGCGTTCAGCTTAAATAGCCATGATCTCTTTCTCCTTGGTAGCAAGATGTTTATCTACCAGGGTAATATATTTATCGGTCAGCTGTTGTACATCAGCTTCCGCATCTTTCGCAGTGTCTTCACTTAAGCCGTCTTTCTGCAGCCGTTTGATAGCTTCAATGGCATCCCGGCGGATGTTGCGTACGCCTACCTTCGCATGTTCGCCTTCTGCTGCAGCGCGTTTCACCAGTTCCTTACGGCGTTCTTCAGTTAAAGGAGGCAGGAATAAACGGATCATCTGTCCGTCGTTCTGGGGATTGATACCGATGTTGGCAGCGATGATCGCCCTTTCAATAGGCTGGATCATATTCTTTTCCCAGGGTTGAATGGTAAGGGTGCGGGCGTCTGCTACGCTTACATTGGCTACCTGGTTAAGGGGGGTGGGAGCTCCATAGTAGTCTACGGTAATACCGTCCAGTATCTGGGGGTTGGCTTTACCTGCCCTGATCTTGGTAAGTTCCACTTCCAGGTGCTTGATTGCCTTTTCCATCGACTCTGTAGCATCATCCATTATTAGCGTAAGGTCATCTTGCATAACAAAAAATAGTTAAGTGCCTGCAAACCTACAGGTTTTCTTTTAATCATCAAAGATGCCTGTAAACAGTTTGAGGTTTGAAGTGTAAAGTTTGAGGTTCGTTGAATGTTAGAAGTGTAGGACGTGTACCCTGACCGCTAACTTTTAACGAACCTCAAACTTTACACTTCAAACCTCAAACCTGCGATTTATTTGTCCTGTAACATCCCTTCGGGATTTACGCGCAGTATCTTTGGTTTTGTTACCACTGCATCACCGGCTGCCGGGGTAGCATTGGCGGCCGTATTAACACTGGCAGCAACAGCTGCAGCGGGCATAGTGGCCTGACGCATCGGCACCAGGCGGGGAGTTTTCCTGGCCTTCCTGGCAAAGTAAAGTGTAACGGTGCCTCCCAATGCAGCGCCAACGATCAGCAGCATCAGGTAATTAGGCCCGATATCCTGCAGGGAAAAGGCAGCCACTATGAAAATGATATTGGAAACAACCGCTACAAAAGTGGTTTGTTTATGATTAAGCTTCAGATCCAGCAGGTAGTGATGAATGTGGTTACGGTCTGCGGAGAATGGAGATCTGCCTCTTAACATACGGATGGCAAATACCCGCAGTGTATCGAATAAAGGTATGATCAGTATTGCAAACGCAACAGCCGGTACTGCATTCACCGGCATCCGGGAAGCCGGGTTACCGGCTACTTCGATGAACTTTACCACCAGGATGGCATTTACCAGGCCTACCAGCAAAGACCCCGTATCACCCATAAAAATACGGGCGGGAGAAATGTTATAGATCAGGAACGCCGCCAGGCCGCCTGCCAGGCCAAAGCCCAGTACGGCATACAGCACTTCGCCTGCATACAGGAAGTAAGTGCCCAGCACACAGGTCACCAGCATACCAATGCTGCCGGCCAGTCCGTCTACCCCGTCTATCAGGTTAAAAGCGTTGATAATCACCAGGAAGGTAAAGTAAGTAAGCAGCAGGCCAAAATGCTGGGGTAAAGCCTCAATGCCCAGGAAACCGTACATACTGACGATCTGCAGGTTGCCCAGGTATATCACTGCAAAAGAGGCCATCAGCTGGCCGATCAATTTCTTTAAGGGAGAAAGCCCTACAATGTCGTCCTTCAGCCCCACCATAAAAATCACGAAGAAGGCGGCCACCATGTACTGAAAGGGGGAATTGGCAAAGGATGGTACGCAGATAGCGGCTGCCATCACAAAACCCGAGAAGAACCCAATACCGCCCAGGGTGGGAATATTGGATTTATGCGATTTTCGTTCATCTGGTTCGTCGTACAAATGTTTTAATTCCGCTACCTTGATCAGGGCTGGAATTGCAAAATAGGTCACAACAAAACTCAGGACGCTAGCAATTAATACATTCTCCATCAGTAGGGGGGTTAGGATACAAGATTATACAAAGATATTAATTTCAATTGAATGAATATCAGCAAAATTCAAAAACTAAAAAACTTGTCACCCGAACACCTGCTTTAGTGAAAAGTTTGTGGAACTCTCTACTATTCTTTGCAAATATCTCTTAGTTTTGTGACTTACAAAAAAGCAACTATCATGCCACAGCTGAATGAAATAGCTACACAGATCAGAAGGGATATTGTTCGCATGGTGCATGCCGTTCAAAGCGGCCACCCTGGCGGTTCTCTGGGCTGCGCCGATTACTTTACGGCACTGTTCTTCAAGGTAATGCAGCACAACCCTCAGCCTTTTGATATGGATGCCCGTAATGAAGATGTGTTCGTGCTCTCAAACGGACATATCTCTCCGGTGTACTACAGCGCGTTGGCCAGATCAGGGTACTTCCCCACTTCGGAGCTGACCACCTTCCGTAAGATCAACTCCCGCCTCCAGGGCCATCCTACCACGCATGAGCACCTGCCTGGCATCAGGGTTGCCACCGGTTCCCTGGGACAGGGCATGAGCGTAGCCATCGGCGCCGCACTGACCAAAAAGCTGAATGGCGACAAACACCTGGTGTTCTCCCTGCACGGCGATGGTGAACTGGAAGAAGGACAGGTATGGGAAGCCATCATGTTTGCCCCCCACCATAAAGTGGATAACCTGATCATTACGGTTGACTGGAACGGCCAGCAGATCGATGGCCCCACTGAACAGGTAGGCGGCCTCGGAGACCTTGAGCCAAAGTTCGCAGCCTTCGGCTGGAAAGTACTCCACATGAACGGAAACGACCTGGACGATGTAGTGGCTACCCTCGAAAAGGCTAAAAGCCTCACCGGTAAAGGCCAACCCATTGCCATCCTGATGAAAACAGTAATGGGTAAAGGCGTTGACTTCATGGAAGGTCATCACGAATGGCACGGTATTGCCCCCAGCGATGAACAACTGGCGAAGGCGCTGGCACAATTGCCCGAAACCTCAATGGGAGACTATTAAGAACAGCTTTCGGCTATTGGCTTTTAAGCTGTTAGCCAAAAAATAAAAAGCGTTCAGTCAGAAGGTGCTGTGCAGACAGCGTTTCTTCTGACTGAACGCTTATTTTGTTTTATAAACTCCTTTTGCAGGATGAGCTGCTGTTGACAGCCGCCGCAACAGGATATGAATAAATTAACTTCCTACCGCCAGGGCTTCTTTTGTCGCCTGCTTAGCAGGGTACCAGCTGGCCGCTACCCCTATCACGATAATGGTGACGCTTACCAGCACAAAATCCATTGGGTTCATGATCACCGGGTAGGCGTCTACCAGGAATGATGATCCCTCCAGCCTGATCAGGCCAAACTGCTGCTGCAGCACACACACCAGGATACCGATCCCGAACCCCAGCCCGGCGCCAATGCCCGCTATGATCAGGCCCTCTGCCAGGAAAATCCGCAGGATTAACCCATTACGCGCCCCCATGGCCTTCAGGATGGAAATATCCTTCCTTTTCTCAATCACCAGCATTGACAGGGAACCGATCATATTGAATGCAGCTATTACCAGTATGAAGCTCATGATCACATATACGGCCCATTTTTCCGTTTGCATAATGGCATATAAAGCCTGGTTCTGCTCGTAACGGGTCTGCACCTTGAACCCTTTGCCCAGCAAAGCCTCCAGCCGGCCTTTCAGCGCTATTTCATTAGCGCCCGGCGCGGCGGCAATTTCCAGTGCAGACATTTCTCCCTCCGGCAGCTCCAGCAGCCGGCGCATAAAATCTATGTGGGTAATAACGTATTTGCTGTTGAACTCCTGCTGAATGGCAAATGCGCCGGCAGGAAAAAGATAACCGCTGTTCAGCGCCTCATTGGGTAACAGGCTGCCTGCCGCGCGGCGCGGCACGTATACGTCCAGCGGAACCAGGCTCCGCTCCACATCTATGCCCAGCGCGGCCTCCAGCTCTATACCCATTACCCCCCGGTAGGCATTTTCATCGCCTATATCAAAACGGCCCCGTACCACCTTGTTCTTTACACCGGCCACCTCATTGTAGTGGGTGTCTACCCCTTTCAGCACAGCAATGGTCTTCTCCTCACCGAAGCGGAGCACCGCTTTTTCTTCTACTACCTCGGAATAATGGGCCACCCCGGGCGTAGCGGCAATCTGCTGCAGCTGCGCTGCGCTGAGGACAATGGTCTTGCCACTTGCCGGACTTACCTTTACGGAAGGATAAAAAGAAGAGTACAGGGATTTTACCAATCCTTCAAAGCCATTGAATACGCTGAGGATAACGATCAATGCGCCGGATCCAACGGCAATAGCCGCTACGCTCACCCATGCAATGATGTTGATTGCGTTGGTAGATTTCTTGGCCCAGAAGTAACGGGAAGCAAATTGCCAAACCATATATTAAAATTCCAGATTCCAGATTCCAAATCCCAAAATCCAAGTTTTAAATTCCAAAATGCTCTTCGCTGTTTGGAATTTGGATTTTCGATTTTGGAATTTTATTTATTCTCTTTTCCGGCATCATCGTCCCGGATCTTCTTGAACAGTTCTTCCATCCGAAACACATAGTCCAGCGTATCGTCCAGGAAATAGGAAAGCTCCGGTACGCGGCGCAATTGCTTGCCCACCCGTAATCCCAGCTCCTTACGGATCTCCCAGTTACGATCTTTTATCTGGTTCAGCATGGCTGCTGTATCTTTTATCTGGAACATACTCAGGTATACCCTGGCCTCCAGCAGGTCTGGCGTGACACGAACAGTAGAAATGGAGATCATTCCCCCCTCTGTTACGTTGTATCCCATCCGTTGAAAGATGTCGCTCAGCTCCTTCTGTATCAGCTGCCCTACTTGTTTTTGCCGTTTACTTTCCTGCATTGGTGTAATGGTTTAATGCCTCCGTAACTAATTTATAGTACCCTGCGCACTTTATCTGACAAAGCAAAGATACGTTATGGATGTTTAATGCTAAGTGCTAAACGCAGTAAACATACTCAGCCTTATGCATGCTGTATTTAGCAGGCTGCGTCAAAAGGCAGCAGTTCGTCAATTATAGTTATTAATACCAATATAACTAAAACTAATCACTTCCTGCCTTTAAATGGATCTATGAGTATATAATTACCGGATACCTTCGCAGCAAGTGTGTTTGCCATGCTGACGGCACATGATAACGTTTCCGCCTGTTGCAAGATACTCCGCGTTTTTACTGCCATAAGAAAAAAGCGTATAACGTCTTTGCATATACGATGTACAACAGCTGGTACTCCGGATGCGTTTCTAACACCCTTTATAGCGCTACATACGCGCCCAGGAAATGATCTGCTCCCGGCGCCTTACCTTCCTTTTGACAGTACATGTGCCCAGCCATGTATTCATGGCAGACTACCATTTTGTCACAATTAACAGATCAAAAAATTTGTTGCAGACATGTACGTAAAACACAGTATACCCGCTGTATAATTCAGATCATTTATTATGAAAGTGATCTCCGGTGAGAGGCCATCTCCCGCGTATCAACTTACTGTGGTGTCAGGGGGTTCCAGTGCCCGTTATTCAGAAAGAAAAACATGTCGCCGCGCTGCGTCATCCCTTTTCCCGGCGGCTCTATTGTGGCCAATATATGCAGACCCGGTGCGTCCTTCACAGCGGGATAAAAACCTGAAAATAGAATAAAAATCATTTTTCTCCAATTGGCCTTATTTTTGGGGCGTTGTACCGGCGTGCTATGCCATCCCGGAAACCTTTTTCGGACGTATTTTATCACTATAAACCAACAAGCGTTTCCCATGATTTCAATCGTTATCCCGGTTTTAAATGAAGGAGCTACCATCAAACAGGTTATTAAAACGGTAAAGAAAACATCACGCAAGGCAGAGATCATTGTAGTAGACGATAACAGCCGTGATAACACGGTAGAGGAGGCGATGAAAGAAGGCGCTCGCGTCATCACCAGCAGCCAGCGCGGAAAAGGCATCTCAATGCGCGAAGGATTGATGGCTGCTAAATATGATATTGTAATGTATATCGATGGTGATATTCTCACCTATCCTGAAAATATTGTGGAACTGCTCACCGATCCGATCGCCAACGATGAGGCAGATTTTGTGAAGTCTTATTTCGAAAGGCAGGCTGGCCGTGTTACACAGCTGGTGGCCAAACCGCTCTTAAGCATCCTCTTTCCCGACCTGGCACATTTCCAGCAACCGCTCAGTGGTATGATCGCTGCACGTAAATCATTCCTGCAGCGTGTACAGTTTGAAAATGATTACGGCGTGGATATCGGATTGCTTATAGATATGCACGTACTCGGTGCACGTATAACGGAAGCGAACATCGGAAGAATAGAAAATGCCATGCAGTCATGGGAACAGCTCAGCAAAATGTCACGTGAAGTATCCCGCACTATCCTTCATAAAGCAGAGAATATGAAGATCCCACAGGAAAACCTCGAAACACTGGGTAATATCAATATTATCCGTGAACAGATGGAATACTCCATCCTGGAATCTATCGACAAAATGCAGAAGATGGTCATCTTTAACCTGGATGAAGCCATCTTTACTCGCAACTATATAGAACTGGCCGCCGAAGCATTTGACTGCGAAGTATCGCTGGCGCAGATCCACGAACATCATGCAGACCCGGTCACCATCCTCGAACATACCGCCGCACTGTTCCGCGACAGGAACCTGGTAGAACTGCTGGAAGTGGCAGACGCCATTCCCGTAGTGCCCGATATCAAAACAGTGGTATTGGAGCTGAAGAAAAGAGGATACGCCTGCGGACTCATTACAGACGGCTTTGAATGCGTAGGCCGCCATATCAAGAATAAACTCGGCATGGACTTCGTATTCGCCAACCGCCTGCACCTGTTTGACAGCGTGGCCACCGGCGAGATCACCATCCCGGAATATTTCCTGCAGCAGCCCGAAAGCGAAAGCTCAGACTCCATTCCCAAATACAGCAAGAACAATATCCTGGAGTATATTAAGCACAAGTACCATGTGATGCCGCAGAACGTGATCTACGTTGGCAGCGGCGCAGACGGTTCCAACCTGCTGCACGCCTCCGGTGTTGGGGTGGTGTTCGACTCCCAGAAACCTGAGATCCAGAAGATAGCCGACAAACTGATCACCGGGCCCTACCTCTCTCCCCTGCTGGAAATAGCCCAGGCAGGACCCGAAAAATTCCGGCTCAAACTTCCCGCCATCAGTAAAAAACAGGCAAAACGCATCGGCATCGGCAGCCTGGTTGTGCTTGCTTCAGCGGGCCTGGTGTATCTTGCTGCCAGGCAGCTTAACCGCAAAAACAAGGATGCAACAATTAATAATTAATAATAAAGATCATTTGGCGGGGTCATGTCAGGAACACTGATGGTCTTTTTCAGAAGTGGATGTGATGATCTCATAAGCTAACAGCGGATGACTTCACATCTAACGGCCTGATGATCCTCACTGAGTAATCAGCCCCGACCCTCCGTCATTCATCCTACCTCGTCCAAAAGCAAAGGGAGAAGTGTCATTTCAAACACTTCTCCCTTTATTATTAGTTTATTAATTGCCTTACTTGCTTTTAGCCAACTTTGCCTCAATACTAAGTGTGGCGTGCGGCACAGCTCTTAAGCGGGCCTTATCGATCAGTTTGCCGGTTACGCGGCAAATACCGTATGTCTTGTTTTCGATGCGCACCAGGGCTTTTTCCAGGTGATCAATGAACTGGATCTGACGGCTGGCCATCTGGTTCAGCTGTTCCCTTTCCTGGGAGCCGCTGCCATCTTCCATGCTCATATATTTGTTCTCTGTATCATCGGTACCGGCTTCATCCTTGCGGGTGATCAGGCCCTGGAGATATACGAGCTCTTTCTTGGCTGCTTCCAGCTTTTTATTGATCAGCTCCCTGAATTCCTGCAGATCGGCATCGCTGTAACGATACACCGGGCCAGTGGGGGCATCCGGCTGATCCAGTACTGATTTGGTGAATTCAGGCTGGTAAGATACCAGCGTGGTGGCTGCTTTCACGTTCCTGTTGGTACCGGGCTTTTCAGTTTTTTCAACTTTAGCGGCAGCTGCGGGCTTTTCGGCTTTTTCAATTTTTTTCCGCTTTTTCCACTTTCTCCACTTTAGCGGCTTTCTCCGCTGCTGCTTTCTTGCCGGTTTCTTTTTCTTTATCTGATTTCTTTACTGGCATTATAACTTCTTTTTCTTCTGGCTTGGAAATCAATTTTTCTACTTTTTCGGTGGCCGCCATGCTCTTGCTGACCACTTTCTGCTTTTCAGCAGGTACTTTCTTTGCAGCGGGGGCCTTTACAGGCTCAACTGCTTTCTTTGCTGTTGTAGTTGTTTTGGCCGGGGGAACTGATGCTTTGGTGACAGCGGGTGTTTTGGCGACAACTGCTTTCTTTGAAGCCGCCGCTTTGGGAACGGCAGCTTTTTTGGCCACGGCTTTAGTGGCAGCCGGTTTCGCCAGTTTTGGCGGCGCTGCCTTTTTTACAGTCGCTTTCTTCGCAACCGGCGCTGCCTTTTTCGCAGGCGCAGGTTTAGCAGCCGCCTTCCTGGTAGTTGTTGCCTTTTTAGCTACAACTGCCTTCTTCTTAGCAGGCACTGCCTTTTGGGTCTTTTTGCTAGCAACCTTCTTCTTTGTTGCCATGGGACTAGCTTTTTTTGTTAACTAATACATTGAATTTAAGGTCGTTAACCTCTATTTCTGTACCATCCTGCAGTTGCGGCACTAATTCCAAGCTGTCTGCCAAAATTTCCGTGCAAATATAGTCATTATAGTTAATAATCGCCGACTTCAGCGTCTCGGCGGCTGCCACTTTTACCAGTATCCTGTCTGTCAGTTCAAAGCCGCTATCCTTCCGGATCTTTTGTATGCGGTTCACCAGCTCACGGGCATTGCCTTCGTCCTGCAACTGAGGTGTAATGGTAATGTCAAGGGCTACTGTAAGAGCGCCTTTGTTTGCTACTGTCCATCCCGGGATGTCTTCGGAAATGATCTCTACATCGGAAAGCTGCAGTTGCAGCTGCTCATTGTCTATCAGCAGGTTGTATTGACCATCGCGCTCCAAGGTTGTTATATCTGCGTCGGTGAAAGCGCCTATTGCGGCTGCTACTGCTTTCATTTTCGCTCCCATCTTGCTACCCAGCGCCTTGTAGTTTGGCTTGATCTTTTTCTTGATAAAGCCTTCCGTTTCGGTAAGATAGTCAATACCTTTCACATTTACCTCACTTTTTATCAGGTCTTCCACTTTTTCTATCTGCTCCCGCATGTGAGGATTCAGTACCGGTATCAATATCTTCTGCAGCGGCTGTCTTACCCTTATATTTACGTCCTTTTTCTTACGGAGCGACAGTACCAGGGAAGATATATCCTGGGCCAGCTGCATCCGCTCTTCCAGCTCACTGTCTATTGCCGACTCAACCACCGCAGGGAAATCAGTATGATGTACGCTGGCGGCCGTGTTACGGTTGCTTACCTTGTTCAGGTTACCGAACAGCCATTCTGCAAAGAACGGTGAAACCGGCGCCATCAGCTGGGAGATCTTCTCCAGGCACTCATAAAGTGTCTGGTAGGCAGAGATCTTATCATGCTCATATTCTCCCTTCCAGAAACGGCGGCGGCACAGGCGCACATACCAGTTACTGAGATGTTCGTCTACAAATTCCTGTACAGCACGTCCTGCCTGGGTAGGCTCATAGTCGTCAAAATATGCCGTCACTTCTTTCACCAGGGTGTTCAGCAGCGAGATGATCCAGCGGTCTATTTCCGGGCGCTGCTCCAGCGGAATGTACGCCTCTTTGAAAGAGAAACTGTCCAGGTTGGCATACATCGCAAAGAAGTTGTAGGTATTATATAAAGTTGAGAACAGTTTGCGCTGTACCTCACGGATACCTTCAATATCAAATTTCATGCTATCCCGAGGGGGAAGCGTTGGTAATAAGGTACCAGCGGGTGGCATCTGCTCCGAATTCTTCAATTGTCTTGAACGGATCAACTACATTGCCCAGGCGCTTACTCATTTTGTTGCCGTTCTTGTCCAGGACCAGTCCGTTTGATACCACAGTCTTGTACGCTACACTGTCAAACAGCATGGCGGCCAGGGCATGGAGGGTGTAGAACCAGCCACGGGTCTGATCCACGCCTTCGCAGATGAAATCTGCAGGGAAGTTTTTATTGAAAATGTCCTGGTTTTCAAACGGATAATGCCATTGCGCATACGGCATGGCGCCACTGTCAAACCATACGTCTACCAGGTCGGGCTCGCGGCGCATCGGTTTGCCGCCGGGGCTCACCAGGATGATCTCGTCTACATAAGGTTTGTGAAGGTCCAGTATGCCTTCATGCAGGTAGTGCTTGTTCACATCGCCACCCAGCACTTCATTGGCTTTGCGGATCTCAGCGTTCAGCTCGGCAATGCTGCCAATGCAGATCTCCTCCTTACCGTCTTCCGTACGCCATACAGGCAGGGGGGTACCCCAGTAACGGCTACGGCTCAGGTTCCAGTCTACCATGTTCTCCAGCCAGTTACCAAAACGCCCGGTTCCTGTAGCGGCCGGTTTCCAGTTGATGGTCTGGTTCAGTTCCACCATCCGGTCTTTCAGGGCAGTGGTTTTGATGAACCAGGCATCCAGCGGGTAGTACAATACCGGCTTATCGGTACGCCAGCAGTGCGGGTAGCTGTGCTCGTATTTTTCTACTTTAAAGGCGCGGTTCTCTTTTTTCAGCTTCACGGCAATGTCCACATCCACGTCTTTGTAATCCTTTTCGTCTTTATAGTTCTTTACATAGCGGCCGGCGAACTCACCAACGCTATCCAGGAACCTGCCCTGCCTGTCTACCAGTGTCAGGATGCCGATGCCGTACTTTTTACCTACGCGGTTATCATCTGCACCAAAGGCCGGGGCGGTGTGTACGATACCTGTACCGTCTTCGGTGGTCACGAAATCGCCCAGCAGTACGCGGAAGGGATCGCCTTCTTCGGGCTGCACATAGGGCAGCAGCTGCTCATAGCGGATGTTCTCCAGCTGGCTGCCGCGGAACACCGCGAGTATCTGCCAGGGGATGGATCTTGTCGCCTTCCTTATAAGCGGCAAAACTCGCCATCCTCGCCTTCTTTCCTGAAGTAACGGTCTATCAGGTCTTTGGCCAGTATCACGGTTACCGGGAGGTGGGTGTACTGGTTAAAGGTGCGCACCAGCGCATATTCTATATTGGCGCCTACGGTCAGGCCCAGGTTGGAGGGCGAGTGTCCAGGGGGTGGTGGTCCAGGCCAGGAAAAAGAGCTGATCGGTACCCGCTGCTTCAAACAGGAAGCGGGAACGGTCGTCTTCCACCGCCTTGAACATGGCTACTACCGTAGTGTCTTTTACGTCTTTATAAGTGCCCGGCTGGTTCAGTTCATGGGAGCTCAGCCCCGTACCCGCTGCGGGAGAGTAAGGCTGGATGCTCACGCTTTTGTACAGCAGACCTTTCTTGTAAAGCTGCTGCAGGCACCACCACAGGCTTTCTATATAATCGTTCTCAAAAGTGATATAGGGCTTTTGCAGGTCTACCCAATACCCCATCTGGCGGGTCAGATCGTCCCACTTATCTTTATATTTCAATACCTCGCGGCGGCAGGTATCATTGTACTCCGCTACGGAGATCTTTTTGCCGATGTCTTCCTTTGTAATACCCAGTGCTTTTTCCACGCCCAGCTCTACGGGCAGGCCGTGGGTATCCCAGCCGCCTTTGCGTTTTACCTGGTAACCGCGCATTGTTTTATAACGGCACACCAGGTCTTTCAGGGTACGGGAAATAACATGGTGAATACCGGGCAGACCGTTGGCGCTGGGAGGGCCTTCATAAAATACGAATGGCGTGGCGCCTTCGCGGAGGTCCACACTCTTCTCGAACGCTTGCTGCGCTTCCCATTGCTGTAAAACGTCCTTTCCTATCTGCGGTAAATTCAGCTGATTATATTCCTGATATTGACTGGCCATAAAACAATTTCCGCCTTTTGGCGTTATTTGAAAAGAAAAATGCACCCGTATAATACGGATGTTCGATTAAAATTGTGCAAAGTTACGAAAATACAGTGGCACCAAAAATCTCAAGATGAGGTAAAAAGGTCAAAAAAGAGCGGGTTTTTATGTTTTTTTTAAATTATTTACTATTTTTACGCTCGGAATCAACACCTTTGCTTTTTTGGCATTGTTTTCGCTTTTAGCTGGAAGATAAAACCTGAAGTTTAAAAAACGTAACCCAACGGACAAACCATATCGTTTATATGAAAAAGTTGATGTTATTTTTTTGCGCGACGTTGCTTTCTTCCGGCATAACTTTTGCACAACACAAATCGGTTAAAAAGACAAAGCGGGAAACCACTGCTAAAGCACTGGTAGCTCCGGCGCCTGTGAAGGATGCATTTGGCCAGAATTTTGCAGGGATAGAGAACGCAAAATGGACAAAGAGTGTAACGGGTAACTGGATTGCAAATTTTGAGCAGGACAGTGTAAAAACAACCGTAGAATATACAGCAGATGGAACCTGGGTAGCTACCCGCAGCGAATACGCCGGCGACAGGCTTCCGGAAACCATCGCCACCACGCTCAGAAGTAAATATCCTGCTGCTACCGTAAAAGACGGCTGGCGGATTGAAAGAGCAAATGTGGCAGCATATTACAAGGTAAATATTCAGGATAATGGTACAGACAAGTCGGTGCTGATCAATGAGGCCGGTACCATTACAGAATAGCTACTTTTTCAATCACGTATTTCATAGGTATAGGGATAAATAGGACAGACCCTGCTCTTTTGGGCGGGGTTTTCTTTTTTTACCAAATGCTCAGCGCCCGGCAATGCTGACAGACTTTGTAACAGGGCATGTCCCAACTGACAAGTGATCATCTCCCAACTGACAAACTTCCATATCAAACTGACAAGTACCAGTTCTTAACTGACAGATCTGCGTTCCCTTCGCCTCTCATCTTCATCATTTTCAATCATTTACCACGGTTTATCCGGGTACTATCCAAGACCTTTCCGCGTGGAAACGCTGTCCTATTCAGTGTTTGATAGGAGATATTTCCTTATTGAGCCCTTATTAAGCCCTACCTTATCCCTTGTTCTTACCTATCTATGAAGAAATGATATATGTAGAAATCATATTCGTCTAAGATTGGAATTTGTAAGAAATTGCCTTAAAAGCGGCCTCAGGTATTACCCCAATACCGGCCTGCCTTTATCCGATTATTAACCGAATAAAATCTACCCCAGATGGCAATTCTTGACGCTAATGAAATTCAGTTCACTGGCAGTTTTGGTAATATGACTGCCTACCGGTTGCGCGGATCCGGCAAAATTGTAGTGCGCAAAAAGGGAGGGCCTACGAAGAAACAGGTGAAGACCTCCAGGAAATTCAGTCACACCCGTTTGAATAACAGTGAATTCGACGGCGCGGTGCAGGCGGCTAAAAGTATCCGCTACACCATGAATCTACCCGTTCTTAAGCTGGCGGACTACAACATTTTTCCGCAGCTTACCAAAATCTGCACACGCATTCAAAAGGAGGAAAAGATCAACGGCAAGGGACAACGCGGTGTATTGATCTCTGAGCACCGCAAACTGCTGGAAGGCTTCCTCCTTACCAGGAAACACCAGTTTTTCAGCGTGGTTTCCAATCCGCTGGACATTTCCGTGGATCGCGAAACTAAAACAGCGCTGATACAGCTGCCAAGGCTTATTAAGGGCATCAACCTGGTGCTACCCTGGCGGCAACCGCTTTACAGCTTCACCTTTTGCATGGGGGTGGCAGAAGACGTGATCCACAATGGCAGTGGGTATTATAAGCCGGAACGTTTGCCGATTGCCTCCGCGCATTCAGAATGGCATATTAACGGCGCCAACTTTTTGCCGCAAACCATTACCTTACAACTGAACATGCCGGGGGCCCTTACGGCCGCACAATCCCTGGTGCTGACCGCGGGAATTGAGATGGGGCAACCGGATGCCAGAGGCGAGATCCAGAGCGTACCATACGCCGGGTCGGCATGCGTGCTTGCAGTAAGGTAAAGTTAATAAAGCATTGGCACTAAACACAATAAAAGAGCGGGACATCGTGTGATGTCCCGCTCTTTTATGAAGGGCGGAAAACTTACCGGCAACTGCACTTAAGAAAATGGTGTTTGATCGCGGTGCAATGATTTTATGGCTTTACTCACTTTTTTATTGCCTGGTAAGCTTTCCTCCTTTTGGTCAAATCTGATAAGGAAGCTTATAAAATCGGGATAGATATCTGCCGATCGTGATACAAAGAAACTACAAATACCCGGACAGGGTTTATGTAATCGGGAAAAGAAATGATCGAAGTGGGAAAAAGAGCAAATATGCAGGTTTGAGGTTTGAGGTTTGTTAAAGGTGAGAGGTGAGTGGTTCAGGAGCAGGCACTTAGGTGAGGGAAATAAACTTTCAGGTGGCATTGCACTTTTAAGTGGGTAGGATTGAAGCAGGCCGGCTGACAGGTGTTGAACGTTAAACATTCAACGAACCTCAAACTTCAAACCTAAACTATCTCAAAAGTAACTCACACGGTTTCAGGCCCGTATGCTTTTTAAAGGCAGTGGAGAAATGGGAAATGCAGGAGTATCCCATCAGGATGGCTACATCTGAAACAGACATACCTTTTTCGTACAGCAGGCTTTTGGCCTTTTCCATACGTTCTTTCTGGAAATAATCGTAGATGGTGGTGCCGTACATGGCTTTAAAGCCCTTTTTCAGGTAGCATTCATTCATGGCTACACGGCGGGCCAGGTCGCGGATGGTAATGGGGGCATCCAGTTGTTCCAGCAGGATGCTGCGGGCCTTTTCGATCTTCTCGCGGTCTTCCAGGTGGGTCAGGAAGCGGCAACCGTAACGTTCATCCGGGTCGTTCTGCATGAACTGGTCGGAGCTGAAAAGCAGCAGCTCTAAGGCCTTGCTTTGCAGGAAGATATGTTTCAGCACCCCTTCGTAATTGTGATGCACCATCTGTTCCAGCACCGTTTTGGATTTGGGGCTGGGCTGAATGGTCTTTACGAAAGGCTTGCGGGATTGCAATTCAAATAAAGTGGAGCTGGTGGCGCCTTTCTGAAGCGATTGGATGAAACCGGGCTGGAAACGCACGGTGATCATATCAACGGAAGATACTTTGTCAGAACATTTGCCGGTGCTATGGCCTTTGGCGCACAGCTGGTCCGTACAGGATGGGTTCTGGCAATACCGGCTGCCTGCCACGCAGTAACGCAACTCTATAGCGGCGCTCTGCCCCCTTTTTGCCGGCTGGTATACCACCATGGCGATATCTTCCACCGGTAAGGGACGCTCGTAAGTAAAGCGCTGCAGGGTAAAATCAAAAGCGTCCGGCACGGTAACGGTGTCCTGCTCTGCGAGTTGCAGCTGGTCACTCATAGCGGGTTGCGGAATGGCCAATGATAATATGTCCTGTAGCTCTTTCAAACTGTTTATTAAAGTGAGTCAAAATTAGGCATTCACTTTTACTTAACAAACATTCAGACGCTTAGTCGGCTAACTATGACAATGGGGTGATACTTGTGGAAAAAAATCCACGAACATCCCCAAGTTGTTCTCCTTCTTTTTAATTCAATTGGTATGGATTTCGGTATATTATAGCCATGCAATACCGAACTCATATTAGAAAATACGGAAAAAAAGCGTTAATTATCATAGGGGCGTTAGCGTTAGTGCTGGCTGCAACGGGGCTTTACCTCAGTCAGCGCTGGAGCAAACAGCTGCGGGTGCAGCTGAGAGACTATGTACGTGAAATGTCTGACAGTCTTTACATCCTGCAATACGACCGGGTAAACCTCAACATGCTGAAAGGGCAGCTATCCATCAGCAAGGTAAGCCTGGTAACCGATACCGCCGTGTATAAGCGCCTGCAGCAGGAACAGCGGGCGCCCGCTGTATTATACGCCTTCAGCGCCGAAAATTTAAGCCTGCGCTATTTCAAGGTATGGCGATATTTCCTCAAAAAAGAGCTGAGCGCCGGTTCACTGGTGCTGGATAACCCCAGTATTGTGCTTCAACAGGATACCCGGAATGTAGACACCAGCCGTAAACGCAGCGCCTATGAAAATATTTCTTCGCGCATACATTCCATATCGATCGGTACCCTGCGGCTGGACAGCTCCAATTTTATGTATACCTATATAAAGAAGGACAGCGCCAAGGCAATCACCCAGCTGCATCACCTGAGTATCCACGTGAACGACCTGCTGATAGACGCCAAAGCCCTGGAAGATCCCAGCCGCTTCCTTTACGCCCGTAATTATGAGCTGCACCTGCGGGATTACCGGCATCGCACCGCAGACAGCCTGTATTGGATGAGTGTACGGGACATCAGCTACAATGCGGCGGAAAGCAACCTGCGTATCGGGCAGTTTGCCGTAGAACCCCGCTATAGCCGGGCTGATTTTGATAAAAGGGTACCCTTTCAGCAGGACCGCTATGATGTGCAGTTCAACAAGATCGCCGTGAACGGGCTGGATCCCAAAGAACTGCTGGAAAATCAGCAGATACGCGCCCGCCGGATAGACATTGGCAGCGGCAGCGTTGACATTTATCATAACCGTATACTGCCTTCTTCCAACGAGATCAAAACAGGGCAGTATCCGCATCAGCTGCTGCAAAAACTGGCCATCCCCATCATGATAGACAGCCTGAAAGCTTCGAGGGTGGACCTGGCCTATATGGAGGTTAACGCGAAATCAATGCAGGCGGGTACCATCCGTTTTAACCAGGTGGGCGGACTTTTCCGCAACATAACCAATATAGACAGCATGATAGCGCGCAACCCGCATTGTATTGCAGACCTGGACGGCGTATTTATGCAGCGCGGCAAGCTGCAGGCCCGTTTTGATTTTGTACTGAACGACAAGAATGGCCGCTTTGCCATATCCGGACGCCTGGACGATATGGACGGCCGTGAATTGACCCCTATTACCCGGCCCCTGGCACTGGTAGAGATCAGATCAGGTTATATACAGGAGGTAAGCTTCAGTATGCAGGGCAATGAAAAGAATGCCTCCGGCACGGTAAAACTGATCTATGACAACCTGAAGGTGCGCATTCTGAAAAAGGATGAAAGCTCCAGTGAGCTTAAAAGAAAAGGCCTGTTAAGCCTTTTTGCCAATGCCCTCGCCATTAATGACAGTAACCCCCGGGACGGCAAACTGCACATCGCCCATCCGCGCTATGCCCGCGATCCGCGAAAATCCTTCTTCAACCTGGTATGGAAGACACTGTTTACCGGGGTGAAGGAGATTGCCATCAGCGGCGATGTACCGCTTTAGCTGTTAGCTGCCGGCTGTTGGCAGTTAGTTGTGTTATACCGGATAGGTGTCTTACCCCGGCAAAATGCAGGTACTAATCGCCAACAGCTGACCGCTCAAAGCTGGCTTCCCACCCCCCTGAAAAACAGGCTGTTTTTTATGGAAATAAGGCCCATTTTCCGTATATTTGCACAATTCACGAGACATTTACTCAATTAGCATTTTACATCAAGATATGAGCGAAGAATTAGCGCAAGTAACTGCCGCCGCCGGTACCAGCAATGGGTATGATGCGGACAGTATTCAGGTATTGGAAGGACTGGAAGCCGTTCGGAAGCGCCCGGCCATGTATATCGGCGATATTGGCGTAAAAGGTCTGCATCACCTGGTATATGAGGTAGTGGATAACTCCATCGACGAAGCCCTGGCAGGATACTGCAAAAACATAGAAGTAACCATCTGCGAAGATAATTCAATCCGTTGTAAAGACGATGGCCGTGGCATTCCCACGGGCATGAACACCAAAGAAGGCCGTTCGGCCCTGGAGGTGGTAATGACCGTACTGCACGCCGGTGGTAAATTCGACAAGAACACCTACAAGGTATCCGGTGGTCTGCACGGGGTGGGTGTAAGCTGCGTGAACGCACTGAGTAATGTGCTGCACGTAACCGTTCACCGCGACGGAAAGATATTTGAACAGGAGTATCACCGCGGTGTACCGCAATATTCCGTAAGGGAGATTGGCGACTCTGGTGAAACCGGTACCATTGTGCACTTTAAGCCAGATGATACCATCTTCACCAGCACGATCTATAACCGCGAAATTCTCGCAGGCCGTCTCCGTGAACTGGCCTACCTGAACCGTAAAATAAGGATTACGCTGTCAGACGAGCGCGAAAAAGACGACCAGGGTAATATCGTAAGCGAAACGTTCTACAGCGAAGGCGGTATCACAGAATTTGTACAGATGCTGGATCGCAACGGGCGCCGCAACAGCCTGCTGCCTGATCCGATCTTTATAGAAGCGCATGATGCGTCTTCTAATGTAGCGGTAGAAGTAGCGCTGCAGTATAATGACTCTTTCAGTGAGAATATCTTCTCTTACGTAAATAACATCAATACCATAGAAGGCGGTACGCACGTGGCTGGTTTCCGCCGCGCCATTACCCGCGTATTCAAAAGTTATGGCGATAAGAATAAACTGTTTGAGAAATCCAAGATCGAGGTAACCGGCGATGACTTCCGCGAAGGCCTCAGCGCTATTATCAGCGTAAAGGTGCCTGAACCGCAGTTTGAAGGCCAGACCAAGACCAAACTGGGTAACTCCGATGTAATGGGTGTGGTAGACAGCGCCGTTGCTGATGTGCTGAACGCTTACCTGGAAGAACATCCCCGCGAAGCCAAGACCGTTATCAATAAAGTGGTGCTGGCGGCACAGGCCCGCGAAGCGGCCCGTAAAGCCCGCCAGCTGGTACAGCGTAAAAGCGTGCTCACCGGCAGCGGATTGCCCGGTAAACTGGCAGACTGCTCTGAGAACGACCCTGAAAAATGCGAACTGTACCTGGTGGAAGGTGACTCGGCAGGTGGTACGGCAAAACAGGGCCGTAACCGTGCCTTCCAGGCTATCCTGCCGTTGAGGGGTAAGATCCTGAACGTAGAAAAGGCTATGGAGCATAAGATCTACGAGAACGAAGAGATCAAGAATATATTTACCGCCCTCGGCGTAACCATCGGTACAGAAGAAGATGACAAGGCCCTCAACCTGAGCAAGCTGCGTTATCACAAGCTGATCATCATGACCGATGCCGACGTGGACGGCAGCCACATCGCCACCCTGATCCTAACCTTTATATTCCGTTATATGAAGGCCATGGTTGAACAGGGTTATGTATATATTGCCCAGCCGCCTTTATACCTGGTGAAGAAAGGTAAGGAGCAGATCTACGCCTGGACAGAAGAACAACGTAAGGCTGCGGTTACCAAAATAGCCGGCGAAGGCAAAGAAGACAGCGTAGTGATACAGCGTTATAAAGGTCTGGGTGAGATGAACGCCGAACAGCTGTGGGAAACCACCCTGAACCCTGAGCATCGTACCCTGAAACAGGTAACGATCGAAAGCGCTGCAGAAGCAGACCGCATCTTCAGCATGCTGATGGGCGATGAAGTACCTCCGCGCAGGGAATTCATTGAATCTCACGCCAAATATGCGAAAATTGACGCTTAAGCTTCAATTTCAAATTCCAGGTTTAAAAAATACAAATTCCAAACGCTACATATCAGCGTCTATATAAAAGGAAGCGTTCTGCAAGTCGGGACGCTTCCTTTTTATTTGGAATTTGGTATTTGGAATTTGGTAATTGGATTTTGGAATTTGGTATTTGGCATCTGGCACCTGGAATTTTTCCCCCAACCAGTTTGCTGATTATCAAAAAGGTATGGTGAAAAAGTATATTTTATTGAAAAAACTTATAGGTTATTTATTTAATCTATGAGGAAATCTTCCTATCTTGCAGCCGTATTTATTCCTATACCTAGCGACAAACCTATACCTATGAAATTACTCCGGGTGGCGGCTATTTTAATGGCAGCCGCATTGGTCATCAACGCCTGTAAAAAAGATGATGCAGCACCTGCGTCTTCTTTCTCCTTCACTTTTGACGGCCAGCAGTACGTTGCCCATGATCCCAGCGCCTTCGTGGCTGATACTATCCTAACAGGCACCAACCAAAAGGTGCTGATCATTGACGGACTTACCAACAGTTTTAAGCAGCACATGCAGCTGATGGTAATCTCTCCGGACGATTCACTGAACGTAGGCACTTACAATGGCTCTGTCGTTACATTGATGCCCGTACAGGACACCGCCACCCAGGGCTACATAGGCGATCAAATCGAAGTTCAAATTACAAGCATTAATAGTAAACGTGCCGAAGGTACATTCAAAGGCACACTAATCAAGAGTGGTGAAGTCGAAAAACCATTGACGGACGGGACTTTTAAAGTCAACATTAATTAAAAGTCAACATCAATCAGATCATCGTTTTTTTTGAAATCTTTTTCCATCGGCATGCCCCGCCTTTCCAGGCGGGGCTTTCTTTTTGCCAATGTTTTCTCTTCTACTTTACCGGCACTGCCTGTGGCCATCTGCGGCCACGGTCCTGAAATATGTTGTTGTTGTTACGTGTCTGCATGGAATGTCTTCTCTTCCACATCCAGCCCATGATACCTGCAGTAATAGCAAGTCCCACGCTAACACCCTTCAGCAGGGTGCTGGACGGTACATTGTGCCCGGCAATTTTCATGTTACGCATAACAATTTGGTTTGGTTCAATAACCCTATAATACCAAAAGCTATGCCACCCCGGATAAGCCGGGATGGCATATATGTTAATGAAAGCCGGATTATTTAACGCCGAATACCGCCCTTATTTCTGCACGTACCTTGATGGTCCTGAAATCTATATTGGAATCTGCCGCAACGCTTTCTGCTGCTTTATAGGCCATGTTTGCATACACCGGACGTACATCGCTGTAGTTATCCGTGTTGATCTCCTGTACCTCAATCACCCCATCCACGTTCTCGCCAATAGCGCCTAAAAGATAAGTGGCTTTGGCTTTGGCCGCCTGCAGGGCTTTGATCTTTACTTCCCTGCGGTACTCTTCCATTTTGCTATGTGAGAAAGAAGCAATATTCACGCTTTCTATTCCTTCTTCATCTACACCCGCCATGATACCATTTACTTTATCCAGCCTGCTTAATTTTAAGCGGTATTTTTTGCTGGCCAGGAAATCGGGATCGTTCTTCTTTTTCTTCCACCAGTAATCAGGGTTATAACCATACACGTTCTCGATAGTGAGGCTTTCTTTAGGCAGGCCTGCATCTGCTATGGCCTTCTCCAGCTGCTTTTCCAGCGTACTGATATCGATCTTGACTGTTTTGCTTTTATAATATTCTTTCAGGGAAATACTCAGGTAGATCTCATCAGGTGTGATCTCCATTTCGGCAGAGCCGTTCACTTCAATCTTCTTTACCGGTACATTATAAACAGATTTCTGTTCAACCTGTTGTGCCCAAACGCTGATAGTAAGTATTAATCCGGTCAATAATAATGTTACTTTTTTCATCTTATGCTTATTTAAGTTTTTACTAAGTTGTCCGGCTGCTGCCGTTTTCACACTCATGATGCAGTAATTGCACAACATTCCATAAGGAAGGGGGGAAAATTCCAAATTCCAGAAACCGGATAGCAAATGCCAGGTAACAAACGCTGCTGTTACCTATTACTGCTGGAATGTTGGAAGCTGAAACGGATGGGAAGTGATATTAGTTACAAGGAAAGAAGCCATAACCTGTTGTTACGCATTACAACACGTTATGGCTTCAATTTGGAATTTGGTATTTACCCCCTGGCGTCTTCCATGTTCTTCAGGAACTGGTACAGATCATTCATGGAGCGGATACGTTCTACTACCAGCATGAAGTTTTTGCCTACCTGTTTGAGGCGTGCATTATTCACGCGGGTTTGTACGTAGTTGAGTATATGGTTGAAGGTGGGTGATTCGAAGTAGGGTGAATCAGGATTATTGATGAAGTAACAGCGCAGCGTTTCCTCTTTCAGCATCATCTTTTCGAAGCCCAGGGCAATGGCCATCCAACGGCAACGGATAGTGGTGAGCAGGTCCTGCACCGGTTCGGGAACAGGTCCGAAACGGTCCTGCAGGGCAGTGGCAAACTGCTGCAGCTTATCTTCTGTAGTGGTATTATCCAGCTCCTGGTAGAGGTTGAGGCGTTCCTGGATACTTTCTACATAGCTGTCTGGTATCAGTATTTCCAGGTCGGTATCGATGGTACAATCGCTCACAAAATCTTTTTTCTGCTCCAGCTGTTCCTTGAAGAGCTCGCGGAATTCATTCTGCTTCAGTTCGCGGATGGCTTCGTCGAGGATCTTCTGGTACATATCGAGGCCTATTTCCGCTACAAAGCCGCTCTGTTCTGCCCCCAGCAGGTTACCGGCGCCGCGTATATCCAGGTCGCGCATGGATATCTGGAAACCACTGCCCAGCTCACTATGCTGTTCAAGGGTTTGCAGGCGTTTACGGCTGTCGGCAGGCAGGGTGCTCATTGGCGGTGCCAGCAGGTAGCAGAACGCTTTCTTGTTGCTGCGGCCTACGCGACCGCGCAGCTGGTGCAGATCACTCAGCCCGAAGTGATGCGCGTTATTGATGATAATGGTATTGGCATTGGGAATGTCCACACCGCTCTCCACGATGTTGGTACACACCAGTACATCGTATTTGCGATCTATAAAGTCGAGGATCACTTTCTCCAGCTGGTGACCTTCCATTTGTCCGTGGGCGGTGGCAATGGAAAGATCCGGACAAAGGCCCTGTATCAGGCCTGCCATTTCACGGAGGCCCTGTACGCGGTTATGAATGAAATATACCTGTCCGCCGCGTTCAGTTTCAAAATAGATCGCATCACGGATCAGGTCATGATCAAACACATGCACTTCCGTTTCGATCGCCTGCCTGTTGGGGGGCGGTGTATTGATGATAGACAGATCGCGTGCGCCCATGAGGGAGAATTGCAGTGTGCGCGGTATAGGTGTAGCCGTTAGTGTGAGCGTATCTACATTCACCTTGATCTGTTTCAGCTTCTCCTTGGCAGATACACCGAACTTCTGTTCTTCGTCTACGATCAGCACGCCGATGTCTTTAAACTTCACATCCTTTCCCAGCAGGGCGTGTGTACCTACGATGATATCTATCTTACCATCTGCGAGTTTCTGCAGCGTTTCTTTCTTTTCCTTGGATGATTTAAAGCGGTTCAGGTAATCCACGGTGCAGGGAAAATCCTTGAGGCGCTCGGCAAAAGTTTTATAGTGCTGGAAAGCCAGGATGGTGGTAGGCACCAGTATGGCAGCCTGTTTACCATCTACCACGCTTTTGAAGGCAGCGCGTACGGCAACTTCTGTTTTACCAAAGCCTACGTCGCCACACACCAGGCGGTCCATCGGGGAAGGCGATTCCATATCGCGTTTCACATCTGCCGTTGCCTTGCTCTGATCTGGCGTATCGTCATAGATAAAGGAGGCTTCCAGCTCTGTCTGCAGGTAAGTATCCGGTGAGTGGGCAAAGCCTTGCTGGGCTTTACGGGCGGCGTAGAGCTTGATCAGGTCTTTGGCAATGTCTTTTACCTGGGTTTTAGCCTTTTCTTTCAGCTTATCCCAGGCATCGCTGCCCAGCTTATTAACGCGCGGCTCAATGCCTTCTTTACCGGTGTATTTGCTGATCTTGTGCAGGGAGTTGATGTTCACATACAAGAGGTCGTTATTCTTGTAGATGATACGGATGGCTTCCTGCATTTTACCGCCTACTTCTATTTTCTGCAGGCCGCTGTACACGCCCACACCGTGATCGATATGGGTAACAAAATCACCGGCCTGCAGCTCGCGCAGCGTTTTAAGGGTAATAGCCTTATTCTTGTTATAGGCCTGTTTTACCTTGTATTTGTGATAACGCTGGAAGATCTGGTGATCTGTATAGCATACGATCTTCAGTCCGTGATCAATAAAGCCCTGGCCTACTGCCACGGGGATGGGATAAAAAACGAAATCGGCTTTCAGGTCTTCGAAGATGCTGCGCAGCCTTTCCAGCTGGCGGGCATTATCTGCAAAGATGAAGAGGGTGTATTTATTGCCGTTATGCTGGTTGAGGTCTTTCAGCAGCATATCGAACTGGCGGTTGAAGACCGGTTGTTCCTGGGTATCAAAAGCAAGGTCCGTAAAAGGCTTCCCGGTTTCCTGCCACCAGCTGCGGTTGCCGAACACCAGGCAGTGCCTTTGCAGCAGCTGCTCCATCAGTACGGAGGCTTTTACGAAATCGTCTTCAGACAGCGTCATGTCTTCCTCATCATCCACCTTTACCTTGTTGCCTGTTTGCAGCCAGTCGTCCAGCCGCTGTTCCATCTGCTCTATCACTCCCTGTATATAGGCAGGATCTTTCATCCACACGATGGTATTCTGGGGCAGGAATTCCAGCAGCGAGGTTTTATGATGGTCCCGGGCGTGGGTATCCATGTTGGCGATGAGCGTAACCTGGTTCAGTTTGCGCTCGCTGAGCTGCGTTTCCGGATCAAAGAGACGGATGGAGTCAATGTCTTCGCCGAACAGCTCTATACGGTAGGGCTTATCGTTACCGAAGGAGTAGATATCGATGATACCGCCCCTTTGGGCAAACTGGCCGGGTTCGTAAACAAAGTCGGTATGATGAAAGCCCCAGGAAACCAGCTTTTCCAGCAGCTCATCCACTTTCAGCACATCTGCCACCCGCAGGTTCAGCATATTGGCGCCGAAGGCGGCGGTGCCTGCTACTTTTTCCCAGAGAGCTTCGGGGTAGGTAACGAGTATCTTTTTCTGGATAGTGTTGCCGCCGGAAAATTTCATGAGCGCTTCTGTGCGCAGCATGCTGTGGCTGCTGTTCAATTCCTGGAACTGCCCTGTTTTCTTGAACGAATCGGCAAAGTAGAAGATATCCAGCGCCTGGCTCAGTTGTTCCAGGTCGTTATGGAAATAGGCAGCCTCTTCCTTATCATTGAGAATAAAGAGATGGTTAGCCTGCTCTAAATGTTGCCAGGTACCAACGGCCAGGAAGCTGACAGCGCTGCCGGTAAGGCCGGTTAACTGGAAATATTGCGGAACGGGCAAATGTAACCCCTTCACCAGCTGCTGCAGGCGGGCATCACGTTGGTACAGTTGTAAAACACCCTGTAGATTCATGAAGGGTGCAAAGATACGAAAGTTTAGACGTTCAAACATTTTCGTTATATTCGGTAAAACTGATAAGGCATGCTGGAACAATGGCACAATGGTTATGTTACCAGGATTGTGAACGAAACCCACAATACCCGTCGCTTTTGGATACAGATACCCGATATGGAAGCTTTTGACTTCAAGCCCGGGCAGTTTGTTACCCTGGACCTTCCCATTCACGAAAAAAAGAACAAGCGCTGGCGCAGCTACTCCATCGCCTCCCATCCCAACGGTACCAACGAAATAGAGCCTGGTAATTGTGCTGCTGGAAGGCGGGCTGGGCACTACTTACCTGTTCAACGAGGTGAGAGAAGGCAGCGAGCTGCTGCTGAGAGGGCCCCAGGGAGTATTTGTACTGCCCGAAAACCTGGACAGGGACCTTTTCCTGATCTGTACAGGTACGGGGATCGCCCCCTTCCGGTCTATGGCCCGGTATATCTGCGAGCAGGGCATTCCCCATAAGCACATCCACCTGATTTACGGCAGCCGCTACATGGGCGATCTGCTGTACCCGGATGAGATGCGGCAGTTGCAGGCTTCACTGCCTGATTTTCAATATATCCCCACCTTATCCCGCGAGGAAAACCCCAACTGGTGGGGGCGAAAGGGCTATGTACACAGTATTTACGAAGAAATGCTGCAGGGGCGGCCTGAAAAACTGCCTGCCTACTTTTTTCTCTGCGGCTGGAAGAATATGATCGATGAGGCCAAACAGCGTATCCTGGCTTTGGGGTATGACCGTAAAGATATTCATCTGGAGCTGTACGGTTAGGCTCAAAACCGTATACCAATTCCCCCTTCTGCATAAGGTACCGGTATTCCCTTCCAGGAAAGCGATACTACCGGTGTAAAAGCTACCTTCCACATCAGGCGGTTACCAAAATAATAGCGGCGATAGCCGATTGTTGCTACAAGCAGCCAGGTATCGGTACTGGTTACCGTATCAAACAGTTCTGCGTCTCCGTTCATATAGGTGGCGCCAATGCCCAGTTCCAGGCGGTGGGGTTTCTTTGCCTGGCCCATGAGGTAGCTTACACCAAACGGCACTGTTAATTTGGCGGGAACATACCGCTGTTCGTAACTGTAGCTTCCATCCGGATTGGCGTAGGAGAACACCCGGTAATCATCCAGTGTTGGAGCGTAGCCAATACCTGCGTGAATGCCCCAGCCCAGCTGGTTGGGTTGAAAGCGGAGATCGTAGTGGGCAGACAGCAGGATGCCGCTTCCCATTACGCCGAGGTAAATGGTCTGTTGTCCAAGGCTGTTATCAGTAGCAGCTTTAAGGGTTGTTGGGGCAACGGTTGTCTGGGCCTGCACTGCGGCAGTGAGCCCGAGCAGGGCGGCTAAAAAGTATAATTTAAGGTTCATAGGTCTTTGCAGGATTATTGCTATTTAAAAGGTTTGCAAAAGCCTAAGGTACAACAGATTTGAAAAGGAATAACAGAGATTGGTTTAACAGTCATTTACCAGGTGGTTTATGACTGTTAAACGTTGAAGAGACAGCAATAATTAATTAAAAGATGTCGCGCAGTACGCGTTCTCTCACCTGTGACAGGGGAATGCGTTCCTGCTCCATGCTATCGCGGTAGCGGATGGTAACGGTCTGGTCTTCCTTGGTCTGGTGGTCGATGGTCACGCAGAAGGGGGTACCGATGGCATCCTGGCGGCGGTAGCGTTTACCGATGCTGTCCTTTTCTTCATAATAGCAGTAGAAAGAGGATTTACACTGGTCAAACAGCTCTTTGGCCAATTCCGGCAGACCGTCTCTTTTGGTCAGCGGGAAGATAGCCAGTTTGATGGGCGCCAGTTTAGCGGGGAATTTCATTACCACGCGGCTGTCTTTCTTCTCGGCGGTGCTCAGGTCCTGTTCTTCGTAGGCATTACAAACGGTGAGCAGGAACATGCGATCCAGGCCGATGGAGGTTTCTATTACGTAGGGGATGTAGTTCTGGTTTGTTTCCGGATCAAAGTACTGCAGTTTCTTTTTGCTGTACTCCTGGTGGTTCTTCAGGTCAAAGTCAGTACGGCTGTGGATACCTTCCACTTCTTTGAAGCCGATGGGAAACTCGAACTCGATATCCACGGCAGCATCGGCGTAGTGGGCCAGCTTTTCATGGTCTTTGAAACGGTATTTAGACGGGTCTGTACCCAGGCTCAGGTGCCATTTCATACGCTCTTCCTTCCAGAACTTATACCATTCCTGCTGAGAGCCGGGGCGGATAAAGAACTGCATTTCCATCTGCTCAAACTCACGCATACGGAAGATGAACTGGCGGGCTACGATCTCGTTACGGAACGCCTTACCTATCTGGGCAATGCCGAAGGGGATCTTCATACGGCCGGTTTTCTGCACATTGAGGAAGTTCACGAAGATACCCTGGGCGGTTTCAGGGCGCAGGTATATTTCGCTGGCTTCGTCAGACACGCTGCCCAGCTGGGTGGAGAACATCAGGTTGAACTGGCGAACCTCTGTCCAGTTGCTGGTGCCGCTAACGGCGCATTTTATATTATTGGTTTCGATAAGCTGTTTGAGGCCTGCGAAGTCGTTTTCCCTGAGCAGGTCGTTCATTTTGGCGATCAGGGCTTCTCCTGCTTCGGCAGACAGGGTTTCAGCATGGCCTTCTATCAGGTGGTCTACCCGGTAGCGTTTCTTGCTGTCCTTATTGTCGATCATGGGATCGCTGAAATTGTCAACGTGCCCGGAAGCCTTCCAGGTGGTGGGATGCATGAAAATGGCAGCGTCGATGCCCACGATGTTCTCGTGCAGCTGGGTCATGCTCTTCCACCAATAGTCGCGTATATTCTTTTTTCAGCTCGGCGCCGTACTGGCCATAATCGTACACGGCGCTTAAGCCATCATATATTTCACTGGATGGGAAAACGAATCCATATTCTTTACAATGCGATATGATCGCCTGGAATTTGTTCTGATCTGTTGCCATAGTGGCGCAAATATAGTAGAATTTGAGAGTTTGCCCACTACCCTTCCTCCGCCACTTCCACCTGTTTTATCCATACCGCATATTCATTCGGGTAGATACGGGCTCCGAAATGCTGTACATAGGCCCGGGTAAATTCAGCGCCAAAATAGAGAATGGCAGAGGAATAATATACCCACAGGAGTATGATCACAATGGAACCGGCGGCCCCATAGGTAGAGCTGATATGGCTGGCGCCCAGGTAATAGCCGATACCGAACTTGCCCAGCATAAAGAGGATGGCGGTGGTAATAGACCCTACGATCACATCCTTCCAGCGGATACGGGCATCCGGCAATACCCGGAAGATTATGGCAAACAGGGTGCTGATCACCAGGAAGGTGATCACCAGGTTGATCAGGTAGATCAGTATAACGGCCACTTCGGGGAAAAGTTTGGCCAGGTTCTTATTAAGGATCTCTATAATGCCGTTCACGACCAGGGACACCAGCAGGATAAAGCCGATACTTACCACCAGGGAAAAGGATTGCAGGCGGTTGATGGCCATGCGGACGAGGCCCTTTCCCTTTTTAGGCTTGGATTTTAGTCGCCAGATAGTATTGATGGAATCCTGTATTTCGGCGAACACCCCGGTGGCGCCTATCACCAGGGTAATGAAACCGATGATGGTGGCCCAGCTCATATCTTCTGAGAGGGTAGCGTTGCGGATCATCTGTTGTACCTGGACAGCGGCCTGGTCGCCTACCAGGTCTTTGATCTGGGAGTAAAGCGTGCCTTCAACGGCTTCGCGGCCCAGGAACAGGTCGCAGCAGAAGATGATCACAATGAGCATGGGCGCTACGGAGAATACGGTATAATACGCCAGGGAGGCGCTCAGCTTCAGTACTTTATCTTCAATGAACCCGTTGGCTGCTTCCTTGAGGATCAGCCAGTAGGTTTGCAGTTTCGAGGGTCTGTTGTTCATAGCGGTGAAGGTTCCTGATCAAATTCCAAAATCCAAAATGCTACCATCCCTTTGGAATCTGGCATTTGGATGTTGAAATTTATTTAAGCTTATCGTTTTGTTGGTGCCGGGTGGCATCGCGGATGTTCTTCTTTTCAAAGTTCTTTTCCAAAGCGACAGTCATATCAATACCGGTTTGGTTGGCGATGCAAAGCACTACCCACATTACATCTGCAAGCTCGTCTGCGAGGTCTTTCTTTTTATCTGATTCTTTTGATGACTGGTCTCCATACTGACGGGCCATAATGCGGGCTACTTCGCCCACTTCTTCTGTCAGGATGGCCATATTGGTGAGCTCACTGAAATAACGTACACCGGTGGTGTTGATCCAGCTGTCGATCTTTTCCTGCGCTTCACTTATTGTCATTATAGATTGCGTTTAGACTTTCTAAGATAATATATTTGCTATATTGTTTAACTTGTTTGCGATTGAAAACCAAGACATCATCAATGAAAACATTCATCCTGGTACTGGCCGCCGGCGCTATATGTGCAATGAGCTGCCAGCAGCAATCCGGTGAAGCCGGCACACAAACCGGCGATAGCCTTACTCTTACAGATACTGTACCATTAAGCAGCCTGGCGGCAGGTGGACCGCAATGTTTTATCCAGGTAGTAGGAAAAGATACGGCCAGGCTGAGTTTTGAAGTGAGCGGGGACAGTGTGAACGGAAAGCTGGCATATCAACGGTACGAGAAGGATAGTAATAAAGGGACGATCCGGGGAGTTGTGCAGGGGAACATCCTCCAGGTGCAGTATACGTTTATGAGCGAGGGGGTAGAGAGTGTTAACCAGGCGATGTTTAAGGTGGATGGGGATAAGGTATATGAAGGCAGGGCAAAGGATTTTGATAAAGAGGGCAGGCCGGTGTTTGGGAATGACCTGGGGAAGGTGGAATGGGATAGTGCGGGGTTTGTGAGGGGGGAGTGTTGGTATTTAAATTAAAAGAATAGCGTATACCCGGCTTATTCCCTATTAATTTCCGCAAAAATAAGCCAACCAGGATGATTTGCTAATTTATTTAGTATTTACTCCTTATGCTGCGTATCTATCACAATCGTTACCGGCCCATCGTTCAGCAGGTCCACTTTCATGTCCGCACCAAAAATGCCGGTTTCCACTCGCTTGCCCAGATCTAATCCCAGCTGGGTGATCATCTTTTCATACATAGGGATCGCAATATCGGGTTTGCTGGCACGTATATACGAAGGCCTGTTCCCTTTCTTTGTACTGGCATGCAGGGTGAACTGGCTCACCAGCAGGATACCTCCGCCGGTTTCTTTTACCGACAAATTCATTACACCGGTGGCATCGCTGAATATGCGCAGGTTTACGATCTTGTTACTGAGCCAGGTAATATCTTCCATGGTGTCGGCATCTTCAATGCCCAGCAGCACCAGCAATCCCTGTTGAATACTGCCTGTTATTTTCCCATCTACCGTTACTGAAGCCCGGGTGACCCGTTGAATGACAGCCCGCATATTGAATAGTTTTTGTAGGGAAGTTAATAAATTGCAGACATGCAACTGGATATTTCCGCGGAGATCAGATTCCGCACGGCGCGCAGCGGCGGTAAAGGGGGGCAGAACGTAAACAAGGTAGAGACCATGGTGGAAGGCTATTTTGACATTGCCCATTCTTCGCTGTTAAGCACCGAACAAAAAGCAACCCTGCAACAGGTACTGGCCAACCGGATCAATGCAGAAGGCCTGCTGCAGGTACGCTCTCAGGAGGCCCGCACACAGCTGGGCAATAAAGAACTGGTAGTAAAGAAAATGCATGAACTGCTGCGCAAAGCGCTGACACCCCGCAAAAAGCGTATAGCCACCAAACCTTCTAAGGCGGCGAAGGAAAAAAGGATCCAGTTTAAAAAACGCCTGTCAGAGAAAAAACAGCAGCGAAGAGGTGGAATGATCTAGCAATTTGCGGATTTGGGCTTTTTAAAGAGCTGGAATATATAGGGTTTAGGTTATTTTTGATGAAAATTCAGCGCATTGAGCATTAAATCACTGGCAGGACAAACGGTTTATTACGGATTAAGCAATATCGCGAGCAAGTTGCTCAACTATTTTCTTACGCCTTTTTACCTGGGAATCCTATCCCCCGCTGATTATGGGGAAATGCAGAACGTTTATGCCTATATTCCCTTCCTGAACATTGTGCTGACCTACGGTATGGAAACCGCTTTCTTCCGCTTTGCCAAAAAGGAAAATGAGCGGCATGTGCTGGGCAGCACGACCATCTCATTACTGATATCCACCTGCTGTATTACGATATTGTTATTACTGCTGAAAGGCAGCATTATCAACTCGAACACCGGGCAACTGGCCGGATTGGCCGGGCATCCCAGCTTTTATACGTATATCGTGCTGATCATGGCTTTTGACGCCCTGACAGCCATCCCCTTTGCCCAGCTGCGGCTGGAAAACAGGCCGGTGCGCTATGCTTTTGTGCGCATAGCCGGTATTGCAACCACAGTTGGCTTCAATATCTTCTTCCTGTATCTCTGTCCTAAATTATACCAGGCGGGTCATCACTGGCTGCCCAACGTAAGCGCCGGAGATGATCAGCTGGGATATGTGTACCTGAGCAATATGCTGGGCAGCGCAGTTACCCTGCTGTTATTTTTACCGCAATTGCTGCGTATTGAATGGACATTTGACAAGGTCCTGTGGAAACAGATGATACAATACGCCCTCCCGCTGATCATTGTGGGTATGGCAGGCCTGGTAAATGAAACCTTTGACAGGGCCTGGTTTCTGCCCCGCTTTCTGCCCGGCAACGATATGGAAGCCAAAAAGACCATCATCGGTCTTTACAGCGCCAATTACAAACTGGCGATCCTGATCACCATGTTCATACAGGCCTTCCGGTTAGGAGCGGAGCCTTTCTTCTTTAAACAGGCGGAAGGCGAGCACCCGCAGCGGGTTTATGCGCGTATCATGAAGCTGTTCGTGATCCTGCTGTGTTTTATGTTCCTGTTTGTAAGCCTGTACCTGAATATCTGGAAGGTTTTCCTGCGCAAACCATTTTACTACCAGGGTATGCGCATTGTGCCCGTATTGCTGCTGGCCAATATGTTCCTCGGCATTTACTATAACCTTACCATCTGGTTCAAGCTGACAGATCGTACCAAAGCAGGCGCCGTTATTACACTGATCTCGGCTGCCCTGGCTTTTTTGCTGAACTGGTGGTGGATACCCGTTATGGGCTATTACGGCGCAGCGCTGGCCACCATGGTTTGTTATTTTGTACAGATGGCCGTCTGTTATGTATGGGGACAAAAGCACTACCCGGTGCCTTACCACCTGCCCAGGATCATTACTTACATCAGCCTGGCGGTACTTACCTGGTACCTGTTCCAGCTGCTGAATACCCGGCTGCTCTCTCCCGGCGATGTGTACGCCCTGAAGCCGCAGCCGCTGATAGTGGCCACGCTTTTCTTTGCCGCTTATGGCTGGTTCATCCTTAAAATGGAGAAAAAGGAGTTTCGCCGGCTGCCCGTGATAGGGCGGTTTATCCGGTAAACAATTAATTATTAAAAATTAATTATTCCGGCAGCGCCAGTGACCATCCGGATGCTGGTGATGCAGGGGGAGTATTCACAGTACATCAGGGTATCCGTAATGCCGGAATTATTAATTAAGCATTCTTAACTATTAATTAGAAAAGGATTATTCCTTTTCTCAAACCCAATGGTGGTGGGCTGCCCGTGTCCGGGGTATACTTTTACCTCGTCGGGCAGTACAAAGAGTTGCTGGCGGATGCTCTTTAACAGGGTTTCATGATGGCCCCCGGGAAGGTCTGTACGGCCAATGCTCTGGTAAAACAGCACATCGCCCCCGATCACAAACTGCTGGGCTGCGTGATAAAATGATATACTGCCGGGAGAATGGCCGGGGGTAAAGCGCACTTCCAGCACATCATCGCCCAGCTGAATCTTTTCCCCTTCTTCAATATAACGGGCGGGCATTGGCGAAGGCTCAAAGGGAATGTTGTACATTACCCCTACCTGGGGAGAGCGGTCGAGCACTGTTTGCTCCAGGCGGTGTATTTCCAGGCCCACATTAAAGGTGCGGGCCACCAGCTTATTTCCGAAAATATGATCAAAATGGCAGTGTGTGTTAAGGAGACGGGTAACATTCAGGCCCCGTTTTTCGATATACTGCAGCAGTTCTTTTCTTTCTTCCTCAAAATAACAGCCAGGGTCTATAATTATGCAATCCTTTTTTTCGTTTATAAGCAGATATGTGTTTTCCTGTAAGGGATTAAAGGCGAAATATTGGATTTCAATCATTGTTACCCGATTTTTGCTAATTTTAATTAAGATCACAATATTATCAATACTTTCTGTATGAACCGATTTACTACCAGGTTATTCTTTACCGGTACCCTATTACTAGCCACGTTCTTATCCCAGGCACAGACCAATACTGTTGAATTCGGACAGAATCGCGTTCAGTTCAAGAACTTCAAGTGGAGGTATTATCAAACCCGCCACTTCAACACGTATTTTGCTCAAAACGGGTTGGAACTGGGTAAGTATGTAGCGCAGGCAGCCGAAAAAGAACTACCCTCCCTGGAGCAGTTTATGGAGTTCACCTTCCGCCAGCGGCTGAATATCGTGGTCTATAACAGCTTTGGCGAAATGCGGCAGTCCAACATCGGCATTGGGGTAGAATGGCAGAATACGGGCGGGGTTACCAAACTGGTAGGCAACAAGATGATCGTTTACTTTGACGGGGACCATGCGCACCTGCGCAAACAGATCCGCCAGGGTATTGCCAGGGTAATGCTGGAAACCCTGCTTTTTGGTGAAGATATCGGAGAATTTGCCGGTAACGCAGTATTGATAGATTTCCCTAAATGGTTTACAGACGGTTTCATAGCCTATGCCGCAGAGCCCTGGAGCGCACAGGAAGATGAGGAACTGAAAGCGGCCCTACAATCCGGCAAATACACCAAATTTAACCAGCTCGCCTACGACAAACCGTTACTGGCGGGGCATGCATTCTGGCATTATGTAGAAATGAAGTATGGTAAAGACGCTGTTCCTTACCTGATGTATATAGCCCGCATTAACCGCGGCCTGAAAAGAGGGTTTGAACAGGTGCTGAACCAGACGCCCAAAAAGGCCATGGAAGATTTCATGATCTATACCCGCAGAAGGTTCCAGGCCGACAACAAGCGCCGCAGGCAGGTAACCCGCGGACGTACCGTGGTAGGCCGCGAAACCAAGAAATCAGATTTCTACCGCTTCCAGGCTAATCCCCGCAACAACTCCTACGCAGTGGTGGAATACACCAGGGGCCGCTACCGGGTGCAGATGCAGGTGGGCGACAACAAACCGCACGTACTGCTGCGCAGCGGCGTGAAACAATACGCCAACCAGCTGGACCCCAACTATCCGCTCCTGGCCTGGAACCAGAAAGGCAACCGCCTGGCCATCGTTTATGAGCATGAAGGCAAGACCAAGCTCATGATCTACGACCTGATCAGCAAAACAACCACTAAACAGGACCTGCCGCAGTTTGACCGGATCATCGACATGAAGTATTTCTTTGAGTTCGATAACCAGCTGCTGCTTTCCGCCGTGAAAAACGGGCATACCGACATCTTTACCTACAGCATCAGCAACTTTAGAGTGGAACAGATCACCAACGACGTGTATGATGACCTGGACCCTTCCTTTGTTGCTTTCCCGGGTAAAAGCGGTATCATCTACTCTTCCAACCGCCCCTCGCCCAAAGCCAGAAGCGCAGATACCGTACTACCCAGCGCGCGTTATAATATTTTCCTGATCGATAACTGGAACAAAACGGCTGAAAAGCAGATATCACAGCTTACCGACATGAAGTATGGCGACGCCCGGCTGCCCGTACAATACAATACCACCCACTTTACCTTTGTATCAGACGCAAACGGTATCCGTAACCGTTATGCCGGTTTCTTTAAAACAGAAAGGGCAGGTGTGGATTCCCTGTTCTTTGTAGGTGCTGAAATACTGCGCAACCCCGATCAGCAGGAACTGGATTCTGCCCTGGCAGAATACGGCTCTTCCGCCCCTGATTCAGTAGCTGCCATCGCCATCACCAATGATTCTACCTATGTATTCCCCGTAACCAACTACCATACGGGCATACAGGAATCACGTATAGCCGGCGACCAGGGGGTAGTATCTGAAGTGGTAGGCTTTAATGAATACAAACGCCTCTATAAGCTGAAAGTGGATACCGCCACCCTCCGCAAGCGTAATGTAAATGCCCGTCCCACTACTTTCCGCCAGTACCAGATGCACCAGGACAGCCTGCGACTGGGACTGCCTACCAATTACGGGCAACCGCAGAAGGATACTACCAATCGCCCGGACTTCTTCCAGAGCGAGTTTGGTAATGATCCCGCCGATACCGGCGCTGTGGTAAGGGAGGGTATTCCACCGATCGCATTACCACAGGCAGAAGCGATCCTTAAACGGGCCCGCCTGCTGCCCTATAAACTGAAATTCTCCTCAGACTACCTGATCCTGCAGCTGGATAACTCCATCCTGATCAACAGGTATCAGCCGTTTACAGGACAACCTGTATCGCCCATCCGCCTGACAGATCCGGTGAACGGCCTGTTCCGCTTAGGAGTAAGTGACCTGATGGAGGATTATAAATTCAGCGGCGGTTTCCGCTTCCCCTCTTCACTGGACGGAACGGAATACTTCTTCTCCTTCTCCTACCTGAAGAAACGCTTTGATTATAAACTGACCTATTACCGCAAAGTGGATAAAGCCTCGCTGAGCGATTTTTATCCTATCAAGCTGAAGACAAACCTGTACCAGCTGGAAGTGCGCTATCCGTTTGACCAGGTAAGGAGCTTACGCCTCACCACCGGTTTCCGTACAGACAGGATGGTGATCCTGGCCTCTGACGATCAAAGCCTGAAAGTGCAGGACTATAAAGAGAACTTTGCGCTGGGACGCCTGGAGTATGTGTATGACAATACACTGAACCCGGCCATCAACATCTGGCACGGCACCCGTTACAAGGCGTACATTGATCTGAACGCCAAACTCTCCGGCAACCTGACCGAGCTTTTTAATCCTACCCCCGCAGGCAGGGGAAGATTTACCTTTAACTGGGGTTTTGACGCCCGCCACTATGAAAAGATCTACCGCAACTTTATATGGGCCACCAGGTTATCTGGCGACTTCTCATGGGGTACCCGCAAACTGCTGTATTACCTGGGCGGTATAGACAACTGGTTAAACCCCAAGATCAATACCAATACACCGGTATTCCCGCAGGGTAAACCCGTGAACTATGCCTACCAGACACTGGCAGTGAACATGCGCGGTTATAAACAGAATGCCAAGAATGGTAATAACGTGATCCTGTTCAACTCAGAACTGCGTTTACCTGTGTTTGCCACTTTCATTGATAAGCCGATCAACTCTGCTTTCCTGCGGAACTTCCAGCTTACGCAGTTCATTGACATCGGTACGGCGTGGAATGAAAAGCTGAGCTTTAAAGATGCCAACTATACCTATTACAATGGCGACGATGGTGTTTCCCTGAAGATCAAGGAAGGCTTCCTCGGACCATTTATAGGCGGCTACGGCTTTGGCGCCCGTACAACCATTGCCGGCTACTTCCTGAGAGTGGATGCCGGTTGGCCGGCGATCGCCTTCTTCCGTGGCAAGCCGATCTGGTACTTTGGAATGGGAGTGGATTTTTAAAAGCTGTTGGCTATTGGCTGTTAGCATTTAGCAAGCAATACGAGATAAAATATATAAATGGCCGTCCTTTAAACGAGGACGGCCATCTTGTTTTAGCATGGATGTGCGATACTATGCTATGGCATCGCAAGCAGCGGGATCTGGATAGCGCACCGGATAATCGATATATCCTTTATCTCCTCCCCAGTAAAAAGTGGATGGATCAGGATCTGCCAGCGGTGCATTGCGCTTGAAGCGCTCTACCAGGTCGGGGTTGGCAATAAAGGGTTTGCCAAAAGCGATCATATCCGCCAGGCCGGCTTGCAAAGCTGCTGCTGCAGAATCGGCGGAATAGCCTCCAGCCAGTATCAGCAGATTAGGAAAGCGCTTACGCAGGTTTTGTATATACTCAGCAGGAATGGAAGAGCGGCCGTTGGCATACAGGCCGGAGAGATGGATGTAAAGAATATCCAGCTCTTTCAATGCATCGGTGAGGTACTGATGGGTGGCCAGTTCTTCGGGATACGGAGGAAGATCATTTACCCCTGCGAAAGGAGACAATCTTATACCGGTGCGCTCTTTACCAATAGCAGCAATCACCCCTTCCATGATCTGCAACAGGAAGCGGCTGCGATTAACAATGCTGCCGCCGTAGTGATCTGTTCTGCGGTTGGTATGCGGATGCAGGAACTGCTCGGGCAGGAAGCCATGCGCGGCGTGGATCTCTACGCCGTCAAAACCCACTGCCATCGCACTCAGGGCAGCCTGTATATGTGCCTCCACCATGGCACGGGTACCGGCAGTACTTAAGACCTCAGGCACGGGCATGGGAAGATGTATGTCGCCAGGAACACGCATTACTCCTTCTGCCTGTACCGCAGAAGGCGCCACTACAGGGGCCTGGCCTTCGTTAATGAGTGGGTGGCCGATACGGCCCGTATGCACCAGCTGGACAAAGATCTTCCCGTTACGGGCATGCACTTCATCCACCACAGCTTTCCAGGCAGCTTTCTGTGCATCGTTGTAGATTCCCGGGGTATGCAGGTATCCCCCTCCGTTAGGGCTTATCGCAGTATTTTCGGCAATGATCAAACCTGCGCCCGCCCGCTGTGCGTAGTAAAGGGGCGCGGAGGCAGCAGGAATGCCATTCACCGCCCTGCGTCTGCTCATAGGCGCCATCACCACACGGTTATTGAAAGTAATATCGGGTGTAATCAAAGGCGTCAGCAATTTACTGTTCGAATCCATATGATCTTTTTTGACATCAAAATTAGGGCTGGCAGACAGGCCGGAACAGTGATGAAGAAAGGTTTGTTTTGTAATTTTAGGGGTTATGGAAGGGAAAGCACTACACCGGCCTTTTGAACTGTTTGTATCTGATATGGAATGCTGGAATGAGCGCCCGCTCATCTATCATTTCTTTGAAATCGTACAGATGCTGGACGGTGAGGGTGTGCGTATTGTAAACGAGAACAAATTTGCTTATCATAAGGGAAGCATCTTTCTTTTCACCCCTGTGGACTGCCGCGGATTTTACGCTGAGAAGCCTACCCGTTTCTGTTCCATCCGTTTCTCTGAAGTTTTCCTGAAACAATATAAAAACGCACAGGAGCGTGAGCGGATCACCCAATGGCTTAAGCAGCTGGAGCATATCTTCTCACACCATAACCGCTTCCAGGAGCTGCTGATAACACAGCCGGGCGACTGCGAAACAGTGGCTGTACTGATACAGCAAATGGTTAAGGAGTATGAACAAAAGCAGGCCTATCACGAAGAGAACCTGCAGCATTTTGTAACCCTGATCCTCAATATACTGGCGCGCAATGTATCTGACAAGGCTGCAACAGCAGCTCCCGCTGCAGCTGCTGAGCCCCTGATCAACCGGATGCTTGTGCATATACGCCAGCATATCAGTGATCCTGAGAAGCTGCGGATAGATTACCTCGCGGCTACTTTTAATCTCTCCGCCAACTATGTAGGCGAATATTTCCGGAAACTGACAGGAGAAAGTTTGCAACACTACATTACCCAATACAAGATAAAGCTGGTGGAACAACGCCTGGCCAACAGCACACTTACCATCAGTCAGATTGCCGGAGAGCTGGGTTTTACAGATGAAAGCCACCTGAGCAGGCAGTTCAGGAAACACAATGGGGTAAGCCCTGTTGAATACAGGAAGAAAGCAAAGCCGGTGTAGCGCTTACCTGTTGAACTTTATGCTATAAAGCAGGTACAGGAACAGGCCCATGATCACTGAAAAGCTCCAGGGCTGCAGATGCTCTATTGGATGCAGCACCATCCGGCTGGTTTGCTGCAGCAGCGGACCAGGGCGTACCACCAGGTCCCAGCTGTTCCAGCGCAGGAAGCGACCGATGTAGATGCCCCATCCACACAGCATCATCACAGGGAAAACATACAGCTGTACCGGCCAGCGGGGAAAACGGGCCAGGACGATATCCTGCATCTGCCGAATGGACTGGAAGCCCATGATAAGCCCACTCCAGGCAAAAGACAGGATCAGGATCAGATCAAACCAGACAGGGGCGCCGCCTTCAGGCAGATGCACCAGATCTGTAAGTATATAGGGTGCGTTGGGCAGGTAGGTGATCCATAAAGCTACAGCCGGTATCCACAATGGCAGCCTCCAGCTTGCAGCAGTATAAGCCGTCATCAGGCTGCTGATCAAGAAAGGCACCCAGGCCAGGAAAAGATTCCACAGGAGAAAAGCATACTGCTGGCTACCGGTTTGTATGATACGAACCAGTAACAATGCAATACTGAAAGAGACGGATACCAGCAGGGCATTCCGTTTGTTTATCACTAACACATCTGATCTCATACGCATAAATTCTTCCGCTATTTAATAAAATACGGCAGAAATACCACCGCACCGGTTACTACCGCTACCAGAGCGGCTATCAGCACAGCGCCCGCTGCCACATCCTTGATCCATTTCACACGGGGATGATATTCGGGTGAAAGATGATCCATCATTTTTTCAATGATGGTGTTGAGCATTTCCGTTATCCAGACCATGCCTGTAACGATCACAATAGCGATCCATTGCGATGCACTGATACGGCACCAGCTGCTCAATGCAATCACCAGTACTGTAGCAAGCGCATGGATGCGGGCATGCGGCTCTGTATACAAAAAAGCAGCAATGCCGCTGAAGGCATACTTAAAACTTAATACACGGCGGCGCAGGTAACTTTGTTTGGGTGGCATCATGGCTCTTTTGTTTTTTCGGAAGTGCTTTCTGCTATCCATTTCCACCTAGAAAGCGATACAGGTAAAATAAGCAAAAAAGCAGATCAACGCTTCAATATTAGAAGAGGCTTGCCTGCTGATCTCCCAGCTGATCCAGCCGGAAAACAACAGTGCAAAAATGGTAATTAAACTGCCCGTGATACTGGTGGGAATATAAGACCATCCATATTTTCTGAACCAATATCTTTTCATGCCGGCTGATTTTAAGGCGCCGGTTGTATGGCAGGTGGCTGTATCGTTCTGCGGGAGGGTACTTTTGACAATATGCTTTCCAGCAGCGGCAACATATGGTTCAGGCCCTTTGTTTTGATAATGAAATTCCATAGCGGTTCAAACTTTTTCCAGCCACCGGCGTATGCAAAATGTTTCAGCATATGTTTCAGGTGGTTGTGTTGCAGACTAGCCTTCGCAATATTACCCCAGCTGTAGAAATTGCGATAGGCCCAATTGTAGCCATCCTCCAGCTCTGCGGCAGATAAGCCGGCAGTACGGTATACTACATGCCGGGTATCGTAGAGATCCCAGTTGTTGTGCAGCAGGCGTCCCTGCTGCTGCATGCGTTTGTAAAGCGCCGTGCCCGGGTAAGGTGTCAGGATATGAAATGTGCAGGTGGTGAGACCCTGACGCACGGCCCAATCTACGGTACGCTTAAACACATCCTTATCATCGTCATCCAATCCGAATACAAAGCTTCCATTGATCATGATACCGAGATCGTGCAGGCGGCGGATAGCTTCCGTATAGTCTTTACCGATATTCTGCTTCTTGTTGCTTTGCAGCAGATTGCCAGCGCTGAAAGTTTCAAACCCAATGAATACGCTGCGTAAACCTGCTGCCGCAGCCTGTTCTATAAGATTGCCGCGCAGGATGGCCTCTACGGTGGAGGCGCCCTGGAATACACGGTTCATGCCCTTCATGCCCTCGAAAAGTGCCGAAGCAAATCTGCGGTCACCCAACAGGTGATCGTCCAGGAAATACAGATGACGGCCTGGTAAGCGCGCTATCTCTGCAAGTGCAGCATCTGTTCTCTGTACATAAAAGGAGCGGCCGCCTTCAAAGAAAGCGTCCTTATAACAGAAGTCGCAATGATGCGGGCAGCCTCTTGACACCACGATGGAGTTAGGCACCAGGTACAGGTGACGTTTTATAAGATCCCGCCGCAAGGGCGGGATCTCACTCAGCGTGCGGTTATAGGATACATATGTTTGTTGCGGCCTGCGCTGTGCAAAGTCTTGCAGGAACCGGGGAAAGGTATCTTCCCCCGGGCCGATAAAAAGGCTGTCTGCATGCGGACGAGCTTCTTCAGGCAGCGAGGAAACATGCAATCCTGCCAGGCAAACATAGCTGCCCATGCTGCGGTAATGATCGGCGATAGCGTAGGACCGGTACGCATTGGTAATGTACACTTGTATGATCACCAGGTCTGGGCGGTCGTTCAGGTACAGCGTTTCAACATGCTCATCTGCCAATATAATCTCATCACCGGGATCGCAATAGGCGGCCAGAGTGGCTAAACCTAACGGCGGGAACAATGAGTACTTGATTGGGCGCCAGTAAGGGCTTTTAGCCTCTGTTAAAGCCGGGAGAATCATCTTGATCTTCATGTGCCAGGTTTAAACTGTTTTACCCAATGACTCCCATTTGATCTTACGGCTGAAGTACATCACAATGGCCAGGATGATGAAGAGACCCAGGCTGCCCATGAGCAGCGCCTGATCTTCAGACTGGATGATCACATAAATGAAACCGTACAAGGTAAGCAGGGTGCCGCCTACCGCGAGGGCCGTGCCGTTTTTTCGGAACACGCTGCGTGCATATACGGTAACCAGTCCTAATGTGAGCAGCGCAGCAATAGCGTATGCCACATTAAAGCTGAGTTGTTCTGCCAAAGCGATCAGCAGGGTGTAGAAGATGCACAGTGCAATGCCTATCAGTATATATTGTAATGGATGAACAGGGTAATGCTGTAACAGCTCAATGAAATAGAATAACAGGAAGGTGAGGCCGATGATCAGTATGGCGTATTTAATGGCGCGGGTGGATTTCAGGTATCCATCTACAGGCAGGAAGAGGTTCACGCCAAAATCTGCATCATGGATCTTGTACTTGTCGCCGATAGTCCAGCTTTGCGGGAAATTTCGGTTCAGGTGCAATACCTGCCAGGAAGCGGAAAAGCCGCTGTCATTTACGGTACGTGATTCCGGCAGAAAGGCGCCGTCAAAGCTGGGGCTGGGCCAGCTGGCCTGCAATTCTACCTGCGTGGTTTTGCCTACAGGTGAAAAGTACATTTTACCGGAACCCCTCATGGTAAGCAGGAGGCTAAAATTACCCAGGGTAGTATTTACGCTGCTGGTATCTGTGCTGACAGCCAGCGGAACTTTGGCCTGGATACCGCTTTCCAGCAGGCCACCAGGAGGAGTGCCGGGATTAAATACAAAATCCTGTCCGTTCCATTGGGCGGTCTGGTAGCCGATACCGCGCATATCGGATACGCCGAGGGTCAGGAAAGCTTCTTTCCAGTGCAGGCTGGAGGCTGATATGCCCAATGAGCTCAGATCCGGGGCAGCGAAAGAGCCCTTTACCTGCAGGTGTGAATTGTAAACCGCTACCTCATAAATGCCTCTTTTCCGGGTCTCAGGTTGCAGGCTACCCTTGATAGAGAGCTTGTCTGGCAGAAAACAGGCATACCGTACGATCTCTTTATTATCCTGTGTATTAACCGTGGTATAAGGCACTACCAACACCGGTCCGGTAATAGTCTGGGCATCGGCCCATTTAGAGCTGACTTCTGCGGTAGCCCTATCCTGCACCTGTTCCCGTTCTTCGATCAGGCCCATAATGAGGGCGGTAGGAATCATAAGCACCAGGGTAAGTACACCGATTATAAAGGCTTTGATAGCGTAGCCATATCGCTGTAGGAAGGACACTTCAGGGAGGTTGTCGTTTGTTACCATAATTGCTGCTTTATATAATTAAAAGTACTTTGTATTTCAAAGTATAGGGATAAAAAAAATTTACTCGATGGATCTGATCATATTTTCCAGTGCGGCAAGATGGCTTTTAAAGGCTTTCTCACCCGCTTTAGTGATGGAATAGGTAGTATTGGTCTTGCGGCCCACAAATCCCTTGTGCACTTTGAGGTATCCGTTCTCCTCCAGGGTGGTGAGATGGGAGGCAAGATTGCCATCTGTCAGCTCCAGCATTTGCTTCAGGTCATTGAAGCTCACCTCCTCGTTCACTACCAGTATGCTCATTACCCCGAGGCGAATGCGGCTGTCAAATAATTTATTCAGATTACCTATTGGATTCATCAGATCACTATTTCCATAAAACAATTACAGAACATATGGCGGAAGCTAATATTCAATTTCAGGAGCCGGCTTTCGCGGTACGCTCATACTTCCACCACATTACAATACCATATATGATATGCAGCACGCCAAAGCCCAGGGTCCAAAAATAAAGACCTCTGCGCAAAAAGAAAACGTTTAATATACCGAGTACTATTTCGGCGATACCGAGATAGCGTATATCCGAGAGGGTATATTTACTGGCATTTACCAGGGCCAGGCCGTAGAACACCAGGCAGGAGGGCGCGATCAGCGCGGGTTGATTATCGGCTATCAGTCCCAGTATGAAGAAGGCGCCCGTGGCCAGGGGAATCGCTATGTTGACCAGCACCTTGCGTGAGGTGGGATCCCAGATGGGCAGCTGATTACGCCGCGCTCTGCGCCAGGTAAAGTAGGTACCTCCCGCCAATGCCACCAGCACAACAGCTGCGGCCAGCAGGATCAGTTTAATCCGCAGCCCGGCGAAATCTGCATCGCTATAACCACCATGGGCTTCCCATGCGTTGTAATAGTTATTTAGCCAGTTGTAGGCGATCCATGCGCCGGCCAGTCCGCTGAGCCCCGCCCATACGCCACTGAGACCGCTAAGGGAGATGAAGCGGCTGCTTCGTTCCATGATACGCTTGATATCGCTTAAGGTTTCCAGGTGCTGCTGTTCGTTCATAGTTAAAGTACTTTGCATTTCAAAGTTAAAAGAAGATTTTGATTAAACAAATAAAAAAATGTTAATCTGTTGGGAAATGAGGGGCGATTGGAAACGGGGCAGCTATTGCGGGGGTTACGTTGTGGGCGGTTTGTGGGAGGAAGATTGATTTGTTGTTAAAAGCAGCGTGCTTACTGAGGGCACCGTTTCGCGTCATTGCGAGGACCACAGGGCCCGGGCGGGAGCCCGGGCCGAAGCAATCTGTCAGACGGCAAGGCAAGCAATATTATTTGTCGTTTAAAAGGATTGCTTCGTCGCGCTCTGCGCTGGGCTGCGCGGCTTAGCAATGACAGAGGAGAAGACGTTTTGCTGAGGAAGTACCGTTACTGTTTACCTGTTACTGCATCAAGGGCTTCCAGAATAATATCACAACTCTCTCTGATCTGCTCAGGAGTAATGATCAATGGTGGCGCAATGCGGAGGCATTCGGGGGCAAAGAGGAACCAGTCTGTTAACAGGCCATTGGCGATGCAATGATCAATGACGGCTTTATTGATTGGGAAATTTTCCAGCTCTACCGCCATCATCAAACCAAGAGAACGAATGGTTTTGATAGCGGGGTGCTGCAGGTATTGAAGGAATAATTGTTCTTTCTCTTTAACCGAAGCTACCAGGTCTTCTTCCAGCAGGGCCTGCATACCGGCCATACCGGCGGCACAGTTTACGGGATGGCCGCCAAAGGTGGTGATATGGCCTAATACCGGGTTATTGGTAAGGCACCACATCACATCACGGTTTGCAATGAAGGCGCCTAACGGCATACCGCCACCCAGGGCTTTACCCAGCAGCAGTATATCAGGTACTACGCCAAACTGTTCGAACGCCCATAGTGTACCATTGCGGCCCAAACCGCACTGTATCTCGTCCAGCACCAGGAGCGTGCCTGTCTGGCTGCATTTCTCCCGCAATGCGAGCAGCCATTCCCGCTGAGGTACGCGTACACCTGCTTCGCCCTGTACGGTTTCAGCGATCACGCAGGCGGTACGCTCAGTAATATGCTCCAGGGATTCAAAGGCATTATAATCGAGATGCTGTATGTCTGGCAGGAGGGGACGGTAGGCACTGCGCATACTTTCCTGCCCGATGATGCTTAATGCCCCCTGTGTAGATCCATGATAGCTGTTCTTAAACGCTATGATCTCTGTTCTGCCGGTATAGCGTTTGGAGAGTTTCATTGCCCCTTCTACCGCTTCGGCGCCGGAGTTGGTAAAGTAAACACTGTTGAGTACCGCAGGCAGGTGACTGGTCAGCAGCCGGGCGTAAGTTACCTGGGGCGACTGCACCAGCTCTCCGTACACCAGGAGGTGCATATACTGCTGCGCCTGTTCCTGTATGGCTTTTACTACCTGCGGATGGCAGTGCCCCACATTACACACACTGATGCCTGCAATGAGATCAAGGATCTGTTTCCCATCTGCATCCCACATATACATTCCCTGGGCTTTAACGATCTCCAGGGCCAGCGGAGCGTCTGAAGTCTGCGCTACATGCCGTAAAAATAGCTGCCGGTTGTTCATACAAATGCGAAGGTAGTAATTGTTACATTTGTGGTAATAAAACTTACGATATGCCCGTTATATTACCTGTTAAAGGGATACAGCCCGAATTTGGAAAGGATTGCTTTATTGCGCCCAATGCTACTATTGTTGGCGATGTGACCATGGGCGACGGCTGCAGCATATGGTTCAATGCGGTGGTACGTGGTGATGTAAACAGCATTCGTATAGGCAATAAGGTAAACATACAGGATGGCGCCGTTATTCACTGTACTTACGAAAAAACGAAGACGATCATCGGCGATAATGTATCCATTGGCCATAATGCCATCGTTCACGGCTGTACGGTAGACGATAACGTGCTGATAGGTATGGGGGCCATCGTTATGGACAATGCACACATCGGCAGCAACACCATCATTGCCGCAGGAGCAGTTGTACTGGAGGGCACCCTGGTGGAACCGGGCACTATCTATGCCGGGATACCGGCCAAAAAAGTAAAGGAGATCAGCACAGAACTGGTGAACGGGGAAATTAACCGTATCGCCAATAATTACAGCATGTATGCCAGCTGGTTCAAATAGTATAAAAAACTTATATTTGTAGTAAAATTACCCTCCCTATGAAAAAAACTTTTACTCCTTCTATGGCTTGGCGCCATGGTTGCCGGCTGCGCCACCCAGCAACAAGGCTGCCCTGCCAACAACTTTTACAGTAAAGGCAATAAGAGCGATAACCGCAAAGCCCGCAAACAAATGGACAGCCGTGTGTTCTGAGATCGGGCAACGATCATTCACCCTTATATCTGCCCCTATGCGAAACACTATTGTGCTGCTATTGATCGCAGCTGGCTTACTGGCCCTGAATGCCTGCCGCACGCAAAAAACCGGTTGTCCGAGTCCGCGCCCGAACTGGGGTGCTGAGAAAGTGCTGGATGAGCTGATGAAACCAGGTAAGGAAAAGAAAGCCTAATACTTCTCTTCTTCAATTGATTCGAGGATGGTGGCATAACTAATATACCTTTCCTCATCTATATCCCCCTCTTCTACGGCTGCTTTTACGGCGCAGCCAGGCTCATTGATATGCAGGCAGTTGTTGAACTGGCACTGCGTAATATAGGGCTGCATTTCCAGGAAATAATGTGAAAGTTCTGTTTTTAGGTATATCTACAATGCCCAGTTCCCTGATACCGGGCGTATCTATCAGTTTGCCGCCTATTTCAACCGGCAGGTCAAACATTTCTGCAAAAGTGGTGGTATGCAACCCCTTTCCACTCCAGCCGCTCACTTCTTTGGTACGTAATGTAAGCCCGGGCATCAGCTGATTGATCAGGGATGATTTACCCACGCCTGAATGGCCCGATACCAGGGAGACCTTGTTGTGCAGCAGGTCTTCTATTGCGGTGATGCCCTCTCCTTTTTTGGCAGAGACCAGCAGTACCGGGTACCCGATACGGGTATACACGTCCTGCAGTTCAAGGAACTTATCCATGTCCTTTTCCCTGAGCAGGTCTTTTTTATTGAACACCAGGATAGCGGGAATATGATAGGCTGCTGCGGTTACCAGGAAACGGTCTATAAATCCGCGGGAGGTACGGGGTTCTTTCACGGTGCAGATCAGGATGGCCTGATCGAGGTTGGCGGCTACAATATGTTTATGTACTCTTTTATGCGGAGAGCTGCGTACGATGTAGTTCCTGCGCGGTGCGATGTCTGTGATCATAGCAGAGCTGTTGTCACCATCTTCAGGGATGATCTCCACTATATCGCCCACGGCTATGGGATTGGTAGAAGTGATATCCTCATCCATCTTAAAAACACCTTTAATACGCGCCTGGTAGGTGTCGCCTGCGGGTGTTTTCACGGTGTACCAGCTGCCGGTTGATCTGTAAACGGTTCCCTGCATGGAGGTTTTTAGTCTATAGTTGTTAGTCGTTAGTGATCAGCGCGAAGATACAATTTCGGTTACTAATGACTAACGACCAATAACTACTCTTAGGGAAGGCTACGAAAAGCGGTGTAACGAAGCACTACTTCCAGCAGCAGGCACGCCAAAGCGATCATGGCCAGCGGGAAGAAATGTTCTGCGTAGTGCCTGTAGGAAGTGATCTCTACTTTTGTTTTTTCCAGGTTATCGATCTCGGCATATACTTTGGCCAGGCCGGTAGTGTTGGTGGCCCTGAAATACTTGCCACCGGTTTCGGAAGAGATCTTTTTCATCAGCGGTTCATCTATCTGCACATCCTGCATCTGCATTTGTATACTACCATCAGGCATGGTCATTGGAAAAGGCGCTTTGCCGTAGGTACCCACGCCAATGGTATAAACCCTGATTTTAAAGGCTTTGGCTATTTCCAGGGCGGTAAGCGGATCTACCAGGCCCGTATTATTCACCCCATCTGTAAGGAGGATGATCACTTTGCTTTTAGCTTTGCTGCTGCGGAGACGGTCTACCGAAGTAGCCAGGCCCATACCGATGGCGGTACCATCCTGGAGCATGCCGCTTTTAATCTGCATGATCTGGTTGGTGAGCACGGCATGATCTGTTGTAATAGGGCATTGGGTAAAGCTTTCGCCGGAAAAGATCACAAGGCCGATGCGGTCGCTGATACGTTTCTCCACAAAATCGGCGGCTACTTTCTTGGCGGCTTCCAGGCGGTTGGGTTGCAGATCTTCCGCCAGCATACTACCGGAAATGTCTATCCCTAAAACAATATCTATGCCTTCGCTGTCAATATTCTCAGAGGTATTGCTGGTTTGAGGGCGTGCCAGCGCTGTTACCAGTGCAGCGTAAGCCAACACCCGCAACACCAGCAGTACGGGGCGCAGGCGGGCTTTCCAGGAAACGGGCAAGCTTTTAAGTCCCTGTGTAGAGGACACCTGTAATGCACCCTGCTGACGCTGGCCCTGTTTCAGATACCAATAGATCATGAGCGGTATCAGCAGCAACAACCAGAAGCACCAGGGATAGGCGAATGTTATATTTTTCCAGATCGACAGGTCCATTGAGTCAATTACAAGTTATTCAATTACGAATTACGATTTACTGTCTGCGGCCGGTTGTTCCGTTTCTGCAGGCTTTGCCGCGGGTTTGGTCCACTCCACTATTTCAAGGGCCTTTTGCAGGCTGTCTTCATGCGTCCTCCGGGGTAGGCTGCAGCTTGGCGAATTTTGCCAGGTCTGCCAGTGACAAGAGGTTCCGCAGTTTCTCGCGCTGCTGGTTCAATATGGTCACCGGTTTTATGTTCTGCAGCAGCTCAGCGCTCGTCTGTTCCAGGGCGGCGATGCCAAACTGTTCTTCAAAGTAAGAGCGCAGCACATCTGTAAGCCGGGTATAGTATTCTTTTACATTCCCCTGCTGCCATACTTTTTCTGCAGCCAGCTCTTTCAGCTGGCGAACGGCTTTGTCAAAAGGCGCTTCCAGCGGTACGGGCGGCGGAGCGGGCGCTTTAGCCGGACGTTTACGCATGTATATGAACCAGCCTATGATCAGGCCAATGAGCACCAGTCCGGTTACAATAAAAGGCCAGTATTCCCTGAGGAAATCGAGGATGGACTCCCACAGGCTGATAGCCACTGTTCTTACGCCTTTAATAGGTTTGAAGGCTTTGGTAGTATCTACCGCCACATTGTCCACATCTATACCGATAGGAGCGGTAAATGCAGAATCCACGGCGCCTGCGGCAGCCTGCAGCTCAAACTTCAGGGAGGGTATTTCCCAGTGCCCGGAATCGAAGCTGGTAAGGGTGATCACTTGTCTGAACAGCTGTTCGCGCGCACTGCCGGAGGTATCTACCTTGGAGCGGTCCACTACTTCCCAGTGGGCGAAGGAGTCTGGCAGGCTGGGAAAGGCCAGCTGGAGGCCAGCTTCTTTCAGCCTGTTCACATCCACGGTGGCAGACAATTCCAGTTTCAGCTGTTCGCCAATACGTAACCTATCCGTATCGGCCTGCGCCCTTACATCGATATTATTCTGCGCAAACGAACGGAAAGGACAAAGCACGTAGCCCAACAACACAATTAAAAAAATGCTCTTTACTATTGTTCTTTTTCGCATGATGTTTTTTGCTCCGCTTTAAAAACTTATGCCCTGTTCAGGAAAAATGTCTGCAATGCTTTTACATAGTCCTCATCGGTACGCACGCTGATCAGTTCTGCCCCGCTTTTCAGGAAGGCGTTACGGCAGTACTGCAGATGCTGATGGAACTGCTGGGTATAGTACTGCTGCACCCGTTTGTCTGCGGCATCCACCCACTGGCGGGCGCCTGTTTCTGCATCCGCCATCTGGATGAGGCCAACAGGCGGCAGCTCCTTATCACGCTGGTCGTACACGTGAACGCCCACCACGTCATGCCGTTTGGAGGCAATATTCAGGGCATCCTGGTAGTTAGCGCCGGTCAGAAAATCGCTCAGCAGAAAAACGATACTCCGTTTTTTGGCGGCGTTGTTGAAGAAACGCAGGGTTTCCCTGATATCAGTACCTTTTTTCCTGGGCTTGAAGGACAGCAGTTCCCTGATGATGAACAGGATATGTGATTTCCCTTTCTTGGGAGGAATATATTTTTTCCACGCCGTTACTGAAGAAGATCACCCCCACCTTATCGTTGTTATTGATGGCGGAAAAGGCCATCACTGCACAGATCTCGGTGATGAGGTTACGTTTGTTCTGATGAATGGTGCCAAAAACGGAGCTCTCACTCACATCAACCAGCAACATCACGGTAAGTTCGCGCTCTTCTTCAAACACCTTTACAAAGGGATGATTAAAGCGGGCAGTTACGTTCCAGTCTATATCGCGCACATCATCCCCGAACTGGTATTCTCTTACTTCACTGAAAGACATCCCTCTGCCTTTAAAGGCGCTATGGTACTCCCCGGAGAAAATATGATTGGAGAGCCCCCTGGTCTTTATTTCAAGACGTCTTACCTTTTTGAGTATTTCAGCAGTATCCACCGGCTTTAATTAGTAATGAACAATTAAAAATTAATAATGCAGGTCAGGGATCATGGTACTTCCACCGCATTGAGGATCTCGCTCAGGATGTTCTCTGAGGTAACGTTCTCTGCTTCGGCTTCGTAGGTAAGGCCAACGCGGTGGCGCATTACGTCGAAACAAATGCTGCGTACATCTTCGGGAATCACGTAGCCGCGGCGTTTCATGAACGCGTAGGATTTGGCAGCCCAGGCAAGGCTGATACTGGCCCTTGGGGAGCCGCCGTAGGAAATCAGCGGTTTCAGTTTCTGCAGCTTATATTCTTCCGGATGACGGGTAGCGAAAACGATATCGAGGATATAGCGTTCTATTTTTTCATCCATATACACCTCTCTCACCAGCTTACGGGCCTCTACGATATCGGAGGGCTGTATTACCGGGTTGATAGGCGCCATACCACCGGGATTCAGGTTCTGGCGGATGATATGTCTTTCTTCTTCCTTGGTGGGATAACCGATCACCACTTTCAGCATGAAGCGGTCTACCTGTGCCTCGGGCAGGGTGTAGGTACCTTCCTGCTCGATCGGGTTCTGGGTGGCCAGCACCAGGAATGGTTCCTCCAGCTTAAAGGTGCTGTCGCCGATGGTCACCTGTTTTTCCTGCATGGCTTCCAGCAGGGCGCTCTGTACTTTTGCTGGGGCGCGGTTGATCTCATCCGCCAGTATGAAATTGGCGAAGATGGGACCTCTGCGCACTACAAATTCGTTGCGCTGCTGGTTATATATCATGGTGCCTATTACGTCGGCCGGTAACAGGTCTGGTGTGAACTGAATACGGCTGAACCTTGCATTGATTGCAGATGATAAGGATTTGATGGACAAAGTTTTAGCAAGCCCGGGCACACCTTCCAGGAGTACGTGGCCCTGAGCAAGCAGGCCTATCAGCAAACGTTCTACCATGTAGCGCTGGCCAACAATCACTTTTCCCAGCTCCATATTTAACAGGTCTACGAATGCGCTGGCCTGATGGATCTTTTCATTCAATTGACGGATGTCTTGCGATGTATTCTCCATGCTATGCATTTATTTTTCAGGATTGCTAAAATAAACATTCTCTACCCAAAACACTGTACCACAGGGCTTCCAGGCAGTTAAAATGCCGTTAAATTACACCTGCGGGTTAGGGAGTTACAAATTACGAAATCGTTTATAGCGAAACTTCATTATCTGTAATAAAAATCCGTAATCTGTAACGGCTTAATTGGTAAGAGCCGCAGGCGGCCCCCAAGTTAATAAAGCCCCGGCATATTTATATCATCTTTTTTTTATAACGTACCTTTGCGGCTAACAATCAATCATCTAACCTTCAAATATATAGTATGAACGACTTTGAGCTGCGCTGGAAACGTGTAGAGCAGATGCTGACCGAAAGGTTTGGCAAAACCCCCAACATGGAGGCGATCCTCTTTCTTATAGGTGTGCAGGAGCTGGGTAAACTGAAGAAGAAATTTACCAAAGAGCAGAAGCAGGACCTGATGCATGTAGCCACCTGCACTTTGCTGAGTCAAAGCGGCTATTTTGCGTTGGAGGGATATGATGCCGATGGGTGGCCACATTTTAAGGAAGTGCAGCCCGTTCCTAAAATGGGACTGGCGGAACAGGAAAGATTTCTGCAGGAGCATATCATTGCGTACTTTGAGGAAGAAGACGAGTAAAACAGACACATGACACCTGCAATCGTTATCCGCCCCGTGCAACCGGATATGCTGGATACCCTGGTAGTACTGGAGCAACAAACTTTTACAGAGACCTTTCGCCACGTTTACAGCCCGGAAGACCTGAAAGCCTTTCTCAGCGACAAAAAAAGCCCTGAGATTTTAAAGCAGGAACTGTTGAAGGGAAACGCCCGTTATTATATCTGCTATTACGACAATGCCCCGGCGGGGTTCCTGAAGCTGAATATGGATAAACAGCCCGATGATAAGGCTGGCGCCACTTTGCCCACACCTGTAATGGAGCTGGAGAAGATCTATGTGCTGCAGGCCTTCCAGGGCTTCAAGCTGGGCAAAGCGCTTATACACCACGCTTATGCAGTGGCCAGGGAACACCAGGTAAATTGTATCTGGCTGGGTGTATGGGAACACAATACAAAAGCCCGCGCTTTTTACGAGAGAGAAGGTTTTGAAAGATTTGGCGAGCATAGTTTCATGGTGGGCAGCCAGCTGGATACGGACTGGCTGTATAAAAAAGCTGTTAGCGGCTAGCTATTAGCTGTTAGCCATTGAAGCGGATTCAGGAAGCTTATTGTAACTTACCAGCAACTGACCATTAACGACTAACTACTGGATATTCTTTATGAAAAGATTGTTATTGTTACTACTCCTGCTAGGCGCTGCTACAGGCGCCATGAGCAAGCACCGGAAAGTAAAAGTGCAGACCCCTTATGGTACGATGATCATCCTTCTTTATGATCAGACGCCTCAGCACCGTGATAACTTCATTAAACTGGTGAAAGAACATTTTTACGACAGCCTGTTGTTTCACCGTGTGATCAATACTTTTATGATACAGGGTGGTGATCCCGAATCAAGGCATGCCAGGCCGGGCGCCATACTGGGCAATGGAGAGAACGGCTATACCGTACCTGCTGAGTTCCGGCTGGACCTTTTTCACCGCAAAGGGGTACTGGCGGCAGCCCGTGATGAAAACCCCGCCAAAGCGTCTTCGGGTTGCCAGTTCTACATTGTACAGGGCAAACGGTGGACAGACGCTGAACTTGACAAGCTTGAACAAACCAGGTTAGGTGGCCGTAAGATACCGGTAGACCAACGTGAAGTATATAAAACCCAGGGCGGCACACCACAGCTGGACCAGCGCTAGTACTGTTTTTGGGCAGGTAATAAAAGGGATGGATGTGAATAGACAAGATAGCCGCCGTTAAAACAGATGGGAACGACCGGCCGCTTACCAATGTACCCATGAAGATTCGTTTGGTAAAGAAGTGGCTGCTGTTTTAACCATTTCATCTTGTTCTGCAGGGAGCGCACTGCTTGCAGTGTTTTGTAATTTCATTACTTTTACCCCTAAAATCAAAACAGCTATGAATTTTCCATCAAACCTGCGGTACACTAAGGACCACGAATGGATATTGTTAGAAGGTAATACAGCCACCATTGGCATCACTGAATTTGCGCAACGTGAACTGGGCGATATTGTATTTGTTGATATTCCTACCGTGGGTAAAACGCTGGAAGCCGAGGATGTATTTGGCACCGTAGAAGCAGTTAAAACTGTTTCCGACCTGTTCCTTCCTGTTGCCGGCACCATTAATGAGCTTAACGCTCAGCTGGAAAGCGAGCCAGAACTGGTGAACACAGATCCGTATGGAGAAGGCTGGATGGTTAAAATGACCGTTAAGAACCCTGCTGATGTGGAAGCTCTGCTGGATGCGGCCGCTTACCAGGCATTAGTAGGCGAATAATAACAAAAGGCTATAAGCCACAAGAAGTATGCAGTACGAAGATGTTCTTCACTTCTGACTGCATACTTCTTACTTTATGCAGCACTTACAAACAGAAAGACCAGGAATGAAGGCACTACGATATTACATACCCGCTATTTTATGGATCATACTCATTCTTGTGCTTTGCACATTACCAGGCAAAGACGTTCCACATACGGGCTGGTTCAGTATTAAAAACCTGGATAAGCTGGTGCATTTCGGGCTGTTTGGCGGTATCGTATTTTTCCTGGCCTTGGGATACTATCGCCAGAAAAAAAACGTACCAGCCCTGATGCTGCTCGTATTTGTATTAAGCGCTTGCTTTATATGGACTGGCCATTGAGTTTATTCAGAAGTACTATACCGTTGACCGCAGCTTTGATATGCGCGATGCTGCAGCTGATACACTGGGTGCTATTGCCGGTGTATGGGCTTTTAAGCTCTTCCGCAGATGGTTTCTGAAACCCCGGACTGCTACCGTTCAGTAGGGGCAAAAAAATTCCCCCCGGATAGCCGGAGGGAATGTGACCTATCGTTTTATGAGAAATAAGTGATCTATTCCTATTGTTTGATAGCTTCGTTTTGTGCTTCCTGTTTCATCTTTTCATTTGCGAAGATCGAGAATTCCACACGGCGGTTCTTCGCCCTGTTCTCTTCCGTATCGTTCGGGAACTTAGGTTGTTTTTCACCGTACCAGTAAGCCTGTACACGGTTGGCAGCCACGCCCTGTGCACGCAGATAAGCAGCTACTGCATTGGCACGCCTTTCAGAGAGACCTTCGTTATACTCGTCTGTACCTTTATCATCTGTATGGCCTTCAACGCGAACATAAGTATCAGGATACTTGTTCAGGATCTGGGCCAGCTCCCGGATGTTGGACTGGGCGGTAGCTGTAAGATCTGATTTGTCAAAACCGAAAAGTACTCCTGAAGCGAATGTTACATTGATACCTTCGCCCACGCGTTCTACCTGTGCGTTGGGTACTTCATTCTTGATCTCCTGTGCCTGTTTATCCATCTTCTTACCGATCAGTACACCAGCGGTACCACCTACGGCAGCACCGATGATAGCGCCAAGCGCGGTATTACCTGCGGCTTTACCGATAGCGGCACCAGTTGCAGCACCACCACCAACGCCAATTACAGCGCCTTTCTTAGTATTATCCATCCCTTGCCAGGTGCTACAGCCAAAGAGTACGGTAGCGGATAATGCTACAGCTACTATTGCATTGAATTTTTGTTTCATCCGTATGTTTTTTGATTTTATCAATGGTTAATTATCAGGCCTAAAACTGATTCTGTTTTGGAAATTCAAATACTTTGCCAAATTCCATGTTGTGGTTATAGTTTATTGAATCTTAACAAAGTATGTGCATGTAAATTTATTCACACGATAGGCATGTGGATAAATAAGGCCATATAAACGGGCATCATCCCAGCAGGTTTTTCAACATATCACCCAGGCCGCCGGAAGAGGGCTGTTGTTGCTGTTGCTGTTGTTGCCGGGCGCCGGAAGAAAGCATACCCATCAGGTCCTGCAGGTCAACATCGCCATCTCCATCCTTATCCAATCCGCCGCCGGCTAGCCTTCCAAGGATACCAGACAGGTCCAATCCCTGGGCTTTGCCACCGGTCAGTGAGTTAAGGATGCTTTGCAGGTTGAAGCTGTTGTCATTAGGATCATTGGTCTTTTTTACCAGGGACCCCAATACAGAGGGGATGAGCGTGGCAGCGATCTTTGTGGCAGTGCCGGCGTCCAGGTTGAATTTCTGAAGAAGAGTGTCCACAAAATTGCCGGATATTCTGTTGACCACCGGGTTTTGCGGGTCGGGAGCCGATCCGGCGCCGCCCAGTAGACCTACTACCTGGCTGGCATTACCGTTGGCAATTTCTTCCTGCAGACCGGAAGCAATAGATGCAGTAGCAGCATTGATCACTGCATCATTCTGTTCATTGGGCACAATCGGGTTGTCTACCACCGGGCCCTGTGCCTGCTCTTTAACGAGACTGAGTAATTGTTCCAGCATGATGATATGGTTTGTGAGTCCTTTTGTTAAACAGGCTTTGCAACTAAATTGTTTAAGTGAGCCCCTGTTTACCCGGCACATCCATGGGTTATGAACGTTATCAGGCTCCCTGCTTCAGCTTTTCCGCGTTTTCGGCAAACTGGAGGGCTTCGATCATTTCATGGATATCTCCGTTCATGAAAGCATCGAGGTTGTAGATGGTCATCCCGATACGGTGATCTGTTACACGACCCTGAGGAAAGTTATAGGTACGGATCTTGGCGGAGCGGTCGCCGGTTGACACAAGGCTTTTACGCTGGGAAGCGATAGCCTCTTCATGCCTGCGCACAGCGGCTTCGTATATACGGGTACGTAACATCTTCATGGCGATATCCCTGTTGGAGTGCTGGCTGCGGCCTTCCTGGCACTCTACCACCGTTCCTGTTGGAATGTGCGTAAGACGTACGGCAGATTCTGTTTTGTTTACGTGCTGACCACCTGCACCGGAGGAGCGGAAGGTATCCATTTTAATATCTGCCTCCCTTATTTCCACGTCAACTTCATCGGCTTCGGGCAGTACTGCCACCGTGGCGGCAGAAGTGTGCACCCGCCCTGAAGCTTCGGTAGCGGGCACGCGCTGTACGCGATGCACGCCAGACTCGAACTTGAGGATGCCATATACATCATCCCCGTTCACTTCAACGGCAACCTCTTTATAACCGCCAACCGCCCCGGGGGTTTCGCTCATAATATTGGTGCTCCAGCCCCTGGTTTCACAGTAGCGCAGGTACATACGCAGCAGGTCGCCCGCAAAAAGAGCGGCTTCATCGCCCCCGGTGCCGCCCCGTATTTCGAGTATGGCATTTTTTTCGTCCTGGGGGTCTTTGGGGATCAGCAGGTTGCGGATCTCTGCCTCCTGCTCTTCTTTTTGCTGGTGCAACCCTTCTGTTTCTTCCTTAGCCAGCTCCCGCATTTCTTCATCCCCGCTTTCCAGGGCTTCCTTGTTAAAAGCAATAGCGTCAAGCAGCTTGCGATAGGCATCGTAGGCCTTCACTACCTTTTCCAGCTGCCTGTACTCCTTACTCAGCTTACTAAACTGCTTGTTATCGCTTACTATCTCCGGGTTGGTCAGCGCCAGGGCTACCTGATCAAACCGGCCTTTTATCGCTTCAAGTTTATCTATCATAATTATCTTTGAAAATCATCCCGGGGTAGCCGGGAGTGCAAAATTAACATCATTTACGCTGAATAAAATTTGATTTTTAATTATAAACCATCCGAAACGGACATGCCCGAACCTATAAAATTAAGCGGCAGGGAACTATTTGACGGAACACGCTTACTAGGCGATGATAAAGTACTGGTGCTTGATACCGGAGGCACCATACTGGATATTGTGGACAAAGCGGCAGCAGGTGAGGGCGTACAGGAGCTGGATGGCATGTTGTGCCCTGGTTTCATCAATACCCATTGCCACCTGGAGCTATCCCATATGCAGGGCCTGATTCCTGAAAAAACCGGGCTACCCGCATTTCTTACAGCGGTAATGACGCAGCGGGGCGATCACAATGGCCCGGTTTCGGCAGCAGCAATGATGGAAGCAGCTGCCACCCGGATGTGGGAGGAGGGCATTTCCGCCGTAGGCGATATCTGCAACGGCACCGCCACACTGGCCCATAAAAAGGGAAACCGCCTGTATTATCATTCCTTTATAGAATGCATGGGTTTTATAGATGCCGCGGCGGAAAAAAGATTTGAGCAAAGCATGGAGGTTTACCGCCAGTTCAGGGAGATCAACGGGGCGCTTCACAGCTGCTCTCTTGCGCCACATGCCCCCTATTCTGTAAGCGCTACCCTGTTTGGCCTGCTGGCCGCCTTGCCAGGCAATACGCCCCTTACCATACACAACCAGGAGACCCCGGCAGAAAATGAGCTTTACCTTAGCAAAACAGGGCCTTTCCTGGACTTTTACCAGCATTTTGGTATGGATATCAGTGGTTTCAAGCCTTCTCTTACCAGCAGCCTTAAAGCCTGTTTACCTTACCTTGATGGCAGCCCCTTGTTACTGGTGCATAACACCTTTACATCTGAAGAGGATATCCTGGCGGCCCGGCAGCGTACATTGCCTGTTTACTGGTGCCTTTGCCCACAGGCCAACCTTTATATTGAGAATCGCCTGCCGGATATTATGCTGCTGCGCCGCCAGCAGTGTACCCTCACACTTGGTACCGACAGCCTGGCTTCCAACCACCAGCTGTCTGTCTGGAAAGAGATACAGACCATACAACAGCATTTCCCCTCCATCCCGTTAACGGAAATACTGCAATGGGCCACACTGAACGGCGCAAAAGCGCTGGGTATAGCGGAACGTTATGGCAGTTTTGCCCCCGGGAAAAAACCAGGGGTGGTGCTGATAGAACAGCACCAGTGTAAACGCCTGGTGTAGTACCCAGGGAGGTATGTGGAGGTTATATGGAGTGTAGGTTTCCTAAAGAGAACGGTTATTTTTGCACTCTGAATAACAAAATAAATGAATACGTTTCTGGACCAGGTAATATTGGGCAACCCCGTACGCAATTACCTGATAATGGCGATCATTTTAATCGCCGTGTTCTCTGTAAAACGATACCTGTCAAAAGGTATTGCTTCGGGCGTTTATAGCTTTTTGAAACATTTATCTCCACAGATAGAGCGGGCAGAACTCACCAATTTGTTGTTACGCCCACTGGAGTATTTCCTGCTGCTGGTAACTTTTCTGCTGACGATAGAGCATTTCCATTTCCCGCCTGAACTGAACTTCAAGATCTATAACCAGTACAAGCTGAAAAACCTGGCAGACACCCTGCAGCAGATAGCCTTCTGCGTATGTATTTTGTGGATACTGCTGCGCCTTATTGACTTTGTGGCGCTGATACTCGAAAAGCAGGCAGACCTGACGCCGGATATGACGGATAACCAGTTTGTCGTCTTTTTCCGGGATTTCTTTAAAGCCATTATTTCCATATTAGGCATTATTGTTCTGATAAGGGTGTTATTTGGTTCTGAGCTGGTAAACAAGCTGATAGCAGGCCTTGGTATTGGTGCAGCAGCCCTTGCACTCGCCGCCAAGGAAAGTATAGAGAACCTGATCGGCTCTTTCATTATCTTCTTTGACAAGCCTTTCCGGGTAGGAGACAGCGTTAAGGTAGACTCCTACCAGGGCACGGTAGAAAAGATCGGTTTACGCAGCACGCGCATCCGCACACTGGAAAAGACCTTTGTTACGGTGCCTAACAAGAAGATGGTAGACAGCATTCTTGACAACCTTACACTGCGTACGCAACAGCGGGTAGCGCTGAAACTGGAGCTGCCTACTGAAACGCCTTCTGCTACCGTTATTCAATTACTGCGCGACATTCAGCAGCTCCTGGGCAGTAATAACAGCATACTGCCCGGGTATGTTGCGAACCTGCATGATTTTAACAAAGACACTTACCTGGTGCAGATCGTCTACAACACTTATATTATTGAAGGCGCACAATACGCCAGGCTGCGGGAATCCATTAACCTGGGCATTATACAACTGTTGGAGCAGCATGGTGTGAAACTTCCTACCACCAAGATCGAGATGACGGCAAATTAACGAGGGGCTGGTATAAAAAAAATGTGCTGATGAAAAATTCATCAGCACATTGATATATGAGGATCGGCAGATCAGTCGTCTCCTTTCTCTTTCTTGTCAGCTTTCAAAAGGATTTTTGCGATGTCTGCTTCGATAGATTCATCCACATTACCGGAGATGCGGCCCAGCTCCTTTCCTTCTTTCAATATGATGAAGGTGGGCACTCTTTTCAGCTTATATTCAACCGGTGCGCCGGTATCCAGTTTTTCATCTGCACCAAAGATCAGCATTTGTGTTTCCGGGCTGCCAGCCAGCACCATTACTTTATACAGCTGAGGGAACAGTACGCGGCTTTGTTGGTCCCAGGTACCTATCAAAGCCACAACATTGAACTTTTCGCGGTTAGACTTGATATAGTTCAACATATTGTCGTTAGGTTGATATTTATTAACACCGGTATAGAACCAGGCATAGGCAGTATCGCTTGTTAAGGTTTTCAGATCCAATTTGCCTTTCAGTACCTTACCGCCGCTTCCTCCATTCTGCGCCCAGGCAAGGCTAACAAAAAATAACAGCGTTCCTCCCAGTAATAAAGTTTTTAATCGCATAACCATTTTTTTATAATTGATCTTTGAGTTCTGTCAGAAACCCTCTTACTTTAAGCAAAGCCTGTACCATTTCAAAATTCCGGGCGGCTAACTTTTTGTCTTCCCTGAGTTTTTGTTTTGCGCCTTCTATTGTATACTTCCTTTCCCGCAGCAGGTGATAGATCAGCTTCAGGTGCTGAATATCTTCTTGGCGGAACAGGCGATCCCCCTTGCGGTTCTTTTTGGGTTGCAGTATATCAAATTCGTTTTCCCAATAGCGGATGAGGGAGGTATTTACGCGGAACATGCCAGCTACTTCACTAATGGAGTAGTATTGTTTATCCAGCGTCATCTTGTCAAGTTCTTTCATCACATCTGTATCCTCACTTACTTCTTTCAAAGATTTACGCCCCCGCTTCTTTTTTTGCGGTACTGCAGATACGGTTACTGTTGTTTCTTCCGGAACAGCGGCCGCTTTTTCTGCTGCGGCAACCCTGGGCTGAGGCGGCGCTATGACTGCTACTGCGCTTGGCACCGTTGGCGGTGCTGGTTCCAGGGAGCCGAAAAGGTCCAATTGGTGCATCATGGCAGAAATCAATTAGGAGATTCCAAATTCCAAGTTCCGGATTTCATAGCCCAAACGTCAAAAGCCAAGCCAAATTCCGGAAGCCCCGGGCATATTAGCGGCAAATTAATCAAAAGATTGATTACCAGACCTGGCAATCTTCAACATCCTGTCAAATTCTTCCGGAGAAAGATCATTAAAGAAAAAATATACAGGGTCTACCTTCTCCCCGTTCTTCATGACTTCGTAATGGCAATGGGGACCGGTGGATTTTCCGGTACTGCCTACCCAGCCCAGCACATCGCCTCTTTTTACAGCCTGGCCATTCTTCACTTTAGTACGCAGCATATGGCCGTAGAGCGTTTTATAACCATATCCATGTCTTACTACCACGTGGTTGCCATAGCCTACGTCGCTGAGACTAGCTTCTTCCACCACTCCATCGCCGGTGGCGTAGATAGGTGTGCCGCTGGGAGCTGTAAAATCAAGACCGGCGTGAAATTTCACCGTTTTATATATAGGATCGATACGGTAGCCGAATCCGGAAGCGATGCGTTTCAGATCTTTATTGGATACCGGCTGTATGGCAGGTATAGAGGCGAGCATCTTTTGTTTGTTCTTTACCAGGTCGTCTATCTCGCTGTAAGATTTTTCCTGCGACTTGATGCGGTTCATCAGTTCTTTCAGCAACATGGCCGTGCTGGCGATGATGTCGCTACTGGCGAAAGACTGGAGTTGCGCCAGCTCTTCGTCTTTTTCTACCTTACCCGCACGGGTGCTGTCGGGAATCGGGGAAGCTTCAAATATCACCCGGTAGATCTGGTTATCGCGACGCTGCAATTCAACCAGCTGGCTTTTGGCCTCGTTCATACGGTGCTCCAGCGCCTCATACCGTTCCTTCATATTGTCAATCTCACGGCGCAGCGACTTTTCCTTGGGAGAATCCAGGAAGCGGTAGGATGCTGACAGAAAAAGGACGCCGGTAACAATGGCGGCCGATATAAACCCGAGGATCCGTAATATCTTGACCCGTACCGAAACTACGAGCTTCTCGTACTTCAGCGTCTGGGTATTATAGAAATATTTGACCTTCTTCATTTGCAGCGCTTAGCTATTGACTTTTAGCTGCCAGCATCATGCATCCGCTCTTACACTCCCAACAGCTAAGAGCTAAACGCTAATGGCTAACAGCTTATTTGAATAATCTTATAGGTTTCGATATTTTTGCACTCCTTCCTGCAAACACAACCTAATTTGCTGGAATAGCGGGGCGTGCAAAATACAAATTAACGGCAATTTTACACCAGACGCAATTTATATAGGTAAAAATACATATTAATAGGCTATAATATTTTATGACAGCATCCGAGATCCGTCAGCAATTCCTGGACTTTTTTGCTTCCAAAGGGCACCAGATCGTGCCTTCTGCCCCCATCGTGGTAAAGAATGACCCTACGCTTTTATTTACCAATGCGGGGATGAACCAGTTCAAGGACTATTTCCTGGGCAACAAAACCCCGGCGCATACCCGGGTGGCGGATACCCAGAAATGCCTGCGGGTTAGCGGCAAACATAACGACCTGGAGGAAGTAGGGATAGACACCTACCACCATACCATGTTTGAAATGCTGGGCAACTGGAGCTTTGGCGACTATTTCAAACAGGAAGCCATTGCCTGGAGCTGGGAACTGCTGACAGAAATCTATCAATTACCCAAAGACAGGTTGTATGTAACTGTTTTTGAGGGAGATGCAAAAGAGCAGCTGCCGAAGGACGAGGAAGCCTATAATTGCTGGAAGCAGCATATTGCTGAAGACAGGATCCTGCTGGGCAACAAAAAAGACAATTTCTGGGAGATGGGAGACACTGGCCCATGTGGTCCCTGCTCTGAAATACATGTAGACTGCCGCCCTGATGCAGAAAGGCAGCAGCAAGACGGACGCGAACTGGTGAATGCAGATCATCCGCAGGTAATAGAGATCTGGAACAACGTATTCATGCAGTTTAACCGCCTGAAAGACGGCAGCCTGGAACCGCTGCCCGCCAAACATGTGGACACAGGTATGGGCCTGGAGCGCTTGGTGAGGGTGTTACAGGGAAAAACCTCCAACTATGACACCGACCTGTTCATGGGCACCATCCATGCTACCGAAAAACTGACCGGCCATACCTATAAAGGCACTGATACCAGGCAAGACGTAGCCTTCCGTGTAATTGCAGACCACCTGCGCGCTATTTCCTTTACCATAGCCGACGGACAACTGCCCTCCAACACAGGTGCGGGCTACGTGATACGCCGCATTCTGCGCAGGGCCGTACGTTATTACTACTCCTTCCTGGACGCTAAAAAACCTTTGCTGCATGAGCTGGTTCCCGTGCTGGCGGAGCAATTTGACAAGGTATTCCCTGAACTGCAGCAACAGGTAGACTTTGTAAAAAAGGTAGTTTATGAAGAGGAGAACAATTTCCTCCGCACGCTGGAAAGTGGTATCCGCCGCATAGAAGATGTGATCAGCACCGCCCGCACCAAAAGCATAGACGGTAAAACTGCTTTTGAACTGTACGATACCTACGGCTTTCCCCTGGATCTGACCAACCTGATTGCTGCGGAGAAAGGATTTACGGTTGATGAGAAAGGCTTCAATGTTGAAATGCAGCAACAGAAAAACCGTTCCCGTGCTGCTACAGAACTGGATACCGGCGACTGGATAGTGCTGGACGAAGTGCCTGCCACAACTTTTGTAGGGTATGAACTGCTGGAAAACACCACCCGCGTTACCAAATACCGTAAAATAAAAGCCAAAGGCAAAGAACAATACCAACTGGTACTGGAACAAACCCCCTTCTATGCAGAAAGCGGCGGCCAGGCAGGCGATACCGGTGTGCTGCTGTTTGATGGGGAAACCATTGCCGTTACCGATACCAAAAAGGAGAACGACCTGACCGTTCACTTTACGGATACCCTTCCCGCTGAGGTAAATGTGCCCGTGAAGGCGATCATTGCCCGCGAAAAAAGACAGGATACTGCCCGCCACCATTCCGCCACCCACCTGTTACATGCGGCCTTACGCCAGGTACTGGGCACTCATGTAGCCCAGAAAGGATCACTGGTGAATGCCGATTACCTGCGTTTCGACTTTTCGCACTTTGCCAAGGTGAGCGAGGAGGAACTGGCCAGGATAGAAGAAATTGTGAATGAAAAGATCCGGCAGAACATTCCTGTAGTGATCCAGGAAATGCCGCGGGAAGAAGCCCTGCAACTGGGCGCCATGGCCCTATTTGGAGAAAAATATGGTGACACGGTACGGGTGGTGATCATGGACCCTTCCTACTCCATTGAACTGTGCGGGGGTACCCATGTAGGCGCTACGGGAGAGCTGGGCCTGTTTAAATTCATCAGCGAAGGCGCGGTAGCCGCAGGCGTACGCCGTGTAGAAGCTGTTACCGGCGCCAAAGCCCTGGCTTATGTGAATGGGCAGCTGCAGCAGCTGAAAGAGATAAAGGCCGTACTGAAGAATCCTAAAGAACCGGTAAAGGCCTTTGAAAACCTGCTGCAGGAAAAAACAGGTCTGGAAAAACAACTGGCCCAGGTGGAACTGGAGAAAGTGAACGAGCTGGCCGCCAGCCTGAAAAAACAGGTAACAGCGATCAATGGCTTGAATTTCATTGGCCACGTAGTGAAAGTAGGGAATGCTGATTCATTAAAACAACTGGGCACCGCCCTGAGGCATATTGACAATCACGTAGTAATATTGGCTGCGGATGTAAACGGCAAAGCCAGTGTTGCGCTGCTGATTGCCGAAAACCTTGTAAGCACAAAAGGCTGGGATGCGCCTAAGATCATTAAAGAACAGGTGGCGCCACTCATCAAAGGCGGAGGAGGAGGACAATCATCTTTTGCTACCGCGGGCGGCCAGGATACCAGCAGATTACAGGAGGTGGTGGAAAAGGTGAAGGCTTTAATTAATAATTAAACGTTAATAATTTAGAATAGTGCAGCCCGTATAGCAGGAAAGTGCTGTACGGGCTTCGTGTTTCAGGGGACTTATTTTAACATTCTGTTAAGTCTCACCGGGGCCCTTTTAACTTTTCCTTATTTGCCCCAGCCTTTAAATTTGCTTCATAAGTTTATAAAAATATTGTTTTGTTTATGAAAAAGTTACTCCAAGTACTAACCCTTGCAGGACTAACCTGTGGGATTTTCGCCCTCACACCTGCTGTAAAGGCGCAAGATTCCGGCAAGCAAAAAAGCGATAAACTGGGCGAGTATGATGAGATTGTTATCAAACCTAAGAACAACCAAGATGGAAAAGTCACTATCGAGATCAGAGATGGGGAAGTATGGGTGGATGGTAAGAAGTTGGATGATTACCAGGATGGCGACATTTCTGTATATCGCCGTAAGATCAGGCCAATGGATGGCAATACTTTTTCTTTTGACAACCCGCACCGGGGCCTGCAATTTTTCAATAATGACGATGAGGAGGATGGCAGTATACGCGGCGGAAAGGCGCTGCTGGGCGTAATTACTGAGAAAAAAGAGGCGGCGGGGGTAACGATCAGGGACGTATCTCCGGGTAGCGCAGCGGAAAAGGCAGGCCTGAAGAAAGGAGATGTGATCACAGGGGTTGATGCAGACAAAATAGCCGAGCCCCAGGATCTGTTTGAGAAGATCGGCGGAATACGACCCTGGTGATAAGGTGACCGTTACCTACCTGCGTAATAAAAAGGAGCAGAAGGTAACCGTTACATTGGATGAACGCAAAGATCTGGGCAGGTTCAATTTCACACCAGGCCCCGGCAACAATAACTTCTTCCGTTTCCGCAACCCGCGTAACGGGCCCGGTTTCGGCGACAATTACTTCAAATGGTTCGGCAATGATCGTAATGACACCCGCCTTGGTTTATCTGTACAGGATACCGAAGAAGGTAAAGGCGTGCGTGTATTAAGCGTAACAGCAGGTTCTGCCGCCGAGAAAGCAGGCTTTAAGGAAAATGATATTATAACGGAACTAGCAGGCGCTGAGGTGAATTCAGCCGGGGATGTGGCGAATACATACAGGGAGAATAAAGACAAGGGTACATTAACGGCAAAGGTTAAACGCAACAACAAAGAGCAGCAGTTAACCATTACCGTTCCGAAGCATTTAAACAAAGCTGATCTTTAATATCCGGATGTGCTGACAATTTTCATTCGTTGTTTGCACATCTGCGCCCGCAGATTGATTTGATATGGTTTTAAGTGTGTAATACCCCCGTTCGTCATCCGGCGATGCGGGGGTTTTCATTTTACCAGCATCTTCACATACTTCAGCTTCTTCTTAAAGGGAGCGTATTTCACCGGAACATCCAGCCAGGTGGCGGTGCGCATAATGCCTTTGGGATGGGTGAACGTTTCAAAACTGAAACGGCCGTGATAATGGCCCATCCCGCTATGCCCTACCCCGCCAAAGGGCAGCTCAGGGTTGGTAAGGTGTACCAGGGTGTTATTAACACAGCCGCCGCCAAAGCGCAGCTGTTCTTCCAATATTTTACAGGTGGAGGCCCTTTTGGAGAATATATAAAGTGATAAGGGATAGGGGTGGCTGCGGATCAGCTGTATAGCCTCAGACAGCTCATTAAAGGCGATGATGGGCAATATGGGCCCGAAAATCTCTTCCTGCATCAGGGGCGCCGACAAATCCACCTCTTCCATCAGGGTGGGCGCTATATAGCGTGATTTTCTATCTGCAATGCCACCGTGAATGATACTGCCCTGCTGCAGGTATGCTTCCAGCGCCTCAAAACGCCGGTCGTTTATAATACGGGCATAATCAGGGCTTTGCGATGGATCTTCTCCGTAAAACTGCACAATGGCCTGCTCCATGGCTGCGATGAGCGCGGCCCTTACACGGTTGTGCACCAGCACATAATCAGGTGCTACGCAGGTTTGGCCGGCATTCCAGAACTTGCCCCATACAATACGCCGTGCAGCTACCTTTATATTAGCCTTGTCATCTACCACGCAGGGAGATTTACCTCCCAGCTCCAGGGTAACGGGCGTCAGATGCGGCGCCGCCATTTCCAGCACCTTTTTACCAATGCCTGCACTGCCGGTGAAGAACACATGATCAAAGCGGTAGGTCATGAGGGCGGGAATCAAGTGGCTGCCCTCTCCCTGCAGCAAGGTAATATAAGCCGGATCAAATATTTCGCGCACCAGTTGCTCCATTACCGCCGCCGTTGCGGGCGCCAGCTCTGAGGGTTTGAGAATGGCACAGTTGCCCCCTGCAATTGCGCCTACCAGGGGGGCCATCAGCAGCTGAAAAGGGTAGTTCCAGGGGGCAATGATCAGGGTAAGTCCCAGGGGAGCGACGTATGATCGTTACTGTGGCTGGGGTAATGTTCCAGGGGGCTGGTCACCTCGTGCGGGCGCATCCACCTGGCCAGGTTGCCCAGCACATGGTCAATTTCGGTATATAAAAATCCAACCTCACTTCCATACGCCTCTACCGGGTGTTTGTGCATATCCTTATGCAGGGCGTCAAGTATAGCGTTTTCATGTTTTTTAATGCCCTGCTTCAGCCGCCTGAGCTGTGTTTTCCGGAAGGCATAGGACAGGGTGGCGCCAGACTCAAAGAATGCCTGCTGGGCCTTGTAAATGTCACCTATGGAGGAGGCATTGGTCATAGGACGTTTTTTTATTTAAGTTACTACATAATAGGCGGATATGGCCGCCCCCTGGCGGGATGCTCAAAAATATTATATCTTCGCCTCTACCCATGATAGACTATAATAAATATGAAGCAGTGATCGGGCTGGAGGTACATGCGCAGCTGCTCACGGAAAGCAAGTTATTCTGCAGCGACAGCGCTGCGTTTGGCGGTGCGCCTAATACCCATGTCAGCCCCATTACACTGGGCCACCCGGGAACACTGCCCCGTATGAACCAGAAAGCAGTAGAATATGCTGTTAAACTGGGTCTGGCCTGCCATTGTGAGATAGCGGCAGAAAACTACTTTGCACGCAAGAACTATTTTTATCCTGACCTGCCCAAGGGCTACCAGGTATCACAACATACTGCGCCTATCTGTGTAGGTGGCCATGTGGCTATTACTACGGCAGAAGGAGAGCGGAATATTCAGCTGAACCGTATACACCTGGAAGAGGATGCAGGTAAGTCCTTACACGACCAGGAGCCCGATAACACCATGGTTGACTATAACCGGGCGGGTGTGCCGCTGGTGGAGATNGTAACAGAACCTGACCTGCACACCGGCGACGAGGCCTACGCATACCTGACCGCCCTCCGCAGGCTGGTACGCTACCTGGGCGTATGTGACGGGAACATGGAGGAGGGCAGCATGCGCTGTGATGCCAATATATCTATCCGGCTTAAAGGCGCTACCACCCTGGGTACCAAGGTAGAGGTAAAAAACATGAACTCTATCCGCAATGTGAAAAGAGCCATTGAGAATGAGGTGAAAAGGCAAATAGAGCTGGTAGAGAACGACGGCACTATTGTACAGGAGACCCGCAGTTTTGATGCAGCCAACGGCAGTTCATTCCCGCTACGCTCCAAAGAGGAGGCCAATGACTACCGTTATTTTCCCGAGCCGGATCTGGCTCCTTTCAGGCTCACTGCAGCATTCCTCGCTGCGATAAAAGCATCCCTGCCCGCGCTGCCGGATGAGCTGGTACAGCTGTACACCACACAGTACGGACTGCCGGAATATGATGCCCGGGTATTGTGCGACGATAAAGCCACTGCAGACTACTTTGCACAGGTGATAGCCGTTTCCCCCCAGTACAAGGCAGCCGCCAACTGGTTGTTAGGGCCTGTAAAACAGTACCTGAACGAACATTCCATAGGTGCAGAACAGTTCCCGCTTCCGGCCGCCTCCCTGGCAGACCTGATGGGGCTGGTGGAAAGCGGCAAAGTGAACTTTTCCATCGCTTCTTCCCGTATATTCCCGGAAATGATACAGCAGCCCGGAAAAAAGGCGCTGGAAATTGCTACTGCCCTGAACCTGCTGCAGGATACCAATGCAGATAACATAACGCCCATCATAGATGAGGTATTGGCTAAGTATCCTGGCAAGGTTGCAGAGTATAAAGCCGGTAAGAAAGGACTTATAGGGTTGTTTGTAGGTGAAGTGATGAAGCGCTCGCAAGGCAAGGCAGATCCAAAGCTGACCAACCAATTGCTGGCTGAGCGCTTAAAGTAGCTCATTGTTTGTTACTTTTGGATGAAACTGTCATTACAATTTAAAAACTGGCCATTATTATGAGACCGAGCATAACATACAAGATGAGAAAAGTAGCACTATGCCTTACGCTTGGCGGGCTGCTCGCAAGTTGCGGACAGCAGGCTGAGAAAGGAAGCTTCAATATAAGCGTGCATTTGTCTAATGCCCCGCTGGGACCCGTGTTCCTGGAAGAACTGACGCTAAAGGAGGTAAAGATTGCAGATACAACCAGCCTGAAAGACGCCAGCGGCAAATTTACCCTGAAGGGTACCGTTCCTGAACAGGGCCTTTACCGGATCCGGTTTGGCAACAGCAAGTATATCCTCCTGGCACTGGACGCAGGTGACATGAATATTGAAGGCGATTATGACCAGCTGGACAAGATCAACATTAAAGGTTCAGAAGCGTCTGCTGCCCTGCAGCAACTGCTGATTGAAGCTAATGAAAAGGGACAGTCGCTGACCATGGAAATGCGTGCAGTAGACAGTCTCCATAACGCCAACATACCTGACAGTGTACTGCAGGAAAAAGTGAAATCACTGCAGCAAAAGGAAGCTGACCTGCAGCAGTCTTTCATCAGCTATGCAGAAAAAACACCTTATCCTGCTAATGCAGTATTTGCACTGAGCATGGTAAATGATCCCAGCGCATTGATCCAGCAAAAACAGGTGATCACCAATATAGAAAAACGCTTCCCTGAAAACAGCCTGGTTCACAGCCTCAGCGCTCGTCTCAGCGAAATAGAGCAGCAGGCTGGTGCAATGGGCGGCGGCGATGAAGAGAGTATGACCGCTGTAAAGGTGGGCGATGTGGCCCCTGATTTCTCCCTGCCTGATCCTTCCGGTAAAAAGATCAGCCTGAGCTCTTTCCGCGGCAAATATGTACTGGTAGATTTCTGGGCGAGCTGGTGTAAACCTTGCCGTATGGAGAACCCGAACGTGGTAAAAGCTTACCAGCAATACAAGAACAAGAATTTTACGGTGTTGGGTGTATCGCTGGACAAAAAGAAAGAAGCCTGGGTAGAAGCGATACAGGCAGATGGCCTGAGCTGGAACCATGTAAGCGATCTAAAATTCTGGGATTCTGCAGTAGTACCTTTATTTGGCATTAATGCTATTCCTACTAACTTCTTACTGGATCCGCAGGGAAAGATTATAGCCGGCAAATTTAAGAGGAGAAGCGCTGGAACAGAAGCTGAAGGAAGTGGTAAAATAAATTAGTTTAATCTTATTATAAACAAAAAAGGCAGGAGATGATCCTGCCTCTTTTGTTTATAATCACTTAATAAATCTAAACTAGTAACCAGGATTCTGTACCAGGTTCTTGTTATAGTTTGTTTCTACGATCGGGATAGGAAGCTGGAAACGATAATCATCCGCATCCAGTGTCAGTGCAGTAGCCACATATGGAATACCTGAACCGTCTGCCCTGTCACCTTTTGTTCCATCTCTTTGAATAGACTGATGCCTGCGTTTCAGATCCCAGAACCGGTCTCCTTCAAAAGCCAGCTCTAATCTCCTTTCTTTGAGGATTTCGTCTAACAATGCCTGGCCGCTCAGGTTGATGTCGGTAAAACCGGTATACCTGTTTGCTTTTAACAAATTCAGATCGGCCAGCGCTGCAGGTTCATTACCGCTCCTATAGTATGCTTCGGCGCGGTTCAATAATACTTCTGCCGTTCTCAGCACTTTTGCATCACAAACGCCCTGCGCTTTGCCTGCTCCACCATTGTATTTGATCACATTGTTGTAATCATTTCCTGAGAAGGGACTTGTTCTGATGTAAGTTGATTTGCGTATGTCTGCATCAGTAAACAACTGCATAAAGTTATACTCCACTACATACTCAGACTTCAGCTCACCACTTACAGGCTGATAATAGTTAACCCCTTGTGTATTTATGTTATCTGTTAGATTATTGATCACCTTAAACAGTACGCCTTTCTCTGTCTGGTCAGTCCAGATCCTGGGAAAATCTGCAATACCAGGCAGATCGGGAGTAGCTCCCAATGCGGCATTTGCAGCTGTGATGACCGCGGCGTAATCTCCCTTATAAAGGTTTACCCTGGACAATAAGCCAGCAACGGCGGCTTTATTTAATTTACCTGTTCCGTTATTGGCATCGATCAATGTCAGTGCCTGGTTCAGGTCAGCAAGCACCTTGTCATAAAACCCTTTCACCGGTTCTTTAGCGGGCAAAATAGTCGGATCTGTGGTGGTTACATAGGGAATGGTCAGATCGTTGTCAGTAGCATTGGTGTAGGTTTTACCATACACTCTTGACATATCAAAATAGACCATCCCGCGGATAGCCAAAGCTTGTCCTTTGGTATTGTCATGGAAAGGACCAGCCGGAAATTTATCAATGTTTTCCAGGATGGCATTTGCTCTCCTCGCCATTGTATAACCACCTGCAAAAAGGCCATACTCCGTTGCGCCGGGTTTCAGATTCCACCTTTGATAATCATTCAGGGACCTTCTGCCCGCCTGGTTGATGATCAGATTGTCAGACATAGCATCTGCTACAATATTCCAGGTGCCGTTGTAGTAACTACCGGAAGCCCTGATACCATAGTACATACCGTTAACAGCGAGTTCCATATCCTCTTCCGTTTCATATGCCACCTCCTGCGCCGCGGTGTTATAGGGGTAAAGGTCCAGTTCGGACTTGCTGCACGCGCCCAGGATCGGAAGCAGCGCAGCTGTAAGAATAATATATCTTTTTCTCATTGGTTTCAATTTAGAATTTCACGTTAAGGCCAAAAGTAAATGATCTGAACTGCGGATAGCTGTACAGTGAGTAGGTACCCGGATTAACGGCTAATGATTCTCCGTTAGCCTCGCCAACTTCAGGCAAACCATGATACTTTGTGAACAGTAAAAGGTTGGTTCCCTGTGCGTAGATGCGCAGTCCCTTTACAAATCGAGTACGTGCAAGCAGCTTTTGGTCAAAGTTATACCCCAGGGTAACGTCACGCAGTGTAACATAGTTGCCCTTTTCCAGCCATTTATCTGTATCGTATGTTGATCTCTGTGTAAGATCATTCAGGTTAGGGTATCTCACTTTATCACCTGGTTTTTTCCAATAGTCAAGTGCTTCGGTAAACTGCTGATTCATAATGCTTTCTCCGGCGGACGCACCTGTCTGGTAAACATAGTTCATGATGTAGTTACCGCCTGAGTAGTATAACTGTCCGGAGAGGTCAAACCCTTTATAATTCAGATTGGTAGTAATGCTTCCGAAGTATTTGGGCAGCGGAGATTTTCCACTTAAGATCACAGCATTTGATGCAGAGAAAACATCCGTTGTATGACCGTCCAGCGTGTAATACTCTTCTTTACCTGTTTCAGGATTTACACCAGCCCAGCGTACCATTTTATAAACAAAAATGGGTTCGCCCACTTTCAGGAAGGAAAGGCTGGCGCTGTTAGCAGCAGGCGTATTGTCTGAATAAAGCTCAGTTACTTTATTCTTCACATAGGAATAGGTAGCTCCCACAGTCCAGGTAAGATCCTTCTTGCGTATGATATCGCCGCTTAATGCAAGCTCAATCCCTCTATTCTGGAGGCCACCCACATTTCCGGCAACGGTCTGGAAACCACTTGTGAGGGATACATTAACGCTATACAGCAGAGATGAGGTCTGCCTGTTATAAAGATCAATTGTACCGGTGATCCTGTCATACAGGAAACCGAAGTCAAGACCGAGATCTGTCTGCTTGCTCTTTTCCCAGGTGAGGTTCGGGGACGGTAACTGGTTGGGGCTGGAGGCAGGCTGTGAATTATAGCTAACGTTCAGCGCTGATGTACCTAATGAAGCATATGGACTAAATTGGTCATTACCGCTTGTTCCATAAGACCCCCTTATTTTCAATGCACTTATGATAGCATTATCTTTCAGGAATTCTTCATTCTTAACATCCCATGCAAGGCCGACAGCGCCAAATTGTGCAAATCTTACGTTCTTACCAAAACGGGAAGATCCGTCAATTCTTCCGGAAACGTTTAAATAGTACTTCTTCTCATAATCATACTGAGCTGATCCAAAATAGGATATTACAGCCCAATCCTGCCTTGAGGTAGTGGCCTGGGTAGGTGTTGCACCGTTCTCCAGGGTATTTACACTAGCTGTAGGGAAGTTCCTTGCAGTCAGTGAGAAAGAATAGAATTTATCTTTATTGAACTCCATACCTGCCAGGATATTAATGGAGTGTTTTTCATCAAATGTTTGCTGCCAGTTAGCCGTGTTGGTAAAGATGTACCTGAAATCCCTGGCGCCGTTATCGCGTTTCTGGTTATACCCCAGCACATCAGCCAGGTAAGAACCAGGCTGCAGATAATATTCCTGGAAAAGTGTATAATACGTTAAACCGAGCTGGGTTTTCAAGGTCAGGTGTTTTATTGGACTTACCTGCGCATAGAAAGTACCAAAGTAGGCTGTCGGGTTTTGCGTGTTGGGATTACGATCTGTAGTTTCCATTGCATTCTGGCCTAAACTGGTAAGATTGTATTTACCATCTGATCCCAACAATGGCTCGTACGGATTCAACAGCAGGGAAGAAGCAGAAGCTGCCTGTCCGTTGAACAGCTCCCTGATTGAATTGGTACGAGTATTAATTACACTCATATTTGTTCCCAGTTTCAGCCAATCATGCGGCCTGTACTCAACGTTCAGACGTCCGCCTAACTGGTTAAAGTAGTTGCCATACACCACACCATCGTTATCGCTCTTGATAGCAGAGAGATAGTAGTTGAATTTATCGGAAGATCCTGATACAGAAATCTCATGGCGTTTATAATGACCGGTAGGCAGCATATACTTCCTCCAGTCGCCGGCGCCTCTGCTTGCAGCCATGGTCCAGAGCTGGTTGCGCTGGGCGTCTGTCAAGTCGGGCAACTCAGTGCCTGCTGCATATTCACCGGCAGCAATCCGGTTAGCGATCATAGAATCCAGAATACCATTAGCAGAGTAGTATTCTCCAGCATATTCGTATTGCAGTTTCTGCATAGCATCCATCAAAGTGAGGTTCTTCAGTTTCAGGGCATCATTGATACCGTACTGAAATCCATAACTCACCACAGGCTGTCCGCCTTTACCTTTTTTTGTGGTAACGATCAGCACACCGTTTGAACCCCTGGAACCATATATCGATGTCGCAGCAGCATCTTTTAATACGGTTACATCAGCAATATCGTCAGGTGATATGGAGCTGTACACAGTGGAGGGTACAATATTTCCATCCAGCACAATGATAGGCTCCGAAGAAGCAGTGATAGACCCCTGGCCCCTGATCCTGATAAATGCGTTATTTCCCGGACGGCCGCTGGCGCCGGTAATCTGTAAACCAGGGCTTTTACCCTGTAACAGCTGGGTAAAGGAAGGAATGGGCTTATTCTCTACTTCCTTTCCACCTACGGTGCTGGCAGAGCTTGTCAGATCCGCTCTCTTCATCGTTTGGTAACCTACCACCACTACTTCTGCGATGTCTTCAGATGAAGCCTTTAGTACCACCTGCGCAGCATCAGATATGTTTACGGTTGTGCTTCCGTACCCAACAATGCTGACAGTAAGGTGGCTGGCCTTCACATTTTCAGGTACTGTTAATGTGTAATTTCCCTGTGCATCAGTCATGGTACCGATCCTGGTACCTTTTATAACGACCGTAGCACTTGGTAGTGGGGACCCCGTTTCGTCGGCAACCCGTCCGGAAACGGTTCGTGATTGTGCGATAGCGTGCACAACGCTCATGGCAATGAAGAGCCATAGCAGTAGAGCTTTTTTCATAAGCGATTCTGGATTAAGTGTTTTGTTATACTTTACGCGATTACTAAGCAAATACGGAACACATAGTTTATGCATTTGAGTAAAACCAACAAATTTGCGCCTGCAAGTCAGTAAAGGGTTAGACGGGGTCTTGCAGTACATCGTGTTTGTACATAAGGACTCTCACCAACAGGTATTACGTTATTACATAGGCGCTTCTCTCTAATGGTATCAGGGAACTAAAAACAAGTCATTTTGCTGCTACAATTTCCCTGGGTACTAGATATCGATCTTGGTCAAGTTCAATACTAAAAATTTTGTTAACTCCGTGATAGAAACCGCTGCAATATATAAAATTAGCACCAATTTAACATCTACAACTTAAATGTTAAAAATGGAAAAGCAGCCAGAATCCGGCTGCTTTTCCATTTTTATGATCATTTTAGACAATATCAATATCCGGCGTTCTGCTGGCCTGCCAGGGTAGGATTAGAGGCAACTTCTGTAGCAGGTATAGGCCAGAGAAAACGGAAATCCGTATACGGAATAGCCGCTTTTGTAGGCGTTACCACTGGTCTGTTTACCAGGTCATATTCAGATCCGTCACCTTTGATAGTCAGCACTTTTGCGGGAATACCGTCCATGGCGTAAGCAGGGTTGGGATCTTTCTGCAGGCGGTGAATATCCGGCCAGCGGCGGCCTTCACCCGCAAATTCGATGCGGCGCTCCTGCAGTATTGCCCCCACCAGGTCAGCCGGCGGAGTAGTAAACTCACTTCCTTCGGGAACAGACCTGTTTCGTACGGCATTCAGCAAAAGGAAGGCCTGTGCGGTATTACTCTCACGGGCATACGCTTCGGCAACGTTCAGCAATACTTCTGCATAACGAATGATGGGCGCCCAGTCAGTTTTATTGATGTAATCCCGGTACTTGTAGTTGAAATAGAACCTGGAGGTAGCAGGCACCAGTTGCTGCGTTTGCAGTAATTCACGACGCTTATCGCCGGTTACCCAGAAGGATGCATTGTAAAGGTTAGGGCTGGTAGCCACCAGGCCACGACCACCTTTATCAGCAGGGCCAAACATATTAGGCAGTGCACCATTCACGCCGCCATTGGCCGTAGAAGCCGCACCATTGGCAATTGAGAAAATGGATTCAGTGTTGTTTGCCTGGCTGGTAAACGGCTCATCCGGACTGGCAGTCAGCGCGTAGCCGCCTATAGGGCTGCTAAAATCAGGCCCGGCGCCATTTGTACCCAGTTTAGTGCCTTCCGTAATCACACCAGCCCAATCACCCTGGTGTAGTTTAATACGTGTTTTAAGGGCTATAGCCGCCCCTTTACTGGCGCGGGAGATCAACCTGGATGAAGCAGTTGAATTAGGCAGCTTTTCCTCTGCATAATCCAGATCAGCCAGGATTTTGGTATACACTTCAGCCACCGTACCGCGGCCTACTTTTTTGCCCTCCTCTATACGGTCGGGCGTATTAATAGCTATATCTCTATACGGCACACCAGGCTTATTGCCGTTACCATCCAGGTAAGGGAAGCTGAAATGGAGCAACAGTTCATGATGCGATAATGCACGAAGGAATCGGGCCTCCGCCTCAAACCTTTCTGCTCTGTCAACGGAGATCACTCCGTTCTGCCCTGCTTCCCGCACGCCTTCTATCAGCACATTGGCCTGGTTGATCAGTGAGTACAGGTTCAGCCACATCGCCACGTTGTTGGCAGAAGTAGTGTTATAGGTTGCTTCGTATGTAATCTGGTAAAAAGTAGCGAGGTTCACCATATCTTCCCCACGCATTTCATCCTGCTCGATCGCAGCTGCACCAAACGGATAACCGCGGCCTGCGTAGCTATCTGCATAGCTGCCTACGGCTGCGTTATTGTACATACCATTTACCGCCAGATCAATATTAGCCGAATCAACGAAAACAAGATCCTCCGGTATCTGCGCCTTCGGCTGCAGTTCTGTAAACTTTTCGCAGGAAGCCAGTGCAGCCGCCATTACAACCACGCCTAACACTGTTTTGCCTGCATTATATTTATGTTGCAATAACTTTCTCATATACTTTGCTTGATTTATTTAGAAACCTACGTTAATGCCAAAAGTAATGGTACGGGGAACGGGGTTGGTATTGTAATCGATACCTACCTGACGGTTAACCGCTGCATTAGATGCGTTAAGGGTCATGTTGTTCAGCTCAGGATCAAGACCCGAATAACCGGTTATCACAAATGCATTCTGCACCTGTGCATATACCCTCAGGCGGGATAAACGCATGCGTTGTGCAAATGCTTCGGGTACTGTATAACCAAGCCCGATATTCTGGGCACGCAGGAATTTGCCATCTTCCAGGAAGCGGCTGTTAAGGTTACCGTTCTGCAGTACAAAGTTGTCGCTGCCATAATACAGCATCGGTACATCTGTAACGTCGCCAGCTGATTTCCAGCTGTTCAGCAGTTCTTTACTGTTATTCTGGAACTTCTGGTTATTCAGGCTTTCCTGGCGTGTTACATTGTATACTTTATTACCACCTGCAAAAGAGAGGAAAATGTTCAGATCAAATCCTTTGTAGGTAAAGGTATTGTTCAAACCACCAAACCAGGTAGGGTTAGACTGACCCAGGATCTTTTTATCGCTCAGCGTTAATGCCGCTGCAGGTGTCGTAATATCGCCGGGTTTGGAAGGATCATAGGCATAGTATCTACCTGATCTGATATCTCCCTGAACAATGCTGCCGTCTCCTTTAACCCATAACGGATTACCATTGGCGGAGTTTACACCGGCAGACTCATAACCAAAGAAGGAACCGATTGAATAACCCACTTTGGTAATATTGTAGGCATCAATCAGGTCAGCGTTGTTATACAGTTGCGTCACATTATTCTTTACAAAAGTAACATTCAGGCTGCTGGACCAGGTGAAGTCTGCAGTGCTGATGTTTACGCTGGAAATGGCGAATTCAAATCCCTTATTCCTCATCTGACCAGCATTCACATAAAGTATGTTGGGCTGATCGATTGATGGAACACCCAGTGATGGAGGCACCGGCGCCGCCAGGATCAGCTTATCAACATCATTGCGGAAGTAGTCTGCTGTAAAAGTGATCCTGTTATCCAGGAAACCGAGATCAATACCGGCGTTATATTTCTTACTGGTTTCAAAGGTCAGACCCGGGTTGGCTATCTGTCCGAAAGCTAAACCGTTGTTAGCACCGTAGGGTACCGGTTTAAAAGTACCTGCATATGGATAAGACCCGATCTCTACGTTACCTACCTTAGCCCAGCCTCCACGTAATTTCAGGTTGCTCACAAAATGCAGGGCAGCGGCATTTTTGAAGAACGGTTCTTCTGATATACGCCAGCCAATGGATACTCCCGGCAGGCTAGCATTCTGGCTCCCCCAGGGCAGTGCAGAAATGGCATCCCGGCGGAAAGTAGCGGCTAACAGGTAACGATCTTTGAAAGAATAATTAGCCCTTCCGAAATAAGAACGGAAAGCCTGCTCTGTAAAGGTACCGCCAATCTGGTCGCTGGCGAGGGTGCTGCTGATAATATTATCGCCGGCAAAGTAAGTACCAGACAGGTTGGTACCCTGAGAGTTGAAAGACCTGTTCTGTGTTTTCTGAAATTCAATACCTGCAACAACATTTAATTTGCTGCTGCCTATGGTTTTGTTATAGCTAAGGGTATTGAACCAGTTATAACGGAAACGGGGCAGTGATTGCTGGTAAATATAACCGTTACTGCTTCTGCCATCGCCATGTACGGGATTCCAGTATTGGTAGTCCTCACCATTCAACAGGTTGATACCGATCTGTGAGCGGAAATTCAAACCCTTTAATATCTGGGCATCTACAAAAGCGTCGCCTACAATATTCAGATTCCTGTTACGATAAACGTTGTTATCCAGTACGAACTTAATGTTGGTATAGTTATCATCGATTACTTTGCCGTTACCGCCCTGGCCCAGGGNATTACCGTTCAGGTTGATGTTATAGCTGCCGTCTGCAAACTGGGCAGNAACGTTGGGTAATGCACGGATGGCATTGGTAAGGTTGCCAGACAATGCATTGGTACCTGTATTGAGACCATTATTGGTTACATAGGAGATACCGCTGTTGAAACCGAAGGTAAGGATGTCCAGTGCCTTCTGCTCCAGTTTTGCGCGGAACTGGTATTTGGTCTGATCATTACCGACAGTAGTACCTTGTAAGTTAGCATAGCCAACAGAAAAATAGTAGTTGGTTTGTTCTGTAGCACCACTGAAAGATAAAGAATGATTGTGCTGAAAAGCCCTTCTCAACACAATATCCTGCCAGTCTGTATCATAAGGTTTGCCGGAAGGATCCAGTGTGGGCGCGCCCAGAACGGGTCTACCTGCATTCTCATATTTTTCATTGACAACTTGGATGAACTCATCTGCATTGAGCAGGTCAAAACGCTTGGAGGGAGCGGCAGAAGCAAACCATGCATCGTAAGTAACTTTCGGCTTGCCTAATTTACCCTTCCTGGTAGTGATCAGGATCACGCCATTAGCGGCTCTTGATCCATATATAGCAGTGGCAGAACCGTCTTTCAGTACTTCCATGCTTTCAATATCATTAGGATTGATATCACCCAGGGGATTGTTGGCAGTTACACTACTCTGACTACCGGTAATGTAGGGCACACCATCCACCACGTACAAGGGATCAGAACTGCTGCTGATAGAGTTGGTACCACGTATGCGTATACGGGCGGGCTGACCCAGAATACCGCTGGAAACATTCACCTGCACACCCGTTACCTGTCCGGCCAGCTGACGGTCCACACTGGAAGTAGCAAGGTCTTTCAGCACGTTGCCTTTCAGACTGGAAACAGAGCCCGTAAGGTCGCGGCGTTCTACTGTTCCGTAACCAACAACCACAACCTCATTCAGTGATTTTTCGTTGGCATTCAGGTCTACACTGATGGAGGTTCTTCCTTCAATGGCCACCTGGCGGGTATCAAAGCCAATAAAAGAGAATTCAAGTGTTGGAGCATTGTCCGGAACGGTTAATGAATATTCTCCTTTGGCATTTGTNAATGTTCCCAGAGAGGTTTTGGCGATCTTCACGGTTACACCCGGAAGCGGCGATCCGTCCTTTGCATCTGTAACCCTGCCGGTGATAGTCCGGTTTTGGGCAAATGCATGAACCAGCCCCATAGCCATGAATAAACATAGCATTAAACTTGTTTTCATAAGCAAATGAATGTTGATAGTTTGATTTTGGTTAATAACATAGTTGCGCGTAAAATAATCACCTGATTACTTTAAAAATGATGACAGCTAATAATAACGGGCGATAGGATAACGAAATCGCTATCAATACATCAAAGTGTATGCGTGTATTTATTGTTGTCTTTAATGTTTAGTACTGGATTAAATACTGTTTTTCGGTTTAGATTTGGCAAATAATAGATTAGATTTTGGCTTGGCCCTTGTCATTTTACCCAATAGCAGATGCAATATATAAAAATAGTAGGAAAATATCACGTACAATTAAAATGTTATAAATACTGCGTAGACATGGCAGGGTTAATTTTTACTCATTGTCCCTCAAATACATCATATACAGGACTGCGATTATATGACATAAAAAAGGAAGCAGGTACTTCCTGCCTCCTTTTATTATTAACACAACGGTCGTAATTGTTTAATGTTCATCTTCCAGGAAACCTGATCGCATATGCCCGGAAAATATATACGTCAGATTGTCCGGGTCATCATCAAATTTTGCTTCGAAGTAGATACTGTCTACCACAGCGCCAGACACGGTTGTAGCGGCATTCTGTATCACCTTGCCATTACTGATCGTTACCCTGGAATCATAATACCCGTTCGGCGCATCGGTGGTGGCGAAAGTAAGGCCCCCGGCATCAAACCTGGCCTTTACTTTAAACTGCCAGAAGCTTTCCAGGTCGTCTACCCAAAGACTATCATTATTGGCTGCGGTATTATAGGTCATTATCTTAATGTAGTCCGTGGTATTGCCATCGAAAGACACTTTTACGAACCACTCGCCAGACAACCGTTCAGCACCGGTACCACCGGGATCGGGCAAGTCTTTGGAGCAGGAGCCGAATATGCCGTTCAATCCCAGTAGCAGCAGAAGATATATAGTTACTCTTTTCATGTTTTAATGTTTTTAGTAAAACTCTAATGATAACTATGGAACTTTGGTCCATACTTTCTCCAGTGTAAGGCCACCGGGGAAATCAAGACGTGAAATGGTCCAGGTGATGGTTCCGTTGGCATATACACCCGGATCATCTGCTACCACACGCTGGCCGCCAAGGTCTTGCAATGGCAGGTGTAATGTGGTGCCGTCTGTGCAGAAGAATAATGCGCCGATGACTACCACACTACCGCCGCCCCAGCAATTGGACGTGTAAAAAAGACCATCTGATATTTTAGTGATGGTAGCCTGCGGTGAACCCCCGGAAGCATACGTACCTGAAAGATCTACAGCCGGATCGGGCGCTTCGGGCAGTACCCCTACATAACGGTTTACACTTTTGGCAAAACCGTCTTTGTTAACCGCTGTATAGGTAAGCTTATAAATACCGGACACATTTGTGTTCACCGTTCCGCTCACTGTAACATCCACCGGCTGGCCATTCTCCGTAGCCTCGGCCCCGGGATCTGTAAAAGCCTGGCCTTTTACAACGCCCATATATTGCCCGCCGTTCAGGGCAAGATCTACGAAGAAAGTGATCTTTGATCCGCCTACCTGGTTATCTGTGATGGTAACATCGGGATCTTTTTTACACCCCCCCAGCAACAATACAAGCAGGAAGCTGCAACAGAACTTTATGATAAATAGTTTCATGATCATGCTGTTTTAAGTTATTTAATGGCCCACCAAACGGGAGTTGTAGGAGGTACCAGTGCAGGTACATTTGGATTGGCGCGTATTTCGCTGTCAGGAAATACGAAGCGTTTGATGAACAGGCCGTTAGTAACTGCATTCTTTGGATATACCCAGTATCCCGGCATATAATTGGCAGCCCAGGTCTTACCGTCTGTAGAGTTGCTGTATACAGCACTGGTTCTGGGAAAACCGGTGCGGTTCTTTTCAAAGAAAGCTTCCATTGAGTGGGAGTTCGAAAGAGACGCCCATTTCTGAACGATGATCGCTTCGATCTTTTGCTCCAATGTACCCGCAGCCGGATAAGCGTAGTCGCCTGTCAGCAAAGCACCCGGAGTAAGACCCACCTGGGCAAAAGCGGCGGTAACGCCTGCATTATACAACTCCTTACCTGTGGTGCCATTAGGAGCAGTGCCGTTAAAATATCTTTCCACCGCTTCTGCCTGGAGGAAATAAGACTCTGCCTTTGAAATGAAATGTACGGGAGAGGTCGGATCTATGAATAAATTGGAGGCACTTCCCCAGGGATTGGTAGCAGGATTATTAAAGTCTCCCTGGTTAATAGCAAGGGGCCCTCCGGCGCCAATAGTAAAATACTCATTCACACGCGGGTCATTATGTGTAGCCAGCCAGCTGTAGAACGTCATGCTCAAACGTATGTTCGTGGTAGTATTCAACCGGCGGAAATTCTCTTCGTACAAAGGATTGCTCTTGTCTGGTTGATTTATATAAAAGGCCAGCGCTGCATCTTCCTCCAGAAAAGGAGCGTTTTCTGTGTACAGTGCCCTCACACCGGTGGCCGCATCTGCTGGTTTTGCATTGATCATGCGCAGAAACATTTTCAGCTTCAGGGTGTTGGCAAAAGCTATCCATGCGTCCAGCCTGAAACTGGAACTCTGGAACACCACATCGCTTGTACCCGGCAGCGTATTGGTCCTCGCCGTAAAATCCTTGGAGAGCGCTTCATCAATTTCAGCCAGCAGGGCAGAATAAATAACATCGCCCGGATCGAATTTAGGCGTCAGGTTAGCTTCACCTTGTGAAGCTTCCGAAAAGGGCACCTGGTCATAAAGATCTACCAGTACCGTATAAGTGTAAGCCCTCATTACTGTACCCATAAGCACAAAATTCCAGTCTTCTCTTTCCTTTGCGATCCTGATCAGGGTGGCGTAGTCAGTCAAAGCACCTGAAAACAATTCGTTCCAGCTGCCATTGAAATCCGCACGTGTAACCTGGTAGGCGTCTATATTCTTGTACTGGTTGGAGGCAACGCTTTGCGTCCACAGCTGAGACCAGATGCCGCCAACTATGGCCAGTTCACCGCCAATGCGGCCCGCTGTATAAGCTACCGCTGATGGGAACAGCAGGTTAGGTTCAGCATTCGCAAGTGAGGGATTATTGGGATCTGTATTGATGTCCAGTTCCTTTTTGCAGCTACCGGACAGCATTACTGCCGATAACAACATTGTATATATAATCAGCTTCTTCATAATGCTCTTAACTTTTAAAGGTTAAAAAGTTAGTTTCAGTGCAACACCCAGACTTCTGACACCTGGCGCTGCGCCCACTTCCAGCCAGTCGGACGTTAATGCGTTACCCCTGTTGGCGATCTCAGGATCGATGAAGAGGTTGTCATCCGGCGTCCATATCCAGAGATTTCTGCCAAAGAAGGTGACCATTGCCTGATCGGCACGTATTACACGTGCGTATTTAGAAGGCAGTGCATAGCTGAGGGTAACCTCACGCAGTTTTAAGAAGTCTCTTTTAATAATGTTCTGGCCGTAGGCATAAGCCTTATTGGAAGATATATACCAATATGCGTTATAGTTAGCGTAGTCTATTGGTGTAGTGTTCTCCACATAGGTAGCCTTACCGGAGCCGTCAATTATCTCGTTTACAGAGTTAGGCACAATAAACGGGCGACGGTCGTTATAGGTAGTACGCCATGCATTCCCTACAAAGTTTGTCAGCTCTGAGGTATTGGAGTACATAATACCCCCTTTGCGATAATCAAAATTTAATCCCAGCGCTACGCCCTTATAGCTGAATGTATTTACCAGGCCCATTACAAAATCACGCTGGGTATCACCGTATCTGATGTCGCTGTCGGAATCTACATACAATCCATTTGTAGCGTTAATAATTGGTCTTCCATCAGGGTTTAGCTTAGGTCCTATACCTTCTACCACGCCCCAGTGGCTGGCCTTTAATAGCTACAAATTTCATATCACGGAAAGAGGATAACTGGTACCTTTCCTGGCCTTCGGGAAGGTCAAGCACTTCGTTCCTGTTGCGGGAAAAAGTGTAGGTGAAGTCCCAGTTAAATCCATTTCCCCTGAATGGCGCAACGTTAAGGGATAGCTCTATCCCCTTGTTCTGTATCTTACCGAAGTTGATGGTACGTGTTTTGTAGCCGGATGATGGCGCTATATCAATGGCCAGGATCTGGTTATCAGATTTCCTGTCATACCAGGCTATATCAAGACCAATACGGTTATCCCAGAAGCGCAGCTCGGCCCCCAGTTCCAGTTCAGTAGTAAACTCCGGTTTGAGGTCATTATTACCAATACGGTTACCTACCGAGAATGCACTTACTCCGCCTACCGGGAAGATCAGGTTACCGAAACCGGTAATCGATGTTTGCAGGCACCAGTACGCTGTTAAGCAGGTATACCCCGGCGTCATTACCTGTTTTACCGTAACCAGCCCTGATCTTGGCGTAAGAAAGTCCCTTGGGATCTGTTTTTCAGCAGATCTGTTACTACAAAGGATGCGTTTACGCCGGGATAGAAGAAGTTGTTTGAATTAATGGGCAGGGTGGACGACCAGTCATTTCTTGCATTCAGCGTAAGGAATAAGTAGTTCCTGAAATTCAGCGTTGCCTGACCATATAAGCCGAACAGTCTGCGCAATGTTTCATCCGTGCTAGTCTTCGGCGGATTGGCAGAATTGCTCACATTATAGTACTCAGGTATGGTGAGCCCTTCAATGCTGGAATAGTGGGTACGCGTACCTCTCTCATTGAAGTTAAAACCGATGGTACCGTCTATAGAAAGATCATCATTGATCTTGGGAGACAAAAGCAGCAGCAGGTCCGTATTATACTCCCTGGTGTTGGCGCTGATCTCACCTACATAACCTATGTCCGCCTGGCGGATAGAGCCTGCAGGGTTTGCCCCGGCGTTCCAGCTGCCTTCCTTGGGGGCATTGATGGCTTTCCAGTCTTTCAAACGTGCATTGGTAATATCACCACCTACACGCCATAACAGATTTACCCAGGGGGTAAACTTGTAGCCCATCTCAAAATAACCGAAAACCCGGTCACTGTAATACCTGTTCCCGTTTTCATAAAGGGGGAAGTAGGGGTTTTCTGCATAAGGTGAGAAATAGTTGTCTACATCATAGAACTTGTTACGATAGTTACGGCCGTCAGTGATCACATGGTCACGTGGTATCTGCATGATCTCCTGAAAGGGAGTAGCGCCGCGTTCATCACCAAGGTCAGTTACATAACGGGAAGTTCTTTTAATATAGTTGAGTGATCCCGCCAGCGAGAAACCTCCATACTTGGTAGAGGCCCGCAGGCCGATATTGTTTCGGGTCAGGTAATCGGCAGTGGTGGGTATCACCCCATCGCTGGTAACATTCCCCAGTGAAAGCAGGAAGGTACTGGTTTCATTACCACCGCTGATGGATACTGTATTATTGAATTCCGTACCGATATCATAGAAGTCCCGCATGTTGTCTTTTGCAGGAGAGAAGGGTTTTAACAGCTGCGAATTATCTACTATCGCGCCCCATAAACGTTGTCTGCCGTCCATGCGGGGACCCCAGCTGCCGTTTTCCTCGAAAGCAAAGTGCCCGCTCCATCCCTGGCCAAATGTGTTCTGGAATTCCGGCAGTACACCTACTTTAGAAAAGGTAGCCGCACTGTTTACTTCTACCTTTATCTTGCCGGATTTCCCCTTCTTTGTGGTGATCATCACAACACCGTTGGCTGCACGGGAACCATAAAGTGAGGTAGCACCGGCGCCTTTCAATACTGTTACACTCTCAATATCGTTGGGGTTCAGGTCACTGATACCGTTGCCGAAGTCGAGACCGTTACTGGTGTTATCCGGGTTCCTGTTGGCCAGCTGCTGATTGGTAACCGGCACGCCATCCACTACAAATAAAGGCTGTACGTTGCCGCTCAATGAGGTATAACCGCGCAGTACCACCTTGGAGGAGGCACCTGGCTGCGAGTTCAACGTGGAAATATCAGCGCCAGCCACACGGCCTTTCAGACCGTCCAGCGGACCTGTTGGAGACACCCGGGTGATCTCTTCATTCTTAAGCGAGGTGGCTGCATAACCCACAGAGCGCTTCTGGCGTGCGATACCTAATGCGCCTGTGATCACTACCTCACTGAGGTTCTTGGTGTCCTGGTCCAATGTAATTTCCAGTGTGCCTTCCTGGCCCACCGAAACTTCCTTTGCGGTAAATCCTATGTTCCTGATGATAAGTACGGGGTTGCTTCCTGTAACATTCAATTTGAAATTTCCACTCTGATCGCTGGTGGTACCAGTTGTAGTGCCTTTTAGCTGGACCGTTGCAAACGGTATGGGGACTCCGTCACGTCCAGTTATCCTCCCCGAAACCTGACGTTCTTGGGCGTACGCCAGGCTAAACATTACCATGAGCATGGTAAAAACGAGTAGCGCTTGTTTCATAAGCGAGAAGAAGATTTTGGTTGATGAAAATTGTTAACAATAATAATTTACGTAAAAAAAAGCAATTGAGTATTATAAAAAGATAAAATAGTATCATATAAATTTAAGAAAGTCATATTATAACAAATAAAGAGTATGTATTATGGAAGTAAAATGCCATACTGATGCAGGTGTAAATCATTAACATAAGTTTAACTTTTATCGGATAATATATTTTTCGTAGCTTATTTTATTACGTGGCATAAAAAAAGACTGACTGCTTTATGGCAGTCAGTCTTATTCTTATCATGTGAGTCGGTTTCAATTTAGGTTACTGCACATCCCACCATACCCTCCTCAGCATGGTGGTGTTTTTAGGAGCGTTGGCGTTGTAACGTTGCTCACTGCTGGGATATAACAGCGACCGCGGCAACTGGCCACCCAGGGTATTACCCTGTGGAGCTTTTAATACCGGGATACCTGTTCGCCGCCAATCCGTCCACACCTCCGGGCTAAGGAAGAGGGCAATATACTTCTGTATCATGATGTCGTTTAAAGTAATGCTGGCAGCTGTTTTGGATACTTCCTGCAAATATGCATCACTTCCCACTGTTCTGGATAAATTAGCTTTTATCGCCTCGTTATAAGCCGCGGCGGCGGCGGTCTTGTTATTATTCCTGAACTGCAGCTCCGCCTCTACGAACTTCAATTCATCGTATGACATGAAATATACCGCGGCGTTAGATGCGCCATACAGATCGCCCAGCAAAGTACTGTCTGCAGGATCATAATAAACCGCGTAGCGAGGATCCTTCGATTTGTACAACAGGTCATTGAGGTAACCATTAAACGCGATATCGCCGCGTTGTGTATTGAACTGGTACCATGGCGCCTGCGTAGTAGTGGCGCTGGTGCCCACGAATTTTACAAATGCGCCCTGCCCCTCACTAAAGCCCTTTGGAATTTCGTTCAATGCAGGTTGTAAAGTACCAGGGTTCACTTTTACAAGATGCAGGTAGAATTTCGCTTTCAAAGCATGTGCAAAGCGTACCCACAGATCAAGGTTACCGCCAAACATCAGGTCGTCCTGTGAGCCGGGCTGGAAAGGGCTGCTATCATCCACCGTCAGCGATGCAATCGCCTCATCCAGCAATTGCTGCAAGGTATCATACACCCGCTGTTGCGGATCATATTTCGGCTGTGTGTTGGCCAGTCCCTGGAACGCCTGGGTATAAGGCACATCGCCCCAAAGATCTGTTACCTCTCCCAGGTTGCTGGCCAGCAGTATTTTTCCCACTGCCGCATAGTGCAGTTGTTGCGCGGCCGTAGCTGTGTCTATCATGGCTGTTATATCGTTCATAATAGCGCCGTAAAAACCGGCGTACCACATATTGTCTACATCATCTGGTGTTACGGTGTATAAGGAATGATTGTAGGCCTGGTTGGCAATACCTGTGCTCTGCTGCATGAACAGCGAGGAAAAACGAGAGGCATCCCCACCCCATATATAAGCGCTCTTTAAAATGGCGCCGGGCAGTATTGCAGCAGGAGAAGGCGTTTTCAACTGCGAAGGATCATCGTTGATCCCCGTATAGAAGTATGATTTTTTACACGCATTGAAACAAAGTAACATAAACAGCGCGGGTAGTATATATCTGGAATACCGTATCATAGTCTTGATTTTTAGGATTAAAACCTGGCTTTTACATTCAGTCCATAACTGGCAGTGCCGGGTAAATTAAAATAATCGATTCCCTGCGCATTGGTGGCGCCCGTAAGACTGGTTTCCGGGTCTATACCATTATAGGGCGTCCACAGGATGATGTTACGCGCAAAGGCAGACACTGTGATACCCTTGATAAAATGCGCGCCGGCAAATAAAGAGGCACCGAGATCGTATGACAGGCTGATCTCACGCAGCTTAACAAAGGATGCATCATCTATGAATGTTTCTGACTGTCCGCCAAAGCCACCGCCATTGCCCAAATACCAGGCTTCATCCAATGCTGCTTCAACATCGTTGGTTGACCCTGCACCTGCTTTTTCAGCTCCGCCTTCGTAGTGTACAATATTGCCTGTTGCATCCAGGTGCCCAAGCACACCCGGAAAAACCGTTTGTTGTCCCCTGTTCAGCGTAACAGCAGAGGTACCGATTGCCATGAGCGATCCACGGGTACCATTCCAAATGTCTCCGCCATGTTTCCAGTCAACCAGCGCGTACAATGAAAAACCCTTGTAGGTAAAAGTATTACCCACTCCCAGCAGGAACCTGGGATTAGGGTTTCCGATGCGGGCCTGCTCGGGTGATACGATGGGGTAACCGTAATTACTGTTGGGATCATCACTGATCACCATTCTACCCTGGCTGTCTCTCAGGAAGGGATAACCGTAAATGATACCGGCAGGCTGACCGGGTAAATGCGCGATTACCGAACCCGTAAATCCGTTCACAGTGATCTGGTTGATACCGGGCGCCAGCGACAATACCTTGCTGCGGTTCATGCTATAGTTCACATTCACATCCCAGGTGAAATGCTTTGTGTTTACCGGTTTACCCGTTAACGTTACCTCCAGGCCCTGGTTCCTGATAGCACCCGCATTCAGCGTTACATACTGGTAGCCAGTAGACCCTGCAATAGGGGACTGCACCAGCAGATTGGTTCCCTTAGAGTAATAATAAGTGGCATCCAGCCCGATCCTGTTCTTAAAGAACTGTAACTGTGCACCGGCTTCATATGAATTGGTTTTTTCGGGTTTCAGGTTGGGATTGCCCAGTACATTGTTCAGGCTGAAACTTCCGGTGCCATTGTAAGGAAAAGAAATACCCGATGTAAAACCATCGCCGCTATAGGTAGTGGCTGTGTAATATGACCTGATGTTAAATGGCCCGGGATCTTTACCCACCTGCGCGGCAGAAAGCCTGATCTTACCGAAGGTCAGCACATCATTCTTCAGTCCTTCCAGCTCTGTGAACACAAAGCCCAGACTGGCGGAAGGATAAAAGAATGAGTTGCGATCTTTGGGCAGGGTAGAAGACCAATCATTACGCCCGGTAAGCTCCAGGAACAACATAGACCTGTAATCCAGGTTAACATCGAAATAACCCGATGCCCTGTGATAAGGCGTCACAAAATTGGCCGATTTTACCGCAGTGGCATTGTAGATGTTATTGAAACCGGGCGATGTTAAACCGTCTCCCTGTGTATACAACTCATCCAGTTTACGTGTGTAGTAGTTATTGCCTACTTTCACATCCAGCCTGAAATCTTCTGATAACTGTTTAGCATAGGTAAGGATCGCGTCTGAGTTCACGCTTTTATAGGTATACCGGTCATCAAAGACACGGCCGCCAGGAAACGCGCCGGACTGAATCTCGTAATATTGATGGCGGTTGTCACTATAAACATCTGTTCCTATTCGATAGGTAAAAGTGAAATCTTTCAGGAAATTATAGTCCAGCTGAACATTCCCTATCAGTCGGTTCACATTCGTAGTGTAAGGATCTTCATTGATGGTCCAGTAAGGATTGTCGTACGCTGTGGTGCGGTAAGACCGTTGCAGGCCGTCTGGCAACAAATATGCCTTCGGATCGCTGGCTTTTGATGCGCCGTTGGAATTGTCAAAAGATATAGGCGTTCTGGTTAGTCCCAGCATGATGCCGGAGGGATTGCTGCCGTTCTGCGGCATATCGCCGCCGTCTGTGGTATAGTTAATACTGCTGGACACTTTCACATGTTCAGATACTCTCAGCTGACCGGAGAAAGCAACGGTGGTACGCTGGTAGCCTTGTAGCGGCACAATGGAGTTCTGGTACAAATGCGAGACAGACATCCTGTAGGTTGCTACATCATTACCTCCCATAAACGATACTGAGTTATTGAAGGTAGAGCCGGTGCGGAAGAAATCCTTCACGTTATTGTAAGGCTTAAAAGGGATCCTGGCATTCGGATCTGATTTACCTACAATATCGCCATGCACATCATACGCATTGGGAACGCCTGTCCAGAAAAGGGTATCTGCCCTAGCGCCCCAGGAGTAGCGGTTGGTAGAACTGAAGGGAGCTATTTGTCCGCCGCCTCCCTTTACATATTCATGCTGCAGTTTGGGCAGGCGGTTCACTGCATCAAATGAAACGCCGGTACTGAAGTCCACCTGCATCCTGCCTGCCTTTCCTTTTTTTGTGGTAATGATCACGGCTCCATTGGCTGCATCAATACCATATAAAGCAGCTGCTGCGGGGCCTTTCAGAATGGAGATGCTTTCAATATCCTCTGGGTTGATGTCTGCCCCGCGGTTCGGTATTGGTAGCGCCGGTCAGCAGATTGTTGGAGCCATCTGAAGGATCGCCTGAGTAGTTCTGGGAATTATCTACGGGGATACCATCAATTACAAAGAGCGGCTGGTTGTTGCCCGTGAGAGAATTGGTGCCCCTCAGTTTAATGTAGGTAGCCGCTCCCGGCGTACCCGAAGAACGCAGTGATCTGTACACCGGCTACTTTGCCAGACAAACCCCTCAATGCGTCGCTTTGTCCGGCTTTTGTAAGCTCATCTCCTTTTACATCCTGTACGGCATAGCCCAGGGCCTTTTTAGACCTTTGTATGCCTAAACCAGTGACCACTACCTCCTGCAGGTTGGTTTCATCAGCGGTAAGCGTTACTTCCAGGTAGCTGTTACTACCCGCAGGTATCTCCTTAGTAGTGTAACCTACACTTCGGATAACCAGTACCTCATTGTTTCCGGGGATGTTTAATTTGAAATTACCTTTTTCGTCTGCAGCGGCACCATTGGAAGTGCCTTTAACCTGGATGGTGGCAAAGGACACAGGTTTGCCGTCGCCTCCCTTTACTTTACCCGTAATCTGGCGCTGTTGTGCAGACACGAGGGAAGTCATCGCCAATAGCATAGCGATGAGCAGTACGTGACGTCTCATAAGCATGTTTTGATTGAGTTCTATTTCCGTTTAACGGGCGAAAATTACGGTGAAAGCAGAAGACGGGTATTAAAATCAGCTTAAAAGGGGAATTAAAATCCGACTTAAAAAAAAGAGGGCGCCTCAGCTGAGACGCCCTCCTTGTTTTTTATATGAACAACATTTTTAGTCCTTCACATCCCACCACATCTTTGTTGTTACCGTTTCCAAACCAGGGAAATTTCCGTTCCTAGTGATCTCGGTGTTGGGGTACAGCATGCGCTGCGGGAATAATCCTGCACCCAGTACAGACGCCTGTGACCTGACAAAGAAGTCGGGATAACCGGTACGGCGCCATTCAGTCCATGCTTCAAAGCCCTGGTTACCACACATAGCAAAATACTTCTGTGTGATAATAGCGTTGATCTGTTGTTCTGTTGTTGCGGGCCATGTTGCCACCACATCTGTGATGTAAGTACCCGGTTCAATTCCGTACGAAGTGAAGCTGGCAGTGATACCTTCCTGATACAGTGTTTGCGCATTGCCAGTAAGGTAACCGCGTACAACAGCTTCTGCCTGCAGGAAATAGCTTTCAGCAGCAGAGATGAATTTTACCGGAGCCAGTGCAGACAGCGGGTCACTGGCTCTTGCACCTACTACATAAGAAGGCGTAGAGATAGTTTCATCCGGTGTTGTATTAAAGCTGCCCTGCGGAACAGGTGTTACAATACCGGTAGCAGGCACTCTTCTGTAGAACACGTTCACACGCGGATCATTCAGCGCTTTCATCTGGTTTACGGCGGTGGCGCTGGCCACCAAGTTCTGTGTACCGCCCAAACCAATCATTTCAGCATTCAGCGGGTTCTGGTTACCACCGGTCTGGGTGTAAGATATCTTAGCATCTTCTGTCAGGAAAGGCTCCCCTTGCAGTGCCTGGATACCAGCGCTTGCTTTTCCCGGATCTTTTAAGGCAATACGGAGATAGGCGCGCAGTTTAAGGGTATTGCCAAATGCGGTCCATTGGTCCATATCACCACCAAAGATCAGGTCTTCAGCACCAGGAAGGAACGGAGAAGCATTATCGATCAATGCCTGCCCCTGGTCTATGTAGCTGAAGATACTGTCATAGATCTGCTGCTGTGAATCGTAATGAGGACTCAGGTTCTGGTCCCCCAGTCCGGCTTCTGTTAAAGGCGCATCACCAAATGCGTCCGTGATCACCTGCAGATCGTATGCTTTGAGCATGAAAGCAATAGCGGCGTATTGCTTGTATTTTTCCTGTCCTTTATAGCCGAGGATGATCTCCAGATCTTCATATGCATCATTGTACAGTATACCCCAGGGCCTGTCAAAATTATTGGACGAAGGCTGGTACTGATCAATGGATTTATACTGGGATGAATAGGGAGATTGTGTCCAGTACTGACCCCATATGCTGCCATAGATCTGGAAGTGGTTGCCCAGTACATGCCCGATGGCTGCTTGTGCAGAAGGCAGGATCAACGGTACGTCCACCTGTTCCGGCAGGTTGGGATTATCGTTTACATCCAGGAATTTTTTACATCCTGACGCAGACAATACCAGCACGGCCAGCGTAGCGGCTACCGACTTTGCTATATATCTTTTACTTGTCAATTTCATGTTAAATGATCTTTTGCTTTTAATACTTAGAAAGAAACCCTCAGGTTCACACCATAGTTCCTCAGAGAGGGTTGCGCTGTAAAGTCAAAACCCTGTTCGTTGGTAGCACCGCCTGAGTTAACTTCAGGATCTGCATACACATTTTCTTTGGCGGTCCACAGGGCCAGGTTATTACCGAATATACCGATGGAAGCATCACCGAACGGTGTTCTGTTCAGCAGGTACTTGGGTATACGGTAGCTCAGGCTCAGTTCGCGCAACCTGATGTAAGAACCATCAATCACGTGCAAACCAGACGGTATCTTGCTGGTAAACCAGTCATTCGGATCATAGGTTAAGCTGGTGTTCTCTGTAAACTTACCGGGCTCAGTTTCTATAACAGAGTTGGCCCACACACGGGGATCACGGCCGCCTTCTGCAGTTTCAGGCGCTGTACCCACAAAGTCCATCAGGTCTTTGGTGCGGGAGTAAAATTTATTACCCTGCTTGGTATCGAAGAGGATACCGAAACTGAAGCCTTTGTAGCTCATGTTCGCACCCCAGGATGCCTGCCATTTGGGAAGATAAGAACCCAGGTACTGCGCCCGGTCTGTCAGCTCAGGCATACCATCCGCTGCACTCACCACTACACGTCCCTGCGGATCGCGCTTAATGGTTTGGCCAAAGAAAGTGCCGTAAGGCTGACCTTTTGCTGCTACGATAGTTAAAGCGCTGATACCGCCAACAGTTACCTGGTCTACACCGCCTGCTATATCTATCACTTCATTTTTATTCTTGGTGTAAGTTCCATAAAGTTCCAGCGTAAACCCGGAAGCCGTACGGATCGGTGTACCACGTACCCCTAACTCAATACCCCTGTTCTCTACTTCACCGGTGTTCAGCACCTTGGAAGAATAACCGGTGCCAGGTGCAATGGGCACGGGCAGTATCTGGTCTTTGGACTTATTCCTGTAGTAAGAGAAGTCTACAGATGCGCGGTTTTCAAAGAAATTCAGTTCCGCGCCTACCTCAAATGCGGTAGTGATCTCAGGCTTCAGGTCGGGATTACCGATACGGTTTCCTCTTGTAAAGCCTGGTATATCATTAAGCGGGAAAGTTGTATTGCCAAAGCCGCCTGCAATGTCTGTTTTCTCGTAATACGTCCTCAGATAATACGCGGGCGCATCATTACCCACCTGCCGCCCAGCTGGCACGTAACTTACCATAGCTCAGGATATTGCTGATAGAACTACCCTGCAGTAACTCCGTAAATACAAAGGATCCATTCACACTGGGATAGAAGAAAGACCTGTTTTCAGGAGGCAGTGTGGAAGACCAGTCGTTACGTGCAGTAAAACCAAGATACAGCATATGCTTGTAGTCGAGGTTCAGTTCACCGTAAACGCCTACCAGCCTACGTGTTTCGCGTTCATTAAAGCTGTAAACCGGGCCGTTACTGTTATCCAGCGCATACCATCCGGGCACCACCAGACCGGCAGAACGGTTGGTTTGTGTTACCAGCGTATTGAATACACGCTGACGTACGTTATGGCCAACCATTAATGAAAAGCCAAAGTCAGGGTTGATCTGCTTTTTGGCAGTTACCATCACATCGTTGGTGATCTCACTCAGCGTGTAGTCTTCTTCACCATATTTACCAAGGCTCTGATGAACGTTGTCTTCAGAATAGTAGTCGCCCAGGTCATCAGCAGGTATTACGGAGAATTTAGGATACTTGTACCTGCGGCGGTCTGTATAAACGTCCGCACCTAATCTTTCAACCACATCCAGCCATTCCAGCGGCTTGTAGGCTACGGTGAAGTTCCCGGTAACGCGGTCTACATCATTCAGGTTGCGGTAGTTCTTCAGTACAAAATAAGGGCTCACGGTGTAAGCGCCGTAATAACCGTAACGCTCAACGCCGTCTGCATCAAATATGCCACCCATACTATAGTAGGGGTTATTGAGATCGCTCATTTTATCAAGCGGGATATCCCTGGGGGTCTGGATCACGTTGTCATATACGGAACCTTCACCCTGGCCACCCTGTACCAGGTCGCTGTTGATCTTATTATAATTGATCGATATGCTGGTAGTGATCTTATTGGTAAGCTGAGCGCTACCATTAAAACGCACGCCGTATTTGTTGTACTTGTCATAGTTGCCGGGCATCACTCCATCAGAGTTGAGGCTGGTCAAAGACAGGTAGTAAGTTGTTTTATCGCCTGCGCCTGACAGTGATACATTGTTATTGAAGGCAACGCCTGTACTGAAGAAATTCTTTACGTTGTCTTTCTGGGCAACATAAGGCTTTTTCAGACGTACGCCATTGATAGACTGGCCCCATTCTCTTTCCTGGCCGTCAAATTTCGGGCCCCAGCTCCAGTTCTCACGCGGATCTTCCTCCTGGTAACCGCCTTGTCCATACTCATTCTGGAAATCGGGCAGCTTCAGTACATTGGAGAAGGTAACCGAGCTGTTGAAAGTAACTTCATTCTTCTTGCCAGCGCCTTTCTTACCTGTTTTGGTAGTAATAATCAGGGCGCCGTTGGAAGCTCGGGAACCATACAGGGCCGCTGCTGCCGGGCCTTTAAGAACGGTGATAGACTCGATATCTTCCGGGTTAATATCGTTACCACGGTTACCAAAGTCAACACTGCTACGGCTGTCATCACCACCTATAATGCTGGAGTTGTCAATAGGCACACCATCAACTACCATCAGCGCCTGGTTGTTACCACTGATGGAAGAACCACCACGGATCACCACCCTGGAAGAGCTTCCCGGCGCGCCGGCAGTACTGGTAATGTTTACACCGGCTACTTTACCAGCCAACGCATTCAGCGGACTGGTGACCTGTGCTTTGGTTAATTCTTCCGTTTTGATTACCGGCGCAGAATAACCCAGGGAACTTTTGTCCCTGCGGATTGCGTTAGCTGTTACTACTGTTTCTGTAAGGCTCCTGACATCCTGCTGTAATACTACGTTTACCGTGTTGGATTCTTTCAGGGTTACTTCCTGTTCTTTCATTCCTATAGAGCGGAATACCAGGGTGGTAGTTCCGTCCGGAACCTGTAAGGTGTACTCACCATCGGGGTTAGTGACTGCTCCTGTAGAGGTACCTTTAACCACTACAGCGGCACCTATTACCGGTTGACCATCATCTGCTGATGTAACCCTGCCTTTGATGGTCCGGCTTTGTGCGAAAGCCTGACCGGCAAGGAATAATACACCAAGCAGAAGAAATAAAACTTTCCTCATAAGCTTGTTTAGTTTTTTTTGTGTTGATCTATGTGCGAATAAATAAGCCGATAAAAAACACCCCCAGGACGCCCACAGGCGCCACTTCCTACTCGATTAACGTCCAATAGTCTTCTTCTTTAGTCTGCTTTACGGGGAGAATGTACAGTGTCTTAATGCAAGTGTATCAGTTCGCATACTGTTGAGTGTATCATTTCCTTAAGCAAATTTCCGTCTTTCGTAATCTTAACGATATTTTAACCTTTCAAAATTAAGCCTATTACGAAGACAATTGTTTGTTATAACACTTAAACTACTGGGTTCAAGAAAAGAATTAACAATGCTTTAACAGATTAGGTGATTTTAGCATATTTAATTATGTACAGTTCAATATTGGTCGATATACAATTTACAAGATAACTTAACAACGTTTTTTTATCTAGTTATTTAAAAACCAGAAAAAGACAAGCAAGCGGTAAGAATACCGCCTGCGCTCATCAACCAAAATCTAAATCTAGATAATCCAGATTTATGATAGAATTTTTAATATGTTTCAGTACAGGTATGCATTTGCCTTTTCCGGGTTCTGCACCTGGTTGTTTCAGCAATTGTACATTATCTGTCAACAAAATGCTAAGCTTATCAGGAAAGATTCAGCGTGTGTGTCTTCAACAGGTTCAACAGCACTTCATACAGTTCCTCGTTACGGTGGTTGTAACGGAACTCGCATTCTTTCAAATGCAGGTAAACTGTATTCCTGTTGAGCCCTTTGAACTTGGCCAGGCGGTGTTTGGTAAGGCCCCAGAATGCATCAATATCGTCCGCCAGGGCAATACTGCCGTTGGTTTCACCAGAAATAGCGTGCTCCAGTCGATACAAACGGTAATGCCCCAGGTCCACGATATTGCTGAAATGACGTATCCGCTCTGCTGCGCCTAATGTCTCCAGCACAGAGCGTCCCCGTACAATAGCATGGATCATCGCCCTGCTTACATCGGGCAATATCTCTGTATGTAACCTGTCGGCATGCCGGTATATCCCGAACACGATCGGCTTGATAGCACGGTTTACCTCGGTCTTTACAGACACGGCGGCATCATGACCATTACGATGCTCATGATGTTCATACCGCTCATGGATGACCGGTTTTACAATGCTTTCTGCGGGCTGCTGCAGCTCGCAGTACCTGGCAATTTGCTGACGGATTTTTTTAAGGTAACTATTAACCGTTACCCGGCTCACCCCGCTTATACTGGCGATCTGGGTGGCCGTGAGATCTTCAGAGAAGAGCTTAAGGATCTCCTTAAATTTTCGCTCAGATAAGTGAGCGCCCTTTAAGTACCTGTTTTTCATTGAACAAGAAGGTTAGAATGGCATGCTAAACCTCCTACTTTTTAATAAGTATATAGAGCGCTTTTATACAAACGGCTAAATGGATTGGGATGAATGTTGCTTACTAGATTATTTGAGGCAAATCCTGCTTCAGAATTCCTACAGATTTACTTCAGAATCCTGCCATTCGTGCTAAAAAAGAACGTTCCGAAGGTCTGAACCCCGGAACGTTCCAGTTTTAGCATGATATGCTATATTTTTTTATTCCTTCGTATCATCGAGCCCAAGTTTGGACATTTCCACATCCGGCTCATCATCAAGCGTAGGCCATAACTCCTTTTTCCTTGCCTTTTTCAGCAGGGCCTTTTCCATCCACAGCAACAATGCCGGTAATATGGTAAGGTTGGTGACCATCGCCATTACCAGGGTAAGGGAGGTCAGCCAGCCCAGCGATTTGGTACCGCCAAATTCGCTGAAAACTGAAGATCATAAACCCGGCAAACAGAATCAGCGATGTATAGATAATGCTCAAACCGGTTTCATGGATGGTCTGCTTTACCGTTGCCGAAATATCCAGGTCATGATGCGGCAGTTCCTGCTTGAAATTCACCAGGAAACGGATGGTCACATCGATCGCTATTCCAAGGGCAATACTGAATACAAGTACGGTAGATGGCTTCAGTGCAATGTCCAGCCATCCCATCACCCCCGCTGTAACAGCCAGCGGTATAATATTAGGTATCAGCGAAATCAGGAGCATGCGCCAGCTGCGGAACAGGTACAGCATGCAGAAAATGATCAGCACAAAAGCCAGCACAATACTTTCAGTAAGCCCGTTAATGATGAAACGGCTACCCTCCAGGAAGATCACACTCGTACCGGTAAACGCTACCTTATAATCTGCAGTGTCGAATATCGCGTTCACTTTAGGCCTTAATGAATCCAGCAGTATCGGCAAACGGCGGGAACCTACATCGGCCATGTTCACGCTCAAACGGGCCACCTGCCTGGTGCTGTCCATAAAAGAGGCCACCAGCTTGGTAAATGTGGAGTTATTACCACCCGTCCCCCGCATACGCAGGTACGGAGCCAGGAACCCTATATCAAACTGGTTGGGTACACTGTAGTTGGTACTGTCTCCATTATAATAAGCCTGGCGGGCAAATTTGATCCCCTCTGCTACACTCAGCGGCCGCGCAAAATCAGGCTGAGCGGCTACCAGCTGTGTAAGCTGATCCAGCTTGCTGAGGGATTGCAGCCCGATCACACCATTCTTCTTTTTGGTATCCACCGTAATTTCCAGTGGCATTACCCCGCGGAAATTGCGCTCAAAGAATTTCAGGTCAGTATACAAACGGTCGCTTTTCGGAATGTCGTCCAGCATATAAGCTTCCGGGCGCAGGCGTAGTATGCCGAGTACGGCTGCCACTACCATGATCACCGTCACCAGGTACACCCAGGGGCGATATTTAAATACCAGGTTAGTGAGCAGGTCAAGCCCCTTCCTGAACAGGGGATTATCCAGGTAACTGGTATGTTTGGTCTTGGGCGGGGGCAGGTAACTGAGCACCGCCGGCAGGAAAATAAAGGAGATCAGGAAGATGAACATGATGTTGGAGCCGGCCACCACGCCAAACTCCTTCAGCAGGGGGCTCTTGGTAAAATAGAATACCGCGAAGCCAATAGCCGCGGTGATATTGGTAAAGAGCGTCACAATACCCATACGCTGGATCATGTGCACCAAAGCCCTGGTTTTGTTGGCATCCCTGGCATACTCCACATGATATTTGTTCAGGAAGTAAACACAGTTGGGAATGCCGATCACCACGATCAGTGGTGGTATCAAACCAGTGAGCAGTGTGATCTTATACCCGCAAAGCACAATGGTAGCAACAGACCATATTACCCCAATCGCCACAACGATCATCGACATCAGCACGGCGCTGAATGAACGGAAGAACAACAGGAGTATCAGCGCGGTAAGGATAAACGACAATTTCAGGAATAACCTCATCTCATCCGCCACCTTGTTGGCCATAATGGTTCGGATCAGCGGCAGGCCGCTCAGGCGCACTTCAGTCTGATGCTTTTTGCCAAAGGCATCCGCCAGATCCATAATACTCTTTACCACGCCTGTACGTTGTGCGGAGTTCATGACGTCTTTGTTGATGCGGATAGCCATCAGGTAAGCGCCACTGTCAGGGTTGTATAACAGTCCCTTATAGAAAGGCAGTGAATGGAATACACCGGAAAGACTGTCCAGCTCCGGCTGTTGCATTGGCTGATCCTGGAACAGCTGTAGCACCTGTAATCTCTTCGTACTATCGTTCTTTACCAGGTTAACGGCCAGGGGCACACTTAAAATGTTCTCTACCGCATATACCTCTTTAATATCTTTATTGAGCTTTACATAATCGTTAAAGAAATCAGCCCTGAAAAACTGGTCGCTCTGTACACCCAGCACCATCATATTGCCGTCTTCCCCAAACTGCTGCCTGAATTGCTGATAGGTCAGGAACTCGGGATTATCCCGGGGTATAGCACTGCCATATTCATAAGATAACTCTACTTTACTGGCATAATAGCCCATCACCACTGTACCGGCCAGTAACAATAACAATAAAGGTAATCGGAACTTTAACACCCATCCTGCTAAGCGTTGCCACATAAGGAATTTTTCAATTTTATAAATAGCGTAAAGGTAAATAAATAATTCACTAATTTGCTGATGTGCTAATATGTTAATGAATGGTCATCATCCGGCTATGCGCCCTATTTATCTTCTCCTGTGCTTACTGATAACAGTGCAGCTGTGCCACGCGCAACAAGTGCCCATCGGGCATTGGCGGGAACACCTTCCCTATACGCAGGCAACAGCAGTGGTAAGTGCCAACGGCAAAGTATTCTGCGCCACCGGCTACAATATGTTTGCAGTTACTGCCGGCGATCATGATATCACCCGCTATACCAAGCTGAATGGCCTGCATGATGCAGGCATCAGCGCTATTGGTGCAGACAACCAGGGCCGGGTGCTGATCGGCTACAGCAACGGCAACCTGGACCTGCTGAAAAACGAACAGGTATACAACCTACCTGATATTCTCCGCAAAAATATACAGGGCGATAAGACCATTCAAAGCGTCTATTTTTTCAGGGGCATGGCCTGGGTCTCCACCGGCTTCGGCATCGTAGTAGTAAATACTGACAGGCAGGAAACAGCCGACACCTATATCATAGGCGATGATGGCCGGTACACAGCGGTGTACGGACTAAGTGCAGACAATAACTTCATTTATGCGGCTACGGCTGAAGGGGTAAAAAGAGCGCCACTGAGCGGCGTAAACCTGGCCAACTACCACAACTGGACGCCTGTTATGCAAGGCCTGCCGGCAGCCCCGGTACAAAGCATAATCTACCTGCAGCAGCGGCTCATCTGTCTCCAGCAGGACAAACTCTTTTCACTGGAGCAGAATGGCTGGGAACCCTGGTATGCAGACGGGCGGCATATTAACACCATCAGCGCCGATCAGCAACACCTGCTGGTTTGCCAGCAGGCCCAGGCCACAGACGGCGCTCGTGTGCTTCAACTGCTTCCCGATGGCACCATCGCCAATTCCCTACAGCACCCACTCATACAAGCGCCCATGCAGGCGGCTACCCTGGAAGGATCCACCTGGATCGCTGATTCCCGGCAAGGCCTGGTGCTATATGAAAATAACAGCTTCAGCAGCCTTACCCCCAACGCTCCGGCAGGCGTGGTAGGCGGTAATATGTTGTTTGTGAACAACAGCCTTTGGGCCACTGCGGGGGCAGTAAGCGCTAACTGGGCGCCAACAGGTAACCGCAACGGCTATTTTGTTTTTGAACAGGACGAATGGCACAATTTCAACGCTGATACACAGCCTTATCTTGATACCATTACAGACCTTTTGCCGCTGGCTGCAGACCCAGGCGGCTCGCATTATATCGGCTCCTTCAGTAAGGGGCTGCTGGTGCTGGATGCATTGGGCAACCACCACCTGGTGGCTCAGCCTACCATCCCTGCGCCCACAGATGATCCGGCCGCCAGCAGGGTCAGCGGACTTGCGGTAGATGCGGCAGGCAACCTATGGCTTAGCGCCTATGGTGCAGACAGGAACCTGCTGGTGAAAAAGCCGGATAACAGCTGGCAACAGTTCCGCATTCCCTATGCGCATACCTACAATGCACTCAGCGATATACTTGTAGACGATAACGATCAGAAATGGATCATCTCTCCACGGGGTAACGGGCTGTTTGTATTCAATCACGGCAACAGCCTGGAAAACACCGCAGACGACCGCTGGATGTTGTTCCGCAGCGGCGCCGCCCAGGGCAACCTACCCTCAGACGATGTACGATGCCTTGCCAGGGATAAAGACGGCTGGATATGGGTAGGCACTACCCGCGGCATTGCCATCTTTTCCTGCGCACAGAACGTGTTCACTACCGGCTGCAGCGCCTACCTGCCCATTGTACAGCAGGATAATTTTGCCGGATACCTGTTCCGCGATGAACAGGTGAACACCATTGCCGTAGACGGTGCCAACCAGAAATGGGTAGGCACACAGAACGGCGTATGGCTGATCAGCAGCCGCGGAGAAAAGATCCTTGCACACTTTAACACCGCTAATAGCCCACTGCCCGATAATGCAGTGAGCCGGATAGCCATCCATCCGCTTACCGGCGAGGTATTCTTTGCCACCGGACTGGGACTGGTATCTTTCCGGGCCAATGCCACAGAAGGCGCCCAGGGTATGACGGCAGACAGCGTGCTGGTATTTCCCAACCCGGTGCCGCCAGGTTACGGGGGAACCATCGCCATCAGGGGACTGGTACAAAATGCCCGCGTAAAGATCACTGACATCAACGGCCGCCTGGTATTTGAAACCCGCGCCCAGGGCGGACAGGCAGTATGGAGCGGGAAAGACTACACCGGGCGCCGCCCTCAAAGCGGGATCTACCTCATCTTCGCCACAGATCTTAACGGTACTGAGCATCTCGCCACCAAGATTGCCTTTATCCAATAAAGAATTAATAATTAAATTGCCTGCAAGTTATGTTACACAAAACACGCGGCATAGTATTAAGAGTGGTGAAGTACGGTGAAACCAGCGTGATCGCAAGCGTTTTTACAGAACTGTTTGGCATACAATCCTACATCGTCAACGGGGCCCGCAGCGCTAAACCCAAAGCTGCAAAAGGTAACCTGATACAACCCGGCAACACTACTCGAAATGGTGGTATACCACCAGGAACAGAAAAACCTGCAACGCATCTCCGAATTCAAACTGGGATATATTTATACCGCACTTCATTTCAGCGTGATAAAAAACACAGTGGCCTTATTTATGATAGAGCTGCTGCAGAAGTGCCTGAAACAACCGGAGCAACAGGAGGAGCTGTACTACCTGGCAGAACGTACCCTGCAGCTGCTGGATAACAGCGAGCCTACCGTTGCAGCTAACCTGCCTTTATACTTTACATTAAAAATGGCGGAAATGCTGGGCTTCCGGCTCAATGGCCGCTATTCTGAATACACGCCTTACCTTGACCTGCAGGAAGGCACCTTTGTAGATCTTCCCCCGCACCACGTTAATCATCTCGATGATGTTAACAGCGAGCTGACAGACATGCTGGTACATTGCCCGCAGCTGGCCGCCCTGGGACGCATTTCCATGAGCAAAGACAGGAGACGAAAGCTGCTATACGCCTACCTCGACTTCCTGAAACTGCACCTGCCCGATTTTACCGAACTGCAATCGCCCTCTATTTTACACGAAATACTCGATGCATGAGGTGAGCTGTTGGCCATTAGCAATTAGCTGTTAGCTAGTGCCGAATGAATATCGATAACTGCTAGCAGCTAACTGCTAATAGTTATTTCTCATACTTTACCAGTGCTGTGCGCTGGCCGTCAAATACAGCGTAAGTGAAAAAATTCAGCCAGTCGCCCAGGTTAATATAGCGACTGTCGGGCCCTACGGTAAGATCCAGGGGTAGATGCCGGTGCCCGAAAATGAAGTAATCAAAATGTTCTTTCTGCAGGATCTCTTTACTGTAGATTGCCAGCCATTCGTTCTCTTCGCCCAGAAACTTTTCCAGCTCCATACCTGTTGCGGCACGGCTTTTCCGGCTGAAATAATTGGCCAGGGCAATACCCCAGGAGGGGTGCAATAATGAAAACAGCCAGCGGCATACCGGGTTACGGAATACTTTCTTCAGAAATTTATATCCATGATCGCCGGGGCCTAAACCGTCGCCATGCCCCACATAGAATTTTTTACCGTTGATGGTATAGGTTTGCGGTTCAAAGAACACGGGGATATTCAGCTCTTCTTCAAAATAACCATCCATCCACATGTCATGGTTGCCAATAAAAACAGTGATGCCTATACCACGGTCCGCCAGTTCGGCCAATTTACCCAGCAGGCGGGTATAGCCCTTGGGAATCACTTCCTTGTATTCAAACCAGAAATCAAAAAGATCGCCCACCAGGAAAATATGGTGTGCATCCTGCGCAATACCGTCCAGCCAACGCACAATCAACCGTTCCCGTTCCCTGCTGGCTACCGCATTGGGTGCACCCAGATGAAAGTCTGAAGCAAAATAAACACGCTTATTAGCCGGCACCTCTATATGATGCATCCCTTGTAATAATTAAAAATTAAAAATGAATAATTAATAATTGATCGACCTGTACGACCTGTCCCTGTACACCTGGCCACTCGTCCCGCAATTCTTAATTATTAATTATTAACTCCCATTCGTGCAGCCTTAAACTCTTCCCTGATATTGGTGATGTCAATCTTCACAGGATCATCAAAGCCGTTGAACAGGAATATCTCCCAGGCGTATTTGGAGCGGTTCAGGTTTACCGGGTATACGTCGCCGTTAGACTTCTCAAACCGCAGCTCATACTGGCTGGTGTTAATGATCTTCACCTTTTTCTCCGTAAGGAACTGCCGGGCTTCGTTCATATACTGCTCATTGGTGGTGGCAATTCCGGGAAAATCTTTCTCACCGAATTCACGCTTCAGCTCGCGTATTTTATCCTCGCCCGGTATATAGAAAACGGCGCACCGGCCTTTTACCAGTAAAGGACCGCCAGCCTGGTGCCCTCCATTATTGCAGGACAATAATAAAAAAATACATGCAATAGCTAATACGAAAGATCGCTTCATAGACCGATTATATGCTTAACAGAACAGCGCCCCGATGTTAATCAGGACGCTGTTCATTATTTTTAATCACTTATTTTTTTATTCATCTACCAGGAACACATACACCTCTTTAGGGCCCGTGCACACCTACCACCAGTGTTTTTTCTATATCTGCCGTGCGGCTTGGGCCGGTGGCAAAAGAAATAGCGGAAGGCAGTGCGCCGCCATACCGGTCCTTTAGGCGGTTGATGGCGTCTTTCAGGTCAAATACCAGCTGGTGTGTATAGGCTATTACCAGGTGTACCGGCGTATAAACCGGCAGCGCCCTGCCCGAAGGTTGTGCAGCACTCAGCACAATAGTACCGGTGCGGGCTACCAGGTATTCACAGTCTGTAATGGCCGCTGCAGCTTCGTGCATATTCCCTTTGTTGATGAAAGGCATCGCTCCCAGCTTAAAGGCATTTAGCAGCGCGGGGGTCTGGCAATATACATGGTTCCATTCCTTGTGTTCTGCCAAAGCCGCCACGTTCTCTGTCAGCTCCTGTTTGCCGGTACAGTAAATGAACTTACCCTGCAGGCGGGCAAATTCTTCTGCAAACTTCAGCTCCAGCCCTTCGTTCTCTGTTCTGAAAACAGCATTGTTGCCCTCCGAATTAGGGAAGGGCAACTGTACCGACTGACTTAATGCATTCCGTACTCTCTTCAGAATATTTTCCTTGGCAGGAGATATTTTCATGATACCCCTTTAAGCATTAACTGGTGTAGGAGAAGGATTGATGATATCCGTAGGGTGTACGCCGTCTGTGGTCATCCCTTCTTTATTCAGGTGATGCTCCTTGTGCGTATCGTAAGGACGTTTACCGATCAGCCTTTCCAGGTCTGCTTGGTATAACACCTCTTTCTTCAGTAATTCCTGGGCCAGTATTTTCACGTTCTCCAGCTTTTCTGTCAGCAGTGCCTTGGTTCTGGCGTAAGCCTTTTCTATCAGGTTTCGCACTTCTTCGTCAATCATCTTGGCTGTTTCTTCAGAATAAGGTTTAGTGAAAGCCTGGTCGCTGTTAGGATCGTAGAAAGAAACATTACCTACTTTATCGTTCATACCGTACACGGTTACCATCGCGTAAGCCATGCGGGTGATCACCTGCAGGTCATTCTGTGCGCCGGTAGACACTTTACCGAATACAATGTCTTCAACCGCACGGCCGCCAAGAGTCATACAGATATCATCCATCAGCTGTTCAGTATTGTAGAGGTATTGTTCTTTAGGCAGGTACTGCGCATATCCTAGAGCGGCTACGCCACGCGGTACAATGGTTACTTTCACCAGCGGGTTAGCGTGCTCCAGGTACCATCCGCAGATAGCGTGACCGGCTTCATGGTAGGCAATCACTTCTTTCTCCTCGGGCGAAATGATCTTGTTCTTCTTTTCCAGGCCTCCGATCACACGGTCTACCGCATCGTTGAAATCCTCCATCTCCACTTCATTCTTGCCTTTACGGGCAGCTATAAGTGCAGCCTCGTTACATACGTTGGCAATATCTGCGCCGGCAAACCCGGGGGTCATAGCGGCCAGTTTCTTGATATCGAGGTTGGGTGATTTCTTGATAGGTTTCAGGTGCACATCAAAGATGGCTTCACGGCCAGCCAGATCCGGTTTATCTATGGATATCTGGCGGTCAAAACGACCCGGGCGCAGCAGCGCACTGTCCAGCACATCCGGGCGGTTGGTGGCAGCCAGTATGATGATGCCGCTATCCGTACCAAAACCATCCATTTCTACCAGCAGCTGGTTCAGGGTATTTTCACGCTCATCGTTGCTCATCATCACGTTCTTACCCCGGGCACGGCCAATAGCGTCTATCTCGTCTATAAAGATGATACAGGGCGCTTTTTCACGGGCCTGTTTGAACAGATCGCGCACACGGCTGGCGCCAACACCCACAAACAGTTCCACAAAGTCGGAACCAGACATGGAGAAGAATGGCACCTGGGCTTCGCCTGCCATCGCTTTTGCCAGCAGGGTCTTACCGGTACCCGGAGGGCCTACCAACAGTGCGCCTTTAGGTATCTTACCACCAAGTGCAGTGTATTTCTTTGGATTCTTGAGGAAGTCAACGATTTCCATTACTTCTACCTTGGCTTCATCCAGGCCCGCCACATCATTGAAGGTGATATTTACACGGGTACCTTTATCGAAGAGAGTAGCTTTGGATTTACCGATATTGAAGATGCCGCCGGGACCGCCACTGCTACCTGCAGGGCCGCCCATTTTACGCATCAGCAGTATCCACAGGCCGATAATGAGTATGATGGGTAATAACAGCTGGAATACCGGTTCAAACCAGCTTTGCCTGTCAACGTAATATACGTTTACACGGTCTTCCGGTTTTACGCCCGTTTGCGCTTTATCAAGATCAGCTTTAAAACTTTCTTCGCTACCAATACTGAATTGAAAATGCGGTCCGGGGTTAGGTGCTCCAAAACGGCCTTTCGCTACTTTGTCGTACTTTGGCTCGTTCAGCTTGTCTTGCCTGATGTACACTTCAACGTACTTCTTATTCACCACTACCAGCTTATCAACATCTCCGGGTTGTAAATATTCCAGCTGGAACTGCTGGAAGCTGATTTCTTTCGGCTGTGAACGGAAATCAAGAAAGTTCATAGCCAGCAGGGCAATACCGATAAAGGCATACACCCAATATATATTGAACTTCGGTCCTTTCTTTGGCGATTTATCCGAACCTTTAATAAAATTGTTGCCTCTTTCCATAATAATCTAGTCGCTCCTTGACGGATGTTTATTGCAAATATTTCATATTTTTTTTGTCATTAACTATTATTTGTTCACAGCTAATAACATTACCGGGAATATGCCCCAATATATTGCTGATAGTTAGCTATTATATCTAACTACTATATTAGGTTTTTGTTCAATCGTTATGTTCGGTTCTTTCAGCATCGCTCCACATTTCTTCCAGGTTATAGAATTTACGGGTTTCCGGCTGAAATACATGCACCACCACATTCACATAGTCTACCAGTATCCATTGCTGAGCGGTAAAGCCTTCGTGCTTATAGGGTGTTTCACCCGTTTGCAACTGCACCTGCTCTTCTACAAAGTCTGCGATGGCCCTTACTTGTGTGTTGGAATTTGCTTCGCATATAATGAAGAAATCGGCCACTGCTTCGGGGATCTGGCGCAAGTCCAGGGATACGATATTTTCCCCCTTTTTATCCTGAATGGCCTTTATGATGGTGGTAAAAATCTCACTGTCTCTGCTTAAGCGTGTTTGCGCTTTCTTACGCGTGTTCAGAACGGTTAAGGGTGCCAATAAAAACTTGTTTTTGTTAAAAATAAACTTTAATTGTCAAAATTACTAAAGAAGCGGCAAATATCCCTTGTATTAATGTGCCGCTAAAGGCCTGCAAATGTTAAGAAAACAATAAAATGAACTACTTTTCGGCCCTGAATTTCATTTGAGCCAAAAAACATATCCAAATAAGCATTTTTCTGTGATTGGACAGCCTTTTCATGTTTTAGATACCGTAGACAGCACCAATAACTATGCCATGCAGCAGGTAAATGCAGGGCATATCAGCCATGGAACGGCCTGGTTTGCCAGAGAGCAAACCGCCGGAAAAGGGCAGCGTGGCAAACAATGGTTATCTCTTCCCGGAGAAAATATCATACTCACCATTGCCTTGCAGCCCAACAGCCTGCCGCTTTCCAGGCAGTTCATGCTTAGTGTGGCGGTTGCCCTTGGCGCCAGCGACTTCTTTGCCCGCTACGCTGGCGACGAAACCTGTATCAAGTGGAGCAACGATATTTACTGGCGTGACAGAAAGGCAGGGGGCATCCTGATAGAAAATGTATTGAGAGGCAATACATGGCAATATGCCATAACCGGGATTGGCATTAACATTAACCAGGCGCAATTTCCGGAGCACCTGCCCAACCCCGTTTCTCTCAGGCAGATCACCGGTAAAACGTGGGACAGTGTAGCCCTGGCAAAAGAGCTGTGCCAGTGCCTGGAGCCATGGATAAAACAGCTGCGTCCAGCCCATTATAACGAACTGCTGGAGGCCTATAAAAGCCGCCTGTTCCGCCTCAATGAACCAGGCCTTTACCGTATGCAGGGGGACTATTTCCAGGGCATCATCCGCGATGTGCTGCCCGATGGCAAACTATGCCTGGAAAAGAACGGCGCCATACTGCAACTGGATTTTGGAGAAGTGGAGTTTGTCATCACCAGGTAGGGCATCATCTATTACTATTTTTGCCGGTGTTCACTCAGGCTTCACATAAGCTTATCCTTGCACCTGTTATATTGGTTAAGATAGTACCATCTCTCTTAGTATTTTCTCAGGGACACAATCTTTTCCTGGCGCCACTCCGCCAGCCTGGCTGGCAGTGCTTTGGAGATACCCTTCAGCAGGTATACCCCGGTACCATATTCCCGGGCCAGGGGATTCTCTACCTGTCCCACCTTGATGAATACAGTCGCTATTTCATGCGCGCGCTCATCCGGCGCCTCATCATCCACCAGCACCAGGTAACGGATATCTTCCATTTCCGGGAACCAGAAAACATAATCCGCATTAAAAGATACAGCCGGAGGAAATATCCCAGCTCCCTGCTGCCGGTTATAATAGTTCAGGGCGCCTGCCTGGCCGTAATTACCGCAGATCACCAGTGTATAGGGCTTTTCATTGTCTGGTATCAGTGCAAATGCCTTGCGCGACAACTCCGCCATTTCACGCCATCCCAGCATATCCGCAAAATCCTGGGGCAGCCGGTGGTCCTTACCATCCTCCCAGCGCAGCAGTCCAAATTGCGCAAACTTCTTGGCCTTTTGCGCTATTGCTGCTGGCCCTAATACCGGGAATATCACGTTGAATGCATAGGCAAAGGGGATGATGGCCAGCAGTATCCAGGCCACCCGCGTATACTTCAGCCATCGCCCGCTGAACAGCCGCTCACAGTATACTGCTCCGAAGGCCAGCAGCATAGGATAAAGGCCCAGCGCATAATAGTCTTTTGCCCGCAGGTAGAGGAACAACAGTATCACAAACAAATAGGTCAGCCCCAGGAAACGGTAAAGGCTGAACGGCCGGTACAACAACAGTGCCAGCAAACCCGATATTACCAGAAAAGCGCCTCCCATGAAAAAGATCAGCTGCGTTTTCAAAAACCCCGTCCTGTCTACATTCACCAGCTGGTATTTCGTTAATTCCGCCATATGGTGCAGTACGGGCATTCCATTCCTGATCTGCCATACAATGTTGGGTAAAGCCAGCAGTAAGGCTATCGCTCCCCCCAGGTAAAGGTATTTGTTAAAGAACACCCTTCTCTGTGGCGAGAACAACACAGCAGGTATCAGCCCCGCCAACAGGAACAACATGTTGTATTTGTTCAGGAAGCCCAGTCCGATGGCTACTCCCAGCCATAACAAACAAAGCCGGCGACCAGAGTGTATAAAGCGCACAAGCAGGTAAAACACCCAGGTCCAGCTAAGTACGTCAAAAGAGTTAGGCTGATACAGCATATTCAATCGAAGCATGACAGAGCAGATAAACGCCAGGCCCGCCAGCAGCTGGGCATACCATCCGCCCCGCAGTTCTTCGATAATACGCCACATCAGTACCATGGTGATAGCGCCAAACAAGGCAGGAAAGAATTTCACCCAAAATACAGCGCCTCCCAGCCATTTTATCAGCAGTGAGATAAAAGCCGTGAATGGTGGAACAGACAGGTAGCCGGCAGAAAATATGATCTGCCATGTCCAGGTGCAGGTACTCGTCACGGTGCAGGTCATACACCGGGTTAATAATGCAGTAATGCAATAACATTTTAAGGAGTACCAGTGCGATCAGTACGTAATGTGATTTGTTGCGGTTCAGAACAGTTGCCAGCATAGCGGAAGTATAAGGGCGTCTTTATATAAGAAACGTCCAGGGGGAGTATGACCCTGGACGCAACTGCGGTAAAGCATTAACCTTGTTTAAAACAAGATTTTGGTTGATAAAGGTTCATCAATTTGTGAATTCTTTGTTAAATAATCAAAAATAAAATTGCACTTATGTTGCAAATGGAGCGCTATCTAAAAGCATAGCAGGCATAACGATGGAAAGCCGCTGCGCCCTTTGTAATTTTATCATCTAAAATTAACACCATATGCAGTACAGAATTTTAGGACAAACCGGCGAGAAGGTGTCCGCCATCGGGCTGGGTTGCATGGGAATGTCACATGCCTACGGCAGTGCAGAAGATCGCGATGAGCAGGAGTCGCTGGCAACACTGGAATATGCCCTGGAGCTGGGCATTAATTTCTGGGATACGGCAGACATGTACGGAAAAGGCACCAATGAAGAGTTGTTATCCAAAGTGCTGGCTACTAAACGCAGCCAGGTATTCCTGGCCACCAAATTCGGATTTAAATATGCGGCAGATGGGAGTTATTACTTTGATGGCTCTCCTGCGTATGTAAAAGCCGCCTGTGAGGCCAGCCTTCACCGTTTGAAAGTAGATGTGATAGACCTGTATTACGCGCATCGTGTAGATGCAAATGTACCAGTGGAAGATATGGTAGGGGCGATGGCCGACCTGGTAAAAGAAGGGAAAGTGCGCTACCTGGGCCTCTCTGAAGCCGGAGCCGCCTCCATCCGCAAGGCGCAGGCCGTACATCCAATTGCTGCCCTGCAAAGCGAGTATTCCATTTTTACGCGGGATCTTGAAAAGGAAATTCTTCCGCTTACGCGCGAGAATGGTATTTCACTGGTAGCTTACAGCCCCCTGGGAAGAGGTATGAGCGCCGCCACGTCCGTAGATTTCAGCCAGCTGGCTGAAAATGACTTCCGCCGTAACCTGCCGCGTTTCCAGGAAGCCGCCTTACAACAGAATGTCCAATTGGTACAAAAACTGGAATCGCTGGCAAAAGATAGGCAATGTACCACGGCACAGCTGTCGCTGGCCTGGCTGCTGGCCCAGGGAGACAATATTGTTCCCATCCCCGGCACCAAGCGCAGGAAATACCTGCGGGAAAACGCCGCCGCTACAGACATTCACTTAACCGCAAATGAATTGAAGGAGATCCAGGACATCCTCTCTTCCACCACCATCGCCGGCGAGCGGTACGCGGAACAGATGTTGAAACTGGTAAATAATTAATAATTAAGAATGAATAATCCGGAGGCTTGTGTCCAGCATAGGGCGCGTGTAGCTGCCATTATTAATTATTCATTCTTAATCTATTTGGCTTTGTAGCCCCAATCCTGCAACCACTTCACCACCTTATCCTTATAGTCTCCCTGGATGAGGATCTGGCCGTCTTTAACGCTGCCGCCGGTACCGCATTTGGTTTTTAGCTCTTTGCCCAGTTGTTCCAGGTCGGCCGTTGTGCCTGTAAACCCGTCTACCAGCGTTACCACTTTACCGGCCCTTTGCTTGGTGTCCAAGTTTACCTTCAGCTGCTGCTGGGCAGGAGGCAGGGTGGCTGCTTCCGATGGCTCATCAGGCTCCGGTGAAAAATCAGGATCGGTGGAGTAGACGATCCCCCCTGTATTACGCTTTTTCTTAGACATACGGATGTTTTGTTAGCTCTTGTTAACGATCATCTGGATGGCGCCGCTCACTACCTTGAAATGCACTTCGCCGCTGGTGTTCAGCGGTACAGCATCTCCATCTACCTGCAGGTAATTTAGCTGAGGGCTGCGGATGGTAACATCTTTGCCCGTAAAATGCTGCATATAACTGGTTTTATGCACGGTACCCAGCAGTGAGTAAATGCTTAAAGGTAGCAGCCCCAGGAAGCTTACAGGTCGTACAATAACGATGTCCAGCAAGCCATCAAACAGGCTGGCCCCCGGCGCCAGTTTAAATTCATATCCCATCTGGTTGCCATTGGCCACACTAAGCAGAAATGCCGGGCGCTCCAGTTTCCGGCCATCAATATCAATGCTATAGTTGTTTCCCTTATACTCGCGAAAGCTTTTTATTACCAGTTTAGCATAGCCCCAGAGGCCCCGCTTTGTTGTATTCCTGAACTTGTCGGCTACCAGTGCATCAAACCCAACACCGGCATTACTCAGGAAAAGATATTCATCGGCATAGCCGGCGTCAATAGCCGCACGATTATTATCAACGATCAGTTGCAGGGCTTTGCGCACATCCAGCGGTATTTTCAGCGCCCTTGCCAGTCCGTTGCCGCTACCCAGCGGTATCACCGCCAGCGCAGTGTTGGTACCGGTTAGGCCTTGTGCAATTTCGTTAATGGATCCGTCTCCGCCAACAGCCACAACGGTATCCACTCCCTGTTGTACGGCCTCGCGGGCCAGGTCTTTGCCATGCCCCAGGTAAGCCAGGTGGGTGATTTGTACAAAAAAGGCTGAAGGCGGCAGTACTTCCGCGATCACATCTTCCAGTCGTTTTTCTCGGTCAGTACCTGCCTTACGGTTGATGATAATTAGAATCTTTCTCAAGTTAGTTATAAGTTGTCCGTTTGATAGTTGACTTTGTCAGATAGCTTTCAGGCTAAGGTCCAGGCTTACCGCATGATGAATAACCGCGCCGGCGGAAACAAAGTCTACCCCGGTCTTTGCATAAGCCTCTATGTTGTCAAGCGTAATGCCGCCGGAAGCTTCCGTTTCATAACGCCCATTGATCAGTTCCAGCGCCTGTGATAGCTGCTCTGGTTTGAAGTTATCCAGCATAATGCGATGAATACCGCCTACAGCCAGCACTTCCCGAACATCATCCAGGTTGCGCGTTTCCACTTCTATCTGCAGGTCCAGCTTACGCTGCTGCAGGTAATCCAGTGTTTTATTTACGGCTGCCGTGATCCCGCCTGCAAAATCAATGTGGTTATCCTTCAGCATGATCATATCATATAAGCCCATGCGGTGATTTACCCCGCCGCCGATGCGTACCGCCTCTTTCTCCAGCAAACGGGAAATTGGGAGTGGTTTTACGGGTATCCAGTAAACGGGTATGATAGCTCTGTAATTTGTTTACATACTGGTGGGTGAGGGTGGCAATACCGCTCATGCGCTGCATACAATTCAGCACCAGGCGTTCAGCCATCAGCAGGGTATGTACGGCGGCCTCCACTTCAAAAGCAGTTTCACCGGGCTGCATAAGGTCTCCGTCTTTCTTAAAAGGCGAAAAAACGGTGAACATATCCAGGAGGCGGAAGATCTTTTCAGCCACCGCCATACCTGCCAGCAGGCCGGCTTCTTTTATCCTGAGCTGTGCTTTGCCTTTTGCAGTAGGTGGTATGCAGGCCATCGTGCTGTGATCGCCGTTGCCCACATCTTCCGCAAGGGCATTCCTTATCAGTTGTGTAAGTGCAGTTTCATCTAACATAAGTTCTCTTTGGCGGTCCAAAAATAAAGAGTGCCCCCGTAATTATAACGGGGGCACGTTGGTTTTTCAAGTAAATTCAACAATATTTACGAAAGTATGGGTCGCAAAGTTACTTGCTTTCAAAGCGCAGTTCGTTCAATACCAGCGAATTTCCCTTCTTCTGCAGGAAAAAGGACGTACGGAAATTGCCGCCACCGGTGACCATATTACCGATACCATAGCGGGAGCCGCCGCCAGCTTCGCCCTGATGTAGCAGCTCAAAAGATTTTACCTGGTTTTTGGAGAAAAAGTCCTTCAGAATGATCTCTGCTTGGGCCTTGCTGTAAGAGCTGGACCTGCCGGCAATATTGATCTCAACCGTATTATCCAGATAGCGGGAAAGATTGCCGGCATCCCCTTGTTTAATGGCGCCGACCACATCTTCAAAAGGACCGCCTGCCAGGCTTTTTAAAGGACGCGCCGAAAGGGAGAACACTGTAACAATGCCTCCTAATAATAAAACGCCCAATATATACATGCACTTTCTCATCCAATTTCTCCTTGCTGCATTAAGCCCCGCAGCTGGTGCTTGTTGCCCTCGCAGGATGGTACCTCGCTTTTCCTCCCCCTCTTTCATAAACTTATTCATGCTCGGTTTCATAAGAAAAAATGTCTTTTTAATTGACCGGTTTCATGGTTATTTTAAATAGTGTGACAAGTATCTGATCGTGTGACAGTCTTTATACCTTTATTGCCAACCCCAGCTGTTGCGAAAACTATGCCAGATTGCCAGCATGCTACTAAAATCCCATAAATGTTGTAGCACAGAATCAGTAATTGTTGCAAATATATTAATATATAATGTTTTACTAAGGTCTAACGGATTTTTGTTTTTCGCCACTTCGGGCGGCTAAAGATATTTTTTGTTCCTGTTAACTTTACAGAAATTTTGAAGTATTCAAGTCATTATGAGTATTTTCACGCCCTTGTAGGAATTAAATTAATCAAAGGATCATGGAAAAGAAAAGAGCCATTCTGATCATTATGGATGGATGGGGCATCGGCCAGGTGCCTGCGGCAGACGCCATCGCAAATGCCAACACACCTTTTGTTGACAGCCTGTATAAAAAATATCCGCATAGCCGCCTGATCACCTGCGGAGAAGCCGTAGGGCTGCCCGAAGGACAAATGGGCAATTCTGAAGTAGGTCACCTGAACATCGGCGCCGGACGCATCGTATACCAGGAGCTGCAGCGGATCAACGTGGCCGTTCGCAGCGGAGAACTGGCTCAGAACAAAGTACTGCAGGATACGCTGGAGTATGCCAAAGCCAATAACAAGGCCCTGCACCTCATTGGCCTGGTAAGTGATGGCGGAGTACACTCACATATCAACCATGTTAAAGCATTAACACAGATAGCAAAAGATAAAGGTCTCGAAAAAGTATTTATTCACGCCTTTACGGATGGCCGCGATACCGATCCTAAAAGCGGACTGGGCTTCCTGGAAGACCTTACGGTACATCTCAGCAAAACCACAGGACAGCTGGCTTCCATCACCGGCCGCTACTATGCAATGGACCGCGACAAGCGCTGGGAACGTGTTAAGCTGGCTTATGATGCACTGGTGCATGGTAAAGGCACCCCTACCCAGGACCCCCTCACTGCCGTAAAAGCTTCCTATGCAGAAGGTGTGACTGACGAGTTCATTAAACCCATCATTGTTACCAATGCGCAGCTGGCTCCACTGGCCACTATACAGGAGGGCGATGCTGTACTGTGCTTCAACTTCCGTACAGATCGCTGCCGCGAGATCACCCAGGTGCTCAGCCAGCAGGATTTTCTGGACTTTGACATGAAAGCGCTGCACCTGCACTATACTACCATGACCGAGTACGACAAAACCTACAAAGGCGTATACGTGGTGTTTGAGAACGATAACCTGAATATGACGCTGGGTGAGGTGCTGGAACAAAACAACAGAACTCAGATACGTATTGCTGAAACAGAGAAATACCCGCACGTGTCTTTCTTCTTTTCGGGTGGCCGTGAAAAGGAATTTAACGGCGAACGCCGCCTGATGGTCGCTTCTCCCAAAGTAGCCACTTACGACCTGCAGCCGGAAATGAGCGCCTTCCAGGTAACAGACACCATTGTACAGGAGATCAATAACCAGTCTGCAGACTTTATCGTCCTGAACTTTGCCAATGCCGACATGGTGGGCCATACCGGTGTGTGGGAAGCAGCCATCAAAGCAGCAGAAACTGTTGACACCTGCGTATCCAGGGTGGTAACCGCCTCGCTGAACAATGGCTATACCGTATTTCTGACCGCCGACCACGGGAATGCCGACTTCATGATCAACTCAGACGGCACACCTAATACCGCGCATACACTAAACTATGTGCCCTTCTTCATCATTAGTAACGAATTTAAAGGGCCGGTGAAAGATGGTAAACTGGGCGATCTGGCCCCTACCATTCTGAAGTTTATGGACCTACCCGTTCCAAAGGAAATGACCGGAGATCTGCTGGTGTAAGCCTACTTATATATACCTGAATGATAAGCCGGTAGTTTATGCGTACTATTTTCGCATAAATTTACCGGCTTATCCTTGTCCCCCTGCATTAGCGCATTACTTGTAACTTTCCCCGAAAGTGCCCCGTTTTATCTCTACAAAACTTACCCCTATGAGATCAGTTCTTTACAAATTGATTATTGCGGCTTCCCTGCTTGCATGCTTGTTCTGCATTACGGGCTGCCTTAAAGATGCTCGTAACAACACCCAGNCATTCAAGAAGTATATCCCGGTGTATATGCAGCTTTCAGAACTCCGGTCCGCGATCAGAAAAGAAGCTCCAAGGGCAATTGAACAACCGGGAAAAATCTACCTGTACGGTCACTACATTTTTCTGAATGAATTGAACAAAGGCATCCACGTTATTAAGTTTTCCCGCAACGGCAATATGAATTGGGCATCATGGCCATTGATTCTACCAGCGACCGTATAGTAGTTGATTTTGTGGTGAAGGACACTACCGTACAATACGAATGTCAGACGGGCAATAACTTTTCTATGACGTCAGTCCGCAGAACACCATGTTGTTTGCCTATGGTGCTGCGGGCGTGTCCCAACCCTGGCCCAACAATAAGCAAAGGGAACCATCAACAGCCCCTCCTCAGAAAAACGGGGACTTTATGTCCATACAGGGTTGGGTTACAAGATAAGATTGGAAGATAACCATTCTTTCCAGATCTCCGCCGGATACGCACATGCGGCAATGGAGCTGATATATATCGGAAGGGAAATAAATTCTATTTACAACTATTCTTATAATCGAGTAACTATTCTGCTGGGTTATTCGTTTTAAGTTTTTTAGTGCTCTCGACAGATTTGCTCATGCATCAGATGCGCCGTTTTTACGGCGCATTATTTTTTTGCCGGATCTTCACCCTTTCATACCCGTTCCAACCCGGCTAAGCTATTGATCATACTGCGTTTCTTAGTAATTTTGCCGGATGGAGATAAAGAGATACAGGCGCCTGGGCACCATACTGGCGGCTGTTACATTACTGGCCTGTAATCCCGGCGGCAGCCGGCAGGTCGATAGCGCAGCACACAGTGATCTTAAAGCATACTTTACAGCGGAAGCGATACAAATGGCGCAAAGCGGACTGCAGATGCAGAAAACAGTGGCCCTCAACGGTCAGCGCGACAGTATCAACCAGCCGCTGACAGATACCCTGGCACTGCAGCACCTGCTGAAACCATTCCTGGATGTGGATATTAACAAACCCTCCCTGAGAGACGCCTACCGGACAGATACGGTTAAGGATCTCTTCACCGGCAGCAGCGCTATTATGTACGCCGCCCGCCATACGTCTGTCAACCCGCAGCAGATCATCCTGAATTTTGACAGCACAGGGCAGATCTCATCCGTAAATATCAACAAACGTACCAGTAACCTGGTATACCAATATCAGCAAAACCTGTTCTACCAGCACCTCAAGACCATCCGTATCACCACCCGGCAGAAAATAGCTTTTCTGCAGGCGCGTGAACTGGATGTCAGGGTATCACTGGCCCCTAAAAATTAACACGGCATATGACAGCAGAGGAGTTTCAGCAAATATCACATACCATACCCGTTCAGGCAGGTATCTATAAATATTACGGCGATGATGGAGAATTGCTGTATGTAGGCAAAGCCAAAAGCCTGCGTAAAAGGGTCAGCTCTTACTTTGTGAAGCACCACGACAGCTTTAAAACACGCAAGCTGGTGCAAAGCATCCACCACATTGAGTTCACTATCGTAAATTCAGAACAGGATGCCTTTCTGCTGGAGAACTCCTTGATCAAGCAGTTCCAGCCCAGGTATAATATCAACCTCAAGGATGATAAGACCTATCCCTACATCGTGATCAAACACGAGCCGTACCCAAGGGTGTTCCTTACCCGCAACGTAATCCGCGATGGCTCTGAATACCTGGGGCCCTTCACCTCCGTAGGCAGGGTACGCGAACTGCTGGAAGTGATCAGGTATAATATCCCCCTCCGCACCTGTAATCTCAGCCTAACGGAACAAAACATACGAAAAGGTAAGTTCAAGGTATGCCTGGAATACCATCTTGGCAACTGTAAAGGGCCCTGTGAAGGACTGCAGACAGAAGAAGACTACCGGGCAGGACTGCAGCAGGTAAAAGACATCCTGAAGGGCAACCTGGCGCCCGTGCTAAATATGTTCCGCGCACAGATGCAAAGCTGTGCATCCAATATGGAATTTGAGCAGGCCGAGATACTGCGCAAGAAAATAGAAAGCCTGCAGGCATACCAGGCCCGTTCTACCATCGTCAACGCCCGCATGGGAGATGCGGATGTGTTCTCCATTCTCAGCGATGGTAACCACGCCTACGTAAATTACCTGCGCGTACTGAACGGCACCATTGCCGATACGAAGACCGTAACGCTGGAAAAGAAGCTGGAAGAAACGGAGGAAGAAGTGCTGGCTTATGCCATTGCCTACCTGCGGGAAGCATTCAAAAGCCTCACTAAAGAGATCATTGTTCCCTTTTTTGTAGAATACCCGGAAGAACAGGTGACCCTCACCGTACCCAAAGGTGGCGATAAAAAGAAGCTGCTGGACCTTTCTGAAAAAAATGTGAACTATTTTAAGGACGAGCTGCATAGGAAAAAGATCCTCCACCTGGAAGGTAAAACAGACGAAGAGAAGCGGAAAGTGCTGTACCAGCTGCAGGCAGATCTTGAGCTTCCGGTGCTGCCTACCCATATAGAGTGCTTTGATAACTCCAACTTCCAGGGCAGTTACCCGGTGAGCGCCTGCGTGGTGTTCAAAGAAGGGGTGGCTTCAAAAAAAGATTAACCGGCATTTCAACATAAAAACAGTAGGAAGGTAGTCAACGACTTTGCTTCCATGACAGAAGTGGTGTACCGCCGCTACAAACGCCTGCTCACAGAACAGGAGCCTTTGCCCCAGCTGGTGATCATAGATGGTGGTAAAGGACAGCTGGGTGCTGCCATGGAAAGCATCCGCGAGCTGGACCTTATAGGCAGCATGACCGTAGTAGGCCTTGCAAAGAATGAAGAAGAAATCTTCTTTCCCGGAGATAAAGAAAGTATTAAACTCCCCTTTAACAGTGAAAGCCTTAAACTGATACGCCGCATACGCGATGAGGTGCACCGCTTCGGCATTACCTTCCACCGCCAGAAACGCAGTAAAGGCACCTTCAAGAATGAACTGGAAACCATCAAAGGCATCGGCACCTCCACCGCCACCCAGCTATTGCAAACCTTCCGCTCTGTAAGCCGCATCAAACAACTCCCCCTGGAAGACCTGGAAAAGGAGGTTGGCGCCGCCAAGGCCAGATTAGTGTGGCAGCACTTTCACCCTGGAACTAGTAATTAATAATGAGTAATTACAAGTCAGATGCCCTATATGTTATCAACTGCACTACTGCTTAGGGCACTACGCCCCAACCGCATGTAGCGCCTGTAATACATGGCGTTCTTCATGGGCAATAAAGAAACGGAAAGTATCTCCCAAAGACAGCCTGAGCCATTTACCAAGGCTGGTAGGCACTTTCAGCCGTTGCAGGTTCACACCTTCGGCACGTTGTAATAAAGTTAGCAGTTGCTGCTGGCCGTCAAGGAATTCGGCCATTACTTTGGCCGCATCCAGGTCTGTCACAGGGCGGGCGTTTTTGGGCGATTGCATCTTCATAGGCAGAGTGCCATCTGGTTTAGGCTGCATGGTGTTGGTAAACCAGTTGCCCAGCCATCCGCTTTTGAAAGAGGTGGTAGCAGGCAGTTGTTTGGCGTAGCCACGTTCTATTGCGCTGGCTATCTGCGGCAGGTAAAAACGGCTGTAAGTGTTCAGGTGTTCCAGGCACTGTATGGCGCTCCATTTGTCTTGTGCGGGCGGCAACAGCAGTACCGGGGCGGGAAGATGGTGCAGTTGTTCTTCCACTGTTGATGCCAGTTCCTTTACCTTTTGTTGTAACTGATCCAGTAATGTTGTACTGTCAAATGTCACGGACATAATCACAAATTTGGGGTTTGTTGCTGCAAAGTTAATTTTAAAAGCAACAAGGTCACATGGTTTTTATCAAACCGTGTGACCTCGCAGATTATAATTGTGTCTAGTCTAGGCTGGTATTAATACTGCCAAAGATCCTGCTCCTTGTTGAAGATCTTGTCTTTGATGGCCTGACCTTCCAGCAAACGCATTACGCCGTCCTTGATGTAATCTTTGATCTCGCGGTTGTATGCGTTGTTTTCTTTGATAACAAAACTGGAGAAGAAGCGCATTTCGAACAGATCTTCCCAACTCATGGAAGCGGCGTCGTTGTTCTGGTTGTACACATCGAACTTAGCCAGTACAGGACGCAGATCAGGGTAGTATACCCAGAAGAGCGGTATGGAAGCGCGGAGGCTGCCGTCTTCGTTCATACGTGATACCATGGGAGCAATACCCAGGATACGTACTTTCAGTGCAGAGGCCTCTTTTGTCGAACACCCAAACTTCTTTAATCTTGTACTGTACGATAGTACGCGGATCAAATTCGTCGCGGGTAGTTACCATTTTCTCTTCGCCGGTAACAGGGTCGATACTGCGAACCGTTCTTTCTTCACCGCTGGTTTTGCTCTGGATCTCTTCAAAAGTCATCGGTGTAGTGAAGCGGTCATCAATCGGGTTGAAAGCAGTGATCTCGCCGGATTTTATGGAAGCCAGTAATATATTAATAAACAGCTGGTTGATACCGTTCTCGTCTTCCACGTTGTACTGGAAGGGGAGGTTCATTTTCTCGCGGATGTCTATCACCTGCCAGATACGCTTTTCCCAGAACTTATCGTCCTCGCGGATATTATCGTAAGCAATAGGTACGCGGTCCCTTACAGAGTTTTTGGAAGTAACACCGTCTACGCGCAGTGATTTACGGGGGGTGTCAGACACGGGGGTGCCAACACCATCCTGACGTAAAGGAGCTGCAGCAGCCGGGTCATTGGCGGGGGCTGCCGGAGGGGCTTCTACAGCGTTACCGGTAGCGGGGTTCACCACATCGGAGGAATCCGTTGTTTCTGTCGTAGTAGTGGTTGTTGTTGTCGCTGTACGACGACGGGTGGATCCACCTCTGCGCTGCGCCTGTGCATCTGCGGCTATTATTAACAGCAACACTGCACACCAGCTTATTTTCTTAAATGTTACGGCTCGCATAATTCAGTAAATTGATTACTGTTTAGTTTAATTTAAACGAAGTATTACCCATGTTTCGTACAATACCGTCGGGGCCTTTTACTTTAACATTGTCAAAGTAAACCTGGTCGCCGGCGCGCAATGAACGGATAGCGGCCACTACGTTGCTGGGGAAATAAGCGGAGTTAGCTTCGCCTTCCACATAGTCCCGTCCGCGTGACTCGATACCTACGCGGTAGCTTACTACATCATATTTAACGCCTTCGAATTCGAAGTTTTCCAGGTCAGCCCTTAAACCGCCCTGTACTTTAAAGTCAGCAGCCTTCATTGTACCGCTTTTGTTCATACCTACCTTTAATACAGGGTCAGGTATCATTTTTACGCGGAACTCTTTGCTGCCCATGTTTTTGGTTTTTCCATCCACGTTGGCCACCACGTTGATAATGGCACGACCGGGGTTGGCAACCGTTACGATGTAGTTACCTGCGCTCTGTTTGCGGATGTTACCTACGCTGATAGAAGCGCTTACTGCTTCAGCGGGTACACCAGCTGCAGATATTGAGATAGGATTAGGTAATCCTATGTACAGTACGTTCATCTTGTCAGCAGAGATAGAGGTGGTTGATGCACCAACGCTATAGGTCTCGCTGAAGTTATAAGTTTCCATCTGGCCGTCAGGCTTAGGCAGGGTGATCGTACCGGAGATGGTCTTGTCACCTACACCGCCCACCGGCATTGAAAAGGTACCAAGACCTTCCTGTGCCTGGATGGTTTGACCATTCACCACGATGGTAGGATTCACTGTGCTGCTGTAAGCGCCCACGGCGATCTGCGCAGTCAGGGTCTGACCTTCCATCAGGTTCTTGGAATTCAGTGATATGAACGGCCTTACTTTATCGAACTTGAAGTTATCTGCATCGATCTTGCGATAAAGCTCATCAATGATCAGCGACTCAGAGTTCTTGATATCGTTCTGGAACTTACCCAGAATGGTTACCGCCGCAATGGTGGGCACCATGTTAAAGTGATAAGTGGTCCAGGTTTTAGGCTTTACACCACCGTGGTCATCGTTGGTTTTGCCGATCTGTATTTTCAGCGGCAGTGTCTTTTCGAACCTTGCTTTGTCTTTAGGATCTACGTACGACAGCAGTTTGTCTCGCAGATCTTTCAGCTTCTGTTCCAGATCCGGACCTTTTTTCTGGTTCTCCATTACCCTGGTGGGAGCGTCGAGGTTATCCTTTGATTTGATATCTCCATGCTCATCACGACCACCGGCTTCTGTAATAATGTTCTCTTTCAGCGTCTCGATGTACGCAAACATATCACCGGTCATCTTTTTTACCTCCTGGGCTTTGACCCTCAGGGGGCCTACCTTCTCTGCGTTCTGCTTCATCTGCTCATCGAACTGCAGGTAAGTAAGGTTATTCTTATCGGTAATGGAGGTATTGGAAGTATTGATAGAATTGTTTACAATATTGAATGCGTTTAATATTTCAGCAGAAACGTTCAATGCAAGCATGGCCGTCAAGACCAGGTACATGAAGTTGATCATCTTCTGCCGTGGATCTTTAGGTAGTGCCATAGTTTGTTTTCAGATTTAATGATTGCCTGTTAATAACTCAAAACTATAAGCGTACCTTATCTTCCGTGCATTGCGCTCAACATGTTACCATAGATGGTATTCAGGTTGGACAGGTTCTTAGCCAGCAGGGTGATCTGTTCTTGCGTTTTCTTAGCATCGTCGATGCTGCCACTCATGGCCTGAGAAGTGCTCAACAGGTTCTTGTAGAACGTGTTCATTGCTTTCAGGTGGTTGTTGGTATCCTGCAGCTCCAGTTCATAGATGGCATTCAGGGAAGCCAGGTTTTTGGTCATGCCCTGCATCTGCTCATGGAAATGCCTGGTGGATTCTGACGCGCTGTTGAAAGAAGATACAGCGTGAGCGGCAGTGGTGTAAGCCACAGCTACGCTACCGATAGCGCTGGCAGCTTCTCTTGTTTTCTGGGTATAGTCGCCTGTGGCAGCAACCACATCGCTGATATCCCTCATTTTATCTACTGTAGTTCCTAATTTCTGAAAATTTTCGCTCAGGCGTTGCAGGTTAGCCGGAGTAATGTCTGCTTCCTGCAGCATCTTGTCCAGTCCTGAAACTGCCGGATGACCTGCATAGGCTACTTCTGCAGGAGCGTGTTGAGCTGAGCTGTCCGGTACAAAAGCGTACACAAAGAAGATCAATGCTTCAACGCTCAGACCAAGGATCAGGGCGATATCCGCACCCCGCCAGTGCTGCAGCTTGAACAAGGCACCGATAATTACTACTGAAGCAGCGATACATACAAAGAAGTTCAACCATTTCGCTTTGTTAGGATTCATAGCCATAGGTTAAAATTTAATCTGGTTAAAGTTAATTAAGGTTAAAGTTGTTGTTACGGAATAGTTATTGCTCAAAGATTTGCATTTCAAGTACATTGCTAGGTTTCTCTCTATATACATGGCTATTGATTTTTTTACTTCCTACTGTTGAAATCATTCTTGGAGCGGCTCAGGAATGCAATAGTACACCTGAAACCAATATATGATTTGGCACTATCCTGGTATTCGAAAGAACGGGTACCTGATTGCAGGAAATAACCGATATCTTTCCAGGAACCGCCCCTCACAGACTTACGCTTCATTTTAGGCGGAGCGTTATCTGGTACATCCATCCTCAGATATGGGTTCATATCAGAGGTGAAAGAGTAAGAGTTTTCGTAAAAAATGTCCTGTGTCCATTCTGCTACGTTGCCAGACATGTTATACAGACCGTAATCATTAGGCCAGTAAGCGTCTGCCCTCACAGTATAGAAACCACCATCTTCAGGATAGTTACCGCGGCCGGGTTTGAAGTTAGCCAGCAAACAGCCCTTCTTGTTGCGGATATAGTAACCGCCCCAGGGGTAAGGAGTCTGCTCCCTGCCACCGCGTGCTGCGTACTCCCACTGTGCTTCAGAAGGCAGCTGGAATTTATCTTCAGTGAAGAGGTTCTTTGAGTTACGGTAGTCTTCCCAGAACTTACTGCGCCATTCGCAGAAAGCAGAAGCCTGGTGCCAGGTTACCCCTACTACCGGGTAGTTATCGAAGGCCGGATGCCAGAAGTACATACGGGTCATCGGCTCATTGTAAGCATAAGAGAAGTCCCTGATCCAGCACAGCGTGTCCGGGTAGATAGCAACGTCCTTCTTCACGATAAAAGAGGAACGGGGCTTACCCTTGTTCTCACGCAGTTTGGCCTGGTCCCAGTTGAAAGATTCCTGGTGGTACAACAGCTTGTACACATCGATCTCCTTCTTATTATACAGGCGATCTTCCGGAGAATAAATCATGGCATCGATCTTTTCCCACGTAGCCTTGTCTTTCCAGTTGATCTTCTGTTTCCAGTCTATAATATCCTGGTCTCCATCTTTCTTCACATGTCCCATCAGGATATGCGCAATAGAATCCCGCACCCAGTAAACAAACTGGCGGTATTCGTTATTGGTGATCTCTGTGGCATCCATGTAGAAACCAGAGATGGAAATGGACTTGTTACGGGCTGTAAACGCATAGTTCACATCTTCATCGCTGGGCCCCATGTGAAAGGTCCCGGATGGCACGTACACCATTCCATACGGTACAGGCGGGAAATACTTTGGTCTGGGGCTAACTCCTATAAGTTGCCCTTGCGCATTTTTGGAGGTTTTATTACCACCACAGCTGGCCAGCAGGCTTACCAGCAAAACAGCGAACAGACCACTAGAATAATTAAGCTTCATAAGGGTAGCTTTCAATCTTATAAATTAGTCTTTCAAAGGACATTCAGAAAAGACTTGCCATAAGTTTTCCACAAAAGTGTTGACATATAACTTATCCACATCTGAATTGGTGCAAGATAACAAATGTAACAATTATTTTTAATCCGTAGTTACTTTTCGTACAACTTTTTCAAACCGCTTCAGCAACCTACGGTAATTACATTAAACGCCGTTTTTAACATTTTATTATATAAATCGATTAACATTTGTTTCAGTTGTTCACCCTTATGCCTCCAATAGTACTGCAAGTTAGTAATTATTTTAATAAATTAATGATTTCTTGTATATAATTAGCTGGCTTAATACAATGATAATCCTGGCATAAATATATTAGCGTTTTTCCTGCTTGCATTCTCTGCTCCAGCAAAGGAAGGCCCGGAACGTCTTTCTCATTGCCTAACAATACTTTAAAAGGAACATAATGCTGATGCAACTCCTTCATTCTGGCCAGGTACGCTTCTCCAACCACCGCTATTTCATAGGAACCTTTTACCATCTGCAACAACTCACCGGCCCATACCCCGAAAGAAGTAGGGTAGCGCACCGCTGTTTGTGACAGCCGGGCCAGCATATCCTGCGCCCGGGATGCCCATTGTCGCTCGTCATATACCAGGGCCAGGTACCGCAGGTTGGCCGCCATTACGGCATTACCGCTGGGCACCGCCCCGTCGTAAATCTCCTTTTTACGCACAATTACATCCCTTTGGCCCAGCCGGGTGTAGTAAAAATAAGTAGCCGGATTCATCTGAGAACTGCTCAATTACAAACTCCGTCAGTTCCCGTGCCCTGGTTAGCCAGTCCAGGCTACCCGATACTTCCTGCAGGGCTATCAGCGCCCGGATCAGGAAAGCATAATCGTCCAGAAAGGCAGGGTACTTTGCCTGGCCGTCCTTCCAGGTATGGAAAAAGGCCTGCCCGCTGTCTGGCTGGCGTAAATGCTGCCAGCAGAACTCCATTGCCCGGGTAGCCATGTCCAGGTACCGCGCATTACCCAATGCCGCATAGGCCTTACAGCAGGCGTGTATCATAAGGGCATTCCAGCCCAGCAGTATCTTATCGTCCAGCCCGGGACGGATACGGGGAGCCCGTGCCTCCATCAGCTGCTGGCGGCAGCTTTGCATCAGTTGCTCCAGCGCAGCAGCGTCTATTTTCTTCATCGCTGCAAACTCCTTTACCGGATGCCGCAGCCATAATATATTCGTCTCCTCCCAGTTGCCATTTTCGGTTATATCGTAACATTCGCAGAACAGGGTCGCCTTATCGCCCAGTACCTGCTCCACTTCCTCGTAACTCCAGGTATAGAACTTTCCTTCCACCCCTTCGGAGTCTGCATCCAGGGCCGAATAAAAGCCACCCCCTGTATGCATCATTTCCCGTTCTATAAAGGCCAGTGTATCTGTAATGGTTTGCGAATAATGCTCCTGGCGGGTAAGCTGGAAGGCTTCACTTAAAACATCTGTCAGCAATGCATTGTCATACAGCATCTTTTCAAAGTGCGGCGCAAGCCACTGCTCATCCGTACTGTAACGGGCAAAGCCGCCGCCCAGCTGATCATAAATACCGCCCTGTATCATTTTATCAAGAGATAGCAGGGCCTGCTTCAAGGCCTCAGGAGCATCGAAACTATAGTGATAACGTAAAAGATATTGTATGGAAAAAGTTCCGGGAAACTTGGGCGCACGGCCAAAGCCGCCCCATACCTTGTCTGCCTGAGACAAGATATTCTGGTAAATGGTATCACACTGTTCCCGCGTAAACAACTCCTCTTTGGGAATATGGATCAGCGACCCGCTCTGTGTACCGAACTGATTGGATTGCGATAGGTGACTGGTAAGTGTAGCCGCCTGTTCCTCTATATCATTGCGGCGCTCCTTGAATGCCTGCGAAAGTGCCAGCAGCACTTCTTTCCAGGAGGGACGATTGTAGGCCTTTACCGGCGGAAAGTAGGTGCCTCCGTAAAAAGGCCGCTTGTCAGGAGTAAGAAAAACATTCAGGGGCCAGCCTCCCGCACCCGTCATGGCCTGAAGGGCATCCATATAGATGTGATCCAGGTCAGGCCGTTCCTCCCTGTCTATTTTGATATTGACAAAATGCTCGTTCATGACACGTGCAGTGGCTTCATCCTCGAAGCTCTCCCGCTCCATCACATGACACCAGTGACAGGCTGCATAACCTATACTGACCAGAATTGGCTTATCTTCCTGCAAAGCTTTTTGTAAGGCCTCTTCTCCCCAGGGATACCAATCCACCGGGTTATGTGCGTGCTGCAGTAAGTACGGACTTGTCTCCCCTGATAATCTGTTCACGTGTACACAGGCTATGGTTAGTAAAAGAATTGGTGATGGGACAGTTGGACTTTGTGTTCGTTGCTACAATATAATTATAATCAGGCACATAAAAAAGGACGGCTTTCGCCGTCCCTCGCAAGTAAGTTATTTTTTCGTTCTTTTTCGTGATTATTTTTTGTTCAGCTCGGCCAGATACTGTTCCAGCGCAGCCACCATAGAGGGCGCCTGGGGAGCAGGTGCTTTTACATCCAGCCTTAAACCAGCCTCTTCCACAGCTGCAGAAGTAGTAGGACCAAAGGCGCCGATACGGGTACCATTTTGCTGAAATTCAGGGAAATTTTCAAACAGTGATTTAACGCCGGAAGGACTGAAGAACACGATCATGTCGTATGCTTTGGTCATTACTTCTTTTACATCGTTAGATACTGTTTTATATAGCGTAGCAGTAGCATACTCGCATTTATTTATTTTCAGCCACTCTTCAATGTCTTTTTTCTGACTGTCGGAACTGGGGAACAGGAATTTTTCATTGTCCCTGTGTTTGTTCATTACTTCCAGCAGACTTTTAGTAGAACCGTCTGCCCCGTAAAACACCTTCCGCTTCCTGTAAAGGATGAATTTCTGGAGATACAAAGCCACGGCTTCTGTTATGCAAAAGTATTTGCAATCCTGCGACACTTTGATCTTCATTTCCTCGCAGATCCTGAAAAAGTGATCCACTGAGTTACGACTGGTAAAGATAACCGCTGTAAAATTCAGGATATCAATCTTCTGTTTCCTGAACTCTTTTGCTGATAATCCTTCTACCCTTATAAAAGGATGAAAATCCAACTTTACATTGAATTTCTTAGCCAGATCATAATAAGGGGATTTCTCAGTTTCAGGCTTTGGCTGGGAAATGAGGATCGACTGAACATGATGTTTTACTTGCAAATCTGCTTTTGACCCGCCTTTTATCATACTTAAATTTGCTCTTGTGTTAACAATTGGCAGTAATCATGGATTACCGGTTAACCAGATCAGCAACACCTTTGTTAAAATCAACACGGGCGCTACTTCGAATGCGCAAAGGTAAAGAAAAAAATGCAATTTACTGAAAGATAGATATTGCTTTACTACAGAATAAGACCTAATGTATCTATATCCAATTAATAAGATTATAAAAAATAACGAAATATATAGGAAGGCGCTGGCTATTTCAGGTTGACAGAAAGCCAGTATCACCAGGAAAGGCACCAGCAGTATGCCTAACACCTTGTTGATCAGATAAAGAATAAATATGTACGCATCCGCCAGGTCGTTGTTACCAAATAACCATCCGCAGAAACGCAGCACCAGGTATTTGGTTACATAGATCACCGCCACCAGCATGATCAGTCCGGGTATCAACAGCCAGCCATCTGCATTGAAAATATACTGCTTACGGTACATCAGCAGGTACAGGTACACCCCAACGCTCACCACAAAAAAAGCATTCAGCAGGAAATTCGGGAAAGGGGATTGGGAAAGCTGGTCCTTTAACTGGCGCTGGCTCAGCGTGGGGTTCAGGAATGCCCGGAACAGGTCTGAAAAGTATTTGAGATACGCCATCCTGATAATACCCAGCAACAATACAATACCGGTTACCAGGTACACCAGCCAGTCCAGGTCCTTATATGGCCGTGGTATATTGAGATCGTAATAACTTGGTTTGTTGGCATGAAGGAACATATTCTTACCTGCCAGGTTACGTAAAAAAATATCGTAAGGAGTATCCTGATGCAAAATTACAGGCGCCTGCTGCTGTGTGCTGTCAGTTGCAGATTTTGAAGTATCCGCAGCTGGCAATGGGCCCCTGGCAGTTGCCGCATTGGACGCAGTTACGGTAGCGGGTGTTTTCGGTTTTACTGCCAGCCGTACGCTGTCAGCTGCCGGCTTTTTTTTCACGGGCGCCTTTGGCTTCGCGGTATCTTTCACGGTGCTATTCACCTGACTGGCGCTATTGCCTGCACTGTCCGTCTGCCCATATAATTGTAATCCGCTGAATATTAGTATGAAGAGTAATAATAGCCCGTTTCGCACCAGATTATTTTTATGTTTGCAAATATAATATAAATGTCTGTGGGTCATAGCTCATGGCCCACAGGCCCTACTCAATTATGGCTGGTATCTATTTACATATACCGTTCTGTAAACAGGCGTGTTACTATTGCAACTTTCATTTTTCCACCTCGCTGTCGCAGAAAAATGCGCTGGTTGACAGCCTGTTAGAAGAGATGAAGCTCCGTCAGTCTTACCTGCGGGGCCAACCTGTTAACACGGTATATTTCGGGGGAGGCACCCCCAGTCTTTTATCTGATACCGACCTGCAACGCCTGATGGAACAGCTGCATCAGCTCTTCACCATCCGGCCGGATGCAGAAATTACCCTGGAAGCTAACCCGGATGATCTGCATCCGGAAAAAGTCCGCTCCCTGAAAGCCGCCGGTATCAATCGCCTGAGCATCGGTGTGCAATCCTTTCATGAAGCAGACCTCCGCTGGATGAACCGGGCCCACAACAGCCAGCAGGCTTTGAACTGCATACTTTACGCCCGGGAGGCAGGCATCCATAACCTGAGTATAGACCTTATATACGGAGGTCCCACCCTCAGCGATGAGGGCTGGGAACAAAATGTACAACAGGCCATTGCACTGCAGATACCTCATCTTTCCTGCTATGCCCTCACGGTGGAACCAGGCACCGCGCTGGACAGCTTCATTAAAAAGCATAAAGTACCACCTGTAGATCCCGATAAAGCCGCCCGCCATTTTGAACAACTAATGCAATGGCTGGCTGCCGCTGGTTATGAACATTACGAGATCTCCAATTTTGCACTGCCAGGCTGGCACTCCCGCCATAACAGCAGCTACTGGAAAGGCGAACATTACCTCGGCCTTGGGCCGTCTGCTCATTCCTTTAACGGCAGCTCCCGGCAGTGGAACGTGGCTAACAACAGCGTTTATATAAACGGCATACGGGAAGGAAAAGTGCCTTTTGAAGGGGAAATACTCAGCAAGGAGATGCAGCTGAACGAGTATATCATGACCTCGCTCCGTACATCGGCCGGTTGCAACCTGCAGCTGGTGGCCGATCAGTACGGGGAAGAGCAGCGCCGCCGGCTGGAAAGCGGCAGCCGCGAATTTATACTTGCAGGGAAGATGATAAGGCAGGAAAATGCCCTGGTGCTTACCCCGGAAGGCAGGTTATTTGCCGATGGAATAGCGGCAGAATTGTTTGTTTAGATAAAGTAATGCTCCGCTGCCCGTAGGCGGTTATGGTTACTCATTCAGATCTTAAACTATCCACAGGATTACTGCGTGCGGCCCTTACACCCTGGAAGCTTACTGTCAGTACGGCCACCAGCAATGTGCTGAGCCCTGCCAGTGCAAAGATCCACCAGGAAATACCTACACGGTAATCAAACCTGGACAATATCATTCGCATCATCCATCCTGCTAACGGTGCCGCAAGTATGAAGGCAAGACAGACAGGCTTCAACAGGTCTTGTGAAAGCAGCAGCCACAATTTCAGTATACTGGCCCCGAATACTTTCCGGATCCCGATCTCCTTCAAACGCCTTTCTGCCGAAAATGCCGCCAATCCAAAAAGCCCCAGGCAGGAAATGAACATGGCCACCATACTTACCACACCCAGGAAACTGCTGGTGCTCTGGATGCCATTAAATTTTTTCTGATAACTGTCTTTAACAAAAGAAAACTCAAAAGGATATTCAGGATTATGTTTTTTTAGAACCTGCTCTACCTGCGCCAGCGCTCTTCGCCACTGCTCATTATTCTTTACACGCACAAAGAAATGGTTCATATTGCCAGCGCTGAGCGTGATCATCAGGGGACTGGGTTCGTTGAATACATCATTGAACACAAAATCCTTCACAACGCCGATCACGGTACTGTTGCCCAATTTAGTACCTGTCACCGGCCTTTTTAATCCCATTCTTTCTACGGCTGTTTCATTAAGAATGCAGTCTCCGCTGCTGCCTTCCAGCTTTGGACTGAAATCATGACCTTCTACCAGTGTCAGGCCGGCTGTCTTCACCCAGTCATACTGTACATAACTGATATTGACCATAAAGTCCTGGTCGGCTGTTTTCCCCGGCCACTGAATATCATTGGTAGCAGCGCCGTACATCACCAGGTTATCTGTAGCTGCAGATACACTGGTTATGCCTGGTATACGCATCAATTCATCTTTCACCACCTGATACCTAGCACCCATCTCTCCCCGGGCAGGAATATCAATAAGATTTTCCTGTTCGTAGCCAATCGGGCGGTTCTCCACATGCGCTTTCTGCCTGATAAAAACGATGGTCACGATAATGAGGAAAATGGATAACACAAACTGGAAGGTCACTAAACTCTTCCGCAGTACAGATCCCCCTTTACCTGCCACCACCCCTTTGAGTACTTTTACCGGCTGAAAAGCACTTAGGAAAAAAGCCGGATAACTGCCAGCCGCCAGGCCTGTCAGCAAAGCCAGCCCAAGCACAAGCAACCAGCTATTCCAGTCTGAAAAGCCAAGCGAAAGTTCTTTTTCTATTAATTTGTTCAGTTGGGGCAGCAACAGTTCAACCAGTACAGTACTTAGTACAAAGGCAAACCCGGTAAGTAACAACGCCTCTGCCAGGAACTGGGTAATTACCTGTTTACGGGAAGCGCCCAACGTTTTCCGTACCCCTACCTCGCGGGACCGCTGCAGGGAACGTGCGGTAGCCAGATTCATAAAATTAATGCAGGCTATCAGCAATACAAACAGGCTCATACAACCCAGCAGCACTAACATGTCTATATGTCCCCCAACGGGTCTACCATCCCTGAACCTGCCGTATAAACGCAGCTGTTTATATGGATACGCAAACACCGTAGTGGTCTTGTTCTCAAAAAATGGCTGGGTCAGTTTTCTTACTTTTTCGTTAAAGGCAGCCAGGTTTGTTTGGGGCTTCAGTGACACATACCCGGCAATGGCAAAAGCATTCCAGTTATTAAGCATTTCCCTGTTCTGCTGTTCAAAAATGCTAAAGGGCAGAACTACATTGAAGAAAAGGGAACTGTTAGTGAGGTATATCGCTGATCACCGCTTCCACCTTAAGATCCCGTTGATTATTGTGGCGGATGATCTTCCCTATCGGATCTTCTTTACCAAACAGTTTCCGGGCTGTCTGCTCAGAGATCACAATCGATCCGGCTTCCCGTAGAGCTGCGACGGGGTTACCCCTTACAGCAGGAAACTGCATAATTTTAAACAGGTCCGGTTCTGCATAAAATCCCCGCTCGTAAATACGTTTATCCTTGTAAGACAAAAGGTGATCATTCACATCGGCCACATAAGACATGTATTGTACTTCAGGTACCTGGTTGCGTAATATCTCTCCCAACTTACCGGGCACAGACTTCCCTGTAACCACCTGTCCGTCGTTCCGGGCGTTGACCATCAGCACATGTATGTCTGCGAGGTTTTTGTGAAATTTATCGTAGCTGATTTCATCGCTGATCAATAATATGCCAAGCATGCCCGTAATCAGGCCAATAGTAAGCCCGAAAATGTTGATGAGGGCTGACATCTTATTTTTCATCAGGCTTCTGCGAGCCATTTTGAGATAGTTGCGGATCATGGAACTTGAATTGACAGGCAATATAGCTATCACAATGCCAGATTACTGCTGTATACTAATCACCTTTTTACATGTGATGTTATTATTTAACCTGTTCGGTATTGAAAGGATGATTGTCCGCATGCGGACAGCACATGTTTACATGCACACCTCCCTGTTCATCAATTGCTATAAATGAGAAAAGGCGGTAAAAACCGCCCAATTTCTTGTAACCATATCCTATGAAAAACCTGATACAAAGATATGGGGCGCATTGCTGCTAATCCTTCCGATTTCGTAAAACCATTATTTTTTCCCGTAAACGCTGTGATCTAACCCGCCTTAACCAACGCTTAACAATAACAAACTCTATATCAGGGCTATACGAACTTTTTATATTACTGGAAACAGTAAACCAACGGTCTTATATAAACGCGAAAAAGGCGGTAAGACTACCGCCTGATTCATTTAACCATATCCTATGAAAACCCGTTATGAAGATACACCACACACACGCTCCTTCCACGTAAGACTTGGTAAAACAGGCATTTGTCTTGGTAAGCGTCAGGATTTTTCCCTCCTTAACCATCATTTAACAAGGCATTTAACCAGCGCTTAACAAACATGCCTTGGAAGAATCGTTTAAAGGCATTTAAAATAACAGGCCTGCCGTTAATGACAGGCCTGTTAAACAAATAATATAGCTGTTATACTAAATTAATTCACTTCCAGCGCATCTTTCGAAGGCAACTTCGGGAAAGGGCTGTGCGGCTCTGCCTGGTACCAGAACACCACAGAACTGATGTCTGACTGCTGCTGCAGGTAACGCCCGCCACTGCGCCAGCCAAGATCCTGTATAGTTACCTTCAGATCTTTATCAAAACGAACCGGATCCATAATATGCCAGCGGTACAGGCCAAAACGCTGTTGCGAATCGTACACGCCATTAGGCCTGATAACCTGGTGCAGACCAGTATAAGGTGTACTGAATTCCTGGTACTGGCGGGTTACACGGTTCTCGAAATTATAAGAGCCGCAGAAATAATCTTCAGTTCCGGTACCGCAGATAGTAGGAAACTGGCTGTCGCCATCCATAAAGAATTTGATCTCTCCTTCGCCCCACCAGCCGTTGTTATTTACGCCCCAGGCCATATAGGTTCCAACGTACTGGCCTTTGCCTTTAATACCATCTACCAGGGTATAGCTGCCGCCTTTGGTTGGATTATCGCGGCGGAACTGGGCATGAAAATAGCCTGCATCATCCGGCACTTTGGTAAGCGTGTAGTCAATCTGGTAATACAGTGTCATTCGCTCCGTATTGATGTTCTCCATGGTGATCCTGCACTTTCTGCGGAAGGGCATTGCCCAATAGCAGTTAAACGCACTGCCCGGGTTCACACATACCGCCAGGGAATTAAGCTGTGCATACTGTCCCCAGCCCATACCAAAGAAATCGCCCACAGGCGCTTCTACAGAAGGGGAGGTTTCGTCGTCCCAGTAGATACGTAGAATGGAAAACCGCCAGTTGCCGGTGGGTGTCATCCAGATGTGCTGTATAGCGCCGGGGCCCTCTATCTCCGCCAGTGTGTACGTTTTTCCGGGCTCAATATGAATGTAGGGACTTACCTTCCATCCCTGCCCCAGGTCACGGGCAGCTTGTCTGGCAGGCCCCTGGTCCAGGGTGGCCATACCGCCTTTCCCCTTTTCGCCGCTGAAGTTTTCCGGGCTGATGCTGCGGGTTTTTGCATCAGAAAGCTGGAACAGGTTGCCCATGTTCATGTTTAGCCCGTTGAAAGGTTGCTGTTGTGCGTGGAGAATGCTTGCTAACAGTACAGCACAACATAGTGTAAGGCATTTACGTACCATGAGTGATAGGTTTGAAACGTGGAAAAATGAAAATCGTTTAAATATTAAGGGTTTGAAAGCTTTAAAGCGCCCTTGAAATTACAAGTCTGCGTTCAAACCTTCAAACCCTTAAACACTGAAACTTTTTTATTTGGTGCCGAATTTATACACACAGGTATGTTCGTAAGCAGCTCCCGGCTTCAGTACCACTGAGGGGAAGGAAGCCTGGTTGGGGGAGTTAGGGAAATGTTGTGTTTCCAGGCAAAGGGCGCCGCGGTAAACGTAGGTTTTGCCCTGTTTGCCGGTGTCCCCCTGCATAAAGTTACCGCCATAGAACTGAACACCGGGTTCTGTTGTCCACACTTCCATATAACGGCCGCTTTGCGGTTCCAGCACGGTTGCCGCGAGAGACAGTTCATTGCCTTTCTTGTTCAGCACCCAGTTGTGATCATATCCCTTCCCTAATTTTAGCTGCTCAAAATCTGCATTCACTCTTTCACCGATAGGTGTAGGTGTAGTAAAATCCATTGGCGTACCTTTTACCGGTTCCAGCTTACCGGTGGGGATCAGACCACCGTCTACGGGCGTAAATCTGTCTGCATTGATGCTCAGCACGTGATCATTGATATCACCATTACCCGCGCCCTTCAGGTTAAAGAAGGAGTGATGGGTGAGGTTCACCACCGTAGCCTTATCAGTAGTTGCTTTATAGGAGATCTTGAATTCGTTACTGTCTGTCAGCTCGTATGTCATGGTAACATCAAGATTGCCGGGATACCCCTCTTCACCGTCTTTTGAGAGGTAATGGAATTCTATAGCGTGATCATTAAGCTGTTTGGCATCCCAAACCACATCATTAAAACCAACCTTGCCGCCGTGCAGGTGATTCTCGCCATTATTGACAGCCAGGGTATACTCCTTGCCGTCCACCTTGAATTTACCCCTGGCAATACGGTTGCCATAACGGCCAACAACACCGCCATAGTAACGATCATTGGTAGAGATATACTTACTCAGCTGATCGTATCCCAGCTCCACATCTTCCAGCCTGCCGCTTTTGTCAGGCACCAGCAGGGACACCACTTTTGCGCCATAGTTGGTAACGGCCATCTGCAGGCTCGCATTTTTAAGGTAATACAGTTTTACCGCCTTGCCTGCAACTGTGCTGTCAAAATTGGCCGCCGGGATAAGTGCCTCAACGGAACCCGTCTGGATACTGTCATGATTTGTACTCATACTATCAACAGAATTATTATTTGTGTTGGAACCGGATGACTGACAAGCGCTCATTCCGAGAGCGGTGGCCACCGTTAGCAGTGAAAGAAGATTTTTCATATCGTAGTAATTTACAAGGGTACAATATACGTTTAAAGAATGAAAGTTTGAAGGTGGCTTATTCTGAAAGATGACCATTCAAACTTTCAAACGCCCAAACTTTCAAACATTGAAATAAAAAAGCCGGGAAATGAATTTCCCGGCATAATATTTTGGCCTTTATCCATTAAAAGTGCATTACGCCATTGGAATGGTAATGCATTGTGTAGTATAGCTCCACAAAATACAGGCTGCCGGCGGAAAATTCATCGCCCCAGACAAAATAACGTTTCCGGTAACGTTTGCATTAAACTTTTGTGTGATGTATTAGTCTAAAATTAAATTGATCATCCTGGATGACCGTTTATGAAATATAGTACGCGTCCTTACAGGATATTTATTTTATTTGTCAGGTAGTTAAGTAAAAGGGCCTTTTACATAAGAGTAACCGGATTAATCACAGCATCATCAATGGAGGAATGAAGAATAAGCAGGTAACCATCAAAGACTTGGCCAGAAAGCTGCGCCTGTCCGTATCCACAGTATCCCGAGCCTTAAGAAACCTGCCGGATATTAATGAAGATACCAGAAGGAAAGTACTGGAGCTGGCCGCAGGGCTGAACTATGAACCGAATTACATCGCCCAGAGCCTTATTAACAAACAGACACACATCATCGGCGTAATAGTGCCCCTGGTGGCCACGCATTTCTTTTCCAACGCCCTCGCGGGCATGAATGAAGTAGCCAATCAGCATGGCTACCACCTCATGTTCTGCCAGAGCAATGAAAATGCCGAACAGGAAGCAGAAGGCATCCGACAGCTCGCCTCCTGCCGTATAGACGGTTTGCTGATCTCCGTGTCTAAACAAACTAAAGACGCAACGCCTTTCCTGAAGTTGCAGGAAAAAGGCATCCCTTTCATGTTTTTTGACCGCGACCTGCGGGATCTGCCCGCATCACGGGTAATAGTAGACCAGTATGCCAGTGCCTTCAAGGCGGTAGAACATATGATCAGGCAGGGACGCCGCAATATTGTACACCTGGCAGGGCCCAAAGGGCTCTCCGTTTCAGATGAGCGGCTCCGCGGCTATGAAGACGCCATGCAGCAACATGGCATTCCCTACACACCCAAGCATATTGAGCATTGCGAAAAGTTCCAGTACGACTCACTGGAGCACCTTAAAAAATTACTGAAACTGAAGCCCGACGGTATTTTCTGTGTAAACGACCCCTCAGGAGTGATTGCCATCAATTACCTGAAAAACAATACCGCTCTCCGCGTACCGGAGGACATTGCCATTGTAGGCTTTAACGGCGACCCCGTGGCAGAAGTGGTGGAGCCCGCCCTCAGCACCATTGTGCAACCCGGCTTTGAAGTAGGTAAAGAGGCGCTGAAAATGCTGATCCGGCATATAGAAGAGAAGCCGGCAACAACAGAAAAGATGGTACTGGAAGGGAAACTGGTGATCAGGGGCTCTTCAAAAACAGAAGGCTGACCCGGAAGTGATCATACTATTTTAACAGGCTTATCCATGCTTTCTACATGCTTCTCTATGCTTCAGTATGCTTTGAGCATATTTGTTAAAATAGTATCATCACCAACTTCAGGTCAGCCCCCGCTACCGCGATTTGGTATTACCATCCCAGCAGGTAGGCAAATATCAGCGGTGCTACGATCGTAGCATCAGATTCTATAATGAATTTGGGCGTATTGATATCCAGTTTGCCCCAGGTGATCTTTTCATTGGGTACAGCGCCGGAGTAAGATCCGTAAGAGGTAGTAGAGTCTGATATCTGGCAGAAATAGCTCCAGAAGGGCACATCATGCCATTCCAGGTCCTGGTACATCATCGGCACCACACAAATCGGGAAATCACCTGCAATGCCGCCGCCTATCTGGAAAAAGCCCACTCCCTTGCCGGAAGAGTTATTGCGGTACCAGTCTGCCAGCCATACCATATATTCAATACCACTCTTCATGGTAGCGGCTTTCAATTCTCCCTTGATACAATAAGAGGCAAATATGTTACCCATGGTGCTGTCTTCCCATCCGGGCACTACAATAGGAATATTTCTTTCGGCAGCCGCGATCATCCAGCTGTTCTTTGGATCAATCTCGTAATGCTCTTTCATAGCCCCGCTCAGCAGCAGCTTATACATATATTCATGGGGGAAATAACGCTCTCCTTTATCTTCGGCTTCCTTCCAGATCTTGTAGATATGCTTTTGGATACGACGGAAAGCCTCTTCTTCCGGTATACAGGTGTCTGTTACCCGGTTAAAGCCCTTTTCCAGCAACTCCCACTCTTCCTGGGGGCTGAGGTCGCGGTAATTAGGTACCCTTTTATAATGGGTATGCGCTACCAGGTTCATGATATCTTCCTCCAGGTTGGCACCTGTACAGGAAATAATATCCACTTTACCCTGCCGGATCATTTCAGCGAAGGATATACCAAGTTCGGCGGTGCTCATGGCGCCTGCCAGCGTTACCATCATTTTCCCGCCTTCCAGCAGGTGCGTCTCATATCCCTTAGCAGCGTCTACCAGTGCAGCCGCGTTAAAATGCCGGTAATGATGCTGGATAAACTGTGAAATGGGCCCTTTGTTCATTGTCAGTGATTTAAGGCGGCAAAGTTAACAAAAAAAAGGCCCATAGCAACACCACTATGGACCGGGAACAAATCAACAGCTTATAGAATGGCTGAGACGGAAATTATGCTTTTTTCAGGCGCTGATGCACGCTAAGCTGCCCATTGCTGTCTGACCTCAACACTATCCAGCTGTTCTCACCTTCCAGTGTTACATAATAAGTAGTAACGTTGGAAGCATCAAATTCCACTGTAGACCGGATCTTGTGATCAGGATAGCGTTTCTGCACTTTGGTAGCTACAGCCAGGGGCAGCTGCTCTTCCGAAATATAACGGCGGGTTGAGAGCAGGTTACCGTCTGCATCGAAGTAAGCAGATACTACTGTTTCACCCATCATAAATTTTGCGGTGAAGAACTTGTTATCCTCTGTATACCACCTTACATGGGTAGCAGTGGAGAATGTCTGGCTCAGCGCAGTTTTCAGCTTGCTGGAAGCCTCTGTTTCTGTGGAGTGAGCCCACACGGTGGTCCCGCTTAACATAGCGGCGACAACACAAAGCATCAAGAACATTTTTTTCATGGCGGAAGTTTTTTTAGGGTTGAAATATTTGCTTGTTTTAATTTCTACACCAAAGGTAATGTGGTCTTTAACCGCCGCCAACCCATTATTTGCCAGTGGTATACCTTGATCAGTTCAAACAGATACTTGTTGCAACACCTACAACCAATATGTTATTTTCTTTACTAAAAACCGGGCCGCAGTACAGTGTTTGCTGCCATTTCAGGAATGTTGCACCGGCTGAAGTTAAGCTTTTGTTAAAGTGGAAGAACGACGGATGAACGGATAAACGGGTGCACCAATGTACGTATACGTTCATGCGTGAAAGCCCCAAACCCTTTACTATGGCGGTTATACATTAGTGCATACCAACTCCGTATATCCTTGCTTTACTCCGCTTATCAGGTGCTTTTAATATGCAATCGATTAAATCATTTAACAATAATTCACGATCTTCGTTCAAAGCACCAGTACATCACCATATCAGCACCCGGCACATTAATTATGAACTTCCTCGCCCATGCATATCTTTCCTTTAACGATCCGGCTTTAACCATCGGCAATATGGTGGCAGACTTCGTAAAGGGTAAACAAATCAGCCTTTATGAGGAAGATGTACAGCATGGCATCAGGATGCATCGCGAAATAGATCACTTCACAGACCACCATCCGCTTACACGGGAAGCCAGGCAGCTGTTCCGGCCCTCCTGCGGACTTTACGGCGCTGTGTTCATTGATGTGGTGTATGATCATTTTCTCGCCAGGGATCCGCAGCGCTTTACAAATGAGAGCCTGGCCCTGTTCTCCCAGTCTGTTTACCGCCTGCTGGAAGAACGGAGAAGCAGCCTGCCCGATGTGTTTCTCCAGGTGTTCCACTTTATGCGCACACACGACTGGCTGTATAATTACAGTTCAAGAGAAGGGATCTTCCAGTCATTCACAGGCATCACTCGCAGGGCCCAGCACCTCGAAGTTCCCTCCACCGTACCCTTCGCCGTATTCGAAAACCATTACGCCGAACTCGAACACTACTACAAAGGCTTCTTCCCCGATCTCGAAGCATTTGTGAGAGGTCTGAAAGTCTGAACATGTCCGCCTCACAAGCTTCCTTTAAACCCTTAAACCTTCAAACACTCAAATTTTCAAACGTTCAAACGTTCAAACTTTTTATCTAAGTTTGAACCTGCATTTAAAACTATCAGCCACCAATGAAGAAAGTATTTCTCTCTATCGCAATGATCATCTTATCAGGCGCCATGTTATCTGTAACCGCACAGGATAAAAAACTGCCGCCTGTAGACGCCAGCCCTATGGATATGGCTTACTATCCCCCGGTATATCCCTACCTGGTAAAGGTAAAAGGCGAACCGGGCACACTGGTAGCCAGGGTTATCTACAGCCGCCCGCAGAAAAAAGGCAGAACCATCTTCGGAGAACTGGAAGGATATGGCAAGGTGTGGAGGCTGGGAGCCAACGAGGCAACTGAGATCGAATTTTTTATCCCGGTGAGCATTGGCGGAAAACATGTTCCCAAAGGCCGCTATACCCTGTATGCCATTCCGCAGGAAACAAAATGGACCATCATATTGAACCGTGAAACAGACATCTGGGGGGCATATAAATATGATCAGGCCAAAGACGTGTTAAGAACCACCGTTCCGGTTCTTAGCCCGAGCGCTCCCGTAGAAGCATTTACCATGGTGTTTGAAAAAGCCGAAGGCGGTGCAAACCTGGTGATGGCCTGGGACACCGTGATGGTTAGCCTGCCTGTGAAGTTCGGCGAAAAGGGTACTGCTAAAAGGAAATAAAAAAAGGGTGGTAAGAATACCGCCCTTGTAAAAATTTTAACCATATCCTATGAAAAACCTGAACCAAAAATAGTCGGATTGCGCAAACGGGTTTTCCCGCTTTTGGTTAACGCAGCAAAAATGTTCGTAAGTGCATCATTTTTTCGGGTAACGGGATCAAAAATGCCCTTTTTCGCAGTCAACCGCCGTTGCCCTACCGTATTTCTACGTATAGCCACGTTGAGTAGAAACCCCTTATAATTCATTATCAGCGGGTTTTAGTACCTTTAGATTGTTTGAGGTTGGATGTTTGAGATTTGATGTTCGGGCTCGGTTAAAAGATAGATGTTGATAATCACCTATTTAACTTCCGGTACTGCTTTAAGTTTCAATCATCCTGCCAGCCTCAGACAACACAGTCAAACATCAAAACGAAAAGAATGAAGCTCGGAACTAAGCTGATACACGCCGGTGTAGTACCCGACCCCTCCACCGGGGCCATCATGACGCCTATCTATCAAACTTCCACTTATGTACAGGCTGCGCCGGGGCAGCACAAAGGCTATGAATACGCCCGTACCCAGAACCCTACGCGGGACGCCCTGCAGCAGGCACTGGCTGCTATTGAGAATGGTACATACGGAATATGCTTCGGCAGCGGACTGGCAGCAACCGATGCAGTGATCAAACTGCTGAATCCGGGAGATGAAGTGGTCGTTTCAAGCGACCTCTATGGCGGTACCTATCGCATCTTTACCAAAATATTTGAACGTTACGGTATAAAATTCCATTTCATTGACATGCAGGATGCACAGCAGATCCGCAGCTACCTGAATGGCCAAACGAAAATGATATGGATAGAAACCCCTACCAACCCGCTCATGAAGGTAATAGACATTGTCGCCTGCGCAGCCATTGCCAGGGAGCATAACCTGCTGCTGAGCGTAGACAATACCTTTGCCTCCCCCTATCTGCAAAATCCGCTGGATCTGGGCGCACACATCGTGGTACACTCCGCTACCAAATACCTGGGCGGCCATAGCGATGTAGTGCACGGGGCCATTATCGTAAAAGATGAGGCGCTGGCGCAGCAACTATATTTTATCCAGAACAGCTGCGGTGCAGTGCCCGGGCCCCAGGACTGCTTCCTGGTGCTGCGTGGCCTTAAAACACTGCATGTACGCATGCAGCGCCATTGTGAGAACGGCGAAACCATCGCCCGTTTTTTACGCCAGCATCCTAAAGTAGATAAAGTGTTCTGGTGCGGTTTTGAAGATCACCCCAATCACCCCATCGCCAAACAGCAAATGCGCGGTTTTGGCGGTATGATGTCCTTTACGCTGAAGAACGACAGTATGGAAGCCGCGATGAAAGTACTCAGCGGCACCCACCTGTTCTCCTTGGCAGAATCCCTGGGCGGCGTGGAATCCCTTATCGGGCACCCCGCCAGCATGACCCATGCTTCCATACCCCGGGAAGAACGCCTGAAGAACGGCCTGGTAGATTCCCTCATTCGTCTGAGCGTTGGCATTGAAGATGCGGAAGATCTGATGGCTGACCTGGACAATGCCATAAAGTGAATTTCTATAACCGATTCTATGAAACTCCGGGAATTAAAGCGCTACCTGGACCAAAAGGCAGCGCATTACGACCATCCTGATTTTATCGCCGGCGACCCGGTCAGCATTCCGCACCGGTTCACCCGATTACAGGATATTGAAATTGCAGGGCTTTTCGCCGCTACCCTGGCGTGGGGTAACCGTACCACCATTATCGCCAAATGCAGAGAGCTGATGGAAATGATGGATAACGCCCCCTACGATTACATCCGCCATCACCAGCCTAAAGAACGCCTGCAATTGCTGCAGTTCTGCCACCGGACCTTTAATGGAGTTGACCTGCTCTATTTCGTTGAATTCCTGCAGCATTACTATACCAACGTTACCTCCCTGGAGTTCGCTTTCAGCGGTCACCTCAGCCCCGAAGACAAAACAGTGGAAAAAGGCCTGATCGGTTTCCACCGCATCTTCTTCGCGCTGGAACATCCCGATCGCACGCGCAAACACATTTCCACCCCGGAAAAGAACTCGGCCTGCAAACGGCTCAACATGTATTTACGCTGGATGGTCAGAAAAGACAAAAATGGCGTGGATTTTGGTCTATGGCAACACATCGCTCCGTCCCAGCTGGTGTGCCCGGTAGATGTGCATGTTGCCAGAGTGGCTACCCGCCTTGGCCTGATCAACGAGGAAAAGTCCAACTGGAAAACTGCCCTGGCATTAACAGAGCGGCTGCGGGAAATGGACCCGGAAGATCCTGCCAAATATGATTTTGCACTGTTCGGACTGGGGGTGATAGAGAAATACGTTTAAAGGTTTGAAAGTTCAGGGGTTTGAAAGTTTGAAGGAGCTCCTTAATTTACAGGCCCTTACAAACGTTCAAACCGTCAAAACATTCAAACGTTTAAATTTTATGAAGTTTATTTCAAGTCTGATCATCGGTGTTTCGCTTTCTCTGACGGCTGCCGCACAGGAATATGTTGAACTGGGCTATAATTTCAAGGCCGGCGAACAATTTGAGCTCACACAGGAAAGCCGCAGCGAAACCTATACCACCGTAAACGAGGTAGTACAACGTGTAACCAGGGACTTCAACAATATCATCGCCATTGAGGTGACAGAAGCGAACCCCGGCCGCAGCCTGCTTACTTTCCGCTATAAGGAGCTGAAATTTAACTTCAACAGCAAGAACCAGAATATTTATGTAGACGCCAATACCCCCAACGATAAAGAGCCTTTCCAGGCTGCCCTCAAAAATATACTGGACCATCCCTTTACTGTAGACCTCCAGAGCAGTGGCTCCATCAACAAAATAAACGGGCTGGACAACCTGCTGGACAGTGCTGCCACGGCCTTCACCTCACTTAAGAAAGATGAACAGGAAGCCTATAAAAAGCTGATGAAAGACCAGTTTGGGACAGAAGCCTTTCGCGCCTGGCTGGAACAACTGCTGGTGATTTACCCCGCACATGGCGTAAAAACCGGCACCCAATGGGAAGAAAGCGTACCCCTGCGTACTGGCCTGGTAGGACGGATGGACCTTTACTGGAATTTGCAAACCTGGGACAGCCAGACCGCCAAAATAGGCGCCACCGGCAAAGTAAAAACCGATAAGCTGCAGCTGCTTACCCTGGAAGAAGGTATCCAGGCCACCGCCGAAATTGAAGGCACTATGCAAAGCAATTATCTCATCCTGCGCAGCAGCGGCCTTCCCGGCATCTGTATTCAGAACCTGGAAATGAATGGCAATTATACCTATAAGGCCAATAAGGAAAAACGCCTCAAACGCGACCTTAAAGTGCCCGTTAAGGTGATCACTAACGCCTCCTATAAGATCAAACAAATGAAATAAGGCAGCATGAGCGAGGTACCGGATAAATACCTGGAAACAACCGCCCGCGAACTGGGTGAAACCATGGAACTGCGTTTGCCGGATACCATCAGCTACCAACGCCTGGAAGAATTGCTGGCAGAACGGCTGGAGATACTGATCAGCCACCACTTCCAGCAATTCGTCTTTTTATTGTATCGTATTGATGTGCCGGAAAACCAGATAAGAGACATCCTGGAGCAGGATGCAGGTGCCGGTGCCTACCACAAAATAGCAGGCCTGCTCATAGAAAGGCAATTGCAGAAGATAAAGTCACGCGAAACGTATAAAACAAGTCCCCCGGAAAACGAAGCAGACAGATGGTGAGCCTATGAACGCTCAAACATCAGTTCTTTTACCTTGGTCTTATCCTCTTGTTCCTGTTTCAGATCAAAGCCGGTTCCAAATACGGTATCCCATAAAGAAGAACTAACCCCAAACCCTTTGTCATCACTTTTGTAATGATGCAGGTGGTGGTTGCGCCATACGGGTTTCATGAACTTAAAGGGAGGGTTCCAGGCATGTATGGCATAATGCATACTGCCATAAATGAGGTACCCCAGTATAAAACCGGGAAAGAAAGAAAAAGTATACTCCCTGAGAAAAAGATACTGGCAGGCAAAAATGATGGATGCCAGTATAAGACTCGGTATGGGCGGCATGAACAGCCGCTGTTTGTCCCGCGGGTATTCGTGATGGTTACCGTGCATTACATATACCACCCGCCTTACTTTAGGGTTGTCGCTGGCAAAGTGGAACATAAACCGGTGCATCACATACTCAAAAAAAGACCAGAAAAACATGGCGCCAAAGAAGATAAGCGCAATACTACCGATGCTAAAACCCAATACCTGGTAACTATGATACAGCATGTAGCTGATAATGGGTAAATATAGGCCCCAAATGATCAATGGATGCGTTTTGGTGAGCATCTCCAGGTATTTACTCTCAAACAATCTGGCCTGTCCTTTATTCTTAATCTTTTCAAACTTCATAGACCCCTGGTTTTAAGCAAAATTACATCATTAATTAGATAAACGGACCAGGAGCCATGTACCCCTATAGTATTTCAGGTACAGATTATCAGCGTGTTACCGCACTATTGCTGCAATAAAGCAGGCAGGCTTACCAACGTATATTTTTTTTCATGAAGGAAGTTCAGCAACTTGTCGAGGTCATTCCAGCACTTGTNGGTACGCCTGGGGTCTACACCTGCATGCATCAGCAATATAAAACCATTCAACCCTGCAGGATGCTGTTGTTCATAATTGTAAACAGATTGCATGATCTCCTCACAGCTACGGTACTGCCGCAGCTGAGGCCAGGTATAGTCTGCATTGCTCAGGGTGCCCGACGTAAAGTTTACCAGCTGTATGCCCAGTTTATTTGTCCAGGCTGCAATGGAATCATTATACCATTCATACGGCGGCAAAAAATAAGCCGCCTGCGCCTTGCCTATTCCATGCTTAGCCATAGCCTGGTAACATTGCTGCAGGTCTGTAGTGAACTGCTGCTGTGTGACAAGGAGGCTGTCCCTCTTCACCCAGTCGTTATACAACAGGTGCTGGTCTGAATGCGGCCCCAGGTAATGGCCCTGCCGCCGCAGCTGTTGTATCAGCTGCCTGTTGACAGGATCACGGTAAAACCTGCCTGTGAAGAAAAAAGACGCGGGCACCTTGTGCTGCTCCAGTTTCCTGGCGATAACAGTGCCGCCATCCCGGTACTCATCAGCTGTAAATACCAGCGCAAGCCTGCGCTGTGAGCTGTCTCCCCGGGTAATAGCGCCATGGCTGTACGTTGATGCAGCTGTGCGGGTGGGTTGTGCTTCATACTCCTGCGCCGCCAGCAGGTAAACCAGGCTGGCGGTGCCATCCATCGTAGGCTCATTGGTAGAGTAATCACCATAGTCATCATGGTACACCGCCAGGTCTGACTGGAATGGCGCATATTCATCGCCGTTATACAGTGTAATGCCAATCAGATTTTTGTAGATACTGGTGTACACCGGCCCATCTACCAGTCCGCCATTTACCGGGTATCGGTACAGGTGACTGAACGAACTGTGCGGGTCTTCCGGGAAATCACCGCCCGCCGGCAACCCGGCCACCATGGTAGTGCCCCAGGGATTACAACCAAACAGCCAGTCTATATTGGCCTGTTCCAGGACCTGGTAACGGTTGTCTTTTGTGATATGGCGGTAACGGTTGCACTGAATAGCAAAGGAAACGGTGAGGTTATTAGAGCACCAGATAAAAGGGATGCCCCTGTAAAAAGCATTATGCCGGGCTTTTTCCCAAACGGCGTTGATGCCTTCACGGTAGTACCGCATGGTGCTGTCCTTCATCGCAGTACCCGCTTTCGCCAGCTCATAATGGCCGAAATTATGAAAAGGATACCACTGGTAATGCCGGGCGGTATCTGCGCCCACTCCAGGGAGTAAGCGGTTCCTGCCGGGCCCAGGAAAAAGCCTTCCCCAGCAGATCCTGTTTACCGGATAACTGTCCCAGCATAACGGCGCCCAGCTCCATATCGTCTACCCAGTTGTCTTCCTCATAAAAATAAGGCGCACCGCAGGGCGCGGTCTGGCATACCCCCGGATGTGCCTGCCCCAAAGCAAAGGCGGATGCAGCTTTACCAGCCAGCAGCCTGCTATATGAGCTGTCTGTGTGTTTGTAGAGAGATGCGCCCAGCGCAAAAGCGCTGGCAAATTTACCGGCTGTAGAGGCAACACCGGTACTGCGGTTCTTGTGCTGTTGAAGACCCTGCGGCTCTCCGGTACAGAAATATACCGGGCGCTCCAAACCCTTTCCGTAACTGGCGGTATCCGCTGTGGGCAGGCGCATACCCCGGTGGTCACGGTCGTCCGCTATCTGGTTAAACAACTGGTCAGGGGCGGGATGCATTTTTAACAGCCAATCCAGTCCCCAGCGCGCCTCATCCAGCACATCAGCCACCTGGTTGCTGCCGCTCAGACCATTGGCGGCATGGGCATCGGTAAATACCGGGCCAAAATCCCGCCAGGCAGCCAGCAGGTGATAGGTGGCATTGGCAGAAGTGGTAACATATTGCAGGTAATCACTGGCGTCGTGCCAGCCGCCTGCTACGTCTATATGCGTGCCGTCTGGCATAGGGCCGTATACGGTAAAGCCATCGTGTGTATGACAGGAATCTTTGAGGTAAGGATTGAACCCGCTACGCTGCTGCCGCATGTATTGCAGGCAGAAATCAGCAGTGCCTTTGTAAACGTCCGCACCTATACGAAATACCGGCGAACGGCTGTTCCCGCAGGCAAGATAATAAGTGCCCGGCTGCCGGAAGCCGCTAAAGTCCAGGCGCCTGGTATGCGTAAAAGGCCCGTAAGCGCCAAAATCACGGCTGCTCTTGCCCTGCCATACTATTTTGCCACTGGCAGCATGATGGAGTGTAAAAGCAGCCGCAGGCAGGTCTGCCTTAGCACACCACACCGCCGTTTTAACACCGGCAGGCGTATATCCCAACTGGTTAATTCTTATCCATGCAGTGGCGCTGTCATTACCCGCAGCGGTAAAAGGCAGCAAAAAAAGCAGTACAGACAGTAATCGCATGACAATAAATGATAGAGAGCGCTACCTCACAGCCGCAAACTTTTCAAGGTTTGGCGTATACGCCCGTTTACGCTCCAGTTCGTACTGGTAAATAATATTTCCGATCTCTTTGAAAAAAGGATAACCTTCCGTTTCATATTCGTAGCGGTCATCATTCAGAATTCCGTCCCGGTTTACATAAACAGTGCCTGTGAGCATGAACTCTACATTGTTCTTAAAGTCCACAATATAAGCCGCATCGGTCAAAAACCCGAAAGCCCAGCCTGTTTTATTGAATACACGTATGTGCGGCGGTATCTTGCCTTGTCCCGCCTTGAACATAAAGAACTTGGTAAAGCTGTCAAAGTACTGGATGGTATCGTATTTCGGGAAATCAGACTCCCGCGGTTTGGCAGACATGTAGTGATACAGAAAACGATAATCTTCTTTCGTCAGTTTGAAACGCTGCTTTTTAGGTACTGATTCCGGGAACAGTAACGATTGCAGCATATGCTGTATATCTTCGATCGGGAAATTGTTATGTTTGGTAAAATCCAGCGGGGCATTGATGAGTGAGTCACGGCGGTTCAGGTGTGCATTACCGATCAGTATCTGTTTGCTGAAATCAAATGGCAGGCTGCAATAATCGGCCTGCTGGGCAAATACTTCTTTCCCGTTCTTTACAAAGCGTACCGGGTTGGTATGACGGTTACCATCCTCATCCAGCGGCATAAAACGCCTTACAATCCGTACATCTTTATACCCCCTGTCCCATAGTTTTTCATGGATGGATTGCATGCCCACAAACTCGTACAGGCGGTTATAGGCATTATTATCACTCACCAGGAAGATCTTCTTGACATAATGCGCTACAGATGGCATTCCATTCTGCGCAGTAGTGTCGCTGTACACTTTTACCTGTCCGGGGTAGGCGCTGTCTGTCAGCATTGGGGTATTCATATCAAGCCCCCGTTTATGCAGCTCATGCAGCTTTTCAAGCGCCAGCGCAGCAATCGGCATCTTTACCATGGAGGCCGGGTTGAAATAGTTATTACGGTCTACATTGAAATAGTAATGCCTGAAATGCGGACGGTTGTGTTTGTCCCGGTCTATCTGCGTATACATCAGCTGGTAACGGAAAGAATCCGGGTATTGCAAAGTGTGCTGCAAAGCAGCTGAGGCATGCTGCCTGATCAGTTTTTCCAGCAGGGTATCTGTACGTGCCTGCCCTCCTGCCCACAGGTATAACAATGTGGCGATAATTGTGAGTGGAATTCGTGGCATATCTTCAAAAATAAAAATATATATTTGGCTATCATACACCTAAAGCAAAAAATTTATCTAGTAATGAAGCTTGTAACTTACTTAAGGGAGGAGGCCGATCAGCTGGCCATTTTAGTAAATGGCTTACTGTATAACACGCAGGAGCTGCATCCCGAACTGCCCGGTAACATGCAGATGTTCCTGATGATGTGGGAAGAAGTGATAGACATTGCCCGTCATGTGGATGAACAGCTGAAGAATGGGCAACATGTTGGCAGCGCCATGGGAATTCCTTATGATAGTGTACAGATACTGGCTCCTGTGCCTTTCCCTACTTCCTGCCGCGATGGCTATGCCTTCCGTCAGCACGTTGCGGCAGCACGCCGTAACCGCAGGGTAGATATGATCCCTGAATTTGACCAGTATCCCATCTTCTACTTTACCAACCACAATGCCATACAAGGCCCCGGCAAAGTATACTGCATGCCGGATCATTTCGATAAACTGGATTTTGAGCTGGAAGCAGCCATCGTGATCTGTAAACAGGGCCGCAACATTCCTGCAGAAGAGGCAGATGAATATATCGGCGGCTTCATGATCATGAATGACCTGAGCGCCCGCACCCTGCAGATGGAAGAAATGAAACTGAACCTGGGCCCTGCCAAGGGAAAAGACTTCAGCACCGTGATCGGCCCTATGCTGGTTACGCCGGACGAACTGGAGTCATTTCTGGCCCCCCCAAAACCTGGCCATACCGGCAATAATTACAACCTTAAAATGACCTGCAGGATCAATGGCGTACAGGTAAGTGAGGGTAATATGGGCGATATGGACTGGACCTTTGCCGAGATTATTGAACGCTGTGCCTATGGCGTAACCCTGATGCCAGGCGATGTGATTGGCAGCGGCACCGTTGGCACCGGCTGTTTCCTGGAGCTGAACGGCACCGGCAAACTGCAGGATCCCAACTACCAGGAGCAATGGCTGCAGCCGGGCGATGTAGTAGAGCTGGAGATCGAAGGACTGGGCGTGTTGCAGAATACCATCGAACAGGAAGAAACCGACTTCTCTATACTTCGCCGCAAAAAAATGAGCGTACAATAAAACCAACCATATCCAATGTTGCAGATCGTTCCGGGGCAAGTTAAGACGGCTGCGCTGCATGCTTACCTGCTGGGAGCAGTGGCGCCAAGACCTATCTGTTTTGCCAGCACTGTTGATGCCGATGGCCACCCCAATCTTTCCCCCTTCAGCTTTTTTAATGTATTTGGCAGTAACCCTGCCACGCTGATCTTTTCCCCCTCACGCCGGGTACGGGATAATACCACCAAACATACGCTGGACAATATACACGCCACCGGCGAAGTAGTGATCAATGTGGTAAGCTACCCCATGGTACAGCAGGCTTCCCTCAGTAGCTGTGAATACCCGCAAGGCGTCAATGAATTTGAAAAGGCCGGCTTTACGCCACTGCCTTCTGAGAAAATAAAACCATGGCGCGTAAAGGAAAGCCCGGTACAAATGGAATGTGTAGTAAAACAGGTGATCGCTACCGGGCAGGAGGGTGGCGCCGGTAACCTCGTTATCTGTGAACCGGTCCTGATCCATATCAGCGAAGCCGTGCTGGACGAACACCAGCATATAGACCCGCATAAGATAGACCTGGTGGCGCGTATGGGGGCCGACTACTATTGCCGCGCCTCGGGCGCCGCTGTATTTGAAGTGCCTAAGCCCAATACCCGGCTTGGTATCGGCGTGGATGCATTACCGCTATCTATCCGTAACAGCCGGATACTCACTGGCAACAACCTGGGCATGCTCGCCAACATACATGAGCTGCCGGTCATTGATCCTTCCTTTGAAGATGAACAGCTGAAAAATATAATCCAGTATTATAGCATTACGCCGGATGAGATGGAGAAAGAGCTGCACCGATATGCGCAGCAGCTGCTGGAATCAGGAAAGGTGCGTGAGGCCTGGCAGGTGTTATTAACAGCTATCAGCTGTTAGCTTTTAGCCATTACTGACTGCTAAAAACTAACAGCTGATTGCTTATGTTTATTTACTTCCGAATACTTTCTTCAACAAATCCGTTGTACGGGCCGCCGGGTTATCGCGGATATTGGCCTCTTCTTTACTGATCTGGTCAAACAGGGCGGCCACTGCTTTGGTGGTCACATAATCCTGCAGATCGGGATTCACCTTGTTCATGGTAGTAGGCAGTTTATTGTAGGTGTTTACAATATCGCCGTAATACTTCGTCGCGCTGGTACTGTCCAATGCACCTTTGATGGAAGGCGAGAAGGCAGCTTTCAGCTGGTCGGATGTCTTTCCTTTAAAGTATTCTGTAACAGAGTTGTTACCACCGCTCACCAGTTTCAGCGCATCGGTAATGGACATCTGCTTGATAGCGTCCACAAAAATGGGTGCTGCATGGCTTACTGCGCCTTCTGCCGCGCGGTTTATCTGGAGAATCGCTTTATCCACCTGGCTGCCCAAGCCTATGCTGCGTAATGTTTTTTCAATTTTCACAGCGTCTTCCGGCAGGAACATCTTGTAAGCTTCGTTGCCAAAGAAGCCATCTTTTTTGCTGAGCGCTGCAATGCCCGCGTTCACCCCTTTTGACAGCGCCTCTTTTATACCGGCGCCTGCTTCAGATTCGGTTACATTGCTGTTGGTGGTATTGCCGGTAGTAGTACCACTCATTGCTTTCTCTTTCAGTTTTTTTCAGTAGTTGCGCCTGGCTTCACCTGTAAAGTAAGCATGGCCGGCAGCAGGAATAACATCCCCTTTCTTCATAATGTTGCAGTTCATATATTAAAAATAGTCAAAATTTATCTGCTTTATATTTATTCGTGTATGGCCAGCAAAGGAACATGTGTATGAAAAGCCAGCTGGGTGGTACGGCTCCGCTTGAAAATATGATCAAACAGGCCGTGCTTTTTAGGGATGATCAGTATCAGGTCTGCTTCCTGTCTGGCGGCAAAATCCATAATTCCCTGCACCACATTGGTATGATCGATGAAATGGAACTGCGGGTCGTAACCTTCCAGCAAGGTATCCAGCATCAGCGTTTCGTAAGGCGTGTCTGAAGTGAAATGTTTACTTTCATGATCAATATTCAGCACATGCAGCTCCGGCTTAAATACATTCAATAGCTTTTTCAGCGGTTGTACGGGCGTGGTTTCCACCACTTTCCTGAAATCGCAGGCAAAGACAATTTTACGTATAGGCCTGAAACGGGCGCTGCCCGGTACAATGATGACGGGGCAGGTAGTATGTTTCACCACGTCTACCGTATTGGAACCTACAAGAATCTCTTCCAGCTGGCTGCCGCCGGTAATGCCCATGACGATCAGATCAGCCTCCTCCTGTTTTGCCACCTGGTCTATATTAGCCGGCAGCAGATGGTTCTCCGCCCGGGACGCCAGTATGGTGTTTTCAGGCAGCAACGGTTCCAGCTCACGCATCATTTTATCGAGCCCTTCCAGGCTGGCGCTCCTTAGCTCATCCGGGTTCACCATGGGTACAGACGAAGGCACATCGGGGATGGGCACAATCAGCTCATAGGCATGGTATAGCACAATACGTGCAGTGTTCATCTGGCGGGCCAGGCCCAGCGCATAACGAGCGGCGTTATACGACGTCTCAGAGAAATCCGTAGGAACGATGATCGTCTTCATAACAGCGGTTATTTATCAAAGTATGTAAGAATTGCTGTCGTTTTCATATGGCCATTTTTGAAATATCTATAGCACTCTCACTGTAAAGTTAGGGCTCTCCCACGGTATAACGCCCCTCTTTCTGCCAGTAATGAAAATTTAATGCCAGAAAGTCAAGTCTTGCCCTCTTCGGGAAAGGGCGGCTATGGACTCTCGCTTATTACCCTTATTTTTGCACTCCATTTGAATAATACATGACACAATTATCTGAGCAGGAGATTATACGCCGGGATAAGCTGCAGGAGCTGCAGAAGCTGGGCATAGACGCCTATCCGGCAGCAGAATACCCCGTTAACAACACTTCCGTTAATATCAAAGCGAATTATTCGGAAGATACGAAAGACCAGTTCCGGGAGGTTTGCGTGGCAGGCCGTATCATGAGCATCCGCGACATGGGCAAGGCCTGTTTTGCCGTGATACAGGATAGTGCAGGCCGCATACAGGCCTACATCCGCCGTGACGATATCTGCCCCGGAGAAGACAAAACTTTATACGATAACGTTTGGAAAAAGCTGGTAGATATAGGTGATATCATCGGCGTGAAAGGTTATGCCTTTATCACCAAAACGGGCGAAACCTCCATTCATGTACAACAGCTGGACATCCTTTCCAAGGCCCTCCGTCCGCTACCCGTGGTGAAGGAAATGGAAGGCGCCACCTTCGACGCTGTTACCGATCCTGAATTCAGGTACCGCCAGCGCTATGTAGACCTGGTGATCAACCCCCAGGTAAAAGAAGTGTTCGTAAAGCGTACCAGGATACTACAGACCATCCGCGATTTCTATAACAATATGGGGTTCCTGGAAGTAGAAACTCCGATTCTGCAACCGATTCCCGGCGGCGCTACCGCCCGCCCCTTTGTTACACACCACAATACGCTGGATATGCCCTTATACCTGCGTATTGCCAATGAGTTGTACCTCAAACGCCTGATAGTGGGTGGCTTTGAAGGGGTATACGAATTTGCCAAAGACTTCCGTAACGAAGGTATGGACCGCACCCATAACCCGGAATTCACGGTGATGGAAATGTACGTAGCCTACAAAGACTACGAATGGATGATGCGCACCACAGAAACCCTGCTGGAAAAGATCGCCATTGCCCTGCATGGCACCACCCAGGTAACCGTTGGCGATCAGACCATTGACTTTAAAGCGCCCTTCCGCCGCGTAACCATGTACGATGCCATTAAAGAGCATACCGGCATAGATATCAGCGGAATGGACGAAGACCAGCTGCGCGATGTGTGCAAACAGCTGGGTATTCACGTAGATCCCAAACTGGGCAAAGGTAAACTGGTAGATGAGATCTTTGGCGAGAAATGCGAAGCGCATTATATCCAACCCACCTTCATCATAGATTACCCGGTAGAAATGAGCCCGCTTACCAAAAAGCACCGCAGCAAGCCCGGCCTGGTAGAACGCTTTGAGCTGATGGTGAACGGTAAGGAAATTGCCAACGCCTATAGTGAACTGAATGATCCGATAGACCAGCGCCAGCGTTTTGAAGAGCAGGTTAAGCTGATGGAACGCGGTGACGATGAAGCCATGTATATAGACTACGACTTCCTCCGCGCACTGGAATACGGCATGCCGCCTACTTCCGGCATCGGTATCGGTATAGACCGCCTTACCATGCTGATGACCAACCAGCCCTCCATACAGGATGTGCTGTTCTTCCCGCAAATGAAACCGGAGAAATTATAATTGCAGACGATTCATCGTTCAAAATAAAAAAGGGGGTGTAAGACTACACTCCCTTTTACTTTTTTTGACCATATCCTATGAAAACCACTTCAAATTTAATACTTCATCACTAGTTCGTTCATCACACTTATTATTCGATGCTATTCTTTTAACAGGTGGTAGCATTTTGACTATAGCTGGCAAATGCCCCTGATATAAATCCGGTTTTCCCGTCTCTCAGCACGCAAAAAAAAGTCCCGTACATCAGCGACGTACGGGACCCGTAGTATATAAGAATAAATGTTGAATGTCCTAAAAAAGAAACAGGGCTGCAAGACTACAGCCCCGAAAAATTTTAACCATATCTTTATTGAAAAACCTGTAACAAAGATCATATTTATTTAATTGTCACCACCCCCATTCTAGTGAATGCTATATTTTTCTTGGGGAACGTATCAAATATGCAGATAAACGCAGCCGCATTGGATGAGTCCACTCAATAGGTATTTAGCCATTAAAAATAATATGTACTGATATTCAATATTTTATAAAAAACCCGCATGGGCCATCTTCCGGATACTATGAAGGCAATGTTCCGGTAAACACCGGTAATAGAGGGTTAAACGTAAAAACCACTTTTCAGGGCCTTATAAAAATAAAAAAGGGTGGTAAGAATACCGCCCTTGTAATAATTTTAACCATATCCTATGAAAAACCTGGATCAAAGATAGATCAGCATATATAGGTTTTTCCTTCATTTCCGTGAACGATGGAAAATTGTTCGTAAAAATGTAAGTTTTGGAATTCTGTTCATGCATTATAAAATTCATTATATTAATAGGAATATTAATTTCACAGTTTATTAATATTAAATGCCTTGTAAATTAAGCAGAATGGTACAGTCTCTTCCGTAAGGGATATAATAAGGATGACCCTGCCAAAAATGGGCAGCTGCTTCATTGCCATACCCGCTTCCTGCGGCCACCATATCCCGTGAATTTTTAATTTTATTTTTCCTACGGAAGGGGGCCTCACGTCTACATAAAATACTGAGGAACAACTACGTTTAGTGCTGGGCGTTATATACTGTTGAAAAGGAAAGCGCACCTGACTGAAAATTTCTGCTATATCACAACATATATAGCCCAGCTTGGCACAGTTCTTGTCGCCTTAGAACAAATTTTAGGTTAAAAAATAGGTTAAAGCGAAAGAGGCCTATTCGTCTGGGACGGATGGGCTTTTTTCGTTTAAGTAGCTCAGTAAAGCCGGCCTTTATTATTGCAGGGTGCTGTCCTGCACCATTACCTGGCCCTGGGGATTGATAATATTGTAGTTGGAGAAATCCTGGTTGGATTCAAGTCCTGTACCATAGATGGTATCTGTAGGTGTGCTGATACGCACATTTTTGTTGGAGTAAAACTTCCCGCGTTTGGAATCCCAGTTCAGCTCATTACAGTCAAGTCGTTTGCCTTCCCGGTTAATCACCACCACGCTGTCGCGCAGGAACACATTATCGTCGTTTTCAAAGTACTTGCCATAACGGGCCGTTACCGTACTCTCCACGGTAAGGCTGTCATTATAGGATAATACTTTTAAACCATTATTGAACTCAACGTAAGCGGGACGTTCCAGGTATCGTTTCATAGTAGGGGCGGTAAGCTTGGCCCTTACCTTGCCCATCTGGCTGTAATAGCTTTCTATCTTGGTGCCTTCTTCGGTAACAGCTGCTTTCTGGTCCAGCCGCATGATCGCCTGCATGTCATTTTCGCAGGCAAACAAAGACATCAGGCATAAGGAAATGCAGGCCATCTTCCAGGAAACGGTCATATTTGAAACGCTTTTCAACGCCGCAAATTAATCATATTTCCGCTTAATAAACCAGCGGTCATTCAGTGTGAAGCCTAATACCGCGCGGTACCAGTTTTCCTTTAAGATGGTCTCATTATTGCCACGGTGCCCTATTTCGAAAGCGATATTGAGCACGGTGTACTGGTTGGAGTAATTCTGTCTGCGGATGGGTAAGCCGGCTCCTACAGAGAAACCGTATATGGTCATATCCTGGCCATTCAGTTTAAGATAGTCGGTACCGTAGTATACCCCGGCACGGTAGGTCACCTTGTTCCAGTAACCGTTCATAGCCCTGGCATTGGGTACAAACTGGCCGCCCAGGTTCACCCTCCAGGAATTACGTACAGAATCTTTTTCGCCGTAATTACGGAACTGGTCCCACTGCTCGGTACTGAAGTCCAGCCCAACGGAAAACTTGTCCACTTTACGCAGCATAATACCGCCGCCATATTGCTGGGGATAGGTGATCTTGCCCCTGTCGCCTTTTGCATATAATACCGTATCCTGGGTCACATAGTCATTAGAGGAGGCGTCAAATGCCAGGGTTTCCCGCATCAGCTCCCGGCGGGCCGAAAGGGTTTGCTTCAGGGCCCCCGTAGCACCCAGGGTAAGATCTGTTTCTTCTGTCAGCCTGATCCGGTATTGCAGACCCACGTTGTAAAAAATGTTGCCATAGCTTACACGGGTAGAGTGCCGGGAAGGGAATATGAACTGGCTGGTAGGATAAATGGCCTTGGTACTATTCTCAATATTGCCGAAAAGGTAGCCAAAGTTGAACCCAATGCTGAAATTGCCGAACCCGATACCGGCGCCGGTGTACACCTGGTACAATCCGCCATTGCCCTCATACTGGTAGGCCACCGGGATTTTCAATGTATCAAAAAAGGTGGCCTGATCATTCTGCAGGATATTGTAAGACACCTTGGTTACGGGGCGGAGGCCCAGCACCATACCCAGCTTTTTACGGATGGGAATACCCAGCTGCAGGTAGGAAAGAGACCCGATACCGGAACGGAACCGTTCATCATTATTACCAATCACCCGGGCGCCTGCCTCCACTGCAATGTCAAAGGTGGTCAGCACCAGGTTGGAATAACTGGCCGGGTTCACAAAGTTAATAGACTGTGGATCATTATATGCCTGTGAAACACCACCCATGCCGCGATTGATCACATTCTGGTTGGTAGCCTGGTCGCCAAGACCGTATCGGGAGTAAGGAGAATTGTCCTGTGCAGCAACGCTGTTTGCCAAAAGAAGCAGAAAAGCCAGTAAGCAAAAAATGCCAGCTGTAGTCCTATGCATTGAGTTGATCTGATTAGTAGTTTACTGGTTTAACAGGCGAATTAGCATGAAAATAATCGACTAAGCCGCCAAATAAGTCTGCAAATATCTAATTTTTAGGGTTGGAAGCAAAAAAAACCAAATATCCGCCTGTTAAAAGGGCGTTAAAAAGTGGCTGTTCAGCTGTTTTTACAGGCCTTCTGCCGATAAATTCCGAAAATGTCCGTTAAGTTTTACCCGCTCCTTCAGCTTCTCCATTTCCGCCATCAGGGGAATTACTTTCAGGAGATGGCGTTTCAGGTACTCCAGGCGCTGCATTTCCTGGAACAGGTGCAGCAGCTCATATTCCTCCTCCAGCGAAAGCCCGGCATGGTGGGCCAGATCATAGGCGCTGAGCTCTTCGTCCTTTTTACCGAAGCTTTTGTTCACCTGCAGAATGTGATGCAGCTCGCGTATGGCATGTAATACCTGCTGCCGCAGGCGGGCGTTGGTTTTTGTACTGTTCTCCGGGTAATTTACAATAGCGCCGTCATACAGCTTGTCCGGAATAGAGCGGATCACTTCCAGTACACGGAACACGCTCAGCCCCCGGGTCACAATATCCATCTCACCGTTCTCATATTCCTTTTCCACCCTTACCACTTCCACCAGCGTGCCATACTCAACTATCTTTTTATTAATAACAGCGGGAATACCAAATGGCTTCTTGTCTGCCACACATTCACTGATGAGCTGCTTATAACGAGGTTCGAAAATATGAAGGTTCAGCTGTTCCTGCGGATAAACAACTATGCCTAAAGGAAATATCGGAATGAAATTGGTCATAAGTATCTTGTTCTTTCTGGCGTCAAACCTAAAATTAAGCCTTTCTGCCTTAAGTGGCAGATACATAAAAACTAACAGCAGAAAAGTCATCATTTGAAAGAAAACCGTTAAATTGAGCCAATGGTGAATAGCACTTTAGCTAAATATGCCAACCTGGTACGCCATATTTCCAACTGGCACTTGTATTTCAGCAGAAAGTTCAAAGTACCATATGGGAAACTGTTGTTTCGAACAAGAGATCAGGGCATATATTTTACCACACCAACAAAGTCGCTATACCTGGTATTCAAGGAGATCTTTATTAATGATGTTTACACCATGGATCAGCTGGCCCGTTCATTACCCGGGCAACCTGTAGTGATAGACATTGGGGGCAATGCAGGCTATTTTACGCTGTTCCTGCTGGCTAAAAAAGGAATGGCCCGGGTGTATGCCTACGAAGCTGTTGCTGCCAATTGCAGGCTGTTTCAGCAACACCTTGATATGAACCGGCAGCTGAAAGAAAAGGTAGCAATATATCACAAGGCAGTTACGGGTACACCAGCCCTTACTATTACACTGCACCTGGAAACCGCGGAAGGCAACGCCGTTACCGCCTCTGTTTATGATGATTTCACGAAGGACAATACATACATCGCAGAAGTGCCCTGTATCTCACTGGCAGAAATACTGGTCGCCAACCAACTCTCAAAGGTAGACCTGGTAAAAGTGGATTGTGAGGGCAGCGAGTATCCGATCATTTATGAAACACCGCCACATGTGTGGGAAAAGATTGACCGTATGGCCATTGAGGTACATAACCTGGACAAAGAAAAACGCAATATGTCCTTCCTGGAAGGATACCTGGTAACACTGGGCTATACATTGAAGCATTACGCACTTGACAACGGATGCTTTATGCTGTTTGCCCTACGCGCATAACTGTCACACTTGTTATGTATATCCCATAAAGCGCAAGTGGATGAAGCAACTATTGATAGATTGCGAGAAGATGAAAAACGCCAACACCGGCCTTTTCACCTATTGCAATGAACTTGGCAGGTCATTGTTACAACAGGCAGCGCCTGATGAGCAGCTGAGCTTTTACCTGCCGCCCAAACTGGGAAAGTATTTCGGAAATGACGCAGGCTACTTGTGGCAGCACGCGCTGCATAAACTGTACCTTCCTCACCGGAAGGCTTTCGACGTTTGGCATACCACTTACCAGCTATCTGACTATCGCAGTCCTAAAACAGGCACCAGGAGAGTACTCACCAGTCCATGACCTCAACTTCATGCACGAGGCCAAAAGCGGGGCAAAAAGAAAACTATACCTGGCGCACGCACAACGCAATGTGAACCGCGCCGACTATATCACCTTCATCTCCAGATTTGTGGGAGACGATGTCATGCGCCACCTGGATCTTGGCAACAAGCCATATAAAGTGGTATATAACGGCGCCGCCGTACAGGAATTCCCGGGTTTTGACCATCCCTGCTACAGGCCGCAGCTCCCTTTCCTGTTCACCCTCGGTGTGGTAAACACCAAAAAGAATTTCCATACCATTCCCTGCCTGCTCAAACATTGTGATGCAGAACTGATCATTGCAGGCACCGTGTTCAATGACGCCTACAGGCAACGTATACTCAACGAAGCGAAACGCTACGGCGCCGCCGGCAGGGTAAAACTCCTGGGGCCCATCAGCGAAGAAGACAAATACTGGTACATGAAAAACTGTATGGCATTTGTATTCCCCTCCATCGCCGAAGGCTTCGGCATTCCCGCTATAGAGGCCATGCACTTTGGCAAACCGGTGTTCCTATCAGACAAGACCAGCCTGCCTGAAGTAGGTGGCTGCTTTGCCTACTACTTCCGTGACTTTGATCCGGCGCACATGCAGAAAGTGTTTGAAAATGGTTTGTGGCACTATGAAAACCAGCGCCCCGCCAATGCTATCCGTAAACATGCCCTGCAGTTCAGCTGGGAACGCATGGCGGCAGAATACCTGGAAATATACCGCAGCCTGTATTAAATGCATACCGAAGTCTTTAATTTGCAGCAAACAATCCTAATGCACAAGCTGGCTGATATTGACAACCTGAAAACACTGGCCCGCCGCATCTCACTGGTAGAAAACGGCGCCCCCGGCTATGAACAGCTGCTGGAGCAGCTGCCGGCTGGCAGCAATACCCGCGTGGTAGGTATTACCGGCCCGCCCGGCGCAGGTAAAAGCACCCTGGTGAACCTGCTGATACAAACCCTGCTGGAACAGCAAAAACGTATTGCCATCATTGCAGTAGACCCCTCTTCTCCTTTTAACTTCGGCGCCTTGCTGGGCGACCGCATCCGTATGAGCCAGCATTTCAATGATCACCGGGTATTCATCCGCTCTATGGCCAACCGCGGCGCATTGGGAGGATTAAGCCCCAAGATCATAGAGGTCAGTGATGTGATCAAAGCAGCCGGCTTTGATTACCTGTTCATCGAAACGGTGGGGGTTGGCCAGAGTGAAGTGGAAATAGCCGGTATTGCAGATACTACCGTTGTGGTAGTGGTGCCCGAAGCCGGCGATGAGATACAAACCATGAAAGCCGGACTGATGGAGATAGCCGACATCTTTGTAGTGAATAAAGCAGATCGGGACAATGCAGACGCCTTTGTAAAAAACCTCCGCCTGCTCTCCGCAGAAAAACATCATGCGCAAACAGGATGGCAGATCCCTGTATTAAAAACCATTGCTACCCGCAACGAAGGTATTGCGCCATTAATACAGGCCATTGATCAGCACCAGCAACAGATCAGCCACAATGAACGGCATGCCGTATTACTGGCAGAAAAAGCATGGCAGCTGATCCAGCACCGCCGTATGCAGCAGCTCGACAAAAAAGCGCTGATACAGAAAGTACGGGAACAGCTGCAGCATGGTCATTTTAATTTATACAAACTGGTAAACGACTATTCAGCATAATACTTACTTCAGCACACCGTTACGGATCAGCAATTTGATCACCTGCCGCTTAATGGAAATGTTACGGCTGCTGGTCTCATCCGCCTGCTTTGCCTGCTGGTATGCCGCAAACACAGAACGGTAATTCACCAGTCCCAGTAACTGCTTGTCCTGCGAGGAAGCGATGATCGGCAGTATATCCTGCTTATGACGCGCCATCAGGTCTACCGCCACACGCAAAGAAGTTTCTTCCTGTGCGGTCACCATATTGGTATGAGAAACGTAGGTCACGGAGGCGTCTTCAGGCACATCCGGCTGCAGCACATCATCCGTCTGCACAATACCGGTCAGCTGCTGGTGCGCATCCACTACGGGATAGGCCAGATCATGACTGCCTAATTTGTTTTCGTATAACCAGCTGCGTAATTCGCCAATCGTGTTTTCCTGGCTGATCATCACCAGCTCCTGCAGCATCGCCGCCTTTACGGAAATGCTTTCCAGCAGATCAGGCTTGTAAACATGGGGCGTAACGATACCCCTGCGGGCAATCTTCTCTGTCATGATCGTATTACGCATCATCAGGAAAGAGATGAAGTAAGCCGCTACACAGGCACCTACCAGCGGCAGCAAAGCATCTGCATCACGGGTGGTTTCCAGCGCAAAAATAATAGCGGTGAGCAGGGCCCTGGTAGCGCCTGCAAACATAGCCGCCATACCTATCAGCGCCGCAATGGAAAAGCTGATCTCTACCTGCGGAAAAGCTGCCTGTAACAAAAAGGCTACAAACAACCCGGCGGCGCCGCCAATGGTCAGCAAAGGCGCCAGCGTACCACCCGAAGTACCGCTGCCCAGTGAAAAANNCCAGGAGATGAATTTAAGCACCCCCAGCACAAATAAGGTCTGCAGCGTTACTTTCCCCATCAGCAGGTTATCAATATTAACATAACCCACACCCAGTGTCTCAGGCGCAAAATAACCTACCACACCTACCACCAGGCCGCCGATAGCCGGCCACCACATCCAGTGAACAGGCAGCTTCTCAAACGCATCCTCTATCAGGTATACCGCCTTGGTGATCAGGGCAGACAATACGCCGATCACAATTCCTATCACAGAGTAGGCCAGCAGCGCGGTATTGGTAGGCGCCTGCACATCAGGCATGGTAAACACCGGCGCTCCTCCAAAGTAAAGGTGATGAAATGCGGCGCCGGTAATACAGCTCAGGATGGCGGGGATAATGCTCCGTGGCGAGAATTCAAATAATAACAGTTCAACGGCCAGTATCACTGCCGCCAGGGGAGTACCGAATATGCACGACATACCGGCGGCTGCGCCGGCGGCCAGCAGTATCTTTCTCTCAGCCGCGGTAATACGCAGCACCTGCCCGATCACAGAACCCCACGCGCCACCCGTGGCAATAATCGGCCCCTCAGCACCGAACGGACCACCGGTACCGATGGAAATTGCCGCAGATACCGGCTTCAGAAAAGTGATCAGCGGTTTGATACGGCTTTTGTTCACCAGTACCTGCTCCATAGCCTCAGGAATACCATGCCCCCTGATGGCAGAAGAGCCGTACCTGGCCATAAAACCTACAATGATAGCCCCGATCACCGGCACCGCTATCACCCATATACCCAGGTGGTGATGCAGGGGCGTGGCCTCATGCACGGAGAATGTGCCGTAAAATGAAATATTGGTGATAAGATTAATTAACATCAACAGCACCTTTGCGATCAGGCTGATCACCACCGCGTTCAGTACTGTCAAAAGAGAAAGATAGAGCACCCGGCGGGTATTAAAGCTGCCGGGTTGTTCTATCTGTGCCTCAGATAAAGCCGGGTCCATTGATGGAGATACAGGTATGCCGCCCCGGGTGAGGCCAAAGAAAAGTTGCTTCATTCGCTTTATATTGATTCGCTATGCGTGAGTAATAGAGCGTGGTAAAATCTAACGGGCTTCAAAACTATAAACAACGGCTTACAAACTCAAATAAAAATGATGACAGGTATCATTTATATATAATATTTTTATTGAATACTGACAACCGGTTATTTTAGTGCGTCATTCGTCGTTTTGATTACGACATAAAGAGTTAACTACTCGTTAACAATATTTCTTTGCTAATTTGGACAAATTTTATATTGTTGACTATTACTCACTGTTATTAAGTAAGTTTCGCATGCTAAATCTCTGATATATAGCGTAAAAGAGCCAGTGAACGAATTGTTAAAAATTTTTTTAGTTAGGAACCCTTATTATATTTGTAAGGTATGGATTTGTGTGGCTACTCCTCTAAAAAATATATGTATGATTAATGGCAAGCGTTATGAAAGTACGTCGGCCGGCATGACCTCATCAACTTTGAGCCTTCGTGATCTGGTTTTACTGAAGAGAATGTTGTTATTTACCCGTGAAGATGAAACGTTATCTTCAAAATGGCTGGCGAGGTACTTTCCGATCAGACTGAAACAATCCTGGATATCTGGTATGACCATACTGGTAGCCAATGACTACCTGGCGCATTACTTCACCAGGGATGGAAAGCCGGATGCAGACTACCTCAACTCCCTGCGCCCCCGCTTTGGCGACTGGATCCGTCAGCTTTGCCAGCCCCGCAACAACCAATGGTCCCGCTATGAAGAAGCCATCGCACAGCGTATTAAGGAACAACCTTTGTCAGACAGCGGTCTGGATGATATTCCCGTTGTATTCCTCCGTTACATGGTTACCTTCATATACCCTGTTACCGCCGCTATCCGGCCCTTTTTAAGTAAACACGGCCACCGGCCCGAAGAAGTTGAAAAAATGAACCAGGCATGGTTCAAAGCCGTTAGCCTGAGCGTCATCCTTTGGACATACCCCGATCCTGCCACACAGGAGATCTGTTAAAATCTTGATCATATACGGTATTGAAATCCTCCGAGAACCTTAGCTAAAACACCTACTATGGAAGTTGCTGTATTTGATACCTATGTAAAGAAGAAAAGTGGCGGCTATATGCATTTTGATATCATTGTCGCCGCAGATACCCACTACGAAAACGTACTTACCTTCGGCAAAGACTACCTTCGCTCAAAAGTACACGCCGGCTCCAACATCACCGCAAGAGAATGCCGCTTCTGCCACCTTGAAGAAGTAGTGCCCATCTGGGAACAAACCATTGTACAAAAAGGCTACTATATCCACGAGATCGAAGGCTGTCACTAACATTATATTTCCTGCGGCTTCAAATTTTTGTATATTAGCCGGTTACTAAATATAGTAGCAAAGCAGGATCATGGGGAAAACATCTATTTTCAACCCCGCACAACAGGCCGGAAACGTTTCAAGTAAAGTGGTAGCCGCACTGGAGCGCCTATCAGAAGCTTTTCGTGTGCTGCTATGGAACGAAGCCAAACAATATGGCCTGAGCCCCATCCAGATCCAGGTTCTTGTTTTCCTGCAACACTATCCCGAAGAAAAGCGGACCATCACCTACCTGGCCGCCTATTTCAATATGACCAAAGCCACCATCAGCGATGCCGTCAAATCCCTGCAGAGTAAAAACCTGCTGATCAGAAAGGCCACCGCCAATGACTCCCGCAGCCATACCCTGCACCTGGTGAAAGACGGTAAAACCCTGGCCGCCAAAGTAGAGCGCTTTGCACAGCCCATGTATAACAGCATCTCCCTGCTCCCGGCAGATAAGCTGGAAAACCTGCTGGAAAGCCTGCTTAAAACCATCTACCAGCTTAACCAGCAGTTCATCATCACCCCGCAGACCATGTGCCTCAACTGCCGCTTTTACGAACTTAAAGCCAGCGGACATTACTGCAACCTCGTAAAGTCACCTTTACAATCTGCAGACCTCCGGCTCGACTGTCCCGAGTTTCAATCATAACCTGCAACAGTTAACAATGGCACAACATGTGCCCTGCATAATGATTGCTAACTACTAACTCTAATTCTTAATTATTAATTTAATTGTTGTCGGACACACGATTACTACGCCACCAGCGGTAGCCCAGTATGCCGATGATCGCCAGGGGAGTGATGGCCAGGTAGAGGATACCGTTATTCAGGCCTTTAGCGGGGCCTTCGCCCAGCTGCTGCGCAGTTTTTGTACAGAGAGAACATTGCGCCATCGCAGCAACACTGCACAATAACATCAGCACTATTTGCCCAATCGTTTTCATACTATAAAGTTACGCAGTATTAGTAATACGGAGAAATCATTACATAAACAATCACCCCGGTAATAGCCACATAAAACCAGATAGGCCAGGTGATGCGGGCTATCTTGCGGTGCCGCACATAATCTGCCTGCAGGCCGCGCAGCAGGGTAAACAATACCAGCGGTACAATCACCACTGCCAGTAATATATGGCTGAGCAAAATGAAGTAGTACACGTACCTGGCGCCGCCTGCCAGCGTCTTTTCTGCCGCATCCAGCACCCCGTCATGGTTGATGTCGCCAAAACGGGTAGACTCCGAAAAGAAATGATAGGTGACGTAGGAGATCAAAAAGAGTGCGCTCAGCGACACTGCTACCAGGTTGGTTATCTTATGCGCCTTTGTCTGCCCGTTCTTGATGAAATAAAGGCTGGCCAGCAGCAGTATAGCCGTGGCAGAGTTCAGTATAGCATGAAAAAGCGGGAGAATACGTATATCAAAACCGGCTTCCATTTCAGGGCGCGGCAGGTAGAATAACACCGCTACCACTACCGGTATCAGCACCGATACAATGGCGATAGGCAGGTTAAGGTTTTTGTTCTTAATACTCATGATATCCTCTTGAGAGGTAAATTATTCGTTACCGGAGAACAAGCGCTTCCAGAAGGGAGGCCTGTTCCTGTCTTTTTCCAGGTGCAGAACGGCAATATCATTAGCGCACCTGCGGATAGCGTCATTATCAAGGCCGTTATAATAACCGCGGATATGGCCGTTCTTATCAATCAGTACCAGCTTTTCGGTGTGGATGAAATCATCCGGACCACCATCGCCCTGGGTTACTGATACAAAGAAATCATTGCGCGCAATATCATAGATCTCCTTCTTTTCACCGGTAAGCAGCCACCACGTATCCGTATTGATATTGTGTTTTATGGCATATTGCCGCAGCCTTTCAGCAGAGTCGCGTACCGGGTCAACGGTGAAAGAAAGTATCTGCAGTAATGTGTCGTTCTTTACGTAAGCTTCCTGGATCTTTTTCAGGTTGCTGGTAAGCGTTGGACAAATACTGGTACACGAAGTGAAGAAGAAATCTACCAGCAGTACCTTACCCTTAAGGTCTTCCAGGCTCACCTGCTGGCCAGACTGGTTGGTGAGTTTAAAATTGCGGATGGTGTGGTATACCGTATCAAAGCTGGTTTTCCCATCCTTTACCACGGTATCCACCCTTTCCGGAACGTAAAGACGTGGTATAGGTACCACGTCTTTACTATAATGATCTACGATCAGGTACCCAAGCAACGGAACCAATACCGCCAACATTAATCCTATGACTGCCCTGCGAGAAATAGCCTGTCTTTTTTAATATCTGTAATAAATTCCAATCATTAGTGATGCGCATGCGGAGCTTCCACAGCAGCAGGCGCTTTAGGATTGCCCGGAGCCAGATCCTTACGCATATTCTTCCAGGAATCGCCATCTGCCAGGAACGCGATGATAAACCACACGAACAGCATCAGGGGGATCAGTATCGTCAGTATCAGGTTCTTGATCTCGTGACGCAGGTGCATAAACTCCGCTACGATGAAGAAAGCCTTAACAACCGTCAGACCCAGGAAGATAGCATTCAGCACCAGCCTGCTCGGGAAACCGGTTTCCAGGTGCAGGAAAGCCAGTGCGATCTCAACAACTGTTATACCTAATAAGATCCAGAATGTTTTCCAGATGGTCTTCACAGCAGCATCGCTATGCCCGTGTTGCTCATGTTCTGCTGCAGCGGTATGTGTATGTTCCATTACGAATGATTTTTTTAAAATTCCAAAATTACAATTAGATCCTCTCCGCCAGGTTTACAGCAGGTAGAAGCAGGTAAACACAAATACCCAAACCAGGTCTACAAAGTGCCAGTAAAGGCCTACTTTCTCCACCATTTCATAGTGACCGCGCTGCTCATAGGTACCTTTCAGTACATTGGCCAGGATCACGATATTCAGCACCACGCCTGATGTTACGTGCAGGCCGTGGAAACCGGTGATGGTAAAGAAGAAGTTGGTAAAGTTGGTAGAAGCAACAGTGCCATCAACATTCAGGAAGGGATTGCGGCCCCACCATGCGCCTGCATGATAAAGGTGCGTCCATTCCCATGCCTGACAGGCCAGGAAGGCAGCGCCGCCAACAATCGTCCAGGACAGCCATTTCACTACGCCGTTACGATCTCTCGTATGACCGGCGTGTACGGCCAGCACCATGGTTACAGAGCTCATGATAAGGATGAAGGTCATCAGGCTCACAAACACCAGCGGCAGGTTCATGTGACCCATGAACGGAAATGCATGGAACACGTCATTGGCATCAGGCCAGGAGGTGCTCATGAAACGAATAGTACCGTATGATATCAGCAATGCGCCAAAGGTGAATGCATCTGACATCAGGAAGTACCACATCATCAACTTTCCGTAGCTCACATTAAAGGGAGAATACCCTCCACCCCACCATTTTTTCTTCGCTGTAACTGCTGTATCCATTTTTTACTTGTAATTGAAAATTTATAAAGTTTATCTAGCGATACTCAGAAATATCAGGAGGTAGATCCAGAGCGCGTCTACAAAATGCCAGTAGAGCGAGGCCACCTCGATGGGTACTGCGCTGTAAACGCGCACCCTTGTTCTGAATGCCCTGCCAAACATGATCAGCAAGGCTACTACACCACCCAGCACGTGCAACATGTGCATACCTACGATCACATAAATGAAAGAAGCTGATACCGGCCCGCTCAGCGGTAAACCCCGGTCGCTCATCTGGGCAAAACCAGCACACTGGAATGCCGCAAATATTACACCCAATACCGCAGTAAGGGTGATCAGCTGCTTATATCGTTTCATGTTACGCTCCTTGAACTGCTTTACCGCCATCTGGATGGTAACACTGCTGATCAGGATCACGGCAGTGGATATCCAGAAAATGTGGGGCAGCTCAAACGCCAGCCAGTTGGCTTGCGCGCGCTTTACAACGTAGGCACTGGTAAACCCTATGAACATCATACTGATGCTGCCCATAGCAATCCATAGGGAATATTTGTGCGGATGTATTTTTTTACGTTGTACGCTCATTGCCTGCATCACTCCTCTGATTTTATACTTTATCAGCCAGCAAAGCCAGCTGCACTACTGTCAAATAAATATAAGAGCCGAACATCAGCTTCCTGGCAGCAGGCACGTCTAATTTCCGGTACAGCACAATAGCACGGTACAGGAAAAATACCCCGGCCAGGATACAGATCACGGCAGATATGCTGCCGGTCAGCTTCAACAGGTAAGGCGCAATGCCCGCCGGTATCAGCAGCAACGCATAGGTTACAGCCTGAAGCGCGGTCATCTTGTTTGGTCCGCCAGCTGCCGGCAATAATTTAAAGCCTGCTCTTGTGTAGTCCTGGTGCGCTATCCAGGCAATGGCCCAGAAATGCGGGAACTGCCACAGGAACTGGATGGCAAACAATGCCCAGCCGCCTTCACTCAGACTGTCTGCTCCTGCCGCCCAGCCAATGAGCGGCGGCAATGCACCCGGAATAGCGCCCACCAGCACCGCCAGCGAGTTCCATTTTTTCCAGGGCGTATACACAAACCCATACAGCAACAGCGAAAACAGGCTCAATGCAGCGCTCAGCCAGTTAAAGGCCAGGGCCATGATGGCTATACCACCCGCTCCCGTGATCACTGCCACCACCGCCGCTTCTGTTTCAGAAATGCGGCCGGCCGGTAGCGGACGGTTAGCGGTACGGGCCATCAGCTTGTCTGTATTTTTTTCCAGTATCTGGTTAATGGTATTAGCCGAACCAGATACCAGCAGCCCACCTGCAAATAGAAAAAGAACTTTCAGTAAACTGAACTCCACCTCTGGCACCAGCAGATAGCCCCACACACTTGAGAACACCACCATGAAAGTGAGGTTAAACTTCATCAGCTGAAAGTAATCCCTCGCTTTACTGGCTACTGCATACGAAAATGACAACTTTATGGAGTTTTCTTGCAACACTTATCTGACTATTCGCTGTCAGCTACTAGCTGCTAAAAGCTAATAGCCAACAGCTGATTTGATTTATCAATGTTTCGATTCGTCCGGAGATACAGGTACCGTCTGCGGTATAAAGTCATGACCATCTTTACTGTAGTCATATGCCCAGCGGTGTACTTCCGGAATTTCACCAGGCCAGTTACCATGTCCCGGATGAATCGGGGTGGTCCATTCCAGTGTAGTGGCATTCCAGGGGTTGGTAGTAGTAAGCTTCCGGCCCTTGAAAATGCTATAGAAGAAGTTGAACACGAACAGCAGCTGTGTGGCAAATACGATAAGCACCACAATACTGATAAACTTGTTCAGCTCTACAAACTGTTTGAAAGACTCCCAGTTGGAGTAGTCAAAATACCTTCTGGGCATACCCGCCATACCTTCATAGTGCATAGGCCAGAAGATACAGTAAGCGCCTACCAGGGTGATCCAGAAGTGGATATAACCCAGGGTATTATTCATATAGCGGCTGTACATTTTGGGGTACCAGTGATAGATACCGGCAAACATACCGAAGAAGGCAGATACACCCATTACTATATGGAAGTGCGCGATCACGAAGTAAGTATCGTGCAGGTGAATGTCGATAGAAGAGTTACCCAGCCAGATACCGGTCAGACCACCGGAGATAAAGGTGCTCACAAAGCCGATACCAAACAGGGCAGCCGGCGTAAAGCGGATATTACCTTTCCAGATAGTGGTGAGCCAGTTAAACACCTTGATGGCAGACGGTACGGCGATCAGCAGTGTTAACAGTACGAAGAATGCACCCAGGAACGGGTTCAGACCCGTAACGAACATGTGGTGCGCCCATACCAGGAACGCCAGGATAGCGATAGCGAACAGGGAGCCCACCATTGCCAGGTAACCGAAGATCGGTTTGCGGGAGTTTACCGCCAGTACCTCAGATACCATACCCATCGCAGGGAGGATGATGATATATACTTCCGGGTGACCCAGGAACCAGAACAAGTGCTGGTAGAGGATGGCGCTACCGCCTTCGTTAGACAATCGCCTTACCGGCTACAAACAGCTCGCTCAGGTAGAAGCTGGTGCCTGCGTGACGGTCAAACAGCAGCAGGATGAAGCCAGACAGCAGTACGGGGAAGGATAACACACCCAGTACAGCGGTGAAGAAGAAAGACCAGATGGTCAGCGGTATCTTGGTCATGCTCATACCTTTGGTACGCATGTTCAGGATAGTAGAAATATAGTTCAGGCCACCCAGCAGCTGCGAAACAACGAACAGCGCCATACTGGTGAGCCAGAGGTCCATACCGATCTTGGAACCGATAGAAGCATCGCCCAGGGCGCTCAGCGGAGGATAAGCCGTCCAGCCGCCGGAAGCAGGACCTGTCTGCACAAACAGGGAAGCCACCATTACCAGGCTGGCCAGGAAGAAGAACCAGTAGCTCAGCATGTTCATGAAAGGAGAGGCCATGTCACGTGCACCCACCTGTAAAGGTATCAGCAGGTTGGAGAAGGTACCGCTCAAACCGGCAGTCAATACAAAGAACACCAGGATGGTGCCGTGCATGGTTACCAGTGCATAGTAAGCTTCCGGCGTAATATGGCCGCCTTTAGCCCAATGGCCCAGGATGGTTTCCAGGAAGGGGAAAGATGTATCCGGGAAAGCCAGCTGCAATCGGAATATTACAGAAAAAGCAGCGCCTATGATAGCCCAGATAATACCTGTGATCAGGAACTGCTTGGCGATCATTTTATGATCCATACTGAAAACATACTTCGAAATGAAGCTGTCTTCATGATGTTCGTGATGCCCGTTGCCATGGTCGTCATGTGCCACTGTGCCATGCGTTACCTCATGTTGATGACTGTGCAAGGTTGCTTCGTTACTCATAATCGGTTCTGTTTATTATAAAGCCTTCGCCTGGCTAAAGGGTTCGGGCTTATTGCTTTTAAGTGTTTTTGCCTACAAATTTACGTCTTAGTCAATAATAGCAGCCACGGCTTTCTGGGTGCTGTCTTTAGCGGCCTCCTGTTGCGGAGCGGCTGGTGTGGCAGCGCCATGCGCCAGTTCATATTGTGATTTCTGCTTGGCCACCCAGGCATCGAATTCTTCCTGGGTTTCTACCACAATGTTGGCTCTCATGGAATAGTGACCGGCGCCGCACATCTGGTCACAGGCGATCTCGTAGATAAAGTCCGGGTTACCGGTCTTCTCTTTCATCTGTGCTGTGGTAAATTTAGGCGTGATCCACATGGTGGTAGGGATACCGGGTACCGCGTCCATCTTCATACGGAAGTGAGGCAGACCAACATCATGCACCACATCGCGGGAACCGATGATCAGTTTCACAGGTTTGCCCACTACCAGGTGCATTTCGGTAGCCATGAAGTCGTCTTTATTCAGCTGATCGTCCCAATCCTGGCCAACAGGGTTGGTAGCGTCATTGATGTTTTTGTAGAATTTGCTGCCCAGCTGGCCGTCTTTACCGGGGTAGCGGATCAGCCAGTTGAACTGTTTACCGGTGATCTCTACCACCATAGCGTCTTTGGGAGCTTCTGAGGTGATACGGAACCAGTGACGGAGGCCGATAGCCACCAGCACGGTCAGCGCAATGGCAGGTATAACTGTCCAGATCACTTCCAGCTTGTTGTTATGAGGGAAGTAGTAGGCTTTCTGGCCTTCTCTCTCCTGGTATTTGAAGGCAAACCAGAACAGGAGGATCTGGGTGATCACGAACACGATACCGGTAATGTAAAGTGTCCACATGATCATGTTGTCAATAGAATCTCCCTGTTCAGAGGCGGCTTCTCCCAATATCTTACCTTTCAACAGCTCATTACAGTAATATACGCCTATGAGTCCCAGCACCAGGAAAGCGATCAGCAAAAAGCCGTTAATGCGGTTGTTCTGCTGGCGGGCCTTCTTTTCACCCTTCAATATGGACACATATTCGCTCGCCTTCGCGATCTGGAAGATAACTACGAATATGAGCACAACAACTAAGACTGCTAAAAAACCTGACATTGCTATTTGAAATAATTAAGTTATCTAATGCTTTACGTTGTTTCTAGTTCCACTTTAGCCCCTCATCAGGTGTGGTGTACAATACTTTCTTTCAGATAAGGATGATTCTTCGGAACCAGTGGAGCTTTTGCCAGCTGGTTGATCACCACGAAAATGATCACCCCAACAAAACCCAGCCCCAGGCCCAGCTCATACCAGGGGAAGTGCAGCTCCTGCACGGTGCCCGGCATTACCATCTGGAAGAAGTCCAGCCAGTGACCAAAGATGATCAGTATGGCTATATAAGTTACCGCTGTATAGTTACGTTTGGTATCGCGTTTCATCAGCAGCAGCAAAGGCAGGATAAAGTTGATGATCAGGTTCAGGAAGAACACCGGGCGCCATTCGCCCCATACGCGGGGTTTGAAGTACTCGGTTTCTTCAGGCATGTTGGCATACCAGATCAGCATGTACTGGGAGAACCACAGGTAAGTCCAGAAGATGCTGAATGCAAACATGAATTTACCCAGGTCGTGCAGGTGCTCTTCATTCACAAATGAAAGATAGCCCTTGCCTTTCAGGTAGATCACGAACAACGCAATCAATGACAGGCCGGATACCCAGGTGCTTGCAAATGTATACCAGCTGTACATGGTAGAGAACCAGTGCGCATCAATGCTCATCAGCCACAGCCAGGGAGTGGTAGAACCAACGCTCAGGGCAAAGATCACTGCAAAACCGCCACACCATACCGTGTTCCTCCACAGGATACGGCGGCCGGATTCGGGAGACAGGTCCCAGGTATCTTCCTGCAGCGACATGTTACGCAGCTTTACAGTGAAGAAAGCCCAGAGGCCGATCGTAATGATAGTGGCGGTAGTATAGAAACCTTTGCTCAGGAAAGCAGATTTCCAGCTCAGCACACGGTCATGTTTCACATGCTCTGCATTTACCCAGTGGTAGATGTGCTCTTTACCACCAAACACAATGATCATCAGTACAATGAAAACAATGGCGCCCAGTACAGGTACTGCCATTGATATAGCTTCCGGTACGCGGCGGAAAGCGATCTGCCATCCCCCGTGCGCCAGCGTAGTAGCTGCAATAAAGAAAGTACTGGCCAATGTTACCAGCAGAAAGAAAGTACTGTTCTGCAAAATGCCAGCCCAAAAACGGGTAGACCCGTGCTCGCCGTGAAGCGCCACTAATCCGATCAATAATGTGAGTACGCCAATGCCCATCAGCACGAAACTGGCTGTTCTCAATTTTGCTGGTATTACAAATTGGTCCTTCATTTGTTACTAATTTGTCGAAATTTTCTTGCTAGTTACTTACCGTATTTATATGGATCTAAATACTATTCCTGTTTATTTGTTTGATGTGCTGTCTCCGGTTGCGGCAGCTGGTCCTGCAGCCGGTGTTGCAGGCGCAGCATCAGGCAGCGCAACAGCTTCTCCACCCTGTACGCTCTTGATGTAAGCGGCTATCTTCCAGCGCTGTGTTCTGTCCAGCTGGCTGGCGTAGCTGCCCATCGCGTTCCATCCATAGGTCATTACGTAGAACAGCCTGCCCTGGGTGTAGTGGGATTTAGGACCACCTGCAGCCAGGTTAGCCGGTGCCGCGGGATAAGGACCATCACCGCCTTTATACAGTGGACCGTTACCATCCAGAGAGGTACCGTGGCAGATACCGCAGTAGATGTTGTACAAACGTTTTCCTTCTGCCAGATCAGCCTCTGTAATAGTCAGCGGGTTCTTAATAGTATTAGCCAGCGCAGTATCACCTTCCTTCACATGGTAAGGCAGTAATTCTCCTCTCTTAACTGTTCCTTCCACAGGCTTCAGGCCGGCCAGGCGCGGGTTGTAGAACTCGTATGCACGGGATTCATACATATCCGGCATATAGATCCTGCCGGGCTTTCTGTGGTTTTCTCCTGTATTACAGGCCGCCAGTAAAGCTCCGCCTGCCAAAGCAGCTACTACTAATATGTTGGAAGTCCTTTTCATTTGAAGTAGTTCGTCTTTTATATTGTCAAATGGAACCTTTCGATCTCATCTGAGCGCTTTCGTCTTTTTACTCGTTTTCAATTATGCATTTAACGGAGCCGGTTGCTCGCTGAACAGGCGGTCTTCGCGGTCAAAGCGGCCCAGCCACCATCCGGTTTCAGCACGCTGCTCATTGATCTCCTGCGCACCAACACTGGCCAGGAAATTCTTCACATCCTCTGCAGAAGATTTGGCAGTCACCTCAATGGCCATTACAAACTTATCGTCTGTCTGACGCGGGTGGAAAATGTGCTTCTTCACAAAAGGCGCTATCTGGCAGAGATAGCAGAAAGTAAGCACCATACCTACTGCAGAGAACAGTACCGTCAACTCAAAGGTAATGGGGATGAACGCCGGCAGCGGGAAATGCGGCTTACCGCCAATGTTCATCGGCCAGTCACTGGTAAATACCCAGCTCATGAAAGATAATGCCGTAGTAGTACCGGTGATACCGTATATGAAACCGGCTGTATGCAGGCTGGTCTCTCTCAGGCCCATGGCATGATCCAGGCCATGCACCGGGAAAGGAGTGTATACGTCATGGATCTTGTATCCTGCGGCACGTACCTTCTTTACTGCCGGGAATAACACCGCCTCATCATCAAAAACACCTACAACAAAATTTTTTGCAGCCATATGTTGAAAAATTCAAAGTCTGATTAATAGTTGTTAGTTGCCGGTTGCCAATTAGTGCGCATGTGCTACATCGTGCGCAAACTTATCAGCATCCTCCGTTTCGTATTTCTGCATTTTATCCTTAAAGCTTTCGCCGGATGTCTTCAGTACGTGCTTGATCTCAGCTACTGCGATCACCGGGAAGTATTTGGCGAACAGGAAGTAGCAGGTAAAGAACAAACCGAATGTACCCATGTAGAAACCAACCTCAGGCCAGGACGGACGGTAGTAAGACCAGCTGGAGGGCAGGTAGTCACGGTACAGTGAAGTACAGATGATCACAAAACGCTCAAACCACATACCGATGTTCACGATGATAGACATAATGAATGTTACCATTACGTTTCTTCTCATCTTACGGAACCAGAACACCTGCGGCGTGATCACGTTACAGGTCATCATGATCCAGTAAGACCAGCCCAGCGGACCGGCAGCGCGGTATTTGTAGAAAGTGTCAAATTCATATTGTACACCGCCATACCATGCCATGAACAGCTCGGTGAGGTAAGCGCAACCTACGATAGAACCTGTCAGTACGATCACCTTGTTCATCGCCTCCATGTGGCCGATGGTGATGTAATCTTCCAGGTGTAATATTTTACGTGTGATGATCAGCAGTGTCTGCACCATCGCGAAGCCGGAGAAGATCGCACCCGCTACGAAGTAAGGGGGGAAGATGGTGGTGTGCCAGCCCGGGATCACAGAAGTGGCAAAGTCAAAAGATACGATGGTGTGTACGGAAAGTACCAGCGGAGTGGACAAACCAGCCAGCACCAGTGATAATGCCTCATGACGCTGCCAGTGTTTGGTAGAGCCGGTCCAGCCGAAAGATGCGATACCATACAGCAGTTTACGCAGTTTGGTTTTAGCCCTGTCACGCACGGTGGCAAAGTCAGGGATCAGACCTGAATACCAGAACAGCAGTGATACCGTGAAGTAGGTAGAGATCGCAAACACGTCCCACAGCAGCGGAGAGTTAAAGTTTACCCACAGCGGGCCACGGGTGTTGGGATAAGGCAGTACGAAGAAGGCCATCCATACACGACCCATGTGGAAGATCGGGAACTGACCGGCGCACATTACCGCGAAGATGGTCATCGCTTCTGCCGCACGGTTCACCCCTGTACGCCATCCCTGGCGGAACAGCAGCAAGATAGCGGAGATCAGCGTACCGGCGTGACCGATACCTACCCACCATACGAAGTTGGTAATGTCCCAACCCCAACCGATTGTTTTGTTCAGATTCCACACCCCGGTACCGTAATACACCTCCCAGGTCACAGAAAACACGCCAAACGCTAAGAGTGACAGCGATATGAAGAAGCCCACATACCACAATTTTCCGGGCTTGGCTTCAATGGGGCCGATAATATCTTCGGTTACCTTGTGATAATCCTTTACCCCATCAACTAAAGGTTCTCTCAGTGTGGATTCGTACTTTAAATGCATAGTTCTTAAAGCTTTTAGCTGTTAGTTGCTGACTAGCAGCCCTTATCTTTTTTTTGATCTGATCTCTGGTTTATCCTGATTATCCGTGATGCGCTGCTTCGTGATGACCGGCTTCTGCCTTGGGAGCAGCATCCTTGTTACGGATCTTAGCCAGGTAGTTGATGGAAGGCAGTGTATGTGTTTCTTCCAGCACATAGTACAGCCTGTCCTGCTGTTCCTGGGTACGCACCTGGTAGATGCGGCTGTCCTTGTCATTCACGTTACCGAATACGATGGCGTCTGCTGCGCAGGCCTGCTGACAAGCAGTTTTGGCTTCGCCATCCTTCACGGGGCGGCCTTCTTTCTTGGCAGTCAGTTTAGCGTCCTGCAGGCGTTGTACGCAGAAAGAACATTTTTCCATCACACCGCGGCTGCGTACTACTACGTCAGGGTTCAGCACCATGCGGGTCAGGTTATCGTTCATATCAGCTACATCGTACAGGTTGTTTTCGAAGCTGTCTGCACCGTTCCAGTCTCTCCAGTTAAAGCGGCGAACTTTATACGGACAGTTGTTGGCGCAGTAGCGGGTACCGATACAACGGTTATATGCCATCTGGTTAATACCTTCAGAGCTGTGGTTGGTAGCAGCTACCGGACAAACATTCTCACAGGGAGCATTATCACAGTGCTGGCACAGCATCGGCTGGAACACCACTTCAGGGTTGTTCTCATCGCCGCTGAAGTAGCGGTCAATACGCAGCCAGTGCATTTCGTGCGCCTTGATNANCTGCTCTTTACCTACCACGGGAACGTTGTTCTCTGCAGTACAGGCCACCACGCAGGCGCCGCAACCAAAGCAGGTATTCAGGTCTATAGACATACCCCATTTGATGCCGGGGTAAGGATAGTTCGGATACAGGGTAGCATCTGAACGGAAGTCTGCACCATATTTGCTCAGCTCAGCACGATCTTCATTCACCTCTTTCGGGTTCTTGATGAACTCTTCCAGGGTGGTTTCTTTAATGATCGGGCGGCCTTCGTAGCTGTTATGCGTCTGGGTAAGACCAATTTGATAAGTAGCGCCGGTTGCTTCTACAGCAGCATCAGCAGCAAAGTAGTCAAAGGTCTGACCGTTGTAGCTAACAAAAGGATAAGCGTTCTTACCGATGTTACCGGCAGCCCTTCCGGCGTTCAGGCTACGGCCGTAACCTACGGCGATAGCGATCACTTCGGGATGGATACCAGGCACGATCAGCAGCGGCAGCTCGATCTCTTTGCCGTTAGCTTTTATTTTCAATACTTTCTTGTCGGCATTGATCTCGTAGTCATCGCCCAGCTCTTCGTTGAAGGTCTTAGCCAGGGTGTTGGACACACAGGCGTAGTTGTCCCAGGTAGAGCGGGTGATCGGGTCGGGCATTTCCTGCAACCAGGGGTTGTTAGCCAGTTTACCGTTACCGATGGCTACTTTTTCATACAGTACCAGTTCAAACTTACCGCCTTTTTTGGCGCTGCTGATCTTTGCGGTAGCAGCGGCCACATCGCCGGTAAAGGCAGCGCCAGCCAGGGCAGGAGCAGTGGTGGGCTCAATTACGCCGTCCTGCAGCGCTTTGTCCCATGCTTCCTGTCCGCCAAGTTTAGCGATCCATTCGTTCTTCAGGTAATCTACCCAGTTGGTAGTGTTGCCGCTCCAGGAGAGCAGGCTATCTTCAAATGCGCGTGTTTTGAACAGGGGCGCAATAGTAGGCTGTGTAAAGCTGAAGTAACCGGTTTTACCTTCTGCATCGCCCCAGCTTTCCAGGAAGTGGTGGTCAGGTGCAGCGTATTTAACCAGCTCAGTGGTTTCGTCTTTACGGTCGTTGAAAGAAACGGTGAGTTTAGCTTTCTTCAGACCATCGGCAAAACGTTTGGCATCGAAATAATCGTACACAGGGTTTACACCGTGAATGAACAGTGCGCCGATGCTGCCTGCATTCAGGTCGTTCACCAGCTGTGCCATATCACCGTCAATACCCTGGCGGTAGTTGGAAGTAACCGCCCAGTCAATGGTAGTACCGTTAGCGCCTACCAGGTTGTTGATGGCGTTTACGATCAGCTGTACGTTCACATCGTTGGAGCCGGATACCACCAGTGCTTTACCCTGGCTGGCTTTCAGCGCGCGGGCGGCTTTGGTGATACCATCTGCCAGGCGTTTGTCTGCTATGCCGCTTACTGCACCGCCGTTAACGGCATTGTACAGGGCCAGTGCCACAGCACCGGTTTCGGAAGGTTTGTGTGTAAATCTTTCGTCGGCATTGGCGCCGGTAAGGCTCATCATGCTTTCGAAATGGAAATGTTTGCTCATTTCCGGTTTCGCTGCATTGATCTTACGGGTAGCGCCGTATTGTTTGGCAAATTCAGCCGGGCTTAACCAGGTTCCGAGGAAGTCTGCACCCAGGCTTACTATTGTTTTTGCATTTTCGAAGTGGTAAGAAGGCAGTACTCTTTTACCATAGGCGGCCTCGTTAGCCAGCAGCATACCGGAGTAGGATACTGCATCGTATGTAACATGGCGGGAGCCGGGATATTTAGCCAGGAACTCGCCGATCACTTTCTTGGTAGAGGGGCTGAGAATGGTAGAGGTAAGCAGCACAACCGGCTGACCGCCCAGGGCGCCTAAAGCGGCTTTCACCTGTTTGTCCAGCTCTGCCCAGGTGGTTTCCGTACCGTTGATGGTAGGATAACGCAGGCGGGCAACATCGTACAGGCTCAGTACCGCAGCCTGTACCTTGGCAGTGGTAGCGCCACCGGTTACAGAGCTGAGGGTATTACCTTCTATTTTGATAGGACGGCCTTCGCGGGTCTTTACAACTACGGGCACGAACTCGCCATCTACGGCGTACGTAGATGCATAATAGTTAGGTACGCCGGGCGTGATTTCTTCCGGCTTATTTACGTAAGGAATGGCTTTTTTAACCGGTATTTCACAGCTGGCTGCTATAGTAGCGGCAGCGGTGGTGAACCCCAGGTACTTCAGAAAGTCCCTGCGGGGTGTTGTAGCATTCAACAGGCTTTCGTTTTCATCAAAGGGCAGTTCTTCCCGGAATTCATTCTTTACGATTTCCTGGTGTCCTTTGGTATCGTGCAACTCCTCCAAGCCTTTCCAATACTTTTTCTGCTCCATGTTATTTATTACGAGTTACGTGATTTATTAATTTGATTTCATGAGGCAGGAAGTGGGATATGTAATTCACTTCCTTCTATCATACTATTAATAGTGACATTTCTGACATTCAGTACCGCCTACCATTTCAACAGTCACGCTATCGATCCTTCCGGCTTTAACATCCTGATGGAATTTCTCGAATATGCTGTAGTATTTGTTGTCGGCAAATTGCACCTTGGTAGTACGGTGACAGTTGATACACCAGCCCATAGACAGGTCAGCAAACTGGTGCACCTCGTCCATGTCCTGTATGGCGCCATGGCAGGTCTGACACTGTTGCTTACCAGCCACCACGTGTTGAGAGTGGTTGAAGTATACGTGGTCGGGCAGGTTATGGATCTTGGTCCATTCTATAGGTTTACCGGGTTTGGTATATTTCTGCTGATCAGCATCCCAGCCAACATAGTCATACAGTTTCTGGATCTCTGCAGTGCCGTTGATCTTTTTACCTTCTGCAGTGAACAGGTCAGGACCACTGTAAGTGCTGATGGACTTGTGACAGTTCATACAGATATTTTCAGAAGGGATCATGGCGTGCTTGCTCTTCTCGGCGCCGGCGTGACAGTACAAACAGTTGATCTGGTTAATACCGGCATGCACTTTGTGTGAGTAGTGGATAGGCTGCTCAGGCATGTAGTTCTGCTGGCGGCCAAGACCAATAGCGCCGTTGATAGTGAAGTAACCGCCCACAATGAACAGTACAACAATAGCCAGGGCGATATAAGCTTTATTTCTGTAGAAAGGTACAGGTTCGGGAGTGGCAACACCGTCTTTATCTGCAGCCAGCTTATTCAGGTTGCTGTTGATCTGCATCAGGATCAGCGCTACAATAGCAAGGATCAGGGTGATGATACCAAACAGCAGGCTGTTGTCACTGCCTTCTGCAGATGCTGCACCTTGTGGACCTGCATCGGTTTTAGGACCGCCTGGGCCTTTAGTGCTTTCAACTGCGATAAAGGCAAGGATATCTTCAATATCTGCATCGGAGAAAGAAGGGAAAGCAGGCATGGCCTGGTTATTATACTCCTTATACAGATTGTTTGCATACTGATCACCAGTGGCGAGTACGGCAGCGGAGTTGTGGATCCACTGATGTAACAATTTCTTGTCAGCCCATCTTGACTCAACGTCCTTCAGAGCAGGACCCGTCACTTTCTTATGCACATTATGGCAGGATGCGCAATTCTGTTGGAATAATGTCTTACCCTTGTTCGGATCTGCCGCTTGAGCTGTCGAAACCGAGAGAACAAGACCGGCGCACAGGATAAGAACACTCACAAATTGCTTGCGCAAACGAATGGAAACACGACGATACACAGCCTATTAGTTTAGATTTGACCTTAGTTTCTTTAAAAGTGCCAGCAAAAATAAGACACAATGTTGACAATTTATCAACAATTAAAAAATTATTTAGTTGCATTGTTGAGTCTTTTATCTATACATAAAGACTTCGGAGGGATTATTTTATGATAAATATCATGTAATAAAAAAACTCATATATGAGCACCGAAGGCATAATATATATATGGTGTCCGAATGTGCTTTTTTTGCCCTGATTTGATGTAATTTTAACTGGCTCGCTTACCAAAAACCATTTCCCCATGAAGTACCGGACCTTTCTTTTTGCAGCCATCCTCGGAATAATGAACGCCTGTGGCGGAGGTGGCGAACAGTCCGCACGGTCAGACAGCACCACGGTTTCCCCTTCCGGCCAGCCTGGCAAAGACATTTCCAGCCCCGCCAGTAAGGCCGCGGGCGCCTACCAGGGTACCCTGCCCTGCGCCGACTGCCCGGGTATTGATTACCAGCTAAGCCTGTATGAAGACCAGCGCTACCAGGAGCTGATGGTATACCGCGGCCGCAATGATGGCCGCGCCGTTATAGACACCGGCATGTGGAACATGAAGAACGACTCAATTATTGAGCTGGCAGGCCAGCAACCGCATCAGTTCCTGTTTGAAGACGGTAAGCTGTACCACCTTAACCGGGAAGGCCAGCGCATTACCGGCGCCCTGGCAGATAATTATATATTAAGGCCCGTAGGCGGCGAAGGCAATTACCGCCAGCTAAGGGAAAAGGCGGCCGCCGGCGTCGATTTCCACGCCACCGGCAATGAACCCGGCTGGGTGCTGGAACTGGACCGTAAGACCATCCTTTTCCAGGACATGAACGGCGACTCCCTGCGGGTACCCACCCCCCGGCCCCACCCCAATACGGATACCCTGCGGGTATATACCCCCAAACATGAAAAGGCCGAATTCATTATTACCATCCGCCAGCGCGCCTGCACCGACGACATGAGCGGATACATGCGGCCCTATACCGTAGAGGTGCAGTTAAAAGACAAAAACTACCGGGGCTGCGGACAATACCTGCGTTAAGCCCGTTCCCCCTTCATTAACATCGCATACAATCCTCGTAAGAGCCGCATCAGCCAGGTGCGGCTCTTAATATTTATTGCCTCGATGGTTTAGGGCCATTCCATGCATCAACCATCCCTGTATCTTATTAAGTTCTTGATATTCCGTATCTTATAAGAAAGGAATGAACAAGGGATGAATAAGGGATTAATAAGGGAATATAAAGGAGACATCTCCCATCAAACATAAGACTGGCATAGGTTTCCACCCTGTTCGGTGGAAGACCTCATTAGGAGCCGCTATGGAAGGGATGAGGAGGGCGCCCGAGGAAAAGCCGGGTTTAACCGCTAACTTTGCGCTGGAAAAAATAATATTGAGCCTTGAAAAATATCGCCATCTTTGCCTCAGGCGCCGGAAGTAACGCACAGAAGATCATCGACCACTTTAAACAATCCGCAATAGCCAGGGTAACGCTCATCGTTTGTAACAAACCCGGTGCCGGCGTTTTACAGATAGCAGAAAAAGAGGGCATTGAGGCCATCCTGATAGATAAGGAACAATTTTTTCATTCGGACAGGTATGTACAGGAGCTGCAACAGCGGCAGATAGACCTGGTTGTACTGGCCGGGTTCTTATGGAAGGTACCTGCCAACCTGGTACAGGCATTTTCCAACCGTATCATCAATATTCATCCCGCTCTCTTACCCAGATACGGGGGCAAAGGTATGTACGGGCATTTTGTGCACGAGGCAGTGATCAATGCGAAAGATGCGGAAAGCGGTATCACCATCCACTATGTCAACGAAAAATACGATGATGGCGCCACCATATTGCAGGAACGATGCGTAGTATTACCGGACGATACGCCAGCCTCTCTGGCAGCAAAGATACAGGTGCTGGAGCATACCTGGTACCCGGTAATTGTGGAACGATTATTGTCTTAAAAATGGGCCGCAGCCGGCTGCTCTCATCCGTCAATTTTGTCCTCATGTTTGCTATGAAGAGAACTATACTTGCATTATTGACCGCATGTGGTTTCTGCCTGCATGCCCAGGCGCAAAGCAAGCCAGCCAATACTTTCAGCAACAGCACCTATATAAAGGTAAACCCCACCACCCTGATCAACGAACTGGATATCTACGTTGAACAGGAGCTTACAGAAAAGCTAAGCCTGGAAATAGGCATTATAGGCATTTACACCGATTACCCGGATTATTACCTGGCTAAAAAAATAGATTTCGGACAAAAGAAACCCAACATCAGCACAGAACAGTTTGTGGAAGGCCGCGGACTTGGTTTCAGGGCGGGATTGCGCTGGTATCTCTTTTCCATCTATGAAGGCGCGCTGCGGGCGGGCGGTACTTATTTTGAACCGATCCTGTTCTACAAAAAAGTGTTCTACCCCAATGAAGATATGGAGATCAATGGCGATAAATACACCAGGTCTGCCAGTAAGAATGTGTATGGCTTACAAATGCTGCTGGGGCGCCAGTTCACCAAAGGCAAGATCATATTTGACCCCTATATAGGGCTGGGTATCCGCAGCAAAATATACCACTACAATAACTTCTTTGACACTAACGGCCAGGTGCAAACTGATAACAGCCGCCTGGTGAGCGTACTGCCCAGTATACACATGGGAGTTAAGCTGGGACTGAAAATGTAAGTTTGTCTATTAATCCGTTACTGTCCAGCGTATGCCCAGGAAACCACGAATGCCCTGGTTAGACGCGTATACGTAGTTGGTGTCAAAGGTCAGCGCGTAGGGATTATCGGCCGTAGGCAGCACTCTTCCCTCCGCATCATACACCACCTGTTTGTCAAAGGGGTCAAAGGGGCGGGCGATAGCGTCTCTGCGGGGCCTGAAGTTCAGCAGGTTCTTTACTCCTCCATACACTTCCCAGCCACGGGGAAACTTTTTGGTAAGCTGTATATTCTGCAGGCTCCATACCGGAGAATTGGCCGGACGCGGGTCCAGCTTGTTCTGCAGGGGCAGCTTCATTGGCCCGTATATATTGCCCGTATAGTCTATTGCCAATCCTACACGGGGAAAACTTGTAGGATACCGTCCAGGTGCCGGTGAACTTTTCTGTAAGCATAGGCCTTTCGCGCAAAGACTTTCCTCCTTCATCCGTTATCGTATACACATCCATAAATGTTGCGCCGGCAATCACCTTCAGAGGGAAAGAGAAGGCCAGGTCTGTGTTCAGGCTGAAGCCCCTGGATACCGCATAGCCGTTGAGGTTATTGTACAGGATGCTGTCCTGTCTGGAATAATCCGGGATGATCTTGTTGCTGAAGCGGGTGTAGAAAGCAGACATGTCCAGTCCCAGGAAAACATTGTTAAGATTGATCTTCTTCACATAGTTCAGGTTCACATTCCAGCTTTTTTCCGGTTTCAGCTGATCTTCTATCACCACCGTCCGCGCACCTGTCAGCGCTGCGTGGTCTTCTGTAAAGATGGACACCACCCGGTAGCCGGTGCCTACGTTCAGGCGTACCACATTCTGCTCATCCGGCGCCCATTTATAGGCAAAGCGGGGCGTCAGGATATTGCCGTGAATGGAATTGTAGTCGTAACGCATACCCAGCAGCAGGGTATGGCGGCTATTCAGTTTGATCTCATCCTGCACGAAAACCCCGGGCAGGTAGGTATGGTTAGCGGTGGGCGTAGCCACGGTGTTATCGTCATAGTACGTGTAGCGGAAGGGAAGGCCGGCCAGCAGGTTATGTTTAGCCAGCTGCTTATCCCAGGTGAACTGGCCAAAGGCTATTTTCTGATCTGCCAGGAACCAGTTGTTTCCGTAGGCGGCATTCTGGTCATGCCAGTTAAAGGAGTACTGGAACATGATCTTTTCCCTAACCGGCAGCTGGTAGGAACCGATCAGCTCCAGGCGTTTGGTGCGGATGCTCTCCCCGTAGATACTATCTGTTCCGCGCCAGTGCGGGGTCCATTGTGTTTGTCCGCCCCAGCGGTCTTCGTAATAATAGCGGGCCGCTACAGAAGCGATACGCTGTTCGCGGCGCGGGAAGATCCATTTGTTGAAGACGGAGATCCGATGCTGCAGGGTTACATCTGTAAAGCCGTCGCCGTTGTTATCTACCGGGTGCTGGTAGTTAAAGTAGTTAACGCCCAGCAGTCCGCGTGCCTTGCCTGTATTGAAACGCAGCCCCAGGTCGGCATTATATTCCTGCCAGGAGGTACTGAACACATCGGCGGTGAGCAGGGGGGCTGTAGCGGGGTCCCTGGTGATCACGTTGATAAGGCCAGCTACTGCCTCAGAGCCGTATAAGGTAGAGGCGGGGCCTTTCACAACTTCCACGCGTTCTACCAGGCTGTTGGGAATACCAGACAGGCCGTATACGGTAGAAAGGGCGCTGACAATGGGCATGCCGTCTATCATCACCATGGTATAGGGCCCTTCCAGTCCGTTAATATGAATATCTCCCGTATTACACACATTACAGTTCAGCTGGGGCCTTACGCCGTTGATGTTCTGCAAAGCGTCGAAGAGGCTGGGAGTAGGGTTCTTGCGGAAGAACAGGGGCGTGAATACATCCACAGGCACGGGGCTTTCCATTTTAGACACGGGCCGAAGGGTACCCGTTACCACCACTTCATTGAGGCTGGAGGCGGTGGGCTGCAGGTGAATGTCCAGCCGCAGCGTGTTACCCGTTTTTACCTGTACGGGTTGGGTGTGCTTTACATAACCTACGGCGCTTACCTGCAGTACATGCCTGCCGCCCGGTACGGCCGGCAGCTCATAATTACCTGCTTCGTCTGTTACGGTGCCTGTTTTAATATCCGTAAACCCGATGCTGGCAAAAGGTACAGGCTTACCATCCGCCAGTACGGTTCCTTGCAGTTTCCCGCCCGCAGCAGTTTGCGCCTGTACACTGCCAGCTGTTAACAAATAAAGGCCCAGTATGTATAGTAGTATATGTTTCGCCATCTAAAAAATTTATCATGGCAAAAATAAGTTTTGAAACACAGTTATTCTAAATTATTATTTAGGCTAGTCTAAATTAAAGATTAGAACAATAGCTTTCCGGGCCCCTTATTCAAGTGAAGGATATTATATTTTACAGCGGAAAAATGAATGCCATGGTCACGGGGCGATACCGTCTTTATTACAGATGCGGCAATGCCTGCACTCCCGCAGGTTCCACACATGGGCAATAATGACCAGGATCGCTCCGGCGCTTATCAATAGCGCCTCCAGGTTTTCCGGCGCCAGGAAGTGGCCTGTGAGCAGCAACACAAAACCCAGGGCAAACAGCAGGAGGGGTTTGGCTGTGTGATGATGATAGCGGTAACCCCTGAAAAGAGAGATACAACCCACCAGGAAGGTGCAGCTCAGCAGCGCGTACTCCAGCTTTTCATTGCTGAACATTTCCAGTCCGAGTAATGGCAATACGGTCATCATTAAGGGTAATACAGCGCAGTGCAGGGCACAGATCAGGGAAGCGCCGATACCCAATACATCCAGGTTCAGTTTACGCAGGCGGTCTGACATACAATCCGGTTTCGGGTGGTAGTAATATTGAGGAGGCAAAGCTAGGGAATTACCTGCAACTAAGTTGCATATTTCTTTTACTTGCTAACTAATCAGTACCTTTGCTACAGATAAAAAGACTGGCTTTATGTCAAAAAAGACGATTTTTTACGTGTTGTTCTTCGGTTTGCTGAGCGTGGCCTTTCTGGGGTACGCCGGCTGGGTGATAAAAGGAGAAACGGGTACTTTCTTCGGTAAGGAAAAGCTGCCTGTACTGGGAAGTCCCGGGCACATAGTGGGCGGATTCTCTTTTGTGAACCAGGAGGGGAAGACCATCACCAGCAACGACGTGAAAGGCAAGATCTATGTGGCAGAGTACTTTTTTACTACCTGCACTGGTATATGCCCCAAAATGAACAAGAATATGGAAAAGGTATATGCCAGGTATAAGGACCAACCTGATTTCCGCATTCTTTCCCATACGGTAGACCCGGATCATGACAGTGTACCTGTGCTGAAAGCCTATGCTGAAAAGCATGGCGCCGATGCGCGGAACTGGTGGTTCATGACAGGCACCAAAAAAGAGCTGTACAAACTTGCCAGGCAGGGATACATGCTGGACGACGGCACTTACACCGGCGAGGAGGACTTTGTGCATACGCAGTGGTTTGCACTGGTAGACGGGGAAGGCCGTGTAAGGGGGCTGTATGAAGGCACCAAGGTATCAGACGTAGATAAAATGATCAATGACATAGACCGGTTGTTGAATGAATAGCTTTAATGTGCTGTCAATTTTCTGATCATGGTTAAGAACAACAGAGAACAGATCCATCATTTATTGCGGAACAGTCACCTGAGCGTTACTGAAACCCGTGTGAAAATACTGGAGCTCTTCATGAAGAGCAACGGAGCCCTGGAACACAGCGATTTTGAAAAGAAACTGGGACAATCTTTTGACAGGGTGACCATCTATCGTACCCTGCAGGCGTTCCTGGATAAGGGCATCATCCACAAAATTCCTACTACAGATACTTCCGTAAGATATGCCTTGTGCAAGTCGGAATGTTCAGAACATGATCATCACGATCATCACGTGCATTTTAAATGCGAGGAGTGCGGCACTACCCTTTGCCTGGAAGAGACAGATGTACCCAGCATACAATTACCCAAAGGCTATGCTGTACATAATGTGGAGGTGGTGGTAAGTGGTGTTTGCAAACAATGTAAATAACGTTTGAAAGCTTGAGGGTTTGAAAGTTTGAAGGGTGCTTACGAAGCTTGCCCCATTATACTTTCAAACCCTCAAACTTTTAACTATCCTATTGCGTCCATTTCTTTTTTAACGAAGTCTGCCAGATCCTTCACATAGGCAGGTGAAAAATCAAAACGGATACCTGCTGCTTTGTATAATTCGGGTAGCGTTTTGGTGGCGCCGAGGCTGAGCGCTTTCACGTAATTATCCAGGGCTGCCTGTTTGTTCTCCTTATACTGTTTCCACATAGCGATAGCCCCTAACTGCGCAATACCATACTCAATATAATAGAAGGGCACTTCAAATAGGTGCAGCTGCCGTTGCCAACCCATGGCGCGGTAGGTTTCCAGGCCACTCCAGTTCACTACTTCAGGAGAGAACTCGTCCAGTATGCTTACCCAGGCGGCGGTACGCTCTTCCACGGTATGCTGTGGGTGTTCATATACCCAGTGCTGGAACTTATCGATGGTAGCGATCCATGGGAATATGGTGATGGCGCGCTCCAGCTGCTGGCGTTTTGCGCGTTGCAGCTCTTCCGGGTTGCTGAAGAAGATGTCCCAGTGATCCATGGTGAAAAGCTCCATACTCATGCTGGCCACTTCTGCAATTTCCATGGGGTACTCTTTAAAGGCGCTCAGTGGAAGCGCGTGGCTCAGGAAGGAGTGTACTGCGTGACCGCCTTCATGCACCATGGTGGTAAGATCTTTCATCTGGCCGGCGGCATTCATGAAGATGAAAGGCACACCGGTTTCTGCCAGCGGGCAGTTGTAGCCGCCGGGGGGCTTTGCCTTTGCGGCTTTCCAGGTCAAGACGGCCCATCTGCTGCATTACACGGAGGCAGTTACCGAAGAAGGGTCCCAGCTGGTCAAAGCAACCAATCGCTTTATTGATCAGTTCTTCGCCGGTGTGGAAGGGCTCCAGCGGTTTAACACCCGCCGGTTCGGCTTCTGTATCCCAGGGCCGCAGGGTGTCCAGCTGTAATTTAGCCTGCTGTTTTTCAAGAATGTTCTTTACCAGGGGCAGTATATTTTCTTTTACTGCCGCATGGAACTGGAAGCAATCTTCTTTTGTATAATCAAACCTGCCCAGGTCTTCAAACTTATAATCGCGGTAGTTGCTGAAGCCTGCGTTGAGGGCTACCTGGTGGCGTTTGGCAACCAGAGAGCTGTACAGCTCATCCAGCGTTTCACGGTCCTGCAGGCGGCGCTCATAGGTTTTGCGGAACACTTCTTCGCGCAGGGCGCGGTCGCTGTTTTCCAGGAATTTGGCGGCCTGCTGCAGGGTATATTCCTGACCGTTTACTTCGATGGTCATCTTACCGTTCACCACGCCGAACTGCTGGGCCATTACGCTCAGTTCTGCCTGCAGGGGAACGTTCTCCTCGCGGAACAGCTTTACCTGTTTATCTACATTGCGGAGGTAGGTGGCAAACTCAGGGCCCAGTTCTTTGGTAAAGGGGCTGTCCAGCAGTTTACGGTTCAGCGCATCTGCATAAGGTTGCAGTTTGGGCTGTATTTCCATGAAGAAATAAGTAAATGATTCTTCCAGCTCTTTGCTGGTGGTGTCGCAGGTCATCCGGATCTGTCGCCAGCAGGCGTCTTCACTCACTACCGCTTCCAGCTCGCTTACATCTTTCAGCCATTGCTCCAGTTCGCCGGTGTTATTGATGGGGCGTTCTTTGAGGGCTTCGTAATAAGGCTGCAACGCTTCCCAGGTGCTAACGGTAAAGTTTTCCGGGAGGAATTTGCGCGGCAGCTTTTCAATATTTGCGTTTAATGTGTTCATCTTACTAAAATAGCAAATTCCGGGCTTTGCCCGGAATCTGGTATGTTAAAGTTGTAAGTTTCAGTTGTTTTTCAACAGGCAGCCAGCACTTATTCTTCTGTCTTCTTTTTACGCGTAGTTTTTTTGGGTGCAGCTTCTTCCCCTTCAGCGGCAGGTGTTTCTTCCTTCTTGGCCTTTGTTGCTTTCTTAGCCGGCTTTTCTTTTTCTGCCGGTGCGTCTGCGGATGCTTCTTTATCCTTGGCAGCAGCTTTAGGCGCTTTGGCTTTCTTAGCCGGTTTTTCTGCGGCTGCTGCTGCAGGCTGTTCAGGCGCAGCTGCTGCTACGGGTGCTGCTGCTTCAGCGGCTTCACCACCACCGTTCTCTTCGCCGGCCAGGATCTCGTCAAACTTCAGGAGATCATTGGCTTTGAGGATGGCGTACCATTTCACCATCTTCTTCATATCGCTCACATATACCTTTTCTTCGTCGAAGTCGGGGTATACGTTTTTGAAATACGCCTTGATAGCATTATTGTCGGCTTTGGCGGGTGCCAGTGGATATTCAGCTTCTTTTTCCTGCATGGCTTTAAAAACCTCTACCAGGTTTACATTATCTCCGGTGGTAAATACTTCAATACTTTCCAGCGGGGTAAAGTTATGGACGCGGGAGGAAACAAAACGGGTGCTTTTGTCTTCGAGGGAACGGACAATAGCGCCATCCTGTTTGCTGGCTAATAATTGAAACAAACCGCCTAAACCGGTTACTGCAACAATTTCTCTGTACTGCATGTTCAAATTTTTAGTAGGGAGCGCAAATATAAATAATTAATTTAAGTTGAAAGCTGAAGGTTTTTCAGCGGCTTAATTCAAGTTCCGTGCCACTACCAGTGGCAGCTTCCATCGCTTTACCCTTCCCTGCAGGTCAAATACCTCGGTAAATATAATATATATCCCCGCAGGCAGCCGTTGTTTGCTATCATTGAGGCCATCCCAGATGATGGTGGCCTGATTAGCCAGCTGCCCGCTTTGCAGCAGGCGGCGTACCGGCCGCCCCAGTGCGTCATAAATGGTGACATTGCCCACAGAGCCGGGGCGGGGAAGGCGGAAAGACAATACAGCCACATCATCCACCCCGTCATTATCCGGTGAAAATACGGGCGGCTGAACGCTTAGTTCACCGGGCAGTTCTCCCAGGGTCAGTTGCTGGGAGTTGGCGCTGCCAGGTGTAGCATACCCCGCCGTGAAAGCGGCCGGGTGCCAGTTGGCCGGATCGGCGCCCGGCTGGTCAAAGTGCAGGCGTTCCAGGGAAACACCTTTGGCATCCGCTGCCAGTGGCGACTGCATATCCGGGGAGTAATGCAACACATCCAGCAGGGCGCCATCGGCACTGTAGAGGGCCAGCTGGCCGCCTTCATTGGGCAGGGCCGGAAGGCCGGATAGCTGCAGCAGGTTTTCCTGTGCTTTGCAGGTGTAGTAACGGCACAGGGCATCGGGATCGCGGGTAAGGGCCAGGTACTGACCGGGCATCAGCAGGCGTTGCGTTCTGCTCAGCGCCACACGGGCGGTATCCCGTTCAGGGGCATTGAGGTACAGCTGCTGCAGGTTTACCGCTGTGTTGCCATGGTTATAGATCTCGACGAACTCCGGTGCGGGGGACCGTGCATCGAACAGCACTTCGCTGAACAGGATATTGCCCGCGCCATTGGCGGCAGGCAGGGCTACTACAACGCTGTTATCTGCACCGGGGGCTCCGCTGCAATCGGCCAGGCCTTTTACCTGCAAGGTGTAGCTACCTGTTGCGGATAAGGGGGCAGATAACCGGAGCAGCACGGTATTAAAGAGCGGCGGCAACACCGTTACAGCGGCGATGGTTACATTACCGGGACTGAACTGGTACACCGCAGGATCAGGGGCGTTAACACTGTCCACCGCCCGGCTAAAATACAGCAGGGCACTGAGGCTGTCCGGCAGCTCTGCGCGCAATAGGGTGAAAGGCTGGCTATCTTCCGGTGATACAGAAACGGCATTCCGTTTACCGGGCGTTGCCCCGGAGGGATCTGTGGACGGCTGCCAGGCCTCCCTGCCGCTGCATAAAAGGCCGTTTTCTGCCATTTCCAGGCTCCAGCCGCCTTTGTCCTTTTCTGAACCCGCAAACCAGCTTTTATCATAAGCTACTGCATGAATAATGCGGCCGGTGGTATTATAGAGTATGAGTGTGTCAGCCTCATTTCCCAGTACGGGGAAATCGTCCAGGCCTGCTACCCGGACGCCGGCGGGGAACATGCCCGCTTTATCTTTTCTGCAAAGCAGCAACAGGCTGTCTGGTTCCAGTACCAGGGAGGGCAGGGTTGCCTGTCCGCTGCGGGTGCTCAGCTTCCATTGACGAAACTGCACCGGGTAAGCGCTGTTGTTGCGCAGCTCCACAAATTCCGGGAGCGGAAGGCTTACCGGCGGATCAGGATCCGGCAGTATTTCATGGATGAGCACTTCATAAGGGGCAGGACGGTAATAAAGGAACCAGGCGGAGGCCGGGCGCATTTTGTTACCTGCTGCATCGCTTAGCCCGTCTACCTGCAGCAGGAGACTATCACCCGGCGGGAAAGGTTGCCCGAAAAGCAGTCGGACGGAGTTGCCTGACAGCGCAATATCCACCGGCAGGGAAGCGGTGGTTCCCAGTTTGTAATGTGCAGGCAAAAGTGCGGTTGCGGCATCCGGCGGTTCTGAAAAAAGGAGCTGCAGTTCCTGTTCACCGAGCGCTGTTACGGATTGCAATGCGGGTGGGGCAGTGTCTCTGACAAAAGGCAGGACGCTGACATCGTCAAAGAAATGTTTACTGAAAAAGGAAGCGGTTGACTGCCGCACCAAGATGCCAAAACAAACGGAGTCTTTAAAGGAGCTGTCCCTTACAAGGCCTTCCGGTACATAATGGGCGCCTGTACCCGAGGTATCCACCCATAGCTGCCAGTTAAAGGCATCGTCGCAGCTTACCTTTATTCTGAGCGTGGAAGAGCGGCGATCAGTAAGCCCGTTGCGCCCGTCCGTTAATTTCACTACAGCGTTGGCAGCATTCTTTTTGTAGAGGCATACATCATCGTCCTTATCTCCTATCCGCACAAAATAGCCGCTGCTGTTCTGCAACAGATCACTGTTGCCGCAGACCAGGAAAACATCGGTGTAGTTGTTGGACGAGGTGTTAAAATCCAGCTGCATCCACCACTCCCATTCGGCAGGTAATGCTATTGCAGCGGGTGCAGCAATCCAGAAATTGCTGTTCGGTTGCATGCAACTACTTTGCAACCGCCCGTTGCTGATCTGCCAGGCGGAATCGGTTCCCTGCCAGGGAACAGCTGGATCATCAAAGCGTTGTGAGATCTGGGCAAGAGAGAAAGCGGGCAGCAACAGCAATGCCGCACAAACAATGGAGGTTTGCATAAAATAAATGGTTGGTAAGGCTGCGAATATAGAGAATAAGGTAGTATTTTTGCGCTTCGAAAAAAAATAAAATCCACATGAAAGTTGCCGTCGTAGGAGCCACTGGCCTGGTAGGCTCAAAAATGTTACAAGTACTAGCTGAAAGAAATTTCCCGGTTACAGAACTGATACCTGTAGCTTCTGAGAAGTCTGTTGGTAAGGAAGTAACATTTAAGGGCAAGCACTACAAGGTGGTGAATGCAGATACGGCTATTTCCATGAAACCTGCGGTGGCTTTGTTCTCTGCGGGTGGCGGCACTTCACTGGAGTGGGCGCCTAAATTTGCAGCGGCAGGTATTACAGTAATTGATAATTCAAGTGCCTGGAGAATGGATCCCAGCAAGAAACTGGTTGTACCTGAAGTAAATGGCAAAACATTAACCCCGGAAGATAAGATCATAGCAAACCCTAACTGTTCTACCATACAAATGGTGATTGTATTACATCCGCTGCACGAGTTATACAAAATTAACCGTGTTGTGGTATCAACTTACCAGTCTGTAACCGGAACAGGTGTAAAAGCAGTGGATCAGCTGATGAATGAACGTAAAGGTGTTACTGATGGTCCGGCTGCGTATCCTCATGCAATTGATTTAAATGTTATCCCGCATATTGATGTGTTCCTTGATAATGGCTATACGAAAGAGGAAATGAAAATGGTGAATGAAACAAAGAAGATCATGGGAGATGATCATATAGCCGTTACCGCTACCACTGTGCGTATACCTGTAATGGGCGGACACAGTGAAGCGGTGAACATTGAATTTGAGAAAGAATATGAACTGAGTGAAATACGTAAGACCCTGGAAAAAACGCCTGGCGTAATTGTAGTAGATGACCCTTCGCGTAACCAGTACCCCATGCCCAAAGATGCGCATGATAAGGATGAAGTATTTGTAGGACGTATACGCCGTGATGAAACACAGCCAAAGACGGTGAATATGTGGATTGTAGCCGATAACCTGCGTAAAGGAGCAGCTACCAATGCAGTGCAGATTGCCGAATACCTGCACCAGCAACAGTGGATATAAAAATATCTGCTAATCCATCAATAAATCATCATATATGTATCTTTCATGAATGCATATACGATTCTGGTTGTAAGTTATTGAAAGCCCCACAATTATACCGGGGTTTTTTAATTTAACATGAACGAAAAATTCGTGTTCAAAAATTAAAAATTACACGGAAGTAGTATTGATTTCTGCTGTATAAAATTGGATTTTGGTATCATAATCCTATGCCGACTTGCTTCTATGATAAAAAACCAAATTATGCCAATACAAGAGAGAGTGCTATTCAGAATCCGTATAATTTCTCTAATCTGTAAACACCCTTAAATCCTATGAAGACCAACACCAATCGCGAGCTTTTGTTAATGCACAAATTCACTGAGGAGTGGAGCAGCAACTTCTCATCCCAGGTATCCCGTATTATGAACATAGTTGATCAGCAGGATACGCTGGATGGCATTATACCTATCATCGAGGTAGCCAATGTGTATAATCAACGTTTTGCTCACACCAGAACGGACAAGGAAAATTTATTAAAGAACCGTAAAGCCAGGCCGTTTGAGTTTTTGATACACAAAAATTAATTTAAGGGAACAAACAGAGAAGAAATTCAAAAGGAGAAAAGGAACCCTTCCTTCTCTCCTTTTTTTCGTTTGAAAGTTTAAGCTTTTAAGCGTTTGAAAGTTTGATCGTTTGAAGGCGTTATAAATAATGAGCCACTGTCAAACATTCAAACCCTCAAACATTCAAACTTTCATTATTCATGTAAAGCCCTGTCAAGAAACTTGACGAAGGGTTGCATTACGGCAAACACTTTCAGTATCTCTCTTACCAATGCAGGTTGTGTGCATGCTTCATCTGAAAAGCTATGCCATACGGTGAAGCTCTTCAGCTTTAAATAGGCGATGGCCGGGTTGTCCGGCTGATAGCCCTGGGGGGCTGATTTCAATGCTTCGCCTTCGATCTTCCCAAAATATTTAATGAATTCCTTATTGCTGATAATCTGCTGAAATTCGGCAAAGTTATAATCGATTTCCTGCCGCACTTTTTTCAGCGTGGGTGCATCGGGCATCCAGAGGCCTCCGCCTGCAAAGCTGCCGCCGGGTTCCAGGTGAAAGTAATAGCCTGGCCTGCCAGACTTACGGCCGCCTGGCGAAAAGGCGGCACCCATATTGGTTTTATAGGGCGTTTTGTCTTTTGAGAACCTAACGTCTTTATATATACGGAAAACACAGTCTTTCACCTGTAGTCCTGCTGTTCCTGGATCCTGCCGGGAAAGCCCGTCAATCAGCTGCTGAACTATGCTCTCATAGTCTGCTTTTGCATCCTGGTAAGCCGGCTTGTGTTCATCAAACCATTCTTTGGTGTTATTCCTGCTGAGATTCTTGAGGAATTTTAGCGTGGTGGCCTGCAACATTCATCGTAGGTTTTGACGTACAATATAGCAAATTGTTAAGAAAAGGGGCTCGTCAAACAACGAGCCCCATAAAGGTTCTGACTTCAAACCTTTCTTATATGAGCCAAGCGCTTAATATCAGAAGTGATATACGGCAGCCAGCAATACATTAGCCGTTGTGGCGGTAGCGGCGCCGGAAGATTTATTGAAAATGTCTTTGGAAGCCCTGTCTATCCTGAACTCCGGCATAATGGTAAGGTTGCCTGATTTATAGTTAAAGGTAAGTGTGCCTGCCGTTACGTTGCCGCCTTCCAGTGAGCTGGCAAAGGTTTTAAGCTGGTCTTTATCGTTGAAATATTCGCCGCGGAGCGTAAGGCCGAAGTCCTCCGTAAAATCAAGGTTTACGTATAATGCGGATCCCCACCATTTAACGCTGCCGGCAGTTCCGCCATTGCCGTTACCATTTTTTTTGATGGTTTCATGATAGCGGCTGTAGCTGCCGTTATAGCCCAGGCCCAATAGGCTGTTCACCTGGTAGGTGGCTACAAAATCCACCTGGTGGTTCTGCACACCTGCGGTATCTTTTCCGCCCAGGTAGTTAAGATAGAGCTTGAGGGGAATGCTTTCCGGAGCATAGCCCAGCTGTGCGCCTATATATTTGTGATCGCTGAAGTCTACGGATTTAAGATCGGTTGGATTAAACACACCCAGCATGGCGCTTAAATAGGGCGTTATGGCGACATCCAGTTTAGCGCCGGTACTAAAGAAAGGCCCGTTGCTGAACAGGTAGCTCATGCTGTAGTTACGATTCAGGTAAGCATCTACCAGCTCATAACCTATATGTGTGGCAAAGCTTCCAAAGCTCACTTTGATCTTGTCTGTAAGCTGATACCCTACATACAGCTGCTTAATTGCTACAGCAAGGCCATTCTTGCCGTTTACGGTATCATTATAGGAGAATTCGGCAGCGCGTCTTCCAAAGCCAATATCAGCTACAAAACTGCCTTTCTTAAAGCCATGTTCCAGTTTGAGGGATACCATGCCCAGCTCAAAAGAGTTGTGGGAGTTGGTAAAGCTGGTCTTATTGTCTGTAATGTTCTTGTTGAAGTTATATTTATAATAAACATCCGCAGACCCGGATAGTTTGAAAGCTTCCTGTGGCTTGGTAGTGTCTGCCGTTTGAGCAAAGGCGGTAAGCAGGCTGCAGACAGCGAATGTGGTCAGAATTGTCTTCTTCATTTGTAAGGTTTTAGCTTTTCATTGGCATACGAAGCCCCTATAGCACCCGCGCATTTTTTAATTTTTGCGAACGCTATGAACCTTTTCTGATGTTGCTCACATCCGTTTCTAATGTGTCATCTGAATTCCGGTATCATGAATGAGCTGTTGCGGTCTGTTTCTGCCTTTAATGCATAGCTATCTCACTCATGCCGCTTCGTGCAATGAAAAATGATTGATAAAATGGTGTTTGTTTTTTTGTGGAACCAGCGTTGCCGATTCTCTCGTGCTGCTACCTGTCGTCGCTTGTTTTGGGTATGAGAAGGCGATGGGAATATCATAGTAGTTAATAATGAATAACTAATAATTAATGTAGCATGTGTGTTAAACTTCCTGCTTACCTAAGTATTAATTATTAATTATCCATTATTAACTAAAGAACTTTTGACGTAGACCGGTACTAAACCGGATGAATGTACTATTGTATAATTTCTTCTTCTTTCAGTGAGCCGGTGCCGTTCACGCTCATCATTGCAGGATGATAGTGTTCGTTGTGCTGGGTAGCATCCAGGCCCAGGGTCTCGTCTTCGTCGCTTACACGCAGCGGGTGGAACATGTTGATGAACTTGAAGATTCCGTAAGATACGATGAAGCTGTAAGCTACCACGATCACCATGCCCAGCAGCTGTTTCAGGAACAATTCAGGATTGCCGTAGAAAAGGCCATCGTTACCGCCGCTGTTGATTGCCTTTGAAGCAAAAACACCGGTGAGCAGCATACCTACCATACCGCCTACACCGTGGCAGGGGAATACATCGAGGGTATCATCAATGCTGGTCTTGGATTTCCAGTGCACCATCAGGTTGGATACGATAGCGGCGGCGAAACCGATCATGATACTTTGCGGAACCGCCACAAAACCGGCAGCAGGCGTAATGGCCACCAGGCCTACTACAGCGCCGATACAAAAGCCCAGTGCAGAAGGTTTCCTGCCACGGATCACATCAAAGAATATCCAGCTAAGACCTGCAGTAGCAGCCGCCGTATTGGTAGTTGCGAAAGCGGATACTGCCAGCTGGCCAGCGCTTACGGCAGAACCTGCGTTGAAACCGAACCAGCCGAACCACAGCAAACCAGTGCCCAGCAGTACGAAGGGAATGTTTGCAGGCTGCAGTTCTTTCTTTTCTATATGATCTTTTCTGCGTTTCAGCACCAGTGCTCCCGCCAATGCCGCACAACCGGCAGAAATATGTACCACGGTACCACCGGCAAAATCCAGTACGCCCAGTTTAGCGAGCAGGCCATCAGGATGCCAGGTCCAGTGTGCGATGGGCGCATACACCAGGAGGCTGAAAAGCACCATGAAAAGTACGTACGAAGTAAAACGGATACGCTCTGCCGTAGCACCTACAACCAGGGCAGGCGTGATAATGGCAAATTTCATCTGGAACAGCGCAAACAGGATCAGCGGGATCGTGTTGGCCAGGCTCCAGGGCTCGCCGGATGCAACGCCTTTAAAAAAGAAGAAAGTGGAAGGATCTCCGATCACTCCATTGTAGGATTTACCAAATGCGAGGCTGAAACCTACAACCACCCATAATACGCTGATAAGGCCAGTGGCGATAAAGCTTTGCATCATGGTATTAATAACATTCTTACGGTTTACCATACCTCCATAGAAGAAGGATAAGCCGGGAGTCATTAAAAACACCAATGAGGTAGCCACCAGTATCCAGGCGATATCACCGAAACTGTATTTACTTGCATCATCAAAATTGGCAGCAGTGGGTATAAACATGCCAATTAATGCTATAAGAGCAAGAAAAATGAATGGCAGGTAATCCTGAAATGGAGATTTCTTCATAGCGTTCAATTTTTGTTTTCTGCAATAAAAGTATTTATTAAAATTAAGTGATCAAACAAAACCGCGCAAAAATAGAAATGATTGAATAAAAACAGGCAATATTAACTCAAAATTAAGTAGATTATTACAATTTATAATATGAAGGCAATATTTACGTACGTAGTTGGGGTAAAACAAGCAGATATATCTTCATACCGAACTATTTATCAATAATTTAGCACGATACAGGCCAGGCCTTTAACAATTTTCTAACTTAGGAGAGCTGGATGTTACTACAACTGCGTGAGATAGGTTATAATACCTATATTAACCAAGTACTAATATATGCAAATAAATCTGGTATATGTTGTCAGGCGGGAGTACAAATTTAATATATTATTATTTAATACATATGACAACTACGTACGAACAGTCCTAAATCTATTCTTTACGAAATGTTATATTACATATTTTGCTATATGAATATTCCCTGAGAAGTTATCTAGCGCACCTGTTTCATTTCTTCGAGCTCACGCTGCAGGGCAAACATCTGGTCGCGTAAACGTGCGGCTTCCATAAAGTCGAGATCCTTTGCGGCTTTTTCCATATCCTTCTTTACGCGGGTAATGGCTTTTTCCAGCTGAGGGATCGTTTTGGCTGCAGCCGCCTCCCCTTTTGCATAGGTCATGGCATCTTCCGCCACCAGGGACACTTCCTCGTGGATGGCATAAGGTGAAGACTCATCAAAGCTCTTGATCTCCAGCACGGATGTCTGGCCCATGATCTGCTCAACTGATTTTCTGACGGTTTTTGGAACAATGTTATGTTTAATATTATAGGCGATCTGTTTTTCACGGCGACGGTTAGTCTCATCAATGGTACGCTGCATACTGTCGGTGATCTTGTCTGCATAGAAGATCACCAGGCCGTCTACGTTACGGGCAGCGCGGCCGGCGGTCTGCGTCAGGGAGCGCTCATCACGCAGGAAACCTTCCTTATCGGCATCCAGGATGGCCACCAGTGATACTTCGGGAAGGTCCAGGCCCTCGCGGAGCAGGTTCACCCCTACCAGTACATCTATTTTACCCAGGCGCAGGTCCCGCAGAATCTCCACGCGTTCCAGGGTGTCTACCTCCGAATGGATATAACGCGACTTAATATTAATACGGTGCAGGTACTTATCCATTTCCTCCGCCATACGTTTGGTGAGGGTGGTTACCAGTACGCGGTCGCCTTTCTGCACGCGGCGGTCTATCTCATCCAGCAGATCGTCTACCTGATTAACACTGGGCCTGATCTCAATGGGAGGATCGAGCAGCCCGGTAGGACGTACCACCTGTTCTACCACCACCCCTTCGGTTTGTTTCAGCTCATACTCGCCCGGGGTAGCGCTCACAAACACCACCTGGTTGAGCAGGTTCTCAAATTCGTAAAAGTTCAGCGGGCGGTTATCCATAGCGGAGGGCAGGCGGAAGCCGAAATCCACCAGGGTAAGTTTACGGGAACGGTCACCTCCATACATACCGCTGATCTGCGGAATGGTCTGGTGGCTCTCATCTATTACCAGCAGAAAATCCTTGGGGAAATAGTCCAGCAGGCAGAAAGGCCTTGTACCAGGCAGGCGGCGGTCCAGGAATCGGGAGTAGTTCTCAATGCCGCTGCAATAACCCAATTCACGGATCATTTCCAGGTCATAGTTCACCCTTTCAGACAAGCGCTGGGGCTTCGAGGTGTTTGCCCTGGGCGCGGAAGTAATCTACCTGGGCCTGCAGCTCGTCCTGTATCTCATAGATGATCTGCTGCATCATATCCCTGGGGGCCAGGTAAAGATTGGCAGGGAAAATAGCTGCATTGTCCATAGTACCGATACGTTTACCGCTGGCGGTGTCAAAGCTCTCAATTTCCTCTATTTCGTCTCCGAAGAAGGTTATACGGTAACCATAGTCTACATAAGGAAGGTTAATATCCACCGTATCTCCCTGCACCCGGAAAGAACCGCGGGTAAAAGTCGCCCGTGGTACGCGTATATAAGGAGTTCACCAATCCGTGCAGCAGGGTGTTACGGCCGATGGTCTGCCCGCGGTGAATACGCAGGATACCGTTTTCCAGCTCAGTAGGGTTACCCATACCATATATACATGACACGCTGGCTACCACGATAATATCGCGGCGGCCTGACAGCAGGTTGGATGTGGCCCTGAGCCGCAGCTTGTCGAGCTCGGCGTTAATAGACAGGTCTTTTTCTATATAAGTAATCGCTCACCGGCATATAAGCCTCCGGCTGGTAATAATCATAGTAGGATACAAAGTACTCCACGGCATTGTCCGGGAAGAACTGGCGGAACTCGCCGTACAGCTGCGCTACCAGGGTTTTGTTGTGGGTCAGCACCAGGGTGGGCTTCTGCACGTTCTGGATCACATTCGCCATGGTGAAGGTCTTACCAGAGCCGGTAACACCCAGCAGTGTCTGGAAAGGCTCACCGTTCTTTATTCCTTCTGTAAGCTGGCGGATGGCAGCCGGCTGATCTCCGGCGGGAGGATATGGTGACTGTATCTTGAATGGCATAATATTCAAAATTACGAAACTTGGGAATTGGAACTTATTTTACCATATTTGACGTCTCAATTTTGTTTATGCACCGTACATTCTGTTTTCGCCTGCTATTGGGCGTCTTACTTCCTTTGCTACCCCTCCGGGGGTTCAGCTGGGGCCTTACCGGCCATCGTGTAGTGGGCGAAATTGCCTCACAACACCTGAGCCCGCAGGCCCGCAAAGCTATCCGGGCACTGCTGGGCAGGGAAAGCCTGGCGATGATAGCCAACTGGCCGGATTTTATCAAATCAGATACCACACGCCGTTATGATCATACTTCGCGCTGGCACTACCTGGATTTTCCGGCCGGGGCAACTGCGGAAGAATTTGACAATATCCTCAAAAAAGCCAAAGGCGAAAACCTGTATACACAAACACAGGCTATGATACGGCAGCTCAAATCGGCTACCGCCACTAAAGAACAACAAATATTTGCGCTTAAATTCCTGGTGCACATGATAGGCGATATGCACCAGCCGCTGCACGTGGGCCGCGACGAAGACCAGGGTGGTAACAAGGTAAGCGTTTACTGGTTTGACAGGCCCACCAACCTGCACCGGGTGTGGGATGAACAACTGGTGGAGTTTCAGCAGCTGAGCTATACCGAATACGCTAAAGCGCTGGATATAGTACCTGCTTCCACGGTTAGCAAGCTGCAGGGCGGCAGCATCCGCGACTGGATGTTTGAATCGCATGTACTGGCTGATAAGATATATGCCAGGACCAAAGAAGGAGATAAACTGAGCTATCGCTATAATTACCTGTTCCAGGAAGATCTGAACAGGCAGTTGCTGAAGGGAGGATTACGGCTGGCGAAAATTCTCAACGATATTTATAAGTAAATTCCAAATCCCAGGTTTTAAATTTCCAAAATGCGAAGATCATTTGGAATATGGAACCTGGAATTTGGAATTTGGTATTTGGCATTTGGAATTTACCCCCTACACCAGGTCTATATCAAAATTCACGAGTTCAACGAACTGTTCCAGGCGGGCGCTGATATCTTCCTGGGTGATCTCACGGAGACGGCCCGTACCAAATTTCTCCACACAGAAAGAGGCCATAGCAGAACCTACAATAATGGCCGTTTTCATGTTCTCGAATGAAATATCCTTGGTTTTAGCGAGGTGACCTATAAAGCCTCCGGCAAAGGTATCACCAGCGCCGGTGGGGTCAAACACATCTTCCAGCGGTAAAGGCAGGTGCAAAGAACACGTGGTTCTCATGGAACAGCAGTGCACCGTGCTCTCCTTTCTTTGATGATCAGGTAGCGGGGGCCCCATGGTCAGGATCTTGCGGGCTGCCTTTACCAGGGAGTATTCGCCGCTCAGCTGACGGGCTTCGCCATCGTTTACCAGCAATACATCTACCATGGTCAGTACCTTTTTCAGGTCATCCATCGCCGTTTCCATCCAGAAGTTCATGGTATCCAGCACAATCAGCTTGGGACGTTCCCGAAGCTGGTTGATAACGCTGATCTGCACCTGGGGAGACAGGTTACCCAGTACCAGGAACTCACTACCCTGATAACTTTCCGGCACTTCCGGCTGAAAATCACCCAGCACGTTCAGCTCAGTTACCAGCGTGTCGCGGGTATTCATATCCATATGATATTTACCGGCCCAATAGAAAGAAGGGCGGTCTTTCTTGATCTGCACGCCTTCCAGCGCTACTCCTTTTGCCGCCAGCGCATTCATATCCGCCTGCGGAAAATCGCCTCCAACAACGGAGATCTGGTTAATCGGCTGCACAAAGTTGGCCGCAGTCCAGGCTATAAATGTAGCGGAACCTCCGATGATCTTTCCTGATTTTCCAAAGGGCGTTTCTATTTCATCGAACGCCATAGTACCAACGACAATGACAGACATATTTGCTAGGTAGTTTATTGATTTAGATAAAACAGGGGCAAAGGTAATATAAAAAGTAACCTTTTCGGCAAGCGTCCGTTCTATGGACGTGTACATTTTGCCGTTATCCAATATACTGACGGGAACCATATAGTGCGCCAGGAGTGACAGCAATGCAGTAGCCCCCCAAGTGTTCGGGGGGCTACTGTTGCCTGAGGCTAATTGGTTTTATTAGGATATAGTTGAAACTACCGGGTTGGTTACTGCAATTGCAGTTGTACGCGCAACACTTTAAACTCCGTTCTTCTGTTCAGCTGCCGGCCGTCAGGATTATCCTTGCCATTTGGCAGCGTATTCGGCGCTATGGGTCTTGACTCGCCATAGCCTTTGGCTACCATACGGGATACGGGCACCCCTTTACCTGCCAGGTAATCCACACAGGCTTGCGCCCTGGCCTGGGAAAGCTTAATGTTATACGCATCTGTGCCTTTACTGTCTGTATGCGATCCCATTTCGATAATGATATTCGGGTTATCCGCCATAATCGCCACAACGGTGTCCAGTACAACCAGGGACTGCGGCCTGAGCGTAGCCTTGTTATAATCATAGTAGATATCCTTGAGGATAATGGGTTTGCCTATCTCATAGCGTTTGAGGCAGAGTGTGGGGTTCATCAGCGAATCCACCCGGACCAGCTCGTCGGTATTAAAATAGATGGCCTTTGAGAAGTAGTTTTCCTTTTCTGCCATGATCTTGTAGTTCTTCTCCATATCCACTTCAAAATTGTAATGGCCGGTTTCATCCACGGTGACCTGTTGCAGCACTTTCTGCTGTACGGTATCCAGCAGGGTAACGGTGGCGCCGGTAAGCGGCAACTCTCCATCGCAGTCCAGAATTTGTCCGCCGGCCAGTTTGGCATTACGCTTTACATAGAACAGTTCCAGGCAGCATACTGACTGCCTGTCTGAACTGATAAACGCACCATTAAGCGGCTTGGCCTTGTCTACCGGATTATAATAGATATCGTCTTTGGGGGAGTTGACAGGAGCGCCCAGATTACGGGGAGCGGACCAGTTGGTCAGATTACCTTCGCTTACAAAGAAATCGAGCCCACCGAGGCCTACGCGGCCATCAGAACTGAATATGAAAAGTCCGTTCTGCACATCGTAATAAGGCGCCTGTTCCTCATCGCGGGAATTGATCCCTGTACCCATATTACGGGGAGCGCCCGGTACACCGTTCTGCAGCTGGCTGTACCAGATGTCGTTCTTGCCCATGCCACCCGGCCTGTTGGAGACAAAGAAAAGGTACTTATTGTCTGCGGTTACAAACGGCTGCATAGCGCTGAAGCCGGCTGCGTTTACATTAGGGCCCAGCGCCACGGGATCTGACCATTTATCGCCCTGGCGGGTACTGGTATAAATGGCGGCCTGTTTCTGCCCGTTCTTCACTGTCCAGCGCGTAAGGTACAGGGTGTTACCATCCGGGCTTAATGCAGAGGTGCCCTGTTCCATTCCCTTAACGGAGGGGATGTCAAGCTTCCGGCTGGTTTCAAAGTTATAGCCCTGGCCCTGGGCAATATAGAGGTCATTTACGTAGGGGTTCTCTTTTTTGTCCTTACCGGTGTTAACGGTATCGGGGCGGGAAGATGTAAACAGCAGGGTGCTGTTGTTCAGCAACAAGGGGGCGTAATTGGCGCCACCGCCGTTTACATTGCCACCTAATTTCCTGATGCTGTACCTGGGCACGTTCCTGGTTTCTGACAGGGCAAGTTCACAACTGGCTATTTCCAGGGCAGCCCTGGCTGCATACTCGTCTGCATTGGTATAATCGTTCCTGAATTGTTTGAGTTGCTCCAATGCTTCCTGGTATTTTCCGTTGGCGCGCAGCGAAATGCCATACCAGAAACGGGCCAGTGGAAATGCAGGATTATTAAAAGTAGATGCCTGCCCGTAATAGGTTTCAGCATTGCCAAAATCATTGTACTGCCGGTAAGATTCTGCCAGGCGGTACACCACGGTTTCATAATCCTTGATCTTGCTGTTCTTTTCCTTACCGGCTGCTGCTACTGCGTAAGGCAGCACCTCGGAAGGTTTTATCCGGAATGTGCCCAGGGCTTTGCTGTAGTATTGTGCTGCAGAATAGTAATCCTTTGCGTTATAGTAGATATCCGCCGTACGCCTGTAGTCATAGACATACTGCGAATAAGCGGCGCTTGCGCTCAATAACAGCATTATCAAACATTGTACAATTCTTCTCATCTGTACATATTTTACTTCGATCATGCTAAATTTCATTTGAAGGGTTTTCGTTCCGTTTAATCTTTACAGCCTTGGACAGATAAAGTATTCCTCTGTCAGCACCCTTCTTTTACGGCTGATAAAAGAAAGAGATATTTCGAAGCTGTTGCTTCCGTTCACCAAACGGTGAAGGTTGGATACGTTCGCATCGTAGCTGGCTCCCAGCACGAAATTCTTGTAGTGGAAACCTACAAAGGGGATCATCGAATCATCAAAACGGTAGGTGGCGCCGGCCAGGAGATCGAACTCGGGGTTTACCGCATACTGGCCATATACCCCTAACACCTTTTCTTCTGCATTTCCCTGGCGCATATAGAGGCCGTGCGGTGTAAGGCTCAGTTCTTCCGTCATCCTGATTTTGGTACCGGCATGCGTGAGGTAACGGATGGGGTACCTGCGGTTATCATCTGCAATAAACGGATCTTCGGGTCGTGTCAGATGGCCGGCAGATATTCCCACAAAAGGATTCAGGCGGTGGTTGGGATTACCGTCAAAGAAAAGGGCGCCGGCCGCCGCATCAAATGCGGTGGAATTAGTTTTGTTCAGGCTTTCCCCGTTATACATGCTGGGATCAAAACCTATGACCGGATTCCACTGGCTGCCTGTCTGGAACTTTCCGGGGTCTACTTTCCTGTTAATGATACCGGCTTGTACGCCAAATACCAGGCGCGTTGTACCGGTGGCGCCAAATTTAACGCCGCTATAGGAAACGCTGGCCATTGCGTTGAGGTAGTTATAACCTGCATCTCCGGCAGACATATTCAGGATGTTAACGCCCACGCCGATGTTCTTATCCGTGGCGGCGTCAAAAGAAACGCCGGATGTAGAGAAAGCTTTTCCGTAATTGGTCCACTGATTGCGATAGTTGCCGCTTACCCTGTAGTCGCCGTCCAATACCCCGGTAAGAGCGGGGTTCAGCCACAGCGGATATGCATAGTACTGAGAGAAATGCGGGTCTACCTGTGCCCATAGTGATCCGGGCAGCAAAGCGCTTAACAGTAGTCCCAGAACAATTATATGTTTTCTCATAGGAGCATTTTTTTTGCATGTTAAGAATGCTCCCATTCCGGAATATTGCCGGAACGGGAGCTGAATATGATTAGCGGATAACAGTGACGTTGCCTTTTCTGTTGACGGTTGTGCCATTCTGCAGTTTCGCGATAACGATGTATACATATACGCCGGATGGCTGTATTTTTCCATTCATGGTGCCGTTCCAACCCTGGCGCTGGTCTTTGGTCACGAATACTTCCTGTCCCCAGGCATTGTAGATATGCATTTCCAGTGAGGCAATGGTATTGCCGTACACCAGGAATACATCATTCACACCATCGCCGTTGGGACTGAACATATTGGGTATGAACACCTGGTTGCCTGCCGGGTTGGTAGCACTGCCGGTAACGGCAGCAGACAACTGGCTGGTCTGGCAGCTGTTGGTATTCAGTGCCCGCACCACAAGGCTTACCGTCTGGTTGGGCAACAGTTCGGAGATCTTGTGTGTAGTACCATTGGGGCCTGAACTGGGCGGTACAAAGGTGGCGCCGTTATCAGTACTTACTTCATACCTGGTGGCGCCTGCCACACTGTTCCAGCGGAAGGTAATGGATGTAGCCGTGGAATCACTTACTGTTATCACTGGCGTGGCAAGCGGTTGCAATACATCTACCGTAACCGCCTTACGCGTTGTGCTGGCACAACCGCCTGCAGTTGCTATTTCTACATAATAAGTAGTGTTCTGACTCAGCGACGGCGTTGTGAATGTTGCGCCGGTAGCCAGCTGTGTGCCGCCGGTGGGAGTACTATACCAGCGGAAAACCGGGTTAGTAACGGTGGGGGCGCTGGCTGTCAGTGTAACAACGCCGGGGCATTCCGGATCAGGCACATCTGTCACAATATCATTTGCGTTGGGTGCGCCTACCGTTATGCTCACAGGCGTACGCTCGTTGCTGGCGCAACCGCTGCCATTCACTGCTTCAACATAGTATTGCTGGTTAGTGTTAATTGCACTGGTTGTAACAGAAGTACCCGTTGTAACAGGTGTGCCGCCGGTGGGTGAAGTATACCAGCGATAGGTAAGGCCTGCATTGGGGCTCTGTACCTCCAGTGTAGCCGTCTGACCCGGGCATACCTGCACATCTGCGCTGCTCACCTGTGGTGCAGCCGGTACATTATTTACAGTAACGTTTACGGCCGTACGGCTCACGCTTACGCAACCGCCACCACTTGCTGCTTCCAGGTAGTACACCGTATTTGCAGTACGGGGAGGTGTAATATATGCATTACCCGTGAACAGCGGCGCGCCGCCGGTAGCAGTGCTATACCACCGGTAGATCAGACCTGCTCCGGGGTTCTTTACAGTGACTACAGCGCTTTGGCCATTGCAGACAGTTACTGCATCTGCCAACGGTGCATCCAGGGTGTTAACCACGGTAGCCGTAACCCCTGTTCTTGCGGTGCTTACACATCCTGCGTTAAATGCGCCCTCTACGTAGAAGGTAGTGGTACCAGACAGGCTTGCGGTGGTATAAGCCGTGCCTATTGCCAGCAAGGTGCCATTAGCTGGCTGGTCATACCAGCGATAGCTTACTGCAGGATCAGGGTTCTGAATATTAAACGTTGCCGTACCACCTATACAGGTCACTACATTGGCTGAAGTTACCACTGGTGCAGGTGGGGTGCTGTTAGCCTGTATGCTCACCCTGGTCCTTGTTGCACTGGCGCACTTATCGTTCAGTACAGACTGTACATAGTAATCCCTGGTGCCGGTTACCGCTGCCACAGTATATACCGGTCCGGTGAATACCAGGCTGCCACCGGTAGCTGCATCGTACCACTGGTAGGTAAAGCCCGGCTGCGGGTTCTGTACGATCAGGGTTGCATCCTGGCCGCTGCAGACCTTCACAAGACTTGACACTACCACCGGTGGTGTGGTATTGTTGGCCACTGTGATCCGGTATACATGATTAGTGTCTTTGGCACCACCTTGCAATGTTCCTTCTACCAGGTAGGTAATGCTGGCATTGAGCACCGGCGTAGTGAATGACGTACCGGTAGCTACCAGGCTGTTATTAGCGGTATTGTACCAGCGATAAGTAGTGCCGCCCTGCGGGTTCACCACATTCAGCGTGATGCTGCTGCCTGTACAAAGGGTAATGTCTGTAGTATCGCCGTTGTTGCCACCGTTGTTATTCTTCTTCACGGTCAGTGCTGCACGGCTAGCGCTTACGCAGCTACCTGCGCTGGCTTCTACATAATACTGCGCACTGTCGGCAGCCAGCGGCGGTGCGGTAAAGCTGGGGCCTACTGCCAGCGGGTTACCGCCGGTGGCTGTGCTGTACCACCTGTACGTTATTCCCGTCTGCGGATTGGCGATGGTAAACGTAGCCGTTTCGCCCAGGTTAACGCTTTGCTGGCTGACCGTTAATGCCGGGGGCTGCAGGTTACTGATAGTGGTCACGGTAGCAACTGCACGGCTGGTGCTGGTACAGCTGCCTACAGCGGCTCCTGCATAATATTTCACACTATCCTGCCCGGCGGGCGGTGTTACCGATAATGTAGTACCAGTACCTACCAGGCTACCGCCTGTGGGCGCGTCATACCAGTTGTATGTGAGCCCTGTCTGCGGATGCTGTACCTGCAGCTGTACGGGGCCACCGTTACAGCTTACTACAGCACTGTTAACCAGCACCGGTACTACCGGCGGATCAGTAACTGTAATCGGGTATACCTGTACCGTATCCCTGAAGCCGCCTGCAAATACCGCCTCGAGTCGATATGTAGTATTTGCATTCAGTACAGGCGTAGTGAAGTTAACACCTGTAAATGCAAGGCTGTTGTTTGAAGTGTTGTACCATTCATAGGTAGCACCCGCCTGTACACTATCTACTGTAAGGGTGGCAGCAGTACCACGACAGATAGTGATAGCAGCAGTGTCGCCACCCGGGGTACCACAATTGCGCGCATTCACTGTAACGGGTACACGTACGGGGTTGGGACAGCCATTGCGGCTGGTTTCAATATAGTAGGTGGTAGTGGGCTGTGTTAATGCCGGGGTGTTGAAAATACCGCCGGTGAATAATGCAGCACCTCCGGTGGCGCTCGCATACCATTTGACGGTAACACCGGCAGTATCTGTTGCTACCAGGCGTGCAGACGCTCCCAGGCAAAGGCTCAGGGAGTCTGTAGCTGCAGACGGTCTGGCGGGCTTCAGGATCTGTTCTGCATGAAACACTTCCATAGTAGTGAGTGCGGTGAGCACACCGCCAATGCTTACATATACCGCATCATAATCTGCCGGTGCAGCAAAGGAGGCTGTAAATTTATTCCCGCTCAGCAGTTGCAGCTTCAATACGCCCAGGCCGCCGTTGAGGAACAGCGGACTACCTGCAGGAGCGCCGCCGTTGTAGGTTTGTACCCTTACCCCACCCAACAGCTGCACATCTGCGAGGCCGCCCGGCAGTGCCAGTGTGAGACGGATACTATCACCCGCAAGACCTGGCTGCTGGAAGTTCAGCACCTGTCCTATATAACCTAAGCCGATGTTTGCACGTACCTGGGATGCTGTTGCGGCATCGCCATCAACTGCGTTGGTCGGATCTGTTACACCACACAGCAGGCAAATACTGATGGGCGCTGTATAAACGGGGCTTTGTGTAGTATTGGCAGTATAACAGGGTACACCACCGCCGTCGCTTGCTATCACTATAGCTTCCGCACGGGCAGGGCTGGTACAAGCACCCGCACTGGCTTCCACATAGTACCTGGCAGTATCGCCGGTGAGGGCCGGTGTGGTGAAAGTAGAACCGGTATCCAGCGGAGTACCGCCGCTTGCTGCGCTGTACCATTTATAAAGCACACCAGCCTGGGGGGTTGCAATGGTGAAGGTGGCAGCAGACCCGGTGGTAGTCACTATTTCCGGCGCCACCAGTACAGGCGTTGCCAGGCTGCTGGTAACGGTTAACTGGTAGAGGCGGATCGTATCTCTTACACTGTTCTGAGTGGATACCAGTAGGTAATTCACACTGGCACTCAGCACCGGTGTCGTAAAGCTGGTGCCTGTGAATACCAGGCTGTCGTTAGCAGTATTATACCACTGATAAGTAGCACCGGTGATGATGCTGTCTACTGTTAATGTTGTGCTGCTGCCAGCGCAAAGGGTAATGGCAGTGGTATCTGTTCCGCCGGAACCGCCGCAGTTCGTTCCTACAAACACGTCGCCTTTGGCGCGGCTGCTGCTGGCGCAATCACTGATACCTGCTTCCACATAGTAGCTCAGTGTATCTGGCGCGGCGGACTGGGGTACAATATTCAGCACTGCGCCGGTGTCTACCAGGTTGCCACCCACCGGAGCATCATACCAGCGGTAGGATAGGCCAGCCTGCGGCGTTGCTACTGCCAGTGTGGCCGTATCACCTGCGCAGCTGCTGGTGGTAGCATTTACCAGCTGCGGTACAGCAGGCGGCGTTACCGTTCTAACGGTAACCGGCACACGTACCGGGTTGGAGCAGCCGTTACGGCTGGATCCTATGTAGTAAGTAGTAACTGGCTGGTTCAATGCCGGTGTGTTGAAGATACCACCGGTGAACAATGGAGCGCCGCCAGTGGGCACGTCAAACCATTGAACGGTAATACCCGTGGTATCTCTCGCTACTATTCTTGCGGAGCTGCCTGCACAAACCACGAGCGAGTCTGCATCAGCAGCGGGTTTGGCCGGCAGTATGATCTGTTCTGCATTATATATATCCAGCGCGGTAACTGCCGTCAGCAGGCCGCCCAGCGTTATCAGCACGGCATCGTAATTACCCTGTACAGGTAATACGGCGACGAATTTAGTGGGGGTAGCCAGGCTGAGCCGCACCAGCTGGGAGTCAAGGAATACAGCAGGACCAGAAGGGCTGCCATTGTTATAAGGCTGTACCCTGATAGCGCCCAGCAGCTGTACATCTGCAAGGCCGCTAGGCAACCCGAGTTGCAGGCGTATACTATCGCCGGCTACGCCCGTCTCGCCAAAGTGCAGCATCTGCCCGATAGAGCCGGTGCCAATGGTGGCGGTAATCCTGGAGAAAGTAGTTGTATCGCCATCTATGGCGTTAACAGGGTCTGTTACACCACAAAGCAGGCACAGATTCAAAAGTCCAATATATACCGGGCTTTCCTGGGCACTGGCGTATGTACATGGACCACTGCCCGGGGCATCCGTAAGCCTTATCACGGCACGGGTGCGGGGACTTACCTCATTGGAAGCATTTACTGCTTCTGCATATACATACCCATTGGCAGTTACAGCCGGGGTGGTATACAAGGTGTCTGTACCCAGCACGGTACCGCCGGAGTCTGTATTATACCAGCGGTAAGTAAGCGCCGGATCAGGATTGGCGATACGGAAAGTAGCCATCTGACCTGTGCTTACAAAAGCAGTATCCGGAATGATCACCGGCGCTGCGGGTGCGGTAGAGATTGTAACGTAAACGGCAGTACGTTTGCTGGTGCAACCGGAAGAATCAGCTTCTGCATAGAATACCGATGCTGAATCTATTGCCGGTGTAATAAACTGTGTACCGGTTGCCAGGGCAACGCCACCCGTATCAGCGGCATACCACCTGTAGGTATATGCCTGTTTGGGGCTTACTATGCTGAAGGTAGCCGATTGTCCCTTGCTTACTTTAATTGTTGAAGGGGTAACCGCAATATCCGGCAGGCCCAGTTTAACAGCTACCGGCGTGCGGTGATTGCTGCCACAGGCGGCAGATCCCGTGGATACTGCTTCCACAAAGAAAGTAGTATCACTGGTAATATTGGTTGCGGTGAAGGTAGTTCCTGTAAATAATGGGGTGCCGCCGGTATATTCCGCATACCAGCGGAAGGTAGCGCCGGCGGGTGATACTGCATTGAATGTAACACTGCCACCCGAGCAGGCGCGCAGTATGCTATCCTGTACCCTGGCATCAGGCGCCGTTACCTTGGCATAATGAATCCGGAGATTGGATATAGCTGCCAGCAGGGCGTTAAACTCTATCTTAACACTGTCAAACGCAACGCCAGGCGCAATGACCAGTTCTGAATAGGAACTGTCATTTGGTAAACGCAGCAGGAGTAATGAGGGGTTATTGATCTGCTGCACCTGTGTATTACCGTTATACAGGGTAAAGCTTAAACCGGTGAGCAGGCCCAGATCCAATACCTGTGAGCTGGAGCTTACGCCTACACGCAGGGTATCAGCGATACCGCTTACTGACGGGAAGCCCAGGCCCTGGAATACACCACCCAGCAAACCAATGCCTACACGCAGTTCAGAAGATGTGAGCGGGTCGCTATCTACGGCAAGCTGGGGATTTATAACGGTACATCCCAGGCAGGCAACGCCCGAAGTACCTGCAGCCTGGTTAGTGGCGGCACCGCAAGCCAGCTCATTTACGGCGGTTACCGTAACAGGCACTGCAGTACGGATCAAACTATGCAGACCGTCTGATGGTGAGTAGGCTTCTACATAATAGGTGGTATTTTCCAGTAACGGTGGTGTGGTAAAGTCTGCGCCGCTGAATACCGGTGTACCGCCGGTGGGCGTATCATACCAGCTGAATGTGGCATCCGGTATGCGGGGAATGGCCGCAGTAAAGCTGGCGCTTTGTCCTGCAGGTATACTGTCTGTAGTGGGATTTACTCTCGTTACCTGTACCGGCATCATAGCCGCTGCTTCTCCTATATACAGGCCGCCTGCCAGTCCAACAAGTGAAACCAGGTCTACCTGTGTACCATCAAATGGCTGGGTAGCGGCAAAGGTTATACGGAAATGATTGAGCCCATCGCTTGCACCCAGCAGCTGAAGATTGATCAATGCAGGGTTGAGGGTGGCCGCATCGTTGTTGGAGGTGTCGCCACGGAAGGTCTGTACCTGTATCCCGCTGAGCAGACTGGTGTTTGCCAGGAGGTCTGCTTCGGTTGACAGGAACAATACGATGCTGTCGCCAGCCTGGTACCCTGCCGGGAAGCGGATATACTGACCTACAGTAGAGGCTATACCCAGCGGCATTGTAAGCCTTGAGCGGGTGCTGGTATCTCCATCCACTGCCAGCTCCGGGTTCTCCACGGTACATAACGCACAGGCGAGGCCACCGGTTCTGGGGCTTTCCTGTTCTATGCCGAAGGTCCAAAGGGGGCCGTTACCACCGGCCACGATCACCTGTGCGGCTGTACGGTGGAAGCTGCGTTTGCCCGAGGAATCTACCGCTTCCACATAATAGGTGGCGTTGCGGGTAAGCGGCGGCGTAGTCAGTACACCGGTAGCCAGCGGAGCACCGCCTGTGGGCGATACATACCAGTTGAAGGTAGCATCCGGTACGCGGATGGATGGTGTGAGTGTAGCCGTTCTATTATAATTCACAGTGGCCGGTGAGGGGCTTACCGTTACCGGTGTCATGGCCACTGCTTCATAGAGTTTGAGTGGCTCTGACAAGGAAAGGGAGGCGGCCGGGGCCAGGTTCACCCTTACTGCATCAAAGGTATCCTGAACAGGTATTGTTACTTTAAATTTCCGGTTATTGTCTATGCCCAGGCCCAGTAGTTCCAGCCTTACCACGGATGCATCCAGCCGTACTTCATCATTATTGGGGGTACCGGGACCAATGATCGTGTTGTTATAGGTTTCCACACTTATACCCGGCAGCAGTTGGCCGGTAAGTATGTTGTCGGGAGTTTCCATTATCAGCACAATACTGTCGCCGGGGTAGTACACTCCCGGGAATTTTACCAGCTGGCCTACAGTACCCAATATGCCTACGGGCATTACGAAGCCTGAAGCCGTAGTGGTATCACCATCAGCCGCCAGCAAAGGGTTGGTGACGGTGCAGCCTACACAGGCCACACCTCCTGTAAGCGGGCTTTCCTGCTCATCGCCATAGATCCAGATGGGCCCCGGACCGCCACGCGCAATTACCGTAACCGGTATACGTGTATAGCTGGTCAGACCATCAGCAGGTGTAAAGCCTTCTACATAATAGGTGGTTGTTCTGTTCAGGGCGGGGGTAGTGAAATTTGCGCCGGTGAAAACAGGACTACCACCGGTTGGGGTGGTATACCACCTGAAGGCGGTGCCATCCAGCCGGCTGGAGGCAGAAAGGGCTGCTGTTTGTCCTATATTAATGTGCGGGTTGGCGGGGGTAACCGTTACCGGTATTTCGGCAACGGCTTCATAGATCTTCAAAGATCCCAATGCTGCCAGGGCAGAAGTAATGTTCACCTGTACGGCGTCAAAATCGTGCGCTACAGGCAGCGACACCCTGAATTTGCTGGTGCTGCCGGTGCTGATGCCTAACACCTGCACTTCTGCCAGTGGATTGTTAAGGAAAATTTGATCATTATTGGATACATCGTCCTTATAGCTTACAACATTGATCCCACCCAGGAGTTGTGCGGATAGCAGCTGACCGGGCACTTCCAAATCGAGCACGATCCGGTCGCCGGTCTCATAATTGCCGGGGAAGTAAAGGCGTTGTCCCAGGGTAGTAGCAATCCCCAGCGGCAATAGCAGCCGGGAAGCAGTGGATGTATCGCCGTCAATTGCCATAGCCGCTGAATCTACGGAACAAAGCGCGCAGGCAAGGCCGCTGGTAACGGGGCTTTGTTCGGTATTGGCATGGCTCCAAAGGGGGCCGGGCCCCTTCACAACGTCCACCGTAACAGGGGTTCGGAGATAACTGGTGATATTATCGTTGGTGGTGGTGGTTTCCACATAATAGGTGATAGTACTGTCTAATGCCGGGGTGTTAAATGTGGCGCCTGTAAAAACAGGGCTACCACCCGAAGGGGTGGTGTACCACTTAAATTCGGCATTGGCTAAACGGGAGGAGGCGGTAAGGCTGGCCTGCTGCCCGCTGTTGACAACGGGATTGGCCGGACTCACAACAGGCGGCACACCTGCTATTGCTTCATAGATCCTCAGATTACCCAGGGCCGCAAGTGCGGAAGTGATGTTCACCTGTACGGCATTGAAGTTCTTTGTAACAGGAAAAACAGCACGGAATTTATTCGTACTGCCGTTACCAAGACCCAGCAGATCTATGGTCACCACATTGTTGTTCAGAAAGGTCTGGTCGGCATTGGATACGCCATTATTATAAGTCTCGATATTGATCCCGCCCAATAGTGTACCTGATACCAGCTGGCTGGGCACCTCCAGTTCAAGCGCTATGTAATCACCTGCGAGATAGTCGCCCGGAAAGTTAAGCCGTTGCCCTAACGTAGCGGCAATACCCACCGGCAGAACAAGCGTAGCATAAGTGGTAGTGTCTCCGTCAACAGCTCTTGCCGGGTTCTGTACAAGACAAAGGAGACAGGCAAGGCCGCTTGTAATGGGGCTCTGCTGCGTGGTGGCAGTGCTCCACAGCGGCCCTGCAGCCGCTCCGGTTACATAGGGGATGGTAATATCTTTCCCTGAAAAAGGGGCGTAGGGATGCCATTTAAGGTATGCGCGCTGCCAGTTCTGCATCTGCATGGCGGCATCAGGTCTTGCTGCATCAGGGCTGCTTGCATAAGCGGATGTTGCCGGTAAACCAATTAACCCGAAAAGGAATATGACAACAAGTATAAAAGCCCTCAAGGAGCTTCGAGGAGTAACGTTTAGATGCATAGCAATAATTGGTTTGGGTTCTTTATTTTAATGTGTTCCGGTTTTCACCATTTATTGTTCCAAACGCTGGCAAGGCTATGAGAGAGGGGAATCAGTTGCTGTTACTAGCTGGTATAACTGGCACGAATGTACTCTGAAGGCCGGGATTAAGGAAATTCATTTCATTCAGAAAGACAAACATGTTCAAACTATCCATTAGTTTGAAATTTGTTCTTTTTATTCATTTTTAGATATGCAGCAGGTAATATGCCCAGGAAGAATAAGTGAAGTCGTGTCTTAACTATAAACGCCGCTTTATCCGAAAAAATTATACCGCTGTTTCCTGGATTTCCCATTGCCCCTTCACCGGACCTCCTGCCTTATCCATGCGTTTTAGCAGTTAGTTGACCATTTTATACAAATTAATGCATAAACATATATGAGCTACCAATCATTTACTTAGATATGCCAGCAATATGGCAGACATGCTATAATTAAAAAATCAAATAATATATAGTAATGCCATTATGTAACCTGCACCTGATGTTAATTTTAAAAGCGGTAAATCTAAATGTCTCAGTCCTACGTAATTATTTGTTGAAACCGAAGACAATCCATTATCTAAAATCATTTATTGCCACCTATGATAGATCTATCCTATGATTTTATCATAACGCTGCAAAAAGAAGTGCTGCGAAGATTTGGAGTAGAAGTGATGTTGCCGGGAGACTGTAAGCACCTCTCACAATCCATCCTGGAAGCCACTACTAAACTGGTCAGCGAAACAACGCTCAAAAGAGTGTTTGGATTTGCCGTTGCGCAGCACAGCTTTTCCCGTTATACACTTAATACCTTATCACAGTATTGTAACTATAAAGACTGGGAAGATTTTCAAACCCACCATTATAAGCAACTCAGCGGCGACCTGGCCGTGGATAACGGCAAATGGGCCGACCTTAAGAACAAGGCAGATGCGGTGTCTCATTATACGATGGTGACGCTGAAGAACCGTTCCGGTGTTCCTTTTACTTCCACCGTTCCACGGCAATACTGTACGGCCCACATAGAAAGGTTTCTTGAAAGTGATTACGCAGCCACCGCTTTTATCGCGCCTTCCGGCTGGGGAAAGTCGGTCAGCCTGGTGCACCTTGCAGAACATTTTTGGTTTGGTAAAGAGGCCCGCTACAAACAGGACATCTGCTGGTTCATCCACGCACATGCCGCAGGCAGCCTGCTGCTGAAAGGCTTTTCCCTCTCCTCCTGGCTGGACAACCAGCTGAACCTGGGCAGCGGCGAAAACTTCCGGGAATATTTTGCCAGCCATTTCGACAAAAAGGGCGGCCGCCTGGTACTGATCATTGATGGTTTTGACGAAATAGCAGTAGCGGGCGACAAGCTACGGCTGATGTACACCAAACTGGAAGACTTTGTATATTCCAATGATCTTTTTCCCTGGGTAAAGGTGATACTGTCTATCCGCAGCAGCACCTGGGCAGAAATATTCCAGCATTCGGTACAGTACCCGGCTTTCCGCCGCTACTGGTACCTGGGTGCGGAAATGGACGAGGAGACCAATATCAACCTGCCCATGCTCACCGAACAGGAAGTTAAATCCATCTTATACAACCACCAGTTTGACCCCGCCACCGTACGCACTTTCAGTGAGCATTTCCTGCAAAAGCTTCGGTACCCGTACTACCTGCAGCTTTTCTGCCAGCTGAACACAGGGCCGGAACAATCCTTTGCAGACGAGCACCTGAGCCTTTTCGAGATTGTCTCCAAATTTGTACAGCAACGGGTGTTCAGCTCGCAGACCAATTCCTTCAAGATCAGGATCATTGAACAGCTGCTTTCACTTCTTGACTATGGCCGCGGCGGACAGTATACCGACAAACAATTGCTGCTGAACCAGAATTCCGATCTCTTCCCGGCCTATAAGGAGCTGCTGGCCGATAATATACTGGTAGAGGAAAATCTCAGCCAGGAGATCATGTTTAATGTAAAGGTGCGCTTTGCACATAACTTCCTGCTGGAGTACTTTACCGCCATGCACTTTATAAAGGAAAGCGGCCATCTTGTAGAAGAGCCTATACTGCAACAGGTATTACAGCATCTGCCACCTTCCACCTATCGCGCCAGCGTATTTAAATGGCTGCTGCGTTATGCCCTCAACAACGACCAGCCGGAGGGCATCCGCAAAATGTTCTATCTGCCTTTAACGAACATAGAAAAATCGTTCCTGCTGGAATACCTGGTGCTCCATTACCAGCACGAAGGCGACCGCCAGGTAGAACTGAAGACCATCTTCCCCCAGGGATATTTCAAAAAGCACCCCCTCAGTGAATTCATCAGCGAGGAATTCATGCACTTTGGCAAACGAAAAGTATTGGTGGCTTTAACAGGCCTGGCCGATGCACCGGAAGACCGGCTGAAGATCAGGAGCATCCTTTTCCGCATGTCATTGATGCAACTGGACGCCGAACAATGTGAACTGGAGCTGAACAACATTAAAAAGATCTGCACCAGGGAACCCATGGATGACAGTCTCTGGATCACCCCCTATGAAATCTACCTCTTCATTTACGAATACCTGAAATTCGGTATTGTTAATGAAGGCATTAAAGAAAAGATTTACAATTATACCCGCTACTGGAGCGGTTCCTCCCAGCCACAGTTCTCTGTACAGCAGGAGATCGTATACCGCAATATGGGACTGGTGTTCACCCTGATGAATGATTATGCCCACCTGTTCAATTTCAGTAAACGGCTGTTTGAGAACTATCCCCTGCTGCAATACCGGAAATTTGATTCGCTGCGGCAAACGCTGCTCTGCTGGCAGGCCTACGCCCAGCTTAACATGGGTAACCACCAGATGGCCGAAAAAATATGCCGCCACCTCGATGAGGTGCTGCGCCAGTCTTCAGCAGATCTTTACGGGGTGCGTTACCTGGAAACCATGCAAAAGATCGTCCTTGCAAATGTGCATTACAACAACCAGGAATATAACAAGGCCATCCGGGCGGCAGAAACAGCCATGGAAACGGCTCAGAAACAGGACCTTAAACTACTGGGACTCATGAACTTCTCCCTGCTGCGCAAAGTGTACAAGCGGCTGCAGATGGATAAGCAGTTGTTCCAGGCCCAGCAACAGATCGAGCTCATACAAAGAAGCACTTCATTTAAGCAGGTGGTTAAGATGTGGGAATAAAACTCTTCATTCTTGGCATAATTTTGCCTTATTTGCAAGGCAGAATGGCTATAGATGAAAGTAAATACACCAGCTTCCAGCAATTCCTGCTCAACCTGTTGAGCCTGTTGACCGTAATACCGCTGGCACCCTATCTGAACCGGTATATCCCGCAGATCGTAGCGGGTGGCTGGCACCTGGACATGATGGTGTCCATTATCCTGTCCTTCCTGTTCACCCGGCTGCTGCTGTGGATCTTCAAACCATTGATCATTCCCGCTTTCGCATTGGTAACAGGCATACTGGCATTCAATTACTTTTCAGGCCGTTACACTTTTAACAATGTACTGAACGACTATAAAGGCATGGTGCAGGGTAACTGGGGGGCAAAAGACAATAAAATGCTGGACATCCTCAGCCTGTACCCTACCCGCGTGGAAACCTACCGCGATAAAACGGTAAAGGGTATCAAAGACAAGGTTAATTTCAAAGACTCCCTGGTGCGTAATTTCTCTGTAAGGCATTCCCTGGAAAATTTTGACGAATACTTTCCCAAGTACGGAAAAACCGTGCGCTACCTGTCTCTTTTCCGGTATATCAACACCCATTTCAAATACGTGCAGGACTCCCGCCGTGACGAATACTTTGCCACCCCTCAGGAAACCATTATGAATGGCCTGGGCGGCGATTGTGACGACCATTCCATCCTTATGGCCTCCTGCCTGCAGTCTATCGGCGCCCGTTGCCGTATAGTGCTAATCCAGGGGCATGCCTATCCTGAACTTTACTGTGGCAACAAAGAGGATTTTGAAGCGCTGAAGCAGGCCATCGTAACGCTCTTTCCCAAACCTGCCGTGCGCGAGATCTATTACCATGAAATGAAAGGCCATTACTGGATCAATCTTGATTATACTGCCCGGCATCCGGGCGGTCCCTATATGAATGACAAGGTGTATGCACTAATAGAGTTGTAGCATCCACCTCTTAATCTTTACCTTTGCAGGCATGAGCCAATTCAACCGTATCCGGAAATATCACAGTTTCCTCCGGTTCAAACAGGATTTTGAACGCTACAGCGTTAAGAAAGCCAGAAGCTATGAGATCATTATTCACTGGCTGAGAAGTAAACTGAACCGGACCCAGTTCCTTATCCTTTCCGGTATACTTGTAGGCGGCGCCGCCGGTCTGGCCGGTGTAGCATTAAAAATGCTGGTGCACTACATTCACTATGTTATTACCTACAAAGTGCATTTCAGCACACAGGTGGTATTTTACCTGGTTTTTCCTTTCCTGGGCATTGTGCTGACCACCCTGATGGTGATCTGGTTCTTTAGAGGACAGTCCCGCAAGGGGATACCCGCCATCCTCTACGAGATAGCGCAGAACAGCAGCCTGGTGGCGCCCGTAAAAATGTACTCCCAGATATTGCAAAGCGCCATCACCGTGGGGCTGGGTGGCTCTGCAGGGCTGGAAAGCCCCATTGCCGTTACGGGAGCCGCAATCGGCTCTAACTATGCCCGTACCTATCACCTGGGGTACAAGGAGCGGACCTTGCTGCTGGCCGCGGGGGCCACTGCGGGTATTGCATCTGCTTTCAATGCACCTATTGCCGGGATGATGTTCGCCTTTGAAATACTGCTTACCGGGGTGGTATTTTCTGATTTCATTCCGCTGATACTGGCCGCTGTTTGTGGCAGTCTTTTATCCAAAGTAATTCTGCAGGAAGAGGCGCTCTTTCATTTTGAATCGCGCCTGCCTTTTAACTACCACAATGTGCCTTATTACCTGGTACTGGGCATCCTGTGTGGGTTTTATGCCCGGTATTTTGTTGTCATCTCGCAGAAGGTGGAACATTTCTTCCACCGCCTGCAATGGACCAACCTGCAAAAGGCAATGCTGGGCGGGGCCGTGGTATCGCTGCTCTGCGTAATAATGCCGCCGCTCTTCGGAGAAGGTTACCAGTCTGTGAAGGACCTGGTAAATGGCAACGCTGATAATATCATCCAGCATAGTTTCCTGCGGTACATCCCTGTTCAGAACTGGATCGTGCTGCTATTTGCGGGTTGTGTCTGCCTGCTTAAAAGCTTTGCTACTTCCTTTACCTTACATGCGGGCGGCAATGGCGGTAACTTTGCGCCGTCGCTGTTTGCCGGTGGTTTCCTGGGATACTTCTTTTCAATGCTGTGTGTGCAGCTGGGCCTGAGCGGGGTTCCGGTGATGAACCTGGTGATCGTAGGTATGGCCGGCGTGATGAGCGGGGTATTATATGCACCGCTGACCGCCATCTTCCTGATAGCCGAATCCAGCTCGGGATATGACCTTTTCATACCCCTGATGATCGTATCCACCACATCTTTTCTTGTAGGCAAATGGTTTTCACCCATTTCGCCCGATCTGAAAGACCTGGCGGAAGCAGGTAAGATCTTTACCCGGGAACACGACAGGAACATCCTGTCTATCCTGAAGATCGAGGAACTGATCGAAAAGGATGTGCAGCAGATCAACATACAACAGCAGTTTACGCGAGCTGGTAGAACGTGGTTAAAGCAGGTAAACGCAACATGCTGGCGGTTGTAGAACGATGATCAGTTACTGGAAGGCATTATAACACTGGAAGATATCCGACCCATCATCTTCAACCCTTCCAGGTACGACACCGTTTTTGTAAAGGAGCTGATGAAGGCCCCGCCGGCGGTGGTTCACCCGGAAGACAGCGCTGCGGAAGTGATCCGGAAACTGGACGAGGCTAATGTATGGAACCTCCCGGTAGTGGAAAATGACCGCCTGGCAGGGTTCGTGTCTAAATCAGGCATTCTGAACCGCTACCGGCAGTTGCTGCAGGAATATTCAGATGCGGAATAGCGAATAATTAACTAATTTATGGTATGGCAAAGATACTGATCCTCTTTGCGCACCCGGCGCTGGAGAAATCGCGTGTGCATGTAGGGCTGATCAACAGTGTCAGGGGAATGGAGGGGGTTACCCTGCATGACCTTTATGAAGTGTACCCTGACCTTGATATAGACATAGAGCGTGAACAGGCACTGCTGCTGCAGCACGACACCATTCTGTTTCAGCATCCCCTTTACTGGTACAGTGCTCCGGCCATTATCAAACAGTGGCAGGACCTGGTACTGGAGCACGGCTGGGCATACGGCCATACCGGTACGGCCCTGAAAGGCAAACGGCTGGGCAACGTGGTATCGGCTGGCGGCTCAAGGGAATCTTACAGCCGGGAGGGACACCATGGCTTTACGATCAACGAGTTTCTGCTGCCTTTCCGCCAGACAGCAGCACTTTGTAATATGCATTACCTGCCGCCCATCGTCATCCACGGAGCGTTCCGCATGGAAAATAAAGATTTGCCTTCCTGCTGCCAGTCCTACCGCCACTTGCTGGAAAGCCTGCGCGACAATCGTTTTACGCAGGCAGCCCTGGAGGGAGCGGAATACCTGAACGACTTAGCCCCTGCCGAAACAAAGGAGGATCATTAACCTTGATGCGCTTTAACTAACTATCCATGCGCTTTTACCTAAGCTTGCATGCGCTTTTAGTACGGATTACACTAAAGTAACATGAAGCTTACACGCCTGAAACATGAAGGTAAGACGAGGATAAGACTAAGTAAACACGAAGGTAGCATCAGGATAACACCCGATCAACATCAGTAACCGTAGAACGCTCACATTATGGACCAACATTCCTTTTTCTTCAACGCTTTAATATACCTGTCTGCCGCAGTGGTATTTGTGCCCCTTGCCAAGAAGCTGGGCCTGGGCTCTGTACTGGGCTACCTGCTGGCGGGCATTTTCATAGGCCCGAATGTGATGGCCTTTACGGGGTCGCAGGGGCAGGACATCCTGCATTTTGCCGAATTCGGGGTGGTGATGATGCTGTTCCTGATCGGTATTGAGCTGGAGCCTGAGCTGCTCTGGAAACTGCGTGCGTCTATTGTAGGCATGGGCGGTATACAGGTAGTAGCCACCACTGCGCTGGTGGCGGGGCTTGCCTTCCTGATGGGCCTCCCATGGCAGTCTGCCCTGGCTATTGGAATGATCCTTTCCCTGTCTTCTACCGCCATTGTGCTGCAAAGCCTTGAAGAGAAAGGGATCATGTCATCTGCGGCGGGGCAGAGCGCCTTTTCTGTACTGCTGTTCCAGGATATTGCCGTTATCCCTATGCTGGCAATATTCCCGCTGTTGGCTCCGGCGGGAGCTGCACCGCATACCGGGGAGCATACCTTCCGGGAAAACCTGCCCGGCTGGGAACAAACGCTGGTGGTAATTGGAGCGGTAAGCATCATCATCCTGGCGGGACGCTACCTGGTAAGGCCCCTGTTACGCGTGGTGGCGGGTACCCGTATCCGGGAACTGTTCACCACCTGCGCCCTGTTACTGGTTGTGGCGGTTACCGTACTGATGACAATGGTAGGACTAAGCCCTGCACTTGGGGCCTTCCTGGGCGGTGTAGTACTGGCCAACAGCGAATACCGCGCCGAGCTGGAAAGCGATATAGCGCCCTTTAAAGGGCTCTTGCTGGGTCTTTTCTTTATGGCGGTAGGCGCCTCTATTGATTTCAGGCTGGTGTTGTCTACCCCGCTGCAGATACTGGGTTTTGTACTGGCATTGATGCTGCTGAAAGGCCTGCTGCTGTTTGGGTTAGGAAAGATCTTCCGCCTGAGTAGGGACCAGAACATGCTTTTTGCCGTAAGCCTTTCCCAGGTGGGCGAATTTGCCTTTGTACTGCTTTCCTTCAGCCGGCAAACAGGGATTTTATCGCTGCAAACCACCAGTGTGGTTACCGCTGCTGTTGCCCTCAGCATGGCCTTTACCCCCCTGATGATGATGCTGTATGAAAAACTGCTGCAGCCACGGTTCACGGCCACGGAAGACGCTACCCGGGAGGCAGATGCCATTAACGTAAAGAACCCCGTAATACTGGCAGGCTTTGGTAAGTCCGGCAATATCATAGGGCGCTTCCTGCTGGCTAATGGCGTGCCCACCACCATACTGGATCTTGATTCTGACCGCATAGACCTGCTGCATAACCTGGGCATCCGCGCCTATTATGGCGACGCCTCCCGCTATGATCTGCTGAAGGCTGCCGGAGCTGAAGAAGCGAAACTGATTATCATCGCTACGGGCTCCATTGATCAGACCACGGACGTAGTGAAGGTGGTGCGCAAGCATTTCCCGGACCTCCAGATGCTGGTGAAAGCAGAAACCATTACAGACGTGTTTGACCTGATGGAACTGGGGGTGCTGAATATTTACCGCGAACCCCTGGATACCTCCCTGCGTATGGGTGCAGACGCGCTGCGGATACTGGGGCACCGGGCCTACAACGCCCGCCGTGCGGCCGCCACCTTCCGCCGCCATGATGAAAAGGCGCTGAAAGAGCTGTCTGCCCTGCGAAATGATCGGAAGTCCTACCTGAGCATGTTTAAAGAACGCATAGAAGAGATATCCATCCTGATCAATAAAGACAAGACCCAACCATGGAACAATGAGGCGGAAGGCTGGAATGAGCGTTCCCTGTTGGCAACGTCCGGTGATGAAGAAGATACAGCATCTGCCGAGCAGGGAACCTGAGCCTGTCAGGTGTTCTCCGGTGTATCGGTTCCAGCAAGATGCTCTTCAATACGGCGTGCCACATTTTCCAGTAAACCGGCATCTATATGCCCGGGATCTTTATGCGAATCACCTACAGCACGCAGTGTGCCTTCTTCATCCGGTTCGAAAGTGATGTCATGCTGTTCGATCTTCACCTTGTACACTGCCTTATACTGCTGCACCCAGGGCCGTACTTCCAGGATATGCGGCTGACCATTATGCTGAAACTTTAACAGGAAATTTTCCATACTATTTTTCCTCCCTTATCAAATTTAGTCTTTTATGGTACAAGAGTTGAGGCATCATAACATTTATAAAATCAGATCTTATGGCACAGCTTGTTTTATTATCCAGCGAAGTACAGCCATATTCCCTCAAAGATGATGGCACTTTTCCCAATCACGAGCACCTCCCGGTGTTATACTATCAAGACTGCCTGCAGGTGCCTGAGAATTTTGCAGCGGGGCCGGGCATTGAAGCGCTTTTCATGAGCAATAACTGGAGCGGTGTATGGCACAATGGTATATATGACTTTCCTCATTATCACAGCACCTCTCATGAGGTGATAGGCATTGCCGCCGGCCAGGCCAATGTGCAACTTGGCGGCCCACACGGCATAGTGCTGCCACTGAAAAAAGGCGATGTGGTGATCATCCCCGCAGGGGTATCGCACTGCTGCCTTGACAGCAGTACGGACTTTCTTTGTGTGGGCGCCTATCCACCGGGACAGGAACAGTATGACATTATGAAAGGCCTGCCGGGAGAGCGGCCTGATGCTGACGCACGCATTGCGCTGGTAGCTATGCCATCAACAGATCCTGTTTACGGGAAAGACGGACCGCTGTTCAACTACTGGATGGAATGGCGCAGGCAGAGCCTGTAAACGGCATTACCGCCCGTTTGCCATGCCACCGGCAATACCCAGCTCCATGCCGAGAAGGGCTGCCAGGCCTTTCATCCTGCCAATAGCGGTATACCCGGGGTTGGTCTGTTTATGAAGATCGTCCAGCATACGATGCCCGTGATCGGGACGAAAAGGAATTGGCTGCGATTGTTGCTGTTGCAGCTCCAGTAAAAGCTTCACGATGGTATACATGTCAACATCGCCATTCAGGTGATCTGCTTCAAAGAAATTACCATTTTCATCTTTCTGTACATTTCGCAGATGCACAAAATGCACGCGGTTGCCAATCATCTTCAGGATGGCAGGCAGATCGTTATTACGGCCGGCGCCCAGTGAGCCGGTACAGTAGCAGATGCCATTGGCAGGGCTGTTCACCGCCTGCAGTATAAAGGCAATATCGTCATAGCTGCTTACGATGCGGGGAAGGCCCAGTACATCAAACGGAGGATCATCCGGGTGAATAGCCAGTTTAATATTCAGCTTTTCTGCTACGGGTGTTACCTGCTCCAGGAAATATTTCAGGTGCTGACGCAGGTCATCACGGTTAATGGAGGCATAAAGCTGCAACCGTTCTTTTATACCGGGAATATCCAGCTTCTTTTCACTGGGAATGCCCAGCAGAATGGTATCAGCAATAGCATGTTGCTGCGCGGCCGTATATTGCTGCCAGCGCTGCGCTGCTGCTGTCACTGCAGCCGGTGCATGATCTTCGGCCGCGTTCTCCCTTTCCAGCAAATAAATATCGAACAGCGCCAGATCTGCGGGGTCAAAATACAATGCCTCTGCACCATTGGGTAAGCGGTAAGCTATATTGGTACGCACCCAATCAAGCACCGGCATAAAATTATAGGTAACGATACGGATATTGCAGGCGGCCAGGTTTTCCAGCGTCTGTTTGTATTTTTCAATATAGGCGATGTAGTCACCGGTCTGTGTTTTAATAGACTCGTGTACGGTAACGCTTTCAACCACATCCCAGCTGAGCCCTGCGGCTGCTATCAGCTGTTTACGTTCGTTGATCTCATCTACGGTCCATACTTCTCCGTGAGGAACGTGGTGTAATGCAGTAACAATGCCAGTGGCATCGGTTTGACGAATGTCCTGCAAGGTAACGGGGTCAGCGGGGCCGAACCAGCGCCAGGTAGGTTTTAGTAATTGCATAGCTGTGGAACTATTGGCTTAACTGAAATGTAATGTGTAAAATAGTAAATGATACCTAATTTTATTATTTTATTCCGGACATGACACAACGACTGCTACTACTCAGCCTTTTCGCCTGCTTATTCTTTTCTGCCTTTGCCCAGGACACTACGCAGCATGTAGTGCCGGGTCGCAGCAACAGCATTGCCCAGCAGCAAAAACCCTATGTGATCATGATCTCCATAGACGGTTTCAGGCATGATTATGCGCAAAAATTCAATGCGCAGCACCTTTTGCGATTATCTGCTGCAGGCGTACGGGCAAAGCGTATGCAGCCCTCTTTCCCCAGCCTTACTTTTCCCAATCACTACACACTGGCTACGGGTTTGTATCCATCCCACCATGGTTTGGCAGACAACCTGTTTTATGACAGTACACGAACCAGGCAATACCGTGTAGGCAACCGTACGGCGGTAGAAGACAGCTCCTGGTACAAAGGCACGCCATTGTGGGTACTGGCAGAGCAACAGCAGATGGTAAGCGCCAGCTACTTCTGGGTAGGATCTGAAGCAGCCATCCAGGGTACCAGGCCAAGCTACTATTTCGTTTATAATGAACGCACCGAAATTGACACCCGCGTACAACAGGTTGTAAAATGGTTAAGCCTTCCGGAAGAGCAACGTCCGCACCTCATCACCTTCTATTTTCCCGAAGTGGATCATGCGGGGCACGATTACGGCCCTGATTCAGACAGCACCCGCAATGCCGTACAGATGGTAGATGCAGCGATCGGAAAAATGGCTGTTGCCGTTGCAAAGCTGCAATTGCCAGTTAACTTCGTAATTGTATCAGATCATGGCATGACACTGGCAGATACCCTTCATCCACTCAGCCTTCCTGCGGGTATTTCGCTGGAAGATTGTAAGATTGCCGCGGGCAATGAAAAGATCATGCTGTATAACAACGATCCTGCAAGGGTAAAAACACTATATCAGCAGTTAAAAGCCGGTGCGAAAAATTACCAGGTGTTCCTGAAAGCAGCCACACCGAAACGGTGGCATTATGGCCAGGAAGACCGTTATCATCTTATAGGAGACATTATTATCCTGGCTGATGCAGGCCGTTCCTTTCCCAGGAAAGATGGACGCATATCCCCCGGGCATCACGGTTATGATAACAGCTTACCGGATATGCAGGCGGTATTTATGGCATGGGGCCCCGCATTCAAAAGCGGTTATACCAGGAAGGCTTTTGCCAATGTGCATGTTTACCCATTAATAGCCCATATACTTGGCCTGAACATAACAGAAAAAATAGATGGTGATCCTGTAGTTCTGAGAGATGTACTAAAGGATTAAGCCCATTATCTCAGAAACTTTATATTATCTTTAAGCCTAATTTATCTCTTACCTGTGCAAAAACCACTACTAAGTGTCCTTTTGCTGGCGGCTCTATGCGCCTGCAAAAAGGATGAAGAACAACCCACCTCACCGGCAGACAATACAACAACCCTTGAAGTACAGGTTTACAACACATTAAACTGGAGCCCCAGCCAGCCGTACGGAACGTTGGAACCAGCTGTCACCGTTCAGTTGTTTAAAACCCGGGAAAGCTTTAATGGTAATGCCCCTGCCTATTCGCAAACAACAGATGCAAATGGTAAAGCTACCTTTGCAAAGATCGATACGGGGCTATATTATATAATAGCCCGTAATGAGAATGCCAGTAACCTGGTTGATGCTACTTTAAAGGACGGCGTTTACATTGGTTACCTGGCAGATTCATTGTATCAAACAGCGGAAGATGTTGCCGCAGGACCGGTAAACAGTTATGGAAGGCCGGGCAACTTTATGCTGGCGGATCTCAATGCAGACGGTAAGATTGACGCCAGCGACAAGACCGTGTTACCGGCGCAGTCAGTAGCCGTTGCGGCAAACGCTACCAGCACAAAACGTATTCTCATCGGCAAACTGGAGAATCGTCCTGATCCCAATTTTGCGAATGAGGCAGCTGTAAATGAAGCTGTACAGCGCAGCTTAGTCAGTCTGAGTAAATGGCATGAGCTGCAAGTGTTATTGGATGCTGTTTATACAGATGACTATGATTGCGAAGGACTTGGGGCCGATTGGTGCGCAATCAACAGTTATACAGAATTAAATCCCGACAACAGCGTTGTAACCCAGTTCTGGAAAGACGGCTTTCAACTTGTCTCTCAACTGAACAGGATTATTATCTATACAGATAAGATACAGGACCCCAACATGACCGCTGCAGAAAAGGAGATGGTTATCTCCCGTGCCAGTGGCCTGAAGGAATACATATACTTTCAGCTGCTTACCTATTTTGAAGCGGTTCCATTGCTTGACAGCATCGATATGCCGGTAACAGCCAATAATAATGCCAGCACAGACGAGATAGTGAACTTTATGAGCCATTTATCGGCAATCGCAGGAAGGCTGCCTGTAACTGACCCCGTTTTCAACACCAACGCCAGTCTGGCTTTGCTAGCTAAAATCTATATGAAATACGGGTACTATCGCAATGCGGCTATTGCCGCCGGTATCGTGGCTGTCGGCCCTTATGAATTATTAGCAGACACCAGTAGCATCTTTACCCAGGCAGCTAACAAGGAGATTATCTGGAATACCTCAGGCAGTTTGCAAACCTTGCCGCTGCAAACGCTCTTTAAAAGAGGACAGTTTCTACCAGAAATACGCCTGGCGGAAGTAACGTTCATGGAAGCAGAAATTGCATTTGAAACAGGGGACTTACCAAACTCAGTAGATAAACTTAACAAATTGCTTCAGCGCGAGAACCGCCCTTTAATCACCTACTCCGCAGATCCCGGCTTTAGAGATGTACTACGGGAGGCAATATACACAAGTTTTACACGCCATATGCGCCTGGAAGGACTTCGCTTTGAGGCCCTGAAACGCTGGAACAGGCTTACACCGGTGCTGGAGCCCCTCGGCTTTAACGACAGAAATAAAGCTTTGCCCATCCCCAACGAAATTCTTATTCAATATCCGAACATGCATCAAAATGTGGGCTATTAAAATTTAACCTTACAAAGGTTATAGGTTACAATAAAAGCTGACATGCAACAGGCCACCTTTCCAGGTGGCTTGTTCTGTTATTAACTCACGCATACTCCACTTTTTGTTTTAGCGACAGAATATATAATATGAAACTTTAATTATTAAAATGAACAAAATGGTTAATGGCAGGATGAAAGGTGAATGATAGTTTAGCAAACTGTAGTCTACACACGCACACAGCCGCAGTTTACATTTCCTTTCAATGTTTAATGCGTTGCAGGGAGATGTAAACATGGGCGCCGGCCTTACTCCATTGTTTTACCCAGTGTCTGTGAAGAAATGTTTGCAGGGCGCCTTTAAAGGCGCCTTGTTTGTTTAAAGAATCATATATAACTGAAACCCAAGTGTTAAAGAATGTTAACGCTTTAAACCCCGATTTTCAGCGCCTGTCTAACTATCAGATCAAATATATGCGAGTATGAAACGAATATTAATGCTGGCTATACTATTAACCGGTACGATAGCTTTCCAGAAAGCCGATGCACAGGTGAGGGTGAATGTAAACTTTAATATCGGCAGTCAACCGGTATGGGGACCTGTAGGTTATGATTATGCAGAATATTATTACATGCCTGATATTGAAGCATACTACTATGTGCCTTCCAGGCAATTCATATATCTTGATGGAACGCGCTGGGTGCGGGCGCGCGCTTTACCGGCCCGTTACCGCGGCTATGACATTTACCACAGTCATAAGGTAGTGATCAATGAGCCCAATCCCTGGCTGCATCATAATAACTATAAGGTACGTTATGCAGGTTACCGGAACCGCCACGACCAGGTGATCATCCGCGACAGTCGTGATCCAAAATATTACAGGGTTAAAGGTCATCCGCAACACGGCAATTGGAAAAAGGAAAAATCAAGAGGACGGGGTCATAGACATTGACAGGGTTTATATGGTTTGCTTGTTAAAAAGGGCCGGCTGCTGTTGCAGCCGGCTTTCTTATTACTGATGTACGAATCCCTTCCCGTATACACGATATTATAATGCCGGATGGAGTGATTCTGCCCACTGCAACTCCCGCGGCAAAGCAGTGTTGGCAAATTCGATATGGATAACGCGCCTGTTCTTATTGCCGGCAGCCCTGTCCGACGCATGCAGCAGCAATGGGCGCATGATCATCACACCGCCCTTTTTAACCTTGCATGTCAGCATCGATTCTTTCTTCCAGTCGATAGTTTCGGGGCGGTACACTCCTTTCAGGTGAGAGCCCGGAACCACTTTTAAAGCGCCGTTGTTTTCATCTGTATCATCAAGATGAATGCGGATGGTGAAGATGTTTTTCAGTATTTCCAAAGGCGGCTGAACGGCAAACTGCTCATCTTTAGCAGTCCAGGGCCCGAATCCCTGTAACGGTACTTTTTTATCAACAGAGATAGTAAGATCCTGGTGCCAGGCAACAAACCAATTGGATTGGGCCGGCTTATCAAAATAGATAGACTTTACTACAAAATAGTCTGTACCGAAAAGTGAATGAACAATATCATTCAACTTCTCTGTAAAGATCCGTTTGCGAAGAGAAGGTATTTCTCTTAAAAATCTGCGGATAGCAAACAGGTCTTTTGTTTTACGGAATGCCGGACCGGCGTTGACAGTTGCTGCTATTTCAGTTGCGATAGCGCTGATATCGGCATCAGGAAATATATTGTCAATGACGGTAAACCCTGCTGTTGCGAGTTGTTGTTCATGAAATGCCTTGTCTTCCTGTTGCATTACTCATTTACTTTTCTGCCTGTTGTTTTATGTGTTCCAGCACCCGTTGGTGTATTTTGTGAATAATAAATGTGCTCCACTGACGCCAGTAAAAAGCGGGCTTTATATTGTGATAATACCAGGTGGTGCCCTCCAGCAGTGTATTACCGTTAGGTAACGGTATTAAGCGGAATTGTCCCTGTTTTGAAACAAAATAGTCATGCAGGTGAGGGGCTTTCACATCCCAGAAACTAAGCTCTTTCAATGGCGCGGGTTGTTCCGCCACATCAAACTTCAACAAACGCGCTTCTTTCCATGCCGTAACGGGTTCCACAAAACTACCCGTATTAAAGTTGCAGTGTCTCACAGCTCCAACACCTTCCCCTGTGATGGTGGCATTAACAGGATAGGCAATACCCGTTTTAAAGATGAAGGCTGTTGGCTCAGGAAGCTGCGGAAATGCAATGACATGCCTCCATACGGTTTCCGGAGTTGCTTTTATTTCTACACTGGTGGTAACTGCATTGAGGGAGGGAGGATAGCTTTTCTCAATAAATGACAGTGAAGGAATGCTGCATGTAAGTAACAATACCGCCAGTGGGGTTTTGCCGGGTGTTTTCCTGACCAGTGCATATCCCAGTAAACTACCTACCCAGGTCAGTAAGATAGCCGGCAGCAGTGCCATGACAATGCAAATAAGGCCTTCCATCGCACACGCCATCAATAACACCATACACAGGCCAAGCGACCAGAAACCGGTCTGCACAACCGCCCGGCAGCTTACTGCTCTTTTATAGGCGTAGATGACAGCTGAACATCCACCGATGAAGAGAGGGGTTATTACAAAAAGCGCCAATCCATATTCTCCAATTCCGTAAATAGCCCAGGCAATTAACAATAATGCCACAAGTGAGGTCAGGCCGACCGCCATCCATTTTCGTGGCTTTTCTTCCACAGGTAAGCTCGTATTCATAGCGTATGCTAGGGTTTTATAAAGGTTCAAATATACTATTCTACCGGGCTCATCTGCCTTTTTGTCGTAAAAATGTTAAAAAATGTATGAAAGTCTTCTCCGGCTTCTGTTTCCGGTCATTTTTTCCGACCTTTGTCCTATTATTCAAGTGACTATACCTGACAATCTTTTGAAAAACTATTTTTTATCCAAGTGTAAAAGGAGTTGTGCAGATGCGTATACCTATCCGAAAAAAAGCCAGATTTTTACTCTTACCAGTTATCATTTTTACTTTCTTATTTGCTGACCATGTCTCTTCTTCTACGGGGCCTGTTAAGGCAGTAAAGAAAGCCAGCCCTACAGTAAATGCTACCAGCAATACACTGATGGTGTATGACAGTCTTCAATTGAACGGACTGGGCCTTTCACAGAAAGCATTTACCTATGGCGTACAGGGGTTTCAATATCTCTTGCAACAGGGTCGGTTGAAAAACGACAGTGTGATCGCCATTGTAGATTTCAGCCTTCCTTCCAACCAGAAACGCCTGTTCGTGATCGATGTTAAGAATGCCCGGTTACTGTTTAATACGCTGGTATCTCACGGAAGGAATTCCGGCAAGCTGAACGCTACCAGTTTCTCCAATAAGCTCAACAGTTATAAAACCAGCCTTGGTTTTTATATTACCGATAATACTTACATAGGTGAACATGGGCTTTCACTGCGCTTAAAGGGTACTGAAAAAGGCATTAACGACAATGCCATGAGCAGGGCTATTGTAATGCACGGAGCAGATTATGTAAATGAAGACCTGATTAACAGCCAGGGATATATAGGCCGCAGCCTGGGTTGCCCCGCCATACCTGTATCCGTTCACCGCGACGATCATCAATACGATCAGCAACGGCGCCTGCCTGTTCCTAGTACCGGCGCTAACAAAAACTATATCACCAGTTCCAAAATACTTAAAGAACCGGGGCGCAGCATTGCGATGAGCACACCGGTAATGTAAACCGGCATTATGGAGCGGCCGGCGCATCGCTGAACATCTTCTGCGCCAGCCGCGCATCATGCCCGTAGATATCTTCGCGGAACTGCAGTTGCCCCTGTTCATCTGCTACAGCGGTGTAATAAACGATCAATACAGGGATTGGCTGCTTCACTTTCACATATTTTTCTTTGTCGCCTTTATTGAGTGCGCTGTCTATTTTTTCAGGGCCCCATCCTGATGTGCCTTCCAGCACGTAACGGGCCAGTTTCGCGGGATCGCTTACCCGGATGCAACCGTGGCTGTAGGCCCTCTTATCCTTCTCAAAAAGTGATTTTATGGGCGTATCGTGCAGGTAAATATTGAAACTGTTTGGGAAAAGGAATTTCACTCTTCCAAGTGAGTTCTTTTCGCCAGGCCGCTGGCGTACCACTGGCAGGCCGTTCCGCTCACCGGTAACTTCCATATCATTTTCTTCCAGGTAATTTTCGTCCTTCTCCAGCTTGGGCAGGATTTCCTTGCTTACAATACTGCGGGGAACGTGCCAGTATGGATTAAATACCACCTGGTTAAGCTCGCCGGAGAACATCGTGGTATGCTGCCCCTCACGGCCCACTACCACCGGCATATCAAATGCTTTCTCTTTTCCATTCCAGGCGTGCAGTACAAATTCAGGTATATTGATCATGATCAGCCGGCCCTCCGGCTCGGCAGGCGCCCAACGCATCCGTTCCATATTCATCAGCAGCTGGCGGATACGGGCGTCCGTTGGTACGTTCAATTCCGTGAGCAGGGTATCTGTAACGGTACCCGTTGGCGTATACCCATGATGTTGCTGGTATGTTTTTACCGCTGTTTCCAATGCGTCGTCAAAAACCGCGAGGGTATCATTTCCCGGCAGCTCGCCGGTAAACTGCAGCCGCTTCCTGATCGCCATCACTGCCGGGCCACGATCGCCTTTTTTGTACTTTTTCTTATCGGCAGTAATAGCAGGCCACCCCCCTTTCCGGGCAATATCAATATACTTTGGCAACAGCTCTTTCATCTTCCTGTAAACCGGGTGATCACTTCCCTTATCATTAATACGTGCCGCTACAGCTGCCGCCAGCTCCATTGTTTTATGCCGTTGCACAGGAATAAACTGTTCCAGTAATTCCGGATCCGGATCATCAAAGGTATGCCGGGCATAATCTATGAAGCGCCGGGTGAGCTGTAATTCTGTTTTAACAATACCCGCATCGCGGGCAGACACGGTAGTATCATCTTCTGCCGCCAGCTCATTCAGGCGGGCTTCCAGCTGTTTGTTCGCTGTAGCGGTATCTGTACTGTAGTCATACAGGCTACGAAAACCCAGGGCCTGTTCTGTAAGGCCCCGGGTATCGAACCAGGCATATTCAAAGTTGCGCGCGTTATAGAAACTGCGCATCATATTGGCGATGGTGTCATTCAGCTGTTGCTTTGTTATGAATTTTTCAACATCGGTACTGTCCAGGAACAGGTTATTGTAAGCGTTGCTTTCATTGATCGCCGTATTCCTGGGCGTGATCTTTACCGTATGTTGTTGTGTGCCCTGCTTACAGGCTGCCATCAGCAAAACCACGGCCGCCGGGATGATTAAAGTGCTCAGTCTAACAGTTGCTATGCTTATTTTCATGGTGTAATCTCATTTTTAATATAGCTGTGCCATGGCGAGAATCGTTTAACCGTATCCAGCCAATAGGCATTATGTAAGTCAACATCGCTGTAGGGACGCCCGTCGAGCGCTTCGGCGCTCATATCAGTCAGGTGCCAGTCGTCCTCTTTAAAATGCCACTTAAAGTTGTGGGCGGCATTATGGTTATAGCCGCCGTTGCCCGGCGCCAGGGCACCATTCACTATCTGTCTTTGTGCAACCGGCTGTGCCAACTGTTCGGTTATCTTCCTGATCAATTGTGTATCTGCAGTGGCTACTATAAAAGATGTATCGCGCCAGTCGTCTGCGCCGCCGGGTTCTCGTTCATCAGTGAAATCCGAAAATCCTACTTCATAATAACGCAGCGCAGGGCCAGGTGCAGGGTCATCAGAACAGGCCATTGTAAATAACAGGGCAGACAATACGCATAATCTGAGCATGGTCAATTGGTTTTAATAGATTGACAATAAATGGAACAACAAATACTATACCCGCACGCGTGGGAGCGTGCTGAACATATTTACGGGTATTGGCTGTATCTCCGGAGAAAGCTGCTTACCAATAAAGACGGTAATTGAAAAACGTGCTGAAGGTTGATTAAGTTACAGGGAGCAGGTTTGTATACTGTTACAACTGGAGTTTTATGCCTCCTTTATTTAATGCTTTTGCTATACCCATAACCACTACGGCATAAAATATACACCATAACAGACCTGTTATACCGGTGTGCAATATACCCGGCAGCTTTATATGCAGCAGGTGCAGCAAGGCATAGATAACGAATGGCACTATATAGGTTAACAGCGGGTTAGCAGCAGCCGGACGGAAAAAGTGAGTCCACCTGCTCTGGTGTTTTATATCTATCAGCCAGTAAAGAAAGCAGAACAGTATACAGCATATAGCTGCGCTATACAGGCACCAGGTTGGTGTTGCATATATCTTTGATATTTTGAAGTATGGGCGCAGAAAATAACCGGCTATCAACAGCAGGAGGGTAAATCCGGCCGCATACAGGTAGCGCTGCCGGCGGTTTAGTTTGAGACCCTGGTCAAAAAATACCAGCGACAGCAGCATGCCGCTCAGCACAATCGATACATGTGCCGCATTGCCGCTCTGCCCCGCCATCCATTTCCAGGCAGACTGCTGCACTGCCGGCTGCCTTCCTACGGCATAAAATATTACGCACAGGGCTACCATAGCAAGTATACCGTATAAGTTGCCTTTAAATAGCTGGTAGATAATGCAGCTATAGAGGTAGGCCCATCCAATAAGCCCCAGTATACCCCACCAGTGCGGTTGCATATGTGCTGTACCATCTTCACCACCCCTGTAAATGAACGCCAGTACAATAAGCCCTGCGATACCGATTCCTTTCAGCAGGTACACTACCCATTGCCGGGAAAAAGAATACACATTCCATACCAGTATCACACATACATAGAACAGCAATGACCACAAATAAATAGACATACCCATCGCTGCTTCATTGTAGCCACCTTCCGCATTTACCATGAAAAAACCCAGCACCAGCAAGCCCAGTGAACGCCAGAGAATATGCCATTGCAGCTTCATAAAATTATCTCCCTTTGACAGGCGGCGGTTAACGGCAAAAGGTATGGACATGCCCACAATAAAAAGGAAAGCCGGGAATACCACATCCACAAAGGTCATGGCATCCGCATCTGCAGGCATGTGTTTCATCCATGCCGGGATGCCGCTTACACCGGCCAGTTCGTTGACAAAGATCATTACCAGGATGGTAATGCCACGTAAAGCATCGATGGAAAGAATGCGCTGGCTGCTTAATTGGTTGATCATGTACAGGGTTTATCTTGAAATGTAATACATACGGCGGACAATTGCAATTTTAAGATACAGGGCGTATCTTGCCTTTNTAAAGCAGATCATATGAATTTGGGGTTAAAATGGTATTTACTGGCCCTTTCAGGGCTGGTAACAAGCGTTCAGTCAACAGCGCAGGTGGAGCAACCTGCCAAGGTACAGTTAAAGGGACAAAAACAATCAAAAAAATTACCGGAAAGCAAGTCATTGGCTTATGTAGATCCCTACATCGGATCTGGTGGCCATGGTCACGTATTTGTAGGCGCCAGTGTGCCTTTCGGGGCTGTTCAGGTAGGACCAACCAATATAGTGAAGGGTTGGGACTGGTGCTCGGGCTATCACTATTCTGACAGTGTGGTGATCGGGTTTTCGCAAACGCACCTCAGCGGCACCGGTATTGGCGACCTGGGAGATGTGCTGATCATGCCCTACACCGGCAGTGTAAAAACCAGTAAAGGCACCCAGGACAATCCAACCTCCGGTTACGGCTCTCACTACTCACATGCCAATGAAACGGCCAGGCCGGGTTACTATGCGGTTAAACTGGAAGATCATGACATACAGGTGGAGCTGACCGCCAGCGAGCGTGTAGGATTTCATAAATACACCTTCCCGGAAGGTAAGCCCGCACACATCATCGTTGACCTGAAAGAAGGTATTGGATGGGATGCGCCGGTAGAAACCTATATCCGCCAGAAGGACGAATACACCCTGGAAGGCTACCGCTTTTCCAAGGGCTGGGCAGAAGATCAGCGTTTATGGTTCGCCATTCGCAGCTCTGTTCCGGTAAAACAGTTTGCCGTATATGAGGGCGATGAGAAGAAAGAAGGCAATGAGCTGAAATCAAAATTCACCAAAGGACTGATTTCCTTTGACAAAGCCCCTGCACAGGTAATGCTGAAAGTGGGCATTTCTCCTGTCAGCAGTGAGAATGCGCTGGCCAATATCAATGCGGAGATCCCCGGCTGGGACTTTAACCAGATGGTGAACAGCGCCAATGCCAAATGGAGCAGGCAGCTTTCCAAGATCAACGTGCAAACAAAGGACGAAAGTGCCAAACGCGTCTTCTATACCGCCCTTTATCATACCATGATAGGCCCGGCGCTGTTCAACGACCATGATGGTACTTACCGTGGCACAGATAAAAAAGTGTATAAAAACCCGGGATTTGACAACTATACTGTTTTCTCCCTGTGGGATATTTACCGCTCTACTGCCCCACTCAGCACATTGCTGCATACAGACCGGGTGAACAGTTTTGTGAACTCTATGCTGGCTATTTACCAGCAGCAGGGTAAGCTGCCGGTATGGCCGCTGATGGGTAACGAAACCAATTGTATGGTGGGTTACCATGCCGTACCGTTGATAGCAGACGCATACCTGAAAGGCTTTACCGGGTTTGATCCTGTTGCTGCGCTGGAGGCGATGAAAGTTACCTCTACCCGCAACGAATTCGGCCTTAACTATGTGAAGGAGCGCGGATACATTCCTGCAGATAAGGAATACGAATCCGTGTCTAAAGCCATGGAATATGCGATAGACGACTGGTGTATTGCCGCCATGGCTAAGAAGCTGGGCAAAATGGATGACTATGCGCTTTATTCCAAACGCGCTGCCTACTATAAGAATTATTTTGACAGTACCATCAAATTTTGTGCGCCCCCGCATGAGCGATGGCAGCTTTAAAACGCCCTACGATCCTTTCCGCTCCATACATGAAAAGGGCGACTTCACCGAGGGTAACGGCTGGCAGTATACCTGGCTGGTACCCCAGGATGTGGAAGGCCTGATCGGGCTGATGGGTGGCGATGAGCCGTTTACCAAAAAGCTGGACAGCCTTTTTGAAGCAAAAAGCGATATGGGAGCAGAAGCCTCTCCGGATATTTCGGGCCTTATTGGTATGTATGCGCATGGTAATGAACCCAGCCATCACGTTACCTACATGTATACTTATGCCGGTAAACAATGGAAAACCGCAGAAAAGGTAAGGCAGGTGATCAACGACTTCTATACCGCGAAACCAGACGGGCTGGCAGGCAATGAGGATGTAGGCGCAATGTCTTCCTGGTTTGTGTTATCTTCTGTTGGTTTCTACCCGGTTAACCCGGCCAAGGGCCTGTATGTATTTGGCAGCCCTCTGTTTGACAAGGCCAGCGTGCAGGTACCGGGCGGTAAAACATTTACCGTTCAAACCATCAATAACAGCGCTGAGAATAAGTATATCCAAAGTATTATGCTGAACGGAAAACCATACACAAAAAGCTACATCAGGCACGCCGATATTGTGAAAGGCGGTACACTGACCATTGAAATGGGCAAGCAACCGAATTATGATTTTGGTAAGCCTGTGGCAGATCGCCCTAATTCATTAATTGATTAAGCTAGTAGGGNCTTTATAATANNAAACGCCTGACGTAATGTACGTCAGGCGTTTTGCTTTTATTTAATGGCAGTTTATCAACTGATGGCCGCCAGTACTTCCGGCGTGATATTTCCAAACAGCGATACACCCGCAGCACCGTTTTGCAGCGCCAGTTCAACACCGCGTTTCAGATCTGCCATGTTACCGTTGAAGTCAGGCAGGAACAAGCCGGCGTAAAGCGGGAAGCGGCCGTTCAGCCCTTTAACCCCGTCTGCCACGGCTTCTCCGATCCAGCTTACATCTTCTTTATAAAAGCCGTGATAGATCATCGGGCAGACAGCGTTCAGGTTCCAGTTGGTCCAGTCCTGCCGTACAATGCGTTTGGCAATTTCCGGGGTGGGAAATACTGCTGCGGTAATCGGCTTTTTATGTTGCTGGGCCACCTTTGCCAGTGTATTTACCACATTGGTAATACGATCGTAGCGGTATTTACGCCAGGAAGGGCTCTGGTCAGGATGTTCCAGATCCAGCGGGTCTACGCCTTTCTGCGCTTTGTAACCGCTGCGGCAGGTTTCGCAATAGCAGAAATCGTATTCAGGCAGTTCTTTAGACTGATCAATACCGTATTTGCTCCACAGGTTCACCGGCAGGATCACGTCGCAGAAACGGATATAATCCAGGTGAATACCGTCTACATAGTCTTTTGAAAGTATGCTGGTTACCTGTTCTTTCAGGTAATTGATCACTTCCGGTTTGCTGGGGCATAACCATCGGTAGTAATCCACATATGGCGGATGGGTAGCGCAGGACTCTCCTTTACGGTTCTTCGTATACCATTCAGGGTGGGTTGTCAGCAGCTCCTTATCATGGGCACGGTTCATGGTCCATATCCAGCGGTGAGCTTTGATACCGTTCTTTTTGGCAATTCGGAAATGTTTTTCACTGTCGTCTTCAAAGAAAATATCCGCTATGCCGGCTTTTTTGTAAGCGGCATAACGTTCCTGGATCTGTGCTTCCGTTTCTTTATGGTCCGGATTGATCCAAACACGGTGAGATCCTTTCTGTTGCGGGCCTACTGACCATGCTGACCATCCTGCCGCTTTGGAAGAACGGGAAGGCAAGGTAAGCGCCATGCTGCCGATCCCTAATGATTTGATAAAATTACGCTTGTCCATTCCTCTTTGATTTATTGATTATTGCCGGTTTGTGTGGCAAATTGAAGATAGCCCCATTTCTGTGGCACGTGCATATTGATGACGCCCTGCGGTGACCATACCCAGTTATGTTCGGGCAATGGTTTGCCGGTGGCAGGATTGAGCTTCTTTACATATTGACCGTTCTTTATCTCTGTGTCCCATTCCACACGGGAAAAGTTAATGCGCCAGGTGGTGCCGTTTTCTGGTATCATAGGAACACCCAGCAGGTGAAGCGCTTTAAAGGGAATAGCCATTTCAACGGTCCACGATTTGTCTTTATCAGCAGGCTGATTCAGTGTGCCGTTAATATGCACTTCGGTGCGCATACCTTTCGTGTCCCAGGTCATCAGGGCATGCCCGCCTTCACTGTAGGGCCTGGGCATGAACAGGTCAAATATGGTATTGCGTGCGTTGATCTCTATTTCAAAATACTCTTTTGTATCTCCGTCGGGGTCTATGAAAACTTCAAAATCGTTATCATGGAAAATGATGGTATCGTGCTTTAACAGTTTACCCCATACATGTGGTTCCTCCATTTCCGCTGCGATGTACAGGTACTCCTGGTCCCACACCATCTTTACGCGGGTGCGTAAAGGCGGCTTAGGTTGTTTATCCCCTTCAATGTCTGTAAAGTCGCTGGTCCAGGGCGCCTGCTGCCAGGCGGCTTCGTCTGGTTTACCATCAATGTTTATTTGTTTCCCGGTCTGATAACAGGTATAGCGTAAAGGTTCAGCGTGTTGTGCGTTCACTGTTAATGCAGACAATAGTAAGATCCCCCCGGTTACAACGTTACGGATGCTGCTGGTAGTAATAAATCGGTGCATGTCGTAAATATAAACAATTAAACGCCGCTTTTCAAAGAAGCGGCGTAGGGTCTGGATGACCGCTACACCGCCGTTAGAATCCGCCATTGAACGTCACTATGAATTTGGGGTGTGCTGTATAGTAAGATTGGGGGTAACACACTGTTCACTGTTACTGGTTGTTTGCTTTAGTCATCCGGCCTGTCTTTATTCCTGTAAAAAGTATAAAAACGATCCGCCCATATAATTTCAGGCGCATTTAAACTTTTCAAGTTTGATCTTTGCGCTTAATCGATTATTTTGGCTAAAACCATTTTAAGGAACAGGCTTCAAAACAGCCGGGAGATTTTCCAGAAGCATGATTTCCGTTCAGGGAACAAAGCAACTACTTCCGGGTTAGGTGTGCAATAACTCACTATATAATTAGTAACTACTTAAATAAATAGATATGGCGGGAAGGAAGGTAAACTCCACCAACTATCAAAACCAGGCTTTGCTGGAAAACAAGTGCTCTCTGAATGAAATGCTGGTATTGTTAAGCAGGAGATGGATCACGGAGATCCTTTTCTGCATCCAGGAGGGAAATAACCGGTTCTCCGGCATCAAGGGAGAACTGGCGCCTATTACGGATCATATCCTGGCAGACCGGTTAAAACTACTAGAAAAGAACGGGCTTATCAACCGGCAGCATTTTCCTGAAGTGCCTCCCAAAGTGGTATACTCGCTTACGGAGAAAGGAGAGGAATTATGCGTACTGCTGGAGAAGCTGTGCAATTTTTCCGATAGCATGTCAATATGCTGTTAAAAGGGATGCGGGTGTGTTGTTACCACCCGATTCCGTAATCTTCACCATGGTTACTGGAACCGCCCCAAAAGCTGCCATGCAGCCAGTCAAAATAAATGGCATTGATGGGGCCTGAGGTACGTTCCTGGTAGTCTATTTTATACCCCATACGCGCCAGCTCCTTACGGGTCCAGAAGGGCGTATTCTGCTGCAGGGTAAGTCCTCCGGGCTTGCGTTCATGTATCCCGAAAGAGGAATACATCTGGTAACTGTTAAAATTGGCTGCCTCCACGGCTTCCTGCACATTCATACCAAATTCCACCACATTCAGGAAAAACTGCAGCAGGTTCTGATCCTGACTGTCGCCTCCCTGCACGGCGAAGGACAGGAAAGGTTTTCCATCTTTCAGCGCCAGCGTGGGTGTTAAGGTAACCCTGGGATGTTTGCCTGGCTCCATTACATTGAAGGGATTCTCTTTCTTGTCCAGCACGAAACTCTGCAGGCGCTGGCTTAAACCCACACCTGTACGGCCGGCAATGGTGGCAGGGATCCAGCCCCCGCTCGGGGTAACTGACACTACCCATCCTTCCTCGTCTGCCGCTTCAACTGAAGTGGTACCGCTCTGGAATGTTTTCAGGAAAGGATCATCAGTACCTTGTATAGGTTCTTCAGGGCGGTACACAGCGGTATGGCCCCACGTTTTTAAAAAATCAAAATAAGGGTTCTGTTTAGCTTCAAATGGGTATGGATCTCCCGGGCCGATAGTGGTATCATTCTTTTCAGGGTTGATCAATCTGGCGCGCTCTTTTGCATAGGCTTTGGAAAGCAGCCCTTTCATAGGTTCTTCCGGCGGGAAATACGGATCGCCATAGTAGAAGTCGCGGTCGGCAAAGGCCAGGTTCATAGCCTGGTATACCGTATGGATGTAGCGGGAAGAGTTGTACCCCATTCCTTTCAGGTCAAAATTCTCCAGGATATTCAAGGCCTGCAGCATGGCGGGGCCCTGCGTCCATTGTGAGAGTTTATAAACATCAATGCCTTTGTAGTTCACCTTCATGGGGGTCTCGATATGCACTTTCCAGTTAGCCATATCTTCCAGGGTGATCAAGCCGCCCTGTTCCCGGGTGCCGCGTACAAATTCCTGTGCAATATCTCCTTTATAAAACCGGTCATAGGCAGCGTAAATAGCTTCCTTGCGTGATTTACCTTTCTTCAGTGCGGCCTGCTCTGCCTCCACCATTTTCTGCAGGGTGACCAGGAGGTCTGGCTGACGGAAGATCTCCCCGGCATCAGGCGCAACCCGTTGCCGCTCCGGGTGGGTAAAGAACAATTGTTTGGAATAGGGCCATTGCGCTATCCACTTCCTGTACTCCTGGATGTAATTGGCCGTTTGCGCTTCTATAGGATAACCTTTTGCCAGCTCCATAGCGGGGGCCAGCACTTCCTTCAGGCTTTTTGTGCCATACTCCGCCAGCATGGTGAGAATGCCCCCTGGAGTACCAGGGGTAACTGCGGAGAGCGGGCCATACTCCGGCGGGTATTGCATGTTGCGCTGCTTGTAAAAAGCAGGCGTAGCGCCGGTAGGAGCCACGCCCAGTGCGTTGATGCCTATAACTTGTTTGGTTTTAGGATTATAGATGAGCGCCTGTGTTTCTCCGCCCCAGCTCAGCACATCCCACATGGTAGATGTGGCTGCGATCATGGCGCAGGCTGCGTCTACCGCGTTGCCATGCTGCTGAAAGATCATCGCTCCTGCGGTAGCTGCCAGTGGTTTACCGGTAATAGCCATCCAGTGCTGGCCGTGCAATACGGGTTTCTGTGTGTGCTGGGCCTGTAAAAATACCGGCAGGCATAACAGCAACAGGATCGCGTAACATTTTCCCATAGCAAATAGATTTTGGTTGCGATATAGATAAATGTACTACTTTGTTCATTGTTATGCCTGCAAAATAGATGAGCGGTTTCCGTTGTTCTTTCCTATAACGCCGACGGCTAAACTCATCCATTGAAAAATACTGCTGACTACGGGAGTTAAAATAATTGTTAAAAAATTATGAAAAATCCAATCCGCTGATTATATTTGGTCATAACCGTTTGAAGAACTATATACGTCATCGGATTAAGTTTTGTTCAGGCCCACGAAACAGTGTAGTATCCCCGAACACGCGTCATCAGCCCAAACTGTCAAATGCCCTTCAAAGCTAATCCAGAACCATATTCCATAAGATTGTATAGCACTGAAATGTCCATTAAAGAATTCCACAATGATTGCACATGCAGGTCAAAATTTTACATCACACAAAAGGCCATGCCATACGCATGCCCGTCTGCCCATGTTTACGGCTTCCTTTATTGCGCTTGCAAATGACCATTGATCCTGCAGCGGATCAGTAGTTAAGGCCTTGCGCAAAACAGCATTCCTATCCGCATGCAGTCATCCTGCATGCAGGATGTGTATTGTCTGAAAATTCCCTTATGAAACCGGGCCACACCAGACCTCCAGGAACTGGTGAAGGGAGTCATTTGCCATCCGGTAAGGTAACCATCCAAATTTAATTCCGATGAACAATCGTTTCGTCTCCCTGCAGCTGGTACTGACAGGGACAGCTATCTGTATGCTGTTATGTTCATATAGCCATGCACAACAGGTGTATAAAAACAAAGATACCGCCATTAATGCCGCCACTGACAGCATTGCCTGGTTAAAGCGAACGCCTTTGCTGCCGCGGGATACAACCGGGCATTTTCCCAACAACGAACTTTTTCTGCAGCGTAACAAGGCAGCCGCTGTTGCTGCTGCCGATATCGATGAGTTGCGAAAACTGCCTTATGCCAGTATTGATCAGATGTTGTCCGGCCGGGTAACTGGTGTGGATATACGTACTCCCAGCGCCGAACCAGGTAAACGCAACAGTGTCTTCATAAGAGGCACGGCCACACTGCTACTGAAAAACAGTGATGTGTTCTACGCGCAGCCCACTTACATTGTTGATGGCATTCCGCTGGTGCCAGACCATCCTTTTCCATACGACATACAACGTTTTGATGTGAACCGCCTGGGTACAGAAACCAATATCCTTTCCTTCCTGGATGTGAATGATATTGAAAGCCTGGAAGTGCTGAAAGACTTTGCCGCCAGTGCTAAATACGGCCCACTGACTGCCAACGGCATCATCAGCATCACCACCAAAGGTCCGCGATCAGGGCGCATGAAAGTAGCGGTAAATTCCTGGATAGGCCTCAGCCTGCGGCCTGCTGTTGATGTGGTCAATGCGCGGTTTGAAAGGGATTTTCGTATCGCCCTTCTACGAGAAGTAATGCCACCGAAGCGCAATGGCGTAACTTCCCCCGCTACCTGGCAGACTCCACACAGTCAAGGTACTATGGCGCTGCCAACTGGGATGATCTTTATTACCGCAACGGTTTGAGTAACGGGATACAGGCTGCTGTAAGCGGCGGCACGCGTTTGGCCAATTTCCGTTTCAGCCTGGGTCGCTCGGTGCAACAAGGGGTGGCAGATCACACCAATATGCAACGATATGATGTGAACTTCGGTGTGAACCTGATGCCTGTAAAACACCTGATGCTGACCACCTATATCAGCGGAGCCGCCATCACCCGTAAAAGAAATGAGTTTATCCGCGACAGGGCAGCTGATGAAGACTACCTGGTTAATTTCGAAAACCCACCCTCGCCAGGCAAACAATACCTGCAGGAGTATTATCACTATCTGAAAGATGGACTGAACCGTAACCGTAACAACAATGCCCATGTACTGGCCAACCTGCATTATACCTTACCAGCAGACTGGTCGCTTAACACACGGTTCAGTATAGATTACGGGCAGAACTTCCGTGACTTGTTCATTCCCACCACTATCAACGATGGTAACAACTTTGTATCCAACTTTGATGGTCTCAGCCGCAGAATGATGCTGGACAACTCAATCCGGTATGATCATACATTTGTGAATAGGCATCATATTGATGTTACCCTTGGTCAATATGCGCAGTGGGACAAATGGCGATATGATTATGGCAAGGCCTACAAGGGCAGAAGCGATTACATCAAGATCTATAAGCCCGGTGATGACTCCAACAAGGAAGGTGTTTTTGGTAACCTTCGCCTGCAGGCCAATTTTAAAGATTATACACAATCCAACCTGGCCTCTTTCTATACCAACTTCGGCTACAATTACGCAGAAAAATATTTCCTTAACCTGTACCTGCGCAGGGATGGCAGTTCCAATGTACCGGGCGAAAACCGCTGGCTGTTCTCACCCACTATATCTACCGCCTGGAAAGTAACCGCGGAAGAATTTATGAAAGGCGCCTCCCTGTTCAGCCAGTTGCAGCTCCGCGCCAGCTACGGCCGTGTAGGGCGGATACTAATGGACGAATACTTTAAGGACGGCCCAATATATAATGTAGATATAGGATGGAATGGCCTTCCCAACAGCGCTACCTATAATGCCTTCCCGGCCCTTAATGCCGCATTCGGCACTGGTTATATCAGCGAGCATATAAAATGGCCTTACGTAGAACAGTGGAACCTTGGGCTGGACTTAGGTTTGCTGGATAACCGCATCCGCGCCAGCCTGGATGTATACAGCAAAACAGACCGCGACCTGTTGCTGAAGATACCGGTAATGGAAGAAACAGGTTACACGGGTATTATCCGCAATGGCATGGACATACGTAACTATGGCTATGAGCTCACAATTGATGCGGATATACTGCGCAATGGCTCCTTTCAATGGAGTACCGGCATATCTGCTTACACCAGCCAGAATAAATTACTCGCCATGCCCAACGGCATACAGGATATTACCATCAATAACCGCCGGCTCCTGGTAGGAAAACCGGTAGACCGGTACTGGCTGCTGATCAATGAAGGTATTTATGATACGGATGCGGCGGTACCTGTGAACCCCTCCACCGGCAGAAAAATGACTTACCAGGGTGTAACGCTGCAGGCAGGAGATCCTGCCTGGAAAGACCTTAACGGCGACTATGTGATCAATGATGCAGACCGTGTAATGAAAGGACGGCAGGTACCCGCCGTACAAGGCTACTTCAGCAACACCTTTCACTACCGGCAGCTGGAGCTGAACCTGCTTTGCAATTATGCCTTTGGCCGTAAGATCATCAACCAGGCCATGGCAGACCGCTTTGACTTTGCCGTACGCGAAGGCGCAGATGACATGAAAGGCATTAAGGAAGTGAACTACTGGGCTAAAGAGGATGGTGATTACGGCAAATATCCCCTTTACAATCCCTGGAGCCTGGTTAATCCTTACCAGCCAGACCAGACGCTGTTCCTGGAAGATGGCTCCTATATAAAAATGCGGGCCATAACCCTTGCCTATAACCTGCGGACAAAATGGATGCAGCGTACAGGTATTGAACAATGGCGCATTTACGCCACTGCCAACAACGTGTGGACCTGGAGCCCTTATTCCGGAGGAGATCCAGAGGCTACTGATTATTTCGGTTATGATCAGGGCTACTATAACTGGTCTGCCCCCCGCAGCTTTACCCTGGGATTCAACTTTCAATTCTGATCCTGAAAAACTATTCTCATGCGATATACTTATGCAAGCCTGCTTTTACTATGGATCGCCACCCTGGGCGCCGGCTGCAGCAAAATGCTGGATCAGCCCTCCAAACGCGCGCTCACGGAAGAGAACATGTGGCAAAACAAGAACGACGCCCGCGCCGCCACCTATGGTTGTTACGGGCTGCTCCGCGCCGCCCTGGTCAACGAGAACGCCCACTGGGTGTATGGCGATATGCGTGGAGGGGATTTCCAGGTTACCCGGCGCAGCGACCTCCAGGCGCTGACAGATAATAACCTGAATGCCAGCTTTGCTACAATGGACCAGTGGCGCGACTGGCGGCGCTTCTACGCAGCCATCAACCAATGCAATGTCACCATTGAAAAACTGCCCGAAGTCACCAAACGCGATTACCGTTACTCGGTAAATGATATGGAGCTGGACCGCTCCCAGGTACGCTTCCTCCGCGCTTTTCTCTATTATTACATTGTGCGTATATGGGGCGATGTGCCGCTTGTTACCAGTGTGCCCAATGGCAATTTCACGCCGGTGCCCCGTGAGAACTGGCAAAAGGTACTTGACTTTGCCATACAGGAGGCACAGGCAGCCGCATACGGTCTGCCATGGAAATACGATGGCAGATCGCCCGAACAGCAGGGCGACTACCAGGGACAGGGTGAAGGTCACCACACCAACATTTCGGCCACACGCGGCATGGCGCATACCTTACTGGCTCACCTCTACGCCTGGAAAGGCGACTATACCAATGCCCTGCTGCATACCCGCACGGTAATAGACAACCAGGGCCTTACCGGTTACAATTTCGTCAGCACCGCCGATCTCACCAGGCTGGATGGCTCTTTCCGCGGGCGCGGCTTAAGCAACATTTTCCAGGTGGACATGAACTTTGACCATGCCGAGTTTTCCACTACCGGCCAGCTGGAAGACTGGACGCTACGCGCACCTGATATCCCCAAAAGCGAATCTGAGATCTATGTGCCTAAAGACAGTATCCTGGGCATTTACAGCGAAGCCAATGATCAAAGGGCCACCATGTTCTTCTCACAACTCAATGATGCTTTCCCGGTGTTCTACAAAATGAAGCAGGTGAACAGTGCGGTAAAGAATCCTACCCTGCGGTTCTATTCCTCCGCCATTATCATCTTCCGTTATGAAGAGCTGTACCTGCTGCAGGCAGAATGCAAGGCACGCCTGGGGTATTGCCGATGCCATTGGTGATCTCAACAGCATCCGCACCCGCCGCGGTCTGAAGGCATTGCCCGGCAATCCTTCTGCCGATGCCCTGCTGGACGCCATCTTCCTGGAGCGGCGCCGTGAACTGATTGGAGAAGGCTGGTATTGGTATGACCTGGTGCATTTCAACAAGGTAGCCCAGTTTACCGGGCTATCTCAACAGGACGTAAACAATGGCGCTGTATACTGGCCCCTCTCCAAAAGCGCCCTTGCAAGTAACAGCGCACTGGTGCAAAATAATTTCTGGAAATAATGCTGCCCCTTATGCAAAAGATATTCAACAAAGCGCATCCCATACTCTGGTTAACAGGACTGCTGCTGGCAGGCAGCTGTAAAAAACAAAATGAGTATCGCAATGCAAAACCCGTAACGCAGGTATCTGTCAACACGTATGATTTCCTGAAAGCACAGCCGGGTTTGTATGATACCTTACTGTACCTGGTAGATAAAGCAGGGCTGACCGATACGCTTAAACAAGGCCGTATCACCTTTTTTGCCCCGCAGGATTACAGCATACGTACGGCACTCTACAATCTTAATTTCAGCAGGGGCAGATATGCCTTCCCCGGGAACTGGACACTGGACAGTGTACCGGTAGCTGTATGGGATACCCTGCTGCGCCGCTACATGCTGCCCGGAAGAATACTTTCTGATTCACTGGAATATGCCGATGGTGTAAATCTTACAACGCTTTCCTATGGCTACCGGATGAACGGAAAATCAGCTTCCACCAATGCTTCGGGTATTTCAGGCGGCGGTCCGCTGGTACTGCAGTACAGTGATATGAACAACTCCCGTTTCATCCGCGACTGGTCTACCTCCACTACACAGAGTATTGATCTGCAGACCACCAATGGATGGCTTCATGTACTGGAAAGCAAGCATGTTTTCGGCTTCGTTTCTTTTGTGCCGTTGGCCTTCCCTTATTCACTGAACCCGGTGCAGTCGCCGTACCTGGGGCTGCCCTCGCCTATACCGGGTACAATAGAGGCAGAAGATTTTGATGACGGCGGTGAAGGTCTTGCCTACCACGATGGTGATGTTAACAACAACGGCAATCAATACAGAACGGAAGGAGTTGATATAGAGAACTGCAGTGAGGGCGGTTTTAACATTGGATGGACCAACGGCTCAGAATGGATGGAATACACGGTAGAAGTACTGGCCACTGGCGACTACAATGTGGGCTTCCGGGTAGCAGCCGATGGTGGCGGAGGCAGCTTCCGCCTGGAGTTTGACGGCGTACCGGTAACGGGTACGGTAAACTGCCGGGGCACTGGTGGCTGGCAAAACTGGATCACGGTAGACACAAAGGTAAGCCTCACGGCAGGCAAGCACGTCATGCGGTTCTATGAGGAATCCGGCGGATATAACATCAGCAAATTCGTCTTTACCAAACTTTAAAAACCGCACATTATGCAACGCAATATATGCAGGATATTCCTGGGCCTCCTGCCCTTACTGGGTGTGGGATGCTATAAGGACATGGTCCCGGATGAAAAAGATTTCTTCAGCAACAACATGAACTACAACCGGACCAACTTTCCGGTGAACCTGGGCCGTACCAATGTATACGCCTATATTTTCAACGCCGACTATTCCACCCAGCCGTTGACTTTCCGCCTGGAGAACCTTCGTCATGCAGACAGCAGTGCCGCGCCGGAGCTGCAGGAGATGGTGCCCGCCCGCCTCTGGAAAGACTATTACAGCGGCCGGGAAACCAGTGTGGACGAAATTGAGGCCAAGCGTTATACAGAACGCAGGCCCGTGCTGGATATACGCCCCAATTCCGGTGAGATCTTTTTCTGGACCACAGACTCCACTAAAGTAAACCCGGGCAACTATTTCTTTGACGTACGGGTAAAAAACAAGGGCGGAGAAAAGGTATTCAAAAATATGGTGCTGGAGGTGCGCCGGCCCAAACCCTATGAGCCATATGAGTTTGACGACGTCACCGGTCTTCGTAAAGCACCGGATCAGGGCGGCATTACCCATCCTGATGTCAGCGGCGTAGTGGATATGGTGAACCTACCCCTGCCAAGGGACAGCGTGAATGTATACTTCCGCAAAACAGGTATAAAAGGTAATACGCTTACCTTCAGGATGTTTGATGAAGACTCGCTGGCCATTCCTTTCTCCCGTTTTAACCTCACCCGCTGGGACAGTCTTCGCTACCGAAGCGGCATGATAGGAGAGGACGTAAGTTTTGCCTTTAACCGCAAGATGAACGAAGACAGTACAGCGGTTACCTACGATATCACCAATCCCTTCCCGATGCTGGCAGATGTTTCCGGCAACTCAGACAAAGCTTACATCAACTTCCAGTATAACCGCATCTCCTTTGGGCGCCGCTACAACGCCGGCATAGGGCTCAACTTCGCCATCTACGAACCAGGCGAGTGGGAAGTAGTCTTCAAGTTCAAGCTCAATCCAAAATTCCAGGACGATTAAAAAGTACGTTATGCAGATACACTACTATTATAAATTATGCTTTACGGTCCTGGCCCTTTTAATGGCCTGCAGCATGACTTACGCACAGCAGACCATTACCGTCAAGGGTAGGATCACAGATGTAAACTCAAGGGAAGGATTACCCGGTGTTACCATCATAGACGTGCAGGCCAAAAAGGGACTGGGCATCACGGATGTACAGGGCAACTTCAGTTTTTCTGTGCAGGAAGGAAAAACAGTACAGTTCCGCTTTGTAGGTTACCGGGAAGTGACGATGAAGATCACAAAACCAACACTCTACCTTTCACTTACACCGGAGAACCGCTCCCTGAAAGAAGCGGTTGTAGTGGGTTACCAGAAGCGCACCAAAGAAACTGTTTCAGGTTCTGTGGCCGTTATCTCGGGAAAAGACCTGCAGGATGTACCTGTTTCCAGTGTGCAGGAACTGCTGCAAGGTAAAGTGGCCGGCCTCAATATCCAGAACAATACAGGTGCACCCGGCTTTCGCGGAACAGTGTCTATACGCGGTATTTCCCAGCTAAGCATCACCGGCACCGGTGACCAGACGTACCTGGCCACCAATAACCCGCTGCTGGTGATTGACAACGTACCGGTAGACTACGATGGTGGTTTCTCACAATCCATGCTGCAACCCGGTGCGGCCACCGGACCACTGGCATTGATACCTCCTGACGATATTCAATCCATAGAGATCATGAAAGACGCACAGGCCACTTCTCTTTACGGCTCACGCGGCGCTAATGGAGTGATCGTGATTACCACCAGGCGGGGAAACTCGCCGACACCGGTGATAGACATCAACAGCAACGTATTCATCAACCTGGCCCCGCAACTGCGGCCTACCTGGGGTGGCGCCCTGGAACGGGCATATCGCATCAATTCCATCCTGTATCACAGCAGGGATATGCAGGAAGCGCGCGACCGGCTGGAGAATGCGCAGTTCCTCACAGACAGTCTTAACGGCTTTTATAATAATTCTACCAACTGGCAGGGGCTGTTCTATCAGACCACCATCAATACGCAGAACAATGTGCAGATCAGCGGCGGTTCACCAAAGCTGAACTATAAAGCCAACCTGGCCTATATGCGCAACCAGGGCGTGATTAAAAACACCGGCTTTGATAAGTACAGCCTTAATATGCAGCTGAACATACAACCTAACAGCCGCCTGCGCATCAGTACACAGCTATTTGGCGCATTGGGACAAAAACAGCGGGGCAACGGCGGCGGCCTTACCGGCAACGGTGCAGGCGATGCCTTTACCTCCTCCTTACTACCCGGCCCATCCAGGTTTGTTGGTAACCCCCAGTTTGACGGTTATGAAAATAATATGGATGATAACAGTACCATTAACATCCGTGGCTTTGTGGATATGGACTATGAGCTTTTTCGTAACCTGCGCGTAAACTCCATCACTTCCTATGATTATTATACAGACACGCGCGACAGGTTCAACCAGGCATTTGCCAACAACAACCAGACATTGCTGTATGGTTTTGTAGGCAGACATGATGAGCTGAACACGCGCAACGGCATCAATTATAATTTCAGCTCCAACCCGCTGAATGTTGAAAGCGGTCATAACCTGTATGCCAGTGTTTTCAGCGAGGTGAATATCAAAACCGATAATCAGCATGTGCGTGACATACGCAATGGGCCCAGTGATTACTTTTGGGGCCCGCGTGGATATTCTCCCCGCTTTTATCCCGGCAATCCCTGGAACGATGGCAACGGCACCAATGTAAATGGTACCAGCGTTTCGTATCTCTACCATGCGCTTTCCTGGGCAGGATTCGTTTCCTATAACTTCCGTACAAAATATAGTATAGACCTCTCTTACCGGCTGGACGGTAATTCCTCTGCAGGCATTAACAACCCATACACCAAAAACCCTGCAGTAGGTGTGCGCTGGAACTTTGGCAAGGAAGCGCTGTTCCGCCGCCTGAACTGGCTGGACTACGGCTCCATACGTGTCACCTATGGTTCCAACAGTCGTGCTGCCGCTACATTGCCCAACTTCCTGGGTATCTACCAGGTGTATAACAACTACAATAACAACCCGGCCATTGCACCCAACTTTGATGTAATGGCCAATCAGTCATTGGGCCCTGAAAAGTCTAACCAGTTCAACTTTGGTGTAGACCTTGGGTTGTTCAAGGGCCGGCTGGAATTCATCTATGACACCTATTACAAAAACTCGCACAACCTGATCCGCGATCTTTACCTGCCGGATGTAACAGGCTTTAACCGCGTACAGGTAAACGGTGCCAGCCTGGTGAATTACGGGCACGAGTTAACCATTACGGCCAGGCCGATCAGCTCTCCTAATCAACGCGCTTTCCAGTGGACGGTAAGCGTGAATGGTGCACACAACAGGGGCGTGCTTACCAGGCTGCCCGGCGGCGTGCAGTTCTACCGGCAAACACAGGGAGCGCCTTACGTGGGAAGAACTGGCACTAAAGGTAGGCCGTAACCCTATCAGCAATTACCTGTATGAAACAAACGGCATCTATCCCACTACAGGACAGGTGCCCGTAGACCCGGTAAAAGGGGTACGGTATAAATCCTTCCGCGGCAACGGCACCCAATACTTCCAGGGAGGTGACCCTATATGGACAGATGTAAACGGAGATTACGCGCTGGACGATGCGGATGATAATGTGATCACGGGCAATCCCGACCCGCTGGTAACAGGCGGTTTTACCAACAACTTCACCTATCGCGGCTTTTCACTGAATGTGTTCTGCTCATTCCTGATTAAACGCAGCATCCTGAATAACGCGATGGGCGCCCGTCTGTACAGAGCACAATTCCCGGAGCAACTACGGATAGGCGGCTCAGCAGAAGGCCCGGTGAACTACTATGACCTGAACAGGATCAATTACTGGAAACAACCCGGCGACATTGCGCAATACCCCGCTATTGGCGACATCTATCATGCGCAGGCGGTGCTGCCTAACAGGCTTGACCAGACACTGTTCCAGGAAGATGGGTCATACTTTAAGCTGAACCAGATAACCCTTGCCTACACCTTCCGCGGACAGGAGTTTATGCGGCGGCTGAAAATGCGCATGCTACGTACCTATTTCACGGCATACAACGTGGGCATATTCTCGCCTTATTCCGGTCCTAACCCCGAAACGGTAACCTCGCTGGGCCGTGATGACATTAACGGTTATCCATCAGCCACCAGCTTTACCCTGGGCCTCGCAGTACAATTCTGATCACCGCAAAAGAGCATGATTATGTATACACGATATAAAACAGGACTGCTGGCGGGCTTACTGCTGCTGGCCGTTTCCTGTAAAAAATTCCTGGAAGTAAAACCGGTGGATACCTTATCCGGCGCGGAGTTCTGGCAGAATAAGAATGATGCGGAAAAAGCGATCAATGGTGCATACCGGTTGCTGCTGGAAAAGTTTCTGGAATCTACGCTGTACAACACCGGCGATTTCAGGCCGGGCTGGTGGAACTGGTTTGATAAACGGAACCTGGCCGCCATGGGGCGTAACGATCTCCTGGGCTCAGACCTTGGCAGCTCTGACGGTTCTGACCGACCCAGGAACTGGACACAATTCTACAGGGCCATTGCCGCCGCCAATCTTTGTATAGACCGTATACCCGGCATAGCAGATCCTTCGTTCAGCGAACGGGAACGAAAAGCTTTAGTAGCAGAAGCCCGCTTCCTGCGTGCCTTTATCTACTTCTATATGGTACGGCTTTACGGAGACGTTCCTCTTCAGTTAAATCCCTACGATACAGAGATCAAGGCACGCGCAGGTATGCTGACAGTGCTGGATACCTGCCTGCAGGACCTCCGCAACAGCCAGCAGGACCTGCCGGTATCTTACGATGATCCTACCTTCCGGGCAGTGCGCGGTACCAGGGGCGCTGCACTTACACTCATGGCGCATATGTATATGTGGAAGGCCGGATTTGAGCCCGCTAAAAGGCAGGAATGCTGGCAGCAGGCGGCGGCACTTGGCCAACAGGTAATGGACCTGGGTGTATACCAGCTGCTGCCATACACCAAAGAAGATTTCCAGACCATCTTCAAAGGGCGCTCACTGGAAGGCATCTTTGAACTGTCGCTGGATATTAACTACGGCGTGGAATTCCACTCGCTGATCGCTCAATGGGTGCTCCATGAGCCCATTATCCACAGCAGCGGTAACCTGTACGGTGGCTTTGGCAGCGAGATAACCCCTAAACGGGAATGGCTGGACAAGATCTATCCTGCAGGGGAATCAGACAAACGCTTTGATATATGGTTCGATGATCCTTACAGTACAAAGAACCCGCAGTCTGCCATGTATCTCAAATTCTCATCCGTGTCCAATCCCAATACCCGTGACTATGATGCCAATTTCATCCTGTTCCGCTATGCAGACCTGATCCTGCTGCGTGCTGAAGCCCTCGCATACCTGGGACAGGATGCCCCCGCCATTGCACTCCTGAATATGATCAGGGACCGGGCAGGCGCCCGCGTTTATAGCGGCGGTGGCGGCCAGGCCTTACAAGACGCCATTTTCCTGGAGCGCGCCAAAGAGCTCTGGGGTGAAGGGCACCTGTGGTACGATCTTGTACGCACCGGCCGTGTAATGGACAGGAACCAGTGCGAAAATTTCCTTACAACAGAGCAGTTCCAGCGCCGCGCCTGGACCTGGCCCATTGATATGGGAGCTGTAAGGAACAACCCGATGATCATCCAAAATGAATTCTGGTCCAGATAAATACTGATCTATGAAAAGATTGCACCTTATTATTGCTTTAGTGTTCAGCATCCTGCTGCTGAACGCCTGCAAGAAAGATTACTATGTAGACGGCGGACTGGCAAACCCGCATTACAACGGCAGCATTTATGATTATTTAGCGAGTAACCCCTACTGGTTTGATACCATCAGCTATATCATAGACCGTGCAGGGATGAAGGAAATGCTGCAGCATGATACCGTTACCTTCTTTACACCTACTGACGATGCCGTGAAAGTAGTAATGGATGCATTGAATGATTACCGTTATTACAACATACAAGACTCCGTTCACCTGGAGGATATTGACCCGGAAGTATGGCGGCACTTTCTCTCCATGTACGTATTGAAAGGAAAATACCTGGCCAAACAGTTTGCCAGGGTAGACCAGTTTAACGTATACGCCTATCCGGGTATTAACTATGTAATGGATGGCGGCTATGTGCTGAACATCGGGCTTATTTACCAGAATTATAACAATGTAGAAGCCGTGGGCCCGCGCATCATCCGCCTTACAGACATTACCTACGATCCGCAGAACTTTCAGAACAATCCATCCGTTGTAGTAGCCACCTCTGATATACAACCGAATAACGGCGTGCTGCATGTGCTGAATAACAACCATGTATTCGGCTTCCGTGGTGGCACCTTTATAAGGCTGGCGCAACAATACCTGGAACAATAAAAACTGATCAGATGAAGCTATTTAACTTTCTTATCATCATAACAGCAGCCTGGCTATACCTGACTGGCTGCAGCAAGGACAATGTGGAACGAAGCGGCAAAGATCCCTACCAGGATACCGTAACACCGGCTATTCTTATCAGCAAGGACGGCATATCGCCCAGCAGGGGATATGTGAATGATGAGATCACCATCCGCGGAAAAGGATTCAGGGACCACCAGGCTGAGCTTTCTATTCTCTTCAATGGCCAGGCAGGCACCATTCTTTCCGTTACCGATTCTGCTGTAAAAGTAAAGGTGCCGCCCTTCGCCAGTACGGGTAACATCACCGCCCGGGTGGGGCAACAGTATTTCTTTGGCCCCTTTTTCAGGGTAATGGGCGTAATGGAAACCGACACGGTATATCCCAGCGCCCGCGGCGCCAATAACGCCATCCAGGATATTATTCCAGTAGAGGGTGGGAAATACCTGATAGTAGGGGATTTTACAAATTTTGACAATGCCAATATAGACGGAGGGGTAAACCGGGTAGCACGCATTAACAGCGATGGCACACTGGACAGATCTTTCCGGTACGGAAAAAATACAGGCGCGCCCGCTGTGGTAATAACCGCTGCCACCTTACCTGATGGTAAATACCTGGTGGGCGGAACTTTTGCCAGTTATGAAGGGTTGCCTTTTGTGAGCAGCATTGCCCGCCTGTATAATAACGGCGGGTTGGAAACCGAGAACATAACACGCCCCTCCGGTAAAGTACAACCGGCATCGGCATTGAAAGGAGGCGTGTCTGGCATCGTTACAGGACTGCATGTACAGCAGGATGGCAAAATAATAGTGGTTGGCTATTTCCGTTATTATGTGCAGCCTAACTTTAACCTGGTAGCTGTCAACGGTGCAGACTCGCTGCACCTGGACTCTACAATGGTCAACTACCTGGCCCGTCTCAACACAGACGGCAGCCTGGATACCAGCTACAATTATGACCTGGTTAACCACCGTGGTAAAGAAAGCGTTAACGGTGCTATTAACCGTTCGATCCTGCTGCCGGATGGTAAGTTGCTGATTGCCGGTACATTTACCAAATACAACGGTCAGGAAGTGCAGCGCATTGCCCGTTTGAATACAGACGGCAGCCTGGACCCTACCTTTAAAAGCAGCACGGCGGCTAACTATCCAATATACGACCTGGCCGTACAGCCAGATGGCAAATATCTTGTTACAGGGCCTTTTACCACCTATGCCAACGTACCGGTACCACACCTGGCGCGTATTGAGCCGGATGGCACTTTAGACCCTTCCCTGCAGGCAGGTGAAGGTGTGGATGGTACCATTTATAACATCAGCATTATGCCGCAGGGAGAGATCGTATTAAGCGGAGCCTTTACCAGGTTCAATGATGTAATGCGAAACAACTTTGCCGTACTGAATCCTGACGGTAGCCTGCATGCCACCTATAACACCAATGGCGGCATTAACATGGGCACAAACGATGTAAATGGAGCCATTAGCAGGGTATTACAGTTGCCGGGAGAAAAAGCTATGCTGGTAACAGGCAGCTTTACGCGATTCGATTTCCGGCAGTGTAACCGGATCTTGCGGATACAATACAGGTAGTGATCACATTTACCAGCACCATTAACGCACTGCCCGCACAAAACAGCGGCCATCCACCCAGGTTCCAGAGCCCAATGCCGATGGCAGAGCCACATGCACCGCCTATAAAGGTGCTGGTCATAAATACGGTGTTAAAACGGTTGCGTGCCTCCGGCATCAGGGAGTAGATGATGGTCTGGTTGGATATCTGTATGGTCTGATGGCCCACATCTACCAGTATAATGCCCAGTATCAATAGGAACAGGCTGTTGCCGGTGAAATAGAAGGCGCCAAAGCTGACCAGTTCCATGATCAGCCCTATCCATATGTTCGTAAAAAGCCCTTTGCCATCGCTACGTTTACCCACCAGCGGAGATACCAGTGCGCTGGCAGCGCCCGCCAGTCCGAACAGGCCGATGGTAGCGCTCTCATAACCAAAGGGTGGTGCAGACAGGAACAGCACCATAGTAACCCAGAAGGAGCTGAGCGCCGCAAATGACATGAAATTACGGAACGCCGCCTGTCGCAGGGCAGGTTGCGTACGGATATAGTATATTATCGATGCCATTAACTGGCGGTACGTACCTTTGAAAGCAGGATAACTCTGCGGAAAACGCACCCTCATCATGACCAGCAGCAGAGCGCAAATGCCCGATGCCATGAAGTAGATCTCGCGCCAGCCGAATAGTCCGCCGAGGGTGCCACTTACAGAGCGCGAAGCCAGAATGCCCACTATCACGCCGCCCATGATAGTGCCTATTACACTGCCGCGTTTATCATCAGGCGCCAGGTGAGCAGCCAACGGCAGTATCAGTTGTGCAGATATGGAACTGGCGCCTATCAGGAAACTGGCTACCTGCAGCACCAGGAATGTGGGAGATAAGGCGGCCAGCGCCAGAGAAGCCATTGTGGCCGCCATACAGATCAGTATCTGCCTGCGGCGCTCCATGATATCGCCTAAAGGCACCAGCAATAAAAGACCGCAGGCATAACCTATCTGGGTCAGCCAGGCTATACGCCCCGCACGGCTCTCCGGCAGTTTAAAATCCCTGGCAATAAGCACTATCAGCGGCTGACAATAATAGATATTGGCCACCACAAGGCCTGCACAAGCCGACATAAACAATGTATCCGATCTCCCCAGGGATTTACTCTGCATGATAACCGTAAATTGAAGCCCTGCAAAACTAGAAAAAAGTAGTAGTTTAAACCGGTACAATGTGCCGGAGAAGTTGGATTATTTTAACTTTTGTAACTTGTTAATATGTTAAGGATACCATTTGAACAACTGAAACAGGAATTTAAAAGAGTGCTTTTGCAGCTCTCTTTCCCGGAAGAAAAAGCGGAACTATGCGCATCCATCTTTGCAGGCAACAGCCGCGATGGTGTCCACTCCCATGGCCTGAACCGTTTTCCCGTCTTTGTACAGTATGTAAAAGATGGNTTGGTAAATCCTGCGGCATCCCCGTCACTGCTGCATACAAACGGCGTAATTGAAACCTGGCATGGTAACCTTGGCCCCGGTATGTACAATGCCACCCTGGCTATGAGCCGTGCAATAGAGATAGCAAAACAACATGGTACAGGTGTAGTGGCCATGCAGCATACCAACCATTGGATGCGGGGCGGTACCTATGGCTGGCAGGCAGCAGAAGCCGGCTGTATCGGCATCTGTTTCACCAACGCCATCGCAGGTATGCCCGCCTGGGGCGGTGCAGCACCTGTGCTGGGTAATAACCCGCTGGTAATAGCTGTACCCCGTAAAGAAGGGCATATTGTACTGGACATGGCCATGTCTCAGTTCTCCTACGGCAAAATGCAGGAATACGAATTGAAGCACGAATCCCTGCCGGTAGCAGGCGGATATGATGAGGACGGTCAGCTCAGTACAGACCCGGTAGCTATCCGCAAAACCAAACGCGCCCTTCCTGTTGGCTTCTGGAAAGGCTCCGGCCTGGCGCTGCTGCTGGATGTAGTGCTGACTGCACTAAGCGGCGGCCGTTCTACAGCCGGCATAACGGCAGACAAAAAAGAATATGGAGTATCACAGTGCTTTATCTGTCTGCATAAACCCGATCTGCATACCAATCTCATAGAGGAAATACTCAACTATACCAGAAACAGCACACCCGATAAACCAGGTGGGCGTATCTCCTATCCCGGTGAAAATACCTTACGCAAGCGTATTCAGAGTGAAAAGGAAGGTGTTGTTGTGAACGAGCAGATGTGGGACCAGCTGCTGAAAATGTGATGGGGTTAGGGCAGTCTCAGGAAAGATCAGACACTTGCACAATGCTGGTATTATTCCATCATCGTACATAAAACGATTCCCTGATCTGCACTAATAATGCCGCAGCCTTTCCCAAATCCGGCGCTTCGGGAAGATAAGACCGCTTGTACAATTCCTCTATCCTTTCCAGCTTCTCTTCTGCCATACGCAGTAGTTCTTCAAATTGAAATTCACCGCTTCTGATGCGCGACAGGAACTCCCTGTCATTTCTATAGACGATCACCCGGTGCTCTAATGCAATTTCCTCTGCCATTGCCAGCAAGCGAAATGTATGCATCATGTTCTTGGCATCGTAATGCTTTCCATGGGAGAGCGTATTTTGAAAGCGTGCTTCATTACGCTTTTCCACCCACTCCCAGTACTCATTATATTCCCGGCAGTACACAGCATAGGCATCTTTATTGAAATGCATAACCACCAACGCATTGATCCCTTTGGGAACAGCGCTCAACTGCACATCATTAGCCGTATCCCCGGACACGATGCCTTTCAGCCTGTCATTAGCCGGGAGCTGGCTTTGGTGATATATGAGGTAGGCGTCCCTGAAATGCGATAGCTGTGTAATCCCGCACTCCTCCTGTCTGTAGCCCTGCATTGTAAGCCACTGTATTAGTGGTACACTTTTGTTTTCATATACCACGAAACAAAATTCCAGCACCCCCTTACGCTCCTTTTCCATGGGACGATAGATCTTTTTGTTAAGGCCTCTGGCCTTTTTGATCTGGTTTCTTGCATACCCGGCAAAAGTGTCCTTGCATAGCCTGGAAAGAAAATCGGCTGGTTTTATCAGCATCATCAACGGGTGACTAAATAAAACACATTTCTTAGGTGTACTCAGCAGCTCAAGGATGTTCGGGTTGTTTTTCGACAACAGGTCTATAAACCTGCCGATCTCAAAATATACTTCGTCATTGGTGTCGTTGGCCACCTGGGCCACCTGTTCAAGTCCATATAGTGCTCGTTGAGGCATCACAAAGATGCCCTTCACATCTGTATCCGATGATGGCAGATGCAGGTTATAGGCCCTGCTGCCACTGATACATTTAAGCAAAAGATGATGCGGCTCAGTAACCAGCTGTTCAAACGTCATAAGGGTGGATATATTTCCTGAACAGGTTATCTAATGTATTTGTATCGTTCTTTAGCCGTGGCATGTCAGCCGACTGTTGCCTGCAGTACGCCAATGTTGCCTGCAGCCATTCGTGCAGCAAAGGTATAGGCGGTATCACAGTTTTTTCATCTGCCGCCTGCTTCCGTATCAGCAGATCGTCTACCGCTGAATGCCAGCGGGCATCCTCCACAAGTGTACGCAACGCTCTGAATTGCATGGGTGGCATAGTTTTCTTCTCTACTACCCACAGACATGCGAGTGCAGGACGAAGTGCATAGAAGTATTTTTTCATCTTCACAACACTACCCTGCAGCTCGTATTCAAGGGTGTTTGCAGCCATGGAAAGATAATGGTGACAGCCGGCCCGGTTTGAGAAATAGGTAGCGGCCAGCGACAGCATCTCATCCTTTAGCCCACTGTCTTCCGAATAGACAATTGGAGATTGCAGCCATTCATACAGCGACGCATTGGATTTAAGGAACAACTGTAGTGCTTTGCGTATATCCCAGCCGCCGATGTCCAGCACTTCGTTTACCGGCAATTCTATTATATCTTTCCTTTCAACGATGCTCAGATAATCACTTGCGCGACGGGTATAGATAAACCGGACATCATAGTCGCTGTCCGGTGATGCAAATCCCCAGGCCCGGCTACCGGATTCACATGCGTAAAGTATACGAACCTGTTCCCGTTCTTCTATATCAGACAGTTTGGATTGTATTATTTTCAACATAATTAATGCCCTGTTAGTACCGTAAAGTACCCCTTAAGTTTCTTTTTGCGTAAATCATTTCCCTATCACCCAGACAGTACTGTTATCCTAATTATACCTTTGCAATTACAATATACATAAACCGCTGCCGCAACAAACTATTCATCTCCATTAATCTTCCCGGCTTCCATCGCTTGCCATGCGCACCATTAACGGTTGAAACTTTGCCACCACATCTACCAGCTCCTGTTGTGCGCCCATTACCAGGTTGATGTCTTTGTAGGCCATAGGCGCTTCATCCAGTCCCGCGCCGATCAGGGTAACGTTACTGGCTTTCAGCACTGCCTGCAGATCAGCTTTGCTAAGCTGCGCCATCGCTTTGCTGCGGCTCATCTGGCGGCCGGCGCCATGCGACGCGGAATTAATGGATGGCAGGTTTCCCTTGCCACGCACCAGAAATCCCGGGGCTGTCATGCTGCCTGGTATGATCCCCATTACATCCTTACCGGCTGGTGTAGCGCCTTTACGATGTACGATCACTTCTTCACCATTCCAGCGTTCTTTCCAGGCAAAATTGTGATGATTCTCCACTTTTGCCAGTACCTGACCACCGATGGCCTTAACCAGCTTCTGATGGATCACTTCATGACAGGCCGAAGCATAGTCTCCCGCCAGGTTCATCGCCAGCCAGTATTCCTGTCCCGCGGCCGAAGCCATATCCAGGTAGGCCAGGTTGGCCGCTTCTTTAGGCAGTTTACACAGTTCCTTTGCAACATGGGTATAATGTCCTGCAATGGTAGCGCCCAGTCCGCGTGAACCGGAGTGGCTCAGCAAGGCCAGGTAACGGCCTTTATCTACATTCAGCGCCTCGTCGCGTTCTGCAAACTCGACTATCCCCCATTCTACAAAGTGATTACCTCCACCGGAGGTACCGAGCTGCGCCCAGGCTTTATCATGAAGGGCTTTGATAAAAGGTGCGGTATTGAACGCATCGCTGGACAATACTTCATGATCCGCGCGGCCTGCACCTTTGAAACCCTCTCCCGCACCAAACTTGGTTTGGGCGATCAGTTCTCTTTTATATTTAGCCCAGTTGGCAGTATAATGCGTTTCCGGTATATCAAAAATAGTCAGGGCCATACGGCAGCCAATATCCACACCTACTCCGTATGGGATCACCGCGTTACGGGCGGCCAGTACACCACCGATAGGCAACCCATAACCCTGGTGTGCGTCAGGCATTAAGGCGCCTGCCACTGTAACAGGCAGTTTCATGGCTATATCCATTTGCTGACGTGCCCCGTCTTCTATATATGCATCGCCGTAGATGGCGTAATCTCCTGCTCGCTCCACCAATGCAATGGTATCATCTTGCTGCGCGTTAGCGGCTTCTATCAGCGCAGTAGCCAGCTCTTCCCATTGGGCATTATCCAGGAAAGCCTCAGGTTGATCCTTTACTTTTTGCAACTGTAATAAAACGGCTTCCGGCGCCTGATCTTCAAAATGCGTTTTAACAGTTTCCAGGGCCAGGCCCAGTATCTTTCCCTGGGTATAACCAATTGCCATCAGGTCATTGCCGTTCAGTAAGTTTTTCATTTTTGTGTTATTATTCTTCATTATCTGTGTCGCAAGATACATGCCCTACTGCGCAGTCCACCTGCGCAGTAGGGCTACATTGAAAAATTATTCCTTTTTGAGATGATTCTCAGATCATTAATGACAATTAATTCCTGGCAGGGCACTTTAGTGCGCAGCTCTATTGCGCCGATGATTTCCGCTTTTTATTTTTACAGCACTATGTCTGTTAATAAGCTTGCCCTGATACGCTACAAAACCATCGACTCCTGCCTGCGCAACAGGATGCGCAAATGGACGCTGGAAGAACTCATTAAAAAAGTATCCGAGGTTTTATATGAAAGCGAAGGTATTACATCCGGTGTAAGTCGCAGAACCATACAGGCGGATCTCCAGGTGATGCGCAGCGATAAACTGGGTTACAATGCACCCATCGTTGTAAAAGACAAAAAGTTCTACTGCTATAGCGATCCTGAATACAGTATTATGCAGGCGCCTATCAATGATGGCGATGTAGACAAGCTCAAAGAGATTGTAGGCCTGCTGAAGCAGTTCAACGGCTTCAATTATTTTGATGAGATGACCGAGATGATAGCAAGGTTGGAGAACAGTCTTCACCAGAAAACACATCCGGGAGACCTGCATATCCAGTTTGAAGGTAACCGGCTGCTCAAGGGGCTGGAACACCTGAATCCGTTGTACCAGGCTATCCTGCAGAAAAAATCGCTGCTGGTGGAATATCAGTCATTCAGGGCAACACAACCGCAACAGCTCATTTGCTATCCTTATTTACTGAAAGAATACCGGAACCGCTGGTTCCTGATCGCTCAGCAGCAGAAAAAAACAGGCTTGTCAACAATGGCGCTGGACAGGATCCTTAGCTTCCAGGAACTTGTAAAAGAAAAGTTTGTGCCTTATAAAGGCATTGAATTTGGAAGATATTTTGACGATCTGCTGGGCGTTACCAAAACGGAGAAAGACAGGGCCCATAAAGTGATCCTGTTTGTGAAGAATTACCAGGCGCCATACGTACTCACCAAACCGATACACCACTCCCAGATGCTGTTAAGTAAAGAGCCCGATGGTATCATTATCCGCATTGATGTTGTTCTGAACTTTGAGCTGGAAAGGGAAATACTGGGTTTCGGAGATGATGTAAAGGTGCTGTCTCCACGCACACTGGCATCAAGAATAAAAAAAGCGGCTGAACGCGGCAGCAGGATATTATGATGGTTGATGCGATACCGCGAAGTACCTGGCATCACCGCAAACTATTCCCCTTTGAACGAACAATTATGCCCGTTTACCGAATAAGGCCGGATAATGGACAGCCGTTTCGCATTTTTACATCAACGGACAGTTTCACCAAGGTTATTTCATAAGGGCCGGTATACCGGCCCTTTAGCTATTGGCCCGGGAAATCCATGTTTCATTTTCCAACAGGATGCCGTATTTTCACTTACATGAAAACTACCGGAAAGATCTTCCTGGCATTAGCACTGCTGGTAGCAGCAGGCTGTGCACAGCAGGAAAAGAAAGCCGAAGGGAAAACTGACCGTCCCAACATCATCTTCATCCTCTCAGATGACCACGCATTCCAGGCCATCAGCGCCTACGGAGGCAGGTTGGTACAGACTCCCAATATTGACCGTATTGCACGCGAAGGCGCCATCTTTCGAAATGCACTGGTGGGCAACTCCATCTGCGGGCCCAGCAGGGCAACCTTACTGACGGGCAAATACAGCCACATCAATGGCTATATGATGAACGAGGAGAAGTTTGACGTATCCCAGGAGCTTTTTCCGCGTATCCTGCAACAAAATAACTACCAGACAGCCTGGATAGGTAAATGGCACCTGGGCAGCCTTCCGGAAGGGTTTGACTACTGGCGCATCTTACCCGGTCAGGGTCATTACTACAACCCGGATTTTATTGAAAAAGGTGGAGATACCACACGGGTGCCGGGATACGTTAGTAACCTGGTCACCGGTTTTTCCATTAACTGGCTGGAAAAGCGGGACACCACCAAACCTTTCTTCCTGGTAGTTGGGCACAAAGCCACTCACCGGGAATGGCTGCCCGACCTGCAGGATCTTGGCGTTTATGACAGCATCCAATTCCCTTTACCAGCCAATTTCCGGGACGATTATAAAAACCGGGTAGCGGCACAACACCAGGACATGACCATTGCAAAGACCATGCGCCTGAAGGAAGACCTTAAAGTACATCTGGACTATAGCAAAGGCCCTGTTTATAGCCGTTTTGACAGCGCCCAGCTGAAAGCTTTCCGCGAGTACTATGAAGGAAAAGTGAGCAAAGAATTTGATCAGCAGCATCTTAGCGGCGATGCCCTGTTACAATGGAAATATCAACGCTACCTGAAAGACTACCTGGCTACTGCCCGCTCGCTGGACAGGAACATCGGCGAACTGCTGGACTATCTTGATAAAACCGGACTGTCTAAAAACACCGTTGTAATATACGCTTCAGATCAGGGCTTTTATCTGGGCGAGCATGGGTGGTTTGACAAGCGTTTCATCTATGAAGAGTCCCTGCGCACGCCTTTCGTGATCCGCTACCCGGGTGTGATCCAGCCGGGAACATCCATCCCTCAGCTTATGGTGAATATAGACTGGGCGCCTACCATGCTTGATATAGCAGGCGTGGAAGTACCACAGGAGATCCAGGGCAGGTCTTTTCTTCCGCTGATCAAAGGGGATACACAAAACTGGCGCAAGGCAGCCTATTATCATTACTATGAGTTTCCGCAGCCACACCATGTGTACCCCCATTTCGGTATACGTACAGAGAAATTTACACTGGCCCGCTTCTACGACCAGGCAGATACCTGGGAACTGTATGACCTTGAGAAAGATCCCGGAGAAGTGAATAATGTATACGGACAAAAAGCTTATGCTCAGGTAACAGATTCCTTAAAACAACAGCTGCAGTCACTGGTAAAAGAGTATAAGGACACCGCTGCAGAACGGATACTGGAGCGGTGATCCCTTCCCGTTATAAAGCAGGATAATCGGTATACCCGTTTGGACCAGGCGTATACAAGGTGGTGTAATCCGGATCATTCAACTTTTCCGAAGCAGCAATACGCTTGTCCAGGTCCGGGTTGGCGAGGAAAGCCCGTCCAAATGCCACAAGATCGGCAAAGCCTGCATCCAGTGCAGCAACGGCGGTATCCGGTGTAAGCCCGTTACAAAGGATAATCGTACCCTTGAATGCTGATCGGATCGCATCAAACGTTTTCTGCGGTATAACAGCGGATACACCAATATGGATGTAGGCTATATTCAGTGCATTCAATGCGGAAGCCAGGTAAGCATAGGTTTCATGTACTTCCTCCTCTGCGTAGGGCTGCAGATCTCCGAGGGTAGAAAACGGAGAAAACCGGATACCTACCTTATCGGGTCCGATGGCAGCTGCAATTTCCCTGGCCAGTGAGATCGCTAAGCCCGCCCTGTTCTTCACACTGCCGCCCCAGGCATCTGTGCGGTTATTTACATGCGGGTTCAGGAACTGTTCTATCAGGTAACCATTGGCGCCATGCAGCTCAACCCCGTCAAAACCCGCTTTAATTGCATTCTGCGCAGCCTTAACGTGTGCAGCAATAACGTCCTCTATGCCAGCTGTAGTCAGTGCCTTTGGAACAGGATAAGCTTGCATGCCCTCACTGTCTGTCCATATCTCACCGGCAGCCTTAATATCGGAGGCGCCCACCAGACTTACACCCGCAGGCAGATTAGCCGGATGACCAATACGGCCGGTATGCATCAGCTGCATAAAAATACGGCTGCCCTTGGCGTGTACAGCATCTGCCACCGGCTTCCAGGCAGCCGTCTGTTCATCAGAGAATATGCCTGGAATACGGGAGTAACCCAGGGCTTCCTGCGCAGGTGCCGTTCCTTCGGTAATGATCAGGCCTGCGCCACTACGCTGTGCATAATATTCCACCATCAGACCGTTGGGCAGATTATTAATGGCCCTGCTGCGTGTCATGGGCGCCATCACCAAGTGATTTTTCAGTTTCAAATGTCCCTTTTCGTAGGGTGCTAAAATCTTGTTCATGTTGTTATCATCTTTGATATCAACACAAAATTGGCGCTATTCGAAAGGGGGAAATAACTGGATTAGACCGAAAAATAGTCTTATCCGCCGCTGGAGTACTTTTTTGGTTTTAACCCGTGGTGCTTCTCAAACAGCCGGCTAAAATGGCTGAGATTGGTGAACCCAAGGCGGTAGCCCACCTCGGATACCGACAAGCCGTTGTGTCTTAGCAGGAATGCAGCTTCTTCCATACGGGCATGCTGGAAGTAGTTATAGATACTATCGCCAAAAACCTGTTTAAAAAGCGCTTTCATTTTCGTTTCACCAAAGCCAGCCATCCTTGCCAGCTGGGGTAATTCCGGAGGAACGGTCAGATCAGAGAGAATAGCTGTTCTGATCAGAAACAATTTTTCTATATCGTCTTTATGAATGGGGTTATGCCGCTGCGTTTCCCGCTGTTGCAGTTTTTTAAATACAAGATACAGGAGCTCCTGCGCTTTAATACGGTAATAAAGCTGTCCCAGCTCATTGCCTTCACTGGCGTCTGTTATTTGTTTAACCAGCTTAAGAACATCGGCGCTCATGCTTTCGTAGAAAAGAAAGCCCGGCGCACCGTCTAATATCGTTTGCACTACACTATTGGGTCGTGCAATACCGAGCAGTTCCTTTAAAGTATCTTTCATAACACCCAGCACTACAAAATAGACCTCTGCATTAGCCGGGAAACGTATCAGTGAATTGAGATCGGTGGATGCCACCTGTATAGCAAATGCGCTGTTCCGGGACAGCGGATCGGGACGGTCGCCGGTAGTAACGCTGGCAGGCACTTCGTTGCTGTGAAAAATAATACTTACCAGGTTGTTAGGGGCATCGCTTTCCCATACGGTTCAGCACAAAGTCCTGCCGGAGTGTATAGCGGTGCACTATCAGCTTAAAATCTGCACCAAGTTTTATCCTCCGGATGCTGCCCGGTTCCCATATCGGATGGAATAACAAGACGGTCATCCTGCACGGGTACCTTGAATTTCTCCGCAAAGCTGGCAACAAAATCGAAATGAGGGTGTGGAACAAACTCGAAATACATGAGGTAAAGATACGCACTGCTCTCTTATGAAGATGTTTGTGATGGTTGCCCACGGTTTGATCCTCTTCCAGGGTGTGTTAATTTTTGTCTCCTATCGGATAATATGTGCATAAACAATAGCACAGATGGGTGCTACTTTTGAATGAACGTGTTAGATTGGATCGTTAAATCTTAAAACTGAACAATTTAGAATGACTCAAAATAAAGCACTGACAGCGCTGCTTGTATGGATATGCTGTTTACTCCCGCTCATTTCCTTCTCGCAGTCCTCCATATTGCTTAGCTCCCCGGGCAATCAGCTGGCCATTGAGATCAATACCAAAGACAGCCTGTCCTGGACACTCCGCAAAGGAAACGAAACCTTAGTCAGCCGTGCGCTGGCAGGATTGGACTTCGAGGGCAAATCTTATATTGGTTTTAATGAACGGGTAAAATCTATTGACAAGGTCTCAAAAGACGATATTATACACCCAACAGTTGCAGTAAGACAGCAAACCATCAGGGATGTTTACAATGAACTGAAAATAAACTTCAGGAGCGGGAATGCTATTATATTCAGGGCTTACAACAATGGTGTTGCCTATAGATGGATCACACATTTCAGGGATTCCGTAAACGTGAAGAATGAAATTGTTGACTACGCATTCCCGGATAATAACCGGGTGTTCTGGGGAACAGAGGAGAACAAACAGTTCCTTTCGCATTTTGAGCTTTTATTCAGGGATACTACCATGGCGTCCTTTTCAAAAGAGCAGCACTGTGGCCTGCCGTTATATGTATCCGCTGCTTCCGGAACAAAGATGCTTTTTACTGAGGCTGATCTGCTGGATTATTCCAACCTGTTCTTTTTTGGAACCGGCGCCAGCAAGATAACCAGCGGTTTCCCGAAGGTGATACTTAAAGAAAGCCTGATCAGGGACAGAGGCACCAAAATAGAAGAAACGGCAGATTATATTGCCAGAACCAGTGGCAGCAGATCTTTTCCCTGGCGTGTGATCATGGTAGCCAACAAGGATATGGATCTACTTGAAAACAACCTTGTTTTCCAACTGGCTTCACCCAACGTGCTTAAAGACACCGATTGGATCCAACCCGGGAAAGTTTCATGGGACTGGTGGAATGCCAATAATATTTATGGGGTTGATTTCCGCGCTGGTATTAACAACCAGACTTACAAATATTATATTGACTTTGCCGCCAGGTTCGGCTTACAGTATGTTATACTGGATGAAGGATGGACAAAAACAACCTGGGATATTACTCATCCGGGAGACGCTATTGACGTTCCTGAACTGGCAGCTTACGGTAAAGCAAAAAATGTAGGCATTATCTTATGGACGCTCTGGCAGCCTATGGACAAGGACATGGAAAATGTATTGTCTACTTATGAAAAGTGGGGAGTAAAAGGTGTCAAGGTGGATTTCATGGCGCGTGCAGATCAGTACATGGTTAATTTTTACGAGCGCTTATCCGCCAATGCGGCAAAGCATCATTTGCTGGTAGACCTGCATGGAGCATATAAACCGGTAGGCTTGGAAAGGAAATATCCGAATATCATTTCTTATGAAGGTGTAAGAGGTTTGGAAAACTATAAGTGGAGCGATGATGAAGCCACTCCACCGCATGAGGTAACACTCCCCTTCACCAGGATGGTATTGGGTCCCATGGATTTTACGCCGGGAGCTATGCGCAATGCCACTAAGAAAGATTTCCATATCAACTTTGACGCACCTATGAGCCAGGGAACAAGGGCACACCACGTGGCAATGTATGCTGTTTATGAAAGTCCTTTGCAAATGCTTGCGGATAATCCCTCAAACTATTTACGCGATACCGTTTGTACCAGGTACATAGCATCTTTCCCCACAACCTGGGACACCACGGTTGCCCTGGATGGAAAGATAAAAGAATACGTTGCGGTTGCCCGGAAAAAAGGGAATCGGTGGTTTATCGGCGCGATGACAAACTGGAACCCCAGGGAATTAACACTGCACCTGCACTTCCTGGATCCGAATAAACGCTATAAAGTGAGGATGTTGGCCGATGGTATAAATGCCGACAGGTTTGCAGAGGATTATAAGATATCTGAAGCAACCTGGGTGAAAGGGCAGGAGGTGCTGGTTGGTATGCAGCCGGGAGGCGGATGGAGTGCTATATTAACGGAGGAATAGGTAAAAACCCCTATTATTGCACCCAAGCATAACAAACACCTGTGTCCCTTACCATCCCAAACGTTCCCGGTCTCCAATTCCTGAAGATCAAACCTTACCAGCATCGTACGGAGATAAAAAACAGATGATGCCGCGGATGCCCTGGAGCTTAAAAACCTGGGCGGTTGCCTTAATACTGGCCATCTTCTCAGCGCTGTCATTGATTGATCTGCAGTACGTGAATTTTGCGGCTGTTATATTACCGTTTCTTGCGTTGACTATAATGGGCGCCGGTTTACTTCACCGCACTCCCATTGTTCTCATGATCAAAAGCCATCTTCGGGTAGCTTTTCTATGTTCATTATTACTTCGCAAGCAGCGCCTCACCTTCAAAAATTATCCCGGGCCAGCCATAGGTCATAAACTGCCTGATATTCTGGTGATCAGCACCATCCGGATGCGCTAATACTGCCTGATAGTGTTCCGCAAACAGATAAAGTGTATCCTCCTTACTCAGCTTATTTAATTGAGCGAAACTAAATACCTTTGCACTTCCCTGGTTCTGTGTTGCCTCATTATGTAATTCACCGTTTTTAAAAGCGGTAGGTTGATGTTGATAATACGTTTCTATAAATGCTATCACTTCTTTAAACGAAAGTGAATTTTCTTTTACCCTGGTGATCAAAGTTGTCAGTTGCTCTTTCATTCCGGATTTTTTTGTCTGAAAATAAATACCCTATCTTTAAATAACAGCCGATGACAGGATGTGTGCTTTCCTGCAAAATTAATTTTCAAATAGTATACTGTAGCAAAAATCTCGGGACCTCATGAAGCTTCTTCTCACTTCCGCGGGCATCAGCAATACCAGCATTCACAATGCGTTGGTTGATCTCCTGGGTAAACCAGTGGCCGAAGCCAGCGCAGTTTTCGTTCCTACGACGATATACGCAATCCCGGTGGTACGGATATAGTACGACAGGTAATTCGCGGATCCTTAGGAGATCCTTTTTGCGAATTAGGCTGGAAATCATTGGGACTACTCGAACTTACCGCACTGCCCAGTATCAAACGGGAGCTTTGGGTTCCTATGCTGGAAGCAACTGACGCCTTACTTGTTGGGGGTGGCGACTGTCAATATTTGTGTTATTGGATGCAACAGTCCGGACTTACAGACCAGTTACCCTCGTTACTGAAAAAAATGGTTTATGTAGGCTTAAGTGCGGGCAGTATGATATTGACCCGCTATGGCACCACTTATAACAACCATACATTGCCGGCTGAAAGTCCCAAATCACTTGGGCTGCTTGACTTTGCACTGCACCCGCATCTGGATCATGAATGGTTTCCGGAAAATTCACTGGCCAACATTGAAAAGCTGGCTGCCACTTTACCTATGCGCTCATATGCAATTGATGATCAGACAGCCATTAAAGTAAGCGATGATGTTATTGAGGTTATTTCCGAGGGGCACTGGAAATCGTTAGGACCTGCAGAAAATAGTTTGTGAAAGAAGACTACTGTACATGAACATATACCTATCGTGTTTGTAACGGTTCTATTGTCCGGTTGTAGGTCTTCAGATGCGGTTAAACCCGGTCCAAACCCGATCCAAACCCGATCCGGGTCCCAGTCTCTCCCATATATGTCCCATATCAGTCCCAAAGATGTCCCATTCCTTATAAAGGAGTGGAACATCTTTGGGATGACTTTGAGACAGGATTGGGGTAGACCTGGGACTTGGATCGAACAAACACCGAACAANCATCGNACNTNCCCTCTGCAAAGCNCNGTTTTCCCCGGGAAAGAATGCTGCAAGAGATGGAGAAGTTGCGGTCAGGTTATCGGTCAAACTAATTTCTGAACTAACATATCCTTCCAAATGGTTTTTTGATATTAAAGGAAAACAAGGCCGAAATTTACGATCGATGGTTAGTCCGGCAGTACATTTGATTTTGATTACCCTACGAAGGTACTGAGCCGATTATAATCCCATGGCGCACCGCTTTCTCAACGCTTCATCAAAATAGTCAGTGTTCCCCCATGAAAGAAACGGATCAAGTTAAACTTCTTTGCCCGCCAATAGTACAAAAACAAAAAAAGGCCTGCATTTCTGCAAGCCTTTTCTTTGAGCTCCCCCTGCTGGACTTGAACCAGCGACCCTCTGATTAACAGTCAGATGCTCTAACCAACTGAGCTAAGGAGGAGTGTTCCCATTTGCGTTTTGGGATTGCAAAAATAGGCAATTTTTTATTTTCGCAAAATCTATTCTCATTTTTTTTAAATATTCTTATTCCGCCCGCTCTGCCCACGCATTCCGTCCCGGCTGTACCCACAATAACCACCGCTGCTGCAGGGATCCCTGCCTCGTTTTCTGGTTCACAAACTGCAGATCCAGCTTACTTACATAAAAATGCGCAAATGCTTTCACCAACTGACATCGGTAACCCTGCCGCTGCAGCGAATCCGCCTGATCCGGTGTCGTAAACAGCAAAACCGGCTGTTTTAACACCGCCTCACGTAAGCCTGCACTATCATACCGCTCTATAGGGTTACGGAGGTAGAATTCCAGCGCATAAGACTGCGTTTTCCAACATGCCACAGCTGCCAGCGGAAAACGATGGTTAATATACCTGGCCGCCGTACTGCCACTCTGGTACCGCATCATATCCGGGTACATCACCAGGTTCAGAAAAATATTCAGCACCAGGCTGGCGGCACAGGTCCTGAAAAAAACCAGCGATACACTTCCCGGTCCCAGCCACCTTGGCAATAGCAGGAACAGCAGTAAACCCAGCAGCATACAGAACAAGGCGTAATAATTCAACACCGGCTGATATAATGCACTCAGTGCCACTATCACCACTGCCACCAACACCATAATGGTGTACTGCGTAATGCGGTAAAACTTTAATACACCCGCCCGCTCAATCCCCAACACATAATAAGCCGTTAATATGGAGAAAAACGGAAATATAATATTCAGGTAATGCGGCAACTGAAACCGTGACAGCGAGAACAGCACAAAAGTGACCAGTGCCCCGCTGATACAGTAGTATTCCACCGCCTCCCGGCGTCTTTTGAAGAAAAGTACCACCCCGGCATACAACAGTATTGACCATGGCAGAAATGCCCACAACAGCGTATGAAAAAAGAAAAACGGATTCCCCGTTCCTTTGATAGGGCCGGTGTTCATGAAACGTCCAAACTGGCTGTCCCAGAAAAAGAACCGGATACCCGAAACACCATGCTGGCCGAACACCAGTTTCTCCGGGTGGCGGTCAAACTGCTGGTAAAGGGCGTAGAGCTCAGGACTGATGAACAGCGCCGTTGCCACCGCCACCAGCAGCCAGCGGAGGTGGAACAACTGCCTCCATTGCCGGGTAAAGGCCAGGTGCCCGGCTATCGCGCCACCTATCGGCACGAAGGCTAAGAGGCCTTTCGTCATCATGGCGCAGGCGGTAAAGAGGGCGCCTGATAACAGGTGGTAGTTGAAAGTATTGCGCTGCCCCCTGTACAGGTGATATACAGCAGCTATAACCAATCCGGTAAGATAGGGCTCAGCCCTTACGTCATTATTGGAGATCACTATATGCTCCGCTGTCAGCAGGATGCACACCGCCCAGCGGCCCGCTTTCTCGCTATAGAGATGTTTGGCCAGAAAATAGGTATATACGGCCCCCATTAGCAGGAACAGGATGGCAGGCAGCTTGTATGCTGCCGTGGTAAAGCCAAACAGGCGAAAGCTCCCGGCAGCCACCCAGAAAGGGAAATGCGGCTTGTCCAGCCAGTCATGACCATCAGCAAACAGGTTCCAGTAATCCCGGTACTGCACCATATGTTTGGCAATCCCGGCATACAGGGCACCATCCGGCTCCAGGATAGTGATGTTAAGGCCGGTAAAATTCAGGAAGATCAGCAGGCCGATCATCAGTAAACTTACCTGCCGCTCGTTGCTATTGGCGATCATGTAGAAAAAATACGGCTACTGAACATATATTAAACAGCAGCTAGAGCCACCCGAACAGACCACCACTTTTTTCCATCCCTACATATATGCCATCTGTTCGCTGCTCTACCGGATAGGTTTTCAGGTAGTAACCTTCTCCGCTGCTATTATAACCATTTTTTATACTGAAGCGGTAACGGTGTATGGGGCACACTACGTTGCCTGCGTCGTCAATAAATCCATCTCCCATAATACCGCTGGCATGCGGACATTTATAGGCGAAGGCATATAAATGCGACTGGTAACGCGTACAACAGATCTTTTTACCATTAACTTCCAGAATGGTGATCTCGTTTTCAGAGGCGATACGGTCTTCAGCATCTCCTATCTTGTGCCAGGTGTATTCTTTAGCCATACGCTATCTTCAATAAAGATACTCCGTTTTGTATGGATAACGCTCCCGGTAGAGGGCTACCACTTTATCCATAATGGTTTTCCGTAACTCCTCGATATTACGCCTTTCCAGCGCAGATATGAATACACAGTTTCCGTTGGTGCGTGTTTCCCAGGTTTCCTTCAGCTGGCGGAGAATGTCCTCTTTTACCTCCGGGGCCAGCCATTTGTCAAAGGTCTGCTCTTCGTAAAGATCCATCTTGTTGAAGATCATGATCACCGGCTTATCAAAAGCCTTCAGTTCCTGCAGGGTGCGATTTACCACCTCTACCTGGTCTTCATACTGCGGATGGGATATGTCTACCACATGCAGCAGGATATCGCTCTCCCGTACCTCGTCCAGTGTGGATTTAAAACTCTCCACCAGGTGGTGCGGCAGCTTGCGGATAAACCCTACCGTATCGCTGAGCAGGAAAGGGATCTGTTCAAATACCACTTTACGGGTGGTGGTATCAAGCGTGGCAAACAGCTTGTTCTCTGCAAACACCTCGCTTTTGCTCAGCAGGTTCATGATCGTGCTCTTGCCTACGTTGGTATATCCTACCAGGGCTACACGTATGTACTCACCACGTTCCTTACGCTGAGTAAGCGCCTGCTTGTCAATTTCCGCCAGCCGTTTGCGTAACAGCGCAATCTTGTCTTTTACAATACGACGGTCCGTTTCTATTTCCGTTTCACCCGGGCCCCTTGTTCCGATACCGCCACCCAGGCGTTCCAGGTGGGTCCACATCCCTCTCAGGCGGGGCAGTATATACTGGTACTGGGCCAGCTCAACCTGTACTTTAGCCTGCGCGGTACGTGCGCGGCGGGCAAATATATCCAGGATAAGGTCACTCCGGTCTATGACCTTAACGTTCAGTATTTTCTCAATATTGGCAATCTGGGAGCCGGTCAGCTCATCATCAAATATCACCAGTGATACGTCCCTGCCGCTGATAAACTGCCTGATCTCTTCCAGCTTTCCCTTACCAATGAAAGTGGCCCTGTCAGGATGCGCCATCTTCTGCGTATAGCGCTTTACCGTTATCGCCCCCGCTGTCTCCGCCAGGAAAGCCAGCTCGTCCAGGTACTCCTGCACCTGGCGTTCAGACTGTTGCTGCTGGTGAATAAGCCCTACGATCACCGCCTTCTCTTCCTGTTGAACTACTTGTTTCTTATCTAACAATGCTTATTAATATTTCGTCAAAATTAGTGAATATAGTTTATAGACCACGGCCCATCGTATACAGCCCGCCGCTCCGGTCAGGACTACGGGTAAAAATACGGATCCGGATGCCCGTAGAACATCAGCCAAAGACTATTTTACCTACATTTAAGCATCCAAAACGGTTACAACAATGTTTAAACCAATTTTACTGACAGGATTATTGATCTCTTCTATGACCATGGCGCAGGATAAAATGACGCCCGAACTGCTCTGGCAGCTTGGACGGGTGAGCGGCGAAGCGGTTACGGCAGACGGGAAGACCGTCATCTACGGCGTAACGCGGTACAACATTGCGGAAAACAAAAGTGAAAAAAACCTCTACGCCATCCCGGTTACAGGTGGCGAGGCCCGGCAGATCACAAAAGAACCGGGCGGAGAGGGCGGCGTAGCTCCTCTGGGCGGACAAAGAATAGGCTACGCCTACAAAGACCAGTGGTGGGAGATGAACGCCGACGGCACCGATGCGGTACAGAAAACCAATGTGGAAGGCGGTATGCAGAATATCCGCCTCTCGCCGGATGGAAAACATATCCTCTTTTCCAGAGAGGTAAAGATTCAGAAAGTAAGCGGCAGCGATTTCTATCCTGATCTTACCAAATCCAACGTACAGATCTACGACAACCTGAATTACCGCCACTGGGATACCTGGGAAGATGGTAATTTTCAGCATGTGTTCTACGCTACTTATGATAACGGGCAGGTAGGTACGCCTGTCGATATCATGGAAGGAGAAGCGTACGACTGCCCCCAGATGCCCTTTGGCGGCGCGGAAGACATGATATGGGCGCCCGACGGCAAAAGCATTATCTACGTATGTAAAAAGAAATCCGGTAAGGAATATGCCCTGAGCACCAACACGGATATCTATGAATACAACATTGACACCCGTGCCACCCGCAACCTGAGCGAAGGCATGAACGGGTACGATGTTACCCCTGCCTTTAGCCCGGATGGTAAATACCTGGCCTGGCTGAGCATGGCGCACGACGGCTTTGAAGCGGATAAGAACGACATCGTGGTGCTGGAACGCAACAGCGGAAAGATCACCAACCTTACCAAAGATTGGGACGGCACTGCTTCTGCCGTACGCTGGACCAACGATGGTAAACTGCTACAGTTCCTTGCCGTGATCAAAGGCACAGAACAGGTACTGGAAATAGCCCTGCAGAAAGATATTGCCGCTACCACGGCCAGGCATATACGCCAGGTAACCAGCGGTGATTTTGACATTACCGGCTTTGTAGGACAGGCAGGTAATACCCTGATCGTATCCCGTACAGACATGAACCACGCCACTGAGCTGTTCACTGTCAGCCTGCCCAAAGGCGCTGTAGCACCGCTCACCACCGTGAATAAGGCCGTCTATGACAAAATCGGCCTTTGCAAAATTGAAAAACGCTGGGTAAAGACCACAGACAACAAGGAAATGCTCGTTTGGGTCATCCTCCCACCCAATTTCGATGCCTCCAAAAAATATCCGACCCTGCTCTACTGCCAGGGAGGCCCCCAATCTGCCCTGTCCCAGTTCTATTCCTACCGCTGGAACTTTCAGCTGATCGCCTCCCAGGGCTATATCGTAGTGGCGCCCAACCGCCGCGGTATGCCGGGCCATGGAGTAGAATGGAACGCGGCTATCAGTAAAGACTGGGGCGGACAACCCATCCGTGATTACCTCAGCGCCATAGATGCGGTAAGCCAGGAACCATATGTAGACAAAAGCCGGCTGGGCGCCGTGGGAGCCAGCTACGGCGGCTATTCCGTATATATGCTGGCGGGCGTGCACAATAACCGTTTCAAAACATTTATTGCGCACGATGGCCTGTTCGATCTGAAAAGCTGGTATGGCACTACAGAAGAGCTTTGGTTTGCCAACTGGGACATCGGCGCCTGGTGGGATGCCGCCAATGCAGCCAGCCACAATGAATTTAATCCCAGCAACTACGCCAATAAATGGAACACGCCCATCCTGATCATACAGGGAGGAAACGATTTCAGGGTTGGGATAGAACAAGGCTTGCAGGCCTTCCAGCTGGCACAGCTAAAAGGCCTTAAAAGCAAACTGCTCTATTTCCCGGAAGAGAACCACTGGGTACTGAAGGCCCAGAACGCCCTTGTATGGCAGCGGGAATTCTTTAAATGGCTGAACGAAACACTATAAACAACAGCTTTGGATTGTTAGCCGCCGGCTTTTAGCGATGAAAGCGGGCCGCGGCTAACAGCCCAAAGCTAACTGCTAAACGCTTATATCATGTTTGAACACCTCCGGTTCCACGTTACAAATGGAGTGGCCACCATCACACTCAACCGCCCCGAAGTTTACAACGCATTTAACGATCCCCTCAGTTATGAGCTGCAGGATGCCCTGAAGCAGGCGGAAAAAGATCCGCAGGTAAGGGCCGTGGTATTAACCGGCGCAGGGAAAGCCTTCTCCAGCGGGCAAGACCTGAAAGCTTCCATGGAAGCAGGCACCCGAAGCTTCAGTGAATCGCTGCACAAGCGGTATAACCCTATTATACGTGGTATCCGCAATATGCCCAAGCCCATGATATGCCGGCTGAACGGCGTGGCAGCCGGAGCAGGATGCTCCCTGGCCCTGGCCTGCGATGTGATCATTGCCAGCGAAACGGCCACCCTTATTGAAATATTCGTGAACATCGCCCTGGTGCTGGACTCCGGCTCATCCTACTTTCTTCCACGCACCATCGGGTATCACCGCGCTTTTGAACTGGCCACCAAAGCCACCAAGCTATCGGCGCAGGAAGCCATGCAGCTGGGATTAGTAAACAAAGTGGTAGCGCCGGAAGAACTGGACGCCGCCGTACAGGCAGAAGCAACGTTTTACGCAAACGCCCCCACGAAGGCCATTGCCCTGATGAAGAAAATGCTCACCAAAGGCATGACAGAGCACCTGGACGCCGTGCTGGATTACGAAGCTTACTGCCAGGAGATTGCGGGCCGCTCGGAAGACAACAGGGAAGGGGTACTGGCGTTTATAGAGAAAAGGAAGCCCGTATTTAAAGGCAAGTGATTCACAGGCAAAATAGTTCCGCTGGCAGATAAAAAAAGCGGATGTGCAAATATATCTGCACATCCGCTTTTCAGTTAAATATCCTGTTATCAGTTACAGTCCGCTTATCGCAATGCCTATTGAGTAAGGCCTTATATCTGAAAGGGCATTCCCACCGGTATCTTTAAACAAAGCGTTCAGGTTATAAGAGCCGTACAAGGCCCAGTTACCATACCCTACACGGGCAGTGGCTGCATAACGCCAGCTGTTGAAAAAGCGCTTGTTCGCTACTTTAACCGTGTTCTTTGATCCTCCCAGGTCGTTACGGGCTTTGGTATGGGCATTCATCAGGTTACCGATCTTAAAGCCCAGCGCAGCCTTAAAGCCTTTGTTAGCATTATCAGGCACACTGCGGTAGCGCAATTCCACGGGCAGCTCCAGGTAAGTGGTGGCCACCTTGTATTTTTTGAAAGATTCATCACGCTGGAACCTGGGAACATTGGTTGTGTTATCATCCATATTCAGGGTGTGATCCTGCAGGAAAACGCCGCTGGTACCAATACCTAAACCGGCCGCCAGGCTCAGGTTCGTTTTATTCACGGGAAAATCATACATGAAGGCAATGTTAAAGCCCCGGTTAAGGCCGGTACCTACACTGTCTGGCCTGCTGGCCCAGCCATCATAAGTAAGCGATACCACCAGAAAATCCCTGGAACGTGTAATGGAGCTCATGGCCTTGTTCATGGCTTCCTGGGCAAACACACCATAGGAAACAGCCATTAACGTAAGGGTAAAAAATATTTTTCTCATAAAATTATAACGGCTTAAACAAAAGAATATTAGGCAAATCTATGCAATTAGGAATAAACAAGGGATGAAAGTCCTAAAAAAATAATGATCCGCCTTTCTCCCACAGAAATCGTATGATTGCATAATATATGGACAGACCGCATTCTATTACGGTACACCTAAACCTTGATCCAATGCAGCAACCAGATGAAAAACCTCTCCGGCACAAAGACCAGGAGCCGCAGCCTGGCGTAGTGGACTTTAACCACCTGCGTAAGCTGCTGTTCAACGATACTGACTATATTAAAGAAATGTTACACGAGTTCCTGGCAGTCATGCCGGCTAACATGCAGGAAATGCGTGCAGCCGCTGCCCGGCAGCAATGGGGTCAGGTTGCTTTCCTGGCACACCGGCTGAAGTCCAGCCTCGGAATCGTACCGATCACCCATGCAATGGAAATGACAAAACACCTGGAAGAAAAGGCGGAGGACGCTGCCGAAGCCAGACTTATACCCGGGAAAGTAGAAAACCTGGCAGCATTACTGGAACAGGCCTGCAATGAGATCAGGGCCGAAATGCAAAGGGAACATTAAAAAATCATACAGCAACTCAAGGGCAGGCCCGCGAAAATGAAATGATAGTGGGATAAGGTAACTGGATATTCATCATAACTTAGCAGCCTTATTTACCCTATTCTATGGAATTAAATGAAATGACCCCGGTAGCAGGCGTTGGGACAGACGGCTGCGCCAGATGTGGCAGCCCCGCCTATGAGGCTGACTATAAGATAAAGCTTTGTGCCCCCTGCAGGCGCGATATGAGCCGTTACCCGGTTAAGAGATCCGTATTATGGGCCGCTGTAGGCGTGGCAGTGCTGATGCTCCTTTCGTTCTACAGATTTCCTGAAGTGTTTAAAGCAAGGCGGAGCTATGAACGGGCGCTTAACCTGGAAAAAGAACACAAATATATGAGCGCCGAGCAGGAGCTGCTTAAAACGCTGCAGCGATACCCTGAGAGCCTGAAAGCCAGCGCACACTTAATGATCGCCGCCTTTCACAACGGCCACCTGGAACTGGCAGACAGTATTTCCAATCACTGGGCCGGCGTATCTTCTAAAGAAGATGATGAGCTGATCTCCCGTGTAAACGACCTGCTGTCCAGCATGAAGTATTATAATTTCGAGGATGACTCCTTCGCCGTTAAGTATACGTCACTGAAAACAGATACCCCTGCGCTGAAAGCTGCCCTGCTGCAGTATACACAGGAACAGCCAAATGATGTGATGGCAGCCTACCTGCTGGCAGATCAATATTATGATGAAGAAGATTACCAGCGCTCAGACAGCATTCTTCAGATCGTGATCAAAGAAGCACCAGACTTTCATCCCGCGTACGGACTGCTGGCCAGCGCTTACCGGGAACAGAAAAAATTCAAGGAAGCTACTGCCGCCTGCTATCAGCTGCTGAACCGTAACGCAGAATCTGTGGCCGGGAATATCACACTGGCAACCATATTACTAAAACAACACCAGGACCAGGAAGCATTGAAAAAAGCACAGGCGGCTTATGCATGGGCGCCCAACAGCACCGCTATCATGAAAACCCTGGCGCTGGCCTATCATTTCAACAACCAGGATAAAGCATGCAATGAGGTGTTGTCCAATATCCGGCAAAGCGCCGATACCAGCGGACTGGCCCATACACTGGATATTATAAAAGGTAACATTACTTACAGGGACTAAATCAATCTTAAAAACTATGTTTATACCTGGCGCCGCTATTACTGCTGTTACTTTCCCGGGCGTAGTAGTACATGAATTTGCCCATCAGCTTTTCTGCCGCATGTTCGGCGTAGCCATCTTTGAAGTAAAATATTTCCAGTTCGGTAACCCCGCAGGTTATGTGATACATGAGCCCGTGCGAAACCCGGTACACCAGCTGTTCATAGGCATCGGACCCTTCTTCGTTAATACCATACTGGCCGCGCTGATCGCCTTTCCGGCAGCACTGCCGCTTACCCTTGGCGAAGCATCGTTTATAGATTACCTGCTGTTATACCTGGCAGTATCTGTTGGTATGCATGCTTTTCCCAGTACCGGAGACGCCAGCAGTATCTGGAACGGTTTGATCAGGGGCGAAAACACACCCCTATGGCTGAAAGCAATTACAGCGCCGGTAGTTGGGCTCATTTACCTGGGCGCACTGGGATCTATGGTATGGCTGGACCTGATCTATGGTATGGCGGTAGCTATGGGCTTTCCGGCTGTTTTAATGCAACTCGTGATATAAGGCGCCCTACACATGTCTCGCAACGAAAAGCCACAAGGCCATAAAAGTAGAAAGCACTATACCAATGGCTATGCTGATGATCAGTGTATTTCTCCGGGCACGCTCCCTGACATTGAAATATGCCGCGATTGCAGGTCTGTATAAAAATAGAACAAGACCGATCTTCACCAGCATAATTACAGTTACGCCCGCCATTACCGCGTATTCGGCCCGCGAAAGCATTTTCCAGTAATACGCGAAAGAATAGAGCTCAATAAGATAAACAATCGTGTTTACAATAAATAACCCGGTTAAAAGAAACCATCCCCGGCGTTTCCGTTGGATCAGTAAAATCATGGCAACCGGTATGTATACTGCCGGAAAGATCATCTTTAGAAAATCTGTTGAAAACGGTGTACAATCATCGCATTGCAGAAACGCATCTAAAGGTTGTATCAGGCTAAGTACCTGCCAAACGTACAACAGGGTCATTGTGATATAAAAAATATTTACCTGCTTGATCACTTTCGGATCTGTGGTCTCTACCATTACAGATTCCAGAAAATCAGAAAGGCTTTCCTCTTCAGTTGTGGCGGGCTTTTGCAGTGCTGCTTTAAAGCTATCCGCCTGTTCATAGTCGCTGTCATGCACCTCCCTGCCGCCAAGAACGTGGCGGGCAGCCTCCACTGCTTCGGGCTGATATTTATCCGCCTCGCCAATAATGTTCAATAGTTCTACATTGGAATAAGCCTGGAAAGACTCCCGGAAATTAAACTCCATAAAAAATCAGCAAATAGTAAGGTTAGTTAATAGGTAAGACGAATCAAAAAATTCTGTTTGTACATTTTCCTCCGCACGCTCCCCGTGCGGTGCCCTTTTGTTGAGATCCATAGGTATGATAGCGATAGTCGTTAACTAAACAGATACAACACGTCCTCTTTTGTCAGCTTCTTGATAAAGCCGGTATCGTCTGCAATAATATCTTTTACCAGTGACTTTTTACGTTCCTGCAGCTGCAATATCTTTTCTTCCACGGTATCCTTACAGATCATACGATAGGCAAAAATATTCTTCGTCTGGCCGATACGGTGGGTACGGTCTATGGCCTGCTGTTCTACAGCCGGGTTCCACCAGGGATCTACAATGTATACATAATCTGCTGCAGTGAGGTTCAGACCAACGCCGCCGGCTTTGAGGGAGATGAGGAATACGCGGCATTCTTCATTATTCTGGAAATTCTGGATGGCCCTTTCTCTTTCATGTGTGCTGGTGCTGCCATCAAAATATTCAAAAGGTATTTTCAGATGCTGCAGGCGGTCTTTTATAAGGGCGAGCATGCCCAGGAACTGGGAGAATATTAACACCTTGTGGTTGCTGATATTCTCTGACATTTCGCGGGTAAGCTCATGCAGTTTTACGGAGTGATTGGGATATTGTTCTGATTCGTTGAGAATAGCCGGCGAATCACAGATCTGCCGCAGCTTCATCAATCCCTGCAGGATGGTGAGCTGCGAGCGTTCCATACCCTGGTCTTCAATTACGCCCAGTATTTTGGACCGGTAAGTGTTACGGTAAGCATCATAGATATGACGCTGTTCGGCGTCCATTTCGCAGAAGATCACCGTCTCTATTTTCTCGGGCAGCTCTTTGGCCACCTGCTCTTTGGTACGGCGTAATATGAAAGGATAGATGAGTTTACGCAAATGATCTTTGCGCTCCTCATCCTGGAACTTATCTATTGGTGTGGCAAACTCATTGCGGAAAAAGTCTACGCTGCCCAGCATGCCCGGGTTCAGGAAGTTCATCTGGGCATAGATGTCAAACGTATTGTTCTGCATTGGCGTACCGCTCAGCGCCAGCCTGTTTTTGGTATGCAGCAGCTGGGCGGCTTTGGTTACCTTGCTTTGCGGGTTCTTGATGGCCTGGGACTCATCCAGTATCACATAGTCAAACTCCATCTTCATCAGCAGCTGCACATCGCTGCGCAGGGTACCGTAGGTTAGTGATGATGATGTCTGATTGCTGCAGCTCTTCCGGGTTCTTCTGCCTGGCAGGGCCATGATGTATATGGTACCGCATGCCGGGTGTGAACTTCCTGATCTCGTTCTCCCAGTTATAGATCAGCGTGGTAGGGCATACCACCAGCGCCAGGCATTTATCGTTGTGCTTGTTCTTGTAATGCTGTACAAAGGTGAGGGCCTGGATGGTCTTACCCAGACCCATGTCGTCTGCCAGGATACCGCCCCATTTTACTTCGTCCAGGTAGTTCAGCCATTGAAAGCCGCTTTCCTGGTAAGGCCGCAGGGTAGCATTCACATTGTGGGGCAGCGAAATGTTGCGGATCTCGTCAAACTGCAGCAGCTTTCTGCGTTTCTGTTCCAGCTCTATCACAATGGCTTCATCGTCAATAAACTCATAGAGCTCGTCTATCACGCTGAAGTTATACTTGCTCAGCTTAAGCCCTTTATCTTTTTCTTCTCCTATCTTGAACAGCAGGGAGTATTTACGCAGCCACTCCTCCGGCAAAAGTCCCAGTGAACCGTCTGCCAGCTGTACATAGTTCTGCTTGTTGGCCAGCGCATGTTTGATGTCTTTGATGCTTACCCGCTGATCGCCATACAGCACTTCTATCTGGGCATCAAACCAGTCAATACCAGAGCTGATCTGCAGGTTGGTGACCGGCTTGTGAGAACTGAAGCGGAAATTGCGCAGTCCATCAAAACCAAACACCCGGATGTTCATTTCCTTCAGTGTATCAAAGAAGAGGAAGAACCAGTTATTTTTCAGCGCTTCTTTAGAACGCAGGTAAAAATAGTTATTGCCGCTGGGCTGGCTGAAATTGGTATGCAGGCCCCTGAGGCGCTCTACAAACTGTTGTTCCGCCTCTTTGTTGCGGTGTATGATGAGCACTTTATTGCCTTCCTGTACGGTAATGCGGGTTTCATCATTCCACTCCACCTCATGCCCGTGATAGGCAAAGCCTGGCTGTATGATGAAGGTCTCGCCCATCTCTTTCAAATACACATGGCATTCAGGCACTACATCATCTACCTCCGCCAGCAGGGAAGAATCAAATTGTATCTGGTACTGCTTGCTTAAAGGCAGCAGGTAATCTTTCAGGTAAACGCCCCATTCCGCATTGGGGATACGCAGGCTACCGCTGTTGCGGAACAATTCCACATGCAGCGCATCCTGCGGATGCTCAAAAAGGTGCAGCATGTTCTTGTGAAGGAACAACAAGGCGCTGTCCCATGCATTTTCCGTTACATTCACCAGCTCGCCTTCAATGCTCACAAAGCAGGTGATCTCTATGGCGTCCGGGAGGGAACGGGTTTTGAAGATGGGTTGCAGGCGGCCGCCCCCCAGCTGAACCGGCAGTATGTTGCGGGTCTTGAACTGCTGGCGGTTGGGCAGCAGGAACAACAGTCCATGTTCTGCCAACAGCGGAAAGAGCTTATCCAGTTTGGGATGCAGGTATTCCAGCATCAGCTCCTTGGTTTCTGTAGGCAGCTCTTCTGCATTCTCGTGGGTAATATTTTCCCAGATGCCTGCAAAAGGCGAGTTCTTGGCCAGGTACTTGCTCACCTCGCCCGACTGCAGCTTGCGTACAGGCGATATCAGGTCGCGGTCGTTTTCCTTATACTGGTAGAAATCTATATACTTGGTAAGGTCCAGCTTGTTCACCAGGGACACAAAAGCGGTCTGCTCGTCATTCACCTCACCGCTTACCAGGTCCATACGGAAATAAGGGAAGAGGGTCTCATTTGCGTTAAACACCACGCCCAGGCGCTGGGTAACGGTAATGCTTGGAGGCGGGGGCGGCGCTACGGGCTGGCGTCCGTTGGCGGGCGCTTCTACCCGTTTAATACTGGGGTCCAGTACCCTGAGATAGGGTTTGCCTTCCATATAGGAAAAGGCAAACTTGCCGTCCAGGTTGTCAGACAGCGAGTAGCCATAAATGGCCAGCAGTTTGTTCTTTTCTTTATCCCAGTTGCGGAGGGTGTCAAAGTAAAAAGGACCATTGGCATGCAGCAGCTGCAGGAAAAAAGCCGTTTTATGTTTGCAGAGCGCATGTTCCGTCTCATCGCAGATGCAGTGTGTATCGAAATTGCGTTCTTCATTCCGCTGCAGGATGAGGGGATACTCGCCATCCTCCAGCTTGAGAAGGCCTTCCACTTTTTCATCTTTTGCACTGCGCACCTGGATTTTATGATGGCGCAAAATCTTCTCCGCCTCTGTAAAGATTTCAGGCGAAGTGAGCAGCTTGATGGTTTTGAGGTCTATCGACTTCATTTTCACCAGGGTATGCTGCTGATCATATTGCGTTTCAAAACTGTCAAAATGGTTCTTATCCAGCATCTCCTGGAGCTGGAACAAGGCGGCGGCCTCATGGCGGCAGATGTCACCCAGGTTATAGGGGCACTGGCACCTGACAGACATGCCGGCTATTTCGTGGTATTTGTTAATGGAAACCTTGTAGTAGTTGGCGTGCGTGTCGCTTTTTACCCGGAAGGTGGCGGAGCGCAGTATGGGATCGGCCTCTATGAGCTCTACCCCGCCGGTAGCAAATATACGCTTCCCCCTCCGGATCACCTCGTCGGTGCCGTTATTATAAACGTATTTCAATAACTGGGGTAGCGACATAACTTAAATTCTAATGCGTTTTTTCAATCGATCAACATCAACCGCTCATAAAAAGGCAATCCACAAAAGTAAGCAGAATTTTTGAAAGATGAGGCATCCGGACAGCGCAAGGTACGGGCCGCTGGTCAGCGGTGCGCAGGTCGCTACACCCTGAACTGCATCATAATGAGGGGCTTGCACCGCCTGCGGGTAAACAGATGCTTTTCTTTGGCTGGTGGATACGATTGGTAGCTGATTGTCAGGAACAGGCATCTAACTGATCACCAGTTCTCCGTTCTTCAGCAGGGGCAGCACATTGGCGCCATCCGGGGTAAGGCAGTACCGGATGTCCCTTTCCAGGCCGTAACGGGAGAGGCGCTGGAAATGGGAGGCCTGTTTCATAAAGCCGTAAAGATCATTTCTGGCACTATTGTATAATGTTTCAGCTGCCAGGGCAGAGTCGCAGTTCACGGAAAAATGTTCGCGTGTCCGGCTTACAACAGCGCCCGCAAACAGGGTATCCTCCATATTGACACGGTCTTTCCAGGCGGCACAGCCCAGTATCACGTTCTGTCCCTGTGCCACCAGGTAATCGCACACGGCAGAAAGGTTCGGAAAAGAACCGGTAATGATCTGAACAGCGTCTTTAGCCATATGGAGCAGCTTGGTACCATTGGTGGTAGTAAGTACTACTGTTTTTCCTGCTATGAAATCCCGGGGGTACTCAAAAGGGGAGTTGCCGTAGGCCAGTCCTTCGGCAATCTTTCCGTCGCGTTCGCCGGCGGTAATCGCGTCCAGCTGGCGGCCAATGTTCACACACTCTTCTACCGATGCTACCGGTATTACCCTGGCAGCGCCATTATACAGCGCCGTACAGATCGTAGAGGTGGCCCTCAGCACATCAATAATAACCACGATGCTGTTCTTTACATCATACAAATGCAGGAGTGCCGGTGAAAGGCACACTTCCAGGGAAGGCCGGTTCATTTTTATAATTAATAATTAAGAATTAAAAATTAATAAATCCAGATATTCAGGTAGCCAATACTATCAAAAAACGCCTTTCTTAATTATTAATCAGTCCAGGATCACACGCCACTTTTCGGTTTCTGCGTATTCCTTGATGGTACGGTTACGCAGTTGCAGCAGGTTGCACATATACCGCCGCAGGTAAAAGCGGTCTACCAGGCGGCCCAGGAAGCCGTATGGCACACCAAACTCCATGATATCTATAGCAATGGTGCCGTTGTCAATGACCTTGAAGTGGTGCTCATGGCGCAGGTAGCTAAAGTCTCCCTGTTCCATTTCATCGCAGAAGTACGCAGGGCTGCGCATTTCTGTGATACGGGAAGTGAACTCCCGCATTTTACCCAGGTGGCGGGCTCTCCAGGTAACGGTCTCATTTTCAGATATGAGCCCGTTCACACGGCCCTTGATGGCCTCTTCCTTTACATGCGCCATACTGCGTTTGTGAAGGGTAATGCTCCGGCTCAGGTCAAAACACCCGCTCTATAGGCGCATGGATGACGGTTGTTAAATGAATAGTAGGCATAGATATGGTTATGAAATAGCTTTTAGCAGTTAGCCGCCAGCTTTTAGCTAAGATAATGGCTAACAGGCAGATTTAATAAAATCCGTAGTGAAAACCCTATAATTGCTAACCGCTAAAAGCTAATAGCTAACGGCTAGCCCAGAAAGGGTACCTTCACCACTTTCGCTTTCAGCGTGTTTATCACGTACGGTTATATAGATCTCGCTATCCAGCGCAGCATGGGCGGTGGCTACATAGCCCAGGCCAACAGCTTTCTGCAGGGAAGGAGATTGTGTACCGGAGGTTACCCGGCCTATCACTTCGCCTGCCGCGTTCCTGATCTCGTAGTCATGACGGGGAATACCCTTGTCTATCATTTCAAAGCCCACCAGCTTTTGTGTAACGCCGGCAGCTTTCTGTTTCTCCAGTATCTCACGGGCGGTAAAGTCTTTCGTGAACTTGGTGATCCAGCCCAGCCCTGCTTCCAGCGGAGAGGTACGGTCGTCTATATCGTTACCGTACAGGCAGAAGCCCATTTCCAGCCGCAGGGTATCACGGGCGCCAAGGCCAATGGGTTTAAGTCCCCGGGGCGCACCGGCCTCAAAGATAGCGTCCCATATCTTTTCAGCAGCGCCGTCTTTATCCTCAAAATAGATCTCCACACCACCTGCCCCGGTATAACCGGTAGCGCTGACCAATACGTTGGGTACACCTGCAAAAACGCCTTTGCTGAAGGTATAGTATTTCATATTGACCAGGTCAATATCCGTTAAAGGCTGCAGAATACTGGCGGCATTAGGGCCCTGGATAGCCAGCAGGCAGGTCTTGTCAGAGATATTGTGCATTTCCACTCCCTTAGTGTTGTGCTCACTGATCCAGTTCCAGTCTTTCTCAATGTTGGCGGCATTCACCACCAGCATGTATACCTTGTTTTCCTCAATGCAATATACCAGCAGATCATCCACAATCCCCCCCTCGCGGTTAGGCAAACAGCTGTACTGGGCTTTCCCGGCGGTTAATCTGGAGGCGTCGTTGGAGGTAACCCTTTGGATAAGGTCCAGCGCATTATCGCCTTTCAGAATAAACTCGCCCATGTGGCTTACGTCAAACACCCCGGCGTTGTTACGGACCGTCTGGTGTTCATCATTGATACCACTATACGAAACAGGCATATTATAACCTGCAAAAGGGACCATTTTAGCGCCCAGCGCAATATGCTTAGCGGAAAACGGTGTGTTCCTGATGTCTGCCATCTTGATGAAATTTGGGTATGATTGGTTTTTAAACGCGGCAAAAATAGCCCGAAATTCGAAATTTGGTGTAATAATTGCACATTACCGCTCACTTTCATGCTGAGTGGCTAATTTTGTGAGGATCGATGATGTAGTATGTCCTTAGTCTAACACTCCCTAAATACTGAACTGTGAAAAAGATCACCTGGCTTTTAGTATTCCTGTCTGTGGCCGCCCAGTTGCCCGCCCAGAAAAAAAGCCGACCGGAAAATTCTGGAAAACCTGCAGGCGCATGTAAACTACCTGTCCAGCGACAAGCTGGAAGGCCGCAGAACCGGTACTCCCGGTGAAAAGCTGGCCGCCGGGTACATTGCAGAACAGATGCAGAAAGCAGGGCTGGCCCCCAAAGGAGATAACGGCTACCTGCAGACTTTTACTGTACGGGAAGGCAAAGAACCAGGCGAAGCCACCCGGCTAAGCATTAACAATGATAAGTTCACACCCGGCGAACAGTTCGTGCCGCTGCCCTTCAGCGCAGAGAAAGCCGCAAAAGGCGAAGTTCTGCCCGATGTAAAGGAACCTGATAATATATGGCTGATAGATGTACAGGACATGGAACTGAACCCCCATGCCCCTCCATTGCCACAATACCAGCGGAAAGCCGCGGAAGCGGCTAAAGAAGGCGCTTCCGGCGTGATCTTTTTCAATGGTAAAGAAGATATCCAATCCATTGCCAATTGGCTGGATGAGAACCCTAAACAACTGGCCATCCCGGCGATCTGGGTGAACGGCGCCATCAGCAAAAAGCTGAAAAGCGACGATGCCAACGGCTTCCAGATCAACCTGGAAGTGGCTTTCAAAGCTGCCAAACGTACCGGTACTAACGTAATCGGTTATATCGACAATGGCGCTCCAAAAACCATCATACTGGGCGCACACTATGACCACCTGGGATATGGCGAAGACCATAACTCCCTCTCCACCGGCGAAAAAGCCATCCACAACGGAGCAGACGATAACGCCAGCGGTACCGCCGCCCTGCTGGAACTGGGGCGCCAGCTAAAAAGCGCCCGTTTCAGGAACAATAACTTTATACTTGTTGCCTTCTCCGGCGAAGAGCTGGGTCTCTTCGGCTCTAAATATTTCACCGCACATGCACCCATCAGCATGGCCCAGGTAAACTTCATGATCAATATGGATATGGTGGGGCCGCCTGGACGCCGCCAAAGGATTACAGGTGGGCGGCATCGGCACCTCACCGCTATGGACCGCCATCCTGGAAGAATCAGCCCCGGAAGGGCTGAAGCTCAACTACGACTCTTCGGGTGTAGGCCCCTCAGATCATACCTCCTTTTACCGGGCACAGATACCGGTACTGTTTTTCTTCACCGGTACGCACAGCGACTATCACAAACCCAGTGATGATGCAGACAAGATCAATTATACAGGAGAACTGAGCGTAATAAAATTAATTTACCGTATTATTGAAAAAGCTAATGCCCGGGAAAAGCTGGCATTCACGCCCACCCGCGAACCGCAGGTAAGCTCCGCCCGCTTTTCTGTTACCCTCGGCATTATGCCGGATTATACCTATAAGCAGGGAGGAGTGCGCGTAGATGGTATCTCTGATGGCAAACCAGCCCAGAAAGCCGGGCTGCTTGCCGGAGACGTGATCGTACAGCTGGGTAAACATTCCGTTACTAACATGGACGGCTATATGCAGGCGCTGGCTGCTTTTAAGAAAGGAGACAAAACCACCGTAACCGTAAAGAGAGGAAATAAACAACAGACTTTTAACATACAATTCTGATGATGCGCTATTTATTATTGTCCATCCTGCTTTTTGCAGCCTGTGCAAAAGGCCGTAAGCAAACCGATACTGACAAATATGACCTAATCACTGAGAAATGCTACGTGCTCCGGCAGGTTAAACCTGCAGCGGGCGATACCACGGCAGCTGCCGCACAGCAACAGCAGCAGCAGCTCGCTGCCTACCTTGAACAGCACCAGTTTACCAGGCATGTAGCCGGAAAAGACAGCCTGCTGTTTCGCCGGGCCAACGGGCAGGAAGTGATCATCGAGCTGCCTGTACCCCAGGATACCTGGGAAGCGCATACCATCATCGTCTTTGATCCGCAGAAAAATCCGCTGTTCGTGAACCTGCACAAGGGAACAGCCCAGATAGACCAGTATATTCAGTCAAAATAGATAAGGGGCAAAATACCGGGGATGACAAAAGAAAACCTGATCCTGTTGGCGGATGCTTATAAGTATTCGCATCATAAATTGTACCTGCCAGGTACACAATACATCTATTCCTATCTTGAAAGCAGGGGTGGCAAATTTGAGGAAACTGTCTTCTACGGACTGCAGTATTTTCTGAAAGAATACCTGGAAGGGCCCGTGTTTACCCGTGAAAAGATCAACGAAGCAGAACACATGCTGCTGGAAGTATTTGGCCGGGATGATGTGTTTGACCGCAAACGTTTTGAATACATTGTACACACCCATGGCGGCTGTCTGCCCATCCGCATCAAAGCAGTGCCTGAAGGAACCGTGGCGCCCGTACGAAATGTACTGATGACGATAGAAAATACCGATCCCAACTGCTACTGGCTCACCAATTTCCTGGAAACACTGCTGATGCAGGTATGGTACCCCTGTACCGTAGCCACCCTGTCTTACGAAATACGCAAGGTTATTGCCCGCTACTACGAAGCTTCTGCCAGTGCCGCTGCCTTTGCGGGTATCGGTTATGTGCTGAACGACTTTGGATTCCGGGGAGCCAGCTCCGTAGAAAGCGCAGGACTTGGTGGCAGCGCCCACCTGGTAAGCTTCTCCGGCAGCGATACCCTGCATGCCTCCACTTTTGCCAAACGCTATTACGGCGCGCAACTTGCGCCTGGTCAATCCATACCAGCTACCGAACATTCCATCGTTACCCTGCTGGGAGAGAAAGGCGAACCGGAGATCTTCCGTCATGTGCTGAATACCTTCCCTACCGGGGTAGTGGCCTGCGTATCAGATTCCTATAATATCTTCCGCGCCTGTGAACAATACTGGGGCAACGAATTGAAAGAACAGATCCTCAGCCGCGACGGAACACTGGTAATACGCCCTGACAGCGGCGATCCGGTACGTACCCTGCTGAAAGTATTTGATATCCTGATGACGAAATTCGGGTTCACCCTTAATGAAAAAGGTTATAAAGTACTGCCGCCGCAGCTGCGTGTAATACAGGGAGACGGAGTAAGCTATTCTTCCATACAGGATATCTACGAGGCGCTGATGGGCGCAGGCATCAGTGCAGAGAACCTGGTACTGGGCATGGGCGGTGCACTGCTGCAGCGCGTAAACCGGGATACCCAGGAGTTTGCCCTGAAATGCTCTCACGCAGTAGTGAACGGCGAAAACATCAACGTTCAGAAAATGCCCGTAGAGCTGGATGCCAAAGGACAGCTGCGCACTTCCTTCAAAGAATCAAAAGCCGGCAGGCTGAAACTGGTGCTGCAGAATGGCGAATATAAAACAGTGAAGGAAGATGAACTACCGGGAGCAGCTGATCAGCTGGAAGTAGTGTTTGAGAATGGAGAAGTGATAAAAGAACATGACTTTAAGGAGATAAGGCAGCGGGCCTGGGGAGGCCAGGAACCTTAAAGTACCTAACGTGATTATCACCTCAGGTGCAACACCTTCCCCTCAAAATAATTATCAATCGCTGTTGTCATCTTCATCTGCTCTAAAAAAGTCTTCAGTGGTTTATTCCTTTCTATAAACCCGGTAAATCGCTCTGTCTCCAGCTTCGGGTTATCCACTACTACCATTACCCCATACCACCTGGCCACTACACTATTGATCTCCTGCACCGGCGCATTGTAAAACACCTGCACACCCTGCATCCAGCTTAATATATCCTTTTCATCAAAGGGCTGAACAGTGATAGACCTGCCTGCTGCACAGATCCCCTGTTGCCCGGGTTTTAATGTAGCCGCACCTTTTCCTGCTTTCAGTTCCACGGCGCCATCTATCAACGACACCATTACCCGCCCGGAATCATAGCTGTTCACATTAAAGGCCGTCCCCAGTTGTATGCCGGTGTTCCGTTACGCAGATATCCTGCTGATGAAGGCAGAAGCCATCCTGCGGGGCGCTACGCCTACCCTGGGCGCTTCGGCTTTATCACTGGTGAACGAAGTAAGGACCATCCGCAAAGCCAGCGCCTGGAGCACCGTTACGCTGGACAACCTGCTGGATGAACGCGGAAGGGAATTTGCCTGGGAAAACTGGCGCCGTAATGACCTGATCCGCTTCGGAAAAGTTGAAGACAGCAAGGGTTATAAAACAGACGCAAACACTACCCGCCGCCTGTACCCGGTGCCCACTTACGCCAGGGTACTGAACCCGCTGCTGTCGCAGAACCCGGGATATTAACCATTCTTTATCATATACCAGCAACTGTTTCACTTACGCCATCCTGCTTCGCTGCAGGGTGGCGTTTTCATTCATAAAAAAACCGGAGTAAGATTACTCCGGCTACTACCTAAACCTACAACTGTTACACTGTTAGACAGTAACAATGCCTGTATTGTTACTATCTTATTTATCTTTTGATCAGTTCGCGGATAACATTTCTTCCAGCTCTTCCTCTTCTTCTTCCGCCTTATAAGGCGCCACCATCCGTTGGCGGATCAGGCGCCTGGCAGCCGGGTTACCCCAGCCAAAGCGGCGCATGATACTGTCTGCGATCTTATACACCACCGGCACCACGATCAGGGTAAGGAACATGGAGCTGATCAGGCCACCGATGATCACCCAGGCCAGGCCGTTCTTGATGGCGGCCACACCGCCGGTGGCCAGCGCAATGGGCAGCATGCCGATCACCATGGCGATGGTGGTCATCAGGATAGGCCGCAAACGCGCATTGTTGGCGTGGATCAGCGCCTCGTAGGTAGACTGTCCCTGCTCTTTCATCTGGTTGGTAAAGTCTACCAGCATAATTGCATTCTTGGCCACCAGGCCTATCAGCATGATAATACCCAGTATGGTAAAGATGTTGAGCGTATTATTTGTAAGCGCCAGTGCCAACAGGGCCCCTATAATAGCCAGGGGTATAGAGAACAGTACCACAAAGGGGTATATGTAGCTGTCGTACAGCGCCACCATGATCAGGTATACCATCACGATAGAGATCAGCAAGGCAATACCCAATGTGCTGAAAGAATCGCCCTGGTTCTCTGCATCACCGCCAAACACATAAGATACGCCGGTGGGTTGCTGCAGCCTGGTCAGCGCCTGCGCAAACTCCTGTTGTACCGTACCTGAGGGACGGCCAACCACCTGCGACTGCACGGACACCGATGTACTCTTATCCCTTCTTTCCAGGCGGCTGGGACCACTGCTCTCAATGATGTCCGCAAACTGTGACAGTTTGATCAGCTGACCCTTGTTATTGGCAAACTGTACGTTCGCCACATCCTGGATATTCTTACGGTTAAAATCATCAAAGCGGATATTAATATCATATTCATAACCACCCTGGCGGAACTTCGCCTTGGCATCATCTGCCGTACCGTTGAAGGCCGTTTGCATGGTAGCCCCTACCTGGTCAAGGGTAAGGCCCAGGGCCGACATTTTATCACGGTCTACCTGCACATTGATCTCCGGGTTACCTTCTTCTACGGATAACTTCACATCACTGGTACCGTCTATTTTGCGCAGCACATCCATCGCCTGTTTGGCGTAGGCCATTACGCTGTCCAGCTCTGTGCCCATTACCACTAATTCTACCGGCGCACGGTCTGCCGTACCCATAATGTTAACGGGAATAGTTTTCACTTTTACGCCCGGTAATAACTTCCTGAGTTCCGTTTTTGTTTTAGCGGCATAGATATCCACCGGGTCGCGTTTATCCTGGTCAATCAGTATCACCGTTACCTCAGATTTATACGCGGTAGATTGTGATGCACCAAAACCGTCTTCACTGGTCTGTCCAACGGTTGTGATCAAACGTTCTACTGCGGGTTGTTTGGTAAAGATACTGCTCCACTTTGCGGGTAGCCTGGTTAGCCTGTTCTACAGCCGCATCCTTGGGCAGTTCCAGCTGTACAATGAATTGGCCCCTGTCTCCTTTGGAGATAAATTCACCGCCAATGTACCCTTTGGCCAGCAGCATGAAGGAAGCCACCAGCAGCCCCACTGCCACCAGTAAGGTGACAGCTTTATGCGCCAGCGCCCATTTCAGCAGGCCGGTCATCCAGTCTGTAAACTTCTGCAGCTGCCGCTCAAACCAGAGGATGAAGCGCTCAAAAATGTTCTTACCACTCATATGCTCCAGCTTACCGAAGCGGGAAGACAACAGCGGCACTATCATGAAAGATGACAGCAGGCTGAGCATGGTAGAGATCATGACCACCACGCAGAACTCCCGCAGGATCTTTGATACCAGGCCGTCTGTAAGAGAGATGGGCAGGAACACCACTACAATCACCAGCGTGATGGAAGTAACGGTAAAGCCTATCTCTTTTACGCCATCAAATGCCGCACGTACTTTGTTCTTACCCATTTCCATGTGGCGGTAGATGTTCTCCAGCACCACGATGGCATCATCCACCAGGATACCTACCACCAGGGAAAGGCCCATGAGCGACATCAGGTTAAGCGTATAGCCAAAGAGCTTCATACCGATGAAAGTAGCGATCAGCGAAGCGGGAATGGAGATCATTACGAAGATGGCGTTGCGGATGCTGTGCAGGAATAGCAGCATTACCAATGCTACCAGCACTACTGCAATGATAAGGTCGTGCACCACAGAGTCTGCAGATTCCAGCGTGAAGTCTGAAGCGTCATTGGCAACCACGATCTTCAAACCGTTCTGCGCATAATCTTTCTCGATACCGGCAATGGACTTCTTCACCTCTTCACTTACGCTTACGGCGTTGGCGTCTGTCTGCTTCTGCAGCTGCAGGGCGATAGCGTTCACACCGTCTACACGCGCAATACGTTCCACGTCCTTCTGACCGTCCTGTACATCGGCTACATCCTGCAGGCGGATCTGGGTACCGCCGGAGGTAGTGGTCAGCACCAGGTTGCGCAGCTGGTCTACATCCTTGTACTTACCGGAGAGGCGGATCAATATCTGCTGATCGGTGGTTTTTGCTTTACCTGTAGGGAAGTCCAGGTTAGCGTTAGTGATCACCTGCCGCACCTGCAGAATGGAGAGGTTATACGCCTGCAGCCTGGCAGGATCCACATTCACCTGTATCTCGCGCTCGCGGCCGCCGATCAGTGTTACCTGGGCCATACCGGGTAACCGTGATAACAGGGGCTGGATCTTTTTATCTACCAGGTCGTAAAACTGTTTGTCGTCCATTTTGGCGGTGGCAGACAGCGTCATGATGGGCAGGTCGTCCAAAGAGAATTTATTCAGGGAAGGCTGTTTCGCATCCTCCGGCAGATCAGCCAGTATGGCGTTGATCTTGCGTTGGGCATCCTGCATGCCGATGTCTACATTGGCATCGCTGTTCAGTTCCACGGTTACAACAGACAGGCCTTCGGAAGATTTGGAGGTAATCTTCTTCACCTTTTCCATGGAGGCGATGGCGTCCTCTATTTTCTTGGTAACGGTTGCCTCCACCTCACCGGGGGCGGCGCCGGGATAAACGGTACTGATGGTCACGATCGGGTTGCTGAACTTGGGCAGCAACTCGTAGTTGAGCGTTTTGTAGCTCATTACCCCCAGCAGGGTAAGGATGGTAAACACCACTACCACGATGGTAGGCCTTTTAATGGATATCGCTGTGATCTTCATTTTTCATCGGTTTGTGCTGCACTATTAGCGGGCAGCGGTTTGCACGGTCACTTTGGATCCATCCACCAGGTTGATCTGTCCGCTGGTGATCACGGTATCTCCTTCGTTGAGCCCTTCCCGTATTTCCACCTGGTCGCCATAGATACGGCCCGCTACTACTTTGCGCAGCCTGGCAGTACCTCCTTCCAACACAAACACCTGGTTGCTGTTTACGCCACCGGCAAAAGCGGTGCGCGCCACCAGCATTACGGGCGCGTTTTTGGGCATTTCAAAATGGGCTGTGCCATACATCCCTGCCTTCAGCTGTTTGCCCGCAATGTTGGTCACTTCCATTTCCACCGGGTAGTTCAGCGTGTTATCGCCTTTGGCGGCAATGAAGGTGATGCGGCCTTCGTAAGTTGCTTCGGGAAACACATTGGCGCTTACTTTCACCTTATCGCCTTCCTTCAGGTTCACTACCTGTGCTTCGGGCACGCTTACAGCCAGCTTCAGGCGGGAAACATCCACGATCTCAAACATCTTATCGCCAGCCCTGAGATAAGCGCCCTGCTCCACGTACTTTGCATTGATCACACCCTGGATAGGCGCTTTTACGCGGGTATCGCGGATACGGCGGCTGGCGGCTTCGTAGCGGGTAACGGCCTGGTCGTACTGCACACGGATATCGTCTACCTGTTTCTGTGTAACACCGCCTGTTTTAAATGCGCTCTCGTATCTTTCTTTATCCACTTTCAGCTGGTCCATACTTACTTTATAGTTCTGCAGATCGGTGCCCAGGATCTCATCATCGATACGCGCCATTACCTGTCCGGGTTTTACATAGCTGCCTTCCTTCACGGAAAGATCAGTGATGCGTCCGGAGGTTTCTGCGAGATAGGTCAGTTCACGGATCGGTTCAAAATTGCCGTTAGCGGCAAAGCCCTGAGAGAAATCTGTTTTCTTCACCTGCTGCACCAGTACGGGTACTTCGCCGGTATTGCTTTGTTTTACGTATTCCGTTTTAGCCTCGTTCTCTTTTTTATTGGCGCCCAGCTTCCACATGATCAGCACCAGCGCTGCAATGGTCAAACCTCCCCAGATAAAGATCTTTTTCATATTTAGTTCAGTAAGTTTTTAAGGTTACCGTTGGATTTTATGATATCCAGCTCTGCCAGTTTGTACTTGCAGCCAGTCGCTTCGTTGTACGTTGTTCTGTGCTTCGGTGAGCGAAGTCTCCGCGTCCAGCAGGTCTGTCAGACTGGCCAGTCCCAGTTTATAATTATTCCGGGTAGAGGCATACACCTCATTGGCCAGGTCTACGTTTTCCTCCTGTGCCTTGATGGTGGTGAGGTTGCTCTGTACCTGCAGTTTGGCGTTCTCAAAAGCGGTGCTGAGCAGGAGGGCAGTTTCCTCTTTCTGTTTGTTCAGCTGGCGCAACTTTACGTTGGCCTGGCTTACCCGGGAGCGGCGGCCAAAACCATCAAAGATGGGCACCTTTAATGTAAGGCCTACGGAAGAGGTGCCGTACCAGTTGGCGGTAGAGCCGTTGCTTTGGCTTTTCAGGAAGTCGAACTTATTACTCAACCCGTTGTACGTATAGTTACCGGTTATTGAGAGGGTGGGATAGTATTCTGCGATATAAGCTTTCTTTTGCAGCTCCTGCAGTTCCAGCTGTTTATCCAGGAGGCGGTATTCTATCCTGTTATTAAGATCAAGGCTGCCAAAGGCGGGGCCTGCGGCTGATTTATCTTTCAGTTCATCAAAGGAGGCAACGGGCAGTTCCACCTGGGTATCCATAGCCATGCCAATGCTCTGTTTAAGCTGGTTGAGCTGCAGGCGGTACTGGTTCTCCTGTTGTATGCGCTGTGTTTTGTAATTGGTAAGACTCACTTTGATGCGGTCCAGGTCTATCTTACGGGCCAGGCCATTCTCCAGCTGCGACTTTGTAGTTTCGGTAAGGGTGGTGAGCTTTTCGATATTGGCGTCCAGCACACGGATTTTTTCACGGCTCACCAGCGCCTGGTAATAAGCCTGGCTCACGTTGTAGATCACGCTTTCTTCAGACTGCTGTGTGGCCATCTTATAGTATTCTTCAGATGTTCTGGCGGCTTTAAGGCCGGTGAATACGGTTTGGTCAAATACTTTCTGCTCAAGGTTTGCCCCGGCGGAAATATTGTGGGTAACGCCGGATTCCAGCAGCACGGTTTGGCCTGGTTGGCCTATTACATCGCCTGGCAGGGGAAAGACCGGTTTCTTGATATTATTGGTATAATTACCGGTTCCGTTCACCTGGGGCAGTGCGCGGGCTTTAACCTCGCTTGTTTTGAAGCGGCCCATATCTTCATCCATACGGGTGTATGCCAACCGCTGGTTGTTAGCCAGGGCAAATTGAAGACACTGCTGCAGCGTCATTTCCGTTTGGGCATAGCTAGTTATACACCCCTAATCCCTGTTAAAAGGAATAAGCAGTAGCTTTAACCGTTTCATTGATTCCTGAATTTTTTTCTTTAGGCAAGAGGCAGCCAGGCCAGGTGCATGAGCTACCGGCGTAATCACTGTTTCCTCTTCAATTAAAATTTAAATGGTAGTCAGATCCTGTTCCTCAATTTTCAGGTACCGGCCCGCCAGCTTTCGGCCTTTCAGCGTGGCGATGCCCATGATATAGTTAGTTGTTATTTCGTGCATCACCTCATTCGGTTCAAACTCCGCATCCGGGTACTGTAAAGGTTCAAAGACCGTTTCCAGCTGCAGCTGCCGCATGCGGGCGATGATATCCACATTGAAGTAACTGTTGTACAGTCCTTCCTCCATTCCCCGCTGCAGGTTGGTACGGATGTGTTGCAGTACTTCGTCCCGTCTGAACTGCGCGATCTCTTTTGCTATTTCCGGGTGATACTTCTGCACTTCATACAGCATAACCGGGTTCATGGTCCTTGCCCTGGCCTGGATGTTGGCTGTTGTTCTGATAACTTCGTCGATGGCGTCTGCCGCTTCGTTCCGGTTGTTGGTCAATTCCTCTCTGAGTGTTTCCAGTAAGGTGCGAATGCCTGCCTGAATTAATTCCGCCTTATCTGTGAAATGTTCGTATACTGTTTTCTTCGAGATACCACATTCGCGCGCAATGTCGAACATGGTAACGTTCTTAATTCCTATCGTTGTGAACATCCGAACCGCTGTTGCTAAAATTCTTTCCTGCACTGCCATGATTCCCCGATTAATGCCGTTTGAGTGCTTTTATAAATATTTCTGATAATAGTTGCTGTTTGGCCATGATCTGGTCCACTTCTTCTGGAGTAACGTCTATATAATCCGGCGGGCGGTCCAGTACGGTAAAACGTAATCCCTCCATGGCCTGGTTGTAAAGGATGGCCATTTGCTGTGGATCTTCCACCTGCAGTTCCCCGCTTTCCACGCCGGCTTTAATGACCCGCGCAACCAGTTTATCATCCCTTTCCCGGGCTTCCTTTATCACCTGCTGCATTTCTTCCGGCTGTGTTTCATTCAGTATCCGGAAAAGCTCCAGGCGGCAAAAGCGGCGGATAAAATCGGCGCGTACCTGGGAGATCTGCTGCAGGGTAGCTTCTGCCGAAACGACGTTGGTGGCGATGGCGTCCAGTTCAGCGAAGAAGTTCTCTGCTATTTTCATGAGCACTGCGCGGTGCAGGCCCTTCTTATCCGGGAAATAGTAATATAATGACGCCTTAGAGCACCCGAGGTCTTCTGCAATCTCGTTCATGGTGGTTTTGGCGGAGCCGTAATGGGTAAAGCGTTTGAGAGCCGCTTCCAAGATCCTCTCTTTCATTTCGTCTTTGGTCTCTGCAATCATCTTACTTTTTGACTTTTTTGGTTTCTGAGTCAAAAGTAGAACTTTTTTCTGAATTAGTAAAAGCAGTTGACCAATTAACAGTTTTTTAACTTTCTGGCAGAGGAAGTCAAAAAGTCGAAAACGGGGTTTATACCTCGTCATAGCGAGAGAATTGGTGGGGATTGGGGAAATGGGGCTTCATTCCCGTCATTCCGAGGAACTGCAGCGCCCAGCGGGCGGGCGTAACGAGCAATCCTTTATTTCCACGAAGGTTATACTGTAACAAAAGGGTTGCTTCGGGCTGGCTACCCATGGGGGGCCGGCGGCTTTCGCAATGACGGCTCTGAAGGTTGCCCTGTTTTACCTCACCTTACCTAATTGAAAACCAATATTTTACCTCGCCCGCTTTACACCAGATCCATGCGCTGCCAGTCTTGTAACCAGGCTGAAACGCAGTCCCATTAAGGCTGGAAGCAGAGATATTCCCTATATAAGCCCTTATTAAGCCCTTACTCATCCCTTATTTATTCCTTTGTATTAAGATAGGGGATATCTACGGATAGGAATTGTATTGGTATCGTACTTGCCAGGAATGGGTACAAACCATCCCGGCAATAAAACAGGAGAGCCGCACCTGTTGGGTGCGGCTCTACCGTTAATCTTATTAAACCATCTAATTGAATACTACCTGAGTTTCTCCAGGGCCAGCTTCAGTTGCTAGCAGCATGGCGGGGATCTCTTCCTTCACGCAGGTACCTACGCTGAGGCGGTACCAGGGAGAGTCTTTGGCGGCGCCAAAAGCATAGAAGGGCACTACGGCCAGTTTGGCTTCGTCGAGGATGTAGGAGGTAACGGCGGCCTGGGTGTCCAGCACCTTGCCGTCGGCGGTGGTTTTGCCTTTCAGGTCCAGTTTAATGGTGAGGTAGATGGCCGCCTGGGGGGCGATACAATCTACAGCATAACCATCTTTCTTCAGGTTGGCAAAGCCTTCGTATATTTTTACCAGTCTTTCTTCCACTTCGGCTTTGAAGTGCTGCAGGTATTTATCTACATTTTCCTTCTGCACCAGGTAACGGGCAGCAGCTTTCTGCTCTGCCATGGGGCTCCAGGCGCCCACGTGAGAGAGGATAGACTTCATCTTGCCGATCACATGTGCAGGACCTAACGCCCAGCCTACACGTACACCGGTGGCGGCAAAAGCTTTACTCATACCGTCTATGAAGATGGTGTAGTCTCTCAGCTCGGGGCGAAGGGATACCGGGTTGTAGTGGTGTGTTTCACCAAAGGTCAGCACCCAGTACATCTGGTCGTACATGATGTACAGGGGTTTTTCGCCGGCGCCACGGCTTTTGTTTTCCGCAATCACCAGGTCACAGATCTCTTCCAGCTGCTTTTTGCCGAAGGTGGTACCTGTGGGGTTCTGCGGAGAGCAGAGGGCCAGCAGGGTAGCGCCCTTTAACAGGGGCTTCACGTTCGGCGGCAGTAGGCATGAAATCGTTTTCCGGTGTTGTTTCCAGTACCACGTGTTCTGCCTCCAGGAAGTGCGTGTAGTGGTTGTTGTTCCAGGAAGGTGTAGCGTAGATCACTTTCTCGCCGCGATCTACAATGGTGCGGTAGGTAGCGTATATAATGGGACGGCCGCCACAGGAGATCACGATCTCTTTGGTGGGGTCGTAGTCCAGCCCTTCGCGTTCAGCAATGAATCCGCCTACTGCTTTACGCAGTTCCAGGATACCGTCTGCAGGGGGATAGTTCGGTGTAGTGTTCCTTGTAAGCAGTGATAATTTCCTGCTCAAACTCTGCGGGGATAGGGAAAACCTTGGGATCGAAATCGCCGATGGTAAAATTGTAGATCTTATCGCCCTTCGCCATCTTTTCCTTTATCTCGCCGGCCAGCTTAATAATTTCAGACCCGATCAAAGTTTCGGCTAGATGAGACAGTTTCATAAATCCCGGTTTTTTGGTTTTGTAAATGTTTTTTGCGCGCCAAAGGTAACCGATCTGTATATAATTTGAAAGAATCTGACCATTCTTTTTACAATATTTAACAAAGTATCATCTGCATAATATTTTATTCAAAGAAACGGGCTAAACGCAGGCTTTTTATCTAACATTAGGTTTTGCTGTAATGTTTATCCACAGTAGGCTGTTCAAAAAAAATATATACGTGGAAGCGGGAAGGGCAGGGAAAAAATTGTAAAATGCATGTTAATTCAACTATAAACTTTTCAGACAACTTTTAAATATCTTTGTTGGCCATTCATAATAAGCATTATGAATGTTTTTATTTTGCAACATCCATCTAATCAGATTAACAGATGAAATTTATTGTTTCTTCCTCTACTTTGTTAAAGCAATTACAACAGATCAGCGGGGTTATTAACTCCAATACGGTACTGCCCATACTGGAGGATTTTCTTTTCCTGATCGACAAGAACCAGTTAACGGTGGTTGCTACCGACCTTGAAACTGTAATGAAGGTAAAGCTGGAGGTAGAAGCCAAAGAAAGCGGCCGTATCTGTATCCCGGCAAAGATCCTGATGGACTCCCTGAAGAACCTGCCGGATCAGCCGCTGACCTTTCATGTTGACCTGAATACTTATGCCGTTGAGATCACTTCCGACAACGGTAAGTACAAGGTGATGGGTGAGAATCCCGAGAACTTCCCCAAGGAGCCTACGGCAGATGATACCACCTCATTTACGCTGGTGTCTTCCGCGCTGGTAACCGCCATCAATAAAACGCTGTTCGCCGTAAGTAACGACGATCTGCGCCCGGCTATGACAGGTGTTTACTTTGAGCTTGCCAACAACAGCCTCACTTTTGTAGCCACCGATGCACACCGCCTGGTAAAGTACGTGAGAACAGACGCCAACTGTCCGCAGACAGATACCTTCATCGTACCTAAAAAGCCGCTGAACCTGCTGAAATCAGCCTTGCCGGATAATGAAAGTGAAGTAAAGATCTCCTACAGCCAGAACCACTTCTTTGTATCGCACGATGGCGCCCAGATGATCTGCCGGCTGATAGACGCGCGTTTCCCCGATTACAAAGTAGTAATACCAAAAGATAATCCTTACCGCCTTACCGTAGCAAAATCTGATTTCCAGAATGCGCTGAAACGGGTAAGCGTGTTTGCCAATAAAAGCACTAACCAGGTAGCGCTGAATATTACAGGCAGCGAACTGCAGCTGACGGCGCAGGATGTGGACTTCTCCTTTGAGGGTACAGAACGCATGGGCTGCCAGTACAGCGGCGATGATATGCAGATTGCTTTCAACGCAAAATTCCTGATTGAAATGCTGAACGCTGCAGAAGGCGATGAGATCAGCATTGAACTCTCCACGCCCACCAAAGCAGGTATCCTGAAGCCATCTGAAAAACAGGAAAACGAAGACCTCCTGATGCTGGTGATGCCGCTGATGCTGAATAATTAACTTTTAGCGATTAGCTGTTAGCTGTTAGCATAAAGCACGCTCCGGTAGCCAACAGCTAACCGCCAAAAGCCAATAGCTAATTTCATCTATATATAAAGCAATCTCTCACAAAGGGGTTGCTTTTTTCTTTACTGTGGTGCACTCTGCCGCAAAATAATCCGCTCAAAATATCGTAATTTAAGGTAGCAAAACAGACAGGACAGTAACTAAAAAAGGCAGGACAGTAACTAATCGCGTGATGTAGTTCCATAGCGAAAGCTACATTCATTTATTCAATTGCCCGGAAAGAGTCATGGAGGCATTCTTCGAAAATATACCCCCAACTTACCGCAGTGCATTACTGGTGGCAGGGCTCTTGTTGTTATGGATCATAGAAGGGTTCATTCCCCGGTTCCGTTTCAGCAACAACCGATACCGCCATGCGGGCACGAGTATCTTCTTTTCGGTAACTACCGTTCTCGTTAATGCAGGATTTGCATTTGCGGTGGTAAAGGCTGCTGAATGGACAGGCAGCACGCAGTTCGGCCTCTTATACTGGTTAGGCGTTCCTGCCTGGCTGCATGTTATCCTGGCGTTACTGATGCTGGATTTCCTGGGGGCCTACCTGATCCACCTGGTGCTGCACAAGGTAGCGTGGATGTGGCATTTTCATAAGATCCACCACATTGATACCAGTATAGACGTTACTTCGGCGCTGCGGCACCACCCGGTAGAAAGTGTGTTCAGGGTAGCTGCACTGATCGTAGCGGTTGTGAGCATGGGTATTCCCATCTGGATGGTGATGCTGTACCAAAGCGTATCTGCACTGATGTCTCAGTTCAACCACGCCAATATAAAACTACCGGGCTGGCTGGACAAAGGCCTGAGCTGGGTGATCGTATCGCCAGACATGCATAAGGTGCATCACAGCCGGTATCAACCTGAAACTGATTCTAATTACGCTAATATATTTTCAATATGGGACCGCATGCTTGGCACGTTTGTGAGCGTACCGGATACCACCCGCATCCGTTACGGACTGGATGAATACCAGGACGCGCGGTACCAGGAGATAGGCGTCCTATTGAAAGTGCCCTGGGAAAAAACAAATGTGCTGATGGAGCAACAGCCAGTTAATTCATGATGGAGAAATATTCATTCCTGTAATCTATAATTAAATAGTGATATGGCAACACAACATCACATTGCTTCAACAAAAATAGCAGGCTTCATAGGCCTGTTTGTAGGCGTTATTGCCGCTATTGCTTCTTTTGTCACCAAGAGCCCTAATACCGCAATTGTACTCGGTAGTGTTGGCGCAGTTGTTAGTATCTTTTGTATGTGGAAATCCCGCAAGAACATTGACGACATGCAGCTGGCTACAGCCGGGCTATTTATGGCGGTGGTATCTGTGGTGGTAGGTTTGTGGCTGATATATAGTTGAGAAAGCGATACAAAGCAAAAATAAGCTGTGTATTTCTCTGCAAGGGAAGGGCAGTTTATTTTTGCTTTTTCCCCTTTACCCGTCCCGCCGGTTCTATCTTCTTCTCATATTTTTCCAGGTATCCTTCTGCCGCATTCACAGGAAATATCACCAGCGTGGTATCTGTCAGATCTTTAATGATCGTAGTGTCTACCGTGGCGGCAGAATCTTTCTGCTCTACCCCTTCTGTATGGTGCCATAACAGCAATGTATCTTTTGAAAGGGCCCATTTTTCATACACCAGCGTATACATGTTGATGGATTGCGCACTGCCATCCTTGCGGAGGTCAAAGCCCTGCGTTTCCTTGTCGCGGCCGGCTACCGGGCGCATCCACTTGCCTGTGAGCACCTGTGGCTCATAGCTGATGGTATCCGCCTTAATAAACGAAGTATCGGGGAAGGGTGCAATACCCGTGCTGTCAGCCTGTTTCAGCAGGCTGCTGTCAACATCCGCAAGCGTATCAGTTGCCGTTTTCACAGATTGGGTCTGCTGGTTGCAGGCCAGTGAGGTAAGTACCATTGCGGCAAGTAACAGGTTCCTGTTCATATATTTTCAAATATACCAAAATAAAAATCCCAAATTCTAAATACCAAATTCCAAATTCCAGATCTTAAATCTGGCTTTAGCATAAGTTGTGTCACAAATGGTATTAAGTATTTGGAATTTGGTATTTGGGATTTGCATTTTAGTCCCCTATCTTTACGGTCACTTTAGGGGTGTTTCCCGGAGCGATTACCGGGAAGCTGAGATAATACCCTCAGTACCTGACGCAGCTCATACTGCCGGAGGGAAAAGTTACTGATCATATCTCTTCTTTACACACATCCTTAAAGTTTATTGTTTCATCTAAAATTCCTGTTACACATGGAAGTACTTGTGAACAATAAACTTTATGCGGTGCAGCCAGCCACTACCATTGCTGCACTCTTACAGTTTATTCAACTGCCATCCGCAAAAGGCATTGCCATTGCCATTAACAACCAGGTGGTCCCGAAAGCGCACTGGGATCAGCAAACCCTGCAGGCAGCAGATAAGGTCACGATTATCAGGGCCACACAAGGCGGGTAATTCATTCACCTCTTTTATCAACAGATGATGACCAGCGTATGGATACGCCGGTTGTCCCCTGCTGCATTCCTGTAAGTACGGTAACAAAAATCCTCACAGCAAAAACTTATCAGTTATGGCTCAAGCAACTACTGAGCACAGCATCAGCCGCGCGCCTTTCCCGGCTTCGGAAAAGATCTATGTACCCGGACAACTGCATGACATCAAAGTGGCCATGCGTGAAATTACCCTGACCCCTACACGGCCCACCGGCAGGAACGGCGATGCTGTTTCCAATGCACCGGTAGTGGTGTATGATACCAGCGGGCCCTACACAGATCCGGCCGTCGATATCGACGTCCATAAAGGCCTGCCACGCCTGCGGGAACCCTGGATACAGCAGCGCAATGACACGGAACCTTTATCACAGCTCAGCTCTGCATACGGCCGCAAACGCCTGGATGATGCATCGTTGGATGCACTGCGTTTTGCCCACCTGCAAACACCGCTGCGCGCTAAAGCAGGGCGAAATGTTTCACAAATGCATTACGCACGACAGGGCGTTATCACCCCGGAAATGGAATACATCGCCATCCGTGAGAACCAGTGCGCAGAACAACTGTTCCGCGAAAACAATGAACTATGGCAGCAGCACAAAGGACATTCCTTTGGCGCCAATACACCGGTTCAATTCATCACGCCTGAATTTGTACGACAGGAAGTGGCCGCCGGCAGGGCCATCATCCCTTCCAATATCAATCACCCGGAAAGCGAGCCCATGATCATCGGGCGTAATTTCCTGGTAAAGATCAACGCCAACATCGGCAATTCTGCCGTTAGCTCCGGTATTGAAGAAGAAGTGGAAAAAGCCGTATGGGCCTGTCGCTGGGGCGCAGATACTATTATGGATCTGAGCACGGGAAAACATATTCACGAAACGCGCGAATGGATCATCCGCAACTCGCCCGTACCCATTGGTACGGTACCTATCTACCAGGCGCTGGAAAAAGTGAACGGCAAAGCCGAAGAGCTGAACTGGGAACTGTTCCGCGATACGCTCATAGAACAGGCAGAACAGGGTGTTGACTACTTCACCATCCACGCGGGGGTACTGCTGCGCTATGTACCGCTTACGGCTAAACGTACCACCGGTATTGTAAGCCGCGGCGGCTCCATTATGGCTAAATGGTGCCTGGCCCATCATAAGGAGAATTTCCTGTACACGCATTTTGAAGAGATCTGCGAGATCATGAAAGCCTATGATGTTGCCTTCTCCCTGGGTGATGGCCTGCGGCCCGGCAGTATTGCAGACGCCAATGACGCCGCACAGTTCGGTGAGCTGGAAACACTGGGCGAACTCACCAAACAGGCCTGGCAGCATGATGTCCAGGTGATGATCGAAGGCCCCGGACACGTTCCCATGCAACTCATCAAAGTAAATATGGAGCAGCAACTGCAGCATTGCCACGAAGCGCCATTCTATACGCTTGGTCCGCTGACTACAGATATTGCACCCGGCTATGACCATATCACCTCCGCCATTGGCGCCGCTATGATAGGCTGGTTTGGTACTGCCATGCTCTGCTACGTTACACCTAAAGAGCATCTTGGTTTGCCTGATAAGGAAGATGTAAGGCAGGGTGTGATTGCTTACAAAATTGCCGCGCATGCGGCAGACCTGGCCAAAGGCCACCCGGGTGCGCAACACCGCGACAATGCCCTGAGCAAGGCCAGGTTTGAGTTCCGCTGGGAAGACCAGTTCAACCTCTCGCTGGACCCTGAAACTGCGCGGGCCTATCACGATGAAACATTACCTGCAGAAGGCGCCAAGATCGCGCATTTCTGCTCCATGTGCGGCCCTCATTTCTGTTCTATGAAGATCACGCAGGAAGTACGTGATTTTGCCAGCTCGCAGGGCGTAAGCGAAGCGGATGCACTGAACGCAGGTATGGAAGCCCAGGCCGAAGCATTTAAAGTACAGGGCGGAGAGATCTATTTGTAAAACGTCCATGATATATCTGAGCAATAGCATGATACTGGTCATCACACAGGCAGGTCATCTACCCGGTGAAACGGAGTGCTGGAAGGAGCTGATTGCAGCGGGGGCAGACGCCATCCTGCTGCGTAAGCCCGGCTGGACGGAAGATGATTATGCCCATCTGCTGGAGGAGGCCGACCCTGTTGTGTATCCGCAACTGCTGATCGCACAGCATTACCAGCTGCAACAGCGTTATGGTTTGCGCGGCGTACACTTCAGTGAAAGCCTGCGCAACAGCACACTGCCGCAACAGCTGGAGGCCCTGCGCAACGAAGAGTGTTTGCTCAGCACGGGTATCCATTATGGCAATACTCCCACAGGTATGCAGACAGTATGGGATCTCCTGCTGTTAAGTCCTGTGTTTGACAGTATTTCCAAGCCCGGGTATAAGGGGCTGGCGGACCAGGGCTTTCACCGGAACAACGAGCCATGGGCAGCAGGCAATTCGCCGTCCCGGCTGATTGCGCTGGGAGGCATTCACCAACACAATGCTGCACTAGCAAAACAAATGGGCTTTGACGGCATTGCCTTACTGGGCGCGGTGTGGCAGAAGGCCGGTAATGCAGTGGAACATTTCATAGAAATCAAAAAAGCATGGAACGGGATCGCCCATACGTAATGAGCCTGGCAGGGCTGGACCCCAGCGGGGGCGCCGGGCTGCTGGCAGACATCAAGACCTTTGAGGCCCAGCACACCTATGGGTTGGGGGTTTGTACGGCACTTACGGTACAGACAGATCAGCAGTTCATTTCGGCAGACTGGCTGCCGGCGGAACGTATTATTGCCCAGGCGGAACCGCTGCTCAAAAAGTTCGTGCCGGGTTATTGCAAAATAGGCATCATGGGCAACATAGCTACCCTGCTGGAAGTATTGCAGGCCCTGCATACCCTGCGGCCGGGCATCCGCATTGTGCTGGATCCTGTGCTGAAAGCATCTGCGGGGTTCCGTTTTCATGAAGACGGTCAGGCTGTTGCATGGAAGGCGGTACTGCCTTACCTCTACCTGCTCACTCCCAACTATAACCGAAGTACTGGCGCTCAGCAACCTTAGCCTCCGGAGGCAGACGGACAGGCAGCTGCCCGGGCTCTCAGCAGGCATTGCGCCGTACTGCTTAAAGGAGGGCACCGGCCCGGCCGCTATGGCTGGGACACGCTCTACCAGGCAGATGGCGAAACTGACCTTGCGCCGGGCAGGCAATCCGTAACTGCCAAACACGGTTCAGGCTGTGTACTGTCTGCCGCCATCACGGCGCAACTGGCCAGGGGGCATTCCCTGCCGGAGGCCTGTGTTAACGGCAAAGCGTATACGGAAAAATTCCTGGGCAGTCATTCATCACTATTAGGATATCATTTATTATGATCAGCAACTTACATTACATATCACAACAAACAAACAGCGCAGACCACACGGACAATATCAAAGCCGCCTGCGACGCAGGCTGCAAATGGATACAGCTGCGCATTAAGCACAGCAGCGCTGAAGCCGTGATGCCCGCCGCCCTGGCGGCAAAGAAGATCTGCGATGCCTACCAGGCAAAGCTGATCATCAACGACTACCCGCAGGTGGCCAAAGCCGTGGAAGCCCATGGCGTGCATGTAGGCAAAAACGATATGACAGTAGCGGCCGCAAGGGCCATCACCGGTCCGGGATTCATCATCGGCGGCACTGCCAATACACTGGCAGACATACTGCAGCACGTAAAAGATGAAGCCAGCTATGTAGGGGTGGGGCCTTACCGCTTTACCACCACCAAGCAGCATCTAAGTCCCATACTGGGCCTGGAAGGTATTGCGCATATTATACAACAGCTGAAAGCGTTGGGTATATCTATCCCCGTTATAGCCATCGGCGGCATATTACAGGAAGACATACCTGCCTTACAGGCAGCAGGCGTATACGGCGTGGCGGTAAGCGGCCTGATAACGCAAGCGGCAAACAAACAACAAATGGTCAGGAATATTTATGAAATGTTCGACAGTTTAAAGGTTTGATAGTTTAACACGTTCGCAAAGGGGTGTTATTTCAGGGAGAGGCTTCAGGTGTTCAACATTCAAACCATCAAACCATCAAACTTTCAAACGCTCAAACAATTTAAACATTCAAACATGAAATGTCTCGAAATAGCCGGACGCAGTTTTCAATCCCGCCTGTTCACCGGCACGGGTAAATTCTCCTCTGCAGCCGTGATGGAACAGGCATTGCTGGCTTCCGGCTCAGAGCTGGTAACGGTAGCGCTTAAACGGGTGGATATGCATAACCAGGCGGATGATATGCTGCAGCATCTTACCCATCCGCAGCTGCAGCTGCTGCCCAATACTTCGGGTGTGCGGACAGCAAAGGAAGCGGTATATGCGGCACAGCTGGCGCGTGAAGCGCTGGAGACCAACTGGGTGAAACTGGAGATCCACCCCGACCCGCGCTACCTGCTGCCAGACCCGGTGGAAACGCTGGCAGCAGCGGAGGCACTGGTAAAACTGGGATTCATAGTACTGCCTTATGTACACGCTGACCCGGTATTATGCAAACGCCTGGAAGAAGCGGGCACTGCTGCAGTAATGCCGCTGGGCGCTCCTATTGGCAGCAACAAGGGCCTCAGGACCTTCGATTTCCTGGAGATCATTATTGAACAAAGCCGGGTACCCGTGGTGATTGATGCAGGGATAGGACGCCCTTCTGATGCTGCCAGGGCAATGGAAATGGGAGCAGACGCGGTACTGGTGAATACGGCCATTGCTGTAGCGCAAAACCCGGTGCAGATGGCCATCGCATTCAAAGACGCAGTAACAGCGGGCAGAATGGCCTATGAGGCAGGGTTGCCGGTTATAAAGCAGGAAGCAGCCGCCAGCAGTCCGTTAGTGGCATTTCTGGATGAAGAAAATGTTTGAAACGAATCAACATGCAAACAAGTTTTAAAGACATATTTGATCAGTATGACTGGGATACTGTAAAAGCGGATATTTACAGTAAGACGGCCCAGGATGTGGAACGGGCGCTGGGGGCAGCGAAGCGGGGCCTGGAAGATTTCAAGGCGCTGCTCTCTCCTGCCGCTATGCCTTACCTGGAGCAAATGGCGCAGCTCAGTCATCGCCTTACGCTGCAGCGTTTTGGTAATACCATGCAGCTGTACATTCCCTTGTATCTTTCCAACGAGTGCCAGAACATCTGCACCTATTGCGGCTTCAGCCTGGATAATAAAATACACCGCAAAACGCTGCATGAAGCCGAGATACTGCAGGAGGTAAAAGCGATCAAGGCGATGGGCTATGAACACGTGCTGCTGGTAACAGGAGAAGCCTGGCAAACGGTAGGACCGGACTACTTCAAAACTGCCCTGCAGCTGGTGCGCCCGCACTTCTCACATATCAGCATGGAAGTGCAGCCCATGGATGAAGAAGAATATGCCGAGTTGATTCCATTGGGATTGCAAAGCGTACTGGTATACCAGGAAACCTATCACCGCGCTGATTATAAGCTGCATCACCCGAAAGGCCGTAAATCCAATTTTGACTACCGGCTGGAAACGCCGGACCGCCTGGGAAGGGCAGGTATCCATAAGATAGGTTTAGGAGTGCTGATAGGACTGGAAGACTGGCGGACAGACAGTTTTTTTACCGCGCTGCACCTGCAGTACCTGGAAAAGACCTACTGGCAAACCCGCTACAGCATTTCCTTTCCGAGGTTGCGCCCCTGTTCAGGCGGTCTGCCTCCCAAGATGGAAATGAAAGACCGCGAGCTGGTACAGCTGATCTGCGCCTACCGCCTGCTGGATGCTGATGTAGAACTGAGTCTTTCTACCAGGGAATCAGCACACTTCAGGAACCATGTGATCAAACTGGGCATCACTACCATGAGCGCAGGTTCCAAAACCAACCCGGGCGGGTATGCCAGCGATTTGCAGTCACTGGAGCAATTTGAAATATCAGATGAGCGCAGCGCAAATACGATCGCCGGTATGCTGCGGCAGCAGGGCTATGAACCGGTGTGGAAAGACTGGGATAGATCATTCAGCTGTTAACTATTAGCCGCTAGCTATTAGCTTTTAGCAAAACACAGTAGCTAATAGCCAGCAGCCAATAGCAAAAAAAAAAGTGCCCTCCACCGGGTAGGAGGAAGGCACTGTTAAAACCTAAATCCATTAATCATTAAAACTTAATTGGGAGGTTACTTATAAATATAAGCAGCAGCCATCATACTATTCAAATTTAAGCTGCTCCTTATGAACAACCTACTGGCAAACCCGAATGAATAAAATGAATAAGATCATGGGGTCTGCACAGCTCAATGGTCGCGTTAGCTAACCTTCTCCATATCCCTGTAAGTTTTAATGGTATCGTGTGAGCGCCTGAGCGCACCTTTCTGGTTAGCGATGAGTTCCCTCAGGCTGTAGGGCATGGGGGTATCGGAACGGAGCGCTTCTTCATATGCCCGCTGGGCGGCATCTTCTCCATACTCACAGCTGGCCAGGATTGCATGGCGGCTATCGCCGGAGAAGGTGGCCTTTACATCCATCCATGCACGGTAAATCTTACCGGAAACGGTGGTACCGGTTTCGAAATCACCACCCAGTTTTACCCGCTCTTCATTCAGCTGCCCCTCATAAGTACGGCTTTCATCTATCATACGCTGGAATAATGCCTTCAGGTCTGCATCATCCGTTTGTGCCATTGCTTTTTCATAGCCTTCTATACGATCATTGTTGATCTTTACGAGGTCGCTTAACAGCTCCGCTAATTTTTCATTCTGTTGCATGGTTTATATGTTTTGATGTTTGTAAATGTGGTTATTTGCCGTTATCGTAAACTGCATTTTTCTAAACTATATTTCCAAAAATGCTACCAGTTGGAAACGCCGTCCGGACCACTCTTTCCTGCAGGATTTCAGGGCCCGGCGATGACCTATTTTTTGCACGCATGGTGGAATCCGTTCCACAATAACAGGCGCAGATAAAGGCTTTTTTACAATGCTATATTATTAGTAATAAGGGGCTTGAGTGTTGGCACAGAATTTTAACTATACCTGTTAACTAAAACACGTAGTATATGAGAAGCATACTGTATCTGATAGCCGTTATCCTGATCATAGGATGGGTTTTAGGCTTTTTTGTATATTCTGCCGGTGGCCTTATACATGCTTTACTGGTATTGGCAATTATAGCCGTATTACTGAGTGTGATCCGTGGAAGGGCGCCTGTAGATTGATGAAGCCGGTTTAAACTGGTATTAATTTCTATAGCCGATATGAAGAATGAATAGCCGGTAATGCACTTTTACCGGTGATTCATTCTTCTTTCGTTTTATGGCGCATAGCTGAATGAGTTAGGCAGCACCCAGCGTGCCTTATATATTTTCAGGCCTTCTCCAAAGAAGATGCGTTTTCCAGTTGTATCTATCACTTCGTCTGTCCACCAGGAGGTCTTGGGTTTTATAATGATCACCGGTACTCCGGCGGGGCCGCTGCTAATGCTTTTAATATGTGCCTGGTAGGGCGTATTGCACTGTTCCGGCTGATGGGCGGATAGTTTATACTTGTATACATGCGTGGTATTGGTGAGCCACAATGCGTCTTCTCCGTACACGGGAAAAAGATCATGTGCTTCGGTACCCGGCAATGCGATCACGGTATCCGGGATGAGATCCGGCTGCGCTTTATTGAAATTATAGCGGAAGGCTTTCAGTTCAGACATGGCTGCAGACCAGAGTAATTTGCGTTGTTTGTCCCACACTACATTGTGCCCGAAAGCAATGGGAATCTTCTTACTATATATCTCTCCGGGAGCGTGAAGCGTATCAACGCTGAACAGCATAAGATAGTTGTCTGTGCTGGATGCCGTTACAATATTACCATCGGGCAATAGTTCTGCAGAGTGGGTATTGCCTCCTGCATAGGCGTAGAAAACCGTTTTCTTATCGGCTATGCGCACCAATGCCACGCCGCCGCCGGAGGCGCAGGTAAGCACGTATTTCCCGTCGTATACCACCTTTGCTTCACTTGGGTTATTGAACCACTTCATGTGCGCAGGTTTTACATTGGAAAGCGCGGGTTTCCACTCCCAGATGATCTGCTGTGCAGGTACATCGGCAATGACTATACGGTGTTGTGATTGTTCTGCAAGTACAATACGTTGTGCGGAAGTGTCTGCGGGAAGCAGTGCGGTGGCGGCGCAAATCAGCCAGTTGATCATGGTCATCTCTGTTATCTCGAAATATGGTAACCGGCGCTATCCTGAGAAAGCTGCAGACGGTTCAGTTCAGCAATGGTTTTCAGTATGCCGTTTACGGCATCTTTCCTGCTGATGGTTCCTGTAAAGTAGTACTTCTTTAACTGCTGAGCGGAATAGCTGATATGGACGTTGTAAACGGTTTCAAACTTTCTGAGCACCTGTGGCAGTGGTACATTGGTAAACAGGAGCTCTTCGCCGTTCTCTGCAATGCTGCCTTTTAACGTTGCCGGCTTTACGCTTCCGGGAGCAGGCCCGTACCTGTAAACGGTGAGCGCGTGCTGTCCTTTGTTGAAAGCGCATTCCTGTCCGGGTGTTAAATAGACAATGCCTTTTCCGGCTTGAGCTCCTGTTGTTTTTACCATTACCTTACCGGTCAGCTAATCTTACTTTCACGGCTGAATCGCCTTTATAGGCGCTGACCCTGAAGGCTGTTCCGAGTACGGTGGTTGCTACATTTTCAGAATATACAGTAAATGGTCGTCCCTTGTCCTGTGCTACATTGAAAGTGGCTGCGCCCTCCAGGGAGAGCGAGCGTTGCGTCCGGGTAAACCCGGGCGTCCATCGCAGGGAGCTGTATTGCTCCAGTGCTACATCGGAACCATCGGGCAGTGTAATATGCCTGACGGTGGTTCCTGTATTGGTGACTACAGTGTCCTGTATTTGCTGGTGACTGGCTAACAGCGGCTGCAGGTCTTTTACCTGATGATGATGCTGCCACCAGTAAGCGCCCGCTGATAGTAAAAGCGCAACGGCTGCTGCCCAGGCGCTATAGCGGCGGATGCGTACTATTTTTGCCTCCCGGTGCACTTCCTCCAGCATGGCGTTGCTGTGTTGAGGGTGCAGGTGGCCTTGCGGCTCATATGCTTCCCACTCCTCTCCGGGCAGCCATGCTTCCAGTTCTTCCGGGTGTTGTTCCAGATACTTCCCCACTGCAGACGCTTCTTCTGCAGTACATTGGTTGTGAAAAAATTTCTCTATTAATGCACGGGTGATCTTCATCTGGCAAAAATATGACCCAGTTTAAGATATACTACGCAGCAAAAGGAGGCTACACCCACCGTCATTAAAAAAATATTAGGGCTTTATTTTCCAGCGGCCAGCTGGTTGAAAAAGAAGTAGTTAAAGGAACGCCGCGATGATCAGTACCAGGGCGATGGACTCCCGGAGCTGTTTGATAGCGCGGTTCACCTGGTTCTCCACGGTTTTAAGTGAGATGGAAAGGTGGGCGGCTATCTCCCGGTTGGAAAAGCCTTTAATGCGGAACTGGATGATCTTCTTTCTTTCAGGGGAAAGGTGCTCCATGGCGCGGTGCATGATATCCAGCGTTTCTCTTTCCTGGGCTGCGCGGGAGTTATCCGGCAGTTCGGGCAGCTGATCGGTTGCTATGGGAATAGCGCGGTGCTGGGCTTTACGGCGCAGTACATCTATCAGGGTGGTGCGGGCAATACGGAAGATCTGTTGTGAAAGCGGCAGTGTTTCGTTCAGGTGGCTGCGGTAACGCCAAAGTTTGATGAAGGTAAGCTGTACCAGTTCTGTGGCCACATCGGCATCCGTTGTCCGCTTCAGGAAATAGAAATACAGTTTCTCATGAAACGCGTAATACACTTCCTCAAAAGCAGCGATCGTACCTGATCTTATGGCGGCAATCTGGTCCACGGTCTGGTGTTGCATAAGGTTAATGCCGTATATCGGCGTAAATACTCCAATGAGCCGGCAAATCAGAACATAGATACAATTTTTCCACGGGAAATAAAAAGATTCAGCAGGGTTTCCGGCGGGAAAAATGCGGCCCCATAAACCGCGAAAAGCGGCTAACACAGCAGGGTTGAGCATTACAGCGATAGTTGTTTTAACGTATGTTAGCTAAAGAATTTTTGACAGCAGGGTTGTAATACTGCCTGTAAGATTGGCGCGGCGCTTGCGTAATTTTACGCATGGCAAAAATGAGCGCAGGCATATTATTGTACCGTTACCGCGGCGATGTGCTGCAGGTGTTCCTGGTGCACCCGGGAGGGCCGTTCTGGGCCAAAAAGGATGCAGGCGCATGGTCTATACCCAAAGGAGAATACGAGCCTGGAGAAGCGCCCCTGGCGGCTGCGCTGCGGGAGTGGGAAGAAGAGACCGGTATTCCCCTTGCGGCTTTACCTGCCTCATTTATTGCACTGGAACCCATTAAACAAAAGGGCGGTAAAACCGTATACGCCTGGGCCCTGGAAGGAGATACAGACCCGGCAGCCATCCGCAGCAACACCTTTGAGATGGAATGGCCGCCCCGCTCCGGCAAAAAAGCCAGTTTCCCGGAAGTAGACAAATCGGGCTGGTTTGACATTGCGGAGGCCAGGCAGAAAATACTGGAAAGCCAGCAACCGATAATTGAGGCGTTACTGGAAAAGTTGAACGGTTGACGTTTGAGGTTTGTTAGGTGTTGGAAGTTTTGATCAGTGACCAGGCTGATTATTGGTGAACCTGAACGTCAATCCATCTTAACATATGTGATGATAACAACACCATTATACAAAGGGCATTGCTTTGTATTTACGGGCGGTCCCGGTGCAGGGAAAACCTCCGTGATAGAAGTACTGGAACAAAAGGGCTACCCCTGTATACCGGAGGTGGCGCGGCAGATCATACGGCAGCAGGTGGCCAGTAATGGGCCGGGAGTACCCTGGAAAGATATGCAGCTGTATACGCAGCTGATGCAGGAACAAACCATTGCGGTTTTTGATACGGCACCCTCGGCGAGTGCAGGGCCCTGCTTTTTTGACCGTGGACTACCGGATGTGATCTGTCATGCGCAGCTTAATGATCTGCCCGTGGATCCGGAACTTAAAACGGCTACCTATCAGCTGCGTTACAACCAGCAGGTATTCCTGTTCCCGCCATGGGAAGAGATCTATCAAACAGATGCAGAACGGAAACAAAGTTTTGAAACGGCGATTGCTACTTACGAGGTGCTGAAAAATGTGTATAGAAAATATGATTATGTACTGGTAGAGGTACCTAAAATGTCAATAGCAGACCGGGTGGAATTTGTGCTGGAGGAAGCCCAGAAGTATTGACCTGTTACAATAAAAAGCCCGTAGCTTACAGCGGCTGCGGGCTTATAGCAACATTTATTCAGCTTGTTTATACCGCGTCTGACAGGGAGGTAAAAGTAAAATCCCTCAGCTTCATGGGCGGGATCAGGTAACTACGGTAAGACTCCACGCTGATGGTCCTTTCCGGTTTGCCCAATGCCTCTACATTATTCAGCATGATCACCGGGCTTTCGTTAAACCTGAAATTCTTGATGGGGTGTTTGATCACACCGTTCTCAATGTAAAAAGTTCCGTCGCGGGTAAGGCCCGTGAGCAGCAATGTCTGCGGATCTACCATACGGATGTACCAGAGGCGCGATACCAGGATGCCGCGTTCAGTGCTTTTGATCAGCTCTTCGAGCGAAGCATTGCCGCCTTCCATGATGATATTGCTGGGACCAGGTACCGGCTTCACCCCTTTCTTTTGTGCCCAGAAACGGGAATAGGCCAGGTTCTTTACCGTGCCTTTTTCTATCCAGCTGATCTTTTCCAGGGGAGCGCCTTCGTTATTCCAGGTGGACACGGGCAGCTCCGGGTGGAAGGGATCGGAGTAGATGGTCACTTTTTCATCCATCAGCTGTTCGCCCAGGCGGTTGCCGCCACCGGGTTTGCTCATAAAGCTGCGGCCTTCGTCTGCATTGCGGGCATCCAGCGCGCGGAACATATTCTCCATCATATACGCAGCGGCCACGGGTTCCAGTATCACGGTATATTTTCCGGGCTCGATCGCTTTTGCATCTGCAGAGCCATTGGCTTTGGAAGCGGCTATTTTGGTAGCGGTATAGGTATCCAGCTTGCTGATATCATTATAGCCGCGTGCGGCGTACCCCGAACCGGTACCAGCCTGGTTGCGGGTAGTAACGCTGAAAATAACATCTGTATTGGTATTATAGGCGAACAGTCCTTTTGAGTTCATCATCGCTTCAAAGGTGGTGCTGTTCTCCAGGAAGCCGGCTGCCTCCAGCTTCTCTTCTTTAGAAACCTGTATACTTTTTGCCTACGGCTGCTGCCCGGGTATCAGGGGTGATGGCAGCGGTTGCGGGTACATAGGTAACGCTCTCCTGGTAGGTCTGAGGACCCAGCAGCGGCATATGTTCCGGATCTTCAGGCGCCAGCTGTGCCAGCTCTTCTGAGCGGCGTACGGCTTTTTCCAGGGAAGCATCATCAAACTCGTTGATGGTGGTGCTTCCTGTTCTTTTACCGAAGGTGGAACGGACCGTCAGTTCCAGGGTGCTCATATCACCGGCTGTAGATACCGCGTTACGGGCATAGCGGATATTGCCGCCTTCCCGGCCACCCAGCCGCACCGCACACTCATCGGCTTTGGAAAAGCCCAATACTTTTTTGAGCAGTACCTGTGCTTCTTCTTTCTTTAGTATAGCCATAGTAAGGTTAATCAGATTTTTCTTGCTGTGTTAATAACATTTACACCATTGAAACGGGTAGTGGAGCTGCCATGCGAAACAGCGTTTGCCTGGCCGGGCTGACCCTTCCCATCGTTAAACGCCCCGCCTAAACGGTAATCGCTTTTATCGGCAATGGCGGTGCAGGAGTTCCAGAATTCGCGGGTATTGGCCTGGTAGGCTACATCTTTCAGCATACCGGCAATTTTGCCATCCTTAATTTCGTAGAACAGTTGTCCGCCGAACTGGAAGTTGTAGCGTTGCTGGTCAATAGAGAAGGAGCCATCGCCAACGATATAAATGCCTTTCTCCACATTCCTGATCATATCGTCTACGCTCAGGGGATCCTTACCTGGTTTCAGCGAGATGTTGGGCATACGCTGAAACTGTACATCCTCCCAGCTTTGTGCGTAGCAACAGCCCTGTGACTCCTTGAGACCGATGATGTGCGCCTGATCGCGTATGGCCTGGTAGTTCACGAGTATACCGTCTTTAATGATGTCCCACTCCTTACATTTCACGCCTTCATCGTCATAGCCTACAGCGCCCAGGGAACCGGGCTGTAATTTATCTGCCACGATGTTAACCAGCTTGCTGCCAAACTGGAAATTACCGGAGCGCCATTTATCAAGCGTCAGGAAACTGGTGCCTGCATAATTGGCTTCATAGCCCAGTACGCGGTCCAGCTCTGTAGGGTGGGCCACTGATTCGTGAATGGTGAGCCAGAGGTGCGAGGGATCCAGCACCAGGTCATATTTACCCGGTTCTACGGATTTCGCTTTTATCTTCTGGGCTACGTCTGCCGTAGCGTTCTTCACATCTTCCAGTATATCGTAGCGGTTCTTGTAGCGGGTTACCACACCGGCCACTTTATTATCTGCGGTGGGAGTCAGGTATTCGTAGCCCATGCCTACGGGAGAGCTGAGCGAACGCCTGGTTTCAAATTTACCGCTGGCCTTGTCTATTTTGGTCACCACAAAGAAAGGATAGAGTCGGTGTACATCCTGGTCAATATAAGAGCCATCGGTAGAGGCGAAGAACTTCTGTTCATTCACACCCATGATGGCAGAATTCACGAAGTTGGCGCCGCCCTGCAAGGCAATATCGTTCACCTGCAGGAGGAGGTCTACTTTATCTTTTACGGGAACGGAAAAGGCATTCTGCTGGATCGGCGTTTTCCAGCTTACATCACCATACCCTTTCTGCGGGGCCAGCTGCACAGGCTCCGTCATGATCTTTGCATTGGCTTTGGCCACTGCCACTGCCCTTTCTGCCGTCCTGATGATGTCTTCGCGGGTAACGTTATTGGAAGCAGCAAAACCCCAGCTACCGTTGGCAATCACGCGGATACCCACGCCAAAAGATTCGGTATTGGAGATGGACTGTACCCTTTTCTCGCGGGTAAGGATAAACTGGTTGAGATAACGGCCTATACGTACATCCGCATAGGTGGCGCCTTTGGCGCGGGCGGCATTCAGTGCAAGGTCGGCCAGCTGTTTCTTCATGGCTACATCCATCCCTCCCACCAGTGCGTGGGCAGGATCAATGTCGTTACCGGCGAACAGCGACTTCGGCACCATCAATGCACCAAAGCTCATAGCCGAAAGCTGTAGAAAATCTTTTCTGTTCAATTCGAAGACCCTCCTTAGGTTTAATAATGAAGTGAAAAAAGCGGTTTAGATATCCTGGTTTTCTGTAAACTCTTAATAATGGTTGTTATCATGAAAATTATACAATTCTCTCAAACTTATTATACCGTTAGACTAATTTTTCTTCCGCCCATAAAAAAGCTGCTGACAACATAAAGATAATCGCACAGCTAATGAGCGGGACGCGACTGGTATTCCCATCGGTGGCTGCAATGCCCCTGCGTCCGGGAATTGCTTCGCGGGCAGACAGGTGCTGCCAGTCTTTTTCTGCAAAGGCATACCACCAGCTGCTATCTCCCTGCGATGATACGGCAGCCTGCCAGCCCGCTTGTGATGGCCAGTAAATCCCCTGCCAATGGTAAGGCAGAACAGCATCCTGAGAAAGGCTCAGCGCCGCATCATTCACCCTTGCCACCGGGTATGGCTGCGGGGTTTCCAGCTGCAGCGGCACGGGCTTTTGCGCCTTCGGAAAAGCAAGGCCTGTACGCCAGCGATCCTGCAAGGGCTGCTGCCGGGCCGCCTGCTGTAAAAGCAAAGACCATAACGACTGATAAGCGGCCGGCTGACCAGACAGTATCCAGGCATAGGTGTTACCAAGGGTGGTGAGTACGAGTCGGCCTTCACCATACAAACTGCTACCTGCGAGGATGTGCCGCTGCGGATCCCAAACAAGCGACTGCAAACCCGGGGTATTACGCAACCAGGCCGCAGGGGCGGTTACCAATGTAACGGCTTTGTCGCCAGCTGCGCTGTGCAGCAATAAGGGGCGTTCATTCTTATCTGCCGCAGCGGTTAATGTAAATGGCTGCCCGTAGAACTGACCGGATGCAATACTGCTGTCTGCCCGGATGATGAGGCCCAATCCTTTTTCCGCCACCTGTAACCTGACGGCCCCCAGCTCATCCCTGCCCAATGCCGCCAACGCGGCGGCATCGCTTATCAACAGATCAAATGCAGTGAGGCGTTCCGGCGTAATCCTTTCCAGCGGGAAGCGGGTTGTATCCAGGAAAGTATAACTGTATTTATTGCGGCTGATAGCGGTACGCATAGCCACTATATAGTCATGTTCTGACAGCCAGTTGGCCAGGAACTTGTTTTCAAAATCAGGCGAGGCGGCCAGTATGAGTACTTTGAGGGGACGGGCTGGCAATACTTCTACAGGAAGCGGTTCTTTTGCCAGTGTATCTTTTGCCAAGGCGAGGAAGGTATACAACGCGCGGCCAATATGACGGGGGCCGGCGCTTAATGCAAAAGGGCGCTCCTCCTGCGGCGGAATGGTAACAGAATCCAGACGCTCGTTAAAACCGCTCAGCAGGAGCTTTACGGGTACCGTGCTGCTGTTCTTATAGCGGCCCTGCAAATGAAGATTGCTTCCCGTATTAAGCTGCCGTTGCCAGTAAACAGACTGGACACCGGCGGGGAGGGTATCTGTCTGAACAGCCCCTTTCAGCTCCCTGCGCTCATCCTGCTTTTTATGCAGGGGAAAGGGCAGCAACAGAAATACCAGGCTGACAACTGCCAGCAGTGAGGCCAGTAAACGCCCATAAAGCCTTGCCTTGTTGGGACGTTTGATCTCCTTCCAGACCAGGAAGGCCAGCAATAAGGCGGCTGCTATGGCTACTATGTAATTCCAGTGCATCATCGTTATTGCTGCCGGTTCAGGTTTTTAAAGTATTGTTGCGATAAGCCGGCGCCCGAAGTGGTGTGTACTGCCTGCGGCAGGCGGTCTGGCTCCGGTATCATATCATAGACTGCCTGCGCTGCCATTGCTACTGCCTGCGGATCAGGCGCCGAATGTTGTTCCAATGCATCCGAGCACACCACGCATAGCCTGCAGGGAAGACAGGTATCGTGCAGGCGAGGCCGTAGCCCGGGCGCTCATCCGGCGGGCGGCTTCCTGTAATACATTCATGCTAACCGGGTCTGACAGCGGTGCGCCGCTCTTCAACCGTTCCAGTATGGCTAATGCCTGTGGCAGGCGGCCTGCGGGAGCAGCTTGTGTATAATCATGCTGCAGCACGGGAATGATGATTTTGTCCAGTTCTCCCGTTAACCGTTTTTCTGGTTTCAGGGGTGTGGTTTTCACGCTGGTTTTGCCAACATAGACCCTTGACTGCTGTTGCAGGTCTTTCAGCAGGCGCAGGGCCTTGTATTCATAGGGCAGGGCCTCCTGCGGTTTAAACGTACGCAGGCGCAGCTCTGCATTCCACATTTCCGCCAGCGTGGCCTTGAGCTGTTGTTTGGTAACAGGATCAAAGAAGGACGCATCTTCTGCGATGTCATGTTTGTGGGAGAACTGGTCTAATATTTTTTCTGCATTGTTAAAGTCCCTGACAATGGCAGCGTCATCTGCTGCTGCATGATCATGATCATGATCGTGTCCTTCATGCGCTTCATCGCTCACACGATCTTCACCGAGGTTGGTTGCTGTTTCCTCTCCCAGGAAACGGCCATAGCGCAGGCGCAGCAGCCGTTGATCAATACCCAGGTCGTTGCTGCGCTGCCGGAAGGTCTTCTCAGGCATCGTGTCTCTGGCGCGGATCAGCTGTTCTGTTTCGATGATGATCTGCCGCTGGCTTCTGAAATATTCCGGCTTAACGTTCACGCTGTTGGCAAGGCCCTCCAGGCTCATAAGCTGTGCGGTATCCGGCAGTACTACCATGTACATGCCTGAGCGGCTGTACTGCTGATGATTATCTGTTGCCTGGATGTAAAGATATAGTTCCGTACCAGGTTGCATGCCCAATGCCTGCAGGTTGATGGTATGCTGCAGGCTGTATTGTTTGCGGGCGCCGTTGAATACCGTATTAAAGGGAATGGCCTGTTCTTTAAACTTCACCGATTCACCGCTGCCGCTGGCTACAGTAGCCTGTATGGAAGCTGCGCTGAGGCCATAATCATCCGAAAGCGAAACCTGCACTTTAAGCGTTTGCGGCATACCATAATCAATTACAGTATACGAAGCAGGCGACTGCACAGTGATAACGGGAGGCTGATCTTTGATCAGGGCCAGTTTATAGAGGCCGGATAATTTGCTGGCCAATTTCAGCTGGTAAAAACCCGAATATGCAGCCCTGAGGCCGCCCTTCCACAAAGTGCCTTCCTTATTTTGCGGTGAAAGGTTCAGCTGCCCGGTATCATTCAAAATCAATTGCAGGGAGCCCACCGGCTTACTGGTACGGATATCCCATTGTACACGGGCGCCTTCTTCCACTTCAAGGTCGGGCTGCTGTTGGTGCCGTTGTTTGCGGGCCGTGTAAGCTGGCGGCGTGATGGTCACCGTTAGCGCTGCGATCTCCGGCATGGCAGCTGGCAGGCTGCCGGTAGGCCGCGGGCGTTCATTTGTTTTTTGCTGATGCAGGATGATGGGATGCCACCATATATACATGGCCGCGCTGATAAGCAAGGCAGCTGCTAAAAACAATACGGCTATACGTAATTGTTGTTTGTAAGGTTGCGGCGGAGGTATGCGCTGCAACACCTGTTCTATTCTCCTGACCTGCAGCTGCTCCAGCATACCCAGGGTATGCGGAGGTTTCAGCAGCAGGGCACAGCTGTCTTCCAGCTCGGGATAATGTACATTGAAACTAACGTACCACATCTGCGTCATCTATGCGCCAGGTACGGGAGGGTAGCAGCAAGAGCACCAGGCTTGTTATCCCCACCGGGAATGCGCACCACAAAGCGCTATCATGCACCTTGCAGATCAGCACGGTGGCGACGGCGGTGAGCCCCATAGCTGTCATGATGTGCACCAGCAGGGCAGTTGCCCGCCATTTCCGCCGCAGCGTATGGATCATATGTACTGCCTGCTGATCAACCATTGGTGCTTGTTCTTTGAGAGGTGAATACCCATATCCGCTCTGCCAGGAACACGATAAAAACCATTACCCATATTAAAGTTCCCAGGTCTGTTACGGGTAATGTTGTTCTTTTACTTGAGCGCTCCGCGTTATACTGATCTGGCCGCAATTGCTGTGCCGCTATCGCCCGGCGATCTTTATCTGCAGGAACAGCAAGGCTGTCCGGATACAGCAGTTGTAGCAGGAGGCCCGGGAACGCTGCGTTCCAGGGCAGCTCGTTCCAGGCGGGGTCCAGGCGGCTGGTGAAGTGATAAACGCGGGTGTCGTTGATTTGTTCCAGGTACAGTATGGCATTGCCGTAGCCATCTTTCCATTGTACAAGCCCGTTTACAGGCGGAGCAGCCTGTATGCGTTTGAAAAGCGGTACAGGCGTTGCTTCATTTGAAATGATCCAGGAGGAGGCGTTTACCACCGTGCCGCTATCATAACGCCAGATATTATCCGATTTTACCTGTTCAGGGATGGGTTGCGGAGAAAGCCAGAACAACCAGTCGGTTTGCGCGGGCAATGCGCGCAGCTCACTGATCACCGACAGGCGGATCTTACGCGCTGTAAATTCCTGTATGGCTGTTATAGCCGCCTGCAGGTACGATGCGTCATGCGCATATGTATCTGCAAAAACGGTGATCAGCCGNGTGGCCGTGTCTGTTTGGGCGCTGGCGGCGGGCAAGTGTTCATAAATGTAACTATTGCCGCTGGCGCGGCTGCTTACCTTACGGGTACGTACGCTGCCGGATGCGGTAACATATGATCCCGCCTGCCAGTTGCTTACTGAATCTGCAGGCTGATATACATACCAGTGTGTACCTGTATCAATATGCGGGCGTTGCCCGTGAAACCGGCTTAGATAATGTGGTGTAAAAAGAAAGCGGGTGGCGGGAGCCTGGGGATGTTGCTGTAAACTATCCAGCAAGGCCCAGTAAGACGCGCTGTCTGCCTCCGCATCTGCTGCGTGCCGCAGTGCGGTTTGCAGGTCTTCTCCCGGGAAGCCGGCTGCGAAATAATGAAAGGAATATCCCGCCTGTAATAAACTATCCACCTGCGGCTGGAACTGCCGGTAGGTTTCCTCCAATCCGCTCTGCGCTATCAATACCCAGCCTTTTTCTTTCTTTACAGAAGCGGCCCGCCAAACGGGTTTGGCCAGCAACAACGCCAGCAGTATAATGAGCAGGCAACGCAGTAAGAGCAGCAGCAGATCAGACCACTGCAGGCTGCGGGAGGATGGGCGCCCGTTCTCTTTCAGCAATGCAATGCTGCCAACCGCCAGGGTTTTACCCGGGCGAATGTTCCATAAATGGATCATCACCGGGATGATGATCCCGGCTGTTAACCAAAGCCATATGGGTTGTAACAGCTGCAGCAAGTTATATTTCTGATCTTTGACGTTGGTTTAGAAAATCGCGCAGTGCTTTGTCCAGCGGCTGATCCATGGGGACCATCCGGTAGAAGATGTGTTGTTCAAGCAGCTGCATACGTGTAGCGGCCAGGTATTGCTCCATGTTTTCCATATAGGTACGCTTCATCTGTGCAGGGTTGATCTGTATGGTCTCTCCGGTTTCCAGGTCTTTTAGTGCGGCATAGTTGCCAAAGTCCATTTCCAGTTCGTTCCTTCCCATCAGGTGAAAAACGATGAGCTCATGCTGCAGGGCAGATAAAGCGGACAGCAGGTGGCTGATCTCTTCTTTCTGCTGGTACATATCAGTGATAAAGATCAGCAGCTCGCGGCGGCGTTCACCGGTGAACAGCTGTTTGTAATGGATCTCTTCAGTAAAGCGGCCTGCGGGCTGCAGCTGCTCCAGCTGGAAGAACAACCTTGAAAGGTGCTGGGGATCTTTCCGGGAGGGCAGCGAATAAAGATGCGCATCGCGGAAAACATACAAACCTATTGCATCTCCCTGCATATAGGCCAGGTAGGCCAGCGCTGCGGCCAGGTAACGGGCATAATCCATCTTGGAAATGTCTCCATCCTTATGGTTCATGGAATTGCTGGCGTCTACCAGGAAGCGGACGGAAATGCTGGTTTCCATTTCAGATTCGCGGATGTAGTAACGGTCTGAACGGGCGTACATTTTCCAATCCAGCCAACGCAGATCATCCCCCGGCTGATAGCTGCGGTACTGGCTGAATTCCAGTCCGGCACCCTTCATCTGGCTGCGGTTAAGGCCAGACATAAAACCGTCTATCACCGTGCGGGCTGCCAGGGACAGGTCTTTAATGGCCATCAACACTTTTGGATCCAACAGCTGGCTCATAGGGGAGATTGTAACCTGGGTATTGTTTTTAACAGCTCTTTCGTAACGTCGTCTGCACTGATATGTTCTGCATCTGCCTTAAAGTTCATCAATACCCGGTGCCGCAATACGGGGTAAGCCATCGCATGCAGGTCTTCCATTGTTGCGGCATAGCGGCCTTTGAACAGGGCCCTGGCTTTAGCGGTAAGAATGAGGGCCTGCCCCGCTCTTGGCCCGGCGCCCCAGCGCACCCATTCCTTTACGTAAGGAACGGTGGTGGTATCCGGACGGGTGGCGCGTATAAGGGTGGCTACATACTGAATAAGATCTGTATCAATACTTACTTCACGCACCAGTTGCTGCAGCTGTTGTATCTCTGTGGCGCCCAGTACAGGCATTACCGTTACCTTTCGGTTGCCGGTGGTGCTGCTAAGGATGGCGGTTTCTTCCTCTGCGCCGGGGTAGCCGATCTTTATGTATAGTAAGAAGCGGTCCAGCTGCGCCTCCGGCAAAGGATAAGTGCCCGCCTGCTCAATCGGGTTCTGGGTGGCCAGTATGAAGAAGGGCCTGTCTAACACATAGGTTTGTCCGCCGTAGGTGATCTCAAACTCCTGCATGGCTTCCAGCAGGGCGGACTGTGTTTTGGGCGGTGTACGGTTTATTTCATCGGCCAGGATGATATTGGCAAACAGCGGCCCGCGGTTAAATTTGAAAAAGCGTTTACCGGTGGCATGGTCTTCTTCCAGTATTTCAGTGCCGATGATGTCTGTAGGCATCAGATCCGGTGTGAACTGTATACGGCGGAAGCTCAGGTCCAGCGCCTGTGAGAGGGTACGCACCATCAGGGTTTTGGCCAGGCCGGGCACCCCTTCCAGCAGGCAGTGGCCGCCAGCCAGCAATGCTACCAGTATCTCTTCTACTATGGCCTCCTGCCCTACTATGACCTTCTGCACTTCCTGTTTAAGCTGAGCCAGCTTTTGTTGTAACTGTTGAACCGTACGTTCTGTGATCTCCATGGGCAGGTTTATATATAAAAAAATGAAATAAATGCAGCTCCTTGTCTGAACGCAAGGAAATTATATATAAAAGCAGGAATTTTAAAACAAAAGCCGGATTTTTACACCAACGGCGAATGGAAGTTGCCGTTAACCCGTAATTTTCCAGCACTATCATGAACAGCGCCAAATTTACATTTACCCGTTTACGTTACCGTTCCGGCGATTGGGACACTGATCAGCGCATGCCTTCCAACCTGCTGAACTCATTGATAGAATACACCACCATCCCCGTTCACCTGCAGGAAAAAATAATTGACCTGGGCAGTAATGAATTGTTCAATGCCCCCTTTTGTTATCTGAGCGGTCATAAACTGGTACAATTTGACGCACAGGAAAGCGCCTTTTTCAAGAAGTATGTACAGAACGGCGGGTTTGTTTTTGTGGATGATTGTAACCATGACATAGACGGCCTGTTTGCCAAATCATTTGAAGCGCAGATGAGCAGCCTGTTCGGACCAGCCGCTACTAAAAAAGACTACCCAATACTACATGAGCTCTATCGTTCCTTCTTTCACTTTGAGAAGGGACCGCCCACAACTTCATTTGAGCTGAACGGCTGGGGAGACGACCTGGTGCATGATTACCTGAAAGCAATTGAGATCAATGGCCGCATGGCCGTATTGTACAGCAACAAGGATTATGGATGCGAATGGGATTATGATTTCAGGAACAAGCGGTTTATGGCGGAGGACAATACAAAGTTCGGGGTGAATATTGTCGTATATGCAATGGGGTAAGCAACCGGCAGTAAGCATGATACTTACCACCGGCTGCAATAGTTTATTGAATATTAATAAAGGCTTCTTTTACATTCCATCCGTATAGTTCTACCGCCAGGTTGTTGTTACCGGGCGTATAGTTAATGGTGATGGTCTTCTCTTCACCGGGCATTACAGACACATAGTTATCATTGAAGAAGGCGGGCAGTACGCGCTGCTTTGTTGCGGCGTCTACCAGTGCTACGCGGTTAAAGAAAGCCACGGGGCCGCCTGCGGGGTTGCGCAGGGTAACGGCAATGCTGTCTTTACTGATGCGTTTGGCGCTCGCCTGCAGATCTGATGCCGTCATTTTCTGCAAACCGGAGTAATTGCCCTGCTCATCCGGGAACCAGTAGAAATTTTCAGAAACGGTCTGCTTGTTCATATCGAGGAAGCGCAGGCGGAGAAAAGCGCCCCGGTCTTTACGCGCCGCATCTACCGCCTTTTTAACGGGCAGGTATTTTTTTACGGATGAAGCGCCAATCTCTGCGAACACCTGTGTAAGCTGGTGGCTTTTACCATCCAGATCATACAAGGTTACTTCCAGCATCAGGTCGCGGCGGGGTGTGAAAGTGTTGTTCACCGCCATTACCATTCCCTGTACGGGATCGTACATTACGTGCAGCGGTTCACTGCCGTTGTGCAGGCCATAGAGGCAGGCGTTCACATCCAGGTAGTAATCATACATCTGTCCGCGCATGGCCGTCCAGGGGTTCTGCGTTTTCCAGATGATCACGCCTGTATACCAGTCCCACATGTGGGAACTGAAGCCTTCCATTAAAGCGCGGTACTGGTCATAGTTCACCAGCTGGGCTTTGTTCGCAAAGTCTTTGGCGTCTTTTGCCCGGCCGTAGGGATCGATATACTGATCATACCCGATGTACTTATGGTATTTCCAGACGGAGTCTACTTCTTCCTTATACTGCGGCGCGATCATGTTCTCTTTGGGAATGAACCGCTCCAGGGAAGCATAATCACCCACACCTACAGAGCCAATCTCTGAGTTAAAGGGCCAGGTACGGTGTGCCCAGAAAGTTTCCGGATCCTGGATGCCGTAGGGACCGTCGCCATTTCCGCCCAGGAAATTATAAGACATGCTGTCTGAGTTGGAATAGTCAAAAAAGTAGCGGATACCATCCAGTTTGGGCAGAATGGAATCTTTCAGCGGAACGATGATATCTTCCGGCGGGGTGATCTCGTTACCGCCGCACCAGAGCGCCAGGGAAGGATAGTTGCGGATCATTTTCACCTGGTCTTCGACAGAGCGCAGCACCAGGCCATGATCATCGGGGTAGCGGCGGCGGGTCCACTGATCTTCTTTCTTCATCGGGTCTACCCAGCGGCCGTTACAGTCGCCGGAGAACCAGAAGTCCTGGAACACCAGCAGGCCGTATTTATCACAGGCCTCGTAGAATTCGGGGCGTTCTGTCAAGGCCCCTCCCCATATGCGGATCAGGTTCAGGTTCATATCACGGTGGAACCTTATTTCTGCGTCATATCTTTCTTTGGAGAAGCGCAGCATGGCATCAGAGATGATCCAGTTGCCGCCTTTGATAAAGATCTTTTGTCCGTTTACGTTGATCTGGCGGCTGCGGGTGAATTCGTTCCAGGGCGTTTGGATTTCACGTACGCCTACCTGTACATTTTCCTTATCGCTTACTACATTGGCGGCATCAACAAACTGCAGCTGCAGCTGGTACAGCTCCTGGGCGCCATAGCCGCTGGGCCACCATAGTTTAGGGTTTTGCAGGGTATGATCCGGTAACTGTACCTCTGTGGTGGCATTTGCAGGAAGGGTTACTCTCTTTGATACCGTTTTACCGTCCAGCACATATTGCAGCGTACCGGTTACAGGTTTGGCAGCAGCATTCTCCAGCTCTGCAGATACCTGTACAATAGCAGGCGCCTGAGGGCCCTGCGGCTGACGGACACCAGGCACCCGGGTTACCACGTGCGGGTTTTTCAGGTTTACGGCGCCGGTGCGTTCGATCGTCACCTTATCCCAGATACCGGTGTTACGGTCGCGGATGGGTTGTATCCAGTCCCAACCGGCGGTGTATTGATGCGCCACGCTTTTGGCAATGATGCCATCGCCCCCTTGTCCTCCGTTAGGATTACCCGGAAGAGCAGCCGGGTGTATCAGCACGGCCAGGCGGTTGCGGCCATCTTTAGCCAGCAGGCCGGTAATGTTATAGGTTTGCCGCAGGAACATGCCGTAGTGAGTGGTTTTATTGAGACGCTGGCCATTCAGGTATACATCGCAACCATAGTTCACCCCACGGAAATGCAGCCATACCTGTTTACCTGCTGCTGCGGGCTGCTCGGTAAAATCCTTTACGAACCAGTAGGTGTAATGATCGTTCCCGGTGTGGTAAATGTCCGGGATCTGCTCATTGTTCATTCCATAAAAGGGATCCGGTACCTGCTTATTGTTCAGCAATGTGGTGAGCACGGTACCCGGAACGGTAGCAGGTATCCAGCCGTTTAATGCGTGTGCGGGATTGGAAAGCGCTTCTCCCTTGTCTGTTACTTTGGAAATATTGGCGCATTGCCACCCTGTATTTAATTCATACTGATCCTGGGCCCTGGCAGTGATACAGTAAGATAGCATCAGTAAAATGATGCAAAATTGTCCCCTGTTCTTCTTCATAGTGGCATAAAGATGAAAATAAAATCGAAAAAAGGGAAATGAAAAGGAAGAACGGGGAATAAAAGGCCCGGAAGGCGGCTGTCTGTGTGTACTATTTTAACTGGCTTATCCTTGCTTTATCCTTACTGTCAGGGCATCTGGTTAAAATAGTATCAGTACGTCAGCACCTTCCGGGTCAGCGGTTAGGAAAACGTTTATTGATAGTAGGGATTCTGGTACATCTTTACCGGGTCCAGCTGATATTCATCGAACGGTATCGGGAAGTACTGATCTTTTATGCCGAAGTTAGACAGCTTTGCTTTTCCGTAATCAGCCTGGTTCTTGGCATGCATGTAGGTAACCAGTTCGTCGATGGTAAAGAAGCGTAGCAGGTCAAACCAGCGGTGGTGCTCAAAGGCCAGTAATACACGTCTTTCATGCAGGATGGCCAGTTTGAGAGTTGGGAACTTACTGCTGTAGGCAGGATCATTCTTGACGGTGTTGTACAGCGGCATATTGGCTCTTTCGCGCACCATATCCAGGTACTCAATGGCTGCGGTGTTATCGCCCAGATACATATTAACTTCCGCCAGCATGAGGGCTACATCTGCATAGCGGATCAGGATCCAGTCGTTGCCGCCGTAGCCGTTAGTGCCTGCTGCCGTGCTGGTATCCCAGGGTGTCCTAACGTCTTGTATACAGGCATCATCTTCTATGGTTTGTTTAATGTTGCCATCCAGCGTATGTGTTTTCAGCAGGCCATTCCAGTCAATGCAATAGATCACGGCTTTCCATGCTGTACCCGCTGCGTTGAGGCGGATACTATTGCCGATGAACGTTGGACCAATACCGTTATAAGCAATACCGGTAGGATGACCGATCAGGCCTTCGCCGTTTACGGTGAGCTTATATTCATTACCGGTATATAACAGCGTGTCTTTAGCGGGAATGATAGTAGCCCAATAGCCATAATAGCAGCAGTGATGTGTATTTTCATCATTCTTGGTTTTTTGTTCCCGGCAAACAGCCCTGTTTCACACGTATGCTGGTGAGATGATATAAGGTTCCCGTGGCCACAAAGTATGGATGAGCAATTATGTACGATTGATTGTCCCGCTTAGCGTTCGCAAAGAGAATATTCCATTATTACTGAATGGTTAAGCATATATTACGCTATTGTTATAATAAGGTTACCTGCGGGGCTTCAACAAAAAACTTGCGTATTATGCTGAAATTTAGTTACTTACAAGGTCCCAAATAACCAAACCACCCCTCATATGAAAACCAGATACACCACCGCGGGCTCAATTGCGCGGATGATCCTGATTGCAAGCCTTGTATTTTCAGCCTGTAAAAAAGACAATGATGTAAAGCCGCCGCCGCAGTATTCCCTGGATGAACTGTATGCCCACTCTATCACGGATGCCATGGTAGCCGACAGCAGTGAAAGGATAGATACGCTTTGGGCCATCTCCCCGGAGAACAACAACCTGCAGTGGAAGACCATCAATGGCAAGCAATATGTGCTGATGGCCACCTTTATGCGTTTCCCAAACAGCTATCCTGCCGGGGATTCAATTACCAACACCTGGGGAGAATCGTGGGTATTTGCCCCCGCGCAAATGAAAAGGCGCCTGCTCCCCAGTTTTAAACCTGGTTCAGATACCATTTTGCGCATTTCACAACTACTGGGTTTACCACCGGTGAACAGCAGCAGCAATACCCATATTGCAGAGATCTGGGTAGAAGCCTCAAGGCTATACCGCCCGGCAGGCGATCCGGCCATTAATACCACTACTACCGGAGCGGTATTGGTAGAAGGGGTTTCTCCGAGCTACACCACCTGGTTCGATAATAATATTATCTACTCTTATTATCGTCCTTTACAATCTTCCACTGATTATTACTATCCCTGGACAAGGCTGGGTTATACTTATGACTGGTAACCCCCGAAGCCAAAGAAGTGGGTTTAAGTGAATTTTGTGCTGCAAACCAATTCCGGTATCTGGGTAGAAAGAACAAGCACTGCACCGGCGTTTTTCAGCAACTAAACACCGTCATTTGTCATACCTGTTTACCCGGGCCCCGCGAATATTATATACGGCATAGGCCCGGGTAAATTTCTTTATTAACTTTAGGCATGCAAGCAGCAACTGTACTTTGGTTACTGGGGATACCCTGTTCCGGGAAAACAACATTGGCATATAAGATTAAAAGTGAGCTGGACAAGCAGCGGATCCCCTGTAAGGTACTGGATGGGGACGAACTGAGAAGCGGTATCAATGCAGATCTGGGATTCTCTCCACAGGACCGTGAGGAAAATATCAGGAGGGCCGCTGAAATTGCAAAACTATTCCTGGACGCAGGTTTTGTAACCATCTGCTCCTTCATAACCCCTACGGCTAAACTTCGGCACCTGGCGCGGGGCATTATCGGAAGCGAACATTTTCATGAAATTTATGTGAGCTGCAGCATCAGCGTTTGTATGCAGCGGGATGTGAAAGGCATGTATAATAAAGCCCGGAATGGAATCATAAAAAACTTTACCGGCTTACAATCAGCATTTGAGGCGCCGGAAGCACCTTTTCTGACAGTTAATACCGAAGAAAATGACGTGGCTGCGTCTGCCAGTGAAATATTAGCAGCGGTGTTCCCGTCCCTGTTCGGACAAATGGGCCGGGAGGCACTACCATCAACACTTTAGGAGCATTTCGGCCACATCCGCATTATCCGCTGCAAGAAAAAGATGAAGAAACATTTGCAGGAACAAAAATTTGTACCTTTCTTTGTGTCAAAATAACACAAACGGAAATGAAACCGTTCTCCTCATATAAGAACCCTGCGCTTGCTGTTGACCTGGTAGTATTTGGTTACCATGAGCAAAACCTGTCTGTGTTATTGCTGAACAGGAAGGAAGCGCCCTTTAAAGACCAGTGGACCTTGCCTGGCGCTTTTCTTCAGATAGAGGAAACTTTTCAGCAAACCTGCTCCCGTATATTGAAAACAAAACTGGGGATGGACGATGTGTACCTGGAGCAGCTGTTCTCTTTTGACGACCCGGCCCGCGACCCGCGGGGACGTGTGATATCTGTTACCTACTACGCCCTTGTGAACCCGCACAAACTGGAGATCGCTGCCGGTAAAATGGCCAATGATGTGCAGTGGTTCAATGTAAAGAAGATTCCGGCGCTGGGCTTTGATCACAAAAAGATCTTCGATAAGGCGCTGCAACGCCTTAAATCCAAGATCCTTTACTTCCCGGTGGGCTTTGAGCTGCTGGATGAGCTGTTTACCATGAGCGAACTGCACCAGCTATACGAATGCAATCCTGGGGATAGAGATCGACAGGCGGAATTTCAGCAGAAAGATGCTGGTTGCTGAATACGTGATCAATACCGGGCAGAAGCGCGAAGGCCTACAAAACAGGCACCCGGAGCTTTTCCGGTTCAATAAAAAATTAAAGCACCACAATTTTCAACTTAATATCATCAACCCATGAACATGCTACCTATCCTGCTGAAAGACGGCTATAAAGTAGGTCACAAATTTCAGTATCCCGAAGGCACCACACTGGTTTATTCTAATCTCACTCCCCGCAAATCCCGGAATGCAGATATACAGGAAATCGTTTTCTTTGGCCTGCAGTATTTCATGAAGGAATATCTTGTACGGCAGTTCAATGAAAACTTCTTTAACAAACCCAAAGAAGAAGTACTCAGCCAGTACGCCCGCCGCATCAACAATTATCTTGGCAAAGACAGTATAACCTATGATCATATAGCAGCACTGCACGACCTTGGTTACCTGCCGCTGGAGATCAAAGCGCTTCCTGAAGGAACGCTGGTACCTATGCGCGTGCCTGTTTTCACTATCAAAAATACGGTGCCTGAATTCTTCTGGCTGACCAATATGCTGGAAACCATTCTGAGCGCCGTGCTGTGGAAACCTGCTACCTCTGCCACCACGGCTTTTCAATACCTGAAAACCTTTACCCGCTACGCAAAAGAAACGGTAGGCAACGACATGAGCTTTGTTCCCTGGCAGGGTCATGATTTCTCTTTCCGCGGCATGAGCGGTGTGGAAGATGCCCTGATCAGCGGCGCAGGCCACCTGCTTTCTTTTGCAGGTACGGATACGATCCCCGCAATTGACTTCCTCGAAATGTTCTATAATGCAGATTGTGAGCAGGAACTGATCGGCGGATCTGTTCCTGCTACTGAGCACAGCGTAATGTGTATGGGCACCCAGGATGGAGAGATCGGTACCTTCCGCCGGCTGATCAGCGAAGTATATCCTGGAGGTATTGTATCTATTGTAAGTGATACCTGGGATTTCTGGCAGGTAATCATGGAGTTCCTTCCGGAGATGAAAGATATTATTCTTGCCCGCAATGGTAAAGTAGTGATACGGCCCGACAGCGGCGACCCGGTAAAGATCATTGTTGGCGATGAATCTGCCCCTGTTGGCAGCCCGGAATATAAAGGCGCGATTGAATGTATGTGGGAAACATTTGGTGGTACCATTACCGAAAAAGGGTTCAAACTGCTGGACAGCCATATTGGCCTGATCTACGGCGATAGTATTACTACCGAAAGGCAGCTGGCAATACTGGAAGGACTGAAACGTAAAGGTTTTGCCAGCTATAACGTGGTACTGGGCATCGGCTCTTATACTTACGAATATGTTACCCGCGACACCTTTGGCTTTGCCATGAAAGCTACTTACGGAGAAGTGAATGGTGCAGGCCGGGATATCTTTAAAGATCCTAAAACGGATGACGGCACTAAAAAATCTGCCAAAGGCCTGATGCAGGTACGCCGGAACGCGATCAGTGGTAAACTTGAACTGAAAGATCAATGCACCTGGGAGGAAGAGGCACAGGGAGAACTGAAAACAGTGTTCAAAGACGGGAAACTGGTAGTGGACTGGACCTTGCAGCAGATTAGGGAAAGAATAAAAACAGCATTGGAAAATGATGGAGATGGTACAGTAGTACAGAACTCCAGGACTGAAAACGCTGTAGCCGATTATTGATCTACAGAATATTCAACACATGAACGATAAACAAAAGAAAAATACCAGTAAATTTCTGAGCCTTATTCTGCGGCATAGCCCGGAAAACTATTGACTTTTAAACACGACCGCGATCTATGTCTGCAAGGAACTTTATAAAAGATGTTTTATTAGGCGTGGCCACCGGGGATGCCTTAGGTGTACCGGTGGAGTTCAGGACCAGGGGCGAGCTGAAAGAACGGCCGGTAACCGGTATGCTGGAATATGGCACACACAATCAGCCGGCTGGCACCTGGTCTGACGACAGCTCCCTGACTTTCTGCCTGGCAGAGATGTTATGCAAAGGTTATGATCTGCATGATCTGGCTAACCGCTTCATCAACTGGATGGAGTATGGTTACTGGACCCCTCATGGTGAGGTATTTGATATCGGTATCGCCACTGCTGCGGCTATTCACGGTCTGCAGATGGGAGACAGACCCGTAATGGCAGGCGGCAGGAATGAAGAAAGTAACGGTAACGGCTCCCTGATGCGCATCCTGCCCCTATTGTTCTATGTGAAAGATCTGCCTGTTCAGCAACGGTTCCATTGTGTGGAAGAGGTATCTTCGATCACTCATGGTCATATCCGTTCTATCGCAGCCTGTTTTATCTATATTGAATTTGCCCTGGCCATTATGCAGGGCATGGATAAACATGCCGCGTATAAGGAGATTTGCTCCGGCACCCGAGATTTTCTTACAAAGAACAATGTGCTGGACCTTGTAGAGCAAAAGATATTGGGGCAGATACTGGAAGGTAAACTGCCTTCCCTGCAAGAAGCAGACATCCATTCCAGCGGCTATGTGATCCATACATTAGAAACAGCCATCTGGTGCCTGCTTACTACCAGAAGCTATAAGGAAGCAGTATTGAAACGCCGTGAACCTGGGCAGCGATACAGATAACATCCGCAGCTGTTACCGGTGGCCTGGCCGCCCTGCTGTATGGCTGGGAGACCATTCCCACTGAATGGCTAAACGTACTTGCCAGAAGAACAGATATTGAAGACCTGGTCAAAAGACTGGACGATAAACTATAGACTATGCTTACACTGAATCTTATCTATCCTGAGCGATCCGACATTCGTTTTACCACCATGGTCTTTCCTGACGGACAACCTCACATTAAAATAGATATGGATAGTATAACCGGTTTGGATCGCAGCCAGCCGCTGAGGATCCTTACCAGGATAGCTAACACCAACGATCTGCTGTTAGCCCTGTTCATCAAGAACACCCTGGACTATCTCGAATTTGAACAGGTGGAACTGCATGTTGCTTACCTGCTGGCGGCACGTATGGACAGGGTGATGCTGGACGGAGAACCTTTTTCGTTAAAGATCGTAGCGGGTATACTGAACCAGGCGCAGTTCAAAAAAGTAAAGATATTTGATCCGCATTCCGAGGTGGCTACTGCGTTGATAGACCGCTCTTATGCAGTGAGCAATCACCAGTATGTGAAGGATGCGCTGGCGCATTATTTTAATCATCATCCTGCCACGCCATACTGTCTTGTTTCGCCTGATGCAGGTGCATTGAAGAAGATCCATAAGCTGGCGCAATTCCTGGCTGTTGACCACGTAGTGGAATGTATGAAAGAACGGGATGTAAGGACAGGTGCACTCACCAGCTTTAAAACCACTGCCGGGCAGCTGAACGGCCTGACCTGTTTTTTAGTGGATGACATTTGTGATGGCGGAGGCACCTTTGCAGGTACAGCGAAGATGTTGAAGGGAAAAGGCGCACAAAAGGTGAACCTGGTAGTGAGCCACGGTATCTTCAGTAAAGGAACAGTGATTGAAAGCGTGGACGAGATCTATACAACAGATTCTTTCAGGGACGTGGAAAACGTGCAACGCTTTGAGGTTGGGAAGTATCTTTAAACATTAACCCTATTATTTACACCTATGAAAATCCTGTTTAAATACCTGCTATCTGTTTTACTGGTATGGGCTGCTGCAAGGGTAAATGCCCAAATGCCACCGTCAACCGACTTTTATACGGTTATCAAAAAATATGATCTGCGTAAATTGTGACGTGCAGATCACATCCAGATAGAAGTAGAAGGTGAAAGTATTCCGTTCCCGGAACCAATAGGTTTTATTGGTGACAACTTTCAACGCTTTTACATTCACTACCTGTCAGTCAGCAAAAGTCCGGCTGCTCCGTATAGATATCATGTTAAAGGCAAAACAAGAGTAAAAGAAAATATCTGTAATTTTTCCGGAACCATTTCCGTTTTACAGGCAAAGCATTTTAAAGAAAGTGATATTCCAAGCTACAAGCAGGGATTTATTGTCTGCCGTGTAGATTATCGGGAAGACAGTACCCAGAGCGGTAGTGGTTTTATTAAGGGAATGCTTACAACGAACTTTTGCCTTGACAGTAATGGTCATCTTAGTTATGGGATGGGAAAGCTATACTAAGGCTTATGGTGCAGGTGGTGCTGAAGCGGAAAAGGCGCTTCAACTTGAGAAGGAGGAATGGTGGAAGTAGGGGTGGTCGAATGGATGGCATATTGTCTTTTTTATTCGGCCTGAAAAAAAGTCTTCACAAAGTTAAATCCATTATTATAAAACAAGTCATCTGCAAACTGCGCAACATCCAGCTGGTTTACCCATTGCCTGGAATCTTCCAGTCTTTCCAGGAAAATTTTAAAGTTTACCGTGATATAATTTTTCAGCGTTCGCATCTCTTCCACATTGGAGACATTGGTAAAAGGATTGATGAGGCCATCAAAGTCAGATCCAATGGTAATATGATGCTGTGCTTCCTGCAAAGGTATGCCTGCTGTTACGCAAACCTGTAAAAAATGTTTCAGATGCAGCAGTATATGATCATAAAAATACTCCTGGGCGTTCCCCTGCTCTGTACTGGCAGTCAGTTCTTCGATTGTGACACAGTCATCGTGGGGTAAGGGCTTTTCGATCCGCTTTGGCAGACCAAATACTTCCCATTCTGCTTTGGAGATATACTCCTTATCTACAATTGAGCCATCGTCTTTTCTGCCGGTGGGTTCGTGATCAAAGCGGCTGACGTATCCCAGGATGCGCCGGTCCATAGACAGGCCGATCATTCCCCCGTTCCTGACAATCCAGGTTATTTCTTCATCAAAAAGGTTGATGGTGGTCATATTGAAGGCCGGGGCGCCCGGACGCTCAGGCATATTCTTTACCTGCATGGTTTTACCGGTTTCAACATACATTACGCCGTCCAGCGATCTTGTAAGCTTAATATACTTCGGCCATTGAGAGAAGGGAATGCCGGTGAAGCCCGCGTGCGTACAAAGCAATGGCTTTATCTTGCTAAACTTTCCTGCATCTATCTCGTTCCGCAGCTCACTTCGCGACTGATAACTCATGTGCTTGAGATCAACATGAATGCCCCGGTCAAAAAGCGCCTGTACGATCTTCCTGCCGTCATCTGCAAGGCCTTTCCCCCGCGGGTAAAAGGGTGCATTTTCTGTTAGCTGTATACCAAAAGCATGATTACACAGGTTGGATTGCTGCATGTGCGTCAGGTTAACGGCGAGTACCGGTGCTTTGGCGATCAGCAGATCCAGGTTACGGATTATTTCATTGGTATCAAATAAAACGCCCGGGAGCGTTACTTCGTTAATCTTGTCTGCAAATGAATGGCAACCTTCTACCACAAAAAATATATTCACTGTATTCCTTTTCAACGGGGCATCAAAGCTTTGTCTGGATAATACATTGAAAGATGCGGGCGCATTGAGGTAGCTGTTCAGTGTTCTGGAAATGGTAAAATCCTTAAATGATGTAAAGGTGTTGTTACCGATGTGCTCCAATAATGTTGCTGACAGTTTATGTTGCGATTCTTTTTTCAGGAATTTCCGCAATCGGATCACTTCCCTGGCCAGCTTACTTTCCAGGGCGTATAGCGCTACTCCGATCACAACCTCTTCATCTATTTCTGCCAGCTGACTTTGATGGATCTGTGCGCGGATAATATTGGGGAGGTCACTGCAATGCTGTGGTATACCGGCGATATCGCCGGGACTGATCCTGGTATCGATATTGGGATTATCATCAAAAAGCTGCTTCAGGATGATATGCGTGTGAAAGTCAAAGTACTTCATATACGAGGTTTTAACCGGTGTGGTTGGGAGAAGCTGGTGTGCGCAAGCGCCAACCGGATGCCGGCATGAGAATCGGGGTCAGCTACCTCAATAAAGTTACGGATTTTGAGGATAGGAATAGTTAAAGGGAAGGTCCGGGATCATATACTAGTCCGGGTAAACGCTTCTATATGGCTCCATCTGCCGTGATTCTGGACCAGATGCCGTTTGCCAGTGTACATTTTCCTTACGGATCCTTGCTTTGACATCCTGCTCTATTAATTCCAGGTCAATAGGGGACTCCAGGTCTACCTTTATTTCCAGTACCATCCCTTTCCATTACTGCTAATTCATGTGATTTGAGAGTATGGCACATGAGTAAATCCGGTACGCTTTTACCCTAAGCAGGAAGTGGGCTTATTAAACCAGGTGCAGGATGAAAAGACAGTCAATACCATCCGCCAGCATGTGTAACAAAAGACCTATGGCAATAATGCGGGTGCTCTTCGGGACGAGCAGTAACAGATAGGCGCCAATGGCGATGTAGCTGTGCAGGGGATGAAAGCCAATACTGCAGCGGCAGGGGTTGAATATTGGTGTAGCCAGCAGGTGATCCAGATCCACCAGCATGGTGAGCATGAGTATAAGGTAGGTGCTGAACCAATGTGGTTTATTAATAAGATGTGCCAGCAGTAGCGGGAAGATAATGTGCAAGAAATAATGAATGAATGGCTGCATGGTGGAAGCAAAAATAAAAAAAGGTTTCAGCCTTGCCGCTGAAACCTTTTGTGGTCCCACCTGGGCTTGAACCAGGGACCCCCTGATTATGAGTCAGGTGCTCTAACCAACTGAGCTATAGGACCTGTCCTTTCGGACGAATGATTTATATATCTACTTTTTGTGGGTTCCCCTTAAGGGACGGCAAAATTAATTATTTTTTATTCAATAGCCACAAATTTTATTTCTTTTTATTGGCCTGCCTGATATTATTCTCCAGTAGCAGAAAGGGGGCGCTTTTCTGCCACCGGTCTCCTAATCCGGGAAAGTTGGCGGGCCCCTGGGAGAAATTACCGAGCACTAAGTCGGTATCTCCATCTCCATCTATGTCTCCGGCATCCATACATATCCAGTGGCCCCAGGTACCGCAGGGCAATGAGTAGACGTTAAATTTCAAACCGGCACGCTGTTCAAAATACAATACGGCTTCCTGCGGCTGACCTTCATAATCGGCAAAGAAGGCGATTGTCAGCATATCTTCATCTCCATCCAGGTCAATGTCCTTTACAGCCACCTTATAGCATCCGTTCACCGGGTAGAAGTATTCCTGTTCAAAGCGGTGATTTCCTTTATTGAGAAAAATATACACCCCGTGATAATTTTTCAGTACCCGTGAATTGTCTGCATTATCCCCGCAGGTATAGATGATATCCTCAAGTCCGTCATGATCTATGTCCTGCAGGGTAAAACTGCTGGAGCCATAAGCTGGCGGGAACTGCAATACCCGTTCGGGTTTGAATTTACCGTTACCGGTGTTCTCGAGGTACCAGATACTCTCATCGCCCTGAGCGAATAACACCCATATATCCGGACGGCCGTCCCCGTTCTCGTCTCTTATATAGGCTTTAATGGCCCCAGGGGAAGGCATCAGTATATCCGGCTGCCGGCTGTCCGGCTTCAGCCACGCCAGGTAGCCCTGGTTGAACCCAAATCCGCAAACCAACAGGTTTGTTTGTCCGTCCTGCCCCGGAATTGCCAGTGTTTGAACCGGTCTTGGTAACTTATCTTTAACCGGCTGTGCATCCACCAGCAGGCTGTCTTTCAGCTCACAGGCGTGTATACTGCCCTGTAAGGCATCTGAGGGAAAGATGGTACCAATGCAGGTAATATATCCCCTGCCCTCCCTTCCAGGCAGGGTGATATCAGATACAATACTCTGGGAACATGCCCGCTGCACCGGCTGGAGATCATCATTATAGATGTGTAAGGTGCTGTCTTGCGCGTCTGCCGTCCAGATACAGTGGCGCAGGGTATCTATGCCCACGTAGCTGGTGAGCGGGGCTGCATCTCTTGCCTGCCAGTCGGGCTCCCTTACGCTGAATATGGGGGGCGCATTCCGGGAAACAGGAACCGGTCTTTCCTGGGGTAGGGGCCGCCAGGGCGCAACTGTTGTATAGTATTCTACGATCTTATCCCAGTCATCCCGGCCTATAATACTGGCTGTCTTACCCGGGGTATCGGAGAGCACAGGCTCCCGGTAGTAGTTGCCCATGTAGCTTTTAATTCCCAGTTTGGCGCCCATTACCGGCAGCACGTCTTTCTCCCAGGTGGTCTTGTCCAGCAAAGCGGGAGACGGAAAGGCATGGCATGAACTGCAATAGTGGCGGGCCAGCTGACTGCCGGATTTCACCCGTTGGGTCCTTGCCAGGTCTCCGTTACAGGCATTCAGCACCAGCATGATAAGCAGGTACCGGAAAGGTATAAACGATTTGATGCGGTAGGATAGTTGCATAACGCGCTGCGCATTTCTAAAATACAGCATTAATTTGCAGCTTTGCAAATATTTTAAACAGCATGCAAGGAATCAAACATATTATTTTCGACCTGGGCGGCGTTATCCTGAACCTTGATTACCAACGTACGTACAAGGCTTTCGAGGAATTAGGCATTAAGGATTTTACAGGTTTGTATAACCAGTACCAGGCCACCCGTATATTTGACGACCTGGAAACCGGCCGGGTAAGCCCGGAAGAATTCCTGCACGCAATGCGGGAACATGTGCGCCCGGAGGTAACAGAACAGCAGATCATTGATGCCTGGAATGCCATGCTGCTGGATTTTCCTTTGCAGCGCCTGCAATTGCTGCAGCAACTGCAACTGCATTATGATATTTACCTGCTTAGTAATACCAATGCCATCCACCTGGAAAAATTCAACCGGATCTTACAGGAAAGCAGGGGCCTCCCTTCAGTGGATGTGTTCTTTAATAAAGCTTATTATTCACATTTGATGGGCTTCCGTAAACCGGAAAAAGAGGCGTATCAACTGATCCTGGATAATCATGGACTGAACCCGGCAGAAACTGTATTTATTGATGATACGTTGCCAAATATTGAAGGAGCTAAAGCGGTAGGGTTACAAACTATTCACCTGCAGGCGCCTAAAACCATTCTCGAAATATTTAAAACAGCTGTGGGCGGTTAGCTGCAGAACAGGGCTGTTTATTTGACTTCCTCGAAATCTATATAATCACCTTTATCCGCCGGCCGCTGATGATGAGTGGCGCGTTGCTGCTGCTCCTGGGCCCTGTGCTGCTGCGATTGTTGCTGTTGGAACTGTTCGCGCATCCGGGCCTGTATATCGCCCATCTGTTGCCGTACCTGTTTGGTAGACTGGTAAACGGGAATGATGAAATCAAATATCACTTTGTACGCCAGCCACAACAGGAATATGGTAATTAATATCTTCATAGTGTGACAAAGGTAGCAGATAATCTGCTACCCTTGCAGGAAAATCGATTCACTTTAAGGTTTCTTTAACGGTCTACTTTATCCCCATGATGGTAGCGCTTTCCATTGCCGCCTTCTTATTGAATTCCCATGCCAGCTTCTGATAATTAATGGCGTCTACGATAGTGCCCACGAAGCACAGGCCGATTGTCAGGAAATACAGGATCCCCATGCCTATCTGGTTCAGCAGGAAGCGATGAATACCCGCCGGGCCGATCAGGCCTATAAGGCAACAGATCAGAACGGTTTGCGGATCTTTGCGGCGGCCCTGGTAGATGCTCAGGAATCGCTGTTTTTCATCGGTACTCAGGTCTTTGGTAAGCTCTTGCAGCCATATCAGCTCTTCATGCTGGATACCCGGCAGGAAACCAAAAGAGAAGTCGTTCATGTGGGATTGCTTTTTAAATGATGGAATATCTTTATCTGTTGCTTTCCGAGATCAAAAATGCGGTAGCCAAGCACACCCAGGGCCAATATTCCCAGCGGATGGCTTTTCCAGGAAGCTGCCAGTTCTCCATGCAGCAGGTAATGAAGTGCATGTCCCAGCCCGCAGCNCNGGCACCAGCTGATACCCAGCCATTTGAGCGGACACAGGCTGGGGCCGCTGCCATGCGGATCCATGAAGAACAGGGCGACTAGGGCCAAAGGCCATATCAGTAACTCTATGTTGAAACGCTTTATATAAAGGGTGGCTGCAAGCATAAAGGTTAACCCAAATGTATTAAAACATTTCCTAATCCGTACTCCTGGGGCGTTTTTCCCTGCTTTAAATATTTCTACAAGTTAAAGAAATAGTTTTTGGATCAAAATAAAATCCTAATTTTGCAGAGGAAAATGATTCAAACGAAGGGGACGATAATAGTCCCCTTCTCGCTTTTTTTAGTATGGCAAATGAACAAGTGATCGCATCGATCCGGCAACTCCTGGAGGGGCTACTATCCTCAAACCCGGAGTACTTTGTGGTAGAAGTGAAGATTAAACCTACCAATAATGTAAAAGTGTTTTTGGACGGGGACAAAGGTGTGCCTGTAGACAAACTGGTGAGTCTGAACCGCGCATTGTACCCGCTGCTTGAATCCGCAGGCCTTTTCCCGGACAACGACTTTTCCCTGGAAGTATCTTCTCCTGGTCTGGACGAACCGCTCAAATTACACCGCCAATACCTTAAGAATATTGGCCGCAAGGTGGAAGTCACCCTGCTGGATGGTACTGCTAAAGAAGGTACCTTACAGGCAGTTACGGATGATCAGATTACCATTGGGGAAGTGATCGGCAAGAAGAAGGATAAGAAAATTTCAGATATTCAATTTGCTGATATTAAGCACACCAAGGTGTGTATAGTGTTTTAAAAATGTGTTTTAAAATATAATTACCAAAACAAATGGCTAGTATTAACCTGATTGAGTCATTCACGGAGTTCAAAGAGGCGGAAAATATTGACCGTCCAACGTTGATGAAGGTATTGGAAGATGTGTTCAAAACGCTGCTGCGTAAGAAGTATGGCTCTGATGAGAATTTTGACGTAATTGTAAATACAGAGAAAGGTGACCTGGAGATATTACGCCGCCGTACCATTGTGGCTGACGGCGAAGTGGAAGACGATAATGCGCAGATTGCCTATTCCGATGCCATTAAGGTAGAGCCCGATTACCAGATAGGTGAAGATCTGTATGAAGAAGTGGAGATCCAGGACTTTGGCCGCAGGGCTATCCTGGCTGCCAAACAGACCCTGTCTGCCCGTATTGGCGACCTGAAAAAGAACATCCTTGTTAAAAAATATGCTGACCGTGTAGGGGAGATCGTCACCGGCGAAGTATACCAGGTATGGAAAAAAGAAGTTTTATTATTGGATGATGAAGGGAATGAATTAATATTGCCTAAATCTGAACAAATTCCGACCGACTATTTCAAAAAAGGAGAGAACGTAAGGGCTGTTGTTAAAAAAGTAGAACTGAAAAACAACGCTCCGCTCATCATTCTTTCCCGTACCCATCCTTCGTTCCTTGCTAAATTGCTGGAAATTGAGGTACCGGAGATCTTTGACGGACTTATAGTGATCAAGAGGATCGTTCGCGAACCGGGTGAAAGAGCCAAGGTAGCGGTAGAATCTTACGACGACCGTATAGACCCGGTGGGCGCCTGCGTAGGTATGAAAGGTAGCCGCATTCACGGCATTGTGAGAGAACTCAGGAACGAGAATATCGATATCATCAACTATACCGCCAACATCCAGCTGCTCATTCAGCGTGCATTAACTCCCGCCAAGATCAGCCGCCAGGAAGTGGACAACGACAACAAATACGCTGCTGTTTATCTGAAACCCGACCAGGTATCCCTGGCCATCGGTAAAAAGGGCGTTAATATAAAACTGGCCTGCGAATTGACGGGATATGAAATTGATGTATTCCGCGACGAAGAACAGGAACAAACTGAATTTGACGTGGATCTGGAAGAATTCTCAGATGAAATAGAAGAATGGGTGATCGATGAACTGAAGCGTATTGGTTGTGATACTGCCCGCAGTGTATTAGACCTTACAATTGAAGAACTTGTGCGCCGTTCCGATCTCGAAGAAGAAACCGTAAAAGATGTAAGAAGGATATTACAGGAGGAGTTTGATAAGGAATAGCGAAACCCGTCCGGAAACCTTCCCAGGATCAGGGTTCGCTTGGAATGGAATATATTTGAGTTATTTTTAAATGTAAAATGGTGTCCGCCTGCTGGCGGATAAAAGGGGAGGCCCGAGATAACAAATTATGCCCGAAGTAACAAACAACACACCAAGATTGCTGGCTGCCGCCAAAGAATTCAATATTGGCAAGGATACGCTCATAGAGTTCCTTGGCAATAAAGGATATTCAACAGAGGGGTTTGCACCCAATACCCGTCTGACGGCTGAAATGTATGCGGCCCTGCAGTCAGAATTCCAGCAGGACAAGGCTAACAAACGCAAAAGCGACCAGATAGCCCTGCCTAAAGGAAGCGTGTTAGATTCAATGAAGAAGAAGGAGAAGGAAGCAGCAGAAGCAGCAAGCAAGAAGAAGGAAACCGCGAAGAAAGAAGAACCAGCTCCGGCAGCAGAAACTACTCCACCCCCGGCAGAAAAACCCAAACAGGAACCGGCGCCCGAGCCGCAGGCCGCCCCTCAGGCAAGCGCCCAGCCCGACGTGCCTCCTGTTGTTGAAAGTAAACTGCCACCCAAATCCGAGGAAACGGAGAAGCCTGCCGCAGAAGATACCAGGAAAATTGAAACACCCCGCCTAAACGGACCTAAAGTTGTGGCTACCATAGATCTTAACGCTCTCCAGGGCAGAAAACCTGCCGCCAAAAAGGATGAGCCGGTTGAGGATAAAACCCCGCCCAAACCCCAGCCTTCCGCAAAACAGGAAGAGCCAGCTCCTGCCCCGGAAATCAGGGAGGTGAAGGAAGAACAACCAGCACCGCCTCCGGTTGCCCCGGCAGCAGAGAAACAGGAACCCGTTAAGGCGCCTGAACCAACGCCCGCTCCTAAAGCAGAGGAGAAACCGGCTGCCCCGCCCGCTTCCAGAGAAGAGAAGGCAGCAGAACCGGTACGCGAGGAGCCTAAACCTGTCAGCCCCCCGGCTCCGGCAGCCACTGAGAACACTCCTCCCCCGCAGGTGGCGGCAGAGGTTAAAAATGAATCAGGAGGAGATGCCGAGCAGGATGATAACAGCAATGCTGTGGTAGAAAATATACAGGCAGAAAGATTAACCGGCCCCAAGGTGATCGGCAAGATCAACCTGCCCGTACAATCCGACAGGCGCGACAATAAAGGAAACTTTAACCGGAACAATAATAATGATGAAAAACGCAAACGCAAGCGTATCATCATTGAAAAGAAACCGGAACCCATACAACCGAAGGAGTTCTCCAAGGACGATAAGGGAACAGGTACCGGCGCTCCGGGTAATCGTAGCGATAACCGCTTCGGGAACCGCGGTGACAACCGCCAGCAGGGTGGTAACCGTCCGCAGGGTCAGGGTGGAGGCAACCGCCCCCATCAGCCAGGACAAGGTCCGAACCGTCCGCACGCACCGGCTAACCGCCAGGGAGCCGGAGGCGGCCATAACCGCCCGGGCGGTGGCAACCGCGGGCCCGGAAACCGCGACAACAACCGTTCAGGATTTAACCGCGATCGCGACAAACGTCCTGACGACAGAGAAATTGACAAAAACGAGATCCAGAATAAGATCAAGGAAACCATGGCCAAATTGGGTGGCGGAGGTCGCGGCAAAAATATCAAGGCAAAACAGCGCCGCGACAAACGTAATGAGCTTGCCGAACAGATGGCCAACCAGAATGCTGAAAACAACAAGCTCCAGGTAACGGAATTTATTTCCGTGAGCGAGCTGGCCAACCTGATGGATGTGAGCTTCGCCGAAGTGATCTCCAAATGTATGAGCCTGGGCATCATGGTATCCATTAACCAGCGCCTCGACGCTGAAGTAATAGAACTGGTGGCCGGTGAATTTGGCTACGAAGTAGACTTCATAGGCCTGGACGATGTAGAAGAGGTAGAAGAAGAGGATGAAGTAGATGCAGAAGAAGACCTGGAGCCAAGGGCGCCGATCGTAACGATCATGGGTCACGTAGACCATGGTAAAACCTCATTGCTTGACTACATCCGAAACGCCAACGTGGTAGCCGGTGAAGCCGGGGGCATTACCCAGCACATTGGCGCCTACCAGGTAACCACCGCTAACGGTAAAAAGATCACCTTCCTGGATACTCCGGGTCACGAAGCCTTTACGGCCATGCGTGCCCGCGGTGCCAAGGCAGCGGATATTGCCGTGATCGTGATCGCGGCTGACGATGCTATCATGCCGCAGACAAGGGAAGCTATCTCCCACTCTCAGGCAGCTGGCCTGCCGATGGTATTTGCCATCAACAAGGTAGATAAAGACGGCGCTAACCCGGAAAAGATCAAAGAACAGCTGGCGGGCATGAACCTGTTGGTGGAAGACTGGGGTGGTAAATACCAGAGCCAGGAAATCTCTGCCAAGAGCGGGTTAAACATAGATGTACTGCTGGAAAAAATACTGTTGGAAGCTGAACTGCTGGAACTGAAGGCCAACCCGGCCCGCGAAGCCTCCGGCAGCATCATCGAGGCATCTCTTGACAAGGGCCGCGGTTACGTAGCCTCCGTGCTTGTACAAAACGGTACCCTGCATCAGGGCGATACCATTGTGAGCGGCGCCTTCTACGGTAAGATCAAGGCCATGTTCAACGAACGCGGCCAGCGTATCAACGAAGCCGGTCCTTCAAGCCCGGTACAGCTGCTGGGCCTTAACGGTGCTCCGCAGGCAGGTGAGAAGTTCAAGATGTATGAAGATGAAGGTGAGGCAAAAGACGTGGCCAACCGCCGCGCCCAGATCATCCGCGAACAGGGCATCCGTACCAAGAAGCACATTACGCTGGATGAAATCGGACGCCGCCTGGCACTGGGTAACTTCAAACAGCTCAATATCATCATCAAGGGTGACTTTGACGGCTCTGTAGAAGCACTGAGTGACTCCCTGCAGAAGCTGTCTACCGAAGAAATCGCTATCGCAGTGGTACACAAGGCAGTAGGTCAGATCACTGAGTCAGACGTATTGCTGGCAACCGCTTCAGACGCCATTATCGTAGGTTTCCAGGTACGCCCCTCTTCCCAGGCAGCCAAACTGGCCGAGAAAGAGAATATTGAGATCCGTACCTACTCCATCATCTATGACGCTATCGATGAACTGAAGAGCGCCATGGAAGGTATGCTGGAGCCGAAGATAGAGAAGAAGGTAGTTGCCAACGTGGAAGTACGCGAAACCTACCGCTTCGACAAGGTGACCGTTGCAGGTTGTTTTGTGCTGGACGGAAAACTGACACGCAACACCCGCGTTAACATTGTTCGCGATGGTATCGTGGTATTCACCGGCGAACTGGCTTCCCTGAAACGTTACAAGGACGACGTGAAGGAGGTTGCCTCCAACATGGAATGCGGTCTGAGTATCAGGAGCTACAACGATCTTAAAGTAGGCGATATAATTGAAGGCTTTGAAGAAGTAGAAGTGAAGCGGACTTTATAAGCCTGTCTAAAAATTTTGTTAAAGAATAAGCCGCACTCATGCGGCTTATTTTTATTGGTTATTTTTGAATTTCACTGCATTAGCTTATATGAACAAACTTTTGGCTCTATCTGCAGCCAGCCTGCTCTTTGGGCAGTTAGCCGCAGGACAGCAAAGAATGGTGGCAGACAAAATTGCCGCTATTGTAGGGGATAAGATCATTCTTAAGTCTGATATAGACGGGGAGGTAATGAACCTTCAACGTAATTCCCCGGATAATACGCTTCCCCCTAATGCCACTTGTATTATCATGGAGCAGATCATTGCGCAGAAAGTAATGGTACTCCAGGCAGAACGGGACAGCTTACCCGTGAGCGATGCCGACGTGGACGGTCAGATCGAGAACCGTATCCGGTACTTTGAAGACCTGTACGGCTCCCGGGAAAAGATGAAGGAAATAACCGGGTATTCCATTTACCAGCTGCGTGAACGCTTCCGTCAGCCCATTAAAGAGGGCTTACAGGCAAAAGCCATGCGCGATAAGATCGTGGACGCTATCAAGGTAACCCCTTCTGAGGTCCAGAAAGAATATGACCGTATACCGAAAGACAGTCTTCATTTCTATGAATCAGAGCTGGAAATAGGTCAGCTGATCGTATTGCCCAAAGCCACCAAAGAAATGGAGCAGTATGCCATAGACCGCTTGCTGGAGTTCAAAAAGCGGGTTGAAAATAAGGAGTCTGACTTTGGCTCTCTCGCAATCCTGTACTCTGAAGACCCGGGCGTAAAAGATAATAAAGGCGTTTACATCTTAAACCGTAACGATAAGGGTAACTGGGACCCCGACTTCCTGGCGGCATCTTTCCGCCTGAAAGAAGGAGAGATCTCTTCCCCAGTGAAAAGCCAGTTCGGTTATCACCTGATACAGTGTCTGAGGCGCCAGGGTGATAATGTGACCGTTCAGCATATCCTGGTAAAACCCAATATCACCAAATCAGATATTGAGCTGGCCACTAAAAAGCTGGATTCTATCCGTACCAACATCATTAACCATAATTATACTTTTGCCGAAGCAGTAACAAAATACAGCGACGCAGAAATGGCCAAATTCGACGGCGGTATGTTGCAGAACAGGATGACCGGCGGGACGCTGCTCACTATTGACCAGCTCGATGATCCATCTACCCGCGATATTGTATTGATGCTGGACACCCTTAAACCCGGCGGTCTTTCAGCCCCGATGCAGTTTACAGACGAGCGGGGACGTACCGGGGTACGTATTGTATACCTGAAAACGCGCACACAGCCTCACCGTGAGAACCTGCAGGATGATTATTCCCGCGTTCAACAGCGCACCCTACAGATAAAACAGGGCGATGCGGTAAACAAATGGCTGATGGAGAAGATCCCGACTTACTATATTCATGTAGAAGATGAGTTTAAAAACTGCGGAAACATCTCTAAATGGCTGGCCAGCATGGCTAAACAATAATAGAAAATTTCAATATCCGGATCCCAAATTCCAAATCAACTGCGGAATTTGGGATTTGGCATTTTTTCGCCGTACCTTTGCGCTTTCAAATTTTAGGGATGAGTGATGCGATAAAGCATGAATGCGGCTTAGCATTCATAAGATTAAGAAAACCATTCTCTTATTACCAACAAAAATACGGGACGGTTTTCTTTGGGCTCAACAAGCTGTACCTGCTGATGGAAAAGCAGCATAACCGTGGACAGGACGGAGCAGGTGTAGCAACCGTAAAACTCAATACAGAACCCGGGGTGCCATTCATGCAACGCATCCGGAGCAGTGCGCCCCAGGCAATCGGTGATATTTTTGGAAAGATCAGGGATGAAATCCAGGAAATCGAGAAGTACCAGCCTGAGATCACCAAATATCCCGGCCTGATGAAAGGCCACGTTCGCTTTCTGGGCGAACTACTGATGGGCCACCTCCGCTATGCTACCCAAGGCAAAAACAATGTGGAGCTCTGCCATCCCTTTGTACGCTACAACACTATTCCCGCCCGTAATCTTACCCTCGCAGGAAACTTTAACCTGGTAAATGCTGACGAGCTTTTCAAGTTCGTAAATGTTGATCCGGGTGAAGTGCACCGCAACAGTGACCTTGCCGCGATGCTGGAAGTAGTGCACCATTTCCTTTGCCAGGAAGATGAAGTGCGCCGTAACGGCCTGGATGTAAAACACATCCTGCAGCAGGCATTTTCCATGTTTGACGGCGGTTACCATGTATGCGGCCTCATTGGCAGCGGCGACTCTTTCGTGATCCGCGACCCGCATGGTATTCGTCCCTCCTACTACTATGTTAACGAAGACGTAATTGTGGCCGCCTCTGAAAGGGCCGCCATCCGCACCGCCTTTAATGTAGGAGAGAACGAAGTGCTGGAACTCATGCCAGGCAACGCCCTCATCGTAAAGAACGACGGCGAATACAGTATAGAGCAGATCCTTACCCCGCAGGAACGAAAAGCCTGTAGCTTTGAAAGGATCTATTTTTCCCGCGGCAACGATGAAAAGATCTATAAGGAGCGCTCCAACCTGGGTTATCACCTGTCTGAAACCGTTCTTAAAGCCATTGATAACGACCTTCGCAATACCATCTTTTCCTTTATTCCCAATACAGCCGAAGTAGCCTTTTACGGTATGATAAAAGGCCTGGAGGACTACCTGAATAAGATCAAGGTAGAACGCATCCTTTCATGGGGTAAGGATTTTGACGAGACCAAGCTCTCTGAAATGGTGAACCGCAGGGTGCGTATAGACAAGATCGCCATCAAAGACGTAAAAATGCGCACCTTCATCTCGGAAGACGCCGGACGTAACGAGATGGTACAACACGTTTACGACATTACTTACGGTACCGTAAGACCTGGCATAGACACCCTCGCTGTAATAGATGACTCCATTGTTCGCGGTACCACGCTGCGCGAAAGCATTATCAAAATGCTGGACCGTCTGGGCCCCAAGCGGATCATCATCATTTCTTCTGCCCCGCAGATCCGCTACCCGGACTGCTACGGCATTGACATGAGCAAAATGGGAGATTTTGTTGCCTTCCAGGCCGCCATAGCGCTGCTGAAAGAGCAAGGCAAGGAATATATATTGCAGGAAGCCTACGGCCTCTGTAAAGAGCTGCAGCGTACAAACACCCTGCACGCCCAGAACGTGGTGCGCAACATTTACAAACCATTCACCACTGAAGAAATTTCAGCCAAGATAGCGCAGATCATCACACCGGCAGGTATCAATGCCAAGGTAGATGTGATATACCAGTCAATCGAAAGCCTGCACAAGGCTTGTCCCAATAACCTGGGCGACTGGTACTTCACCGGTAATTACCCCACACCGGGCGGTAACCGGGTAGTAAATAAAGCCTTCATGAACTATATGGAAGGAAAGAATGAAAGAGGATACTGATCACATTTAACATCATCTCATACAATACCGGGCACTGTTACACCAGTGCCCGTTTGTTTTTCATATATAGACAGCTATTAATATTACAACCGCAACCCGCTGATGTTAATTTTGTTTTAAATCAGCGGGCTGCTGAGTGCCGGATTAGGGTAAGGCTTTAACTTTCTGCTCAATCTGAAATTCCGTATTTTCGTTATGGTTATTAATGGTTTTCAGCGTATGAAAACATTACTCCTTATCCGTCATGCAAAATCCAGCTGGAACGACCCGGACATGGACGATTTTGACAGGCCCCTGAATAAACGAGGCAAACAGAATGCGCCTGAAATGGCTGCCCGTTTGATACACAAAGGAATGGTACCTGAACTGATCATCTCCAGTCCGGCGAAACGTACCCGCACTACTGCCAAGATCATGGCCCGGGAATGGAAGTATCCTAAAGAGGCTATATTACTGGAGGAAGAGCTTTATCTGTGTTATGCGTCCACCTTCCTCAAAGTGATCACCAAGATAGACGATGATTTTAACGCGGTGGCTATTTTTGCGCATAACCCCGGTATTACCGATTTTGCCAACTACCTGACAGAAGAGATCAGGATTGACAATGTGCCAACATCCGGCATTTTTGCCGTGGAAGCCGATATCACGTCCTGGAAAGATTTTGACAGGGCTTATAAGAAATTCCTCTTTTTTGACTACCCTAAACAGGAAATGGTTTAGCCCTTTAATATCTTGTTGTAGGAAACAGTGATCCCCTTGATCAGCGAAGAGCTGAAACCCTGATGCTCCATTTCATTCAATCCTGCTATTGTACAGCCTTTGGGGGTGGTTACCTTATCAATTTCCTCTTCGGGGTGACGGTTGCCGCTTATCAGCAGTGCCGCAGCGCCCTTTACGGTCTGCGCAGCTATGAGGTTGGCCGTACGCACGTCAAACCCGATCTCTATCCCCCCCTGGATACTGGCCCTTATAAAACGCAAGGCATAGGCAATACCGCAGGCACCCAATACAGTAGCGGCATCCATCAGTTTTTCATCTATGCTGACGGTTACCCCCAACTGATCGAACAGCTCTTTTACCCAAACGCCCTGCTCCGGGCTGGTATTTTTATGGCAGATACAGGTCATGGATTCCTGAATGGCAATAGCGGTATTGGGCATGGCGCGTACTACAGCGATCCCCACGCCGGCTATCTGCTCCAGTTCATCCATACTAACTCCTGTAACTACGCTGATGAGCATATGCCTGGTGGGGTCAAAAGCGCTTTTGACCTGGCTTAATACTTCCTTAACGTTATAGGGCTTTAATGCTACTATGATGACATCTGCTGCGGCAATGGCTTTGGCATTATCCGTTTCCGTCTTTACCCCTTGCTTTTCGAGATCCGCCAGGGTGGAAACATTACGTTTAGTAATAATAATATCGTTCCCTTTTGCAAATCCGCTTTTCAATACGCCTTGTGCAATGGCTGAACCCAGGTTACCTCCGCCGATGATGGCGATTCTTTTGGCTGACATATCTACTTTTGATTTGAACAAAAGTAAAGTATCGGTATCAAAAAAACTAAGGCTATCCCTTCCGTTGATTGAACGGTTGGTCTAGCCTTAGTCAGACAACATCAATATTGATCATTCCCGGCAAACCAGGTGTTAATCCGCGCTTACATGGCTCCAGTTCTCACCGCTTTTTATACGGTACAGCTGCATTTCGCTGATGTCGAACTGTTCGGCGATCTGCTTCATGGTACGTTTGCCGGGTTTAGCCAGCAGACGTTTAATACTTTTAACCTTATTTACGTTCAGTTTAAGGCCTTTGAGGCGGTTACGCTGTTTTTCCTTATAAGCCAGTTTGGCCGGACTTTTTTGCTGGTGCTTCTCCATTTCCTCCTTAGTGGCCCAACGGAGGTTAGAGGCCTTGTTGTTCTTCTTATCGTAATCCAGGTGAATAACGTATTTGTGGGTACGGCTGGGTCTTTTGTTGAACAGTTTGGCAACTTCCCTGTGCAGGTACAGCGACTGATAGCTATCCGCCGGTTTTACGTTCAGGACCGTATACCCTTCTACGGTAGAGCCGGATAACAGTTTGCCGTCTTCTATTTTCTCATGGTAACTGATCACTCTCCCCATGTTAGACACAGCATATCTCTTGCGCAAGGCAGACTTGTTCTTGATCTGCAAGTCTTTCCAGACTTCGTTTTTCAGGTTTTTAATTGTGGCCATGTGAAAGTAATTTTTAATAAACGTGAATTTGGGGTTTACCCGTAAACGTTACAATCTACCATTTCATTATTTGCCGGCAGGTAATTACTGTTTGTTATCTGGGGAGTTGTCCGCTCAAAAATGTGATCCTTGTATTGTACTGCGATTGTATCCAGAACCTGTTCTACTTCTGCCAGTGTTTTGCAAGTTACTAATTGTAATCTGAAATCTTTTATATGCGGTAACCCTTTCAGATAGTTGGTATAATGCCGGCGCATTTCAAGTATGCCTACCACATCCCCCTTCCAGGCAACGGAGTGATGCAGATGCTTTTTACAAACCCTTACTCTTTCCAAAACAGTTGGGGGCGGTAAATGTTCACCCGTACGCATAAAATGCTTGATTTCGTTAAATATCCAGGGGTACCCGATAGCCGCCCGGCCTATCATAATACCATCTACCCCATATTTGGCTCTGGCTGCAACAGCTTGCTCCGGCGTGCATATATCGCCGTTACCGAATACCGGGATCTTTATGTGGGGGTTGTTCTTAACCTTACTTATGAGCGTCCAGTCTGCATTTCCCTTGTACATCTGGGTGCGGGTACGTCCGTGGATGGTGATCGCCTGAATACCCACATCCTGTAAACGCTCCGCTACCTCCTCAATGTTCCGGCTGTCATCATCCCAACCCAGGCGGGTTTTGACGGTTACTGGCAAATTAGTCGATTTCACCACTGCGGCTGTGAGCCTTACCATTTTGGGTATATCTTTCAGAATACCCGCGCCGGCGCCTTTACAGGTTACTTTCTTTACTGGGCAGCCGTAGTTGATATCCACAAGATCGGGATTGGTGGCAGCGGCAATCTGTGCCGCCATGGCCATTGGCTCCTCATCTCCCCCGAATATCTGGATGCCGACAGGACGTTCATAGTCAAAAATGTCCAGCTTCTGACGGCTTTTTATCGCATCACGTATAAGCCCCTCCGAAGAAATAAATTCTGTATACATCAGATCCGCCCCGTTCTCCTTACAAACTGCCCGGAATGGAGGATCACTGACATCTTCCATTGGCGCCAGCAGTAAGGGGAAATCCCCTAAGTTTATATTTCCAATCTTCACCATGTGTAATAATAAGTTATCAGTAGCTGTAGGGCTGTGTAGGTCAGTAAACTATTGCCAACTGGTTTTGGCGATGTAAATTTACGCAAATTTAATACAGCTAACATCTATGACCGGCTACTTGAAACAGTCTTCACCTTCGTTACAGTTTGTGGCTTTTATTGGGATCTTTATCGGTTTCATGCTACTCTACGGTACTTTTCTCTATACCGGCTTTCCTGCCCTGAGTGGTTATACTATTCAACAATTGCAAGACGCCGGCGCCACCGGTCCTAAAGTTATCGGCTATTTGAAATTAGTACAATTTTTATACACTTTGGTGGTTTATTTGGTGCCGGCCTTACTTTTTGCCTATCTCACGGATCCCAGGCCGGCAGCCTGGCTGGGCTTGGGTCAGAAGCCCCGTCCGCTGTCGTTGATATTAGCGCTTTTGATCATGTATTGTTCATTGTGGGCCGTGGATCTAACCGGAGAATGGAACCGCCAGTGGGAGGTGTCTGCCAACCTGCGGCAGCTGGAAGAGCAGGCAGACATGCTGGTAGAGCGGATGCTGCAAATGCCGCGTATAACCGATCTGCTTATAAACCTTGTGCTGATTGCCGTACTTCCAGCCATAGGAGAGGAAGTGTTTTTCCGTGGCGTGCTGCAGCGGCTTATTATTCAGATGGTAAAATTACCCTGGCTGGGGGTGCTCATAACCGCCATTCTCTTCAGCGCCGTACATATGCAGCTTCTGGGCCTGGTACCCAGGGCGCTGCTTGGCTTTCTGCTGGGCGCAATCTACCTGCTCAGCGGTAACCTCTGGCTGTCAATAGTGGGGCACTTTCTTGTTAACGGCATACAGGTAGTAGCTGCATACCTTTACCAGGCGAAGGTGATAACTGATGATCCCACCAAAACCGGCAGCACCTCCTGGTATGTAGCCCTGATCAGCGCGCTGGTTACCCTCTCGCTTTTGTGGGTGTTCTATAAACGTGCTAAATTGCCAAACCAACCCATAAAACCTGAGTAATGGAAAAAGACTGGATAAAAATATTTGATACCGACAGGCCTTTTGAGGCAGAACTGATCAAAGGTATGCTGCAGGAAAACGGTATAAATGCCGTATTGCTGAACCGCCAGGATTCGTCCTACCTGCAGGCATTGCCAGGACGAGCGGAAATATATGTCCATGTTTCGCAGCAGGCACAGGCCCTGGAGCTGATCAACGAAGGAAGAAGCACAACCAAACAATAACTGATGAAGACTTTTTTTACCCGTACCGCCTCCGCCCTGGTATTTGTAGCTGTCATGCTCGGGGGAATTTTATGGAGCCCTTTTACTTTTTTCCTGCTGTTCCTTCTCGTGAATATTTTTTGCACTACAGGAGTATTTCAAACTGATCCGCCTGATAGATACAGACTACCAGGAAGTATCTGTATGGCACCGTTATGGGGTAGTGGTGGCCAGTTGTGCTATCACCATGGCGTTCACCGGCCAGGCGTTTGGTTCTGCCGATATTTCCCTGGGCTTTATGGGCTGGTGGATGTCTGTGATTTTCCTGTTAGTGCTACCCATGGGAGAAATCCTGCTGGGAAAGGACTTTTCACTGAAAAACATAGGTTATTCTGCCCTTGGTCTGCTGTACATCACCGTATCCCTTGGTCTGCTTATTGACCTGCGCCTCAGTGTGCACGACATTATCTTCACAGGCAATACCCCGGGTGGCCAGCCGGGCTGGCTGATCCCTTTACTACTGATCTGCTTTATATGGATAAACGACACGATGGCCTATATCATCGGTTCGCTGATAGGGCGTACCCCATTCTTTCCTGCCATCTCACCCAAAAAGACCATGGAAGGATCGGTTGGGGGTATGATCCTGGTAGTGGCAGTAGCAGGCATCTTTGGATACTACTGGGGGAGGAATTGGCTCGACCTGCAACACTGGCTGAGCCTCGCAGGTATTGCCGCTGTATTTGGTACGGCAGGAGACCTGCTGGAGTCTAAACTGAAAAGATTGGCCGGCGTGAAGGACTCAGGCAGTATCATGCCTGGCCATGGTGGTTTCCTGGATCGCTTCGATTCCCTGCTGCTTGCCTCACCCTTTGCCTGGATCTATGTACAATCCTTTATGATGGTTTGATTTCAAAGCAATTACGAATTATCAATTACATGTTACGAACAAGGTTATGCTTAATTCTTAATCGTAATTATACTACCTTCGCATTACCGAAACCAACAAACTAACAACAAACATGAAGATCCATCGCGAAGGATTGGGCACTATTGGACTTACTTTTCTGGTGCTGGCGCTGCTTAATGTAGCCGTTTTTTATTACCTCGGAACATCTCCGGTGTTTACCTGGAGCTTTTTTGTAATATCCCTGGTATTATTCCTCTTCATTGTTTCCTTTTTCCGCATACCGCTCCGGGATATGCAACAGGGCGAATCCCTGGTGATCTCTCCCTGCGATGGTAAAGTTGTGGTAATAGAAGAAACCTACGAACCCGAATATTTCAAGGATAAACGACTGCAGGTGTCCATCTTCATGAGCCCGGCCAATGTGCATGTGAACAGGAACCCCATCAGTGGCCAGGTAAAACTGTCTCAGTACCATAGCGGTAAATACCTTGTTGCCTGGCACCCGAAGTCATCTACCGAGAACGAAAGACACACGGTGGTGATCGGTAACGAAAAGGCAGAGGTACTGGTGCGCCAGATTGCCGGTGCGCTTGCCCGCCGTATCGTGAACTACCTGAAAGCAGGCCAGGAGGTAAAGCAGAACGAAGAACTGGGCTTTATCAAATTCGGCTCCAGGGTAGATATTTTCCTGCCCGTAGGCACGAAGGTGGACGTTCAGCTGGAACAGAATGTAAAAGGCGGACAGACGGTCATCGCACAGTTGTAAAATGTAGTATCTTTAGATAGTATGCCAATAAAACCGGTACAAATGAAAAAGATATTTATATCCCTCGCCGCCGCCCTGCTGATTGGCGGCACCGCCCTTGCCCAGGAAAAGGAAACTGCCAAGGCCTGTTGCAAAAAGGATGCAACTGCAGCTGCCTGCTGCAAAAAAGAAGGCGCTGCTACTGCCAAGACAAAAGCTTGTTGTATGCAGCCGTCTAAAGCAGCCGCCCTCAGAACGGCCGCTACTAAGTCTGCCAAAAAAGAACCGGCTACCAAACCGGCTCCAGTTAAAGAAGGCTGAGTTATATACTTACAATTTGCTATAAAGGAAGAGCCTCAGGTTCAGGGAATTATCCCTTAACCTGAGGCTCTCGCTATTAGGAGCCAGATGATTACAGTATGGTTTTTAGCTCACTCAGACAGGAAATCGTGTAAGTGGGCTGGAGAGTGGTGGCGGGTACAGCGGGATTGAAATACACCTGATCCATGCCTACATTATAGGCGCCGGCAATATCCAGATCCAGCGCATCCCCGATCATAATGCTGTCTGCAGCAGTGGTAGCCGCCTTGCCGATAGCATAATCAAAGATCTCCCGGTAGGGCTTCAGGCTGCCCGCTACCTCGGAGGTAATAATGTGTGTAAAATAACGATCAATACCGGTGTTACGCATTTTCAGCAACTGCGTTTCTTCAAAGCCGTTTGTAATCATATGGAGTGGATACTGCTTTTCTTTCAGGTATTCCAGCACTTCCACCGTATAGGGGAACAGGGTCTGTTTTGCCCGGCAATATCTGCAAAAACTGGTCGCTCAGCGCGTCTGAAAGCTTCTCGTCCCCGATCTTAAAGTCGAGCAAAGTAGCCCGGAAACGTTTATACCGCAGATCGTTCCGGCTGATAAAGCCCTTCCGGAAGCGGTCCCACAGCGTTTCGTTATGCACTACATAACTGTTGTAAAAAGCCTCGAAAGTAGGCACCCCCCTGCTGCTCAGGTTATGGTGATAATAAAGCTCCTGAAGGGTTTGGTAAGAGTTGGTCTCAAAATCCCATAGTGTATGATCCAGGTCAAAGAAAATATGTTTATACTTCATCACGCGTACAAAGTTACACCATTCACTCATTTTTCTTATTTTCCGGTTTTTAACTATTCATTATGAACGCGGTGATAACAGGCGCCAGTAAAGGCATTGGAAAAGCGGTAGCAATCAAGCTTGCCATGGAAGGTTTTAACGTGGCGATCTGCGCCAGGAACAGCGCGACACTGGAGGAAACGACTGCTTTAATACAGCAGCAACGCCCACAGGCCCAGGTATTGGCAGTTCCGGTGGATATGGGCGATAAAAAGCAGGTACTTGGCTTTGCTGAAAAGATTAACGCCAGCTTTCCATCTGTAGACATACTTGTAAACAATGCAGGTATTTTTGTGCCCGGGGCTTTACATGAAGAGCCTGAGGGCCTGCTGGAGAAGCTGATGGCCGTAAACGTATACAGCGCCTATCATCTTACCCGGCAGCTGTTACCTGGTATGATCACCCGTCGTCAGGGCCATATTTTTAATCTTTGCTCAACGGCCAGTTACAAGGCATATCCTAACGGCGGCGCTTATAGTATCACTAAATTTGCATTACTGGGTTTTTCCAGGAACCTGCGCGAAGAACTGAAGCAACACAATGTGAAGGTCACTGCTATCAGCCCGGGCCCAACGTTAACTGCTTCCTGGGAAGGATTTGAAGCTCCCGCAGGCCGTATGATGGCCCCTGAGGATATTGCAAACATCATATGGGCGTCTTATACACTGGCAGCTCAAACCGTAGTGGAAGAGATCCTTTTAAGGCCTGTACTTGGTGATATTGGTTAATAGGCAGATCGCGCTCAAATCCTTGCCAGTTAAAGATTTGATCATCATATTTTATTATTTTTTTAACTAACTTTTAACGGGAAATTACGCTTCACAGCTAAGGCTTTGGTTAAATTTGTCAAGAGTTATGATGGTTAGTCAGGTTAAAATAAGGAAGTGGGGTCTGGCCCTGCTCTTTTGTTTGAGTATAGTGGCCTGTGCAAAAGCCCAGGAATTTCGCTTCACCACGAATGTAAGCAGTACCCGGGTTGCGCAGGACGAACCATTTCAGATACAGTTTATGCTGGAGAACGCCCCTAATGTATCCAGTTTTCAACCGCCGGCCCTGAATGATTTTGAAGTGATGCAAGGCCCGTCCCAGGTTCAGGGACAATCTATTTTCAATGGCAGACGTTCCGAGTATATAGCGCTCATATATGTCATCCAGCCTAAAAGGGTGGGCAACTTTACCATTGCAGGTGCAACAGCCCGTGTAAATGGTAATATCGTTCGCTCTAACCCGGTAACGATAGAAGTAGTAAAAAGTCCTCATGGTGCAGCGCAGGCGGCTCCCTCCAGCCCGCAACCGGGATTTGTTCCTCGCAGGGCACCGGGGCAGGTAGATGAGGAGGTGTCTGACGGCATATTACGTAAGGGAGAGGATGTTAATACCAAACTGCGGAAGAATATATTCCTGAAAGTAGACGTGGATAAAACGAGCCTTTATGAAGGCGAGCAGCTAACTGCAACGTATAAACTATACACCCGCCTTCCAACAAACTCAAGCGTTACCCGTGTACCGGCCTTCAAAGGCTTTTCTGCCAAAGATGTTGAGCTGCCTAATCCGCCGCAGGCAACTACAGAAAGGGTGAACGGCCAGCTCTTCAAAGTTTTCACCATACGTAAAACCCTGCTGTTTCCCCTGCAATCCGGCACACTGGAACTGGATCCGGTTGAAGTGGATAACCAGGTAAGGCTTGTAAAACTCGTTAACGACAATAACCGTAAGAGACCAAGGGATATTTTTGAAGACTTTTTTAACGACCCCGGTTTCAGAGATCCCTTCAGCGATCCTTTCTTTGATGACTTCTTCAACCGCCCGGAAGTTACCTACGAAGATGTTCCCTACAAGATACAGAGTACTCCTGTAAAGATTACGGTAAAACCGCTGCCGGTGGATACCCGGCCCCTTAGTTTCAATGGTGCCGTGGGCAACTTTTCCATGAATGCCACAATAGACAAAACGTCGCTCACTACTGATGATGCGCTCACGCTGAAAGTGGTGGTGGCAGGGCAGGGGAATGTAAACCTTCTTAACAGCCCAAAGATCAATATCCCGGGCAGTTTTGAAAAGTATGATCCAAAGATCACCGACAATATAGACAAGAACAGCAATCAATTATCCGGCAGCCGGCAGTTCGAGTTTGCGCTGATGCCGCTGGAAGCCGGTGAGCATACCATCCCGCCGGTGGAGTTCTCTTATTTTGATCCTGCTGCCCAGGCTTATAAAACGATCAGGTCAAAGTCTTTCACCATCAAGGTAAGTCCAGGCAAACAGAATAAACAGGTTAAGGAAGATTTCAGTGTAGACAAGAACGTGTTGATACCCGTTCGCAAAGCGCCGTTGAATTGGGTGAAAAACACCGGATTTATTATTGGCAGCTTCTGGTACTGGCTCTTGTTGCTGATACCGGTATTGGCGTTGGTAGCAGGCATACTATACCGGCGCAAAATCCATTATCAGCGGGTAAATGCAGATATGCTTAGACACCGCTATGCCAACAAAGCTGCTTTAAAACGCCTGGAGCTGGCTGCCCGCTACCTGAAAGAAGGTAAGGACCGGGCCTTTTATGAGGAGACATCCCGTGCGGTGTGGGGCTACCTGAGCCATAAACTGCAGATTCCCTTCGCAGATCTCAACAAGCAGCTGGTGCAGGATAGACTTGCATCACGGCATATCAACGGGCAGAATACACATCAACTCTTTGAACTGCTGGATAACTGTGAAATGGCTTTGTATGCTCCCATGCACAGTAACGATAGAATGCAGGGCACCTACCAACAAGCAGTGAAAGTTATCAGCCAGCTGGAAGATGAATTGAAAACGAAGAAGGAATTAATATGAGCGCCATACGCTATATAGTAACATTGTTATTATTGCTGGGCATTGGCTCAGTAGAGGCTCAGAATGCCACGCAGCAGCAGTACGAAAAAGCTTACCAGTTATATCAGCAGAACAAATACAGCGAAGCTGCGGCTGCCTACCAGCAGCTGATAGATCAGGGCTATTCATTGCCCGAGCTATATTTCAACGCAGGCAATGCCTACTATAAAAGTAATCGAACCGGCCTGGCAGTGTACAACTATGAAAAAGCATTACGTCTCGATCCTGGTCATGAAGCGGCCGCACATAATCTGGCCTTAGCCAATCAACGTGTGCAGGGCTTCACAGATGAATTGCCACTCTTGTTCTTCCAGAAATGGTGGCAGCAATGGGAGCACCTGCATAGCCCTAATGGCTGGGCCATTGGCAGCATCTTCCTGTTCTGGATACTGGTAGCGGGCATCCTGGTATATCTGCTGGCGGAACGGTTTGCCACACAGGTGCTTCGTGTGGGAATTGGCGTTATAGGGGCGCTGGCAGTTATTTACAGCTTTATGTCTGTCTACACCTGGAAGACGGCCAAAAACCATGATATTGGTATTGTCATGAACAGCGGCATTAAGGCTAAGCCAGGCCCAGATCCGGGCGGTAAAGACCTGTTTGAATTAAATGAAGGCATGAAAGTCGCCGTGCTGGATGCTACCGAGGATTATTGTAAGATAGAACTGGCCGACGGCAAAACGGGCTGGATAAGCTGTAATGAGGTAAAGCGGCTATAGCTTTTCTATTCTCGCCATAAAGTCCTGCTTGCGATGACGGGAAACCGGGATACAACTTCCATTTGTCATAATGATCTCGCCGCCATCTCCTTTAATATATTTGTCCATAAAAGAGAGGTTGATCAGGTAACTGTGATGCACCCTGAAAAAACCTTTGTCCTTTAACACCATCTCGACCTCTTTGAGGGTGCGGCACACTAAGGGCGCCATTTTATCGCTATGCTGGTACAGCCGTGTATAAGCACCTTCGGCCACACAATACACGATGTCCTTGGGCAGCACCATACGCAATCCTTCCATGGTTGGCAGCGCCAGCCGTTCGCCAGCCTGCAGATGCTCATGGAGGAATAGCAGCAGGTTGTTTACCTTATTACCATTAACCTGTCTTTGCTGAGAGACGGCCTTGTTTACAGCTCGTACTAATTCATCCTTGTCAAGCGGTTTTAACAGGTAATCCAGTGCGCTGTGACGGATGGCCTGTATGGCATACTGGTTATATGCCGTGGTGAATATGACGGAAAAAGCAGGCCGTTCACAGGCTTCCAGGAGCTCAAAACCATTCATGCCTGGCATCTCAACATCCAGGAACAATAGTTCCGGATGGCATCTTTCAATCGCCTCCAAAGCAGTAATGCCGTCAGCGCAGACGGCCTCAACCGTCACATCCGGGCAGTACTTATCCAATAGCAGCAGCAACAGGTCACGACAGTGCTTTTCATCGTCCACTATAATAGCACGCATATTGCACAGGTTAGATGTAATGGATTTACGTTCTCAATCGAAGGATTGCCGGAATAGTGCTTATTGTCCCATGTAAAAATTACGAAATTTCCGTGTAAGTTGCTTATCCGGCCAATAATTGCCGGCTGCTGATGTGCCGCATGCTGATGGTAACGCGGCTACCGGGGGTAGAAGATCCCTCTTCGTAGAAGTCCTGTTCTGTAATGGTAGCCTCCATATGATATTTCTCGCTCATAATATGGAGGCGTTCTGCGGCAATGTTAACATTACGGCTTAGCTGGGCGGCAGTATAGGAGGCGGGATGCAGCTCACTGCGCACGCCGTTGTCATCTACCTGTATATATAGCCTGTCCTGGTCACGCCCTATGAATATATCCAGGCGGCCCCCGCTTTTCTGCGGCCGTTGCAATATGCGGTGCCAGATAGCCTGCTGCACATAGGGCTGAATGATCAGGGGTGGTACCAGGGTAAAACGGTCACTAATTTCAGGGGAAAGCCTCAGCTGGTAGGTAAACTGCGATTCAAAACGGAGCTGCTCCAGTTGTATGTATAATTCCAGCGCCTCCAGGTCATCTTCCAGGTTCACCCATTCTTTATTGAAATTGGCGATCATTAACCGCATGAGCTTGGAGAAACGGGTCAGGTAGAGAGACGCCATGTCTGTACTGGTGGTGAGGATATAATGATGGATGGCGTTTAAGCTGTTGAAAATGAAATGAGGATCCATTTGCGCCTGGAAGGCATGCAATTCGAGGTTCACCATAGATTGCCGCCTGTTTATTTCTTCGGTGGTAGCCAGTTTGATCCTTTGTTCCCGCCGGAAGAAAAAGTAACTGATTAGCGCCACACTTAATAAAAAGAACAGCCAGTAAGGCCAATCACTCGCTGAAAATATATGCTCGTAATATCGTAACACTGATAAGGTTTACAAAAGGACCACCACGCATATTATATACGCTATTTAAATTTCTATTAAATCATCAGGAAAGGAAAGGGGTAATTACTGCAAGGCAGTATTTCTCTGGCAATCGGAAGAAAAACAATTATAAGTGGTCAGCCTTTACGGCTATTAGCTGCTGCCGGTTCAACAGCTAATAGCTATTCGGTAAATTTATATCCCACTCCTCTTACAGAATGGAAGTATTTGGAGTTACGGCTGTCTTCTTCAAAGTACTTGCGGAAGTTGAGTATAAAGTTGTCGATAGTGCGCGTGGTCGGATATACATTGTATCCCCAAACCACCTGGAGTATCTTTTCACGGGTCACTACTTCTCCCTTATTTTCTATGAGCAACTTCAGCAGCATCGTTTCCTTCTTACTCAGCTCATAATGTTTGCCGTCTTTTCCTATACATTCCTGCGCTGCAAAATCTATCGTATTGTTACCAAACCGATAGACGTTCGGCACACTGTCTTTATCCTGTATTCTTTTGTTCTTTACGATCAGTTTTTCCACTCTCAACAGCAGTTCTTCGAGGTTAAAGGGTTTGGTCATATAATCATCCCCTCCCTTTTTTAATCCCAGCACACGGTCTGCACTGCTGTTCCTTGCGCTCAGGAACAGAATAGGTACATCATTGTTCTGTATACGTATATTCTCGCATACGGCTATGCCATCCATTTCGGGCAGCATGATGTCTAATATGATCAGGTCAAAATACTCGTTCTTTACCGCCTTTAAGGCCGTTGTCCCATTGTCGGCTGCAGTTACTTCATAACCTTCCAGCTCCAGGTTCAGCTTCAGCGCTTCCTGGAGGTTTTCTTCGTCTTCTACAAGCAAAATGGACGCTTTCGTCGCTTCTTTCATGTGAAAAATTTTGTCTAAAGTTTACCATCCATCCTGCAAATTTACGCCGTTTGCACGGAATATACGGGCCAGCTGACCTCGAAGCTGGCGCCTGTTGGGATATTGTCCTTTACCAGTATGGAGGCGCCATGCTGCTCTACTATCTTCCTGGTAAGGAAAAGTCCCAGGCCGGATCCTTTTGCCTTACGGGTATTTTCATTGCCAATGCGGTAAAATTTCAGGAATATCCGCTCCCTTTCCTCAAGGGGTACACCGGGACCTTCATCTGCCACCTGCCATTTCAGGACATGTCCGGACTCGTATAACCGTACCTTGATCAGGGTGTGTTTAGGGGCATATTTGGCAGCGTTTTCTACCAGGTTGCTCAAGGCCATCTGAAGCATGAATTTGTCTCCCTCCACCCATATATCAGGCGCTATTTCAGCTGTAATTGTGTGAGTAGGTATCCGTGCCTGCACTTCCCTGATGCCGCTTTCCAGCAGGGCAGAAAAATCAAGTGGCTCTCTGAACAGGCGGTACCCCTGGGTTTCCAGCTGTGAGGCGAGGAGTATATTATTACAGAGCTGATCCAGCCGGTTGGCTTCTTTGATGGTATTCTCCACCAGCTTTTGTTGCTTTTCCTCGTCCAGCTTATGCTTGCGGATAGTTTCCAGGTTCAGTTTAACCGCCGCAATAGGCGACTTCAACTCATGGGTAACCGCCATCATAAAGTTCTGCTGCTGCTGGGTAAGCTTTATATGCTTTCTTATAGCGCGGTATACAAAGAAAGCGCCCAGGAGAATGATGCAAAGAAAAGTGCCTCCCTCGCCGGCGAACTTAAAAGTACGCATCCGTTCATCCCGGTCTATCCGTTGCAGTTCCAGCTGGTACTCTGTGGGATGAGTAACCTTGTCGATACGGAGGTCCAGGTTCTGTTTTTCAAAGCGGGTGATCTGATCGCTTTGCAGGAACAGCAGTACCCCCCACCATACCAGGGCCAGTATGGTATAAGCCAGCACAAAAAGATAGATGGCCGGCACCACTTTCTTATCCTGCATTTTAGTGAAAATGCGCCTCATGGTCTTTGTCCGGCTTTCTCTATCCGCAGCCCCACGTTCATTACATAAGGCAACGGATTCTGCCGCATATTCTGTTACAAAAATAAAACGGTAGGTACCCGGCTTATTCAGAATGGCCCTTTCCTGTATTGGAATGCGGTGCTCATAGATATCATCCAGGCCGCTGCCCAGCCATTTGCCGCTGGCATCTGCCAGGGGTAACTCTACCCGGCGGAGCTGCTGCGTGGTATCGCCCGGCGTTTGTGTACTTACCAGCACCCATATATTGCTATAGGGGTAGGCATCAGTATGCCGTACGTTCACATATAAGTTATACAGGTAGGCGGTATCTTCCGGGTTTACCGTTACTTCAAAAACGGGTTTGTATTGATATGTCCACTGATGCCTGGGTATTTCCTGGTTTTTTTCATAGGCATCCATTTTAGCGGGCAGGCAGGAAGCCATTAGCAGGCAACCGGCGATGATAATTGCGCCCAAACGGTTCATAAAACTGCTTCTATAGTACATTTAATACTTGTTCTTTGGCCTTTTCCAGTTCGTCTTTCATTAACACCACCCACTGCTGTATGGCGGCGTCGTTGGCTTTTGAGCCGGTAGTATTTATTTCACGTCCTACTTCCTGCAACACAAAACCCAGCTTTTTACCCTTTGCTGTTTCCGGCTCTCTTAATATCTCCTTAAAGTAGCGGCAATGGTTCTCCAGGCGTACCAGCTCCTCGGATATATCCAGCTTTTCCAGGTAGAAGATCAGTTCCTGTTCCATACGGTTTGCATCTACGTTTTCCTTTCCTACGTACTCTGCCAGCAGCTGTTCCAGTCTTTGGCGGATCCTGTCTTTTCGCAGGGGGTCCAGTTCCCGCACCTTGCTACAATAAGATTCAATATTCTCTATGCGCAGAAGGAGGTCTGCCTCCAGCATGGTACCCTCATTCAAACGGTGCGTATCCAGCTCTTCCAGCGCATGTTTCAGTACGTCCAGCACTGTATTCCATTCCTGTTCCGTTATCTGCTCTGTAGCCGGTGTTACTACCTCCGGAAGCTTCATCAGTACATTCAGCATATCATCCTGCGGCAGCTTTAGTTCGTTAGCCAGGGTGGTAATAGACTGATAATAAAACTTAGCCAGCTCGGTATTTACCATAACGGGACGGGTAGCCCCGTTTTGCCGGATGTTGATCGTCGTGTCCAGCGTGCCTCTTTGCAACGTTTGCTGCATCTGGTTACGGATGTCAAATTCATACGGTCTTAATAAGGGAGATAATTTCAGGTTAACCTCAAACTGTTTCCCGTTTAAGGACTTTATTTCCACGGTGATGGTCGTTTCGCCACGTGTAATTTCAGCCCTTCCAAAGCCGGTCATTGATTTCAGCATATTATGTGTTTGTAGGTAACAAACCTAGCTAAATTAGTGCAAAGCGCAAAAGGTGGCTCCCGGCTAGCGCTTAAAAGCTAGGAGTTTATATATTTCCTCCCCGGTTAATTCCCACATTTCTCCGGGATCCAGGCCGTCCAGCGTAGCGGCTGTAATCCGGTAACGGATAAGCCTCAACGTGGGGAAACCCACGGCAGCTGTCATTTTCCTCACCTGCCGGTTCTTTCCCTCTTTTAAGATCAACCGGATCCAGGGCGCCGGTATCTCTTTGCGGAAACGTATAGGTGGATTTCTCGGCGGCACAGCCGGTTCGTGCTCAAAAAAGAATGCCTGACAGCGTTGGGTATGATAAGGCTTACCATCTACTGAGATACGGACACCCTGCTGCAGCTGTTCCAGGGCGGTGGAAGTAACGGCCCCGTCTACCTGTACCCAATATTCCCGTTCATGCGCAAAACGCGGGTTTAATAAGCGGTGGTTCAGGGATTTATCATTGGTCAGTATCAGCAATCCTTCACTGTCATAATCCAGGCGGCCAACCGGGTATACGTCTCTGGGCACGTCAAAAAAGTCGGCAAGACTGGCCTTACCGCCCTCCCTTCCAAACTGTGTGAGGACCTGGTAAGGCTTGTAGATGAGATAATAACGAAGACGCAAGGGAACCGGCTTTGGTGAACGCCCTGCAAATTAGTAATTTTGCGCTATTGCATATGGGCACATCTATTCAACAAATCAGCTGTCAACATTGTAAAGCCCGCTTTGGTTCTATTTTCTGCAAAGCGGAGGGGGAGCAGCTTTCCTCGCTGAACTCAGCCAGGGTATGTTCGCTGTATAAGAAAGGGCAGGTAATTTTCCAGGAAGGCGCTTACTCTTTTGGTATCTACTGCATTAATTCAGGCAAAATAAAGCTTTCACATAGCGGAGACGACGGCCGCGAACAGATCATTCGACTGGTCAAGGCGGGCGATATTATGGGATACAAGGCATTGCTGAGCGGGGAACGATATACCGCTACCGCCATTGCGCTGGAAGACGCACAGGTATGTTTTATCCCTAAAGACCTGTTCCTTTCCGTGCTTCAAAGCGATCCTTCACTCTCCCTGGAAATGATGCGCATCCTCTCCAGCGAACTGCGCAAGGCAGAGTTAAAGATCACACACCTGGCCCAGAAACCGGTTCGCGAACGCCTGGCAGAAACCCTGCTGTTCATCCATGAAACCTATGGAGTGGAAAGCGATGGTCAAACACTTAACGTTAGACTTTCCCGCGAAGAAATTGCCAACCTGGTAGGTACCGCTACCGAATCTGCTATCCGTTTACTCTCCGAATTCAAAAAGGAAGGCATGATTGAGCTTGAAGGCAAAAAGATACGCCTGCTCAACATGAAGGGTATGATAAAAACCGCCAATTTGCAGGATTAGCAAGGGATACCGTTATTATGGCGTATGTACACGAACGTTAGTAATTCACGTTATTCCGCAACGCCTTTTATACGTTTACCGGCTCCATTTACACCCTCTTTTACTCCACTTTTCATTCCGTACCAGGATTACACCCGCCCCATCAAATTTTTTAACTCCTTCCGGAGCCTGAACGGTTAAAGAAACAAAAACCGAACGAAGTTCCCCTCTCTTTCACCACTCTTAAAAGCTGTTATAAAAGGGATGAAAAACGAATACATACATGATGATCAAAAAAGATAATGTTGGCTGAATTACAGGGCTGTAGCGGTTTTCAAAGGCAATAAAAAAAGTCTGACCGTGAGAACAATCAGACTTTCTTGTTATGTGAATGGGTTAGTAAGTACAGGGAAACAAAATTCCCTACACAATATTAAAAAGAATTTTATGACAAAAGAAAAATTTTACAAAAAATTTTATTCACACCACTAAAAAAAGTGTGGATAACAACAGTTAAGCAAACACATTTTTGAGAGCTTAACAATGCGGATTTTAAAACGCCGCAACCCTTCCTCATATATCCCTTATACCTCCCAACCCCCTTGAACATTCAAACTTTCGCCTAACTTTGCTCCACTTTAATCATTACACACTAATTCAATGCTATATGAAGTTTGAAGCACCTGTTGCAGTCACCGAAATAGCCACCATCATAGGCGCTGAGCTGGAAGGCAACAGCAAGCTGATGGCCGCTGGCATCAATGAAATCCATAAGGTACAGGAAGGCGACATATCGTTCGTAGACTTCGAGAAGTATTACGACGCAGCGCTTAATTCAGCAGCCACCATCATCATCATCAACAAGAAAGTAGCCTGCCCTGCAGGTAAGGCGCTGCTGATCACAAACGATCCTTTTACTGCCTACGTATCTCTTGTTAAACGCTACCGGCCCTTTGAACCGGCATCCAAACCCATCAGCGATTCCGCAGTGATAGGAAAAGATACCATCATACAACCTAACGTATTCATTGGTAACCATGTGCACATCGGTAATAACTGCATCATCCACCCCAACGTGACGATATATGATCATAGCGTGATCGGCGACAATGTTATCATTCACGCGGGTACCGTTATAGGCGCAGACGCCTTTTACTTCAAAAGAAGGAAAGAGAGTGTCGTGATGTACGACAAACTTGAAAGCTGCGGAAGGGTGATCATTGAAGACAATGTTGAGATAGGGGCCGGCTGTACCATAGACAAGGGCGTAAGTGGAGACACCATCATAGGTCAGGGCACCAAGCTCGATAACATGATTCACATAGGTCATGGTACCGTTATCGGGAAGAACTGCCTCTTTGCTGCACAGGTAGGCATTGGTGGCAAAGCAAAGATCGAGGATAATGTTATACTCTGGGGACAGGTTGGCGTATCCAAAGACCTTACGATTGGTAAGGATGCTATTGTGCTTGCTCAAAGCGGTGTTCCCAGCTCGCTGGAAGGTGGTAAAACCTATTTTGGCTACCCTGCAGAAGATGCCCGCAGCAAAAGAAGGGAACTGGCCTGGATAAAACGCATCCCGGAAATATGGGAAAAGATAACCAGCAAGGATCATCAATAAATATCCCTCCCATCACTGTTAGCCCGGTTGTTAAAATACCCGGCTGACAGTGATAGTTTCACTGATAAAGCTATTTACATGCGTCCCCTCTGCCTTCTTTGTACCCTGCTGTGCCTCAGCTGCAGCACCATGACAAGAACACCTGCCGCTTCTGCCGATCTCTATTCAGCTTCTCAGGAATGGCCGGTAAAGATCAATGACGGATGGCTGTCTGCTAAAACCATCAGCTATGGCAGTTACATTACCAGCTCCCGGCGTAACGGTATCAACTCTGCCGCCAATATCACCTTCATAAAAACCTCAGAAAATGCCTTTAACTTCAATGTTAAGGACAGCACAGAACAAATACTTGTACAGTCTTTAAATACTCCTGCGGTAGCCTTTTCAGGGCGCTCTTTACCCGAAACACTGGCTAAGCTGCCGGGTAACACAGTCCTGTTCTATTCGCTTATCAACGGCATCAGGCAGGCCCCTTTGGTACGCTGGGAACTGATACTTAAGAAACCACATTACCTCGAACTGAATGAGAATAACCCTGCTGGCGTACTCCGCTCGCCTAATGAGGATATCGGTATCAGTGCGCACAACAGGTTCGGGATAGTGAATTCCTACGAAAAGGTCTGTTTTGAATTCAGAGAACATGGCACACCGGTAGCCGCAGTAATACCAGGGGCACAACCAAGGGTGTGGGTAAGCAAACGCATCACAAAAGAGAAAGAGAAAATACTGGCCGCCGCAATCGGAGCCCTGTTACTTAGAGAATAGACCGGTTTCGGCCTCCATTTCCTGGCGGTAAATGTCGCACATCTCATCGATAGTTTGCTGCAGCGGCTTAAACTGGAACCCTGGTAGCGTCCTTTGTATCTTTTCATTGTTGTAGTACACCTTCAGCTGCGCTGTACGGGCTGTTTCCTTGGTCACCAGCGGCTTGTTACCGGAAATAAACCCTTTTATCTTTTCCATACGCCATACTACTTCCGCCAACCACGACCTAATTTCGATACGGGGCGGTTTTTTGCCCAGCCGGGCTGCCATCGAACTGAAAAGGTCATAGTAACTCCAGTTGTCTGCAGAGAGGATGAACCGGTCTCCCCTGATATCACTATCCATGAGCAGGCACATGGCTTTCACCACATCCTCCACATCCACAAAACCGTTTATACCTCTGGTATAGAATGGAAACTCTTTCCAGGCATTTTTTACCAGGACGCCGGAGCCATCATGCCAGAAACCGCTGCCCAGTATAATGGACGGGTTTACAATAGCGGTTTGCAGTCCTTCTGCCTGCCCTCTCCACACTTCCATTTCTCCCCTGAATTTGCTGATCGGCGTATTGGGAATTATTACCGGCTGTCCTGCCATTCACAGTCCTCGTCCATGATGTCCCCGTCTTTTATTCGCCCCAAAGCGGCTACGGAACTTACATGCACCATCTTCTTCACGCCGGCGTCCAGCGCCAGGTTCACTACATTGGCAGTACCGTCTACATTAACCTGCATAAGCTCGCGGCGGCTGTCAGGACTGAAAGATACCACTGCAGCACAGTGATATACCTGTGTGATTCCCTGCATGGCTTCCTCCAGGCTGATAACGTCCAGTATGTCGCCCTGTACCCACTGTACCTTATGCTGTATGTCTTGTACCTGTGCGGGGATCTGCTGCCTGTATAGCGCCTTTACGGGCTTACCGGCATTAACCAGCGCCCTTAATAAATGACTGCCTAAAAAACCTGTTCCGCCAGTAACTAAGATCATGAAATGATGTTCACATGTTAAAGAAGGTCCAAAGATAGAGAATTAGGAATGATGAATTACGAATTAGGCGGGCCGGGTTACTTATTCGTAACTATAAAAACCCCTGCCGCTTTTACGTCCAAGGTGACCCTGCTGCACCCTGGTTATCTGCAGTGCGTTAGGGATAAAACGGGGCGCTTTTGCAAATGCTTCATAAAGCGATTGGGTAACGGCCAGGTTCACGTCGTTGCCGATAAGGTCCATCAGGGCAAAGGGCCCCATACGAAAACCGGTGCCCTCCAGTAAACGGTCTATAGCGGCAAAATCAGCTATCCCGGTTTCTGCAGCTTTCATTGCTTCAAGATAATAATGCCGGGCCACCCGGTTCACAATGAAACCAGGCGAATCTTTTACTTGTACCGGTGTTTTACCCATACGTACTGCCAGTTCGCGGATGAGGGTTGTTGTTGAGACATGGGTGTTCCGTCCTGCTACTACTTCTACCAGCTTCATGAAAGGGGCCGGGTTAAAGAAATGCATTCCTGCCACCCTTTCGGGGTTAGGAAGTGCCGCCGCTATATCGGAAACAGATAAAGAAGACGTATTGGAGACTAATATGGCATCCGCCTGGTTAATAGCTGCCAGTTGCCTGAACAGGGCTGTTTTAGCCTCCATTCGCTCTGCAATGGCTTCTATAATGACTGCTGCAACGCAGTCCTGCAATTGGGAAGTAAATTGAATACGCGCCAGGATAGCGGCCATTGCTGATGTGGTCATACGCCCTTTGGAAACGGCCGATTCCAGGTTGCGGATAATTTGATCCCGGGCTTTATCCAGCATAGGGGCCTGTATATCAAATAACACCGTGTTATACCCGCTGCCAGCGGCTACCTCTGCTATACCGGCGCCCATTGTTCCGGCGCCGCATACAGCAATGGTATGTACCTGGTCGATGGTCATCATATGGCTCCGGTGAACTGTTCCAGGAAGCGAGTATCATTTTCTGAGAACAGGCGCAGGTCTTTGATCTGGTATTTGAGCATCGTAATACGTTCTATACCCATCCCAAAAGCAAAGCCTGTATATTTTTCAGGGTCAATACCGCAATTCTCCAGCACTTTAGGATGTACCATGCCACAGCCCAGGATCTCAACCCACCCGGTATGTTTACATACCGAGCAGCCCTCTCCTCCACAGATGATACAGGAAATGTCCATTTCTGCGCTTGGCTCAGTGAACGGGAAGTATGACGGACGGAAGCGGATGCGGACATCCTCCCCGAAAAGCTCTTTCACAAAGTGATACAATGTCTGTTTCAGATCGGCAAAAGAAACATTCTCGTCAATATATAGTCCTTCCACCTGATGGAAGAAACAGTGTGCGCGGGCGCTGATGGTTTCATTGCGGTATACCCGGCCGGGGCATATTACCCGTATAGGCAGCTTACCTGCTTCCATGGTACGTACCTGTACGCTGGACGTATGTGTGCGCAGCAGCCAGTCAGGATGCTTGCTGATGTAGAAAGTATCCTGCATATCACGGGCAGGGTGGTTCTCCGGGAGGTTCAGCGCCGTGAAATTATGCCAGTCGTCCTCAATTTCAGGCCCTTCGGCCACGGTAAAGCCCAGCCGTTCAAATATATGGATGATCTTGTTCCGTACAAGGCTGATGGGGTGACGGGTACCCAGCCTGTGCAGCTCTGCCGGCAAGCTGAAATCCACGGCAGCCTGTGCCTCGCCTGCGCCATTCTTCAACTCTTCAAACTGCGCATATTTCTCCTCCGCCAGCTGTTTGAAGCTGTTCAGTACCTGGCCAAACTCCTTTTTACGTTCGTTGGGCACCTGCTTCATCTCACCAAACATCGCTTTCACAATACCTTTACTTCCGAGGAATTTTATGCGGTATTGCTCCAGCTCTTCGGCTGTTTTAGGTTCAAAGGCCTGTATCTCCTGTGTATAGGCCGCTATTTGCTGTACGATCTGCTCCATAGGGCAACAAAGATAAGAGAAATAAGAAATGCCAAAAAAATCTTACCTTTTCATACACAAATACCCACCTATGACTGTTGCGTTCTACATTGGAGCAATTGCTGTACTCCTGGTGTGTATTGTTACCCTCTATGCACTGCTTATCCGGTACAAAAAGAAGTACGAGGCAGAAGCAACCGTTTCCTATTTCGCTACCTCCCTTTTCGGACAAAATACCATAGACGATATTCTGTGGGATGTCGCCAAGAACTGCATCAGCCACCTGAGTTTTGAAGACTGCGTGATCTACCTGCTGGACAATGATCGCCAGATGTTGGTGCAAAAGGCAGCCTACGGCCCCAAAAATCCCCTGCGCTTCGAAATAAAATACCCCATAGAGATTCCCTTAGGTAAAGGCATTACCGGTACGGTAGCCCTTACCGGCAAGCCGGAAATAGTCAGTAATACCAGCCGCGATGAACGTTATATCCTGGACGATCAGCGCAGACTATCAGAAATAGCTGTTCCCATCATTTACGAGAACAAAGTAATAGGGGTAATAGATTCCGAGCATTCCCGTAAATGTTTCTATACAAATGCCCACCTGCAGATGCTGGAAAAAATAGCCGCCATATGCGGGGTTAAGATCGGGAAGAGGCTGATTGAGGAACAGGCTTGCAGGCAGCAGGCAGAAGTACAGTACCTGCAACGGCAACTGGCCGAATTCCGCCTGGTAACCCTGAAATCACAGATGAACCCTCACTTCCTCTTCAACTGCCTGAACGGTATCTACAACTGCATCGTTACCGGGGAAACAGACAAAGCCCAGGAATATATCACCAGTTTTGCACGCCTGCTTCGCATGGTGCTGATCCATGCAGAAAAGAACTTTATTTCCCTGCGGGACGAGATGGACCTGCTGCAGTACTATCTTAAAATAGAATCCCTGCGTACCGATCACGCCTTTGTTTACTCCATGGAGATCGATGAGCAGATAGACCCCCGCGAATATTATGTACCGGGCATGCTTATTCAGCCCTTCCTGGAAAACGCTATCTGGCATGGGCTTATGAACAAAAACGGAGAACGGCAGCTGCAGATCAGCTGGCGCTATCTTAAGGAACATGTATTGCTTTGTGAGATCGTTGATAACGGCATTGGCCGCAGGGAAGCGGCACGCCGCCATAAAGACGGACTTAAAACGGGCTGTTATCAGTCAAAGGGCATGCAATTGTGCCAGGAAAGGGTAGAACTATACAAATCACTGTTCAATACCCGCTTCAGCGTGCAGGTGGTAGATCTGATGGATGAAGACGATCAGCCGGCGGGCACCAGGGTAAATATCGCGTTTGAAACAGATCCGGATGCCATGCTGGCCGAACTGTGTTAAAGGATGAGCTTATACCCCACACCCCGTATGTTTACAATCTGTACCCTGGGGTCTTCTTTCAGGTAGCGGCGTATTTTGGTAATGAACACGTCCATACTGCGGGCGTTGAAAAAACTGTCATCCCCCCCAAAGATCAAGCAGCACAGCCTTACGTTCCATTACCTGGTTTTTTGCTATCATACAACCTGCGCAATATCTCCGCCTCCCGGTGAGAGAGGAAAGCAGTGTTATTGTTGCGGGTCAGGGTTTGCTTGATATAGTTAAAGGCATACTGGCCAATCATTACCACATTTTCATTGTCGGCGCCGGGCGGGGGAGCCGGCTGCTCGTTGCTGCGCTTAAGCAATGCCTTGATCCGCACAATCAGCTCGTCCATGCTGAAGGGCTTCTTCAGATAGTCGTTCCCCCCCATTTCAAAGCCTTTTACCACATCAGCAGTCTGTGATTTGGCAGTCAGAAAGATAATAGGGGTTACTTTGTCCTGCTTGCGGATTTCGGTGGTAACGGTAAAGCCGTCCATATTGGGCATCATGATGTCCAGCACTACCACATCGGGACGGGCCTGCTGGTAAAGGCGCAGGCCTTCCTTGCCGTCTGCCGCGTACAGCATATCAAAACCCCGCATTTCCAGGCTGTCTTTTACGATCTGGCCCAGTTGCTGTTCATCTTCTATAAGTAATATTCTTGCCATAAAACAATAACTAAACTGGTAATTGAATCACAAATTCGCTGCCCTTTTCCGGTTCGCTGTGTACACGAACGGCACCGTTATGCATATCCACGATCTTCTTCACATAGCTCAATCCAAGGCCAAACCCCTTTACATTATGCAGGTTGCCCGTAGGTACTCTGAAAAACTTGTCGAAAATGCTTTCCTGGTACATACGGGGTATACCTATGCCATTATCTTTTACCCGGATGGTTAACAGGCCGTTCTCTTTTATACACTGTATATGCACCAGCGGCTGATCGCCGGAATATTTGATCGCATTATCCACCAGGTTGCTGACCGCATTAGCCAGATGTGTCTTATCCACAAATGCCAGGGGATGATCCAGGTGGTTATCATAACGGAACTGAACAGGCTTGCCCGCTTTCAGCTGCTGATTGGTGATAATGTTGTCTATCAACTCGTTCAGATCGGTTTCCTCCCTGAACAGCTCTATTTCTTCCTTCTCTTCTGCTGAGATCTGCAGCACTTTTTCTACCAGTTCAGACAAGCGCTGCAGCTCCTGTTTGGAGATGTCGAGGTAGCTCCTGGTCTTCCGCTGGTCACTTAGCGCATTAAAGTTCTGCATGGCTTCAACCGCCGCGTATACTGTGGCAATGGGCGTTTTAAGCTCATGAGTCATATTGTTGATGAAGTCATTCTTAACGTCAGAGAGCCGCTTCTGTTTCAATATTGTACGCAGCATATAAATGAAGCAGATGGTAGTAAGTATCAGCAAGGCCAGGGAGCTTACCAGGGTCCACATCATCTTCATGATTATATATTGCATAGGGGAAGCGAAAGAAGCCTGCACAAACAGGTTGCTGGCCGGATTGAATGGCATCTTGGTAGTCTTTTGCGGCTCCTTGCGGCGCATACTGTCGCGGAAGCTTTCCCGCGCAAAATTGTTGAAATCCACATGAAAAGTATCCATGCGGAAGGAGGTTGATATCTGCCGGCTATGCAGCTCCGCGGTGAAAGTAGAGTCCAGGCCCTTCAGGTTCACACTATCGCCATACAGGTTATTCAGCATAATTAGGTCCGATATCTGCCGGGCCAGCGTGTCTGCAAACGTACGGGAAGGCGTACTGCGAACCAGTATGCGGATATGCCGCTCCCGGTTCATTATAGAGTCCATAATAGCCCTTGCCGTATCCCTTTTCTCCACCGGGATGCCTGTTTGCTCCATCTGCATGAACATGCCCTTTACGGGTTGTGCCGAGGAGTCTTTGGTATAATAGTGCAGAAATTGCCGGATATCTGAATACTGGTTATTGAAGAGGGCAGTGCGCAGGGCGCCGTTGATATCCCTGTTGAACTGGTCAAACTGGACCTCATATGAATTATACAGCCAGTACCCCTGGAACAGGTAAATGCCCAGGATACAAGTGCACATCAGGATAAGTATGATTCGTATGCGCTTACGCATAAGGTTATACGGCTTATAAGCTCCGGGAGTTTAAAACCCTTGCGGGTTGGACCGGTGCCTACAAAACTATTGTTTTCCCCCCGTCCCTGGTTCCTTTTCTTAACAATAATTAACAGTAAATAAGGATGCTTAACGGTTTTAACGTGTAACTGGCACGCAAATGAGTACAGTTCCCGGTTTACAGCCTGCTGACAGATTCGATTTTACTTCTTAACTTACACCGCCGGTGTCCATTGCTGTGTAGTCACTATACAGCACCGTTAGCGCAACTAACTATTTTCTGATGAAACAACTTTTGCTCATCCTGGCTATTGTTACCCTGTGGACGCAATATACCCGGGCACAGGCAAAACAGGGACAGGTAAAGGGCCTTCTTACCGATAAAAGCACGAACCAGGCACTGGCAGACGCCAGTGTGGCCTTACTGTATGCCAGGGATTCTTCTATAGCGGCTTCTGCTTTTACTGATAAAAAGGGCGCTTTTAACCTGGAAGGCCTGGCAATGGGCGATTACAAGTTGTTTATTTCTTTCCTTGGCTACCGGTCCTTACTACAATCAGTAGCTATTTCCGCCGAACATAACGTAATAGACCTTGGCGCTATCCCCCTACAGAAAACCGGCGTTACCCTGGGAGAAGTGGAGATCACAGAAATCAAGCCCCCTATCCGGATCAAAAAAGACACGCTTGAATTCAATGCCGGCTCTTTCAAAACCCGGGAAAATGCTATGGTGGAAGAGTTGCTGAAAAAGCTGCCGGGCGTGGAGGTGGACAAAGACGGCACCATTAAAGCACAAGGTGAAACCGTTAAGAAGATCCTGGTAGACGGCAAACCCTTCTTCGGTAATGATACCAAATTGACCACGAGGAACCTGCCTGCTGATATTGTAGACAAAATACAGCTCATCGACAAAAAATCAGACCAGGCCCAGTTTACCGGTATCAATGACGGTGAAACTGAAAAGGCCATTAACATCACTATCAAAAAGGATCGTAAGAAAGGCCTGTTCGGACAAGCTTCTGCGGGCTATGGCACTGATCAGCGTTTTGCTGCAAACGCCAGTCTTAACCGCTTCCGCGAAGGACAGCAACTCTCGCTGCTTGCCAGTGGCAATAATGTGAACAATCTTGGATATACTGATCTCAATTCCCTGCAGTTTGGCGGGAGAGTGGTGGCCAGGGGTATGCGGGTGGCCATGAACAATGCCGGCGGTAATGGTGGCAACGGCATCTCCCGCAACGGCACTGCCGGGATAAACTATAGCCAGGACCTCACTAAAAAGCTGAAAATCAGCGGCAGCTACTACTATAATGATTCCCGTACAGAGAACCAGCGCACCAGCGCCCGACAGAACCTGCTGCCTGATACTACCTACTATTATAACAACAACGCCCGGTCGCTCAGCAATAACGGCAATCATAACTTTAATATGCGGGTGGAGTACGAGATTGACAGCATGCAATCGCTTATTGTTTCTCCCAACTTCAACTACAGCACCAATAGCGGCTACCAGGAAAATACCTACGCATCCCTGGGCGGTAAAGGCCAGCTGGTTAACCGTGGCACTACGCAGAACATCTCCAGCGGTACCGCGCCTAATTTCATGACCGATGTACTGTTCCGTAAAAAATTCCATAAACCGGGCCGCACTTTCACCGCCAACTTCAACATTGGCTATAACAACAGCGACCAGGAAAATTTTAACCGCTCCGCCAACTACTTCGTAAAGCCCGGCGGCGACAGTTATACCGACAGTATTGATCAGCACAACGATATTACTAACCGCGGCTTTAACACGGGTCTGCGCCTGATCTATACCGAACCGGTATTTAAGGATCGGTTCCTCGAGTTCACCTACGCATGGAACCACAATTTTACCGCTTCAGAAAAGCTTACTTACGATTATAATGCCGCCAAACTTACATATGACCAGCTGAATGACAGCCTTAGTAATTCTTTCGAAAACACTTTCTCCACCCATCAGGCGGGCATCAGCATACGCACACAGAAGAAGGCGTACGACTATAGCGCAGGCCTCAACATCCAGTTCAGTAACCTGGATAACGACAACATCAGCCTGCACAATCACCTGCAGCAACGCACGGTCAATTTCTTTCCTTCTGCCTCTTTTAACTATTCCTTCGGCAATAACCGCCGGCTGCGTTTTTTTTACCGCGGAGGTACCCAGCAACCCAGCGTTTCACAGCTGCAGCCGGTACCAGACAACAGTAATCCGCTATACATCCAGCTGGGTAACCCAGACCTTAAACCTTCTTTCAATAATAACTTCAGTGTAGGCTATAATACTTTCGATCCCGCTACCATGCGGGGCCTGTTCACCAATGTGAGCGCAGCCTTTACCAGTAACAAGATCATTAACGCTAATTCCTTTGATTCACTTGGACGGCAGATAAGCCAGCCCGTAAACGTCAACGGTTCCTATAACCTTAATGGTAACCTGGTGAACACCTTCCCGATCAAAAAAGAACATACCTCCATCAATGCCACTACCAACTTTAATTTTAACCGGGATATCAGCTTTACTAACGGTACCAAAGGAAGCACCAGCAACTTTAGCCTTACGCAGGGCCTGAGCTTCAATTATGTGTATAAAGAACTGTTTGATTTTGCCACAGCCGCCGGCGCAAGCTATAACGGCGCCCGCTATTCCATTCAGCAAAACAATAACACCAACTATTTCAACTATTCATTTTCCTTTGACTTCAACATCAATCTGCCACTGGGATTTATTGTTGGTGTTGACCTTGACTATATGCTTAATACCGGCCTTGCTGCCGGTTACAACCAGGATGTAACCATGCTGAATGCATTTATATCCAAAAATGTATTCAGAAATAAACAGGGGCTTATAAAACTGCAGGGGTTTGACCTGCTTAACCAGAACATAAGCATCAGCCGCAATGTAGGGGAGAATTTTATTGAAGATGTACAAACGCGGGTATTACAACGGTTTTGCCTCTTAAGCTTTTCTTATTTCCTGAACAAATTTGGTGGCAATAGTAACGGGGCTGCTAAAAATGCACGTCCAAGGAATGTTTCCCCTGCGCCCGTCAGGACTATTCGCGTAAAAGGCTAGTAACAAGCCCTTAAAAACTTGAAAGGTTGAAAGATGACAAAGGTGGATGCATGCTTATGCATTAGTTTCCGGACATCCAGCTTTGAAACCTTACAACCTTGGTATTTTTACAGATCCGAAGGCAAGGTGTTGACACTTCCCCCAACCTGTTCATATTTTCTGCTCCTGCACTTTTACTTTCTCCTGTACCTTCCAGGCCTGTGTTGCACGCTGCAACACCCAGGAAAGCGTAAAAGTTGGGATAAAATCAAGGCCCGGGAACAGTTCTTCCATGAAATTGAACAGACTACCAAAAGTACCCAGTGTACCGCCAAACATCCGGTAAAAAAATGATGGCCGAGAGAGGCGCCCAGATTACGTCACCCACCTCCCCTAACATCGGAACAGCGTAGCTTGCACAACCCAGCAGATCCATTAACACGCAGACCCACAAACTTGGAGTATACTTTTTTTCCATTTCAACCTCCTCGCTTCTAAATTTAAATAGATCAAGAACTAACTATAAAAGCAAATAACCTATCAAAATGTTACAACCTCTCTAATGCATAAAAAGTGCCAAACTTTATTCTTAGTTTAAAACCCGCCACTGCGGCGGGTTTCCCTCCTATCTGTATATACGTAAAATTAGAGAAAATAGTTGTGCAGAATATACGGAAAAGCTAAAATGCGTAATTCCCGCAGGCCCCGCAGATCAGGCAACAATTGCTATTTCCTGATTTTTACGCTATATTTCCTTGATAATAAACCTTCTTACCAAATGTCCAATAAAAATTCGCGCCGCGATATGATCAAAAAAGCTGCCGCCCTGGCCTTCGCCTCTACCACCTTATCTTCCCTCACTAACCGGGTGATGGCCCATGAAGAAGCGATGGATGAAAAACTGAAAGGCAACATCAACCACTCGGTATGCGCCTGGTGCTACAACGATATTCCACTCGAAGACCTTTGTAAGGCAGCAAACAGGATCGGTATCCAGTCTATAGACCTGTTGGACCCGAAAGACTTTGCAACAGCAAAGAAATATGACCTTACCTGTGCCATGGTAGCCGCTATCAATAAAGACTGGGGTATCACCAAAGGCTGGAACCGCGTTGAACATCACGACCGCCTGGTAGAATATTACCAGTACCTGATAGACGAAACTTCCAAGGCAGGTTTTCCCCACCTCATTTGCTTCTCAGGCAATCGCGAAGGCCTGGATGATGAAGCAGGACTGAAAAACTGCGCCCAGGGGCTGCAGCGTATCATGAACTATGCAGAGAAGAAAAAGGTAACCATCGTTATGGAACTGCTTAACAGCAAAGTAAACCATCATGATTATCAATGTGATCATACCGCCTGGGGCGTTGAGCTCTGCAAAGCCATCGGGTCTGAACGCTTTAAGCTACTGTACGATATTTATCATATGCAGATCATGGAAGGCGATGTGATCCGTACCATCCAGGAAAATCATCCCTACTTTGCCCACTACCATACCGGCGGTGTACCCGGCCGTAATGAAATAGACGAAACACAGGAACTGTACTACCCGGCCATCATGAAGGCGATACACGATACTGGTTTTAAAGGCTTTGTAGCACAGGAGTTTGTACCTAAACGCAGCGATAAACTGGCCTCGCTGAAACAAGGGGTGGAGATCTGTGATATTTAATCGCTTTTTGCCTACTTTTGCGTCCTTTAGTCTACAGAACTAATAGGATAAATACGCTGATATGCCACAATACTTCAGAAAGCCGCTAGGCTGGTTACTACAGGAATCCGCCCAGGAAGGCGCCCACACCTTAAAACGTACGCTTAGCGCTTTTCAACTGGTCACACTGGGGATAGGCGGCATTATTGGCGCAGGTCTGTTTTCCCTTAGCGGACTGGCCGCCGCCAATCATGCCGGTCCGGCAGTGACCCTGTCTTTCGTGGTGGCAGCCATCGGCTGTGCTTTTTCAGGCCTTTGTTATGCAGAGTTTTCCTCCATGATCCCGGTAGCGGGCAGCGCTTACACGTACGCCTACACTACCATGGGCGAAATGATTGCCTGGATCATTGGCTGGGACCTTGTGTTGGAGTTTTCCGTTGGCGCCGCTACCGTGGCTATCAGCTGGTCTAATTACCTTGTAAAATTCCTTAGCACATACGGGGTGTACCTGCCACCACAACTGGTGCATTCCCCGTTTGAAACAGCCAAACTGGCCAACGGCACGGAGGTGCAGGGCATCATCAACCTGCCCGCAGCATTGGTGGTGCTGGCCATGTCGCTGATACTGATACGCGGCACAAAAGGATCTGCCCTTTTGGAACACTTTTGTGGTAATATTTGAAAGTAGGGGTGGTAGTTTTATTTATTGCCCTTGGCTGGCGGTTTATACAACCGGCCAACCTTACCCCCTATATACCTGCTAATACCGGTATTTTCGGTGAATTTGGCTGGTCTGGCATCCTGCGCGGAGCAGGCGTGGTATTTTTCGTTTACCTGGGCTTTGATATCATTGCAGCTGCCGCCCAGGAAACCAGGAACCCGAGGCGTAACATGCCTATCGGCATCCTGGGATCATTACTGATCTGTACCGTTCTGTTCATCCTTTTTGCTCACGTAATGACCGGCCTCGCGCCTTATACGGCCTTCAAAGGCAATGCTGCGCCTGTGGCGGTAGCAATAGAACACACACCTTACATCTGGCTTGGACAGGCCATTATCATCGCTATACTGATCGGTTATACTTCTGTGATACTGGTAGATCTGCTGGGGCAAACCCGTGTGTTCTTCGCAATGTCTAAAGACGGCCTGCTGCCAAAGATCTTTTCAGATATACATCCCCGTTTCCAGACGCCCTGGAAGTCAAACATACTTTTCTGCGTTTTTGTGGGATTATTTGCCGCCTTTGTGCCCATCAGGGTGGTAGGCGAAATGACAAGCATCGGTACCCTGCTGGCTTTCGTGATCGTGTGCGCCGGCGTATGGATCATGCGTTATACCATGCCCGATGCGCCCAGAGCGTTCAAAACCCCCTGGGTGCCCTTTGTTCCGATTATGGGTATTGTTACCTGTGTTGGTATGATGTTGTTTCTGCCCGCAGATACCTGGATAAGGCTTATTGTCTGGATGGCTATCGGCATGATCATCTACTTTTGCTACGGTAAAAAGCACAGCCGCGTACGCCGGGAACTGCTTACTAAAAGCTAATACTTCCAGTCCTCCCTTAATACGCCCATTACCACCATGTCTACGTACTGGCCGTGTAATTTGGCACTGTGCCGCAGGATGCCTTCCTTGGTAAATCCAAGCCTGATGGGAATCTGTCCGCTCCGTTCATTCTGCAGCACAAACCGGATCTCTATCTTGTTCAGCCGCAGCTTTGTGAAGGCAAAGGAAATGAGCGCCTTACAACAGGCGGTGGCAATGCCTTTGCGCTGGAATGCCTCGCCCACCCAATAACCTATTTCAGCTTTTTGCAGTAAATGGTCCCACCCGTGCAGGTCCATTACTCCGCACAGCTCTTCCTGGTACCACATGCCAAGGGCCATGGCTTCCTGTTCATCAGCCTTACGCAGCATTAATTGTATAAAACGGAGAGAATGTTCTTCATTGGTATTGTAATCCACCCAGGGCAGGAATTTGCGCAGGCTTTTACGGGATAGATCTATCTGCCTGTACAACGGAGCAGCATCAGCCGGCTGCAGTTGCCGCATGGTTATCTTGTCATTAACGCGAAGTTCCAGCATATCAGCTCTAAAATAACAAAAAGCCCCGGCATTAACGCCAGGGCCTTTTGCGGATGATTATAGACTGACTATTATCACTGTTTCACTGCGGGTTGGTTATAAGCCATTAACTGTTGCTTGGCCATATCTTTAACGATCTGCCTGGCATACAGGTAAGCCTGCCGCGTTGCAGTAGGAGGGTCTACTGACTGTGTCTGCGCTGAGTATATCAGTTTGCGCTGATCCAGGTCGTAAAGGTTACTTTCCCAGTTGTATTGCACGTTTGACCGGTAATAACCAGGCTGGTACATAGTACCGTACCACCTGCTGTAATAAGGCCAGAAGCCGCCGTAATAATACGGGTAAGGACCATAGCCGGGACCATAAGGCACATAGTTCTTTTGTCTTGACTTATCCAGCAATACCACGGTAAGCACCTGGCTCGCATCACTGCCCTTCAGCTTGCGTAGCGCTGTTTTTTCATCCGTTTTGTCGTCAAATGCATTAGGGCCCAACTCACGGTAAGCAGAAGCGGCATTATATCCCTCCTTCTTCAGCTCAGTCACCAGGTTGTCCTCCATAAGCATACGCAACTGCTTTTCCTGTCTTGGTACCAGAGCCATTACCATTATCTTCCTGTCCCATTGCAATTGCGCGTCATTGGTCTTCCAGGATGAGGTAAGCTTGGTACTGGAACAGGCAGCCAGTAGCATCAATCCTGCACTGATGATGAATAATCCAAACTTTTTCATATCTACTTGCTTTAATCTTTACCTATTGATGGAGCATTTTTTAATTCCATCTTACAGCTATTAGACGTGAAAAGGAGCCGGAGGTTAACAGGGGGTTATGTTAAGGGATTGCTAAAAAAAAAGATCGTTAGTTGTTCATTGCCAGTTGTTAGCGCCTGCACTAGCCACCGGAAACAATCAACTAACGACCAGTATAAAAGCTATTAATAGTTAATGACCTGTTCTACAATAGACGCTGGTATTTCCCGGAATTCATACAGCTGTGTGCGCAGCTGCGGCTCAAAACCGGCTTCCCTTATCGCTTCCTGCATGGAGCGATAGGTAAAGCGGTGCGGTGCGCCGGCAGCGCTTACCACATTTTCCTCGATCATGATAGAGCCAAAATCGTTGGCGCCCGCGTGCAGGCATAACTGGGCAACCTGCTTGCCTACCGTCAGCCAGGAGGCCTGTATATTCTTGATATTCGGCAGCATGATACGGCTCATGGCGATCATGCGGATATATTCTTCTGCTGTGGTCATGTTATGCACCCCACGTATCCGGGCCAGCAGCGTGTCCACATCCTGGAAGGTCCAGGGAATAAAGGCCGTGAAGCCATAGTGCTCCTCCGGTTTTTCACTCTGTACCTGGCGGATGTCTACCAGGTGTTCAAAACGCTCCAGCACCGTTTCCACGTGGCCAAACATCATAGTGGCAGAAGAAGCAATATTCAGCTTGTGTGCAGCGCGCATTACGTCCAGCCACTCCTGTGCCCCGCATTTGCCTTTGGAGATCAGGCGGCGTACACGGTCATTCAGGATCTCGGCGCCAGCGCCCGGCAGGCTGTCCATACCAGCCTCTTTCAAGGCAGCCAGCACCTCAATATGGGTACTTTTCTCCAGCTTGGTAATATGGGCTACTTCCGGCGGCCCCAGCGTATGCAGCCTCAATGCGGGATATAGTTGTTTCAGCTGTTTGAACAGGTCTACATAAAAGCTCAGGCCCAGATCAGGATGGTGCCCGCCCTGCAGCAGCAGCTGGTCGCCACCGTACTTGAGGGTTTCCTCTATCTTCCGCTTATACTCGTCGATACTGGTAATGTAGGCTTCGGGATGGCCGGGAATGCGGTAAAAATTACAAAACTTGCAGTTGGCGATACAAACATTCGTAGTGTTCACATTCCGGTCTATCTGCCAGGTTACCTTACCATGTGGTACCTGTTGCTTACGCAGTTCATTGGCAATGTGCGTAAGCTCAGCCATAGGCGCTTTTTCAAACAGGTATACTCCTTCTTCCGCAGTCAGCCACTCAAACTGGAGGGCCTTCTGATATAGATCTTTCAATTGCATGTTACAACTTATGCAGACAAAGGTAATGATTGTGCATTAATAGTCGGCACTACTGTTACCTCACTGGCAACTTATACTACAGAACCTGCTGTTCATACGTTTTTCCTTCCGTTTGAAATATTTTTTTGCTATATGAAAGTATTTTAATGTTAAATTTATATGAACGAGAGCATCTCGCGCCTTCGTATGCGAAATACCTTACTGTTACTTTTCTGCTGGCTTTGCTTTCTAACGGCTTCCGGCAATTCCACGAACGCATCTGCCCTGGTTCCTGCCAGCACTGGTCAAGCCGATTCTACCATCAAAGATGCCGTGCTGATCACCAGTTTCCCCTTCAAACAATATTACGGAGGGGTAGTGGTTATCCTTGCTCAGCTGAACGGTATTCCCGATACCCTGCAATTCATTCTTGACACCGGCAGCGCCGGCATTTCTCTGGATACCGGTACCTGCGAACGGCTGGGTATACCGCTCACTCCCTCGGACAGGATCGTGCGTGGATTGGGCGGCGCCAGACAGGTGTCTTTTGCCATGGACCGCTCCCTCATACTACCCGGCTTAACGGTAGACAGCCTCGACTTCCACGTGAACGACTATGAGCTGATCAGCCAGGTGTACGGCCTGCAGGTAGACGGTATCATCGGGTACAGCCTGCTGAGCCGCTATATTGTGAATGTGGACTATGATAAAGAAAAGATAAACATTTATTCCAAAGGACGGTTCAGCTATCCAAAGGGAGGATTGCTCTTAAAACCATCGCTTACCCTGATACCCATCATATCAGCGCCTCTGCGTAATGGCAAGGCACAAACCAATAACCGCTATTACTTCGATACCGGGGCGGGCATGTGTTTGCTGCTCTCCAACCAGTTCGTGAAAGACAGCGGCCTGCTCTCTTCCCGCAAAAGGCAGCGCAAAATCATCCAGACAGAAGCACAGGGCCTGGGAGGCAAAATGGAAATGCATATTACCACCATCCAGGAGTTTAAGATCGGCAACTATAATTTTCGCAATGTGCCGGTGTACCTGTTCGATGATAAGACCAACATCACCGCTTACCCTTTCCTGGGCGGCATGATCGGGAACGACCTGCTGCGCCGCTTTAACCTGTTCCTGAATTATTCCAAAAAAGAGATCTACCTGCAGCCCAACACCCATTACCGTGATCCCTTTGACTACTCTTATACAGGCCTTATTATCTACCTGATCAACGGCCGGGTGGAGATCACCGATATCATAAAGAACTCCCCGGCAGAAAAAGCCGGGTTCAAAAAAGGTGATATCATCCTGGCCATCAACAACAACTTCAGCAGCAACCTCACCGTATACCGCGATCTGCTGAAGAATGTAGGCACCCGGCCTACCTTGGTGATCATGCGCAACAACGAATTGCAACTGAAGAAACTGCCAATAAAAAGTATCTTGTAGCCGTTATTAAGGTGTGAGCTTTTCATGAGGAAATTCGCCTTTTTATTACTGCTTAGTAGCAGCTGCGCTTTATTTGGTTACGCACAATCAGGCAAACGCCGCCCGGTCCAGTTGGAGAAAGGCGCCGTAGCAGTGATCCCTTTCCGCTTATACGGGCATCACATTGTGATCCCTGCCATGGTCTCCGGCCATAAAGATACCCTGCATTTTATTTTCGATACGGGCACCGAAGTGGCTGTGCTGCACTACGGACTGGCAGACACACTGGGCGTACAAGGCAGGCAGAAAGCAGGCGTTACCGCCACCAATAACCTTATGATAAAGGTGAACACCGCCACCCTGAACGTACTATATCTCGATAAAGCCCGCCTGCCATTTCTGAAAGTATATCTTGAGAATATTCCCGAATTCCGTAACGGCTCCCTGAAAATAGATGGCTTCATCGGGATAGATGTGCTGAAAGCTTATATCGTCAAGATAGATTATGCCCACCGGCAACTGGTGCTATACTCTTTCGGCACTGCGATTCCGGATATTGCAGGCCTGCAACCCATTCCCTTCCAGATCAATTTTCGCACGCCGGTGATCACCGCTTCCATAGAACTGCCTAACGGGCAGTCCCTGAGAGGTAACTATCACCTTACCACCGGCGGCGATTACGGCATCCTCTTTAACTGGCCCTATACTGATAAACACCAGCTTAACCAGCAACTGCCTACACTCAGTACAGACCGGGTGCAGGATCTGGTCAAAACCTATGACTATGTGAACAGCACCGTTCCTGCTCTCAGTATCTTCTCTTTTCGCCAGCAGAAAGTCCCCATCAGCTACTGCAAAGACGTAAACGATGATAGTCCTGTGATGGAAATAGCAGGCGCTATCGGTTACCACGTATGGAAACACTTCTCCGCCGTTATCATCAACTATCCCCAGAAAGAATTGTACTTACAGCAGTAAAAAGCTGTGATTGACCCGTGGGAATTGTAATTTTAATAACTTGCATTGTTCCCGCTTACGGCGGGATCATCTATATAAACCAATAAACGAATATGATCCATTATAATAAATTCAGTCTGGACAATGGTTTACGGGTAATAGTACATGAAGACCACACCACGCCAATGGCGGTGCTGAATGTACTGTACGACGTAGGCGCACGCGATGAAGACCCTCAGCGTACCGGTTTTGCCCATCTTTTTGAACATTTGATGTTCGGGGGATCTGTGAACATCCCCGACTATGATGAACCGCTGCAAATGGCGGGCGGGGAGAACAACGCCTTTACTACCAACGATCTTACCAACTACTATATAACGCTGCCGGCAGAAAACATTGAAACGGCATTCTGGCTGGAAAGCGACCGTATGCTATCGCTGGCCTTCAGCGAAAAAAGCCTGGATGTTCAGCGCAAAGTGGTAAGTGAAGAGTTTAAGGAGCACTACATCAACAAGCCCTATGGCGATGTGTGGCATAAGATGCGGGAGCTGGCCTACAGCACGCATCCCTACCGCTGGATGACCATCGGCAAAGAGCTGTCGCATATTGAGAATGCCACCCTGAAAGATGTGAAAGCCTTTTTCTCCAAACACTACTGCCCTGCCAACGCCATACTGGTGGTAGGGGGCAAGGTGACCACCGCACAGGTAAAAGCACTGGCACAAAAATGGTTTGGCAATATCCCCTCCGGAGAAAAATATCAGCGCCAGCTGCCCGTAGAACCAAAACAGACTTCCGCACACAAGCTGGAGGTAAAAGCAAACGTTCCGCTGGATGCACTGTATAAATGCTATCATATCTATCCACGTGGAGACAAACGCTACTACGCGGCAGACCTTGTTTCCGACTGTACTGGGAGGAGGCAGCTCCAGCCGCCTGCACCAGGTACTGGTAAAAGAAAAAAAGCTGTTCAGCAACATAGAGTGCTACCACTTTGGCAGTATAGACGCCGGCCTGCTTACCATTGAAGGTAAACTGGTAAAAGGCGTTAAAATGAAAGATGCGGAAAAGGCCATCCGGGAAGAGCTGGAAAAACTGCAGCAAACCGTCATTCCCGAACGAGAACTGCAAAAAGTGAAGAACCGGGTAGAAAGTATGCTGGCCTTCGAAGATATGAGCCTGCTGAACCGAGCCAATAACCTGGCGTTCTATGAACTGCTGGGTGATGCTGCCCTGATGAATACCGAGTTTGATAACTATGAGGCCGTCACCGTAGCAGACATTCACCGCGAAGCCGGTATCATCTTTGACGATAGCAATTCCAACACCATCTATTACTACGCAGATAACCAGATATGATCAATAGAAAAATAGCCCCTGCTATCAAGGACGCAGTGGAGTTTGATATAACACTGAAACCATACGAAAAATTCACGCTGGATAATGGTATACCCGTATACGTTATAAAAGGCGAAGAACAGGATACCCTTCAGCTTGAAATGATCTTCTCCGCCGGCAGCTGGTACGAACAGGAAAGCCTTATTGCCGCCGCCACCAACTTCCTCATGAAGAATGGCAGCAGCAGGCATTCAGCGCTTGAGATTAACGAAAGCATAGAGTACTACGGCGCTTACCTGAACCGCAACAGCTACCACGAGAACGCTACCTACACACTGCATTGCCTTACCAAACATACGGAAGCCCTGCTGCCCATACTGCAGGAGGTGCTGCTGGACCCTGTTTTCCCTCCTGAGGAACTGGCCATCTACCAGCAGAATATGAAGCAACGGCTGGCGGTGAACCTCCAGAAATGCGATTTTGTGGCCAACCGTTTTATTGATAAATACCTCTTCGGAGAATTCCATCCATACGGCCGCATCAGCAGCATGATGGCGTATGATGCACTGCAGACAGAAAGCCTGCGCGCCTTCTACCAGAAACATTACACGTACAATAACTGTAAGATATTTGTGGCCGGTAAACTGCCCGCCAACATGATCACCCTGCTGAACCAGTATTTTGGCAGCACTCCCTGGAACGGTGAAACGCACCTGGTACGTCCCGAACTCCCGGTGCAGATGGCCGATGAGAAAAAGCACCGCATCTTTAATGATGAAAACGGGGTGCAGGGCGCGGTGCGTGTGGCCAGGCATTTCCCGAACCGCTACCATCCCGACTTTCCAAAAATGATGGTGCTCAATACGATCCTGGGCGGTTATTTCGGCTCTAGGTTGATGAGCAACATACGGGAAGAAAAAGGGTACACGTACGGCATTCATTCCCAGCTCTATAATTTCCGCCAGATCAGCGCACTCAATATACAGACCGAAGCAGGCCGCGACGTTTGCGAGGCCACTATCGACGAAGTATATAAAGAGATGATCCGCCTGCAGAACGAGCCGGTACCAGCAGAAGAACTGAACCTGGTTCGCAACTATATGATAGGCTCTATACTGGGCGACCTTGACGGCGCCTTTCAGCTTATACAACGCTGGAAAAGCCTGATCCTCAATGATCTGGACGAGCACTATTTCTACAACAATATCAATATCATCAAAACTATTACCGCAGAAGAGCTGCAGCACCTTGCCAAACAATACCTGTCGCCGGCCGACTTTTACGAACTGGTAGTTATATAAGTGGTAATTATCATATCTTTGCGGCTCCTATTATCCTAATAGACGAGCCTATGAGAAAATTGCTACTCTTCCTGTCCCTGTTGGTAGGCGTCCGCACTTTTGCCCAAACCAGGCGCGCTGCCGTAGACTCCCTGGAAATGAACTACCAGCTTTGCCTGGCTCAAAGCCGCTATACGTATGGTTGTGCCCTGGAGTATTATCAAAAGATGGATAGTATGCTGGATATTGTTTATCGCCAGCTGTACGCCAGCCTCGATACCACCCGTCGCCGCAACCTGAAGGTAGACCAGAGCGGCTGGCTGGAAAGAAAAGCATCCTACTTCAAACTGCTGGATACCAGGGTGGAAAAGTTCCGCACCAAAACCCTCGCCGGACTGGATGACCAGGCCATCTCTACCGATCAGAAAGCGGCTTACATAAAAGAACGTGTAACGGCCCTGATAAAAAACTACCCGGTAGCAGGCTGATTATTTTATTCCTAGCCCCTGCAGCCAGCTAACGCATAACTCCGGCCAGCTGTTCAGCACCGGGTCTTTCCCTCCAAGGCCATAACCATGACCGCCGTGGTCATAGACATGCAGTGTGGCGGGCACATGGTGCGCGCGCAATGCATTATAGAACAACAGGCTGTTTTCAACAGGCACTACGTCGTCGTCTGTGGAATGTATCAGCATGGTAGGAGGGGTTTGTGCAGTCACCCGGTTTTGTGTGCTCAAAGAGTCTATCATACTGGCAGCAGGCGAAGGTCCCAGCAGCATAGCAGTACTGCCTGCATGGCTGTAGGGCGTGTCCATAGTGATCACGGGATACACCAATACTGCGAAAGCCGGTTTAGTATCCGGTTGTATCATGGTAGCCACACAGGAAGCCAGATGCCCGCCGGCAGAAAAACCGATCACCCCAATCTTACCTGGATCCAGGCCCCAGGTAGCCGCTTTTGACTTTACCATCCGCATGGCCAGCGTAGCATCGTTATACTGGGCTGGGTACCTTGCGCCCTGCTGGGCTTCATCATTAACGCGGTAGTGCAGTACAATGGCATCATAACCCTTACTGGTAAAGAACTGTGCTATTTCTTTGCCTTCATGCCCGTCTGCCAGGAAAGTATAGGCGCCACCGGGTATCACCAGTACGCCGGCCCCGTTCTTAGTGCGGGCGCTGAAATGTTCTATATAGGGCGCTTCCTGCACCTTATCCTTTCCGCCTATATGCAGGTTTTTCTGATCGGGATACAGGTAGATCTTTTCCTGTGCTTGTGTACAATAAGTAAAGCCCGCCAGCAGAAGGGCCACCAATAGTTTTTTCATCATGGAATTATCTGTTTTATGGGTGATCACAATCTCTCCTGGTGTCTCAGCCACCTTTCGGGTATCTCGTTGTTGCTGGCCAGGAGGTAGTCGCTGTACGCACAGGGCACAAAATCCTTACCGGGCAGCTGCATCCACCAGCGGCCTGTTTTCTTGCTCTTCAGAAATACGGTGTCAATATCTGCAAAGGCTATATGAAATTCCCAGAAAGCATCCCTTTCTTCCAGCAGCGCTTCCTTGTTCCTGACAGAACGCCCGTCCATGAAGTACCACAGCATCTGGGCGATCTGTTTGGCGGTGAGCTGACTGGTATCATTAGCCGGACGGTATCCATAAATACCATAAGAGCTGAGTTGTGTGCTCATACCCGCATAGCGGGAAAGTGCACAGGCCTCTTCGCCGCTGAAACCGTTGGGTGAAAGCGTGTTGGCTGGTGCGTCTGTATGTTTGATAATATTGATGTCCAGGCTAAGCAGGTCGGTGTTACGCAATACCGGCTCGACTTCTTCCATGTTCTCTCTTATCTTACCCAGGCGGAAACAGTCAAAGCGCAGTTTATCGAGTGTTTCCAGCATACGCGGATGAACGAAATAGCTCTGGAAGCCAATGTGGTTATAATGGCGGATATAGTTGGGCTGCTCTGTTAGCATATCCATCAGGAAGCTGGTAGCAGGAACGGGGCTTTCCTCCTGCAGGTCTATCAATGCATCGGCCACGCTTACCTCGATAACGTACTGCTGGTGCGCATAGGCCTGGTATTGTGCATAGGTTAGATCATGTGAACCGCCCAGGATGATAACGGTCTTATGTGTATGCAGCAGCTCTCCCAGTACTGTTCTGAGCGCCGCATAGGTATCAGCCAGGCTAACCCCCTGTTGCAGGTTGCCAAGGTCTGCTATCTTTACATCTTTGTGCCAGTAATACAAACGGTAAAACTCTCTGCGGATAATATCAGGCGCATCGGTTCCCTTTTTACCAGGCCCATAGCCACGCTCTTCCCCTACGCCCAGCAATATGATATCTGCCGTTTCCAGGTCTGGTATATGGCCTTCCTCATAAAGGTCGGTAATGCCGCCTATCTGGCTTTCATCATACTCCTGGTCATCGTTCAGATATGCGCGTGAAACAGGCTGTAAAAAATCTTGCAGGTGCGTAAAGTCCGCCATTACAATAAGTTGTTTGTTTGACGGCAAACCTACAACAAGATTTTAAAAGTGAGAAAAAGGAAGAGACCGTATTTAAAAATTCAGGGCACATAGATCGCCCGTCCGGGCAGATAGGCTGGGAGTATAACTGTAAGCCTTTACCTGTATAGTGGAGTATACCGTTTTGATACTGGCTGTCTTAACATGGTCCCGACAGCTTTTGCTTACTGCTCATTACCGCCTGCTCATTACTGAGGCTGATACAAACTTAATCTTAAACTCTTCAACCGCTCAAACGTTCCATCTTCCCGGACGTCTGAGATCAGTTTTTGTGGATCACAAATTCGAATGGGCGCTGCGTCTTCCTGGAAAATACTTTCTCCAGTACAGAACGCTTGCTGGTAACCCGGTTCTTGTTGCAATCAACTACTTCCATTACTGCACACAGGTAGTCCATCGTTTCTACCACCGTCAGCATCTCGCTGATCTGCTTAACAGCAAACTGTATCTGTTGCTCGTTATAACGCTCCTCATGCAGCAAGATCAATAAATCCCTCTCTACAGGTTTCATGAAAAATAATGTTTGACGTTCCCTATAATTTTTATCCCGGGTTTTCAATAGGAAGATAGGGTGGAGGTATAGTGCTTTACCAATTAAGGTAAGGTTATTCTCTTAATGATGGGTATCAGTGCAATCGTGATTAATGCATGCGTTTTTTGTTCATGGTTGGGCAACCACAATCATTCTTCTTAAAAACATTGCAACCCTGCATTACAAGACTTCCGCACAAAAAAAAGATCAACAGCCATTTAAATTGCTTCATACGTATGTTTACTAATTCGTCGCTTGTTTAGCCTGTTCGAAGAGTTTACCTTTTCTTAACAATACACCTACTCCAATTTACGCTAAATTCGCAAAAAAATTTTAAAATATTTGTCCACAAGCTTTGCATCAAAAAAAATACTGGTAGTACCGCTTGACTGGGGCCTGGGACACGCAACTCGCGATATTCCACTCATCTACGAGTTATTAAACGCTGGATGCGAGGTGCTTATTGCAGCCGAGGGCAAACATGCCGCCCTGCTGCAGCAGGAGTTTCCGCAACTTACCATGTTGCCCCTGCCCGGATACCGGATACAATACGCGCAAAAGGGCAAATTCTTTGGTTGGAAGATCATTCAGCAAATCCCGCAGATCCTGCGCGCCATGCGTTACGAACGGCAGTGGCTGCAAAAAACCGTGGAAACACATGGTATCCAGGCAGTTATTTCAGATAACCGTTTCGGCCTCTACCACCCACGTATACCCTGTGTTTTCATCTCACACCAGTTGCTGATCAAAACGCCTTTTGGCGGTTTTACCGAGCGGCTGCTTCAGCGGATCAACTATCGCTATATACGTAAGTACAGCGCATGCTGGGTACCCGACTTTGCAGGAGATAATAACCTTTCCGGCGTGCTGGCCCACCCTGGTAAGCTGCCGCCGCATACCACCTACCTGGGCTGCCTCAGCCGCTTCAGTTTCCGCGAAGACGTAAAAAAACAATACGATCTGCTGGTGCTGATATCCGGCCCGGAACCGCAACGCTCCCAGCTGGAAAAGCTGGTGCTGGAGCAGGTTAAAGCGCTGCCGCTGCGTACTCTCATCGTTAGCGGTAAACCCGGAACGCCGCTAAGGGAACAGCTTACACCCAACGTACTGCAGGTGAACCACCTCAACGCAAGGGAGCTGAACGAGGCCCTGCTGGCGGCTGATATGGTGCTCAGCCGCAGCGGCTATACCACCCTGATGGATCTGGCCAAGCTGAATAAAAAGGCCATCCTTGTACCCACACCTGGGCAAACAGAACAGGAATACCTGGGTGAGTCCCTCATGGAAAAAGGCTACTTCTACAGTGTGCCGCAGGAAGGGTTTAACCTGGCCAAAGCCCTGGAAGCCGCGGCCATATTTCCTTTCCGCTCATTTCAACATGAACAGGATATGGAACAATATAAAGCGGTAGTTCGTAACTTCCTTATGCTTTTTTAACCGCCTTCTCCCGGCTTCACATAGGCTTTAGCCAGACTCAGGCTATTTGCCAAAATAGTATCGTTACCATGTTGTCGCTGTATACTTCTCAGCCGCTGTGCCGGACTTTTACAGGTTCTTCACCTCAGCCCCGATAAAGATTTTCTTCCCGTCAATAGCCACCGGCCGCTTCAGAAAAGTATACTCCTGTAATATCAGGCGGCGGTAATCTTTCTCCGTCAGCGTTTGCTCATGCAGCCCCATAGGCCTGAACTGCTGGCTGCGGCGGCTGAACAGCGCCTCATAGCTTCCCGCCAGCTTTGCCATCTCATCCAGCTGCTCCGGCGTTATCTTTTCAGTCTTGATGTCCTGCAGCACAAAGCCCTTCTCTTTGATCCCCGTATCTGCGATGATCCTTTTACAGGTACTACAGGTAGATAAATGATATAATTTCTTCATGTCTTGATAAATTACCGTCAAACTTACGTCCCTGTCAAATACTTTCAAACTTTAAACTCCTAACTTTGCACATTCCACATTTTCACGTAGGTTTAGCGCATGCAAAAGAAACTGTTTTTACTGGATGCAATGGCACTTATTTACCGTGCCTACTATGCACTGATAAGAAACCCCCGGCTCACCAGCAGCGGACGTAATACCAACGCCCAGTTTGGTTTTACATCTACCCTGCTGGACCTGATCAATAAAGAAAAGCCTACCCATATTGCGGTAGCATTTGATACCATGGCGCCTACAGACCGCCATACTTCCTTTGCTGAATACAAAGCCAACCGCCAGGAAGCACCGGAAGACCTCATTGATGCGCTGCCTGATATAAAACGCATCATAGAGGGCTTTAACATCCCGGTAATTGAGTTTGATGGTTATGAAGCAGACGATGTCATCGGCACCCTTGCCTGGCAGGCCGCCGATGCCGGTTACTCCGTATACATGGTAACGCCCGATAAGGACTACGGGCAGCTGGTGAAAGAGAATGTATTCATCTACAAACCTCCCTACCAGGGTAATAAGGAAGAAATAATGGGCCCCCGCGAGGTCTGCGCAAAATGGCAGATCGCTAATGTGAACCAGGTGATAGACATCCTGGGGCTCATGGGCGATGCGGTAGACAATATCCCAGGCATTGCGGGCATTGGTGAAAAAACAGCCATGAAACTGCTCTCGCAGTACCACAGCCTGGAAAACGTACTGGCTAACGCAGATACCATTGGCGGTAAAATGGGAGAGAAGATTAAGGCCGGTGCTGCAGATGCTATTTTATCCAAACAACTGGCCACCATCATCACAGATGTGCCGGTTACTTTCCATGAAGAAGACTTTTGTATCAAAGAACCTAATAAGGAAAAGCTTACCGAGATCTTTACCGAACTGGAGTTTAAAACCCTTGGTAAAAGAATCCTCGGAGACAGCTTCTCTGCCGTAAATACCGAAGCGCCCCTACCGGCTAAAAGCCAGCAGCAGGACCTCTTCGGTAATATCGTGGAAGATGCTGCCGTGCTCACCGCACGCGACGAAACGCCGGATACCGGTATCAATGTACTGCTGGCAGACAAGAACATAGACAACACGCCGCACACCTACCACCTGGTAGACACCGCTGAAAAGAGAGCCGAACTGATTGCCCGCCTTATGCAGGAAAAGGAAGTCTGCTTTGATACGGAAACCACCGGTACAGATGCCAATGCCGTAGAAATGGTAGGAATGAGCTTTGCCTGCTGCAAAGCAGAAGGATGGTACGTACCTGTGCCCGTTGATCAGGCAGCAACAAAAGCGATACTGGAAACCTTCCGCCCGCTCTTCGAAAATGAACAGATCACCTTTGTTGGCCAGAACATTAAGTACGATATGATCGTGCTTAAATGGTACGGTATTGATATCAAAGGCCCCATATTCGATACCATGCTGGCGCACTACCTCATTGAACCGGAAGGCCGCCGTAGTATGGACCTGCTCAGTGCACAATACCTGCAATATGCACCCGTATCCATAGAAACGCTGATTGGTAAAAAGGGCAAGAACCAAGGCAACATGCGGGATGTGGAGCTGGAAAAGATAAAGGAATACGCCGCAGAAGATGCAGATATTACGCTGCAGCTGAAAGAGAAATTCATTCCCCTGCTTACGCAGAAAAAAGTAGATAAGGTATTCTATGATGTGGAGAACCCGCTGGTGAAAGTGCTGACAGATATGGAATACGAAGGCATCCGGATCGATACACAGGCCCTCGCCGATTATTCACGGGAGCTGGAATCAGAGATCAGGCGCGCAGAAGAAAGTGTATACCAGCAGGCAGGCGTACGCTTCAACCTGGCTTCTCCGAAGCAACTGGGCGAAGTGCTGTTTGAAAAACTGCAGCTGGACCCCAAAGCCAGGAAAACACGTACCGGGCAGTATGCCACCGGTGAAGATGTACTGGCCAAGCTCTCGCACAAACACAAGATCGTGGAAGACATCCTTGTATTCCGCGAACTGAGTAAACTTAAATCCACCTACGTAGATGCGCTGCCGTTAATGATCAACAAACGCACCAACCGTGTGCACACTTCCTATAACCAGGCTGTAGCGGTTACGGGGCGTTTAAGCTCCAATAATCCCAACCTGCAGAATATTCCCATCCGTACAGATCGTGGCCGCGAAGTACGCAAAGCATTTGTTCCGCGCAATGAAGAATTTGTGCTGCTATCCGCAGACTATTCCCAGATAGAGCTGCGCATCATTGCCGCCATCAGCGGAGATGAGCACATGATAGATGCTTTCCGCCAGGGGCTTGACATTCACGCGGCCACTGCAGCCAAAGTATACGGCGTAGAAATGAGTGCAGTAACATCAGATATGCGACGCAATGCCAAGAGCGTTAACTTCGGCATCATATACGGTGTAAGCGCCTTCGGCCTTTCAGAGAACCTGGGTATTGCACGTTCTGAAGCCAAAACCCTCATCGATAATTACTTCGCGCAATATCCTTCCATCAAATCATACATGGAAAACCAGGTACAGTTTGCGCAGAAGAACGGCTACGTACAAACGCTGCTGGGACGAAAGCGCTGGTTGAAAGATATCAACTCTTCCAACGCAGTAGTAAGAGGCTATGCAGAACGCAACGCCATTAATATGCCGATACAGGGTACTGCCGCCGATATGATCAAACTTGCCATGATAGCCGTGCACAAAACTTTCAGGGAACATAACCTGCGCTCCCGCATGATCCTCCAGGTGCATGATGAATTGGTGTTTGACGCCCATCGCGATGAAGTAAACATCATCAAACCCCTCATACTTGAATCTATGCGCAACGCGCTTCCCATAGCAGTTCCGGTAGATGTGGAAATAGGAGAAGGACAGAACTGGCTGGAAGCACACTAAATTATGAACCGCTGGTCTTTAGCTATTAGCTTTTAGCCGGATGCCGGGTTGTAAGATCCGCTCTTGCCGGGAGCAGATAGCTAAAGCTGATGGCGGTAAAAAAAGTGCTATGATTTCTCGATTTAACTTTGTATTTTATTTCACAAAAAACTGCCATTGTCACCCGTAAATAATTAGTATTTAATCGCTTAGAGTACTTGCATTTCCCAATTACGTTTACTAGCTTTCAATCATGATCCAAACATCACGTTTACAGATATTACCGTGTTCCCTGCAGTACTTTGAAGCGCTGTTGCAGGGCAATGATGTTTTGGGAGAACTCCTTGGCATTGATATCCCCGAATATTGGACCGAGTATCCCGAAATGGTGCTCGTAGCCTACGATAAACTCCGCAACGATCCTTCCATGCTGGGTTGGTTCTTTTACCTGGTAGTTCACCGCCTGGACAGGCGTCTTATAGGCGCAGGCGGTTTTAAAGGCCGCCCCAATGAAGAAGGAATTGTGGAAATAGGCTATGAAATTGCTGCCGCCTACCGCGAGCAGGGTTACGGCACTGAACTGGCAGAAGCCCTTATCCGTTTTGCCTTTGGCCATCACTATGTGAACAAGGTTGTGGCCCACACAGAAGAAGAGTACAACGCCTCCGTCAAGATCCTCCAGAAATCAGGCATGCACTTCGTAGGTGAAATATCCGATAAAGAGAATGACCAGCTATGGCAATGGGCCATTACCCGGGAACAATACGAAGCCTTACTTGAAAAGAACACCCTTCAGAGCCGCTCATAGATACACACCACCCGCTGATCTTTGTCCCGCCGGCAGCCAATAGCTGCCGCTGATCCACTTTTTGCCGCTTGTTTCTTCCATTCCCTTATTTTTGGCCCCGCTGAGCCATAAGGCAGGCAACTACCAAAACAACTACGCTTAACAAACAAAAACTAACAATGAAAAAATGGATCCTGTGTGCTGCTTTCTTCTCCTGTACAGCAGCAATGGCACAAAACACCAACAAAGAGGGCAGCCAGTACCAGTTCACTACCATTAAAAACCTTGATGCCTACGATGTGCAGAACCAGGGCCGTACGGGTACCTGCTGGTCTTTTTCCGGCCTTTCTTTCTTTGAGTCTGAACTGCTGCACAACGGCAAAAATAAAGGCCTTAACCTCAGCGAAATGTTCGTAGTACGCAAGATGTACCCGCTCAAAGCCGCCAACTATGTACGTATGCACGGTAAAGCCAACTTTGGCGAAGGCGGTGGCTTCCCCGATGATCTGTTATGTCTGCGCAAATACGGACTGGTGCCCCAGAACGTATATGACGGCAACCGTGATAAAACCTATAACCACGCCGAAATGGAAAGCCTCCTGGAAGGCCTGGTAAAAACCATCGGCGCCAGTGAAAACGTGATCAATCCCAGCTGGCAGCAGGCATTCAACGGTGTGCTCAACGCCTATATGGGTGATGCGCCGGAGCAGTTCACCTTCAACGGTAAATCGTATACCCCGCAGAGCTTTGCAAAAGAACTGGGGCTGAATGCAGATGATTACGTGATCCTGACATCCTTCACCCATCATCCTTATTACGAGCAGTTTGTGCTGGAAGTGCCGGACAACTGGAACTGGGAAAAAGTATACAACGTAACGCTCAATGATATGATCAGCATCGCTGAAAATGCCATCAACACCGGTTATACCATTGCCTGGGCTGCGGATGTAAGCGAAAAATACTTCAGCTTCCGCGACGGACTGGCCATAGTTCCTGAAAAAGACTGGGCAGATATGACACCCGATGAAAGGAAGAAAGTGTTTGAAATTCCCGGTAAGGAAAAAGAGATCACTCCGGAAGTACGCCAGCAGGCTTTTGACAACTTTGAAAACGCAGGACGATCACGGCATGCACATCGTAGGTCTTGCCAAAGACCAGAATGGCAACAAATACTTCCGCGTTAAAAACTCCTGGGGTACTGATAACCCGGGCAACGGTTACTTTTATGCATCTGTTCCCTACTTTGCATACAAAACCACCAATATCATGGTAAATAAGAAAGCCATCCCGGCTGATATAGCGAAGAAAATGGGTATTAAATAATGTTTGAAGGTTTGAGGGTTTGAAATTCTGACACGTTCAAGTGCATTTAGACTTTCAAACCCTCAAACGTTTAAACTATTTCCCCTCTCTCTTTTGGGTATACTCGTAGTTTCCCAGTCTTAGCTTCACCGGTACCCCTGTCCGCTTTTCCCAGTCCCATTCCTTTTTACAGAAATACCCGAAATGCTGGCGGTAATAGCCGTCAGGTGCAATACTGCTTGTGGGTGTAAGCAGATAAGCCGGTAAAGGCGCATGGAGCGCTGTATCGGCCAGGTGCGCAGGTCTGAGGGATTGGGCGCCCGCCATGGCGGTGGTGAGCAGAAAGATTGTTATGAATAAGATTCGTTGCATCATCTAAAGGTCGTTTGTTTATAAGATCTTAAGCCCCAATACTTCAGTGCTGCCCGCGCCTTCCCTGACCAGTTCCGGTTCAGGCCCGCTGAAGTCTATCACGGTACTGAAGGTGGTGCCACCCGTACCGCCATCTACCACAATATCCACTATCTTCCCGAATTTTTCATAAATGATCTCCGGGTCAGTGTATTCTTCCACGTAGTGCTCTATCGGGAGAGATGTACTCATTACCGGGTTGCCCAACTCCTTTACAATCGTACGGCAGATATTGTTGTCCGGCACACGGATACCTACTGTGTCTTTCTTCGTTTTCAGCATCCTGGGCACCTGTTTGCTGGCCTGCAGTATAAACGTATAAGGCCCGGGCAAGGCTGCTTTCAGCATGCGGAATACAGGCGTATCTACACTCTTGGCATAATCAGACAGATGGCTGAGGTCATGACAGATAAAGGAGAACTGTGCCTTCTTAGGATCTATCTGTTTGATGCGGCAAATACGTTCTATCGCCTTGGGATGGGAGATATCGCAACCCATGGCATACACCGTATCTGTTGGGTAAATAATCACCCCGCCGCCCTGCAGACAACTGATGATTGTTTTTAAATGGCGGGGATTCGGATTTTGCGGATGGACGTTCAAAAGCATGAATTCCGATTGAATGATTAAAAATTACCTTTCATAACAAAGGTAGTACCATTTCTTAAACTAAAATTTCCCTAACTTTCGTCCCGATTTTTTCTAAACCTGACAACTGGATGGAATTAAAAGGCATTGTTCCCAGAACATGGCGAAAAGTAAAACGTATACTGCTGATAATGTTCATTGCTCAATTTGTTTACATTATCCTCCTGCGCTGGGTCAATCCGCCAATCACCCTTACCATGATCTCCAGCTGGTTCAGTCTCTGGGGTACAGATAAGCACTTCAAAAAGAAATGGGCCAATACAGCAGAGATATCAAAGTATGCCAAGCTTGCTGTGATTGCCAGTGAAGACCAGCTCTTCCCCGATCACGATGGGTTCGACTTCAAATCCATTGAAAAAGCCATGAAGCACAACCAGAAAAGCAAAAAGATCAGGGGCGCAAGCACCATCAGCCAGCAGGTAGCAAAAAATGTATTCCTGTGGCAGGGGAGAGGTTGGTTCCGCAAAGGCCTGGAAGTGTACTTTACCTTCATGATAGAAAAGATCTGGGGCAAGCGCCGCATACTGGAAGTATACCTGAACGTAGCAGAGATGGGTGAGGGCATCTTTGGAATAGAAGCCGCCTCCCGGGAATATTATTTCAAACCTTCCATTAATCTCAGTCGTGAACAGGCCGCTATGATCGCCGCCTGCCTGCCCAACCCGGTTAAATATACCGTGGTACCGCCTGCACGCATCACCAGCTGGCGTCAGCGCAGGATCTTACAGCAGATGCGCAACATCGCTGCCGATCCGGATATTGCGGCACTGATCAAAGAATAAGCTTATTAACGGCGGCTATGGCCGCCTTTTCTCTTTCTTCATAGCTTCCCCTGATGTCTGCCCAGGGAACCCCTGCATTCACCACAATATCGCGGTAAATACGATAGAAATACTCCCGCATCCCGGGGTCAGGATACTCCCTTTGCGGATCTTCCTCCCAGGGGATATCTATATAAGTAAGCAGGTAAAGATCATACGGCCGGGTGGCTATCTGTTCCAGTATACGGGGGTCTGCCTGCCCGTATTTGTGCTCGCTCCACACCTTCAGCACATACAGGTCTGTATCGCAGATCAGCAGCTTGTTGGCCCGCTCAGCCATCTGGTCTTCCAGCTGCAGCTGTCCTTTGGCAATCTCCCACAGATCGTGCTGTTCATAGGGGCGCCCCAGTTCTTCCAGGTACCCCCGTGCATACTCGGGAGTCCACACCGTATGAAAGTGCGCCGCCAGCTTTTCACTGAGTGTGCTCTTACCAGTGGACTCGGGTCCTATTACAACTACCTTCTTCATGCAGCTTGTTCCTCCCATATTTTTTTCCAGCTGAAGTAACCCATTACCGCTACAATGAACAAAAAGATGGTGAGCAGGGCCGTAGGCAACAGCTTCTTATGGAACAGCAGGGGGATGGCCGCCAGGTTGGATATATTCAGCACGATCCAGTTCTCGATTTTTCTTTTGGCCAGCAGCCACATACCGCTGCAGGCGGTAGCAGAAACAAAGGCATCTGCCAGGGGCACGTCTGAATTGGAAAAGTTCTTCAGCAGCAGGTAAAATACTGCCCAGCCAAGCCCCGCAATGAGGGTGGCAATGGTCCATTCCCGGCGACTGGCCCACGCAACGGCAGGGGTATGCTGCTGTTTATCTTTATGGGCCCAGTGATACCATCCATACACGCTCATCACAAAATAATAGGCATTCAGGGTGGCTTCCGCATACAGCCTGAACTGTTCGCGGGATAACAGGTACGTATATATGCCCGTGCTAACCAATCCGGTAGGGTACAGCCAGATGCTGTTCTGTTTACTGCAGATAACGCTGATAGCGCCAAACAGCGCAGCAACTATTTCCAGCCAGCTCATGGCATGAATGCCCTCCAGCAGGCTTTGGTATATGGCCTGAAAATTCATGGTGCAAATATGCAAAAATAAAAAAGCACAGCCGCTAAGACTGTGCTCCTTTTAACACTATCATTCTTCTCAACTATGGCTTATTCTGCTTCTGCCACTACTTCCCTTACTTCAGGTATCATGCGCTTCATCATCCCTTCAATACCTGCTTTCAGGGTGATCATGGAAGAAGGGCAACCGGAGCAGGAACCCTGCAACATCAGTTTCACTACACCTTCGTTATAGTCTTTGAACTGAATGGCGCCGCCATCCATTTCAACGGCAGGCTTCACATAGTTCTCCAGTAATTCTTTGATACGTTTTACCACATCGCTGTCATCAGCACTCACTTCATTGCTGGCGGCCGCCTTTACAACGATCTCGTCTTCATTGATCACCGGGCGGTTATCTTCCAGGTATTCTTTCAGGAAAGCCTTTACCGTGGGAATGATGTCCATCCAGTCCGTCTCAGCGGTCTTGGTCAGGGTAACGAAATTGGCCATTATAAAAACGCCCTTAATGAAGGGGAAACTGAACAGCTCCGTTGCCAGGGGCGAAGGCTTCGCACTGGCCTCATCAGGGAAGTCGATGCTCTTACCGGGATACAGCAGTTTGTTGGCCACAAACTTCATTGTTTCCGGGTTCGGCGTCATTTCCGTATATATGCTGATGATGGGATTACCTGTTTTGATCATTTTTTTCTTATTTAACGCTTAATCTACGCAAAGGTAGCAACTTTCGGCCAGAACTGGGAGTATAATTGACCCCGAATTCCATCGATTTTTGCAATAACCTTATAGGCAAATGATTATATTCGTACAGAATAATGCATTTGTGCTAAAGCCTTTAAACGATTTTCCCATGCTATATAAAAAACTAGCCGCAAGCACCGAAAAAGCGCTGAATGAGCAGGTGCAGCTGGAAGCGGAGTCTTCCCAGTATTATCTCGCCATGGCTTCCTGGGCCGAAGTACAGGGTTATAATGGCATAGCCCAGTTCCTGTACCGCCATTCAGACGAGGAGCGGGTACATATGCTCAAACTCATCCGTTTTATCAACGACCGCGGCGGTCATGGCATAGTACCCACACTTAAGCAACCGGCGGTAACCTTTAAGAACATCCTGGAGATCTTTGAGCTGGTACTCAGCCACGAGATACTGGTATCTACAGAGATCAATAAACTGGTAGACCACTGCCTGCAGGAAAAGGATTATACCACGCACACCTTCCTGCAATGGTATGTAGCCGAGCAGATCGAAGAAGAAAAAATGGCTACTCAGATACTTGATAAACTGAAACTGATAGGAGAGGATAAAGGCGGTATGTACATCTTTGACCGCGATATGGCTACCCTGCAGACGGAAGACAGAAGATAAACCAGTATGCAATCTGCAAAGACTTTAAAGGCGCGTAAACGCGTGGCACTCATTGCCCACGATCATAAAAAGCCCGAGCTCATAGAATGGGCTGTTTATAATAAGGCGGTGTTAAGCCGTCATGAACTGTATGCCACCGGCACTACCGGCAAGCTCCTGGAGGAACAGCTGGATGTGCCGGTGCGTAAAATGCTCAGCGGACCCCTGGGAGGCGATCAGCAGATCGGCGCCATGGTGGCCCAGGGTGAGCTGGATGCCGTGATCTTCTTCTGGGATCCGATGGAAGCCCTGCCCCATGACCCGGACATAAAAGCCCTGCTGCGCCTTTGCGCCGTATGGAATATCCCGATGGCCTGTAACCGCACCACGGCAGATTTTCTGCTTACTTCACCCCTGATGCACCAGGATTATGAAGCCATTCTGCCGGATTACTCCCAGTACCTGGGTAGAAAGGTTTAGTGAAGATGTGCTGCCTGGTAGTGCTCTTCCAGGGCGTCCCCGAAATCATTTTTCAGGTCGCGCAGCACGGTATGCACATGGTTGCCGTTATTCTGGGTATTATCGTACTCAATAAGAATAGCGGGATTTTGTATCCGGTAATAATGACCTCCGCCCCAGGCATGTACACCAGCCCAGGCAAAATGCATCTTGTCCCAGCCGGCTGCCGAAATCTCCTTCAGCAGTAGGTCCGCATACAGCTTGGTATAATTATCAATATACACCCCCACCAGTTGTTTCAGTAATTGCTGTTGCCGCGCGGTCATTTCAGAGAAGGGCACTCCGGGCGGATCCAGCAGCATTGCTTTACGCCGGTTACCGGTTATAATATCACCCGGGGCATTGCTTTGGATAATAGCCTGTTCCTGCTGCGATTTATCCAGTGCATTAAGCAGTTCAAAGCCCAGCACAGCTTCCTGTTTCAATACCTGCTTTCCCTTTTCCGGTCCCGAAGGCACAATGCCGGGGTTGGACCCCAGGAAAGCAGGGGTGCCCGCTGCCAGCTTGTTGTTAACGGAAGAGAAGTTTAATGCTACATGATGACCTTCTATCCGCCAGCCCCATAACTTTTCACGCCCCGGCGTACCAAAAATGCTGATGTAATATTTACCCGGGTCCCGGTAATCATCGTCTGCACCCCGCCCTTCCAGTACTTTCAGCACATTCTCCAACGCAATAATGGAGGTAGCCTTTTGATACCCCTGGGCGCTCATACAGGTCTGCAGCAGGCGCAGGGCAGCCGCCTTCTGCCGGGCGTTCATCGCCTTTAAAGGCAAACCCTTCCGGGCTTTGGGCACAAAATGCCAGTTAAGTCGCTCAGCATCGTTATAGGCAAACATTGTCTGGCCTTTTGCACCTGCATCCAGCGTTTGCAGAAAAGCCTGTGCCGCAGCAGTGATATCGCCTGGCGCCTGCGCATGAACCATTAGATCTGTGAGTAATAATATCGCGGTCAGCAGTAAATTGTATACCAAAGGTTTCCGTAACATATACGTGGAATTTCTTCCAACAAAATAATAAAATCCATTTACTTATTTTCGCAGTTTTAGCAGCTTAAAGTAATTGCTTTGTTGATGATATTGAAGCATTTAGCCGCAGCCCTGCTGTTAACGGCTTGCATGATGACGACTGTTTATGCACAGCTGGCTCCCAAACGCGAGCTCAGGGCTGTATGGATTGCCACCGTGGAAAATATTGACTGGCCGTCACGCAGGGGCTTGAGTACTGATCAGCAAAAGCAGGAATTTATAGCACTTCTTGACAGGCAGCAGCGCANCGGCATCAATGCTGTAGTGGTGCAGGTNCGCCCCGTAGCGGATGCCTTCTACTCTTCACCCTTCGAGCCATGGTCAGAATACCTTACCGGCAGACAGGGGCAGGCCCCCAACCCATACTATGACCCGCTGGAGTTCATGGTAGCAGAAACCCACAGGCGCGGCATGGAATTCCATGCCTGGTTTAACCCTTACCGGGCGGTCTTCAATATCAACCGCAGCAGTATTGCCCCTAATCATATTACCCGGCTCCGTCCCCAGTGGTTCCTTACCTATGGCGACCGCAAATATTTCGATCCCGGTATACCTGATGTACGCCTTTATGTTACCCAGATCATTACCGATGTGGTAAAACGCTATGACATAGACGCCGTACATTTCGACGATTATTTCTACCCATACCGGATTCCCGGCAAAGAGTTCCCTGACAATAATTCTTACCGCCTCTACGGTGGTCAGCTATCCAAAGACGACTGGCGGCGGCATAATGTAGACACCATCATCCAGATGCTGAACCTGGCTATCAAAGCCGCCAAGCCCTGGGTAAAGTTCGGGGTCAGCCCGTTTGGAGTATGGCGTAACCGCGACAAAGATCCGGAAGGGTCCTACACCCGTGGTGGCCAGACCAACTACGACGATCTCTATGCCGATGTGCTGAAATGGCTGAAGAACGGCTGGATCGATTACGTAGCCCCCCAACTGTACTGGGAACACGGCCACCGGCTGGTGGCATATGAAGTGCTGCTAAACTGGTGGGCGCAGCACAGCTACGGGCGGCATGTATACATCGGGCACGGCGTGTACCGCATTAACAGTAATGCGGTCTGGCGGAATCCCGGCGAACTGACCAGCCAGATCACCGATGCCCGTACCCTCAATACCGTACAGGGCAGTATTTTCTACAGCGCCAAATCCTTCTCCGGCAACCCCCTGGGCATAGAAGACAGCCTGCACAACCATCTTTACCGCTACCCGGCCCTCCGCCCCCTGATGCCCTGGCTCCAGGGCCAGGAAGCGCCAAAAGCGCCCTATTTTATTGATGCCTTTGAACGGGAAAACGGCTTGCAGGTGTACTGGTCTGATGACGATACCCTGCATCGTACCAAACAATACGTGCTGTACCGTTTTGAAAGCTCTGAGCCCATTAACCTGAATGATCCGGCAAAGATCCTGGCCATTGTGCCGCAAATGCCTGATCCTCAGTATACAGACTTTACCTATCAGAAAGGACGTAATTATGTTTACGTAGTCACCGCCTTGAACCGCCTGCAGAATGAAAGCCTGCGGAGCGAATCACTGGAGGTAAAGGTCGTGAACGGAAAGGCCACGTTCGAGTTTCCATAGGCCAGCAGCTCCTGAGTGCTCGACACAAAAGAAGTTTTATTAATATTCAGATTAATCCTGTTGTATACGGCGGGCCGGACTTTTGATCCGGCCTGCCCGCTCCTGTATTCCCCCGTTCGTGTGTCCTTTCCCGGTCCCCAAAAGCGCTCAAAAATTCATTAATTTCCAAGTTATTCACTTATTTTTTTAATCTTTTCTAAATTTTTCCCCTTAAACAAATGTTTATAAAAAAAATACCGCATTCCTTTAGTATCTTTAAACCGTTCCCGAAACAATTACGGTACCTCCCGGCCGCAAAAAACGCTAAGGCGTAGTGTACCTGATACAAAAAACCTAAATGAATGCGAAAAGTGAGAAAACAGGAGGGCCTTTATCGTCCGGAATTTGAACATGATGCCTGCGGAACTGGTTTTACTGCCCATATAAAAGGCCGTAAATCCCACCAGATCATAAAGGATGCCTTGACGATGCTGGAAAATATGGAACACCGTGGGGCCTGCGGTTGTGAACGTACTACCGGAGACGGGGCCGGTATCCTCATTCAGATGCCGCATGAGTTTTTCTTTGACGAGTGCCTCAAAATGGGGGTCGCATTACCCGAATTCGGAAAATATGGTGTAGGCATGGTGTTCTTCCCCAAAGAACCCCGCTGGCGTGAAGAGTGTCGCGAAATAATCAACCGCGCAGCAGAAAAGCTGGGCCTCGATATACTGGGATACCGCAAAGTGCCGGTACGCCCCGATGGCATTGGTGAAAGCGCCCTTTCCGTAGAACCTGAAATAGAACAGGTATTCATTGCCTGCCCCTACCAGATCTCCGACCAGGAATCCTTTGAACGTAAACTGTTCATACTCCGTAACTATGTATCTAAAACAGTGCGCAATACCGTACCTAAGGAAAAGGCACTGTTCTATATAGCTTCTCTTTCTTCCAAAACCATCGTTTATAAAGGACAGCTTACCACCTACCAGGTAAGGCATTACTATCCTGACCTGAGCGATGAGAAAATGGTGTCTGCCTTTGCACTGATCCACTCCCGCTTCGCTACCAACACGTTCCCCAGCTGGAGACTGGCTCACCCCTACCGCTATATTGCGCATAACGGTGAGATCAACACCCTGAAAGGGAACCTGAACTGGCTGCGCGCCGGCGAAAGGGACTTTGCTACCAGATACTTCTCTAAAGAAGAAATGGATATGCTGCTGCCGATCGTAGAAGAAGGCCAGTCAGACTCCGCCAGCCTCGATAATGTAATAGAACTGCTCACCCTCACCGGACGCTCACTGCCCCATGTAATGATGATGCTCATCCCCGAAGCATGGGACGGCAACGAAGACATGGACCCGGTGAAGAAAGCTTTCTACGAATACCACGCCTCCCTGATGGAGCCCTGGGACGGTCCCGCTTCCATCTCCTTCACAGATGGTAAGATTATCGGCGCTACGCTGGACCGTAACGGTCTGCGCCCCAGCCGTTTCGTGGTAACCAAAGACGATCGGGTGATCATGGCCTCAGAAGCCGGCGTATTGCCCATCGATCCCAAGAACGTAAAAGAAAAAGGCCGCCTGCAACCTGGTAAAATGTTCATTGTTGACATGGACCAGGGCCGCATTATCGGTGATGAGGAGCTGAAACAGACCATCTGTTCACAGCAGCCTTATGCAGAATGGCTCAATAAATACAAGATCCGCCTGGAAGAACTGCCAGAGCCCCGCGTAACATTTACCCACCTGGAGCACGAGCAGATCTTTAAATACCAGCGCGCCTTCGGTTACAGCACCGAAGACCTGGAGCACATCATCGCTCCCATGGCCATAGACGGCAAAGAGCCCATCGGCTCTATGGGTACCGATGTGCCGCTGGCCGTGCTGAGTGATCAGCCGCAGCACCTGAGCAGCTACTTCAAACAGCTGTTCGCACAGGTAACCAACCCGCCCATTGATCCTATCCGGGAAAGACTGGTAATGTCACTGGCTACCTTTGTGGGCAACAACGGCAACCTGCTGGATGAAGATCCGCTGCACTGCCACGGCCTCGCACTGCGCCACCCCATCCTGAACAATCATGAGCTGGAGAAGATCCGCAGTATCGATACCGGTATCTTCCAGGCCAAAACATTACAGACCTATTTCAAGGCAGACGGCAAACCCGGCTCCCTCGAAAAAGGACTGGCCCGCCTTTGCCGCTATGCAGTAGATGCCGTGGAAGACGGGTTTGAAGTGATCATCCTTTCCGACCGGGCCATTGATTCTGAGCATGCGCCCATACCTTCCCTGCTGGCTGCTTCCGCAGTTCACCACCACCTTATCCGTAAGGGAGTACGTGGACAGGTAGGTATCATCATAGAAGCCGGTGATGTCTGGGAAGTGCACCACTACGCATGCCTGCTGGGTTTTGGCGCTACCGCGATCAACCCCTACCTGGCACTGAGCACCATCCGGGATATGAAGCTGAACGGCAAACTGGATACCGAGCTGGATGTGGATAAACTCAAAAAGAATTACATCAAGGCTGTTTGCGAAGGCCTGCTGAAAGTATTCTCTAAAATGGGTATCTCCACCCTGCAGTCTTACCAGGGTGCACAGATCTTTGAGATCTTGGGTATTAACCAGAGTGTGGTAGACAAATACTTCACCGGCGCCGTCTCCCGCTTGCAGGGTCTGGGCCTCGATGAGATTGCCCGCGAAACACTGGCCAAGCACTGGATGGGTTACGGCCGCAAGGAAACACCCGTACAGCGTTTAACGGTGGGCGGTATCTACCAGTGGAAACGTAAAGGCGAGTTCCACCTCTTTAATCCAACAACGATCCACCTGCTGCAATACTCCACCCGCATGGGGGATTACGGCATCTTCAAAAAATACTCCAAGGCCGTGAACGACCAAAGTGAAAAAGCCGCCACCCTGCGCAGCATGTTCACTTTCAAGCGTACACGTCCCTCCATATCTATCAATGAGGTAGAACCGGCAGCATCCATCTTCAAACGCTTCGCTACAGGCGCTATGAGCTTTGGCTCCATATCCCACGAAGCGCATTCCACCCTGGCTATTGCCATGAACCGTATCGGCGCCAAAAGCAATACCGGTGAAGGTGGTGAAGATGAGATCCGCTACGAGCAGCTGCCTAACGGCGACAGCATGCGCTCTGCCATTAAACAGGTGGCCAGCGCCCGCTTCGGGGTTACCAGCTATTACCTCACCAATGCAGACGAATTACAGATCAAGATGGCGCAGGGCGCCAAGCCCGGCGAAGGTGGCCAGCTGCCCGGCCATAAAGTGGACGAATGGATCGCTAAAGTGCGCCACTCCACCCCGGGTGTAGGCCTCATCTCTCCGCCGCCGCACCATGATATTTATTCTATCGAAGATCTGGCACAGCTGATCTTTGACCTGAAGAACGCCAACCGCGCCGCCCGTATCAGCGTTAAGCTGGTATCCAAAGCAGGGGTAGGCACCATCGCTGCCGGTGTGGCCAAAGCTCATGCAGACGTTGTGCTCATCTCCGGCCATGATGGCGGTACCGGTGCCTCTCCCATCAGCTCTATCAAACATGCAGGGCTGCCCTGGGAACTGGGCCTGGCAGAAACCCACCAGACACTGGTACGCAATAAACTGCGCAGCAGGGTAGTGGTACAAACAGACGGACAGCTGAAAACCGGCCGCGATATCGCTATCGCTACCCTCCTGGGCGCCGAAGAATGGGGTGTGGCAACCGCCGCCCTCGTAGTAGAAGGCTGTATCATGATGCGTAAATGCCATCTCAATACCTGCCCGGTAGGGGTGGCTACCCAGGATCCTGAACTGCGCAAACGCTTTGCCGGCGATCCTGAAAATGTAGTGAACCTTTTCAAATTCCTGGTGGAAGAGCTGCGCGAGATCATGGCAGAACTGGGCTTCCGTACCGTAAACGAAATGGTTGGCCAGGTAGAAAACCTGCAGGTCCGCGAAGGTGTAGACCACTGGAAGTTCAAACATCTTGACCTTTCTCCGATATTATACAGAGAACCCGCTGGTCCTGAAGTAGGCCAGTACAAACAGGAAGAACAGGACCACGGTATCAGCGAGGTGCTGGACTGGCAGCTGCTGAAAGCCGCCCAGCCCGCACTGGAAAAGAAAACCCGGGTGTTCCAGCAGTTCGGTGTAAAGAATACAGACCGTACCATCGGCACTATTCTCAGCAACGAAATATCCAAACGCTATAAAAGCGAAGGTCTGCCGGAAGACACCATCCACTTCAAATTCCTGGGCTCCGCCGGTCAGAGCTTCGGCGCCTTTAACACCCGCGGTGTAACGCTGGAACTGGAAGGCGAAGCAAATGACTACTTTGGTAAAGGGCTTTCCGGTGCAAAACTGATCCTGTATCCCTCCGCTGAAGCTGGTTTCAAGGCAGAAGAAAACATCATTGCCGGTAACGTGGCCTTCTATGGCGCAACCTCCGGCGAAGCATACATACGCGGTAAAGCCGGTGAGCGCTTCTGTGTACGTAACTCAGGCGCCACCGTAGTAGCAGAAGGCGTAGGCGACCACGGTTGCGAATATATGACCGGCGGCAGGGCAGTGATCCTGGGCGAAACCGGCCGCAACTTTGGCGCTGGTATGAGCGGCGGTATTGCCTATGTATACGATGTAAAAGGCGTATTCGCCAACCGCTGCAACAAAGACATGATCGATCTTGATCCGCTGGACCAGGAAGATATAGCCCGCCTGCATGACCTGATCACCAAACATCATGCATACACTAACAGTACCGTGGCTAAGTTCATATTGAAGGACTGGGAAAATCAGTTACGCCATTTTGTGAAAGTGTTCCCGAAAGAATACAAAGCCGTACTGAAATTAGCGAAGTCAGAATCAGAAGGTCAGAAAGTAAAGAAATCCTGACCCTGGTAAGGTCCATGAACTATTAAACTATTATTAAAAGATCAGAAGAAGATGGGTAAACCAACGGGTTTTTTGGAATTTACACGTGAATTGCCGGGCAAAGCAGATCCCGGGCAAAGAACACAGCACTATAAGGAGTTCGTGGAGCGTTACAGCGAACCAAAGCTGAATACGCAGGCAGCTCGTTGTATGAACTGCGGTGTACCGTTCTGCCATAGCGGATGCCCGCTGGGCAATGTGATCCCGGAATTTAACGATGCCGTTTACAAAAAAGACTGGCAGGATGCCTACGATATTCTTACCAGCACCAACAACTTTCCGGAGTTCACCGGCCGTATATGCCCGGCGCCCTGCGAAAGCGCCTGCGTACTGGGTATCAACCAGCCGCCGGTAGCCATCGAAGAAATTGAACGTCATATTATCGAGATAGCGTTTGATAAAGGGCTTGTACAGGCTAAAACACCGCGGGTACGCACCGGTAAAAAGGTGGCCGTAATTGGTTCCGGTCCCGCCGGACTTGCAGCGGCAGCACAGCTGAATTATGCTGGTCACCAGGTGACTGTATTTGAAAGGGATGATGCCCCCGGCGGACTGCTCCGCTACGGTATCCCCGATTTCAAGCTCGAGAAATGGGTGGTGGAACGCCGTATTAAATTGATGGAAGAAGAGGGCGTAAGCTTCCAGTGTAACGCCAACGTAGGGGTGAACGTAAGTGTGAATGACCTCCTGCGCGAATATAATGCCATCGTGCTGGCCGGTGGATCTACCATTCCCCGCGATCTGAATATTCCCGGCCGTGAGCTGAAAGGCGTTCATTTTGCAATGGACTTCCTGAAGCAACAGAATAAAAGGGTGTCTAACCGCCCTGTAGAAGGCGATGATATCTGGGCAACTGATAAAAACGTAGTAGTAATTGGCGGCGGCGACACCGGTTCAGACTGTGTGGGCACCTCCAACCGCCACGGTGCAAAAAGCGTTACGCAGCTGGAGCTGTTGCCAAAACCTCCCGGCGAACGTACACCGTATATGCCCTGGCCTACCTATCCTATGGTACTGAAAACATCTTCTTCCCACGAAGAAGGAGCAGACCGCAAGTGGGCAATCGCTACCAAGGAATTTATAGGTGATGGCAAAGGCAATTTAAAAGCCCTGAAACTGGTAGACCTGCAATGGTCACTGGGTCAGGACGGCAAACCAGGCGGCTTTACCGAAGTTCCTGGTTCCGAAAGAGAAGTACCCTGTGAGCTGGCCTTACTGGCAATGGGCTTTGTGCATCCGCAGCACACGGGTATGCTGGATGATCTGGGTGTGGAAAAAGACGAGCGCGGTAATGTGAAAGCAACAGAAAAGGCCTATCAGACCTCCATCCCCAAAGTGTTTGCCGCCGGCGATATGCGTCGCGGTCAGTCACTGGTGGTGTGGGCAATCAGCGAAGGCCGTGAGTGCGCCCGTAAAGTAGACGAGTTCCTGATGGGCGTATCCCAGCTGGAAAGCAAGGATCATTCCTTACAAGCAATGGCTATTTGACAACTTGATCAAAAGTTTTCTCATAAGCAGGTTTAGATTTTGTTGTAACCTTCAGCCGGGCTGGGTTTTTACCCGGCCCTTTCTTTTTCTTATAACGGCATAATCCTTCCTTTAGCAGGCACAATCTGCCTGTCCGCCTATTATTCATCACTTTTCCTGTGCCGCCCGCTATTTTTGATCTCATGCGGCGCCTGTTTCCCTTATTGGTGATGTACATCCTGGTCGGTTCCACTGTTCCTGCTTTCGCGCAGGATACGGCAGACTTTTCCTCTGCAGCCGGTTTCATTTTTAACACAAATGCTTACAGGAAAGGCATTTACAAGTCCTTCAAAGAGTTCCAGCTCAACAGCCCTTCAGAACATGGCAATATGGTGGTAAAAAACCGCAGCACCGCCGCCCAGATCTACCTGCTGGCCAGCAGGAATGAACTGCATATTGCAGACAGCACCGGGAAGGAAAAGAAAGTGAAGGACTATTGGGGATTTTCTGACGGAAAAAATGTGTACATAAAGGACAATAGGCCTCAATAAATTACAGGAGATAGGCTATTACTGCCTCTATGAGATCCATGCAGTTGCGCCCACACCCGTGGCTAACCCCAACGCNNTAACGTTTAACTAATACACCCCCGCCCAACCGGAAAAAGAAGGTGATCAACATCATCACCGGCCAGGTATATGACCTTACCCTCTACAATCTGAGAAAATATATTCTCCCTCCCGACAGGCAACTCCTGGAAATGTTCAATACCGACGCACAAAAGCGCGGGCGCATGGAGTATTATATCCACTGGTTCAATGAACGCAATACTCCCGTGTTGTAACAGGTACAGATTTTGCTGATCTCACTTTTTGTGCTATAATGCGCCAAAGCATTTATTTTCAGTATATTACTATAGTAATCATTCATAGTGACAGAACCTGCTTCCAACGGTGAAAAACGTCGTGGCCGCCCATGGTGGCGCTGGCTTGTATGGATCATTGTAGCCATCCTATTATTGCCTGTAATGGCCGTACTGCTGCTGCAACTTACTCCCGTGCAGGACTACCTCCGCCGGCAGGGAGAACTGTATCTCCAGAACAAGCTGCATACAAGAGTAAAGATCGGCTACCTGCGGGCAAGGGGCTGGCGTTATCTCGAGCTGCGGAACGTAGCGGTATCAGACACCAGCAACAAAGCCCTGTTCTACTCCGGGTCGCTCAAAGTACACTACAACCTGCTGGCCCTCCTGAACAATGAAATACGCGTAAATAAGCTGGAATGGGACAGTGTCCTGGTCAACGCCTATCGTCATACGCACGACAGCGCTTTTAATTTCCAGTTCGTGATCGACGCCTTTGTAAGTCCCGATGCCACACCCGATACGCTGGCACAGGAAACCGGTACTACTCTGCAGTTCCATATCCGTGATGTAAAGCTGCACCAGCTAAGGCTCAGTTACCTGGACGGACTGGAGGGCATGCATACCGTGCTCCGCCTGGATTCACTGGAGATAGACCCCGACGAGCTGCTGGTGAACGATGGCGTGTATGCTTTCAGGGGTATCAGCCTCAATGGCCTTACCGGCTTTTTCCGACAGTTCTACCGGCCCAAAACAACCGTAGCCGCTGCACCACCGCCACCGGCAACAGACACAACGGCAGCCCCTTTCCATCTCCTGCTCAAACAGCTAAGGATCCGCAACAGTACTTTCTGGTATGAAAGCGAAGACATCGGCATATCTACCGCCTGGAATGTTGGCAGCTTCCAGCTGAACAACGCCAATATAGACCAGGACTCTACCCGTATCCAGGCCCAGGACATTCGCCTCAGCCGCACACGTGGCATACTTACCATGTCTGCCCCAAAAGATACTACCCCGGCGCCGTTGCCATCAACCCCTAATACCTGGCGGGTGCTTACCAGCCAGGCGCTGCTGGAAAAGATCACCTTAAAATACGATAACAATACGGGCCCTGCACCCGGCGGCGCGGGCAGCGATCCGGACTATAACCACCTGCTGATCAGAGATTTCAATACCCGGGTAGGCAATATCAACTATCGTCCGGATACCGTCAGCGCGCTGCTCCACAGCCTTAGCATGCGCGACAAATCAGGCTTTGCCGTAAAGCGCGCACACATGTATTTTACCTTTACGCCGCAAAGCCTCTCCCTGCAAGACCTGCTGGTGGAAACCTCCCGCAGCATACTGCGCAAACATATAGTCGTGAACGTTCCTTCCTGGGAAACCGTGGCAGATCATCTCGAACAATTGCAGATCAGGGCCAATATCGACTCTTCCCGCATAGCACTGGGAGAGTGGCTGGCATTTGTGCCGGATTCACGCAATAATCCCTACATGAAACCGCTGTGGGATAAACAGTTAACAGTATCGGCTATATTAAAAGGCCCGCTCAGCAACCTGGATGTGCAGCACTTTTATGTAAGGGACAATGTGGGCAATACCCTGCAGACACAGGGAAAGATTTTTTATGCCGCCAATACAGACAGCATAAAGGCCAACCTGCCTTCCATCATGCTGCAAAGCGGCAACAGCGCATTACGCTCCTGGCTGCCGCCCGGCACCATGCCGGATACGCCGCGACTGCCGGAGCAGATGCTGATCACCGGTTCCTTTACCGGCGGCATGGCTGATATGCGAACCGAGCTGCAGCTAAAGAGTGACATTGCCAATGCAGCCCTCACGGCTCACCTCGTAAACATTACCGACAGCCTGCGTGCCCGCTACTCACTGCACATACCTTCCTTCCAGCTCCACCCCGGTATCATGCTGTATGATACCACCATGGGCTGGATAAGCGGCGGCCTGCAGGCGGAAGGCAGGGGCTATGATCTCAATACCATGTCTGCCAGTGCCGCAATGCAGCTTAACAACGCTACTTACAACCGCTATACCTACCAGGACATCAATGCCAAGGCAAATATCGCACAGGGCAGGTTCCAGCTGTCCGGCCAAAGTGCAGACACGGCTATCACCGCTGTTTTTGATATCACCGGCCTGCTGAAAGATACCACCCTGCAAAACCTGCAGGCAGATATAAAACTGGAAAGGGCAGACCTGTATGCCACCAACTGGTATGCAGATCCCTTTCTGCTGAAAGGCGCCCTCACCGCAGATTTCAGCAGCCTTTCCCCCAGCAGGCTGGAAGGCAATGCCTTTTTTTACGGGCTGGCAAAATGGTGACCGGCGGAAACGCCTTCACCCTGGATACAATAGCTTTTACGCGCCCACTACCAGGACCAGCAATACCTTGCTCTTACGGGGCCTTTTGGTTTTATAAATGCCAATGGCAGGGTAGATTACACAAAGCTGGGCAACACTTTCAGCGCCCTGATCAACAAACCACTGCAAACACCGGATAGTACAGTTGTAGACTCCCTGCTGCCCGGACAGCTGCTGGAGTGGACCGCCTCTCTCCGCTGGCCCCGCAGCCTGCAGGCCATGATGCCAACACTGCGCATGAATAATCCGCTGGACATTAAAGGCCGCCTCAACTCAGACAGCAGCCTGCTGGTAATGAATGCCTCACTGCCCAGGGTAAGCTACGATTCTATTCATGTAGACAGCCTGTTGCTGGATGCCCGCATACAGGATACTTCCCTGAAAGCCATTGTTTCACTGGCTTCCCTCCGCCACCCGGTAGCGCCCCTGTATCATACAGCACTCCTGGCCAATGCAAGCGCCGGGAAATTGACCTGGGACATGAACCTGGATGATGTGGCAGGAAAGCCCAAATATAAAGTGGGCGGATTGGTACAGTTCCTGCCCGACAGCGTGATCGTATTCTCACTGAAACCGGAGCTGCTGCTGAATAAGCAGCAATGGACCGCCGGCGCAGATAATATCATTCGCCTTCACAAGGGAGCACCTGATTCTGCCAACCTGGAGCTTGCCTACCGCGAACAGTCTATCCGTCTCAGCACCGTGCCCGATACCAGCAGCCAGCTGCCCGCCCTGCAGGCAGATATCAAAGATTTTCAGCTGGCCACCATAACCGGCCTGCTGGCAGCAGACACCATGCTGGCTACCGGCACATTGAATGGTAAAGCCATGGTCCGCAACCTGGATCAGTCGCCACTGATAGCCACTACGCTCCAGATAGACAGTCTTTCTTTCCGCAACACCGGCCTGGGGACGCTGACGGCAGACCTCCAAACACCGCAGCCGGATGCCTACCACATCAAAGCAGGGCTCACCGGAAACGGCAACGACCTCCAGGTGCAGGGCGTGTATGATACGGCCATCAATGCCACGGTGAATATTAACCGCTTCAATATGGCGGCTGCAGAGCCTTTTACCTTCGGCAATATGACCCGTATGCACGGCTCCGCAGATGGCCGGTTCACCATCACCGGCACTACAGACAAACCAAAAGTGAGGGGTAACCTGCATTTCAGCGATGCCGGCGGTACCATCACCTACGTGGGCGCTCCGCTTACGCTGCCTGATGAAACCATTGTGCTGGACGAGCGTGGCATTGTGTTCAATAACTTCGTTATTGCAGACAGCCTGCAGAATGAACTGGTAGTGAACGGCCGTGTAAATACCAACGATTTCACCAACTACCGCTTTAACCTGGATGTGAATGCAGAGAATTTCATGGTGCTGGGCAAACAACAGAACCCGGACCAGCTGTACTACGGCCCGGCGTTCATAGACAGCCGCATAAGCCTGCGCGGCAATATGGATCTGCCACGTATAGACGCCTACGTGAAGCTGCGCGATAAATCCAACGTAACGGTAACCATCCCGCAGGATGAACCGGGCGTGGCCAACCGGGAAGGCATCATGGTGTTTGTAGACAAGGACGCACCCGTGGATTCTGCCATGCTGGCCGCTCAGGATAGCACCCGCTACGAAAACCCCCGCCTCAAAGGCATGATGTTCAGCGGCAACGCAGAGATCACGCCGCAGTCTGTTATCAAGATCATCATCGACCAGCAGAACGGCGACTATGTAGAAGCAAAAGGCACCGCCAACCTTAACGCCACCCTGGACCCCAGCAGTAAAATGAGCCTTACCGGGCGCTATGAGATCCAGGAAGGTAAATACCAGATGTCGCTCTATGAAGTGATCAAACGTTCCTTTGCCATTGAAAAAGGCAGCTTCATCTCTTTCAATGGCGATGCCATGAACGCCGATCTGGACATCACCGCCAAGTATACCGTATATACTTCCGCATCCGGGCTGGTGGCTGATCAGCTCTCCGGCAAATCAGAACTGGAACGCAACCAGTACAGGCAGCGCCTGCCTTTTGAGGTATACATGCAGATTAAGGGCGAGCTCATGAAACCGGAGATCACCTTCCGCCTCGATATGCCGGAGGCAGAACGTAATGCCTTCAGCGGTGCGGTATACAACCGGCTGAAGCAGATCAACCAGATCACGTCAGAGCTTAATAAACAGGTAATGGGCCTGCTGGTACTGAACTCCTTCATCCCGGACGATCCCTCCGCTGCCGGCGGCGAGGGCGTGGATGTTGGCCGTGAAGCCCGTAAAAGTGTGAGCAAGATCCTTTCACAACAGCTCAATAACCTGGCAGGCAGCCTCATTAAAGGAGTAGACATCAACTTTGATCTGCAGCAGAATGAAGACTACTCCAGCGGCAGCGCAAGAGAAAGCACCACACTGAATGTGGGCGTATCCAAAAATCTTTTCAACGACCGTTTAACCGTAGCCGTTGGTTCCAACGTATATCTTGAAGGAGATAAGTCAGCCGGCAACAACACCGGTGCGCTGGTAGGCGATGTTTCTGTAGAATACAAGCTTACCCGTGATGGCCGCTACCGTGTAAGGGTATACCAGCGAAATGCAAATGAGACCATCGTGCAGGGCCAGGTAGTGGAAACCGGCGCTGCTTTTATGATAGTAATGGATTATGACCAGTTCCGCGAAATACTGGGTAAGGCTAAAAAGGAAACCAGGAAAGAAAGGCTCCGTAAAAAGAAAACTGATAAGAAATCTTAAAATATTGCGACAAACCAGTTTACATATCATCTCCCTCCTGGCAGGTTTATGTTTATGCGCCTGCAGCACTACCCGCACCGTGCCCGAAGGCGACCGCCTTTACACCGGCGCCGATGTGAAATGGGAGGGTAAAAAACCTAAAGACTACGGCACCCTGAAAGCTGCCCTGGACGCCAGCGTACGGCCAAAGCCCAATCGCAGGTTTCTCGGTATGCCCATCCGCCTCTGGCTATATAACCTGGGCAATGAGCCCAAAGGCAAAGGCCTTAATTACCTGTTCCGTAGAAAATGGGGAGAGCCGCCCGTACTGCTTAGCCAGGTGAAACGCGACTATACCTCGGAGGTGTTGCGCGAGTACCTGGTGGACAACGGTTACTTCCAGTCTGAAGTAAGTTCTGCCATCAAAAACAAAGGCCGGAAAAAAGCATCGGCTGCCTACACTGCTACGCCCAACCTGCGTTACCTCATAGAACAGGTGGTCTATGAAACAGACAGCTCACAGCTGGGCAGAACCATCGCCGGCATCAAGCGCGACGAGAGCCTGATGTATATGGAACCCTATCGCCTGGATAGTATAAAAGCTGAACGCGAACGTATTCACCGCTACCTGAAAGACCGGGGTTACTATTATTTTACGGCAGACCATCTGCTGGCGGAAGTAGACAGTACCCACAACGGCAAGGTGCATATCTTCATTCGGGTAAAAGATGATATCAGCCCACTGGCACGTAAACCTTATTTCATCAGGAGGGTAACCCTGTATCCTACCTACTCACTGGATGCGGATTCTTCTTCCCGCATGGGAGAGGAGGTCACCTTGTACCGGAACTTCGGCGTGGTAGACCCCGAGAAGAAATTCCGCCCGCGCATATTCAGGCGCTCCGTATTCCTGCGGCCAGACAGCCTGTACCGCCTCAGCAATCATGACATTACATTGCAACGCCTGATCAACCTGGGCGTGTTCAAGTTCGTAAAAGGTCAGTTCCGTCCTACGTTTGGCCGGGATACCCGGGATACCACCCGCTTCCGCCGCTCCCGTACTGATACCGCGAGGATCGCCATGGCCGTAGATTCCAGCCGGCTGCCACTTGATTCCTCTACCGCCGCATCCCGCAGGCGTTTTTATACAGACACTACCGGGGTGGCAAAAGATACCGGCCAGCTGGACGCCAGCTTTTACCTGACGCCTTATCCGCAATACTCGCTGCAGGCAGAACTGCGGGGCACCTCCAAATCCAACGGTTTTGTAGGCTCTGAAGTGAAGGTTACACAACGCAACCGCAACTGGCAACGGGCGGCCAACCTCCTGGAAATATCCGCATCCGGCGGTATGGAATGGCAAACCGGCGGCAACCTGGCCAGCAATAATTCGTATAGCCTTAAAGGCGAGGTGGCGCTTACGCTGCCCAGGTTCCTGGTGCCTTTCCGTGCCTTTAACATCCGCACACCATATGTGCCCCGTACCCGTATCAGTTTAAGCTATGAGCTTTTCAGCCGGCAGAACCTGTATAACCTGAATGCCTATACTGCGCAGTGGCAATACCTGTGGCGGCAAACACGTTACCTGGAACATGCATGGGCGCCGCTCTCCGTTACCTTTGTAAGGCCCAGCAGCACCACCCCTGCATACGACAGTATCCTGAAGGTGGATCCCGTACAGCGCCGCTCCATAGAAAAGCAGTTTATCCTGGGCGGATTCTATAACATCACCTACAACAACCAGGCGCCCAACCGGGTACACAGCGTGTATTTCAGCGGCGATGTAGACGTATCCGGCAACCTGGCAGGGCTGGTGATACCGAAGGGCGACAGCTCCAAAAACATTTTCGGCAGCCCCTTTGCCCAATACGTACGCCTGGGTGCAGACTTCCGGCACTACTGGCAATACAGCAGAGGTATGACCTGGGTAAACCGCCTGTTCTTTGGCTATGGCATTCCTTACGGCAACTCCCGCACCCTGCCCTTTATCAAGCAATATTTTACCGGTGGCAGCAGCAGCCTTCGCGGATTCAGGGCCAGAACATTAGGCCCGGGTTCCTATCACGATACCACCAGCCGCTTCCTGGCTAACGAAGCCGGCGATGTGAAACTTGAATTTAACTCAGAGTTACGTGTGCACCTGGTGAGCATGATCAATGCCGCCGCTTTCATTGATGCGGGTAATATATGGCTGCAGAAAAGTGATACCAGCCGTCCCGGCGGACAATTCAGCTCTCATTTCCTGAAAGAGATTGCCGTGAATGCCGGCGTTGGTTTACGTATAGACGCTTCTATTGTTGTAGTGCGGCTGGATCTTGCCTTCCCGCTGCGAAAACCCTGGCTGCCTGAAAATGAAAGATGGGTCATTAAGGACATCCGCTTTGGTGATCCCGACTGGCGCAGGGAAAATCTTATATTAAACATTGCCATCGGATATCCCTTCTGATTTATGAGCAACAAACATATTAAAAAGGAGTATATTTGTGTAACAACCTGATGCATGCCTCCTGTTAAGCACATTCTGTACATACCGCTGTTGGCAGCCTGCCTCTTAAGCTTAAATGCCTGTTCCCGTAAAATAACTGAAAGCGGGAAAGCTTCTTACTATGCCGACAAATTTGAAGGCCGCCGTACGGCCAGTGGCGAAACCTTTCATCAGAACGCCATGACTGCCGCACACCGCACCCTTCCTTTTGGCACAAAAGTAAAAGTGATCAACCTTGCCAACGGCCGCTCAGTAAAAGTACGCATAAACGACCGCGGACCTTTTGCGCAAGGCCGTATCATTGACCTTTCCAAAAAGGCCGCCCGTAAACTGGGCATTATCAGTACAGGCGTTGCGCCCGTAGAGATCCAGTATAAAAAGAAAAAGTAGTCCATGGCCGATGGCCCCATCAACCATGGACCATCCTCATCTACGCATGCACGCCCTCGGCTATCTCTTCCACCATTTTCTTACAGAAGGCCGGCAGATCATTAGGATTACGGCTGGTTACTAATCCGTTGTCTACCACCACTTCTTTATCTACCCACTGAGCGCCTGCATTGGTAAGATCTGTCTTCAGACTGGGATAAGATGTTACCTGTCTGCCTGTGAGTTCACCGGTTTCGATCAGGGTCCAGGGACCATGACAGATAGCGGCAATAGGTTTACTGTCATCAAAAAATCCGCCTACAAAAGCTACCGCGTCAGGGTTCATCCGTAACTGATCCGGGTTCAGTACGCCGCCCGGCAATACCAGCGCGTCATAATCTTTTGAATTAGCCTGGTCAATGGTTTTATCCACAGGGTATTCTCCGCCCCAGTCCTTTTCATTCCAGGCGCGTACTTTCCCATCATGCAGGGATATTACTTCTACCTGTGCAGCGGCTTCTTTCAGGGCTTCCAGCGGTTTGGTGAATTCTGATTCCTCAAACCCGTCTGCTACCAGGATAGCCACTTTCTTGTTGCTGAGTTGTTTTTCCATAATACTGCTTGTTTTATGCTGCTTGTTATAAAATAGGATTTACCTGAGTTGCCCCAGGGATGCTTTCTCGCGGTAATAAAAAAGATCTTTGTTAGCCGGCCCGTTGATCACCTTCCCTTTATAGGTGAAACGGCTGCCATGACAGGGGCAGTCCCAGCTTTTTTCATCATTGTTCCATTTTACAATGCAATGCAGGTGGGTGCACACGGCGGATATGATATGCAGGTCATCATCTTCATCACGATACACGCCATACTTGTTGTTAGCCCCAGCTCTACTATCTTACCTTCTCCCTGTTGAATGGAAGATATTTCCACCACATCTGCATCGTAAGGATATTCTTTCATGTACCGCAGCAGGCCGCCTACAAATTCTTTCAGCCAGGTTTTACCCGAACGGAAAAATTTCATTCGTTGCGGATCATAGATCTTTTTCCACTTATTCACATTTCCCAGTATCAGATCCGGTATCAGCAAGGCCGCAACAGTAGCATGCGTCATACCGTTGCCCGAATCTCCTGTAACGATGAAAACATTATCCTCATCTCCGGGATTACGCCCTATATAGGCCAGTGAATCCATAGGCTCCATCACCTGGCCAGACCAGCGGTAGATCACCTCTGTTATACCAAAATGTTCCCTGGCCCAGCATTCCAGCTGACGGTAACGTTCCTCGTCTGTTGTCTTTTCTGAAAAGGCCAGGCCCGTGGCATGATCTTCCCCGCCGCAGATCAGCAGGTCATGCGTTTCATTGTATGCCTGTAAACGGCAATAATGATAGGGTGGGATGGAAGAGTTGACCCGTGTATCGCCCGTGTCCCACCAGAGCGCATGCGGCTTGCTGTCTTTCTTTATCAGGCCGCCTATTACGTAGGTGCGGTATGCAAACTGCTTAAAATGCATAGCGTACTTATCGTTCACCGGTGTGTTGGTGGCCACTACTACGTACTGCGCATCTACGCGGTAACCCTGGTCTGTTACAATACCGCTGTGATCAATTTCCGTTGCCCTGGTGGAGGTAAATATCCTGCCGCCGGCGCTGATGATGGCTTCGCAGAGCCCGTGCAGGTATTTTAACGGATGAAACTGGCCTTGCCGGGCAAACACCAGGCCCGGACCTTTAGCCAGTCCGGGAATGTTGTCTGTCAGCGCCACATCCAGTCCGGCTTCCCTGGCGGCATGATATTCTTTTATTAAGGATCCTTCCTCATCAGAAGGATGTAAGAACAGGTAGCCGGGCAGTCTTTCAAAATCACAATCAATATTTTCCTGCTGTACGGTCTGCTCTATAAAGTCTATGGCTGCCTGGTGGCTTTCTGCAGCGCTGCGGACGCCTTCTTTTCCAAAAATGCGTTCCAGCTCATAATAGCGGTCGTCCAGTGCACTGGCCAGGTGTGCAGTGGTGCGGCCAGATTCGCCGCTGCCAATGGCACCGTCTTCTACCAGTACCACCTGTTTACCCAGTTTGGTTAGCCGGTAAGCAATACTTACACCCGCCATACCGCCGCCAACGATCACTACATCTGTTTTCAGATGCTCCTGCCAGGGGCACATACTCCAGAACAGGAAAAGTATCTGTCCAGGAACTGTTGTGCACGCCGGAAGTAAGACTGCTTTGAATGCCTTTTTGTTCATGCTGTTGCGCTTGCTCCATAATCACTCCGTTTAAGGTCACAGCTTATTAATAACAAAAACAATTCCCGTTCATCGCATCCGTAAAAGCGCGCCAACAAAACCCTTATATAGAAAGCATTCAGGCGGCAAACAACTGGGCATTTTTTTACTCAATCCGTGGTAATCCGGTAGCTGTTCATGCATGTTTACATTACCGGTATTTTAACTAACTTAAAGTTTGAAGGTTTGAAGGTTTAAGCGCTAGAAAGTTTGTAGAACACCCGGCACCACAGCACACGTTCAAACTTTCAAACCTTGAAATGCTCAAACAATTTTGACTAACTGTTATGGCCAAACGTATTTTACCGATCCGGGATGTGCTGAATCCTTTCAGGGAAAAGAAGCAGCGCATCATGAACTATAACCCCGTAACGGGTAGTGCTTCCCGGAAACCCCCGGCGGAAGTGAAGATCACTGTATTTGATTATAGCGCCAGCGGGTTCGAAGAAGTAGTAGCAGACAAAATGGAAGACGTATTCAGATACCTGGATACACCTGGTGTAAGCTGGATCAATATAGATGGCATCCGTAAAGAAGAAGTACATGCCATCTGTGTACGTTATGGCATTCATTACCTGATAGAAGAAGACATCCTGAATGTAGGCCAGCGTGCAAAAATGGACGAGATGGGCGAGGCGGTCTTTGGCGTATTGCCCATGATCTATTTTAATGCGCATGCCTGTACCATAGAACAGGAGCAGGTTAGTATAGTGCTCGGAAAAAATTTCGTGATCTCCTTCCAGGAAGATCCCAGCAGGGATCTATTTGATCCTGTAAGGGATAAACTGCGTATGAACGGTTCCCGCTTGCGGTTAGCAGGAGCGGATTATTTATGTTATGCCCTGCTGGATGTGATTGTAGACAGCTATTATATTGTGCTGGACAAACTGGGCGAACGTATAGAACTGATGGAAGACGTGGTACAGCATCAACCCAATACCCGCGCGCTGGCCCGTATCAACCAGTTGCGCCGCGAGCTGCTGCTGTTCAGAAGAGCCATAATGCCCGTACGTGAACTGATGAACGGCTTTCTCAAAACAGAAAGCCCTTTGATAGACGAGCGCACTTTCAAATACTACAAGGATGTATATGACCACATTATACACGCCAACGATCTTACCGATAACTACCGCGATATGGTGCTGAACCTGCAGGAACATTATCACACGCAGTTAAACCTTAAAATGAATGAGGTGATGAAAGTACTGGCGGTGGTAACTACTTTAATGGCGCCACTCACCGTGATTGCAGGTATCTACGGAATGAACTTCGATAACATGCCTGAGCTGCACTCGCCCAACGGCTACTTTTTTACCATAGGAGTGATGGTAGTTATCCTGATCGTCATGATCATTGTATTCAGGAAAAGAGGATGGTTCTAGGGCGCAGACGGTTCCCAGTTCTCCAGCAGTTTGTTTTGTGTATCGTATTTCCAGATAGCAGGCAGCAGTCTGTCCTGTTCATCATAAGTGCCACCGGCTATCTAGTATAGTGTGATCATCTATCCACACAGCCTGTTTCACCACTGTAGATGGCCCGCAAAATAAAATGCGTTCCCGTTTTTTCGTTTGTACATTTACGATAGACACTTCTGTATCCGGCTCTCCCGCTTCCAGCACTACTTTGCCGTTCCTGCCCTGGTGCAGGAAATTACCATAGCTTACCATATCCACTACCTGGCTGCTGTCAGGGCTGTACACAAAAAATTGTTTGAACTGCTCAAACCTTTCCTCTTCCATATAGAGACTGTCGGCCAAAGCAAGCGTATCTGTGGTGGTACGCTGCAGGTTGTCTGTTGCTACCTGGCCTGCCGTACTGCTGTCTATCCAGCTCTTCCACTGTATCAGTTTGCGCTCTGTCCAAAATGCCAGGCTGTCTTTATCAGCAGGAGTGAGGGGTGTTTCCTGATCGCTGTCTCCGGGTACCTGTTGCGTGTCTGTTGTTTTACTGCTGTTGCAGCCGTTACATCCCTGCAGTATGCAGGCAACCAATAGAACGATTGTTATATATAGTGCCCGGTTGGGTTGATATTGCACGCTGTTATTTTTTCTTATAGATGGGCACTGTAGAACAGGGCTCTCCGTACATAATGCTTTTTACAACAGGCAGCAGCAGGCGGGTTATTTCCGCATAGGCGGCCTCTCCGGCGCCTTTATCGCCACAACCTTTTACCACAACACGTTTATCCACATATTCACTGGTATCAATATCCCGTAACTGCTGCAGGAATACGCTGCGGTAAACGGCCTCCGCATCGCCAAAGGCAGCATAACGCGCTACCGGCTGCAGGTAAGTCATTACCAGCATATAGGCCCACATCGGCACAACCGCATCTGCCGTACAGGTAATGGCTACTATCTTATCCCGGTATTGTTCCCAGTCATGTGTTTGCAGTGCCGCACGGAAATCCTTTTCCTTCAGGATCATTTCCATGAACAGGTAGTGCTTTATGTCAAATACTACAGTCTCCTCTTTAGGATAATAATCCTCCAGGTCTAAAGAAATTAATCCGCTCTGTGCTACTTTATTAACAATCTCTTCCATGTCAGTACTTATTTTCCCTGCAAATTTACTAAATACTCCGTTGTCATTGATCCGTGCCCCTAAGTCCTTAACTGCCAATTCCATAATCCGCGCCAATCGCTAACTGCTAACAGCCAACAGCTAAAAAAAAGCCGTCCTGCTGTAGCGGGACGGCTTTTTCTATTGTCAGTTATGCTGCTTAAAAGAATTTGGCGCGGTTGTCCTGGATCTTGCTCTGTTTTTTCAGCACTTCGAACAGTTGCTGACCCAGCATGCCTTTCATACTCTGCTCGTAGGCCTGGCGTACGTTGTCCAGCTCCTGAACAGGCTGACCGGTAGGCTGGTAGCTGTTTACCTTGATCACATACACACCGGCATTACCTTCAATGGGTGCAGAAACTTTGGCAGTGCCCCAGCTCTTGTTGAAGGAAGCGCCTACTACTTTAGGTTCGAAACCAAGAGAAGGTACAAAGGGAGTACCGAAGTTGATGCCTTCTGCCTGCTGTACCGGCTGGCTGGAAGCTTTAGCTGCGGCGTCCAGTGATGCAGGGTTCTGCAGTTTGGCGATCAGCTGTGCTGCCTTTTTGTGCTTCTTCACTTCAGCTTCTACCTGCGGTCTTACTTCTTCCAGCGGGGTAAGACCTTCTTCGCGGATACCTGTGAGCACCGCTACAACATATTTATCTTCAAAAGTAAATACCTGGCTGGCGTCTCCTTTTTTGGCTTCATATGCCCAGCGAACCAGTTCGCGGGCCTGGCCAATACCGGGGATCACGTGATCCATAGGGCGGAGGTTATCGGCAATACGTTTGTTATATCCTTTAGCCTGCACATTCTTATCGAATGATTTCTGATCGCGGTTCTCGCTGGCAAACTCGCTGGCTGCAGCATAGGCTTTACTGTCAGTTTCCTTGCTGGCTTCCACGGGTTTGCTCAGGTAAGCCACTTTCAGGGCAGGGCCCAGGTTCTTCTGCTCCATGATCTCAATCAGGTGATAGCCAAATTGTGTTTTCACCACTTTCAGCTGACCTTTGGATCCTTCAAAAGCAAAGTCTTTGAATTCTTTTACAAAAGTAGTGGCCGGCGTTACTTCGTATTCGCCGCCGTTGTTTTTGCTGCCCGGGTCATCAGAATACTGGGCAACCATTGCTTTAAAATCAGCACCGCCTCTTACGGCTTTTTCAATACTGTCTATACGGGCTTTGGCAACAGAATCTGCCAGGCCGGTTTGCGTACCTATTAATATATGACGCACTTTAACGGTGTCGTACATATTTTTACGGTCTACCATTTTAGCCAGCACCAGGTAGTTGTTATCCACATAAGGACCATAAATACCGCCTACGGGGAAGATTGACGATGCTGTCTTTGTTGGGCACCATCACCGCGCTTTTCGATACATACCCGTCATAATATTTTATTTCGGAGTTGCGGTTGATGAAACCTTCAATATCATGGGTGGTATCCATTTCTGTTTTCAGCTCGGCCATCTGCTGCAGGGCGGCTGCAGTATCTGAACCGGAGGGCAGCGCATCAAAAGATACGTATTCCACTTTACGGGCTTCTTCTGTTTTAAACAGGGATTTGTGATCCTGTATAAATTTATTCAGCTCGTTATCATTTACCTGGATGGTGGAATCCGGGATAGTGGCGTAAGGAACGTTCACATAAGATACGGTAGCATTCTGGCTGTTATCCTGCTGCTGCTGAGCGGCCATCCATTTGGGATAGTAAACCGCCTGCGTGATCAGCGCGCCGTATTTCTGTGTTTTCTGGTATTTGCCTACGGCAACTTCCAGCCTGCGGAGACCTTCGCGGGTCTGTCCGGTAGGATCCTGGTTAACGTTGCGCAGGATCTGCATCATGGTTTCGCGGTTAAACTCACCGGTCTGGGGATTGGTAAAGTTCTGCACCACCACCGGGTTAGGATTTTTCCCGTTGAATTGGTCTACTATTTCAGCTTCAGTAACATCGATGCCCAGTTTGCTGTACTCTTCCTCCATGATCTTGTCACTGAGGAATTCGTTCCAAACCTGCTCGCGGATGGTCTGACGGGTTTGTTCGTCAACACTGCCGCCGGCGCGGTAATTGTTTTCTTGTTCCTGGATGAGCCGCTGGTATTCTGTAACATCCAGCTCTTCACCATTTACTTTACCTACAGTAGTGGAACGACGGAATAGGGAATTCCTGCCAAAAAAGGCATCCTGCAACAGGAAACTAACTATGGCAAGGCAGATCACAACTACGATCACCACCGCATATTTATCCCTGATCTTCTGAATAACTGACATATATTATATAATATAAAATTTTAGGGAAAGCAAAAATAGAATAAAATAGTTGTAACTGCAAAACAGTATTTTTTGGGCCTAAAAGCAATACAGTAAAGGATTTCAGGGCTTTTCACCTCCCGTTTTGATCAATCCCCATTCACAGGTTATCCACATTCCGGGGTGTTTTACGGGCAGATGGGGATATCTGTTAGGTATTTGTAAATCAGCCACCAGTAAAGATTTTCAGCCGCTGATAGTGCAGCTTTTCCCGGGGCAGTTATCCACAATTACCATCGCGAAAATTGCTCATCCACATAAAATTGTGTATAAACCTGGTAATAAAAAACTTACAGCAGCTTTTACCCGGTTTCAGTTTTCGGGGTCTATTTATCCACAGGAATTGTGAAAAACCATGGCATAAGCGGGTGATTATGTGGGTAAACAGCCCCATGCATACAGGGAAAACTAATTTTGTTATTCTGCCGGAAGTTTGTCCGGGGTCAAAAAGGGGATAAACGTGGAAAGTAAGCGGCTACTGTTAACACTTTCTTAATATACCACACACTACAAAGATGTTCACCAAAAACGATATCCACGGGTGTGGATAGAGAGGGCTAAATCCAGTCTGGTAGCGGAAAAGAACTGTTAATTTCCTGTGGATAGCTCAGCAAAACAGATTAACAACTACCTTTGTATTTTACCGGAAAATTCGATTTCCACATATTCACCCCCCTAATAGTAGTGGGTTTTTCTTTTTTAAATAAATAATTAAAGTATATAATTATGATTAGGGAGCTAGCCGAAGCGAAAAAAAATTTAGCAGCGCAACGGATTTCTGGATGTGCCCGTTAATGTGAACCTGGATCTGTTTGCCGAAATAGAAAGGCTGAAGAAAGAAAAAAACGCCATTGTACTCGCGCACTATTACCAGGAGCCCGATATTCAGGATGTGGCAGACTACATTGGCGACAGCCTGGGGCTGAGCCAGGAGGCCGCCAAAACAGATGCCGACATCATTGTGTTTGCCGGCGTGCATTTTATGGCCGAGACTGCCAAGATACTGAGCCCACAGAAGAAGGTGCTGCTGCCGGATCTGAAGGCGGGTTGTTCCCTGGCCGACAGCGCCCCTCCCGAGCTGTTCAGGAAGTTCAGGGAAAAGTACCCCGATCACCTGGTGATCTCTTACATAAACTGCTCTGCAGGTATCAAAGCACTGAGCGATATCATTTGTACGTCCTCCAATGCCGAAAAAATCATCGAAAGCGTTCCGGCTGACCAGCCCATCATTTTTGCCCCCGACCGGAATTTAGGCAGCTATTTGCGCCGTAAAACGGGTCGCGACATGATACTGTGGAATGGCGCCTGTATGGTACACGAGATTTTTTCCCTGGAAAAGATCACCCGGCTCAAGGTAAGGCACCCCAAAGCCAAGGTGATTGCCCACCCCGAATGCGAAGCCGCCGTACTGGAGATCGCCGACTATATAGGGTCTACCACCGGTTTGCTGAAATTTACACAGCGGGATGATGCCCGGGAGTACATTGTTGTGACCGAAACCGGTATCCTGCACCAGATGGAAAAGGCCAACCCGGGTAAGACTTTCATTCCCGCACCCCCTAATAATGCCTGCGCCTGTAATGATTGCCCGCACATGAAGCTCAATACCCTTGAAAAACTTTACCTCTGTATGGAGTATGAAGAGCCGGAAATCACCATGGATGAGCAATTACGCATTGCTGCAAAGAAGCCAATAGACCGTATGCTGGAGATCAGCGCACAGTATGGTTTGTAAATATTTATAAACCAGTATTTTACAACTATTATTTAATTTAATATTACTTTATCGGACGGAAGGCCCCGAGAATGTGCTATCCTGGCGCATCCCCGGGGCTTCTTCTTTATATGTAATTCTCAGCGCATAGGTAGTGTGCTGAGAATCGTGTATTTGCCTGCCTTCCTGTACTCTCTACGGTATAACGCACGCTAAAGCCCTTCGCGGCGGTTTCATGAAATCTTCCTCATAATGCTGCGCAACAAGTGAAAGAACTTGTGGTTACACCATCCTCTTTTCAAACTATCATGATACAGATCCATAGATATTCCGTTCCTTATAAGGTAGGGATGAACAAGGTCTGAAGTAGGGAGCAATAAGGGCTTATATAGGGCTCATCTCTTATCAAACATAAGATGGCACAGCATTTCAGCCCGAAAATCAGACGAAGGTCACGCTTGTACTGCGTGGAAGGCAAACGGTAATGTGATCGGGAACAAATGAAGGGGTACAGGGAAACTATCGGATAAGGATCCAAAGAAGGCAGGAACGGGGGATAAAAATGAATAAGCTGATCAGTTGATCTCTTCTACCCAGATGAAGTCAGCTTCTGTTTTGCGGAGCGATAAATTGTAGCCGGCTACCATGATAGAGATGGGATCTCCGAGGGGAGCGATCTTTTCCACTTTTACTGTTTCACCAGGCACACAACCCATTTCCATTAGTTTGATATGAAGGTCATCTTTTTCAAATGCTGTAATGATCGCACTTCTGCCAATTGCCAGGGAAGATAACTTTATCTGACGTTTACTCATTTCAAATCCACTTTGTTAGAACATTCAAGTATTTCAGGATAGGCAAAGGTACCTTTCTAAAGCCATCCGGCAAAAAAGAGGGGCGCGTCAATCAGAAATTTCACTATACTTTTACATCCGGGATCAGAAATCTAATATGGCGATTCAATTTACCGCGCACGAAGTTAAAGTACAGATCAGGAACAGGACAAAGCTGAAGGCTTTTCTCAAAGCGCTCTTCCAGCGGGAAGGGCAGGGCCTGCTGGGCCTGCAGTATGTTTTTTGCAGCGATGCCTACCTGCTGGAAATGAACCAGCAGTTTTTACAGCATGACACTTATACAGACATTATCACTTTTGAGCTGAGTGATGATCCAGCCAACACGGAGGGCGAAATCTATATCAGTATAGACCGCGTAAGGGAAAATGCACACAAGTTTGCCGTCAGCGAGGAACAGGAATTACACCGGGTGATCTTTCACGGAGCACTGCATTTGTGCGGCTATAAGGACAAATCAAAAAAAGATGCTGCGCTGATGCGTCAGAAGGAAGATGAATGTCTCGTGGAATATTTTGGTGAATAATTGTCAGTGACGCTTTTAAAGGGCGATGCTGTTTCAGCTTGTTTTAAACAATCTTTTTATCCTGTTCTTCAGGCGCCGCGACTCCCGGTATTGTGCCAATCTTTGCGCTTCCATTGCCGCCCTGGTAACTTCCACCTGGAAATCATAATTGAGTGTGGCAAAATCGGCATCTTTTTCCGGCAGCACAAAGAGCGGATGGGTGATCTCGCCCAGTTCTTTCCGGGGAATGTTGGCGTACACACTGTCTTCCTGGCTGGTGTGTGTGGAGTTGGCCCCAAACCCGATGTTGCTGATCATATTGATGTTGGGGATAATGGAGAGGCCGTGTTGAAAAAAGTTGATCAGGGTGAGCTGATAATCCCAGGTGTTAATCTTCCCGGCTTTGGTTTCTTCAAAAATGCGGTGCCAGCTTTCAATCACCAGCGGATCGGTAAAGATCTTGGGCAGTTGTTTACTTACATCGGCGCCATTGTATAAAGCAAGTTCGCGGTCATAATCTTTCCACACCCTGCGCCAGCTGGCCCATCCCCAGGCATGTGTAAGGTTGGAGTAATAGTAGGTGGCGGTACCCCAGGTTTTTCCATGCTGGAGGTTACAACCGGAGATATGCCGGATGCGGGTGTCGTGGCGGTACTTTTCAAGCATGGCATCGCAGAAGCGGAAGAAGCTCTGGTTAGGCAGGCAATCATCTTCCAGGATAATGCCTTCTTCTTCATGATCAAAGAACCAGTCGATAGCCGAAGAGATGGCCATTTTGCAACCCAGGTTCTTTTCCCTGAAAAGGGTTTTTACTTCGCAGTCCCAATCTACCTGTTTGATGATGTTCCTTGTTTCATTGCATAACTGTTGTTCTCCTTCTTTCTCAGGCCTTGGTCCGTCTGCAGCGATGTATAATTTTTTTGGCTGAACGTTCCTGATCTGCTCAAATACGCGCGCCGTAAGATCCGGCCGCCTAAAGATCATGAATAATACAGGTGAACGGGATGTGTAGTGCTCCATAAATTAAAGATGTTCTTTTTAAAGATATAAATAATTATGGTTCACCCTGCTCAAATCAATTGTTTATATACCTCTAAAGTGCCCTGCATACATTGTTCCATGGAGAACCTGGACAGCTGCCGGATGCCACGCTGTTTCAGCTGTACAGCCTTATCACTGCTATTAATAACAGATTCAATTACTTGTGTCATTTCTTCCTGCTGGTAGGGATCGAAGTAGGCGGCGGCATCGCCGCCAACTTCTTTAAAGCAGCTGGTATTGCTGGTGATGACCGGGCAATTGTTTTTAAATGCTTCCAGGATGGGAAATCCAAAGCCTTCGTACAAAGAAGGGAAGATAAATGCGATGGCATTCTGATAAAGGGTATTCAGCTGCGCTTCTGTCGCTGCAATTTGTTTGGTTCTATCCTGGATACCTGCCCGGAGCAGCAGTTCACGCTCGGCAGATCCCCAGTTGCCACCACCTGTACACACCAGGTTAATATCATAGCGGTGCATCAATGGTTGTACCGCGCGAACAAACCTGCTGAAGTTCTTGTAGCCATTGGCCCGGTCTCCTACATAGAGTATATAATCCCGGAAGGGAGGAGTAAAAGCTGGATCTTTTTCCTGTTGGCTCTCCATGTATCCATGGTATACCACGCTGATCTTATGATCAGGAATATTGAAGACCTGCTGCAGATCATTTTTGGTAGACTGGGAGATGGCGATGATATGATCAGCTTTTGTGATGGTGGCTCTTTTGAAAGGAACGAAATGATCGTGAGGGGAGAAGAACTCCGGGAACAACTCATGGATCATATCGTGAACGGTCAGCACAAAAGGTTTCTTCAGTTTTGTCAGGAAGTAGGGATGATAATAGGTGGGATGCAGCAGATCAAAATCATTCTTTTTGATCATGTGGCGGGCGTACTTTTTGTTCCAGCGCTCCAGCTTATGCTGTTTCTTCAGGAAGGTTTCACCCAGGAATGAGGGCAGGGGCAGTTTCATATCCTGGATGTAATGATTCCTGCTATACAACACCAACAGTTTGCAGTCCGGATGTCCGTGATTGTTCAGGTAGCTGTAAATATTAGCGAAGTATCTTGAAATCCCGCCGAAACGTTGCATTGAAAATATCTGGTGATCGAAATATACTTTCATTCTTGTTGGTTAGTATAGGACTGTAAAATTAACCGGGTATGGTTTAGTATTCTATAAAGTTTTGTCTTTTGTATTTATATCGTTTGATGATATACCGGATCATGTTTTTATACCCAAGGTATTTTCCTACCAGGCGGATCCTGTCTTTTTTAAATGCTTCATCTTCCACTTTACCAGACATACCGCCGGCGGCATAGCGGGCAATCAGCAGGGGATGGAATTCAAAGCGGAAGTTTTTGTCTGCCCATATCTGCATGTTGAGTACATAGTCTGCCCGTACAATATACTTTTCGTCATAGCGGTATTTGTCGAACACGGCCCGGGGGTAGAACATGGCCTGGTGGGAAAAATTCTCTTTTGCCAGTTTGTAGCCGTTGTAGCCTTGTCCCATAATCATATTCTTCCACAGGGTACAACCATGATACACACAGTTTTCATCATCGATATTTTCTTCGATCATCTGGCTGAAGCCAGGGAACAATTCATCGTCTGCACCCAGGAACAGGAACCAATCCCCCCGGGCATAGGTAACCGCTTTGTTCATGGCGTTGTACACACCAGCGTCGGGCTCACTTTTCCAGTAGGCGATCTGGTCGTTATACTTTTTAAGTATCTCGACGGTATTATCTGTGCTTGCACCATCCAGGATGATATGTTCCAGGTTAGGATAGGTTTGTGCCTGTACACTTTGGATAGCCTTTTCGAGGCAGTCTGCAGCATTTCTGGTAACCGTTATGACTGAAATAAGCGGTCCATTAGGTTTAGGAGATTGTTGGAATAGTTTACGGTTTCCACCTTCTATCATGGTACAAAAGTTTGTAGCTGTTTTTTAGAGCGCGCCAAGTTACAAAGAATAATAATGTGTAGCATGGTGTTATGATGGCTGGTAGAATAAGTTGGCTTATTTGCAGGAGGATGAGTGTCCTGCGTTCCGAAAGGTTTCCCCGGAGTATGGTTTCCGGTTAATTGTTGTTTAAAGCCATGCTGATAGTCTAACTGCCATTTGAATATCTAACTTTTCCACGCTGTAACTTATGCCAATACTAAACGAAGTTAGGGTGGATAATGTTACCGGGGAAGAGATAGCATGTTCTGATGCATTTAGGGTGAACGTTTGTGAACGGGTGGGTAGTATGTGGGAGAAGGGTCAGGAAGGTGAAGGTGCTGGATTGGGATGGATTGGTTTCATGAGTGTGGAACATGAAATTGGAATGTTCCACGTGGAACATACATGTTTTTGCAGCGGGTGATATTTATGAGAAATCTTTTTGGTTGTTTGGAGCTTGCAGTTCCCTATAGTAATGCGCCGGTATTTCTTCCAGGAGTGTAGTTGTTTATCTGCCTCGCTGATTACGGATTATTACTACGGGCTTTCTCATCGAATAGGCAAATGCTAAATGGTGGACAGGTTGTATGGGCTTGACGATTTCTAAGGAGTACAATTGTTTGGGGAACGGATTGCTCCTAACCTGATTCATGGGAGTTTATTAACGTACTTCAGGTTGCTTGTTAATGAACAGGTGAATGGTAAAGATTAGGGGAGATTGCTAAACCAGGATGGATCGCCCGGTAGACCCTCGGCGTGCTGTTCTGAAGGATGTAGGAGATATTATAGGATCGGACACCCTCCTAATACATCGGTCATAACGTCCCGGTTTTATAGCGAGCGGCACTGAGGTATGGTTCTTTCTGAGTGCAGTAAGTTTTGATCGGGATTGCAGGTAGTCTGTATCCTGCAATTTCTATGGTGGCAAAATGTGAAGTAGGGTGGAGTTGCTGTAACAGATAGATTGTACTATTGATATAAAAGGGATCAGTACCCTTGGGTAGTTTTTATCACCTTGCGCTGCTGGTTATCCATCGATGTGGGGCGAAGCAACAGGTGTTAAGCCTGGGGAAAGATTATACAGGAGCATGGCGGGCATCCTTTATAGGGTGTTTGTAGAATAGGTTGGTCTTTCATTGGAATAGGGCCTGTCATTGGAGTGGTGTTTTGTACCCACGGGTTGGTTTTACAGGTTAGTAGTATATCACCTGTTCCGGGAACATGGTACTGAACAGGTCAATACCTTTGTTTGGTTTGCCTGACTGATGCTGATATATAGGTCATAGGGATCAAAAGGTGTCTACCTGGTGCCAAGCTTTGAAGGTATTGATAACAGGACTACAAAACGGTGAGGGAAACTTAGTAAGGGCTCAGAGGCAGTTTGTTTTGAGCGGGTACTTCTGATGCCTGGGTTATTGAATGGGTAGGTGATTGCTGGCAGGCGTAGTGGGAGATATGTTATGTTCCACAAGGTTGGCATCAATGAGGTTTATTCCCCTGGTTTGTTGTATAATGCATACATACCGATCTTATTCTTCGACGTTGTGGGATGGTCTGATGGACAGCTTTACCACTTAATTACTGGATACCTTAGCTGGTGGCTTGGTGATTGCCAATGACTGAAGTGGGACGGGTATAGTATGTGGGTTAGTTTTAACCCGGTTTGTTTTAAGCCGTTGTTTTACAAGGGTGCATACCGGCTTTGCTATCTGAAGATAGCGTTCGGGGAAAGGAATAGCCTGATCCCATAAGACTTTTGATAGCTTCCGTATTTAGGGAGTGGTGATTGCCGGGAAGATGGGTATGGTGAATCTGAACAGTGTAGATATTCATGCCTTGTACTAGCGGAACCAGGTTGAGGAGTACAAGGACAGGTATAATAGCAATCTACCCTGGGGGGATATCTTGATGGCGTTTTGATAGGGAGGTGTATGGTTAGCCGGTGGTGCCTGGACCCGGATGTAACAGACGCGATGGGTAGGTATTGACAGAATCTTGTTTGGAGTATTATTATTCTGCATGCCATCAGCATCAACCGTTCAGGAGGGTGGATACCTGTGTATATTTTGATGAATGGAAATGGGACCCTACACCTTATAAAGTCTTTATCGGGATAGAATGGATGGTCCTGTAAAAGGGGCTGGTTTGTTGTTGTGGATGTGTACAGGAGCAAGCTGATGCAGGAAGTATATAATATCGGTTTTAGGGAAACCATAAGGCTAGAAGTCTACATTAGCCGGACGCTTTACCAGAATAGTTGGGAAGAGAGCGCTTAGCCCCCGGATTAGTAATCGGGGGCTCGCATATTTCATATGTTACTTACCGGACCATAGCCGAGGTTTGATGGTACTTTATATTAGCGTCGATGGGGTACCCTATAACTTACCGGAAATTGGGCAGGAGGGAAGTCAGTGGAGCTTGCTGGTTATAATTATTAATTCAGAATGATGCCAGGCTTTGTGTATTAGAGCATGTGGTACCCATCCTTATCAGGTGATTCATTGGTATAGTTTGTTTAGCAATAGCATTTGCCTTGTCCCGGAGAGGTGATCTTTATGTGTTGTTCCACCGGGCATGCCGTTGTCATAGACAAATTTTATCCCGAAAGGACCTCCTTAAAGAGAATATCTCACATTAATACCAGCCATTCTCCCTATGAATATACTAACTTTATCTACGTTCAGTTTCCTTACCTACCGCTTCTTCCATCCCCGGATTTCAATGTTCCACGTGGAACATACAATAAATATCCTCAGTCTCCCTGCTTATACGTAATTTTGCATCTTCTTAGAATCAAAAATATGTTTCCTTCTTACGATGTAATTGTGGTTGGGGCCGGGCATGCAGGTTGTGAAGCTGCGGCTGCGGCAGCCAATATGGGGTCCAGGGTTTTGCTGGTTACCATGAACATGCAGACCATTGCCCAGATGAGTTGTAACCCCGCTATGGGCGGTATTGCAAAAGGGCAGATCGTGCGCGAAATAGATGCACTCGGTGGTTACTCAGGTATCGTTACAGATCAGTCCATGATACAGTTCAGGATGCTGAACAGATCTAAGGGGCCTGCCATGTGGAGCCCCCGCGCACAGAACGACCGTATGTTGTTTGCTGCAAAATGGAGGGAAGCATTGGAGCAAACCCCGAATGTGGATTTCTACCAGGATATGGTGAAGGGCCTGCTTGTAAAAGATGGGAAATGTTACGGTGTTATAACCGGGCTGGGGCATGAGATCAAAGCAAAGTCTGTTGTACTGACCAACGGTACTTTCCTGAACGGCGTTATGCATATCGGCGATAAACAATTTGGCGGTGGCCGCGTAGCAGAAAAAGCTGCCACCGGTATTACCGAGCAACTTGTATCGCTGGGTTTTGAAAGCGACCGTTTGAAGACGGGTACACCTCCCCGTATAGACGGACGCAGTCTGGACTACTCCAAAATGGAGGAACAAAAAGGAGACCAAGAGATCGTCGGGTTCTCCTATATGGATGTTGAAAAAATTACTCCGCAGCAACAACGCAGCTGCTGGATCACTTATACCAGTGCCGATGTACATGAGGCACTGAAAACCGGGTTCGACAGATCGCCCATGTTCCAGGGAAGGATACAAGGAGTGGGGCCCAGGTATTGCCCAAGTATTGAAGACAAGATCAATCGCTTTGCCGAAAGAGAAAGGCACCAGCTATTCGTGGAGCCCGAAGGTTGGAGCACAGTGGAAATATATGTGAATGGTTTTTCTACCTCCCTTCCGGAAGATGTGCAATACAAAGCCCTCCAGATGGTACCCGGTTTTGAAAACTGCAGAATGTTCAGACCAGGTTACGCAATAGAGTATGATTATTTTCCACCTACCCAATTGCAGTTCTCGCTGGAAACAAAAAGAATGGAAAACCTGTTCTTTGCAGGGCAAATAAATGGTACCACCGGTTATGAAGAGGCAGCCTGCCAGGGGTTGATTGCCGGTATGAATGCACACCTCAAAGCACATAACCAGGAACCTTTTGTACTGAAAAGAAGTGAAGCTTACATCGGGGTACTGATAGATGACCTGATCAATAAAGGAACAGAAGAACCTTATCGTATGTTCACTTCAAGGGCTGAGTTCAGAACATTGCTCCGCCAGGATAATGCCGACCTCCGGCTTACGGAAAGAAGTTATCGTTTGGGCCTTGCCTCACAGGAAAGGATGGAAAAAGTGCAGACCAAAAAAGAAGGTAGTGGAAAAAGTAAAAGCCATCCTGAAAGAAATGCCGCTGGACCCGGAAGATATTAATAACCTGCTGACCGAAAAAAATTCTGCGCCGCTTAGTCAACGACAAAAAGCCATGCAAATACTTTTGCGCCCGGCGATGGATATTTTTTCAATGAAGGAGCAGGTAACTAAAGTAAATCAGGCGCTGAAAGATTTTTCAAGAGAAATATTGGAACAGGCAGAGATCCAGATCAAGTATGAAGTATACATTGAAAAGGAAAATGAACTGGTGAAAAAAATGAGCCAGCTGGAAGACCTGGTGATCCCGGATAGTTTTGATTATAGCAAACTGGTTTCATTAAGTTCAGAAGCACGGCAGAAATTTAATAAGATCCGTCCGCGTACCTTGGGTCAGGCCAGCCGCATCAGCGGGGTCAACCCAAGCGATGTACAAATACTCATGGTGTACATGGGCCGATAGAAAATTTTAATATCCGGTATAAAAAAAGGGGAAGGTTACAAAACTTTCCCTTTTTTTATGGCTGTTAAAGCCACTTTAGTTTAAGCATATGGTTTTCAGTATTTTATATAGAAAAATATCGACCCCATTATCGCCTCAAATTTCAACGATCTGCCGGTTGGTAAACCACTGATATCAAAACAGGGTACTCGCGCAAAAACAGGCCTTAAAATGCGTTTTTCGGAAGAACCCTCTTTTTTTGTTAAAAAGTGTGGAGAAAAGCAACGCTTTTTAACATCTACCCGTAAATACTATACCTGATTATGATAAAACGGATATAACTTTATATTCGTGAACAATGAAAGGGAGTTGCTACTTTGCGGGGGTCAGGATTATAATCAGGTAACAGACTATTCGTGCACGAACTGAACTACCTTATTGAAGGCTGCCGGGAATGGAACCGGAACAGCCAGGAATTATTGTACCGGCAATTCTATGGATATGCCATGAGCATTGCTTTGCGTTATGCACAGAATAAAGAAGAGGCTGTAGAAATTTTAAATGATGGATTTCTGAAAATATTTCAACACATTAAAGAATTTGATACGAATCGTCCCTTTAAGAGCTGGTTGGCCAAGATAATGGTAAACACGGCTATCGACCATCTGCGCAGCAAGAAAAAAATTTCCTTTACAGAAGACATCGAAAAAGTATATGATCTTGGTATGGATGATAATGCCATGGACAAGCTGTCTTATGACGAGCTGCTGGTCCTGGTGCAATCTTTACCACCCGCCTATCGTACTGTATTTAACCTCTACGTGATGGAGGGATATCAGCACCAGGAAATAGCTGATCAATTGGGTATATCTGAAGGGACGTCTAAATCCAATTTATTTAAAGCGAAAAAATTATTAAAAGAGAAAATAGAAAAAGCAAGTAGTTACAAGAATACGCTAAAAACCTGAAGACCTGCAGAAGGTCTGCGACTAAAATGAGTGACGCGTTTGATAAAAAGTTTCGTGAAAAGTTGAGTGAAGGTGATATTCCATTTGATGCGGATGCATGGAAGAAGATGGAAAAAAAACTGGATGCGCTCAATGAGGATGGCTATTCCGGAAGATCTTTCTGGAGATGGCTGACTCCTTTATTGTTATTATTGCTGGGAACCGGCGCCTTCTTCTGGTGGCGCAGTTCCACATCAATCGATCATCCGTCACCGGCGGCTTCATCCAATAACACAAGCACGGTACCGCAACAACAAACACCCGTTAAAACGCAGGGAGATACGCCTGAAGAAAAAGCAAACACAAATACTACAGATCAAAGCAAACAGCCAGCAGCCGTTGTTCGGGGAGAAGAGCAGCAGGCTGCTTCATCATCCGAAATGCCGAAGACAAATAAGTCTGCCACTCCTGCTCATGAAGAAACAGCCGCAGCAAAACATCACACACCATCACCACTGGTTGACCGCACAAAACAGCCGGCAGATCCTGTGTTATCTTATCCCGTAAATGCAAAGGAACAGTACACAGCTACCGGGGCGGAAAGAACAGGTGCAACGAAAACGGCAGGCGGGCAGGATAATATATTGCAACTACTCGCAACGCTTCAACCCAAAGAAGAGCAGCTATCAACAAACATTAAAGGTAATGGTCGCAGTCCCCTTAAACAAAGCGTGCAGCCGGCGGATGAGAAGACGAAGGAGAAAAAGGAATTGCCGTCCCGGAAAGGTTTGAGTTTAACACTGACCGGCGGACCGGTATATAATGTGGCGCCTTCCCTGCAGTATGGCCGTTTGGGCGTGGATGGCGGATTGTTGCTGAGTTACCATGTGAATAACCGCTGGGCATTTACCACCGGCGCAATATATAGTCAGAAACCATATGGCGGAACCTGGAGAGATTACGGCGTACTTAAAAACTGGGCGCCGCCGGATCCCTATCATGTGATCAGGAAAATTGATGCGAACTGTGGCGTGCTGGATGTGCCTGTTAATATTAACTATGCTTTTATGAACAGGCCCAATTATACGCTGAGCGCAACGGCAGGTCTTTCCAGCTACCTGATGCTGAAAGAAAAATATACTTATAAATACCAGAGCGGCTGGGATAGCGATAAAGAACTTACCAACGCTAACCAGCACTACCTGGCAGTATTAAACCTGGCCTTTACTTACCAGTTCCCCTTGAACAACAACATGTCGCTCGGCATACAGCCCTTTACTAAAATACCGCTCCGGTCTGTTGGCTATGGCGAGGTAAGGCTATACTCAACCGGGGTAATGTTACAGCTGAATTTCAACAGTGCAGGACATAAGCGGTAGGTTGGCAGGCATATTTTTTCTATATTAGTATAGAAACGTTATGATCTATGCGTCAACTACTCCTTGCCACCAGCGCCCTGCTGATACCCGGCATGCTGCTTGCACAGGATTCCCTTAAACAGGACAGCATGCAATACCTGCTGATAGGGACTTACACCAAAAAGCAAAGTGAAGGGATCTATGTGTATACGTTCAATACCCAAAGCGGTGAATTGAAATATGTAAGTACTGCCAAAGGTGTGGATAACCCTTCCTATCTCGTAGTTGCTCCCGATCAAAAAACATGTGTATTCAGTAAATGAATCAAACGGCGACAGAACCGGAAGTGTGAGCGCTTTTGAACTGGACCATAGTACAGGTCAGCTGCAATTTATAAATAAACAACCCTCCGGCGGAGACGGTCCCTGCTATGTTAATACAGACGGGGATGGAACACATGTGGTGGCAGGCAATTATGCCAGTGGCAGCTTGTCTGTACTCCCGGTTCAGCCTGACGGAAAGCTGGGTGCACCGCTGCAAACCATACAGCATACCGGTTCCGGTGTAAATAAAGAACGGCAGGAAAAACCGCATGTACATTGTGTGGAGTTTTCGCCGGATCACCAGTTTTTGTTTGTGTCCGATTTGGGTATTGATAAGATCGGCATCTATAAGTACGATCCTTCATCACCTTTACTGCTGCAGGAAGCAAGCCCTTCTTATGCAGCACTGCCGCCAGGCGCTGGTCCGCGGCACCTTACGTTCCATCCCGGTGGTAAATGGGCTTACCTGGTACATGAGCTGGATGGTAAGTTAACGGCTTTCCGTTATGATGAAGGTAAGCTGACGCCCATACAAACCGTGTCTACTTTACCGGAAGCATTTAAGGGAACCATATCCGGCGCGGATATACATGTATCGCCGGATGGAAAATTTTTGTATGCCTCCAACCGGGGAACGCTCAACAACATTGTATACTATGCCATAGATAATAAAAGCGGGAAGCTGCAAAGAAAAGGACAACAATCTACCAAAGGCAAAACCCCACGTAATTTCATGATAGATCCATCCGGTAATTTCCTGCTGGCAGCTAACCAGGATACAGACAATATAGTTGTGTTCAAACGTAACAAGGTAAATGGCTCATTCAAAGCAACCGGCCAGGAGATCAATATTTCCATGCCGGTATGTTTAAAAATGGTGGCGGTACAACATTAGGCATACAGGTATGGCATAGCTTTTTCGGGATAGTAATTAAAAATGCTGCGTATGAAAAGTAAGCAACCGAAACCAGGCCAGAAGGTTCCACGTGAAAAGGAACAGGCAGACAAGCCACTACCACCGAAGATAGACGAGCTGGAGGAGAAAAGAGACAAGACCTTTCCGGGTTATCCCGTTTATCCACCCGGAGAAGATATCATGAACCGGGGAGAAAAGGAAGATCTGGATGTGGAAAACCTTTCCCGAAGCGACAGGGGAAAGGGGCATAAACATTCCCCACAAAAACCACCGGCTCCGGATGAAGAAGAAGGACTGGACGTTCCTGGCGCAGAACTGGATAACAGTAATGAAGAGATCGGGAATGAAGACGAGGAAAATAACTTCTACAGTCTGGGTGGCGACCGTCATGAAGACCTGGAAGAAGATCCGTCATAACAAGGGTGTTAACAACCTGCAGAGGGCATCTATAAATTTTTCAAACAATGACCGGTTTTTCCAGGACCGGCGGGTGATGAGTGTTGCATCTTCGAGGTCCTTCTCAAAGGCATCCTGCAGCTCCTTTACTACCAGTCGATCATACATGATAATGGCAATTTCAAAATTGAGATAGAAGCTGCGATTATCGAGATTGACCGTACCAACAATCGCCAGGTTGTCATCTATGATCATGGTCTTTGCATGTATAAATCCCTTTTCGTAAAAGTAGATCTTTACACCTGCATCCAGCATGGGTTTTATGAATGACTGAGCGGCATGTTGTACAAAGAAGGAGTCGCCACGTTTGGGAAGTAAAAGTTCTACATCTTTTCCTGCCAGCGCGGCCATTTGCAGCGCGCTTAACAATTGTTCATTGGGAATGAAGTAAGGATTGCTGATGCGGATGCGTCGCCTTGCTACATTGATGGCCATCAGTATGCTCTGCATGGCCATGGGCCATTGTGAGTCGGGTCCGCTGGCAACAATATCTGTAAAGCAGTTTGCTGTAAATTCTGCACGGCGAAAGTACGGGAAAGCAAAAGGAAAACTTTCTTTGCTGCAGTAACGGTAGCTCATCATGAATTGCAGCTGCAGCTGGTTCACCACATCGCCTTCCAGCTGCAGATGTGTATCCCGCCAGTATACTTCGTTGTGGCCGTTGTTGATGTAGCGCTCATCCATATTGATGCCACCGGTAAAACCAATCTTTCCATCAATCACAATGATCTTGCGGTGATTGCGGTAGTTGGCGTTCAGGTAAAAGTCAACCAGCACCGGTGAAAAGGCATATACTTCTGCGCCGTGTTCTTTAAGACGTTTGGTGATGGGGCCCATGTGATCGCAGCCAAGATCATCATAAATAAAACGCACTTCCACACCGGCTTTCAGCTTTTCTATCAGGATATCCACCACGGCATTGCCAATGCTGTCTACCGCGAAAATGTAATATTCCATGTGAATGTGATGCTCTGCATTACGCAGGGCATCCATGACTGCAGGAAATTTCTGCTCTCCGTTGATCAGTACTTTTGCACGGTTATTTTTAGTAAGCAGTGAATGCATGGTGTTTAACAACATGGCCGAGACCTCCTGCTTGCTTGCTACCTGCTGTCGCAGCTCTACCTGCATCTGTTCTATCTCGGGGCGCTTGTTTTCCCAGTATCGCAGCATCAATGTTTCATCCCGTGTACCTTTCAACGTGAAACGCTTTCTTTTGCGGAGGTCGCGCCCCAGGTAATAATACACGATCAATCCCAGGAGCGGAACAAAAATCAGCAGCAGGATATAGCCCATGGCCTTGATGGGATTGCGGTTCTCCAGCAGTATGGTGCCTACCACACCGATGAAGGAGAGCAACACCAGTACAATACTGATGATCTTTATTACCAGGTGCCAGTTGGTTTCCTTCAGTAAGCTCAGAATGGTAAACACGGATTGAAAGGTATTATACAGATAAAGATAAAGCTTATTTGGTATCCCTGTCTATATAGGAAGTATGCCTGGTATCTCTTATCAACACGTATACGATCAGGGAGATAAAAATGCATAAGGTAATGTACCAGTAGTACCAGGGCTCGTTGCCAATGTGTTTAAAATAGAGGGCTATATATTCTGCCGTACCGCCAAATATGGCTACCGTGAGGGCATAAGGTAAACCTACGCCCAGGGCCCTTATTTCGGCAGGGAAGAGCTCTGCTTTAACAACGGCATTGATAGCGGTGTAGCCGCTTACGATCAGCAGTGCTGCCTGTATCAGTAAAAATGCGCTGATGGCAGAAGTGGTATGACTGAGTGTGGTTAATATGGGAACGGTGAACAGGGTACCTGATATACCAAAGCCGATCAGTAAAGGTTTGCGCCCGTATTTATCTGATAGCATACCAAACAAAGGCTGCAGGCAGGCGTAGATGAGCATAAGTATAAAAACAATAAGCGTTGATTGCTCCTTGCTGAGATGCACCGTATTCACCAGGAATTTCTGCATGTAGGTAGTATAGGTATAGAATGCCAGCGTGCCGCCCATGGTAAGGCCGATTACAGTAAGTACGGCGCGGGGGTGTTGTCTGATCAGCACGGCCAGGGAACCGCGTTCCGACTTCTGTTCATCAAGCCTGACAGATTCCTGCATATTGCGGCGCATATAAAGCACCACCAAAGCCAGCAGTGCGCCAATAAAGAAAGGTATGCGCCATCCCCACTCGGTGAGCTGGGCGGGACTAAGAAATATTTTCTGCAGCAGCAATTGGATACCCAGGGCGATGAGCTGACCACCGATGAGGGTAACATACTGGAAGCTGGAAAAGAATCCCCGCTTTTCAGGGGTGGCAATCTCGCTCAGGTAAGTGGCAGAGGTGCCGTATTCGCCACCAACGCTCAGGCCTTGTAACAAACGTGCGAGTAATAAAAGGATGGGAGCGAGGATACCAATGGTTTTGTAGCCCGGTGTAAGGCCTATCATGAGTGAACCCAGTGACATTAACAGCACAGAAAGGGTCATGGCAGCCTTACGGCCCTTACGGTCTGCAATACGCCCGAACAGCCAGCCGCCAATGGGCCGCATCAGGAATCCTACGGCGAAAATAGCGGCGGTATTGAGCAGCTTTGCGGTATCGTTCCCATCCGGGAAAAAGACGGGAGCAAAGTACAGGGTAAAGGCTGCGTAGGCGTACCAGTCGTACCATTCTACCAGGTTGCCTGCAGAACCGGTGATGATGGCTTTCAGCCGCCAGGCGGTATTGTGTTGCGTGGAAGGAGCGGTGTTTATCATGGAATATTTTTGAACCGGGAAGAAGGTCAAAAATAAACGCTTTTTATATAAATTATCAGGATGTGGGCTGTTCTTGTATCTTCGCAACAGATCAATATCAGTTATACTATGCAGGATACCATTACAAATGCCAAAAAGGTGGCAGGAGAAAAAGCGGCGGAGCTGATCCGTCCGGGAATGGTGGTTGGTCTCGGAACCGGGTCTACCGCCTACTGGGCCATACAAAAAATTGGATCCATGGTGAAGCAGGGACTGGATATCAGGGCCATTGCCACCTCTGAAGCATCGGCCCGGCTGGCGGGTGATCTGGGTATACCGCTGACCACCTTTGCAGCAACGCAGCACATAGATATGGATATTGACGGGGCAGATGAAATAAGTGAAAAACTGGATGTCATTAAAGGCGGCGGCGGCGCCCTGCTGCGTGAAAAAATAGTAGCCTATCATAGCCGGCAGCTGGTGATCATAGCAGATGAGCATAAGTATGTACCTGTGCTTGGAAAGTTTCCGCTGGCAGTAGAAGTGATCCCATTTGGCTGGGAAATCACCCGGGTTAAGCTGGAAAGCCTGGGATGTAAGCCGGAGTTAAGAAAGAAAGACGGCAAGATATTTATCACAGATAACGGGAACTACATTATTGATTGCGCTTTTGGCACCATAAAGGATCCCGCAGCTGTGAATGCAGCCATTGATGATATTCCTGGTGTGGTAGAATCAGGATTGTTTGTACAGATGGCGCATACAGTAGTGCTGGGCTTTGAGGATGGCAGCACAAAAATACTCCAGCGGTAAAGCTGAGCAGCACAGTTATAACGTGAATGCCTGTTTGAAAATAAAATAGCAGTATATTTTTTACTGATATGCCGGACCGGATCCGGCATATTTGTTTTCCAGGGATATCATTCAAAACCAAAAGTATAGCTGTGACCGTTATAGTGAAATAACCGGCCTTCCTGAGCAATTTCCAGGCGGATGGGCAGGATGCTGTTGGGGTGATTGGTAGGGAACCAGTGACGGCCTTTGCTGACAACGATTAGCAGGCCTTCTTCATCGCCTGCAGCCTTGAACTGATCGCCATAGTCTTTCCAGACATCAACCGTAGTATGGGACTGCAGCGTTTGGATAAAAGCGGCAGTATCATCTACAGGCACACCTACTTCGCTGACACACAGCATATGTTTTGCGCTGAAGTGCGTATCATGCGTGTCCTGCTGCAGGTTGTAGCGCGCAATGCATTCCATGATATTCTGTTCTGCATCATAAAAGTAAACAGAGCGGGCGTTCCAGTTTGGAAAATCGACTACGGCGGCGCCGTCTTTCGGGATGAGCGTAACACCTTTATCAGACAGGAAAGGTACTACATCCGGCAGCAATTGGGGCGTAACGTTGAAGGCGATGTGGTAGGGAGTATCCTTGAGGTTCCGGGTTTGTGAAAACTCCAGCAGGGTATGACCTGCCTGTACACAAAAGCCGGTTTCATAGCTGTGTACAAGCGGCAGGCCAAGCAGGCCTGCATAAAAGGCCTGCTGACTGGCTGCATTATTGCAGAGCAGGTGTAATTTTCTGAAACGCATAGATCAGCTGATTGGGTACTGCAAATTTCTATGAAATACTTCAAAACAAGTGATCTTTAAATAGTTTTACTGTAAAGCCTGACTTTACAATTAAGGCCCGGCTTTGTGATTATTGCTGTGCAGCAGCCCAGTCATCAAGATAATGTTCAAGCACATTCAGCGGCATATCTCCCTGCGCCAGTAAGGCATCATGAAAGCTGACGATGTTGAAGCGGGGGCCTAACAATTGCTGGTATTTATCGCGCAGCCGGAATATTTCCAATTGGCCCGTTTTGTAAGAGAGCGCCTGTCCGGGCATTGCCATATAACGCTCAACGGAGGTCACTGCTTCTTCTTCACTGATAGATTCATGCTGCAGCATATAGGCAATGGCCGCTTCCCTTGTCATTTTACCGGTGTGAATGCCAACATCCAGCACCAGGCGTATAGCGCGGTGGATTTCGTTGTTCAGGGCGCCTATCTGTTGTGCCATATCGTTATAGCAGCCCAGTTGTTTGCCGAAGGATTCACAGTACATGGCCCATCCTTCAGTGAAAGCACTGTAGTTGATCTGCCGTCTGAATGTAGGCAGCGTGGTGTTTTCCTGCTGCAGGGAGATCTGGTAGTGATGCCCTGGAATGGCCTCATGTATAAATGTGGCTTCCATACCCATGAAGGTTACATTGATCTTTGTAGCATCCGGGATAGGAACATAGAAAATTCCGGGTCGGCTGCCATCTATTGCGCCGATGGTATAGGAAGGTCCGTTCTGTGATGCTTCACGGAAGGCTTCTACCCGGCGAATCTCGAACTTTGACTTTGGCGTAAGGCTGAGTATCGTATGCAGATGGGGCGTGATCTTATCATAGATCTGCCGGTATGCGTTTAACACCTGTTCCGGTGTTTTGAAAGGCATAAACCGGCGATCTGTTCTGAGAAAGACAAAGAATTCCTGCAGGCTGCCTTTGAAACCGCTCTGCACTTTTTGTTGTTCGATAGCTGCGGTAATGCGGGCTACTTCTTTCAGGCCTGTTTCATAGATCTCCTCCGGCGAGCGGTGGGTAGTGGTGAAATACCGCACATAATATTTGTACAGTTCCGCGCCATTGGTAACAGCGGAAAGTCCGGCGGCATCAGCAGCATGTTGCAGATAATCGTTCTTCAGAAAATCTGCCAGCCGCTGGTAAGCAGGCAGCAGTTGTGTTATTAATGCCTGTAGCAAATCATGTTTTATCCGCTCACGGTCTGAGCCCTGAATAGCTGCAGGGATCTTATTGAGGGGAAGGAACAGTATGTTCTTCGCGGTATCTTTTCCTGCAAGGTCTTCCATCTGCGGTATCATTTTCAGCACCAGCGCTTTAGGCAAGACCATACCGATGGCCATGCCTTTTTTCATGTTGGCGATAGTGGTATCTGTCCAGGTGGAAAATGCAGCAATACGTTTAATCCAGTTGTTATAATCCTTTACGGTCTGGAAGGGTTGCGCAGAATTGCCGGAGCCCAACTGTCCGATGAGCAGCGGAAGGGAGGAGAACTGGTTAATTGGCAGGTATTCCGGATGATAGTTCATCTTCTCAAGGTCCATTTCAAGCATGTCCTTCAGTACATCAAAAGAGATGCGGTCTGCCGTGTTCAGTGATGCTCTATTATATTCGGACAGCAGGCCCAGGTATTTTTTATCAGATTGTTCTTTCTGTTTTAAGTAAGGAGCGGCTCCATCATTTGCCAGCTGGTCATCATAGCGGTGATCGCCGCTGAATGTTGCAGTGATGGGATCAAGCTGCAGGCTTTCTTTATAATAATCTTCGAAAAAGACGGTGCAGCGACAGATTTCGTGCCTGAGCAGCAGCATCCTGACCAGCATAACCACAGTATGCAAACAGCAGGATGGTGATCTTAAGCATGGAATGTTTCATAACGTTAGTGTAAAAGCGATTTAAGCATCCAGATGTTGCATCCGAAATGTTGTGTATTACCCATAGGTTGCTCCAGGCGGGTAAATCCCATTTTCTCATATAGCGGCAGTGACATGTGCAGCTGCGGCATTGTTTCCAGGTAAACATGCGTATAACCCAGCTGGCCGGCGCTTTGGAGGCAGGCTGCAATCAGCATTTTACCAATGCCTTTTCCCCTGGCTTCGGGCAGCAGGTAAAGCTTCACCAGTTCGCAATAAGCAGCTGGCAGTCCGGGGGAGGGGTAAATACCTGCTCCGCCTATGACGGTGTTGTTTTGTTCAGCTACCCAATACCTGGATCCGGGCGCTTGAAAGGTTTCAGAAAGTGTGTCCAGTTCAGGATCATAGAAAGCGGTTCCCGGCACTGCGGCATCAAATGAAAGCAGCGTACTGCGGATAATGTGCGCCAGCGTACCATTGTCTTGCTGAGCGATAAGCCTTAGTTGAACAGGTTGCATATTTTACCCTTGAAGATGCAAAGGTAACCGGCGGGGTTTGGTTAAAATTGTATGGTATTAGCGCGGGCTGCTGATCAGATCTTCCTGTACTGTTTAGGCAGCATACCGGTGAGTTGGTGGAAGGTCCTTGTAAAATGCGCCTGGTCTGAAAAGCCGCATTTGTAGGCGATCTCTGTTAAAGAGAGTTGACTGCTGCGGATCAGTCCGAGTGCTTTTTCAATTTTAACTTTCCTGAAGTATTCACCCAGTGTGCAGGAGAAATAGCGGCTGAAGTATTTTGAAAGTGTTACGGGATGTACGTTTACCTGGGCGGCAAAGTCGCTGAGGGAGAGTGGCTGATTCCAAAGATCATTTAACACGGCGGGGATCTGCCTGGCCCAGGAGGGATGGTGTTTTTCTAGGGTGGGGTTGGTGTCAATTAAACTGATACATAATTGATCTATAGCGAGCCTGCTGCAGGCATCGTTGTAATAATGTTCTTTTAAAATCCGGGTGAGGCCGCCGGCGTTGAGGGCAGCATTGCTTTCATGCATGAGCGATTCAGGGGGAATAGCCAGGTTATAGGTTTTAAAGAAAGCCTCGTCTATTTCCAGATTAAATATGCGGGTACCTGGTCGGTAATGCACATTCTGATGAATAATACCGGGATAGTAATACAAACCGGTTCCCGCTATTTGCTGGTCGGTTTTCTTTTCTCTTATTTCCCGGCTGCCGCCGGAGAGGACGTGGGAGAAATGAGGGTTTGCATGGCAATGCCAGTCGGACGTATAATTTTCCGGAAACACGGTTTCGCTGGTAGTGATGTACCCGATGGTTTTTTCTTTCACTTTTGATCCAACATAACAGCCTTTGGCATACACAACAGGATCTGGCATGGGGTGTAAGTTACGAAGGTTGTGGGCAAAAGAAAAAGGGTTCGACGCTGATCGCATCAAACCCTTTTCTGTTTCGTGGTGTGGGGCGGGATCGAACCGCCGACACAAGGATTTTCAGTCCTTTGCTCTACCGACTGCCAGTGCGGGTTTCAGCCGATCACAGCCCCAATGAGACAGCGTATGAGACACAAGCCATGTGCTTATGTTCTTGGAACCAAGAATCCACCGGCCATCTCAACCGGATGGCCGTTACTTCGTTTTTGCTCACATCGAAGGGAAGCGTTTCAAGCTCTATAACGGCAGGGCGCTATCCATCAACTGCAACCCCAACAAGGCGAAGACCGACAAGGACAGAGAGAAGGCCCTGTCCATGCTATGTTACCACCTGAAGAAGAAGTTGGAGCAGGGATGGAGGCCCGACCAGCAGACCGACCAACCGAAGAAGGCAGCAGCCATCTCAAGCGGCCGCGCCTTCCAGCAATTGAAGACACAGATCGAGCAGGAGGCGGTCAGCAGCTTGTACCGCCGGGATTTGCTGGCCCTATGTGAACGGTTTGCCAGCTACCTGAAGAAGAACAAGCGGGAGGCCACACCTCTATCCAGCCTTACAAGCGATCACATGGACGAGTTTCTGCGGCCCTTCAGAACGACAGCAACCAATTACATGAACCGGCGGCGGACGTTGTCTTCTCTCTTCGCCCGGCTTATTGCTATGAAGATGCTGTCCAGCAACCCGGTAAAGGACACCGGCAAGCTGAAGCAGATTGCCTACCTAAACCTCCCTTATAAGCAGGGGCAGTTACAGAAGGTCTTGCAATTCGTCAGGGAACGGCACGAAGACGTATATCTCTGCTGCCTTCTTATGTATGGGTGTCTTCTTCGGCCACATCAGGAAATACGGTTGCTTAGAAGAGGCCATTTTGACGAAGGCATCACCAAGATCAGCCTCTCCGGGGAGCAGAACAAAAGCCGCAGGATACGGACGGTTCTCGTTCCGCTGTATGTGCAGGAAGAGTTGATCCGGCGTGGCATCCCGGAGTTTGAAGAAGGCGTGAACCTCTTCACCCGCGGGACTGGTGTCTTCAATGCGTCTTATTTCAACACTGCGTGGTCAAGGATCAAGGAAGATATGCTCCGGGAAGGGCTTATCAGTGAAAGCCACACCCTCTATTCCTTCCGGCATACAGCGGCGGTGAACATGTACCTGAAGACGAAAGACCCGTACAAAATACAGCAGGCGTTCGGGCATAGTTCCCTACGGGTAACGCTTCTGTATCTTCGGAATCTGGGGTTGGTGGTAGATACCTCGCTGGAAGACCTTCCCGAGTTACCTGCTTGTCTATAGAGAGGTATATAATAATCCCCCATTTGTTGGATGTTTAGGCGGAAACAGTGGGTACAGAAACGTACCCTTTTTGTCATGTAATAGGTACGAAAATGTACCCACTTCCTTGTATCTTTGCCTTCATGAAAAATATACCGCGCTCTCAGATGACTTGTCTTGAGCTTTGGCAGAAAGCAGGAGAAGCCAGTCAAAGGAAGTCGATTGGGAAAACCACCATTGAGTGGGCAGGATATACCCGGGAGCAACTGGAACAAAAAGAACATTTTGTACCAACCGACTTCACAATAGTTCAGCCATCCCTTCTTAGATCTTTGGAAGCACGGGAACTTCGGTTGGCTGTTACAATAATCGAAGAACTATGCAGGAATAACATGCTATGGTATTTTGACCATCGGGAAGACAGCAGAGATAAGAAGGCGATTTCAAGTCTTCGGGCTAGGGGCGTGTTGCACCGAACTGAAGAGGCAACAATCCATATTGTTAACCCTTGGTTTATACGGAAGGGGGATATTCCAGCAACTATAGCTGCCACTTCTTCCGTTCTCAATGGGTCAAAGAAGGTTACCCAAGATATGATAAAACCTTTGCAGGGAAAGGACACAAAGTTTTCCCCGTACCAAATGCTTCAACTCTAAAAGTACTCCCCTCCCTTGCTGGCATCAGTATCACAAAAGTCAACGGTATAGCTTCCCATGCAGCGGTAGCCATATTACTAAGGGCTGTGGTATTAACTGTACCGAACCTGTCAGCAGTGAGTATCAGCGTTCCGTAGGTTCTCGCTAAATACTACCCATAGGAAACTTCACATTTCAGCCGGCTTCCTCCCTAATCTTTCACATCGGTACCCTTGAAAGAACCCCCGCTTCACATTCCCGCCCTCTTTAGAGCGTTTTTTTTCACGTCTCGCCCACCAGAGGACGGTACCATCTTCACAACGATACCCCTACCAAGTTTGCGCTGGGAAAGTACCCCGGCAAACACTTAATCCAAAAACCACAGTATCAATCATGGAACAGGAAAATCACAGGGGGCAATGGTCCCCAGAATGGCCGCTTTGCCAAGATCAAACACAACTGGTCGCCGTACTTTTAAGAATTGACCGATGGGCAGGTGAAGATGAGCGAATAGCAATTGTAGAACTGGACGAGCTTTCGGAGCCTAACAGCTTCGCCTATGTGGTTAAGCAGGACGACAAGGAAATAGCACTTCCAGAAACCTTGTACTTTGCCCAGATTGAAGAATGGAACCAAAGGCAGGAAATGTTAATGGCACGGCTGAAAGGCTATTGGCCGCAGGAGGAGAGAGAGGTGACCGAAAGGGAACTTGCGGAGCTGAAGGCTTCTATTGATGTGTATGAAGAGGCACGGGCCTTCAGAAGGCGGATATTTAGCTGGTGGGCAATCCCTTACTGGTTGGGCGAGGCGCTTGTGAAGAAGGGCGAGGCTGTTCTCCGGGGCTATGGCTGTACGTGGTGGGGGACTACTGATCCGGTCACCGCGCATCCTTCCATGTCGGAGGTAATCAAGGCAATTGTCAACGACCTTCATTCTCTTCACCCAAACACTGCAACGCAATGCTAAAAGCACCACCACCCGGCCCGGAAGGAATGAACATGCTTCTGGATGTACACTGCCGTTTGATGAATCTACCTTTGGACTTCCGCAAGAGGGTATCTCAGGAGTGTTCGTGGAGTATCCCAACGTTTTACAGGAAGATGAGAGGCCACACTTCAAGCATTCCTGCTCTGAGCAATGCCGAGAGGGATATGATTCTGGCTGTCTTCGACGAGTTGTTTGATCAGCTTTGGGTATACATGGAGAGGTACAGAAAGAAGCCATAGTTTTTCGGCTTTAGGTGTGACCCGGAAGGGATGGAATCAGAATGATCGGGAGAAGATTTTCCGGCTGAAAGGTGAGGGAAAGCCGTTGGGATAGGCTATCTTGCCGGGTCACCCTAAAATTGAACTATGAAACAAACATTACAATGGCTGCTGGGGGTAATCTGCGCCTCTTCGGTTACTTTATGGCCCCAGACCAGCCTTTCTCAAACCAAGCAACAGAAAACTGTCGACATTGGACAATACATGCCTGTGGAGCCAGTGAAGTCCAAGCCTAAGAAGCCCTCTATATCGGATTTGGATCGGCTATACAGCAAGTATAAGGCAGCGGCGAAGATTTCCATCTTCAGTGCGGGGGACGAGGTGAAGGCGGACGTGGAAATCCAGTATAACGATGCGGGGAAACCCCAAGCCATCGTTCTTTCGGGAGAAAGTTCGGACTTAGAACTGTTACTCCGTATCAGAAAAACCCTCATCGACCAAAAGGTACGAGCAGGCTATAAAAGGGAGGAAGACAACCGGGGCTTCGAGACGGACTTATTGCAGAAAGGGACGCAGTATGCGAGATATACGGTCGTTGATAATGACTATCTGAACAGCGGGAAGTCTATATTTGAAACACGGATACCACACTCTTTCCGCTTTGAGGTTGGGGACACCAAACGACAAGGCAACGGAAAAACCGAAACCTTCAGCTTTTAAACAATGAATGGTACTGAAGTAGGCTCTTGTACAACCAGCCACAAATGGACAAACAGAACATCCAAGAACTCAAAACAGACCGCCACGAGAAACTCACAGGTCGCATGGTGAATTTCACCGTATGCCTTTGGTGGTGATGTCTTCGGCTTCGTCACAGATATACAAGTACGGACAGGGAAAAACGGGGAACCGGAGGTGTCGATTGCTGTCAATGGGCGATGGCGTACAGTCTGCTATAGCTTTCTAACGACCACGCTGAAGGTCTTCTAAACAGGGAGCCGGGCGGCTGTTAAAGACCGAAAAAGTGAGACAGCAAATGAGACAAACAGCCCCTGTTTCCTGCTCAAACCAACCCACGAAAACCACATTCATTCACCGTCTCTTCGTTGGATCATCAAGGTAACCAGACTTGCCTGAAACCCTTGCCCAGCCACTTCCGGGCACAAAAAAAGCCACAAACTTTGTGGCTTCTTTTCTGTGGTGTGGGGCGGGATCGAACCGCCGACACAAGGATTTTCAGTCCTTTGCTCTACCGACTGAGCTACCGCACCATCCTGTCCTTCTTGCGAAGGGAGTGCAAAGATAATATTTTTCAATTCACATTTCCAAATATTATTGGATCAAATTGTTACAGGACTCCTGATATCCTGCAGGATACCATTCCATAACAGGAGGCGCATTTCCAATGCTGCCTTAGCAGCCATGGCGGCTTCCTGCCATTTAGCATTATCAGATCCGCAGAGTTCTTCTACCATTTGCATGCCCAGATGGCTATGATGGTCTCCATCCACTTCAATATGACGTTCCAGGTAGTATTTAAAAAGGCTGATCTGCCCGGGGAACTGCTTGTCCAGGTCGTTTACCAGGGCCAGGAACATATCCGGGATCAGGTCTTCACGACCAAAAGTAAAAACGGCGGCCTGTACATGAACGGGGGCATGAAAGATGAGGTTAAAAGTGTGCTGCATGAAAGTTTGCGCCGCAGTGGGTATACTGGCAGTATGCAGCGCCTCATCTATTTTTTTACCGGATTGCAGTTGCTGCAGGCATTGCTGCATGGCACCGGTATCCGCGCCAGCTTGTTCCATAGCCCGTAGGTACAGCTCATAATGGCTAAGGCGGGAACCATCCGGCGCAATATCGCTTTCTTCACCGGTGACGATCTCATTGATAAGAAAACGGGTGGCGGCACTGCCGCTGGGTACCCAGGGAATGGTGGTACAGGTGAGTTGTTGCTGTAAAGATTTCAGCAGAGACATAAAGTCCCATACTGCAAATACGTGGTACTGCATAAATACCCGTATATCATCCATCTGTTGCATGCGTTGGTACAGCGGGTGCTGTACAATCTGTTCCCTGACGGGAGCAATGGTGTCCCTGATCGTTTGTATCATTAGCCAGTCCTTAGTTTCCGTACTCTACCAGGAACTTGATCCGCATCAGCTTCAGCTGTTCTATGGTATAATCGCTTTCGATGAGCTCTTCACGGGCCAGCGCCAGGCTGGAGGTTTCGCAACCTTTGAAATATTCGATGATCTCGTCCTGTGCATAATCATCCAGCTCTTCGTCAATACAGTAATCCAGGTTCAGTTTGGTGCCACTGGCAACAATGGTCTCCATCTCATCCAGCAGCTCGGCAATGCTGAGCTCCTTGTTTTTGGCGATGGTTTCCAGCGGCATTTTCTTATCAATATTCTGGATAATGAACACTTTGAGCCCGCTTTTATTCACCACGCTTTTCATGACAAAGTCGTCGGGCTTTACGATATCATTTTCCTGTACATATTTAGAGATCACTTCTACAAACTGCTTACCGTAGCGCATGGCTTTGCCTTTGCTCACTCCCTGGATCTTTTCCAGCTCCTGGATAGTGGTAGGGTATTGGGTGGCCATATCTTCCAGGGATGTTTCGAGGAAAATAACAAAGGGCGGCAGGTTCTTTTCTTTTGAAACTTTTTTACGCAGGTCCTTCAGCATTTCAAACAGCACAGGATCGGCAGATGCCTGGGCTTCTGCAGCCACCTCGTCGTCGTCTCCGCCTTCCTCGTCAAACTGGTGGTTGAGGGATACCATGATGGAGTAGGGCTTTTTGAGGAATTTGTTGCCTTTGTCCTGTAGTTTCAGGAGGCCATATTCCTCAATATCCTTTTCAATCAGGCCTTCCAGCATCATCTGGCGGATAAGGGAGTTCCAGAAATGAGCGTCAAACTCTTTTCCTTCTCCGAATACGTCCAGCTGGTTATGGCGGTAGGTGGTGATCTGGGGGTTGGTTTTACCGGTAATGATGTTTACCACGTATTCGGAGCCAAAGCGTTCTTCCAGCGCCTTAATGGTTTTCAGTACGATCACCACACGGTTCTTAACTTCTATCTTTTCTTTCGGGTTGCGGCAGTTATCACAGCTTCCGCAATTCTCTTTATCAAAGGCTTCACCGAAATAGTGCAGGATCACTTTACGGCGGCACACGGAGCTTTCAGCATAGGCAACGGTTTCGTTAATGAGCTGGGCGCCCATTTCGCGTTCGCTCAGCGGTTTGTCGCGCATGAGGTGTTCCAGCTTCTGTACGTCCTTATGGCTGTAGAAGCATACACAGATGCCTTCCAGTCCATCGCGGCCTGCGCGCCCGGTTTCCTGGTAATAGTTTTCCAGGCTTTTGGGGATATTGTAATGGATGACAAACCTGACATCGGGTTTATCTATCCCCATGCCGAAGGCGATGGTAGCCACTATCACCTCTACCTCTTCCAGCAGGAACATATCCTGTCGCTGAGCGCGGGTATTGGCATCGAGACCGGCGTGGTAGGCAACCGCTTTAATGTTGTTGGCTACCAGCATATCTGCCAGTTCCTCGGTAGTTTTCCGGTTAAGGGTATAAATAATACCGCTCTTGCCTTTGTGCTGGTGAATGAACTTTACAATTTCGCGGATGGTCTGCTCCTTTTTGCGTTTGGGCCTGATCTCGTAGTAGAGGTTGGGCCTGTTGAAGGAGGATATGAAGATCTGGGGATCTTTCAATCCCAGGTTCTTTACAATATCGCTTTGTACTTTAGGTGTGGCAGTAGCGGTGAGGGCAATAATGGGCAGGTTAGGATTGATCTGTTCGATCATCTCTTTTAAGCGGCGGTATTCCGGGCGGAAATCGTGTCCCCATTCGGAAATACAGTGCGCTTCATCTACTGCGATAAAGGAGATCTCGAGATCCCTGAAAAATTCCAGGTTCTCCTGTTTGGTAAGTGTTTCCGGCGCAACGTACAGCAGTTTTGTTTTGCCGCTCAGCAGGTCGGTACGTACTTTTTTTATTTGTGCTTTAGATAAGGTGGAATTTAGAAAGTGTGCCACATTGTCCTTACTGCTATAGGAGCGCACCAGGTCTACCTGGTTTTTCATCAATGCAATAAGGGGAGAAACAATGAGTGCACATCCAGGACTGATAAGAGCAGGTAACTGATAGCAAAGGGATTTACCTCCCCCGGTTGGCATAATTACAAAAGTATCTTTCCCCGAGAGTATGCTTTTTATTATAATCTCCTGGTTCCCTTTGAAGGAATCGAACCCAAAGTGTTCGTGTAATGCATCTAACAAACTTACCTTTACAACAGCCATTGCATTCAAGATTTAACTTATAATACTAAACTCTAAAGAACTAACAGATTACGGTTATCTATTATATGATTTTTAGGGGACACGAAGTTACTTAAAAAACAGCTGAAATACAATATAATTATATAAACTAAGGTAAATTTGTGGCTCCAGCATGAAAAAGACAACAGCCATTAACATTACTGAGATCGCGAAACGGACCCTTCAGGTAGAGGCGGCAGCCATTGACCATCTGCAGTCCTTTATCAACAGCGATTTTGAGAAGGCGGTAGAGCTGATAGCCTGCTGCGCTGGCCGACTGGTGGTAACAGGAATCGGCAAAAGCGCCATTATTGGCCAGAAAATTGTGGCCACCCTCAATTCTACCGGTACGCCGGCCTTGTTTATGCATGCCGCAGACGCTATTCATGGCGACCTGGGTATGATACAGCAAAACGATGTAGTACTGTGCATCTCCAAAAGCGGAAATTCCCCTGAAATAAAAGTACTGGTACCACTGGTAAAAGGTTTTGGCAGCCCCTTGGTCGCCATGGTAGGCAATACGGCCTCGTACCTTGCCCAGCAGGCGGACCTGGTGCTCAACACCACCGTTAGCCAGGAAGCCTGCCCTAATAACCTGGCGCCTACTACCAGCACAACTGCCCAAATGGCAATGGGCGACGCCCTGGCAGTGTGCCTGATAGAGTGGCACGGTTTTACTGCTGCGGACTTTGCCAAGTTTCATCCCGGCGGCACGCTCGGTAAAAAGCTTTACCTGAAAGTAGGAGATCTGAGCAGGCAACACCAGGTTCCCAGGGTGGGATTAAACGCCTCCCTGCGGGAAGTGATCATGGAAATATCTTCCAAGATGCTGGGTGTTACTGCCGTAATGGATGAACAGAATGAGTTAAGGGGTATTATTACAGACGGTGATCTGCGACGAATGCTGGAAAAGAATATTTCTATTGCTGCCGTTACAGCAAAAGACATTATGTCAAAACATCCGAAAGTAATACAGAAAGACGAGCTGGCCGTAAATGCATTGGAAAAAATGCGTCAGCACGATATTACCCAATTACTGGTTCTGGAAGATAAACGCTATATTGGCATCATTCATTTACATGACCTTATCAGGGAGGGAATTATTTGACAGCGATGACACAAATGAACAGGCATTTTTACGTGGCCATTATGGCCGGAGGAATAGGTAGCCGTTTCTGGCCTTATAGCCGGACAGATTACCCCAAGCAGTTCCTGGATATCCTAAACACTGGAAAAACGCTATTGCAATGGACCTATGAGCGTTTTGCCCAGTTTATTCCGAAGGAGAACATCTTTGTGGTAACCCATGCCCATTATGAAAGTAAGGTAAAGGAACAGCTGGCCGAATTACCCGCAGAGAATGTAGTTTGCGAACCCTCCCGGAAAAACACGGCGCCCTGTATCGCCTATATCTCCCATAAGATCTACCACCAGGATCCCAAAGCGAATATTATCTGTGCGCCGGCAGACCACCTCATCATGGACGGAACGGCTTTTACAGCTACCTGCCTGAATGCATTGCTGTTTGTGGAAAAACATAATGCGCTGGTTACTCTCGGCATTAAACCCACCCGCCCCGATACCGGCTACGGGTATATACAATACGAAACACAACAGGTTGCGGACAATGTTTACCAGGTGAAGACCTTTACTGAAAAGCCCAACCTGGAACTGGCCAAGACCTTTCTGCAAAGCGGTGACTTTTTGTGGAACGCGGGCATATTTGTATGGAATATCAAGACCATCATGGCTGCATTCAAGAAGTACCTGCCTGAAATAGACGAGCTGTTTGAACAGGGCCGCGAAGCCCTTAATTCGCCCGCGGAACGGGAGCTGGTAGACACCATTTACCCGCAATGCACGAATATTTCCATTGATTATGGCATCATGGAAAAGGCTGACAATGTATATGTCATTCCGGCAAATTTTGGCTGGAGCGACCTGGGTACCTGGGCATCTGCCTACGAGAACCTGGAAAAAGATTATTTGGGCAATGCCGTACAGGGAAAGAATGTGGTAGTGATAGACGCCACAAAATGTATGGTAAAAGCGCCGCATGAAAAACTGGTGCTTTTACAGGGCCTGGATGATTTTATTGTAATAGACACCCACGATGTGCTGCTGATCTGTAAGAAGGAAAATGAGCAGCAGATCAAGGAATATGTGGCAGAAGTAAAGCGTAATAAAGGAGAAAAGTTTCTTTAATGCAATCCAAGCTTCCTCATGTAGGCACCACAATTTTTACGGTAATGTCTGCCCTGGCAGCGGAACATGGTGCCATTAACCTTTCACAGGGATTCCCGGATTTTGACTGTAATGAAGAGCTGAAGCAACTGGTAAGCGCCTCCATGCAACAGGGCCATAACCAGTATGCACCCATGCCGGGTATCATGCTTTTACGGGAAGCCATTGCAACAAAAATTGCCCGCAGTTATGGTACCCGTGTAAACCCTGATACGGAGATCACTATTACGCCCGGCGGCACCTATGCCATATTCACTGCCATTGCCACCTATATACGGCCTGGCGATGAGGTGATCATATTCGAGCCCGCCTATGACAGCTATATTCCAAACGTACTGGTAAACGGCGGCACACCCGTGCTGATACCGCTTACCTTTCCTGACTATCATATTGACTGGGAACTGGTGCGCAGCAAAATAACGCCGCGTACACGCATGATCATGCTCAATACACCACATAATCCAACGGGCAGTATCCTGTCTGAAACAGATATGCAGGTACTGGAGCAGCTGACAGATACCCACAACCTGCTGGTATTAAGTGACGAGGTGTATGAGCACCTGGTATACGATGGCAGCAAACACCAGAGTATACTGCGGTATCCCGCTTTGCTGAGCCGCAGCTTCGTAACCTTTTCTTTTGGAAAAGTATTTCACAATACCGGCTGGAAAATGGGGTATTGCGTAGCCCCGGCACATCTGATGAAAGAATACAGGAAAGTGCACCAGTACCTTTGCTTTTCTGTAAATACCCCCATGCAGTACGGACTGGCGAAGTTCCTGGAAACGCCGGAGCATTATCTTTCCCTGCCTGCATTTTACCAGGAAAAGAGAGACCTCTTCCTGCAGCTGATGGCGGGCAGCCGGTTTACGCCCTTACCCTGTAAAGGCAGCTACTTTCAGCTGATGCGCTATGATCAGATATCTGACGAAAGTGATATGGACTTTTCCGTGCGCATTACCAAAACGGCCGGAGTAGCCTGCATACCTGTATCAGCTTTTTACCAGGATGGACATGACGATCATGTAGTGCGTTTCTGTTTTGCCAAGAAGCAGGAAACGCTGGTACAGGCGGCAGAACGGCTGCGAAGTATATAAAAGAAAAAGCCATCTCCAGAAATGAAGACGGCTCTCCTTTGTTATTACGAGCAGTACGATAGCTACTGTTGTGTAACCCCGGTGGATCGGCTTTATACAGCTACCTGTTGAACAAGCAAACTGTCTGATTCTGACCCGATCACCAGTGTATCATCGAGAAAAGTTACCACACCGGTTTCCACATCATACAATGCGCCGATGATACCCACTTCGCCTTTTAATATCATATCGCGGAGGATCATGCTTTGTTCCAAAACCGCCTGTACAGAGCGTTCTGTATGGATCTTGGTAACAGCATCCACAAACAGGTGATTGTGGGAGGTCCTGTTTTCACGAATGGTTTTTTCTGCGTACACAGAAGGACTGATCTTATTAAGCAGGGCGGTAAGATTGCCCATTTCCACATGGTCGCAGGCGCCCTTAATAGCACCGCATTTCGTATGTCCCAGTACTACAATGAACTTTGATCCGGCTACTTTACAGGCATATTCCAGGCTGCCCAGCACATTGTCGCTTATAACAGCGCCGGCTAAACGGATGCTGAAAATGTCGCCCAGGCCCTGATCAAAGATCAGTTCTGCAGATGTGCGGGAATCCATACAGCTTACGATGGCAGCCATGGGCCACTGTCCGTCAGAGGTTTCATTCATCTGCTGCAACAGGTTGCGGTTAATACGCAGGTTATCCACAAAACGGGCATTACCTGATTTCAGCAGCCCGAGCGCCTGCCGGGGAGTTATATTGGCTTGTGATATTTTATTCAGTGTTTTCATGATGTTGTTGTTTTAATCCATTCTCAAATGATCTACATTCCTGTTTAGTTAAACTGCAGTTCTTTCATCAGCTGTTCGTGATCTCCCGATGAAAGTACCTGTACATGTGTGTCTCCGTTCGCCGGATGTTCTGCACTATCCTCCCGTTTTGTATTCGGTATCTTATATACCTCTTTAAAACCGGTGAATATTACATTAATCTTCTTTTGCGCCGCTTTTACGTCTTTGAATTCGCGCATGATCTCTAAAACATCATGGTCTATGTATGCTGTTTTGCTGGCGTCTATTACCACAGAGCTGTTCTCCGGCATATGGTCCAACGTCAGCAGGATGCTGGCTTTATTAAGGAAGGAAACCTCCTGTGCGAGTTCCAGGCGGATGGTATCTCCGCTGTGATATTGCTCCTTACGGAAGAAGTAAGGGCTTCTCATGTTACCCCTCAGAATAAATATTACGCTTACAGCCATACCCAGGGCGATACCAACCAGCAGGTCGGTGAATACAATAGCTACTACCGTTACCAGGAAGGGGATCCACTGGTATTTACCGTTGCTGAACATTTCTTTGAAAATGGAAATTTTACACAGTTTGTAGCCGGTAACCAGCAGTACTGCAGCAAGGGTGGCCAACGGAATTTTATTCAGCAGGCCGGGTATCAATGCAGCACAAAGCAGCAACAGGGCGCCATGGGTAATGGTAGCCAGTTTGGTGCGGCCGCCAGCGTTAATATTGGCGGAGGAACGCACAATTACAGAGGTAATGGGCAGACCACCAATCAAACCACTGATTATATTACCGATACCCTGCGCGCGTAATTCGCGGTTGGGAGAAGCGTTACGTTTCAGCGGGTCAAGCTTTTCAGTAGCTTCTACATTCAGCAGGGTTTCTACGGATGCCACAATGGCAATAGTGATAGCTACCGTCCACACTTCTTTGTTCGTGATGGCGTTGAAATTAGGCAGGGTGAACTGACCGATGAAATCACCGAAGCTCTCTGCCACAGGCAGGCTTACCAGGTGACTTTGGGCCAGGGCCAGGCTGCTGTCCATATTGATGAAAAGGATATTCAGTAAAGCGCCGGCTATAACAGCCACCAGTGGCGCCGGTACAGCGTTCACTTTAGGTATTTTGCTCCAGTACAGGATGATCAGTATTGAGACCACTGTAATAAGCGTTGCGCCCAGGTGAATGTGGTTAAGGGTAGAAAGTAAAGCGGTAAAGCTGTTGTCGCCATCTACCTGGATGAAGGTAAAGTCGCCCTCAGCGTTTTTGTCGTACCCGAAGGCATGCGGCAACTGTTTTAAGATGATAATGATACCAATAGCGGTCAACATGCCCTTGATCACATTGGAAGGGAAATAGTTGGCCACGGTGCCGGCTTTTATAATTCCCAGCAGCAGCTGTATAGCGCCGCCAATCAATACGGCCAGCAGGAATATATCAAAAGCGCCCAGTTTGGTGATGGCGGTAAGCACTACTGCGGTAAGGCCTGCTGCCGGACCGCTCACGCTAAGCTGGGATCCACTTAAGGCGCCTATTACAAGGCCGCCAACGATGCCGGAGATCATACCGGCAAATAAAGGCGCTCCGGAAGCCAGGGCAATACCCAGGCAGAGGGGAACGGCTATCAGAAAAACTACTAACCCGGCAGAAAGATCTCCTTTCAGGTTTGAGAATAAAGGCGTTTGCTTGCTCATAATCCAAAGGATTTAAAAGTCTGTTAAGTGAGATGTTCACAGGACTTATCCTACGGTTCTGCGGCACATTAAATAATGTATGGGTATGCGACTCCCTGTGTTATCAGTCATAACAGTGGAGGCATACATTAATTCCGCAGAACAGCAGAATAACTCAGTTGATCAATAGATAATTAATAATAGAGATGAAAACAGATGTTACAGAAAGTGTAACACCAGATAATAGAGATGGGCTTAACAGTTGGGAGGTGGAGCATGTATTTCACGAGCCGGCCCTGAGGGGATGTCCTCAAACAGCTGGTATTGTACAATATTCAGGTACAATGCCGGTGCAAATTTGAGGGCGGCATCGTCATTGATTATAATATTTGAGTTCTTTGGCCAGCTTTACATTATCACCACTGCAGCCATCAACCGGGTGCTCTTCAACGATCTGATTATTAAACAGCAGCTTGCCCATCTCCTTTATCGGGAGCAGTTGTGTGCCCATGAGCACCAGGAAAACTATGCTGATAAACTTCTTCATTGTGAGTTAAACCGGTAACAAAAGTAATTAACCAAGTTTGTACTTTGAAAATACGACAATTAAAAAAATGTTAAAAGGATTTTGGCGAAAACTCATCCTTTAATAGTGCCGTTCATCATAATATAATTCCACCAATTTCGTGCTTTGAAAAACCTTTCTCCGCCACCATGGCCTGTTTTATCATTTCTTAAGGTAATATTCTAAACAAGTTATTTTGCCTTCCATGGTATTATGTATTGCATAGTAGTAAATTTTACCTATTTTTGTATTGTAAAGTTAAAAAGCTCACTTGCCATGAACATAGATAACACACAATCACAGATGCGGAAGGGGGTGCTGGAATTTTGCATCCTCTCCATCATCAAGCAAGGAGAAGCTTATCCTTCAGACATTATTGAAAAAATGAAAGAGGCGAAGCTGGACATCCTGGAGGGCACTCTGTATCCCTTACTAACACGCTTGAAGAATGCGGAACTGCTAACTTACCGTTGGGTAGAAAGTAGCTCCGGGCCACCGCGCAAGTATTTTACCCTGACCGACAAAGGCGACACTTTTTACAAGGAACTGGAAACAACCTGGAATGAGTTGGCTAATGCGGTCCACCAGTTAACACAAACCAACAACTCCGTCCAAGATCTATAACCTAAACCAGAAAGAAACAGCCCCAGCTGTTGAAAATCAAAACTGTACGTAAGATGAAAAAGATTATTAACATAAACCTCGCCAGCCGCCTGATACCCATAGAGGATAGTGCCTATGAGATATTGAGGCAGTACCTGGAAAGTCTGAAGCGATATTTTGCCAGGGAGGCCGGGGCCGATGAGATCGTTAGTGATATTGAAAGCCGCATTGCCGAGCTGTTCCAGGAAAAGCTGAAGAAAGGCGCTCACTGTATTACCGATGAGGACGTGGAGGCCATCAAAGCTTCTATGGGTACGCCTGAGCAGTTTGAAGAAACTGCCGCCGGAGAAGAAGCCCAATCTGGCCAGACCCAGCAGCAGGAACCAGTAATGGGCCGTCCGCGCAAAAGGCTGTACCGTGACCCGGACAATAAGGTACTGGGTGGTGTGTGTAGTGGCCTGGGTGCTTATCTGAACGTAGATCCCGTAGTGTTCCGTATCATATTTGCCCTGTTGGCCATTGGTGGTTTTGGCTCCGGCATACTTGTATATTTCATTCTCTGGATTGCTACCCCCGAAGCTAATACTGCTGCAGAGAAGCTGGAAATGAGAGGAGAAAGGGTAGACCTGAACAATATCCGCGCTACTGTACAGGATGAGATCAACTCCCTGAAAGGGCAGTTCAAAAACGTAGGGGAGGATATGCGAAATTTTTCACAGGGCCGCGGAAGGCAGGTTGGTAATGATATTGAGCGGATCTTCCGCGGTTTCATTACCGGCCTGGGGAAAGTGCTGTTGTTTGTTACGAAGGGATTCATCTACTTCCTGGCAGCGGTAATATTATTCAGCCTTATTATAGCTGGTATTGTTATTGCTGCTTCCTCTGCGGCCCTCTTCCCGCTGAAAAGCCTCTTGCTGGCTTCTCCATTGCAAAATACCCTGTTCTGGCCTGCTGTAATCCTGCTGTCAGGTATACCGGTAGTAGCCCTTGTAATGTTCCTTATCCGTAAGCTTACCGGTATAAAGCAAACCAACCGCTATGTGGGCTATACGCTCAGCTTTCTGTGGGTGATTGGCCTGATCTGCGCTATCTGGCTGATTGCGTCTGTAGCCAAAGACTTCAGGACCAGCTACCGCCAGAAAGACAATTATACGATCATCCAGCCCAGTAAAGGTAAGCTGATCATCAAGAAGACTGAAGATCAGGTGGAAATGGATGATGTGGATTTCTTTGAAGGCGATCTCCGGGTGACAGATGATACCGCTATCATTGACAATATCCGGGTAAAACTGGAAAAGAGCACTACGGACAGTTTCCAGGTAGAGGTGATACGCAGTTCCCGTGGCCGTACCATTGCCCAGGCAAAAAGACTGGCCAACGAAATACAGTTCCAGCTGAACCAGCAGGACTCCCTGCTCTACCTGCCCGCCGGTCTCAGTATACCGCGAAACTCCAGTTTCCGTGAACAAAAAGTGACCGTTGTGGTGAAACGTGCCCGTAGGTAAGAATATAGAAGTTGACCCGGAAGTTTACCACCGCTACCACTTTGTGAGGGGCTGGAAAGAAGACTGGTGGGATGAGTGGGACGAATGGGATCGTGACCATGACGGACCGGTACAGCTGAGGATGACGATAGACGGGCTGGACAATATCAGCATAGAGAAAGTGCATAAGGATACGAACGAAAGCCGCGATCGTAAACATACTGGCAGAGATTCGCTGCAGGATAATTACCGTTATCAACGGGACGACCGGCAGGAGAGGAATGATACCCCTTCCACCCAAAAAGAAGCGGCTACCGTAAGCACAGGCGCCAATGTTACCGCTCAGGTGAACGCACCGGCGATAGAAAGTGCCTCCATGATCCTGTACAGCGTTTATAATATGTTAAAATAAGTTTTCAATCATCAACAATAAGTTCAATAGTTAACGGAAGAAATGAATACCACGGTCTCCACCGTGGTTTTTCATTTTTTCCGGATTTGATCATTACCCTGACCTTTAATTGTATAGCTTTGCATATTTCAAACTTTCGATGATAAGGGTAAGGAATGCAGGCAACGACTAAGGCATCTATAAACATTGCGCTGGTAGGAAATCCGAATAGTGGAAAAAGCTCACTTTTTAATGCATTAACGGGTTTAAATCAGAAGGTTAGTAATTTCCCGGGGGTAACCGTTGACAAAAAAACAGGCACCAGCGGTATCTCAGCTGCATTGCATGCCAACATTATAGATCTCCCGGGTACCTACAGCCTGTATCCTAAAAGCGCCGACGAGTTTGTGACCTACGATGTGCTGGTGAACCCCAAAGGGAACGACCGTCCCGACATGATCCTCATTATCGCGGATGCCTCCAACCTGAAACGCAACCTGCTTTTTTGTTCCCAGATCATAGACCTGAAGATCCCGGTGATCATTGCCCTCACCATGATGGACATTGCCCGTAAAAAAGGCGTGGAAATTGATCTGGCAGGCCTTGAAAGGGAGCTGGGAGTACCGGTGGTAGCCATTAACCCACGTAAGAACAAAGGAATTTCCGAATTAAAGAAGAATATAGACCTCGTGGCCCGGGAAAATTTCCGGCTGCCGGCGCGCGATTTTGTGGACAGTCATGCCATGGCGCCGGAAGTGGTAGACGAGATCAAGCAACATGTACAGGTTCGCAGCGATTACGCAGCCCTGCATATTGCCGTGAACAGTAACGAGTTGCATTTCCTGAACGGCGGGCAAAAACTGGCCATCAGGAATACATTGCAGGAACATCGCTTCAACAAGACCAAGGTTCAGGCAGAAGAGATCATGCAGCGGTATGCCCGCATCAAGCATATCATGAAGGCAGCCGTGGTGGAGGCAGATCCGCTGGAAAAGCAGCTGCAGACCGAAAAGCTGGACAATATCCTGCTGCACCGCTTCTGGGGCTATGTGATATTGCTGGTGGTGCTATTCCTGCTGTTTCAAAGCATTTTCTGGCTGGCTTCTTACCCGATGGACGGCATCGAGGCTGCGTTTGGATCCCTGAGCGGCTGGCTGACAAATGTATTGCCGGATAATAAGCTAAGCGATATACTGATCAACGGGATCCTGGCGGGAATCAGCGGCATTGCCGTTTTCATCCCGCAGATCATGATCCTCTTTGGCCTGATCACCGTATTGGAAGATACAGGTTATATGGCCCGGATCAGTTTTTTTAACAGACCGGCTGATGCGCCAGGTTGGGCTGAACGGAAAGTCTGTTATGCCGCTGATCAGCGGGGTGGCCTGCGCGGTACCGGCTATTATGGCTACCCGCAGTATTGAGAACAAAAAAGAACGATTGATCACTATACTGGTAACGCCGCTGATGAGCTGCTCTGCGCGGCTGCCTATCTATACCGTGATGATCGCCCTGGTGGTACCGGATCATAAAGTGCTGGGTTTTCTGAGCCTGCAGGGATTGGTGATGATGGGGCTTTACCTGCTGGGTTTCTTTATGGCCCTGGTAATTTCCGCCATCCTGAAATGGTTTGTGGCGATCAGGGAGAAAAGTTATTTCATTATGGAACTGCCCGTATACCGTGCGCCCCGCTGGAAGAATGTAGGTACCACCATGCTGGAGAAAGCCAGGATATTTGTTATGGATGCGGGTAAGGTGATCATGGTGATCTCAATCATCCTCTGGTTCCTTGCTTCATATGGTCCCAGTGGAAGAATGGAACCTGTACACGCCAAATATGAAAAGCTGATGGCCGCCAATCCTGACCAGCAGGAAGAACTGGATAAAGCCTATCAATCAGAGAAACTGGCGAATTCTTATGCAGGTATTTTAGGCCACAGCATAGAACCTGTGATCCGTCCCCTGGGTTTTGACTGGAAAATAGGTATTGCACTGATCACCTCTTTTGCCGCCAGGGAAGTTTTTGTGGGCACCATGGCCACCCTCTATAGTGTGGGAGAAAGCCCGGAAGATAATGATGCCACCCTGCGCGAGAAAATGTCTGCCGCGGTGCGGGCAGACGGCACCCCCGTCTATACCCTGGCCACCGGTTTTTCCCTGATGTTGTTTTATGCTTTTGCCATGCAGTGTATGAGTACATTGGCCATTGTAAAAAGGGAAACAAAATCCTGGAAGATGCCCGCCATACAGTTGGTATATATGACCGCCCTGGCATATATCTGTAGTTTTATCGCCTTTCAGCTCCTGAAATAATATAGCCGGGATAGTAGCGAATCGTTAAATTCGTAATTCACAATCCGAATGATATGAAAAGGCTACATCTTGCCAGTATTTGTCTGTTGACCGCATTAGGCGCTGCTGCCCAGCAAAGGGACATTGATTCCCTGCAATTAATAAAAGACATCCGTACCCTGAGCGACAACAGGTTCGAGGGGCGCAGAACCGGAACCAAAGGAAACCGGCTGGCGCAATTCTATATACTCGACCGTTTCAAACAGGCCGGCCTGCAGGCATATCACGGCACTTATGAATACCCTTTCTATTTTATGGAGGGAGAAAAGCGGGTAATGGGTACTAACCTGTACGGATATATTCCAGGTAAGACGGCAGACGTCATTGTGATCACCGGACATTATGACCATCTAGGCATCAGAAGCGGGAGCAACCAGGCAGACAGTATTTATAACGGAGCAGATGATAATGCATCCGGCGCTGCTGCCTTACTGTCGCTGATCAGATATTATAAGCAGCATCCTCCCAAACATACGCTGATATTTGCTGCGCTGGATGGCGAGGAGGAGGGGCTGCAGGGCGCCAAAGCTTTTCTGCAGCAAGCTCCCGTACCGCTGGAACGTATTAAGCTCAATATCAACATGGATATGGTAAGCCGTAATGAGAAGGGAGAACTGTATGTGTGTGGCACTCATCATTACCCGGCGCTGAAACAATTCATTAGCAAGGTGGCAGACAGCAGCGCATTGAAAGTGCTGATGGGGCATGACAAGCCGGAAGAGGGGAGTAATGACTGGACCAATCAGAGCGACCATTATGAGTTTCATAGAAAAGGAATACCCTTTCTTTATTTCGGGGTAGAGGATCATGCGGATTATCACCGGGCCAGTGATGAGTTTGAGCGGATAGACCCGCGGTTTTATTACCAGGCGGTGCAAACGGTAAGAACAGCAATAGATGTTGCGGATGGTATGTCTGCCGGGGAACAGCTGCGTTCAAAGGTGATCTATAAGCAATAGGTGCTTTTCATAAATAAAAAAGGCTGCTCGATTTGTTTGAGCAGCCTTTTTTCATTTATAACAGTTGGGTTATCTAAGTTTAATTCTTGTTTCTATCATGCCTTTAAAGCGTTTATGCGGTATGGCACTTTCCACTTTCAGTGTACGCAGGTTTTCGGTTGCGGCAGATTTGCGGCCAAGTGCTGATTCGGGCACTCCTAATTGTTTTAAAGCTCTGCGCAGGTATACTTCATTTGTGCTGCCCCAATCCTTCGAAAAATCTTCGTGCTCTTCGTCGGCGGAAACCGGCAGATCGGTAGGGAACATGCCATGGAAATAATCGCCTTGTCCCTGCGAGTTCTTGGACCAGATGGATACTGCGTACATATCATAACCGGCAACATTGATCCCAACAAAACCCACCGGTTTGCCATAAGTGGTATCGCCCACCAGTTTAACATTCATGTAAGGTTTCAGTATGTTGATCAACAGTTCGCTGGCAGAAGCAGTAGCGCCAGTGCCAATGAATACTACATTGCTGATATCAAGGTTTCCCTGCTTTTGAAAATAAAAGCTGGGGTTGTTCACCCAGTCGTCAAACACTTCTCCCCAGGTATAATTGGCGCCTGGCACTTTTTTGTTGCCCAGGAACCTGCTGTATTGATGCTTGGTAAGAGAAGCGTTGAAATACTCTCTGTACATGAGGGTTTTGTTATTGGTTCCCACAGACGCTGGCGCGATCAGGTTGGCCAGGTATTCAGCGGTTTCAACTGAGCCCCCGCCATTGTAACGAAGGTCCACGATCAGGTCTGTTACTCCGCCGCCAAATGCTGTGAAGGCCACATCAATATTCGCCCGGGCCTTTTGCAGGTCAATGAATTGGTTAAATACGATGTACCCTATTTTTTTCCCGGCCAGGTTTAGCACACTGCTGTATAACACCGGGTTAATGTTATATTGGGCAGCATTTATCGTAAGCGTTGTGGAAGTGCCATCGGGTTTTTTGAGTGTGAGCGTAACGTTATTGCTATAGTAAATGGCATCTACCAACCTTGTTACATTCGGTCCCTGATCCCCGTCATAATCTATGTTGCTGTTGTTGTTAACTGCTGTTATTTGCCAGGAACGGCGTATGCCCTGCTGATAAGCCGGAGAGCCGGGATATACATATACAATACGCAGGTCGGATGTGCTATTATAACCAACATCAATACCAAAGTCTCCGGCGATCCCTTCTCCGATTTCTTCTGCTACGGCGCCATTGTCCAGGAAGCTATAATGATCCAGGTTGCTGCCGTTCTCTTTTTTGTAGGATGTCAGTGCATTGAACATATCCTTTGCATTAGCGTAACTGTTCGGCTTAAAGGTCGCTGAGTCGGGGATGACATCGTTCCACAGGTACTGATCCTTGAAAATAAAGTACATAGAATCTTTGGATGAGACGGCTATGCCTCCGTCACCGCCATCCGTAGCGGGCTTTACCGGTTCGCCATGATCTTTTTTACAGGCGCCCAGCACAAACAGGGATATTACAGCAATCCACGCTGTTTTACGACAGGTAGTAAACATAATAGACGGTTTAAAAGACGCTAAATTTAACTATAATTAAACGTTTTCAGGTTTAAAATACGTGCATCCGGCCTCAAAAGTTGTGTGGCATGTGCAGATAGCGGGATCGTGTCGGCCAAACAGGCTAAGTTGTCTGCGGCTCAGGGACCAGTACCGATATCTTCCAGCTGGCGGGCTATTTTCCTGTTCCAATCCAGCTGTGCGGATATGACGGTGCCATGACGTGTTTCACCGTCAAAGCCTTCCTGCAGGCGGTTCATTTCCCGGAAAGACTCCAGGTATTCATACTGGATCATGCTGTCAAAATCCTCTTTCGTGAGCGGCAGTTCCCGAACCTTATTCATGAAGCGGCGGGCAACCAGGTAGGTAATGTCAAAATGCAGCTGCTCATGGGCCAGGCTGTAACTGTCCATACTTCCACCCCTTACCCAGGAGGCGCTCCGGATAAAGAACACCTGCAACCTGAGGGTAATTTGCAGGGTATCTTTCCGTAACAGGCTGCTGCCCTCATAGGAAAAACTGGTAAATGCCACTGCGGCGCTGGGCCCCCCGCGTGAAGGGGTACCCCTGAAATCAGACCATTTAAGCCTGCGGGCAGGATAAAATAAAGTGTCGGAGGACGGATCGTCCGGGCGTTGATCCATTACAAACATCACTTTCACCACAGGCGGTTCCTGCTTATTGGCTGACGCTTCTTTGCAGACCCCTGTAACAGATAGAAGAACAGATAATATACTCCAGGCAGCGGGTAACATCATCAGGCTTTACGAATGATGTTAAGATAAAGGATTTTCCGTGGTACGCCCAAAAAATCGTAATTTACAATCAACCAAAACAATCTCGCTATGTACGGTGGCGGATACATTTTCGACGAACCCAATAAAAAGCAATTGCGGGACGAGCAGTTGCATGACGACCCTGAAAAGCTGGCCGCCTTTGAAGATCGTATTGCCCGTGGAGAAAAGATAGAGCCCGGAGACTGGATGCCAGTTGAATACCGCCGGCAGCTGATACGCTTAATAGAACAGCATGCACATTCTGAAGTGATCGGGGCATTACCGGAAGGTACCTGGATCACCCGCGCACCCGGGTTTAAACGCAAGCTGGCCCTTATTGCAAAAGTACAGGATGAGGTAGGGCACGGGCAATTGCTTTATAACGCTGCTGAAACGCTTGGAAAAACCCGGGAGTCCATGATCAACGACCTGCTCAGCGGTAAATCCAAATATTCCAATGTTTTCAATTACCCGGCTATGACCTGGGCTGATGTGACGGTGATCGGCTTTTTAATAGATGCCGCCGCCATTGTAAACCAGGTAGCCAATTCAAAAGGCTCTTACGGACCTTATTGCCGGGCACTGGAACGTATCTGCTATGAAGAAAGCTTTCACCTGAAACAGGGGCATGACGCTTTACTCGAACTTGCTACGGGCACACCTATGCAGAAGGCCATGTTGCAGGATGCCCTGAACCGCTGGTGGCAGCCTATCATGCATTTTTTTGGCCCTCCGGACAAGGTATCCAGCCATTCGGAAAAGCTGATGCAGTGGAAAGTGAAGATGGCCAGCAACGACGACATGCGTAACCAGTTCCTCGATACCTATGTGCCCAAGATATGGGAGCTGGGCCTGAGCCTGCCCGATCCCCTGTTGCATAAGAACACCGCAACCGGTCGCTGGGAATACACTGATCCTGATTGGGACCTGTTCTTCAAAGTGATCAACGGCGATGGTCCCTGCAATAAGGAAAGACTGCAGGTACGCAGATGGGCGGAGGCCGAAGGCCGCTGGGTAAGAAAGGCCCTGATGAATATATCTGAAAGAAAGGCAATGCCGGTAGCGTAAACTAATGCTAAAAGCTGACAATGAACAACCAATCATTTGACCCCCGCGTGAACCGGTTAAAGCTGGGAAATGCGGATGAACCGATAAAAGTGGAAGAAGGTGAAAACTGGAATAGCTATGAAGTATTTCACCAGGAGAAAAGAGGCGCACATCACGAGCATGTAGGTTGTGTACATGCTCCAGACCCGCAGATGGCGCTGGTATTTGCAAAAGAACAGTTTGGGCGTCGTAAGAAGTGCGTAAACCTCTGGGTAGTGCGCAGCGCCGATATTCTTGCATTTGATGCGGAAGATGAAGACATGTTTGCAAACAACCAGGAGAAAACGTATAGAGATGCCAGTGGGTTCAAGGTAATGGAAAAGATCAACAAGGTAAAAGGCAGTAAAGCACCATGATGAAAAACGCAATTGCAGAACTGATCACCAAAATGGCGGATGATGAACTGATCCTGGGTCACCGCAATTCCGAATGGACCGGGTTGGGACCTGTTATGGAAGAAGACATTGCCTTCTCTTCTATGGCGCAGGACAAAATAGGCCATGCCTGGGCATTATACCGCATACTGCAGGAGCAGCTGGATGGCGAAGACCCTGACCAGTTTGCATTTATGCGGGCGGAGCAGGACTTTAAGTGCTGCCACCTGGTAGAAATGCCTATCGGCACCTATGATTTCAGCCTTATGCGGCATTTTCTCTTTGACCATGCAGAGGCGGTACGGTATGATAGTCTGCAGCAGAGCAGCTTTGAACCGCTGCAACAGCTGAGCCGCAAACTGAAGGGCGAACTTAAGTACCACACCCTGCATGCTGACGCCTGGATATTACAGCTATGCAAAGCAGGGGGGGAGAGCTACGAACGTATGCAGGCTGCACTGGATCAGTGCTTTCCACTGGCGGCTGGTATCTTTGAACCTGGCAACGATGAACAGGGCCTTATAAATGCAGGTATCTACCCGGGAGAGCAGGCGCTTTATCAGAGATGGCTGGATGCAGTTAATACGGTATTGGTAAAAGCTTCGCTGAATATGCCTGATCCTGCAACGCTAATCCCGCAGTACGGCGGACGCAAGGGCAACCACACCCCACACCTGCAGCCCCTGTTGCAGGAAATGGGAGAAGTGTTCCGCCTGGACCCGACCGCCCGCTGGTAATAAATACATCATGACTGCTGATAATACCATAACAAATGTCTACAAGGCGCTGGAACAGGTAATGGACCCGGAAATACCCGTGCTGAACGTACTGGACCTGGGTATGATCACTGATGTAGCGTTTCATGATAATACGGTACAGATAAAAATGATCCCCACTTTTGCTGCCTGCCCTGCAATAAGCTTTATACAGGAACAGATCAGGAAAGTAGTAAACCGAGAGACCCGCCTCCCGGTTGAAGTAAGCATTGATAAAACGGTACACTGGCACAGCAACCGCTTATCTGAAGTCGCTAAGGAGAAGCTCCGCAATTTTGGTATTGCCACCCCTCAGGTACATCAGGGAGAGCTGCGTGCGGAGATCATGCTCAACACACCCTGCCCGCATTGCAACAGTAGTAACACCTACCTTCGTTCCCCCTTTGGTTCCACTCTCTGCCGCGCCATCCACTATTGTAAAGATTGCGGGATGGTGTTTGAGCAATTCAAACCGCTTGAATAAGTATAAAGGTGCTTATTCATCAATAATGCATTGCTGATTATCTGCGCCGTATAAATTATGCTTTGGAATTTGGGATTTGGACACTGGAATTTATATATTAGCTCAATAAAAGCTGCGCATGAAGATTGGCTTGTATTTCGGGTCTTTTAATCCTATACATACCGGGCACCTTATAATTGCTAACTATGTCGCCTATAACACGGATCTGGATAAAGTATGGCTGGTGGTATCACCGCAAAACCCGCTGAAACCTTCTTCCACTTTACTGAATGAACATCACCGGTTTCATCTGGCAGAGCTGGCCGTACAGGGAGAGTCCAGGCTGCGGGCCAGTAATATCGAGTTTTCACTGCCAAGGCCTTCCTTTACAATAGATACCCTTACCTATCTGTCGGAAAAATTTCCTACGCAGGAGTTTACCGTGATCATGGGCAGTGACAGTTTCCAGAATATACAGCGCTGGAAGAATTACGAGCAGATTATTAAGCATTATCCCATTTATATCTACAAGCGGCCGGGGCATGAAGTTACAGAGACCTATGGCGCCCAAATACAGGTATTGGATGCACCTTTACTGGAGATATCCTCTACCAGTATCCGCAAATGGATACAGGAGGGGAAATCTATCCGCTACCTGGTGCCGGATAATGTGGCAGCTTATATACAGCAGAACAATTACTACAAATAACCCGCTCAGGAGGATCTTTCTGTTTTTACCACCTTCACCTGCCTTTTCCTGGAAAGGAATTCGTTGGAGTAGATCTGCACCAACAGGATAAACATCGAAATAAGGAGGGGGCCAAAGATGAGCCCAATAAAACCAAAAAGGCTGACACCTACGATCACGCCAAACACAGTAATGAGCGGGTGCACATCTCCTATTCTTTTGGCCAGCAGGAAACGGAAAACGTTATCTGATGCGCCTACTACCGCAAACCCGTAGATCAATATCCCCAGTCCGCTCCAGGTATGCCCGTCCGCAATCAGGAAAATACCCATGGGCACATACACTGCCGCAGCCCCGATAATAGGGAGCATGGCGGTAAAGCAGGTTACCACGAACCAGAAAACAGGCTGTGGCACTTTAAAGATGAAGTAACCGATCAGGGCTACAATGCCCTGGATAACTGCGATCAGCGGAATACCAATACCGTTGGCGATCACCATTTTTTTCAGTTCGCTACCCAGGCGATCCACATTTTCTTCCCTTAACGGAATATAATCGGCGAGCCCGGCTTCCATCTCACGGGCGCAGGTAAGCATAAAGTACAGCACGAAGTACATGATGGCTATCGCGGTAAGTGTATTGAAGGTGGCGCCCAGGAACGTGGGCAGGAAGTTGGTAAGGTTCTCCTGCATCCGCTGGAGGCGGGTTTCAGAAAGAATGTCAAAACCGGTAGCCTCCTGCAATCGTTGGTTGACCGTTTCGAAGCCCTGTATCAGTTCTGAAGAATGGCTGATGGCATAGCTTACTTTAGCTGTCAGCATATTTATCAGCAGGCCAAAAGGCAGCAGGATAATGATAAAGGAAAGCACCATCAGCGTAGCCGCCGCCACGCTTTTTTTCCACTTGCGCTCTTCTACAAGGCGCAGCATCCACTTGCGGCACAGAATGTAGAGTGTTACCGCCCCCAGAAATCCCGGGAAAAGGCCATACAGCTCAGAAAAGAGCAGTACGCCCCAGAACACTATTATCAGCAGGAAAAAGATCTGTTTCAAGCGTTGATTGTCGATGTAGCTCATATACAGTATATGATAAGGTCTCTCTCAAACCTACATGATTTTCGACGAACCGCAAAAAGCGGTATTTTTGGCAGCGGTAGCGAATTGTGGAATAATGTTTGTACCCGTAAATTACCCTGATTAAAAATTTTAATGTTTCATTTAAAAAAATAATGACCATGAGTAACAGTTCAAAAGCCGTTGTTTCCTTCATTGTAGGCGCCGCTGTAGGGGTAGCCGTTGGTTACTTCCTGAACTCCGACAAAAAAGATGAGCTGGTAGAAAAATTAAAGTACCAGTCAGATAAGCTGAAGGACCGTTTCAAAAAGAAAAAGGAGCATTTTGAGGATGCCATTGAGAATGAACTGGCATAACCCCTTCGCACTAAATTCATTTGCATGGAAGAAAATTTCAGCAATTATTTTAACCAGACCGGGAAAGTGGCCAGGGAATACCTGGAAACCCGGGTGGATCTCATTAAGCTCCAGGCAGCAGGAAAGCTATCAAAAGCTTTGGGACTATTCTTTTCTATTATGATGGCTTTCCTGCTGTTCTTCTTTGTAGTGGTCTTCCTGGGTATGGTGGTGGGCTTCTGGATCGGTGAAATGACAGGCAGTTACACCATCGGCTTCTCCTGTGCGGCAGGGCTGTTTGTAGTACTGCTGCTACTGATCCTGATTTTCCGCAAAAGCCTTATCCAGCGTCCGCTGTCAAATATGCTGGTGGCAGAGATGCTGGAAGGAATGTCAGACGATGAGCAGGAGGAAGAAGAAGAGGAGCCGGCTCCCACGCAGGAACCGGTAGCATAAATAAATTCCTTAAACGCCATTTTTAATGATTAAATGACTACGCCATGCAGAAGGTGAAGAAGATCACCAATGTTGAAACACTGGAGCTGGAAGTTGCACGTTTGAAGAAACGCAGCCGCAAACTTGAAACAGACCTGGCAGACCGGGTTGACTTTTTTAAAGAGAACTATGGGAAGATGGCCATTAACTCTGTAGTACCCGGGCTCGGCAAACACAAGGGTACTTTCGGGCTGGTATCACGTATTGCCGGCATAGCCTGGCAAAGTGGGAAGTTCAAAACATTTGCCACCGGCGCATTTATGACTGTACTGGAGTTTGTTGGGGTACGCCTGGGTATCAACCTGTTCAATAAATACCAGCAGCACAGAAGGAAAAAGAAAGCGCGTAAAAAAGCGGAAACCCGGACGGCTGCTTCCAACTCACAGGAAGAGTATTAATATATACGGCACCGTTAGCCCCACACCTTGGTGCCTTCACTACAGTTGGAACAGATATCTATATTCTTACGACCTTCCATGATCTGGGTACGGAAACGTACATATTGTTCATTAAACCACAATTCGCGGAAAGACTGCTGTTTCAGATCTCCCAGTTTATGCTGTGCATCCTTATCAAAGCAGCAGGGCGCTACCAGCCCGTCCCAGGTAATGACCGGGGAATGCCACAAACGCCAGCAGTGATTACCTAGCTTATTCTTAATGCTGTAAGTGCCATCTTCATTACGGTGATAGCGGCTGTATTTATCTATGGTAGGAATAAGGCGGTTGCCTTCTTCATAATCATATACCTGGGCAGTTTTGAAACGCACTTCATCCACACCAATCTCTTTAGCCAGTTGCTTAATATCCTCAATCTGATGCTCATTAGGTTTTACCACAAGGAACTGGAAGAATACAAAAGGCTTTTTTGAGTTAAGCGCTTTTTTCCACTTCACAATGTTCTTAGCGCCCTGTATCACTTTTTCGAGGTTACCGCCTACCCGATACTGCGTATATACGTCCTGCGTGGTGCCGTCAATGGATATGATCAGCCTGTCAAGGCCGCTTTCTACTGTTTTACGGGCGTTCGCATCCGTAAGGTAGTGCGCATTGGTAGAGGTGGCAGTATAGAGTCCCCTTTCACCGGCATACTTCACCATATCGAGGAAACCAGGATTCAGGTAAGGCTCGCCCTGGAAATAAAATATCAGGTACAGCAGATCTTTGGAGATCTCATCAATTGTCTTCCTGAAAAAGTCCTGCTGCAACATACCGGTAGGCCGTGTAAAGGCGCGGAGCCCGCTGGGACATTCGGGGCAGCGCAGGTTACAGGAGGTGGTAGGCTCAAAGGAAATGGAGATAGGATAACCCCATTGAACCGGCTTGCCACTCCATTTGCTCAGAAAGTAACTGGCCAGTACTTTGCCTGCGTTCCATCCCCGGCGAAGGGTGAATTTCGAAATAAGGTTCAGGGTGTCGTTCAGGTTAAAATCAGGCATTGATCAGATACTTTGTGTGTAAAATTAAGACAAGTATAGATGTAATAGTAAAAAATATTACGCTATACTTGTACCGCTAAACAGGTAAGTTATTAGTTGTCAGTTGCAATGACTGACAACGGTAGCTTTCAGCTGACAACTGTTAAATATCAATGAGGAAGAAAAAACCGGGACGTTTACTGCTTATACTTATGGTAATGGTGGCCGCTGCCGTGGCCGCATGGTTATGGTGGCAGCAGCGGCAGGAAGCGCTGAACTTTGTACGGTATGAGGAATTCGGAATTGATATGCCCGTGAATTATTCCATACATGGTATAGACGTGTCAAAATTCCAGCGTGAAATAAACTGGGAGGCGGTAAGGCAGATGCAGGTGGATAAGATACGTATATCCTTTACCTTTATTAAGGCTACAGAGGGCATTACCCGTCAGGATGCAGCGTTTAAGCGCAACTGGGACAAGGCCGGAAAAGCAGGACTGGTACGCGGCGCCTATCACTTCTTCTATTCTACCCGTGACCCCATCAAACAAGCTATCAATTTCCGGAATGTGGTACAGCTGGAATCAGGCGACCTGCCACCCGTGCTGGATATAGAAATGCACAATAACCAGCCTGCCGCCGTGATCAGAAGCACGGCAAAGATCTGGCTGGAAGAGATGGAAAAAGCTTACGGGATAAAGCCCATTATTTATACTAACCTGAAGTTCTATAATACCTACCTTGGGGATGAGTTTAATGACTACCCGCTATGGATAGCCCATTATTACCAGAAAGAGCGGCCCCGTGTAAACCGGGAGTGGCTTTTCTGGCAGCACAGTGATATTGGCAGGGTGAACGGTATAAAAACAATCGTAGATTTTAATGTATTCAGAGGCGATAGTGCGGCGTTAATGAAATTGTGCCTGCCCTGATGGGAGTAACCAGTTAATAAACCCGCTTATGCAACCCGAAGAAGAACAGAAAGACCCTTTTAATTCGGTAATGGTGCAGTTTTTTGTGAAGATCATGCGCACCATGTTCCTGGGGCTTTTCTGGATGCTGGTAAATGTATTCCTGGGCCTTTTCCTGGGGATGGGGGTGCCGGACGAATCAACGCCCGGCCGCCTGATATTCTTTTACGCCTGGCTGGTACTTACCCTTGCTGCCTACCTTTATGTGGTATGGCGCTGGTGGAGAAAGAAGCTGCCGCCGCCATGATTTATTTGCGCGTACCTAATTCCATGGTCCATAATTTTCCATACCTGCCCACTCCCATTTCTGTAAAGTTCGGATCCATCATATTCCTGCAATGCTTGGGGCTGGTGAGCCAGCCCAGTACGGTTGCCTGTTCATCCGTAAGCCCGGTGGCAATGTTTTCTCCGTACCGCAGCCAGGGATAACCAACCGCATCCAGGCGCTGCCCCGGGTCAGACCCGCCCGGGGCAATATGATCAAAATACGATTGCTCAGACATGTCTTTACTATGCAGCCAGGCTGCTTTTTCCAATGTACCGTTCCAGCTGACAGAAGGTACCGGAGGCATTTTGGAATCGCCGCAATTACAGCCCCGGCTGCGCAGCCCGTTCACCAGGCGCAGCAAAAAAGCACGGTCTACCTTGTTTTCAGGGAATGAATCAGAAACAAAACCCGTAGTATCGCTTACAACAGGGTTTACAGCTGTGTCTTTAGCACAGCAGATAAAAGAAAGGCTTATGCACAACAGTGCCGCAAATCTGAAAATGCCGGTCATTATTACCAGTTAAGTGTAAAGGATTAAATGAATACCGGTTTGAGATAGAATCGGGCTAAAATTAGATTGAGTTGTTCAGAGGCAGGGTTAAAATCACAAGGAACAAATATAGTGTGGCAGAATGAAAATTGGACAGTCTTTTTTGTAAAGCGGATGTTAACAAAAACACCAAGGGCTGAAACAATGCGTTTCAACCCTTGATATTCAATAGATAACTCATTTGCTTTCTTTCTCCAGATCGCGGTATTTTTTGATCCGGTCGTGTGACAGCCTGAGCTCTCCCTGCTGCCGGGTAATAACATCCAGCATATCGCCGGGGATCTCCACTTCATTGCTGAGGGCCATGTTGTATACCCGTAGCGTTACATCTTCGCCATATTCACAGGAGGCCAGCACGCTGGAATCGCTGTTGGTGAAATCAGCCTTCAGGTCCATCCAGGTACGATACAGATCGCCAGCCATGCTCGGTATCAGGCTCTTCCTGTCCGCCGCCAGCTTTTATGAACTTATTGAGTTCAAAGGCGTACTCCCTGCTCTGATCAGCCATAGACTGAAAAATGTGCTGTAATCCCGGATCGTCTACCTCTGTAACGGCATTATCATACCCTGCCGACCGGTCGTTATTGACACGTACAAGGTCTTGCAGGGTGTTGATAAGATCTGTGTGCATGATCATAATAAAAGGATTTTAAGATTTGCATTCTTACAGTAATGAGGGCTGCAAATATGCTACCTGAATACTTTTTATGATCCTTTTTGCTTCTTCTTTCGACTTCCCGGTTCTCTGTTGCAAGCAGGCTATCAATTCCTGTTCTTTGCCATAGGTAACTTCGAGGTCTTCGTCGGATAGCTGGGGGTAGCGCTGCCTCAAAACTCTTTTGAGCACCCACCAGTCACGTAACTGCATCTTCATAACAAACCAAAATTTAAAGGGTGATTGATGAACGGGGGAACGAAGAAGGTAATTCAATTTCTGTGCCCGCTCTTCGGGCCTGACAATCAAGGCTAAAGCGGCAGACTGCAATCGAGTGACAGCCGGGATACAACTTTAGTTTACCCACTGTTTGGGGAAATGGGGTAGTACAGGTTGTGGAATTACCGCGTCACAATAAATGCTTTAGCCGCCCCCAGCCTGACTTACTGCACTGGAACAAACTTTGTAAAGTATACTACAACACTTTAGAACGCCAAAAAAGAGCAACATGCCTAGTCAACATAAAAATACATCCAGTAATAAGAAGGGAACCGGGGAAACAAAGGTGGACAAGGAAAAGAAACCAGCAGAAATACTGAAAACCCGGAAAGCCAGCAACTTCACCAATCCGTTGCGGGGAGACCTTTCTGAAATGCCGGAAAAAGAAAATAAAACTGTGCGGGAGAATAAAAGAGATAAGGACGAACATCGAACATAACGACTCACCATATCGATTAGTTGAAACTCTCGTCAACATTAACTTTTATGTAATTTCAGGGAACAGTGTTTAGTCATAGTTCTTCTTTAATGTTGTGGTGTATAGCAGGCCGTCCCATTCCTGGGATGGTTTTCTTTTTTCAGGAAGTAGCTAACTGCTGTGGTCTGCAATGATCTCCCAGGCACCATTCACTTTCCTGATGAGCAGGCTGAAATGCCCTTCCAGGTTGCCGATACTGCGTTGCAGTTGAAATTTACCAACAAGAAAACAGAGTTCAGGCGTTAACTGTTTAAACTCCAGCAGCTTAAATTGCAGCTGACCCATGGCGGCAGTGTCGGGGTATGACTTTTTATAACGATCCAGCGTAGCCTGCCAGCCATAGGTAATGCCGGATTTACCAATGAAAAGCAGCGAATCCGACTGCCAGTAAGTATCCATAAATGCACGGATATTGCCCTGGTTCCAGGCGCTTATTTGCTGCTGCATTAATTGCCCGATTGCCTGCTCGGCTGTTTGCTGTGCCCGGGCTGCAGACCCTGTAGTGGCTAATACAAATGCCAAAGGAATAGTATACAGGAGGAAACGCATGTCGAAAATTTAGCAAAAGATATATAGTTTTTAGCTGTAAGGCAAATTTGATTATACTACCTTTGCAAACGACATAAAAAAGGAAGCTTTATCATTAATTAAAATCAATAGCATATGCCTGGATATGAACTATTTGGTGCTGAGGAAAGGAAAGAAGTGAATGATGTACTGGAAACCGGTATTTTCATGCGTTATGGTTTTGATGGTCCCCGCAAGGGCGTCTGGAAAGCCAAAGAATTGGAGAATGCCATCAGCAGCAAACTGAACGTACCCTACACACAGCTTACCTCCAGCGGCACTACCGCCCTTACTACCGCCCTGGCGGCCCTGGGTGTAGGCGCAGGCGACGAAGTGATCATGCCTACTTTCACTTTTGTGGCCAGCTTTGAAAGTATATTCTCCGTGGGAGCCACTCCCGTTCTGGTTGATATAGATGATACCCTTACCCTGGATCCCAGGGCTGTGGAAGCCGCTATTACCCCCCGTACAAAGGTGGTGATGCCGGTACATATGTGCGGCGCCATGGCAGACCTGGATGCACTGAAAGCCATCTGCGAAAAGCACAACCTGATACTCCTGGAAGACGCCTGCCAGTCATTCGGCGCCAGCTATAAAGGCAAGGCGCTGGGTACCATCGGCCACGCCGGGGCATTTTCATTCGACTTTGTAAAAACCATCACCTGTGCCGAAGGCGGCGCCGTGGTGACCAGCGATAAGGACCTGTATATCAGGTGCGACGGCTTCTCTGATCACGGGCACGACCACCTGGGCGCAGACCGCGGTGCGGATCAGCACCCCTTTATGGGATACAATTTCCGTATCTCTGAACTGCATGCCGCTGTAGGCCTGGCACAGATACGCAAGCTGGACCACTTCCTGGCCATCCAGCGGAATACCAAGAAGATCTTTAAGGATGCCCTGGCGGCTATCCCGGAAGTGAGCTTCCGCCGCCTGCCCGACCCTGAAGGCGATAGCGCCACTTTCCTGGGCTTTTTCCTGCCCGAAGAGAGCCAGGCGCGGGCTGCCGCTGCTGCCATGAAGGCTGCCGGACTGGCCGCGTTTTACTGGTATGACAATAACTGGCATTATATCCGCAACTGGGACCACTTTAAGCAAAGCACTACCCTGAATCATTTTGCCCCCGGCCTGCAACAGGCAATGGAGCTGTATAAGATCAGGCAGTTCCCTGTTTCAGATGCTATCATCAACCGTTGCATCTGCACACCGATCAACCTGGCCTGGACTGAGCAGGAAGTGAAGGAAAGGGCCAACAAGCTGGTGACTGCCGTTAAGAGCGTGTTATAAGCACAGAATAACAACATTATGAAGAAGATAGCCTTAATACCTGCCCGTTACGGCGCCACCCGTTTCCCCGGGAAACTGATGGCTAAGCTGGGGGGTAAATCCGTGATACTCCGTACATACGAATCTACGGTGAACACCGGCGTGTTCGACGAAGTGATAGTGGTTTGCGACAGTGATATCATCTACCAGGAGATCGTTCAGAACAACGGCAAGGCCATAATGAGCCGGAAGGAGCATGAATGCGGTACCGACCGCATTGCAGAAGCAGTGGCGGATATGGACGTGGATATCGTGGTGAATGTACAGGGCGATGAGCCTTTTACCCAGAAAGGCCCCCTGGAAAAGCTACTGCAGGTATTTGAAGGCGAGGCTGGTAAGCAGGTGCAGGTGGCCTCCCTGATGCAGGAACTGAAAGACTGGAAATCCATAGAAGACCCTAACTATGTTAAGGTAGCGGTCGATAAACATTTTAACGCTTTATTCTTTTCCCGTTCCGTTATACCTTATCCTCGCAACAAAGAAGCGCGCAGCATTTACTACGAACATATTGGTATCTATGCCTTCCGTAAACAAACGCTGCTGGAGTTTACCCGGCTGCCGGTAAGCCCGCTGGAGAATGCAGAGAAAATAGAATGCCTGCGGTACCTGGAGAACGGCATTCCCATGAAAATGGTGGTAACAGAATATATGGGCGTGGAAATAGACACCCCTGAGGATCTGCAGAAAGCAACGCAGCTGCTGTAATTAACAATGAGCATTAACAATTTATAATTTAGGAGCGGATGAAATTCAGAAATTTTAAACTGGTAGGTTACGTCATATTCGGCCGCGGGGCCTTTAACCAGCTGGATGAGATACTGGCGCCCCAGCGTAAGGGAGACGCCCCCATGATATTTTTTGTAGATCACTTTTTCAGGGACAAGGCGGCGTTCACCAGCCGTATACCGCTGCGCGGCAAGGATAAGATCGTGTTCATTGACGTAACGCACGAGCCCAAAACCACCTATGTAGATCAGTTGCGGGATGAATTGAAGACAGAATTCGGCCAGGTATCCGGTATCATCGGTATTGGCGGCGGCTCCACAATGGACATGGCCAAGGCGGTATCGCTGATGATGAACAATCCCGGTTCTTCCGCTGATTACCAGGGTTGGGACCTCATAAAACAACCCGGCGTATATAAAGCAGGTATTCCCACCCTTTCAGGCACCGGGGCAGAGGTTAGCCGAACAACGGTACTTACCGGACCTACGAAAAAACTGGGGCTTAACTCCGATTTTACACCATTTGACCAGATAGTGCTGGATCCCGAGCTGATCAGGGACGCACCGGTGAACCAGCGTTTCTATACCGCTATGGATTGTTACATCCACTGTGTGGAGTCGCTGGAAGGCACTTACCTCAATGCGTTCAGCCGCTCTTATGGAGAAAAGGCACTGGCGCTGTGCCAGGAGATATTCCTTACAAAACAGCATTGGGATGATGATGCAGATGAAAAACTGATGATGGCTTCCTATGCCGGAGGTATGAGCATCGCCTACTCACAGGTAGGGGTGGCGCATGCTGTAAGCTATGGCCTCAGCTATCTGTTGGGCACCCATCATGGCGTAGGCAATTGCGTTGTGTTTGACAAACTGGAGGAGTTCTACCCGCAGGGCGTGGAAGAGTTTAAGGAGATGGTGCAGAAACATCACATCACCATCCCGCAGCATATTACCAAAGGCTTGAGCGATGAGCAGTTCAACACCATGATAGACGTATCCCTGGGCATGGCGCCACTGTGGGAGAACGCCCTGGGTAAAGACTGGCAGCAGCAGATGACAAGAGACCGCCTGCGCGCCTTGTACGAAAGATTGTAACACGCTATATCATAAAGCAGAACGCGGAACGCTGAGATACAACTCAAGGTGTTCCGCGTTTTGCGTTTTGCGTGCTGCAGGCAGCGTTTCAGAGCCATCTGCGGATGTGCGTCTTCATATGCACCAGCCGCCACATTACTTTCAGCCGGCGGTTATCATAGATGGCAATCAGGTAAACAGTGGCCATCAGGGCGGCAACGCCCATTACACCAAAAGTAGCCGGGAAATAAGACGCATTATTGTGATAGATATAGGCAGAAAGATAAGCGCCCAGCCCGATGCCAGCTTCCATGGCAATGTACATGGTAGCCAGTGCGCGGCCACGGTAGGAAGGATCTCCCAGGTCTACCGTCCAGGCAGTAACCGCAGGAGAGTTAATACCTACTGACACGCCATAGATCACAGCAGCCGCCATCATCACGAACGGGGTGGTAGTAACTGCCAGCATGAACAGTGAAACAGCCATCATGGCCGCAGATATTTTCAGTATCGGTACACGGCCATGCTTGTCAGACAGTTTGCCCGCCAGCAGGCGTATGCCAATAGATGCCACGGTAAAGAAGGTAAAGAAAAGCCCTTTATTATGAATGCCCAGGTGGTTGCTGAAATCCGGGATCACCGTCAGCAGTGCACCATAGCTCAGGAATGTCAGGAAGGTAACGATCACCGGGCCTACTACCAGCGGCTCAAAGATCTCGTTGCGGGAGATCTTCAGCAGCGATGGACTGAAACGCTGGCGGTTGGGGAGCGTTTCCTTCAGGCCGCCTATCAGTATTACGACAGATAACAATGCAAATACGGCAGACACCTGGAACATAACATAGATATTCCACCTGGCTGCAATAAAACCTCCTATGGCTGGGCCTATAGCCAGGCCAATGGTACTGAAAAGACCAACCATGCCCATCGCCTCCGCCCGCCTGTGATAAGGCACGAGATCGGAAATATAGGCGGTGGTACCCGTAGGTTTAAAGCCGGTAGAAAAGCCATGAAAGAAGCGGAGCAGCAGGAAAGCGCCAACAGAACTAACCAACGGATACAACAGGCTGCATATAACACATACCACCGAGCCGAATATCATTACCGGTACACGGCCAACAGTATCTGTCAATTTGCCGCTAAAAGGACGCGATAAACCTGCCATTAAGGTAAAAAGTGCCAGAATGTAGCCTTTATAATCTGCGCCACCCATACTACTGAGATAAGCGGGCAGCTCAGGGATCAACATATTGTAACTGGCGGAGAATACGGCATTACTAAGGCAAAGTAAAATGAAGTGCAACGTATAGATTCTCCCCGACGACTGTTCCATACCACAAAATTAGGAAGTATGGCACAATAATAGCAAAAGAACCAACATCAAATCTACTATCTTTGTAGGATTTTAACACATGACAAGGACCACCCGGGATTAAAGAAGCACTTTGCCGGCGGGCCGCACGCACACCCCCGCCCCCATCAGTTTCATGTGAAAACGGGAGTAACCAGCCGACCGGATATCCTGCAGAACATAAGTACTGGTAAAAGATCAAATACGTACATATGAAAGCAAACATTGGAATCTCCGAAGAAAATCTGAAGGCAGTTGCCTTAGAACTGAACAAGGCCTTAGCTGACCTGATGGTGCTCTACACCAAAACACGCAATTATCACTGGAATGTTGAAGGACCCGATTTTATGGAACTGCACAAGTTCTATGAAGAGCAATACAGCCAGCTGGAAGAGGCCATTGACGAAACCGCAGAGCGTATCCGCACATTGGGCCACTACGCTCAGGGCCGCCTGGCAGACTTCCTGAAACAGACCAGCCTGGTGGAACAGGAGTACACCAACGATGAGCGTACACAGCTCAGTAACCTGCTGGAAGACCACGAAACAATTATCCGAAACCTGCGCAGACTGGTTACTGAGTTTGCCGACAAGTATAAGGACATTGGCTCCAGCGATTTTGCCACTGAATTATTAAGGCAGCACGAGAAAATGGCCTGGATGATCCGTTCCTATCTCAACAAATGATACCTTATGTGATTGGAGTCCGGCTCGCAGATCTTTTGTAATATTATAGTTCTAAACCCACCAAGGCTTATGGATAATAGTACAAGAGACCTGCGGCTTGCCGTGCTAATAGATGCTGATAACATACCCCACAGCCATGTACGCCCCATGCTGGAAGAAGTTGCCAAGTATGGAGTACCTACCTTTAAACGGATCTATGGAGACTGGACCAAACCGCAGCTCAGCTCATGGAAGGCGGTTCTCCTGGAGCATGCCATCAACCCCGTGCAGCAATACAGCTATACCTCCGGGAAAAATGCCACGGATTCTGCTATGATCATAGACGCGATGGATATACTGTATACGGGGCGTGTGGATGGATTCTGCCTGGTAAGCAGCGATAGCGATTTTACCCGGCTGGCTACCCGCCTCAGGGAAGCCGGTATGCGGGTATTTGGCCTGGGTGAAATGAAAACGCCGGCCGCTTTCCGCGCCGCCTGCGATAAATTTATTTACCTCGAAATCCTGCAGCAGGAGAGCAGCGAAGAACAGGCCCCCACCCGGCGGAAAACCGCTCAAAGCAAACGCAAAGCCATCAGCAAAGCCAACCGGGAGCTGTTTAACCTGCTCAAGTCAAGCATTAATGATACCGCCGATGAAGACGGCTGGGCCTACCTGGGCGACCTGGGTAACCTGCTGATCAAGAAACAACCGGACTTTGACTCCCGTAACTATGGGTTCAACAAGCTGCTGCAGCTGATCAAAAGCTTCGACAGTTTTGAAATAGATATACGGGAAACCGGCAAGAAAACCGGGAAACTGGTGTATGTACGGGTAAAATAAACGCATGTCATGAATGTAACAGAACGGATATCCATACTACAGGGCGATATTACAAAAGTAGAAGCAGATGCTATCGTGAATGCGGCCAACTCATCTCTGATGGGTGGGGGAGGTGTAGACGGCGCCATACACCGCGCCGGCGGACCGGCTATCCTGGAAGATTGCCGGAAGATCGTTGCCCGGCAAGGCGGATGCGCCACCGGGGAGGCCGTGATCACTACCGCCGGCAGGCTGCCGGCCAGACATGTGATCCATACGGTAGGACCGGTTTGGAATGGCGGCCATAAACAGGAAGCCGCAAAACTGGCCGCCTGCTACCGGAACGCTTTACAGCTGGCCATAGCGCATCAGCTGCATACCATCGCTTTTCCTAATATCAGTACCGGGATATACCGCTTCCCCAAAGACGAGGCTGCCCGTATTGCCGTCACTACTATCCGTGATTTTTTAGCTGAACATGAGGAGATAAGGCAGGTGATCCTGGTTTGTTTTGATGAAAGTAACCTGACCAGTACGAAGGAGGCCCTGGAACAGCTACAATAAGAAAACCCCGGGTATACCGGGGTTGTATATTGATAATAAGAATATCCAGATTCGTGCTTAGCGTTTTACGTACTTGATAGTAGCGTACAAAAGCATTAAGGCGAACACTATAATAACAACATAGGCCAGAATATGCCCTACCTTATCAAAAGCCCTGTAGAACTCCGTCGTCTTTACATTATCCTGTAAGAGTGTCAGCAACATAGTAGAATGTATTTAAAGAATTGCCTGCAAGTTAGGGTATTCCCGTCAAAAATCCCAACCCGCTCAATGGCTCAGTACGCGGCCAGTTTGCGAATACACTGATCCAGCCGGGCTTTTGCCAGGAAATTTTTTTCAAGTGCGGGAGAAAAAGGCACCGGGGTATCCAGGCTGGCGCAACGCAGCACCGGGGCATCCAGCAGGTGAAAACAGTGTTCTGCTATCCAGGCACTGATTTCGCCGCCAAAGCCACCGGTAAGAGTATCTTCGTGCAGCACCAGCACCTTACCGGTTTGCGATACCGCCGCTTCAACCGCAGCGTAATCCAGCGGCAGCAGTGTACGGAGGTCCAGTATATGGAGGGAGAACTCCGGATGCTGTTGCGCGTATTCCAGCGCCCAGTGCACCCCGCTGCCATAGGTAATAATGCTGATGTCAGTACCGCTTTGAGCTACTCTAGCCTTGCCTATTTCCACCGTATACCAGCCTTCCGGTAACGGGCCGCTGATTGCCCGGTAAAGCGCTTTATGCTCAAAATACATTACCGGGTTCGGGTCTGCCAGGGCTGCCAGCAACAATCCCTTGGCATCAGCCGGGGTAGAGGGGTATACCACTTTCAGGCCGGGTGTGTGGGTAAACCAGGCCTCATTACTCTGGGAGTGAAAGGGCCCCGCACCCACCCCTGCGCCGGCGGGCATGCGGATCACCACATCCGCCGCCTGTCCCCAGCGGTAGTGGATCTTTGCCAGGTTATTAACGATTTGATTAAAGCCCACCGTCACAAAATCAGCAAACTGCATTTCCACCATGCTTTTGTATCCCATCAGGGAAAGCCCCAGGGCTGTACCAATAATAGCGCTTTCACAAAGGGGCGTATTGCGCACCCTCGCCTTACCGAACTTTTCTACAAACCCTTCTGTGATCTTGAAGGCACCGCCGTATTCCGCAATGTCCTGCCCCATCAGCACCAGGTTCGGGAACTGCTCCATAGCAGTGCTCAATCCATCGGAAATAGCATTGATGAAGCGCTTTTCTGTTGCTGAAGCAGGAGAGGCGATGGCCCATTGAGGATCAGCAGGCGCATATATATCAGCCAGCTCTGTGGAGGTATCACGCTACCGCTTCGGCACTGTCTGCAAGCGCTGCTGCAATGTCTGTATCTATCTGCTGCTTCAGTTCCAGGTGTATGGCCTGCCTGTTTTCGGGGCTGAGCAGGCCTATGCATTCCAGGAATGCTTCGTAGTGATGTATGGGGTCTTTCTGCGCCCATTCTTCCAGCAGGCCAGGGGGCACATACTTAGTGCCGCTGGCCTCTTCATGGCCCCGCATACGGAAAGTGAGGGCTTCTATCAGTACGGGTTGCTGCTCCTGCAGCGCATAGGCTTTGGCCTTGTTAACCGCATGGTATACTTCCAGCAGGTTATTGCCGTCTATACGCATGCTGTGCATACCGTAACCGGCTGCCTTATCGGTGAGCTGGGCACAGCGGTATTGTTCAGATACCGGGGTACTCAGGCCGTAGCCGTTATTCTCTATCAGGAAAATGACCGGGAGCCCCCAAACGGAAGCCACATTCAGGGCCTCATGAAATTCCCCTTCACTGGTGCCCCCTTCTCCGGTGAAGGCCAGGGTCACCTTATTCTCTTTACGAAGCGTATGGGCCAGTGCAATACCGTCTGCAACAGACAGCTGGGGGCCCAGGTGGGAGATCATGCCGCAGATATGATGCTCGCGGCTGCCAAAGTGGAAGGAACGTTCCCTACCTTTGCTATAGCCCTGCAGACTGCCCTGCCACTGGTGGAACAGCTGCCGCAGTGGCATATTGCGGGTGGTGAATACACCCAGGTTGCGGTGCAGGGGCAATATCCATTCATCGGGCTGCAGGGCCAGGGTGGCGCCTACTGCAATAGCCTCCTGGCCAATGCCGGAGAACCATTTGCTGACCTTGCCCTGCCGCAGAAGTAATAACATTTTCTCCTCTATCAGCCGGGGCAGTATCAACGCACGGTAAAAAGACAGTAATTGTTCGTCGCTGATGTCGGAGCGGTCAAAGTACATATCTAAATAGTATGAAATTAATCTTCCCTGCTGGCAAGGCCATGCATGAAACTATTGATAATGGTCATAACAATACTGAACAACAGCGCCCACCAGAAACCGTTCACCTTAAAGCCGGATACCAGCCCGGACGCAAACAGGATAATGATGGCATTAATCACCAGCAGGAACAACCCCAGGGTAAGAATGGTAACGGGCAATGTCAGTATGATCAGCACCGGCTTTACCAACACGTTCAGTATGGCCAGTACTAAAGCCAGTATTAAAGCCGTTATAAAATTGTCTATTTTAACACCAGGTAAGAGGTAAGCGGTTAACATGGCTGCCAATGCGCTTACCAGCAAGCGGATCAGAAAATTCATAAGAAGGTATTTATAGAGTTAAGATAAGAAAAATAGCATCAGAAAACATGGCCGCAAAGGTAAGGGCATAATGTTTGCGCCCCGGAAACATGAGGATTATTTTTTATTTTTGTCTCATATTCAAATCATATCTAACATGCAAAAACCTTACTTCCTATTGCTGACTTTACTCATTACTTCTGGCATACTGGTTTCCTGCAAAAGCAAAAATGACGATCCTGCACCTTATACCAATCCGCTGATTTACGGCCGCTGGGAGTATGTAGTGGGCCTGGACAGTTTATGGAACAGGCAAAACCAGCTGCTGTCTGCAGACACCGTTGATACCAAGGGTGAAGAGGATATTTATCTCACGTTCCGGGAGAATGGCCAGGCAGAGACCACACTGGACGAAGTGGGCAGCGGNACCTACCGTTTCAGGGATGCGCAAACACTGGAAGTAAAAAATAGCAGCGGGGTAGCGGATTATCTGCCTATTCTTACGCTGACCAACAACCAGCTGATCTTTGTGATCACCGATACGGCCTATGGAAATGGTAATTACAGCAAACAATACCTGTACTTCAGAAAGTAGATCACCGTCTTTTTATAGATACACAATGAAAAAGAGCCCGTTTCTTCAGCAGGAGACGGGCTCTTCTCATATGATAGTTATACACGTTTGCCATTTTACCCGTACTACACCCGTAGATGAAGGGTAGATGTCTGGTATCTTATAAAGNTACCGGACATCTACCNCTCAACTACGGGACATCTACCGGACATNTACCGGACATCCCTGATGCAAGCCGCAACTGTCTAGTCCTAAAATAGCTATACAGGTGAATAAAATAGTCCTGATACTGGTTATACATCCGAGTCCATAAGTCCTAAAAAAGCGCTACAGGTCATAGCCGACGCTTTATTGCCAGGTAGACCGGGGGAGGCTCCGCCATCCCCCCTTCCCCCTCTGGTGGGTTTCAAACAATGGAGGAAGGTTTATTATCCTGTAACATAAGGGCTTGATCTGGGATAATTTTTCCATCTCTTTTTCAAAATGCCTGTGTTTAGATGTGCCTGTACAGGAGTAAGGTAATCACAACTACTATGTGGCCTGAGCTGGTTATAGGCTTCAATCTTTTGTCTGATGATTTGTTTAGTTTGTTCAAATCCAGCCTGGCTGCTGTAGAGATCAAATTCTGCTTTTATAATGCCATTTACCCTTTCGGCCAGTGCATTTTCATAAGGATCTCCCTTTTCGGTCATGCTAATAGCAATTTGATGATCATTCAGTAAGTCCACATACTGCCTGGCGCAATATTGGGTACCTCTGTCAGAATGATGAACGAGTGGCAACCAGGGAGTAGTACGTTGATTTAAAGCCATTTGTAACGCATTTAAGCATCCCTGTGTTGACAAGTCAGCTCTGAAATCAAAGCCTACAATTTTGCGGGAATAGGCATCGGTCACCAGACTTAAGTAACCAAACTTTATTCCCATCCTGATATAGGTCATATCGCTGACCCAGAGCTGTTCAGGACGAAAAATGTCCATTCGCCTGGCCAGATTGCTGTATCTACGCATCCAATGCCTGGAATCGGTAGTACAGATTCTTCTTTTGCGCTGGCGAACCAATAAATGGTGAGCTTGTAGNAGCTTAAAGAGCTGGTCTCTGCCCATTTTAATCCCATGCAGCGCCCATTTTGGCTGAAGCATATAATACAGCTTGCGGGTACCAACANGAGGTAATTGCTGTCGGACATGTATTACCATTTGCAATACCAGTTCTGACTTTAACAGCTGATCCTGGCTACGCCACTGATGATCATACCAGGCATGCCTTGTTTTGCCAAACAGTCGGCATAACATCACCAATTTCTGATTGGA